>Ga0207671_10000004_pt1 | contig 1022356 bp, 995 predicted proteins | sample KBSC24metaG_FD_184352 | JGI IMG/M metagenome (GOLD analysis project Ga0207671, IMG submission 184352) | Corn rhizosphere microbial communities from Kellogg Biological Station, Michigan, USA - KBS C2-4 metaG (SPAdes) (version 2) | ecosystem: Host-associated > Plants > Roots > Rhizosphere >...
TAGCTACCAGCAACCGCAGTGTCACGAGTTGGGCGTCGGCCAACCTTACTGCAAATATCAAAACTGGCTTGCCCTTGTAGGCACTGTCGTTCGGCTTGGCTCCCCAAGCAAGCAGGACCCGGACCGAGTCTTGATGACCATCGGCGACCGCCCACAGCAGCGCCGTCTCCCCTGAGCGGCCTTTGTGGTTGGGTTTCGCGCCGAGAGCGAGCAAGGTCCGGACCACGTCGGTATCGCCGGACCTTGCCGCGCTGATCAACGGCGTCAGAAGCATGCCGGCATCGCTGATCGGCTCCTCCATCACATCGGCGTGGTCGACGAACTCGGCATCCGGGTCCGCGCCTTTTGCTACGAGCTTCTTGATTTCCTTGAGATCTCTTCGCCCAACGGCGGCAAGAAGCGCTTGATCCAGTGGTCGCGGCTGGGGGCCGACGGCCCCTTTCTGCCCTTGTCCGGCGAGGGTCAACGCGGCGATTCCGGTGAGAACGATTGGGTTAAGACCGATCATTTGACATGTGACCTGTTAGGTCAAACCAGATTTCCATCGCCGGTGTTCCGGTCTCCTGAGGTTACTCCTCGCACCGGCCGCCCAGACGGTTGGCTTCTGCCCCCCAGGGCTTGGGGGAAGGGTTGACCGACCCCTCCCACTCCTGGCACGAAAGCTGGGCGTGATCCTTCGATATTACGCCCCAATGACTCCGTTGTGGCCGCCAATTTGAACCTAAATGACCCTCTTCCGTAGTCCAAAATTCGCAAGAAGAGCCGGATACACCGAGAATGTCGCCTGCACCACCCACTCCCGAGTACGAGACAAAGGAGCTAGTCTTAGCTAGCCCCCTGCGTCCGCTTCGAGCTGTTCCTTGAACTTCGGCTCAAGCTTCATATCCTTGTAGATAGCGAGTAGCTTCGTAGCCGAAATCTTGAGGTTGGCTTATCTTGGACGATCCTGAAGATATTGTAAGCAGCGACGAGGGCATTACCGTTATCCGAATAGGAAGCCAAAATCTCCTTCGCAGCCGTGTGCAGAACTTCCCGCGTTTCCTGGTGGCTCACGCACCGCATAAAGATGTTCACCATATCCGACATACTTTCGCCGTCGCCCTTCTCCAGGAGCTTCGCGATTTCGGCCAGGAAGTTTTCTTTCTTGCCAAGCGAGAGCCAGCTTGTGTAAAGGATTTTTACGATCGGTAATTCGGAGTGCCCTTTCTTAAATTCAGATAACTTGCTCCACGCCCCTTCATGGTCGCCACTCCAAAACTGCTTATCAATTTTCTCCGTGGCATTGACGATCTCCATGTTCTTCGCGGCTTCGGCTTCTCGCATCTTAAAGGTTGCCTTCGCCTTTTCAAGGTCATAGGTTCCGGCGGTAACTTCGTCGAGCACTTTTTCAAGGTTCATCGGATGCCCGATCCACTGGACAACTCGATCCTTCACGATGAAAGTGGCTGGAACTCCGTTTGACCCCGAAGCTGCCATCCAACTCGCGGCCATGCCGTCCCTTTCCCCCGAGTAGGCAAGGTTAAAGTCCATCTGGTCGCCCATCTCTTTTACAAATTTGTCGATGAAGGGACCGTCCTTTTCCCAGATGCCGACTCCGATCACCGTAACATCCTTGCGCTTATGGGCGAGTTCGGATAGGTGCGGGTACCACGGTTTGCAAGTCCCACACCAGGACGCCCAAAACTCAATGACGGCAATTCCGTGCTCTGGGAGGGTCGCAACCGGCGTTCCCTTGAGCCATCGCTTAATGCTTAAATCGGGAGCATTCGCACCGGGATAGACCGTAGCGCTCTGAAATTGAGCATGGAGATAGCTGGAGGCGAATAACGCAGATGCGGCAAAGAACGTTGTTATCGCTTTCATTGCAAACGATACTTTGCTGCTTGAAGTTTTGTTCCTGGTGTTGGTCTCCCTCTGCGACCAGATCCCCTTACGGCTAGGCTTTCCGCGAAGTGGGCCGTCCTCGTCGTCGACCGGGCTGCGACACTTTTCCCAGCCGGTTCGCTCCGATCCATATAAGGCGGACCGGCAGCGTCTGGGAGGTCGGCTCCATAAACGTCATGTCCTTTGGGCAGAAGCCGATAACGTCCCCCTCCGACAGCACAACCGATTCGTTCCGGACCCCAACCCTTGCCTCGCCTTCCACACAAAACAGCAAGGCGTCCTTGTACACCGCTCCATTGATATTCCCGGCAAGGAGCTGGTAGAGATCGATGAAGACGACACCCGGTCCATCTGGCATCACAAACGACGTCGTATGCATAAAGCCGGCAACGAAGCCCACCGAGGCGATGCGCTTTTGTTCCGCTGGATCGCGAACCGAATCTTTTTCCTCCGACCGCACTTCGGGCCGTTTGTCTCCCATCGTCGACCAAATTTTGTCGCTTGCCCGGTGCAGGACGAAAGCCCGATCTACCTCCGGAATAGGCCGCCGGTCGTAGCAGAGCCCGGAAAGGTCGGCGTTGAGCCCGGACGCGATCTTTTTGAGGGTGCGCAAGCTGAGCCGTTGCCCTCTTTCCGCGTTGTTGAGGGTAGCCACGGACAACCCCGCCCGCTCGGCGAGTTGAACCTGGGTCAGCTTCTGCATCTGCCGCAGGAGGAGGACGTTTTCCCCGACTAGGGACCAGTCGATATCGTCGCGGTTAACGGGCCTAGACACGTCGTGAAACTACCACTTTTAAGGTCAAATTTAGGGGTTTCGAAGAAGGAACCACTAAATTTTGCGTAGCATTTTGGCCCCCTTCCACCCACTTAACAAGAAGCGAATTTAGAATGACGGCGCGATCATCCACAAATCCCCATTTAGGAGACACTCTTTATGATTCGGCGCGCTTTCACGCTCATCGAACTGCTTGTCGTAATAGCAATCATCGCCATCCTTGCGGCGATTCTCTTTCCCGTTTTCGCCCAGGCTAAAGTCGCGGCCAAAAAGACCGCGTCGTTGAACAACGTGAAGCAGCTTGGTATGGCGACTCAGATCTATCTGGGCGACTACGACGATACGTTTCCGACCCAGTGCGGCAAACTGACGAATGGCCTTTGGGCTTGGAACTGGTGGAACGCTGTTCCGGCCGGCTGGACCACCTATCTGGGCTTCGACACCTATTCCCAGGGATCGTGGGAGAACGTGATTCTCCCTTACATCAAGAACGGCAACATCTTCGAGGCGCCAAATGGCGTTGACTACGATGCTTTCCCTCACGCCAGAGACGTGGCCTACAAATTGAAGGACCCGTATCGCGTCGGCTATGCCTACAACGGACTCCTCCACGCATACAGCGCTACTGCCATTACGAGTCCGGCCACCGCACCAGTCGCGACGCAGATCGGAGGAAAGGACAATGTGATCGGCTTCGGTACCGGTCCGCTTCCCGCACTCCAATGCTACATCGGCACCCAGGCATGCCAGTACACCCCCGCTGTTTCCAACTGCGGGACCGGTATCCAGGGGAGCCGGAGCATCTTCTTCTATGGCTTCAATAGCGAGTGGCTCTACGGAAACGTCCAGACGTGGTCCTATGCCGATGGCCATGCGGGTGTCCGCCGGTTGGGCATGAGCTACGGAACGAACACTCGAACGGATTTCCGGCAAGACCCATTTGCGAACTATCCGAAGGCCGACGGCAAGCCTGGCTCCCTCGCTTGGCGCGGCCAGTACGGCTGCCATGTGCTGCTGTTCGCTCCGGACTACGATCCATCGAACTCGACCGTGACGCCGGTTGCGGGGCCTTAATGAAAAATAGACTCTTGATCGCAGGTCTCCTGTTCCTCGCCACCATCCTCGCCGGTTGCAGCGGCGAGGAACAGCCCAAGGAAGGCTCCGCAGAGATTCTGAAGACCAAACAAACGGCGGAAATGTCTCCGGAGGAGAAGGCAAGGGCCTACAAAGAGCTGGGGATCGACCCAAACCATCCTCCGACCACCCGCGGTGGCAACAATCGCTAGGGCCTTGATTGGCAGGATTGGAAGCCCCTAATCCTGCCAATCCTTAATCCTCTAATCCTACGCTGGCACCGCCAGCGTCAAGCCAGCTCTGGAACATCAAAATGCACCAGAGCTGGTACTGCCAGTTCCGTCGTCCCGAGACGTGCTCCTCCCACCGCCGCCGGATCGGCTCGACCTCGAAGAAGCCGTCGCGTTCCAGCCTCTCGCGCGAGAGCAAAGGCTCCGCCCAGTCGCGCAGCGGCCCCCGGAGCCACGCATCGATCGGCACCGCAAACCCCATCTTCGGCCGCTCGATCAAGGCGCGAGGAACGTATCGATCCAGCACCTGCCGCAAAATCCACTTGCCCTTCCCGTCCCGCACCTTTTGCCGGAAGGGAAGCGACCACGCGAATTCCGCCACCTCGTGATGCAAAAACGGCGCTCGCGATTCGAGGCTGACCGCCATTGAGGCCCGGTCCACCTTCACCATGATGTCGTCCGGCAGGTAGGTCAAAGCCTCCGTCGCCATCATCCTCTCCGTAAAGTCCAGGTTCGAAAAGAACCCCTGGGCCTGCTGAAAGATCGTCTCCTCTGGGCAGGCGTCCTTCACGACGCGGCTGGGCTCGGGCCACTGGCTCACGAGCCGCAGGTACATCTCGTCCGCGCTCTTGACGTCCATCAGGTTCGCCAGCTTGTGCGCCTTGTCCCCCATCAGCCGAACTCGGCTCCCCATCGCACGCCCGACCCGATCGTAGAAGCCCGGCGGCAGGGAAGTCAGCACGTGCCGCAGCGAGCGCCGAACCGGCTGCGGCATCCGCCCCGCCCGTCGCCAAACCCGCTCCGCCATGAAGTACCGGTTGTAACCCCCAAAAAGCTCGTCCCCGCCGTCCCCGCTCAGGCAGACGGTCACTTCCTGCCGAGCCAATTTCGAGACAAGATAGGTCGGAATCTGCGAAGGGTCGGCAAAGGGCTCGTCGTAGATCGTGGGAATGAGCGGCAGCACATCCAACGTATCGCGAGCCGTGACGTAAAACTCCGTGTGGTCCGTCCCCAGATGCTGAGCCACCGCCTTCGCGTGCTCCGCCTCGTTGAAACCGCCCTCGTGAAACCCGATGGTAAATGACCGGACCGGCGAAGGCGAAACCGCCTGCATGACCGCCACGATCGCGCTGGAATCGATGCCGCCGGAGAGAAATCCGCCCAACGGCACATCCGATACCATCTCCCGAGCCACTGTCTGCCGAAGAATTGCGTCCAGCCGGTCCACCGCCTCCTCGTCCGAAACCTCCGACCGCGGCTGGCTGACCACCTTCTTCATATCCCAATACAGCCGGGGCGAAGACGGAGAGCGGTCCGGGAAAGGATCGAAATCCGAGGGTGTGTCGAAGCCGGAAAGCGTCAGATAGGAACCGGCAGGCAGCTTGTACACGCTTCGATAGATGCTCCAAGGCGATGGCACGTAAGCCACCCCCAGGTAGAGCGCCAGCACATTCCGGTCGATCTCCCCTCGGAAATCGGGATGCCGTCGCAACGCCTTCAACTCGGAGGCAAAAAAGAGATTTCCGCCCGACCACCCGTAGTAAAGCGGCTTTTCCCCCAGCCGGTCACGGGCGAAGGAAAGCTCCCGCCGCTCCCTGTCCCAGACCGACAGGGCGAACATGCCCGCCGTCTGCCGAAGCGTTTCCTCTAGCCCATAGGCTTCGATATGCTCCAACAAAATTTCCGTATCGGAATGCCCCCTAAACGTGTCGGTTGGCAAACGATTTCTTAAATCCTGAAAGTTATAAATCTCGCCGTTAAAAATGCAAACGAATCGTCCGGAATGCGAAATCATCGGCTGATGCCCCGCTTCGCTAAGGTCGAGAATGCTTAGTCGGCGAAAGCCGAGGTGAATGCCAGCTTCGGGGTCTACCCAGTGGCCATCGTCGTCGGGCCCACGGTGAAAGATCGCATGGGTCATCGCGCGCAGACTTTCTTCCGAAGAAGCTTTTGAAAGTCCATAAAAGCCAGCGAATCCGCACATGCCTAGCCACTCTCTCTTCTGTCTATCCTCTTACTCCCAAGCACTAGCCAGTAGAGAAGTAGAAGAATAGGCAATGCCTGAACTCTAAAACGCGATGCCGTTCCCAGGTTTTGAAACGAAATTAACGAATAGACCAACGTCCAAGCAAGAAGAAAGAGTAGCAGAAAAACGACTCGAGGGTCACGCAGGGGAGCGAGGCCCTTCCGTAATAACAAATAAACAGCAAATCCGAGTAGTCCCGCGTTTTCCAAACCGGCCAACATTCCGAAGGCGTTTGGCACTTCCAGCGGTAGCGGACGGAACAGCGCCGTGAACGCTCCAAAGGGAATGAAGGCCAAAAGCCCTCCCAGGCTGTCGAATGGGATCTCCATCTTCTGCCCCGATCCTCCTTCGGCCCACTGCTGTGAAACCTTCGCCAACGCAGGAGCCAGCTCCGAAGGACTCGTCACCCCTCGAACCCCCGCCAGCAGCACCGCCCCGCCCAAAACCGCCACCCCAATCCCGATCGACAAAGGCACGCGGTACCGACGAGGACTGACCCGGGCCGCCAGATACGCTAGCGGAACGAGCATCGCAAGCAGCAACCAAAGCCGGATGGATACTGCCAAAAGCGCCCCGACGACGATCCACCCAACCCCCTTCGAAGAGCGGTCCCGAAAATAGAGGGCCGTCCCATAGAGGAAGATCGAAACGCCCAAAACGACGATAGGGTCTTTGCCCAGAATCCCCGTCCAAAAGAGCATCGAAGGAGCCAACAGGAAGACCAGCAGCCACACGAAGGATCGTCGTCCGAGCATGACGACGCCCGCCTTATAGGAAAGATAGCAAGCTGCAAATCCGCCATACGCAAAGATAAGCTTGATCGTGTGGTACGAGGCGCCACAGCTCTTCAACAACTGGACCAGCGACGTCACGTTCACCGTTCCGGCGCCCGGGCTGAAGCCGTAGTTCGGATCGACGGGAAGGCTGTCCGGCGTCAGCGTGTATCCCGCGTAAAACGAATAGGCGTCCAGCGTCGGATAAAGCCCCTCATAGAAGAGCATCGCGACGAGGACGATCACCAGCTTCAGCGCCCAACCGACGAGCAAAGTCCGCTTCTCCCAAGACTCTCCGGGCCAAAACGGAAGGGTAAGCGTGAGCAGCGCCCCCGCAACCACCGCCTGTAAGTGACCCGGCAACATATCCGGCGAGGGAATATTTCCCCCCAGCTTGTCGATAAGAGCACTTAACGGAATCGCAAAGACAGCCGCGAACAAAACCCACAAAAAGGGCCGAGTCCACTCTGCCTTCGACGATACGTTCTTTGCCATAGACTCAAATCACGGCGCTTTCTTGACGCCGGATCGCCTGCATCGCGAACCGCCCCGCCAAGACGGCGAAGACGAGTGCTGCGGCGAGTCCGGCGATCAAAAGCCGACGTGGAAATACCGACCGAGGATCGACTTCGGGCTCGTCCAGAACCTCGAAGCGTGAGGGGTCGCGCGCCTCGGCGATGAGGGCTAGCTGGTACTCGGAATCCAACTGTGAAATGTTCTTCCGGGTCTGAAGCAGGTCGGCCTTCAGTCCATCGACCGTATCCTTGTCGAGGGCCGAATGGGTAGCCCGCCTCTTCAGGTCGGAAATCTGGTTGGCGAGTTCCCGCTCCGCCGCACGCATCCCCGCGTAGTCGCTCACCGCTTCCACGGATTGAGGATCGATGCCCGCCGCCGCCAGCGCCTGCTTGTTCTTCGCCAGTCCACCGATGAGCTTGCTCGCCGTCACGTAGTCGCGCTCAGCCCGCTCCAACTCAGCGCTGCCCGGCATAAACGCCTTGCGCGCATCCTCAAAGGCAAGCCGCCGCTCTTCAAGGGCAGCGATCAAGGGTTCGGTGGAAGTGCCGTTGATGCCGGGCTGCTTGATCTCGGAATCGTAAATCCGTCCCAGCGAGACCATCATCGACCGAAGTTTCGCCTCGATACCTGCCCGCTTCTGGCTCGCCTCGATCCGCTGCTTTTCGGCCTCCGTCAAAGCCTCCTTCGCAAGATCGAGGTCGATCACGTTGGGGCGGGCTACCGCTTCTAGCGCTAGCCGTTCCAGCTTGTCGGCCCTAGCGTTCAGCTTGGTAAGCCGCTCTTCGATCAAAACCCGGTTTCGCTTGCTCACGTTCAGGGTCAGCTTCTGGGCAATCGCTTCGAAGGCCTTCTGGTAAGACCGCACGATCGTCTGCGAAAGCTCCGGCTTCGGCGTATCCACCTCGAGGCGAATCATCCCGTTCCGGTCCATCTTCACGTCCGTCATCTCGTCCAGCCGCTTCTCCGTCAGATCCGAAACGTCGATGCCCTGCCTCTGCAAGTCCTCTCGAACGAGCGTGCGGCAGGTACGGCTGCCGAAGATACCGATGGCCGTTTGGGGAGCTGAGCCGATCAGCGGGGATGAGAGCGCCCCATTGAGGCCGCCGATCGAGCCCTTGTCGCCTGGAGTAATCCCGCTAAGCTGGGCAAGCCCCGATGGAGTGGGGCTCGAAAGCGGAAAATAGTAAGTCGCGTAGCTCTCGTATTTCGGGGCGAAGAGGAACGAAACGGCGTAAGCCAGAATGCCCGCTGCCAACCCGAACAGCAGGGCTTGCAGCAAGAGACGCGGTGTCGAATTCGTTTGTGTGCTCAGTTTTTCCTCTCTTCCGCCAAAGCCGTTATCGCCGGCTCCGGCTTGGGCTCGACCGCCATTTGCCGAAGGGCGACTTCTTCGAAGATCGCCTCGTATTCGGCCACGATGGAGTCGAGGCTATAGCTGTCGATAATCCGTTGCCGCGCAAGCTGGGATCGCCGGGCCTGCGCGTTTTCGTCTTCGCTTAAAATCTGGACGATGGCTGACGCCAGATCGAGGGCGACCTCGGCTGAACGATGATCCCCGTACTTCCCACGACGAGAGCCGAATCCCCTGCGTCCGTCGCCACGCAAGGAACCCCGCAGCTCATCGCTTCCCCCAAAACGTTTGGAAAGCCTTCCGACACCGACGAAGACACATGCACGTCCATCGCCGGATAAACGTTCTGGACGTCCTTCTGATTCCCCGCCAAAATGCAGCGGTCGCCAAGGCCGAGAAGACCGATCTGCTTGACCAGGGGAACGTTCGAGGCGTCCAGCCCTCGCCCAATCATGAGAAAGTAGGCATCGGGCAACCGGTCCAACACGAGCCGCGCTGCCTCCAAAAACGACTTATGATCCTTGATCGGATGGAACCGCCCCACGATCCCAACCACCGGCGCCGAGATCGGAATCCCAAACCGCTCGCGCGTCTGAGTCCGCTGCTCCAAGGAGGGAGCGAAGAGCTTCGTATCGAAACCGTTTGAAATCACCGCGCTCCGCTCGGGCGCGTAGCCGATCGCCGCGTGCTGCATAGCCGACCGGGACGAGTTGTAGATAATCTTCCTCGGCTTCGTCGAAAGCCGAGCCCCCAGCCGGACGATGTTCCGCGTCAAGGCCTTCTCATGAGCCCGGCTGTCCGCCGTCACCCGGATGCTCCACAAAATCGGCGTGCTCTTGACGCTGCGCTGCACCGCCACCGCCGCCAGGTTTCCGTGATACATCCAACCCTGGAGCAGACTCGGGCGAAGGTCTCGGCAAAGCTTGCGAAGCCGGAACAGAGCCGTCGGGAAGCTGCGCACGCCCGTCATCCCCATCTCCACCAGTTGCACGCCCAGATTGAGAATCTGAAACCGCAAGGGCCCGCCCGACCTCAGTGCGATCACAACCGGCTCGAATTTCGAACGGTCCAGGAGCGACAGAAGCTTGACCAGCATCGTCTCCGCGCCCCCAACTTCCAGGCCCGTGATGATGAAAACGATCTTGATCAACCGCGCGGCCTCACAACGAATACATGGCAGGTCGAGCCGAGCAGACGGGAAAGCCGCCTTCGCGCCTCCAAGCTGAGCGAGGGAAAGGTCGTGTAACCAGTGTAGAAGAGCCCATTCCCCGTTCGCTCGACGACTTCAAACTCGTGCTTCTCGAACATGCCAACCCACCGACGGCCGCTGAAATAGTGAAGTTCGCTCAAAGCCCCCGGATATTCGCCATGCGGAGGTTCGAAGAGGATTCGTTTGGCCAGGGAAAGCACTTTGCGCCCCCCAGCCTGCCCCGAAACCGCCCCGACACCTCGCCCAGGCTTCCGCAAGCCAAGCGCGATCTTGACCATAAACGGATAGCGCGCCATCGTCGTATGCCATCGCCAAACGGCGCTGGGCAGGATATGCACGGCGTAACCCCCCGGAGCCAGCACCCGCCGAATCTCAGCGAACGTGATGTCGAGGGTGGGAATGTGTTCCAAAACGTTGGAAGAGACGACCGCGTCCACGCTCCCGTCCTCCACCGGCAGATACTTGCCGTCGTAAATCTCAACGGGGAAGAACTGCCCGATGGGTGCCCGGGGGTTGTCGATATCCACCGACCGAACCTGAAAACCTCGCTCAGCCAAGAGCTGCGCCTGGTACCCCGAGCCGCCGCCAAGCTCGAGCACCCGGCATCCAGGAGTCAGCCGCTCCACGAACATCTCGAACTCAGCCGCCCGAATCAGGCCAAGGTTCGGATTGATCGCCGAGCCCGCTTCCTCCGAAGTCGGCGCCTTCGGCGCGACGGCGTTAGCCATGCTGGAAGATCCCCTCGATGATCTGCCCTTGGCCGATCGTCTTCAAAAACTGGCGCGCCACTCGCTTCGGAGCGCTCGTCGGCGCCTCCCCATACCGGTCCCAGTTGAAGCATTGCAAAGACTTCAGCCGCAGTCCATCGGCCTCGAAAAGGGCGCAAAGGGTAGCCGGAGTAAAGAAATTCGGATGATGGAGGCTGAAAGTCGAGTAAGGCCGCTTCCAGAGTCCCAGCCGTGCCGCCAAAGCCTCGGCGGCGTTGAACTGATAAGGCACCTCGATATAGGCGAGCCCTCCCGGAGCCAGCAGCTCCGCCACCTTGGCCGCCGCTAAACGCGGCGAAGGGAAGTGCTCCAACACATGGCTCGCATGGATCAAATCGTAGCGTCGTCCGGGAGCAAAGGATTCGAAAGGCTCGTTCGAAAAACGCATCCCATACTTCTCGAAAGCCCGCTCGGACGCCCACTGGCTAAGCTCGATCCCATGCACTTCCAGCCCCCGCTGCTGGGCCAATTCCAAAAACTCCCCCGTCGCCGCTCCCACGTCCAAGACAGACCGGGCATCCGGTTTCAAACGCAGCAGATCGTCCAAAGACCGGGCAAACTTGCCGACGCGAGTCTGTGCGCAATCCGTTTCGTAATCCAACCCCGAACCGTCAACGTCGCCCTGCTCCGCTCCCGAAAAATACGACCCCGAATAAAGCGCCTCGATCTCCCGCTCGTTCAGATACGGCCCCAAGAAAAGGAACCCACACGTCCGGCACTTCCGCACGCGGTGGGGAAGGTTGTCCGGCAAGGACAGCATCTTGCTAAAGGCGGGTCGCTCAGGAGTGTTGGTGCCCCCGCAAAGGGGGCATTCGACAGGCAGGCTCTGGGCAGCGGAAAGAGTCTTGATCATTGGGCAGGTGTCGGATGGATTTCGAGGTCGGGCAGTGGCGTTCGCGATTCGCGCGGAATGATCCGCTGGCTCAGGAACCACCAGTAAGCAAAGGTCGACACGATGTGAAAGATAGAAACGTCCAAAGCCAACCCGCGCACATCCCAAGCATTCGCAAGGACCGGAGCGAGAATCGCAAGCAGAAGCACGCCCACCGAGGGCAAAACCCAAAGCAAAGTCCGCGCCCCGAGCGCCGCCGCCAGACGGTAGTGAGCGAGGCTAAGCGCCGCCCAAGGAATCTGGATGGCGTAGAGCGCCTGCACGGGCGAGACGCGCAGCGTATCCGCCGCCGTGAATTCGCCCCGCTGGAAAAGAATCCGCGTGATCGGCTCAGACCCGAAGATCGCCAGTACCGTCACTCCGCCAAGCAGGACCAACGAGACGAGCGAGATTCGGTTGAAGAAGCTCCTCAAGGTCCCCCACTCCTTCTGCGCGACAAGCCGAGAGAAGTAAGTCTGGGTTACCGTCGCAACCGCCACCCCCGCGATACTCGAAACGACCGTCGTCACCTTCGTTGCATAGGACAGCACCGAGACGCTTCCCGGAGCCAGCCCCGCCGCCAAGAACTGAGGCAGCAGCGAAACCAGCGTGAGCAAAGCTGCCCCCGCCGCCAACGGCCCAAGATCCTTGCCCATCTCCCGCACCGATTCGTTCCACCCGTGCCACCGGGGAAAGAGCCGATACCCGCGCCGCTTCAAGACGATGCCGATCACGGAAAGCTCCAGCAAAGCCCCCACGCTCGTCCCCGCCGCCAAGGCGTAAACGCGCGAAGAGGCGGGCCAAATCGGCAGCAGCAAAAGGATCAGCACCGGCGTGATCACCGGCACGATGGACGGAAGGGCAAACTTCTCCTTGGCCGTCAGAATCCCGCTCCAAACCGTCGACATCCCCGACAGCACCAACATAGGCATCAGCGCCCAAAGAAGGTTGCGAGCCAGGTTCGCCGAATCCCCCCGTACATGGTCCGCCAGATGCGGAGCCGCGAGAGGGAAGAGCAGGGCCGCCAAAAGACCAAACCCAAGCAGCAGCGCAAGGGTGATCGAAGCACTGCTTTCGATGAGTCGATGCGCCGCCTCTTCGCCCTCCTCCTCCTCGACCCGGATCATCCGAGGAACGAAAGCCACGTTCATCGACCCCGCCACGACGTTCACGACGTGCATGGGGATCAAGATGGCGAGGAAGTAGGCGTCCGACTCGACGCTCACCCCGAAGTACTTCGCGATCGCCAGATCTCGCGCGATCTGCGCCAACCGAGCCACGATCACGGCGATTCCGACCGCGAAGATGGCTCGATAGACCCTGCGAAGATTCATGGGTGGCTAAAACTTGACCCTGAACAAGGTTTGCAGCAGGAGCGCCGCCGACGCTCCTTGTAGTACCGTGTTCCCAGTGATCCCCGACGGCTGCCCGAAGTACAAAACGTCGCCTGCCTGCACGACAGGATTCGATGCCAGCTTGCCGTCCTTCAAGAACTCGTCCAAGTTGAACTGCTGCCGGACCGCCAACTTCCCATCCTTGTCCGGCCGAATCAACACGACCCTCCGCAAGGTGCCCTGACTCGACAATCCTCCCGCCTGCGCAAGGACGTCCGACACCCGATACTCCTTGCCGTCGGGAATCTGCACCGCGCTCGGCTTGGTCACGTTGCCAAGGGCGTAAACCAACTTCTGGGATCGCTGCACGACGAGCAAATCGTTGTTTTGCAGGGCAGGCCCCGCATCCGGAACGCCCACGCTCGGCCCCGCCGCGTTCACCACCTGCACCTGCCCGTTTCGGAAGAGGAGCACGTTCTCAAACGTCCCGTCCGCCGTCTTCCCGTGAGCCGCCGCCAAGCCCGCCGCGATCGGCGAACCGTCGCGGATCGTCACCTCGCCAGGCTGGGTCACCTCACCGGCGACCGTCACCTTGATGAGGGTTGGAGCCTCCACGTAAATCGTGTCGCCCGCTTCCAAAACGACCTTCGGATCGTTCGCCTTCGGCTCCGCGCTGTAGCTCTGCCGGTCTTCGCCCCGGCGCAGAACGGCTCGAAGGTCGGTCGGCAGCATCGTGCCCTTTTCTAGCCCGCCCGCCTGGGCGACGGCTTCGTAAAGGTCCGTCCCCTCCCGCACCTTCATCTCCCCCGTCCGCACGACGTGCCCCACCAGCCAAACCCGAATCTCTTTCGCGGGAAGCAACGAAATCACATCCCCCGGAACCAGATCGACGCCCGGACCCTCGCCGCGCACCAGCTCCAAATACCGGAATTTCCGAGGCTCGTCCTTGCCCCGAAACAAAGTGACCTCTACCAAGTCCAAATCGCCCTCCGGCTTCACCTGCGCCAGCCCCTTCTGAAGCGTCATCCCCGGACGCCAGGGCGTCACCCCGCCCGAAACCGCTCCCACGAAGTACACCGTCTTCGCGAACTCCGATTTCAACACCAGCTCGACGCGTGGATTCTTCACCCGCTTTGAGAGAGCGACGACGATCGCCTTCTGAGCCTCCGCCAGCGTCTTGCCCCCAACGACCACCCGCCCAAATCCCGCCCCGCTTACGGAGCCGTCGGACAAGATCGTGTATTCGCCGTTGAAGCCGCTCACGTTCATCACGGCCACGGCAATGACGTCTCCCGTCGCCAGACGCAACGGCGGCGCGGTTTGGGATTGCGCAATCAGGCCGGCTAAAAGAAAGCCGAAAAGGGCGATAAGTTTAAGGGCCGAGCTAGGCAAGTCCGGGTTTACCTCCTTGAGTTAAAACGTGATCGTAGGTGTGAAGGACCTGGTCCAGGACCGTGTCCAAAGAAAATCTGCTCTCGACGTACTTTCGGCCGCGCTGACCCATCCCGCGCCGCTCCTCGAAGTTGTCCGCCAAGCGGCACATCGCATCGGAAAGCGCCGCCACATCCCGCATAGGCACGACGATCCCGCTGCGCCCAGGCTCGACGGTATCCCGGCAGCCCGCATTGTCCGTCGTGATGATGGGCAGGCCCATCGCCGCCGCTTCCACGAGCGAACGGGAAAGCCCCTCGTTGTAGAAGGAGGGAAGAACCGCCACGTCCGCGTCCGCATACGCCTCCACGCTGTCCTGAACGGCTCCCCGCCAAGTCACCAATCCCTGATCGACCCATTCGCGAATCTTCGCTTCGCCGATAGACGAGGGATTCTCGCTGTCGATAGGACCCACGAGCACGAACTCGCAATCGGCGTGCGCCTTCTTCACTGTCCGCGCCGCCGCCTCCACGAAGTCCGCGACCCCCTTGCTGATGAGCATTCGGGCCACGAGCACGAAACGCACCGGCCCGTTCCGTGGCCGCCACTTGGACGGGTGAAAGTGCTCCATGTCGATTCCCGAACCGGGAATGACCTGCGTCTGCTCCTTCGAAGCGATCCTCTTCTCGACGAAAAGCCGCTGGTCGTGCTCGTTCTGGAAGATCACTCGGGCGCAATTTCGCATCGCCGCCCGATACATCCACTTCGCCACCATCTGAATCGGCAGGTGCTTGGGCGATGACCCCGCGCCGGAAAGGCTATAGCCCACCCCGGTGATCGTGGCGACGTTGAGCCCCACGTTCGGGAGGCACCCGAAAATGACCGCTTTCGTCGAAAAGTGATGCGACAGGTCGGGCTCCACGCTCGTGATCAGTTCGTTGAACTGTCTGAGCGTGCCGTACTCCCGAAAAGGATTCGTGTTCCCCCGGTCGACCGCTATTTCATGCGTTTCAACGCCATGACGTTTTAATTCTTCTAGGCCTGCTCCATCCGGCGCCGCCGCATGGACTTCCCAACCCCTCCGTAGCATTTCCCTTAAAATGGGGAGCCGATATCGGACCACCCCATCCACCTGTATCGTAGTCAAAAGAAACCTCGGGCGGGTGACCTGAATCACCGCCGAAGTAGTGGCTAGCTCATGGCTAGCAACCGCATTTGTCACGCTTCATCCCCCTTCCAAATGAGACGTTGCTTTTATGAGACTGTCAAGTATGACGATACCCAGCAATTCGCCGGGTAATTCAATCCTGAGAAATTCGCCCATACTTTGTCGTCTAAACGGCATAGGATTGGTTCCTTAGACTGCAAGGAGCCAGTATTTCGCCCAGGGATCGTCAGGAAAACCTATGACTCAACAATGTAGAAAGAGAGCGCTTTTCACCCTGTTTATCTTGCTAGGTACGCTGTCCGCCGCCTGCGCGCAAAAAGATTTATCGGGTACCCGGCAATATCCCCAGTTCCGGACCACCTCCGGTCTCCCCGCCAGCGGCTTCACTCTTGGAACCGACGGCAAGCCCAGCGCTCAAGGCGTCATCGCCATCAGCATTCCCGTCGCCTATTCCCTGGGCCAGGGCGTTTGGGTGGGCGGTCTCCACTTCACGGCCAGCAACATGCAGTTCCGTTTCCCAAGATTCGATTCCAAGGAAAGCGACTTCAACGGAAACGGCACCGCCTGGCTCATGACCGGCCTCGGCGGCCGTTGGGGCAACCTCACCGCCAGCGCCATGGTCCTCAGTTCCAAGCTCGACAACGCCTTCAACTTCGAATACACGCCCCCAAGCCAAAAAGGCCCCCTCACGTTCGGCCTCGGCGTTCAAGACGTCGCAGGCAATGGCGGCACAAGCGGTCAGGCCATCGACGATGTCCACGCCGGAAACAGCCGTTCCTACTTCGCCTGCGGCACCTGGCAGGCCCGAAAGGACGTCTACGTCACTGCCGGATGGGGAACCAACCGCTTCCGCTTCGGCTTCGCCGGTGCTAGCTGGAATCTAGACCCCCGCTGGTCCCTCACCGTCGAACACGACGGTTACAACTTCAACGGCGGCGTCGCTTATCGGGTAGGAAAACTAACCTCGATTGGCTCGAGAGACGTCTTCGGCAGCTTCACTCTCGGCACCATCCGAGGCAAGTACCTGGATGTCGGGTTCACCTTCGGCTTCTAAAAGTGGCGCCGGCTTCCAGCCGGCAAGCCCAAGCAAGAAAAGGAAAACAGAACTCCCAAAATCGTATTCCTTTTCCTAAAAATCCCTGCCTCAGCATGGGCGCAAAACTGCACAACACTCCGTCATAGCGTGCAAATCCGCCTTAAAATACATAAGTATTTGTCGACCTTCCCGGTGTTAATACCAGGTGGGTCGGGGAGAAATTATTTTGCTGAACCGCAGGGCTTTTACGCTAATTGAACTTCTAGTCGTGATCGCGATCATCGCGATCCTCGCCGCCATCCTCTTTCCCGTCTTTGCCCAGGCCAAGGTCGCCGCGAAGAAGGCAGCCGCCATCTCCAACTCGAAGCAGATGAATCTCGGCTACGCAATGTACGCCACGGATGCCGACGACCACTACCCGATCCTGCTGTACACCGGCACCTTCGATGCCACCAACGACAGCAACTGCCACGTCCTCGTCCGCCCCTATCTGAAAAACGAAGGAATTCAAATGGACCCGATGGACCCCGCGAGCAAAAGCGAACGGGAAGCTCCCGATAGCTCGCTCCCCCCACCCAGCACCGAAGCTCAACGCGAGTTCAACTTCGGCTTCACCGCTGACTGGGGCGTCAATATGCAGTTCATCGGCCCGATCTGGTTCACCTCTACGGGAATGATGCCCACCGGTATCAGCACCACCCAGGTGGCCAGGTCTGCTCAAACGATTCTCGCCATCAGCGCCGTCTGGGGCCGCACTCCCAGCGGACAAACCTACGGTGGTGGCAACTACGCCGTCGATGCCCCCTGCTGGTACGACACCACTGGCGACACGCGCCCCGGCGCAGGCGGCTACGGGTTCTGGTGGTTCGGCGGTTGGATGCCCTCGCAACCCCTGTGGTGGAACGTCTTTGGCGGAGTCTGGCCCTGGCACACCGGTGGCCAACAGGTGATCGTCGCCTTCGCCGACGGCCACACCAAATCTATCCCGATGACCCAGGTCGCCGCCGGTTGCGATGTTAAAGACTATTCCGCCGGCTTCATCACCGACCCCGACAAGTTCCTCTGGAGTTCCACCCACTAGCCCATGAACAAGAAGACCTGGGCTCTGATAGCCGTGGTAGCCGTCCTCGTTCTCGTCGCCGCCGTCGTAGCGAAAAAATCGCTAACCCCCGGCGGTGACACCCAATCGAACGTCGCCGACTTTGCCAAAAGCATCAACCACACCAACGACAACACCCCGTCCGTCCCACCCGAGGAATTGGCAAAAGGCCGAACCGGCCCAGCCCGACGAGGATAAACGCCCCCCCTTTCTCGTGAATTTCAGGAGAAAGGGGGAGATAGAGGTTTTGTTCAGCAAAGCCGAGCCTCCTTGTCGGCGATCCCCTCCAAAATCCAAAATCCAAAATCAAAAATCCCCTTAAGCCCCTTCTTCCGACAACCGCCAAGCCAAAAGCGCCATCGCAACCGCCCCCAACTGCAACTCCCGCGGATTCACCTTGTCCAGGGTGTCGTTCCGCGAGTGGTGATAGTCGAAGTACCGGGCCGACTCCGGCTCCAATCCAATCGTCACCGCTCCGTACTTCGCCAGCGGCCCGACGTCCGCCCCTCCTCCGCCCTTCTCGATCCGCTCGATCCCGACCGTCGATAGCTCCGGCAACCAAGAACGAACCTTCGCCACAGTCTCGTCCGAACCCCCAACCCCAAAGAACCGAGGGGCGAATCCGCCCGAGTCCGACTCGATCCCCGCGATATGCTTCTCGGTTTTTGCCACGAGGGCGTACGCCTGAGCCCCCCGAGACCCGTTCTCCTCGTTCATGAAGAACACCACCCGGATCGTTCGCTTCGGATGTAGCCCCAAGCGCTTCAGCAGATACAGCGCTTCCAGCGACTGCGTCACCCCCGCCCCATCGTCGTGAGCTCCTTCCGCGAGGTCCCAGCTATCCAGGTGCCCGCCCATCACGATCACCTCGTCCGGCTTCTCCGACCCCCGCAGTTCGCCCACCACGTTCGCCGAATCCACATCCGGAAGCGTCTCGCAACTCATCTCCAACTTGACCTGCGCGTGAGGATCGTCCCGAATGGCCGCCGTCAGCCGGTTCGCCGCCAGCGTGCTTAATGCCGCCGCCGGTATCTTCGGCGCATCTGCCGAGTAACCCATCGCCCCTGCGTGGGGAGCATCGTCGTCCGCCGTGCTCATCGACCGGACGACCACCGCCACCGCCCCAACCTTTGCCGCCACCGAAGCCCCTTGCGTCCGTTGGTCCACCGCCCCGCCATAGGCTGCGAAGGTATTCAAAAGCGTCGGGTCCATACGCCGGTTGAAGAAAACGATCTTGCCCTTCGCCCGATCCCCGAGCGCCGTTGCCTCTGCCAACGACTGGACCTCCACCACCTCGGCCGAAATACCGCCGCGTGGAGTCCCTACGCTTCCACCAAGCGCGCAAACCGACAGAGACTCCGAATGCCCGCCCACCATCAGCGTTGCCTTCTCAGGCTTCCCCCGCACCCAGTGGGGCACCTTGCAGGGCACCAGATGCACGTTCTCGAATCCGAGCTCCCGCATCCGCCGCTCGCCCCACTCCACCGCCTTCGCCGCCTGGGGAGAACCGCTCAATCGGCCCCCAATCCCCTTCGTCAGTTCGCGCAAAAACCCGAACGCCTGCGGGTTCCGCAGCCCTTCTTCACGAATACGGTCGCCCGTGGGATCGGCATGCGCCACGCACAGAGACAGCAGTGAAACGATAGAGAACGAGGCGATACGCATGGTTAAGAGCCTATTGGATCGACCGGCCTTTTGGCAACCGGCCTTCATTTCCGTTCTAAAAAGTCATAGGCGAATTTCGCGTATCGTAGGGCAATTATTTTCACTGACATGAAAAGAAATGGCAAAAGCCAACCGATGATCTTTTCTTGGGCCGCTTAAGCGCGTAAGCGCTAGGAATTTGAGTTAGGAGATAGGTGCGCAACGACGCATCTTGTTTAAGTTTTGAATCTCGCTGGGCGTGGGAAAGAAAGAGGGGTATTAGAGGGCTTCGGCCGTCATGCCAGGGTGCTTATCGTCGATGGCGACGCCGTTTCGGCGCTCATTTTGGAGCACTTTTTCAAAGACAACGGCATTCATGTCGATCACGCCGCTAGCGGCAGCGAAGCGCTCGCTATGTATCGACGCAATCGATACAAGTTGGTCATTTCCGACTGGATGTTGCGCGAAGTGGACGGAATCGAGCTCTGCCGGCAGTTCCGGGAAGTTGCCGAAAACTACGTGTACTTCATCCTATGCAGTTCGAAGTGCGACAAAGCCGATCTCCAAGAAGCCTACGAAGCCGGCATCGACGATTTTCTCTCCAAACCCCTGGAACCCGAGCTCCTGATCCAACGCCTCACCGTGGCGAGGCGCATTCTAGAGACGGAAACCCGTCTTCGCGCCCAGGGCGATGAGATGGAGCACAAGAGCCATACCCTCGAATCCGTTAACCAAAGCCTCGTCCACGCGTCCAGGCGGTTCGAAGAGCTGTTCAACGGCGTCCCCGTAGCCTGCTTCACCCTCGATCAAGCCGGATTGGTCCATGAGTGGAACCGCCAGTCCGAAGCCAGCTTTGGCGTTCCAACCTATACTGCCTTCCAGCAGTCTGTCTGGAGCGTCCTCGGCCCGATGTCCGATGGCTTCTGGGCACCCGAGCTCATTGAAGAGGTTTTCCAGGGCCGCAGCGTCGAAGGAATCGATTGGACGCTTCGCCATCCCAGCGGCGAGGAGCGCAACTTCGTCTGCAATCTCTTCGGCCTCCGTGATACCAAAGGCGATCTCGTCGGAGCCATCAGCGCCAACCTCGACATCACGGAGCGCAAGCGAGCCGAGCGCCGGATCGACGAGCAGATGTCCACCATCAACCAACAAAAGAGCCAGCTTCTGAAGGCCAACCGCCGACTCGCTCAGCTTGCTCTCACCGATGGCATGACCGGACTCATGAACCACCGAGGCTTCCAAGAGGAACTGGGCCGGGCCTTCGAGCGAAATCAACGCCTCGGCATGTCCACCAGTCTGATCCTTATCGATGTCGACCACTTCAAAGACTTCAACGACACATTCGGGCACCAGGCCGGAGATAGCCTCCTCCAGCGCTTCGGCCACCTGCTCCAGCGCACGACCCGAAAGCATGAGCCCGCCGCTCGCTACGGCGGGGAAGAGTTCGCCATCATTCTCGATGGAGCCGACGGCGAGCACGCCACCCAGGCCGCCGAGAGGTTCCGCAAGGCCATCGAATCCAAGAAGTGGCCCAACCGTCAAATCACCGCCAGCTTTGGCGTCGCCACCGTAAACAGCCTCACCCACAGCCGCGAGGACCTGATCGGCCAAGCCGATATGGCCCTCTACGCTTCAAAGAATCGAGGCCGAAACTGCGTGACCCACTATCACGCCATCGACCACGTGCAAGTCGCCGTTTAACCTACTTGATCGGATCGTACGACCCGTCGCCTCGGACATAGATCTGAAGCCGTGAATCCCACCGGGGATGCAGCGCCAAATACTCCGTGTGCAGCTTCTCGAAGATCCCCCCGTCCCAGTTGATGAACCTCGGCACCGGTCGCCTCGGCACGTAGGCCGTTCGAACGAGCAGCAGAATCTCACGCAACATCATGTCCGCGCTCGGCATATTCGTCGTCGCCGACGAAACCTTTGGCCAGGCCGAAGACCGCCGCAACTCCAACAGCGCCTCGAAAGGATCGTTCGAAGGCACGAACATCCGTAGTCGGAAGGTAGCCGTCCCCGAGACACGGGTCAAGTAACTTGAAACCGGCTCCGGAAACCCCCCGATCATAACCCCCGACAAAATACAAAACGGGATGTCGTTCTGTAGCAAGAGGGGAAAGTGGGGCGATAAGCGCAAGTCGTGCGGCGGCTCCGGCATAATCGCGCCGATCCGTGGAACGTCGATGTAGCCGCGCGCCGTGGTCGGCTCGAAGATCAGGTTGCAGAGCCAATACAGGTCGTAACCGAGGGCCGGATTCGGATTGCGCTTCTCGAATGCCTGGATCGCCGCCATCGCTCGCGCCTTGCCAAGAGGAATCAGCCGGTTCGTCGTACGGATCAGCCACAACGGGTCGGCATCGGTCGCAGGCCGATCCGTGATCGCATGGCCCGCACCGAAATCGTCGATTTCGGGAGCCACACCTTCGCGCATGTTTGGAGTCGTCACCGCCATGGTGACCAGAAGCACGGCCGAAGCGATCATAACATCCTCCAACAAATGGACGGGTCCAGGAGATTCCGGTTTCCTATCAATAGAGTCTAAATCAGTTTTTTAACAAATTGCCGTTACCGGAAAGAAGCCCCATCCCCTATCTGCGCGATATCCACGGTGCGGCTTGGAATCGTTCCGTCGGTTTACCCGAAGCTAGGTACGCTCATCCGCGCGATGAAGCAAGAAGCCCCGGAAAGGCCCCCGCTGATCCCCGCGCCCGACGATCCCCGCCAATGGGCGGCCTGGCGCGACGACCTCGCCAAGTGGCGAGAGGAAGCCCGCCACGCCCTGAAATACGACGGCGACAATAGCTACGGCAAGCCGGAGTTCGCCTGGATGCAGCGTTGCTTCGCCTTTGGCAAGGTCATGCTCTTTGACCGCGCCTTCGTAGACCCTGTGAACAGCGAATTCCTCGTCGACCGATGGCTTGACCAAATGGACGCCGATTTCGGAGGGCTGGACGCCCTCGCGCTTTGGCAGGCATACCCGCGCATCGGCGTCGATCGACGCAACCAATTTGACCACTACCGCGATGTCCCCGGTGGCATCCCAGGCCTCGCCAAACTGATCGACAAGATCCACGCCCGAGGCACCAAGGTCGTTCTCGCCTACAACCCATGGGATACCGGCACCCGCCGGGAGCCCAAGAGCGACGCCGACGCCCTCGCTGACCTCATCGCCCAAGTAGGCTTCGACGGTATCTTCCTCGACACTCTCAGCCACGCCGGTGGCGACCTTCGAGCCGCCGTCGACCGAGCCAAGCCCGGAGTCGTCCTCGAATCCGAGTTGGCCCTTCCGCTGGAAGACATTCCCGCCCACCACGCCTCATGGGCCCAGTGGTTCGACGACAGCTACGCTCCCGGAGTGCTTCGCAACAAGTGGTACGAACGCCGCCACATGCAGCACCTCATCCGCCGTTGGGATTGGGACCACACCGGCGAGCTCCACGTCGCATGGATGAACGGCGCCGGAATCTTTATCTGGCAAAACATCTTCGGCTGCTGGAACGGCTGGACCGACCGCGACAAGTCCTTCCTGCGATCCACTCTCCCCATCCAGCGCCGTTACGCCGCCCACTTCACCCAAGGCACCTGGACCCCCCTCGTCGAGACGGGAACCCAAGGTCTTTTCGCCTCCCGCTGGGAGCATGACGGGCTCCAGCTCTGGACCCTCGTCAACCGCGAGCAAAAAGCCCTCGAAGGCCACGTCGAAAGCATCTCCAACGACGGCACGACCCGCCTCTTCGACCTCGTCCAAGGCAAAGAGCTCGATCACGGCCACGTCCAGCTCGACGGCCGCGCCATGGGAGCCGTCCTCGCCATCCCTTCCAGCCGTGTCGATGCCGACTTCCAAAAATTCCTGAACTCCCAAGCCGAACGGTTCGGAAAGAAAAACCTCGCCATCGCCCGCGTAGACCCGATGCCCGTCCGCCTCACCTTCGAAAAGTCTCGTGGCCGAAAAGTCCAAAAGGGAATGAAGCCGGTCGAAGCCGGGACCTACACCCTGGTCTCCCGGTTGCGCGTCCGTGAATGCGGCGAGTACCAATATGCCGCCTTCGCCGGAGTAGCTTTCCCCGGCCTCCACTGGCACCGGCTCCAGCAAAGGGAAGTCCGAATCGGCCACGTCGCCGTCGCCGAAAGGGAAGTGACCAACGCCGAATTCGCTCGCTTCCTCGCCGAGTCCAAATACAAGCCCAAAGATGCCGAGTTCTTCCTGAAACACTGGGAGAGCGGTAAACCCAAGCCGGAAGACGAAGCCAAGCCGGTGACCTATGTAAACCTCGCCGATGCCCGAGCCTACGCTCAATGGGCAAGCCTGCGCCTCCCAACCGAAGACGAATGGCAGCTAGCCGTAGAAAAACACAGCCTTCCTCACGGTCAAGTGTGGAACTGGACCGAAAGCGAGCACGAAGACGGCCACACCAGCTTCAGCATGCTCAAAGGCGGCTGCGACTGGAAGGTAGAGGGCTCAGGTTGGTACACCGAATCCGGCCCCCAACCCCCCGACTGGACCATGAAAATCCTCCACTTCTGGCCCGGAATGGACCGAAGCGAGACCATAGGCTTCCGGTGCGCCACCGATCTCTAAATACAACAAGCTAGCTACCCGCCCACGCGGAGCGTGTATCCGCGGTTCCGTCCGCGTCCGACCCCTTACAGCAAAATGTCCCCGCCCAAAAAGGCGGGGACATGAAGCAAGCACTTAGCGAGTGCCAGCTCGTAGCGCCAGATCTTGATCCAGCCGAACGCCAAGCTGATCGCCACGCCGAAGGTGGACGTCGTTAGGCTTTCGCTGGTCCTTTTGAACCTGGCCCAGGAGGTAGCCAAGGGCTCCTCCCAATATCGCGCCCTCAAGGGGCTTCTTCGTCAGTAGCCCGACCAGAAGGCCCGCGCCTGCGCCATAACCGGCGTAGACGACGCGCTGGTCGGTCTTGTTGGATCGGGCGTGGTACACGCCGTTGCCGTCACGGTTGACGCTGTTGCCATCGAGGCCGATCAAAGCGCCATCGATGGGTTGCGTTCGCCCGTCGGGAAGTACGACCCGCTTGAAGTCGAGTTCGAGCATGCCGGGATTCTTGCCGTCCATGGGCTTCGCAGTTACGACCCGGCCTTCAATCCGCGTGCCTTCCGGCAAACCGGCATAGTCGCCGCCTGTTCCGCTCACCGTCGCCATAAACTTGTCGCCCGCGTGAGAGTTATCCGAGCTGAGCTCCTCGTCTAGCCGGACCGGGATAACCGTCCCTCGGTCGATCATGATTTCGCGCACGGGTCGGTCCACACCGCCCCGATCGCTGTAGGTCACACCGCCAGTCGTGATGTTCACCGTCCGGTCGGCCTCCGCCCACTGGACGTCGGCGCCTAGCGATTCGGTTAGGAAGCGCAGGGGCACCATCGTGGAACCTCCGCGCACGAATGCCGGTGCGTCCATCAACAGCGTCCTGCCGTTCACGGTCGCATACTTGTCCCCGATTGTTAGCTTGACGTTCTTGTTGGAGCGCGAAGCCATGACCGTTTGTGTCGAGGGGTCCCAATCGACATACGCGCCCATCGACTCGAAAACGCCGCGAAGCGGTACAAACACTCGTCCGTCCAAGGCCATCGGATGCATTCCCTGAAAATGGACGCGGTCGCCATTGACTCGAACGCGAATGTCCCCTTGTCCGATTCCTAAAGAAGCTGCTGCTAACGCCGTGGCTAACAGGGCTCCTCGTATTCGCAAGTTGTTCATTTCATGCCTCCTTTAATGTGCAAGTGAAGTTCAAAGAACAACCCTTTAGACTCAGTTCCTCTCGCCCCCTGTTCGAGAGGGCCTAGCCGGCGCTGGCATATGAACGTTTTAGAGTGATCTGGTTAAAGGTTCCAAGTGGATGCGCTGAAGCGGATAAACTGCGCATGGGATAGGGGAGACCATTACTAATTTGGCCGTATGGGCCAAATCTCCTCGAGTGTTTAAGGCGGGCCGCCAAGGCCCGTGGGACTGTATGTCGAAGGGCGACATACAGATTTCGATAGATGCGTGCCTACGCATGGACGTTTGCGCCGCCATGAGAGCGTTCTTTGATCTCACGGGATTAGTTGGTATTTATGTCAAAGCAGACTACGGAAACCTCGCTCACGAACCTGTTGAAAGGCAACACCGCCGTGTTCGTCCTCTCGATCCTCAAAGAAGGCCCCAGCCACGGTTACGCTATCTATGGCGAGATCGCCCGTAGGTCGAATAACGTCCTCAAATTCAAGCAGGGTACGGTCTACCCGCTCCTTCACGTCCTAGAAGAGGAGGGCCTCATCGCAAGCGAATGGCAAGAGACAGAGCCGGGAAATCGCCGCCGCCGCCGCGTCTATTCCATCACGGATGACGGTCTCGTCGAACTGAAGGGTCGCCTCGATGCCTGGAAGCTGTTCAGCAAAGCCATGACCGATCTGACAGGCGTGGAAACCAGCGGCAATCGGGCCTGAAACTTCAGGTTAGCCGCGGACCCACCGCCGCGAAGACGCTGTCCAAAACCCCCGCCAAGACCCCGTACAACTTGTTGCCTTGAGCGCGCTCGATGCTGAGGTCGTCGAACGAAGGACGGAGCGCCCGTGCCTTTGCTTTCGCAATCAGGGAGGGCAAAGCATCCGGCCCAAAGTCCAGAATCCGCCCGTGAATGAAAATCGCCTGCGGGTTGTACAGGTTTGAAATCGCCGCTAACGCGATGGCGAGGAAGTCGAGCGTTCGGTTCAACTCCTGGCTGACGTCCAGGCGTCCCTCCAAAGCTTCCTGCAATGCATCCTCAAGGTCGATATCGCGCTTCAGGGAGCACCGAATCTCGTTCAACAAAGCCGTGTCCGTCGCTACCGTCTCAAAACAACCCCGGTTTCCGCAGCCGCAAAGCCGCCCCTCCGGCTGAACCGTGACGTGCCCGATCTCTCCCGCATAGCCGCGATGTCCCGAGATGTAGCGCCCCGCGCTCACGACCCCCATACCCATCCCCGCGCTGACGTCCAAGACCGCGAAATCGGACAGGTAACGAGCCCCGCCCAGTTGCTGCTCCGCCAGGCAAAGCCCATGCTCCTCCTGGGTGCAGACCACCTCCATCTCAAGCCGCCCCGCAAGGTCGGGACCAAGCGGTTTCCCATCCAGATAGTGCAAGTTCGGCGAAAGAGAGACCCGCCCACTCTGTTCGTCCACCAACCCAGGCACACCCAACCCAACCCCCAGACACCTGCGGCCGGCGCCGAAGAAAGCCGAAGCCTGGGTGGTAAGCGTGTTCAGAAGCTCGTCGTAAGAGCGAGGAGTGGGGAACTCCACCGCCTCTTCCAGCCGAGGTATCCCATCCAGCCCGCTGGGAGCGATCACACACCGATCGATCTGAATGAGGATGCCAAGAACCTGCACCGTCGAAGTCGCAAGCCGGTAAACCTGCCCCGGCCGTCCCTTGGCCTCCGCCGCCCGCAAATCCGCCGCTTCCAGCCAACCGGTTTCCAGAAGATCCGCGATGATGCTGGAGCTGGTAGGAGGGGCAACGCCGGTAGCGCGTGTCAAATCCGCACGAGTACTCGGCCCCCGAACCCGAAGCTCCTCCAAAAACCGCCGCATATTGATGCGCTTCAGCGTCGCTGGCCGGGGAGAGCCGAGAGAGTCCTCGACGGCATTCGAAAACCGCGTGCGTTCTTTCATAGCCGATACCCGCTCTGCCCCGCGTACATCCTCAGTATGCCGGAAAAGCACGTGTTCTGAAGAGACGATATCTGTTTGATATTAGACGTTATAAATTTTGATTTTAACCGTGTAAATTTTTTACAATATGAGTGCAGAAAGCCCGAACATTCTCCCAAATCCTAATTATTTAAGAAAACTAATAAATACTTTGTGGCTACCTGGCAAAAACCATATTATGTAAAAGTCACGCGGCTGTGACAAAGGAGAGTAATAAGTGAAGTCACTTTTTCAGTTCGCGATCTGCACGTCTCTTGCCCTCTCTGCGGCCATCGTTCAGGCAGGCACGTTTAGCTTCGTCAGCGGGGACGACCATCTTGTTTCCGGGGTAGGGGATGGTGTTTCCCACAGTGTTACCTCAAGCACTTTTACCGGCACGTTGCAAAAGTCGATCGTTATCAGCGGCACCAGCAATGGCCACCTAACCGCCAGCGGCGCCCTCCAAGGGGTCGTGGAGTGGACGGTCCAATGGACTCCGGACTATCCCGGAGAACCCGTCCCCGACTCGGGAACCATCGTCACCTTGACAGTCACCGGACACCACTACGCGAAGGCGACGTTGGGAATCACCGGGAGCAATGGCCACGTCACGGCTGGGATTATCGATTCGCTCGTTAATGTCCAGGCAACGGCGCCCCCAAGCTCGACCTACGGCTCCCAATCGGACAGCACCCTCGGCACCATTTTTGCCGGAACCGGAGCTTTCACGCTCGTTTCGCCAGGCGTGTATCAGGGAACCATCGACTACGCCGTGAACTGGGGCTACAACCTGGACGATCAGAACGGGACGTACCTCTTCAACCAGGCCCAAGCGGACATCGTCAACACCCTCACGATCACCAAGATCGGAACGCAAAACATGTAAGCGTCTGTCCCAAAGGCGGCGGTGCCCTCCTGGGTGCCACCGCCTTCTTCATCCAGGATTGAGTTAATTTGAATATTGAATGATTCAATATCTCATCTTCTTGAACGATATATTTCACATTTTTAAATTATTAGTTTTATAATGACGTCGGGACCCCTTCTGAGGGCCCAAGACGGAGGTTTGCAATGATGCCCTGGTTTTATCGCCACGGTTCTCGGTCTCGACTCGGGAACCGAGCCTTTACTCTGATCGAGCTCCTGGTTGTCATCGCGATCATCGCCATTTTGGCGGCGATCCTTTTCCCTGTATTTGCTCAGGCGAAGGCCGCCGCGAAGAGATCTGCGACCCTTTCGAACCTAAAGCAGAACGTCCTCGCTGTCACCATGTACGCGACGGACTACGACGACGTGGTGCCCCTGGTTTGGCAGGATTGGCCTAACAACCTCTTCATCGTCCAGAAGCTTTACCCCTATACGAAAAATATCGACCTCGTTTGGGATGTGATGACGGGTATCCCAAACATAGCCGGAGGCAGGCCGATGGTTTCTACCAACGCCGCCGGATCATGGGGAGACTGGACCGCAAGCGGAACGCTCGGCTGGTCCAACGGAGGCATGACGATCCCCATCCAGGATCACCAACCCAGGGTAATGAGCGTTCAAGAGCACGTCTCGGAGCTCATGATCCTCGCCTCGTGTCGGACGTCCTCCCCATTGGGATGCTTTGCCTTTACGGAAATGCAGCCCTCCTGCTACAACGTGGATCAGGGCCGATGGGAAGACCCCCAGAGCCCAGGCTATTCTGCCTTCAGCTATCACAACAAGAACCTACCGTCCGGCATGATGGATGGACACGTTCAGATCGCCAAGGGAATGTTCTATGTCTCCACCGCGGACGATTGCGACGCGCAGACATTCCAGTGGTGGTCCTGCTGCTCCAGCGTAGGGAACTACACCCCTTCGAATCCCTGGTCCACTCACTACCTCACTCCCCGGGTTCGCAACTTCTGGGGCGCGTGGTGGGACGGTACGCAGTAGTCTATGAAGAAGCAACTTAGTCCAGGGGCTATCGTCGGAAGCTTGATTGCGACCGTGGTTGTCATTGCCATCGTCGCCTTCGTCGTCTTCAAGCCAAGCTTAGGCCCCGGCCCGGTCGTGGCGCCGAGGAAATTCACGCCCCCTCCGGGATATACGAGTAAGGCCGGACAGCCGATCGGAGCACCGAGTAACGCACCGGCCGGTCAGTCTAAGTAGATAGTTAGCGAAGAAGAAGCCCGGCCAAAAGCCGAGCTTCTTCTTTTTAAGTCCGCCGCCGAAGCTATCGGTAACATGAACTTCGCCCAAAAACCCACGTCCGAAAAACCATGCTGCCTCTCCTCATCGCCGGAGCCATCCAAGCCGAGAAGATAGATCCCAAGGCCATGGCCCTCCTCATCAAGGTCGAGGAGCACCTGCGAAACGTGAAGACCCTCTCCGCCGATTGCCTCTACATCCGTCACTACAAGCGCCCCGCCGATAAGGTGTTCACGACGCTCAGGCAACGCATCCACGTCAAGCTGATGCGCCCCAACTTCGCCCGAATCGACGAGGATATCGCTTTTCGGCGAGGAGACGACGCCCAGTGGCAACCCACCCAGCCCTTCTCCGTCATCGCCTCCGATGGCAAGCGTGGATGGATGTTCCACCCCACCGACAAGGAGTACCAAACCTGGCCATCCAACGCGAACGGCACTGATATCCGCGTTACCGATATCCAACCCCTCGAATCGTTCTTCGATGCGGAGTCGGTGACCACCAACCGCCTGAAGGTGCTCCGAAGACTCAAGCTTCTCCACTCCGTCACCCTCGTCAAGCCAAGAACTATCCGCCTCGTCTACGACCACGCTGGGACCACCGAAGTCATCACCGAAGACCATGCCATCGGCCCAGACCTTCTCGACCATCGCGCGACGATGACAGGCCCTGACCACCTCCTCGTGTGGGAACTGTCGAACGTCAAAACGAACGAGCCCATGCCCCCGGCCGCCTTCGCTTACGCACCCCCGAAGGGCAGCCACGAAGGCGACAAATACGCAAAAATCGAACCTAGTCCCGGCATCCCCATCGGCTCCGAAGCCCCTGACTTCACCGCCGAGGACAGGGAAGGGAAGCCCGTCAAACTTTCCGACTATAAAGGCAAGGTCGTCGTCCTCGATTTCTGGGCCACCTGGTGCGGACCCTGCCTCCAATCCTTCCCGAAAGTAAGCGCCATCGCGAAGAAATATAAAGACCGAAACGTGGTCGTCCTCGCCGTTTGCTCGACCGATACCCGGGAGTCCTTCCGCGACTGGACTGCCAAGCACACGAACTACGACGCCATCGCCTTCGCCTTCGACAAGGCAGGAATCAAAGGCCGCGGACTGAACGACCGCCTTTACAAGAGCACCAGCCTCCCCACCGTCTACGTCATCGACGGCGCAGGCAAAGTGGCTGCCTACTTCCTAGGCTACGACGGAAGCGAAGATAAGCTCGAAAAAGCCGTCGCTACCCTGTCCACGTCCAGCCGCTAGCCGCAAACCAGTCGATCGAATTCTCAACGCGGACGTTCTCCAGGTCGACCGCTTGACGCACCGCCTCGATCAGCTCCGAGGGGCCCGACATGTCGAACCCAAGCTTGTCGTCCGGCCCGGGAAACTCCCAAAGGTAGAACCGCAAAAGCCATCGAAAGTCGTCCGGAAAGACCGCCCGGTGCACATGGTCCTCCGTCTCCCAAGCCGCCACTAACCGCTCTGGCGACTCCAGCCACTCACAAAACTCGTCCCACGCCAGTGCTTTGGCTGGCGTGATGAACCCGTCGTGCCAATGCCAGTCGGCACACTGCCAAAGCCTGTCCGTCCGCGACAAACACTTGACCGCCGCGCGATAGCTACGCCACAAATCCTCCGGGCCAAGGTTGTCCGCGACAAGCGTCACCCCATCGAAAGGCGGCCGCTGGTCGTGGTACGCGCTGGCAAGCTCCGGAGTCATGGACGAAAAAGCCTACCGCCCCCAAAAAGCGGAATTAGCTTAAGATGAAGCAAGGACTCCACCCACGTAACCCAACGACTACCGATGCTCAACACCACCATCGAACTCCGAGAAGTGACAGACGCAGACTTCGCCGTCTTCTTCGAGAATCAAAAGGACCCCGAAGCCAGCCGTATGGCCGCCTTCACAGCAAAGGATCCCGAAGACCGCCAAGCCTTCGAAAATCACATGCGAAGAATCCTTGCCGACCCGACGTGCACGATGAAAACCATCGTCGCCCAAGGCCAGGTCGTCGGCTCCGTGGGCAGCTACCAGCGCAAAGGCGAGACCGACGTCACCTACTGGATCGGCCGCCAGTTCTGGGGCCAGGGCATAGCGACCCAAGCCCTCAAAGCCTTCCTAAAAGACGACCCCGTGAGACCCATCTTCGCCAGTGCCGCCCGGGATAACGCCGCCTCCATCCGGGTCCTCGAAAAGTGCGGATTCAAGGAGATTGGCCGCGACAAAGGCTTCGCAAACGCAAGGGGCGAGGAGATCGAGGAAGTCTTACTGCGGTTGGACTAGACTACGGAAATGCTCGCCGTCGTCGCCGCCATGATCCTCAGCTACCCGACCCCCGTTGAAAGAGACTTCACCGTCAATGATTTCAAGTTCGCCAACGGCCAAACCCTCGCCGCCCTGAACCTCCACTGCACCACCATCGGCGAGCCCAAAAAGAACCCAAAGACCGGCAAGGTCGATAACGCTGTCCTCATCATGCACGGCACCGGCGGCACCGGTCACCAGTTCCTCGTCAACCAGTTCGCCAACGTCCTCTTCGGCCCCGGACAGCTCCTCGACGCCACCAAGTACTACATCATCCTCCCCGACGCCATCGGTCACGGCAAATCCAGCAAGCCCAGCGACGGCATGCACGCCAAATTCCCCAACTACCGCTACAACGACATCGTCCGTGCTCAGCACCAGCTCATCTTCGACAACCTCGGCGTCGGCCACCTCCGTCTCGTCATGGGCACTTCCATGGGCGGAATGCAAACCTGGCTCTGGGGCGAGATGTACCCAACCGACATGGACGCCCTCATGCCGCTCGCCTGTGCCCCCATCGAGATCGCGGGCCGAAACCGCATGGTCCGAAAGATGGCTATCGACTCCATCCGAAACGATCCCGATTGGAAAAACGGTGAATACACCCAAACGCCCAAAGGCCTCGTCGGAGCTATAAACGCCCTCATCGTCATGGGCAGCAGCCCCCTCCAAATGCTCAAGCAAGCCCCCACCCGCGAAGCCGCCGACGCCATGCTGGAGCGCACCGTCAAGTCCTACATGGAGCGCACGGACGCCAACGACTTCCTCTACCAGTTCGAATCGTCCGAGGACTACAATCCCCAGCCCGATCTGGAAAAGATCGTCGCCCCTCTCACCGCTATCAACTCCGCCGACGACTTCATCAATCCGCCCGAGTTGGGCGTCGAAGCCCGCGAGATCAAACGCGTCCAAAAAGGCGAGTTCATCCTCCTTCCCATCACCGACCAAACCCGAGGCCACGGTACCCACACCATCCCCGCCATCTGGAAAGACCACCTCGAAGCCCTCCTCAAGCGTTCAGGAGGCTAAGGCCGGTAAACAAAAAGAACGATGGGGAACCCCCATCGTTCTTTGAAGAAGAAAGCGCCTACTTCTGCCGTCGCCGTCGGAGCAAAGCAACCGCGCCAAGCCCAAGCGCCGCCATCGACGCGGGCTCCGGGACGGGCGTGAAGGCCAGATTCTCGAAGATCATCCCGTCGCCGCCGGTCCCCGGATTGTCCTGAGAAAACTCGATACGGGCGATGGAACCGTTGACCGTGAGGTCGAAGAACGCCCCCACGCCAGCTCCCGTGCCCAAGACGACTTGATTATCGACGAGTGTGTTCGAGGCGTCGAAAGCCTTCAAGCGGAAGCCCTGCTCACCAACGTCGATTCCGCGAAGGGTCACCGACGAAACGAGTGTGCTGAACGATGCGCCGATCGGGTTCGCCTGTTGCGGCTGGAAGATGCTCGAAATCGACGCCACCGCCTGAGTGCCAGAGGTACCCGCGAGGCCGAAGTTGTCGGTCCACATCGCATCCGTAAAAGTGACGCCCAAGCCCGAGTAAAACCCGCCGATGGCGGAATTATTGGGCTGACCGTCGTCGAAAGTGATCAGCGTTGCCGAAGCTGTGCAGGCAAGCGTAAGGGCCGCTCCAACCAAGATCGAAGCAATATATTTTTTCATAATCCTCTCCAAGAGCTAAACACACGGGCACCGGCCCGCACCAAATTATACGAAACATAAATTACAAAACTTGAACAAAAGCAAGCTTGATCTGAAGTGGCGGCTCAAGCAAAAGAAGAGCAGCGACCCAGGGGTCGCCGCTCTTCCTTTAGTCTATGGGTTACAAGACGCTTACTTCTGGCGTCGTCGTCGGAGCAGAGCTGCCGCACCAAGACCAAGAGCCGCCATCGAAGCCGGCTCGGGTACAGGGTTGTAGGAAAGGTCCTCAAACAACAAACCTTCCGATCCCGTGCCAGGATTGTCCTGCGAGAACTCGATACGGGCGATGGAACCGTTGACCGTAAGGTCGAAGAATTCCCCAACGCCGAGGCCCGTGCCGAAGACCACCTGATTGTCGATAAGGGTATTCGAAGCGTCGAAAGCCTTCAGGCGGAAGCCCTGCTCGCCGACGTCGATGCCGCGCAGCGTAACCGAAGACACGAGCGAGCTGAAGCTCGCACCCATCGGGCTACCCTGCTGAGGCTGGAACCCACTGGAGATCGAAGCGATCCCCTGTGTGCCCGACGTACCCGCCAGGCCAAAGTTGTCCGTCCACATGGTGTCCGTGAAAGTGACACCCGAGTAGAACGACCCAACGGCGTTGCCGTTAGGCTGGCCGTCGTCGAAATTGATCAAGACAGCCGATGCGTTACCGGCGAAGGCAAGCACTCCAAAAGCTAAGACAATGGAATTAAGTTTCATATCCTCTCCTACATCCAGATACAAGAAGGCCTTTTTGCAGCCCCCTGGCAATTATACAAAATTAAATATGCAAAGCCATCGTTGAAAATGAAAACCTGCTAACGCGCCCCTTAACACTCGAATCTACGAACCCGACGCCCCACCCCGCAAGCCACCCCCCCCCAAAGCGCCAAAGTGCGCCCTGGTAACCTCACCCCGTGAAGGCAACCGTCTTCGTAAACCCAACCCTGGAAGATGGCCAGCGCATCGTTCTCGGCGAAGGCCCCATCGTCTTCCAAGACCACCTGATCTCCACCGACGCCCGCCGAGCCCTCCTCCGCCGGACCAATCTCCAAACCGGAGAAACCCAGAACACCAAGGTCGGAGACCCCATCCTGGGCTGCGCTGCCCCCACCGAAGACGCCCAGCTTTTGGTAGCCCTCACCGCCGGAATCTTCAAATACCACCCGGAAACCCAAGACCTAAGCCCCCTCGCTCATCCCGAGGAAAACCGCGGAGCCTACTACAACGATGGAAAAATCGGCCCCGACGGAGCCTTCTACGTCGGAGGCATGACCGGCAAGGAAGGCGAAGGCCGCCTCCTGCGCATCTCACCGGAAGGAGCTTATACCGAGCCCCTGGAAGACGCTCCCCCGCTCACCACTCCAAACGGCCTCCACTGGTTCCCAACCGAAGACCCAGGCGTCTGGGATTTCTACTACGTCTGCAGCCACTACCCGGCCATCCAGCGCTATAAACACCACCTGCCTACCGGAAAAATGGCCCGTCAAGACGACCTCGTCCGACTCCCCAAAGCCGAATTCGGCTACCTGGATGGCATGACCGGCTCCGCCAACCACCTACTCTTCCTCGCCCTCTACGAATCCAGGGAATACGGCTGCCTCGCCATCGACAGCCTCACCGGCGAAATCCTCGAACGCATCGAAACCAACGCCCCTCAAACCACATCCGTAGCTCTCCACGGCGACACTCTCTTCATCACGTCCGCCTCCCAGCACTACGAATCGAAAGACTTCGAGAAACATCCCAACGCCGGAGCCATCTTCAAGGCCCAACTGTCCGAAGCCAACCACCCGAGGGTTAGGGAAGCCCGCTCCACCGAACCGTTCCAACTCAAATGCCCAACCTCCAAGAGCTGATCGCCGTCTTCGAGGAGGCCCGCCGATACATGGAGCGCCCCGACAACAACTTCGACTGGTCCTCCTGGATCGACAACGAGCACGCCCAGCAAGAGATCGACGGCATCCTCGCCAACCTCCGCCGGGGAGAGACGCCGACCAACATGTCCACCCTCTTCGCTCCCACCGGCCCTATGCAGGAAGTCAGCCTCAGCAGCGGCTGGGGCAACGAATTCCTGGACCTAGCCAACCGCTACGAAGCCGCCCTATAAGCCCGAACAGATCAAAACAAAAAATGTAGCCGAGGGCTTCAGCCCTCGCAAGCGCTATCTCTTCGCCGTCGCGAAGCGTGTAGGCGCACCTGTCCAGGTGCGAACAAACGAGGCCAATAAAGTGCTTTCTCCCAGCCCACGCGAAGCGCATGTGGCGCCGGCTTCTAGCCGGCGTAACAGACGAAGCAAGAAACAGAGCGCAAGGAACTAATAAACCCCGAAGGGTGTAGCCGTGGGCAACGACCACGTCCGGAAAAAGAACCCCAAAGGGGTTCCATCTTTAAGCGAAGGGTTGGCCCAACGGGCCTACCCTGGTAACAACGGCAAAGCACCCACACCTACCCCAACGGGGTTGCGTAAAATCCCCGCGAAACGACCACGTCAGAAGGTCGAAGGCGGAATCTACCCCGCCGCGAAGTATGCTCGCCCACATGCAAATCTCTGGCCCTATGTCCTCCCTCGCCAGCCCCATCGATGGACGTAGCATGCGCGCGACGTCCACCTTCCGCGAAGGCCCAGACGGGAACTACGACCCCACCGCCCCCCCCAAGAGCGACTTGGAAGAGAAGAGCAATCGGGACAATTTCCGGGTCCCTCCCGGCGCGACCCACGTCATCATGGACGTCGAGGGTCCCGGCATTGTCACCCACATGTGGATCACTTTCCTCGGCCCCGAGCCGCACCCGTGGGCCAAGGACGGCTCCGCCAATCACCAGGAGCTCCTCCTCAGAATCTTTTACGATGGCAACGAACGCCCCGGCGTGGAGGCTCCCCTTGGCGACTTCTTCGCCGGATGCTTCGGCAAACGCAGTGAGGTCGTCAGCATCCCCGTCGTGGTCGAGGGCGGAGACTCCTACAACTGCTTCTGGCACATGCCCTTCCACAAGTCGTGCCGGATCGAGATCGTCAACGAGAGCGAAAAGCCCCTTAGCCTCCTTTACTACAACGTCGACTGGATCAAGAAGGACAAACTCCCCGAGGACACGCCCTACTTCTATGCCCAATACAACCAGTCCTACCCACTGGAAACCGGCAAGCCCTACACGATCCTCGAGACGGAAGGGAAGGGCCACTACGTAGGCACCGTCTTCTGCGTCCGCACGCGAAGTCCCTACTGGTTCGGCGAAGGCGACGAGATGATCTCCATCGACGGCGACGAGATCCCTTCCGTCTGGGGCACCGGCACCGAGGACTATTTCCTCTGCGCCTGGGGCCTCGAAAAGACCCTGACCCCCTTCTTCGGCGTCCCCTACTTCGACCAATGGGGCATCGTCGGCGGACACACCAGCGCCTACCGCTGGCATGTGAACGACCCCTTCGTCTTCGGCAAGTCCTTCAAGTTCCAGTTCGAAACCTTCGGCTGGATCGCCCCCGACGAAAACAAAGACCACCGTGCCCATAGCTGGAACCCCCGCGAAGACGACTACGCCAGCGTCGCCTTCTGGTACCAAACCGGAACCCCCACCTTCCAAGCCCGAACCCCTCACGCAAAAGAAAGAAAGCTTCCCTCGATTGAACGCCTGGTCGTTCTCGCCGCAGACAGGGACTTCGGCCAAAAGCCGTTAAGCGACGAACTCATCCGCCTCGAATACGACGGCCGAAAGGGAAAGACCGCCACCGAAGCCGAACTCCAGCGCTATCCCGAACACTTCGATAGCCCCGTCCTCTTCATGCCATCCACGGGCCCAGGTTCCTACATCGAAATCCCGTTCGAAGTCCATGACAAAGAGCCCCTGAGACTCCTCATCAATATGGCCCTCGGCCCCGACCTCGGCATTTACGAGGTCTCCCTGGATGGAGTGAAACTGGGCCAACCCATGGACTTCTACGCCCCTGAAGTCTCCGGCAAGGAATTCCATTTCCTGGACTTCTGGCCCGACCCAGGCCAATACACCCTCCGCCTGACCTGCTCAGGCAAAAACCACCTCTCCAGCAACCATGCCCTCATGCTCGAATCCGTCCGCCTGAGAGAAAGACGGCCGAGAGTCAAAGAGCTCGGCTGGGACAAAGACAACGATTGGCGGACAAGCCCGCTCTACTACGAAGGGACCTAAAGCGACACCCTCCAAGCCCTCTTTCAAGTACTGATAAAATTACCTGATAAAAAAGCGGTGGGCTTACACGTATAATGTGCGTGTAGGCAACTTTGCCTGTGTTTTTTACTAGTGCACCTTAGGAGGGCTTGTATGGATACAAATTCCCGTCGCGGACTTTGCATCGTTGTTATATCTTCGATTTTCGGGGCCACTGCGTCAAGCGCATCGGCTGCGATTTACACTTTCAACTTCGACACAATCGTCTCCGGCGATACCCCTAGCGGCAGCATGATCGCCACCATGACGATCGAGGACACCGCCGCCGACACCGTCCTCGTCACGCTCAACCATAACGCCACCTCGGCGCCGGGCCAGTTCATTTCGGATCTCTTGTTCAACTTGAACCCGTTCATCACCCCCATCCAGGCGGCCCAAACGCCCATCAACAAGTTCGATGGAGGACTAATGTCGGGCCTGAACGCCGAACACGATGCGGGCTTGAATTTTGACCTTCGGCAGCAATTCCAGGTCAGCGGCTCGGGCGGCGGTGTGAACCGTCTCAAGCCGGGAGAGTCCATCTCTTTCACGCTCACCGGCAGCGGTCTCAACGCGTCCGACTTCGATTCCACCGACGTTCCAACGGGCGGCAATCGTGACGACATCGTCGCCATGATCCACCTGCAGGGAATCCCCGGTGGCGGATCGGTAAAGCTTGGCTCGACCGAGACCTTCGGCTCCGCCCCCGAACCCGCAAGCATGGGCGCCCTCTCCCTCGGCGTCCTCGCCCTGCTGCGAAAGCTCAAGAAAAAGAAAGCCTGATCCCAGGGCACATCGACCCCTCCCGCTCGGCGGGAGGGGACACGAAAATGGCTTACAGCCTCCCGACTAAGCTCCCAAGCAAAGCTATCTGCTCGTCGAAAGCCTCGATGAACCCCTCCTGCATCTCCTGGTGCACCTGGTTGCGAGCAAGTGCCACCGTCCGCATCTGTTCCGGCTTGGCCTTGATTTGCTGCTGCTCCTGAAGCGCCTCGTCCAACCTCTGATGACCCTCTCGTTGGGAATTCAAAATGCGCTCGGCCATCGATTCCAGTTTCTTGCGGGTCTCTTCCTGATCGGGTGGCGTCTGCGCGATAATCTCCCGTAGCCGCTCGGCGACCGGATCGATAGGATCGCTCATTGCCGCTCCAAACTGGCCAGAATCTCCCGCAGAACCGCTGTCCTCCGCTGTGCTGCCTCCAGCATTCGCTGCGTGCCCGATGGACTCGTCTCCCCGGAATCGGATTTGGCGAGCAGCGCTTCCAACTTTAAGGTCGATTCCCGCACTCGGGCCGTCGGGCCGGCCAGCAGTTCCGCCATCTTCGTCTCGCGCAGCGAGCGGTAGGAGCTCATCATGACGCTCATCATCTGCATCCGCTGTTGTCGACGCTGAGCATAAGCCAGTCGCTCCTTGGCCCAGGTGTGGATTTGCTCCAGCTGTTCGAGGTCCAAAGTCTCGCTCATCGAACGACTCGCTCCGCAATTTGTCGCAACAGTTCCGTCTGCGTTCGCAGCTCTTCTAACAGTTGAGCCTTGAACTCCCTCTCCCTCACCGCTGACTGCTCCATGCGCTCCCGCGACTTCTCGCGAGCATCCTTGAGTCGTTTCTCCCAATCTTCGTCGGGATCCCCCGCCGAGTCCGCGTCTTCGGCACCCGCCTCCTTTCGCGGAGCGCCGGTCCGTGCGCTGGTCCTTTCCTTGAGACCACCCATTTGCGTTTCGAATTCCGCCCGCTGCTTTTCCGCCTCCGCTTTGCGAGCGGCGTCTGCGTCGAGTACCTGCTTCAGCAGGGCGTTCGTTTCGGCGATCAAAGATGCTTGATCCATAGCCGAAAATGTTACATCCCCCGGCAAGAGCTAAGCCGGGAGAAAGAGACCAAAAATTATTTTGAACGGAAGACAGGGGCGATCTTGTCGCCGGCAGTGGTCGTTAGCTGGACGAAGTTCGCCCCGCTCAGATCGCAACGGCAAATCTCTTCCACCGTGTTGATCAGCTTGTTGAAGTACACCCGCCCGTCAGACCCGACGGAGGGATAGCAGTTGGCGTCCGTGAGATCGGCGATGCCCGTCTCGCTGACACCCCCCGCGGCCGGAATCGTGGCGATGCGGAAGCCCGCCCCCACCGATTGCCGAAACACGATCGTCGCACCGTCCGTGCTGTAGCTGGGGAAGCTCTCGTCGTTCGAGGTGTTCGTCACCTGCGTCTGGTTTGAGCCGTCCGAGTTCATCGTGAAGACTTCGCCCGGCGCCGCCACCCGATAGCTCACGAAGGTGATCCGCAAGCCGTCTGGGCTGAACGACGGGTAAGTGTTCCCCTCGGCGTTGTTCGTCAATCGGGTCTGGTTGGCCCCGTTGGCGTCCATGATGTACACCTCCGGGTGTCCATCGCGAGTGCTCACGAACGTGATCTTCGATCCGTCGCGGCTGAAGTGGGGATAGCGCTCGTCCGAGCCCGTAACGGTAAGCCGCACTGACCCCGAAGAGGGAAGCGTATCCGCATAGATTTGATAGGTACCGTCCCGGTTCGTCTCCCAGACGACTCGGTCGGTGGACGGGTTGTAGTCGGGGAAGTCGTCGACGGCGCCGTTGTTAGTAAGATTAACTCCGTCGCCGCCGCTGCTTCCCGCGGCGAAGATGTCAGGTGCTCCAAGGGGCCCAAAGTAGACAAGCGCCGAACTGCTCGAATCTGCAATTCCGATGCCTCCACACCCCGCGAGCACCGCCGAAAGCGCGGCCAATGCCGCTACGAAAGATCCCTTCTGCATTAAAAAATGCCCTCCATGGCCCCAAACAGGACCAATCAGAAGTGACGGGAGGGAGCATTCAGGGTTCTGCCAAATTCACGAGGTTAGGACGTTTTCAGGTCCCTTTTCCCAAGCCACCTAAAGCGGGTGCTCGAGATCCTCTAGCTTGAACGTCGCCTTGCGCTCGTTCGTGCCGTACACCACGATCACCGTGAATTCCTTGTCGGTCTTCTTCAAGATCGGATTGCCATCCTTGTCGAAGAGCTTGAAGATCGCCGAGAAGGTGCCTCGATACCAATCGTAACCCTGCTCGTGCAACGTCTCGTACTGCCGCACGATAGTCGTGTTCGCCGTCGCCGATCCGTAGGCATAGCCACCACTGCCATAGGCCGACCCGTTCACCGTTGTCCGAGCGGTCGAGTAGTCGTAGTGCGGCATTGCGAAGGTCGACGCCCCCGTCCCGTGCTCCGCCAGCAGGTCTCCCGGCTGCTCGACTGGCTGATAGATGCGGTCGCCCACCTGGAGCACGATCCGCACGTCCTTCAGGTCCCTCGGATTCGCGTACCGGCTGATGCTCCCATATCTGCCACCCCAACTGGGATAGAGGGAGATCGTGCCGAAGAGTTCGATGGACGTCTGGTACACGTCCGTCTTTGGAATGAGCTGTTCCTTGAGCTTTGCCGTCTCGTCCTCTGCCCGGTACTTCTTTCGAGCATCGAACCCGCAGAAGTAGTTCAAGGTCTCCGCCGGCATGAGCCAAACCCAGCTCACCGTCTCTTCCCGCAAAGGTGCGGTACGGATCTTCCCGATGCCCCGCCGGAACTTGTTCATCTGGCCGAGGGGATCGCGAAGCTTCGGAGCATCTGCCTCTCCCTTATCCCAAGCCTTTTGAAGAACGTCCGGCGTTTTCTTGAACGCCGGATGAAGGTCGTCGACCTTCGCGTCAGGCCCCTGAAGGCACACGGCTACCAAACCTATCGCAAGAAGATGCATCGCAAACTGACTCCGTCAACGGGCTCTCCTCCGCCGAATCCTGAATTTATACACGATCTCGCCATTTGTGCGTAGTGTCGATTTATTGTTTTTCGTAACGACCGCTTCTCACGCGCGTCCCCATAGATAGAGTGTTAGTGGTCTTAGCTTTGTCGTTGGCAAGCTAGGCCACAATAGCCGGGTGACCCTAGCCATAGTCGCCTGCTCCTACCTATGCCTGAGCCTGGTCACGCTCGCGGTCTACGCGTGGGATAAGAGGGCCGCCCAAAAAAAGAAGCCCCGGACCCCAGAGTTGACCCTCCATGTCCTGTCCCTTCTGGGAGGCTGGCCCGGAGCCCTCATAGCCCAACGGACGCTGCGCCATAAGACCAGGAAACTCCCTTTCCAGCTCGTCTTCTGGCTAACGGCAATCGCAAACTGCGCCTTGCTGATCTCGCTCTACAAGCTAACGTAAGTTAGCCCTTCACAACCCGAAACCCCTGGTTGCTAAAAGAAGCGTGGATGTCCGTCCGGCCGATATCCACCGAGTTAAAGAAGCAGCACGAGTTCTTGCTGCACCACCAAGACCCGCCCCGCGAGTGGATCACCCGATCCGACTTCGCCGGATCGCTCGCCACGTGCCCCGTGCAAAACTCGAACACGTTCCCATACATGTCGTAAAGCCCCCAGGGATTCGGCGCGAAGCTACCCACCGGCGACGTGTACTCGTACCCGTCCGAAGCGTCCGCCTTTAAATGATCCCGGCCATGCCAAACGTTCGCATACTTCCCAATCTGGGCAGGCGTGTCCCCAAAGAAGTAGTCGGTTCGAGTCCCCGCCCGGCAAGCCACTTCCCACTCTTCGAGGGTAGGCAACCGAACCTTCGCCCACTTGCAATACTGCAAGGCGTCGTAGTAGCTGATGCTCGTCACCGGGTGCTGGTCTTTCCCGGCTAGATCGCCGCGCTTGACCCCATTCGGAAACCGCCAGTAAGCCGACGCGTCCCGAATCCAGCGGAACTCCTTCAACGGCGGCTCGAACACCATCGCGTTATGCCGCTTCTGCGCGTCTGTCACATAACCGGTCGCCGCCACGAACGCCGCAAACTGGGCGTTCGTCGTCTCCGTCCGAGCGATCTGATACGACCGCAGCCGAACGAACCGCAGGGGATTGTCATACCGATCCGCTTTGCCCACCTGATACCGTCCCGCCGGAACCGTATAGAATCCCTGCGGAGCGAGAATCAGGCAGGCAAAAACAGTCAGCACGTCGCTACTTCTTGCTGTTGTAGAACGCCATCGCCCGCGAAATCTCCAGCTTCTGATTAGCCGTGTTCGCGTTCAGGAACGACTGGTAGCTGGCGTTGTCTCCATACAGCTTCTTGAAGGAGGGCGAGGCCAAGAACGGCCCATACTTGTTCTCCTTCATCAGGATCATGAGGACGGTCAAAACGTCGTGGTCTTTATGATCCCGGTTATAGACCGCGACCAGATCCGGAGTCAGCTCCCAAAGATTCAATTCCAAGACCGCCCGCTTGATGTTCGAACCGGCCCGTCCCCGAGCCCGCATCGTCTCCCGTAGTAAACCGATGATCTTCCCGCGGTTGTTCTTCAGAAAGCTAAGCTGCCGCTCGCTCCAGCCCGACTCGTCGTCCCAGGCCCCCGCCGGATAGGCGAAGATCTTCTTCTCCTCGTCCTGGAAAATCGGCATCATGTCGCAGTTCTGGCTGAAATCCTCGCCATGCAACATCGCGTAAGTGAACTTCTCCTGGAAGCTCAACGAGTTGTAAACCTTGTCGGAAAGCCTCTCGTTCTCATCCTGATCCTTCTTGATATGCCGGATCAAACCCTTGACCTTCGCCAACCCATAGGTCGGCTCCGTCGTCGTCGTCCGATACGCGTGATATCTCTTGGTAGCGGCACTGGCCGGTGGCTGAGGCGGGTCCTGGGCAAAAACAACGGTCGCGGCGGCCGCGATGACGCACACTGACAAAATTTTTCTCATTGCAATTCCTTTCGAAACAAAATCGGCCCTTCCATGTCGATCATGAACGCTACGATGTCCAAACCGTATATCCGTTTCTGAAAAATTATTGACTTCGTGCGAAAGACCTACACTCCGAGCGCGTCAACCACGGCCCCGCCCAGTAGACGGCGCCCGCACCGTCTACTGGGTGCAGAGAGACCATCGAAGATTCCGTACGCGATAGATCGCCGGTGATAGAATCCAAACCGTGAAGACCCACATCGGCCTGATCCGAGGCATCAACGTCGGCGGCAAGAACATGCTCAAAATGGCCGACCTGAAAGCCATGCTCGCCGACCTCGGCATCCCGGACGCCCAAACCCTCCTCCAAAGCGGCAACTTCGTCTTCACCGCCCCCGACAAACCCAGGAAGCACCTGGAAAACTGGCTCAAAGAGGAAACCGAAAAGCGCCTCAAAGTCAACCCCGACTACTTCGTCCGAACCCTCGAAGAGTGGCAAAAGATCGTCGACGCCAACCCCTTCCCGGAGATGGCCAAGGAAGACCCCAGCCACCTCCTTGTAACCCTCCTGAAAACCCCGCCCGACAAGAAGGAAGTCGAAACGATCCAGGCCGCCATCAAAGGCCCCGAAAAGATCGAACCAGGCGCCGAACACCTCTACACCACCTTCCCCGAAGGCATCGGAACCTCCACCATCGGCAAAACCCCCGGCTACAACAAACTCGCCGCCACCGGCACCGCCCGCAACTGGAACACCGTCCTCAAACTCGCCAACCTAGCCCGATGCTAAAGTTCCAAACCCTCCAAAAGCTGAGCCCAGGCGACAAAGTCGCCGTCCTCTCCCCATCTTTCGCCGCCCCCGGCCGCTGGCCCCACATCCACGAACTCGGGCTCAAGAGGCTTCGCGAAGACTTCCAGCTCGAACCCATCGAATACCCAACGACCAGGCAACTGGGCGCACCCAAAGAAGAGCGCGCCAAGGACCTCGTCGCCGCCTTCGAGAACCCCGAGATCAAAGCCGTCATCACCAGCATCGGCGGAGACGATCAGATCACCTACGTCCGTCACCTTCCCTCCGAGATCTTCCGCGACAACCCCAAACCCTTCTTCGGTTACAGCGACAACACCCACTTCGCCAACCACCTCTGGCTGAATGGCGTCCCCAGCTTTTACGGCGGCTGCCTCTTCGTCCAGTTCGCCAAAACTCCCGATCCCGAGCCTTTCACCTACCGCTACCTCCGCAAAGCCCTGTTCGAAACCGAAACCGTCGCCCTCGAAGCGAGCGAAACCTACAACGACATCGGAGTCGGCTGGGACGATCCCGCCAAGATGTCCCACCCCCGAATCTACGAGCCGAACGAAGGCTGGCACTGGGACGCCATCGAAGGAGCCGCCGGTCACACCTGGGGAGGTTGCCTCGAGTCCATCGACGAAATCCTACGCCACGGCGTCGCGGTCCCAACTCTCGACCAGTTCGCTGAAGTCGTCCTCATCCTCGAAACGTCGGAAGAAATGCCCGGCCGCGAATATGTCCGTCGAGTCGTTCGAGCCCTCGGCGAGCGCGGAATTCTAGCCCAAGTCCAGGGTCTCCTCGTAGGCCGCCCCCAATCCTGGGAATTCGGCAACCCCCTAGGAAAGGAGGAAAAGCAAGCCTACCGAGCAGGCCAGCGCGAAACCATCCTCAGCGAATTCCGCAAATACAACCCCCGCAAGCCCGTCGTCCAAAACCTCGATTTCGGCCACTCGAACCCCCAAATCTGCCTCCCCTACGGCCGCCCTGTCTCCATCGACCCAGAGGCACAGCAGATCAAGATCGATTTCTAGCGATCAGCTCCCGAGCCGCATCCAACCAGTGCGGATACGTAAACTCGTACCCGCGCCCCAGCAGTAGGGAAGGGACGACCCGGCGGCTTTTCAACACAAGCTCGCTCTCCGTCCGCTGCAGCCAAGCCCCGATCTCCACCATCCAGGCCGTCGCGGCAATGCTGGCCTTCACCCCCAAGGCCCGCCGAAGAACCCGCATGAACTCCTCCTGCGGAAGGGGATAGGGCGAGGAGACGTTCACCGGCCCCTGCACATCCTCCCGCGCGATCAAGAAGTCGACGATCCTCGCGAAATCGTGCTCGTGAATCCAAGACACATACTGCGTCCCATCCCCTAGCCGCCCCCCAAACCCCCGCCGCGTCAATCGGCAAAGCACGTCGAAGATGCTCCCCGCGTCTGCTGACATGGTCATCGCCGTCCGCATCGCCACCTTCCGAGTCCTAGGAGTGTCCGCCTCGTCGAGAGCCTTCTCCCAAGCCTTCGCAATCTCGACGCTCATGCGCCACTTCAGTGGCCCGCCGTCTCCGATGATCCCGGTCTCGTCGTCGTTCGCCGCGTCGAAGCGATGCGCATAGATCGTCGCCGTACTCGCCTGAAGCCAAACCTTCGGCGGCCGGGAGGCCTGCCGGATCGCCTCGCCCACAACCCGGGTCGAATTCACCCGGCTGTCCCACATCGCATCCAAATTCCTCTGCGTGTACCGGCAATCCACAGATCGTCCTGCCAGGTTGATCACGACGTCCGACCCATCGATCTCCGCCGCCCAATCCCCCAGCCGCTCCCCGTCCCACTGGATAGCTCCGTCCCGCCCCGTGCGAGACAAGATCACAACCTCATGTCCGCCCGATTCAAAATGGCGGCGAAGCACCGCTCCCACATGTCCGGTCCCACCAGGAATAACAACTTTCATAAAATTCTGAAACTTGAGAACATAATAATAGATGTGGTGACCGCCAATATCAAAAAACGGTTGGAACAGGCCGAAAGTGTCCCCCTGACGTGGGACCCGGTAAAGGGCGGCAAGCCCGGGCCTGTCCGTTTCGAAGACGAAAAGCAAGTCGATCTCGGCCCCGACCCCGACGGCCGCAGCTTCGAAGAGATCGCCGACCGGATGACCACCGGCCGCTACTATCCCCCCGACGCCGTCGAATTCTTCGGGAGATTCCAGCAGGAGGGAAGGCCCCTCGTCGTCGGTGAGCGCATCGTTCAAAGAGCCCCCATCGGCCCCTTCAAGACCTGGTCTGCCGTGGAGCTCTTTGTTGTAAAGCGTACGAAGCAAGCCTGCTCCATCGGCTACGTCACGACTGCGCGCCACCACGGAAGAGGCATCTGGCGAGCCGATCTCACCTTGGAAGGAGGCCGCCTCAAGCTGCGAGTAAAAAGCACCGCCCTCCCCCAATCCTGGCTATGCTGGCTAGGCCTCCCGGTCGCCCGCTACCTACAACTCCGAGCCCGACGCCGATCTATCCAAGAATTCCAGAAGCTAGCCACCAAACTAATGCACTAACGCACCCTCAACGCACTCAAAGCTTAGCGCCCTCGGTAACCCTTCCAAACCCACTCAAGCGCCTGCGGCAAAGTCTGCGCAAGCACCCGCCCGTCCACGTGCCCTGCGCTCTGCGCGAACACGAACTGGTACGGATACTTCTTCGCCTTCAAAGCCGCCGCCATCCGCGCGTTCGCCATCACCCAGTTATGCAAGGTCGATTCCGGGTCCTGGTTGCGCAAATCGTTCTCCCCGACCTCCATCCAGATCCGCAACGGCTTCTTCTTCGTCTCGGGAATCAAGTGCTCGTGATACTCCCAAGCGCCATGCGGCGTCTCCGGATTCTCCGGCGACTGCTGGTTGACATAGGTGCCGGAGTAGGTAAGTACCCGGTGATACAGATCCGTGTGATACCAAGCCATGGAGAGGGCGCACGCTCCACCGGAGCTTCCCCCCATCGTCATTCGGGCGTCCGGGTCCGTGCTGAAGACGACGTTCGCCTCCTTCGCCGCCCGAGGCAAAACCTCCGTTTCCACGAAGTAGGCGTACTTGCCCGACATCGTGTCGTACTCCAGCCCTCGCTGACTCCCCTGGGCGTCTCCACCCCCCGAGTTGATCATGATCGCGACCATAACCGGCAGCCGTTTGTCCGCGATCATGTTGTCCAAAATCGTCGGCAACATCCCCTGGCCCATGCTGTCCTGGGTAATCAGGAATGGCGCGGGTTTCCCAGCCTGGTATTGGCTCGGCACATACACGCTCACCTTTCGTTCGTAGGGAACCACCTGGCCGGGCGCCGTCTTGGCGATCCCCGGGTAAACCAAGCTGTCCGTAGACTTCATAACGAATTGAAAGACCTGCCCTTTCGGAACCCCGTCCCGCGGAGTCAATTCTGGCGCTTTCGTATATTCCGGCCCAATCTGGTAGTCCCCATCCCCTGCGTTCGCGGTGTAGGCCGGTAACTTCCGCAAGTCGTCTGCCGATTGCCGAACTCCCGCCCCAAAGGCTAACGCTGTACAACCAACCAGAAAAGAAACCGCGACTCTAGAATTCATCTTCGACTTCCACCCCTTCCGATCTGACTCAAAGGCGATCTTACTATAGCTACTCGAAAGAAGTTGTTCGGATTTGCGTCTGACCGGCAATGAGGGATCATGGTTTATCGGAAAGACATGGTCGACTCGGACGCCACCTACGCCCGCCAGGCGGAAGACTTCGTGCTCCTCCGCCGCTACGCGACCTCTGCGGACGCGGAGACCTTCCGTCTCCTGTGCAGGCGGCACCTCGCCTTCGTCCACGCCGTCTGTCGAAGAGAGCTGCCCACTCCCGAGGCTGCCGAAGATGCCACCCAGGCCGTCTTCATCGCCCTCGCCAAAAAGGGCCGCCGTCTCCGCCCCGATACCATTCTCCCCGCCTGGCTCTTTCGCGTCGCGCTCCTGACCTGCCGCAGCGTCCGCCGAGCCGAAGCTCGCCGTTCCCGCGTCGAAAAATCCGTCCAAGCTCCCGATCCCACCCGGCACGATCCCCATCTCTACTGGGCCATCGCCGAGCTCCCAACCCCGGATCGCAACGTCATCGTCCTCAAGTTCCTGGAGGAGAAAACCTACCGCGAGGTCGCCACGACCCTCGGTACCACCGAAGACGCCGCCCGCATGCGCATCCAACGTGCCCTGGAAAAACTTCGTCGTCGCCTGGGCTACGCCCCCATCTTCCTCCCCCTCGACCTGACAAACGTCGATCTCCCCCTCCCCGGAATCCCTGGGACCGCCGGCTTCAGCCGGCGATTCCGGAGCAACCACGTAACCTACGCCATCCCGGCGGCGGCTCTGCTTTTAGTAGCAAGCCTCTGGATCGCCACCAAATCTCCAGCGGGCTCAAGAACCCAAGACCCGACACCGAAGTCCCAAGACCCAACCGCCAACTCCCAAGCCCAGAACTCCAAAATCCAAAATCAAAAATCCAAAATCGACTTGCTCCCCTTCCACGCCCATGTCCAAATCTTCGAGGAGGGCAAACTCGGCTTCGAGGGAGACACTTGGCGCACGGCTGACACCATCCGTTGGCGATCCCGAATGGGTAGCCAATTGACCGAAGTCGAGGTCAAAAACAACGTCCTCCACAGCATCGCTGACCCAAACAAACCCGCCCCCGACAACGTAGCCGCCGTCATCGTCGGCCCGCCAGAGCAGCGGGCCGTGGAAACGGACGCCTTCGAAGCCGCCCTCATCGAGCTCCCCGTTTACATCCATCGCGACCCACCCCTCCCCATCGCCCCGCTTCCCGACGGGAGCGAGAACCCGGCAAAGGTCGACGCCAGTGGCGACCGCCACTACACCGTCTGGCGAGACCGTGCTCACGGCAACCGAGTCTCGAAAGTGGATTACAAAGTCGGCGACTTCAGATTCCTGACCACCGTAACCGCATGGCAAAAGGTCGCCAACATCGACCTCCCAAGCGAACTGACCGCCGATAGCTGGTTCCAAAACGCAAAGTCCGCCCACCGCACCATCAAGCTAACCGACGTCCAGATCGGCAGGGAAGTACAACCCCCACCCATGCCCACCCCCCTCGACGGAGCCCTAGTGATGGACAACATCCGCCACACCGCCTACCGAATCGACACCGCCTGGCGAAGAATCACAAAAGAAATCCCCGTAACCGACGGCAACATCAAACACTAACCAAACCCCCCCCTTTCTCCTGATGAGATCAGGAGAAAGGGCTCGGGGATAGAGGTTAGAACTCCGGCAAAGCCGGAGCCGCCGAGTGCTCCCTTTCAAGCCCACGCGAAGCGGGTAGCCGCGGTTTCGTCTGCGCAGCAGGCACAGATGTAGCCGTCGGATGGAGCAAAGCGACACGCCGACGTACGCGCTTGTAACTAAACACCCAATCCGTCCCCCCTTCGCGCGTTGCCTCCAGACGCGCCGTCTGGAGGCTAAAAAGGCCGTCCCGAAAAAGAACCCCAAAGGGGTTCCAGCTTTAAGCGAAGGGTTGGCCCAACGGGCCTACCCTGGTAACCGGACGGAACAACCCAGACCTACCCCAACGGGGTTGCGTCAACCGCACTAACGCACCCTCAACGCACTCCAAAGGAAGAACCCCAACGAGGTTGCGCCAAAACCCGTCACCCGTACCCCGTCGCCGGTTACGCACCCGCCCGCCTACAAAGAAAGCACCCGGTGCACAAACGTAACCGCCATCGATCCCTCGCCCACGCTCGAGGCCACCCGCTTTACCGACCCCACCCGGCAGTCCCCCGCCGCGAAGATTCCCGGACAGGACGTCTCCAGGAAATAGGGAATCCGCGTCTCCTCCCAGAAAGCCCGCATCGAGTCCCCCGTCAGCACGAACCCGTTGCGATCCAAAGCCACCGTATCCTTCAAAAACGCCGTATTAGGAGAAGCCCCAATGAACACGAATAGCCCCGCGCAAGGCACCGTGTCCTCCGTGCCTCCCGTCAAAACGGCCTTCTCCAAAGCCCCCTCGCCGAGCAGGTGGCAAACCTCCGTCTCCAGGTGCACCTCGATATTCGGAATCTTCTCCACCCGGTAGCTAAGGTAGTCGCTCATCGACTTGTTAAGCCGGTCTCCCCGCACGATCAGCCGAACCTTCTTACAACTCTGCGAAAGAAAAACCGCCGCCTGCCCAGCCGAGTTGCCCGCCCCGACAACCACGACCTCCGATTCTTTGCAAAAATCCGATTCCAGCTTCGTTGCCGCGTAGTAGATGCCGTTCGTCTCGAACTTCTCATAGCCCGGAATCTGAAGCTTCTGATAGGTCGCCCCGGTCGCCACCAACACCGCCCGCGTCAAAATCCGCTCGCCGGAAGTAAGCACGACCTCATGCCCGCCCTGCCCACAGTCGATCGAAGCCACTTCCGCCGGAATCGAAATGTCTGCCCCGAACTTCTGTGCCTGGATCAGCCCCCGCGAGGCCAGGTCGCTCCCCGTCAGCCCCTCCGGAAATCCCATATAGTTCTCGATCCGGCTCGACCACGAAGCCTGCCCGCCCGGAGCAGCCCGGTCCAGCATCAGCGTCCGCAAACCCTCGCTCGCTCCATAGACTGCCGCCGCCAACCCGGAAGGACCCGCCCCAACGATCACGAGGTCGTACTGCTTGTCGTTCGAATGCAGCCGAATCTTCAGCCTATCCGCGATCTCCTCGAGGGTCGGATGCACGAGCCATATTTGGCCGAGAAACAGAAATGGCGTATCTGCGACCGTCAGGTTGAAGGCCTTCATGATGTCCGCCGTTTCCGGGTCCTCCGGCTGTCGCCATCGCTGCACCACCCGGTTCCGCCCCAGAAACTCCCGAATCTTCGTCGTCTCCGGATCGAATGCGCTCCCCACGATCAATACCCCGTGGTCCGTAGATTCCAAGAGAAGCTGCCGCCGCCGCATGAAAGCCAGAAGGATCTTGCCCCCCAGCTCCTGCTCGATCCGCACGACCTCTCGCAAGTCCTCGGCGGAAAGCTGCAAGGTCCGGGTCTCCCCGTCCGCGAAGCAACTCACCGGCGCGGGCCGCCCGCTCATCACGTCCACGTCCCCCGTGAATTCGCCCGGCGCGTGGTAAGCCACCTGGTCCTTCCCGTCGGAGTTGCTGATGATCGTCCCGCCCGACAAAACCACGAAGAAACAGAAGTCGGTGTCGCCCGCCCGCCAGAGCTCCTCGCCGTCCGCGAAAGTCGTCTCTTCGCCTCGAGACCGCAGGATATCGATCTCTTCCTCGGAGAGGACTGGGCACGCGATAGGATCGGCCTTGGTGAGCATGATCGATTATAGGCGGCATACCTGGTAACGGAACGTGGGAAAATAGAACTCCAGAACGGAGGATTCATGGTCGCAAACAGTTCGATTCTTCAACCCGGAACGGTAGCCCCCGATTTCACGCTCCACAGCACGCCCGATCAAACGGTCTCTCTGTCGGAGTTCAAGGGGCGGCGCGTCATTCTCGCGTTCTATCCCGCCGACTGGTCCCCGGTATGCGGCGACCAAATGGCCCTCTATAACCAAATCCTCCCCGAGTTCCACAAGCTCGGCGCGGACCTCCTCGGCATATCCGTCGATGGAGTCTGGTGTCACGCCGCCTTCGGCGGAGACCGCCATCTCCACTTCTCCCTCCTCGCCGACTTCGAGCCAAAAGGGGAAGTAAGCCGCCAATACGGCGTCTATCACGAGAACGGAGGCACGTCGGAAAGAGCCCTCTTCGTCATCGACGAAAACGGCGTGATCGTCTGGAGCTACGTCTCCCCCATGGGCGTCAACCCCGGTGCCGATGGCATCCTCGCCGCCCTCGAAGGTTTGGTGTCCAACTCGTGAGCAAACTCGTAGAAGGCATCCGCGCAACAGACCACGTCGCCGGAAACCCCGAAGCCAAGGTCACCCTGGTGGAGTACGGCGACTACCAATGCCCCTACTGCGGCATGGCCCATCCCATCGTCAAGGAAATCCTGGCGAAGCTGGGCGGAGAGATAAGATTCGTCTTCCGCAACTTCCCAATCTCCGAAATCCATCCCCACGCCCTCCACGCCGCCGCCGCCGCTGAGTTCGCCGCCGACCAAGGCAAGTTCTGGGAGATGCACGACTACATCTTCGAACACCAAAAAGCTCTCGAAGACAGCGACCTGACCACCTACGCCCACCACTTCAGCCTGGACCCCGTAGACCTGATCGAAGCCCTGGAAGCCCCCGCCATCGCCGACCGAATCCAACACGACTTCATGACCGGAGTAAGAAGCGGAGTAAACGGCACCCCCACCTTCTTCATAAACGGCCAACGCCACGACCAATCCTGGGAACTAGACCCCCTAGCCCAAGCCCTCCTAAAAGCCATCCAACAATAGAGCGCCACCCTCCCCTTTCTCCTGATGAGATCAGGAGAAAGGGGCCGGGGGATAGAGGTTAGAAAACAGAGCGCAAGGAACCCATAACAAACCAATGTAGCCGAGGGCTTCAGCCCTCGCGCCAACGACCGCCCAATAGAGCGCCCTCTACCAGCCCACGCGGAGCGTGTAGCCGTGGGCAACGACCACGTCCGATACGAACCCCAAAGGGGTTCCATCTTTAAGCGAAGGGTTGGCCGGAACGGCCTACCCTGGTAACCAAACCGCAACATAAAAACAACCCCAAAGGGGGTTCCGCCAAAACCCGTCACCCGTACCCCGTCGCCGGTTACCCACTCACCAATCCCCTCAACAACCGCGCCAAAACCCCCGCGTCCTCCCCCAACGGGGCAAAAAACGCCGCATCCGCCGCTTCCACCCGGGCGATCGCCTCCGACACCGCCGAAAACCCCGCATCCGTCACCGTCAACGCGAACGCCCGCGCGTCCGAAGGATGACGCGACCGAACCAGAAACCCCTTCGACTCCAACGTCCGCAAAACCTCCGAGGTCATCATCTTGTCCGTCCCCGCCCCCTCCGCGATCTTCGCTTGGTTCACAAACTCGTCCCGCTCCGAGAGGGAAGTGCAGACCGCCAAGAGCACGAACTGCACATGCGTTAGGTTCAAGTCCTTCAGAGCCGCCGCGATCCGTCGCTGCCAGATGTTTGTGACGCGCCAAAGCTGATACCCCGGACTCTCGTCCGGGCTACCAAACTGCGTAGGAAGCTTCCTCACGTCCCGCTCGGCGTAAACACGCGCAACCGATGTCCGTCCGGATCGAGCGCCACGAAATTCACCCCAAAATCCAACTCCTTCGGTTCCTGCAAAATCTCAATCCCCATCCCAACCCACTCGGCATAGGTCGCCATCACGTCAGGCACCGCAAACCCCACCTCGCCTCCGCCAACTGGAGTCGAGGCAGGCTCCACCGTATGTTTCGACCAAAGCCCGAACATCACTCCCGAATCCAAAGCGAACAGGGCAAAGGTAGGCGAGCTCTCCACGGTCCCCTTCCCAAGGATCCGCCCATAAAACTCCGCGCTCGCCGCCGGCGAGTCCACATACAACAAGACAAAGTTAGGTTCGATCATCATCCACTCCAAAATTTAGTAAGTGCGCTTACTAATATATCACAATCTTGACGCCTTAGTGTGAATTCTGGAAAAAACGTGTTACCATACCAACCAGTTGGTATGGTAACAAGAAAAAGCGACCTCATAGACGCCACTAAGCGCCTCATGCTCAGACAAGGCTACGCCGCCACGACGGTCGACCAGATCTGCGCCGAAGCCAAGGTCACAAAAGGCAGCTTCTTCCACTACTTCCCAAACAAGGAGGAGATCTGTCGTACCGCCATGTCCGCCTGGTCTCAAGACTGGCACGACCTCCTGAGCCAAGCCAAGCTCGATGAAATCGAGGACCCTCTGGATCGCTTGGAAGCCCTCTTCAAAGTCATGGAGACCGCCTACATGTATCCCGGCCAAGACCCGGGCTGCATGGTTGGCACCGTCGCCCAAGAGACCGCCCTCCCCAACGACCAGATGCGGCAAGCCGTCGACGAGCACCTCCAGCGGTGGCAAGTCGCCACCGCCGACATCCTCAAAGACGCCAAACGAACCTACCCGCCCAAAACCGATTTCGACCCCGACGAGGTCTCCTGGTGGCTGTGCACCTTCGTGCAAGGCACGATGCTCATGGCCAAGGTCCGAGGCCGCCAGATCGTCCCCCCCAACATCCGCCACTGCCGGGCCTACGTGCGCGGCCTGTTCGGACCAAACGAGTCAAAGAAATAAGGAGAACAACATGAGCTCGACGAAGACAATCGCCGACGGACACGCCGTCGTTTCGCAGGAAGAATGGATCACCGCCCGCCAAGGCTTGCTTCAAAAGGAAAAGGAGCTGACTCGTCACATGGACGAAGTGGCCCGCCTCAGAAGGGAACTACCCTGGGTTCGCGTGACCAAAAACTACGTCTTCGAGGGACCGAACGATAACCAAACCCTCGCCGACCTCTTCAAAGGCCGCAGCCAACTCGTCGTCTACCACTTCATGTTCGGCCCGGACTGGACGGAAGGCTGCCAAGGCTGCTCCTTCCTCAGCGACCACGTCGACGGAGCCCGCATCCACTTCGAACACCATGACGTCAAGTTCGTCGCCATCTCCCGAGCCCCCATCGACAAGCTTCAAGCCTTCAAGAAGCGCATGGGTTGGACCTTCGACTGGGTCTCCTCCGCCAACACCGACTTCAATTTTGACTACCACGCCTCCTACACCCGCGAGGAGCTGGACAAAGGCCCCGTCTTCCACAACTTCAAGATGCAAAAGCTCAACTTCGAAGAGCAACCCGGCATCAGCGTCTTCTACAAGGACGAGGACGGAAACATATTCCACACCTGGTCCGGCTACGAGCGTGCAGGGGACATCTTAATAGGCGCCGACAACTACCTTGACCTAACCCCCAAGGGCCGCAACGAGGAAGGGAACATGGGTAATTGGATGCGCTACCACGACCAGTACGAGGACTGAGCTACTTCTCCTCGATCGAAGCCTCGAGAATCTTGCGCAGGCGCTCCCGCTCCTCGCGCTCTTTCTCCCGAGCCATGACGTCGCCCAGGAAGATCTCCTTCTTCGCCTGGGCGCGTCGCTTGGCCGCCTCGTCTTCCTTCCGAGCCCGCCGGTCCGCGAAGACTTCGCCAAAGCGAATCCCACCCGAATTCAGAAGCGTCCCAAACGAGGTAACCAGTCCCATCAGACCAAAGAAAGCGACTAGGCTCCAATCTTCGAACAGACCTACCAGCGAGATCACAGGCGTGATGACAAGACCAAGGTGTGCTGCGACTCGAAGCGCCTTCGGATATGGCTGCCTCCGCGAAAAGATCGCCGCCAAGGCCATGCCTCCGTCGAAGGGAAGACTCGGAATCAGGTTGAGAACGCCCAGCAGAAGATTCAACCGCCCCAAGGCTTCGATCAGATAGAACTGGGTAAAAGCCTCCGAGCCCTCCGCTGCCGCTGCGAACCCGTAGTGCCCGATCCCAAAGGCAACCCCGCCGACCACAAACGTAACCGCTGGCCCCATCAGCACGATCGTCAAATCCTGCTGCCATGTCCGCCGCCCCGTGGAGACGGCATAGCCGCCGAATCCATGGAGCATGATCGAAAGCCCCGAGAGCCGAAACCGCTTCGCCGTAAGCGCATGCCCTAGCTCGTGCAGCAGCACGCTCAAAATAACGAGCGCCGCATACTCCAGGAGGTGCCCAATGCTCAGACTGCTCCGATAAAGGACGACGAACAGAAATAGGAGAAGCGAGATGTGCAGATGGATCGGAATCCCAAAGAGGCTCCCCACCCGCATAGACCAATTAAAGAATGCTTCTAGCCGCTTCAAACTTATCGCTCACCACGCGTAGAGTATCCACCCGAAACTAGGGCGCGCCCAACTCCTCTGGCGAAGGTGGCTGAAAAAGCCGCCAAGCGTCCCGAAGCTGCTCTTCCGTCATCCGAAGTTCCCCGGCAAGGCCCATCTCGTTCCGCAGCATGACCCGCCGAAGCAACTCTTCGAACGGAACCTCCAAATAGTAAATCTTCGTCCCCGCCCCAAGCGCCGTTGCCCGAGCCCGATAGTCGTCCCGCTCCTCCTTCGCCCACATCCCGAAGTCCAGAATCGCGTCCACCCCGAGCCGCAGAGCCGAAGCCGCGAACTTCCAGCAAACGTCCTCCACCGGATACCGCGCCGCATCGATCGCCGCGTCGTCCTCCCCGAACAGCGGCCGCATCAGCTCGTCCGGCGTAAACCGCATTGCCGGAAGCTCCGCTTCCAACCGCTTGGCGAGCGTCGTCTTTCCCGAACCCGGAAGCCCGATCATCAGATGCAAAGTCGCCATACTCCCGCAAGTTTAACGAAGTGTAATATTCCCCTACCATGCTCAAAGTCGTTCGCCTAGGGTCTCCAGTCGCCTTGGTCATCGCGTTGGCCGCCATCGCCTCCGCCCAAACCGACGACCTTGCCGAAAAGCTAAAAACCCTCCCCCACGTCAAAGAAGTCCGCCAGACGCCAGGCGGTGCCTCCTACGACATCTCCTTCGAACAGCCCGTAGACCACACCAAACCTCAGGGCCAGAAGTTCCTCCAACACCTCTTCCTCGCCCCCACCGCCTACGACCAGCCCGTTATCCTGGGCACCGAAGGCTACGCCGCCAACCGCCCCGGCGGAGGCGAGCTCCGCCGCATGCTCGGCACCCCCAACCTCCTCACCGTCGAGCACCGCTACTTCGGCCACTCCATCCCCGCCCCCTTGGATTGGAAGTACCTGACCATCAAAAACGCCGCCGACGACATGCACGAAATCGTCACCGCCTTCAAGAAGCTCTACAAAGGCAAATGGATCGCCACCGGAGCCAGCAAAGGAGGCCAAACCGCCCTTTTCTTCAAGTGCTACTACCCCGACGACGTCGACGCCACCGTCTCCTACGTAGCCCCAATCAACATCGGCCAGGAAGACCCCCGCATCAACTACTTCATGGAGACCGTCGGCGACCAAGCCACCCGCGACAAAATCAAAGCCTTCCAAATCGCCCTCCTCAAACACGAAGACGAAATCATCCCCCTTCTGAACGTCGACCCCAAGAACTACTCGATGGGCGTCGCCAAAGCCTACGAGTACGGCGTCCTGGAATTCCCCTACGGCTTCTGGCAATACGGCACCAAACCCGAAACCCTCCCCAACCCCGACGCCTCCACCGCAGAACTTGCCGCCGAGTACAAGAAGGTCAATACGATGTACTACTACTCCGACCCCGGCATCCACCAGTTCGAGGCCTTCATGTACCAAGCCTTCACCGAGATCGGCTACTACAACTACGACATCGCCGACTTCAAGCCATACCTAAAAGCCAACCCCAACCCCACCAACATGGACCTCTGCCCAGCTGGCACGAAAGACAAGATCGTCTACAACCCCGAAACCCTCGCCTTCGTCTTCCACTACCTTCAATACAACGCTCAAAACGTAGTCTTCATCTACGGCGAGACCGACGCCTGGTCCGCTACCCAAATGCAGCTCATCGGCCGCACGAACGCCATCAAAATCGTCGTCAAAGGCGCCTGGCACAACGCCAACGTCCGAGCCGCCTCCCTCGAGCAGCAAGACCTCTTCTATTCGACAATGGAGAAATGGCTGGGAATGAACCTCTTCCGCACCTAATTTTCCGCGTTTTGTCGAAAACCGTCGATACCAAGACGACTAGGAGGTGAGAAGCCATGAAATTTAAAACCGCCATCCTGGACACCACCGGCATCGTCGTAACGGGTAGCGACTACCTGGAAGAAGGGAAAGCCTAGGCACCTTGTTAGGCCATCAACCGGTAGCTCTCGTCGACCCAGCGGCGCAAGACTTCAATATCGGGAATCGGATGGACGCCGTTCTTCACGACGCACCATCCACCTGCCCCAACCCCGATGCCCAGCTTCTCAGCCTCGCTCAAAGACTCCGCAAGCTTGAATCGAAACTCCTTGGCGTTCAAAAACAGAAAGTTCTTCTTCTTGAACTGAGCCGTCCTGCTCTCCGCCGCCGTCCCCTTACAAGCGATCCCTTCCTGAACCCCCGGATAGCCGAAAGCGATCTCGGCGAGGGCATCGATGCATTTGCCGAATTCTTGCTCCATATGGCTCGCAGGATACTTTGCCCGCCGACGGCTCGTGGAGCGAGACTTTCCTCTTGGCATGTAAACTCATCCATCTCGCCTGAGAAGGCTGTCAACGAAGATGGAGTCGATGAAGGAAGGAAGCCTTGAGCAGATTCGGGAAGCGGTCGATACCGTTTACCGAGCCGAATCGCGACGCGTCCTCGCGACCCTCATCCGTGTCCTCGGCGACTTCGAACTCGCCGAAGACGCCCTTCACGACGCCTTCGCCGCCGCATTGGAGCAATGGCCAAGAGACGGCATCCCTGCTAACCCCCGGGCCTGGCTCGTCTCCGCCGGTCGCTTTAAAGCCATCGACTCGATCCGGCGACGAGTCCGGTTCGATGCCTCCCTCGCCACGCTCGCTGAGCGCATTGAGCAGGAGGCTCAGGAAGCCGCCGGGAAGGAGGACGAGGCAGTGAAGGACGACCAACTTCGCCTCATCTTCACCTGCTGCCACCCGGCGCTCCCTGCCGAAGCCCGCGTTGCCCTCACCCTCCGCGAAGTCTGCGGACTCACGACGGAGGAGATCGCCCGCGCCTTCCTGACCGGCCCGCCAACGGTTGCCCAGCGTATCGTCCGAGCCAAGGCAAAAATCCGCGACGCCAACATCCCCTACCAAGTGCCTTCGCCCGAGGAGCTTCCAGACCGGCTCGACACCGTCCTGCAAGTGATCTACCTCGTCTTTAACGAGGGTTACTACGCATCGTTCGGCGACAGCTTGCTACGGTCCGACCTTTCCGGAGAAGCGATCCGCCTTGGCGTCCTGCTCACCAACCTCCTGCCCGACCCAGAGGTTATCGGGCTACTCGGCCTGATGCTCATCCAGGAGTCTCGCCGCGCCGCCCGTACGAACGCCGATGGCGAGCTTATCCTGCTGGAAAACCAGGACCGATCCCTCTGGAATCGATCCCAGATCACAGACGGCATCGCCCTCGTCGAACGAGCCCTCATCTCCCGCCGATTTGGACCCTACACGCTTCAAGGTGCGATCGCGGCGGTTCACGCGGAAGCAAGGACATCGGCAGAGACGGATTGGGCTCAGATCGTGAGCCTCTACGACGTCCTCGCCCGAGTGACGCCGTCCCCCATCGTCGACCTGAACCGGGCCGTTGCAGTCGCTATGCGCGATGACCCATCAACCGGGATCGACCTGATTGACGAGATTTTCGCCCGAGGCGAGCTTGCCGACTACCAGCTCGCCTACTCCGCTCGTGCCGACCTTTGTCGCCGAGCCGGGAGGATCGAAGAGGCGCGCATTTTCTATAAGAAAGCCCTCAGCCTCGCCCGGCAAGAGCCGGAACGGCATTTCCTAGAAGGCCGTCTCACCGAACTGGGATAAACAACACGATGAAATACATGCTGCTGATCTACACCGCCGAAAGCGCTTATACGCCCAGCGAGCGCGAGGCGTGCTTCGACGAGTCCGTAAGGCTCACCCACGATCTGAAAGCGAGTGGAAGTTACATAGATGCCTCGCCCCTCCAACTGATCCACACGGCAAAGAGCGTCCGCGTCCGCGAGGGACAGCGCCTCGTCACCGACGGCCCCTTCGCCGAGACCCACGAGCAGCTTGGTGGCTACTATCTCGTCGACGCCAAAGACGAAGAAGAAGCCCTCGACATCGCAGCCCGTATCCCAGGAGCCAAGGTCGGCACCGTCGAAGTTCGCCCGATAGTCGTGCTCGAAGGCCTTCCCGAAAAATAATTTCTCGGGCCGTGTCGATTTCCAAAAGCCCGGATCGACTATCCCATGCAAGCACCCCGGGGGCAGTCTCCGGGAGATAGGAGAAAAGATATGAGAGTAGTGATGTTTATGATTCCGGGCGTTTATCAAGGAGCGAAGGGCCAGCAGCTTGAGCCCGATTTCGCACCCACCGCCGAAGCGGTCTCCGCGATGATGAAGTTCAACGAGGATCTGGCGAACGCCGGAGTCCTGGTCACCTTGGACGGTCTGCAGCCCCCTTCGAAGGGCGCCCGCGTTTCCTATGCCGGTGGCAAGGTGAGCGTAACCGACGGTCCGTTTGCCGAGTCGAAGGAAGTCGTCGGCGGATTCTGGATCATCAAGGTCTCTTCGCTTGAGGAAGCTGTCGAGTGGGCCAAGCGCGTGCCTGCCGACCCGAGCGACGTCGTCGAGGTTCGTCCAATCTTCGAAAGGGGCGATTTTCCTGAAGACGTCCAGAAGGCGGCCGCCGATTTTCCCGCGGTACGGGCAGCCGTGGAGAACTCGGGGGTCGGGCAGTGAAGTACATCTGCCTCGGTTATGTCGAGGAGGCCACGATAAGTGCATTTTCCCCGGCCGAGCAAATGGCCTTTATGGACGAATGCTTCGCTTATGACGATGAGCTTCGCGAGAACGGGCATTTTGTCGGCGGCGAGGGTCTTCAAGGCTCCGAAACAGCGACATCGTTGCGGTGGCAAAACGGAAAGGTGGTCGTCACCGACGGCCCCTTTGCGGAGACGAAAGAAGTCCTCGGCGGCATCCTGATCCTGGAAGCAAACGACCTGAACCACGCGATCCAACTAATGTCGAAACATCCGGGCGTACGCCTGGGTGGTTGCTTCGAGATTCGCCCCGCTGCCGACATGGAGCCACTCGTCGAAGACAGCCGCAGGCGCCGCACAGCCGTCACAGGCTGAAGCGTCGCCATGACCGAAGAGCAAGCCAGAATATCGGACGCGCTTGAAACCGCTCTGGGAATCTACTCCAGGCAGGACAAGCAGAAGATCGTCGAAGGTTACGGAGAGCCGCTCGCCACACAGATTTTCGCCATCGTCGAGGACGCTTTGAATTGTCCCGTCGATTGGAAGACGGCGAGTATCGATACGGCCCTGCCCGTTCTGCACGACCTTCTCATGAGCCGATATCCCTGGCTGACCGACGGAGCGCGCCGGGCAATTATCCACGCCTTCGTCATCACCTGGAAGTAGGGAGACCGAACCGCCATGAAACTCAAACTAGCTTTAATTCCCATCGTCGTCGCCGTTGGCTTTCCCGCCTACGTCGCCCTTCACCCCGGAGTCGCGTACGCCGAACCGCGGATGGCGTCCGGCGCCCCGATACCGTTCGCCGCCGACCTCGCCAACTACACCATCGACCCAGCACACACGAGCCTCTATTTCGAGATTCGCCACCTTGGCCTCTCTGTGGTCCACGGTCGAATCAACGACTTCAGCGGCAAGGTCGTCGAGGACGAAAAGGATTTGACGAAGTCCAGCATTGAACTAACCGCCAAAATCACATCCATCGATACGGCTTGTCCACCTCGCGACACGGACCTCCGAGGCAAAGATTTCTTTGATGCCGACAAATATCCCAACCTGACCTTCAAGAGCACGAAGATCGTGAAGAAGGGAAATGGTTATGTGCTAACCGGCGACTTGACGATCAAGGGTGTTACGAAGTCGATTGAGATCCCCTTCAAGCACTATGGGCCGCTGTCGATGAAGTCCATCCCCGGCCAGCCCGATCGAATCGGCGTCGTCGCCGAGCCCATCGTCATCAAGCGACTCGACTTCGGAATCGGAAACGATTTCAAGCTCCCAGACGGCACCGAAGGGGCCAGCAATGAGGTCACGTTGCGGATTTCAATGGAAGCGACTCTGGACAAATAAGAAGTCTCCCCGCATGACGGGGAAACTTCTTGAATCCAGCGTGGTACCTACTTGGCATCGGCTGCGGTAGCCGTCTTAACAACCTCGTCTCCCGGGCGCCAGAGAACGCGCTCGGGGCCTTCGGCGTAGATTGCTGAATTCACTCTGAATGTGAGCGAGCCGAGGAACTTGCTGTGAAATCCGGGCAACTTCTGGCCCTCGCTACTCACCAGGGGACGAGTGCGATCCTCGGCCCATACAGGAACCGAAATCGTGAATGGCGCCTTCAGTTTGAGCGACGACCGATACCATGCGCTGTCTCCGAGCAACTGTTGGCCGTTCAGATATAGGGGGCGTTTGTCGGGATCGTTGCTTGGCCAGACGGACATCGTCGCCAAGCCCGTTGCGAGCCCATCCGGCAGCCCTTCGACTCGAATATGACCATCCTTGTGGTATTCGGTCTTCGCTCCTCCCGTCCAAAGCGCCACCAACTGGCGGTTGCCGACGATAACAGCCCGCAGCGTGATTTTGACTCCGCCAAGCGTCTTTGTTTCTCCAGGCCCCCTGAGCTTTCTGGAAAGCTCGGTGCGGATGGCTGGGTAGTCGGTCCAGGCGATGTTGCGATCGGCTGGCGGGTTGAACCGCTTGTCGGGGATGTCCGCAGGATAGTCGTAGAGGTTGCGTTCTATGAGCTTGCCCCGTGTCGTAAACACGTCTCTTCGGATAGGAAGGCCGGATGCGGGATCGATGAAGAGGTCGAAGCCCATGTTGCCGAAGTTGAGCCGGTAGACGTCTACGTCGCGGCCTTCCAGATTCACACCCTTCTCCACATTCGCCAATGTGCCGCCGGGGATTTTCAGATAATCCTCGATGGTCTCGATAGGGGCGCGATCCGGTTCGACATCGTCGATGAATCCACCGTCCTTAGTGCGATAGAGATACATCCTACGGCCGTTGTAGCCAGCGAGAGTGACTCCGCCATCGGCGTCGTAGTAGATCTCGGCGTGCTTTTCGCCCTCCATCCAAAACTCGTTGCAGAGGATCATTTTGCCCTGAGCGTCGGGACGGAGATCCAAGGTGTGACGTGTCTGCTGGGCACGCGCCGCGGCGGCCAGCCGGTGCAACTCGGATGCGCTGGCGACCGATGGGCGGAGAAGAAACGCGACGCCGAGAGCTCCCGCCACGCCACCAAGGGCAACAGCACGCCACACCGGTCGTGGGCGCTGCTGAGCAGTTCGTTTTGGGACCGACTGCATGGTACGCACGGCTTGGCCAATGGCCTGCTCTCGAGGTTCCTCCGTACGAAGTGTCCGGAGCTCGTTCTTAATCCAAGGTTTGTCAGAAAGCGGGTTCTTTTGCTTCATGGTTGATTACCTCCGATCCATCTTCGAGGAGGGCGCGCAAGTGGCGCCGAGCGTAGAACAGGCGGGCTTTGACGGTTCCCACAGGAACCTTGAGAATTTGGGCTACTTCCGCTACGGACAGCTCTTCCACTTCGTGGAGAACGATCGCTTCGCGGTGTTTGTCGGAAAGAGTGGTCAGCGCGCGCAGTAGGGTTTCGCCTTCGATAAAGGAGCCGAATCCGGGCTCTTCGACAGGTCGCTCATGTGAGAGCGGGGCGGTGTGTCTGCGTTTGCGCTTCCATTGGGAGTACTCGTTGAACGCTATTCGATGCAGCCAGGTTTTCAGGCCGGCTGCGCCGCGATAGCGATCGATGTTGGCTCGGGCCGCCAAAAACGATTGCTGGGTCAGGTCCTCCGCGTCCTCCCGACTTCGGGTCAAGTGCCGCAAGGTACGGAAGACGGCTGGATAGTGGGTTCGAACGAACCGTTCGGCCACCTCCGAGTCTCCGGCTGCGATTCGTTTTGCGATCTCAAGGTCGTTCATATCGTCCTACACGTCCCTCGTGAAGATGGAACGCCTACATAGATGCGGTGGAGACCGAAACGGTTGAATCGCTTCCAGCGGTTTGCATTGTAAACCGGATATTAACGGTGGCCACGTTGACATTTGTGCGTATTGAAGGGGCAGGTGTATAGTTAGTGCGTTATGAAAGCCCTGACTATTGCAGTCGCACTTATTGGAGCTCTTGCAGTTGCCCATGCCGACGATTTGCGTTCGCAGATCGTGGCGTCGAGCAATAAGATCACTGCGGCCATGAAGAAGAAAGACTTCGCGGCCTTGTCGAAGGAGATGAAGGACGGAACGACTTCCGACTTCAAGTATGTCGAGGCCGCATCCGGACCTCCTCAAACGAGGGACCAGATGATTCAGAACATGAAGATGGGGCTCGGCATGATGGACAAGCTCACCGTCTGCACGACCAAGCTGCTCACCTTGAAGCAGAAGGGCAACACGGCGGTCGGGACGATGGAGCACACCATGGTCGGGACGATGAAGGGCCAGGATAAGAAGTCGCACACGATGTCCTTCACCGGCGTCGCCGAAAACACCTATGTCAAGCAGGGTGGGAAGTGGAAGATGGCTTCGATGACCTGGAAGTCGCAGAAGCAGACGATGGATGGCAAGCCGGTCCCTGGCATGGGACACTAGCTTTCTAGCGTCTATCGAACAAGTGGGCCCCGATGCTGTTGGCGTCGGGGTTTTCTATTTCTCGTCCAGATAAAAATAGAAAAAACTTTCGGTTCTCTGTCGAATTCGAGCGTTGGGGATCGACAAGTTGATGTGAGAGCGATGAATTGGAGGAAGCTTTGAAGTACATCTGCCTTGTCTATCACGAGGAGAAGACCTTCGAGGAGATTTCGGAGGAGGCCTTGGCCGAAGTGATTACCGAGTGCGGGCTGTGGGTCGAGGAGCTTGAGAAGGGTGGGCACCACGTCTTTTCAGCGGCGCTTCAATCGGTTCGGTCCGCTCAGACTCTTCGGGAGCGGGGTCAGGTGCTTCAGACGACCGACGGGCCTTTTGCGGAGACGAAGGAGTATCTCGGCGGGTTTACGATCATCGACGCCAAGGATGCGGAGGAGGCGGCTCGTTTGGCTGCCGGATGTCCTGCGGCGCGGATTGGGACGGTCGAGGTTCGGCCTGTCTTCGAATACGATGGGCCGCTTTCCGACCCTCTCGACCAGAAGATCGCGGCGGCTATTCGCCGTTCGGCGGCGGGTTTCGCCCATCGCTAAGGAAACAACTATGGAAAACACGATCGAACAGGCTAAGGCAAGTCTTCAGCAGGCGAAGGGGCGGCTTATTCATGTCCTCGCCATGACTCCCGACGACCGCATCAACTGGTCGCCGTCGCCTACCTCCCGGACACCGATCCAGGTGGTGGTTCATGCGGCGGAAGCTGTGAAGAACATCAAGGAAATGATGAACGGGAATCCCTTTACGGTGCCCAATACAACCGAAGCGGACAAGGGTTTTCGGGAGGCTGAGAAAGCGTTCTCGACTCGCGAAGAGGTTCTTGGGCTTTTTGAGAAGCATTGCGCGGAGTATGAGGAGTTCCTGAATCGGTTGGACTCGTCGCAACTGGATTCGATGATCACGTTGCCATTCGGTATGGGGCAGGCGCCGATAGGTATGGCGTTGACCTTTATCCCGATGCACACGAACAACCACGTCGCTCAGATCGAATATATCCAGACGATCTATGGCGACCTCGATTGGCATATGCAGTAAGGAGTTTTGAGATGACGCAGAACGAGACGGCAATTCCTAAGGTGGCTTCACAGGAAGAGTGGCAGGCGGCGCGGCTGAAGTTGCTGAACGATGAGAAAGAGGCGACTCGGCATCGGGACCGGGTGGTGGCGGCGCGGCGACGGCTACCGATGGTGAAGGTCGAGAAGGACTATGTGTTCGAGGGGCCATCGGGAAAGGTGCGGCTGGTCGATCTCTTCGAAGGGCAGCGGCAGTTGATCGTGTATCACTTCATGTTCGATCCCGAGTGGGAGCAGGGGTGTATGGGTTGCACGTGGTATGTGGATGTCCTCGGGGATTTGTCCTTGTTGGGTAAGCGGGACACGACGTTCGCGTTGGTCTCTCGGGCGCCTTTGGCTAAGTTGGAAGCATTCAAGGAGAAGCGGGGTTGGGACCGGGCTTGGTATTCGTCGTTTGGGAGCGACTTCAACTATGACTTCCATGTGACGTTGGACGACAAGGTGATGCCTGTCGTTTACAACTACAAGACCAAGGCGGAGATGATCGAACAGGGTGTGCCGAACCCGACGGAAGGGGAGGAGCATGGGTTAAGCGTGTTCTTTCGGGATGGGGACGAAGTGTATCACACGTACTCGACCTATGGTCGGGGGACGGAGATGTTGACGGACCCCTATGCCTTGTTGGACACGACGCCCTATGGGCGGCAGGAGGATTGGGAGGACTCGCCGGAGGGGTGGCCGCAGCGGCCTACTTACGGCTAGCTTTGGAGACCCTAGGCGATTTGTGACCTAGGCGGCGGGGCGTGCTTTTGGCGCGCCCTTTTTTCGTTTATGGGTTGACACTTTCCTGACGGTGTGGTAATTTACTTATTGGTTAATTAACCTAAGAGTTAAATACATGTACGCCGATCAACTCAGCAACACTTTCGCGGCCTTGGCCGATCCGACGCGGCGGGCGATTTTGGCTCGCTTAGCGAGTGGGGAGGCTTCGGTGAAGGAGCTGGCGGAGCCGTTTCAGTTGAGCGCTCCGGCGGTGACGAAGCATTTGAAGGTGCTGCAGCGGGCCGGTTTGATTTCGCAGGGGCGTCAGGCGCAATGGCGGCCCTGCCGGTTGGAGACCAAGTCGCTCAGGGAAGTAGCGGACTGGGTGGACGGTTATCGGCAGTTCTGGGAAGAGAGCTTCGATCGCCTGGACGACTACTTGCGCAAGCTACAGAGTCCGGAATAAGTGGGGTTTGCCCCAGCGATTCCGGCCGGCGGAGCGACAGCAATCGAAAAATTTTTGCCCCGGATGGTTATTTTGTCGATTTAGAGCGCCGCCCTTCGACCAGTTGATGAAGGAGAAAGCTATGAGGAAGAAAGCAACGATGCAGGCCGCCATTACCGCGCTGGCCCTGATGTCTCAGGCGGCGATGGCTCAAGAGACGAAAGGGAAGTATGCGGTCGTGAACGGCTTGAAGATGTACTACGAAGTACATGGCAGCGGCAAGCCGCTGTTGCTCTTGCACGGCGCGTTCGGCACGGCGGACGGCTGGGCTCCAGTTTTGCCTACGTTGGAGAAGAACCACCAGGTGATCATCGTGGAGATGCAGGGGCACGGCCATACGGCCGACCGCGACGCGGCGCTCAGCTACGAGCAGATGGCAGACGATGCGGCGGCGCTTTTGAAGGAACTCAAGATCGACAAGGCGGACGTATTCGGTTACAGCCTTGGGGGCGGCGCGGCATTGGCGTTGGCGATCCGGCACCCGGAGTCGGTCGGGAAGCTCGCGGTGCTGGGAACGACGGCGGGGAGCACGAAGGAGACTTTCTACCCCGACGTTTTCAAACAGTTCGATCTTATGAATCCCGAGACCTTTGCGCCGCCGGAACTGAAGGACCCCTACGACAAGGTTGCGCCCGATCCCAAGAAGTGGCCGGTTCTGGTTTCGAAAGTGAAGACCTTCGCGCAGAACTTCAAAGGCTTTTCGGAGGCGCAGGTGCGGTCGATCAAGGCTCCGACGCTGATCATGGTTGGCGACCGAGATGCGGTGACGACGGAGCATGCGGTGCACATGCAGCGACTGATCGGAAATTCGCAGCTTGCGGTTTTTCCGAACGCGGACCACTTTCTTCTTTACATGGACACGGCGAAGGTTCTTGGAACCTTGACTCCGTTCCTCGACGCGCCTGACAAGGCAGGGGGCAACTCATGAGCGCTACGACGAACAAGCTTGCGGTGACGAAGCCGTCGGATTTCGAAATCGTTTTGACACGGGAATTCAACGCTCCGCGGAGCCTTGTCTTCGAGGCGTTTACAAAGCCCGAGCACGTTTCGCAGTGGTGGCCGGCTTGCGATATGACGATGGCGGTCTGCGAGATCGACTTGCGGGTTGGCGGAGCATTTCGCTACGTCGCGCGGACGCCGGGCGGGGACGAGCATCCATTTATCGGCGTGTACCGGGAGATCGCCCCGCCAGAGCGGTTGGTGAACACGTTGATCTACGACATCGAGCCTTATCGAAACAGCGAGGCGTTGGTGACGCTTGTTCTGGAAGACCTTGGCGGGAACCGGACGCGGATGGTGGAGACGGTACGGCATGGCAGCCAGGAGCTGCGGGACGCCCACCTCAATTCGGGCATGGAGTATGGGGCGGCGCAGTCGCTCGACCAGCTTGAGGCGCTTGTCGCGAAGTTCCAGGGGAGGACGGCATGAGCGGGACTCCCACGGCGGAGAAGGAAGTCGTACTAACGCGCGTCTTCGACGCGCCGCGCGATTTGGTTTGGGCGGCCTTTACGGAGCCGCAGCACTTGAAGGAGTGGTGGGGGCCGCATGGGTTCACCAATCCGGTGTGCGAAGTGGATTTGCGTCCCGGTGGAGACCTTTTGATCCACATGCAGGGGCCGGATGGGATCGCCCATCCGATGACGGGGACCTTTCAGGAGATCGACAAGCCCGAGCGGCTGGTCTTCACGAGTGTGGTGCCCAATCCAGCAGGCGGTTTGCATTTGAAGGGGACCAATACGGTTACGTTCGTCGCCCTGGGCGACAAGACGGAACTGACGGTCCGCTCGACGATGGCCGGGTTCACGGACGTCTCGCTCTTTATGCTTCAGGGCATGGAGCCGGGCTGGACGCAGAGCTTGGAGAGGCTGGAGAGCTTCCTTTCGACGATTTAACAAGCTACGAAAACAAAACAAAGAAACAAGGATTCATAAAATGGCAACTAGAGTAAACGCATATCTCAACTTTTCTGGTACCGCCCGCGAGGCGATGACGTTCTATAAGGACTGCATCGGCGGGGAGACGGAATTCATCACCGTCGGCGGTTCGCCCATTGAGGACCAGATGCCGGCGGAAATGAAGAACAGCATCTTGCACTCGACTCTGATCAAGGGCGACGTCACGATCATGGCTACGGACATGTCCGGACCGGAAGGGGTCAAGGTGGGGAACAACTTCTCGCTGATGTTGGATTGCGAGACCGAGGATGAGATTCGAACGTTCTACGACAAATTGGTTGTGGGCGGGAACGGGACCCATCCGGTAGGACCGGCTTTCTGGGGCGGCCTCTTCGGGCACCTTACAGACAAGTACGGGATCAACTGGATGCTCAACTGCTCCAGCGCTGGACAGGGTTAAGGAGAGCGGAGATGCAGAAGATCAGCCCGATGCTTTGGTTCGACAACCAGGCCGAGGAGGCGGCGGAGTTCTACGTTTCCGTCTTCAAGAACTCGAAGATCCTATCTAAGAGCTATTACCAAGAGGGAGGCCCGGCTCCAGCGGGCTCCCTCATGATCTGTCATTTCGAATTGGAGGGGAAGGAGTTCACGGCGCTGAACGCCGGTCCGATGTTCAAGTTCACGGAGGCGATCTCGTTCGTGGTCGCCTGCGAGGATCAGGCGGAGATCGACGAGCTTTGGTCGAAGTTGACAGCGGACGGAGGCGCCGACCAGCCTTGTGGTTGGCTGAAGGACAAGTACGGGCTTTCGTGGCAGCTTACGCCGAAGACGGTGATCGACATGATCACGGACGCGGACACGGAGAAAGCGAAGCGGGCGTTCCAGGCCGTGATGGGGATGATGAAAATCGACATCGCCGCCGTTCGGAAGGCTTTCGAGGGCTAAGGGAGCTCGTCTATGGCTGATGAAAGGGAACTGAGTATCAGCCGGATCATCGACGCGCCTCGAGAAAAGATTTTCGAGGCGTGGACAGATCCGGGCAAGCTATCGCAATGGTGGGCACCCCGGCCGTATGCGACGCCCTTCTGCGAGATCGACCCGCGATCGGGGGGAACCTTCAAGACCTCGATGGTGGGGCCGGACGGGGTGGAGTATCCGGCGAACGGCGTGTATCTGGAGGTGGTTGCGCCGTCGAAGATCGTGTTTACGGATGCGTACACGGAGTCCTGGGTGCCAGCGGAGAAGCCGTTTATGACGGTGACGATCACGTTCGAGGACGTCGATGGGAAGACGCGGTACACGGCGCGGGTGTTGCATTGGACGGTCGAGGACCGTAAGCAGCACGAGGAGATGGGGTTCCACGAAGGGTGGGGCCAGTGCCTGGACCAGCTTACGGCTTTGGTCACGGGCGGTTGAGGTCCGTGCGGGGCGCGGGCATCGAGGTTGTTCTGTTTTGTTTACGAGGGTTCCGGATGCGGACGGAGCCGCGGTTACACGCTCCGCGTGGGCTTAGGGGGCGCTCTGGGTGCGTTAGTGCGTTTGGCGCAACCCCGTTGGGGTTGGAATCTGGGGCGGTGGGGTGTACCAGGGTAGGCCTTCGGCCAACCCTTCGCTTTGTTACGGAACCCCTTTGGGGTTCGTTTCCGGACGTTTTTTTAGCCTCCAGACGGCGCGTCTGGAGGCAGCGCGCGTGGAGGGGAGGTGGCGGCCAGGCGGCTGGATTCCAAGGTTCTTCGGACGTGGTCGTTGCCCACGGGTGCACGCTCCGCGTGGGCTTGTAGAGAGCGCTCTGTTTGGTCTCGCTGGTTCGCCGGGCTTGACCGGCGGCTACACCCTTCGGGGTTTATGGGTTCCGTGCGCTCTGTTTCTTGATTCGTTTGTTCGCACCGAATAGGTGCGCTGACACGCTTCGCGTCGGCTGGCAGATTGCACTCTGTTTTCTAACCTCTATCCCCGGCCCTTTCTCCTGATCTCATCAGGAGAAAGGGGGGTGGGGTGAAATGTTCGAGATTTTTCGAACGTTGAATGTAGTCAGTTATGGCTCTGCGCAAGGATGTTCCGTTTTCGGTTCTCGATCTTTCCTGGATTCGTGAGGGGGAGGGGGTTGGGGAGGCTTTGGGGGATACCTTGGCCTTGGCCCGGCATGTGGAGCGGCTGGGGTACCGGCGGTTTTGGTTGGCGGAGCATCACGGGATGGCGGGGATCGCGAGTGCGGCTACGTCGGTCGCCATTGGGTATGTCGCCGGTGGGACTTCGACGATTCGGGTTGGTTCGGGCGGAATTATGTTGCCGAACCATGCGCCGTTGGTGATTGCGGAGCAGTTTGGGACGCTGGCTTCCTTGTATCCGGGACGGATCGATCTTGGGTTGGGGCGTGCGCCGGGGTCGGATGGGGCGACGATGAGGGCGCTTCGGCGGGACTTGCGGCATGCGGCGGACGAGTTTCCCGAGGACGTGGCCGAGCTACAGATGTTTTTGGGGCCGGAGAGGCCGGGGCAGCTTGTAAAGGCGGTGCCTGGGCAGGGGACGAATGTGCCTTTGTATCTGTTGGGGTCGAGCGACTACACGGCGCGGCTGGCGGCGCAGATGGGTTTGCCGTTCGCGTTCGCCTCGCACTTCGCGCCTGCTTTCTTGCACGAGGCTTTGGATATTTACCGGTCGGAGTTTTCGCCCTCGGCGGTGTTGGCGAAGCCTTATGCGATGGTGGCGGGGACGGTGGTCGCGGCGGACTCGGATGAGGAGGCGCGGCGGTTGTTCACTTCGGCGCAGATGGGCTTTTTGAATTTATATCGGGGCAATCGGGCGAAGTTGCAGCCTCCCCTGGAGTCGATCGATTGGACGCCGGAGGAGAAGGCGAAGGTGGATGCGAATCTGCGGTATTCGTTTGTGGGGACGCCTGCGGTTGTGCGAGAGGGGATCGAGGGGTTTTTGGCGGATACCGACGCGGATGAGTTGATTGTGACCTCGCGGATCTACGACCAGGAGGCCCGGTTGCGGTCGTTTTCATTGCTCGCGGAGGTGTGGCGGGAGATGTTTGAAGGGGTTTCGGCGAGGGGGTGAATTGGGTGGGTAGGCGGCGACGGGTGACGGGTGACGGGTGATTCAACCCCTTCAGGGTTGTGTTTGTTTTGCGGTCTGGTTACCAGGGTAGGCCCGTTGGGCCAACCCTTCGCTTAATTCTTGAACCCCTTTGGGGTTCGTTTTAGGACGTGGTCGTTGCCCACGGCTACACCCTTCGGGGTTTGTGGGTTCTTTGCGCTCTGTTTCTTGACTCGTTGGTTCGCACCTAATAGGTGCGCCTACACGCTCCGCGTGGGCTTGGAGCGAGCACTCTGTTTGGCTTCGATTGTTCGCTTGGAATTTTGCGTCCTATGTTTGATGCGCTTGACCGACGATCTCACTAGCCGTAGGGCGATCTTTTTTAAGGGGTGGCTTTTTCTTTTGCTTGGGCTGTTGGCGGCGGGGAGTTTGGTGGTTTTGTGTCCCTCTTGGGAGGTGGCTGGGTTACTGGCGATCGCTTTGTGGGGGTTTTGCCGGTGGTATTACTTCATGTTCTACGTGGTCGAGCACTACGTGGACCCATCGTTCAAGTTCGCGGGGTTGGGGTCGTTCTTGCGTTATGTTTTGCGATCGCGGCGGTGAACAGATCTCGCAGCGGGGGACACTTACTAGGCGATGGTGGCTTTACTAGCGGCTTTGGTCTGTGGAACGGAGGTTCTAAGGGCGCCCTCGGTGGCGCCCTTAGAGGCAGGGGCGGCGGCGGAGTGGTTCTTTCGGTGTGTCGATGAAAAGGGTCCGTTTCGCCTGAACTCAGTGGAGTTACTGAGGGACGGGCGGGAATGGGGGCGGAGCATGCCTATCTACCTCGTGATCCTGTCGGCTCCTGGGAAGGAGGCCAGGCTGGTGGCCTTTGTCGATGGGATTTCGGGAGATGTGGTTCACGCCTACGACTTTCCTTACGACAAGGCGACCTTTGTGGCGTCGCCCCAAACGGACCTCTGGATGAAGCGCTTGGGGCGCCTTGGGGATGTGGCGGTCAACAGGCAGATGTCTCGGTACGACGTAAAGGTCGGCGGGAAGCGATTCTTCAACTTGAACGGCAAGATGTGGAGTCTATTTCAGGTGAAGAATGGCGAATTCGCCTATTACCTCGGCTTCGGGGTGGGGCCAAGCGGGCCGACGGGGAAGCCGAGGATTTCGCCGAGCCGGGCCATCGCACTCGCACAAGCGGAACGACGGAAAACGGTGCCAAAGTGGCCCAACCCGCTCGAGGCTCGGTCCGAACTGGGATTGTTCTTCGACGAAAAGTCGAACTCGACCAAGTGGGCCTGGAAGGTGGAGGAGGGTTCCGTCTTCGCTGGGAAGTTTTCAGAGAGCTTTACGAACTATGTCGATGCGGAGGCGGGGCGAGCGCTTGGGCAAGACGATATCCAGAACTCGTCTTTCCCCTATCGTTCGCGAGGTACCCGGGTTGGTCTGGCGACGGTAAGGCCCGTCAAGTTGGATATTCCCGCGCTGAGGACGGCAGAGCAGCGTTTGAAGGACTTGGGCTGGGAAGGGCTTCGGTTCGGGAAGATCGAGTTGAAGGACGGGGTTCGGATGTCGAACGGCTTTGAGACGGAGTTGGTGTTGGGGCCAGGCGGAGAGATCCGGTCGTTTAAGGCTCGGCCGCCGTTAGCCAACATCAACGCGGCGACGGCTTTGGCAAAGGGACAGAAGCTTGTCCTGGCGCAGCATCCTTCCTTGCCGGAAGGGCGATTTACGATCGACCCGGAGCGAACCGGCTACCGGTATGTGGTCTATCGCCAGAGGGCGTTTGGATACGACTACCTGAACTCGGATCCGGCGATGGTGGAGTATGGGGCAAACGGGGCGGTGGCTGTATTTGCCCTGCGCCCAGCCTCGAAGCGTCCAGCGGGTCTGCCTTCAAAGATTCTTTCGCCATTGGATCTCGAGAGAATCGCGTACCGTTTGGCGGAGCCCCACGTTTCGAAGAGTACGGCGACCACCCGGTATTACGCTTCCGTGAAGGCGTCGAACAAGATCGGTTGGTGGGTCGATGAGCGCGGTACTCCGATTCTTTGCCGCATGGTGGAGGTTTGGTTTATGCGGGACATCAAGAATTGGGCGGTGCAGGGGGGAGGGTCGAGCTATCCTTTCGACGTCTCGACTGGGCGATGTCTGCGGAAGTTTCCCTCATAATTCTCGTATGTTCGACCGTTTGCTAGCCTCAATTCCCACAGGGGGCGATGCGGACGAGGAGATGCGGGCGGTGCTTCGTCCGATCGTGGAGCGGATATTGGCGGGTTTGCCTTCCGTGGACCCGGTTCCTTACGACCCTTCGACCTGCCCGAATTGCGGCGTTTTGGTTTCGTCGCTGCGGACGCCGTATTGCGAGGTTCATTGCCGGGAGATGGCGGGATTTATCCGGCAGTTTCGGGGGGCAATGCGGGACGAGTCTTTGTTTTCCGGGGATCGGCAGCTTGGGACGGCGCAGGCGCTGTGGAGTTTGCAAGGGGGCGGTTTTCCCCGACGGCAACTGATGATTACTCCGAAGATCGTGGCGAAGGTGATCGCAAAGGCGGGCGGGATTTGTTCGGTTTGCGGAGCCCCGGCGGTGGGGGTGGACCATGCGGGGTCGGCGTGCAACCGGACGAGCAACTTACGGGCGGTTTGCGCTTCTTGCAACCGGGCTTCGGGGTTTGGGGCGCCTTTGTCGCCTTCCGTTTTGGCTTTGTACGACGAGGTCGCTTTGCGGATCGGGTCTGCTGTTCCGATTCGTTGTTGCGACGATCCGGTGGAGTGGGATTGGCGGGGGTATTTGGGGGAGCGGAAGAGTCGAGAGGGATGAATTTTTGATTTTGGATTTTTGATTTTGGAAGGGCTTGGCTAGTTTAGGATTTGCTTGATTCGGTCGGCCCATTTCCAGGGGGCTACTGTGTCTTTGTGGCGGCAGTAGACGTAGCAGTCTTTTCCTTCTTTTAGGGTCTGTTCGATTTGGGTGGCCCAGTGTTGGAGGCGTTGGTCGTCGTATTCGAGCCTTCTCAACCTGATGTAGCTGTAGTCGGCGATGTCGTGGACTTGGGGGTCTTCTTCGTCGGTGTCGGTGCTTACCCAGGCGGCTTTGTGTTGTTTTAGCAGTTGCTCGATCTCGGGGGTGTTCCAGGAATCGTTTCGGAACTCGAAGGCCCACTTCAGGTCTTTGGGGAGGATGTCGAGGAAGTTGGCGAGGAGATCGTCGTTGCGTTTGAAATTGGCGGGGAGGAGGATGAGGATGGGGCCGAGTTTGTTGGCCTTGGCGAGGGGTTCGAAGCGTTTGACGAAGAGCTCGACTTCGCCGTAGCATTCGGGCTTGAGGCGCTTGAAGTCGGTCACCTTTTGGTGCATTTTGGGAGCGAAGACGAAGTCGTCGGGGGTCTCGGCGATCCACTTTTGGACGCTGTCCTCGCTGGGGAGGGCGTAGGCGACTCCGACGGCTTCCAGGGAGTTGAGGCGGGTGGCGTAATATTCGAGATACTTGGCCTGCTTGATTCCGGGCGGGTAGAAGAGGCCGTCGCCTTGCCATTCTTTGTAGGAGTAGCCGGAGAGGCCGAGGAAGAGCATTCTTTATTATGGGGTGAGGGGGAAGGGGATGATGGAGGTGATGGAGGTGATTGTGGAAGTGATGGAGGTGAGAGGGGGATGAGGGCGGTTGGGGAGGGGTATGGCGGCTAGAGTTTTCTGGATCCCGGAGGTTCGGGTGGGGCGGTTGGCGATGATGCCTCGGCCTCGTTCGGACGGGTGGTTGGCGGACGAGGTGGCTTCCTTGCGGAAGGCAGGGCTCGATTGCGTGGTGTCGCTTTTAGATTCCGGGGAGATCTTCGACTTGGATCTTGGGGACGAGGAAGAGCTTTGTAAGAAGGCGGGGATGGAGTTCGTGTCCTTCCCGATTACGGATCGGGGCGTGCCTCCTTCGGTCGATTCCATTTTGCCGTTGGTGGACGGGATCGTGGCTCGGCTGGCGGCGGGGAAGGCGGTAGGGGTGCATTGCCGGGTTGGGATTGGGCGGTCGGGGTTGATTTCGGCTTGCGTCCTGTTACGGCAGGGGATGGCTTATGCGGACGTATTTCCGGCTTTGAGCCAGGCTCGGGGGGTGTCGGTGCCGGATACCTCGGCGCAGGAGGATTGGGTTCGGGGGTTCGCTGCGCGAGTGCGTTAGTGCGTTTTGGGTGCGTGAGTGCGTTAGATTCAGGCGTGGATTGAAGCGGTCCTTGGTGGTTATTGGGCTGCCGGCTGGAAGCCGGCGCCACTTGAGCCACTTAGGTTTTTGGTTAGGGTTTCGGGGGTTAGTTCTTTTTCCCAGCGGCTGATGACGATGGTGGCGACGCCGTTGCCGATGAGGTTGGTGAGGGCTCGGCATTCGCTCATGAATCGGTCGATTCCGACGAGGATAGCGAGGGATTCGATGGGGATTCCGGGGGCGGCGGCGAGGGTGGCGGCCAGGGTGATGAAGCCCGCTCCGGTGACGCCGCTGGCTCCCTTCGACGTGATCATGGCGATGAGGAGAAGGCCGATTTGGTGGCTTAGGTCGAGGGGGGTGTTCGTCGCCTGGGCGAGGAAGATGGCGGCCATGGCCATGTAGATGTTGGTCCCGTCGAGGTTGAAGCTGTAGCCGGTGGGGATGACGAGGCCGACGGTGGATTGGGGGCAGCCCAGCTTTTGCATCTTTTGGATGATGCCGGGGAGGGCGGTCTCGGAGGAACTGGTGCCGAGGACGAGGAGGAGCTCTTCCTTTATGTAGGCGATGAAGCGGAAGATGCTGAAGCCGCAGGCTTTGGCGATGCCTCCGAGAACGACGATTACGAAGAGGGCGGCGGTCAGGTAGAAGCAGCCCATGAGGAGGCCCAGCTTGCCGAGAGCGGCGAAGCCGAAGCTGCCTACGGTGAAGGCCATGGCTCCGAATGCGCCGATGGGGGCGACTTTCACGACGATGCGCATGACTCCGAAAAAGATCTCGGAGGCTTTCTCGACGACATCGAGAATGGGCTTGCCTCTCTCGCCCATGGCTCCGATAGCGAAGGCGGCGAGGATGGCGACGAGGAGGACTTGGAGGAGGTCGCCAGTGACGAAGCCGCTGAAGAAAGTGTCGGGGACGATCTTGAGGATGAAGTCGGACGTGCTGAGATCGTGGGCTTTGTCGATGAATCCGTGGCTTGCTTCGACAGCTTTGGCAGCGGCGTGGTAGGTTTGGCCGGGCGGGGTGAAGCCTGCTCCGGGCTTGACGACGTTCACGACGATGAGGCCGATGACGAGGGCGAGGGTTGAGACAACTTCGAAGTAGAGGAGGGTTTTGCCGCCTACTCTGCCGAGGCGTTTGAGGTCGCCCATAGAGGCGATGCCGTGGACAACGGTGCAGAAGATGATGGGGGCGATCATCATCTTGACGAGCTTGATGAAGCCGTCACCGAGGGGTTTGAGGTCCTTGCCGAGGTCCGGGTTTATCGCGGCTACGACGATGCCAAGGGCGACGGCGATGAGCACCTGGACGTAGAGGATTCGATACCAGGGGGTGCGGGCTTCGGTCGCGGACATCGTGGGGGCAGGATACTACGCGGCGGCTTCTTTGCGCATCGCTCCGGCGGGCATGTTATTTCGTTTGGGCTCCCCAGGAAGTCGGGTCGGCGTCTTGGACGTGCTGGCTGAAGAGCCAGAAGTGGCCGGCCAGGTCGAGGACTCCGAATTGGCGTTCGCCGTAGACAGTGTCGTTGAGGTCTTCGGCGATTGGGGCTCCTTTGGCTTTGACCTTTTGGTATTGGGCTTCGACGTCCTCGACAAAGACGGTGAGCATCTGGGTCCAGGTTCCGGATTGAGCCGGGGTGGTTCGGCCTGGGCGGGTGCTTTCGATCATGAAGACGGCTTGGCCGAAGGTCATTTGGGCTCCGGCGGGGGTTGCTGGGTTGCCATAGCGGTAGCGCTCTTGGAAGCCGAATGTGTCGGTTAGCCAGGCGAGGGCTTCGGCGACGTTTTCGTAGGCGATGTGGGGGAGGAGGACGTCCGTCGGCACGGAGCGGTTTCTCATGGTTTGGTTGTGTTACCCCAGAGGAGAGCGGCGGTGGCGACGATGGAGGCGAGGGTGCGGACGTGGTTCCAGGGCATCCAGGCGGCGAGGTAGCGAGGCCAGAAAGAGGTGGTCGAGTCTAGCTGGTCGTTGAGGGGAACGTTGAAGGCCATGGTTACGACGAAGACGCCGAGCAGGTAGGCGGCGGCCGAGATGAGGAGGGGCGGGAGATTGGCGCGGTTTCCGGTGACGAGGGCGTGGATGGGGAGGGCGATGCTCAGAAGCGCGGAGAGGAGGAAGAGGGCGATGAACGGGGATTTGACGATGACGACATTAATGGACTGCATGAGGCGGGCTGCGCTTTGGGGTTCGGAACCGGCGAAGGCAGACATGATGAAGGTGGAGAAGGCGAAGAAGGTTCCGGCTACGAGGGCGTTGCTTAGGGTCAGGAGTTTGAGGAGCATGCTTTTAGTTTAGGGGTGGCTTGCGAGACGATATGAGTGTAATCGTATCGATTTTCTATTAGATCGTCTAAGATTGGGTGGTGGATCGTCTTCAGACATATCTTCAGGCGCTCGAGGTGAGCGGGGTGCTGTACTGCCGGTCGGAGCTTTTTGGGGAGTGGGGAGTTGAGTTTCCGGAGATGGAGTCTTGGGCAATGTTCCACCTGGTGACGGAAGGGCGGATGTGGCTGGAGGCGGGGGACGAGGGGCGGTGGGTGGAGGCCGGGGATTTTGTGCTTCTGCCGCGTGGGGCGGGGCATACGATCAAGTCGGGACGGGAGGCGGGAAGCAAGTCTTTGTTTGCGCACGACCGGACCGTGCTGAATGAGCGGTGCGAGATTTTGCGGGTCGATGGGGAGGGGGAACGGGTTTTGTTGATGTGCGGGGTGGTGCGGTTGGATCATCCGGGGGCTCGGCGGCTGGTGGGGGCATTGCCGCCGGTCGTTCATCTACGGACGGGGGATTCCGATTCGTTGGCGGGGCTGGTTGGGATGATCGCGGCGGAGGCACCATTGGAGGGGCCAGGGAGTTTTAGCGTGCTGACGAAGCTGGCGGACGTGCTGATTATTCAGGCGCTGCGGCATTGGCTTGGGCAGGGGGTGCACGAGGGTTGGCTTGGGGCGCTGGGGGACGAGCGGATTGGGAAGGCGTTGGAGGTCATGCATTCGGAGCCGGGGCGTGCTTGGTCGGTGGAGGCTTTGGCTTCGGAGGTGGCGATGTCTCGGGCGGCGTTTTCTCATCGATTCACGATGCTCGTTGGGGAGACGGCAATGGCCTACCTGACGCGGTGGCGGATGGACTTGGCGGCGAAGCGGCTCAGCGGGGAGGCGGTGACGGTGGGGAGTTTGGCGTTCGAGCTTGGGTATGAGTCGGAGACTTCTTTTAGCCAGGCTTTCAAGCGGACGATGGGGGTTTCGCCGGGGGCTTACCGGAAACGTGCCCGAAGCATTTACTCGCTTGGCCTGTCGGGTGCATGATCGGGTTGTGAACGAGTCCTTTTTGATGTTCCCCCGCGAGGAGAGCGGGCGGCCGAAGTTGATTACAACCGTTTTGGCGACTGAGGAGGAGCGGCGGGGGTTCGAGTATGTGGTGATCGCGCGGTTGCCGTTTCGGGCGCAGGATAACGGTTTGCCTGATACGGGAGAGTTTCCCAGGGTTTGTTCGGTCGAGGACAAGGTGATCGAGGCTTTGAGGGCGTTGGGGGCTTGGCATTTGGGGCATATCACCTTTAACGGGGCGATGCAGGCGGTATTTGTGGGACGGCGGAAGGCTCCTTCGGAGATCATCCTCAAGGCTGGGTTGCTGAGGAAGGAGCGGGTTGAGCTGGATTGCAGGCACGACCCGGACTGGACTTGGTACGAGGCGGAGATGCGACCTTCGGCGGTGGAGCTGGAGTTTGGGCGGAACCAGCAGCTGTTGGGGGTTTTGCGAGACAAGGGGGATTGGGCGAAGACTCCTCGGCTCGTGGACTTCACCAGTTATTTTCCGACGGAGGCGGCGCGGGCGGCTTTCGTGGGGGCGATCGAGCCGGAGGGGTATCGGGTTACGGAAAAAGGGCTTTGGGAGGTCGAGGGGCAGTTTGGGTGCGAGATGAATCTCCTGACGAACATCGAGCCTTGGGTGATCGCGGGGCTTTGCGCTTATGTGCGGGAGCAGGCGGATTTGGCGGGTGGGGAGTTCGATGGATGGGCTACGCCGGTGACGGAGGGCGGGGCGAGTCGATGAGCGGTTTGGCCTAGGGGGTGGGGCGGTTTTTTGTTTGAGAGCAGTCTTAATGTATGAGGCTCTATGCCTCCAAACCAACACAGGCAGGTTGGCGCTTTCTCGCAAGCGTAAGCCAAGGAGAAACGACATGACTCGCTCAGTAACAAAAGCGTCGCTTATTTCGATGGCCACAATGGCGGCTTCGATGTGCTTCGCGCAGGATATTCAGGTCAACATCGACGGGCAGGCGATGGCGTTTTCGGACGCATATCCCCGGACGATGCGTGACAACGTTTTCGTACCGGCTCGACAGATTTTTGAACACATGGGCGGCGACGTTCATTGGGACGGTGCGACGAGGACGGCTACGGCGAAGGTCGACGGGAGGGACTTGAGCCTGAAAGTCGGCGACTTCGAGGCGATGGTCGATGGGCGGATGCAGTATTTGCAGAACGCTCCGGAGATCGTGAATGGCCGACTTATGATTCCTATCGGCTTCCTCGGGTCCGCGCTCAACGCGAAGGTGGATTGGTCGGAGACGGATCGGCTCGTCTCGATCAATACGAACGGAACGAGCGCTTCTTACAACAACCCATCGTCCACGACGTATAGCAACGCGTCCACGAGCACGGACCTGGTGAACTTGCATCAAGACCAGGTGATTCCGGCTACGCTCGATCAGTCGTTAAGCACGACGGACAGCCAGGTCGGGGATACGTTTACGGTCACGATCAACCGCTACGACGAGGACGCGAATCTTCCGAATGGCACGAAGCTCGAGGGGCACGTGGCGGACGTTCAGCCCGCTACGGAGGGGCAGCCTCCGACTCTCGACCTCGTATTCGACCGCTTAGTCTTGCCGGACGGCCGGTCGATGGCGATCGATGGCTCTTTGAACGAGCCGATGGACTACCTGGAGAACCAGGCTCCGGACGGTCAGCAGAACCCCGACGAAGTTATGCTTTCGGCGGGAACCGAGTTGAGCGTGCGGATCAACCAGGACGCCACGATGGCGCTCTGACGAATCTGGCTGGATGGCCGTCCGGTTTTCCGGGCGGCCTCTTTTTGTTTCGTTGGTAGTGCGTAACTGGCGACGGGCTACGGGTGACAGGTTTTGGCGCAACCCCGTTGGGGTTCTTTTTTCGGACGTGGTCGTTGCTCACGGCTACACACTCCGCGTGGGCTTAGAGCGAACGCTCTGTTTTGCCTCGTTTGTTCGCACCTCGACAGGTGCGCCTACACGCTTCGCGTCGGCTAGGTGGGTAGGGCTCCTTGTAGAGTCGTTGTTCTTAGTGTGGTTGGCTCGATCTGTTGTTATGATTACGGGTGGAGGCTAGCGATGAAGTTTTTTGTTGGTATTTGCAGTTTTGTTTTGGCTATGGGGTTGGCGTATGGGTTTAGCCAGGACCTTACGATGACGAGTCAGGGGAAGGTGCGGAAATACCGGTTGCATGTTCCTTCGAGTTACACGGGGAAGAAGGCGGTGGCGCTGGTTCTCGTTCTGCACGGGCGCGGGGGGAGTGGGCCTTACTTTGAAGGGGTTTCGGGGATGAGCGACGTTTCGGACGAGAAGGGGTTTATCGTCGTTTACCCTTCGGCGATTGGGAACCCGCCCTCTTGGAAGACGGATTGGAACTTCAGCAATGCGCAAACGAACGACGTGAAGTTCCTTGGGGAGTTGATCGACAAGATCGAGGGCAAGTACAAGATCGACGCGAAGCGGGTGTTTTGCGCGGGGTTCTCGGCGGGCGGGTTTATGACTTACCAGATGGGGGCTTCGCTTTCTCACCGGATCGCGGCGATGGCGGTGATGGAGGGGTGTATCGGAGTCAAGAAGGATGGGGTGACGAAGATGATCCCCACGCCGAGCGAGCCAGTCTCGCTGCTGTGCTTCCATGGCGAGCACGACACGACGGTGCCTTACAACGGGGGGCCTGTGCCGATGTATCCGGATTGGTCATTTCTCTCGGCGAATCGGAGCGTGATGTTCTGGGTGAACAAGGACGGCTGTTCGACCACGCCAACGACAACGGGGGCGGGCACGAACGTCGTTCGGAAGCGGTATGCGAACGGGCAGCACGGGACGGACGTCGTGTTCTATTCGATTGGGGATGGGGTCCACTCTTGGCCTGACCCGGCGACGGGGATCGATGCGAAGAATGTGATTTGGACGTTCTTCGCGAACCACCCTAAGCAGTAAAGCTTACGTTCGCTTCGGCCATGGCCGTCTTGAGGCGGCCCATAGCGTTCGGACCCATGCCGTGGAGGGCGGCAATCTGCTTTTCGGAGTACTTGGCGAGGTCCTCCAGGCAGGCGATGCCTTCATTCGCGAGAGCCCTGTTCGCGGGGGCGGACAGCTTGGGAATGGGCGTTTTCACGTCGAGATTTTACTGGGTAGCCTCGCGGGATGGATGCGACGGTCTCTTGGCTGATGGAGGGCGATCCGGTGATTCGGTGGCAGGTCATGCGGGACTTGCTGGATGCGCCGGTGTCCGAGTGGTCGGGGGAGCGGTCGAAGGTGGTTTCCGAGGGGTGGGGAGCGTCCTTCCTGGCGGCGCAGGGGCCGGACGGGAAGTGGCCGGAGGGCCGGTGGACGGGCACTCTTTGGACGCTGTTGGTTTTGATGGACTGCGGGATGCCGGTCGCGTGCGGGGCGGTTCGGGATGCGGCCCGGCGGGAATTGGATCATCACCTGCCTCCTGGGGAGGCGCTTGACCGTAAGCGGTTGGTGGAGAGAATGGACCTTTGCCACCTTGGTTTTTGGCTTCGGTACGGGAGCTATTTTCTGCCGGGGGATTCGCGGTTGGGGCCGCTGGCGGAGATCATTTTGAGTCTGCAACTCGCGGATGGGGGTTGGAACTGTCGCTTACGGAACTATCCGCAGACGGTTCATAGCTCGTTTCACACGACGTTCAACGTTTTGGAGGGTTTGCGGGAGGCTTGTTCTTGCGGGGCTTTGGAGCCTTCCGCGTTTCGGAGCGCGGAGGCGCGGGCGCTGGAGTTTATGTTGGCGCACCGAATGTTCAAGTCGGACAAGACGGGGGCGGTGGTGAGCGAGCGGTTCTTGGAACTTACGTTTCCGTCGCACTGGCACTACACGGTTTTGCGGGGGCTGGACTATATGCGGCTTTCGCCGGAGATTTCGGATTCGCGGCTGTCGGACGCGCTCGAGCACCTGGCGGGTCGGCGGAAGGCGAATGGGCGGTGGGTGGTGGAGAAGCGGATTCCGGGGGTGACCCTGTTTGAGATGGAGAGGTTGGGAGGGGATTCGCGGTGGAACACATTGCGGACTTTGCGGGTGCTTCGGAAGGCTTAGAGGGGGAAGCTCTGCGTGGCTTGACGTTGCTTTGCCTGGCTTTGCTTTGCTCGGAGTTTTGTTCCAGGCCATGAAAAGGGTTTGTTGGACTGGGTTTTATGGAGCGGAACATTGGATAGTTGGGTTGAGATTGCTTCGATGAAGTCGAGACGGATGTGTCTACGCTGACGACCCGGACTGGAGGGTGACGATTTTGTCGGGATGACGATCCATTGGCCGTCATACTCGGGCTAGTTATGTCGCCAAAGCTCGTTTTTTACAGCGACCAGATCGAAGAGGTGACTGATGCCATCGACGAGCGGCTATTTTCGTTTCTTCCGGCTTCGGCAACGATTGGGTATTTGCCTTCGAGTCCCGATCCTGAGCGAGATTGGTTTCAATCCCGGGAGGCTTTTTACTCGCGATATGGGGCTCGGCTTTCGTTTTTTGGGTTGGAGACGGAGTTCGACGAGTCGCGGTTGGACGAGCTGTTCGTCTCGGATGCGATCCATATGACGGGCGGGAACACTTTTCGGTTTTTGTATTGGCTGCGGGAGCGGGGGTTGGTTTCGCGGTTGCGGGAGTACGTGGCTTCCGGGGGCGTTTTGGTTGGGGTGAGCGCGGGGGCGATTTTGATGACGCCTGATGTTTCGACTTCCTTCCTTTGCGGGGACGTGGAGTATCCGGGGTTGGGCGATTATTCGGGATTGGGGTTGGTGGATTTCGCGGTGTTGCCTCATTACACGGATTCACAGGTGGGGGTCTTGGAGCGATTTTCCGTGGCATTTGGCGGGGATGTTTATGGGGTGCCGGATGGGGGTGGGATCGTGGTGGATGGGGAGAGCGTGGAGGTTTTTGGGGATTGCCGGGTGGTTACGGCGTAGTGAGTGCGTGGTTGGTGCGTTAGGGGTGCGTTCAGGGTGCGCATGACGCAACCCCGTTGGGTCTTTGTCTGGGTTGTTTTTGTTAGCCTCCAGACGACGCGTCTGGAGGCAGCGCGCGAAAAGGGAGGTAGCGCGAAGAGGGGGTAGCGCGCGAGGAATAAGGCTTTGCGGTGGTGCCGACCATGGGCGGGACGCCCATGGAAACCTTGGCCGAGACGGCCAAGCCACAAGCCGTCGGAGTTAGCGCTCTGTTGGTTTCTTGTTCGCAGGAGTTTGAGGTTTGGGGGGCGAAGTTGGGAGGTATGAAGTCGTCGCTTTCTCAGGAGCAGGTTGGGGCTTATCGGGAGAATGGGTTTTTGGTTATCGAGGGGTTTTTGGACTCGGGGGAGCTTGAGAATTGGCGGCGGTGTACTCAGGAGGCGGTGGAGGTTCGGCTTTCTTCCACGCCCTATCTACACAACCAGGGGGACCCGGACGACTTTTATGCGCAGGTGTTTACGCAGGCTTTGAAGCTGGCGGAGGTGCATGAAGGGATGCGGGCGATCATGCACGACGAGCGGCTGGGGCAGATGGCGGCCGAACTTGCGGGGGTGGATGGGATTCGGATTTGGCACGACCAGGCGTTGATCAAGCCGCCCTTTGGGAACGCGACGGCTTGGCACTTGGACAATCCGTATTGGTCGTTCTATTCACGCGATGCTCTGTCGATCTGGGTTGCCTTGGACGATGCGACGCTGCAGAACGGGTGCATGTACTATCTGCCGGGGACGCACAAGACGGCTCGGTTCGAGAACGCGGGGATCGCTTCCAACCAGGCGGCGCTTTTCAAGGTGTATCCGGAGTGGAAGGAGATCGCTTCGGTGGCTTGCCCCTGCCCGGCGGGGTCGGCGGTGTTTCACAACGGGCTGACGGCGCATGGGGCGGGGGCGAATATGACGAACCGACCCAGGCGGGCGATGACGTGCGCCTATATGCCGGACGGCTCGACCTTCAACGGGCAGCGGAACGTGCTGCCGGAGGAGTATCACAACTCGCTTTCGGTCGGGGATGCGATCGTGGACGCCGCGGCGGTGCCGCTGATCTATCGGCGTTAGCTCTTCGGCTCGTAGCGGAGGAAGACGTTTCCGTTTGTGAAGGTTCGCGATTCCTTGAGGTTGAGCTTCTGCTTGTTGGGGCCGTTTTCGAAGAGGCTCTTGCCGCTTCCGAGGACGATGGGGGAGACGACGATTTGGAACTCGTCGATGAGTCCGGCTTCGGCCAGTTGGGCGACGACGCTGCCGCTGCCAAGGATGGTGAGAGGGGGGCCCTCTTCGCCTTTTAGCTTTTTGACTTCTTCGGCAAGGTCGCCCTTGAGGAGGTCGGTGTTTGTCCAGGGGGCTTCGTCGAGGGTTTTGGAGAAGACGATTTTGGAGGTTTCGTTCATCTTTTTGGCGACGACGGGGTTCTGCTGGGCGGCCATTTCGGAGGGCCAGTAGCCAGCCATCATCTGGTAGGTTTTGCGACCGAAGACGAGGGTGCTGTCGCTCTGGGTGTTTCCTTCGACGAAGGCTTGGAAGTCGCCTTGGCTGTCGGGGTTGTGGGCCCAACTCATGTCGCTGTTCGCGTCGGCGAAGTAGCCGTCGAGGCTGATGGTCATGAAGCAGCTTAGTTTTCTCGTCTCTCTCTTCCGACGAAGTATGGCGTAGCGGTAGCATTCCACGGATGCTTAGCCGTCGAGATTTTCTTAAGTACACGGGACAGAGCTGTCTTGCCGCGAGCGCTTTTATGAAGCTGGATTTTCAGAGTGAGGCGGGTTCGGTCCGCTGTATCAACGTCGTGAACTTCATTCGGGGGAATGAGCCTCGGTTCGAGATCGATTTGATGTTGGCGGTGCGGAAGCAGATGGAGCTGGTGCTTGAGCACAAGTTGCCAGCGACGTGGCTTTTGCAATACGACGCGCTTGTAGCGGGGCCGTTCGTGGAGTTTTTGAAGACGAACATGGCGAAGGGCCACGAGGTCGGCTTTTGGTTCGAGATGAACGAGAAGCTGGTGCGGGCGGCTGGCGTGGAGTGGCGCGGGAGGCCGGGGTATGAGTGGGACCACCTGCCGCCGGTGGCGTTCACGATCGGCTACACGCCTGAGGAGCGGATCAAGCTGGCGGATACAGCGATGGCGGGGTTCAAGTCGATTTGGGGCAAGTATCCGAGCTCGGTGGCCAGTTGGAACCTAGATTCTCTGACCATTGCGCACCTTTCGGAGCATTACGGCGTGGACGCGTACGCGGTTTGCCGCGACCAGATCGCCACGGACGGATTTACGATTTGGGGAGCGCCCATAGCGGGTTACTATCCGAGCAAGAAGAACTGCTGGAGTCCGGCTTTGAGCCGGGAAAACCAGATTGGGACGCCGATCTTTCGGATGCTGGGGCAGGACCCGGTCTATTACTACTCGGGGAAGCGGTTCAAGGGGCCGAACGGGAAGATCGTGCAAGGGCCGGACACGATGGAGCCGGTTTGGATCACGGGGCAGACACAGGGGTTCATCGACAAATTCCTGACGATGATCGCGACGACGCCGACGTTGAAGTTCGCCTACGCGCAGCTTGGGCAGGAGAACAGCTTCCCCTGGCAGGACACGGCGGTGGGGTACCCGATGCAAATGAAGGCATTGGCGGCTTTGCGGGATTCGGGGGCGGTCCACGTGGAGACGATGGGCGAATCTGGGCGGCGGTTCAAGAAAGCTTTCAAGGCGACGCCGGTGCAGGCTCAGATCATGTTGGAAGATCCTTTTGGCAATGCGCCCGGGGAGTCGACGGTTTGGTATCAGAGCCGGTTCTATCGGGGGAATTTGCATTTCCGGGGCGATCTGCCGTATCTGCGGGACTTGACGGTTTACAGCGACCGGCTTGCGCAGCCGTTTTTGACGAAGGCGACGCGGGAGAACGATGTGGAGCAGCGGATGCCGCCGGTTTTGGACGGCTACCACTGGAGCAAGAAGGTGGGCTCATTGGAGGAGATCGGTTCGGGGGCTTTCTTCGTGGTTGGTGGGGAGCGTCTGCGGTCTACGGGGAAGCCTCGGATTCGAGAAGAGGGTTCGCGGCTGTTGGCGGATGTGCCGGTTACGGGTGGGCGCGTGCTGCACGTGGTCTTTGAGGAGCAGAAGGTTTCGATCTCTTTGAGCACGAAGGAGGCTTTGTCGCTCTCGTTCGAGTGGGATGCTTCGAAGGCGGCTTTGGTGGAGGTTCAGCCCCAACGCGTGATGTATCGGTGGCAGGACTTCGAGTATTGGCTTGGGGTGAGCGGAGCGGTGCAGAAGGCGGACGGCTTCGTGGTGACGGGGGAAAAGGGGGAGATTTCTTTGCGTCTGGCACAGTCGACCTAGGCCTTTGTAAGATTTCGGGCTCGTGCGCGAATCACGATGCATGAGCACAGTTGAGGCGGCGATCATTAGCGAGCACGACCGTTTTCAAACCCTGCTGGATCGGCACAAGCGGATCGTGTTTAAGGTCGTCGGGACGTTTACATGGCATCCCGAGGACCAGCAGGATTTGGCGCAGGAGATCAAGGTGCAGCTTTGGCGGGCCTTTCCCCGATTCGATCCTCAGAAGTCGTTTTCGACATGGATGTACCAGGTGGCGCTGAATACGGCGATCTCCTGGTCGCGGTCGGCGAAGCTTCGACAGCAGCGCCTTGTCCCCGTCGAGGGGCTTGGCGAGATTGCGGCGGAGACGCCGGACGAGGGGAATTCCCAGGAGCTTTACGCCTTGATCGCGGGCTTGGACGAGCTTAGCCGGGCCTTGCTTTTGCTCTATATCGACGAGCGTAGCCATGCGGAGATTGGGGAGATTCTTGGGATTTCGCCAGGGAACGTGGCGACGAAGATCAGCCGCTTGAAGGGCAGGCTTCGGATGGAAGCCGCGGAGATGGGAGATTAGGATGAATCAACAAGAGATGACAGCCGCTTGGAACGCGCTGGAGAGCCGTGTCGCAAAGTATGCGGCCCGACAGGTCGAGCTGGAGCGGGAGCAGATGGGGACTCTAGGACGCCGGATGCGGAGGCTTCCGACTTGGGACCTGGCGATCGCGGGGTTGACGGTTTTGTGGGTCGGGAATTTTGTGGCGGACCATTTTGGGCGGTTGATGGCGAGGCCGGTTGGGCTGTTGCCTGCGCTTCTTTTGTTCGCGTTCGCCATTGTGGAGATCAACTTGAGCGTGCGGCATTTGATCGTGGCGAACGAGCTGGATTTGGGGAAGCCGATCGTGGAGGCTCAGCGGAATTTGGCGAACCTTCGGAAATTGAGAGTGAAGGTGACGCAATGGCTGCTTGTCTGCGCGTTGCCTGCGTGGCTTGTCTTTCCGATGCTGCTTGGGCAGTCGATCTTTGGGGTGGACTTTGTGTTCGCGCTCAACCCGGCTTGGGTCGTTTCGAATATCGTCTTTGGGATCGCGATGGCGCCGTTGGTGAATTGGGTGCTGCGGAAGTCGCGGTTCGCCAGCTCGTTGACGGATACGATCGTAGGGAAGGATATCGCCCGGGCGGAGGCGTTCTTGGAAGAGATTCGGGAGTTTCAGAACGACTGAGACTCAGAGGGCTCGCATTCGGTTGTTCCTGGGCTGGTTTTCAACTTCGGCGAGACCGAGGTGGGCAAGAAGGGGCGGGACGTACATTCCGAAACGCCCCCGATAGCCTTTGCGGAGACCGTACCAGCCGCCGACGGGATTGGATTCGGAGCGAGCCCAGGCTTCTACGGTGCCTTCTTTAGCTTCCTTTTGTTCATCAGCGCTGCCGAGGGGCATCCAATCGCCTTGCTGTTTGAGCATAGCGTGGAGGTCTTCGATGCAGCGCAGGTGGTATTTGAGGGTGGTCGAGCCGACCTGGCAGACGAGGGCGGGCGGGTCGGCGGCTTCGTCTTTGTACATCTGGTATTCCGAGCCTCCGCTGGGGGTGGTGAGGACCCAGGGGGATTCTTTCGTTCCGTTTCCGCTGCTCATGGAGTGATCGTAACATAAATGTTACGAAGCATTCAAGGCTTGACGAGGGTTTCGAGAGCTTTTAACAGGAGGGTCCAGGAGGAGTCGTAGGCGGGGGCCATTTGGTCGAAGAGGTGTTTGCTCCGTTCGGTGGGTTGGTGGAGGACTTCGATTCGAGTTCCGTCCGCGGTAGGAGTGAAGGTGATGGTGGCTTCGGTGGGGGCATCGGGGCCGGTGCCGGGATAGAAGTCGAGGACGAGCTTTTGGGGTGGTTCCCAGGTGGTTACTTTTCCGAGCTCAACGACTTGGCCGGATTCGTTTTCCTCCCAGAAGCGGCCTGAGGGTTCGATTTTGACGGTGGTTTTTCCAGAGAGGTGGCGGCGTTCGGCGGGCCACCATCGGTCGATTTGGGTGGTGAAGACGTCGAAGGCCTTTTCGGGTTGGCAGGCGACTTGGATGGCTTGGCGGATCATTCTTCGGCGAGCTCCTTGATGCGGTTGAGGGAGAGCGACCAGAAGGTCTCCAGGAACTCTCGGACGGATTCGAAGCCTTGGGTGCGGATGGAGTAGATGTTTCTCGTATCGACCTCTTTGAGTTCGACGAGCCCGGCGTCGTAGAGGACTTTGAGGTGACGGGAGATGGCGGGCCGGCTGACGGGGAATTTCTGGGCGATCTCGCCTACGGTGAGGGGTTTGAGGACGAGGGCTTGGAGGATGTCACGTCGGACGGGGCTTCCCAGGGCGTCGAAGGGGTTCATGAATGGTAACGATTATGTTACCTACGAAGTTTGTGTGCTTAAGCTCTCGCTGATATGGGGCAAGTGAAGTTCCAGGTAGGTCCTGGCGACATTGCTTGTTGTTCTTGCGCCTTCTGATGGCTCTGAATCGCCGTGTCCGTTGCCTTGTAGCCAGTCAAGTGCAGCAAGGTCATCATCCTTAAATATCTCTTCAAGGTTTTGGAGGAGCGATTCAGGCTTGATGGTCCTATTAGCGGATCGTTGGATGATTTTATGGAGGTAGTACTGAGTAACCAGCATTCGCCACATAACCGGTCGCTTGCTGGGTTCGAATCTGAGAAAAATATCGAAGGCCAAGTCCATTCGCTCTTTGAATGCAGAATCATTTTTCAGGCGGTCATCAAATTCTCCGAAATTAACGATTCGATATGCGTCCCCTTCGGGGATCGCGAATGCGTCGATCACTTGGTCCAACACGCCTATTGGTAGCCCTTGTCTCCAATAGACTTGAGGATTATCAGAACGATGTGTTTTCCAGTCCGGTTCGTTTGGTGTGTAAACGAGAACGCGAGAACCATCCACCTCGTCCCTTTCGCCTGTACCGCCCCGTGCGAACTGGAAATCGTCCGTAAACGTATAGTAGACCTGTTCACAGAGCCGATATTGGATGTTGACTCTGGAATCGAGAGATAAGTCGAGATTGGTCAGCTTTCGTTGGATGAGTCGGAGAGTGGCGAGAGGCGCAAGTAACCTGTAGACGGTTGAGCGCAGATAGTATCCATCCTCACCCAGGAGTTCCTGAATTCTTTTTGCTCTCGTCGATCTCGCTAAACTAACTATTCGATGAAGCGAGCCTTCGGACTGGCCTACCAACTGGAAGAGGAGAGGGTCAACATTTAGATACAGCCGTTTTAGAGCTTCGTATTGATAGTCAAGTCGCGCTTTGTCCTTGGTGCCTTCAATTGTGAGTTGAGCTTTGATCTGCTCCAAGTCAATGTTCGCCTGCCTTTGCCAAATGCTTGCCCTACGTTGAAGGATGACATTTACAATCACTGTTAGTACGGGAATCACGGCAGCAATGGAAGCAGTAACGAGCTGATCTTGTACTGAGTCAGCATTGGCAATTACCAGACGAAGCACATCGAAGTTTTCCATAAGAGCCTACAAGCGATTTCCCATTCTGGTCCTAAGGAGACTGGCATTCCCACTATGCAATGACAGTAGCTGCCTTGGAAGGGCTATCTATCGGTGCGGATAGCGGATTCGAGGATGCCATTGGGGTGGAAGAGGACTTTGAAGCCGTTCACCGCTTCTTGTTTTTGTTCTGGGGAGCGATTGGGCATGGAGATGGCTTCGTGGGCGAAGGCTACGAAGTCGTCGAGGGCTCGGGCGTAGCGGTAGTAGGTTAGGAGGGGCAGGTTTGGAGGCTGGTGGCCATAGCCTTCGAAGAAACTTTGCTCCTCATTCGGCCCGTGGAGTCCGGCAATGCCACCATCGCGGATGAACATGAGATCGCACTCCGGAGGGGCGAGGCGAGGGTTGTCCCAGTCGACGATGTAGATTTTGTCATCGTCCCCGACGAGGATGTTCCAGACATGGAGATCGGCGTGGCAGGGGACGAACTCCCATTCCTTCGCGCGGCAGGCATCGCCCAATTCCGCGGTGCGGCGGATCGTTCGTTCGATGGTGGATTCGTGTTCCTTTATGGTGGCGACCAAGTCTTCCTCGGCTTCATTTTTCGCTCCGCCTTTTAGGAGGGCTTGCACCTGGGCAACGAAGCGGTCGGTATTGGCGATTCGGAACTGTTCTTGGGGGAGATGTTTCCTGTATTGACAGTCGTGGACTTTTCGGACTGTTTCGCCCAGCCGACGCCAGTGGTGGAGTTGCATGGGGCGGTCGTGGGCGTTTTGAGCTTGTAGGAAAGGGTAGAGGAGGACGAAACCGTCGGGGGGCTCGGGGGAGGAGTCGTCGTAGTTGGCGGGGATGGGGGTGCCGGCAATGGGGGTGGGGATTTCCTTGATTCCGGCTCGTCGCAAAACGTGCTGGAGATCGATGCCTGCGAGTTGGCGCCTGAACTTGAGGAAATATTCGTGGCCCCCGGTGTCCATCGCGCGATAAGCCTGGGCTTCGGCGTCGAGACCACCTGTCATCGGGTGAAGCTCGGTCAGGTGGATATCCAGACCGGCAGCAACCTCCTTTCGGATGGTTTCACCGGAAGGATTGGCTTTCGGGTCTGGCATCGCTTGAAGGTTAGTTTATATAATCTGTGAATGCTTTCGGTCTTCGCTGCCGCTTTCGTCCTTCAGTACCCTCCGCATAGCGAGATCCAGCCGGATTGGGTTCGCAAGCCCCATGTCGCCAAGATCGCTGGTCAGTCGCTCAAGTACGAGACGACGGCGGGGATGATGCCCATTCGCGACAAGCTGGGGGCGATCGAGGGACGGATCTTCTTTACGTATTACAAGCGGACCGACCTGGCGGTGGGGGCGAAGCGTCCGGTGACGTTCGTGTTCAACGGCGGTCCGGGAAGCGCTTCGGTTTGGATGCACCTGGGGTTTGTGGGGCCGCAGCGGCCGAAGATGGGGAGCCCAGAGGGGTACATGCCTCCTCCTCCCTACGAATTGGTGACGAACAACGAGAGCATTTTGCCGGAGTCGGACATCGTGACGATCGATCCGGTGGGGACGGGTTATAGCCGTCCGAACAAGCCGGAGGACGGGCAGAAGTTTTGGGGCGTCGACGGGGATATTTCTAGCGTCGGAGAGTTCATTCGGTCGTTTTTGAGCACGGAGAGCCGGTGGCTCAGCCCGATCTTTGTGATGGGTGAGAGCTATGGGGGCATTCGCGGGTCGGGGCTTTCGATTTGGCTTCACAACCACGGCGTGGGCTTGAGCGGGTTGATTTTGGTGAGCCCGCTGATCGGGCCTCCCGCGGCGGATGGGGCGAAGCCGGTGGACTCGCGGTTGGCGTTCTTCTTCCCGACGTTCGCGGATGCGGCTTGGTATCACCACCTGCTTTCCCCGGAGATGCAGAAGAAGCCGGTATCCGAGGTTTATAGCGAGGCTTTGAAATTTGCGCGGGACGAGTATCTTCCGGCGCTGGGGCAGGGGGACGCTTTGCCCGCGGACAAGCGGAAGGACATTATCGCGAAGCTGCACAACTTCACGGGGCTGCCGGAGGCTTATCTCGATAAGAACAATATGCGGGTTTCGGAGTTCCGGTTGTTCAAGGAGCTACTGCGGCCCGAGCACGATTTGATCGGGCGGTACGACGCGCGGTACATCATGCCGGACCTCAATCCGACTTCCGACCGGGGTGGGGAAGACCCTTCGTATACGCAGGTGGAACCGGCGTTCACTTCGACGGTGAACGACTATCTGGCAGGAGATTTGGGATACAAGACGGCCCTTCGCTATTACATCCTGGGCGAGGGGATCGGGGGGCCTTGGAAGTATCCGGACGGTGGGCCTTTGGACAAGAGCGATTCGGTGCGGCAGGCGCTGACGAACAATCCGTACACGAAGTTGATGGTGTGCATGGGTTACTACGACCTGGCTTGCCCGATGGGGACAAACGATCAGTTGCTCGACCGGCTGAATTTGGACCCGCGGCTGAAGAACAACGTCGTGCGGAAGCGGTATGCGACGGGGCACATGATCTACATGGACGAGGGCTGCCGGAAGCAGATGCATGCGGACGTGGCGGCGTTTATCAAGTCGCAGAGCAACCCGGCGGCGCCTGCGGGCGTTTTCAAGCGGAGTTAGATTCGGCGAATCGGGCGGCTTCTTCCTTGGTTTGGAAGAGCCAGCCCTCGCCTATGCGTTCGACCGTTTCGAATGGTATTCGAGCCAGTACCGGCTTTGGAGGATTGGCGAGCCGGAAGACTTCGACCTCGATGGGCCAGCGGCTTCGATCGCGAAGGTTGTCTTCGGCGTATTTCGGGGAGGCTACGATGTCGGACTCTCGCTCGAATCTGTCTCCTTCCGCATTCTTTAGCGCGATCAATTTTCCGGCGTCGAAGCTCCAGCCTGCTTCGGCGATAAAGATTCCTTCGAAGTCATAGATGGCTGGGTTGTGGTCAGCCAGTTTGGCCGTAAGAAAGCCGGAGAACCAGTCCAGTGGTTCGTGCATCTTCCGTTCGTCTTCGCTTGCGTACGAAGTGACGAATTCGATGGGAGTGGCGGACGTTTCCCAGTCGTTTTCGTAAATCCCAAAGTGGGAGGAGACAACCTTGAATCGATGCCCCATTGAGCTGATTATTCTGAGTCGATGGGGCTTTTCATCGACCGTGGTTACTTGCTGCAGGGCCTCGATTTCTTCCGCCGTCGGCTCCGTTATCTCGATGCCCTCCAGGCGGGTTGCCAGCTCGATGTAATCGACTCCCAAGAGATGCAGATCGATATTGGTGTCGTGATTCGCGTCCTTCGGACTTCTCACAAGGATCTGACTGAGGCTTGGGGTTGCGTGCCACAACTCGAAGGTCCGGTTGGATTTCGTAAGCTCAATTCTTTCTTTCATGGCTTCTTCCGGACATGTCGAGAGGCAAAGGCTTGTGCTTCGGCTTCGGTCTGAAAGAGCTTGGCGATGCAAAGCGGTTCGACGGCAACGGACGGAGCTCGTCCTTCATTCACGGGCTCCGCGTCGAGGATTTTGGATATGCGGACGGTAAGCGGCCAGGACTCGGTGTCGAACATGATGCCGATGTGCCTTGGAGACACGATCCACTGGTTGCCAAAAGTTGGCAAGTCCGCTTCAACCAGGAAACAATCTGGCGCCCACGAGCAGTCGAGCCTTTGGACGAAGCGTGCGGGAATCGTCGCCGGGACGCTTTCGTCCGTGATATTCGTGACGAGGAAGAACTTGTCCGGTGGAGCAAGCCTCTCCACAGGCTCGAAGCCATCTTGGGAAAAGAGAGGGGGACGCATGAACTGCTGGAAGGGCGACTCGTAGTGCTGCCAATCGTTGCGGCTCATGGCGAAGTTTTCTCCGACGAGGATGTGGCGTTTTTCCTCAGAGCAAATGACTTTGGCCGAAGCGGCGTCAAGGTCTGGGAGGATCGATTTTAGGCGCTCGATTTCCGCTTCGGTCGGTTCGACGAACTCGAAGCCGCGCATGGAGGTGAGTAGCGAGATGTACCTTACTCGCTCGGCCCTGACATCGAGGTTTGGCATGCCCTTCTCGCCAACGTTTCGCAGCAGCAGGGCGTGCCGATCGCCTTGGTAATCCCAGAGGGTTAGCCGCCGATCGCTGGCTTCAAAGGGAATATCCTCGTTCACTTTGTTTTGAGCGGGTTTCGGTCTATTTCCAGTGCCATTCCACGTCGCCACGTAGGGTTTGGATGAAGTTGAGCTGGCCGCTGTGGTACCACATGTGGAGTGCCATGAACTGGCAGCGGGAGAAGCGCGTTCTTTCTCCGTGCTCGGTTTCGACGGTTCCTTCGAGGTCCTCGAGCGTGAATGCCTCGATGGTTTCGACGATTTTTGCGGACGACTTTTGGAAGGCGGAGACGACGGTTTCTTTGTCGCGGAAGTCTTCAGGAGCTTTGATCCAGCCTCCCTCGGGCCAGTCGAAGGGCTCTTCGCCTCGGAGCACCATTCCGACGTGATCGTTGACGAGGTTAACCTCGTAGACGAGGTCGGCGACGGTGCGGGTGACGGGGCCGAAGCATTGGCAGAATGCCTCTTCGGGGAGGGCTTGGAGGTCCTGCAGGAAGACGCCGGCGGCGCCTTTCACTGTATTGACGGCATTGGCTTTCAGGTCCATTTGGCTCAATGCTACCTGTGAGGATGTTATGCGGTGCGTTCGGCTACGAAGATTGGTAGGGTGGCCCTCAGGGCGAAGCCGAGGCGGTCGTAGAGTCTTCGGGCGGTGTGGTTGTCGGATTCGGTGTGGAGGAAGGGGGTGTCGCCTTGGGTTTGGATATGGTGGATCAGGTGGCGGGTGAGTCGGCTGGCGCAGCCTTTTCCCTGGTGGTCGGGGTGGGTGCAGATGGCGCTGATCTCTTGGTGGCCTCTGAAGGCCATGCGGATTCCGGCCATGGCGCAGAGTTGGCCATCCTCGACGATGCCGAAGTAGTCGCCCAGCTCGGCGGTTCCTTTTCGGAAGTAGGCGGGGTAGACGAGGGCGGTCAGGTCCAACATTCGGTCGAGGTGTTCCGGGCCGAGGGGGATTGCCTCGGGGTCTGGCTCGGCCGCCGTGTTTTCCCAGACATATTGGACGGCTTCGAAGCGGTGGGTAATGGTCCAGCCCTGCCAGGTTTTGGGCATTACGTTGAGGACGATGGCTTTTGCACCGTGCTCGACGAGATTGGCCAGGGCTGCTTCGGATTCTTCCGAGGAGGTTGGTATGGCGGCGAAGGGGGCGATCTCGGGCGGGTAGCGCCGGGCGGCTTCGTTTCCGAGTGCCAGGTGCGCGTGGCGGGACGTCAGGGAGTGCCAGATTGGGTTGTCCAGAGGAGAACTCACGTGGTGATTATTGATCTTTGGGTTTATGTCGGATACGAAGGTATATGGAACAGTCTCGTTTCAGTCTGTCGACTATTACTAGTGAAAGGAGACTTCAAATGAATATCGGACACAAAACGACGATAACCGCATTAGCGATTGCCCTGGGGGCGGGGCTATCCAGCGTGGCGAGCGCTCAGAACCACGACTTTAAACTTAGCGCGACCCTTTCGTTCTCATCCAGCAGCAACAGGGGCACGTGGAACACGGTTTTGCTCGTTTCGGCGGTTGTATTCGCGGTTGGCTTGATCCAGGGCGACAGTACGCTGGCGCTTTTGGGCGGAGCGGGCGCTTTGGTCTCCCTGGTGGAGCTCAATAAGAATGGCTATGCACCGCAGTACATGCCGCACGGACTCGACCTTGTCCGCAAGGGACCGCTTTCATTGGGGTTGAATCCGTTTGGCGAGTTTGGGATGATGCCAGGGTACATGAGCATCCGGCCGAGCTTCTATGCGGCGATGAACTTCAAGTTCTAGAGCGGGGTTCGTGGGATGGCGGCGATGCAGATGGCGGAGCTGAGATCCCACGCGTATTTGCCGGGGCTGCCTTCGTAAAGGATGACGAAGGAGTCGGCGGTTCGATGGATGGCGGGGAACCAGATGGCGCCTCCATCGGGCGAGCCTTTCGCGCCGCAGCCGAAGATGGGGTTGCCGGGGTGGAATTCCCAGTCGATCAGGTCATGGGAGCGGGCGAGGCCGAAGAAGTCGGGCTCGTCGGCGAGATAGGAACTGCCTCCGTAGATGGCGTAGACGAAGCCGTCTTCCTGGCCGAGGCGGACGGTGGCGATGGAGAGGGAATCCCAGCTTTTTTCGGATGGGCGGAAGACGGGTTCATTCTTGACGTCTTTGAAGGTTATGCCGTCTTCGCTTTCGGCCAAGTAGACGTGGTAGTTACCGGCGGCGTTGGCTTTTTGATAGACCATGCGCAGGCGGTTTTCGTAGGGGATGACGTCGGGGGCGCGTCCGGTCATGATCTTTCCGATTTTTCGGAAGGTGGTTCCGTCGTCGCTGATGGCAAGGCCTATGCTGTCTTCGCCGGGGCCGATGGCTGAGTAGTAGAGGTGGATTTTGCCCTGGAAGAGGACGGTGGCGGGGTCGAGGACGTCGATTCCGTCGAAGTCGTCATCGGCTCCGACATCGACGATTGGGCGGTTGTCGTTGAGCATTCGGAGCTCGAGGCGGTCTTTCTCAAGAGTCACGACTTCGGCGACGCCGATGCGATCGTGGTCTCCTTCGCGGCCGGGCATGGGACCGTTGCCGCGATAGAAGAGGAGGAGGCGATCTTCGAGGGCGAGGAAATCGGGGTTGGCGGTCCAGACCTTTTGCCAATCGTTGCCGTTGGGTGGGATGATGGGGGCTTTGCCGTGGGTCCAGGAGAGGCAGTTTTGGCGGTAGTCGCTTGAGAATCGGTTCCAGAGTTCGGCGTACAAGGTCGTCGGATTCTACTTGAGGTTAAGGTTTTGCCTTTGGATGGGTCAATGGGCCAAGCTTGAGGAAATGACCAGCGAACAAATCGACGCGCTTTGGACTATCGACAATCCGGTGAAGGGGTTCGAGGAGCTGACGAAGGCCCTTGCGGAGCATCCCGAATCGGCGGACGAACTGCACACGCAGATATGCAGGAGCTTGGGGCTCCAGGGGAAGTTCGACGAGGCTTGGGCGGAGCTTGGGAAGGTTTCGGCGCAGCCCTCGGAGATCGTGAAGGTTCGCCTGGCGTTGGAGTCGGGGCGATTGAAGAATTCGTCGGGGGATAAGAAGGCGGCGGAACCTTACTTCCTGTCGGCGCTCGCGGAGGCGGAGAAGCACGGTTTCGACTTTTACGCGGTCGATGCGGCGCATATGTTGGGGATCGTCACGGCTGGGGAAGCTTCGCTCGACTGGAACGAAAGGGCGATTGCGATGGCGGCGAAGTCTTCGGACAAGCGTGCCCAGGGGTGGCAGGGAAGTTTGCTGAACAACGTCGGGTGGACCTACCACGACATGGGGGAGTACGAGAAGGCCTTGGACAAGTTCAAGGCGGCGCTCGCTTACCGGGAGTCGGTTGGGGGTGAGGTTCGAATTCGGATTGGCCGGTGGGCGGTGGCTCGGTGCCTTCGGTCGTTGAAGCGGTACGACGAGGCGCTTGCGATTCAGCTCGATCTGATTCAGTTTCCCGAGCAGGGGTATGTCTCGGAGGAGCTTGGCGAGCTTTTGCTGGCGGTGGGGCGGGTTGAGGAGGCGAAGCCGCATTTCGCGAAGGCGTACGAGATGCTGTCGCCGGACCCATTTCTCAAGGTCCATCAGGCTGAGCGGCTTGAGAGATTGAAGGTTTTGAGCGAATAGGCCGACCCGTTGGCGGGCCGGCCTATTTGTGAGCGCCGGTTAGGCTTTGACCAGATTGGGTTGGGGAGTTGTGCGGAGGTAGGGCTTGATCTGGGTGAAGCCTTGATCGAAGAGTCGCTCGGCTTCCTCGTTCGAGACGGCGGGGACGATGATGACGTCTTCGCCTTGCTTCCAGTCGGCGGGAGTGGCGACCTTGTAGTTGGCGGTTAGCTGGAGGGAGTCGATGACGCGGAGGATTTCGTCGAAGTTGCGTCCGGTGCTGGCGGGGTAGGTGAGCATGAGTTTGACCTTCTTATCCGGGCCAACGATGTACACGGAACGGACGGTCATCGTGTTCTCGGCGTTCGGCGGGATCATGCCGTAGAGGTTGGAAACTTTGCGGTCGGAGTCGGCGATGAGGGGGAAGTTCAGGGCGACGCCTTGGGTTTCCTCGATGTCGCGCATCCAGCCTTCGTGGTCGCTGAGGCCGTCGACGCTCAGGCCAATTACCTTGACGTTCCGCTTGTCGAACTCACCCTTCAGCTTGGCGACGCGGCCGAGCTCGGTGGTGCAGACGGGGGTGAAGTCCTTGGGGTGGGAGAAGAGGACGATCCATTTGTCTCCGGCCCATTCGTGGAAGTCGATGGCGCCCATGGTCGAATCTTGAGTGAAGTTAGGTGCGGTGTCTCCGAGGTGTACTGACATTTGTTTTCTCCTTGATCTCTTTCGTCAATCGGCGTTCCGGTTGACTTCTGAGGAGGAGTATCAGGGTGGGCCGTACCCGAAGGCGTACCCGGATTCGGGGAATGTTGGGCTTCGGCGAAATATAATCGCTGCATTCTGTTTGCCGAGAAGCTTTCCATCGCGTCTTTCGAGGTCCGTTTGTTCGGGGGCTTCGACGTGCATGTGGATGGCAAGCCGATACCTTCGCTGAGATCGAAACGGGAGCAATGGCTGCTGGCGCTCCTGGCGCTTCGGCACGATCAGGACACTTCGCGGGAGTGGCTGGCGGGCATCCTTTGGCCGGATAACCCGGGTGAGCAAGCGCTTTTCTATCTGCGCAAAGCTCTTTCGAACCTACGGCGGGCTTTAGGGGATGAGGCGGGGCGGATGTTGTCGCCCAGTCCGCGAACTTTGCGGCTCGATATGACGGGCGGCTTCTCGGATGTCAGGTCGTTCGAGGAGGCTTTGGCGGAGGAGCGGTTCGCGGAGGCGGTGGGGTTTTATCGCGGGCCTTTGCTGCCGGATTGCCAGGAGGAGTGGGCGGGGCTCGAGCGGAGTCAGCGGGAACTTGCCTATCTTGCGGCTCTCGAGCGATTGGCGGAGGGTTCCGACCCGGCGTCGGCGGTGCGGTGGCTGCGGCTTTTGGTAGCGGCGGACCCTTACCGGGAGAGTGCGTATCGGGCTTTGATGCAGGCTTTGGCGGATTGCGGGGATCGGGCGGCTTTGACGGTCGTCTATCGGGAGTTGCAGGAGTGGCTGTTTCGCGACCTGAACTCGCAGCCGTCGGCGGAGACGGAGACGCTTTATACGCAACTTAGCCAGGCGGAGAGACCGGCGGTGGCGGTGGTCTCTCGGGCCGAGGAGGTGCGGGAGTCGGGGCGGCACCTGCCTATTCCGCTTTCCGACCTGATCGGAAGGGAAGAGGCGATCGCGGAGGTGTTGGGATGGCTTGAGCAGCGAAGGCTCGTGACCCTCGTCGGGGCGGGTGGGATCGGTAAGACGCGGCTTTCCATCGCGGTTGCGGAGGCGGCTTTGCCAAGGTTCGCGGACGGGGTTTGGTTTGTGGACTTAGCGGTTTTGTCCGACGCGGCTTTGGTTCCGAACGCGGTGGCCCAAGCGCTGGGGATCGCGGAGGACGCTCAGAGGCCGGTGACGGAAAGCTTGGCGGAGGCCTTGTCCAATCGCGCCCTCTTGATCGTTTTGGACAACTGCGAGCATGTGGCGGGGGCTTGCGCGGAGCTTGTGTTTCGCCTTCTTTCATCGTGCCCCGGGCTGTCGGTTTTGGCGACCAGCAGGCAGGCTTTGGACGTGGCGGGGGAGCAGGTCTATCGAGTTCCTTCCTTGGCCGTTCCCTCCGTTTCTTCGGAGAACCCGATGGAGTATGAGGCGGTCCGGCTGTTTGTGGATCGGGCGGTTCGGGTCGATAGCGGTTTTCGGCTTCAGGCCCGGAATGTACCGGAGGTCGTCGAGATCTGCCGAGAACTCGACGGGATTCCGTTGGCGATCGAGATGGCGGCGGCACGGCTGCGGTCTTTGAGCGTGAGCGAGATTCACACTCGGCTGAGCGACCGGTTTCGACTGTTGAAAAGCGGTAACCGGGGGGCTTTGCCCCGTCAGCAGACTTTGCGGGCGACCATCGATTGGAGCTACGACCAGCTTTCCGATGTGGAGCGGGATTTGCTCAGGCAGGTATCGGTCTTCGTCGGAGGGTGGACGGTCGAGGCGGCGGAGGCGGTGGCGTCCGGCGTAGACGAGGTCGAGGACCTTCTTGGCAGCCTCGTGGACAAGTCGCTCGCTATCGCGGAGACGCAGGGGGAGAGAACCCGCTATCGGCTGCTGGAGACGGTGAAGCAGTACGCCCAATACCGGCTGGTCGAGGGTGAGGAGAGTGTGGCGGTTCGTACGCGTCATCGCGACTACTACATCTCGTTCGCCATCGACGTTCGCCCGAAGCTGATGGGGGCCGATCAGGCGCATTGGTTCTCGGTTTTGGACACGGAGCACGACAATCTGCGTCAGGCGTTGGCGTTTTGCGCAGAGCGGGCGGACGGGGGCGAGTATGGCTTGCGGCTGGCAGCGGCTTTGTCACGGTTCTGGCTAACCCGGGGGCACTATTCGGCGGGGCGGGAGATGTTTGCGACTGCGCTACGCCATCCATCGGCACAAGTTCGGACGCGAGATCGGTCGCAGGCTTTGAACGGAGCCGGGCTGCTGGCGTGGCGGCAGAGCGACTACAAGGGGGCGGCGGAGTCTTACGAGGAGAGCATTTCGATTTCTCGAGGCATTGGAGACGAACTGGACGTCGCACGTGCCCTTAACAACCTGGCTCTGATTACGCGCGACCAGGGGGATTACGAATCTGCCCGCTCGATGCACGAAGAGGGCATCGAGATTTTGAGGCGGAGCGACGAGCGGTTGGTGACGGCGATTTGTCTGTCGAATCTTGGGGTCGTCAATCACTACCAGGGCGACTTTGCATCGGCCCGTTCCGTGTTCGAAGAGGGATTGGCGGTGCAGCGGGAATTGGGGGATCGAAGTGCCATCTCGGTGACACTCAGCAGTTTGGGAGCCGTCGCGCTCGACCAGGGGGATCGGGACTATGCCCGGCGGTGCCATGAGGAGGGGCTGGAGATCGCCCGGGAATTGGCGGATCGGTACGGGTGCGCTTCGCACCTGTATGGACTCGGCTGCGTCAACGACGATGCGGCGCCGATCAAGGAAAGCCTGGTGGCAATGGCGGAACTGGGGGAAAGGACGCTGCTTACCGACCACTTCGCGGCGTTGGCTTCGTTGGCCCGAAAGGAGGGCCGCTACGAGTCGGCCGTACGCCTCTTTGGGGCGCGAGCGACGTTACGGGGCGCGACGGGATCGCCTTTGCCAGGCTATGCGCTAGAGAGCATGGAGCGTGAACTGGACGATCTGCGCGAGGTCCTGGGGGAGGCCGAGTTTGGCAAGGCCTGGGACATGGGAAGCGCCTTGTCGATGGAACAGGCGATCGAGTACGCCCTCAAATGAGGGCACCCGCTTACCGGGGCAAGCGGGTGCGGAGTGTCTACGGTATGGCCGCGCTGTCTTTTTGGGCAAGGAAGTAGAAGTCATCCTTGACCGGATCGCCGGTTCTGGCGGTCTTCAGCAGGTCGCCCAACATATTCGCCTGCTTTTCCGCGGCAAAGGTGACGCCAGGGCGAGGGGTGACCTTCATCGAACGGGCATGCCCGTCGATCCACACGGTATTCGCGGCTCCGCCTATGTGGCGGCCATGCACGGTAGGTTCCTCGTGGTTCGTGCCCCACGACGGAGCGTAGATGGCGGGATACTTGATCATGCCGTAGGGCGGTCCGTAGTAACAAGCGGAGTCCGCCAAAAGCACGGTCTCAGCGGGCATCTCGAATTCGGAAAGATTCGGAAAACGCGCAAGTTGAAAGGCTTGCATGAGGACGCTGTTATAGCCGTAGTTGGACAACGGTCCCAACGGATAGGGCATGTCCTTCGCGGAAGGACACATCTTCATCTCCTTATTCTTCATGTAAGGGGCAAGTAGCCCCTTGGAAGCGTCGATGCTTCCTCCGAAGAAACTCACCTCTCCGCACCATAGGATGATCTTGCCAACTTCATTGATTTGGTACGGAACGATCGAGTCGTCGTAGTCTCCCGCGTACATCATCGAAGCAAGGCCGATCTGCTTGAGATTGCTCAGACAGGCGGTCTTCTTGGCTGCTTCCTTGGCTTGACTGAAAACGGGGAACAGAATCGCGGCGAGGATCGCGATGATGGCGATCACGACAAGCAACTCGATCAGGGTAAAACCACGCCTAACCTGATCGCAAGGGACGGCTGAATGAGGTCTAAATGAATTCATCTTTCCTTCGAACGCTCCTTCCAACTAAGGGCTAAAGGGAAGTCTACGACGACTATTTCGGGCTTTGAATCGCGTTGGATTTTTCGTTCGGGAAGCCAATGACATCTGAAGAATTTTCGGTAAGTTTGACCAAAGAATGACGAAACAGCAAACCCGAACCCGCATGGATTGGCAGGCTATCGGCGAGGGCATTCGCCGGTTGCGGAGCTTGCGAGGCGAGAGTCAAGAGAGGTTGGCGCGACTCGCCGGGGTGGGGGTTTCGACGGTTTATCACGCCGAACGAGGGAAGCCGATTCGACAGGGTTCGCTTCTCAAAATCTGCGCGGTTTTCGACGTTCCGTTCGAGGAGCTGTTGCGGCCCAAACAAGTCGCTTTGTCCCCGGACGTGGGGGTCGTCGTTCATCGAAACGCGGCCAATATCTGGATCGTCGCCGTCGACCTTCGCAAGAATGTTCCCGCCGACGATTTCACGCGAATCCAAAACGCGGAGGAGCGGCTGAGGCTTGGCCGCCTCGGCATGGTGGCTGCCTTTTGTACGACGCCCTCGTTCATCATGCCCAATGGGCCGGGGCTGACCTTCGTCGAGTTGTTTCATCGGTTCGAGGGGGGCGTCAACGAAGGCCTTTACCGCGAATGCACGATCCGGTGCGACCAGGGTGGACTCCGCCTTTGTATCACGGGCAAAGTCATCGAGCTTGAGGTCGGCGACCTGGTGGCCTACTTTGCCAAGGATATGGAGTGGGCAGAGCCCATAACCCCGACCGGCCCCACCGGGCTGCCCGTATTGTTCACTTGGTCGGGCGCGGTCCGCATCGGCAGCCCGCCGCCCAAGTACGAGAAACCGCGATGATGGACGACGGACGATCGCTGGAGTGTTACGAACAGAGGCTGAACGATGTGCTCGACTACATCGAGAAGGGCTTTGACCGGCCGCTCTCGCTCGAGCATCTGGCGGACGTGGCGCAATTCTCGCCGTTTCACTTCCATCGTCTCTTCAGGGCGTACGTGGGGGAGACGCCGCATGTGTTCGTCCGGCGGCTGCGGCTGCAGAAGGCGATGGCGTCGATGGAGCGGCGGCCTCGGAAGAATCTGGCCGAAATTGCCCTGGACAGCGGGTTCGCGCAGTCTTCGGATTTCTCTCGGGCCTTTCGAGAGGTGTACGGCTATCCGCCGAGCAAGCACACGAAGGGGCGAGTTCGCGAAGATAGCAAGATTCGGCAAGACATGCTGCAGAACAGGGGATATGGTTTTGGTAGACCGAACGAAGCGGTCGAGGGAGACGAATTCCAAGTGCGCATCGAGAACCTACCGGCCCAGAGAATCGCTTATGTTCGCGTGATCGGCGCCTATCGGCCGGAGCGGATGATGGCAGCCTTGGAACGTCTTTTGAACTGGGGGCGGCGGCGAGGCATCTATCCTGGGGCCAAGCTCGCTACCAGCTCTCCCGATAATCCCGACCTCGTTCCGACGTCGCGGTACCGAATCGATCTTTGTATGATTCTTCCCAAGGGGCAGCGAGAGACGGGGACGGTGAGCTTTGCCACGATGCCCGCCTTGCGCTACGCGATGGTCCACTGCCACGGGGATATTCACAAGGTCGATCGCGCCTGGACGCATCTGTTCGGCGATTGGCTGCCGTCCAGTGGCTACGAGCCATTGGACGCACCCTCCGTCGAACTGTTTCGGAACTCCGACGACTCGCAGGGCTGGAGCACGCTCGACTTGGATTGCTGCGTGCCTATCCGCCCGCTTACTTACTAAGGAGCCCCTTTTGAAACTCATTCTCTTTTTTCTCGCCATCGCCGGCATGAAAACCGGCCACCTCAAAGCGATTCAGGGTACGTGGAAGCCTTCGACCGGGGAGCTCGGTGGGAAGGCGCTGCCCAAGGCGATGCTGGACAAGATCGTGCTCGTCATCAAGGACGACACCTACGACTACGACGAAGGGGCCGGGCACGACTACGGTACTTTGAAGGAAGTCGGGACCAAGCCGCCCTTGGGGCTCGATATCGCGGGGACGAAGGGGCCGAACAAGGGCCTGAAGTATCTGGCGATTTACAAGATCGAGGGCTCGACCCTGACCATCTGCTACGGATTGGATGGGCGCCGGCCCAAGTCGTTTACCGAGACCGACGGCAAGACGCTGCTAATGAAGTATCAGCGGGCCAAATAGCTTCATGCCCTCCCTTCTTGTGGGAGGGAGGGCATTCTCAATCAGGCTTTGATCCGGTCGCGCATGCCTCCGGAGGAGAAGTTGCGAACGATGTCCTTTTCCAACATATCCGTTGGGAATCCCATTTCGACGGCGCTGACTCGATCGAGGCGTTGAAGTTGCTCGGGGGAGAACTCGATCTCGAGGCTTCCGATGTTGTCCTGCAGCTGAGTGAGCTTTCGAGCTCCGACTATGGGAATGACGGGTACGGGGCGGTGGCGGAGCCAGGCAAGGGCGACTTGGGCGGGGGATGCCCCTATCTCCTTGGCGATGGCGACGACTTCGCGGGTGGTGCGAACGTGCGAGTCGCCCTCCTTGGCGAAGTTCTTGATCATTTCGGTATTGAGCCGCCCCTCGGTGTCTGAGCCGTTCTCGGGCAGGTACTTGCCGGTCAACGCGCCGTTGCTTAGCGGGGACCATGCGAGGACGGTCATTTCCTGGTCTTTGGCGACGGGGATCAGCTCCCTTTCGACCGTGCGTTCGAGCAGGCTGTACTCGATCTGCAGTCCGACGTAGCGGGTCCAGCCGCGAAGCTCCGCCATGGTATTGGATTTGGCGACGACCCAGGCTGGGGCATCGGAGATTCCGACGTAGAGGACTTTTCCGGTGCGTACGAGGTCGTCGAAGGCTCGCATGACCTCGTCGACGGGAGTCAACTGATCCCAGATGTGAAGCCAATAGAGGTCGATGTAGTCGGTTCCCAGCCGCTTGAGGCTGGCTTCTACCGCTTGGACCATGCTCTTGCGTTGGTTGCCACCGGCGTTGGCGTCGGTTCCGTTGGGGGCATTGGTGTACTTGGTGGCGAGGACGATCTCTTCGCGATGACCGGCCATGAATTCGCCGACGAAGCTTTCGCTGCTTCCGTTGGTGTACACGTTGGCGGTGTCGATGAAGTTTCCGCCTGCCTCGCGGTAGGCGTCGTAGATTTTGCGGGCTTCGTCTTTGGCGGTGCCCCAGCCCCAGTCCTCACCAAAGGTCATCGTTCCGAGGGAGAGATCGGAGACACGGAGGCCGCTGCGGCCGAGAAGTTGGTAGTTCATCGTCTTCATGCCATGAAATGTATATTCAGGGGACAGGGAAGGGGTAGACCATTACGCTCAAGTTCTTGCCTAAAACTATCAAGGAGCCTGTGTGGCTAGCGCCTTCGGCGTAGAATGTTTAGCATCGATTCGAGGAATTTAACTTGACGGAACTGAGCACGCTGATTGCACGGCATTGTCATAGCGGGAGTACGGTGACCTGCTTTTCGCGGCTTGCGCTGGCTCGTTCGGGCGAGACCGACAAGATCACGATGGAGACGCCTCCGCCTTTGTTTTGCGTGATGGCGCAGGGGCGTAAGCGGATCTCCCTGGGCAGCGACGAGTTCTTTTACGACCCATCGACCTACCTGATCACTTCCGCCGACCTGCCGGTCACCGCCCAGGTGGTCGAGGCTCCCTATCTTGGTCTGAGTCTGGCACTCGATCCGGGAATTCTGGCGGATATTCTCGCGGACATGGCTCCGCTTTCCGGAGACCGGGCGGCCTCGAAGGCGATGGCGGTGAGCGTGCTCGAAGGGGAATTGTTGGAGGCTCTTTTGAGGCTGCTCCGGCTGCTGGACGAGCCGCAGCATGTGGCGATGCTGGCGCCTCTCATCGAGCGAGAAATCCTCTATCGGCTTTTGCTTGGCCCCAAGAGTGAGATGCTGAGGCAGCTTGCCCTGCCGACCAGCCAACTCTCCCAGATCAATCGGACGATCAGTTTTATCCGGCAGCGATACGACCAGCCGATTCGGGTGGAGGAGTTGTCCCAACTGGCCTCGATGAGCCCGCCGTCTTTTCACCGGCACTTTCGAGTGGTGACGGGCATGAGCCCGCTGCAGTTTCAGAAGCGCATCCGGCTGCAGGAGGCGCGGCGTCGCTTGCTCTCCGAGAATGAAGGGGCGGCGAGCGTGGCGTTCGACGTCGGATACGAGAGCCCGTCCCAATTCAGCCGGGAGTATCGCCGCCTCTTCGGCGCGCCGCCGGCTCGGGATGCCACGCTTGCGCGCCGCGAGCTTGCGGCTAGCGGATAGCGGAATGGGGGCTTTCAGCTTTTGCCGTTTGCGGCGATCTTCTCTCGAACCAACGCTTGATTCATAGGCGTGGGAGCGCCGGATTGGTCGAAGGGCTTCGCGAAGTTGAAGGCAAACGGGGTTGGGCCGTTTTCGTGAAGGTGATCCAGGCGTTCGCAGGCTTCCTTCCAGTCGATTCGGTGCCCATCTTCGACCCACCAGGCAACGTATTCGGGGACGCTTATATCTTCGAACCACTCTTTCCGCTTGGACATCGCTTCGCCGTGGGCGCCGTGATAGGCGAAGGCGGCGACGGACTCGATGTTTTCCCAGAGGGACAAGGTGGACGCGACCTTCGACCCTTCCGGCATTCCAAAGCATTTGGGGGCCAATATCTCGCCCCAGGAATGCGTGAAGGTGTTTAGGTCGCGGGTCGATCGGGCGATGAAGCCATCGCTGGTATCCGCGGCGTCGTAGACGCCGGGTATGCGGTCCACAAATCCCTGGACTCGGGGGTGGCCAAATGGTTCATAAAGCAGACCGACGGTCATGAACGCCAGCTTCATATCGCCGACTAGGGTAGCACTCCGGCGAAGATGCCGCAAGGCGTGCGCTATCGCACGAGGATAATCTCGAGCCGAGCGGCGATAGTGTCGCCTTCCTGGAGCTTTTCGGCTTTGCGGATGTTTGCTTTGAGCGGCAGGACATAGCAGCCATCCTTCGGCCAAAGGGCCGTGTACCACTTAGTGTCTCCGATCTGAGCGTTGACGGGGATCATGCCCCATCCGTAGGTGGCCATCGATTCGATTTCCTTGATTGCGCGGGACTCTTCGGCGGGAATCGTTAGGAAAAACCAAGGGGCGGGGCCTTTCCAGAACCAGATGGGACCGCTGAACTCGATGACCATGGAATGGAGTGTATCCTCGGCGGTAATCCATGCTGTGCATCCCTGTCCTGCTTGCCATGATTGCCACGCCGACGCCTCCGCCCGACAAGATCACCGTCGCCAGCTACTACTTCGGGGATTACCATCCTGGGGACCCTCGAAACGAGCGGGTGAAGGGGCATGGGTGGTCGGAGTGGGAGTTGGTGAAGGCGGCCCAACCCCGGTTTCCGGGGCATCATCAGCCGAACGTTCCGCTTTGGGGATACACCGACGAATCCGATCCGGCGGCGATGGCGCAGAAGATCGACGCAGCGGCGAACAACGGCGTCGATGCGTTCATTTTCGATTGGTACTACTACGACGACGGTCCGTTTTTGGACCGACCGATCGATCGCGGATTTCTGAAGGCGCGGAACAACAAGCGCCTGAAGTTCGCTTTTATGTGGGCGAACCACGACTGGCTCGATATCCATCCATACCGCCGGGGCGCTCCTCAGAAGCTGCTGTATCCCGGGCGCGTCTCGCCGGCGACGTTTGAGAAGATCGGGGATCACCTGGTGAAGGATTATTTCCGCCGGTCCAACTACTGGAAGATCGACGGCAAGCCGTATTTCTCGATTTACGAACTGACGAAGCTGGTGGAGAGTTTTGGTTCGGTTGCGGCGACTCGGGACGCTTTGGACCGGTTGAGGGCGAAGGTGGTGGCGGCTGGTTTGCCTGGTCTGCATTTGAACGCGGTCGTGTGGGGGCAAACGATCTTGCCTGGGGAGAGGACGCCTGCCGATCCGGCGAAGCTGATCAAGGATTTGGGATTCGATTCGGTGACTTCTTACGTTTGGATTCACCATGTCGGCTTGCCGGAGCAGCAGACCGACTACAACTTCGTTCGAGACGCCTACTTCCGGTATTGGGAATCCGCCGAACATCAGTTCAGCGTTCCTTACTTTCCGAACGTCACGATGGGCTGGGACCCGAGTCCGCGGGCGGACCAGCGGGATCAGTTCGCGAACGTGGGATATCCGTTCATGAACACGATCTCGGGGAACACGCCGGAGCGATTTCGGGAGGCGTTGGAGATGACCAAGCAACGGCTATTGAGCCGGAAGGACGGTCCGCGCGTATTGAACATCAACTGTTGGAACGAGTGGACGGAGGGAAGCTATCTGGAACCGGATACGGTCCATGGGATGAAGTATTTGGAGGCGATCAAGTCGGTGTTCGCTTCGCGGCGATCTCGTCCATGATGCCCGCACATGCGGCCTCCAGCATGGTGGCTACTTCCTCGAAGTCTTCGAGCCCGCCGTAGTAGGGGTCGGGTACGACCTCGTCGGTCGCGTTCGGGTCGAACGACCTTGCCAAGCGGACTTTGTTGGGCTCTGCTCCAGCCCATTTTTGAACCGTGCGCAGGTTCGCGTGGTCCATGACGACGATCAGATCGAAGTCGCGGAAGTCGGCCGATTTAAACTGCCGGGCACGCATGTTCATGTGGCACCCATGCTGGGCGCCGATGCTGCGGGCTCGGGGGTCGGGCAACTCTCCGATGTGGTAGTCGCCCGTGCCTGCCGAATCCACCTCGACATCCATGTGGCGCTCAAGGGCCATCCGCCGCAGAATCCCTTCGGCGAGAGGACTGCGGCAGATGTTTCCGAGGCACACGAAGAGAACTCGCGTCACCCCTGCTAGCTCTTTCTGGCCACGATGAGCGTGGCTGGGGAGGGTTGGAGGTCCGTTCGTTCGACGAACTCCAAGCCTGCTTCTTCGATCATGGAGCGGAATTCCCGCTCGGTGTAGGCGTCGCCCTCGGGCGTGGTGCCCAGCATCATCATGCTGAAGACGGCGGGGAAGGGGGGCGATACCCGGTCGTCGTTGGGGACGAACTCGGAGATCGCCACCCGGCCGCCCGGTTTGAGGGAATCCTTGATCTTCTTGAGCAAGCCGACGTTGGTCTGGTGGTTGAAGTGGTGAAGGAAGTTCGGGAGGAGGATGAGGTCGTAGTCCGTGCCGTAGTCTACGTCGAAGGCGCTTCCGGGTTTGGCTTCAAAGCGGTCGCCGACGCCAAATCTTTGGGCGTTCTCCTTTGTCAGCTCCAGGACGTTTGCCCAGTCGAGCCCTACCAGCTTGGCGGATGGGTTTTGCAGGGCGATGAGGATGCCGTATACGCCGTGGCTGGCGGCGATATCCAGGATTTTCGTGATCGGCTCCTGGCTGAGGCGGGCGGCCATGAGGCTGGCGGGAAGCATCATCATCGGGGTCATCGAGCGTGCGAATTCGACCCAGATTGGATTTTCCGGCTCCAGGCTGTCGACCTTCTTTACCGTGCCTCCCTTTCGGACGATGGCGGGGACGTCGGCGAAGCCGTTCTTCATCTCGTCGGAAGCGAGGAAGAAGCTGACCGATCCGAGATACATCTTGGAGTTTTTATTCAGGAAGGCCTCGGCGTCGGGGGCGAGGGAATAGCGGTCGCCCGACTTGCCCAAGAAGCCTCTGACCGTCAGGTAGTCGCATAGGACCCGAACACCTTTTTCGGAGGCTTGACATGCAGTGGCTAAAGAAGCGGCGGTGTCGTTTCCTTCGGCGATCTTGGTAAAGAGATCCAGTTCGATTGCGCCTTTGAGCACACTGGAGACCTGATAGCCGAGGAGGCTATCGAGGATTCGGTCGGGAGAGGGCATCGTCGCCGAGCCGGGGGGTGTTTGGGCCATACGTCAATCTACCTGCGGATCGCGCTTCGAGGACGTAATATAAAGGTCGATGACGCGCCTCCTTTTGCCCATCTCGATGTTGGCGCTCCTCTGCGGATGTCACGACGCCTCCGAGAACAAACCACAGACGGATCAGGGGTCCGAGTTAATCCAGGCGTTAACGACGAAGCCCCAAGGCGATATTCCGAGCTTTAGAACGGAGAAATTGCCGAAGATCGACCCGGCGTCGGACCGTGCAAAAACGGCCTTCGGCGAAGCGCTCGCGAAGATGGCGGCGGGAATGGACCGTTACCTGAAGGCACAAGACCAGATCATAGAGGTCAAGTGGGAGTACACCTCGGAGGATCGGAGTTTCGGCATCTTTTTCGACGTCGCCAAAAAGACCCTCTCGTATCACGACATCGGCGGATCGGCGACTGCCTCCGGGGTCACACCGGACATGGTCAAGAAAGCTTCTGCCGAATACGGCCTTAGGGCTGCACCAGAGACGTTCAAGAACTTTGGCTGTTCCGTCTCGTACAACGATCAACCGGGTTAGGCTGGAGTAATCTCGGCGGATGCTTTGCCCCATCGCGGCCATCTGCCTCATGGCGGCCGGAACCATGGTTGATCAACCTTCTCAATTCAAGACCGTCGATCTGCGCTGTGAGAATCTTTCCGCGCCTTCTTGCGTCGATAGCGAGGCCCCGCGGCTGAGTTGGAGAACGGAGGCTTCGACACCGAATTGGCGCCAATCGGCTTATCGGGTGATCGTCTCTTCCACCGAGAAGGGCGCCGGCGACCTTTGGGATTCGGGGAAGGTGGAGTCTTCGGAGTCGAATGGGATCGTCTATGGAGGCAAGCCGCTCCGTGCCAACGGGGAGTATTTCTGGAAGGTTCAGACGTGGGATGCGGATGGGCGTGCGTCCGATTGGAGCAAGGCTGGTAAGTGGGAGATGGGGCTTCTCTCGTCCGAGGATTGGGGGGCTTCTCGTTGGATTGGGAACGGTGTCGAAGGGCCTGCGCCGTACTTGAGGCGTGCGTTCGCTTTACGAGGTCGCGTCAAACGGGCGCGCCTATTCGCGGCTGGGCTCGGTTATGCGGAGCTTCATCTGAATGGGCGAGCGGTTGGGGGGAGTGAGCGCGATCCGGGATATACGAACTTCGACAAGCGGGTTCTTTACGTCGGGCATGACGTCACGTCCTATCTCAAGCCGGGCGAAAACTGTTTGGGTGTTGTGCTCGGGACTGGATGGTACGACGTCCACGATGTGGCGACCTGGCACTTTGAGAAAGCAGGCTGGAGGGGACGGCCGCGGGCTCGGATCGTACTCTGCCTTGAGTATCAGGATGGGACGACGGAGCAGATTGTCAGCGACTCGAGTTGGAAGACTTCGACGGGGCCTATCTTGACGGACGGTATCTACACGGGAGAGACCTACGATGCGAGGAAGGAGCTGGCGGGCTGGGATAAGCCGGGATACGACGATTCGCGTTGGTCCGGCGCGGCCCTTCTCGATCCTCCGAAAGGTGCGCTTGTGGCCCTTTCTTGTCCTCCGATCGTGATTGGGGAGACCATCAAGCCGGTCGCTATTCGCGAGCCCAAGGCGGGAGTCTTCATCGTGGACTTTGGGCAGAACTTCTCGGGGCATGCGCAGATCAAGGTGTCGGGGCCGGCGGGAACCTCAATCCGCATGCGCTACAGCGAGCGGGTTGGCAAGGATGGGACGATCGAGCGTTCTCAGATCGAGACGTTCATGGAGAAAACCAAGCCTCCGCAGCCATTCCAGACCGATACCTACATCTGCGGCGGGCGCGGAGTGGAGACGTGGGAGCAGATTTTCTCTTACAGCGGGTTTCGCTACATGGAGGTCACGGGATTTCCGGGTACCCCGAGCCTGGATAACTTTCGCGGCCGCTTCGCTCATACCGATCTCAAGGCGGGCGGTTCATTCGAGTGTTCGAACGAGCTGCTGAACAAGATTCAGCGGGCGACTCGTTACTCGTACCTGAGCAACGCCCAGAGCATTTTTACGGATTGTCCACAGCGCGAGAAGAACGGTTGGACGGGGGACGCCCATCTGGCGGCGGAAGCGGGGCTTATGAATTTCGATTCGATCAGCCTCTATGAGAAGTGGCTGAACGACCTTGCCGACGAACAGCATGAGGGTGGGCGAACGAGCGTGATCGTGCCGACTTGGGGGTGGGGAAGAGGGAACTCTCATCCGGCTTGGGACAGCGCCTATCCGATCATCGTGAACGACCTCTATCGCTACACGGGCGACCGGGCGATGATCGCGAAGCATTACGATCATTTGAAGCGGTATGTGGATGGGCTTGCAAGCCAGACCAAGGATGGAGTGATTCCGTTCGATAGCCTGGGGGACTGGCTGCCGTGGTCGACGGAGACGCCGAGCCAGGTGACTTCTACGGCATTTTTGTATCTGGATGCTTCGATCCTGGCCAACTTTGCTCGGATCCAAGATAACCAAGCCGACGCGGAGAAGTACACCCGTCTGGCGGCTGCCACCAAGAAGGCTTTCAACAACGTCTACTTCGATGCGACGAAGGGCGTCTATTCCAACGGCAGTCAGGCTGCTTTGTCGACGGCTCTTTACTTCGGGCTCGTGCCCGACGAGCGGAAGGCTCTCACGTTCCAGGCGCTTGTCGCGGATGTCGAGCGGCAGGGGCACATCGATACGGGGATTATTGGGGCGAAGAACATTCTCCGCGTTCTCTCGGAAGGGGGGCGGACCGACCTTGCTTACAAGCTCGTAGCGCGGAAGGAGATTCCTGGGTGGGGGTATTGGATCGAGCAGGGGGCGACGACGCTGTGGGAGGATTGGAAGGGCGAGTCGTCGCTCAACCACATCATGTTCGGCGACGTGAGCAACTGGTTCATTCAGTGGCTTGGCGGGATCGGGCTCGATCCCGAATCGCCGGGGTTTAGGCACATCCTCATCCGGCCGCAGCCGGTTGGGGATCTGACATGGGTCAAGGCGACTCACGTTTCGCCCTACGGCACGATCTCATCCAGTTGGACGAAGGACGGTCATCGGTTCAAGCTTTCGATTTCGGTTCCGCCCAACTGTACGGCGACGGTGACCTTGCCGGGTGCTCATGGTTCGACTACCGAGGTCGGTTCCGGAAAGCATGAATTCGAAGCTGAGCTGCCGTGACTTAGGGCAACTTAGCGACACGGGCAGAACTGTTGCGCGTCAGAGCGTTCATGGAACAAGCGCAGTTTCGCCCATATACAGCTCGATCATTCAAGACCTTTCGAACGAGAGCGTGGGGGGTGGCGCTGGGCGCCTCTGTGATTACAGGCTCTGTTTGGGCCTGCTCCGGCGTCGGCCCTCCCGGAAAGCCGGTTGTCTTCGGGGACCAGACGAACATCGTCATTTGGGCCGAGGCTCATCGGACCGAGCACTTCATCCGGAACGCGAACTTTAAGTCCGGAGCTGACGATTTCGGGTTCATCGCCCCGACTCCGGGGGAGCCTCAACTGAATCAAGCCTCCAATCAAGCTTTCTACACGCTTGCCAATCTTGCGCCAGTTATTAGATATCGGGCGGCATCCGGTGGAGCGGGCTTTGGCGGTGGGGGTAGGTCCGACGAGGTCAAGGTCATTCAGGAAGCGGACGTTGCCGGATATCACGCGACGACCTTATTGTCCAAGGATGCTCATGCCATTAACGACTGGATGAACGAGCACGGCTACGTTTCGACGCCGGAGGTCGAGAAGTGGGCGGAGCGCTATTGCTCGCGGGGTTGGTATCTCACCGCGTTCAAGGTTATCGACAGGACCAAGTTGGCGGCCTCAACGGGCACGGTCCGAATGTCCTTCAAGACACGAAAGCCATTCAATCCGTTCTATGTGCCGTCCACGAACATTCCCAACCGAGGCAAGGGGACGTTGCGGGTTTACTTCGTCTCCGTTGGCGACTACGATGCCAACATCGGCAAAACGGGAACCTGGCAGGTACCCCAGTGGAAAGCGGCGATTCCCGAGGCTAGCGCGACTCTGCTCGCCAAGCAGATTGAGCTTCCGGCATCGGCCATTCCGCAGAACGCCCAAGTGGAGACGTTCGTCGATAACGACTTCCCGCGACCGGCGGCGGACGACATCTACTTTACGAAGAAGCGGCCCGCCACTCCGGCTCCGGCCGTGCCGGCGCGAACGGTTCCGCCAACGTTCCTTACTCCGCTGGTAGCGGGGTTCGGGTTGGTCGCGGTCGTGCGGCGACGGCGGCACTCGGGCTGAGGGTGACGAAAAGGGAGATCCCGGTTTTGCTGGGATCTCCCTTTTCTAGTTGCGCAGGTAGGCGCTCGTTAGGGATTGTTTGCAATCCAGTAACTGCTGTGGCGTGCCTTCGAACATGATTCGGCCACCCTTGTTGCCGCCTTCGGGACCCATGTCGACGATCCAATCGGCGTTCTTGATGATCGCCAGGTTGTGTTCGATGACGATGACGGTGTTGCCGGTATCCACCAACCGATCGATGATTACGAGGAGGTGGCCGATGTCGGACATATGGAGGCCGGTGGTGGGTTCGTCCATCACGTAGACGCTGCCTTTTTTATGAAGCTCGCTGGCGAGCTTGATGCGTTGGCATTCGCCGCCGGATAGGGTGCTCAGCGGCTGGCCGAGGGTCAGGTAGTCGAGTCCGACGTCGCTTAGGGCTTTCAGTTTGCGGATGACGTCTTTCGCGATCTCTTTGGTATCGAAGAATTCAAGGGCTTCCCGGATGGGCATGTTCAGGACGTCGGAGATCGATTTGTCGTGGAACTTGTAGGTCAGGACTTCGTCCTTGAAACGCTTGCCGCCGCATATCTCGCACGGCGTTTTGACTTCGTCCAGGTACGCCAGGTCGGTATAGACCACGCCCAGGCCCTGACAATTTTCGCAAGCGCCTTTCGAGTTGAAGCTGAACAGGGAAGGGCTCACGTCGTTGACCTTGGCGAAGGTCTTGCGGACCTCGTCGAGGATTCCCGTGTAGGTGCCGGGGTTGGAGCGGCTGTTCGCGCCGACCGGCGACTGGTCGATGACGATGGCGTCGGGGTGCTGGGCAAGGAAGCTCTGGTGGATGAGGGAGCTTTTGCCAGACCCGGCCACTCCGGTGATCACGGTTAGGATGCCGGTCGGTATATCGACACTGACATCTTGGAGGTTATTGGCTCGGGCGTTGACGATGGACAGTTTGCCCTTTGCCGCGCGACTCGTGGCTTTGACGGGCATGGATTGTTTCATGTGGCGACCCGTCAAGGTGTCAGCGTTCAGCAGGTCGGTGTAGGCGCCTTCGAAAACGATAGTGCCGCCGCGGGTCCCGGCGAATGGACCGACATCGACCACGTGATCGGCGACTTTGATGACGTCGGGGTCGTGTTCGACCACGATCACGGTATTGCCTTTATCGCGCAGCTTTTGCAGGAGTTCGTTCAGGCGATGTACGTCGCGCGGGTGCATTCCGATGCTGGGCTCGTCGAAGACGTAGAGGACGTCCACGAGGCTGCTGCTCAGGTGTTTGACCATCTTGATACGCTGAGATTCGCCGCCGGACAGGGTGTCGGTTTCGCGGCTCAGGCTGAGATATTCGAGGCCAATGCCAATCATGTGCTCGAGTCGCTCGACCAAGGATTCGACCATCGGCGCGGCAATGGGGTCTTCGATCTTTCGGATGACCTCGACCAGGTCGTCAACTTCCATCGCCGCGAGCTGGGCGATGTTGTAACCATCGATCTTGCAGGCTAGGGCGGCCTGGCTGAGGCGCGCGCCTTTGCAGAGGGTGCAGGGCCCGTAGGTCATGTATGGGGCGACCGATTTCTGGGTGCGCTCTGAGTAGCTCTTCACGTCGCCCGTGATGTACTTGCGGCTGAACTTGTCGACGATGCCTTCGAAGGTCAGGTTGATGGATTTGCCGCCAAAGTCCGTTTTGACTTTGTAGGGTTTGCTGTGGAGGAGTAGGTTCATCTCCTCTTCGCTGTAGTCGCTCAGCTTTTTATCGTTGTCGAATAACCCCGACTTGGCGACGATGTCCCAACTCCAACTGTTCACGGCATAGTCCGGGTACAGGATCGCGCCCTCTTTCAGGGACTTTGACCTGTCGAGAAACTTGTCGAGGTCGACGCCTATCTTGCGTCCGATGCCATTGCACTCCGGGCACATGCCTTGGGCGTCGTTGAACGAAAAGGCGTTGGAATAGCCCGCGAACGGCTGGCCGACGCGCGAGAAGAGCAGTCGAAGCACCGAGTAGATGTCGGTGATCGTTCCCACGGTCGAATGGGAACCGCCGCCCAGGTGTTTCTGGTCGACGACGATGGCCATGCTCAGGTTTTCGATGGCGTCGGCGTCCGGCTGGGCGTAGCGGGGAAGGAAGTTGCGGACGAACGTGCTGAAGGTTTCGTTCAACTGGCGGCGCGCTTCGGCGGCCACGGTGTCGAAGACGATGGACGACTTGCCCGACCCGGAGACGCCGGTAAAGATCGTGATTTTGCGCTTCGGAATGCTGAGCGAGACATCTTTGAGGTTGTTCTCTCTCGCGCCGCGGATGGTGATGTATTCCTGAGCCACGATCTTTCTTACCCGGCTTTTGGGCGCCTAGTGCCTATACTGGACGCAGTCATGACTTCTACAGCCGCCATCCAGCTTCTGATCGCGATTTTGGCCTCGCAGGCCACGCAGGGCGAGTCGTCCGGGGGCGTTCTCAAGCTCGAGCAAGCCGCCTATGACGTCCAGTCGTATGACATTTCCATCAAGGTCGATCCGGCGACGAAGACGATTGCCGGGACCACCATCATGGAGGCCAAGACAGTGATTCCGACGGCCAGCATTTTGATCGACCTGGACGATCCTTACACCGTTTCCAAGATCACTGACGGCAGGAGTCCACTGCGCTTCGACCGGCTGAAGGGCATGATCCGGGTTTATTTTCCGCTCTCCAAGCAACCGGGCGATCCGATCCACACCGAGGTGGCCTACGAAGGTTCGCCGCACGTTGCTCGCAACGCTCCGTGGGATGGCGGCATTATGTGGTCCAAGACGCCCAGCGGGGCGGATTGGATCTCGGTTGCCCTTCAGGGTGCGGGCGCCGACCTGCTGTTTCCGTGCAAGGACCATCCTTCCGACCGAGCCAATAACGCCTGGATGCGGATCACCGTCCCAGACCCGCTTGTTGCGGTGGGGCCGGGCAAGCTTGAGAAGGTCGAAAAGAACGGGGACAAGACTTCCACTTACGTGTGGCACATGCCGTTGCCGATCAACAACTACTCACTGGTCTTCAACGCGGCGCCGTACGATGTGGTCAAGGATTCCGCGAAGTCGGTGGCGGGCCAAACCATCCCTATCTACTACTATGTGCTCCCGGAAAACAAAGAAAAGGCTCCTCGCCTGATCATGGAGTACAAGAAATACCTCGCCTACATGGAGAAATTTTGCGGCCCGTTTCCCTTCCGAACGGTAAAGATGGGGCTCGTCGAAACTCCGCATCTTGGGATGGAACACTCGACGGCGATCGCCTATGGGAATAAATATCGATTTGCCCCGGACGGGCTCGATTGGCTCCTCCTCCACGAATTCGGCCATGAATGGTGGGCGAATCTCGTCTCCGACGCGGACTGGCGGGACATGTGGCTCCATGAGGGGTTCCAGAGCTTTATGGACACCTTTTACATCGAGCAGATTCGCGGCAAAGAGGCTTACTTCACGGCGATGAGGGGCCGTCGCCGAGCCATCCGGAACACGGCGCCGGTTGCGCCTCGGGAAGAAACCTCCAGTGAGGCCTATGGCGGCGACATCTACGACAAGGGCGCGCTTACGCTCCACGCGCTGCGCTACCTCCTGGGCGACGAGGCCTTCCTACGCTCGCTTCGCCGGATGGCCTATCCAACGCCCGAGTCCGAAAAGTGGACGGATGGCCGCGCGGAACGCCTCGTTACCACCGACGACTATGTGAACATCGCTTCCGCGGAAGCGAAGCAAGATTTGCATTGGTTCTTCGAGGTGTACATTCGGCAAGCCAAGCTGCCCGTTCTCAAAACCGAGGCTGAGAACGGGGTTCTTCGGCTGGAGTGGGTTACTCCTGACAACCTGCCTTTTCCTATGCCAATCGACGTAGTCGTCGACGGTAAGACCGTGCGGGTTCCGATGACAGGTGGGAAGGGAAGCGTGAACTATTCCGGGGCTGCGCCGGCGATCGATCCGAATGGCTGGGTGCTTAGGGGGTGAGGGTTACTCCTCTCCATCCTGGAGAGGACTCCAGTGCCATTCGTGGCGATTGAATATTTCCGCCTCGTCGCCATCGAACTCTGAGTGATAGTTGTGCCGATGCGGAGATGGGATTGCGATTTTGCCGGGGACAAGCCCCATGCTTTGAGCGATCGAGACGAATCGAGCCAAGTCGCCATAGGCAAAGACGATCTGGTGGTTATCCCAAACAAGCAGGCCGGATCGGTCAGGAGTGCCGATCCACAGGTGCTGCCTCGCATCTCGGTCCAGGAATTCTCCAAACTCCCGCAGGAACGTGTCCGCCTCTTCGAGGGAAAACAAACGGCTTTGGTATCGGCCGGGCTTTCTCTGGCTTCGCGGCACGACGAGGATCAGCAGCAGATAAACCGGCCCTCCCAGCGACGCGACAAGTTCACGCATGAGGGTTACGCAGCTATTTTCAGGCGCCAACAGTAAGCGATCTTGCCCCTGTACATTCTCCCGTTCGTAGACGTTTCCGTAGTTGACGGGCGCGTCGTCGATATCCGTAACCTTGAAGCAGCCTTCGAAGCCCGTTGTCATCGAGCATTATCTTGCCCGACCTCCGGCGGTGTTCGCCATCACCGCGGAACGAACGAGTGCCTTGAACGCCTCTGCGTCGATCTTGTCGCCCTCGAAGATATCGAGCGCCCGCCGGCTGCCGCCGTCGAGTCCGGAGTTGAAGACCTTGGCCGGGTCCGGCAGGGAAGCGCCCTTGGCGAAGGTGAATTTCACCTTGTCCTTATAGGTTTCGTCCGTACAGATAAGGCCGTTGTGCTCCCACACGGGAACGCCGGACATGGAGTTGGAGGGTTTCCTCCACTTCATGTCCTCGGTCACTTCAGGGTCCGCCTCTTTGATGAGGGCTCGGACGCGGGCAAGCGCCTCGCCCCTCCAATCGCCTAGCGCCTCGATCCTCTCGTCGATTAGGTGGGAGTTACTCATCCTCAAGGTCCGCGATGGGACAGGACAGGCTCTTGTCGTACATCCCGGATCGATCGAAACAGCAAGGGCGGCGATTTCCTGCGGATAGCTTCGAGAGCGCTACCTCGATCCGTTTCAGGCGAGTCTCCTCCTTCTTGCCGGAGACGATCCAGAAGATCCAATCTCGGCGGGCGACCGGGGTGATGTCCCCCCATGTGGCTATTGCCGTGGGACCTGCGGCCTCCAAGGCTCTCTGGAAATCCTCCGGTACCTCGGGCTCCGGTTCCTCTGCCACTGGAGCTATCTCTAGTTCGATCGTGTCGCCTGCCTTCGCTCTTGTCGTTTCCTGTAGCTTCGGGTCCACCTTCAGCCAGTGGCCGCCTTGACCGTCAGGCACGAGGGTGGTTTGAAAAGGGAAGCCATTGAAGACGCCGTCAACCGACACCATGCCTCGCGAAGGGAGCTGCTGGCTGGCGTCTTGAGGCAGATTGAGAAACGTCCAGGAAGCGTCCTTATCGGCGCCCGATGGGCGGTGGAGCTTCGCTTTAAAGCTAATCGTAGAAACGGTTTTTGCCATCTTATTTTTGCCCTGCTTTTACATGTCGGGGATTTCGGGTTCGACGAGCTTTGCAAGAAGCTCGAGAGACTGTTGCCAGCCGAGGTAGCAGGCCTCCGCCGGAATGACGACAGGAATGTTTTCCTGCACGATGTTCACCTCGGTTCCGACGGAGACTTTGGTGAAGGTGTAAGTGGTCCGCATTTCACCGGGGAGATTGGGGTTGTCGAATACGTCGGTCGCGACAATACGCTCGTTTGGCACCAACTCCAGGTATTTGCCACCGAAGGAGTGGCTGTTTCCCGTGGAGAAGTTCGTGAAGGACATCTTGAATGTGCCGCCCACGGTAGCATCGAGGTGATGAACCGTGCAGGTAAAGCCGTAGGGCGGAAGCCATTTTGAATTGGCGGCAGGATCGAGAATCGCCCTATAGATGCGCTCGGGCGGGGCCGCGAAAACTCGGTGGAGCCGAACGGTTCCTGTTACCGATCCCTGTTTGGCTTGCGTCTCTGCGTTGATGGTTGACATAGCTGATCTCCCTTGTTCGTTCGCTTTATTGTGCGTTTGATTTCGTAGACGACCTCTTTTGCGGAACAAGCACGGTTAGCATTATTTTGTTGGCTCGTCCATTCCGAACTGCTGGGCGTATTCCTTGTTCAACTGCTGCCAGCCGAATTTCATAGCCTCGGGGCCGACGATGCGGCCGATGGGGGTTCCGTCGAGAAGGAGGCCCAGGACATCGAAGCAGATTTGCCACCCGGCGGCGCCCATGGAGATGTAGCGGCGGTCGATATTGGTCCAGAGGGTCAGGCGCGTGCCTTGTCCCAACTCTTCAAGCTCCCAGCGAGTGTCGAAGCCGCCCCACTTGTACTCCAGCAATCTCGGAGCGTCGGCCCGCGTCACCGTGGTTTCCGTGATGTGCGGCTTGGGAGCCCCCACCGTCGTAAGGCTTATGGTCGCTCCTGCCGTGCCCAGGTTCCCATCGGCATCGAAGGGCGCCCATTCGCGCAACTGGGCGGGATCGGTGAGGGCTTCCCAGACTTTCTCGGGGGAGTGGCGCAGCTCTTTCACAAGGACGAGCGTCCAATTGTTTCCATCTTCCTTTCGAACTTGCGCTATGTTGGCTGGGCCGGGTTTGTACTCTTCGCGGGTTCTCATTTGCTTTCTCCTTGCTTTTGATCGCCGTGCAACCGGTCCAGGTGGCGCTCGAGAGCATCCAAGTGAGGCGACCAGAGCTGGCGGAACTGAGACAGCCAGGCGTCCACTTCCTTGAGCGGCTCGGGCTTGAGGCGGTAGAGGCGACGCTGGGCGTCGACCTGCGCTTCCACAAAGCCCGCCTCGCGGAGCACCCGTAGATGTTTCGAAACGGTGGTCTGCGGCATGCGCAATTGGCTTTCGATCTCCCCAACGGACCGCTCGGAGGCGGCCAACAGGCCCAATATCGCGCGCCTATTCGGTTCGACGATAACCTCATACACTGACTGCATGAAGTTAATATACTCTAAAACGTATATACGTGAAAAGGTATATTTTCGAACCCCGAGTTTTATAAAAAGGCAATAAAAAGGTTGCACATCGATGGACTCTGCCGTATAATGCAACTCAGAGGTTGCACATGAGTTCAGCTATTCAAGACAGCATCGAGAAAGAAATCGTCGTTCGCGCATCGAAGGAGCGGGTGTATGCCGCGCTTACGACGCCCGATCAGTTTGTGAAATGGTTCGCGGTCGGCGTCGATGGCACATTCGGTACCGGTGAGCGGCCGACACTCGACTTCGGCGAGTATGGCAAGTTCAAGATCTACGTCGTCGCCTCAGATCCGTATGACTACTTCGCCTATCGGTGCGTGCCCGGGAGCATTTATTGTCCCCAAGGCTTCCTGGGCGACGTGCTGGCGGAGCCGAATACCCTGGTCGAGTTTAGGCTGGAGACGGTCGCTGAAGGCACGAAGGTGCGCGTCAAAGAGAGCGGCATCGCGTCTCTTCCGTCAGAGGTTATCGAGGAGACGCTAAAAGGCAACGACGCTGGCTGGGCTTTTGTGATGAACCGCTTAGAGGAGTACCTGAACAACGAGTAATGGCAGCGGCAGAAATCTTTCGCGCTCTGGGTGATCCCATTCGGCTGGAGATGGTGCAGCGGCTGACACGCGGCAGCCGCTGCACCATCACGACCATTTCCGAGGGCCTCGGCATCACCCGCCAAGGCGCTCGCAAGCACCTGCAAGTGCTCGCCGATGCACGGGTCGTCGCCTTACAGCCCGAGGGCCGCGACGTCCTGGTCTCCCTCGAGCCCGAGAGCCTGGATCAGGCCAAGCTCTTCATCGCTGAGATCGAGCGGCGTTGGGACGCGCGGCTGGACGCCTTGCGGAGGCTCGTGGAGGAATAGTCGTCACAAGGCGGAAGTGTGGGTTGGGACGAATTATTTGAAGTTTTATGGTGTTTGAAGACGGAGGCTGTCGATTTCGGGCCGACTCATTCGACCATTCTTCAGCTATGAGCAGAGAATTGATTTTTAGGATGTCGGTGTCCCGCCGACTTGCCATCGTACTTTTGCCCCTTCTGGTCGCGGTGGCTTCGGCCCAGACTCGAATTCAGGATGTGATTTACATGAAGGCGGGCGGGGCGGCGTTCACGATGGACGTCGTCAAGCCGGCAAAGCCCAACAAGGCGGCGGTGGTCTTCATGGTAAGCGGAGGCTGGGTTTCGGACCACTCCATGATCCAAAGCTTTGGGGCGGCCGTTGAAAAGGTCTTTGCGGATGCCGGCTTTACGGTCTTCGAGGTCGTCCATGGCGCGCAGCCCCGATACAAGGTCGCGGAGATCGTTGAGCAGGTTCGAACCGCAGTTCGGTTCGTACACGCGCATGCGGCTGACTACGGAGTCGATACGAATAGGGTGGGAGTCACCGGAATCAGCTCGGGCGGGCACTTGTCCCTCATGATCGCGGGCTCGCCGGATTCGCCTGTAAACGCGGTGGCGGCAATCGCTCCTCCTACGGATTTGGCCAACTGGGGCAAGCCCTCTTTCCTGCTCACCGACGATCCCCAAATGGCGATATTCATTCCCCCGCTCGGGATCGATCCCAAGGCGCCTAAAGCGGATATCGAGGCTTTGCTCCAGAAGCTTTCGCCGGTCACTTTGGTGAACCCCAAGTATCCCCCTACTCTGATCGTGCACGGCGACAGCGACAAGATCGTGCCTCTGCAGCAGGCTCAGACCATGGATCAGGCCTTGGCCAAAGCGGGAATCGAGCACAAGCTCGAGGTCATTCCTGGCGGCGGGCACGATGAGAAAACCTTCGGCCCTGGATTGATGAAAGCGCTCCAGTGGTTCAAGGACAAGCTGCTGAAGTAGAAAACAAGTCTCCAACTACGATAGAGGGTAATTAGAAAGATGGATTTGATTGAAACTTGCAAGCAAAGGGCCGTGAGCTGTATGGAGTATTTCCTGCGGAATTTCTCCCACGTGCCCGACGACAAGCTAACCTGGACCGCGACGCCAACATCGAAGTCGGCAATCCGGATCGCCGCTCATACGGCTCTCTATGCCGGGCGCTTTGCAGGCATGATTCGCGATCGTCGCCTACCGATTCCCGATAACCTCACGGAATGGCTAGCGCAACGGGAGGCTGAGGAAATCGCCATCACGAGCCGCGAAGAGATGGAACGGGTTTTTCGCGAGGGTACCGCCGAGGTTCTCACAGCCCTGGACACCTTGACGCCCGATGAGGTGGAAATGACACTCGATTCCGGACAGGGATGGACCATGCCGATGAAGCAGTTGATGGGCTTACCCGGCTGGCACGCGACCCTTCATGCCGGCCAGATCGATTATCTACAGACTTGCTGGGACGATCAGCAAGTGTATGTCGGATGACTAAGAACGCTTTGGCACGTTCAGGAATGGTGTCTCCCCGGGATGGAGGAGTACGGACTCCCGAACGTGCCCCTCAAGCAGGGGGAGATACTTCGATAGGTTCAAGGTAGCGCCCTCCTTTACGGTGAACGGGGGAATCGGAATTCCCTTCCGGCCCTCTACGGAGGTTCCGGTCGGTGATGGGACCAATTCCTTGAGCACGATCTTCGTGTTGCCGAACGTCTTGGTGATCCGGAGGAGGGCTCGCCGGGCAGTTGGTTCGTATTCCAACTGCGCCCAAAAGCGGGGCAAGAACAGGGGAATCACGCTTTTGCGCTGCCCGGGCAGGTTTACCGGCCCTAGCGTCAGACGTCCCTTGGACGCGTCGAGGGAGGCTCCCGCGAGGACGTCGGTGACGAACCATGTGACCGGTGCGGCGACGTAGGTGAGCTCGCCCGGATTCCACAGGTTCTGGGTCCACGTCCATCCGTGGCTTAGGTGGACGAGTTGGATGTTGCGCATGATCTCCAGCCCATCTTCCACGTAGCCGGCCTGGATCGCGGCCATGGCGGTGTAACTCTCCAAATAGAACGGCCAGCATTGCGAGCCCGGCATGTCGACGCCGCGGTTCAATTCCAGATCCCAAATCTTGGGAGCGTAGTAGTTCGGGCTCGATCCGACAGAGGTCTTGAACTGGGTGATCAGACTCGCCCGCGTCATGTCAAACGGAACGACATTGCCCCATCCGCAGTAACGCGCGACAAACTCCCCGGCGAGCTGGCCGCTAAACACGCGATCGTCCCGCCGATTCTTGCCATCGAGATCGGCTCCGTAAGCGAAGAATCGACCGTTCCAGAGGGCGGAAATGAAACCCGCCTGTGACAGTTTGAACTGCGCCTCGCATTCGTGGACGAGCTTGGCGTCGCCAATAGCTTGTCCCAAGACCTGACCGGCACGGAGGGTTGCGGGATAGATTCCTGCCAGGTAGCTGTACAGAGGCGGATGAGGGTAGTCGTCGTAGGTTTGGGCGCCGGAAGGGATTTGAAATCGATCTTTGATCTGGGCTTTGAGATAGCGATAGGCGCGCCGAATGACCTCCGCGTTTTTGACTGCGAACCGCTTATCGCCGGTTTGCTGGTAGTCCTTGGCCACCTGGATCAGCCAAGCGGCGGTGTTATCCACCATCCGCTCTTTCGGCGTGGGAGCCGGACCGCCTCTTGCGGCCATGCCCCAATAGTAGTGGCCATCGAAGTGGAGGATTCCCCCATCGGAGTATTGGCAATCGGCAAAGCGCTGGAGCTCATCGTGGTCGAGCTCGGTAAAGAACTTTTGGTAGAACGGATGCGCGGCGAGCCGCTGGTCCATCGTGCCGGCCAGACCTCCCATGCCGCCCTCCATGACCGTGAAGTTGCCCGCCCGGTTGAGGATCGTGTTGGTGTAGAGCGTGTAGGCACTGTTGATCAGTTTGAACTTGAGCCAATCGGGGAGGGAACTGTCGAGAATCGGGCGATGCCACTCTTGCGTTTGGCGAAGGATTCGGGCTCGCTCTCGTGCCGCGTATGTTGCGAGAGAGGTGAGGTTGGGGAAGAAATTGTGGAAGTAGCGGCCGTAGTCGCCGGTTCCGAAGTAAGAACGTGGATCTCCGTGGACGCGGTCCGGGACAAGCTCCGGCATGTACCAGGCGACCAGAAAGCGGTAGGTTCTCTTTCCGCCGCCGGGGATCGTTGCCTTGATCGCGACGGCGCTGGCACGGGCTTCCTCGTTCGGGTCGCTTAGGGGTTGCTCGGCAAAGGTGCTTTCAAATTCGCCGGTCTTTCGGAAGTGTGCCCAGGCTTGATCTCCGTCGGCGGAATTCCAAGCCGGAAGGTAGGTCACCTTGCCTCCCTCGCCTGCTTCTCCGAGGATGGCCACTTCGCGTACGTAGTTCTGGAAGGTGGCCTTCTTGAATGAGAGCGGTTGGGTGGCGGATTGCCTCACTCCGGTGAAGCCGGGGACGGCTAGCGGCTGCGAAAAGGTTGGGACATGGGGGATCTGGGTCATCGCTCCCTCGTCAGAACCGAACGCGTTGTCCTTGTCCTTCACGTCGTCGAGCGATCGCACGTCCAAGACGCCTCGTGAGATGACATCCGACCAAGAGAGAGCGACGGATGCGTCGATCGAGTGGTCGCCCATTGGATTGGCGAGCGTAACTTCGACCCAAAAGCAGGGAAGGGAAGAGTCCTTCACCTTGTGGGGAACGAGCCCGCTGTAGGCGTGCACGGAGACGCGCACATCCGGCTGGGGCCAGCCTGCATCGTCGAATGCGATGTCAGCTATGGGGAAGAGGCCTCGATACGTGGTGTGGCCAAACCCCGCCATTCCGTATCGAATCTTGTTTTCTCGAATGAGCCGGCGTGTGATACCGTCCTCTCCCCGCCCCTCCCATAAGGCGAGAAAGCTTCCGCGTTCAAGTTCGGGATTCTCTCCGCGGACTCGGCCAAGACCATCCGTAAACCAGTTGTTCAGCCCGATTCGCGAGAACTGCCCATTAGGGGCCAGATCGACGCACCCGACTCCAATGCCCCCGAGCGGCACGCCGCTCGGCCCCGGATGGTCTCGCAGGGCCATGTAGTTGTATCCGTCTCTGGATCCGCCGGGTTGAGATGCGGTCCGGGTGTTCGCTTGGTCCGCGCCGTAGGCGTCTTGAGCGGTGGACATGGCGGACAGGCCACTTATAAGCAGAAACAGACCAAGGGTTTTCATCGGAGCAGAAACATTACCCTAGGGTAATTCCTGGCGCCTACCTGCCATCATGGCTTTATGGCAGAAGCTCGCTGGGAGGAGATCGTCGTTCAAGTCACGGCGGCGATTCGGAACGGCGAATTTGAGCCGGGCGACAGACTCCCTTCCGAAACCGATTTTTCGAGACAGTGGGGGATCAGCCGGATGACCGCTCATCGCGTGATGACGGAGCTACGAGAGGCGGGGCTTGTTGTGAGGCGGCCTCGGATCGGAACTATCGTTTCGGATCGCCGCCGGCTTCAGACGGTGGCGGTGATGCTCCACGACACCCGGCTGAACCCGCAAGCCAGTTACCTCCAGGGGATTTCCGAAGGGCTTTCTTCCGAAACCGACCTCGTCCTTCACGACACGGGAGGATCGCAGGAGCGGGAGTCCGAGATTTTGGAGAAAGTGCGGGATCGGGCAGACGGGCTAATCATCTTTCCGACGGCTGCTCCCGAGAACACGGCCCAACTCGCGCGGTTAGTGGGGGAGATGCCCCTAGTATGTGTCGACCGTGTTCCGGATGGACTCACCGTCAACGCGGTGCTTACCGATGAGTTGGAATCCAGTCTCGAAGGGCTAAGACTGCTTACCGATCGTGGCCATCGGCGAATTGCCCACCTCACGAACGATTCGCTGCATGTCAGCAGCGTCCGAGAACGGCTCGATGCCTATCTGCAAACCCTCGCCGACGTTGGGGCCCTCCAGACGCAATGGCTGAGAACGCTGCCCGGCCCCGTCGATGGCTTTCGGGAATTTGCCGAGCGAGTCCATCTCACCCTTCAAGGAATGATGCAATCCGAGGAGCCGCCCACCGCCGTCTTCTGCGTCCACGACGACTTCATGGCGGCGGTGCTCGCTTCGCTGAATCGGATGGGCTTGAAGGTTCCGGGCGATATCGAGATCCTCAGTGTCAACGACACCCCAACCCTTCCGATTTTCGGCCTCGACCAAGTCCACCGGATCGTGCCTCGAACTGTGGAACTGGGCGCCATCGCGGCCCGCCGGTTGATCGAGTTGGCGACGAACTTGGGGTCGCAGCCGGAGACCCTTCGTCTGAAGTCGACGATCGTTCCCGCGGGGTACTAGATCGGAGACTCGAGCCCGTATTGTATTGCCGCTTGAAGGACATCGAGGTCGATGTCTTTGATGGATTTGAACTTGATGCAGTATCCGGTCACGCTGGCCTTGCCTAGCGTCTTTCCAAAGGTTTCGGCCAAGTATTTCTTATCCTCTAAGCCTAGGACGTAGACGGAGATTCCGGTTGTGTTCGCACTCAAGCCAATTCGATAGAACTCCTTTGTCGTTCCATCGGCATATTTGATGGTGTAGAAGCCATATCCAACATTGGGGTTAGCAACGACTTTACCGTCGCTGTTTTTACCGTCGGTGAACCATAACTTACATCCTGGGGACACTTGAAGCGTGAGCTGGTGCAGCTCTTGCATCTCGCTTCGCTTTGGTTCTGGCTGGCTAGCAATATAGTTTTCGATTTGCTCTGTTACGTTCATTTCGTTTCAATTCTTAGCCGCATCATTTGTTAGCACCGATAATCGTATCATTGCATCAAGCATTGTCAAGGTGCCTGCTCACCGGGAGATCGGCGGCTTTAGCGTCTGGCGCCGTCTGGGACCTGCAAATGAATCCAGTCGAAATCGGCCACTCCGCCCAGGCCCGACGCATCGACGCAGAAATTGAATAGGCCGAAGCGGTTTGCCGTCCAGTACAAGCCCAGCCCCATGGCAAACGGTTTGCCTATTGTGGTGAACCTGTTTCCGTCTGGGCTGTAGGCGAACGACGCAGTAAAGTCTTTCGCATCGACCGTCGCCCGAAGCCAAATCGAATGCCCACTAGGCAAGGATTCCTCGGCTACGATTTTTCCGTCGTCGACCATCACGATTTTGTCGCCTTCAGAGCGGCGCCGAATGGCAAGGTACGCAAATGGCGATTGGAAGACGGCGAGTCCGGCCAGGTCTCCATTTTTCAGGCCACTGTAGTCGATCCTTGCCGTCGCTTCGGAGGCAGGGCCTTGCACTCTTTGTGTTAAGAGGTTCCTTGCGTGATTTAGTTCTGTCGCCTTCGTCGCTCGAAGTCGCATGTAGCCCGGGCGCTCATTAAGGGACCAATTTATTGGGTCTGGGTTGTGGTTCCATTGCCATTGAAGACCAAGTTGTCTCGAGCTGAAATCGTCGGATGTGGCTGGGGCCTCCGGGGCTTGCCGTCTACCGGTATCCGGTTTTTGGTAGACGACCACTCCTTTACCCTCGCCCTTCGCGCCAAGCATCGGCCAATCATCGATCCACTTGATCGGTACAAGGTTTGGCACTCGTCCGATAGGCCCTCGATCTTGCATGACGATAAACCACCACTCTCCGTTCTTGAGCTGAACCATGCCGCCTTGATGGAGCCCGTTTGGAGGATCGGAGGAATCGTCTCGGCAAACGCATTTGCATTCGTAGGGGCCTTCGAGTTTGTCTGAACGCAAGCAGATCTGAAAGCCTTCCGTTCCTCCGCCCGCGCAGAGGATGTAGTATCGTCCCCCAACCTTGTAGACGTGAGAGCCTTCCAATCCGAAGGTGCCCTTGGCTTGATCCAATTCACCCTGCGCGTTGAATCGGCCGGACCAGATTTTGGCGGGCGGCTTTGCCACCGACTGCGCGTCGGGAGCCAGCTCGGTCAGGTACAGCGTTCCTTGTCCGTGGACTACGTAGACTCGGCCATCGTCGTCGAAAAACAATCCGGGGTCATAGAGATACTGGGGAAAGATCGTGCGCTTCCAGGGCCCCCGAACGTCTTTCGCGGTACAGATCGAAAAATGGCCATTCGGCGTTCCCCAACCAGAGGGAGTGCAGAAACCCAGATAGAAGAGACCCTTGTGGTAGCGAAGAGTAGTGGCCCAGGCGCCATTCAGATAGAGCTCCCCTCCTTTCATATCCCATCGAGGGTCCTCGTTGTACCTTTGCACCGCGTAACCAGCCATCTTCCAATTAACGAGATCGCGCGATTGCGCGATCGGACAGCCGGGGACGTAGTGCATCGAGGTCGATGTCAGGTAGAAGTCGTCGCCAACGCGTATCACATCGGGATCGGGCCAATCTCCCCACATGAGAGGGTTTGTGTAGGTGCCGTTGCCGTTGTCAGGCGACCAGGCTCTTTGCGCAAGTGCATTGCCTTGGCCTACGGCGATGAGAAAGGCGCAGATTCCGTGGATCATCTTAGCTGGCGGGAGTCTCGACGAGAGAATTGCGGATGCGTCTAAAGCCGTGCTAAAGACACGCCCCAGCTATGCCTGTCGTGCGCTGTCGTGTCGGAACACTTGCCCGCCCTCGTCAGGGTGCCGCATGATGTTTAGCGGTCCGGGCGAGGAGCCGGTCGAATTCAAATGAAGAGAAACGTAGGGAGCGGCGAGGATTTGGCGCGGACGATAAGGGAGTGCCGAAAGGCCGAGGGAATGAAGCAGGTCACGCTTGCCGCGCTAGCGGGAGTCACCGAGCGGACGGTCCAGCGGCTGGAGGCCGGGCAGCGAGTAGAAGAGCGCACGATGCAAGAAGTAGCCAAAGTCTTCGGTCTCGAAGAGCGCACGCTGAGCGTCCCCGATTCCCCAACCGGCCAAGGAAGGAACAGCATGTTAAAGACATACCTTGAAGAAATGACCCGGTTCGACCGATGGGCGAACGAACGGCTACTGAACTGGATGGAATCGCGTCCCGAGGATTTGGAGTTGACGCAGGTTTACGCTCACATACTGGGGGAGAACTTGCCTTGGCTGCATCTCCTTCGCGGGGAGTCTGTCCCGGAAGATGTCCGTTCCGAACCGGATTGGTCGCTCGCCGAATGTCGCGAAAACTTCGCGCCGACAATGGACGCACTATCCGATTATCTAGCCGGTCTATCCGAGGAAGAGCTTGCAAACAGCGTGTCCTCATCCTCTCCCGCGGGGCACACCTTTCAAAATACCGTTCTGGAGGTTCTGACTAATTTGCTAGCCCATGCGGAGCATCATCGGGGACAGATCGTAGCGTCTATCGCGAAGAAGACCGGCGAGTATATTCCAACCGTGTATATGTCGTACCTCCGGTATCGCGGTCCGCGACCCCTGGGAAGCTAACCACTGCGCGTACCTGGTCGAATCGCATTCGGCCAGGTACGCGTCGAGTCGTGATTCGCGAAGCGCGCGGCTCAGTGGTCCGTCAGAAACGAAACGATGTGGCAAAGCAAACGAAAGCTTTTGGTCGGTGTCTTGAGCTTTCTACTCGGCGCTACCAGCGTCTTCGCTTCAAATACCGAATTCACGGCCAGGGTGCAATCGGTCCTGCCCGACGGAACGATGAGGTGCGAAGCGATCAAGTTCCTCAACATCGATTCTGAGGAAATCCACGATGTCAAACGGGGCAAAAAGTTTCTGGACCATGTCGACGTGACCTTCAATGAAATCTCTCTCCCGAAGAGCGCCCTCTTCCGGGCTCAAGCCGTCAGACTCTTGCGTCGTCTTTGCGTTGGACGCAAAGTGAAGGTTTTGGTGGGCATTCCGCTCTGGCGGAAGGGGAAAGTCGTCGCCGACGTCGAAATGGATGGAGCTTTAGATCCGACTTTGCAACTCGTGCTTGTGAAGCAAGGACTCGCCAGCTATAAATCGGACGGTGGGCCGACGGACGACGTCCTTTACGACGCGGAGCAGAGTGCCCGCGATCGCGGGATCGGCATGTGGGCGAAACCTCGCCGCTGAGAAGCCGAATCCATCGTGCTATTCTGACGAACGTGGGAGGGAGATTTACGGCGTGGCAAAACTTGTCTACGGATTGAGCCAGTCCCTTGATGGTTACGTCGACCACATGAAGCTCGGGCCGCCGGCACCTGAGGCCTTCACTCACTTTATCGGGCTGGTGCGCGATGCGGCGTGCCTTATTTACGGCCGCCGAACGTACGAGATCATGCGTTATTGGGAAGAGGATCTTCCCGATTGGGACGCGGAGGATCGCGAGTTCGCGGCGGTGTGGCAGAGCCAGCGGAAGTGGGTCGTGTCGCGTTCCCTCAAGTCAGTTGGTCCGAACTCGACGCTTGTCGCGGATGACTTCGAGAACGTGATTCGCAGGCTGAAGGTCGAGCTAGCTGGCGAGATTCACGTCGCCGGACCAGTCTTGGCACAAAGCCTGACCGAGGCCGGTCTTATCGATGAGTACCGGCTCTACCTCCGCCCCGTCGTGCTGGGTGCTGGCGAGCCATTCTTCGCAGGCCCCCGGCCGCCGCTCCACCTGGTGGCCAGCGACTTAATCGCCGATGACATGATTCGATTGACGTACGTTCCTGCTTGATCGCGACGGAAAGCTCGAATCCCGCCGGGACTAGTACACCGGACTTCGAACTTTTATGGCGCGAGTCATGAGGCAGTCCGATCAAAGACCTCTGGATCTGACCGATCCGACCACAGGAGTTCGAGGCGCTTGCCGGAGAAGCGCACGCGGAGGACTTCGATGCCTTCTATCGCGAAAAGGCCCTCGCGATCCAGCGGTCTCAAGCGTGCCGTTTTGGGCCACCCCGGCTCGTTCGGACGACAAATCGAAAGCCCTTGGTCGTCGAAAGTGATCTCGATTTGGCCGTAGTGACCGGCAAGCGATTTCAACTGGTCGGTGGGGAGCGTCACGGGATGGAGTCGGGCTAGAACCGCTACGAGAGCCCATCTGTATTCAGACTTGATCTCTGAGTCCACACCGGGGGCGTTGCCAAGCCGTTGCAAGGCAAGGGATTGGGCTACGTCGAGCGCCGTGGCCGGAGATGTGGGGACGGTTGGGCTTATGCCTAACCCTTCCCAGTTCGAATGGCTAACGGAATGAACGGGACGTCCCGTGGAAACGGTGAGCATGAACTCCGGAGCCACGGGAAAGTCCGAGCAGGTGTTTGCCGCGCCGACCGTTTTCGATCCCACGAGCTCACCTAACTTGAACTGTTGCACATCGTAGGCGAACGCTTCGGCGGCGGAGCCGACGCCACCGTTGATGAGGACGTATAAGGGCTTTCCGATGAGCCTCCCGGCAGGGAGGTAATCCAGGGCGTGGATTTGGTTCGGCGTTCCCGACAGGTCCAAGAACGTATATTCCGGGGTGCCGGGCTCCAAAAAGTGGCTGACCAGGTACTGAACCGCCGAATGGGTGCCACCGCCATTTCCGCGTAAGTCGATTACGATCGCGTCTCCTTCCCGCAGGAATCGCATCGCGGCATCATAGGCTGCTCCGGTCTCATCTTGGACCCAATCAAATTCGCTGATTTTTAGATAGCGAACGTTCCCCGCCAGGATTTTCATTTCGGTGAGGCCATGGTGGTGACGTATCGCGCGGTTGCGTTCGAGCGCGTCCGTTCCGGCCTCGTCCTTTGGTGGGGCTAACGCGGCGGTGTATCCGGCCTGATCGACACCGAAGTAGAGGTGGTGGTCGTGGCTTGCGGCCCGCAGGTCTTCGGTGATGCGGGAGGCGAAAACGTAAGGATCTCCCACGTCATAGCGGCCTGCATCTTGAGACCGCGACAGCGCCGCGACGATTTTTGGGCGTAGCTCGGGAAAGACGTACTTATCCTGCAATAGAGTCTTGATGGTCTTCAGGGCATCGGCCCGCTTGACCGCGGTCAGGGGCGCGGGCGCTTGCTGTTGGCCTTCAGCGCGAACATGCCCGTTCAAGATCATCAGCGGCAGAAGCAGGATTGGACTCACGCGACCACCTCCGGCTGTAGAACCGCATGTTCGATTCGTTGCAAGAATGGGCTCCGCTCCAGCGCATCGATTGCCTCCCGAAGAAGGTTTGACAGGGGGTAGGGAAGTTCTTGGTCCAAGTCGCTTACTGCCAATTCGGTTGCTGCCCAATGGCGCATCAGCGTAGGCATGGCCTCTTCAGCTTTGGGAGTGAGGGCGACGATGTGTTGCCTCGCGTCGCTTCCTTTGCCGGTTTGTGCCCATCCGTACTTAACCATCTCGGACACGGTCTGGCTTGCCGCAGAGTGACTAATCCGTGCGTGATTTGAAATCGTCCGAATCGAAGACGGTCCGAGATGGAGCAGGGCACGAACGATGGGAGTGTAGCGCGGGCGGTAGTCAAGCCCAGAGCCGATATAGGCTTCTTCAACCGCGCTGTCGAGGTTCTCGATCAAATGCCTCAGCAGAGTGCCCAGTGTCGGATTCATTGGAGTGTTGGCCATGCCGGATAAATTATAACAGCACTGTTATAATTTATGCTGATATATGCATCGACTGGGTTTTTATGACTGGAAAGTGGTGGTAACCGGGACACGGCCATGGATCGGCATGGAGCTTAATCAATCCCTGTAGAATGGGTTGCAAACTATGATTAAGCTTCTCCTTACTGACTCGGGCGTCAAGAACCGCACCATCCACGAAACGTTGGTAGGGATGCTCGGCAAACCGATTGAGGAGTGCAACGTGCTTTGTATTCCCACTGCAGGCTACGGCCATCCGCATGGAAGCCCGCAAGGCGCTTATCGCTTTATCAGCGGACGTGAGGATCGTTGTCCGATGACCGGGTTAGGTTGGAAGTCGGTCGGAGTGCTGGAACTTACGGCACTACCCAGCCTGTCGCAGGACCGCTGGATGGGCTGGGTTCAGGCATCGGATGCACTCCTCGTGAATGGTGGGGATGCCCTTTACCTGGCCCACTGGATGCGGGAGTCCGGGCTTGCCGACCTTCTGCCGAACTTGGACGACAAGGTCTGGATGGGATTGAGCGGCGGAAGCATGGTGATGACGCCGCGCATCGGGTCCGATTTTGTGGGCTGGAATCCTCCCGGTGGGGGTGATCAAGCCCTTGGGTTTGTCGACTTCTCTATCTTCCCGCATGTTGGCGCGGAGGGATGTGACTGGAACACGATGGAGAATGCCGAGAAGTGGGCAACCGAGGTTGGCGGCAAGGCCTACGCAATCGATATTCAGACGGCCTTTAAGATCGTCGATGGAACGGTCGAGGTCATCTCAGAAGGGAGTTGGAAGCTTTTTAATAGCTGACCATTGGCGCCACCGGTCCCTGACTCTCGAATTTCGCGGGGTGGGAGGGTTTTGTGGGCGCGCAGGACCGTTCGGTCTCGACCGACACGTTTAGAATCCCGTCTGGGCGGGCGCTAAACCTAGGTTCAAAAAGCTTGGTACACCGCACGGGACGCGTTTCGAACTGTGCTGGGCGTAAGGTGTGCCTGAATTGAAGGCCAACATTTTCTAGAATATGTAGACGTAAGACGAGGTAGGCTTAACGTTAGGAAATGGGATACGAGATAACCGAAGAGAAACGAGAGCTCTACAGGCGAACCTCGGTGACGTCAGCCTTGGCCAAGGCGCAAGCGTTAGCAGGAAACGGACCATCGCCGATTCATCCTGTATACGATCCGCGTCTGGACCCTTGCAATCTTATGTCGCTGCGGGCAGAGCACGGACTACGAGCCCTTTCGCTCTTCAGCGGTGGCGGTGGGCTTGATCTCGGGTTTGAGAGGGCAGGGTTTACCCACGTAGCGAGCTACGACATTATCTCGGTCTGCGGTGAGACGCTGAGCCTGAATCGTCCAGCGTGGCGAGTCTATGCGGGTGAGGATGGAGACGTCACAAGAGTACGTTGGGAGCAGTACATGGGCATGGTCGATGTAATCCATGGTGGCCCCCCTTGTCAGCCATTCTCTATTGCAGGAAAACAACGAGGGCCTGAAGATGAGCGCAATATGTGGCCGGAGTTTGTGCGCTCCGTGCTCACCCTCCGGCCCCAAGCCTTCATTGCTGAGAACGTCACCGGTCTACTTGATCCCAAGTTCTCCAGCTATGTGAGAGACGAGATTCTCACACCCCTGAAGAGCTACCACGTCTTCCAGTTCAAGCTACACGCGGCCATGTTCGGAGTGCCTCAGTCTCGTCAGCGAGTTTTCTTCGTAGGCTTCCGAGATGAGATAGCGGCAGACCGATTCATTGTTCCAAGACCCAGCCACCGATACGACCACTTCGGCACTGGTCGGAAGTCAGTCGAACAACTCGGCATCTTTGACGATGAGTACGACCTGATTCCGTGCATGGGCGTCAGAGAGGCGCTCGGTCTGCCTGACATCGGGGTAGATGGTCTGGCGCCTACGCTCCGCAGCGGTTTCACCGGCCCAAGGAACTCGACATCCGTTCTCAACTCAGTGGCATCTCAGCGAATCTGGGAGAACCTGCAGGTATGGCCTAACGGAGTGGCAGAGAGCAGAGAGAGGGCCTCCATGTTCGTAGCCAAGAATGACCACTTCCGAATGTCTGTCCAAGACTGTGCGCTGATCCAAGGTTTCCCAGAATCGTGGCGGTTCGCGGGAGGGGTGTACAAGACCCTCGGTCAGATCGGGAACTCTGTCGCTCCACCGATGGCCTATGCGGTAGCCCAAGCTATCTCAAAGGCTCTACTTGGGTAGCTCCTTAGGCTTAGCTATCGCTTCAAGCACCATACGACGAAGAGCCTCAGCGTGGTCCTCCGTGATCTTGGTCCAGTGTTTGAAGTAGCTACCAGGGATGTGTGGATTGTTGAGGGTTGAGCCCCTGAGGATCAGGTAGCGGGCACGTTCTCGGAGGATGTCCAGCATCCTGGTAGGACTGTAGCCGTCCTTTACGTCCATCTTGGCTTTGTACTCGGCTGCGCTGTACTGCTGCTTGTGGATACGTCGGGCATCGGTCAAGACGTATACGGCCTTCTCCTCGCAGACCTTATACAGGTCCTCAAGGGTCAGGTGCTCGGGTACGATTCCGGCTAGAAGCAGGTCAGGACCGATGTAGGAAGCCTTCTCCTGGATCCATCCGGCCATCATCGCCGGGGATCCATAGAGGCAGTATTCCAGATTGGCCCCAGCCTTGTCGTAGAAGCCGATCAGCCAATGCTTACCTTCCCACTTGGCTACGTGGTCTAGGCTGAAATCTCTAACAGTCGTGACAGACCGAGCGGTATCGCTTGTGGACTTCAGTTCAAAGCGAAATGCAGCACCGTCCATGTTAAGGACGGCGTCATTTCCGCCTCTGCCCTCGCCTTCTTCTTTCTCAAGCTCGAAGAGTTCTCGAAGCTGATTCTCTCTCGCATCGTCCTGAACGGCCACCGGAACATTGTGGCCGATTCATACAAGTAGAAGGGTGGCGCTCGATCCTCAGAGTTCGAATCCTGTCCGGTGTCGACAAGGAAATTGAACCTAAAAAGTCGTGGTACTCCGGACGGGATTTGAACCCGCGATCTTCGCCGTGAGAGGGCGATGTCCTGAACCGCTAGACGACCGGAGCAATCGAACCGTAAAGATACCCTGTGGTGTCTTTTTCGGGCAAGAGGCTCGGCGCTTTGCCGGAGGCTTTGGGACTAGGGGCGGAGGGATTTTTCGATCTTTTCCAGGGTTTCGACGACTCTGAGCCATTCGTCTTCGGACCACGTGCGCAGGTCGACGAGGCTCCAGGCGCAGATGCGCCAGGGGTCTAGATCGAGGGTGTGGGCGAAGAGGTGGATCCGGCGGCGAAGAACCTCCTCTAGATTGGGGAGAAAGGGGACTACTCCCAGTGGGTTTCGAAGGAATGCGGTGGGCTCGAAGTGGGGATCGCCGATCAGGCCTTTAGGATCGATGACAACCCATCTGTCGCCGTGCAGCAGGATGTTTTCGTGGTGGAGGTCTCCGTGGAGAAAGACTTCGGCCGGGCTTGTTTTCAGAAGCCGCAGGGTTAGAGGATCAGCTTTATCGACAAACTCGACGAGGGGCATACAGCCTTCGGTAGGGAGTCCTTGGATTTTGACGGTCAGGTCGCAGGTGATCGCTAGCGTCTCCACTTCGGGGAGACCGGAATTGGACAAAGGGGTACCGGGGATGAGGCGCTCCATGAGGACGGCGCCGGTGGCTGGGTCTCCATCGTAGACCTTGGGGCCAACAATCTCGGACATTTGGAGCGCGGCGTGGTAGCCGGAGGTCATCTCTTCGCCCTGAAAGGGAATCTTGAGGACCCGCGTGGCGTCAGCGTAGACGCGGGAGCAGTGACCGCCAGGAAGCTCCTCCGTGTGGATGAATTCGATGCTCACTCGTCGCCGTAGGACTCCATGAACGAACCCTGAGACATGAGTTTCGCCTTGTGAGTGTCTTCGATGAGGAGGCCGCGGTCGAGATTGACGTGGTCGGAGTCGAATCCGGGTACGTCCAACGCGCCTGGGCCATTGTTGAAGTAGAAGATCTTGGTGTGCTTCCCGCTTTGCTGGCGGAAAATGAGCAGCCCAGGCTTATCGTCGGCGCGGACGATAGTGGGGGCTTGGGTGACGATGTAGGGCTGGTCGGCGCGGAGGTAGAGGAGAGGGCCCAGGTGGTCGTTCATGGCGAGGAGCCAGCTTTGGAGGGCGCCGGCGTCCGGGAGCTCCCGAGTACGGCTGGTCTCGTCGGCGGTGAGACAGGGCTTGCCGGGCCAGGTTAGGAGAAGCGTTTCTATGAAGACCGCGCGAGAGCTTACGGAATTCGTGGCCTGGCGTAGCCCCGACGTTTTGGGGTTTGCGAGGAAATGGACGGTCTCCTTCAGGTTCTTCGTCCCATTGAGCCAAGCCTTGGGGGAGATTCGGCCGTTTGCGAATTCGATCGTCAAGTTTCGCCACTTCAGGTTGGCAGGGGTGTCGATGGCGCTCGCTGGGATGAACTTAATCTTAACGGGCCCGGCTGCGACCTTTTGTGCGTTGGGGCCGGGCTTGGGTTCGATGCAGAAGGTGTCGAATGCGTAGTCGGTCACAAGGCGCTCAAAGAACTCGCTTTCGGCTTCGGGGGCGGGGCAGCGGTAGATGGCTGGAGTACGCGGCTCGGGGCCGTCTTGGCGGAGCAAAGCTATCGCAACGAGCGTGAGGGTTAGAGACATCAGCTTCTTCTTCGCATCGGCTTGTAGAGCCAGGCCCGGGCGAGGGGAACCTGGTCCAGCGAATGCGGACCTACTTCGGATACGCCTGGGGTCACGATATTGCGGCCTTGGGGGCCGTCTTTGAGCAATTCGACGATTTGGATGTAGGAACCCCGGTTGGAGTAGGGGATGGGGGGCTGGCCAGGGACGGAGATTCCGGGGGCGGCGTAGCGGTCGGAGGCTCCCGAGGCGGCGAGGCGCTTTTCGGCGCTGTCCAGGGCGGCGCGGACGACGTCTACGGCCTTGCGGCCGTGGAGGTAGTCGATGCGGGTTTTGCCTTCGAGGGCCTGGAGCATGACACTGGGCTGCATTACGAGATTGAAGTTGTCGGCGGTGACGAAGTTGCCGGTGGTGGACAGGAAGAGCTGGCCGCGCAGGTCATCGAAGAAGTAGCGGTAGAGCTGGGCCTGCATGGAGCCGTCGGTCATCCAGCCGTCGAAGCCCCTCAGCTTGCTGGAAGAGCCTTGGAGGGCTTGATCGACGAAGGGTTTGAAGTAGGGCCAGGTTTCATCTTTGCGGGCGATGGTCCAGGCTGCCTTCTCGACGTCGGAGACGTTGAGCTTGGGGGCGGAGAGGGCGGCCAGGAGCTCGGAATTGCGGAAGATGCGTCCCCAGACCGGGGTATCAGCGTTTGTCCACCAGGAGACGGGCTTGTTGTTCCAGTTGGCGATGAGGCCGGGCTTGGGGTCGTAGGTTTCGGGCATCGACTCAAAGGGGACGAAGCCTTGCCACTTGTTGGCGGGGTCGCCGGGGGTCGGGAAACGGGGGTCGAAATTTGGGTTGCGGATGGGGATGAGGCCGGTGTAGCGGTAGCCGATGTGGCCGTCCGTCATGGCGAAGATGCAGTTGAAGTTGACGGTGGCGCGTTCGAGGGCTTTGTGGGCCTCGTCGTTGGCCCAGGCTTTGTCCATGAGAGCGATGCTCTCGAAGGACTGCATCTCTTTCATCCGGCTCGCGGAGTGGCGGGAGAAGACGATCTTTGTGCTCTTGCTGTCGAGGATGACAGGCCCCCAGATGGTGCGCCTTTGGACGACGGAGGATTTCGTTTCCTGCCCCTTGATGGGGAGGGGGAAAGAGACGGACTCGAAGGACTTGGTATCGGCGCCGTACTTGTAGCCAGAGTCGGTGTAGGAGTTGTAGAAGATGTCGTCGGTATCGGCGACGCCGCTGGTGAGGCCCCAGGCGAGGAAGCCGTCGTAACCGATGGCGACTCCGGGAACGCCGGGAACATCCATACCGACGACGCTGTAGTCTCCGCCGGTGAGGGAGATTTCGTGGATGATGGACGGGGTGCGGAATCCCATCTGGGGACCGGAGAGGAGGATCGGGTATCCGGTGGCGGACCTTTCGGCGCTGATGGCGACGGCGTAGCTGCCCCATTTGAAGGGGACGCCTACCTTCTCGGCGACCTTGGAGGATTCCACGCGCTCGGCGAGGCGGACGGCGGGGAGGAGTTCCAGGAGAGAAATCTTGGGGAGAGAGGCGATGTGCTTCTCGGTGATGGCGCGGGTGGGGATAGGGAAGTTGACGTGGCCGAGGGCATGGGGGTCGTCTTTGTCGGCGACCGTGCAGGTGGCCGTCTTGTCGTTTTGCCAGGCGAGGTCTTCGAGGACGTCGTAGACGCGGTCCTTGAGGTTCTTCTGGCTTTGCAGGTAGCCGAGAAGGGCCATGTTGCGGATCTCACCGGCTCCGCCCTTGCCGAACTGCTGGAAGAGGCGGATGGTGACGGCGACCGTGTCGAGGCGGGTCCAGGGGGCGGGGGCGAAACCGTTGTCTTTGTAGCCGGTGGGGAGCGTGTTGTTCTTTTGGGCGTCGGCGATGTAGGCGTTGACGCCTTTGACGTAGTTGTCGACCATCATCTTCGCGCGCTCGGAGAGGGCCTGATACTGCTGCTCTAGCTCGTCGTCCGTGTAAGCCTGAGCGAGGACTTCGCGGTCGGAGGCGGCGAAGGAGGGGCCGAAGACTTCGGCCATGCGGCCACGGGCCACGCGGCGGGAGTTCTCCATTTGCCAGAGGCGGTCTTGGGCGACGGCGTAGCCATCGTAGTAGAACAGCTCTTCGTTGAATTGGGTCCGAATATGCGGGACCCCATAATCGTCGCGCTGAAGGGGCTCAGGCTGGAGGAGAGCTAGGCAGGCGATGAAGGGGAGCATCACCTAACATTTTTGCACGGACGGAAATTTATCCTGCGTGCGGATCGTAGAACGAAAAGACTTTATTTACGGGAGATATCGACGTCCGCCCCCAAGGGCCTTACGATCGATAGCGATGTAGATCACATAGCCGACGCCGAGAACAATGGCGAGCGGAACGATCAGGGACAGGAGGGTAGATATCAAGCCCATCACCAACTTGTACACAATGACGATCCCAACGATCGCCGCAAGAATCATGAGCACGAGTTTTACGGTTCCTGACACTTTTTGACCTATCTCCTTGATTCGCTACGTTGCGGATCATTAGTGAACTGCTGTTTTGCCGATCACACGGTAATGTACAGCATCTTCGGGCATCTTGTTCGGACTGTCTAGCGCCCCGGGGACTTTGGACCCCCAAAAGGTAGGGTGTTTTGGGTGTAAAGTCTGGGTATGGCCCTTCCAGTCAGCCACTCGAACGGTTTCGACCCTTCTTCCGAGGATAGCCTGAAAATCAATTCGGCGCTAGTATGCCGGTGGTTGGTGGCGTTTCTTCAGGACGAGGTCGTGAACCGGCGAGGCGTGAAAAAGGCGGTTCTCGGCCTTTCGGGGGGCGTCGATTCGGCGGTGGTCGCGTACCTTTGCGCCCGGGCGTTTGGGCCAGAGAACGTTTACGCCTACCGGATGCCCTACAAGATTTCTTCGCCAGAGAGCCTGGCCCACGCGCAGCTCGTTTTGGACGACCTTGGGATTCAAGAACAGACGGTCGAGATCACGGGGATGGTGGACGGTTACGTCGCCCTCGAACCGGAGATTTCCCCGGCGCGGCTTGGGAACGTCTGCGCTCGGGCACGAATGATCGTGCTTTTCGACCAATCGGCGAAGATCGGGGCCTTACCCATCGGAACGGGGAACAAGAGCGAACGGCTTTTCGGCTACTACACCTGGCACGCCGACGACTCTCCCCCCATCAACCCGCTTGGCGACCTCTTCAAGACGCAGGTCTGGCAGATCGCCCGGGAACTCGGGGTGCCCAGCGAGATCGTGGAAAAGCCGGCTTCGGCGGATCTGATCAAGGGGCAAACCGACGAGAGCGACTTTGGGATCACCTATGCGAAGGCGGATCAGATTCTGCACTTCCTGATTCAGGGCTACTCGCGGCAGAAGCTGGTTGACATGGGCTTCGCCCAGGCGGACGTGGAGCTTGTGTGCAGGAAGGTGGACGGGACGCACTGGAAGCGGCGTCTGCCAACCGTGGCGATGCTCAGCTCGACGGCGATTGGCGAGTATTACTTGCGGCCTGTCGACTATTGATATTTGGGTGGAGCAATGCTCCACCCAAATATCGGCCTTTACTGGTTCGCCCTTGTGAACGGGTCCACTGGGACGGGGTCGCAGTGGCATAGGTCTCGGCTTTGGATTCCGAAGAGGGACGCTATGTCGAAGCCTCCGGCGGCAGGCTTGGTGGTCTTGCCGAGAAGGATCTTCTCGATTTGGGATCGGGCGTCCTTCAGGTGAAGGACGGTGACTCGGTCCGTCGTCTTCGGGAGCGCCTTGTCGATCTTCTTGGCGAGCAGCCTCAGCCGGTCGGCGGCTAGGATGTGGAGGTCGTTGGTCGCGCTTCCGTTGACTTTGCCGTCCATCACGTTCAGGAACTGGCGCTGGGTGTCTCGGCGGAAGATGTCGATCTTCGGCGAGGACGAGTCCAACTCGGACCAGACCCCGGCGGTGACGTCGGCGAGCATTTGGTCGACGGTATAGGCCTGCTTACCAAGCTGGGCCTCGGCGTCGAACATGCGGCGGATGCGGGCATCGCCGAAGAGGACGGTGAGGAGGAGGTTTCCTCCCGTATTCACCCGGCTGACATAGCCGTCGGGAGCGATGCGGCCCATAAGGGACGAATCGACGAGCTCCGGCTGAAGCCGGAAGCCTTCGTCCACCAGGAACTTGACGGCTCGGCGCTGCTTGTCGGCATCGACGGGTTTGAAGACGGCTCCGCCGTGCCCGATGTGCCAGTTGGTCTCGATGACGCCTCCGACGTTGCTCACGACGTGGAACAGCTCGGTCTGGCGTTGGCCCAGGAGCTCTCCATAGGTGGAGCGGAGGAAGGAGTAGTCGTCGCCGTAGCCGGACGTGGCTGGGATGAGGAGCTTGGCGATGCGTCGGATGTTCTGCATGCCGAGTCTTCCCGCATCGACGGCGTCGGAGCCGATGTCCTCGCTCTGGGTCGTCGGGTCCTGGGGATAGAGGTAGTTGCCGAAGCGGAGGTACGGGTTGGTCACCTGCCGCGAGGCGATGGTGTCGAGGATCGGAATCTCCTGATCGGGGCTCGTCGCGTAGGGAACGGGCTTGTAGCCCCACTCGATGGCGAACCGGTCGTACGGACCGACCTTGCCGATCATGCGGACGTGGTCGCCGGGTTGGGCCACGTAGTTGAACCGCGAATAGTCCATGATCGACGCCGACAGCCCGTTTTGCTCGACGAAGGCGTTGTTGCGAAGCTGGTCTGTCGTGTACCAGGCGCTGCCCTTGAAGTTGTGCTCCAGGCCGAGGGTGTGGCCAACTTCGTGAGCGACGATGTAGCGCATCAGTTGGCCGGTGAGCTCGTCGGGAAGGGGCAGGTGCTGGGCCTGCTTATCGACGGCTGCCGCTTGGACGAAGTACCAGTTCTGGGCGAGGTTGAGGACGTTGTGCCAGACGATGACGTGAGCAGACAGGGTCTCGCCGGAGCGGGGGTCCTGGATGCTGGGGCCCATCGCGTTCTCGACCGCGGAGGGAACCCATCGGATGACGGAGTAGCGAGCGTCTTCCTCGTTCCAAGTCGGGTCTTCCTTCTCGCTGGGGGCGTCTTTAGCGATGATGGCGTTCTTGAAACCGGCTTGCTCGAAGGCGGGGAGCCAGTCTTCGACGGCCATCTTCATGTACTTGCGCCACTTGTCGGGCACTTCGCGGCCGATGTAGAAGACGATGGGCTTCTTGGGCACGCTCAGCGCGGCGTTGGGGTCTTCCTTTTCGAGTCGGAAGCGGTTGATGTACGACTTGTCGATCACCCGTCCCTCGGGGCGGCCGTAGAGGGAGAAGGCGGTGGAGAAGAAGCCGATTCGGTCGTCGCGGTAGCGGCCCATCATCGGCTTCTCGGGCAGAAGCACGAGGCTGTAGTGGACCATTCCGGAGACGGGCCCGGCTGGGCCGATGAAATTGAGCTGGGAACGGGTCTCGATGTTCTCCGGGAACGACGTCATGCGATCGACGTAGCTCTTGGAGGGATCGACGCCACCAGCGCGGAAGAAGCCCTTGACGCTCATGAACTGAGGATCGCTGGTGAAGAGGCGGGAGACGTCGATGACGTCGGTCTTGGCCTTCGCGTCGGTCTCGCCCTCTGCTTCCACAGGGAAGGATTCCAGAATCGGCTCCTGGTTATTGATCTTGATCGCTTCGAGGAGGCCGTCCGTGGAATCGGTGCGGACGGAGTAGTCCACGTCTCGCATGAAGAGCGTGTTTCCCCGGCGGGTGAAGCGGACGACGCGGGTCCCGGCTCCGGCTCCCGCATAAGGGCCGAACATGCCCGAGCTGGGCGACGTTCCGGCGATCTCGATTTGCCAGAGCAGCTCGCGGTTCAGCAGGCTCTCGGGAATCTCCCAGAGGTACTTCTCGTCGATCTTGTGGACCTTGAAGAGACCCTTTTGGCTGACGGCCTCGTCGGTGACGACTTCTTTGTAAGCTTTAGGCGTTCCCGGCTTCGGAGGCTTTTGGGCAACCGGCGGCTTTGCCTGGTCGGTTTTTGGGGGCGGGGTCTGAGCAAGGGATGGCAGTGCGCACGCCCAGCATGCCCCGAGAGCGATGGCCAGCGAGCGGCCGGTTCGAAACGTCATGAAACCTCCTGGTGAAAGAGAGACCTATTTGGGGATGGATGGCTCAATGGATAACCTTAGCGTGAGGTAGAAAAGTTCCTCCGCCGGTAAGAACATATCTGCGTCATTCTATCTTGTCAACGAATTCTATGAGCAACGAAAATGTCGGCTGGGATATCTCCGCGGAAGCGTGGATTCGAAACGTCGAAACGGACGTCAATCGGCTGTACGTTTTGGACCCCGTCATGCGCGAGCAGGCGGGCGACGTGCAGGGGAAGCGGATGCTGGATGTCGGCTGCGGCGAAGGGCGATTTTGCCGGATGATGGGAGCGCGCGGAGCGGTCGCGGTCGGGATCGATCCGACGGCCAAATTCATCGAACGAGCCCAAGAACGGGACCCTGGCGGGGAATACCGGGTGGCAGGTGGCGAAGCGTTGCCTTTCGAGGACGAATCGTTCGATTTGGTCGTTGGCTACCTCGTCTTGATCGACATTGCGGATTTTCAGGCGGCGATTCGGGAGATGGCCCGCGTCGTTAAACCGGGCGGGCGAATTCTGATCGCGAACTTGAACTCGTTCGTGACGACGATGGTGAATCCGTGGATTCAGGACGACCGGGGCTGGCGGCTCTACTTCGCGATGGACAACTATCCCCAAGAGCGGGAGGCGGTGGTGACGTGGAGTGGAATCGTCATTAAGAACCATCACCGGCCGCTGCACATGTACATGAACGCCTTTATCAACGCGGGACTGCGGCTGGAGCGGTATCTGGAGCCGGTTCCCACAGAGGATGCGATCAGCCTGGCTCCGAGCATCGCGGACTACAAGCGCATACCGTATATGAACGTGATGGTCTGGTCGAAGTAGATGGATGAACTTGAGCTGACGCCCTGGCTGATTCGGTACGCCTATGAGGAAGGGGCGTTTCCGATGACGATGGAGGATGACAGCGTGGAGTGGTTCCAGCCGCGCGAGCGGGCGCTTTTTCCCATCGAAGGGATTCATGTATCGCGGACTTTGCGGAAGACCATCGAGCGGGAGACGTTCGAGATTCGGTTCGATACGGCATTCGAACAGGTGATGCGGGCGTGTCTGCGACCTGACGGAAATTGGATCAGCGAGGATTTCATCCGGGTCTACACGCTCATCCACCACGAAGGGTGGGGGCATTGCTCGGAGTGCTGGCTGAACGGGCAGCTTGTCGGGGGCGTATATGGGATCGCGATTGGAGGATGTTTCTGCGCGGAGTCGATGTTCCACCGGCAGACGGACGCGTCCAAGGTGGCGCTTTGGGCGCTGGTGGAGCGATGCCGGAGCTTGGGATTCGAGATATTCGACGCCCAGATCATGAATCCGCATTTGCGGTCGTTGGGGGCGTTCGAGGTGCCTCACGTCGAGTACATGAAGCTGCTGCAAAGGGCTCGCTCGGTGAGCACCGGCTGGAGTTAGGGCGCCTCAACGGACGGGGCCGTCGAGGCGCCTGAGCAGCTATAGCGGAGGCACAGCCTGCTTGCCGCCGCCGAAGATGGCGGGATCGAAGAAGGGGAGCTTCTTGATAACGGCCATTCGTTCCTGGATCTGCTTCTGGAAGTCGTCGGGGAGGTTCGTCATCTTGACAGAGCCCTGGCGGCTGTCGAAGGAGTCGTTGTTAAGGCTTTGGCTCATCGAGACGCCTTGGGCGACGATGAACTTGAAGTCGTAGACTTCGCGCTTGCCAAGTTTGACTTCCTCGATCTTGGGCATCATCGCGGAGAACTGCTGCATGGACTCCGATTCGGACATGAACTTGAAGAGGGCGAGCTCGTCGGCGCCGAGGGTGGCATTCGCCATCATGGCGGGGACGTTACCGGTGGCCTTGGCGACGTGCTCGTTTGTGAAGTTGAGGGTTACGAAGCCTTCGGCGGGCAGGCCGTTCGGCATGACCTCGGTAGGCTCCGTGCGGTAGTCGCCGCCTGCGGCGCGCATGAACATCGACTTCCAAATCTTGGGCAGGCCGGTATCTCCCTTCTTCTCGTCCTCGTCGAGGGTTAGGCTCTCGTTCGGGCCGAAGGCCATCTGACGGAGAGCAGCGGCTTGGGTCGGATTGAGCTGGCTGAAGGGAAGGCGTCCGCCATCGACGAGCATCTTCTTCGAGGTGGGGGACAGAGCGCCGTAGAAGCGGAGCATGTCCCAGTCCGTCGCACCCTGCAAGCCGGACTGCATGGCGTTGGGGGCGAACATGATGATGTACATCATGGGACCCTGATTCTCCATGGGAGAGTCGGCCTTGAGGGCGTAGGCGGCGAGGTCGTCGAGGGAGATGGCTCCCTTGGCGTCGGCGGCTCGGATGAACTGGCCGAGGGCGGCCCGGTCGAACCGCTTGCGGCGGGCCTCGGCGGGCTTGACGGCTTTGGCGGTCAGCCAGCCGTCGGCTTCGGTGACGGCGACGTTATTCTTGATTTGCGCGAGGTAGGCAGTAGGGGTGACATTCTTGGACGCTCCTCCTTCGCCTCCGCCCGTGGTGGAGATGGCCATGCCGAAGATCGATTGCATCTCGTCCGGCAGATCGGCGACGAGCTGCTCGTTGCGGCGGTTGGCGATCTCGATGAGGGCCTCGGAATCGGCGAAAGAGAGCGGGTCGTACATTTCGGGATTCAGGAGCTTGACTTTGAGCTCGTCGCTTAGCTTGGAGCCTCCTGTGGCCATCGTCATGAAGTTCGTGGAGGCCTGGAATTCCTTGGTCGTGGCGGAGAACTCGATGGGCTTCTCGGCGACCGGGGTTTGAGTGGGTTTCTTCTCGCCCTTGGCTTCGGCGACCTTTTCCTGGACCAATTGGCTGAAGTCGGAGTCGACGCTAGCGAGTGTCTGTTCGCCGGTGATGATAACCTGGCCCTTTTCGTTGTAGACCTTCAGGACGATGCTAAGGCCGCCGAAAAGCTGCTGCCGACTGCAAACGAGAATGGCCTTCGTGGGAGTGCCCTCGATCGGCTTCATGTCGTCTTCGAAGTTGCCAAACATCTCCTTCAGCTTCTTCATCTGCTCCGTTTCCTCGACGGCATTGACGGCGTTCTCGGCCTTCTCCTTCTGAAGCTTGGTCGCGTAGGTGTTGTGCTCGGTGACGAGCTGGGTCAGAACCGCGTTCCAGTTGCCGGGGAGGGCGCGCTGCATGCGGGTGGGGTTGGTTGAATAGACGATTCGGCTCTTCTCGTCGATGGAGGCGAGGTTTTGGACGCCGATACCCTGCATGAGCTTGATGACGGCCTTTCCTGCCGGAGTTTGGGATGCGCCGAAGCCGAACTGGGCGGCCATTTCTTCCGCTGCGGCATCGTCCTCACCCTTACCCTTAGTCTTCGTGCCGGTGTTCTTGGGAGGTGGCGGAGGGTTGAGGGATTTGACCAACTCGCCGAGGGTCTTGCTGAGGCCGGCGACGTAGGCATTCTTCTCGGTCTGCTCTTCTTGGCGGCGGACGAGGTTATTGGGAATCAGACGGTAACCGCCGTCGATGGGCTGCCATTCGCCGCTTGTGGTCGTCGCGATCCGCTTCATGAGTTCGTCGAGGGGGACGTCCTTCACGCGCAGGATGAGAACTTCGCTGGAGATGGCGGGGACGGCTTCCAGGTGGAGGCTGGCCTGCTTGCCGATCTCGGTGAGGGCCCGGTTGACGGGAACCGCCACGGACGTGTAGGTGATCTTGGGCGACGCATTTTGGGAAATGGCGGTCGCGACCAGGGCAAGCGCTAAAGAAATAAACGTGGGTTTTCGGTTCATGTCAGGCGGCATCCTCGTGCCTAATCAAGCGGACGTAGCGACGGCTGCTCGCGTTGCGAGCGTCGCCGATAGCTTAACACCAACAAACCTACGAAGCAAAACGCTCCGAGCATGTCGAGCCCTACGTCCCAGACCGACGCGGTACGTCCAACGGACGTGCTTTGGCGGAACTCATCGAAGCTGGCGAAGGTGAGGGCGACGACGAGTCCGAACGCGGTGGTGGCTTTCACGTGGTCTTTGAGGCGGGCAAGAGTGGCAGCGGTGAGGCCGACGGTGCCGTAAAAGGCGAAGTGGAGGGTCTTGCGAACGACGATCACGACCGTGTGGGCCAGGTCTTCGGACCAGCCGAAGTGGCCGGTAAGGAATTTGACCATGGGGTCGGCTCCGCCGCTGGCCCCGCTGAAATAGGCGACCATCCAGCCGGTGAGGCAAAAGAAAAAGGCCGGGACGAGCGGGAAGCGGAGGTCCTCCTCGTCCTCGCGCCCGAAGAAGGCGAGCAGGGCCATCGCGGAGGCGAGGAAGAGGAGGTAGGGGATGGAATTCGAGACGGCCTGAAGGATGCGTATGGGGGAGGGGCCGACGGAGATCATCCAGATGGCGGTAGCGGTCAGGCCGAAGAACCAGAGGAACGGGCCGGTTTGGCGGCTTTGGGAAAGGCGGGGGTGGTAGGAGAACCAGGTAGCGAGGAGTCCGGAGAGGGCGATCACGAGCCAGGCTCCCCGATAAAGGGAGTTGATGCCGAGGAGAAACGCCATCGCGCCGACAAAGCCGAAGGCGAAGCCCAAGACGCTCCTTAACCCGTTCACAAGGTCATTAAACCGCCTGAAATGCTAACATCGTTCCCATGCCCGTACCGGATCCAAAGACCTTTGCGCGAATGCTGAAGACGGCCCAGGCCAACGACTATGCCCTGGCATCGATTAACGTCACGTCCACCAACACCCTCAACGCGGCCCTTGCCGCATTTGCCGAATCAAAGACGGACGGCATCATTCAGTTCAGCACAGGCGGCGGAGAGCATCTGAGCGGCCCTGCGAAGGACATGGCCCTAGGCGCCATCGCCCTTGCCGAGTACGTGCATCGTGTGACGGAGACCCTGCCGATCTATGTGGCCCTTACGACGGACCACTGCGTTCCGGGCAAGGTTGACAAATTCGTCCGACCCCTGCTCGCGGAGTCGAAGCGGCGTGTGGATGCGGGGCAGGTTCCTTTGTTCAACGGCCACATGTTCGACGGCTCGGAGCTGCCGATGAAGGAGAACATGGAGGTCGCGAAGGACCTTTTGACTCTGGCCGCTCCCCTTGGAATCGTTTTGGAAGTCGAGGCGGGAGTCGTCGGCGGGGAAGAGGACGGGATCGATAACTCGGGCGCGGAGCACCACAAGCTCTACACGACGCCTGAGGATATGGTGTTCGTCTATGAGTCCCTGCACAACATCGGGCCGTTCACCTTGGCGGCGACCTTTGGCAACGTTCACGGCGTGTACAAGCCGGGGAACGTGAAATTGGAGCCGAAGATTTTGCGAGATGGACAAGCGGCGGTCGTGGCGAAGTACGGGCCGGATGCGAAGATGGACCTCGTCTTCCACGGCGGCTCGGGCACGCCGATCGAGGAGATTCACGAGACCTTGAATTACGGGGTCGTGAAGATGAACGTCGATACGGACTGCCAATATTGGTTTACGCGCGGGATCGTCGGGCACATGTTCCAGAACTACGACGGCGTTCTTCGCGTGGATGGCGAGATGGGCGACAAGAAGGTGTACGACCCTCGCTCCTACATGAAGAAAGCGGAGGCGAGCATGAAGGGACGCGTCCTTCAGGCGGCCACAGAGCTTAAGAGCCTCGGCAAATCAATCTATTCAGGATAAGAGTCACATGCCCTATCGGTTGACCGTCAACGGCGTCGACTACGTCGCGCAAGATCTCGCTACGTTGCAGAAGTGGGTGGACGAGGGCCGGGTGGTGGCGAACTCCTGGGTCTGGAAGGACAATTTGACGGAGCCGGTGATGGCGCAAGACATCACCGGCCTTCGCTTTGGCCAGTTCTCGGGACCTCCTACCGGGCAGGCTTCTAACTACGTTCGGCCTCAGTATTCGAACGTGCCGAACTACCTGGTGCTGGCGATCTTCTCGACGCTTTGCTGCTGTATCCCCTTCGGTGTGGTCTCCATCGTCTACGCGGCGCAGGTGGACGGGCACGTGCGATCCGGAAATCAATCGGCGGCAATCGACGCCTCGAACAAAGCGAAGGGGTGGGCGACAGCCTCCATCATTTGTGGGATCCTCGGGGGCATCATTTCGATCGCCCTTCAAGGGATCGGTCACGGCCGTGTCTGGATGCGGTAACGATCCAGCTCGCGGCGGGATATGATGGCTTTATGGAATTGCTTTCCGAATTGATTGGTAAAAAGGTGGCGTTGCTCACCGAGCAGGGCTCGGGCGAGCGGCAGGAAGTAGGAACGTTGGAAGATGCGAAAGGCCACTGGGTCAAGCTCGTGCGCGAAAACCGCGAGGCCGTCTTCTACAGCGTGTACCTGATCCGATCCGTCCGCTTGTTCGGCACGCAGCCTTAACGTCGTGGGGCGGTACGATGTAACCGCTCCATGAGAATCCTCATCACCAACGATGACGGCATCAACGCGCCCGGCCTTGTGCCCCTCGTGCGTGTGGCCCAGCTTCACGGCGAGGTCAAGGTCGTCGCCCCGGATCGCGAGCGATCCGCTTGCGGGCACTCGATGACGATGCGCGACCCCTTGCGGGTGTCGCCCGTCGCCTGGGAGGGGATCGAGGCTTACCACGTGAACGGCGTCCCCGTGGACTGCGTGAACGTCGGGCTGACGGTGGCCTGGCCGGATGGGTGCGATCTGATTCTCAGCGGCATCAACAACGGCCCGAATCTTGGGTTCGACATCACCTATTCGGGAACTGTGGCGGGAGCGATGGAGGGAGCCATTAACGGCATTCGCTCGGTGGCTCTGAGCATGGCCCTCTTCGTGACGGGGGCTCCGGCTCACTACGAAACAGGAGAGAAGTGGCTGGCGGAGAACTGGGCCTCCCTGGTCGAATCGCCCTCGAAGCCGTTGACGTTTTTGAACGTGAACATCCCGGCCATCGACTATCAGGAGATTCGGGGCGCCAAGGTTTGCGGAATGGGGCAGCGGGTTTACAAGGACCGCGTCGAGTTCCGCGAAGACCCTTGGGGGCGGCCCTACTACTGGCAGGGCGGAGTGGTGGTCATGGACCCATCCTCACAGCCGAACACAGACGTTGCGGCGGTGAGCGACGGATTCGTATCCGTGACGCCGGTCTCGTTGGATTGGACGGACCGTTCGCACATGGCGGCTTTGGAGCACGCGTTCGCGCACCCGTCTTCAGGCGTGCGTTAGCGCGTTGGTTTTCGCGAAGCTCTCCTCGAATTTGGCTCTGTCCTCGTCCACCTCGAAAGCGTCCATCGGGACGGGAACGAACTCGAATTTCCTGAATTGCACCAGGTAGAAGCCTACGAGGGGCACTAACTGCCGGACCACGGTTCGCTTGAGGCGCAGCCGGCTCGGAGGGGTGGTTTGGCTTTCGAAGTAGAGGGCGTCTTCGTCGAAGGACATTACCGTCGGCTTGGCCCAGGCTTGAGCCGGTTTCCCGACCAGCAAGAGTGCCCGCACGAAGGTCGTCCCGGGCCAAATCGCCAGGATGACGCCGAAGAACCTGGCCATCTGGTTCGGGCCGAAGATCATGAGGGCGATTCCGAAGAGCATGGGGCCGATGAGGATGGGCCAGAACGTGCGCAGGTAGTAGAAGGCGGCGATGCGGGAAAGGATCGTGCGCGGGATCGTGTAGGGCTTCGTTTGCGTCATGGAGCGGAGGTCTAGAGGATACGCCATACTGCAAGACATGCTCAGAGTCGAGACCCAGGGGCCGGTGTTGTTCGTTACGCTGGATCGGCCCGAGGTGCGCAACGCCCTTAACGACGAATTGATCGCGGCCCTTACGGACGCGTTTTCGAACCTGCCCGACGAAGTGCGGGCGGTGGTCGTGCAAGGAGAAGGCAAAGCCTTTTGCGCCGGAGGCGACCTGGAGTGGATGCGCAAGGCGGCGAACTACACCGAGGACGAGAATTTCCGCGACGCGACCCTTGTGGCCCGGCTGTTCAAGTCGGTAGCGGAGTGCCGGGCGGTGGTGATCGCTTCCGTGCACGGAGCGGCCTTTGGCGGCGGCTCGGGTCTGGTAGCGGCGGCGGACGTAGCGGTGGCCTCGCCGGAGACGAAGTTTTCCTTTAGCGAAGTCAAACTCGGCCTGATCCCGGCGACGATCTCCTCGTTTGTGATCGACAAGATCGGGCGGGGGCACGCGCGGGCGCTTTTCGCGACTGGCGAGGCATTCGACGCGGAACACGCGCTGCGGATCGGCCTTGTCAACGAAGTCGCGGAGGACCGGACGGCGGCGGTGAACCGGAAGTTGAGCGCCATCCTTTCGGCAGGGCCCGACGCGGTTTACGAATCGAAGAAGCTGGTTCTGGACAAGAACCTCACGCTCGACGATTGCGCGCGCCTCCTGGCCCGCGCTCGCGCGGGAACGGAAGGAAAGGAAGGGGTTGCGGCATTCCTGGACAAGCGCCGGGCATCGTTCGTGGTGGACTGGCCGGCTTAGAGCGATGAAGAAGCTTTTGATCGCCAATCGGGGCGAAATCGCCGTCCGAGTGATCCGCGCCGCGCGCGAAATGGGAATCCCGACGGTTGCCGTCTACAGCGACGCGGATGGGTCGGCCATGCACACGGTTTTGGCGGATGAAGCCGTTTCGCTGGGGGCTTCGGAGCCTTCCGAGAGTTATCTGAATATCGCGAAGATCATCACGGCAGCGGGCACTACCGGAGCGGACGCGATCCATCCCGGCTATGGGTTTTTGAGCGAGCGGGCGGAGTTTTCGGAAGCTTGCCGAGAAGCTGGAATCACGTTCGTGGGACCGCCGCCGGAAGCGATGCGGAAGCTGGGCGCAAAGATCGATGCGAAGCAGATCGCCGTGAAGGCCGGGGTTCCGGTAACGCCAGGCTTCTTCGAGCCTGGAGCCGACGCCGTGCAGCTCAAGAAGGCGGCGGACGAGATCGGCTATCCGGTGATGTTGAAGGCAAGCGCAGGGGGCGGTGGACGTGGAATGCGCGTCGTCCGCGAGGCTTCCGAGTTCGATTCCGAGCTCCAACATGCTTCGGAAGAAGCCCTCAAGGCGTTCGGGGATGGGGCGATGATGGTGGAGAAGCTGATCGAGCGCCCGCGCCATATCGAGGTTCAAGTCTTGGCGGACCGGCACGGAAACGTGGCGTGCGTCTACGAGCGCGAATGCTCTATCCAGCGACGTCACCAAAAGCTGATCGAGGAGTCGCCCTCTCCCTCGTCGTTCGCGCCACGCGGCGTTTGGCCGAAGATGCGGGAGGCTTGCATCGAGCTGATCCGGTCGGCGGGCTACGTGGGCGCGGGCACGGTTGAGTTCATGTACGACGAGGCGAGCGGTTCTTTCTACTTCCTCGAGGTGAATGCTCGGCTGCAAGTAGAGCATCCGGTAACGGAGGCGATCTCCGGTCTCGATCTGGTGAAGTGGCAGCTACGGATCGCAAACGGCGAGAAGCTGGACATCGATGAGGCGGTCATGGCGGGCGACCGGGCCGGGATCGACGGTCACGCCATCGAGGTGCGCGTGATCGCCGAGGACCCGGCGCGGAACTTCCTGCCATCGATTGGGAAGATCCTCGCTTGGGCGGAGCCGAAGGCGCCGGGAGTGAGGGTCGACACGGGCTACGCGACAGGCTCGGAGGTTTCGCGGTTTTACGACTCGATGCTCGCAAAGGTGATCGTCCATGCGGAGACGCGCGCGGATGCGATCGAGCGGATGCGAGGCGCGCTCATGGACTTTCACGTGCTGGGGGTCAAGACGAACATCGCGTACATCCTCGACGTGCTGGACCGAGAGGGTTTTCGGTCGGGTGCGTTCGACACGGGATTTCTCGGTCGGGAGATGCCGGACTGGCAGCCGGACACCGAGGTGCCCTCGGAATTGGCCGACCTGATAGCGGCGGCTTCGGCGCGACAGGATGTGGGACCCGAAAAGTTCGACCCCCCAGGTGCATGGGGGACTTTTGACGCATTTCGCGTGCATTTGCGCAAATAATTCGTAAAGCGGGCACAAACAGCCCCGTTTCCATCCGTATCCGCTTTTGCAGCCGCCGTAGAGCGGCATCGGAGGAAACGTTATGCGAAATCGCTTCCTTTTGCTTTTAAGTTCAGTCGCCGTAGGAATTGTCATCGCCTTCGCAGCTCTGAGCTTTTTGGGAAGCGAGGCATCGGCAAAACCTATCGTGGCAGCAATGAAAGCGGGAACAAACGAAGTGGACCCACCGACCAGCGCGGAACTGGGACTGTTATGGAACAGCTACCAGAGCGAGCGGGCGGAGGGGACGACGAGCGGATCGGCGAAAAGCCGTGTCGAGCGCGTCCAGAAGCTTGTATCCAGCAACCGTCTGCACTCGGGGACGGACTACTACTACGCGGCGGTGCTTTTGACCGAGGGCACAACGGCAGACGCCTCGCTTTTAGCTCACGACCTGGCCGTCGCCGCATTGGCGATGGGCGATCTGCGAGCCAAAAGCGTGGCGGCTTACTCGGAAGACCAGTTCCTGACGCGCCTTTCCCGTCCCCAGCGGTACGGGACGCAAGTCAAGCAAAAGGCAGGCAAGACGACTCTCTCGGAGGTCGATCCAGGGGTGACGGATGCCATGCGACAGCTTCTGGGGCTACCGTCGGTGATCGCGGCGAAGCAGCTCGCAGAGAGCGGGAAGTCGATGGATACGACCCTCTTGGCTTCAACCACGGCAGGGCAGCGGCGCGCTCCGGGCGCGGCCCAGATGAAGATCGCCGAATAGGCTTCGTGGGTCGCTATGCCATAGTTGCATAGCGACCCATGCGACCGCTCTGGCTCTTTCTGGTTTTAGTTCTCTGCGGGTGCGCGAGCCGGGCGAAGCAACATGGCGCACTTGAGACTTCTTACTGGTTCTGGAACACGCCTTACGCGTTGAACCCCGCCGACGAGGCGGGCCTCAAAGCGCTGGGGGTCAAGCAGCTTTTCGTGCGGGCGGGGACGTTTACGAACGACGGCGAGCAGATTCTGCCGTCCGTTCCCCAGAAGTTCGAGGCGACGGCCTTTCCAATCCACCTTGTCTATAACTTCGACGCGGGAGCCCTGACCCATCTGTCTGAGTTTCGGCCTGCCGACATGGCGAAGGTCATCGTCGATCAGTTCTCCCGCGATGCCCAGGTTTGCCATGACCGTCGGATTCCCGTAAGGGGACTTCAACTCGATATCGACTGCCCGACCCGCGTGCTGCCCGCCTACGCCTCGCTTCTGCGGGAAGTGAGAGGGCGTTTGGCGAAGGGAATGGCGCTTTCGATCACGGCTTTGCCGACTTGGTTTGGGTCGAGCGACTTGCAGACGGTGGTTGACGAGGTCGATTTCTATGCGCCCCAATTCTACGAGGGATCGGCGGCGGAGACGGTCTCCGACAAGCGGACGATCTCCGATGTGGCTGCCATTCGAGACGGCATGAAGTCGGCGGCTGCCCTGGGACGGCCCTTCTATGCCGGGGTGGCGGGCTACGGGCGCGCTTTGCTTTACGACGACAAAGGGCGGCTGCTGGGTGGGTATCGGAACTTGAGCCTGGAGGACGCGGCCCGGCATCCCTCGTTCGAGCTCCAGGAGCATCGGTCGATTGACGACGAGGGGTACTACCGATTCCTGGCGACCCATCCGGGAAAGGATGGGCGAGGGAAGGGGTACAGCCTCGTCTATCGGGTTCCCACGCCGACCCTGTTGGCGAAGCAACTGGACCTGGTGCGCCGGGAGGCGCCTTCTTGCTGCCTGGGGTCGATCGTCTTCCGGGCTCCGCAGGAGGCGGAGAGCATGGCGGTGCCGCTGCGTTCGGCCATCGCGGCCGTGGCGGGGAAGAGCTTGCTGCCCCAGCTTCGGTTTTCCACCCGAAAAGAGGCCGATCCGTTCGGCCGGATCGAGGACCCCAAGGCGCAAGGGGACGCCTCGAAGGTTTGGATTGCGTTGGAGAACGTGGGGGATGGCGGAAGTTTGGTCGGTCCCGACGCACTCACGGTCCGTTTGGAATTCTCGCCCGGGACCTTAAAGGACTTCAACAAGGGCGACTTCGATGGGGCTTTGGCGTTTCGGAAATTGGACGACGGCCGGGAGATGAGGTCGAGCGTGGCCTCCTCAAATTTGATCGTGTTGCGGCGGGTGCATTTGGCGGCGGGCGAGAAGGTCGTCGTCGGCCCCCTTACGTTCGCGTCCAAAGGCGCGATAAACTGCAGTTACGATCTTCTTGCCGAAGCGAACGGTGAGCGGGTTCGAGGAACGCAACGGATAGGCGTCAATGAAAAGGATTAATGGATTAGTCATCGCTTCTGCCGGCTTGGCGCTCTGCGTCGGCGGCCTTGCCGAATATGTCCACTCTTGCAGCGGCGAGACGTACGACTCGGTTCACTACAACGACGCACAGCCGGACTTCGGCGCGGTCCCCTCACCGGTGGTCATCACCTCCTGGGAGGAGAAACCTTCGCGGCCGGTGCCTGGCAGCGAGGGTTGGGAGGGCGAACCGTACGACGAGGCGAAGGAAAAGGCGGCCGCGGATCGAGTGGCGAAGCTGCGCGAAGATCTGGCGGCGGCCTACAAAGCGGGCGACTACGCTACGGCGGAGAAAGCGCTGACCTCCCTGGTTACGGAGAATGTGGACGACAAGGAGCTGTTGCGCGACCAGCTCGAGGTGATGCGGCTCGCCCCGAAAGAGCACGTTCCCCAAGCTTCCATCCTCGCCTACATGGAAGCTCGCCGGGATACGAAGAGCGACGCGAACCTGCGGGTGGTGGCGGACGATCCCAAGAGCGGCTTTCTCCAAGCTTTCGCCCTCTACGGCATCGCGGCTCTCAAGTACGACGGCGGCAAGTACGACGAGGCTGCAAAGATTTACGAGGCGGTAGCGGCGACCTTCAAGGACAGCCCGCGAAAAGAGACCGCTTTGATCATGGCCGTTCGCACGCGCCTGCGGGGCGTTCGGCAGACCGACGGAAAGTGGAAGATCGCGCCTGAGAACCTGGAGGCCGGCAAGAGGGACATCGCGATGCTTCGAGCGGACTACCCCTCCTCGCGGTTTTTGGATAACGCTTACGATTGGGAGACGCGAACACTATTTCTGGATGGCAAGTACTCCGAAGCCTTCCTGCGCTACCTGCGCCAATATGGCCGGGCGAAGGATTACGACGGGCGCGTGAGCGCTCTTGCGTCCCTGGAGGAGCTTAAGGACACTCTGAAAGGCGCGGAAGCGGACAAGGTTCGAGCGGGGTTGCTGTCCGAGCCCGAGCTTTTGCAGCCTTACCTGGAATACCGGCTGTACCACGGCGAGGACCGGAAGAAGGGCTTGGATGGGCTGGTGACCTTAGCGAAGGCGGTCCTCGATAAGAAGCCGTCGACGGGGCTCTCCGCAGGAATCTTGGCGCGGCTGGCGGAGATTTCCTATCTGAAAGGCGACTACCCGACGGCTGAAGACTGGGCGGATCAGTCGCTGAAGACGGAAAGCGGCGATTTGGCCACCTATGTGCTCGCGAGCGCCCAGTTCAAGCAGAAGGATGTGGACAAGGCGGCGGACAACTACCGGAAGCTGATCCACGACTTCGAAGGCAGCTATCTCGTGGGAGCCTCCCGGGAAAACCTGGCATTGATCTACGAAGGCCGGGCCGATTGGGGCAAAGCGCTGGACGAATACCGGGCTCTCCAATATCGCTTCGACGTCGCCACCCTCGTGGACGTTCGGATGTCGGTCGAGGACCTGCAGCAGTACATCGCCTCCCACCAAAGCGACCCCGAACTCCCGAAGTTCAAGTTCGCGCTGGGTTTGCGCTACCTGCGTAAGGAGAACCTAGACGAGGCAGAGCGGTGGTTCAAAGATATTTCCGACGAAGACCGAAAGAAGATCGGCGAGGTCGGATCGCAGGATTACTCCTGGTTCGGAAACGACGATAAGAAGGGGCCGCGGGACACGATGGCGGACCCAATGGACACGATTCGCGACCTGCGAGGCCTGAAAGAGAAGTTCGCGGCGGCAACGACGCCGAACGACAAGGCTGCGGCGCAGTATGCGTTGGCGAGCTACTGGTACGAACGGCGTAACCTGCTGCTTTACAATGCCGCCTTCTGGGGTGGCGCTCGCAGCGTACTCGCCGGTTTCTGGGACGCGGGGATCGACAAGCAGGGGTACGCGAAGGCGATCGAGGACCACCACTACGAGCACGAATGCCTTTGGAAGGCGCGCAAGATCTGCGTGCTGCTCGCCAAGGACTATCCGAATTCGCCGGTCGTGCCGAAGGCGCTCTACCGTGCCGCGTGCGCGTCGCGTCGCCTGGCAGACTTCAACCCCTACTGGCGAGAGAAGCTTGCCAAGCCGCTATGGAACGAATCCATCGCCCTGATGGAGCGGGTCGCGAAGGAGCATCCCAATGACCCGCTTGCCAAGAACGCGGCGAAGTACGCGAAGGCGTTCAAGGAAGAGCGGGACGGTACGTCCCGCCAAGAGATGTTCGCCTTGGGTCGCTAGCCGCCGCGTTTGTTCGGGGTCATGCCTCCTCGGCCCCCGAACATGTTTGCCATGCCGGAGTAGTCGAGGGTGAAGGGCTTGCCGCACATGGCTTGCCATTGGCTTCGCTGGGCGGGGGTGAGCTCCTTGAGGGCCATGTTGGTCATCTTGATGCGCCATTCGTTTTGTTTGGCCTGCATTTCCTTGACCTGTTGCTGGTAGTTCGTATTGCCTCCAGGCGTGTTACCCTTCAGACCGGCAAACATCGCCTGCATGCCGTCGCGGACGATCGCGTTGATCTTGCGCTCTTCGTCGGGGGTGATCTTGAGGGACGCCTTCACCTCGGGGTGAAGCATTCCGGACGCGCCCATCTGTTGGAGCACGATCTGCTTCAGACGGCTCTTTTGAGCGGGCGAGAGCATGCCGATGATCTCCGCCTGCGACTTTCGCAAGTCTTGAATCATCTTCGCTCGGTCTGCGGTGGCCGAGCCCTGTCCGGAGCGGTTGGGGGTCATGTGCGCGAAGCTGGACATGAACTTGTCCTGGATCTTCTTAGCCGTCGCGGGGGGAATCTTGAGCTCCTTCTGCACGGAGGGGGCAAGAAGGTAAGAAGAGCCGATATCGACCAGGTTCGTGTTGAACCGAGTGCCTCCGGCCTGGACGCGAGGCTGGGCAGACGCGCCGCTGAGAACCGCCGAAACAAAGATCGCTACGGACAAGAAACGTCTCATGTTCAACACTATGTCACAAGCTTGAGCCTTTGTACTAATGGTGCCAAATGGCGGAGTGTACGGGCGGCGGCATCGGTTGGCCGGGCTTGATCGCCTCCCAGAGAATCGCGTTGAATTCGGTCGGGTCGGCGCGGTCGATGTCGGAGAAGTCGAGTTTGGCGGAACGGGCGACGAGTGCTCCCTTGCTGGGGTTTCGTAAGTTCACGTCGTATTGGGCTGGGAGGCAGTCGAAGGCGGAGAAGTCTGGCTTATCCGTAAAAGCGGCGATCATCGGAGTGGCGGCCGCGTCGTACTGGGTCATCGGCGGGAGTCCGAGGATCAGCTCCATCGTGCGGAGCATGGACGACGTCGTGTAGTGGGTGTGATCGACGAACTTGCGCTGGCCGTAGGGCGAAACGACGAGGCCGACGGTGCGGTGGGCGTCCACGTGGTCTGGGCCGTCCTGGGCGTCGTCCTGGATGATGAAAACGGCGGTCTCAGGCCAGAACTTGCTATGGCTGATCCCCTCGATGAGGCGGCCCAGGGCTTGGTCGTTGTTGGCGACGCAGGCTTGGGGGGTGTAGGCGTTGGCGGAGAGGCCCCGGGTGTGGTCCTCGGGGAGGGCCATGACCATGAAGTTCGGCCACTTGCCGGTCTGCTCGGCGGCGTGCATCTCTTTGAGGAAGAGATCGACCTTCTCGGTATCGCGTCCACCCCTTGCGAAGATCTTCTCGAACTCGGCGCTGCAGTCGAACTTCTCAGGATTCTCCTTGACCTCGCCGTGGGCGGCATCGTGGTCTTCTTGCCACTCCACGTACTCGCCGTAAATGCGGATGGCCTTGCCGTGGCGCTTGGCATTGCCCCAAATGTAGCCTGCGGGAGAGGAGGTGAGACGCGTGTCGCTATCGATCTCGCCACGATTGCTGTAGCTCTGGGTCCACATCTTCTCGCAGTAGTCGGTAGCGTAGGCAGCGTCGGTCCACTGGTGGCCGATCTGGGAGACTTCGCCGTCGGTGAAGAGATTGTCGAAGAGGACGGTGTCTTGGACCAGGCGGTGGCTGTTGGGGGTGATCTGCTGGCCAAACATGACGAGTTTTGGCTCGCCGTTGCCCTGCGGGATGTCGCCGAGGACCTGGTCGTAGGTGCGGTTCTCGCGGATCACGTAGAGGACGTGCTTGATCTTGCGCATGGCGGCGAGGATGCGCTTCGCATCGGGGTTATCGAGGATGGAACTGCCCTTGGGCCGGTTCGCGATGACCTGCTTGGTGAAGTCGGCTAATTGGCTTGAACCGGGCGATGGGATGAAGGCGAGATCGCCTTCCATGAGATCGGCGACGTAGGTGTACGGATAGCGAGACTTCGGATTTCCTTCGACGGGTTCGTGCTGAAGCTGCTTCGCGGAAGCGCTCGGACGAGGCTCCAAGCCCTGAGCGGTGCCGACGAGGATCTGCTTACGCTGGAGGTCGACGGCGACGGCGGATGGATAACGCCCGGTGGGAAGGAAGCCGAGGCCCTTGGAGTTTCTTCGGTTCGAGATATCGACGACGGCGACGGCGTTGTTACCCGCATTCGCGACGTAGAGCCGGTGGCTGGTGGGGTCGATGGCGAGGGCAATGGGGTTGGAGCCGATGAGGTCGTTCGCATTGAGCCCCACGTTGATCGTTTCTACGACTCGCTGGCCGTCCACGACGCTGACCGTGTTGCTTCCGCCGTTGCTGACGAAGAGGCGTCCGTCGGGAGCGTAGGCGAGGGCGCTGGGCTGGGTTCCCACGCGGACCTCGGCGATCTGGATGAGGTCGTCGCTGCGTAGGAGCGTCACGGAGCCGTCGCCCCAATTCGTAACGGCGAGCGTCTTGCCATCCGGAGAGGCGACCACGCCATAGGGCCGGTAGCCAACCTTCCGGCTGGCGACGACCGTGTCGCCATTCAGCTTGTAGACCGTGTCGTTCTGGATGTTCAGGACGACGAGCGAGCCGTCGGCGAGGGAGAGGATGCCGCTTACAAACCGTTCCTTCTCGTCCAGGCCGGAAATCTTGATCGGAGGTTGGGGCTGGAGGCGGCCATCGGTGAAGGTAAACCGAAGGACGGGGCCTGCATCCTCGGCAGGGAAGTCGGTGGCGTTGGGTCCCGCGTCGTGGGGTTTCGGCTTGTAGGGCTGGGAGCTTCCACCGGAAACGTAGAGCTCCGACTTGCGCGGGTCGAAGGCCATGCCGACCCAGATGCGCCCGACGTCTACGCTCTGGACGACCTTCTTCGAGGCGAGGTCCACGACATTCACGCTGTGGCCGTGGTAGCCGGACGTATTCACGAAGGCGAATTTGCCATCGGGGGAGAGGACGAGGTTGCCGGGCATATCGCCAGGAAGGGTCTCGATCGTTCCCGCAGGCGATAGTTTCCAATTGTTGGCGAGCCTGATCGCCCCTCGTTCGTCGCGTCGACCGACGTCGCTTTGAAATCGTCGCGCCACCCAAGTGGCTGAGAAGGCAGTTACCGCACCGAGCGCCAAGGCGAGCGCGATCCCCCGTTTTTGGACCATGGGTCTACGATACCGGGCAGGCCGAGCGGCTGGTGAGGGGTTGTCAAAAATAGGACGATCCGGCTCCCAGAGGGTGAGAAACCGGACCGCCGCTATGCAAGTGGCGCTTAACTCGCTTTGGACTTATAGAGCGCCAGTCGGTCCTGCATCTCCTTGTACGTAGCCGGGTCCTTGTCGGTCACGTTATCCATCAATTTCAGGGCGCGTTGCTGGGTAACCAATGCTTTGGCAGTGGCGCCGTTACGGTATTGAGCCAGGGCAAGCGTGTCGAGGGCATAGGCGAGGGTCAGGGGATCGTTGTCCTTTTCTCCTGCGTCCACCGACTGCTGGGCCAGGGAAAGGGCCAGCTTGAGGTCAGGGTTCTTAATCGGGTTCTTGTCGTCGATCATCGTCCAGGCGAGGCTGTTGAGGGCGACCGAGCTACCCTTGTAGATGCCGTTCGCCAGCTTCTTCGCGTAGTCGTTCATGCCGGGAAGGTTGCCCTTGGCCATGGCTTGGAACTTCAGCATGGCGAACTGGAGCTCTACGGCGCGGTCCTTGGCGAAGGCTTTGTCCATCTCTGCGACGGCCTTGGCGTAGTCGCCGTTCTGGAGGGGCACCATGAAGACGTCGATCTTGGCCTGGGCTTGGGCGGCCACAGCCTGCTCGGCGGCGAGCTTCTTGGCGTAGGCTTTGGCGTCGTAGGTTCCGGCGATCACCTGGTCGAGCACCGTGTCCAACCCAGCCATCGGGTGGCCGATCCAGGCGATCTGACCCTTTTGATCGACGACGAAAGCGGTGGGGATGCCGTTTTGATTGGCGGCGGTCATCCACGTCTTGGCCATCGTGCCTTCTTTGCCATCGATGGCGACGTTGTAGTCCATCTTGTCGCCGAAGTCCTTGACGAAGTCTTCGACCTTTTGGAAGTAGCTCTCGTCCGTGGGATTCTGTTCCTCGAAAGCGTCCACGCCGGTGAAGGTGACCTTGCCCGCGTACTTCTTGGCCATCTCGGTCAGATGGGGGATGCTCTGCTTGCAGGGGCCGCACCAGGTGGCCCAGAACTCCACGACGTAGACCTTGCCGTTCGCGAACGAATCGACGGGCGTTCCCTTGACCCACTTCGCCACCTTCATGGCGGGGGCCGGAGAACCGACGGAAAGGCTGGGACCGGCGACGGCGGCGAGCGCCGTCAGCGCCAACAACGTGGCGAGGGCAAATCTTAAGTTCAGGGGTCTCATGGCGTGCTCCTTACTTTTTGTAATACCGATGATATTACGAACGAAGTGCCGCCCCGAGAGGTTCTTAGAAAGTTTGAAGGCGGTCCAGCAACATTGGCGGACCGCCTAGCGAGGGTTTTGTTTGTGTTAGTGTGCTTTGAGAGTTAAGCCGAAACGTCCAGGGTCGCGTTGCCGAAGCCTGTGGGGACAGAGCCCTCGGTCTCGTTCGGAAGGGTGATGCCCTGGGTGGCCTGAGCCGACTGAGCGGCGTCGGTCGAGCCGCCGTGGTGATGGTGGCCATGCGCCTTGTGCATCGCCTGTCCGTCCTGCTGAAGGGTCGCGAACGCCTTCTGGGCGGAGGCGAGGTCGCCGGATTGCAAGGCGGTGCCGAGAGCGTTGAAGTCGTTCGACAGCGGGTTTTGGCTATTGCCCGTGCCGCTTCCGCTGTTCGCTCCGTTCTTGGGGGCGTTGGCTTGAATGGTGTCGAAAGCTTTCTGAGCACCAGCAAGGTCGCCCGATTTGAGCGCGTCGCCGAGCGCCTTGAAGTTCTGGGCGCGCTGCTGGAACTGAGAGCGCATGTCAGAAATCTGCGATTGAGACGCAGTCGAAAGAGATCCGCTAATCATGTAATGTCCTCCTGTGTGGAGTCCGAATCCAGTGCTTTTACCGGCTACGGATTCGTCTCCCCCTAAAATTCAGGCTTGGTTTCTTCATGACGTTCCTACACGGGGGCGACAGAATTCACAAATCTTCGGTGAAAATGCAAATGCGCGGATTCGCTGTAGAATCCGACCATGTTTGGGTTTATGTTTCCCTATGGTTGGTCTCCTACGGTGTCTTCGGGGACGACTCCCACCGACGCCAGGCTGATCGCCCAAGACACGGTTTTGCCGGTTGAACAGCGCCTCCAGGCCCTCGAATTGGCATGTGCGGGACTGTGGACGCTCCTGCAACAGAAGCATGGTTACACTGACGAAGAGCTGATGGCGGCGATTCACGAGGTGGATGGAAGGGACGGGCAGATCGACGGGAAGATCGGGCACGCGGGACAGGTCTGTCCACATTGCCATCGAAAGGCTCTGACGCGCAGCCCTGTGCGGTGTGCCTGGTGTGGCGGCGATTTGGGCGCGAAGCCGTTCTAGAGAGGGCCGTTTGTGGAATAGCTCCTTTGGATCGGAGCATTCCATGGACAACCCCTTCATGCTATTTCTGAACTTGGTGGTGTCAATCGGGATTTTCGCCCTGTTTCGTTGGGCAAAGAATCAGCGACCTTATTGACCTGGCTGGCCGCGTAAGATAGCGGAATGGAAAAGAGTGCGCAGAGGCTGATCGCGCAACGATTGCGGGCCGCGACGGACCAGGTGATCGCCACGACGAAAGCGATGCCGGAAGACAAGCTTCGTTGGACGCCCATGGAGAACGGGCGTTGCGTTTTGGAACTGCTGGCGGACTGCGTCCACTGCAGTTTGCGCGTGGCCAAGATCATCCAGCAGCGGAATTTCAACGACTTGCCGGACGCCCCGGATTGGCAAACGACCGACCTTGCCACTTTTCACGAACTGCTGCGGAGCAGCACCGAGGCCTATTGCGAGGTCGTGATGTCCGTGCCGGACGAGGATCTGACGCTCGAATTCGATGCGCCGTGGGGAGGGAAGCTGGAGGTCGGGGGAGGGATGTTCCACCCCTATTGGAACATGACCTACCACGAAGGGCAGATCAACTACATCCAGACCCTCTACGGCGACAAGGAAATGCACTTCTGAGGGCTACTTGGTTAGGAAGTAGTTGCCGATTCCTACCATGCCCAAACCCAGGCCGAGGATAAGGGCGATGACCTCTACTCCTTCACCCCAGTTTCCTTTCGGCGAGGGGGTGAAAAGAGGCTCGATGGCCGACTGGAAGGGAAGCGGGGTTCCAGCGTGGGCCAGAGCAAAGTAGCCGGCGACCAGTAAGCAGAACACGCCAACGATCATCATGGGTTTGCTTTGGGCGTTGCGCCTGTCGCGGCTGCCGTCATACCTTTCACGCGTTTTCAAGTAACCATCCGTCTTTTCGAGCGCAAATTTGGAGGATGCACAGATCGCTTCGATAATCGGCGCATCGCGCCGAATCTCCTGTTCGCCGTACATAGCGATGCGGATGGATTTCGCATTGCCGCGGACGAAGAGGCGGAGATTGTAGCGAGCGCTCGAGGAACCGCTGTTTGAGGTGTCGGAGAACCCGCTCAGCGTGAGTTTTTCGACGTCGTCGTAGTGAATTTGCCGCTCCTTCATCCACGGATAGAAGCCGGAGCGGTGAGTGATGCAGCGGGCGTCGTCGGAGAAGAAGGTGATGTTTCGGTACCACAGGCAGATCAGCGAAGGTGTGCCGAAGATAACCAGCGCCCAGACGAGCCCTGGTGTGCCTTGCGTCGAATAAGCCAACGGACCGAAGACGGCAATGAAAATGGGGAGAAAGAGGCCAGCGCCTATGAAATCCAACGAAAACCGATGCATGAGCTACTCAAGCATAGGACGGGAAGCCGAACCACGCGGTTGCGCTACGAGCCTTTCATCAGCATGAATAGCAAACCGGCGATAAATGCCACGCCGAGGACGACGAGGTTATAGGCGATGATGGCGTTCTTCGTCGCTTTTCCCGTCTGGGCGTTGAATTGGAAACCGCAGGACTGGCACTTGTGGAGGTGCATCATCTTCGGACCGAGAAGGCCGCCCCACCAGGTGTACTTGATCTCCTTGGCGGGAGAGGCGGAGCATTGGGGACAGACGGCGCCATTGGGGCGAGGATAGTTCGACGGTGCGGAACCCATGGCAATAGAGTAACAAATGCCCTTTAAACCCGGCTACCCCAAAAAGTTAGGAAATAAAAAACGCCCCACTTTCCGAAGAAAGCGGGGCGTTTTGGCCATGCCTAGTGGCTGTGGCCGTGACCCTCGTCTTCCTCTTGCGGAAGCTCGGCCACGATGGCTTCGGTGGTCAGCAGGAGGCCGCTGATGGAAGCGGCGTTCTGGAGGGCCTGGCGGACGACCTTGGTCGGGTCGACGACGCCTGCCTTGAACAGGTCCTCATAGACGAGCGTGGAGGCGTTGAAGCCCTTACCCTCGCGCTTGACGGCCTCGACGACCACGGAACCTTCCGCGCCCGCGTTCTCGGCGATAGTGCGGAGGGGAGCCTCGATGGCCTTGAGGATGATTCGGCGGCCGATTTCCTCGTCGCCGGGATACTCCTTGCCTTCGATGACCTTCGCCGCCATGATCAGCGCCGTGCCGCCGCCAGGAAGGATGCCTTCCTCAAGCGCCGCGCGGGTAGCCGCGATGGCGTCTTCGATGCGGGCCTTCTTTTCCTTGAGGGCCGTCTCGGTGGCCGCGCCAACCTTCACGACGGCAACGCCGCCGCTGAGCTTGGCCTGCCGCTCCAACAGCTTTTCCTTGTCGTAGGTGCTGTCGGTGGCTTCGATCTGCGCCTTGATCTGCTTGAGGCGTCCTTCGATACCGGCCTTCTTGCCCTTTCCGCCGACGATGGTGGTCGTCTCCTTCGTGATGACGAGGCGGGAGCAGCTACCGAGCATGTCGGGGGTGACGTTCTCGAGCTTGATGCCAAGGTCCTCGCTGATGAACTGGCCGCCCGTGAGGATCGCCATATCTTCGAGCATGGCCTTGCGGCGGTCGCCGAAGCCAGGAGCCTTGATGGCGGCGAGGGGCAGGTTGCCGCGAATGCGGTTCAGCACCAACGTGGCAAGGCACTCGTTCTCGACGTCTTCCGCGATGATGATGAAGGGGCGGCTCATCCGAATGACCTTCTCCAGCATGGGGATGAGGTCTTGAATGTTGCTGATCTTCTTCTCGTAGTAGAGGATCAGCGGCTCTTCGTAGACGGCCTCCATGCGGGTGGCGTCGGTCACGAAGTAGGGGGAAAGATAGCCCTTGTCGAACTGAAGGCCCTCGACGACCTCGGTGGAGGTCTCGGTGGACTTGCTCTCCTCGACCGTCACGACGCCGTCCTTGCCGACCGTGTTGATCACGTTGGCAACGAGCTCGCCGAGCTCGGGGTCGTTGGCGGAGATGGAGGCGACTTCCTTGATGCCCTTGTCGCCCTTGATCGGAGTGCTCTTCTTGGCGAGCTCCGCGACCAGCGCGTCCACGGCCTTGTCGATGCCAGCCTTGATCTGGGTGGCGTTCGAACCGGCGGCGACGTTGCGGATGCCCTCCTTGAAGATGGCCTGGGCGAGAACGGTGGCGGTGGTGGTGCCGTCGCCCGCGGTGTCGTTGGTCTTGCTGGAAACTTCGCGAATGAGCTGGGCGCCCATGTTCTCGAAGCGGTTCTCGACCTCGATCTCCTTGGCGATGGTCACGCCGTCGTTGATAACGGTCGGCGAGCCGAACTTGCGCTCGAGAACGACATTGCGACCACGCGGCCCAAGGGTGACCTTGACGGCGTTCGCAAGCTTGTCGACGCCCGCTTCGAGATACTTACGGGCTTCGTCGGTGAATTTGATGTCTTTTGCTGCCATTTTTTTCCTGTGAGTGGGGAATGGTGAATGGTAAATGGTTAGGACCGAAGGTGGGTTCTCAGTTTGTGGAGCATTCTTCCCAAGCGCTCCGTTAGGGCGAGTTGAGTCTCCATAGAATTGTTTGTGACGTAGCCAAGCCGCAAAGCCACTTCGACACATGCTTCCGTCTCGCAGAGCGAGCCCATGGCCATGTCGACGAAGCGAGCGAACTCCTTATTGCCATCTCGTCCCCATCCTTCCGCGATATTCAGAACTACAGAGGTCGTGGCTCGTCGCATTTGAGCTCCAAGCCCGAATTGCTCGTGAGGCGGGAAGGTTGCCGTTACTTCATAGGCAGAAGTGACGAGTTCTAAACCCACCTGCCAGACCCGAAGCTCTCGAAACCCGCCGGTGGTCTGAGGACTACCATAAGGGGCGCGTGTCTCTTCGACCACGTCCATGACGAGCTCATTTAGGCTGTAAGCGTCGAAAGTCGAAACCATTTACAATTGACTTCTTACGATTTACGCGAAGCTACTTCGCCGCTCCCGCCAGCGCGCCTTCGAGCACGGCGAGAACGTCTTCGGCTCGGAGGATGATGTAGTCCTTGCCGTCGACGGTGACTTCCGTGCCGCTGTACTTGCCGTACAGGACGACTTCACCGGCTTTGACGCCTACGGGGGCGAGTTGGCCGCTGTCCAGGCGCTTGCCGGGGCCGACGGCGATGACGGTGCCTTTCAGAGGCTTCTCTTGGGCGGTGTCGGGAAGGATGATTCCGCCAGCCGTCTTTTCCTCTTTGGCCGCGGCCTCGACGACGATTCGATCGTGCAGGGGTTGCAATGCCATGGTCGTGTTGTTTCTCCTCAAGTGAATTTCTGTCGAAATCTGGATTAGCAGTGTACCCACGAGAGTGCTAATCGGACTAGGCGTTTTTGTTCAATTATCGCTGAGCCATGCTGAACCGGGCCAGCCTATTGATTTAGGTTCCTTTGAGGGATGCGGCATTGCATGTTTGCCGCATAAAACCTTGGCATTTTCAACAAACTCGGTTATGATAGCTGAAACGGTTCAGCGGCAATGGCAGAGCGAGTCACGATCCTAGATGTAGCGAAAAAAGCCCAGGTGAGTAAGGTCACCGTGAGCTACGTTTTGAACGGGCACGGGCAGTCGCAGCGCATTTCCCCGGTGACGGAGGAGCGTGTGATGGCCGCCGCTCGCGAACTGGGATACCGGCCAAATGCGATCGCCCGCATGCTGGCCCGCCGCAAAACGGACATGCTCGCCGTCGTCTTCCAGTCCGGTGAGTACTTTTCCTTCTGGTCGAGCTTTACGAGCGAAGTGATGAAGGGCGTGTGCGACGCGACGGTGGAGCGCGGCTACGACCTCATGCTGCACACAAAACACGTCAGCCACGGTGGCAGGGAAGCGGACGCCCTGGCCGATGGACGATGCGATGGAGCGCTTATCCTGCGCGACCACAACGACGACACCCTCCAAGAACTCATACGCAGGCAGCTGCCATGCGTCCAGTTCTTCACCCGCAGCGATGCCGCGAACGTGCCGTTCGTGGATAGCGACAACTACTCGGGCGGTCGAATGGCGACCCGGCATCTGCTGGAGCTGGGGCACACGAACGTTCTGATGGTGCGTGGAAGCGACCAGTCGGTCAGCTCCAACGACCGCTATAACGGCTACCGGGATGCGATGGAAGGGGCCGGTTTACGGGCGCATTCGCTGATCTTGGAAAGCCCGACGAGTCCCCTTGACGACTTTTTGAACCTGATGCTCGCCCCCGAACGCCCGACGGCGATCTTCGTCTGGTCCGACGATGTGGCGATCGGCTGCATCAGCGCTTTGCGTTCCGTTGGCCTCACCGTTCCCGACGACGTATCGATCGTCGGCTTCGACTCGACGGAAGCTGCAAAGCATTCCAATCCGCCACTTACGAGTGTCCACCAACCCGTTTTCGAGATGGCGCGCCAGGCGGCCTTGATGCTGATCGACATCATCGAGGAAAAGCCGTTGGAGCGCACTCAAGTTTTGTATCCCCTAACTCTTCACACGAGGGCGTCTACCGCCGCCCGGATTTCAACGAGGTAATCCCATGCATCGTCGCAAACTTGCCTTCACGCTTATTGAGCTCCTTGTCGTTATCGCGATCATCGCGATTCTTGCCGCCATTCTTTTCCCCGTCTTCGCCCAAGCCAAACTTGCCGCGAAGACGGCCACGAGCATCTCCAACCAGAAGCAGATCAACCTCGCTATGTTGATCTACGCTGGTGACTTCGACGACATCCGAGTCCCCCGAAACCGGCAGGACATCCAGTACGACGCGATGGGCAACTTCGTTGCCGTCACGAACGAGATGAACTGGAAGCAACTGATCCAGCCGTACACCAAGAACCAGGATATGTTCAGCGATCCGGTTAACCCGGCTTCGAAGTTCTTGGACTTCCACTCCGATACGGCTAGCCGAACGTTCTTCGGCTGGAACCCTGCCGCCGTCGCGTCGAACCTTACTTTCCATCGAGGCTACAACTGGGCGAACTCGTGGAACGGTCGCTTCGACCAAGGTGGCTCGATGACCGGATGGGTAGAGCCCGCCAAAACACTCGCAGTCGTCGAATCGAAGGAATTGAACGAGAGCAGCGGCCCCTTCGACGCTTGGAGGCAGGACGTCGATTCTGGCTATAGCTGGCTTGCCGTACCACCCGTCACCGGTTTACGTTGGAACTGGGGCGGCGACAAGTACGGGAACAAGGCGATGGCGGTCTCGTTCCAGGACGGGCACGCCAAGCGGCTTGGCTATGGTGAGATGTGCGGTATTCATATGGTCCCCGGCGACGGCAAGATCAACTACTGGGGTTTGCAGGCAGGCGACGCGGACTGGGCGACGGCCATGTGCGACACGCTTCCGGTGCAATTCGATTAGGAGACCTGGAGGCCCTTCCAGGAGAGCGGAGGGGCCTTCCATCCCAATATAGGGGACAGACCCAAACCATGAGAATCTTCACCGCTTTTTCGCTCCTTCTTTGTCTATTTCTTGCCGGTTGTCATGACTCAAGCGGCCCTGATCCAAAATTGGAAACGGCCCGAGTAAACAAGGCACAGAGCATGCGCTCCTTCTTCGATAAAGCTCAGGGCAATTACGACTCGCTCAGTGGAGGCGACAAAGCAGAGTTCGTGCAGCTCTGTGGCGGCGACGAGGAGAAGGCGATGAAGGTCTGGAACATGATGAAGACCGGCTCGGGCGGCTCGTCGAAGTAGCCGTTCATCCTTAGTCGTCTCGACACGTGCCTACGGCGCGGCTGCTTACCTACACCCAAAAGGATCCCCACCTTGATTCTTGCTACTGCGATCGCCCTTTCCATGCAATCCGCGAAGCTCGAAGGAGAAGCCCTCCTCGAGGACCTTCAGCACCGAGCCGTGACCTTCTTTTGGAAGGAATCCAATCCGCGCACCGGATACACGAAGGATCGCGCTTCGAATGTGGCCGATCACGACGAATACAATGTCGCGAGTTGCGCGGCGACGGGGTTTGCCTTGGCCGCTTACACGATTGGAGCGGAACGCAAGTGGCTCGACCGCAAGCTGGCTTTGGAGCGAACGCGGTTAGTGCTCCGCAGCCTCCTCACGAAGTATCCACAAGAGCACGGATGGCTCTATCACTTCGTGGATTGGGAGACGGGCGCGCGGATGTGGAACAGCGAATCTTCCAGTATCGACACGAGCATTTGCCTTGCGGGGATCATCGTGGCCAGACAGTATTGGAAGGACCCTCAGATCACGGCCGACGCCGACGCTTTCATGAAGCGGATGGATTGGAAGTGGATGATGACGGACGGGGGGAAGAAGCCGATGGAGGGCATCTTCAGCATGGGCTGGAAGCCTGAAGAAGGGTTCATCGAAAGCCGCTGGCGTGGCTACTCGGAAGAGAAGATGCTCTACCTCCAGGCTTACGGAATCGACCCCTCGCTGAACGCATGGGGCTTCGACCTGAACGAACGACAGCTTGAGATTTACAAGGGTATTCAATACATCCACGGTGGCCCGCTCTTTATCCACCAGATGTCGGAGTCGTTCTATAGCTTCTCGGACATGCGCGACCGGCGGGGATACAGCTATTGGGTCTCCAGCCGTAACGCCGCTCGAGCGAACCGGCAGTACTGCATCGACAACCCGAAGGCGTTCAAGGCGTACGGCAAAGACTTCTGGGGGCTGAGCGCCTGCGACGGACCGGACGGCTACAACGCCTTTGGCGCGCCCGGCTGGATCAACGACGACGGAACGATCACACCGACGAGCGCGGTGGCGACGATGCCGTTCTTGCCTGCCGAGAGTCTGTCCTTCGCCCAAGCGATGCGGCGCGACCACCCGAACGCGTGGGGAAGATACGGCTTCCCGAACGGCTACAACCCCTCCCGCAACTACACCGACCCCGACGTGATCGGCATCGACCTGGGCATGATGCTGCTCGGGATCGAGAACGCCCGCACGGGGATGATTTGGAAGCTCTCGAAGTCCTTTCCTCCCATCAAGCGTGGCTACGACCGAATGGGATTCCGCGCGGCCCCCGGCTCGAACAAGGGACCGCTCTGGCAAGGTTAGCCGCCTAGCGTCTTGAAATACTCCTCGAAGAACGCCTTGGAATCGACCTTCGTCGCCACCAAGTCGTCGCCTTCTCCGACCGCGAACTTCGTCTGACCCTTTTCGGGGTTGACCGTCACCCGGCCATGCTCGAATGTAACCAGGCCAGGATTGAAAATCGAGGCTGCCGCGAGAGGATCGTGGAAGGTCATCACGTTGTCGTGGTCGAACCAGTCCCCCGCCATCTTCAAAACCAGCTCTAGCAGTGGCCCTTTGAAGGTCGAGTGAACCTGCTCTTTGTTGAGCTGGCACTGCATCGTCACGTCGAGCCCGACCCAATAGTGGCGATGGCGGTTCGCCTTCGCGACCATGGCCGTGGCGACGGGGTCGCTGTAGCAATTCCACTCGCTTTCGATGTTCAGGGTGAAAACCCCGGCCATCGAAACGAACTCCTTGAGCAGGCTGGGAATCTCCGGATCGAGGGCGAAGAGGAGGGCGATATTCTGCATCGGCCCCACCGCGAGAAGGGTGATCTCATGGGGGCGTGCCCGGATCGTCTTGCGAAGGAAGTCCACAGCCTCATCCGGTTTCCGGTCTTTCTTGTGGGGCAAGTCGGCAATGGCCTCGTAATGGCGGCAGCCGGGCTGTCCGGGGCCGTAGGCGAGGACATCGGAGCGCCCGCAGTGGATGGGAACGTTCTTCCGCCCCGCGGCATGACAGAGAACTTCCGCAATGGCCGCGCGCTGCTCGACCGCGCCGGTGACGGTCGTGATGCCTAGCAGGTCGCACTCCTTCTTCTTGAGGAGATAGCTGATTACCAGGGCGTCGTCGATGTCGTTGCCGGGATCGGTGTCGAGGAGAATCGGAACTCTGTCCATCTTAGTGAAATCTTACTGAGTTTGGAGGCGATGGTTGTATGCTGGCACGTCGTGCATTTCCCGGATTTCACCACGCAGCAATGGGTTCTGGGGATGATTACGGCTGTCTTCATCGGCTTCAGCAAAACGGGAATTCCGGGTGCCGGGGTTTTGGTCGTGCCGTTGATGGCGACTGCCTTTGGCGGGCGCCTTTCCGTGGGAGCCCTCCTCCCAATCCTCATCGCAGGGGATATCTTCGCGATGCTCTGGTACCGCAAGAGCGGCAAGCTGGACCAGGTTTGGCGGCTGGCTCCGTGGGTCATCGCGGGGATGCTCGCCGGAGCGGTGCTTCTTTGGTTTCTCGGCGAGCAGACAGGGAAGGACAAGCTGAACCCGATCATCGGCGTGCTCGTGCTCGGGATGCTCGGCCTGAACCTGGCAAGGCGATGGTATGGGGACAAGATCACGCCCCATTCGAAGGCGGGAGTCGGGGTTTGCGGCACCTTCGCAGGCTTCTCGACGACGATCTCCAACGCGGCCGGCCCGATCATGGCGATCTACATGCAGGCGATGGGGATGGACAAGGAGAAGCTGCTGGGCACGAGTGCGTGGTACTTCTTCATCTTCAACCTGATAAAGGTTCCCATCTACGTCGTGATCTACCTCCTCGCGCCCCAAAACCCGATCTGGACGGCTCACACGTTGCTCTTCGACCTGCTGGCCCTGCCAGCGGTGGCGATTGGAGCATACGTAGGACGCTGGCTGGTGCCCCGCATGAACCAAAAGGCGTTCGACGTCCTCGTCTTGGTGCTCGCGGCAGTGGCAGCGGTCAAGCTGATCGTGTGAGAACTGTATCGGTCGGCGCACTCCCGAAGCGGGAAAACTAGGCTTCATGACCGGAACCCATGGTGAGTTTGTTCTCGACGATGCCCTTGCCCGGATGGATATGGAGCGCGTGCACGAGTGGCTCTCCTCATCCTATTGGAGTCCCGGGGTGTCCCGTGAGTTGGTCGAGAAGGCGTTCGCCCGGACCCAACTGGTAGTGGGCGCCTATCGAGAGGGCGCGCAAGTGGGCGTGTTGAGGGTGATCTCTGACGGCACCACCTTCGCCTGGATTGGCGACGTATGGGTAGACGAATCGGCCCGGAAGCAGGGGCTGGCGAAAGCGATGGTCAGATTCGCCCTGGAACATCCCGACCACAAGGGCCTCCGGCGCTGGGTGCTCGCCACCAAGGACGCGCATACGGTTTACGAGGAGTGCGGGTTCGGTCCGCTCGAGGAACCCTCGCGCTGGATGATCTACAAGCCGAACGCGACCTGGCCGCCGACGCCCTAGGGATAGTAGCGAAACTTCGCCATGTCGACCCGCCCGTCGATCGTGAAGTCCACCCCTTCCTCGACAAGCCGGTCGTGCTGGATGGTCTCCAGGTTGGGGTCCTTCTTCCAGACGGGCAGCCGTCCGTCGGCTCCGACGACGCGCCACCAGGGGATGTTGTTGGGGCAGTTGGACATCCAACGGCCGATCAGGAGCCCGGAAACGGGATTCGGCAGTGCCTGCCCAAGATCGCCGTACGAGGCGCAACGGCCTTCAGGAATGGCGCGGACGAGGGGCCAAAGGGCGTCTAGCGCGGACATTGCCTAGTTTAGATTTTTGATGGGCTGTTTTGGATTGTTTCGAATCGCATAGTTTCGGCGATTTCAACCTCGGCTTCAACAAAAATAAGGGTGGACCCCAAAAGGTCCACCCTTATTCGTGAGAGTTAGTTGCGCGTGGCGTTCATCCGAGGCGTGGCGGGCGCCACCTCGACGTAAGCGTTTGCCGGAACGACGAGGTAGATGTTCTCACCGATCTCTTCCCATGTGCCTTCCTGAGCGTAGTTGACGCCGCTCATGAAGTCCACGATCTTCTGCCGCATGGCGGGCTCGGTGGAGGCAAGGTTGAGGATCTGCTGCTCACCGTTCTTCAGTCCGTTCGCCGCAGACATCGCGTCTTCGAACGACACGATCTGCCGACGTACCGTCACGGTGTAGCGTGCGGCGGACTTAAGGGTGTAAGCCTTGTGCTCGGGCGTGGACGGCATTTCGGCATCGTCCTCGAACTCTTCTTCATCGCGACGCGTGAGGTACCTCGCAACTCGCGAAAACAAACCAGGCTTCTCGTCCTGGAGAACCATCTCTTCCATGATCATTTCCTCCAAATCAGGTTCGTGAGCCGAAGATCGCGCTTCCGATTCTGACGTGGGTGGCTCCTTCCTGGATCGCCACGTCAAAGTCTTGGCTCATGCCCATGCTTAAGTCTTCGACTCCAATTCGCCGGGCGAGGGTTCGAAGCTCTCGAAAGTACGTCCGAGATTTCTCCGCGTCGTCCACGGCGGGGCCGATGGTCATAAGCCCGCATAAGCGAACCTTTTGATAGTGTAGAGCGACTTTATTGAAATCGTCAAGGTCATCGGCAGAAATACCTGCTTTTTGCGGTTCATTCGCAATATTCACTTCTACGAATCCTTGAACCTGGCGGCCAGCCTTGGCAATCTCCTTGAGCTGCCCCTCCGAGTCGATGGTGTGAATGACGTGGAAAAGCTGGGCAATCTTCTTCGCCTTATTCGATTGGAGCGTGCCGACGAAGTGCCAGACGATATCGTCCGGGAGGGCTTCGATTTTGGGCTGAGCCTCCTGAAGGCGGCTCTCGCCGAAGTGGCGATGACCGGCTTCGTAGGCTTCCCGGATCGATTCGACGGGGAAGGTCTTCGAGACTGCCACGAGGATGACCTCAGCGGGATCGCGGCCCGCCTGCTTACAGGCGGTCTGGATTTGGGATTGGATCGCGACCAGATTCTCTGCGACGGACATGGGTTTCGATTATGGTTCGCAGGCACAAAAAAGCCCGGCGCCTTCGGGCGCCGGGCAAGAAACGGACTTAGGCCAGTCTCTTCTTGTAGTCGTAGATCTTGACGATGTACAGGATCCAGAACACGAATCCCACGAGCCCAATGATTCCTCCTACGCAGGGAATGATTGAGCAGATCGAGCAGATCGCATAGATGCGCGCCTGTTGTTCTCCGTAGTCGCTTCCGTCGTCCATGTTCTTGCTTTGCGCATAGAGCCTGTAGGACTGGGATATCTTCGGATAAAGAATGAAGTTCCAGTACCACCCAAAAACAGGGATCAGCAGAAGCCAAACTTGATTTGCGGGAATCTGTTGAAACTGGGCGGGAACGCTTGAATAGGCGTTATAAACCAGAAAAGCAAAAAGAATTGCCACTCCCAAAACGACCACAAACATGGTCATCAGGAGACCGGCCGAGAACAAATTTTGACTGTCCATTAACCTTCCCCAAAACTCTTTTTTATTGGCTTAGCCGCGTCCCAACGCAAATCCAAACGCAGACTATGCTGCAATAGAGACGGACTACGCAGCGCCTCTGATGCGCAACAACTGTAAAACATACAACGTGGCGTAAACGACGAACGCGGCCCACGTTCCAACCTCTGCCGTTTCGGGGCGAGTCTTACGGGCATATTCGAGGATCAGGATCGGCCCGACGAGGAAGACCACCTTGCCACAGACAAACGGAAAAGGCCCCATGGCGGCGAGCCAGGAAAACAGAGGATTGCCCTCGCCGAAGCCACGGCCGAAGAGCAGGATCGTCGACACGAGGTCAAAAAGACCGAGGGTGACCAGGCAGAGGGTCGATAGATGGACTGGCTTGTTGAGCATCTTGGGGATTGCTTGATTGCTGGATTGCTTGATTGTCGATTTTAGAGCCTCGATAGTCTATGTAGCAATCGAGCAATCAGGCAATCAAGCAATTTCCTAGGCCGTTCCGTAAAGTCGGTCGCCGAAATCTCCGAGGCCGGGGACGATGAAGAACCTCTCGTTCAGCCCCTCGTCCAAAGACGCTGTGTAGATTGGGACGGTGGGGTGAGCTTCTTCGAATTTGGCGACCCCTTCCGGAGCCGCCACGATGCAGACCATCGCGATCGACTGAGCGCCATGGGCTTTGATGACGTCCACGGCCTGGGCCGCCGACCCGCCCGTGGCGAGCATAGGGTCGAGGCAGATGGCGAAACGGTCGGCAAGGGGCGGGAGCTTGGAGTAGTAGCTACGAGCCACCGCCGTCGTCTCATGCCGCTCTAGGCCCACATAGCCCACGGCGACGTCGGGAAAGAGTTGGACCACGGACTCCAGCATGCCGAGCCCGGCTCGCAAGACGGGTACAGCGGCCAGCCCTTGGGAGAGCAGGCGGCCTTTCGTCGTCTTAACGGGAGTCTCGATGTCGTGTTCGGCGGTTGCGACGTTGCGAGTGGCTTCCAGGACGAGCATTGTCGTCAGGTTTCGGCACAGATCGCGGAAGGCGGCGGGTGGCGTGGCCTTGTCCCGGAGTCGCGATAACAGATGTTTCGCCAGGGGGTGATCGACGACTTGCAGCGGCATGGCGCTATTTTGCCTCAGAAGGATTTGTCTGGCTACTTGCCCCGGAGGGTCCAGAAAGGTCAAAATCTTAACTTCCATTCCTCCGGCGAACGCGTTGGTAGCCAAATGGGCCTTAACAAATGTCGAATTTAAGCGTTGCGGGAGTGATATTGGCAGCGGGGAAGGGAACCCGCATGAAGTCGTCTCTCCCGAAAGGTCTCCACGAGGTTTGCGGCCTGCCCATGGTCGATCTCGTCGGTCGGGCCATGAAGGCGGCGGGAATCTCGCGGATCATCGTCGTCGTCGGACATGAAGGCGAACTCGTTCAGGAACGCCTGGGAGACGGCTACGAATACGCGTGGCAGCGCGAGCAGCACGGTACCGGGCATGCCGCCAGGATGGCGGCGCCACTTTTGGCCGGGCATAAAGGGCTCGTCGTCGTCGCTCCGGGGGATACACCCCTCGTTTCCAAAGAGACGTTTCAAGAATTGATTGCCGGGTTCAAACCCGGGTTGAAGTGCCTCGTCGCCTCTTCGAACGTCGCCGAGCCGAAAGGCTACGGGCGGATCGTCCGCGAAGGCGAGGTTGTGAAGGGCATCGTCGAGGAAAAGGACGCGACGCCCGAGCAGCGCCAGATTCGCGAGGTGAATTCGGCCATCTACGCTTTCGACGCCGAAACCCTGCTCGCCGAGCTTCCCAAGCTTAAGAACGACAACGCCCAAGGGGAGTACTACCTGACGGACGTGGTCGCGGCCTGCGCGAAGGAGGGAGCCGCCGATGCGCTCGTTTTCGAAGACCCGTCGATCTTGGTCGGAGTAAACGATCGGTGGCAGCTCGCCCAGGCCGATAAGGCGCTTCGACAAAGGATATTGCGTTTTCACGCCGAATCGGGGGTTACCGTCATGGACCCGGACACCACTTATCTCGGCGCGGAGGTAGAGATCGGAGTCGACACCGTCCTCGAGCCCAATACTATGATTGTCGGCCGCACCAAGGTGGGCCGTAATTGCCGGATCGGTCCGTTCACCCGCATCGAAGATTGCGAGATCGGGGACGACGTGAACATCTACGTGAGCTATCTCAAAGAGGCGAAGCTCCACGAGACCGCGAAGGTGGGACCCTTCGCCCACATCCGTCCCGCGTCCGAGCTCTATCCGGACGTGAAAATCGGCAACTTTGTCGAAACCAAGAACGCGGTTTTAGCCGAGGGAGTGAAGGTAAGCCACCTGAGCTACGTCGGCGACGCCTCCGTAGGGGCGAACACGAACATCGGAGCGGGGACGATCACCTGCAACTACGATGGTTTCAACAAGAGCAGGACGGAGATCGGCAAGGACGTCTTCGTCGGCTCGAATAGCACGCTGGTGGCTCCGGTCACAATCGGCGACGGAGCGATGACGGCGGCAGGTAGCGTCGTCACAAGCGGCGTTTATCCAGCGGATTCATTGGTAGTCGGAAGAAGTCGGACCGAGGTCAAGGAACAATGGGCAGCACAGTGGCGGAACAAGAAGAAGAAAAACTGAATAAGAACAATCTCAAGGGCATGAAGCTGTTCGCGGGCAACGCGAACGTCGGCCTCGGAGAGCGTATCGCGAATTACCTGGGCGTCGAGCTCGGGCAGATGACCACAAGCCGGTTCGCCGACGGGGAAATCCAGGTGAAGATCGAGGAGAGCGCTCGCGGCAACGACGTCTTCCTTCTTCAACCCACCTGCGCACCCACAAACGACAATTTGATGGAGCTCATGATCATGCTGGACGCATTCCGCCGCGCGTCCGCCAGCAAGATCACGGTCGTGATGCCGTACTACGGCTACGCCCGCCAAGATAAGAAGATCAAGCCCCGCGAGCCGATCACGGCCCGCCTCGTGGCCGATATGATCACGATGGCCGGAGCCCAGCGCATTTTGGCGGTAGACCTCCACGCAGACCAGATCCAGGGCTTCTTCAATTGCCCGGTGGACCACCTTTACGGCGGCCCCATCATCGGCGAACACCTCATCAAGCAGAAGTACAAAGGGCGCGACGACGTCGTCATCGTTAGCCCCGACGTCGCCGGTGTCGGAAGGGCGAAGGCGTTGGCGGAAATGCTGCAAACGTCGTTCGTCGTCATCGCCAAGCGGCGTCCCCGCCCCAACCACGTCGAGGTCGTGGAAATCGTCGGTGAGTACAAGGACAAGACCTGTATCTTCATCGACGACATGATCGACACCGGCGGCTCCATCATCAGCGGCGCAAATGCCCTGCTCGAGCGAGGCGCGAAGGACGTCATTGCGACCTGCACCCATCCCGTCTTCAGCCGCGAGGCAACCCACAAGCTCCAGGAGAGCGCCATTTCGAAGGTCATCTGCCTGGACACGATTCCGATTTCCGAGGACAAGCTCGTACCGAAATTGACGATCTTGGAATCGGCTCCCCTGATCAGCAAGGCGATCGCCCGGATTCATCAGAACCAGTCGGTCAGCTCGCTTTTTCACGACTGGCGATAGGGGCCGTGGAAAAAGATTCGGAATCTTTAACCTGGCACGTACGTCTGTCGGATAACGAGCCTTGGAAGAAATGGGTGATCTTCGCGGTCGCCGCGGGAGCGGCGGTTGCGGGGGCGTTTCTCGGCGGAGTGTTGCTAGCTGTGCTTGGGTTTGCTATTATCCTTGCGGCAACGGCGGAACACTGGCTGGGTACGAAGTTCGCCCTAAACTCGAAAGGCGCTTCGGCTCGCACAGGCGTGAGCGTCACGGCGATCGATTGGGGCGATGTGAAACGCGCAATCGGAGACCCGGACGGCATCAAGCTGACGCCGCTGGAGAAAGATGGCGCTTTGAGCCCGTTTCGAGGCGTTTATCTTCGATTTGGGAGCGCGGACAGGGATAGGATTGTGGCAACCGTCCGTACTCTTGGTGGAATAGAAATTGGAACTCTGGAACGAAGAACTGACTGAGGCGGAACGGGATGCCCTCATTGAGAAGGCTGCCTCAGAGATTCTCAAGCGGAAGCTTCAAGCTCCCGCCATCCTGATGCTGGAGCTCCATAAGCCGCTGGCCTACGTCGGTACGCAGGCGACCCTCGCTTTTTCCCCATTCATCATTCCTTTTCTCGGCTTCGACGCCGTTAACAACTACAGCCGATTGTTCGCAAAGAAAGAGAACGTTGAGCTTTTGCTGCAGCGACTCGAAGCGAAGCCTAAACAGGCACACGACTCAAAGGAGAACTAATGCAGTATCTCGACACGGGCTGGTTTGGAATCTTATTCACCACCATTCTGGTCCTGTTTATTCTAGGAAACATCAAGCGTGCGAAGTCGGGCCGGAATCTATATATCCGCCGCATCGCGGGCTTGAACGCAATCGACGAAGCGGTCGGTCGCGCTACGGAAATGGGCAGACCGGTGGTCATGGTCCCCGGTCTGGGCGTGCTGAACGCGATCTCCGTGCAGGCCTTGAACATCTTCGGCTATGTGGCGCGGGTGGCGGCGAGATTCTCCACGCCCATCCGCATCTGCTGCGGCGACGCGGCGGTTTACACGGTCGGCCAGGAGATCATCCGCGACGTTTACCAGCAGGAAGGCCTTGAAGACCGCTACGACCAAGACTCGGTGCGGTTCGTCAGTGACCAGCAATTTGCGTTCGCAGCCGGTGTTTCCGGCTTGATCCTTCGCGAACAGGCGGCGGCGACCTTCTTCATGGGCCAGTTCTATGCGGAGTCGTTGATCTTTGCCGAGACGGCAAACTCGGTTGGCGCGATCCAGGTCGCCAGCTCGACCGAGAACACCCAGACGCCGTTCTTCATCGCAGCATGCGACTACGTTCTCATCGGCGAAGAGTTCTACGCGGCGAGCGCGTACCTCACCCGGCAGCCGGTTTTGGTCGGCAGCTTGGTCGGACAAGACTGGGCGAAGGTTTTGATCGCGTTCACGATTGTCATTGGCGCGCTGATGAACACCTTCCAATTGGGGGCATTCAACATCAATACGGTTACAGAGGAAAGGGTTCACACGAAGATGGTTCCTACGACTGGCCCGGACGGTCAGCCCGCCGCGAGGCCCGCGAAACTTTCTGACTCCCTCATGTCGCACTTCTTCAAGCCGCAAAGCGATCCTGACACCAAGGTAGATCGCCCGAAAGACCCCGAAGCGGCGCCGGATAGCGGAGGAGGCCAGTAATGGATTTTCTGGCGCAAGCCCTTCCCGATAATTTTTGGAGACACCAAAACGGCTCCTCGACCCTCTGGCTGTGGACGTTCATCGGCCTCGTCGTGGGCATCGCCCTCATCTTCGGCTTGATGAATATGCCAAGCCAGATGCGGCGTCCCGTCGTCGTCGGCGTGACGTTCCTCTCTGGCCTCTTCTACGTCCTGCTCTACTTCTGGCCGGCCCCGGTCGCCCGCGACCCTGGGACCTTGCCGACGGACCTCGTCGACAAAGTCGGCTTTTGGATAGAAGACGCGGTACCGAGCGTCGCCCAGTTTTCGAACATCCTCACCGCGTTCCTCCTAGGCCTCGGTATCTACTCCGTCCTGAGGATTCACTCGCGCAAGCTGATCAAGCAGCAGCAGGACTGGGCGTTCAGCGCAGTTCTGCTGGTCTGCATGGTTCTGATGGTCATCTTTGGCTACTGGAACTGGGCGAACCGGATCAGTCCGACAGGCCCCCTGCTCGACTTGCAGTCGAATTGGAAGTTCCAGAACTACGCAGCCGACCTTCTGTTCGACGGTCTGTTCCAGCAGATGAACGGAGCGATGTTCTCGATCATCGCCTTCTATATCCTCTCCGCCGCGTATCGCGCTTTCCGAGTCCGCTCGATCGAAGCGACGATCCTGCTGGCGGCAGCCCTGATCATGATGCTGAGCCTCATGGGTTCGGTGGCGAGCTTCTGGGACGGCGCTGCCGGGCACGTCAGCGAAAATTTGACGCTCACGTCGATCTCGACCTGGCTGCGCGACAACTTGCAGACTTCGAGCTTGAGAAGTATCGACTTCGGAATAGGCATCGGAGCCCTCGCCATGGGTCTGAGACTCTGGCTGAGCCTTGAAAAGACGGGGGCGGGAAGCTAATGGCGCAAGCACCAGATAAATCGCTTGGAGACAAGCTCCAGTCGCTCAACAAGACGACACTTTTCGCCATCCTCTTCGCGGTCACGTCGATCCCGTTGTTCTTCCCCGGCATGAAGGTGCCGAACAAGCCGGAAGAATCGACGATCGACCTCTACGCGACGCTGATGCAGCTCCCGGAGAACAGTACGGTCCTCGTGGCCTCCGACTGGACGGACTCCACCCGCGGTGAAAGCGGCGGGCAGTTTGAAGCGCTCTTCCGCATCATGATGCGGCGGCACCTCAAAGCGGCGATCTACACGACCGCCGACCCCCAGGCCCCGCAGGTCGCCCGCGACAACATCGCCTCCTTGAATGAGGAGCGGGTAGCCGCCGGTCAGAAGCCGTACGAACGGTGGAACGACTACGTGGTTCTCGGCTTTTTCCCGAACGCGGAAGGTACGGCCGTCTCCATTGGCACCAACGTCGCCACCGCCTTCAAGGGACGTAAGGACATCGCCCCCAACGGCATTTCCACCGACGTCTACCAATCCCCGGTTCTTAAGGACATCAAGAGCACGAAGGACCTGAAACTGGTCGTCGTCCTCACCGCGTCCTCCACGAGCACCGTCACCATCGAGCGGCTTTCCGGAAAGGTCCCGCTCGCCATGTTGGTAACGGGCGTTATGGGACCGGAAACGCAGGTCTACTACTCGTCAGGCCAGCTCTTGGGACTCTCGAAGGGTCTGAAGGGCGTCTATGACCTCGAGACGATGATGGAGGACGGGGTCAAGGACTACAAGGGAGCCCCGATTCCTGGTTTCCCGAATGAGAAGAATCTCGGTAGAGGCTCTGTCTACTACCCGACCCTCCACTTTGCCCTCGCGCTGCTGATCATCGCAGTTATCGTTGGCAACGTTGGCATGGCGATGAGCCGAAGGAAGGGCCAGTAACCATGGATTACGGACAGATCAAGCTGACCGCCGGTGTTATCTCCACCATCGGCCTCTATAGCGTTCTCTATCGAGAGAACAAGTTCTATCGCCTTTTCGAGCACATCTTCCTCGGCCTCGCCGTGGGGTGGGGCATCGTCGCCCTATGGACGGAAACCCTGAAGTCTTCGTGGTGGGACGCGATGGTCGGCTCTTCGCCCGATCCCGGCGCGGCCGCCGCATCGGCTCAACCTGGCTACTGGGCCTGGATTCTCCTCCTGCCGATCGGCCTCATGGGCTATTTCGTCTTCAACAAGAAGCACAACTGGCTAAGCCGCATCCCCATCGGCATCATCCTTGGCCTCTGGTCGGGACAGCAGGTGCAGGTGTGGTTTCGCCGTTACGGACCGAACATCTCCGCTTCGATGAAGCCGCTTTTGCCGACGACGACTTCGTCGTTCGGTAAGCCCGACCTGACCGGTCTCACCCCCGCCCAGGTGGCGAACATCAATGCCCAGGTCTATCCGAGCCAAGCGCTCACGAACCTGATCTTCGTGTTCACCATCGTCAGCGTCCTCAGCTACTTCTTCTTCAGCTTCGAGGTGAAGAACAAGGTCCTGAAGTTCTTCACGACCTCCGGACGCTGGCTGCTGATGATCGGCTTCGGCGCGATCTTCGGCTCGACGGTTATGATGCGATTCACGCTTCTTATCGACCGGATGTACTTCATCTGGATCGAGTGGTTGAAGCACGGGATTCTGCATCGGTAATCCGTGTCTGAAATAACGGTTACGGCGATCGTTCTCAAACGGAAAGATTCCGGAGAGAGCGATCGCCGTTTGACGTTATTGACCCGCGAGCTTGGCAAGCTTGACGCCGTCGCCAAGGGAGCTAAGAAGGGAGGCTCGCGTCTCGCCGGCTCTTCCGACCCCTTGGCCGTCGCCCACATGACGCTGGCGAAAGGGAAGGTGAACCAATTCGTCACCCAGGCCCAACCCGTCGCCTCATTCCGGGGCCTGCGCACGGACTACGAACGCCTGAGCTTCGCCCTTGCCCTGACGGAGCTCTTCGCCGCCGTCTTGCCCTTCGGCGAGCCGTTCGAGGAGGCCTACGACCTCCTGTTCCACTCCCTGCGCGTTCTCGAATCCCACGAGAAGCCGCTCGTAGCCCTCGTCTGGGCCGAGCTCCGCCTGCTCCTGCTGACGGGTTTTCTCCCGTCCTTCGACGCCTGCGTTTCCGACGGCCAACCCATCCGCGAAGGCGAACCCTGGGTTTCCCCCCACGCCGGAGGCTACATCCACGTCGAGCAGGCTATGCAGTACACGGACCGAATGCAGACCCGGGCCGAAGTCCTCTACGGTCTGGCAAGGTGTGCCGAACTCGAGGAACCACCGGTGAACCTGAAATTCGCAGACGAATGCCTCATCGTTCTCCTGCCGTTTTGGAGGAACATCGTGGAAGCCCCGATGCCCGCGAATGAGGCGGTCGTGAGCGAGATTCGGCACGCGCATTTGTAGGTTCTTTAACGTTTGAGTAAAATCCATGCGCTATGCGCAGCAAGGCCCCGCTTTTCCTCTTTGCCTCGGTCCTCGCTCTTGCCGGTTGCGGTAAGGGCAATTTCTCCAAGTCGGCGAACGAAGGCAAGGAAAACGTGTTCCGGTACACGTTGGTCCAAAAGCCAACGACCCTCGATCCGGGCATGGTGCAGGACGGGAACACCATCGACGTGATCCAGCAAGTCTTCGAAGGCCTGACGGCCTGGAGCGAGGACAACAAGGTCGTGCCGAACCTTGCCGAGAGTTGGGACATCAGCCCGGATGGAAAGGTCTACACCTTCCACATCCGCAAGGGCGTCAAGTTCGACTCGGGCCGAGAGCTCAAAGCCGACGACTTCAAATACTCCATCGAGCGAGCCGCCGACCCGGCGCTTAAGTCGGTCACCGTCATGGATTATCTCGACGATATCGTCGGCATCAAGGATTTCAACGCAGGCAAGGCCAAAGAGATCAGCGGCCTCAAAGTCGTGGACGACTACACCCTGCAGGTCACTATCGACCAGGCCCGTCCCTACTTCCTGGGCAAGCTAACCTATCCGAACTCCTATGTGGTCGATAAGGACATTGCGAAGAAGGGTGTGGAGATCACAACTGTCGAGGCGATGAAGTGCGGCACAGGCCCCTACACTCCTGAGAGCTACAAGAGCGAGCAGGTTTTCGTCCTCGCCGCCAACAAGAACTACCACGGCGGCGCGCCCAAGGTCGACAAGATCGAGCGTCCCATCATCATCGACTCCTCGACCCGCATCGCGAAGTTCCGCAGCGGGGAAGTCGACCTGATCCAGCTTCCGCGCCAGGACATCCCCGGCGTTCAAAACATCCCCGAGCTGAAGGGACAACTGAAGTTCTACGACCGCCCTGCCATCTGGTATGTCGGCTTCAACTCGCAACTCGTCCCGGCTCTGAAGGACCCCCGCGTCCGCCGAGCGCTCGGCATGGCGATCAACCGAAAGCGCATCGTGGACGACGTGCTTGGCGGCTTTAACCAGATCGCAAACTGCATCCTGCCCCCAGGAGTAGATGGCGCGCGCAAGGATCTGCCCGGCATCCCGTTCGATGTCGCCGGGGCTAAGAAGCTCCTACAGGAGGCCGGCGTGGAAGGGAAGATTCCGCCCCTGGACATGTTCTACCGATCCGAAGAGGCCGACTATGGCCGAGTCGTCGAAGCCGTCCAAGGCGATCTGAAGCAGAACCTGGGCATCACCGTCAACGCCAAGCCCCTCCAGTCCACCGCGTACTTCGACCGCTACAACAAGAAGCAGTTGCCGACCTACCAGATGCGCTGGGCCGCCGACTACCTGGACCCGCAAGACTTCATCAGCCTCTTCTTCGCCACGACCGGCGCGGAGAACAAATTCAACTACTCAAATCCTGAGGTAGATAAACTTTGCGCCGCCGCCGACGTCGAAAAAGATCATGACAAACGCATGGCGCTGTATGCGAAAGCAGAGGACATCGTGTTGAACGAGGTCGTCTGGGTGCCCATCTTCTTCCAGAAAGACGCGGAGTTGGTGAGCCCGAGAGTGCACGGAATGCGAGAATCTGCATTCGGACATCTCCCGCATACAACCGTGAGCATGTCGAACTAAGGCGCTCAAAGCTTTCTGAGGCGTTCTTGGGCTCGAATAGCGAATAACGTTTGTTAAGAGAAACTGGTAGGGCCTTTTGGCCGTAAGAACCGTCCCGTCGCGTTGCGTCGAGATAGCCTTAGCAAACCGCCGGAAGTAAAGCGTGTTGGAAACAGAAGGGAAGCATTTAGCTCTGACCTTTCGAAGGCCGGAGTCGGGACATACGTGGCAAGCGCCGAGCGACTTGGGGTTTGCCTCCAGTTGCGTACCCGGTTGGCAGAGCAACGGAGGCGACTACCGAGGCCACCCAGCCAGGGCGTTGCCGTATTCGCTTGAAGCCATCCTCGGCGAGATGCAGGGGGAACCGAAGCGCATCGAGCTCTTTGGCGTCCTCGCTCTCTTTGCCGATGCCGAGCAGGAGGCGATGGGCACCTTCGGCGCCACTCTCCAAATCCTCGGCGACCGCGAGGTCGTATTCCGCCAGGACTTGATCCATGGCCGCCACTACGGCGACGCCTCCGACCTCAAACCCGTCTGCCGCGAGAACGGCGACGGCACGAGCGTTGAAACCGTCGGCACCGTCGACATCAACGGCAGGGAAGCGCGGGTAGACCGCCTGACCATCGACTTGCCGCCCATGGTCGATCCCCGCGCCATCGTTTTCAAGGACCTCGGCAGCTCGGCGTCGTTCGTCATCTTCGACCTTTTCCTGGAAGTCGAGCCCGTTCGCGGCTGCCCCTTCCACAGCAAGAGCGGCCTCATCCCCTTGCGCGAAGTCGGCTCCATCGTTCGCGTGGGCGACCGCCGAAGATTTAATAAAGCGCTCGATCAGTTCGAGGCAGGCATTCAGGCCGCCGATGACCTGGACGAGGCGCGCGGCTTGGGGCTGACGTTCCTCGCCGTCGTCACAGCCGCGATGCTCGAATCGGGCGGTACCCGGGAGCTTCACCGCGTGCAGCTTGACGCTGCTCGCAAGTTCGACGGCTTGGCCTCAAAAGAAGCCATCATCGACGACGTTCGCGAGTTATGCGAAAAAGTGGCCGCTCCACTTTTCGCCTCGCAAGACGGCCCCTCCGCCCACCTCGTGGATCGAGCCCTCGCCATCGTCGAACGAAACTACGCCCGCGATCTTACGGACTCCCTCGTAGCAGCCCAGCTTGGCCTCAGCACATCGCACTTCCGCTACCTCTTCCGACAGGCAACCGGCAACCCGTTCCACAAGTACCTTGTCGCCGTTCGGTTGGAAAAAGCGAAGCAGATGTTGCTCGATAACGAGATGCCCGTCTCCCAAGTGGCTTCCGCCGTCGGCTTCACAGGACTCTCGCATTTCAGCCGAGCGTTCACCCAGCGCTTCGCCGCTAGCCCGACGAGTATCCGCCGAGCCTCCAGCTAGCTATACTTCTGGGGATGATCTCCGTTCAGAACCTCTCGCATGCCTTCGAGGGCAGACCGGTTTTGAAGGACATCTCGTTCGAGGTCGCCCCAGGCGAGATCATGGCCGTCATGGGCAGCAGCGGCGGCGGCAAAACCACCCTCCTCAGAGCCATCGCCGGACTCATCACCCCCCAGCAAGGCAAAATCGAGGTCGATAGCATCGATGTCCGTAAGGACACGGAAGAGGCTCGGCATCGCATGGGCATGGTCTTCCAGTCGGCAGCCCTCTTCGACTACATGAATGTAGAGGAGAATGTCATGTTCGGCGTCGGGCGATGGTCGAAGCTCCCCGCAAACGAGCAGGCGAAGCTCGTGAAAGAGACACTTCACACCGTCGGCCTGGAGGGCTCGGAAAAGCTAATGCCAGCCGAGCTAAGCGGCGGTATGAAGAAACGCGTGGGAATCGCCCGCGCTCTCGCCTTGCAGCCCAAGGTAATGCTCTTCGACGAGCCCACAACCGGCCTCGATCCGGTGACCACGTACACTATCGATCGGCTCGTCGTGGATGTCCGCGAGCGGTTCGGCGTGACGGCCCTTTTGGTGAGCCACGACGTCAGCAGCGTCTTCCGTGTCGCAGACCGGATCGCCTTCCTCGAATCGGGCTCCCTTTCGTTCCTTGGAGGGGCCGAAGATTTCAAGAAATCGAACGTTGAAGCGATCCAAGAATTGATCGCAAAATCGTCTTCTGATAGTTTTCTAAAAACTGACTGAACAATTGCTGGCCGGTATCGTTTGTCCCAACATAAGGTTCCATTTTCAAGGGACGGACAGCATGAAGAATATTTTTAAAGGTCTCATCATAACGGGGGTGGCGATGGCTATGATTGTGCCAGCGTTCTCCCAGCAGGCAGGTCCGACAAACGGCAGTCTGCAAGGCGGTAGCCAGCAGGGCGGAAAGCACGATGGGAAGGGCGGTGGTGCCCGTCTCCTCAAGCTGAACAAAGAAGTCCTCGCTAAAATCGATCCTCCGCTTAACGCCGACCAAAAGACGAAAGTCGATGCGCTCGAAAAGAGCACGATGGCCGCGATGAAGGACCTGCGCGCAAAGGCGAAGACGGAAGACAAAACCCAGCTTCGCGATGCGATGAAAAAGATTACGACCGACTACCGCAATGGCCTCAAGGCCATCTTGACTCCCGCCCAGCAGACGAGCTATCAAAAGCTCTACAAAGAAGCTGTTGCGAAGGCTAAGCAGGACGCTAAAGGCGGCGGCACGAAGGTCGGTTAACGACTCCAAGACCACTAACACTCGATGAGTTTGCCGGCTGGGGTAGGGCAAGCCCCGCCGGCACTTTTTGCTGTTTGGCTGCCTCGTTTTTTACAACTTGATGACCAGCCCCCACTCGGGACTCTGGTCGGGATCGTGGCAAATTCGATCCCCGATCACTTCGGCGCCAAACTTTCCGTAGAGCCTGTGCGCATCGACAAACCTCTTGTCGCTCCACAGTTCCATCGCTCTCTTTTTCCTACTCTTCGCCTCTTCTACGACCGTTTGAGTCAGCGCATATCCCAATCCGCCTTTTCTTGCGTTGGGAAGCACATAAAGCCGCTCCAGGGAGCAGTCCGTGCCCGCCGCTCGCTTCGCGTTCTCGTGCTCGGCTACCTGCCCTGGCTCGCCTTCGATGAGATCGTGCATCTGCAGCGCCACCGTGCCCACCACTTCGCCATCCGCCTCTGCGACCCAAAAAGCGTGGCCGGGATCGAGGTAGTGGCCCTGAAGGTCGTAGAGGTCGGCATGATAGTCCTCCTCCTCCCAGGTGAACCCGTACTCGTCGAAGACAGCCCTGACGACCCTCACGGCGCCCGGCGCATCGGCCTGGGTAGCCAATCGAATCGCGAAGTCCATAAAACCCAGTTTACTTTCGGTCCCGCCCGGTTGAAACCAGCGTCAATCGAGGGTATATTATTTGCCTACGGATCGTTAGCTCAGTTGGTAGAGCAGCTGACTCTTAATCAGCGGGTCGAAGGTTCGAGCCCTTCACGATCCACCACCGTTTTCAGATTCAAGGCGCCCACCTACGAGGTGGGCGTTTTTGTTTGCTTGACGGCAAAGCGCGCCTTGCCGTCTTCCTCGCGTCCGACGACGCCAACTGAATTTACAGGAGAGGCCCCCCATGCTTCTTGGGGGGCTGAGATAAGAGACCACGGCTCACGCACAAAAAGCGGATACATCGGCGCAACTCACTTCCGTAGATCCGGCCAGTGGGTTAATATAACGGTAAATTTAAAGAAGCCAAACACTACCGCGAAGTCGATTTAGGTGGTTGGCGCTGCAGGTCGAGAGACGATGAAATCCGCTTACAAAGCCGTAATTGCCATGTTGACGTTTGCGGTCTCGCATTTTGCGACCGCCCAGAACGACAAGATGATCCCTATTGCCATCCCTAAGCAACCAAACGCCATTGTGCTTCCCACCGGCAAGCTTCCGGAGGCAACCGCCGAAGAAGCTTGGCATTCGCAGTACGGCAGCATGTTCGCCCGAAATGTGAGTATCGCAACACTTACGCCGTTCCTCCCCGCCAAGTCCAAGGCAACAGGGGCGGCGGTTATCATCGCTCCTGGCGGCGGATTTCGCACTCTCTCCATGGAAAACGAGGGTTGGAACGTAGCGAAAGCCCTCGCGAAAAAGGGGGTTGCGGCCTTTGTTTTAAAGTATCGGCTTCATCCCACTCCGGCAGACATGGCCGGTTTCGAGGAATCCACGCGGCAGCCTTTAGCGGGCACATCTAGGCGTACTCCAACCTCTCAAGATCCGTCGGTGGCCCTGGCGCCACAAATTGCCGACGCCACAGCGGCCTTCGAGCTTGTGCGTTCGCGAGCAAAGGAATGGAACGTCGACCCTACCAAGGTTGGGATGATTGGCTTTTCTGCAGGGGCCATGCTGACCTTGTCCACAACCCTGTATGGCAAGGGCGTGAATCCGGCCTTTATTGGCACGATCTATGGTCCGCTCAATTCGGTAAAGACGCCCAACGATGCCCCACCTCTCTTCATCGCACTTGCCGCCGATGACCCCATCTTTGGCAACTCTGGATATGGCCTCATCGATAGTTGGAAAGCGGCCAAACGCCCCGTCGAGTTCCACCTCTATGAACAAGGCGGACACGGCTTCGGAATGTATCCAAAAGAGACGACCAGCACAGGATGGTTCGAATCCTTTGCTTCGTGGCTGCGCATGCGCGGCTTTATTAAGCAATAGAGGGTCTGCCCGCCGGCATATTCTCTAAGGCCGATGCTCACTTACCCTTGAGCGCAGATTCGACCGATTTATAGGCTGGCTTCGGCGCATAGTCCTTATCGAACAAAAGCGCTGCTCCATTTTGGCCCCGGCTGAAACCCGGAATCCAAGAGTACCGGTCGGTAAAACCCCAAACTTGAACTCCGCGGCAGTTTCGCGATGCGAGGGCCATTTTGAATACGGAGGCATAGACATCCGCCTGGCGATCCAGGTCTCCAGGGTCCTTCGGAACAAGGCCGAAATCGGGATCTCCGGGCGGTTTGAATTGCACCGGGATCGCGACATCCAACTCTGTGATCATGTAGGAAAGGCCAAGCTTTCTGATCTCCTCGATGTAGTTGTAGTGGCCGTCCCCTGGCTCGATCTTGGTCCTACAGTCGATGTGATACTGAAGGCCGAGGCCGCTGATGGGCGCTCCTTGGTCCTTGAGCCACTTGGCGAGCGCAAGCATCTGTTTTCCCTTCTCACCGCCGTTCTCTACGGAGTAATCGTTGTAGTAGAGTTCAGCTTTGGGATCGGCCTCGTGAGCCCATTTGAATGCCAAAACTAGAAATTCTGGGCCAAGCTTTCGAAACCAATAGGAATTCCTGAGGTTGAAAGGATTCCCGTTTCCCGGACGATCGTCGATCGCCTCGTTGACTACGTCCCACATCGCGATCTTGCCACGGTATCGACCCGCAAATGCGAATATGTAGTCATGGAGTAAGGCAGATGCCTCCTCTTTCGAGATGTTTCCCTTTGGTCCCCTAATCCACTGTGGGAGCGTGTAGCCATTGTCGCTGGCATACACCAGGACATGTCCTCGCACTTTCAGCTGGTGCTCCTGAGCCCAGCCTTTTTTCCCAGGTGCACCAACAATGAAGTCTCCCGCTGCAAAGTCGTACTCTCGAGGCCCCAACCAGACCGCAGGCGGCTTAAATTCGTTCTCGAGCTCTATGAAGTCAAAATTCGACGTGACCGTCAGAGCAAATCGTCCCCCATCCACCTCAGTTTGAAGATTTCTCAGGGGGACCTCGGTTCCCAATGCAATCTTTCGCCTGCGAGCATGTGTACGTAGGCCTTGTTGAAGGGTCGCTAATCGATCACTCGCGATCGAGGATTCAATGGGGTTGGCTGCGCTGCCGGTTGATAAAGCCATCAGAAGGGAGCATATCGAAACCATAGTTCTTACACCATTGTATTGAGGGACTTCGATATAAATATACCGTTAAATCTAGGCGCTTTCAAGGAAGCGATACCTCGCCGACGTACCTTCACTCAGCGTAGAAGCGGGCGACGAAGCCTCCAACTCCGGCCATGGGGATATCGAGCGTGTCACTGCTGCCGACGTTCCGTGAATCGATCTTCACATCGGTGGGGCGCGTGCCATCACCAAAGGTTTCCAAACGATAACGGCCTTTCCCGAGGAATGACAGAGGCTCGCTCAAAGTAAGCCTTTCGGTGTCGTTCATGGCGGCGAGCCACCAATTGCGACCTTTCCGGCGGGCAATCACCAGGCTCTTGGCGAAGTCTGCTTGAAGAACCCGACTTTCATCCCACACCGTCGGGAGATCACGTAAGAACTCCACTCCCGCTTGGCCACGATAGTTCTCGGGAGCGTCGCACAGGCACAAGAACGGCGATGTCATGAGAACGGCCAAGGACAACTGACGGCATCGAGTCCCCATTGTTTCGGTGGGAACGGCGTTTGTCCGAAAGTCAGCCGTGTCGACGTTCACAAACCCGGCGGGAGTCACGTCCGCGGGACCCAGCAGGCCGCGCGTAAACGGAAGCGTAATCATGTGGTGGGGATTAAACCGCTCGCCGGGGAGCTTGTTGTATTCGTTGCCCAAGACCCCCTCTTGCGTAATGTAGTTAGGATAGGTGCGGGCCAGGCCGGTGGGTTTATACGCGCCGTGAAAATCCACCATCAGGTGATGCCGCGCCGCGGCCGCCAGACTCTCTTCGTACCATCGCACGGTCTCCTGGTCGTCGCTGTTCATGAAGTCGATCTTGACGCCGGCGGCGCCCCACTTCTGGTAGGTGGCAAACAGCCTATCGGCGCCCATTTTCTTGACGTCGTTGCTGTGAACCCACAAGAAGAGCCTCACATTCTTCGACTTGGCGTACCGGAATAGCTCCGGTATGTCCACGCTCGACACGGGCTTGGTCGCGGTGGTGGGGTCGGGGCTTCCCATGTCGTACCAGAACCAGTCGATAAGCTGGTAGCGCCATCCCATCTCGGAAGCGAAGTCGATGTAACGCTTGTGGGCCGCTGTGTCCCCACGAGCGTCTAGACCGCGGAACTGAGGCAGCGTCGCATTCTGTCCTGTCCACCAGGGATCCCAAGCGGCGATGCCGGGCTCTATCCAAGCCGTGTCTTTCAGTCGAGAGGGCTCGGCGAGGTTCTTAATGAGGTTCGTCGCGACAAGATCGGAGGCCGTGCGTCCAATCATCAAGACGCGCCAAGGCGACAGACGTGGGCCGGTTCCTACGGTGGTCGAAGCCAAAGATGCCCGCAGGCACGTCGGATCGGACCTGCGAATAAACATGCCCGACCAGTCAAGGAGGTCTGCCTCCGAGATCGCTATGAAAGCGGAGGGCGTCTTCACGACGACGGGAAGGCAGGCATTCTTCTGCGGAAACCCACTGAGTCGTGTTTCCGGATAACTGACCTCCGTGCACGTGCTGAAGTCGCCGCCCCAAACAGGCGCATCGTTGGGGAAGCGGAATTCCGTCTCGTCGTCGGAGATCGTAAACCCACCTTGCGGCAACTCATAACGGATGGCCACGCCGTCGTCATACGCACGGACGATGACGCCAAAGTTTCGCCCGGAGTCGGCAAACCACAGGCGGACCTCGTTCCACCGGTCGATCACCCTCCGGCTCGTTCCGAAGGCATCTTCCCACTCCCCACGGTGACTTCGCCGCTCGGTGCGCAACAGCTCCGCATGGCTACCGAATTCCGAGCCATCCGCGAAGCCCAAGCCCAGGCGTGAGGGCGCAAGAATTTCGTTTCCGTCGACCTTGACCTCGTAGGTAAGTCGGCCAGGAGCAAGGTCAATACTGAGCCGTCCGTCGGGAGACGAAACGGAGGGAGAAGGGATGGAAAGGCACATGGCTAGGGTTGGAATTAGCATGGGGCTCTAGGTTCCATAGGAAAGCTCATTTTTGGCGGAAGATCTGCTGGGCGAACCAATAGAGATCGTTTTTCCAGACCGGGAAATCGTGGCCGCCGGAATCGACATGCCAGATATGGGGAACACCCTTCTCCTTCAAGTATTGATGGACGCCCTGGCTGATGCCAAAGAGGTCATCCTTGTCGCCACAAGACACCCACAAAAGCTTTAGTGTCTTCACCTTTTCGGGATCGGGTACGAGCTTGTCGGGCGGGAGGGTGTTGGGGGCCGAGGAAAAGCCACCGACATTGCCGAAGATGCTCACGTTGGCAAGGCCGAAGTTCAGCGATTGGCCGCCGCCCATCGAAAGTCCGGCCAAGGCGCGATGCTCCTTATCCGCGATGGTGGCGTAGTGAGAGTCGACGAATGGGATCACGCTCCCGATCAGGTCTTTGTCGAACACGCCGAAGGCGGGTGCGCTCTCGTACACGTTGCCCTCGGCTTTGTCGTTCGGCCGGGCCCGTCCGTTAGGCATTACCAGGATCATAGGTGTCGCCTTACCGTCGGCGATCAGGTTATCGAGGATGACGTTCGCCAGCGCGGCACCGGGCCATTCCCACTGATTGCCGCCTATTCCGTGCAGAAGGTAGAGCACGGGGTACTTCTTGTCGGTGGAGTAACCAGGCGGCGTGTAGATGACCATCTTCCGCTTAACGCCGACTGATTTTGAGTCGTATTCGACCTCCTCCATTTTGCCGTGGGGGACTTCGCCTCTCGGCTGATCGAAGCCTTTAGGAGCGGCGGCAAAAGCGGGCTTGTCATCGGGCCCGAGCACGGCAGGCTTAAACTGAGCCTGTGCGACGAGCAGACTGAGGGCGATTAGGGTAGTCATAGATGCTCCTGGGTTGCCACACGCTTCACCTGGACGGCTCGACGTTCACCAGGTAAACGTCGTTCTCTCTCAAGGCGAATTCTCGGATGAGTGCCGTTCCTTGGCGGACGGCGACCGTCTCCTCAGTCACCGGGGCTCCGTCGTTTCGCTTCAGGATCTTCGCCACCTGGGGGCGGGTCAATTGGCTTGGTCGGCCCATGTCGAAATAGTCCTCGTAGGGATCGTTGATGCGATAGCCGACCCGATAGACGGAAACTCGGTAACGGCCCGGCTTCAGGTTCTCCACGCGAAGGACGACCTTTCCCTTGGCTTTCGGCTTCACGTCAGAAATGAAGAACTGCTGGTTATTAACCTTCTCCGGGATCGGGTTCGTAAAATCCCAGAACAAAGCCTGCACGCCACCCCTCCCGTCGGTAGCCGCAAGTGCTCGAGCATCCTCGCAGCGCAGCTTCTTCGGCCCCAGCTTGTTCAGATACTCATAGGCCCGGAAAGCGGGCTTCTTGATGTCCTGGTAGTTGATGAGCCCGAATCCACCATGGAACGGAGTGGTGCGCGGCCCTGGCTCTTCGAAGATGTCTGTGAACGTCCAATACGACATCGAGTCGGCAAGACCGGTGGACGCCTTCAGCTTCTCCAGAATGTACGGCGCGCTCACGTAGCTGTCGTGCACCGGGTCGGCGGGCGTGTAGGACGAACTCCACTCGGTGAAGTGAAGGGGGAGGTTCGGCATGGCCGACTCCCGGATCTGTTGTCGGACCCGCTTTACGTCTCCGACAATCGAATCGGGGTTCTTGCTCAGCACCGTTCCCCGGCCTCCGAACTCGTCAAGGAACCCGACGTCGACGCCATAAGTGTGGGTCGTGACGAAGTCGACAGGAGACTTGCTCTCCGCGCAGTACCGGAGGAACTCGGGGATCCACGCAGCCCCTGCAGTCGCGGGTCCTCCGACGCGTAGCTGGGACGAAACACCTTTCACCGCGCGCGCCGTGACCGAGTAGAGCTTGAAGTACTCCTTCTGATCGGCGGCCCAGAAGCCATCGAGGTTCGGTTCGTTCCAAACCTCGAAGTACCACTTCTTCACCTCGTCCAGACCGTAACGCTCCACCCAGTGCCTGGTCAATGCAGCGATGAGGTCGGCCCACTTGCCGTAATCCTTCGGCGGCGTGACGTTGCCCCGCCACCAAAAGATCGTCTTGTTGCCGCTCGCCAGAGCGCTGGGCATGAAGCCAAACTCCACGAAGGGCCGCACTTTCAGACCCACGAGGAAGTCGTAGAGCTCGTCGATATACTGCCAGTTGTAAACCGCCCTCCCACGCTCCTCCCGGTAGACGCCCATGTCGTCGGTGAGGAGGCCGTGCATCCGGATGTACTCGAACCCGCAAGCCTCCTTCGCCTGCCGAAGCTGACGCTGCCAGTCTGCCCGCAGTCCCTCGTTCGCACGTCCGGCGCCGACGCATCGGCGGAACATGCCGTCGAGAGGACCTTGAACCGCCCTTGCGTCGAGGTCGATGTGGCGCACGCTCGCTCCTTGCAGTGCTAGGAGCGAGACAAACGGTCCGGCAGCGACCGTCAGGCCTTGTGCTGGAAGGCAGGCAACGAGTGCGGCGGACAGGCAGGCGGCAGCGCCCTTCGAGAGCGACGAGGTCATGAATCGAGTATGCCTAGCTAGACTCCGTCCTGCGAGCACGTTGAACTGGGAAACGTGTGTGTCCAGAGCCCCTTGTAGCTACAATCGTGCTAGTGAAGACGTCCTACTGAACTAGACCAGGCATCCGATTGCCGACAATGGTGACACTCGCGTTGGCCACACCTTTTCGGTTACAACTAAGGAGTGAGTGGAGAGCGCGAGCGCACACCAAGGATCATATATGCAGGGGGCCACGAGGGCCTTGGAGACAATGCGGACCATAGCCACGAACATGCTTGGGAACTGATCTACTTGTGTGATGGGTCGGTTACGCAGAGGTTAGAAGGGAACACTCTGGACATGCGGCCAGGGATGTTCGCGGTACATCCGCCGGGGGCGGTTCACGGAGATTCGGCGAATGGCAGATTCTTCATCTACCACGTCCTCGTCACCCTGAATCAGCCGCACGACTGGCCAAGGTCTGGCAACGACCTGGAAGGAGCACCGATCCGGGCTGTCCTCGAAATGGTTGTCCGCGAGTGGTACAGCAACGGAAGCCAGCGAGAGGCATTCATCCGGCACTGTGCCTCGCTTCTGGACATCCTCATGAAGAGGTGCGCCATTCAGGCTCAGGAGTCCCTGGTCGCCCGCAACGTGGTGTCGGCAGTCTGCGGTCATTTTCGCCGCGAGTTCTTTTCCCCGATCAACATGCAGGATGTCGCGCGCGACCAGAGCATCTGCAGGTCAACCTTGTACTCCTACTTCAACCGAGTTCTCGGTCGGACTCCACAAGAGGTTCTTGAAGGCATAAGACTCAAGCACGCGGTCTACCTGTTGAAGCACTCCGAACTGCCGATCGAGCGGGTCGCCCGGAGCGCCGGATACTGCTCTTCTAGCCATTTGGGCCGGAAGTTACGGCGTGCCTACGATACGACAGCCAGTCAGATCCGAGAATCCTGCGCCGAACAAGAGCTACGCCAACCGGGGGTGCCTCGACGACACCCTAGCCTTTGAGTTTGAAATGTGTCCAAGATGGGTTATCCCAGGCCCCGCAAGTCGTATTGTCCGCATTCGTCGATGGGAAGAGAGAACATCCGTGATTTCGATTCGCCGGGGAGTACGTCGAATACGTGGCACATCGCCCCTCCGCCAGCCACGGGAACGATCTCGACGTCGAAGGACTCGGCCGAAAGCCCACGAACCATCGAAAGTTCAAAAGTCGGCTCGCAAAATTGTTCCTGGCTTAAAGAGAGATGGTGCTGGACGCCTTGATCGTCGGGTTTTTCTCGGGCCTGAAACCGAACCTCCCACGGCGACTCGAGGGAGTAGGACACTCGGTCAGGGGTGGACGTCGACCCCTCCCTAGTCAAACGAAAACGGGTGCTAAGCAAGGTGCTCTCGGTCGAAAGTCGAAAGACGTAAATGAACTCGCGAAAGGGAACGGCACAGAAGCGTCCTCCGGCATCCGTCACCGGAACCAAGTGATTGTCGCCGTTGGTGGTGAGCACGCTCACAATCTCCATACCCACCGGCAGCAGTTCGTTGGGGAACGGGAGTTCCCGGTAGCCAACCCACTTGAGGGCGGCACCGCTACCGTCCGTAGTCACCGATAAAACATTAAAACAAAAATGGCTTTCGATCGTCTCTGAACCCCCAATAGACGCCCTGCGAGCCAAGACCACCGTCGTACCCTGCACAACGACGGTATTGAAATGTTCATAGTCGAGCCACGAACTTCCCAATGTGCTTCTCACAACTCTCCTTTCTTTGACCCAGTAATGGGGGGTTGGGTACGTATGAGACACGAATAGGGAGGAGGCGATCTCACGCCGGCGGAAGAAACTTGCAAAATCTCGTCATGCATCGCCTCGGATGTAAGATAAGGGGACAAAGTTCAGGGAGATTGAATAGCCATGCCACTTCTGCCTGAAGGGCAAACCGAGCAGCGAAGCCTCGAAAGTGTGACAAGCGGCCATGAGGCCGACCAAGCTTTTCAGCACCTTTGGACGCTTATGCGTAGGCGGTTGGAGCAGGTCGCGGTACGTTTCGGGCTCACTTCTGAGGATGCCGAAGACGTGGTCCAAACGGTGTCGATGAACCTGTGGGAGCGCCGACAGATAATTGCGTCTCAAGGTGTCGGTGCATTCTGGGGTCTCGCCCATCGAGCCGTTAAGAATCTCTCTATCGACGTCGAACGGCGTCGCCGGCGCGTAGCATTTCTGCCGATCGAGTCCATCGAAATCCCAGAAGCCGATCGCCCTTACGTCGATGAAGTCGTGAGCGCATTCCTGGAAAGAGAGTCTATCGACGAAATTGTCGATGAGTTATGGCTTGGCACATGCGATCTGGATCCCAGTGAGCTTCTGGCCCTCCGGCTTTGCTTACGCGAAGGCATCGCCGCCGATGAAGCCGAACGTATCGTAGGAATCGATTCGGGCTCCATCGAGAGGATTGCCAAGAATCTTTCGGTCGTTCGACATGCGCTCTTCCAATCGTTGCTTTGGGAAAGCGAGGCGCTTGCCGACTACGTCCTCAGGCGCCTATCCTCGACCGACGCAGCGATTCAACTACAGGCAACGGTGATCGTACTTCGCGTGAGGCACGGGATGACCAAGGAGGAGATTTCACGGCGCCTCGCCGACCAGATCGACGAGATGGAAGTGGAACGCATTACCGAATCCATCGCCGAGGAGTTTCCCTTTGTGGCAATCTCGCAACGAGCCTTCGGGCTTACTCAGCCCGGCCTTGTAGCTCTTCTCGATGACCTAGGGATCTGGAAGAGGCTCGTTTTTGAGTATCACGTCAGATTCGAGTTGCCTCACAAACAAATTCTCGAACGATCCGCCCCCTCAGCCTCCGTCTTCGGTATAGAACTCAAGCCGACAACTCTCAATAGTTGGATCGGAAACGGACGGCTTTGGTCGCAGATCGCCGCCGCTATCGTCGCGAGGTGTTCCTGATGTATCTAAGTGCCGAACATTCGTTATCCTCGACATCCATCGAGATCCTGGATAGCCTTGTTGAAGTAAGGACCGCCCCGACAGATATTTCCGAGGAAGATCTCTTTGGTTTCCTCCTGCGAACGCTGGGGCAGGAAGACAGAAAACGGGTTGCCCGTGCCCTACTGACACATCCCGAATACGACCGCCGACTGGTTGAGCTAAACGCTGAGCTTCGCCAGCGAATGACTCGGCCCATATCGGAATGGCCCCATGATGCACTCTTGAAATTCGTGACGGGCAACGTCGCCCGGCTCTTCACCGCATTCGGCACGATATTCCAACACCAGACAACGACCACCATCGTTCGCATGCCGGAAATTCGGCGGCTTTTGATCGATGCGGCAGAACGAACGCGGCAACTTTATGCGAACCCCGCTTTTGCCGCGAATCGAGGCCACAGTGCGACAAATCGGCTGCATGCGGAGATCGGCGAAGCGGGCACGTTAACCGTCACCGCATGGCCTTCAGGGGACGAACCTGTACAGAACCCGATCGCGCTACTCAGTTATGTCGATCCTGCGGGAGGCGTAGTGCCGCTTGAATATGCCGAACTTCGTGAGGGTGCATGGAAGTTCGAAGTATCGGAATTTGGCCGAACGACAGATTTCCCTTCGGGACCACTCCCCGAAGCGTTCTTTACGATTAGCTTCAAAACCTCCGACCCAAACCGCCTCTCTTCGTCTGCCTTTTGGGTGGATCTTCCTGACGGGACCATATCTGGTTGGGAGATCAACCGCTCGGTTAGGATCAAGGATGGATGGCTTCGAACGTCGTTAGTGGTGCCTGCATCGGTCCATCGGCGATATCCTAAGCATCAACTCGAATTATGGGTCCCCCTTGGAGACTACGAAGCCCTGCTTGGCATATGGCCTTTGGGTTCTCTCGAGCAGACGTTTGAAATAATAGTCCCCGTCGAATCCGGTGATACGGACGCCCCGGTCGGAACCCTTATTCGCCTCCGTATCGGCGCCCAAACGGACCGTCTTCATGAGGACTGAGGGCGGCCAGGCGTACGACGAATTTGAGATAGATTTCGAGGAGAGAAGCGTCTCGGTTGAGGAGATCGTCGACCGGTGGCACCGTTGGCGGACAAGCCCTGACCGGTCTCCAACGGAACTCAGCCGAATCGGATTGGACCTTGCCGAGCGATTGATTCCACACGAGACCCAGAAGCAGATACTTCTTAAGGTCTCCAGTTGTCGCGCCCGTAACGCATCTTTGCTTCTAAAGGTCATCGGTTCCGTCGATTTCTTGTCCCAGGTGCCCTGGGAAGCTCTTGAGATTGCATCCACCAACTCCATCCACCCATCGCTCAGACTCGCCCAACAACCCGATATCGCCTTGCTCCGCGTCGCGAGCGACTCAAAAGAAACAGCGGTCAAAGAAAGCAGGCACCCTATTCGATGCCTCATAGCATCTGCGAACCCGAATAGTTTTCGATATCCAAAGTTGGCCTGGGTTTCCACGGAAATGGGTGGGTTGCGAAACGTCGAGGCGAGGGGCAGCGACCGGATTAGGTTTCGATTCCTCGAAGAGGCAACCGAGGAGACGCTTGTTGCCGCGATTCGTGAATTCGAGCCCGACGTCTTTCATTTTTCAGGCCACGCCGACTTCCTGAAATCCGAGCCTTGCCTGATACTTCACGGAAACCAACCGGGAGCCGCGAACGGATTTCCCGCGTCCAGCCTTGCCGATTGCCTGATCGAAGCCGAATGCCGGCTCGCGCTGCTTCTGGCTTGCGAAACGGATGGGGAGCAAACATCGGCGACATCTGCCCTTGTCCGAGCTGGTGTCCCAACGGTAATCGGTCTTCAGGACCAAGCCCGGGATGCTTCGATTCCCGCCTTTACGAGGATCTTTTACAACGCGCTTCTCGACAATGTCCGCTTGGATCGTGCCGTTAGCGAAGCTCGTCTGACGATAGCGGGTCCGCAGTACGGCGAGCTCCTGCCCACCTTTTGGGGACGTCAAGCGACGTTTCTCGGACCGCGCTACGCCGAGCGAGTCACGAATCTACCTACCATTGAGGGCGATTGCATTGGCCGCGATCGTGAGCTTCGAGAGTTGCACGATTTAGCGTTACGAAAACCCACGCTTTGCATCACGGGTTTCGGCGGAATCGGGAAAAGCCATCTCGCGAGGCACCTCGCGCACCGCCTTCAATCGGTCGTTCCCCATGGCGTGTGGTTCTTCGACGGCACAGAGATTCACGACGAAGCGACATTGTGGGACGAGTTCTTGGAAGTCTGTTATCCCTGGAATCCCCACTCGACCACTCACTTGAAAGCTCTGCCCGAGGCGATCGTGGTTGTCGACCACGTCGACGAATGGGAGCCCGATCAGTTGCAGGAGCTGATCGAGCGTTTTAACGGCAATCCTTCCTTGAACCTTGTGTTGATTGGCCGGGCCATCTATACCGCTAGTCGCGAGGATCGTTACGAGATTGGGCCTCTTGCGAGCGGCGATCTTTCCGCCGCCTCGGAAGCCCTCTTCCTTAAGTGGTCTGGCCTCGATGCAGGAGGTTTGGAACGTGAGGACCTACGCGCCATCCTCTCGATAGGAAAGTTGCTCGAAGGCGTTCCTCTTGCCATCCGAATAGCGGCAACGCGCGCGGCGATTGTGGGGCCCTCGCAGATGGCTGCGTTGTTGGAATCGAGCCCACTCCAGGCCCTCGGCGGTTCGAGATCCAGCGTCTTTGAGGCCATCGAACGCTCGATCTCCACGCTAGAAGAGAACGACCGGTCGCTGCTTTATCGGATCAGCATCTTTTCGGGGAGCTTTGATTGGGATTCGTTGAAGGCGATCTATCCGGACGATCCCTTTGAGCTGCTTAACGGCATTGAACGGCTCTCTGAAGCGGGCCTAACCCGAAAGAGCCGGGAACACCATTCGACCCGGATCCTCCTGACTTCCACGGTGCGCGACTACGCCAGACAAACGACCCCCTACACCCTCTTCTTTGTCTTGAATCTTGCCCGCAAACGCCACCTTGAGAGGTTTGTAGAACTTGCGAAAGGGGCAGCCGAGGCGTTCCATTCAGGAAAGTGGAGCGAAGGCAGCCGTAGCCTTCGGCTGGATATTGCCAACTTTCGAGATGCCCTCGTTTTCGCGTCTGAGAAGATGTTTTTTGAGAAAGTTGCCGACCTGTGCTCCTACCTGTGCCGCCCTTTGATGGAGAGTGGCCGTTACGGTGAGTTCAAGACCTTCCTCCAGGAGGGTTATCGTGCCTCCACCGAGCTTCGCCGCCCCAGTCTGGAGGCTGAACTTCTTGGGTTGGAAGGAGCTTTCGCAGGGCGTATCGGTGACCGTGACCGATGTGTGACCCAATGGCAGCGGCGTGCGGCACTCTGCCAAGAGATCGGTGATGATCCCGGATTGATCGACGCGACCCTCGACCTTGCCCTGGAAACAGCGAATTTAGATGAGGCGTTGACCCTTGTCGATCGTGCCGACATCCTCCTAAGCGGTCTTGAACGACCCGATTTGGAAGCGACGGCCGGCGTCATCCGAGCCAAGATCGAGCTGATGCGCGGAAATATCGATTCCGCCATCTTGGTCGCTAAAGATTCCGATACGATCGAGCTGGAAGGGAAGTATCGAGATTCGCTGCCCTACGTCCAAACTCAGCTTGGCAATATTTGGGTACAGGTTGGACGTTTCGACGATGCTGCGAAGGCGTATACGAGCGCCGTTCGAGCGGCCATCGATGGAGAGCGCCGTAGTCAGGCTGCCGTTGCGGCTCTCGGCCTTTCGCGCACGCTCGAACACTTTGAACGGGCGGACGAGGCGCTCCAATGCGCCGAAATTGCGCGGGACCTATTGGTCAATCTGGGCTCGAGACGGATACCGGAGGCGGAGACTCGAATCGCCCAACTCAGTCCGTCCGAATATACCAAGAGGGCCGTTCTTAACGACCCTCTTGAAAGTCTTCGCGAGTTTATCGCGACGTAAGAGGGTGTGCCTCTCGTTTGGTTTGATAGGGAGGTGGGGGCGGAGGAACAGGCGTTACGTAGCTCTTCACAATCGCATCCGTAATCACCATATCCGTTGGAGTGAGTTCGTTAAAGCCACCGAAGATCGCATCGCAGGCTTCATCCTTCGAGGGATCGAGGCTGTTGTAAGAGTAAATGATGTGCGGAGTGCCGGTAAAAGCGACATCTTCTGAGTCGCCCGCCTGGTCGCGGAGAATGGGACCGAGTGCGTTGAGCACATCGACGTAGCCGGTGTAGTCGATCAGCCGCATCACCAGGAACGCCGTTAACCACTCCGCCCGAAAATCGGGGATGTGGGCCCACTTCGCGTCGAAAACTCTCACGTGGCCAAACCACGTCTGGTTCTCCAGGTCTCGAATGAGGTCGGGGCGGGACTTGTCTTGGTCCAAGACGTAGTAGAACAGCTCCCAATACTCATTCATCCACTGGTTCTCGGTTGGCTTGGTCAAAGCCTTTCGGAGATTTTTGACCTTCGGATGGAGGCTCCAGCCTTCGCTTCCCATGTGGGTTAGGTTCCGAACGGCATTGAGACCACTGTTCTCGGTCACAACGACGCGCGCAATCGCCGTATCGCTGATTCCTTGGATGAGAACGCTGCCAAAGTCATCTACCAAAGGGCGTTTTGTAAGCGTGATGTTAAAGGGATTGAGCAGGACCGGGACTCGGCCGGGCGCCTTCCAATCGGGAAGAGTTGCTAAGCATCTCACCCAATCTTGGGGCATCAGTAAGAAGTCTGCTAGATCGGTCGCCGTACACGACACGCTCCACATAAAGTCGTCTGCTGAAATATCATCCGCATACAAGACCTTTACACTACTCTGATCGGGACAGGGGGTTTCTTCACAACACATAGTTCTTCCTCCCAGGGACAGCCCTTATAATTGGCAGGTAACTGCAAAAACACGATGCCACCGGCAAACGTTGCGGCTCAGGCTTGCTCACGGTGACTTCGACTCTCCCGCGCTAAACTGACGCAAGAATGCTCGTAGACGCCGAACCTCTGCCCGGATACCCGGAACCTTACGGAATCCTTTGCGCCGTCCTTCAGGACGGAACGAATGAGTGGCGGTGGGAGCTCGACCAGAACCTGAGCGAAGACGCCATCGTCTGGCAAGCTTATCCCGGAGGGCACAGCATCGGCGGCATCATTCTCCACATCGTGGCCGCGGAGATCTTCTGGTTCGAACGGTTCGCCCTCCAACTCCCCGCCGACCCCGAAGAGCGGAAGCTCATGATGTCCGCCGAGACCACCGTCGACGAGTGGAAATGGCCGGAGCCTCATCGAAAGCCGATCTCGTGGTATTTCGAACTGCACGACCGAGTCCGTGCGCGAACCCTCGAAGGTGTCAAGAATTGGCCCGCGCCCGACTCCAGCCGGGATTGGGATGGCCAACCCCGCACCATGCGCTGGGTTTTGGGCCACGTGATCCAGCACGAGGCGTATCACGGAGGCCAAGCCGTCCTCCTCAACCACCTCTGGAATCTTAAATCCGCAAGCCTATAGCTTGGGAAGAGCCGTCCATTCCAGTGGAATGGTGAAAAACAAGATTCAGGAAATCAACGACCGGATCGCCGTCATCGTGACGAGCGGTGTTGCCACCATGTGGTGCGCCTACATCTTTGCCGCTCTCGCGATATGGGGTGGAACCAGCGTCGACTGGCACAACTCGCTCCAGGTGGTCCAATGGATTTCCCAGACCTTCCTTCAACTGGTCCTGCTCTCGATCATCATGGTCGGTCAAAAGGTCTTGGCCGAATCCTCCGACACGCAGGCGAAGGAGATGCACGATGCCGTGATGCAAGAGCTCGAGATCGCGAAGGGAGACCGGGCCCAGATCATGCGCCTGCACAAGGACCTACAGCAGCTTATCAAGCAAAACCTGCCCCCGAAGGAAAATTAGCTGTCGCTACTGAAATCTCCGGCGTTAAGCGCCCGAGATTTCAGCGGCAACGACGAGAATATCGATCGTTCGAAGCTCGCGGACGAGGTCGTTGATGATCGAGCCCTTCGTGAGTTGCTCCAACTTGCTTCGCTGCGAGTGCCCAACCACCAGCTGGGTGATGTTGTGCTCCTTGCAGTACCGGATAATCTCGTCCAACGGCTTGCCGTGGGCTTTCTCGATGCGGATGTTCAGACGCTCGGCCAAAGCGAAATCGTCGTGAAGGATTCGCTCCTCTTCCTCCGTAGGCTCCTTCTCCTCGACATAGAGGGTCACCGCGTCCGCGTTCATCTTCTGGGCCAAGCGCCAGCCCTTCCGGATCAGGCGCAGGGAGGGGCGAGACGACGACATACAAATAAGGACGCGGTCGTTCGTAGCCCAAAGCCTTTCGATGCGCTTCTTCTTGCGAAATTCGTTGACGTCCTCGTCTACGCGGCCCGCCGCCTCGCGCATGGCGATTTCCCGCAAGGCGCTGAGGGTTTCTTCCTTGAACCACGTGTTCTTCTGCTGCTCGACTTCGTCGGCAGGGAAGATGTCGCCGCGCTCCAGGCGGTTGATCAAAGCCCGGGGAGTAGCGTCGATAATCTCGATCTCCTCGGCCTTGTGGAAGAGCTGGTCCGGCACGGTGTCGGAGACGCGGATACCGGTGATGTCGGCGATCTTGTCGTTGAGGCTCTCCAAGTGAGCGACGTTCATCGAGGTGAGTACGCCAATGCCGTTTTCGAGAATCTGCTCGACGTCCTGCCAACGATACTCGTGAGGAGCGCCCGGAGGATTCTTCTTCTCCAGGTCGTCGATCAGGACGACGTTCGGGTGACGCTTCAGGATGGCTTCGACGTCGACCGTTTGGTACTCCTGACCGCCGTAGGAGATCGTCAAGGCGGGAATCCTCTCGAACCCATCCATCGCCTCCGTGGTCGAGGCACGCTTGCGCGGGTCGATCATGCCGATGACGACGTCTTGACCCCGGCGGGCGCGGCGGTGAGCTTCGTCCAGGAGACGGAAAGTCTTGCCGACGCCGGTGGCGAAGCTAAGGAAAATTTTGAGACGGCCTTTGCCGTCAGGGCCTACTTCAAGCATTGTTGGACGCTTCCGCTTCGACGGTCAAAACGCCGTCGATCCAACGTTGGAGGCTAGTTGACAGCTCGGTAATACGCATAAGGTTATCGGGCGGAAGCGCGGCTTCCTGCCAAAGATGGTTGGCCAAGGCTTCTTCACTGAGGGCCTGCCAAAAGCGATTCTGACATGGAACGTGTTCCGTATCGGCGTATGCCTTTACCAGTTCCATCACATAGGTCGGCAAAATGACCTTCACGGAGGCCGGTTCGCCGTTGGGCTGGTGGACGCGGTACGTGCAGATGACTTCGCCGAAATGCCGGTCGTGGATCTCTGTCATCAGTTCCAGCCGGTAGCCATTGATCGTCGTCCGCTCGAACCCGCCCATGGGCGCCGTCGGACGGTCGTCCGCCGAACGGTCCAAGGCAGCCTTGACTGCCAAACGGAGGGTGTCTGCGGTAAATGGCTTGCGGAGAAAGTCCGACGCGCCAGACTCCATCGCTCGCGTGGCGAGGTCGATGGTGCCGAACGCTGTTGTCATGATGATCTTCGCTTTCGGGTTCTTCTTGCGAAGCTCGCGCTGGACGTCGATGCCGCTAAGGCCGGGCATACGCTGGTCGAGAAGGACCAGTTCGTAGCCGGAACCGTCACCGTACTTCTCGATGCCTTCAGGCCCGTCGCCCGCGATGTCGACCTTATAGCCGGTGTGTTCGAGAGCCAACCGCATCATGGTGCGGATGTTCACCTCGTCGTCGATAATGAGAATTCTTTCGCTCAATGAGCTGTGTCTCCCAACGGCTGGGCATCCGTCGGTAGGGTGAAGTGGAAGGCGCTGCCTTGGCCCAATTCGCTCTCTACCCAGATATTTCCGCCGTGTGCTTTCACGATGTTGTATGCGATGGCAAGGCCGAGGCCCGCGCCGCCGCTTGTCGCGCCTGGAACCTGCACGAACCGGTCGAAAATCTGGCCGAGGTATTCCTTGGGAATGCCCTCCCCGTCGTCTTCGACCGTAAAGGTTACTTGATTGCCCTCCGACGCCGCACGGACCTTAACATGACCTCCGGCGGGCGTGTGGCGGATGGCATTCGAAATCAGGTTCACCAGCACTCTCTCAATCTGACTCCGGTCTGCCCTTACAGGTTTCAGGTCTTTCGATACGTCCATCATCAGGCCTATTTCTTTCTTCTCGGCGGCCGCGCGGGTTGCCTGGAGAGCGCCTTGTGCGAGATCGAACACAGGAATCATTTGGAACCGGGGTGGGGAAGTCCCGGCTTCGAGCTTGGTGATGTCCAGAAGCTCGTGCATTAGCCGTTCAAGGCGCTCAAGATCCTGCTTCTGAAGTGCGACCACCTCCTTCTGGGAAGGCGTCAACTCGCCAAGAGCCCCCTCCTCCAAAAGCTCGACGGACATCAGAAGCGAGCCGACCGGAGTCCGCAGTTCATGCGAAGCCACGCTGATGAACTCCGATTTCAGACGATCCACTTCTTTCAGGTGCGTGATGTCCTCGAGCACCGCGACCGACCCCAAAGTCGACCCGTCGTCGCTCTTGATCGGGTTCGCCCGAAGGCGGTAGGTCCGGTTGGTCCCCGCAACCTGGAGCGGGATAAGGGTCGCCTCGTCTTCCGAGTCCGAAACGGCGTCCTGCTTGACTGCCTTGTTAATAGCGCGAACGATGCGCTGGTCTCCCACGTGATCGACGATAGGGATGCGCGGGGCGTTGGCGGGGCTGGGGCCAAAGAGTCCCTCCGCCGCTTTGTTGAGGTGGACGATGTGGCCCTTCGAGTCGGTGATGATAACCGGGTCGTAGAGGCTCTCGAGGGCCTGGTCCACCATCTTCTTCGCTTTCTGGATACGCCGCTGATCCTTGTCACGCGCCTCGACCAGTTTGTCCGCCATCTCGTTGAACGTCTCACCGAGAGCCCCAAACTCGTCGGCTCGCTTCCACTGAACCCGGACGCTAAGGTCCCCCGCCCCAATGGCGGCCGCCTTCTTGGTGAGGGACTGAAGGGGACGAAGGAGGCTCCGAGAAAGAAGGATCGTAAGCGCGATCGCCACGACGAGGGTGACGCCCGTCCAAGTCAGGCTCCGCACAGCAGCCGCCGAGACGAGCATCTTCGCATGGTTGCTCTCCCGGAACATCGCCTCCTGGTTAATGCGGGTGAGTTCCGCCAGGTTTAACTCAAGCTGCTTTTGCAACGGACCCAACTCGATCAGGTAGATAGACCGCGCGCTGTCGGGAGGCGAGGAAAAAACCCTCTCTAAGGTGTCGCGATAAGTGCGGTAACTGACCTCGATCCGAGCGACTGTTTCGTCTTCAGCTCGGTTGTTGATCGAACCCCGTGCCTGGTCGAAACCGTTCCCAAAATCGGCGTTCGCCGCCTTCGACATGTACCGCGCCTCATCCTTCCTCCCAGCGAAGAAGTAGGTAAGCGATTCCTCGTCTCCGGCAAGGGCCGCGCGCATCTCCTCCGCCGCGACGATGCTTTCGTAGTTCCCCTCGAGAACCCTATCCACGCTGTGGCCAAGGGCCACGAAGCTCGATATAGCCGCGCTCAGGACGATTCCGAGAAGGAGCACGAGGAGGAGGTGGCTGACAAGGAGCTGCATGCGTACAGAACGCATGCCCCATTGTGGCCGAGTGTGCCAACCTGAAACGATGCCCTTGATCTCGTTCGACGAAGCGTTGGCCGTTTTGCGCTCGAAAATCACATGCCACGGTCGGGTGACCTCGATGCCGGTTGGCGAATCTTTGGGCCTCGTCTTGGCGGAGGAAGTCGTGGCGGCGGAAGGAAACCCTCGCTTCGATAACTCCGCCGTTGACGGCTACGCCGTCGGCAGCGGCGAAGGGCCATTCAAGCTCGTCGGCGAGGTGATGGCCGGGGAAGTTTGGAATCAAGCTCTGGAGCGAGGAACTTGCGTGAGGATCATGACTGGCGCTCCCGTTCCGAATGGAACCTCCGGGATCGTCATGCAAGAGGAAGCCGATGTTGCAGGCGGACTCCTATCCTGCCAACCGGTTACTCGTGGACAATTCGTGCGGCGGACAGCAAGCGATTTTGGAGCAGGAACGGTCCTGCTCTCGCCAGGGGAGAAAGTGAATCCCGGAACTTTGGCGCTTCTGGCCTCCCAGGGAATCGAAAGAATACAGGTATTCGAGCCCGCTTGGGTGACCATCCTGACAACCGGAGACGAGATCGTCGCGCCGTCGAAAAGGCCCGGCGATGGACAGTTACGCGACTCGAACGGAGCCATGTTGCGAGGCCTCGCCGAGGAAGCGGGGGCAGAACAAATCTGGCACGAACACGTCAAGGACGATCGATCGGCTCTGCGAGCGCACCTGCTCAGACAGGGAAAAGCCGTGGACATCGTGATTCTTGCGGGAGGTGCTTCGGTAGGTGACCGAGACCACGTGCCGTCCGTCCTGGCTGAAGTTGGAGAGGTTTTCTTTCACGGCGTAAGCATGAGACCGGGCAAACCTGTGCTCTTCGGCAAGTGCGGACGATCGTTCGTTTTTGGCCTTCCGGGTAACCCCGCGAGTTCATTCGCCTGTTTCCACCTCTTCGTAAAGGAAGCGATCCGGCGCGTGATGGGGCAAAGCGAGGCCGCCCCGATATGGTCATCGATGCCGTTCAGCGGCAGCCATGAGCCCTGCGGCAGGGAAGATTTTTTGCGAATGATCGTTCGTAACGGAGTGGCTGAGGAAGCCTTCGAGCAGGGCTCCTTTGGACTGCGCTCACTGGCAAAAGCGGACGGCCTGATCCGCCTCCCAGCGGATCGAGCAGTTTCTACCGACGAAAACTATCCTGTCTTACTCTTCTAAGATCGCCTAGGCCCGAACCCAACCCGTCCGCCCCGACATTGGTAGACTCCGGACGGGCATGAAAGTCGCTCGCTACACCATTCCCATCGGCATAGGCCTCTGCTGCGTAGGCGTGATCCTCGCCCTTAACGCAAAACCGACGGATACCAACACCAGCGGAATCGTCTTCGGACAACCCCGGCATCTCGTCACCGACGACATGATCCGCGACACCGCCAAGATGTCCCGAGAGGTCGCCCCCGCCTACACCCTGAACGACGTAAAAGGCCAACCCGCCCAAGTTTCCGGCACAAGCCTGCCAAGGCCCCAGTTCGTCCTCTTCATCCTCGACGGTTGCCCCTGCAGCATCGACGCCCAGCCCATCTTCAACGAATTCGCCAAGCATTGGGCAGGCAGAATCGACTTCATCGGCGTCATCAACGACGACACCAAGAAAGGACGCGAGTGGGTCTCTGACTATCGCCCTATCTTCCCGGTCGTCCCCGATCCGAAGAAAGAAATCATCGGCGCCTACAAAGCCCGCCAGTCCGTCTACTGCGCCCTCGTCTCCCGCGAAGGGCGAATCGTCAAGATGTGGCCTGGCTACAGCGTGGACCTGATGAAGGACATGAACGAAATCATGGCCGCCGAGATCGGAGAGAAACCAAGATTCTTCGACACGAAGTACGTCCCCAAGCTGCGCATCACCGGCTGCTACTTCTAATGCCCCGCCCCGAGCCTGTTATTTTTCGTAGGGCATAAAGGCTTCTCTTTTTGGACTGGCTTACGTACTATTAATGTGCGCCCCGAAGTGTCGGGACGATAGGAGAGGGAAATGCCTTTACCCGTTGTTTTAGTTCATGGTTACAGCACCGAGGGAGAGACCCCGCCTGGCGCTTCGTTTACACGTGCCACGCTCCAAAAACTCTACGGCGCCCTGCCCGACGACCTGGAAGCCCGAGGGCTAGCCGTCGTCCCCGTCAACCTCGGACGCTACATCTCCCTCGACGATGGCCTCGGCATCGACGACATCTCCCTCGCCTTCGACCGAGCCCTGCGCTCGCCCGAATACGCCAGCCTCCTCGAAACTGGGTTCAACGCCATCATCCACAGCACCGGCGCCCTCGTCATGCGAAACTGGGTCCGCCGATACTGGAACCTCGAAAAGGAAGGGAAGCAGTGCCCCCTCAAGCGCCTCATCCACCTCGCAGGCGCGAACCTAGGCAGCGGCTGGGCCCACATTGGCCAAACCCAGCTCGCCAAATTCGCCCGCATGTTCCAAGGCACCGAAAGAGGAGTCGCCGTCCTCCGAGCTCTCGAACTCGCCTCGAACTGGTCGATCGACATGCACACCCACTTCCTCCACAAGGGAACCCAGATGCTCAAAGACTACGGCGTCATGGAATTCTGTCTGGTCGGCTCCCAGGTCCCCGCCGAGTACGTCCTGATCCCGATCCGGTACGGCAAGGAAGACGGATCCGACGGCGTCGTCCGGGTCTCCGCGTCGAACCTCAACTTCAACTACCTCCGTATCGAGCCCACCGAGGCCGGTATGGCCGTAGGCTGGGACGACGCCGTCGCCTACTCGCGAGCCATCAGCCGCCGGGCCCTATCCTCCACGCCCAGCCAAGCCGCCTTCGACAGCGACTACTATCAAATCTCGTTCGACTCCGGCCCAGGCCAGCAAACGGGCGGAACGAAATCGGACGGCGAAGTCCGCCCTCGGATCCCCTTCGCCATCCCCTACAACACTTGCCATTCCGACGCCAAAATCGGCATCGTCTCCGGCACCGACAACCGCCCCGAGATCCTGGGCCTCCTCACCCAAATCTTCAACACGGACCTCGCAGGCTACGACGCCCTCGCCGATGCCTTCGACACTGTCACCGCCCAAACCTACCAAACCGCATCCGTCGATCAGCACGCCAAAAACTTCCTCTCCGGAGTCAAAAACTTCATCAGAAACTCCTTCGACGACCCCCACACGCAATACGACAAACACGCCCAGCTCGTCTTCCGAATCCGAGACCAGCACGGCGCCCCGATCAACGACTTCAGCATCTTCTTCAACTCGCTCGGAGGAGACCAAAACGACCGCCCAACTCAGATAATCAACGGCCTCTTCGAAGACAAGCACAAGAACGACTTCACGCCGAACACGATCAACTTCTACCTGCGAATCGAGAAGTTCAACCCCGACACCCACACGTGGGATTCCCAGCTCCCAGACATCAACGGGGTAGACATCGAGATCGACGCAACCGACGCCGTCACAAATCGAGTGGTCTTCCTGCCGATCCGCCTGCGAGTGGATGCGAACCAGCTGCAAAAGTGGCTCCGCCCCCACCGCACGACCATCGTCGACGTCACGATGTTCCGAGTGCCGTCCAGTCAGGCGTTTATGATTCGATAGGAAAAGGGGGGAAGATGGCCCGGACGAAGGGACTCGAACCCCCAACCCTCAGTTCCGAAGACTGATGCTCTATCCATTGAGCTACGTCCGGGCGGTGAAGGCAAATTGTACCTAAGCATGCCCGATTCTCGCGCCAGAGGCCCAGGGAAATTGTCACCTTCGTGTCACAGACATCCCCCGTATTTGTCACGGCCATCGCCGATTCTAAGGGGCGATGAGATACCTATGCGTTGTTGTGTTTGTGGTCGCTCTCGCCGGATGCGGGGGCTCGGGGGAAAGGATTGGCGGCGGCACAGGAGGCGATGGGGATTTGATCGCCTTCTCGCGGCAGGCGACCCCGTCCGGCCTATTTCAAATCTATACGATCCACCGGGACGGAAGCCACGAAAAGCTCCTCACCGATCCCGCCAATACGAACCTGGGGGCGAGCCTGGACCACTCGGGCACGAAGATCGTGTTCGCTTCGCAAAGGGGCGGGATTGAGGAGATCTACAAGATGAAGGCCGACGGTTCCAACCAGGTGGCGATCACAAATCTTAGCGGCATTAACGACAAGCCAAGTTGGAGCCCCGACGGAACCAAAGTCGTCTTCGATCATTCCGTGGGAAGTGGCGAGGACATCTTCGTCGTCAACATCGACGGGAGCGGTCTAACCCCCCTCACATCCGATGAGAAAAGCGAGTTCGCGCGGTTCAGCCCCAACGGAACCAAGATCGTCTTCGACTCTACTCGTACGGGCGGCGGCGAAATCTGGACGATGAACGCCGACAGCACGAACCAGACGCAAGTCACCCATCACCCAGGGGCCGGCGAGGCCTGCTTTAGCGCGGATGGATCGAAGATATTCTATTCGATGCCCGACCTCACCGTATGGTGCATTAACGTCGACGGCACCAATGACGTCAAGCTGACTCCGGCGGGCGAAGCCGACGCACTGCCCGTGGCCTCGCAAGACGGCCAGACGATTGTCTTCGCCCACAGGCTCGCTACCGGGATTTACGACATTTGCACGATGAACGTCGATGGAAGTAACCGCCAGCTCGTGTATCACAACGAGCTAGATTCCTTTTACGCGTGCTTCCCATCTCCGTAAGTTGAAGGGAAAGCCCGGGATCCTCGCAGTCAATCCCGGGCTTTTTGGGTCATTTCTTTCGGCGCTTTCGCAGAAGAGCTGCCCCGCCGAGGGCGAGAACCGCCATCGAAGCCGGCTCCGGCACCGCCTGGAACGTGCCAGACCCGCTGTACGGAGCCCCCGCCACGTCCATCAGCGTATACACGCCCGTGAAGCTGGTCCACTGGTGCGCCGGGTCGTTGGCGACCCCATCCAGCTTGTCCTGATTCGTCGCCCCGGGATCGCTCGAGTAAGAAGGATACGAATTACCCGACCCCCGGCTGACGAGCTCGTCGACTACCTGGTTACTAGGCCCGGAGGTGATATAGACGTCGTCGGCCGTGCCTCGGATGCCGTCCAACCCATATTGGATGCCCACCCAGTCCGACGAATAGTCGTAGTCTCCGAAGCCGTAGCCGAAATCGAGCCCGCCGCCGTCCCCAGTGCTGGTGCCTTGGAACATAAGATGGTCGATGGAAAACTTGTCGCCGTTGCCCAGGATGTGGAGCCCGAAATGCATCCGGTTCCCAAATTCGCCCGCGAAAGCCCCCGTCGGGTTCGCATCCCCCAGCCAACTGTTGTATCCCGTCACGATCGCCTGCCGGCGGTCCGTGATCAAACTCTGCGCCGAATAGTAATCCGAAGTCCCCGGAGTACCGAAGGTGGAAAAGCCGAAATACTGCGCGTCGATCGAGTTCGAAACCCAGGAGCTAAAGCTCGGCGAACCGAACCCGTTGGGTGCCAAAGTCGGCGTGACCGTGATGATCGGAGCCGCCTGCCCCACCGCATAGAACGCGCCCGCAAAAGCGACAAAACAAATTCTCTTCATACGTAGCTCTCCAAAATAAGGTGAATTTGGAATATACACCACGTAAAACGGAGAAACCTACCTGTCACGGCTTTGTCACGACAAGCAGGTCGAAATACGAGGGGAACCTCAGGCCGTGTAGAACCCGAGGCCCCCAAGAAGGAAAGGCTTAAGCCTTCTTGCGTCGCTTCCGCAGCAGAGCCGCCGCGCCCAGCGCCAGAGCTGCCATCGAAGTAGGCTCCGGAACGGCCTGGAACGTACCTGCGCCGGTAACCGCGTTGCCGCCGAAGTCGAGCGAATAGGTGCCCGTGAAGCTGGTCCAAGCGTTGGCCGGATCGTAAGCGATCCCGTTCAGCTTGTCCTGGTTGGTCGCGCCCGGGTCGGTCGTGTAGGAAGCGTACGAGTTGCCGGAGCCCCGGCCAATGATCTCGTTCACCATCTGCGTATTCGCGCCGCTCGTGATCAGAACGTCGTCGCCGCCACCCAGCACGCCGTCGGCTCCGTATTGGATGCCCACATAGTCGTTCGAGTAGTTGTAGCTGCCCTCGCCGAAGCCGAAGTCCAGTCCGCCGCTATCTCCCGTGCTCGTCGCGTTGAAGCTGAGCTGGCTGATCGAGAACAGGTTGCCGTTGCCGAAGATGTGCAAGCCGAACAGCATGCGGTTGCCAAGCTCCGCCGAGAAGGCGCCCGTCGGGTTCGCGTTGCCGCGCCAAGAGTTGTAGCCCGTGACCACGACCGAAGCGCGATCCGTGATGACGCTCTCTGCCGCATAGTAGGTCGGCGTGCCGACCGTGCCGAAGGTGGACAGGCCCTGGTACTGCGCCTGATAGGAATTCGTGACCCACGCAGCGTAGCTCGGGGAGCCGAAAACGTTAGGTGCGACGGTAGGCGTGACGACGATAGAAGGCAGGCTTTGCGCTTGAGACAACGCAGTGACGAACAGGCCCGCGAAAACGAGATGCTTTCTCATAATAATTCTCCAATCCTCAAAGGAAATTTGTCCCCGCCCAGGCGCGAAAAGCCGTACCCGTTACTTTAGCTGGCGAGAACCCCCTCGGATTTATAGACGGAAAGAGGCCCTTTAGAGGTCAATTCCTACACGGAAGAGGGCAAAATCAGGTGCTTTTACCGTCTCAAGATCGGCGAACCGTTACTGCGCCGCGCTGAGGTTTAGGACCCACCGATTAGCACTCTTCGGCATTTTCTGCCAATTTTCTTGATCCTCGCGACGTCGATGGAAGTAAAATTTAGCAATCCCGCGTTGGGAGTGCTAACGCACAACAAGATTTAGACTCGGAGGAATCCAGAACAAGATGGCAAAATTGAAGCCTCTCGGCGATAAGGTCGTCGTGCAGCTCGTCGAGCAAGAGGAGAAGACCGCCTCAGGCATCTATCTCCCCGACACCGCAAAGAAGAAGCCCACCGAAGGCAAGATCATCGCCGTGGGCGAAGGCCGAGTCCTCGACAACGGCGACCGAAACAAGCTGACCGTAAAAGTAGGCGACCGCGTCCTCTTCAGCAAGTACGGCGGCAACGAGGTCAGCGTCGACGGCCAGGACTACACCATCCTCGACGAGGACCAGATCTACGCGATTCTGAACTAGGGAGCGTGGCGGTGGCTTTGCATTGCCTTGCTTGGCTTTGCATTGCCTGGGACGAGATGAGAGACTATCGGAAGCTTGAGGTTTGGCGATTGGGGCGCGGGTTCGCCGTTGCCTGCTATCGACACACTCACGGCTTCCCGCGAGAAGAGCAATTTAACCTGACGAGCCAGATTCGGCGAGCGGCGGTTTCGATACCAGCCAACGTCGCAGAAGGTTCGGGCAGGGACTCGGACGCCGAGCTTCTTCGGTTTCTGAGAATTTCGATAGGCTCTTTGAACGAGGTCGAGACACTGTTCGCGATCGCTTCGGACTTAGGGTTCGTGACCGAAGATGAACTGCTTTCGATCGAGCAAAACGCTCGAGACTTGGGAGTTCGTCTACGCAATCTGGCCCAGAAGCTCGAAACCGATCTCGGAAATAGAAAAGGCGTCCCCACCCCCGTCACCTGAACGATTTACAAATAAGCCAGGCAAAGCCAGGCAGAGCAATGCAAAGCAATGCAAAGCCAAGCAAGGCAACGCAAAGCCCCAGGAGAACCAAATGCCAGCAAAGAATTTAATCTACGATGAGAATGCTCGCCGCGCACTTGAGCGTGGTGTGAACAAAGTCGCCGATGCCGTCAAAGTGACCCTCGGCCCGAAGGGACGAAACGTCGTCCTCGACAAGAAGTGGGGCAGCCCCACGATCACCAAGGACGGCGTCACCGTCGCCAAGGAGATCGAGCTCGAAGATCCCTATGAGAACATGGGCGCCCAGCTCTGCAAAGAGGTCGCTTCCAAGACCAACGACGTCGCTGGCGACGGCACCACCACCGCCACCGTCCTCGCCCAGGCCATCGTAAACGAAGGCCTTCGCTATGTCGCCGCCGGTGGCAACCCCATCGCCGTCAAGCGAGGCATCGATAAGGCCGTCGAGCAGGTCATCGCCACCATCAAGGCCACTGCCAAGCCCATCAAGGACAAAGAGCAGGTCGAATTCGTCGCCACCATCGCGGGCAACGACAACGAGATCGGCAAGCACGTCGCCGAGGCGATGGACAAGGTCGGCAAAGATGGCGTCATCACCGTCGAAGAGTCCAAGGGCCGTGAAACCACCCTCGAAGTCGTCGAAGGCATGCAGTTCGACCGAGGCTACATCAGCCCCTACTTCGTCACCGACCCCGAGCGCATGGAGGCCGTCCTCGAGAACGCCCTGATCCTCATCCACGAGAAGAAGATCAGCAGCGCCCAGGACTTCCTGCCGTTCCTCGAGAAGGCAGCCGCCGCCCGCCGACCCCTCATCATCATCGCTGAGGACATCGAAGGCGACGCCCTCGCCACCATCGTTCTCAACAAGATCCGGGGCGTGCTCCAGATCGCAGCCGTCAAGGCTCCTGGCTTCGGCGACCGCCGCAAGGCCATGCTTGAGGACATCGCCGTTCTGACCAAGGGTCAGTTCATCAGCGAGGACCTCGGCACCAAGCTCGAGAACGTCTCCATCGATATGCTCGGCACCGCGAAGAAGGTCGTCATCACCAAGGAAGAGACGACGATCATCGAAGGCGCCGGTACCAAGGAAGACGTCCTCGGTCGCATCGCCCTCATCAAGAGCCAGATCGAGAAGACCGACAGCAACTACGACCGCGAGAAGCTCCAGGAGCGCCTGGCCAAGCTCTCCGGCGGCGTCGCCGTCATCAAGGTCGGCGCTTCCACCGAGACCGAGCTCAAGGAAAAGAAGCACCGCTACGAAGACGCCCTTTCCGCCACCCGCGCAGCGGTTGAGGAAGGCATCGTCCCCGGCGGCGGCACCACCCTCCTCAAGGCTGCGGGCGCTCTGGATACCAAGAGCGTCACCGGCGACGAGCTCACCGGCCTCATCATCGTGAAGCGAGCCCTCGAAGAGCCCCTCCGCCAGATCGCGACGAACGCCGGCCTCGAAGGCTCCGTCATCGTCGAAAAGGTCCGCACCGGCAAGGATGGCCAGGGCCTGAACGCCGTTACCGGCGAGATCGTGGACATGGTCAAAGCAGGCATCGTAGACCCCGCCAAGGTCACCCGCTCGACGATTCAGAACGCGGCTTCCATCGCTGGGTTGGTTCTTACCACCGAGGCATTGGTGGTCGAAAAGCCCGAGCCAAAGAAGGCATCCGCCGGAGGCCACAGCCACGGCCCCGACATGGGCGGAATGGACTTCTAAAGAAGTCCGCCTGGGAGCGCCGGCTTTAGCCGGTGTAAGGCCCCGAGGCGAAAAGCCGCGGGGCCTTCTTGTTTGCGGCATGACGGCTCTTTGTCCGCGCCGTCTCCTCGTCCCGCGCTGCCTCCAGACGCGCCGTCTGGAGGCTCCTATTCGAAGCGTATGTATGATAGACGCGTGGAAAGTATCCCCCCGAGACTTTATCAACGCATTTGTAGCCTTACGTTGCCACTGTTGTGTGAGCCTATGGACGGCGAAACAGAACCCTACTTGTTTTCAGGCTGCGTAGTCCAATTTGAAGGCAAATGGCTTTGGATAACAGCAGCTCATTGTGCGGATACTATTCTCGAGATATACAAGCTTTTTCCGAGTGCGTCGTCGGCGTTCGTGTCACTTGCAAATCCTAACTCTGAACCAGTCGTTATCCCCAAATCTGATATTAAATTTGTAAACATGCAGGAAATCATAAGGGGCTATAAGCAAAGATGGCCAGACTCAGATATAGATTCAACCGATATCGAGCTGTTCGATCTTGCTTTTATCGTCCTATCTGATCTTGTCCACTGCTATTTGTTGAACCTGGACGTCGATGCAATACCATCTGCGTTAGCAACATTGACCCCAGAAGATGTACTCGCACGCATAGGCAGTAAGTCAATACTCGGATTATTCGTTGCCGGCGTTCCTGAAGAGTCTCATTCTATTGATAGAACAACGTCCAGGATACGATTTGAATTCAAAGTTATGCCACTGCATCTAGACCCCGATGACAGTCCAGATCTCTCCGAAAGACGTGAAGTGAAGTCCCTCGGTCAGTTTACGTGGATCCCTACTAATTGGGAACACACAGAATGGAATACACATGTAAGAGGGCTCAGTGGAGGCCCAGTCTTTCTTAGGATCGATGAAAACATATTCTTGCAGGGTATCGCAACGCAACAAGACCCACCCCCATACCGAAGCCCAAAATATATAGGGGTGACATCAGTTAAGTCGACTATCGACATTCTTAATTTGGTTAAGTGGGCTTTCTAGTAAGCATTATTACGCTCCCACGACACGCCCCGTGTCGTGGGTACACCCAAAAGCCAAGGCAAAGACAACGACCCTAAAAAACAGTAAGTGCGACGGCCACGCTGCCTCTCTCCTCGCGCGCTGCCTCCAGACGCGCCGTCTGGAGGCTAATAAACAACCGAAAAACTAAGGCGAACCCCCAGCAAACCAATGCAAAACCGTCCCCGCCCCAACCACAAGTAAAAACGCAAAGAGAATAAACGCCGCCCAACACCCAACCGTCCACCAAGCAAACGTCGCCTTCGTCTCAACCCGAGCCGTCGGAAACGAAACTGCCTTCAACCCCCGAGCCTCGCACTCCGCCACCAAAGCCGCGATCTTCGACCGCGCCTCTTCCACCGTCAAATCGTCGGGATGAGCCCGCAGTTTCAACTGCCGGAGAATCGCCAAAGGGTCGCCGCCCCAGCGGCGAATAAACAGGTCGATCGCCCCCTGCTTCTCCGGAGTCAGCGAGTCGTCCAGGAACCACCAACGCCCCGCCTCCACCGGATACCCAAGCCGCCAGTACACATCCCCGAGCCGGGACCGGAACGACAGGTTCGAAGGATAGGCCACCACCAGCCCATGCAGCCGGTCCCTGGCAATCCCAAGCTTGCCCTCCGCAATCTCCTGCTCGATCTTTTGCTCCGTGTGCCCTGCCAACCTAAGCCGAATGATAATCCAAAGCAACTCCCAGCCGACGCGGAGCGTGTAGCCGTGGGCAACGACCACGTCCGGAAGGCGAACCCCAACTGAAACCGACACGAAAAAGCTAATTCGATTAAAATCGACCCTATGGCAGTTCCAAAGTCGATCACCGGAGCCGTAGGGTTGTGGCAGGGCAAGTCGAAACTCAACCTCCCGTGGCTCGCGCCCGAGAAACGCGTCACGGAGTCGAATTCCTCGCTGCACATCGAGACCGACTCCCAAGGCAAATTCGCCACGATCACCTACGACTGGCATTACGAGGGCAAGCGGGAGGAAGGCACGATCATCGTCGCCAAAAGCGGTAAAACGAACGCCGTCCAGTTCGGATGGGTCGATTCATGGCATCAGAACGATGGCGTGCTCCACTTGAAAGGTGAGGACTCGGGAACCGGCCCCGTCAAAGCAAAGGGCGAGTACAGCGCAGGCGCCAAGGAAGTTTGGGGCTGGACCATCGAGATTTCGCCAACCAAAGATGGGCTGACCGTAAAGATGGAAAACGTGCCCCCCACCGGCGAGCCCATGTGGGCTGTGGAAGCGGTCTACAAGCGGCCGTAAGAGACGAACCATGGAGATCGGTTTTCGTGCAGGGCAGGTCGAGGACTTCGACTACTGCCGACGTCTTTACTTTTACAAACTGCAAACCGTGAAACCGGATCAAGAATCCAGCTTTCGCGAACGCTGGAATGTGTCGGAAGTCAGGATCGTTACACGCGACGGCGTCGACGTCGGTTGGTTACAAAGTCGAACCCAGGACGATACGCTTTTCCTGGTCCAGCTCTTTCTGGAAACTGCCTTCCAGGGCCAAGGCATTGGCACGGAGACCCTAAAAATATTGATGGGTGACGCCGCACGCGCCAAGGTACCGATGACGCTTGGCGTCGTTAAATCCAACCCTGCGCTGCGACTCTACGAAAGGCTTGGATTCAAGACGACCCACGAGGACGACCGCAAATTCTATATGAAATACGAATCTGCGGATTCATAACACACGAAGGCTCGCTCCCCGGGTACGACTCCTTATAATAGGGGCATGCGAACCATCCCGCGCACTCTGATGTTCGCCGCTGCCGCGGCCCCGTTTCTCGTAGCGTTCACGCAACAGGGAGGCGCAAAAGAGCCCAACTGCGAGGATGTGTTCTCGAACATCACGGTGTTCAAGGGAGTGCCCGCCAGCGACCTGATCCCGTCGATGGAGTTCATGTCCGCATCGCTGGGATACGAGTGCGAGAACTGCCACGATCCCAAGTCGTACGCCGCCGACACGCGCACGAAGGACGTGGCCCGCCACATGATCCTCATGCAGCGGGACATCAACACGAAGAATTTCAGCGGTCGTACTCAGGTGACCTGCAACACTTGCCACGGCGGCAAAGAGCACCCGTCCGGAACGCCGCTGCCCGAAGGCACCGTCCTTCGCCACAAGCGGTTTGAGACCGGAGCTCCCCAGGTCACCGACCTGTTCGCCGCCCACGTCGCTGCCGCAGGCAAGCCCGCCACCGGCGCCCTCGTGCGGACGGGAACCCTGACCGCGCCGAACGACATGACCCACAAGGTCGAAACCCTGCCGGTGGAATTCATCCAGGCGGCGGGCGGCAAGTTCCGGCTCGTCGCCGGTGAGCGCAAGATCGGCTCCGACGGTACGGCGACCTGGTACGGGACGATGCCGATGCAGGCCGAGCCGAAGTTTGTCTTCGACCGGATCGGCCGCGCCTGGCGAGGGGACGATGCCTTCACGGGCCTCGATACCGCTCAGGTGGCAGGGAAGGACACGGTTGGGAAAGACGAAGTGGTCGTCGTGCGAGCTGGCCGCCAGGCGACGACCTCAAACGAAGAACTCTCCTTCGACCCCAAGTCACACCTCCTGACCAAGGCCGTCAACCTGAAGCGCTCCAGCCTCGGCACGGTCGTCTCCTCGATCGACTACTCGAACTACAAGACGGTAAACGGAATGAAGGTGCCGATGAAAGTGACCATTACGTTCGCCGGGAACCAGAAGTGGACCATGGACTTCAAGTCCGCAAAGGTCGATCCATCGGTCGCGGATACCGCCTTCAAAGTCGGCGGATAACGCCCAGTTATTGCTCCCCCGACACGCCCCGTGTCGGGGGTACAAGCCTAGAGCTTGATTCTCCCCGGTGGGTACAAACTCCCGAGCCAGCTACCGCTTCGCTACAAATAGCCGCAAACCCGAGCTGGGTGAGATATCGCTCAAGATCCCCGCGTTTCGCCAGTCTGCCGTGACCAAGATCAACGGGCCAATATCGCCTGGCTTGGAGCCCGTCACTCCAACGATCGTCAGCGACTGCATCACCGTGCCAAACCTCTCCTGGATCACCCGCCCGTCGCGCCCGATCATCGGCAAAGTCCACCCGACGGACAACCCATCCCCCTTCAGATAGAAGGGAGTGTTCGGAGTGCGAATAGACCTTCCCAAGAACTTGGTCAGAGCGCGAATACCGAGGAGGCCCTTCGGAATCTTCACCGAGCCAAAAGCCAACCCCCTCCCCACACGCGCAACCTGGATAGAAGCAGGCAATCTGCCATCCACTCCCGCCGCCAAAGTGCTGTCCGCTCCCACAGTCGAAACCCCAACCTTCGAACCACCGAAGTAAGACCACAAAGGCCGCCCATCCACGACCACAAAGACCCCAGGCGGATTCGCCGTCCTGCCGACGGCATACATACCCTTCGAAGCCAAAGACCGTACCAGCCCCGGAGTCCATTGGCTGGGTTCGATGACGCCGGAATGCAAAGCTTGAAAGTGAAGCGCGAGCATGGACACGGAAGTGATCATTCAAACGCTCCAAGAACCCAAAGCAGAAACCTCACGCCAACCGCCCCACACGGCACTCCGGTCCCCAGTAACCCGTCACCTGTCACCTGTCCCCTCCCCCCTAGTGGTGAAGCAGCCACATCAGCAAAGCCCCAACGAGGAAGCTGCCGATGGCGATTCCGTAATGGCGCAGCCGCCCAGGCCAGGGATTCTTGGGGTGGAGAACCAGCTTGCTGTCGTCGCTCAGGAGCCGGATCTCCTCCAAGTTGAAATACCTCGTGTCGTTCTTCGGCCCCACGACGTACACCCACTTGTTCTCCTCTTTGTAAGACTGGATCGTACACCGCTCGTAACCTTTGTTCGACCAAGGACAATCCACCACCTCGCCCGGCAGCATCCGAAAAGGCTGGACGGCGGAGGGAAGGAGCTTGGCCGTGGCCCCGTTCACAAACTTGACCGTCACGCAGTCGTCCTCGCGCTTGACGAACTCCGCCACATGCTTGTCCCCGTCCGCGCTGAGCGCGAAGACATAGTCCCCCTTTGCAAGGGGGACATCCGCAAAGCCGACCCGCTCGCGCAACGCCTGAAAAACCGCCTTCCGGTCGATCCCCGCCTCTTCCGCCGCCTTGATCAATTCGTCGTGATTGGCGTCGCCGTCCACCGACAATCCACCCCCGGACTGAATCTCCTGGGCGCGGGTTAGGACCTTGTCGAACTCTTCCTGTGTCATGGGGTTCCCGGCGTAGTTTTGTCGATTTTAACCTGCCAGGAACCGGCTTATACTGGGTGTGGAGGAGTTCGTTATGCCCGATCCCATTTCACGCCGTACTTTTTGCGCCGCAACCGCCGGGGTGGCTTTGGCCGCGGTCGCCGACGTCGCCTCTGCCCAGGTTCAAGTGAAGCCCGCCGGGCCGGTCGAGGCACCTTTCGAACGAGACTATCCCGCCCCCGATTTCAAACCCTCCTGGAAGCGTCCCCAGCTGAATCGCACCCTCGTCGAAGATTTCGTCATCTACGCCCACTCCGATCTCGACATGACGAAGAAGCTGCTCGACAAGGAGCCCATGCTCATCAACGCCATGATGGACTGGGGAGCCGGAGACTGGGAGACCGGCCTCGGCGGAGCCTCCCACATGGGGCGGCACGACATCGTCGGATTCCTCCTTGAAAAGGGAGCCCGCATCGACATCTTCTGCGCGACCATGATGGGCCAGTTGGAAGCCGTAAAGTCCTTCCTCGCCCTCCAACCCAAACTCATCGACTCCCGTGGCCCCCACGGCTTCACCCTCCACTTCCACGCCCAACTGGCAGGGAAGGATGCCGACAAGATGGTCGACTACCTCCAGTCCATCAAGAAGATCGACCTGAAGCCCAACCCGTTTGTGAAGCCACCGCAGTAGTTTCTGAGCCGGCGAACCATTTGGGCCAGGGAGAAAGCTTTATAATCGCAGCATGAGCAATGTTGCTGAGAAATTCGATTTAAAGTCCCACCTGGTCCAGTGGCTGGGTGCTTTGGGCAGTTTCTACATCAAAGACCTTCGAGCCCTGCCCGAAGACCAACTTTCCAAGTCCCCCGGCGGCGTTGCCAAAACGCCCCAGAAGATCACCGCCGAGGTCATCGGCCTGTGCAAATTCGCCACCCTCGCCCTGCGCGGCGAGACGTCCTCCTACACCGCCGAAACGGACGGAGAGCCCGACCTGAGCGGCTGTGACACCGCCGACAAACTCGCCGCAGCCTACGATGCCTGCGCGAAAGCATTGAGTGAAGCCATCCAAAACGCCCCAGACGACATCTGGATGCAAGAAGTCATGCCCCCCTGGCAGATGAAGGACACGGTTTTCGGAATCACCAATATCGCCATCAACCACATCTGGTACCACGACGGCCAAATCAACAGCTACCAAGCCCTCCTCGGCGACGACAAAGTCCATTGGATGGACTAAGCAAACTCATCGAGTGAGTTAAAGGCCCCGCTTCGGCGGGGCCGCTTACTTTGCGGGCGGAGCGGGCGATGCGTTTCGACGGCGGAGGCCCAGCACGATCCTTTCCGCATGCTCCAAAAATTGCGCGCGCTCCATAGCCCCAGCCGCGTTCACCGCAAGCCCACCCTCAAACTCGCCCTCGCGCGGGGACTCGTTATACCAGTCGATCGTATGCCATCCTTCGCCGCCACGCTCGGTATGCCTCAGGTCGAATCTGTAAGGCCACTGAAAGACGGTCCAACCGATTTCCGTCTGCCATATCCAGGCAGTCTCGCCCGCAAGCGTAATTCTCTCGGCGTGAGCCGGTATCGGTGACCTCACGATCTCAGTATAAAGCGATTTCGTCCCACGAGATTATTAGGGTGCCTAACTATATCCGTCTAGGGCCTCCAATCGCCTAGGGTCATCCAAGCCCAAACCAGGGAAGCAGCCCCCGCAAGATCATCTCATGCCCCTTCCGGTTCGGATGATTCGACTGGGCCATCACCCCACCCAAATCCACCCCATCCCCCCGAGCCTTCAAGAAAGCCGAAAAGCTATCCGCCAACCCAACCCCATACTTCTTGGCCAACTCCCGAATCTGAGCCGCATGCTGAGCCAGCGGATCGGAAGGGTCCTCAGGATGCGCCGACAGGTCCCAAGAGGGCGTCAACAAAACCACCAGAGCCCTACCCTTCTTGGCCGCCACGATCATAGACTCCCAAGCCGCCCGAGCCTTCTCCAACCCAATCCGCCGGTCGTTCAACGCATAGTCGATCGTCACGACGTCCGGATGCAAACTCATCACATCCTTCTCAAACCGAGCCGCCCCCTGATCCGAAGCCTCACCCCCAATCGCCGTAACGATAACGTTCACCACCGCATTCGGAAACTTGCTCTTGATAGCCACATGAAGCAGATGCGGATAGGCGTCGAACGTCTGAACGACCGGCGTCTGAAAGTAACCCGCCGGAACGCTATGCCCATGGCAAACGACCGTAACCGTCCGGTTCTTAGGCCACTCCGCCTGGAAAAGCTGAACAAGCGGCTTGGAGAACTCAACAGGATCGGCCACCTGCCCACCGGCACGTGCGGCAAGGATAGCGAAGGGAAGCAGGAGCATGGACTTAGTCTAGTAGAATCGCTCCCCACCGGGCCAGCCAGCGCGAAGTGATAACGCCCATCACGCCAGAACGTCGGATAATTGGGATAGCGGGGAAAAGAATTTGAACGGATTAGGGGAAATTCGCCACTTTCTTATTGGGGCCTGCGCGACAGGGTGATGTGGACATGATCTTCGTTTTTGCGGTTTGCATTCTTGCCAATCAACGTTCGGCCCCACCTCCCCCCTACAAACGCGTCACCACCGCCCTCATCGACAAGGCCCTGTGCAACGTCGTCGGCGGAAATACGCTCTACCTGGGCAATTGGGAGTCATGCTCGGCCTACGACCTGAAGACGTTCAAGAAACTCTGGACGACGAAGCTGGGCCTGAAGGACGAATCGGCTGAAACGATGGCCCTGGGCGACCGAGAACTATACGTCTGCACCGATCCCGCGTCGAGAGATAAGCCCGAATCCCATCTGATCGCCTTCGACCGTCGAACGGGAAAACGCCTGTGGCAATTGGCGCGAACGGGAGGAGCATCGGCAATCGGCATAGATCAGAAATCGCTCTATCTAAACCTACGCCCCAACTCGTTCTCCAGCATTGACCGAGTAACCCGAAAGGTGAATTGGACCGCCTCCTTCGCAAACATGAAGGGCTTCGATCGCGGCAGATCGCAGGTAGAAGCGGTCGTACTCCAGGGCAGCCAAGTGGCCCTGAATTTCGACACCGTCTCATTTGGGCTCGACCTGAAATCGGGGCGGCAAATGTGGATGGAGCGCAACTCCTACATGCTCGGCCGGCCGCTTGTCGCCGGTAAAGGCGTCGTCTGGATTCCCATCAGCGAAGGGTCGGTGGCTCGCGATGCAACGACCGGCAAGGTTCTTTGGCGCGACGCGAAGAGCGGCTATTCGGAGTTCGGGACATACTTCGCCGGACTCCTGATCGGCCTCGATCGCGGCTATGTACGAGCGATTCAACCGGTATCGGGGCATGTCGTATGGTCGCAGAAGGTAGGCCCGCCCGAGACTAGCGGCGGAAACCAGGCCGGAAGCGTAGTAGGCTCATCCATCTTCGTCCGAGGCATCAAAGATGCCGGTATCTACGACGCCAAAGGGAAGAAGCTTTGGACTGGCCCGCAGGACGTCGCCATCGATCCACCCTGCTGGACCGACGGAACCGATCTCGTTTCCTTCGACGGCGCCCGCCTGATTCGCTATGCGCACGGGACGGCGGCTGCCATGCCATCGGAGTCCGCAGCCCGCCAGGCGATGGCAGCCAAGTTGGTAGCCCAATTCGACAAGCTGGACGCCGTGGATATCAAGCAACTGACGGCGCTCGGCGACGACGCCTTCCCGTCCGTCCTGGCCATGTACCTCAAGGCTTGCGCCGCCCACGATGCGGCAGGGGACGACGACTTCGCCGTGTCCTACAAGCTTTACTCGAAGTACGAAGATCTTGGACAGATATTGGACAAGGTGGCGACGCGAAAGCGGTCGAAAGAGCTCTTGGCAGCTTTGCGCGGCCTGAAGCCGAAATCCTCTGCGAAGCCAGAGATCATGAACCTCGCCGCGAAATTCTGCGAGCCGGACGACATCGTGCCCCTGTTTCTTCAAGACCTCCAAGGATTTAAGACGCCGTCCTTCGAGATGTACGAATCGAACACCTTCGTCGCGCGGAGCTACATCATGGCGTCCAACCATCCCGACGCCGTGAAATTCGTCCTCAGTCAACTGAGCGACCCGAAGGGCGATCCGACGATCCGCGAAGAGGCATATTGGCACCTGGCGGGAACGGGCGGGGAAGCTGGGCTAAAGGCAGTGCTCGCGGAGCGCAGAAGCCGGACGAAGCTGAAGACGCTCGAAGAGCGAATGGATCTGGGCAACGTCGGCCCGCCGAACCAGAGGGACAGCCGCATCACCAGCTTGCTGGCGGAGAAGAAGGATGCGAGCGGCCGAGACTGGGGACTACTGCGCTGCGGCGTTCTTGGCAGCCGGGGCGACTTGTGGATAGGAGAGAAGGTTGACGGGAAGTGGATGCACCCGTTGTTTCTCGGTGTCTCCCTTGACGGCGTGAGCCGCTGGGCGAAAGGTGTGCCAGAGCCGAAGATAGCCGGAAAGACTGCGAAGGAGCTCCAAGCGGGTGCATGGTTTGACTTGGTCGAGAGTGCGGAGATCCGAAAGGACAGCGACGGCGACGGGCTGACGGACCTGGAAGAGCAGCGGCTAGGGACCGATCCGAACAAGGTGGACACGGACGGCGACGGCGACCCGGATGGAATCGATCCGTGGCCGAACGCGGCGCCACGACCCCTTTCCGATGCCGAGAAGTTGCTGGCTGCCGCCTTCGAAGCGCGCTACCACTTCTTCGACCTTTCTTCTCCCGGACTCTTCCTCGCACCAAAGGGAATGAAGCCGTTCGAGATGGTGGCAACTCGGGGGCCGGTGATGTGGCTCGAAAGCGACGGAAAGAACGACTGGTCGATTCCTCTACATCAGTGCTATGAGCCAGGAGTCGCCATGCTTTCCTTCGGCGGCTGGGACCAAGACAATAAGCCCTGGGAAGAGACTCTGATCCATTGGAATAAGGATCACACCATGGGCACCGTCAGTCTCGCGACTTACTTCGGTGGGCTCTCAGGCGACGGATGCACGATCACAGTCAAGAAGTTTGGAAACGACTGGGTCGCGGTGAGCTGCCAAATGGCATACGTGTCGTAACCCGGGAACGGGGCAAAAGCTAATCGCTCGCCTTAAGCGGGTCAAGCGGTTTACCATTCTTGAGCATCTTGGTTGGCTTGGCCTCGACGAGCTTCTTGATCTTCCAGCCTTTGCCCGAGCGCACCCAGGTTTCGGTCTCCCACATGTCGACCGTGATAGTGTCGGAGCGCTTTACCTTCAGGTCCATTTGGGCGATGACGATCATATGGGTGTGGATTGCGACGATGCCAGTGTTGCCGCTCGCTTTGCTGGAGATCAAATCTAGCTTCGCGCTGGCAGACTTGATCATCCCAAACCAGTTGCTGAGCCGGTGCATCGCCTCGTCCTTGGCGTAGGTCTGTCCACGCATCGTCTCCGTGAAGTCGGTGGTGGACATCGACTTGAAGTAGGAGATATCGCGCTTGCCGTAGGCTCGAGCCACGTTTTCGATCTCGGACTTTATGAACTTCTTAAAGTCCGCGTTCACATCCCCGGCTACGGCGATGGCGGACAGGAAGACGCCGCACAGCAAGATCGATTTGGTTGACTTCATCGCAATGTTTTGCCGCCCCGCCGCAGCGGGGCGTAAGGCGTTCGGGCGGACTTAACCTCCCTTCGACGAGTTGAACGGCTTTCCGTCGACGGTCATCTTGGCAGGCTTGGCCGTCTCCAATTTTTTGAGCTTCCAGGACTTGCCGGAACGAACCCAAGTCTCTTTCAGCCACATGTCCATCACCATCGTGCTGTACTTCTTGGCCTTGGGGTCCATCTTGACGCTGGAGACGACATGGCCGGAGGTCATGGCGGTGCCAGTATTGCCGGAGACGCTGCTGGACAGCAGCTTCATCGTGGCTTTGACGGTCTTGGCCATCGTATAGAAGTCCTTCATTTGAGAGAGCGATTGGGCTTTGTTGTAAGTTTTGCCCTCGTCTATTTCCGAGAAGTCAGCCGTCGTCACTCCGTCGAGATAGGCGATGCTTTTGGTGTTGAAGGCATTGGCGACCCTGGGTAGTTCCGCCAGCATAAACTTTTTGAAATCGGCGTTCGCGTCGCCGGCGAAGGCGATGGCGGTAAGGAACACGCTTCCGACCAAGATGGGTTTGATGAGCTTCATTGCTATTTCTCCGGCTCCGCCAAGCGCGGAGCATCGGACGCATTGTAACTTGAATTAGTCGCCAGTCGGCACGATATTGCTTGTTTCCACCATGAGCATCACGGTCTTCTTTGGAGCGCGAGGGCGATGCATAACGCCCTTCGTGATAGTGACTCCCTGACCAGGTCCTAGCTCGATAGTCTTGTCTTCAAGATCGATGAAGAGGCGACCTTCCACGACATAAAAGAACTCGTCATCGTCGTCGTGCTTGTGCCAATGAAACTCGCCTTCCACGATTCCCAGACGCACGACGCTGTCGTTAACCTGCGTCAGCGTCTGGTTCCACCAGGGGTCAGTCACCTCGGCCACGATAGCGGGAACGTCGATGCGTTCGAGGTGGGGATGCCGGACGTCGAGGTGGATTTTGTAGTCGGGCGTGGCGCTCATGGCGCGAGGGTACCTCTAGTACGGACTAGCCGCCTTGCATCGGCTTGCCATCCATCTTGATCGTGCGGTGCTGTACGGCAATGCTCTTGATGAGCCATCCGGACTTCGCCTTGGACCATACATCCAGAGACGTGGCGTTCAGTTCGATCACGTGGGGTTTGCCGTCCTGGCCTGCCATCGTGCCCTTGAAATGCCCATCGACCGTGACCGTGGCAGTATCGCCCTTGTGGACAAACTTCACGATTTTGCGGTCCCAGGTGACGTTCTTGATTCGAGCCATCTGCTGCTTGAAATCGGCAACGATCTTTTCGCGGGTAACGGTGGTCGTGCCTTCATGGGCGACACAGTCGGGTGCCAGGTATTTGCTGAGGCCGTCGATGTCGTTCTTCTGAAAGGCAGCCGTGATCGCCTTGTAATTAACTTCAAGTTGGGCCTGGAGTTTGTCGGCGGCGAGGGCGGCGGTCGCGACGGCGGCCAAGGATAAAGCAATCAAGATGCGGGGCGTCTTCATGTTCGCCAGCATAGCAAATCGGCCTCAGAATGTACTGTCGAGTATCGGTAGATCGATGGATGAAGGCATCGTTTTCGAGAAATAGATGCGCTGCGTGGCAGGAATATAGTCCGCCGCCTGGGCCTTGAAGATATTCGGGACGAATTTCTGTGGGTTCCGGTCGATGACGGGGAACCATGAGCTTTGAATCTGAACCATGAGGCGGTGGCCAGGCAGGAAAGTGTGGTGGATCCAGTGAAGGGGGACGTTATAGAGCAGCGGCTTTCCGGAGGCAACCGCCTTGGGATTTTGGTCGCTTTCGCGAAAGCGTGCCCGCACGACTTCGCCCGCGATCATGAGTTGATAGCCCGCCATCTCGGGCTTTTGGGGAAACTTCGCCGGATACACGTCGATCAACTTCACGACCCAGTCGCAATCGGTTCCTGAAGTCGAGGCATAAAGGTGGGCGGTAGCCTCCCCGTCGAGGGTGGTGGGCCTATCGACAGGAGGGGTTTGGAAGGTGAGGACATCCGAACGCCGGCTTGCGAAGCTTTGATCCAGCACCTGCCAGACAGACCACTTGGAGCCCTTCGCATAGGTGGGTTCGATGGGACGGGGACGGTAAGGAACGGGATTGGCTGGATCGGAGACGTAGGCTGCCGATCCGTTCCCAGTGGGCGCCTTGGGGGAGAGAGCCTTTCCTTCGCGGAGATAGATTGCATGGTAGCCCTGCGAGTAGGGCCACGCCTTCGAGGATTGCCATGAGTTTGTGCCCGTGTCGAACGTGGTGGAAAGAGGGATTTCTTTGCCCTGGCCTTTCAGGTAGTAGGCAAAGAACGGGGCCTGGAGATTGTCGCGGAAGTAAGCGGCCGTGTCGCTGCCGAAGTCGAGCGGGCCAAGCTTTGTGCCATTGCCGCTCCAGCCTCCATGATTCCATGGCCCGACGACCAGGTGGACAAGGTTCTTGGGGTCGTTCTGAGAGAGGAGGCGATAGGAGAGCTCCGGCCCTTGCGGATCTTCCTGGTCCCACCATCCGGCGACGATGAGCATGGCGACCTTGGGTGATTTCATCCACTCCGTGGCGGCGCGGCTGATCCAGAAGTCGTCGTGGTTCGGGTGATCGGCGAAGTCGTTCCAGGTCGGAATCTTGTCGTGAAAGTAGTTGGCGTTCACGCTTGAAAGGCCGCCCAGCTTCAGATACCAGTCGTAGACGTCCACGTCGCCGAATGGATAGCTCTTCCACTCCGTGCCCTGCTCCATGGCATAGCTGTATTCGAAGCCGTAACTGAGGCGGAAGGCGCCGTTCCGGTGGAAGTCGTCGTTCACCCACATGTCGACGGGAGAGGCTTGAGGCGAAATCGCCTTGAGGGCGGGATGAGGGTCGATCCCTGCGATGAGGGCCGTCCAGCCGTCGTACGAGATACCGAACATGCCAACCTTGCCATTATTGTTCGGCAGGTTCTTCACGAGCCAATCGACCGTATCGTAGGCGTCGGTAGCCTCGTCGATCGCTTTTTTGTCCCTCGGATCGCGCATGGGGCGGGTCATCACGAATTTGCCGCCGGACTTGTAATGGCCGCGGATGTCCTGGAAAGCGAAGATATAACCCGACCGCATCAGGGCGCCTTTGTAACGCGTATCGAGACCTTGGTTGTCGGCGCTGTAAGGTGTGCGGAGGAGGAGGACCGGGAGTTTTTCTGTCGCGTTCTTGGGAGCGTAGATGACGGTGTACAGCTCGACCCCGTCTCGAGCCGTAATTCGCACCTCCGATTTCGCGTAATCCGAGAACTTGTATTCGGGAGCGGCAAGGCAGACCGTGAACACCAACGCGCTCACCAGGGTCGCCGTCAGGAATCTGCGGAGGGCCATTTGGCCAGGATACCGGCAGGGTGGACGTCGTTCGAACAGGTTTTTGCAGTATCAATAAAGGGAGCTTTTGAAGGAAGTGAAGACGATGAAGTTAAAAGGAATCCTTGCGCTGCTCTTTGTGGCGCTTACCGTGTTCGGATTTAGCCAGGCGGAAGACCCGGCGTTGCGAAAGGACCTGGAAGCGTTCTTCGCGAAGTTCGACAAGCTCATGGCGACCAATCCGAATGCCACATTCGACCTACTGGCGGCGGACTATACGAATGTAGACCTGAACGGCAAACACATGGACCGTGGGCAGTTCAAGGAAATGGTGCGATCCATGGCTGGCTCCGTCAAGGATATGCGAAGCAAGACCCTCGTCAAGAACGTACGTGGCAGCGGAAACGAGGCCGTGGCGTGGTGCGAGGAGGTCTATTCCTGGAAGCAGAAGAAGGGCAATGGTTGGGTCGAGATGAAGTCGACAAGCCGTTGGGCCGAGTCGCTACGCAAAACGGGCAACGGTGGCTGGGTTTTCTACTACTCCCAGCAGCTTCCGACCAATGAGCCTTGGGATTTCCACGCGGGCGGCTAATTGAGAACGCTTTAGCGTGTTAACGAAGGTGACCTGCTTTTTTACGAGGGTAGGTCACCTTCCTTATTTGTTATGCTGTGTTTATGTGGAGATGGGTTTGGTTGCCGGTCTTGTTTCTTTCGGCACTCGCTGGCGCGCAGGTCACTGAAGTACACGACATCGTCTATACGCAGGGTGGCGGTGCGCCCCAGACGTTAGATCTCTATGCTCCGGCATTGCCTTCGCAGGCCTTGCGGCCAGGCATTGTCTTCGTTCACGGAGGAGGATGGTCGGCGGGTAGCAAGGACGACTTTGCGGACTGGGGCCGTTACTACGCTGGGTTTGGCTATGTGAGCATCTCCATCAACTACCGTCTGTCGCCGCAATACTCTTGGCCCGCACAGATCGACGACACCCAGGCGGCGGTGCGGTGGTTCCGGAAGAACGCAGCGGCATGGGGCGTCGATCCCAAGCGAATCGGAGCCGTTGGCGCTTCGGCGGGCGGGCACCTCGTGTTACTGCTCGGCACGACGGACACCCTGAACGACAAAGAACCCAGTCTCCACGGCTATTCGTCGAAAGTGCAAGCAGTCGGTGACTACTCCGGACCGACCGACTTCTCGAAACCTTCTGAGTGGAATCCGGACATTTGGCAGCTCATTGCCTGGATGGTTGGAGAGACAACGCCTCCGGGGCCTATTTGGAACGTATTTAACATGAACTACAGGAAGGCGTCGCCGATCTTTCAGGTGACTTCGGACGACGCACCGACGATCATGTTTCACGGGGACGCAGACCCTGTCGTCCCGGTAGACCAAGCTCGACGTATGTTCGCGGCGCTGACCGCGAAGGGCGTTCCCGTCAGCTACTACGAGTTTCCCGGTGAAGGGCATGGGTTCACCAGCGGCCCATTCTGGGTGAGCATCAACGCACTCACGGATTTCTTCGCGGCCCATCTTGCAAGCCACGGCCCGACTGCGCCGCCTATCGCTCCTTAAAGGTATCCCACGCCTTCAGAATTCTCTTTTGGGCGTCGGAAGGAAGGGCTTCCAAGCTGACTGTTTTGGGGAACTCCTGTGGGAGGATCTCTTCGACGTCCTCCCTCAAGAACTCGCCTGGCCGAATTTCGATCTCAATCGGGAGGCGAATCTGAATTGAGAGCGCGTATTCGGTCGCGCGCTTTCCGCCGGAAGGAGGACCAAGCCAGAAACCTCCAATGATAAATGGCATTGGCGGCTGATCGATGTTTTCGCTCCAAAAGACTCGCCGTTTTGGGTCGCTGATGTCGATGAACGAGACAATGCGATCCCGCTTGCGTGGTGCATGAATCCGTGCATTGGCCATCAAGCCATTGGGCATCGACTCCGTTGGCTCATAAATCGTCGGCAATCCATAGGCAGAACGCTCTTGCCGAAGTCTCACACCGGATAGATCATATGCGCCAAAAGCGGCCTCGCAAGCCGTTGCCCTTTGTTCCGACGAGAGGTCCTTATAAAGGATCTCCCCTCCTTTGGCAAGGCTGTTCCTTTGCGCTTCGGTCAGGGTCGTGTAGAAAGCGAACAGGCTTGGCTTGCCTCCAATCTCAGGGGGATACAACTTGAATGCAGTAACCAGTTCGATGCGGTCGAACTCGGTGTAGGCAGGCATGAGGCCTGCGGATGGGTAGTAGCGTCCGTAGTCTTCGATGGTGACGCGTTTGGCGTATGCGGCGCTCCGCATCAACCGCTGGAAGGCTTGGCGATTCGCGCGCTTTTGATGGGACAGGATCGGATCGGAGGGGCGGACGACCAGCCAAGACTTCTGCGGGCGGTCTACGGCGACGCTACCGTCCCGGAGGTAAGACTCCATGATCCCCAGGGAAACCTTGTTGTCCTTCACAAGCTGGAAGCAGTCGGCAAAACTATCGGGAAGGCAAGCGACGATGTTCAAGCCTCGACTATGCGCAAGGGCGAGGATGCCATCGGAGGGAAGGAGTGCCAACGGCTCAGCTTCCGGTGAGTCGATAAAGAACTTAGCGACGGCCTCTCGGGCAGGGGCCAGGTTGAGCTTTTCCTTGACCGGGACATCCTTCCACACTTTCTCCCAAGCCACCGAAGGGGCAAAGACGAGGGGCACGGTATAGGTGTAGGCGGGCTCGGGAGTCGCCTTCGACTGCTCGAAGTCCTTCGGATCTCGGAAGAGAGTCTCGGCGGCTTCGAACCCAAAAATGGCACGGCCTTCCTTCGAGAGCATCAGGAATTTCACTCTGTAGATGCCCCAATCGACTTTGCTTACGACAAGGATCGCTTTTGAGGGAGGACTGAAGAACGGGACCGTCCGAGCCCAAGGATCGTGACTTAGGGGAGGCAAATCTTGGGCATAACCTCCAAAGACTTTGGCCTCGCTATCCTCCATCAATGTGGACGGATTTTTCTCGACGGCTTTGAGGGCCTTGCCCCAAGCCGCCTGTTCGGGAACGAGTAGGCGGATCGCTTTTTGGGCGTTCTTGCCTAGCGGACGTTGAAGGGAATTGGGGGAGGTCGCGAAAACCAGGCGATGGCCGAAGGACAGCCTTGCTACCGCGTCTAAGTTAACGTCGAGGAGGCAGCGAGCGAGGGCCCTAGGCACCGGGCCGATCTGCTCTTCGGTACTTGGTCCCGAGCGGATGCTAGGCAGCTTCTTCCGAATCAAAGCGGTTAGGGAGGGAACGTCCCACGGGAGCTTCAGGACCTTTACATATTGCTCAGTCTGATATTCGATGATCCGTCTCTGCTTGGCAACCTCGGATTCTTCGAGCTTTTTGCGCATAGCCAAAGAGCGCGTAATCGAATTACCTTCGACCGTGGCCGAGACCGAGACGGCGATCTCTTTGAGAAGCCGATCCACGGGTGTTCTCTCGACGTGGACGATAATTGGCTCCAGAGCCAGGTCTGGGTCGGCCGTGAGCTTCATGCCTGTCTTAGTGCTCAGATCTCGTAGGACAGCTCCGAGCGACTTTGCGCGCGTCTCGTAATCGATCGGTTCGGCGCCGCGCCAAAGGATGGCCAACACGCAGGCAACTATCACGACCTATAGACGGTTTTACCGAAGGCAACGTAACGACGGCCTTTTGATGTCGCCCGAAGGTCGGACATGTCGATCGCGCTTTCTCTTCTGGTGGTCGCCTGTGACCGTTAACTCTGGCCGTTGTTGAATAAGAAGTAGTCGTGGGCGGCGCGGGTGACTTCGGCGATGGCTCGGTCTTGCTCATCGGCGGTCTTTTCGGACGACTTGACGAAGGCGGCGATGGCGATGTGTCCGGCGTTGTCGGGGAGGGTGACGATGCCCGCATCGTTGGTAGTGCTCTGGATAACCGTCATGAGTGTGCCCGTCTTGTGCATAACCTCGGTTTCGGCGGGTAGGAGACCCTTGAGCCGGGCAAGGCCGGTTTGGCACCTTCCCATAATGTCGAGCAGAAGCTTCGTGCTTTGGGGCGACAGGAGTTCTTCCTTCCAAAGACGGGCCAGTAGCACGGCCATGCCGTTTGGCGTCGAGGTGTCGCGGGGGTCGGCGTTGAACTTGTCGACAATCTTGCGTTTTGCCTTCGGTGTCATTCGGTCGGCTTGCTTGTCCGCCTTCTCGAAGACCTCGGGCGTCCAATTTTTCTCATGCGGGAGCTTGAGTCCGGCGACGTCTTGAATGAGGTGGACGGTCGGGCGGTCGACGCGGATGCCCTCGATCCCCAGTTCGCATAGGCGGCAATTGATGGGTTGGTGGCCGCCAATCTCGCGCATGATGACGTCCGTGGCAGTGTTGTCGCTGATCGTCATCGTCAACTCAAGCAGGTTGAGGAGCGATAGGGAAACGCCCGGTTTGGTCAGGATGTGGGAGATAGCGCCGCTGCCTGGATGCAAATCGTGAGCTTTGAGCTCGATCATTCGATCTAGCCGCTCGTTACCTTGATCGACCAGGTTCAGAAGGTGGAGAGCGAGGGGAATCTTGAAGACGCTGGCCATCGGGAACCGTTCGTCGCCGAATACCGCCACCTGGCGGCCGGTCTCGATATGGATGGCGCAGACGCCGAGTGTGCCGCCCGCCGTTTTGGCGAGGCGCTCGACCTCTTTCTGAAGTAGGGAAAGAGACATCTCGACTATCTTAGCTGAGTTGCCCTCACTTGCCGATTCAGACGATACTAGGGCATGACCGTCGAGGACGTACGCGAGATTGTGCTTTCACTGCCCGAAGCTGTCGAGGGCGCCCACCATGGGCACCCAGACTTTCGCATCGGTAAGAGCATCTTCGGCACCCTTTGGCCGGATAAGGACCGCGCGGTTTTGCGACTGCCTACGTCTCTCGCGGAGAGCACGGTCGCGGAGGACGAGGAGACTTACAGAATCGTGTCTAACTCGCGCGGGATGGCCTGGCTTGCCGTTCAGATTTCACGGGCGGACGTAGGTGAGTATCGTTCGCTGGCGGAGGTAGCCCACAGCGTGATGACGGAAGAGAAGCAGGCCAAAAAGCGATGACGGCAGACGTAATCGCCTCGCTAGGATTCTCGACCCCGCCACCTATGACCCTCGACGGCCTGCGCGCGATCTATCGAGCATGGACCCTTCGAGTTCCGTTCGACAACATTCGAAAGGTCACGAACCTCGTTGGCGGAATGGGTGGCGATTTGCCCGGGGCGACGCCGAACGACTTTTTCGAAGCCTGGATGACGACTGGCGCGGGCGGCACGTGCTGGCCAACGGCGAACGGATTGGCGACGCTCTTGGGGGATCTTAGATTCGATACAAGGCGGGCGACGGCTTCCGTCTTCGATATGGGCGTCGACAATCATGGAACCGTGATCGTCCGGCTCGACGGTCAGGACTGGCTGTTGGATACATCCATGCCAACCTTGACGCCCCTCCCGTTGACAACCGGTCAAATCCATATCGAAGACCACCCGGTGCTGCGCACGGAGGTCGACCCAGAGGGAGATTCCTACTACATCTGGGTCATGTCGCCTCCGTTTGATGGCCCGATTCCGTTTCGTACGTTGGAACTGTCTGTTCCCGAGGCGACATTCCACGCGAACTACGAGCGGTCGCGGGGCATGAGCATCTTTAACGAGCGCCTTTACGTTCGGCGAAGCTATGAGGACAAACTCGTGGTCTTGGCGAGCAACCGGCGCTTTGAGCGGACGGCGGCAGGGACCGTCGCTACCGAGCTGACAGCTTCAGAGTTGGTCGAGGAACTCCAGCGGCTGGGTTATTCCGCGTCAATTGTCCAAGCCTGGGTCAATGCGGGAGGGCTCGCGAAGTCGATGGAGCCGCGCGATCCGAATGGGTGGCAGCCGGAGATCGCTCGCCGGCCACCTTCGCTAACGGGATAGAGCGACGGCGATCTTGGTGGGGTACCAGTCTCCGCGTTTCCGCAGCGTCTCAAGCATTTTCATCGTATGGCGGACGAAGTCCGCATCGGTGAGTCGTTCCTCAAACTCTTGTCCCGAATAATGCCAAGAGTTACCTCCGAGCGAGGTGCCGAATGGCTCCAGCCGGTAGGGCGCTTTGGGAGCGAGGTGGGGATGGTGATGTAGCTCGATAGTTACGTTTCCGCAACGGGCAAGGGGCTCGTCGCCGAACCAAAATTCGACGCGCTGGCCCCGAAAGTCTTCGATTTGTTCCGGTGGTCTGCTCATGACCTGCACCTTCCTGTTAAGGCCATTGTAGTGCTTTAGCGGCAAAAGTTAAAGGGGTAAGTAGGCATTAACCGCGTTTAAGCAAACCTTTCTGCCGTAGCAGACCGCGAACCGCCTCACGATCGGCCTCCGAGGCAAAAACGCGCGCCGGGATAAGCGCCCAGTTTCTTCGGGTCATATAGATTTGAAACCCCTCAGGGATTTCAAGAGCCTTCGTAGCCATCTCGTAAGCAAACTTGGATTCGACGGCATCGCCGCTTGTTTGAAGCAGGTGGCTATCCGTGAACTCCGTAACGAAGGAGCGGTCGAAAAGAGGAGACTTTAGGGAATTCCTGATCGCCACTATCGCCTGAAGGTAGGGCGTGGATATGCCGGACAGAACTAAGAAAATCCCGATGATGACGTTGCCCATATTGGAGGTGAAGATAGAGAGAGCGAGTAGGGCAATGCCAACGACGACTTCGACAAGAACGAAGAACCTTAGACCGCGATAGCAACTGCGAATCATCGCGCTTTTTAGTTCGGCTTGTTCGACGCGGTATTCCGTGGTACGGATTTGCACGAAAGGAAGTATAGCCATGGGGACCTAGCGGTGATTCTTCGCTATGCGTACAATGGGCGCGTGAAGAAGAACCGCCGACGTTGGAAGCGTTTTGGTATTGGCGCAACGGTAGCCTTTGTGGTTCTTTGCCTATTCGTTTGGGGAACGAATAGGGCCGTTCTCAGCGAGGCGGAAGGGAAGGTCTTTACGGACCCAGCGGCGATCCCTGTCCGGCCGGTAGCACTCGTCTTGGGGACCTCTCCAAGTATTAGCGGCCACAAGAACCTGTTCTTCGAACGTCGGATGGATGCGGCGGCAACGCTTTACAAAGCAGGGCGCGTGCGTAAGTTACTCGTTAGCGGCGACAACGGCACGCCGTACTACGATGAGCCCACCGCGATGCGCGACGCACTGGTCTCGCGCGGAGTTCCGGAGAAGGACATCGTGCTCGACTATGCGGGCTTTCGAACGCTCGATTCGGTTGTCCGGGCCCACAAGGTGTTCGGGGTAGATCAGTGCACGATCGTGACGGACGACTTCCACTTGCCGAGAGCGCTTTACATTGCCCGTAATGTCCATCTGGACGCGATCGGTTACCAGACTGAGCCTCTCTCCCGCTCGGTCTCTCCTTGGACCTATGTCCGCGAGACGGGCGCTCGGTCGTTGGTGTGGATCGATTTGCATGTGTTGAATCGCCAGCCCAAGTTCCTAGGCCCTCGCCAGCAGATCTAACGATGTGTTGTCGATACCGTCTCAGCTAAGGGATGGACTCGCCTCTCGCGGGTATCTTCCCTGACGCATGAGTATCGGTCCCTCCAAGAGCCAGCGGATTACGTTGGCTGATGTAGCGAAAGAGGCGGGGGTTTCGATTCAAACCGCTTCTCACGTTCTTGCCGGGAATATGACCGTCCGTCTGCCCGAACGGACCCGTCAACGGGTTAGGGATGCCGCCCAAAAAGTTGGCTACCGGGCCAACCGTCTAGCCCAGGCGATGAAGCGGGGACGGACGCGGATGGTCTCCGTCTGGATGCCCGTCGACCGTCCAAACCTTAGCTACCTGCGGTTCCTCCAGGCAATCAGCGCCCACGCCCGTGCCGATGGCTACGACCTGATGATCACGGCCTTGGATGCGACCACGGCACTGACGACGGAAGGGAAGACCCCCTACGTGTGGCCTGTGGACGGAATGCTCTCGCTGGACGCGGGCAAGGCCATTGGCGGATTCCGCGAGGACCCCCAGAACGATTCCATTCCTGTCGCGATCTTTGGCTTGGAGCAGTTCCATAACACGGACTCCGTGGCCTGGGACGTGATGGGCGCGGCGCGGGAGGTGACGGAGCGGATGATCGCGAGAGGACATCGAAACGTCGTCCACGTGACGCTGGACTGGATTTTGGAGGGCTACCCCCAAGAGCAGCGGCGGCGAGGCTATACGGAAGCGATGGAGGCCGCAGGACTGGAGCCGCGGATCGTTTCCGTTGGGAGCGAGACGAGTTCGGCGACGCATGCCGCGGTGCTGGAGTGGCTTGACCGGCACCCCAAGACGGACGCTTTCTTCGGTTTTACCGACACGCTGGCTATCGGCGCTGCGCGTGCCGTGCTCTCCCGTGGTCTCCGAATTCCCGAAGACTGCATGATCTGGGGTTTTGGAGACTATCCGGAAGCGGAGGACTACCGAGTTCCGATCTCGAGCTTACGTACGCCTATCGTCGAAGTTGTGGCCCAAGCGTGGGCCTGGCTGATGGAACGGATCGAGAACCAGGGCACTGATTCACGGCTGACCGTGCTTCCAATGGAATTAGTCGAGCGCGAATCGAGCCGGGGCTAGACGCAAAAAGGCCCTTGCCACCAGGGAAGGGCCTTTCGGTTCTTAGCGTCGGTTGCGTCGTCGGCGGATCATCGCCAGTGCGCCGAGACCGAGAGCGGCCATCGAGGCGGGCTCGGGCGCCGGTGTTCCTTCGATGCGGAACGATGTGTCGAACGTTTCGCCAGTAAGATCTATCCAGCCGTTCCCATCCATTCGATTGACGCCCAATTCGCCATCGCCCGATGCGACGCTCCACACGAATACGTCGGCAAGCGGATCGGCATTCACTGATCCGACGTGGAGGAAGTAACTTCCCGCTGAAAGGGCGATGTTCGTATCGAACGTGAATTGATATTCGTTGCCGCCGAGAACGTTCACGCCCCCAGTTGCGGTCGGGTTGAGCGTGGCCTTCAAAACGTTTGCCGTGGAAAGGGCATTGAACGACGTGTCGTAAATGTCGATATCCCAGGACAAAAAGTTATCGAGATCGGCGCTCGTGTCGTTGGTGCTACTGCCCCAGAACGTGATTTTTGTGACCGTTGAATCGGCAGCTAGCGTGAAGTTATCGGCAACGGCCTGAGAAACTCCCTGCGTCCCGTTGGTGGAAATCCCATCGCTGAAGTAGCCGTTCGGATCGGGCGGCGACTGATCGAACAGGACGTCGCCAAAGGCGGAAAAAGGCGCGATCAAAGCGCACGCGGCTAAAAAAAGCTTTCGCATAAGAACAAATCCTCCCAACAATGAAGCCCAACGGCCTCAACTCTATCTTATCAGCGGGTGGGGATTAGGTGAAAGAAAGGCGCGGCAAACCGGCGAAATTACCGATCGACCGCGCCGCTTCGACTACTTTGTATCGGCCATGCGCTTCAGCAAAAACTGGACTGTGCCGGCAGGCTTGCCTTTGCTATAGCTGGTCCAGTCGCTCTCGATCTGATTGTTGCTGATGAACTTGATCTTAACGCTGTGCATGTGAACGTCGGACGGTTTCATGTTCGAGCCTTTCAGGAAGTTAAAGGCGAGCACCTTGGGGTCCTTGCCGGGCTGGAACTTCATCGTCGGCTGGTTACCCGCCGCGCAATAGTGAGTGAGGACGAGGGAGCCATTGTCGAGGTGGTACATGGTCTGCATCTCGTGATCCGAGCCTGGGAACTGCGTTTCGACCAGTGTGCTGCCCGCGCCTGTAAGTTTGTAGGTCACGTTCACGTCCATGCCTCCCGCCTTGCCGGACCACTCACCGACGAGCTTCTTAAGCTGATCGAAGGCCTTGGTGGAGGAACTGTCTTTACCGGCGAATGCGCAAGCCGCCAACACGATACAAGAGAGAGTCAATAGCTTTTTCATTGGATTTCCTCGATGATTTAAGTGTCTGCTAAAACGATATCACAACCAATACGCATAGAGAAATCGCGGGAGTGCCAAACAATCGGTAACCGAGGGCGCATAATGGCGCGTAAATCCAACAAGTCTCATGAAGGAAAGTAGCCAGGAAACGACACACGATCCCGCCGTGGATAAATCGGTGGTGGGGCAGGGAGGGCTCGGCTCGTCGGGAGGCGGGTTCGAAGATCGCAAGTTATCCCACCTCGGATTAATTATCATTTTCGGAATCTTCGCGACGACGCTGGCGCAGCCGCAAACCCTTGGCCGGTTGCCCATTACGTTCTTGCTGAAGGACCAGCTTCACATCGGCAAAGAAGAAATCTCGCGATTCTTCTTCCTCTGCGGCCTCGCTTGGTATTTCAAACCCGTAGCGGGCATTCTCGTCGACGCCTTCCCGCTGTTTCGTACGCGTCGCCGCTGGTACATGATCATCGGTGCGACGCTCGCATGCGCAAGCTGGATCGCGATTGCATTCGTTCCCAAGACCTATACGTCGCTCCTTTACACGTCGATCGTTATCAACGCCTTTATGGTGATAGCCTCGACGGCGACGGGAGCCTTCCTCGTCGAAGCGGGCCAAAGTATGGGGGCGACTGGGCGCCTTACCGCACTCAGGCTATTCGTACAGAACTTCTGCACCCTCATCCAAGGACCACTTGGCGGCTGGCTGGCAAGCGGAGCATTTGCCATCGCCGCGGGAGCGAACGCGTTCTTCATCCTGACGATGGTGCCGATCGCCTACTTCTTCCTGAGGGAGCGCCCGCAGGAGGTCAACAACGCCCAGGCATTTGCCAACGCGGGCAGGCAGCTCAAGATCATCGGCAAATCGGGCACCCTATGGTTCGCGATCATCTTCATCGGGCTCTTCTACTTCGCGCCTGGCTTTGGGACGCCGCTTACGTTCCGGCAGTCGGACGAGCTTCATTTCTCCAAGCAGTTCATCGGAACGTTGGGAAGCTTCGGCGGAGGCGCGGGAATCCTTGCTGCGGTCGTATATGGTTTCTTGACCAAGCGGATCGCTCTGAGGCCGTTGATGTTCTTCGGGGTCGCAGCGGCTGCCTCCGGAACTCTGTTCTATCTCCTCTACAACAACAGCGTTTCCGCGATGCTGATCGACTCGCAAAACGGATTCTTCTTTACGCTAGCCGAGCTAACACTCCTCGACCTCGCTGCCCGCGCGACGCCTAAGGGCTGTGAAGGTTTGGGCTACTCACTCATCCTCTCGATGCGGAACGTAGCGCTATTCGGCGCCGACTGGGTCGGCTCGTACCTGGCTGACGACAAGGGGCCGCACTGGAGCTTCTCGAAGCTCGTCTTCCTCAACGCGGGAACTACGGCGTTTGTATTGATCCTGATACCGCTCCTTCCCAGTGCGATCATGCGCAGCCGGGACCGAGATCAGGCGACGGGATAGCGGGAAATACACGGTGGCGACTCTGGGCGATTAGCTTGCCCAGAGTCGCTAAAGGGCCTATTCCCGCGGTGCGAACCTCGTTGGAATTGCGTCTATTGACACAGGTTTGCCGCCAAGCGTCCCGATTTGCCTTCAGCCTCGAATCGTCCCAGCCATCGTTTATGTCAGAATTTACGTGCCTGCTTGATTCGCTGAGCTCCGGGGGGCGTTTGGCCAAACAGACCTAAAGCCGGCCGGAACCTAACATCGTGGCGCATACAAACCCAGACTCAAATCGGCGTTTCGAGCAATTCCTGGTGCTCATTTTCCTATCCCTCCCTCCCATCGGCGGCCTCGCGGTGCTTTACCACTCGCTGCAGGACCCGGTGAAATTTGGGGAAACGGTCGGCCTCCTGGCATGGATCGCGCTTGTCGTCGGAGTCCACATCAAATGGATTCGGCCTTACTTCCGTCGCTACCCCTGGGTCGCAAGCTATTCGGAGTTGCGCGAAGCGAAAGAACTGCTGGGCTGGGCCCACCCGAAGCTCATTAGCAAGGCCTACTGGCACCGCATCTGGCGCTCCGTCTATCGATGGGGCTTTGCCGCGCTGATCCTGCCTGCGTTCTACCTCCTCTACGTTCTCCACGGACACCACTTCATTTGGTTCCTCGCGGGTTACGCGGTCGCCGGGTTCGGCATCACCGTCGGCTACCACCGTATCGGCACCCACCCGAGCTTCAAAGCGCCCTCCTGGGTGCGGGCCATCCTGCTCGGCATGGGCAGCACGGCGATGCAAGGACCGGCTTCGGAGTGGCTGAAGAAGCACAGCAAGCACCATGCCTTCGGCGAGACCTCCGCCGACGTCCACTCGCCCTACGTTTTCGACGAAACCAAGCGCGGCATTTTCAAGGAACAGGTCTACGCGTTCCTCCACTCGTTTATGATGTGGGCTTTCCGCGAGCCGAGCCTGATCCGCCCGAAGAGCATGACGGTAGACCAGTGGAAGGAATACCTCCTGGCCAATCCGCCGAATCCCGCCACGTTCCGCTACCGCGACGAGGACGCCTATCACTGGGAAGTTCGCGATAAGGAAGGCAACATCGTCGTCACGACGGAAACCCTCATCAACAAGCGATGGGGCAAGCTCGTGGACACCATCGTCGGGATCGAGAAGGACCCGGTCGTGCGCGCTATCAGCCACCCCGTCGTCTACATGTCGATCCTGGTAGGAAGCATCGCCGCGCCTTACTACCTGGGCGGCATCACGATCTGGGAATCGCTCGCTCGCATCTGCTTCTTGAACTGGGTCACGTTCTGCGTGAACTCGGTCTGCCACCTTTGGGGAGAGCAGCCGTTCCGCACGCCGGACAACTCCCGCAACAACGCCGTTATCGAAATCCTTGCCCTCGGCGAAGGTGGGCACAACACCCACCACAAGTCGGAGCTCTGGGCTCAGCACGGCATCTTCGCATGGCAGTTCGATCTTTCCGCGCGGTTCATCAAGACCTTGCGGTTCGTCGGGCTGGCCTCCGATCTAAGATTGCCGACGCGGCAGGAGATCATCCGGTCTTGGATCGCTTGGCGACAGCGCGAGCCATCCATGCAGGGCTATCCGGCGCGAAGCGCGGTCCCTCCTACGCACGCCGTGGCTGATGTCGCCGCTCTCAAGGTTCGCCCACTTAAGAGCGAGTCGTAAATTCGTAGCAGACCTGTTCGCCAACGGTTCGAAATCCGAGCCGTTCATAGAGGGTCTTAGCGTGATCGTGCCCCGGAGTAAGCCAGGCTAACTCGCCCCCTTCCTCGAAAAATCCATCGAGGAGGTGGGCGATGACGGCCCCTGCCGCTCCCAGCCGCCGGAAGGCTTCCAGCGTCCCAATTCCAGCGACCTCCCTGATCTTCGGGGTGCCAATAGCAAATCCTCCGGCTGCGGCCTGGCCGTCGAGGAACGCCAGCGCCGCCTTCGTTCGGCCAGACGCCAATCCTGCCTTGGTGGACTCGTCTGAGGATTGGTCGGGAGCCCCGTAAACTTCGCCCAGGAGATCCTTCAGACGGCGTACGTCCTCAGGTCCAACCGATTTCGTCTCGATTCCCGTCGTCTCGCCTTGCCATTCGGAGGCGGGCAGGATCATCAAAGGCATCCGGTGTGTGCACGCAAATCCCTCGGCCTCAAGCAGGGAAGGTAGATCCGGCCAAAGGGTGCTGGAGAATTCGAGGCGCGGAACGCGCTCGGCTTCCCGAAACGCTGGAACGAGAGCCTTCACATCGCCCAAGGTAGGAGCTGACACGGGCACGGCGTAATTGACCCAAACCATCGGGTCGTCCAGCGAAAGCATCACGACGAAGCCGCCCACCCTGCTCGTCGCGCGGCCGGCGGAAGTCGCTTCGACAAGCGCATCTTGTATCGCGCGAATCATCTCGTTCGTATTCATCCGGTTCTAGTGTGCCGCAGCGAATAAACTAACGGGATGCAAAAGACGATCCTCCTGCTCGGTTCCGGTGAACTGGGCAAAGAGTTCGCCATCGCGATGGCCCGCCTCGGCCAGCGCGTGATCGCCGTCGATTCCTACGACGGAGCGCCCGCTCAGCAGGTGACCCCCTACCGGGAGGTCATCGACATGCTGGACGGAGCCGCCCTGGACGCGCTAGTGGCCAAGCACAAACCGGACCTGATCGTGCCAGAGATCGAGGCGATCCGTACGCCCAGGTTCTACGACTACGAGAAGCAGGGCATCCAGGTCGTTCCCAGCGCCAAGGCGGCGAATTTCACAATGAACCGCAAGGAGATTCGCGACCTGGCGGCGGGCGAGCTCGGTCTACGCACTGCCCCATACCGATATGCGCGTTCGTTGGAGGAGTTGGAGAAAGCCGCCGACGAAGTCGGCATCCCTTGCGTCGTAAAGCCTCTGATGTCGTCGAGCGGCAAGGGCCAATCCACGGTGAGGAGCCGCGAAGACTTGGCGAAGGCCTGGAATTCCGCCGTCGAGAAGGGAAGGGGCGACCTGGCGGAGGTGATCGTCGAGGGCTTCGTAAGTTTCGAGACCGAAATCACCCTTTTGACGGTAACCCAGAAGAACGGCGAGACCCTATTCTGCCCGCCTATCGGTCATCGCCAAGAGCGCGGCGACTATATGGAAAGCTGGCTGCCGTGCCCGATCCTGGACCGGGAACTGAAGGAAGCCCAATACATGGCGCGCGAGGTCACCAAGGCGCTGGGCGGAGCCGGAATATGGGGCGTCGAATTCTTCCTTGCGGCAGACGGGGTCGTCTTCTCCGAGCTTTCCCCACGCCCTCACGACACGGGCATGGTGACGCTGTCGAATTGTTTGTCGCTCAGCGAATTCGAGCTTCACGCCCGCGCCGTGCTCGATTTGCCGATCCCAGTTATCGAGACTCGGCGGGCCGCCGCGAGCGCCGTGATTCTCGCGGACTTCGATTCGCCCACTCCGCCATCTTACGAAGGCGTAGAAGATGCCTTGCAGGACCCCGCCATCGACATTCGAATCTTTGGGAAACCGTCGGCTCGTGTGAATCGGCGAATGGGAGTTGTGGTAGCGAGCGGATCGCTCGATACGCCTGTCGGCGAGCTAAGGGACCGCGCCACAAAAGCAGCCGCCAAAGTGCGGGTCGTGCCAGGTTAAGAATTCGCTCTAAGGCTTGACATGTAAATATATGTCTACTATAATAACGACGCTATGAATGCAATCGATCTCCTGATCCATCTCACCGAACGACAAATCGATTCGATCTTCCGCGCCGTCGCGGCGATTCCCGCCGAGAAACTGACTTGGTCGCCGACCCCCGGCAACCGAAGCGCCCTCGACCAGCTTCAGGAGGTCGCCACCGCTCCTATCGCTTTTTGGAGCGCGTACTCCGAGCGAAAGGTGGAATGGGACGAAGAGAAGTTTAACAAGTGGAGAGAAGAGCGGTCGAAGATTACCGACCTGGGCGAGCTTGAGAAGCTGACGCGCGAGAACATCGCCAAGGTCGCGGAGTTCATGCGCGGACTCACCGAGGACGAGTTGACCGCTCCCGTGCAGCTTCCTTTCCCAGGGTCGTACAGCCTCGCCGACGTGCTTGCCTACAACTACTGGAACATGGGCTACCACGAGGGGCAGATCACCTACATCGCGACGATGATCGAGAACGGTGCCAACTAGTTCAGGAAACGCCGAGAAGCATTTGCACCCCGAAGGCAGGCTGTATGATCGGAAGATGGACTTTCGAATCTGGGCCCTGCTTTCGGCGGTGTTCGCCGGGATAACCGCAATCCTCGCCAAGAAAGGGGTCGAGGGCGTTCCGACGAACCTGGCCGTTGCGATCCGAGTAGCCGTCGTCCTCGTCTTTGCCGTCGGCATCGCCATGGCGACCCGCCAAACGAAGATCGCGGATCTCAAACCTGCCACCTGGGGCTTTCTGGTCGCTTCCGGCATCGCCACTGGCGCTTCGTGGCTTTGCTACTTCCAGGCGCTCCAACTCGGTCCGGTGGCGAAGGTCGCGCCCATCGACAAACTAAGCTTCGTACTCGCGATGATCCTTGGAGTGGTGCTCTTGAAAGAGAAGGTTTCGCTGAATGTGGCGCTTGGCGCAGGGCTTATCGTCTGCGGCGTACTCCTCACTTTGAAGTAGGCATTACGTCCGACCGGAGCCAAGACCTCCCCTATACTGCGATCATGAAAGCTGGCTTTGTTGCCTTGCTCCTGACCGCCGCGGCCTTCGCGGGCGCTTCCACGGTCCACACCGACGTCGTCGGTGGCTATCTTTTCGTGGACGCCAAGATCAACGGAAAGCCTGCCCGGCTTGTCGTGGATAGCGGGGCCGGTATGAACGCGCTCAATCCCGAAGCAGCCAAGCGGCTCGGCGTCACGGGCGGTACAGCCATCGACGCGACCGGAGCGGGGAGCACGAAAGTGAAAGCCACGATCTCGACATTGAAACGCCTCGAAGTAGGTTCCGCTTCCGTCGAAAATGAAAGCGTCATCGTCGTACCGCTTCCCAAGGAGCTACGCTGCGACGGCCTTGTCGGCTACGGCTTCCTCCACCACTTCGTGGTAGGCGTGGACTACCAGGCGGGGACGATCAGCTTCGACGCTCCCAGTAAGTTCACACCATCGAAAACGGCGAAGTCGTTTGCGCTAAAGGTAAACGGCGGCATCCCAACCGTGGAAGGCTCTGTCGAGGGCCTCGATGGTTGGTTCAATGTCGATACCGGAGCCGGAGGCAGCCTCTCCCTCTTCACCCCGTTTGTGGACAAGAACAAGCTCCGCGACCGATTTCCGAACCGGGTTTCCATGATCACCGGAGCGGGAGTAGGAGGCGTCACGATGGGCGACATGACGCGGATCTCGTCGATCAAGATCGGCGATTTCGTCCTTCCTCCCCTCATGACAGATCTGTCGACCCAGAAGTCAGGCGTCTTCGCCAGCGAAGCCCAGATTGGCAATATCGGCTACGACATCCTGCATCGGTTCCGGGTGACCATCGACTATCCAGGTCAGCACCTCTTGCTCGAAAAGAGCAGCGGCTTCGACGATCCGAGCGACGTGAACAGGAGCGGCCTCTATCTGACCTACCTGGGCGACGACCCCAGTGTCTTCGCCATCGTCCCAAACACGGCCGGAGCCGAAGCCGGACTGAAGGCGGGAGACAAGATCATCCAGATCGACGGAGTGGCGACGAAGGACATCCATCCGTTGCTCGTCCGCGCCGCCCTGCGCCGCTCGGCGGGTACGACCTTGCGTTTGCTGGTGCAGCGGGGGCAGGAGACGCCTTTCGAAGTCGCTATAAAACTGCGCGAACTCGTTCCGTAGGCAAACTGTGCTTCCCTAAGGGCGACCACGGCTAGGTACCTTCATGGCATGAGCGATTTTGCGGCAGCCTGGCAACTCTCCCGGGAGCGGCTTCTCGATACGGTTTCGGGTCTCAACCACGAGCAGTTAAATTGGCGGATTCACCCGCACGTCCTGACCATCGGCGAGGGTCTTCTCCATGTGGCCGGCGTCGAGGTCTCCTTCGCTGGCCAGCTTCTGGATACGCGGCTGGACGAATTCACCACCCGCATCCGCCTGTCAGCGACGGAGGGTGTGGTCAACGAGCGCGAGTTCCCATTCACGACAGCCGAGATCACACCGGAACTCACGAAGAACGCGCTCGAGATTTCGAAGTCACTCGTCGAACAGGTGATCCTCTCGCCAAGCGAGGACATCCTCAAGAAAGAGCTTGTCAGCGCCCTCGGCCCAGTCATCACCGGTTACGGAGCCCTGACGCGCCTTGCCTTCCACTCCGCCTACCACCAAGGTCAATCCTATTTGATTCGGCAAGCGCCTGGGTTTCCCGGCTAAGTAGAATCCGGAAATGCTTGCGGGTCTTTTTGCGGCGGTTCTTATGACATCGACCGATACGATCCGGCTTTGGCCGGGCGACGCTCCGAATGCGCTAGGGAAAGCGGACAAGGACATTCCGACCTTGACCCTTTACAAACCCGCGACGGCCAATGGTACGGCCATCGTGGTTTGCCCAGGAGGTGGGTACGGCGCGCTTGCCGATCACGAGGGAGCGGGTTACGCCCTTTGGTTCAACCGGCTCGGCATCACGGCCTTCGTTCTGAAATACCGCCTCGGATCGGATGGCTACCGTCATCCGACGATGCTGCTCGATGCGTCGCGAGCCCTGCGCACGGTCAGGGCGCGGGCCAAGGAGTGGGGAATCAAGCCGGATGCCATCGGCATCATTGGCTCGTCTGCAGGCGGACATCTTGCCTCCACCCTGCTGACCCACTTCGATGGAGGCAAAGCCGACTCTTCCGACGAGATTGAGGGAGTATCTTCTCGCCCCGATTTCGGAATCCTTTGCTACGCCGTCATCACGATGGGGCCGCTTACGCACTCCGGTTCGAAGGCGAACCTCCTTGGCAATAACCCAGACCCTGCCTTGGTCAAAAGCCTATCGAACGAAACGATGGTCACCCCGCAAACGCCGCCCTGCTTCGTCTGGCACACCGTCGAAGACACCGTCGTGCCGGTAGAGAACAGCATCATGTTCGCGGAGGCCCTGCGCAAGGCCAAGGTTCCGTATGAGCTGCACCTGTACGAGAAGGGCAACCACGGTATCGGCCTCGCCGGTCCACCAGACTCAAACAACCTGCACCCCTGGACACACGACCTCGCTCACTGGCTTAAGGAGCGAGGTTGGGCTAGGGAGCTAGACGCTCGATAATCCACCGTTCGGCGACGAGACGATAGGCTAGCCGGTCGTGAAGCCTGGCGGGGCGTCCCTGCCAGAACTCGAACCGGTCGGGGACGAGCAGGTAGCCGCCCCAATGCTCGGGGCGGGGAACTTCGTCGGGGTATTTCGAAGCGAGATCGGCCACCAGATACTCCAGGTCCGCCCGGCTTCCGACGACTTGACTTTGGGGGCTGGCGGAGGAAGCAAGTTTGCTTTCCCTGGGACGGGAGGCGAAGTAGCGATCGGAGTCCTCAGGTGGCAGCATACGTACGTGGCCCTCGACTCGAACCTGCCGTTCCAATGCCCCCCACCAGAAATCCACGCAGGCGGCAGGGTTCCGAGCCAGCTCTTGGCCCTTCCGACTCTCGTAGTTCGTGTAGAACGCCAACCCGCTCTCAGATATTCCCCGAAGGAGCACCATCCTAGAGCTTGGCCGGGCGTCCGGGCCTACGGTGGCAAGGCACATCGCCGAGGGCTCGACGACCAACGCCGCGACGGCATCGTCCAACCAGCGGCGAAGTTGGTCAAAGGGGTTTGCCGCCAGGTCGGAGGCATCCAAAACGGACTTCCCATATTCGGATCGCGAAGGGTCGGAGGACACGCCTTTAGTCTGGCACGTCAGCTAGAATGATCCTATGCGCATCGAAATCGTGTTTTGCGTCGTTTGAAACTACACGCCGAGAGCCGCCAGTTTGGCGGACGCTATCATCACTCGCTTCCGACCTGGAGTCAAAGGGCCGCATCCCATCGAGCGGATCGAGTTCATCCCGTCGGGCGGCGGAGTGTTCGACGTGAACGTAAACGGAAAGACGATCTATTCGAAGCACCAGACTGGACGGCACGCCGAGCCGCGCGAAGTGTTGGACGCAATCGAGGCGCTGCTGCAGTCGTAAGCCGCGCTTTATGAAAGACTTCAACTCGCTGTCGGGACCCTGGGTGGGTTGGTCTATCCAATTCGGACTCCGCATCTCGGAGTCGATCAAGCTTTCGATCGTCAGCGGCCGCATTTCCGGCACTGGCACGGACAAGGACGGCGAGTTTGAATTGATGGGCGCCTACGTCGAGCGAGGACAAAAAGTGCTCATCACGCGCACCTATACATGGACGACCGAGCCTTCACAGGAAGGGGTCGGCATTCCTTACGAATACATAGGCACCTGGGACGGAAATTTCGTTTCGGGGCTGTGGCACCCGCGCCGATGGCCGGACGCCGACGGAGGCCCTTTCGAGATGTGGCCCGCCGACTCGGAAGGCGGGTTGAAGATCGAGCTAGAAGTAGAAGAAAAGGCCCCGCTCGCCATCGGAGCAGGGCCTCGTCGACCTACTTGACGCCTGCTTTGCTGGCGTCCACGACCTGTTGGATCTTTTCCGCTGTCAGCGGGTCCTCTTGGCTGCCGGGAAATCCCTGCCAGCGGACGACGCCGTCGGCGGAGACGATCATCACATGGGGAATCCCTTGGACGCCCAGCTTTTTCGACATGCGTTCCTGGGTATCGATAGCGACGCTATAGTCCATCGGCGTTTGCTTCATGAACTCCGTGACCGTTTCCGGCTTCTCGTTGCTCACGCCGATGAAGACGACGTCGTCGGCGAACTTCTTCGCCCATTCGTTCATCTCGGGAATCAGCGCTCGGCAGGGAGGGCACCAAGTGGCCCAGAAGTCGATGACCAGCACCTTGCCCTTCTTGGCCGGGTCAGCCTTGTTGAGCCAGGACTCCACTACGAATTCAGGCGCCTTCTTACCGCGACAGTCGGTAGTCGCCCAGAGCTTCTTCGTCGTGACGACGTTGGGATAGGACGGCTCGCCCTTTGCGGCGATCAGCACGACGGCGACGGCGGCGAAACCGAAGGCGACAAGAGCTTTCTTCATAAGAATCATCTTAACCGAAGACCACCGAGTAGCGAAGCTTCGTCTCACCGCCGGCGGGAATTTTGACCGTCCATTGATTCGCGTACGCATTCAGCTTCTGGCTCTTCGCGGACTCCGTTTCGATCCGCCAGGAACCTTCGAATCCCTGCACGAGGCGTAACTCTACCGGGCGAGACTTCTCGTTGTTGAGCGTGATTTCGACGGTGCGGCGGGTGTGCTTTTTGTCCACTTTTTGGGCGGAAACCTGCTTGGCCCGTGCGTACACGTCGAAAACGTTCGTAAGCGTCAAGCTGACGGGGGCGTCCTTGGGCGTGTCGCCGATGTAAGCCGCGCCGATGTAGCGGGGGGCCCCGCCCTTGTCGGGTTCATAGAAGCGGATGGAACCGCCGGGGAGGGGAAGTCCCAAACCCGTTTTCTCCGCGTTCACGAAGTTGATCCCCATCGTCGCCGTCAGCCGCCGGTTCGGGTTGCCATCGAAGTAGTTATAGTAGCGGGACATTCCCGGAACGGCGATGCTGTACACCTTCTTCACGAGCAGCTTGTCGCTGCCCATCATTCGAACCCGGTTCATCTGGTCTTGGCGGATTGTGGCGGTGGATTTATATGGATACGCATAGAGCTCGCCCATGGCCACGGGAGCGTCGAAACGAACGTTCGTCTCAGCCGGGCTCGCGGCCGGACGGCCTGCGCCGCTCATCGCTAGCGAGCCATTCATCGACTTTGCTTCGTAGTCCTGACTTACGTTTACGGCTCTGTTCGGTGAACCCGCTACGAAGCTGATCTTGGCCTCCGGGAAGTCGGTGCCCGTCTTGTTTACAACCGTCGCCCAGCATTCAAGCCCCATCTCGTCCGCGTCAGGCGAAAGGGTCGCCGTATAGTCGGCGCTCCAAGAAAGCCCACCCGTCATGTAAGTCACGGCAAGGTCGGTGGGGCCGTTAGATTTGCTCTCCACCTCGGCGGAAAGCTGCGGAATGGTGACGATTCCGGTGGAAGTCGGAGCCTCGATGGTGGCCTCGGGATTGACGATGTATTTGCCATCGGCCTTGATAACGGTATTGCCAGGTTCGGCGACCTCAAGGGTGCCTTTCACACGCTCGCCTGGTTTGCCGTCGATGCCGTGGTAAACGAGCTCGACCTCTTGGCCGAGGAAGCGCTGGAGCAGCCGTCGGCTATTGTCGATTCCCAAATCATAGGTGCTGGAAACGACCTTCGCGTCTCCCTTGCCGGGCCAGGAGAAAAGCACGGAATTCTGATCGAGTGATTTACTGACTCCTTGGATGCCGATGCGCGTGCGTCCGGCTTGCAAGTCCACCTTGCGCGTCTCGCGCACCATGGCGAAGTTGTCCGCGTAGACGACCAGCTCGATGGGGCCACGGTTTGGATCGGTAACGGGTTTGACCTGGGCGACGGCCCGCGCGCAACCGTAGGACAGGGACATTACGGCCGCGAGGGCGGCGAGGGAAAGGGGAATTTCTTTTCTCATGGCATGCCTCATCGAGTGAGTGCATGCTCGCGCAACGAGCGTTCAATCGATCTGCGAATCAGCTTCCGCGCAGTGCGGCAATCTTCGGAGCACGGCTCTCCGGACTGTCGAGGCTGAACGACCGAACGTCGCCCAACTGATCCCGGGAGTACGCCTCCATATTCGCCACTGCCGCCTCAAGGTCTTTGGTTCTCGGCACGAAACTGGTCCAGGCGATGGTCCCTTGACCCGGGTCGAATTCCCATAGGCCGACAAGACGGCCTCGGTCGACGATGGCGTTATTGGTGAGGTCGGCCAAACCCCCGATCTCCATAAAGCCCTTTTCACCGATGGCTTGCCTAGCCAAATCCTGCGGCTCTACGTGATCGACGACATTGCGCCGGTGAAGAAACAACGAGTCGATCCCGGCCACGAGAGCATAGTTCGGCTCAGCGGGACGCTTGAACGAGAGGAGAGAATCGCGGTCGTCAGGGAAAAGTAAAAGATCGCTGCCCTCTTCCAGGGGCACGACACCGATAGACGCGACCACATCCTTCGCCGCCTTCACCCCGAGGCCGGAGAACCACTGGAAATGGCCCACGGAGGCGGGCCCGATCCATCGAAAATACTTTCGCGCCAACTCGGAAAGAGCCTCATCTTTCGTCATCGAGGAACCGGCGAGGGGAGACGGATCCCAGCGGGCATAGGCGTAGCGCTGCCGGTCGAGCCGCCCGTCCAGCGGCACCCGCCGGATTTGCCCGGAAGACTGCAAACGGCCAAAAGCTAAAGGCAGGGTGGACGACATGCCGCGCTTTTTCCCCGCGTCCCCCAGACTCCGTACGGCGTCGCCAAGGAGGTCTTTCAACAGTCGAGGATCCTTCGGTTCGCCTTCCAGCACTTCCAGAACGCGGGTGATCAGGCGATCGACCTCAGCATCGGTTACTCCGAGATGCTTCTTGGCAAGGGCGATCTCCGACTCGTCGCTAAAACCTTGGCCAACCTTCAAGGCGAGGGCGAACTCGCTGCGGGGAACCACGTAAGTGCAACCTCGTGCGCTGGGAAGCTCGTGGATGTCGAGGTTGGCAACGTCCTTGTCCGTTTGCTCGCGGGAAATTCCGGCTCGCGAGAAGAGGGTCAGGTAAGGATTCGCGCCTCCCACCGACCTTGCCCAGCCGGACCGTTCCAGCACCTGTGCGGATGTCAACTTCGAATCCGGCTTGGCGAGCCCTTGGCGCTCAAACCACCAAGCTTGAAGGATGCTCTTTTCCACGCCCTCCATTGTAACGAAATAGGGACGGCGCGACTTCTCGATTCTTGCGGGCTTGGGACGCCGGTAGACTCTGCGCCTAAATGACGACGAAGAAGGACCGGCTGATACTTGGAGGCGCGCTCGCGGCAACGTTCTTGGCCTGGTTTCTCTCGGGAGACCGAGTCGGAGCCGTTCCCGCATTTCTGGCGTCGGCCCTGGCCCTCAGCCTGCTAGCCGTTGTCGTTGGCGAGGCCACGGAGCAGCTTGGAAGCCGCGTAGGACCAGGGGCGACGGGCGTTCTACAGTCCGCGCTTGGAAATCTTCCGGAGCTGTTCGTCTGCATTTTTAGCCTGCGAGCCGGCCTTGTCGATGTGGTGAAGGGCGCCCTCGTCGGTTCGATCTTGGCAAATTCGCTGCTCGTACTCGGCCTCGCTATCATCGTCGGAGGGTTGAAACACGGCACCCAGAAATTCGCGAAAGGACCGCCGAGGATGATGGCCGTCCTAATGCTCCTCGCTACCGGCGCACTCGTGATCCCGACCCTGACCCACGAACTGCACACGCCCGCCAGCCTTCACGAAGTACCGTTCTCGGTGGCGGTCTCCGTCGTGCTTCTCATCATCTTCGTCTGCACCGTGCCGTTCTTCATCAAGAAGGACCCGGCGATGGTTTGCGAGGAGGAAGAAGAGCATGCGAGACCGGCCTGGTCGCTGGCCTTTTCCTTCGTCGTGCTCGGTCTGGCGGGGGTTGGAGCCGCGTTCGTGTCGGACTGGTTCGTGGACGCACTCGTGCCCGCGACGAAGGCACTGGGAATCTCGGAAGCCTTCTCTGGCCTCGTCATCGTGGCGATCGCAGGAAACGCGATCGAGAATCTTGTGGGCATTCAGCTTGCCGCCAAGAACAAGACCGACTTCGCCATCAGCGTCATCCTGAATAGCTCCCTTCAGATCGCCCTTGCCTTGACGCCGGTTCTGGTCCTGATTTCGTTCTTTGTCGGGGCAGCGCCTTTAACGCTGGTGTTCGCGCCCTTGCTCGTCGTGGCGTTGCTGCTTTCGGCGGTGGTGACCGCGTTCATCGTCTTCGACGGCGAGTCGATCTGGATCGAGGGCGTGATCCTCGTCGGCCTCTACGCGATCATCGCAGCCGCCTTCTGGTGGGGCTAGGCAGCAAAAAAGGGGCCGGCCCTTTCGAGCCGAGCCCCCATGAGACCTGCTATCGGTTAACGTTGTTGATGGCGGTGTTAAGCTGGCCAAGGCCCTTCTCGTCGGCCTCGAGGTTTACGAACTTGGCGCGGACCTGCATGTCCTTGTAGACCATGACCGTGTTCTTCACGGCCGTATTCGTGTTCACCTTGTAGGCGCCGACGGCATCGTTCTTTCGCTCGATCCACGCGATGGGAATCTTCGCGTTCGTCTTGGCGACGAGGGCGTCGATGGTCTTTGCGATCTCAGCCTTCTTGGCGGGGTCGCCCACGAAGATCACAAAAGCCTTGAATTTGGACTTGTCCCAGTTCCCGACGCGCTCGTCGAGAAGCTTGGTGATCGCCTCGACGTTCTTCGCATCGTCTCCGTTGACCCAGAACTGAACGGCAGGCAGTGCGCCATAAGTGCAGGGTGGGCAAGTGTCGGTGCCCTTGTGAGGCCCGCTCAAGTGGTGGGGATGGAACGCGGTAACGAAGTCGCCGACCTTCAAGCCGGATTCCAAGCCTCGTCCTGTGCCAGCAACGGCAAACGACAAGGCCGCAAAAACGGTGGCGGCGCCAATAAGCTTCTTCAACATATCTCCCTCCGGCTCTGCGCGCCTACTGAAGCCGCGCTTGGTAGTTTCTACCTTCTTTGGAGGGAAAGACGTTTCGGCAAGATTAGGTTCCTCATGTTTATTTAACTTTTGTCTCGCCGGTGGATCATTTCCGCGAACCAGCGTAGAATGAATTCAGCCGTGTCTTTAAGCTGTCCGAAACCCGTTCAGGAAGGAGGGAAGAGGAGGGGCTTCGTCGGTGACTTTCGCGTTCTCGGTCTCATGGGCGCGCTCACGTTCCTGAGCTCGACCGTCATCGTCCAGGTGAAGGGCAAGACCACCGCGCCCGCGACTCCCGTCGTCTCCTACGAAAAGGCCATCCTTCCAACGCTTAACAAGTTCTGTGTGCCATGCCACAGCGGGGCTGACCCGGCCGCAGGTATTTCCCTCGCGAAATATAAAACGGAAGCTGCGGTGAAGGCGGATTCCGGCGTATGGGATCGCGTTTCCCAAAATATTGCGAACAGGCACATGCCGCCCAAGGGCATGCCCGCGCCGACCGACGAACAACGAAAGACCGTTTCGGACTGGATCGACAAAACGTTGACGGGCGACTGCCGCCTCGCCGATCCGGGGCGCGTGACGATCCGGCGGCTGAACAGGCAGGAATACGACAACACGATCCGTGACCTCGTCGGGCTGGACCTTCACCTATCCGACGATTTCCCCTCCGACGACGTGGGCTATGGCTTCGACAACATCGGGGACGTTCTCTCTATCTCGCCCTTGCTGATGGAGAAGTACCTGAACGCGGCGGAGATCGTGGCAAAGAAAGCGATCTACGTGCCGGGAGAGAAGTCGGCCAGATTCGAAGCCGAGGACGAGCTTCCGGCTCAAGGCACCAATTTCGGCTGCCTTTCCTCGAACGGCGCGTTCACCTTCAAGTACGAGTTCCCAAGGGCCGGTCTGTACCGCATCCGCGTCCGGGCCTATGAGGATCACGCAGGCCCCGATTTCACGAAGATGCTTGTTAGCGTCAACAACCAGCCGGTACAGATGTTTGAGGTCCAAGCCCGGAGGGATGCGCCCGTCGTCTACGAGGCGCCTTACAAATCCGAGGGCGGTACAGCCAAGGTAAGCGTCGCTTTCACGAACGACTACTACATGCCGAACAACCCGCCCAACGATCGAGACCGGAATCTCTGGATCGACTACGCTGAAGTGGCCGGTCCCCTCGGCGGCGTTATGTCGATTCCCGAGAGCCAGCGCCGCATCATCCCCGGCCCCCCGCCCCAAAACAATCAGCGGGAGTACGCCCGGAAAATCCTCTTGAATTTCGCTACGAGAGCCTATCGCCGCCCAGCGACGACAGAAGAGGTGGACCGGCTGCTCCAAATGTACGACCTGGCGATCAAATACAAAGAGCCGTTCGAGCGTGGAATCCAGCTCGGAGTCCAGGCGACGTTGGTCTCGCCCAACTTCCTTTTCCGCGCCGAGATCGATCCCAAGGCGAATCCAAAGGCATCGCGTGACCTGAACGGTTACGAATTGGCCACGCGCCTCTCCTATTTCCTCTGGAGCTCGATGCCGGACGATCGCCTCATGGGGCTTGCCGCCGGCGGCTCACTTGCGAAGCCCGCCGTCCTCGCCCAAGAGGTAAAGCGGATGTTGTCCGATCCAAGGTCCAAAGCACTGGCCGACAACTTCGCCGCCCAGTGGCTGAACCTGCGAAAGCTTGCGATCATCCATCCCGATCCAAAGCAATTCCCGGACTACAACGACAAGATGCGCGACGCGATGATGACGGAGACGAAGACGTTCTTCAACGCCATCGTGTCCGGCGACCGAAGCGTCCTCGACTTCATCGACGGCAAGTACACCTACGTCAATGGAATGCTCGCTCAGCACTATGGAATTCCGAACGTCACCGGCGACGCTTTCCAGAGAGTCTCCCTGGAAGGCACACCCAGAGCCGGGCTCCTTACACAGGGAAGCGTCCTTGTTGTAACCTCGAACCCAACCCGCACCTCGCCCACCAAGCGCGGCCGCTGGGTGCTGGAACAGCTCCTGGGCACCCCGCCCCCGCCTCCTCCTCCAGGAGTGGACATGCTCAAGGGCGACGAGGCCGCCAACAACGCGATGACGCTTCGCGAGCGCATGGCCGAGCATCGTAAGAATCCCGCTTGCGCGGCCTGCCACGCGAAGATGGACCCCCTTGGCTTCGGACTGGAAAACTTCGACGCCGTCGGGGCCTTTCGGACGATGGAGGGAGCCTCCCCCATCGACGTGACGGGCGAGTTGCCGTCGGGCGAAAAATTCTCCGGCCCGGCTGGCCTGCGAGCCATCCTCATCAAGAATAAGCAGCAGTTTGTGAAATGTCTGAGCGAAAAGCTCCTGACCTACGCCCTCGGGCGCGGGCTGGAATCGACGGACCGATGCCACATCGACACGATCGTCCGGCAAACGACGCAACAAAACTATCGGTTCTCCGCTCTCGTCAATGCCATCGTTCAAAGCGACTCGTTCCGAAAGCGACGGGTTTCCGGGGTCTCTAAATGAAGAACATCAATCGAAGGACGTTTCTCCGTGGAGTTGGCACAGCGGTAGCCTTGCCGCTGCTGGACGCGATGCTGCCGCTTACGGCCCTCGCCCAGTCCGCGACCAAGGCGAGCCGCCCCATGCGGATGGCGTTTATGTTCGTGCCGAACGGAATGTCGATGGAGCACTGGACACCGCCGACCGAGGGTGGCGGTTATGTCATGCCTTCCGTGCTGGAAGGCATCCAGGATATGCGGAGTGACTTCGCGATCCTGACCGGCCTTAGCCAGGATAACGCCTTCGCCCTCGGCGACGGCCCCGGAGACCACGCCCGTTCCGCCGCCTGCTGGCTTACCGGCGTCCATCCACGCAAGACCTCGGGCGCGGATATCAAGAACGGCATCTCCGTCGACCAGGTCGCCGCGCAAAAAGTGGGAGTTCGCACGCCGTTCGCCTCGCTGGAACTCGGCTGCGAGAGGGGAGCCCTCGCCGGTGACTGCGACTCGGGTTACAGCTGCGCTTATTCGTCGAGCGTGGCATGGCGGAGCGAATCGACCCCGGTCGCTAAAGAAGTGAACCCCCGCTTGGTGTTCGAGAGACTATTCGGCAACGGGGATAAATCGGGAGAGGAGCAGAGCAGAGCCCGGCGCGACCTCTTCAACCAAAGCATCCTCGACATCGTGATGGAGGACGCCTCCCGCCTGAAGTCGCGGCTGGGCACTCGCGACCAAGGGAAGCTTGAGGAATATTTCGAAGGCGTCCGCGACATCGAGCAGCGCATCGCCAAGATGGAAAAGCTTGGCAAAGACATGGCGCTCGCGGGAGCGGCTCACCCTGCCGGGATTCCTCCCGAATACGGTGAGCATATCCGGCTGATGGGCGATATGATGGTTCTGGCCTTCCAGGCCGACCTCACGCGCATCTGCACCTTCATGTTCGCCAACGATGGCAGCAACCGGAGCTATCCCATGATCGGCGTCCCCGAGGGACACCACGACATGTCTCACCACGGCGTCGATCCCGTGAAACTGGAGAAGAAACGCCTAATCGACAAATTCCACGTGGATCAAGTGGGCTATATCCTCCGAAAGCTGAAGTCGATCAAGGAAGCCGACAGCAATCTGCTCGACAACAGCATGATCGTCTACGGAGCAGGCATCAGCGACGGCAATGCCCATAACCACGACAACCTGCCCGTCCTCTTCGCCGGACATGCGGGCGGGGCGTTCCGTCCAGGGCGGCACATCGTCTACAAGAATCACACGCCGATGAACAACCTGTATCTGTCAATGCTTGACCGGATGGGCGTGCCGATTGAGACGTTGGGGAACAGCACGGGCAAGCTGGCGCAGCTTTGGTGAAGACGACTCATTTTCTTGAACAAAGATGGGCTTCTAGCCCGTCCTTTTCCCGTGGGGTTTTGCGCACGGTCGAATTGCGAGTTCCCAAAAGTTATCGTCTTTGATAGGATTACTGGTGTATCGTGTTCGATCTGAGTTAAAATGCCCGCAAGTCTGCGTCGCGCGTCAGGGGGGAGAATTCTTGCGCGTGACTGGATATATGGCCTGATACTCGCTTAAGAGGTGTATGCGTCTGTGATTGGAAAACTTAGTCTTCCGCTGAGGCTGTCAGCGCTGCTAGGGGCAGTGGCTGCGGTCTCGACCGCTGGAGCCAGCCCACAAGGGCTTGTGACGGCGAGCGCGATGCTGGACAAAGCCGTATCGGCGGCCAAGGGGTCGACAATGTCTCAAGACAGTCGCCGCTCGGCTCCGGTCAGCGAACAACAGCAGTCGAAACTCAAAGAGAAGCTCCGGGAAACCGCGGAGTCGTTCTTGTCGAACGGCGGCCAATGGAGCAAGGAAGCGCTGTTTGTGGCGCGCTCCCGTAACCTTGACCTGTGGGTGACAACCTCCGGGATCAGGTCCGACTACTACACCTATGGCAAGGTGGACGGCAAGCCCAGCCGAATTGGACAGGTCATCGACATGTCCTTCGTCGGTGGAAAGGCGAGCGGGTATCGCGGCCTCGACAAGCAGCTTGCGATCACCCAGTTCTTCCAGGGTAAGTCAGGCGCGAAGACGGCTCATAGCTACGGCTCGGTCGTCCTCGATTCGGTCTATAAGGACGTCAACCTCAAGATTTATACCGACGCAGGACGTCCCCGGTACGACCTGGTCCTCAAGCCTGGCTCCAATCCCAACGACGTCAAGATGCGTTTTCAGGGATCGAATTTCGTCAAGGTGACCAACAAGGGCGACCTCGCTCTCGGCACCAAGATGGGCACGCTTCAGCACCGAGGCCTCTTCGCCTACCAGGTGAAGAACGGCAAGAAGGTTCAGGTTCCGGCGCAGTTCGCTCAGATCGATAAGGACACGATCGGTCTCAAGCTCGGTCAATACGACCACAATGCGACGCTCGTGGTCGACCCGATCGTCTACGGCACGTATTACGGCGGCGACACGCTGATCGACGAGGTTCGCGCGGTCACTTCCGACTCGGATGCGGGAATTTTCTTCACGGGCGCTACCCAGGCCCCCGACTTCCCGATCCTCTTCGGTCCGTATAGCTTCAACCTCAATGGCACCTCGGACGCCTTCATCGCGAAGCTCCGTGGTGACGCTTACGTTCACGAGTATTCGGCGTTCATCGGCGGCTCCGGCTTCGACACCGGCAAGTACATTGCTCTCGATCCGACGGGCAACAATATCTGGATCGCGGGCGTGACGTCCTCGGCGGACTTCCCGGGCGTGACGGGCGCTTCGTTCCAAGCGGCTCGAAGCGGCGCGACGGATATGTTCATCACCGAGTTCACGAAGAGCACGACTTCGGTTCTCGCTCCGGTGTATTCGTCCTACTTCGGTTCGGCTGGCGCTGAGGAGCTCGCAGGTTTCGCGATCTCACCGGTAAGCGGCAATCTCGTTCTCTACGGACAGATGAAGGCCGGTTTGCCGAGCGCGAGCAACGCCTACCCCGGCGCAGCCGGCGGCAACGCGTTCGTCACGTCGCTCGATCCGACGGGCCACACGGTCATCTTCAGTAAGTACCACGGTGGTACGGCTAACCAATATGCTGGCCTTGCTACTTCGTTCTACGCTTCCGACGGCGGTCCCCAGGGCCTCGTGTCGAGCATGAACGAGGGACTTACCGGCATTACTGCCGACAAGACTAGCCGACTGACGAGTAACGCCCTCGCCATCGACAGCAACGACAATATTCTCATCACGGGTTCGGTGTCCTTCGGTGCCAACCAGGACACCTCGACGGCTGCCACTCCGGCGTATCCGACGACGGCGGGCGTCTTCCCGAACGGTCGCATCCTTCGGTTTGTGGATGCTTACGTTGCGAAGTTCAATGCGACAGGCAGTCTGATCTACTCCGCTCTTCTCGGCGGTGCGGACTCCGACTTTGGTTCCGGTATCGCGGTGGACGATTCGGGCAACGCGTACCTCACGGGTATCTCGGGCTCCCATGACTTCCCGCGCACGGCAGACACGTACGGTCAGACCTTCACAGACGCCGCTAACGTGTATGTCACGAAGTTGAACGTCGACGCTTCGGCGATCATCTGGTCGACGAACCTTAAGACGAGCGGCGCGGTCTTCCCGACCGGCATTGCCGTTAACCAGCGCGGCTTTCCGTTCGTCACCGGTATCGTCGATGCCGGCTACACGTTCCCAAGCCCGCTGCCCGACCCGATCGAGCCGACGGGTAACGTTGGCATCGGCACCATCCACACGGATGGAACGCTAGGCGCACCGATCCGCGCCACTTACAACTTCCCGACGCCTCCCGAACTGCCGACGACGGACGGATTCTTGAACGTTCTCGACTCGGAAGGCGCGACGCTGCTGTACGGCACGTACGTCGGCGGCCTCCTCGACGACATCTCCTTCGCTCCCTTTGTGGACCGCGTCGGCGACGTCTGGGTCATGGGCTACACGAACTCCCAACGCGACTACTTCCCGCTGGTCATCATGGCCACGCCTCCCGAGCGGCACCAGCCGCCGAGTGGCGACGCCGGTCTCGACGCGGGATTCATCACGCCGTTGGCGTTCAAGTCCTCGGTTCAGCCGGGTGGCACGATCTTCTCGCCGACGGCGACGATCTTCGACATTCCCGACCTGTTCGCTCCTGGACCTCCCCTCCTTTCGGTCGCTAAGTTCCAGGACGGTTACCTGTTCCGGTTCCGACTCGACGTTCCCCTCGTTACGGGCCTGACGCTCGTTCCCACGTCCATCGCCGGTGGCCTCGGCCAACAGTCGGTGGGTACGGTTACGATCAGCGGTCCGGCTCCTGCGGAAGGTGTCGACGTCGTGGTCTCCATCGACCAGGCTTCGGTGGCTTCGCTCGATGCAAGCTCCTCGGTCAGCCAGATCACCGTGACGATTCCTCCGGGAGCCACCACGGGTACGTTCACGCTGTTCTCGAGCCCGGTCATCGACCCGACTCAGGTCAACGTCAAGGCTGAGTACCTCGGCAGCTTCAAGATCTCGGTTCTCACCGTGAACCCGTGGCTCTCGCAGCTCACGCTCACGCCGACGACCGTTGTCAGCGGCAACCAGAGCACCGGCCGCGTTACCCTGGTCACGACGGCTACCGAAGACATCACGGTCGCGATCACGACGGACAACCCGTCTCTGATCTCGTTCCCGAACGGTGGCACGGTAACCATTCCGTCGGGCCAGCAGTCGGTCAACTTCCCGATCCAGACGGCGACCGTCGATACACAGCAGCAAGGAAACATCAGCGCCTCGTTCATGGGTAAGACCAGAACGCAGAACCTGATTGTGAAACCGGCGTCGCTGGTCAGCCTCACGTTCAACCCCGGCCGCATCGCGGGCGGCGGACAATCGACCGGTACGGTCACCCTCGACGGTAACGCGCCGAGCGGTGGAGCGCTTGTAACGCTCACGCCGATCACGAACGTGGCGAATATCAACTCCTGTCCGCCCAGCGTGACGATTCCTGCGGGGCAGCGAACGGCAACGTTCACCGTCTCGGCAGCGCTCGTCTCTTCGAACACCTTCGCGGTGATTCGGTCGAGCTACGCGAGCGTCAACAAGGATGCGACTCTGCTGATCGACAATATCAGCCTTACCAGCTTCACGATCACGCCGAACACCATCCAAGGTGGCGGTAGCGTGACGGGTACGGTGACGCTCAATCAGCCCGCGCCTCCAGGAGGAGCCTTCGTTACGATCAGCAGCGCCGACGCGAACGTGGTTCTGCCGGACGACGATCCTTCGACCGCAGGTAACCAGGTGCTCGTCAACGCGAACGCCACGTCCCGCTCGTTCCCGATTGGCACGAAGGTGGTCATCGCCACCGACATAGCCTCAATCGATGCTTCCCGTGGCGGCGCGCCGATCACGAAGACCCTGACGATTACGCCAGTGGACTTCACGATCAGCATCTCCCCGTCGAGCATCCTTGGTGGAACTGGCGCGACAATGACGATCACTCTCACGGGCTCAGCTCCGGTTGGTGGTGTTCCGATTGCGATCACCAAGACCAGCGTTGCTCCGAACCCGCCCGACAACACTGGCGCCGTGACCGTGAACAACGGTAACCCGGTGGTGGTGACGGTCGGCAACACGACCCAAACGTTCCCGATCACGACCACGGCCGTCAGCGCGACGGACACGGTCACGATCACCGGCCAGATTGCGACGAATATCCATTCGGCCAACCTGACGGTCCGAGCGCCTAAGGTCACGTTGATAACGGTCTCGCCGAGCACGGTTCGCGGCCTCATGCTCACCACGGTCACCGTCACCCTCGACGGCCCGGCGCCGGTGGGCGGAGCCACAGTCGCGTTGAGCAAGTCGCCCAACTCGCAGATCCTGAACCTGCCGACGACGATCAGCATCCCCGCAGGCGCTACGTTTGCCAGCCAGGTTGTGAGCACCAACAAGGTCTCTCGCTCCTTGGCCACGCAGATCACGGCGACCTACGGCGGAGGCACCGCCATGGCAACGCTGACGGTCACGCGCTAAGCGCGACCGCCCAGGCCCGGACTCCTTTGGGAGTTCGGGCCTTTTTCTTTGCCGGAATTGGGTAAAAACAAGCCTGTGAAGTCTGGCGCATCGTTCCTGTTGGGATTGACGGTCGGTTTGACCGCGGGCCTCTTGATCCACCGCATCCGCGAGATCGAGGACGATCCCGAACGCGTGGTGGATCGCTTGAGCGATTCGCTCAAAGAGTTGGAGGAGCGAGCGAAACAGCTCGAAACTCGAATCTCGCCAAACTAAAACCGCTTGACCAAGCAAGTCGTCGTCATCGGAGCGGGGCAGGGCGGACTGAGTGCCGCGATCCACTGCAAGCTCCTCGGGCACGACGTTCTCCTTCTCGAACAGCACGACGTTGTCGGTGGCAAGGCCGCCGGGTTGGAGATCGAAGGATTCAAACTCGATCCTGGCCCTTCGATCGTGATCCTGCCACGCCTCTACGAGCAGGTTTTCAAGGCAGCCGGAAAGTCGATGGACTCCTATCTGCGATTCCAGCGCCTTGACCCCTTTAGCCGCGTGTACGCCGAGGGCCAGGAACCCCTCGATCTGCCCGCCGACAGGGAGGCCTGCCTTACCCTTCTCGAAGAACGGTTCCCTGAAGACGCGCAAAGCTTCCGCCGCCTCATGTCCAAGCTGGACAGGGCGATGCCTCACATCGATCGCTCCATCTTCCGCCGACCCTACGACAAGCCCTGGAAACTCGCCGATCCCCATCTGATCGCGTTCGCCATGCAGTTCGATGTCCGCCAGACTTACCGCGCGTTGGTGGACCGTTGGTTCAAAACCCCGCTCCTCCGCGCATTCTTCTATGGCTTCCCCTCCTACGGAGGGCAATCCTACGAATCCAAAGCCCCCGGAGCCCTCGTGATCCCCTACCTGATGATTCAGGAGGGGGTTTTCTATCCCGAAGGTGGCGTCGCGGCGATCCCGAACGCCTTCCGCAAGCTCGCCGAAGACCTGGGTGTGGAGATCAGGACCAACTGCCGTGTAACCGGCCTCCGTTGCGAAGCAGGCAAGATCGTGGGAGTAGACACCGAGCAAGGCGCGTATGACGGTGATGCCGTCATTAGCAACGTAGACCGCCTGACCACAGGAAAATGGCTTGGACGAACTCCCAGGGAGGAGCCAAGCTTCAGCTACTTCACTGTCCATTGGGGCGTTCGAAAGAAACTAGATGGGCTTGCCCATCACACGCTTCTTGTCCCACGTGATTTCGAGAGGGGTTTCGAAATGCTGTACGGGAAGCGTGAATTCCCTCAGCCACCCATCGTCTATCTCAACGCCACTCCTGAGGCGCCCGAAGGATGCACGAACCTCTTCGCCGTCGTCACATCTCCCGCCAACAACGCGGACGACCACGGCAGGGAAGTCCGCGAACAAATCGCCAAGTTCGGCTTCGAATTCAAGGACGACGAAATCGTCTTCGAACGGATTCAAACCCCTCGCTACTTCGAGGAACGACACGGGAACTACTTGGGCTCGCTCTACGGCCCCGACGAGCGTCACAGGATCTTCGGCATGATGCCGTTGCGCAACTACGACGAGGAGTTCGCCAACCTCTTCTACTGCGGAGGCTCCGTCCAGCCCGGTGCCGGGTTGCCGATGGTGACCCTGTCAGGTCGTTTTGCAGCTGAACTGGTTTAGCCGTGCGAATCGTCCTTACCGCATGAAGTCGGCGCTCGCGGTTCTTGCTGGGGGAGCGATCAGCGGGCTGCTCTTCTGCTTGGCCTTACCACCTGCAGATGTCTGGTGGCTGGGCTGGGTGGCATTCGTGCCTCTCCTCCTGGCCGTTCGAGGCAAAGGCTTCCTTGCCGGCTTCGGAGGCGGCTTGTTGTCCCTCTTTGTCTGTGCCTTCGCCGCACGCACCGGTTTTCTTTATGCAACCAAAGACCTGAGCGGCCTGGATGCCTGGATCGTCACCGGGTGCGGTTTGTTCGGCTTCGTCGTCTCGATCGCCGCGGGAGCTTGGGCCGATCCTGGCGCGGCTCGAAGACCGCTCTGGTGGTTTCCGGCGCTGGCGGTCGTGCTCGAAGCCTGCCTGCTCGTCCAACTCCCCGCGCACATTGCGCTGACCCAGTACCGCCAGCCGCCGATGATGCTGGTCGCGAGTGTGGGCGGGATATGGCTTGTCTCTTACCTAGTCTGGTTTTCTAACTTCTGGCTGGCGACCCTTATTGCCAGCCGTGGCTACAAGTTGCTGATCCTTTGGGCTCTGCCGCTCCTGGGCGTTGCCCTCGATGCAAGGTGGCCCGGGACGCCAAAAACGATCCGGGTCGCCGTCATCCAGACCGACTCCACGGAAGAACAAACGCTCACACGCCTCCATAAGGAAGCATCGAAGCAGCATCCTTTCGTAGTCGTGTGGCCCGAGTTCTCGGGTCTGGCCCTCGCCCCAGGGGGCAAGACGGACGCATTGGAGCGGATCGCCAAGGAAAGCTCGCCCTTCGTGACGACCTTCAACGACGACTTTATGCCCCTACCGCACAACGCGGCAGCACTTTTCATGGCGATGGGAGCCTCTGAGCGTTACTTCAAGAGGAGGCTCTTTGGCGGAGAAAAGAACATGCATGCGCCGGGCGACAAGGCGGTCGCGGTGCACGGCGTCGGGCTCGATATCTGCTTCGACTCCTGCTACCCGTCCGACATTCGGGAGACGATGGCCCAGGGTGACGTTGTAGTCATCGCCCTTCCGACTATCGACCCAGAGTCGCCCAACCGCTTCATCGCCGCGATCCACGCCGCCTTCACGCCGTTCCGGGCCGCTGAGGAGGGCGTACCCATTGCTCGCGCCGACGGTTTTTCCCACTCGATGATCGTGGACTCGAGCGGACAAATCGTTGCGGAGTTGCAGGGCGGACAAAAAATAGCGAGCGCGGAGGTTTCCGCGCCCGCCCCTACGATCTATCGAAGGTTCGGAGACTGGTTTCTCTATCTGTCATCAGCCGCCGTCGTTGCCGGAATTTTTATAGGACGGACTTCCCGAGCACCGAGCCTTCCGGAGTGAGCTCATAGACCAGCGGCACGCCGGTGTCTAGGTTCAACTCCAGCACCGCCTCCTTGGTGAGGTTGTCGAGCATCATAACGATCGACCGGTTCGAGTTGCCGTGAGCCACAACGAGCACGTTCTTGCCCTGCTTGATATCGCCGAGGATGCAGCGCTCGAAGAAGGGAAGCGTTCGCTCGGCGGTGTTCTTGAGAGCCTCACCGTTGGGGGGCGGGATGTCGTAGCTGCGGCGCCAGATCTTCACCTGATCGTCGCCAAAGCGTTTGGCCGTATCCTCTTTGTTCAATCCTTGGAGGTCGCCATAGTGGCGCTCGTTGAGGGCCTGGTCTCGAATCGTGGGCACCGCGGCCCCCATCTCTTCGAGAATCAAGGCCAAGGTGTGCTGGGCTCGGGTGAGGGCGCTCGTATAGGAAACCTGGACGTCGATTCCCTTGAGCTTGCGACCGCAGGCGCGGGCCTCTTCCTGTCCCTGAGCGGTGAGGGGAACGTCGACCCAACCTGTAAAGCGGTTCTCGAGATTCCAAATCGATTGTCCGTGACGGACCAAAATCAGCTTCGGCATTGCCTCAAAGGATACTCATTTCCAAGCGAATTCAGCGGGCTTGCCTAGCTGGGACCCGGTCAGCGATCCATCGGTGACAATTCGCGATCCGCCCAAGAACACATCCACCGGCCACCCTGTCAGCTTCTCGCCCTCATAGGGACTCCATCCACACTTGCTGGCCACCATGCCGCGCTCGAAAATCTGACTCTTCTGGGGATCGAGCAAGACGAAATCGGCATCGTAGCCGACCTCGATGAACCCTTTACCGCGAATGCCATAGATCCGAGCCGGATTCTCGCAAGCCAACCGCACGAAATGCTGAAGGCTCAGAAGACCGCCATGAACGAGGGTCATCATCACCGGCAGCAGCGTCTGCACCCCCGGCATCCCGCTTGGGCTCTTCGGATACGGCTGCGCCTTCTCTTCTAGGGTGTGGGGCGCGTGGTCGCTGCCAAGCACGTCGAACAGACCTTCGACGAGGGAACGACGCAGCCCCATCTGATGAGCCGAGTCGCGGATCGGCGGATTCATCTGCGCGAGAGAGCCAAGTCGGTCGTAGCAGTCCGGAGCGTGGAACCAGAGGTGCTGGGGCGTCACTTCGCAAGTCGTTCCCAACCCCTGCCGCTTGGCGTCCTCAAGGAGCGGCAGCTCATCCGCCGTTGAGACGTGCAAGACGTGGACGGGTCGTCCCGTCTCCGCGCTCAGGCGAAGTATCCGGGTCGTAGCAAGCCGGGCACTCTCCGCATCCCTCAGGAATGGGTGCTCGCGAGGGTGGGGATGGTCGCTGATAAGGGCTTTCCGCTCCCTGTTCCGTGCCTCATCCTCCGCATGGATCGGGCAGCGCCGCTTGCCGTGCATGAGCACCTGGCGAAGCTCGTCGTCGTTGTCGACGAGGAGGGAACCCGTCGAGCTCCCCATAAATATCTTGATCCCCGGCGTTCCCGGCAGCATCTCCAGCTGATCCAACTCTGCGACGTTGTCGGTCGCCGCTCCAACGAAAAACGAATAGTCGCACCACGCCCGCCCATCGGCCCTTCGCAGCTTATCGGTCAAGGCTTCGGTCGACGTCGTCGTCGGATTTGTATTGGGCATCTCGAAGATGGTCGTAACGCCACCCAGGATGGCCGCCCGGGTGCCCGACTCCAAATCTTCCTTGTGCTCCAGGCCAGGCTCACGGAAGTGGACCTGCGTGTCGATCACCCCGGGAATGAGCGCCAGACCCTTCGCATCGATCTCCTGCGCCGCATCGCCGCTCACCTCGCCGACCGCGACAAACTTGCCATCCTTGACCCCGATTGCTCCCAAAGCCGAAGTGGATGAGGTGGTGATGAGGGCGTTGCGGACGATCAGGTCGTAGGTCATGGGGTTCGAGTAAAGATGCTACCCTCGCCGTTTTGCCGGTCCCAGCCAATAATTCCAATGATGCTCGCCCCATTCGTCGCTCTACTCGCCGTGACCAAGCCTTTGGCGTTTCCGCCCGAGCCAATTCAGAGCGAGCTAACCCGCGGCGCGGGCATCTACTACGACCAGAAAGGCGTCGAACGGGTCTTCCAAGAGGATCGCGCCGCAATTGGTCGCTGGTACGACGGGAACGTCAAGCGGGACACCGACGAAGTCATTTGGCTATCCCCATCCCTGATCTCCCGCTGGCTGGGTTACCTGAACGCGAGAGAGAAGTGGTCAATCGAAGAGCTGCACGCCCGCTGGCACAAACTCGCCAACGTCCTCGACGGCCACCTCACCTTCGTCGTCGAGCTCTACGCCTTGCCGAAGGAAAGCTTCCTCGACCTGACTAACGAGGAACCTTCCAAGCCCGAAACGGCGACGAAGACACGATTTTTGATCACCTGGCCATCGAAGGACGAGCTTGACGAGCAGCAGCACTCGGAGATCCACTACCGGAAAAAAATCGCCATCGACCGCCGCCTAGATCGCTTGGAGCCAGAAGTGGCGCCTCTTGCCCTGTTCAAGAGCTACGACCTAGACGGCGTGAACCGCTGGCCCTGGTACACCCTCGATCCCATCTTCGAACCCCTTACTCCCGAGTTTTCGGAGAGGAAGCCAGGTACCTACGATGCGATCGTCGGCGACTATATCCGGGCGATCTACTTCGTCCAGGTTCCGATCGCCGACAAGGCCATGCAAGCCAGACAGCTCCAAGTTCGGGTTTTCGTTCCAGGCAAGGAACCGGTCGCCTGTTTCGATTTGAAGCGTTCTGGCAAGTAAACTGCCCGCGATGAAGATCGCGACCTTCAACGCTGCCTCCATTCGCGCCCGTCTCCCGCTGACCCTCGACTGGCTAGCCGAAAACGAGCCGGACGTCCTGGCGATTCAGGAGACAAAGGTGGAGGACGACAAATTTCCCGCCTCCGACTTCGAAGACCTCGGCTATCAGGTGGCGATCCATGGGCAGAAGTCGTGGAACGGCGTCGCCCTTCTCAGCCGCCTTCCCATGTTCAACATCCGCTCGGGTTTTGGCGACGACCTTTTCCCAACCGACGCCCGGATCATTTCGGCGGAGGTCGACGGTTTGCCGATCGTCAACACCTACGTCCCGAACGGCAACATGGTCGGAAGCGAGAAGTTCGAATACAAGCTCAAGTGGCTCGAGCGCTTCGCCCAATATCTAAAAGAGCGATACCGCCCTGACCAGCCGCTCGTATGGCTGGGTGATATCAACGTCGCGCGCTACCCGGAGGATGTCTTCGACTCGGCCAAGGTCCTCGGAGGCATCGGCCACCATCCCGACGAGTTCGCTCGCCTTGACACGATCCTGAACTTTGGCCTCACCGACGTCTTCCGGAAGTTCACCGAAGGCCCCGGCCACTTCACCTTCTGGGATTTCACCGTGCCAAACGGCTTCAAGCGAAACATCGGCTGGCGCATCGACCACATCTACGCCACCTCCGTCCTCGCCGACAAATGCATCTCCTGCACCATCGACCGAGATGCCCGGCTCATGGAACGCCCCAGCGACCACACTTTTGTGACCGCCGAATTCGATATCTAGCTTTTCGGTAAAACGCAGCCGATAGCCGGGGTCGGAGCGATGTCGGTTTTCTTACCATCTACGACGATCTCCAGCGCGTCGTGGAGGTCGCGGGTCGTCGCCTTGGGCTTCATTTGGCCGATGCCGAAGAAGAGGTCCGTGATTCGCCCCTTGTAACGAAGGCCTGCACCTGTATCGTAAACGAAGGCCTCCGGGCTCGTGCGGGCTCCGCTCAGTTTCATTTGGCTGTGCCACTTGTCGATCAGCACCTGCGGCATCAGTCCGAACGATTTTGCCTCTTTGGCAACTTCCGCCGAAGACAAAGACGTGTCTTCGTGGACCATATAGAATCGGACGCCGCGCCCCTGAAACTCCTTGTAGATGCGGTTGATCTCTGGCGTCATCTTCTGGGCGATGGGACAATGGGCGATGTAGAAGATGAGAACAGTTGCCTTCGGCGCGGGGGCGGCAAGCGGAATGACCCGCCGACCCTGAAGGTCCAGACAAACCGCTTGAGGCCGAGGGCCTTGGCCAAGTAGAACCAAACCGAGCAGCGACGGAATCATGTATCTATCTTGACGAACGACAGTCTGAGAAGATTGGGACCTCAAGGCAACGAAATTGAGGAATCATAGGCCATGCCCGGATTAACGGCACGGCCCTATCTGATCGAGGAGTACACGCGGACCGTCTGCCCCCACTGTCCTCAACGCGCCTCTACCGATGAGGGCGTGTTCGTAGACGGCATGCTTGTCTCCCACGACGGCCAAATCTGGATGCGCCGATTCTGCCCAATCCACGGCGAGACGGAGAGCCTCTACGAAGAGGACATGGACATCTGGCGAACTCGAAACGGCTGGAGCACCCCCACATCCAAGATCACGCCGGACAGGGCCGATAACTTCGCCGGATTTCCCGCTGGTTACCGTGACGGGCTTCCCGCAAGCCACGGCCAGCACACCTGCATCCTCCTCCTGAACGTCACCGAGAACTGCAATTACGCCTGCCCAGCCTGCTATGCCTCCGCCCTCCCACCCGGCGCGCCAGGCAGCGACCTACCGACGGTGGACCAACTGCTCCACACCGTCGACACGATGATTGCCCGCGAGCAAGGGAAGCTGAGCGTCGTCATGATCTCTGGCGGCGAACCGACCGTCCGAAAGGACATCGAGGAAATCCTCCTGCGCACGATGGAGCGAAGCGTCACCCGAGTCATGCTCAACACGAACGGTCGCCGAATCGCCCGCGACGACCGCTTCCTCCGCTTCCTCCAAGAGCACCGAGACCGGATCGAGGTCTATCTCCAGTTCGACGGATTCAAAGACAGCACCCACCAAAAGCTGCGAGGCGAGAACGTGGGCGAGGAGAAACAAACCGCCCTCTGCCGACTGAACGAAGCAGGCATCTACACCACCCTCGTCATGACCGTCTGCAAAGGCGTCAACGACGACGATGTCGGAGCCGTGCTGCTTGAGGGTCTGAAGACGCCCAAGTGCGCCGGACTCGCCATCCAACCCATGTTCGGCTCCGGCCGCACCCCGCACTACGATCCCCTCGACCGCGTGACCCCCACCGGAGTCCTCAAACGAATCGGTGAGCAAACCCAAGGCCTCGTCGACGCCAACGACTTCATCCCCCTTCCATGCTCCCACAAGGATTGCTGTGATATCAGCTACCTCATCCGCATGAAGGACGACGAATGGAAGTCGCTCCCGCGCCTGATCGGGCGAGACGAGCTGAAAAACTGGATTCACCTCGTCGCAAATACGATCTCCTTCGACACCGCCTCGGAAAGCGTCAAGGAACTGATCAAGTCGGGAATCCTTCAACGAGTCTTCAGCGAGCAACAGAAGGTCGGCGCTTTCCAGCTCGCGGGAGACATGGTTCGCATGTGTGACTGTATCCCCGGCCTCACAGATCTGATCGGCGCCCTCTGGTCGAAGACGCGGGAGAAAGACCTGCTGGAGAAAATGGCCGAGCGCACCTTTCGGGTTACAGTCAAGCAGTTCATGGACGCCCACACCTTCCACGAGGCCCGCATCCGGCAATGCTGCGTCCACGTGGGCACGTTCGAAGAGGACCCCAGGCGGCACTCGTTCTGCTGGCGCTGGCTTTTCCCCGACGCCACCGATTTTCCGAAGGGACGAGGAACCCCGTTACCCATGGCGACACGATGACGAACTGTCCCCACTGCGGATGCCCAATCCCCGACCGTCTTGCGGAATGCCCCAACTGCGGCATTCCCAAGGCTCCGCCAGTGGTGGGTGCGCCGCCCCCATTCACGAGCCAGGTGCCTCCACAAGACGACGACGTCACGCGTGAGGTCAAAGCGGTAAGTCGGTTCGGCTCGATCATGACGGCCTCCTTCATCGCCTTGCTTGTGCTCATCGTCATGTGCGGAGCCGGATACGCGGCGGTCATGGGTTGCTTGGGCGCTTGCGGGGCGGGCTTGAATAACGGTCGAGCCCCAGCCAGCCCCCCCAATCCGTTCATAGCCTACGTAGGCCCCATCGTGGGTGGCTTGATCGCAATGTGGGTCATCTTGACCATCGTGATTTTAGTGATTCGGCGGCGGAGGAAGCCGTAAGTGCCGAACGATTGCCCAAACTGCAACGCCCCGCTTCCTTGGGATGCAAACCGGTGCCCGAATTGCGGCTGGCGAGAGGAGCCAAACCAGACCAAAGCCGCCTTCGCTCAATTCTTCCTCGGTTGCGGCTTCTTGCTCTTCGGAGCCGTGGGCGCTTGTTCGCTCGTTGCGTCTACCGACCGAGGAGGTGAGCCGTCCTACAAGGAACTCGCCCTCATCGTCGGCCTAGCCGCGAGCCTATTCGCCATCCTTTGCGTGTACGGCATGTGGAAGATTCGAAAATGATCCAGCGCTGCCCGAACTGCGATACGAATCTCGACGGCAAGCCCACCTGCCCAAACTGCGGCTGGCAACCCGCGCCCTATATGCCGCCAACGAAGTGGACGAAGCTTCTGGCCATCTACGCGGCCATGGTCGCCGTCTTCGGCGCGTGCGGAGCTGCCATCTACGTAGGCGCCGGCGCCATCTTCCATTTCGGACCCTTGGGCGGGAACCCGATTTTTCAGGTTCTAGCGATCGTCGTACTCGTCTTGATCTTCGGGAAGGCAATCATGAGACGGATGCGAAAATGACCCTGGGCGAATTCTTCACAGGCTTGGGCTTCCTCACTGGCCTGATCGTGCTCTACCTGAGCGGTCGCCGAGACAGGCTCGTCACGACCGGCATGGGCAAGGTTGCCCTCGCAGGGTTCTTGGGCGGCGTCTTCGGCGCAAAGGTCACCCAACTGATCTTCAGCGGCTGGCCCCTCAAGGTGCCGTGGTACATCGTCTTCGATCCCAAGGCGGGAGGGAAGGCCCTCTTCGGAGGGATGCTCATCGGCTGGGTCGCCGTCGTCCTTACGAAGCGGAGACTGGGCATCAAGAGATCCACTGGCGACCATTTCGCCCTCGCTCTCCCCGCAGGTGAGGCTGTAGGGCGCATCGGCTGCTTCTTCAACCAATGTTGTTACGGCACCAAATGCGACCTGCCATGGGCCATCGAGCAGCATGGCGAGCTGCGGCACCCCGCCCAAATCTACAGCGCCCTCTCTGCCGCTGCCCTCTTCAGTGCCCTCCTCTGGTTGAAGCCGCGCATGGCCACGGAAGGCGACCTTTGGCGGCTCTATCTCCTGGGCTTCGGCCTAACCCGTTTCGGCCTGGAATTCGTGCGCGAACGGGATATCGCTTGGCTCGGCCTCTCCGCCATGCAATGGTTTTGCCTTGAATTGATCGTTTACGGCTCCGTAAGCTGGGTTCTTGCCCGGCGGCGGACGCCGATGGTGAACGCCATATGAGTATCCAACCCCCTCCTCCCCAGAACACCAGCTACCCTTGCCCGAACTGCGGTCAATACGTGCCGACCGGGCAAACCTACTGCGCGAATTGCGGCTATGGGAAAAAGCCGGTTGCCTCGAACACCGGAGCCCAGGTGCTTTGGCTTGTCCTCTTCATCGTCATAGGCCTCCCTTCGGCCTGCGTTGGAAGCTGCTTCCTCATGATGACCACTGGAAGCTCGGCACACATAGATTGGACGTTTCCCTTGATTGGCGTTGGAGGAATCCTCCTTTTCGTCGGCCTCTTGGTGCTGATGATCCAGTCGTTTAGGAAGAGAAACTAGCCGTGAGTCTGCCTCTCCAGAAAACGGCTGGCGAGAAGCTTGAAGGTATCGCCTTCCAGTTCTGCAAGATCGCCACTGTCGCCTTCATTGCAGGACGCTTCACCCTCCCCATCGCGTCTACCCTCGCCGCTGGCCTCTACCTGGCGGCCCACCTCAAGGGTAAGCACGACACACGCTGCATCCTCCGCTACCCCCTCCTTATCGCCGCATTCTGGACGGTTGTTGCTGTATGCGCGTGGGCGATTGTCCTCGATCCGGACCTTCCAAGCCGCCTATTCCACCGAAGCTAGCTATTGTATTAGCTTAGTAATTCGGGCTCTGAGTTCAAATCTCGGAATAATTCACGGTTTGTAAATCCCGTATTCACAATACATAAAACATATTGTAAAGTGAATATGCGATGGCAGAAGCCAGATGGAAGAACATCACGGAAGCGCTGGAAGGGCAAATCCTTTCCGGCGGGCTAAAGCCGGGCGACCGCGTACCGTCGGAAGAGGAGATCGCCACGGCTCACGGCGTAAGCCGGCCAACCGCCCATCGGGCGCTGCGCGAGCTACAGACTAGGGGACTTGTCACTCGCCAGCGCCGATGGGGAACGGTCGTCGCCGAGCGCCAGAGCCTCAAGACAAAGCGAATCGGCCTCATCGTCGACGTCGTCGACGAGTCGTACGGATTCCCCCAGCCCGGATTGCTCCGAGGCATCCAGGCGGGCCTGTCCGACGAATACTCGCTGGTCCTCTGTGACTCCCAAAACGATCCCCAGAGGGAAGCGGAGCTGATCCGCAAGATGCGTGACGAGAGCGACGGCATCGTCCTCCTGCCGATCAACTCGGCAGAGAACACGCCCCTCCTCAAATCCATCGCCGCGAGTGGCTTTCCCCTCGTGATGCTCGACCGCGTCCCCGAAGGGGTCGACGTCCCCGTCGCCCTCTCCGACAACTATGCGACCACCCTCTCCGCAATCGAAACGCTTACGGGCCAGGGTCATCGCAAGATCGGTTTCTTGAGCTTTTATAAGCCGCATGTGTCGACCGTCCAAGACCGGTACCGAGCCTATCAGGACGCCCTGAAGGCGGTCGGTGAACCCGAGTCGGAAGACTACGTTCGTTTCCTGTCGTGGGAATTGGAGCACTCCCACGATCGCCGTTTCGCCCAGGCCGTCCAAGACGCCGTGGTCTACATGCTGAACGCAGAGGAGCCTCTCACCGCGCTTTTCTGCGTCCAAGATATGTTCGTCCCGATCGTCATGGAAGCTTGCGAAAAAGCGGGCAGGAGGGTTCCCGAGGACGTGGCGCTGGTCACGTTCAACGATGGACCCGCAATGGTTCTGAGGAAGCCCTGGGCCGTCCACCGGATCGTGCCCCGGGTCTTCGAGATTGGCCGGGTGGCCGGGGAAGCGCTATTGCGCGCGATGCTCGGTTCACCGTATCCGGCCCAAATGCTTCAAATTCACGCCGATTTTCACCCGGCCGACTCTGGCGTCGTTTCGCCAGATAAGCCTCAGTCTCTCATCAAATAAGCAAGGTTAAACCAATGGAGGTTCGCGCCATGACTTCACGCAAGCGAAGGGGCTTTACCCTAATTGAACTTTTAGTCGTTATCGCGATTATCGCGATTCTCGCCGCCATCCTTTTCCCCGTCTTTGCCCAGGCCAAACAGGCCGCTAAAAAGACGGCCGACCTGAGCAACATGAAGCAGATTGGATTGGGCTTCATGATGTACGCCGCCGACTACGACGACACCGCGCCATTCAATCGCGTCGTCGCCAACGGTGGAGACTGGTGGACGGCCAGAATGCTCAACTGGAAAGACCTGACCTACCCGTACATCAAGAACGGTGGAAGCCGGGTCAACACGGTCGGCACCGCCTGGCAGACCGCCTCACAGGGTGGCATCTTCGAGTCTCCGCTCTCCGGCAACGCCTGGTCCAAGGCCCCTGTTTGGTGGAGCCTCCCTGGCGCAGGCGACGAAACCACCCGCTGGCCGCGATCCTATGCCGTCAACATGAGCGCGGGCTTTAATGAGCTCGGAGGACGCTTCTGGCCGAACGTCGGCGACTCCGGCGGCGGCGGCAATATGACGAGCCTCTCGAACGTCGCGGGCACGTTTATGGTCGTCCCGTCGAAGATTCCGTTCCCAGACCTCGATATCTACACCGGTCTAACCTACCAATGCACGGCAGACGGCCAGCCTTGGGGTGGCACCGGCATCGGCTGTTCGATGACCGACAAGCGCGCCGGTGGCAACTTCACGTTCTTCGATGGTCATTCCAAGAGCCTGAAATTCCGTGGGACGACGACGAACGACAGTTGGGGCATCAACACCTACCTGATCAACAACGTCGGCGCGAACGAGGTCAATAACATCAACATCAACTGCGCCTCCATCAAGGAGTACCAGTCGTAGGTCGATAGGAGCACGGTGAAAAGATGAGTCTAAAGACGATCTCAGCTTTCTGCATCGTGGCATGGGTGGTCTCCGGGTGCGGCCAAAAGGCTCCAGCACCCGGGCCCAACCAAGGCACTCTCGGGTTGGAACAAATGACCCCCGAGCAGCGAATCGCGAAGGTCCAAAACGACCCGCAGATTCCCGAGCAGTACAAGCAAACGTATATCAATTCGCAGAAGGCACAGGCGGGACAGCATTGAGCTTCCTGTTGACGGCCCTTCTTCTGGGAAGCGGCCCCGCGCCGCTCAAGCTCAAACTGACGACAAGCCTCAAAGCCGCCTACCGGGTAACCACCGACCAGGCGACCTATGGGGCCTCCAACCCCAAACCGACCGAGCAGGTCGTGAACGTAATGCCGTTCGCCTTTCAGGTCACGAGCGGCGGCGGCAACTCAGCGGGCTTGGCGATTACCAAGGGGCCCCTCATCGTGAAAGGCCGTCCGGTAGGTCGATCCAAAGTTTCCGTGGAAACGATCGACGCCCAGGGAAGCGCTAGAGGTAGGGCTCCCGCCAATTTCTTCGTCTGCCTTCCACCCGGAGGCGCGAAAGTCGGTCAGAGCTGGAAGGCCCCCTTCTTCGGTGGCCCTCCGCTCCCCGCCGGGATGCAGGCGAGCTACAAGTACAGCAGCAGCGCGTCCGGCCTTGCGGTGGTCGACATGACAGTCGATTACGCGGGGGCGGGGAAGCTCCACGGCACGGGGAAGCTCTTTCTCAGGCTTTCCGACGGATTCCTCGACCACGGAAGCGCCAACTTTCAAATCGCCTACGTACAGCCCGACCACAAGGATCCCAAGAAGATCTCTGTAAGCTCCCGGGTTGTCTTGAAGTACACGATTGCGGCAGGATGAGGACATGATCCTGGCGGCAGCATTGTCGATGGCAACACTTACCCTGGAAGCCTCCACGCTCAAAGAGCGCGGCCTCGAAGTGATCGAACAGATTCGACGGGAGTATTACCTGCCGAAGTCCAAGCTCTACTGCGACTCGATCACCCCGGAAGGGAAGAAGAGCGGCCCTAGCTTCAACTGGGGTGCGGGCGTCATGCTCTCCGCCCTGAACGCCGCCGCCAAGGCCGATCCCAAGTACAAGCCGTGGCTGCGGGAATATGCCGACGCTACCCGCGTCTACTGGAACCCCAAGGGGCCTGTGCCGGGCTACGACGTCCTTCCCGGCCCGAAGCCGGTGGACCGCTACTACGACGACAACGAATGGATGGTCCTAGCCCTCGTCGAGACGTACGAGATCCTGGGCGACACAAAATATCTCGACTGGGCGCAGCAGGCGCTCGACTACGTTCTGAGCGGCTGGGACGACAAACTCGGTGGCGGCATCTATTGGCACGAGCCGAAAAAGGAGTCGAAGAACACCTGCTCGAACGCGCCGGCTGCCGCGGCTTGCTTTGCCGTCGCGAAGTATCGAGACCGGGACAAGTATGAAGACTGGGGTGGGAAGATTCTAAGGTGGGTCACGGACAAGCTTTGCGATCCGTCCGATGGCCTCTTTTGGGACAATATTCGGCTTGACGGCCACATTGGAAACACCAAGTGGTCTTACAACACCGGCCTGGTTTTCCGCGCTAGCGCTATGTGGGAGACCATGTGGGTCCGAGATGGGGGGCGACCACTGGATATGAGGCTTTCCGTGAACGGCCCCGTCGCCCATTGGTTCGATCTGACCAAGGGAGCCGTAAAGGATGAGGGAAGGTTTGCCCACCTCTTGGTGGAAGGGCTCTGGGCTTATGCTGGAAATTCTGAGCGGGACGAGCTTCGGAAGAAGATTCTCGCCGCCTACGACTACCTCCACGACAAGGTCCGCGACGCGGACGGACGCTACGGGGGACGTTGGGACAAGCTCCCCGATCCGCAGCGAAAGAAATTCGAGATGATCGACCAGGCGGCCGCTGCCCGCGGATATCTCTACGCGTATCTCCACGTCGCGACCCGATAAAAGCCCTGTCTGGATTTTTGTATATGGTCAATCGGGCCTGATGCCTCGGTTGACGACAACCGAAGGGTATAACTAGTTGTCAGGCTGACCAGCTTCAACGATGCAGCGTGGTGTATCCGGACCTCCGTATAATCCCTGAACAGAGGTACAGCGTGGCTAAACAAGCCGTCAAGAATCACACCGAGACTCCCGCTCAGCTTGAGCAGTATTACCGTGACATGCTTTTTATTCGGCACTTCGAGGAGAAGTGCAATCTGGCCTACCGTCAGGGCAAGGTCGGCGGCTACATGCATACCTACATTGGCATGGAAGCCCTGGCCATAGGTTGGCTGGAGTCGATTAAGAAGGGTTACGACTACGTCATCACAGCCTATCGAGACCATGCCCACGCAATCTTGCTGGGCACCGACCCCACGGCCGTCATGGCCGAGCTCATGGGCCGCCAAGGCGGCACCGCGGGCGGCAAGGGCGGCTCGATGCACATCTTCGATCCCGAGCGCGGTTTCTACGGCGGTTGGGGCATCGTCGGCGGCCACATCCCGCTTGGCGCGGGCCTCGCTTTCGCCTCCAAGTACCGTGGCGAAGACCGGGTCACCCTGAACTTCATGGGCGACGGCGCCGCCAACCAGGGCGTCGTCTTCGAGACCCTGAACATGTCCGGCCTCTTCGACCTGCCGTGCATCTTCATCGTCGAGAACAACGAATTCGCGATGGGCACCCGCCTCGAATACCACGCCGCCGACCCCCAACTCTGGAAGCGCGGCGTTCCCTTCGGCATCAAGAGCGAGCGCATCGACGGTATGGACGCCCTCCAGATGAAGAAGGACGCTCAGCGCATCGTCGACTGGGTCCGCGAGAATCAGCAGCCCTACTGGGTGGAGGTCATGACCTACCGCTACGCGGGCCACGGAGCCGCCGACCAGGACCGCCAGCTTTATCGAACCAAGGAAGAGGAAGTCGAGGCCTGGAAGCGAGACCCAATCAAGCGCCTCGAAGCCGTCCTCATCGAGCGGAATATCCTCAACCAAGAACGCCTTGAAGCCATCGAAGCCGAAATTCAGGAGCAGGTCGAGAAGATCTACGAAGCCGCCGACGCCAGCCCGGTTCCCGATCCGGACGAGGTCTACGACAACATCTACACCGACATGACCCCGGAGAAAGGACACTAATGGCAACCCTCGAAATGACCTACCGCGAAGCTCTCCAGAAGAGCATGTTCGAGGAGATGGACAAGAACGCGGACATATTCCTCATGGGCGAAGACATCGGCCGCTATGAGGGCACCTTTAAGGTGACCAAGGGCTTCTTCCCCAAATACGGCACCCGGCGCGTCGTCGATACCCCCATCACCGAGGCCGGTTTTGCCGGGCTCGCAACGGGCGCTGCCATGGCCGGATTGCGGCCCATCGTCGAATTCATGACGATGAGCTTCTCGATCCTCGCCTTGGACCAGATCATCAACCACGCCGCGAAGATCCACTACATGAGCAACGGCGTCGTGAAGTGCCCCATCGTCTTCCGTGGTCCCGGCGGCGCTGCCAAGCAGCTTTCCGCCCAGCACTCCCACTCGATGGAGGGTTGGTATGCCCATGTGCCTGGCTTGAAGGTCGTCTGCCCAGCCACCGTCGCCGACGTCTACGGAATGCTCAAGACGGCCATCGCCGACGATAATCCCGTCGTTTTCTACGAGCACCCCCGTCTGTACGCGATGAAGGGCGAGTTGCCCGACGATCCGAACTACACCGTGCCGTTCGGCAAGGCCCAGATTCTAAAGGAAGGGAAGGACATCAGCCTCGTCGGCTACTCCCTCATGACCCAGATCAACCTCCAGGCCGCCGAACTGTTGGCGAAGGACGGGATCGACGCCGAAGTCGTCGACGTCCGTTCTCTCGTTCCGCTCGACACCGAGACGATCTACGAATCCGTCCGCAAGACCCACCGCGCGGTCGTCGTCTATGAGGACTGGAAGAACGGCGGTTTCGGCGCGGAAATCCACGCTCGAATCAGCGAGGACTGCTTCGACGACCTCGACGCCCCCGTCGGTAGAGTGGGCGGCCTCAACGTCCCCATGCCCTACGCCCGAAACCTCGAGCTCCTCGCCGTTACGAACGAGGAAGACGTGGTCAAGGCCGTCCGAAAGCTCCTTTAAAGCTTCCTAGGTTGCAAGTTTCCAAGCCCAAATCCTGGAAATCTCGGAAACTTGCAACCTAGGAAACCTAAAGCTTGGTCACCTTCCTCTGCGCCATCTTCAAGTGCTGCCGCACCACCGGTCCCAGCGTGATCGCGTAGTTGCGGATCAGGGAGTTGTTGCCGCCCCTGATCTCGCGCTCGACCAGTTTGGAGAAACCGTCGTGTCCGGCGATCATCGCCTGCCGGAATGCGTTGTCGAACGCTGCCCCGCGCATGCGGGCTAACCGGTCGTAGAGAATCTGATCCTCCCCCGAGACCTTCTTCGAGACCGGCAGCTTCAGCCGATGGCCGATCTGCTTGATCTCTTCGAAGGCCTGGCTGTGGTCCATAACGAGCATCTTTCCGTACTCGCGCGACCACTGGCTGCCGCCCTGTTTCTGCGCCAATCCGCCGATCTTGACTTCCGCCACGTTGGTCCGCATCGCCTGCACGAAAAACGCGCTGTCCTGCGGCTTGATCGCCATCCCTGGATGAACCTTGTTTAAATTCTCCGTATTCCCGCTAGCCCGCGAGACCTTCACCGTTTGGCCATAAGCCAGACAGGAGGCCAAAGCCAATCCACATATCCAAAATCGCATCTTCATAAAAGTCTCCGTTTTAGCGGACTTACGAAGACGCGATTTTGGTTCCGTGGCGGGGGTAGCTTAGTCCATGCTTTGCGTGTAAACGGCCTTCAGAACCTCGTCGGGGGTCGTCCAGCCTTGCATGATCTTATACTTGCCGTCTTCCAACATGGTTCGGTAGCCCTGCCGCTTTCCGATTTCCGTCATGGTGGGATAGTCGGCATTGCGGGCGATGGCGGCGCGGAGTTCCGGCGTGCCCATGATCAATTCGAAGACGCCGATGCGGCCTTTGAACCCGGTCCCCTTGCATTCTGGACATCCGCGTCCCTTGGCAAACTTGCCCTCGGAAAGCTCGCCTTCCGTAAACTTGAGCATCTCGATCTCGTCCTGGGTGGGACGGTACGCCTCGCGGCACTTGCCGCAGTTCAGACGAACGAGGCGCTGAGCCAAGATCGCCACGGTAACGCCCGCGACCAGGTACGACTCGGCTCCCATATCGAGCATACGGCCGAAGGTTTCGACCGCGTTATTCGTGTGGAGCGTGGACAGCACGAGGTGGCCCGTCAGACCGGCTTGGATGCCGATAGCCAGCGACTCGGGGTCGCGCATTTCACCGACCATCATGACGTCCGGGTCTTGGCGAAGGAAGGTTCGCATGACCTTCGGGAAGCCCATCTTGTCCGAAACCTGCACCTGCGCGATGTTCGCCTCGTATTCGTATTCGACCGGGTCTTCGACGGTAACGATGTTTCGCTTCTTGGCATCTAACTGGTGAAGCGAGGCGTACAAAGTAGACGTCTTGCCGGAACCGGTAGGGCCGGTAACGAGGATGAGGCCGTAGGGCACCTGAATCGCCCGGCTCCATTTCTGCAGCACGTCCTCCGGCATCCCAAGCTTCGAAAGGTCCACCCTCATTGCGTTCGGGTCGAGAAGACGCATAACGAGCTTTTCACCGTTCAAGCAGGGAATACAAGAGGCACGAGCGCTGAGTCGCCGACCGTTGTACTCCATGTCGATACGGCCATCCTGCGGTTCGCGGTTCTCGTCGATGCGCATGCCCGATGCAAGCTTGAGACGGGCCAAAACGTTGTTCGCCTGCTCGGTAGGAAGCTGGCCGGTGTCGTGCAGCACGCCGTCTTGGCGATAGCGGATGCGAAGCTGGTCGCGCTCAGGCTGAAGGTGAATGTCCGACGTGCCCGTGTCCAGCGCGTTCATGAAGATCGAGTCGACGATGCCGACGGCGATGGACATGTCCTCGCCGCCCATGTCGCGGATGTTCGTGCCTTCGCGGAGGACCAAGCGGAAGCGCTTCGCTGCTCCCCAGTTCGTTTGTGAATGATCGCTGATCGACATCGTGTGATTCCTGTTATGCCCGTACGACTGTATTTGCTAGTGCGTTGCGGGGACAGCCATACTCAAATCAATGTTCCGCAGGTTACCGCCTCCCAACCCCTGGCTGTCGGCAACCGTGCTGATGTGGAGCTTCAATTTCGTGGCCATCAAGCTGCTCTATCAGCAGATGACACCCGCCGCCTTGGCAATAGTTCGATTCGTCCCCATGTATCTCCTGCTGGTGCTTCTCTGCAAGCTCCGTCGCGAACCCCTGAAGTACGACAAGGAGAGCTTTCCCGTCCTCTGGCAAGGCTTTATCGCCATGGGCGTATACATGATCCTCTTCCTCGAGGGAATGAAGCGGGCGTCCGCTGCGGAGGGAGCCATCATCCTCGCCACGGCGCCTATTTTCTCCGCAATCCTGTCCATGCTCCGACGGATCGAACCCTTCACGCCTGGAGCACTCATTGGCGCCGCCATCGCTTTCTTGGGCACCGCCCTCGTGATCCAGTCCGGAGCTAGCGCCGGCCACACGACGCTCGCTGGGGTTGTTATCCTGCTGGCCTCAGCTCTTATGTGGGCCTACGGCGCCGTGCTGTCGAAGCCGCTCGTCGTCCGCTATTCGCCCCTCCAGTCGTTCACCCTCTCCATGCCCGCCGCCCTCGCCATCCTGATCCCTTACGGCATCCACGACACCCTGCAGGTCCCGTGGGCGAACCTGACCACCCAAACCTGGCTGATGCTCCTTCACGTCACCGTCGGCGCGGGCATCATCGGTTTCGTGGGCTTCTACGAGGGCGTGAAGAAGATCGGCCCCGCCCAGGCGATGCTCTATCAATACTTCGTGCCCATCCTCGCCGCCTTCTTCGCCGTCTATTTCACTCATGAAGCTCTGAGCATGTGGCAGTTCGCCGGACTCGGAATCGTGATCTTTGGAGTCGCCTTCGCCACCCGGGCACGCCTCATTGCCGCCGAGCAACTGCGGCTGGCCTCAACTTAAAGTAAAATCCCGTACCATGGTTGGCAGCCTCCTCGCGGCCCTGTTGATCTTCGGCCAAACACCGTCGATCGGGAAATATGAAGTCGGGGAACGTGCGAAGGGTCTCGACCAAGCTTGGCTGGCAACCCAGGACCACGCGCGGCGCTCCGCCGCCCTGCCAAAGATCACGTCCGCCATCTCCGCCTACATGAGCAATCGGTTTTCCGATGCCTGCCAGATGTTCGACGAGGCGACCGCCACCCTCGAAGGCCGCGCTCCCTCCTCCGAAGATGCCGTCTGCCTCCGCTTCGAGCCACCGTTTGCCGAACCCCGCGCCGCCGCTAAGCTCCTGATCACCTGGGCGTACGTGCCAAAGTCGGCCACCCCCGTCCGCCTTACCGTAGGTCAAAAGTCGGTCGTCTCCGCTCCCGGGAGAACCCTCACCATCGAAGTCCATCCCGAGCAGTTGAACCCCGACATCCTCCAAAACCCTGAAGTCGGCTACCTGATGCCGGTGCAAGTCGGGGCCGAACAGCGCGACGTCTACCTTTCGATCATCAAGCACCCCCGCGAGCGCTTGGCCGCTCTCCAAAACACGAAGGTGCCCGAGGCGAGAACCCTCGTCGAATTCCTCGACAAGGCGTTCACCAAGCCCGACGACCTCCCCGGCGACTACCCCCTCATCCAATACCTCTTCACGGCGGAGCTGCTCGACGAAGGCCGCATGAAGATCGAGCGGGCCGATTCCTTACCGCTCGCAAAGGCGGGCAACACTTACTTCCGCGCCGTCTTCCCAAAGACGACCGGGAAGGGGATCAACCTCGTCATCGCTCTCCACGGCGCGGGAGGTACGGAGAACATGTTCTTCGACTCCTACGGCTCCGGCGTGGCTGTCAAGGAAGCTTTAAAGCGAGGCTGGGGCTTCGTGGCACCCCGCTCCTCGGCCACCGCAGTGCAAGACGTCCTCGACTGGGTTCGCACCCGCCGCAAGCAGCACGTGGATCACGTCTTCGTCATCGGCCATAGCATGGGAGCAGGCTTCGCCCTCCAAGCCGCCGAGGTCAAGCCAAGGCCCACTGCCATCGCCGCCTTCGCCCCCGCTCTCCAGTCCTTGCCGTCTAATTTGGGAGAGACGCCCGTCTTCTTCGCCGTTGGAAAGCAGGACCTGCTCGACGGCATCGCACGCGACCTCTACTCCCAGGTCTCGAACCGCAAAAACAGCGAGTTCCTAGAGCTCGATCCCTGCGAGCACTTGATGGTCGTGGCCGACGCGGTACCCGCCGCGTTCCGGTTCTTCGATGCCCGGGTCGCGAAGTAGCCCGGCGGTACACTTATCAGTTCAAATCCAAGGAGGTAAGGAGTGCCCGAGCCAGATACTCAGACTCCCGAACAACAGCCCACGGTGGAAGCCGACAACAACGAAGTCGATCAGGACCTCACCCAACTTTACGACCAGGTCCAATCGGCGATCGACGAGCGCGATCAAATGAAGGATCAGCTCCTGCGCACGATGGCGGATTTCCAAAACTTCCGCAAGCGAGTGCAAGACGAGAAGAAGATTTTGGAGGAGCGCGCGAACGAGAAGTTCGTGCTCGCCCTCCTGCCCGTCCTCGACAACTTCGAGCGCAGCATGGCCTCCGTGACGGCAGGTGCCAGCCTCGAGTCGGTGACGGAAGGGATCAAGGCCATCGAGCGCCAACTGCGCTCCGTGCTGGATTCTCAAAAGGTCGTCCGCATCGCGTCGGTCGGCTCTCCCTTCGACCCCGACCTCCACGAGGCCCTTGCCACCGTCGATAGCGAGGAGCATCCCGAAGGAACCGTCATGGACGAGATCGAGGCCGGCTACAAGGTCGGAGAACGCGTCATCCGTCCCGCCCGCGTGCGGGTGAGCAAGAAACCGTGAGCCGGAAACACTTCGGCACAGACGGCATCCGGGGCGTCGCCAACCAAAAGCTGACCCCCGAGCTCGCCTTCTCCCTCGGTCAAGGCGCCGGGCGTTATCTCGTCGATTCCGGCCACGTCAAACGGGTCGCCATCGGTCGCGACACCCGCCGCAGCGGCCCTATGCTTGGCGCGGCTCTCGCCTCCGGCTTCTGCTCGGTCGGCGTAGACGTCGTCACCCTCGCGGTGGCTCCCACCCCCACCGTCTCCTTCGTCGCCCGTACGGGCGATTTCGGTATGGGCGCCATCATCTCCGCCTCTCACAACCCCTCGCCCGATAACGGTATCAAGCTCGTCGGTCATGACGGCAAAAAGCTGCCCGACGAAGTCGAGCTGGGTATCGAAGGCTGGATGGACAAAGCCCTGGAAGCGAGGCCAACTGGTGGGGAAGTCGGCTACCTCGAATCCTCCCGCGCAGGCATCGAAGGCTATCTGGAATTTCTCGAAAGCATCGTCCCGGAAAGGCTCGATGGCATGAAGGTCGCCGTCGATGGAGCCAACGGAGCCGCCTACGAGCTGGCCCCCGCTATCCTCGCCCGCCTCGGAGCTCAGGTGAGCATCACCGGCGTCGCCCCCGATGGCATGAACATCAACGCCGACGGCGGAGCCACCAAGCCCGAGACGATCCAAGCTTTTACGAAGGAAACGGGCAGCGCCGTGGGAGTCGCCTTCGACGGTGACGCCGACCGCGCCATCTTCAGCGACGACCAGGGCCGCCTCATCAACGGTGACCGCACCATCGGCATCTGGGCCGTCCACCACAAGGTCGATCCCGCCGTCGTCGTCGGCACGATCATGAGCAACGGCGGCTTCGAGGCCTACCTCACCGGCCGCAACATCAAACTTGAGCGCACCCCGGTCGGCGACAAGTACGTCGCCCAACGGATCGACGAGACGGGTGCCAAGATCGGCGGCGAACAGAGCGGCCATATCATCTTCCCGAACCGCCAGCCCACCGGGGACGGCCTCGTGACCATGCTGGAGCTCCTGCGCGTCCTCAAACTCGAAGGCCGCCCTGCAAGCTCCTTCTACGACGAATATGAGCCCTGGCCCCAGCTCCTCGTCAACGTCGAGGTTGCCGACCGAGCCACTTGGAGCCAGGGAGCCCGCGTCTCCGACATCCTCCAAGCTTCCGAAAAGGCCCTCGAAGGCCGGGGAAGGCTAAACGTCCGGGCCAGCGGCACCCAACCCATGATCCGTGTCATGGTCGAGGCCGACGCCTACGACTTGCGCGACAAGGTCGCATCCGATATCCTAGCGGCGCTGGAGTCGGAAGCGGGCGGACGCGTCTACTCCAAGGTAGATCTCACCCATGCTCTTGGCGATTGACGCGGGAAACACGCAAACCGTATACGGACTCTGGGACGGCTCGAAGTGGCTTGCCACCTGGCGGCGCAACACCGACGGAGCGGAGACCGAAGACGAGCTCGGCGTTTGGCTCCGGGCTCTCTTCGACCTCTCCGGCATCCCCTTCCAAGTGGACCGGGTCGTCGCCGCAACGGTCGTCCCCGCCATCCAAGCCAGCCTGACCAGGCTCTGCGATAAATGGCTCCAAGCCCCTCTCCTCCTCCTGGAGCGAGGCGATCAAGTCGGCCTCCCGGTCGATTACGAACCGAAAAACGCCGTCGGTCCCGACCGCATCGCAAACGCGATCGGAGCCCTCCAAAAGTTTAAGCCCCCCATCATCGTCGTAGACTTCGGCACCGCCACCACGTTCGACGTTGTGGACCGGAACGGCGTCTACGCGGGCGGAGCCATCCTTCCCGGCATCGAGGTCGCCAGTGCCGCCCTCGTGGGCCGCACCTCGCGGCTCCCAAGATTCGATTTGAAAGCCCCCGAACACGCGATAGGGAAGAACACCGTTGAGTCGCTCCAGTCGGGCATGATGCTCGGTTACGCGGGCGCCATAGACAGCCTCGCCAGCCGGATCGACCAGGAATTGGGTGGAGGCAGCACAATCGTCTCTACGGGCGGCCTGGGGGCCGTATTCGTGGACTTGTGCGAGAAGATCGGGAGCTACGATAAAACATTGACGCTGGACGGCCTGATCGTGGCCGCCCAGCGCCTGTCTGGCTAGAATCGCGCGTCGGACGCCAGGTTCGTGAGGCTGGGCAGAGTCGGCGTCTGATTACTCGCGCCGCCCGTCGTACCCGTATCGCCCCGTCGCATCTTATAGAAGACCTGCCAGCCGAACTCCAGAATCGGAAGCTGGTTGGACCGCTGCTCGGCCATCACCATCGACATCGCGTTCGTGAAGATGCCGATCGTCTTGCCGTTCTTGACATAACCCTGGACCATGTCGCCCGGCATCGTCGCCTGAACCTGCGAGAGCTGGCCGACCATGGGAACTTCCTGCCCGAAGTAGCGCCCGCCCACGATGGGTCGGCTTGCCTGGAAAAACGAGAAAACCTTCGCGCCGCGCGAAAGGAACAGGCGGAAGAGATCGCCCTTGGAAACCATCGTGCCCGGATCGGTCGGGCTGTCCGAATCGATCCCAGCCAGGTAGTCCTTGCCGCTGATGTTGACGCCGACGCCGCTGAAGTAAATCATGACCGTCGCGTTCTCATCGACTCGCTGGGCCAAAGCCTGGGCGCTCTTCATGATCTGGTCGGAAGTCGCGTTAAGAACGAGGTCCACGTTCTGCTCGGAGTACCCGGCGTTCGTGACAAGAGCCTCGCGCATCGCCTGGGCGTCATCCGCCGCGAAGGGAAGAGCCAAATCCTTGATCTTGGAATCGCCGTTGCCGATGATCAGCGCGTACTTCGAAGGAACCGGAGCCACCGGGCCGACAAGCGGGTTGATCACCGGAGCGCCCCCGCCGCCGATTGGGGGAGGCGTCGTGGTCGTGCCCTTGTCTGGGTTCTTACCCTTATCCTTGCCTTTGTTCTTATCGACGTCGTCGCCCGTCTTCGGAATCGTCTTGATCGGCTGCTCGCCGCTGTTGCCACCGACCCCACCGATCATAGCGAGCTCTTCCGGCGAAACGATCTCGTCGTCCACCTTGAAGGTCGCTTTGCCGTTGAGCTTCGTCAGCTTCTCTTGGAGTCCCTGTCGGCTCGCGGTGTCGCCGAGGGTGGTGTAGATCGAGTTCAGGAAGAAGAAGGTTTCCTTGCTCGCCTGCCCCTTACCCAACAGCACTTCCATCTCGCCCGCCACCTGCTTCAGCAGGTTTTCGCGGTCCGTGCCGGTGGTCGCCATGCCCTGGCGGTAGCCCGAGTAGGCAGCCAGGAAGTTTGGAGAGTAGGGCGCGCCGCTTCGCCAGCGGCGTTGCTCCGTCACAGGTCCGGGCAAGGTCGTCGCCTTGTCCGTATCCTCGGGCCGGAAGGCGATCGCCTGCTGGAACGCGGCGCGAGCCGCCGCCCAGTCGCCTTTCTTGCCGGCGCTCAAACCTTTCTCGTACTCGCCGGTCCACGACTGCGCGCCGGCCATAGCCGCGCACGCCACGCAGACGAATAGAATCCATGAACGGAGCTGGGTCATTATTTATTCCCGAAACGGTAGTTGAGGCTTACGCCCATGTCATAGCCGCCATTCTCGGGCGCCACGAAATTGAAATCCAAGCTAAATCGATCGTCGAGGGGCCGATAACCGAACCCAAACGCGAAACCGTTGCGGCTGCCATACTCGTCGCCGCCGCCGGGAACGATGTTGTAGCCCACGCGGAGGGGAATCCTGAAGCCGCTGGTCTGATAGTTGTATTCGAGACCAAATCCCGCCGTCGTCTGCGCCTTGCGGTCGAAGACCTGGCTGCTTCCGCCGGAGAAGAAGTGCTGAATCTGCGCGCCGTAGACGATAAAGTCGCGTCCGCCCCGCATCCCGTCCTGCCGGAAGGCGACGCCGCCCAGAAGCCGCGCCGGAATCTTGTCGTACAAGCCCTGCGTATCCGAGTTGCCGGAGAGATTGACCTCGCTTCGGTAGCTAAGCCCAAAGCTCACATTCGGATTGTTCTTTGGCACGTACTGAATGCCCGCGAGGAAGCCGATCCCGTTGCCGGTGTCGTCCAGGTCGGTGTTCAAAAGCGTGTTATTGCCGCTGTCCACGAGCAGAGCCTTGTCGGCGATCCGCTGGCGAACGTACTGCAGACCGAAACCGTAGCTGAAGTTCTGCGAGGCGTCGGCCTTGCCCCATGCCACCGTGAAGTAGTCGCTGCGAGCCTGCAAGTGCTCGGTGTACGCGTTGACCGGGTTACCGCCGACGAGCACGCCGTTGTTCTTGCGCGTATCGTCGATGAATCCACCGATGGTGTAGGAAACGGAAAGCGTTCCTCGCTTCCCGTCGCCCAGAGGCATCGCCAATCCTACGTGCGAGATCGAGCTGTTCCCACGCTCACCCGTGCTGTCGAGCCGCGGGTTTGAAAATTCGTCGCTAGCCTTCGTATTCGACTTCGGAAGGTTCCGATAGGCGACGCCGAAGGTGCCCTTCGTGACATAGCCCAACCCAGCCGGGTTGTAGAAGCTCGAAAGGGTATCGGAGCCGGTCGCATAGAGCGCGCCTCCGGTTCCCATCGCCCGCCCGCCCGCGTCGAGGGCGTTCAACAGGTCCGGGACCTGGGCGAACGACGAGGCGGAAAAGGCAGCCGCCCCCGCGATGACAAACGATAGCCTCCGTGCTTTCATGTATTGCTCCGTTTTGACCACTCTGAGAATAAGACGAACCATTATGTCTGTTAGCTTCCGCGCCGTGCGCAGGCTAGTTGGTGTTGACCGTAACCTCTTGGTTCACGGCGACGTTGCCAGCCCTATCGACTGCGGTAACGACGATCTTAAAGGAACGCGGCAACTTAATTGACTTCTTGAGGACGCGTCCCGTCCACTGGAAAGCACCCGAGCCGGTGGCTTGGTAGCTGACGCGGGGAACCCGGTACAGATAGAGACCGGACGTGTACTTGATGATTACGTCCACGCCCGTCACGTCGACGGTGCCGCCGTTCGGGTCGGTGATGTTGACGATGACCGAGAAATCGGAATTCGGGCGAACCTGGGAGTCGCTGCGCGGGAACGAGATCGAGATGCTCGGCGGCAGGCGATCGACCCTTACCGTGATCGTCTGGTCCGTCTCGTTCTCCGAGAGGTCCGTTACGGACACGACCAGCGTGTGATTGCCGTCCGTCAAGAATCCGCTCACGTTCCAGTCCACGTGGAAGGTGCCGTCCGGGTTCACCGTGGTGCCCGTGTTGTTCGGAATATCGTTGCCGTCGACCTTGACCCGCCACTCCTTCAAGTTGGCTTCGCTGATCTTGACGTCGATGGGAACCGTCGGACCCTTCACCGCCGAATTGTTGATCGGGTTGAATTCCAGGATCTTGGGCTTCAGCACGTCCACCGTGACGTGGCGGACGACCGGCGTGGCGCTGAACGTGGAATCGAACGCCTCGACCGTAATGGTGTACGCGCCGTTAGGGGAAGACTCGTTGAAGTTAAGCTGGATGGAAGCGGTGATCTTGTTATCCGCGTCAGGGGTGAACTTCTGCGTGATAACCGTCGGACCGGCCGGACCGTTCGCCGTGACCCGGACCGTCGTCTGCTCCGTCGCGTTCGTGATCAGGAACGAAACCTGGTTCGTGAAACCAAGGAAGCCCCCTTCCGTAGGCGAATTAACCTGCAGTGTGAAATCGGCCTGCGCGATTACCGCCCATAGCACCGACACGATCACGAGTAAGAGACGCATCATCCTATTCATTCAACCATTGCTCCTAGATTCCAAATATGCTAACTATTGTCGCTGTTTTAGCACATGTGCGTCAATAAACTCGGCTACGCCGTCAGCTTCGTTAGGTGAAACGACAACATTTGCAACCTTTTTTGCATCCGGATGTCCACCTAGTAACGTTGCCGATAGGGACGCCCACTCCAGCATTTCCAAATCGTTCAGATAGTCCCCGATAGCCGCCGTCTCCTCCCGGGCGATCCCCAAAGCCTCCGCCACACGGGCGAGCGCGGTCCCCTTATTGGCCTTCACGTCCATGAATTCCAGGTACTCGGACTCCGATTTCGTGGCTCGCGTATCCCCCGCCGCGATCCGTTCGAGAGCCGCCTCCAGGTGGCCATCGATCCGGTCCGGCTCATCGACGATCATGCACTTCAGAAACGGCTCGTCGAACCCGGCAGGCAAAAGCTCCGGAATCACCGACTCGACCCGGGTCTTATAGAGGTCCCCCCACGGTGTATCGCGCAAAAAGAAAAGATTCGTTCGCGTGTACAGATTCAGGTGAAGGTCCTCCTCGGTCGCATATTCGATGAGGGCCTGGTGGGAAGGTGCGGCGATCGGCGTTGCAAAGAGTTCCTCACCCGGAGAAACGAACGCGTGGGTGCCGTTTCCGCAAATCATGGGACCATCGAGTCCCAGCATGTCCGCGAACGGCTGCATGCTCGGCTGGATTCGCCCGCTCGCCAGCATCACCGTGATCCCAGCCGCCCGTGCCCGGTCGATCGCTACTTTATTTGCAACAGAAATGCGGCGGTCGGGACCTAAGAGAGTGCCGTCAAGGTCAATAGCTAAGAGACGAATCATGGTTTAAGGCGGGGATTGGAAATGCCTGTAAAGTTACCGGCTCAAATGCCAAACATTCACAGCAAAGCTTCCAGCAAGGGACTATTATGTCAGCAGCACCTACCCTCAACACCGACGAACAATTGGTTGTCTTCCGGCTTGCCGGCGAATCCTACGGGATTGATATCTTCCGCGTTAACGAAATCATCCGCCTTCGCGAGATCACCCCGATTCCTCGAACCGACCAGCACATCCGCGGTCTCGTGAACCTGCGCGGCAAGACGATCCCCGTCGTGGACCTCCACGCCCGGTTCTCGATCGCGTCCAACGAGGACACCGATTCCACACGGATCATCGTCGTGGAAAGCGACCAGGGCAACGTCGGCGTCGTCGTCGACGAAGTTCGGGAAGTCATCACCCTCGACCCCGAACAGATTGAGCAGACTCCCGCTCTCGTAACGAGCGTCGATACCGAGTTCGTACGTGGCGTCGCCAAGCAGAACGGACAGCTCATCACCCTCCTCGACCTGGACAAAGCCCTCGCTTCCTAAAATCCGAACTTCTTATGAGTGCCGAACTTGACATGTCCCAATATCTCGATCTGTTTCTTCAGGAAGCAGACGAGCAACTAGAGATCCTCGAGCAGGAAACCCTTAAGCTCGAAAAGGATCCGACCCAGGAGCGCTTGAGCATCATCTTCCGCGCTGCCCACACCCTCAAGGGAAGCAGCCGCGCAATGGGGTTCCTGAACTTCGCCAATCTCACGCATGAGATGGAGAACCTGCTGGACCAGCTCCGGTCGGGCACCCTTGCCCTGACCACGGAGATTGCGAACTCGCTTCTGACCTGTCTCGACATGCTGGCTGAGATCAAGGGCAAGATCGCGGACGGCCAGGGGGAAACCTTGGACTGCTCGGCCCTCGTCGCCGAGTTACAAGCTCTCTCGCATGGCGCTTCGGCCGCACCGGCCGCTGCTGCCGCTGCGCCCGCCGAGGCTCCCGCCAAGACCGGCCCTGTGCTCAACGAGACCATCGTGGATGCCCTTTCCCAGGCCCTGACCGAGAAACCGGTCATCGAGGCGACCTTCACCCTCCACTCCGAGTGCGTGATGAAGTTCGTCCGCGCTTTCATGGCGATCAGCATCGTGCAGGAGGGCGGCGAGTTGCTCGCTTCCGTCCCGAACACCGAGATGCTGGAGGAAGAGCAGTTCGAGCAGGACTTCGCTCTCTACTTCCACCACACCGATTCGATAGAGCTGCTGAAGACCAAGTTCGCCGGTATTGGCGAGATGAAGGAATTCGAAGTTTCGAAGTGGGAAGCCCCCGCCAAGAATTCCGTACCGCAAGCTGCCTCTGCCGAAAGCGCGCCTGCAACCGCTCCCGTGGATGCTGCTCCTAAAGCTGCCGCTGGCGTCGCCGAAGGTGCCGCCCGCAAGGCCGATACCGGCCAGACGGTTCGCGTCGACGTGGCCCGGCTCGACGACCTGATGAACCTCGTCGGCGAGCTCGTCATCGACCGTACGCGCGTTTCCCAGATCGGAACGATGCTGGCATCGAAGTACGACTACGACGAAAACATCGAAGCCCTCGGCGAAACGGTGGGTCACATCACCCGCATCACCGCCGACCTGCAAGACCAGATCATGAAGGCGCGAATGCTGCCCATCGAGACGGTCTTCAACCGCTTCCCCCGAATGGTCCGCGACCTCGCCCAGAAGATCGGCAAGGAAATCGTCCTCGACCTTCAGGGTGGCGAAACCGAATTGGACCGCAGCGTCATCGAAGTTATCGGCGACCCACTGCTCCACATCCTGCGAAACAGCATCGACCACGGCATCGAAATGCCCGACGACCGCGAAAAGCTGGGTAAACCCCGCGCCGGTAACGTCGTCATCTCGGCCCGCCACCAGGAAAACCACATCGTCATCGAGATCGTCGACGACGGCGGCGGTATCGATCACGAGCGCGTTCGCAAGAAGGCCATCGAGAGCGGCCTCGTCACCAAAGAAGCGGCCGAGCGCATGACCGAAAAGGAGTGCCTCCAATTCATCTTCGCCAGCGGCCTCTCCACCGCGAAGGAAGTCAGCGAAGTGAGCGGACGTGGCGTCGGGATGGACATCGTCCGGTCGAACATCCAAAAGCTCGGCGGCATCATCGACCTCGAGACGACCCTCGGCGTAGGCACCAAGTTCAGCCTCCGCCTCCCCCTGACCCTCGCCATCATCCGAGGCCTCCTCGTGAAGGTAAGCGGCGTGGTCTACGTGGTCCCCCTCGGCTCGGTCATCGAGACGCTGAACGTTCACCGAAAGCAGATTCAGACCGTCCACAAGCAGGAAGTGATCGTGATTCGCGGCATGACGACCCCCCTCGTCCGCCTGCGAAGCATCTTCACCACCCGGAACTTCACCGAAGCGGAGACCTCCGAGTCGGACTATGTGGTCATCGTCGGCCTCGCTGAACAGCGTATCGGCCTGGTAGTCGATAGCCTCATCGGTGAGCAAGAAGTGGTGATCAAATCCCTCAGCCGGTTCTGTGGCGACGTCGGAGGTATCTCCGGCGCGACCATCCTTGGCGACGGAAACGTGGCCCTTATCGTGGATGTAAACGGCATCTTCAGTTCAGATCGAAGGTAGACGATGAGCGCAAGCAACCCGTTTGTAAAAAGAAGCGTCGAGAAATCGGTGCAGGACCTGCCGGCGTTGCCCGCCGCGGTAACCCGTATCCTCAAGGAGACGGAAGACCCCGATACGTGCGCTCAAACCATCGAGCGCATGATCGGCACCGAACCGGCTCTCGCATCGAAAGTGCTTCGGGTTGTGAACTCGGCCTACTACGGTCTGTCGGGCCAGGTAACGAGCCTCGCCCAGGCAGTCGTCATTCTCGGCCTCCAGCAGGTGCGCAACCTGGTGCTTAGCGTGGGAGCGTTCAGCACGATGAAGCCGAAGACGCCTCGCCAGAACCAGATGATGGAGACTTTCTGGCTGCACTCGTTCGGCACCGCTGCCGCCACCCAGATCATCTCCCAGCGAAAGCGCCTGACGATCTCGGAAACGGAAACTGCCTTTGTCGGCGGTCTTCTGCACGATATCGGTCGCCTGTTCCTCTTCAGCAACTTCACTCAGACCTACGATCAGGTCATCCGCTATGCCGAGCAAAAAGGTGTCCCCATCGAAGTCGCGGAGAAGAAGCTCCTCGGACTGAGCCACGGCGAAGTTGGCCTCCAAATGGCCGTTCATTGGAAGCTGCCCAAATCCCTGGTGCACATCATCGGCGGCCACGAAGGTCCGTTCGAAGAGGGCGAGCCCGATCCGCTCATCTACGCCGTCCAGATCGGCGACTGGCTGACCAAGGGGCTCTACTTCGAAGAAGAGGGCGTCCCCTACAAAGCTCCGCCCGCATTCATTCTCGACTGGCTGAACATGTCCGCCGAAGACTTGGAACTCCTCCGAAACGAGACCGAGGCGAAAGTGGAGCACGCCAAGCAGATGTTTGGCCTCTTGGCAGCTTAAGAATCGAAATCGCCCGCCGATAACTTAAGAGGGGAAGGGTCCCTTTAGGAAGACACGATGTCAACAAGCGGCAGCCTATCCGGCGTTTCTTTTAGCGGTCTCAGCAGCGGTATCGATACCGATTCGATCATTTCGAAACTGCTTCAGATCGAGGCGATTCCGATTCAACGTCTGCAGACGCAGCAGCAGGACATCCAGTCCAAACAGGGAATCTACGCACAGCTTCGCACCAGCCTTCAAGCCGTCAATACCGCCGCATCTGCCCTCAACTCGGCCTCTGCCTTCAACCCTGTCGCCGCGACCTCTTCCGATACCACCGTCGCCACCATCACCGCCACGAACGACGCTATCTCTGGTACCTACAACCTGAGCGTCTCCAAGCTGGCCCAGGCGCAAAAGGTTTCCAGCACGGCCCAAGCCAATTCGACGTCTCCTCTGAACAAAAGCGGCCAGTTCGTCATCAACGGCAAGACGATCACGGTGAGCACGACCGACTCTCTCCGCCAGATCGCGCTAAACATAAACAGCTCGAATTCGGGTGTGACCGCCAGTATCATCGACGGCGGCGCAGGCAGCACCTACCTTACGTTTTCCTCGAACACGACCGGCGCGGCCAACAAGATTCAGATGGCTGACCTGAGTGGCGACTCCATCCTGGGTTCGCTTGGCGTCACCACGGGAGCGTCGACCCTCCGGGAAACCATTACGAACGGAGCGACCTCGCTCGCCTTCGCGAACAATACGGATACCGTCGCCACGCTCATCGGAGCCAAGAATGTAGGCGCCGCATCGTTCACGATCAACGGCACTGCCGTCAACGTGGATCTCTCGACGGATACGCTGCAAAACGTCGCCGACAAGATCAACGCCGCAGGCACGGGCGCTACCGCCACGGTGCGAACGGTTACCGATAGTTCGGGCAACTCAACTTACAAACTCGATATCGCCGGCACATCGGGCACCCCAACCTTCTCCGATGTCTCCGGAAACGCTCTCGCCGCCCTCGGTGTCACCCAGCAGGGCTACGGCAATGAGCTCGTCAAAGCCCAGGACGCTGCCTACAGCCTCGATGGCGTGAACTTGACGAGTTCGACGAACACGATCACGACGACGATTCCCAACGCGACTCTGACCCTGCTCAAGGCCGACTCCACTACGCCGCCCACGAGCACCCTCACGCTTTCGAAGGACACGTCCGCAATCAAGGCGAAGATCAGCGCCTTTCAAGACGCCTACAACGGAGTTGTCGACTTCATCTCCCAGAACAGCCAGTTCGACAAGGACACCTTCACCTCGGGCCCGCTTTTCGGCGACAACACCGCCGACCAGGTACAGCAGACCCTGTCGTCGATGATCTTCAATAACGTTCCCGGCCTGACAGGCAGCTACCAGAACTTGGCATCCATCGGCTTTAACTTCGACTCCAGCGGCAAGCTCACCACGGACGACAGCATCCTTAGCAATGCGATCGCATCGTCCCCCGATGCTGTCGCGAACCTGTTTAAGACCAGCGGCGTGGGTTCGACGAACGATCTCCAGTTCGTTTCCACCAGCTCGAAGACGGTCGCATCTGGAGCGGCAGGCTATCAAGTCAACATCACGGCGCTTGCCTCGAAGGGAAGCTACACCGGCGAAACGGCCCAGACCACCGCGAACCCGACCTCCGAAATCCTCACCTTTGGCGGCGCGCTCTTCGGCTCGACGCCCTACACGCTGACCCTGAACGAAGGCAACAATCTTTCCGACACCGTCACCCGTATCAACAACGATGCCAAGCTCAAGGACCTCGTCGTCGCCAGCATCGATGGCAGCGGCAAGCTCAACATCCAAAGCAAGAAATACGGCACGACGGGCAACTTCAGCGTCACCAGCAACCTCGCCGCAGATACCGACAACACCGGTATCGGAACCACCTCCGCCGGAACCACCGTCGCTGGAACGGACATCATGGGCACGATCAACGGCGAAACGGCAACGGGCAACGGTCAATTCCTGCTCGGTAACGCGAACAACGCCACCACCGACGGCCTCCAGATTCTCTACACAGGCACAACGACTGGCAGTATCGGAACCATCACTGTCCGCAAAGGTGTGGGAACGCAGGTCAGCGACCTGATGAACACGTTCCTGGACTCCGTGAACGGCATCCTCACGGCGGGCGATAACTCCCTGACCGACCAGATGAACGACCTCACGCAGCAGATCACGGACCTGCAAACGGCCCTCACTCAGAAACAGACCGACCTGAAGACGAAGTTCGCCAACATGGAAACGACGATCAGCAATCTCCAGGCACAAGGCCAACGGCTTACCGCCCTCGCCAAGTAGTCAGGCTAGACTCGCGTCAGAACCTGTTCCCGGTTAAACAACCTCACGACCACGCTCAGCAACACGAGTGCGATCGCTGCGCTCATGGCGAACGTGATCCCGACGCCCATCCAATCCGGCTTGCCGAGAAGGGCATTGCGGATGTTGTTGGCCGTGTTCAAAACCGGAACGAAGTTCACCCACCCCTGGTTCGCCGCATCGGTAAGCCCGATAAGCTGGCTAAAGGCCGCCGGAATCACCACGACAAAGCTGGCAAGGCTGATATAGGTCTGTGCCTCACGGGAGTTCTTGGCATAGGTGCTGAAGGAAAGCAGAAGGCTGGCGAACATCGCCACCGTCGGCAGAATGACGAGCAGCGTGATGATCACAGCCGTCGGGGTAAGCCCCAGGCCGCCCTGCAATACAAACGCGGACCCAGGAAGCTTCAGAATCGCGATCAGTGCGAATCCAACGAGTGAAGACAGCGAGCTGCAAAGGCATAGCGCCATCAAAGCGAAAAACTTGCCCATGACGATCTGAGTTCGAGTCACCGGAGTAATCAGAAGCGTCTCCAAGGTCTGCTTCTCCTTCTCACCCGCCACCAGATCGGTCGCCATGGCAAATCCCCCATAGAACGCCCAAATGACGATCAAGTAGGGAAGCATGGAGACGATAAAAGCCCCGGCGCCCTGGCCGCCGACTTCGACCGGCATCTCCTGAAACTTCAGCGGTTCCGCTGCTGTGGCCGGGATGTGCTCCTTAACGAGGGTCGTCTTGAGTATCTGTTTGTTCAACTCCGCAACAATCCTCGCGACGAGATCCTTCGCGATCTCGGAGGTTTGCTGTTTGGGGTCGAAATAGGCGTTGATGATCTGCTGCTGTCCAACGGACGTGGGCGGAGCGCCGACGTACTCCAGCACGATCCGAGCGTCTCCGTTCCGGATCATCGCCTTGCCCTGTTCGACCGAGTCGACCGTTTTCACCTGGATCTTCGTGCCTTTGAAAAGGGGAAGTGCCGCATCCGACTTGACGACGTGGACCTTCTGATTTTCTTCTTTGCCTACGTTGCTAATCACACTGCCGAACCCGCAGACAAAGAACACCATCATGAAGATCGGCCCGAAGAAAGCCGCGCTGCGGGTGCGCCTGTCCCGCAACATCTCCCGCACCTCTTTGAGAAAGACCTGCTTGACGTGGCTCATTACGCCCTCACCTCGCGCTGGTAGCCCGATTCGAACTCCACGAATTTCAAGAACGCCTTCTCCAAAGTAGCCTCACCGGCCTGATCCTTCAATTCCTGCACTGTCCCTTCGCCCCGCAGCTTGCCCTCGTGGATGATCGACACATGATCGCAAAGCCGTTCCACCTCGCTCATGATGTGGGTGCTGAAGACGATCGTCTTCCCGGAGTCGCGAGCCTCTTCGATGAACTCCAAAACCGTCTGGCTCAACACGACGTCGAGCCCTGTCGTAGGTTCGTCGAAGAAGAGCACGGGCGGGTCGTGCAAGATCGTCCGTGCGATATTGACCCGCTGCTTCTGTCCCGTAGAAAGCTTGTCGCAAAGCCGATCCGCGAACTCGTGAATCTGGAGCTTGTCCATCACATACTTCATCCGTTCCTGAAGCTTCGCCCCCTCCAAGCCATAAAGCTGCCCAAAGTATTCGATGACTTCCTTGGCCTGCAACCGCCCGTAGAGGGCAGTGGAGGTGGACATAAACCCGATATTCGCTCGAACCTCCGCCGGATGTGTCCGCACGTCGTACCCCGCCACTGTCGCCTCACCGGAGGTCGGCAGAATCACTGTCGAAAGAATTCGCAGGGTCGTCGTCTTGCCCGCCCCGTTGCAGCCGAGCAGTCCGAAAATCTTGCCTGGGTGTGCTTCGAAAGAAATGCCGTCGACAGCCTTGACAAGCTTGTTTCCCTTTGCGTCGACGAAGTGCTTGGCAAGATCGGAAGTACGAACCATTGGCCCTACAGTTTAGAGACCGGCGCTTGAAATGACAACGACACTGGGCCTATTTATTCCGATGCCCCGACGGCTCCGCCCGCTGAGGCGCGATGCCGCCTCCATAATAGGACTTCCGATGAAAGAATTCAGGGTCGCGATCGTTGGGGCGGGAACGATGGGACAGAGCGTGGCAAAGGGCCTCCTCGACGCGGGCGTGCCCCCGGGGCAGATCGTGGCGACCGCCAAGTCCGAAACCACCCGCACCGAGGTCCAAAAGGCCCTCGGCATCGGGGTCGAGGAGGATAACGCCAAAGCCGTAAACCAGGCCGACGTCGTCATCCTCTGCACAAAGCCGAAAGACATCCTCCCCATCGGCAGAGCGATCCAAGAATCCGTGAAGCCTGGTGCCCTTATCGTCTCCATCGCGGCCGGTGTTTCCCTCGCCGACCTCAAGGACGCGTTCCGCGAAAGCACGCCCATCATCCGAGCCATGCCGAACACCCCGTGCGCCATCCAGCGTGGCGTCACTGTCCTGTCCCCTGGCGAGAAGGTCGGCAAAGATCATCTCGAAGCCGCCCAGCAGATCTTTGACTGCATGGGGCGCACTTACGTGCTCGACGAGCAGCATATGGACACCGTAACCGGCCTGTCGGCCTCCGGTCCCGCCTTCGTCTTCGTGATGATCGAGTCGTTCGCCGACGGAGCCGTCGCCCGCGGCCTTCCGCGAAAGGTCGCGATCGAAATGGCCGCCCAAATGGTTCTCGGCGCCGCCAGCATGGTCATCGCCAGCGGCAAACACCCCGCCGCCCTCAAAGACGACGTCACAACCCCCGCCGGATGCACCATCGCCGGACTCCTCGCTCTCGAAGACGGGCGCATCCGCTCCGTCATCAGCCGGGCCATCGAGATCACGAGCCAAAGGGCCGGTGAGTTAGGCGGAAAGAAGAGCTAACCGCCCGTCAACGCACCTTTCGAAAGCCATTGCGGCATCTTCGTAACGACCCAAACCCCCTGCTTGACGAGCGGGTCGCTGTCCAGCCACTCCTGGATCGCCGCATCGTCCTTCCCGTGAAACAGGGCGATCGCCGAAACCTTGGAATCGTCCTGCACGGAAACATAGAACGACAACCCCGCCTTTCCCCCGTCCTCGCGAACGTGTTTCATATGCCGGCCCCGGCTGCTCTTCGAGTACGGACCCACCGGCGGCGTTGGGTTCGGCCCAAAGATGACGATCCGGTTCTCCTCAATGCCCTCAGGATCGATCTTCTGCGTCTCGATATGCCCAAACTCCACCGTCACCGGGTGAGCCTCCACATTCATCAACTTGCCCTGCACATACGGATCCGGCTTGAAGCACTCCATCACGTCGTCCTTCGTCTTCACCGTCAAAACGACGATCCCACGCTTGAACTGCGTCGGGTCCTGCAGCGGTCCCGCGCTGATCAACTTCTTTAGCCCAAACAATCGCTTGAAATTCCCAATGTGGGCGTTCTGCATCTCCTGCAGCTTCGCCTGATCCGAAGGCCGAGGCCCGTCCCCCTTCACAAGGAAAACCCACCAGAGCTTTTTCGGTTGCTGCTCCTGCGGAATAGCGATCGACACGAGGGCAAGCGCCAAAACGGCAAGCCGGACGAAGTACGTCATAACCGCATTATAAAACAGCCTCCCCCGTGTACAGGGGAGGCCCCCTACAAGCCCACGCGGAGCGTGTAGCCGTGGGCAACGACCACGCAGCAGGCTCGCAAAGTTACCGCGAACGCCGCCGCCGCAAACCCACGAACCCCAAGCCCAACACCAAAAACGACAAAGGCTCAGGCACCGGGGCCGCCATCGGAGAAACGTCCGAGAACGCGTCGATCTCGCCACCGCTGAACCCGCTCACGCCCGTCACACGGATGTACTGAATCCAGCTATAGCCGCTGGGAGCAAGGTCGAACCCCGTCCCACCGCCCGATCCGTTGTACAGGTCGATCCCATCCGCCCCCGTGATGTTCGTGAAATTGGCCCGAGTCAAAGCCGGGTTGACCGGCTTGGTGAAGTCCTCTTCCTGATCCGTCCACTTCGCGTTGGCCCGGTCCCACTTATAAGCCTGGGTTGGGAAGAGACTGTCCCCATAAGGCCCGTTCGTGTACGTGTACCAACTCACGTCGTCCTGGCTGACGGAAATCTGGAGCGGTTCCAAAAACGCCCCGCCCGTGATCTTGAGCGTGTTCATGTTCGAGGCGTCGCTTACAAACCCATTGCTCGTAAAGAACGCGTTCCCAAACACGATGAAGTCGAGCCCAAACGGATTCGCGGCATCGTCCGTGACCTGATGGTCGAACTTGACGGTGACCGATTGGCCCTGGTTGATGGTCGTGATGAGCTTGTTGCCCGCCGGGTCGGTGTTGTACGCCGCCTCCACCAGCTTCACCCGCCCATTCCCCGAGACCCCGGGCCCCGGTAGGTTTTTGAAAACGGTCGTTGGCTTCCCAAGTACCGCCTGGGGATCGTCATACAGACCCGTATTGTTCAGCCCAGTCGATGACACCACCTGAGTCGCGAAAGGACTCTGGGCGAAAGCCGAAACGGAGAGAGCCGCAAGGCTGATTGAAACGAACGATTTGCTTTGATTCATGCTGATTTTTCGAAAGGACGAGGGCCCAGAAAGCAGGCCGAAGGGACAAGAAGGCCCACGGACGGAAACTAGCCCCGCCCGTGAGGGCGGTCGGAAAAGCTAGTTGCCGGAAAGGGAATAGGCGCTGTCGTCCTCGGAAAGGGCGCCCACCTCGGGCTCGGCCGGATCGTAGTGATACTTCCGGTTGGTGGCCTTGGTGTGGGTGTCGCCATACACGACGTTCGCGAATGTCAGGTGCCGGTAGTGCACCTTGCCCGCCATAAACAGAGCCTCGCTCGGCGCGCGAAGGTAATTCTGCCCCTGCACCGGATTCCCATACCCACCCTCCGCAAAGACCGCCGTCTTCGCGGGCTGGGCGAACTGGGAGGTGGAAGCCTGGGGAATACCCCCAAACACGTCCCCACCGACGTAAGTGGCGTTGTAGGCGTACCCGGTGAAAGGCCGACCCTGGGTTTCGCCGTGAAAAGAGGGGCAGCTATTCAGCGTTCCGCTCTTCGTATAGGGACCGAGCAACCCATACTGCCAAGCGGGAGGGAAGGAAGCCCAGTCGAGCCGGAAATCCCAGGCGACCTCGTACCGGAATTCGTCCGAGTAGTAATAGGAAGGGCAGCACTCCTCGTCGTGGTCCCCGGCGTACATCGTCCAGGCGAGCCCGATTTGGCGCATCTGGGAAAGGCATTGCGTCTTCTTCGCCGCCTCCTTGGCGCGGGCGAAGACGGGGAACAGAATAGCGGCGAGAATCGCGATGATCGCGATGACGACGAGGAGCTCGATGAGCGTGAATCCGATATGTGTTTTTTCTTTTCTCACTGTCCCTCTCCAGGCACACGAACGTGCCGGTCAGAGGTCATCGTGAGAGCATGCAAAGAGAACGGGCAGAGTGCCGTTCGTCTATCCTATGCTCGTAGGCGATGACGCATCCATCGCAGGTGGGCATTCGGACTCTGAGAACTGCTTGATTGTCGATTGCGAAATGCTGGATTGATTAACCAATCGAGCATTTAAGCAATCGAGCAATTGAGCAATCCCAATTACCGTTGCGGCACAGCGCCGGAATCACACCGGACTTTCCCCAGACCCCCCCACCACGACAGTGCGGGCCTGCGCGAGGAATCTTACCCCCGCAAGTCGGCCATATATAATGCGGAGTAGGAAGTTCTTATGAAGGTTCTGAGAAGTCTTTGGATCGTTCTTGCGGCCCTTACCGTCGCCCTCACCCAAGCGCAATACGACGCCATGGGCATGGCGCAAAAGATGCGCACCTCGCCCCTCGCCCTGATGGCCATGGGAGATATTCGGAAAGAGTTGAAGCTGACCGGCGACCAGAACAAGCAGGTCGAGCAGATTCAAAAGGACCACATGAAGAAGATGGCCGACCTTCAAAAGGCCGCCCGCGCGGAGGGCACTGCCGGGTTCATGGGCCTGAGCAAGTCGATGCAGGAAGAGACCGACAAGTCCTCCCAGGCCATCCTCGCCCTTTTCACCCCCGAGCAGTCCAAACGGTTTACGGAAATCCAGCTTCAAGTCGCCGGCCCCATCAGCCTCGGCGAGCCCGAGCTCCAAAAAGCTCTCGCCCTCACCCCGGATCAAATCGCCAAGGTCGAGCAGATCAAGAAAGACGCCAACGACAAGATCATGGCCCTCGTCCAACCCGGTCAGCGAAACGCCAGTGGGTCCGAGATGATGAAGAAGCTCAAGGCGATCCACGTCGAGAGAGACGCCGCCCTCCTAAAGCTCCTCACCGACGAGCAGGCCGCCAAATACAAAGAGCTCCAAGGCACCCCGTCCCCCGCCGCAAAGAAGCTGGCCGATACGGTCTTCTAGTCCCCCATCACATAGTTGATGAGATAGACCATAAACCCGGCGACGCCGATGTTGAAGATGCTGATCGCCAACGCGCCCCAAGCCTTGAATCCGAGGAACAGCATGATGCTGTAAGCGCTCGTGAAAAGCGTGATGTAGCAAAGGATCTTCGCGATAAACGCGATCCACTCCTGACGGAAAATAAGCCCGAGCCCAACGATCAACCGGGCGCCAACGATGACCAGCAAGAAGGTCATTAGCCCGGAAAATCCTTCCTTCTGAGCCCCCGGTAGGATCGAAATAAGATCGCCGACCGCAAGCAATGTGTAAAGGATCGACATGATCGTGTACGCGATCTCCTGCCACTCGTACGTCGGCCCCGTGTCCCGCCCCGCGAACGTGCCCGTCGCCCGGATGCGGAAGTTGCAGTGGGGGCAGATCGCCGCGTAGTCCATGATCATCTGCTTGCAGTTCGGACACGGCACCTGCTTCAAAGTCGAATTCGGAACCGGCGCGGAAGCCGGAGTCACCGAAGGCGGAGCCGCTCGTTGGGCCACGGCCACTTGTCGGAGCTGGTTTCGATACTCGGAGTCGTTCTCCAGCGTTGAGATCTGCTCCTTGAGCGGCGACTGCTGCCTCATCGCGTCGTCCAGGCTCTGGATCAGCTTCACCGCTTTCCCACGCTGCCCAAGCTTCACATAAAGATCGAGGAGCGTTCCCGTCACGTGAGGGTTGCGCACGTCCAACTTGTGAGCCCGGTCCAGCCGCTGTTCCGCCCCCTGCGGGTCGGCCTCGACCATCGCCTGACCACCGGTCAGCAAGCAATAGATCAACCCCTGCTTTGCAGGGACATGGTTCGGCTGGAGCCCGAGGGCCGCATCGAATTCGGGAACGGCCTCGTCATACCGCTGAGCCGCGCCGAGTGCATAGCCGTACGCGTACCGCACCTCCGCGTCGGCAGGCTGGATTGCCGCCGCCGTCTTGCACACCTGCAGCCCCTCCTCGACGTTCTTGCTCAGAACGAGGGACAGACCCAACGAACGCATCACTGAGCTCGAATTCGGTTGCGTTTCAAGTAGCCGTCGGTACGCGTCGGCAGCAGCCGCATAGTCCTGTTTCGCGTAAAGCTCGTCGGCGTGGGTCTTCAATTCGGCGGGGGAGGCGTTTAATTCCATGACCAAAACTCGCAAGTAAGTACGGCTTCTTTTACCACGAGGTTGAGATAATTGAAAGGCTTTGACGAAATGTTAAGTGATTTAACGAGCACTTACAAAGAACGTCAGAAGCGTCCCGCCGCCGGGTGCCCCCGCGAAGTCTGGCCCAAAGAGAAGCCGCTCATTAGGTACCGCGATCCGCGCGGGCAGCAGCTCATACTTCCCGTCATCCCGCAGCCAGGCAAGCTGGGTAACGCTCCCACCATCGCTGTTTACTGCTCCCCAAACCCCCAGCTTCTCCCAAAACCGTTGAAGGTCCGCCAAGGCCCAACCCCCGGTTGGCGTCTCCCCGCTGCGCAAGGCCATCTTGCTCGCCGTCTCGCTGTCCGGCTCGTTCACCACGAGCAGGTAGAAAACCCTGCTGTCCTTGCTCCACCCCATCGAGGTCCGCGACGTCTGCAAAAAGTCCACCCCGGTCACCGAGCCCACATCCTCGGACGTCATCGCCCGACTGGGTAGGGAACCGTCCGCCGAAAACAGCGGCAATCGAAGCGGTTTCCCACCCCGAATCAAACACTGCGCTCCCACGGACCCAAAGTCGAGCTGCCGCGCCATCTCAGCCAGGTCCGGCTTGAAAAGCGTCCGAAACGACGGCTTCCCGCCGGCATATTTGACTCCGAACGTCCACCGAAACTGCCCGACGTTGTGATACGCCTTCCCGCCCACCACCACTGGCCCAATGTGCGTCGCAAACCCATGCACTGGCGTCCCCGGCCGCCGGTCATAGGCGAAAAACAGCCCGTTCCAAGCCGCCAGGACCTTCCCCCGCCCCTTGCCGTTCAAGTCCTTCACCACCTGCCCAACCCCCCGGTCGTAATAGTCAGCCTGGTTGTTAAACGGCAAAGCGTCGTCCTCGTCCTGATCGTAAAGCTCGAACCGCAACCGAGGATTCGCCTTGAAGTCGAACCGAAGCAGTTCCAACGTGGTCCCATCTTCGGTAGCGTCGTCGAACCACCGCGTGACTCCCTTGAATGGATGACTGACCGCCACCTTCGGCCAAGGCCAAGTCGCCTCCGGTGCGGGTGGCGGAGGCGTACGAAGAATAACCTTGTGTTTGACGGTCTTAGGTGGGTGAATAGCGAAGAAAACGAAGCAACCGCCCCCAAGGACGACCGCCACCGCAAAGATCACCCTGGTCCGATCTCTCATATAGCTCGAGGCCCCAAGCCTACATACGCGCCGACTTCAGCTCCCAAACCTCAAGCTTCTCAAACGCCGCGCCATCCGCACCCGAAGCCACCACCAACTCCGAAGGTGGAGCCTTCGGCACGAAGCAGAACGGCATCGAAACCAACCCATGATCGGCGAAAACCTCCACCGTCGTCCGATCCAGATAGACGATCAGGTCCAGTGTCTTGCCCGCCGGAGCGACCCGAGCAGACCCACCCTGACAATGCACCGTGTGAGTCCCCGCATCGTAGGAAACGGAAGCTTCCCCAAACTTCAAACTCGCCGACCGGTCCCGCCGAATCGTCGCCCGTACCTCCAATAAGTCCGTCCCCGTCAAAATCCGGCGCGGCTCGACCACGTCCACCGGCCCCGAAAAAATCGACCGCGAACGCAAAGAGGTCAATTCCCGAACCGGCATCACCGAGAGCCGCGGCCCCTCTGGCGTCGAGCGCAGGGTCAACTCGCGCGGAATTGTCATCTGCTGGTTAAACGGCATCCCCGGGTAATGCCCGTCCCGCATCCACCCGAACTGAATCCGCCGCCCGCCCGGCGCGCTGTCATAAGTCTGGTCGGCATAGCAGTTCGCCCCAAAATTCGACTCCAACGGCTCCGTCGTCGGTGTGAACTTGTATCCGTCGAACGTCCCCAGCCGGTACCGCCCGTTCGCGCTCCAAAAAACCCAATACTTCTTGCCCCCGACCCCAAGCTCGAAGAAGTCCGGGCACTCGCTGGACCCCGGCATCGTCACGTCGCCCGATCGAATCCACTTCTTCAAGTCCGGCGACCGAAAGATCGCATACCGATCCCCATCCAGGTAGAGCGCCAAGACCCAGCTACGTGTCTCCGCGTGCCAAAACACCTTCGGATCGCGATTTTCCCCCTCGATATGGGGAATCGCCGGATTGCCCGCGAACTTCGTAAACATCCGCCCATCCGTCGTATAGGCCAGGCATTGCGAAAACGACTGCCCCTTGCTCGCATCGTTCGTCCCACCCGCTGCCGTATAGATCAGCACGACTGGCGGCTTACCCTTCGCGCCAAAGCCCGAGGTATTCGCCCGGTCCACCACCGCCGAACCGCTAAAAATCGTCCCTAAAGCGTCTGGCTCGACCGCGTTTGGAAGCTGCGACCAGTGCAGCAAATCCTTGCTCACCGCATGCCCCCAGGTCATATTTCCCCACTCCGTGCCGAACGGGTTGTATTGGAAGAAGAGGTGATACTCGCCGTTGAAATACACCAGCCCGTTCGGGTCGTTCAGCCAACCCTTCTCGGCGGTGAAGTGATACTGGGGCCGGAGCGGCTCGTCGAAGGCGGGGAGTAGGGACATAGCGAGAGTAAGAGCAGGGAAGAGCATAGACTTTAGCTGCCGAGGCGAAGATAGACGCACGCAACCGCCAAAAGAACGGCGATACCGATCGCCATTGCCTTGTCGTTGCGGATCGTGTGGCTACTAGGATAGTCCATCGGACGTAGCGCTCGTTCCACCATCGGCGCGACCCCAAGCCCAATCGCGAAGAGAAGCAGCACGATCCAAGACCGAACCAAGCTCGAATCCATGCCCTTCTTCAGCTCTTTGTTCAATCGGCTCTCACCGGATTCTTCTTCGCTCGGCATCGTCGGGTTCTGAAAACGCGACACGTAGTCGGTCCCCCCATCCGTCACCGGTGGATCGTCGGAGGGCGTCAGGGGTTCAGATAGGTGCTCCGCCGCCCGATGCTTCTTCTCCGCCTCAAGCCAAAACTCGGCGGGTAAGTCCGGCGACGCGATCGTCTCGTTCGCTGCGACCGCAAGCATGGTCCCGATAGGTTTGAGCGGCCCCGGAAGGCTTCCCAGAAACCCCGACACCTTCGGAATAGCGATCACGAACACGAGCAAAAACGCCAATCCCACACCCAGGATCGGATGATAGAACTGGCACTGCTTCTTCTCGGGAAGGCAGATCGCGATTCCGATGCCAACCATCGCCCACCAAGCGATCTCCGCTCCCCATTTCAATGGCGCTCCGATCAAAAACTGAAGCCCAACCGTGATGAGGGCCACCGTGAGCCCCAGGAAAGCTCCCTGTCCCGCCTTGTTCAGCAAGTCCTTTTCGGTCTGCCCCTCGTGCAGGACCATCCCAAACAGAACGCTCGCCGGAAGCAGCGTCGCGATGCTCGCCAAAAAGGGCCGCAAATACTCCGCCGCCAAATGAGCCACCAAGTGCTCCGAGGCCATACCCAGGAATCCAAAACCCGTCGCCCAAATCAGCGCCACCCGGGCAGGCTTTAGCGATCCATGCCCCTCGTGCTCGTGCGCGTCCCAAGACCCCTCGCGATTCTCATGGCGGGCGATCCCCACGTAGTGCTGCACCCAGTGGACGAGAAGACCGACCGCCGCTCCCACCGCCACCGTCAGAAGTAGCTCGCCGCTGCCCGTCTTATAAGCCAACCAGAGAATCCAGCCGAGCGTCGCCCCGAGGCTCCCAAAGATGCCGCTGTAGAGGGCAACCCGCGCCTCGTCGTAACTTTTCGGCTTCGCCTCCGTCGTCTGGGTTTCTGCCACGTTATAACTATTCTAAAGGGAGGGGCCGGTAGGAGGCAACAAAAAAAGCCGCCCGGTAAAGGGCGGCCTTCCTTAAGCGAATCGCTTAGTGGTTATGGTCGTGCCGGTCTCGATCCCGATCTCTGTCCCGGTCGCGATCTCGATCTCGATCCCGATCCCTGTCACGATCTCGGTCGCGGTGATCGCGGTCCCATCGGTCTCGGTCGCGGTCGTGGCGCCAATCCCAGTTGTGTCCGTGGCCGGACTCTTCGCTGTATCGGTAACCCGAGTAAAGGGCTCCCGCTACGCCGACCGTCGTCAGCGTGCTGTTGTGAGTCAAAGCTCCCAAAACCCCGATGGCGCCCGCTCCGATGGCAAGATTGCCCCACTGGTCCCTCTCCGCTCGGCGGTGAGAACCATCGGCACTGGCAATCGACGGAACGATCATCAGCCCACCGAAAAGAGCGGCGGCGACGATGCTGGCAAATGTTTTTCTCGTTTTCATGAGTAGAGTCTCCTTTCTGGTCTGGGCCTATCCCAAACCGTGTGCTCTACCCTAAGTGACGACCCGGCCTCCCCAGTGTTTTGTCGTCCTGCAATAGTCCCAGTCCTAAGGCCCGGAGCAGCCTAGCTCGACTGCCAAGTCGGGCGAAGCCGGGCATAGTCCGCCGGAATCAAGGAATAGATTTCCAGGTCCTGAAGGCTCCCATCCGCGCTCATCGACGTATTCCGCATGACGCCCTCGAACACGAACCCCAGCTTCTTCGGAATCGCGCTGCTTCGGTGGTTCATCGTCGCGCACCGAATCATCACGCGGTTGCCGTTCAGCGGGCCGAATACAAGGTCCGCTAAGAGCCGGACGGCCTCCGTCACATACCCGTGACCCCGCTCCGACCGCCGAATCCAGTACCCGATCTCAAATGAGCCAAGACGAAGGTCGAAGCGGTGAAGCCCCGTTCCGCCCAGCAGACGGCTCTCGTGAAGGTCCCAAATGCCCAAAGGAAGGTCTTCGCGCGAATCCCAGGTCTGCCGCATCTGCCGCGCCTTCTCCTCGGAGATCGCTGGCGACGTCTCCGCCGCACCCCAGGGCAGCCAGGGAAGTAGGTGGTCTCTAGACTCCTCGATCGCCTCGAAAAGCGCCTGCCCGTCCCCCACCTGGAAGGGCCGCACCACGATGCGGTCGCCGACCAAACGGTCGGGCAGGGCAAGGTAGGGCGCGGACGTTTCCATATCGCATTTTGACCGATCCGCCCGGCCCCTTACGATTAAGCGCGGCGCTTGCGTCGCAGCAAAGCTGCCAAACCTAGGCCGATTGCCGCCATGCTCGCCGGTTCAGGCACCGGCGCAAGGTTGACGTTGTCCACGCCATACGGATGGAAGCCGGTTCCAAAGGTTTCGATCTCCAACCGGCTGATGCCCGCCTGGTTGAACAAAACGGATGTCCATGTGTTTATATCCGAGAAGCCGCCCGACTGAGATCCGATCAAAGTCGTTGACGAGTCGTAAATCCGGGCCTGCCAGGTATCCGCCGCATCGGAACCGTTCGAACGCGAGATATCGAAGCTGATGCCTGACAGCGCCGACGAGAAGTTCAAATCGGTGATATATCCGCCCGGGGATCCGTTATTGCCCAGAAACTTGGAACCGTTCGTGCCGAATAATCCCCAGTTACCGGGATCGCCATTCCCGAGCCCACCCCAAACCTCGGCCGTCCCGGATGAACTCACCCCGAAGCCCGAATACTGAGTGGTGAACGTGCCGTCCGACAAGTCGTCGAACGTCAGAGTAACCGCGTGAGCCGCCATAGCGGAGGCTATGCCCATTCCCACCAAGGCAAAACGAACAAAACGCAAACGCATTTCTCTCTCCTATAAGCAAATAGCAGTAAAGACACAATACAACAAAACGATCTTTTCTAGGCCTTACTTTAGCTAGGATGTAGCCACTTCGGACGACAAAATATCGCTGCTATTTGAGAAGCTCTAAGAACTTCTCCAAAGAGATCCCCGCATCTGACAAGATTTGACGCAAGGTACCAACCCGAACTGGGCTGTGGTCGGGAACCACGATTCTTGCTGCAGGATTCTCGCGGTAGAGAATCATATGACTGCCACGCTGGCGAGTTAAGACAAAACCGTCCCGCTCAAGAGCTTTCCGAACCTGCTGGCCTGAAAGATCACTTGGAATCTTGGGCATCAGGCGGGCAGGGCTAGGTCGATTTGCGTCACTTCCGCTTCGGTAGGGATCGGATCTCCGGCAGCGACGCAGTCCTCGATATACAGTTCTGCTGCTTCGCGAATATTACGCATTGCCTCTTCGCGGTTATTGCCTTGACTAACGCAGCCCGGTAGCGCGGGAATCTTTACGACGTATCCACCGTCCGATTCGCGTTCCAATACGACCGTATACTTCATGCGCTCCATTTTAGCGTCACATCCTAAACATACTAAACCCAGCAGGCTCCGCCGGCGCATTCTGCGCCGCTTCGATACCCAGCGCCAAGACCCGCCGCGTATCCACCGGATCGATAATCCCGTCGTCCCAAAGCCGCGCTGTAGAGACGTAAGCTGAAGATTCCGCCGCATAGGCGTCCAAAATCGGCTGCTTGAATGCCGCTTGATCTTCCGCCGACACCTTCTCGCCCTTCAAGGCAAGCTGGTCCATCTTGACCGTGAGCAAAACGCTCGCCGCCTGCTCGCCCCCCATGATGCTGATTCGCGAGTTCGGCCACATCCAAAGCTGGCGGGGCTGGTAAGCCCGCCCGCACATCCCGTAGTTGCCCGCTCCGTAGGAGCCACCCACGATCACCGTGAACTTCGGCACGTTCGCCGTCGAGACCGCCGTCACCAGCTTCGCCCCGTTCTTCGCGATCCCCTCGTTTTCGTACTTCTTCCCAACCATAAAGCCCGTGATGTTCTGCACGAACACCAGCGGAATCCCTCGCTGGCAGCAAAGCTCGATGAAATGAGCCCCCTTCAAAGCCGACTCGGAAAACAGGATCCCATCGTTCGCCAGAATCCCCGCCATGTGCCCGTAGAAGCGGGCGAATCCGCAAATAAGGGTCTTCCCGTAGTTCGCCTTGAACTCCTGAAGCCGCGACCCGTCCACGATCCGCGCCAAAACCTCGCGCATATTCATCGGAACCTTCGAGTCGGTGGGAATCAGCGAATAGATGTCTTCCGCCGGATAGAGCGGATCCTCGGGGGTACTGGCCTCAAGACCTAAAACCCTCGACTTGACGCCCAACCCCTCGACGATATTCCGAAGAATCTCGATCGCATGCTCGTCGCTCTCCGCCAGGTGGTCCGCCACCCCGGAAACGCTCGTATGCACGACCCCGCCCCCCAAGTCCTCCGCGCTGACCTCCTCGCCAGTCGCCGCCTTCACAAGAGGCGGCCCGCCCAAGAAGATCGTCCCCTGGTTCCGAACGATCACCGTCTCGTCGCTCATCGCAGGCACATAAGCTCCGCCCGCTGTACAAGACCCCATGACCGCCGCGATCTGCGGGATCCCCTTTGAGGAAAGCTGCGCCTGGTTATAGAAAATCCGCCCGAAGTGGTCGCGGTCGGGGAAAACGTCCGCCTGGTAGGGAAGATTCGCGCCGCCGGAGTCCACGAGGTAGATGCAGGGAAGCCGGTTTTCAAGGGCGATCTCCTGCGCGCGCAGGTGCTTCTTCACCGTGATAGGGAAGTAAGTGCCACCCTTGACGGTCGCATCGTTCGCCACGATCACGCACTCCCGGCCATGGATGCGCCCTATCCCCGTCACGATCCCCGCGCTCGGGCCATCGTCGTCGTACATCCCGTTCGCGGCAAGGGTACTGAACTCGAGAAACGGCGAACCTTCGTCGAGCAGCGCGTCGATCCGCTCACGCGCCAGCATCTTCTTCCGCTTCTTGTGCTTGGCGACCGCGTCCTCGCCGCCCCCCAGCATCGCCTGATCCATCTTCGCCCGGTACTCAGCCAGGATGGCGTCCATCGCGGCCCGGTTCGCCAGGTGCTCGCTGTCTTGCAGATTAACGTTCGAAGGGATCGGCTCCATTGCGGTAGGGATGATACCGGGGCACGCCAAAAGGAAAGCCGGACGCGACTAATCCGTTTTAGTGCCAGAGATAGTCAGATTTGTACAAAAATTTAATGTCTCGTCACCCAAAAACCCTGCTAAAAATACTTTGGAGGAGACGATGAAATTTAGTGTATTAACTTCGTTATTGACGTTCGCGGCCCTGGCGCCTTTGGCTTCTGCGGAATTGTACGGCCTATCCAGCACCACCCCCGGAACGGTGTACACGCTCGACACCGCCACCGGAGCGGCGACCCCAGTGGTGGATCTGTCCAACGATATCCTCGCCAGCATCGTAGACATCGAATTCTTGGGCGGCACCGCCTACGCCTGCGACATCCTCACCAACGACGGGTTCTCGTTCGGAACGATCGACCTCAACACCGGCGCCTTCACCGCGCTCAGCCAGCAGGACGGTTCCGCCAACTGGTTCGGCCTCGCCGCAAAGGAGTCCGCCAACATCCTCTACACCGTCGACATCGACGACAATAACACCCTCAAGTCGATCACCCCAGCCGGCGTGACGACCTCTATCGGAGGAGTGGGATTCAATGTCTACGGCATGACCTATGACAGCCTCACCGACACGCTCTACGCGACCGACGGCCAGTCTCTCTACACGCTTGACCAAACCACCGCCGCCCCAACCCTGATCGGCACTTTCGGCGGTCCCAACGATGGGTCCAGCGATCTCGCCTTCGACCCAACCACGAACACGCTCTATCTGAACTCCTTCGACACCCTCTACACGGTGGACCAAGCGACCGGCCTGGCATCTCTCGTCGGACCCAACAACGCCGGAGGCGTCCCCATCGACGGCCTGGGAAACCTCGCAGCTCCCGTCCCCGAGCCAACCTCCATGGCCGCCATCGGCCTCGGCCTCCTCGCACTGATCCGTCGGCGACGTTGACGCCCCGGGCTCTTTAATGCGAACTGGCTTGCTGCCCCGAAGAAACGAGAAGTCGGGGCAGTCGCGTCTCTCGTAGAGAGACACCTTCACACCTACTTTCCCCTTCGCCGGGATCAGGTGGGGTTGCTCATCCGTGTCGAACCGTCCAGAGACTTGGTCCTTCTCGAAGACGAACGTTGCGTTGATACAGTCGCCGACTGGATACACGGTCGCCTCGTACTCCTTGCCCGAGGCTTGGCTCTCATATCCTTTGAGACGCTTGACTTCCCGTCGTGCCTGGACGACTAAATCGTGGTAATCCCCTGAGAGCTCGTAGTATCGAACCTCGCTCGGCTCGCCGAAACATTCGTCTTCGTCGCCCAAGTTCAGCGACCGCCCCAAAAGCCAAAACCCGCCGCAGAGAGCGAAACAGGTGATAGCTAAAGTGCACACGGCAAGAACGGCGGTTTTCACAAAGATCCTTTGCAAATCCTTAACGCTGTCAAAGCCTGCGCAGTTTCTGCGGCCGAGTATTCTCCCCGAATGGCTTGGAAGCGTGCCACGTTGTTTATCGCCGGTCTCGGCGCCGCCAGCGCCGTCGGAATCTTCGCGACGGTCAATCGCCCCCTACAAACCGATAACTCGCAGCCGACCTCGACAGGGAAGATGCTCAGCCCCGTCGGCGATTCGGTAGACGTGGGAAGCCTCCCGACCAATATGGTCCTCTCCCCCGACGGCAAGTTCGTCGTCGTCACCGACTCCGGCTACCGCGAACAGATCACTGTCATCGACTCCACCACGGGCAAGATTCTCGACACCGCCGACTTCGGCGGAGGCCGAGCCAGGACCGGCCTCTACTACGGCCTCGCCTTCGGCCCCGACGGTACGCTCTACGTCTCGCGCGGCGCGGAAGACCTCATCACCAGCTTCACCCTCAATACCGAAGGGAAGCTGTTCGAAGCCAAAACCTACCAAGACAAAGCCCCTACCGGCTCCGCCCTTCCAAACCACGTCGCCGGTGTAGCCGTCCTCGGCGACACCCTTTACGCCGTCAACAACCAAACCCATACCGGCTCCGACATGAAGGGCTCCCTCAGCGAGATCGACCTCAAGACTAACACCATCAAACGCAAGACGCAGCTCATGGGCTTCCCCTACGGCATCGCCGTTGCCACCCAGGGACCGGCAAAGGGAACCGTCTTCGTCGCCAACGAGCGCGACGGCTTCGTCTCGATCCAACCCCCCGGCGGTGAGGGTTTCGTCCAGATGAAGGTGGGCGAAAACCCAACCTGCCTCACCCTCAACCACGCTCAAACGAAGGTCTATCTCAGCAACTCGAATAGCGACGAGCTGATGTCCATCGACGCCATCGGTCGAAAGCTCACGAAGACGATCCTCCTGAGGCCCGCCGGACTCCGAGGTTGGCCCGGCTGCACTCCTCTCGGCATCGCCGTCTCCCCAGACGACAAAACCGGCTACGTGGCGATGGCCGACCTGAACGCCGTAGCCGTAGTCGATCTCGACAAAGGCGCCCTCAAAGGCTATATCCCCGTCGGCTGGTACCCCACGTCGGTCGTCGTCTCGCCCGACGGCCAGCGCCTCTTCGTCGCGAACGGGAAGGGAAGCAAGTCACGGAACCCCAACGGCAAGCCCGTCGCCAAGCTCGGCCAGTACATCCTAAACATCATGGAAGGCACGGTCTCGAAGATCGATCTCCCCGCCGCCCTCGCCCAGCTCCCCCAAAACACCCAAGCCGTCGTCGCCAACAACCGCGCCGAACCAGGAGTTGCTGACCGCCTTGCAAAAGACTTCGTAAAACCCCCCATCGACCACGTCATCTACATCGTCAAGGAAAACCGAACCTACGACCAAGTCCTCGGCGACGTACCCACCGGCAACGGCGATCCCTCCATCTGCCTCTTCCCACGGGAAGTCACCCCGAACCTCCACGCCCTCGCCGAACGCTTCGTCCTCCTCGACAATTTCTATGTCTGCGCAGAAGTCAGCGCCGACGGCTGGAACTGGTCCACCAGCGGCATGGCCAACGAATACACCAGCCGCAACACGATCTACAACTACGCGGGCCGAGGCCGCGCCTACGACTTCGAGGGAACCAATAACGGCGTCGCCGTAGACCTCCATGACCTCCACGACGTCGCCACCGCCCCCGGCGGTTACATCTGGGACCAAGCCAGCAGGCAGAAAATCTCCATGCGCAACTACGGCATGTTCCTCACCTTCGACTCCGGAGGCGACGACAAGCGCGAGACCATCTACGAAAAAGACAACGCCCCCGACAAGAAGGTCCTCATGGACTGCACCGACCCTTACTTCAAGCGGTACGACACCTCCTACGCCGATAGCGAGGCGTGGATCAAGTACAACCTGACCCCCGCCCCCCGCCAGGACAAGACCTTCGGCAAAAACGAAGACAAGAGCCGCCTCACCGCCTGGATTCGCGACTACAATCGCCTCGTAGCCGAAAACAAGGTCCCCAAGCTCATGCTCATGCGCCTGGGACGCGACCACACTGAGGGTTCCAAATCCGGCCAATACAGCGCCCGCGCCATGGTCGCCGACAACGACTACGCCGTCGGCCAGGTCGTCGAAACTGTCAGCAAGAGTCCCTACTGGAAGAGCACCGCTATCTTCGTTGTTGAGGATGATGCCCAAGCCGGATTCGACCACGTAGACGCTCACCGCTCTATCGCCTTCGTGATCAGCCCCTACTCGAAGAAGGGCACTGTGGACAGTCGGTTCTACAACACCGACTCCGTCCTAAGAACGATGGGCCTCCTCATCGGCCTCAAGCCCTGGAACCAATACGTAGCCACGGCCTTCCCATTCCGCTTCTTCGGCACCGATGCCGTCAACGCCGACCCCTACGAAGCCATCCTCCCCAGTAAGGACATCGTCGGAGAAATCAACTCTCCCGAAGCCTACAGAGCCGCCGACAGCGCCCGCCTGATCGACCGCTACGAAGAGGAATCTTTGTCCGACATGGAGCTAAACGACATCATGTGGGGAGCCATCAAAGGAGCCAAAACGCCAAGGCCCAACACTCCCGGTGCGATCTGGAAAACGAGGATTGGGAAATAGATCTAAGGATCCCCAATCCTCAATCCTAAATCCTGCGCCAAAGGCGCCAATCCTTGGGACCCCCGGCAACTAGGATTTACTTGAAAGCAAGAGGGTTTGCTTTCCATGGACCCAAATTGTCCATTCAAATGGGACTCCGTTTGAGGGAGAACTATTCTCCAACCGCAAGCCGAACTTCGATTGCCCAGGTCGAAGGAGGGCAGGGCGAAGGAGATGAATGTCCCTGAGCGGCTTTCGGAATTTGTCCGCAACATAGGCTTTTTCGCCTTTCACGACGACGAACTGCCCGGATTCCAATCGAATTGCGTCGTCGATCAGGACGCCCTCAGGCGAAGTGACGGTGCATCGCGAGGCGGGAGCACCAACGCGCAAGGCGAACTCCAAGGGCTGGGCTTTTCCTTCATTCCTGACCTCTATCTCCTTTTCTCCAGGCGACGAATCCGCCTTCAGGCGAGTCTCGGTGACCGGCGTCAACTCGAACTGACGCGCCCCTTTTCGCTCCAAATGGAATTTGAGTCGGAGATCTTTCAACCGTTCTTTGATCGCATCGGAAAAGAGGCCCAAGGCGCGCGCATCCTCCCACGTTCGAAAACTGCGGAAGATCGCTTCCTTATCCCCGCTCGCTTCCACTGCTTGTTGACTCAAACCCAACATGTAGGTGGCGTTCCAACCGATCGACTTTGCCTGCAGGTTTTCCGCGTCGTATTCTGTCCAATCGGATCGGTAGCTTTGAATTCCAAACGTGGCGGCAAAGTAGCTGTTATGGAACCCGTTGCGAACATCCTTGCCCTCAATGCCCCAGCGGTTTTGGACCGGATCGAACATATTGGCATCCCCGCCAATGTTGCACACACCCATATATTCCCAAGCGCCGGGAAACACGCACGATCCCATCACCCGCAACTCTTTTCCTCCGCTTAATTTGCGATAGCGATCGAAGAGCCGCCGAAAGAAGACTCGAACCGTGTAATAGCCGTGCCCTTGGTAAAGCGTGCTTTCGAGGCCATCGAAATCGATGTACTCCATGCCGTTCTCGGCGAGCACCGCCGCATAGTAGTCCGCGTAGTCGAGCATCAAACTCATGTCCGGCGCGAATCCGTTGTAGCAGTTCATCTGAAGCTTCGAGACCTCGTCACCCGCTCGATGAACCTGTGCCTTCGTGCCCGCGAATCCGCGCTGGACGCCTTTGAGCGTCCATGGCGCCGTAGCACTTATCCTGCCGTAGTGAACGAGCTCCGTGCCGATTCGTAGCGTGTTCGAGCCATCGCGCATCGGCCACGTGCCGTCTTCGGCAAGGTAGGAGGGGTCTGTCACGACGATCCCGGTGTCCGAGGCAGCAAGATATTTGGCGAGTTTCGTGCGCAGTACCGTTTGCAGTCGAGGATTGGCACTGGGCGAAACGTCGACGCAACCCCCAGGTTGGAGGAAGAGGCAAAGCGTGTGAAGCCCATATTTGATGCCGTGCTTCCCAGCCTCCGCCGTAAACTCCTTATAGGATAGGCCTCGGCCATCCGCGAAATGGACCCGTGGTCCGAGCCAATGGTCCGCAGGATTCGCATAGTATTCGCCTTGCCCCTCATCCTGCACCGCCTTGAGTCCGAGGGCATCGGCATACTCGATCAGCTTGTCGTGCGGTCCGTACCAAGCGATGTCCGGCTTGAATCCGGAGGGATCGCGTACCCACTTCCCGCCGTTCTCGACATGAGGCAGGCCCTCTTTGCGAATGATCCCTTGGATCACCGAGAGTCCGTCTTTGTCTGGGCATGCATAAAGGGCTACTTCTGAACCGACAAAGTCGACGCCGGGAAGAGGATCGGTGACCTGGTGCCGCGGCCGGGAACCCTGGAAACCGGGCAGTAACGACAATCGGTGCGTGTAAGACTTTCTTCGGTCCCGCGAGTGATAGGCGAGCATGGACCCAAAACCGGGTTCGAGTGTAGCGGCGTTGCCGAAGACCATTTGAAAATACTCTTCGGGGTGGGAATAGAACGCCACGTCGTTGACGCCGTCGCCGCCAATATTGAATCGCTGGCCTTCTTTAAACTTCGGGTCGATGGGAAACCGGCCCGGGTCGGGCGAGTGAACGAAATACTCCATCGGCGCGAATTCGCCGTCCGTCGGGAGCCCGGCAATCGTGTTATCGTCGAGTCCAAGCATGCCGATAGCCCATTCGCCGTCCCTGACGACACCGAGAAGGTCGCCAATGGTTTTGGAGATATTTGTACGAATCGGACCCCAGACGACGTCGTCCACATTTCCCCGGTTTTCAATCGACGCTAACCGAAATCGAAGGTAGCGGTCTTCCTGAGAGACCAAGACTTTGACCTTGGCTCCATTTGGATATACGAGATCGATCTCTTTGCCCTTAAACGCTGCAGAGCTGGGCAAGATCAGATGACCGTGCTCGCTTAAACACAGTAGCGGGGAAGACTGTCCTGACGCACAATATTCTTTGCCCGTCTTCCGGGAAACGATCGAAGCGATGGCTCCCGTCCGATCAAGGCGGATCAGGGCGTCGCGGGTCTGCATCGCGGCTCCTCTAGACCCTAAAATGGCGATAGCGGCGAGGACAATCATGGATATGCTCGCAGTCTAATGCGTCGCGATCTATCCTGCGATATCGTTTTACGATCCGTTTAGTTTGCCATTGGGAATATCTAACTGATGATGATCACGGCCTGCGTGTACCTGTTCTGCGGACTGATTCGTGCGGAGGCAGCGGAATCTTGGCTGCCAACTCAGCCCATCGCCAAAGATCAAGTGCGCCTCCTCGCATGCCGGTACGAAGGCTCGACACTCGCCCGCACCTCTCCGATGGGAACAGGCGGTTGGACGTGCGAGAAGCGTATGTCTGGCGATGCGACCGAGACAACCTTCCACCTCACTTCCGAGGTGGCCAGGTCGGCAGGAGTGGCAATCGCTTTCGACTTCGCCGATTGGAGCCCGGAGAACTACCTCCTTGTGCCCGGTGCGATCTATAACGGCAACCGATTTCACGTTCTCAAAGGCGGCTACATGCCTCCTTATCCGCGCGAGATGTTCTTCAACCCGCGACTCCCGCTCACCATGTCCGACAATCCGCGACTGTCTCTTGAACGCGGAGTCGCTTCCAAGATTGAGTTGCTCACCGGGAGTGCGGCCACTCCGGCGGTTTGTTTCTACTCGCCAAAGCAACGGCGAGGCTTCATCCTCCTTTTCGAGCAACGAACTCGATGGGGAGAAAACGGACTGGTCATCGAAGAGAACGCGGCCCAGAACCGAATCACCTTTGCCGTCTGCGCGCCTGGCATCCGCGAGCAAGCCGCTGGCTTTGGCGATTTTCGGCCGAGCGGCGACCGAGGGACGGATATTAAAGCTGGCGACTCCATCATTCTGCGGTTCAAGACCTACTCGTTCCGCGCAAAGGGCATCCCCGATCTCCTGGACAAATTCCTTGCCGTTCGCAAAGCTCTAACCGGCCCGAATCAGCCGCGCAATCTCGTCCCGATGAGCACCCTGCGAGACACGATTGCATCCCGATTCAAGTCGAGGTGGACGACCGTTCCCGCGGGAAGCTACTACCTGCCCGAAAATGACCGCAACTTCCAACTTGGCTGGGTCAGCGGATTCATGCAAACGCCGATGCTCGCGCTAGGAGACCCGGTCGAGCGTGATCACATCGGCAAACAGTTGGACTTCGTGACGAAGACCTTGCAGGCCCCAAGCGGTTTCTTCCAAAGCGGCATTGCGGCGGAAGGCAAACTGCGATTCGACCGAACCCTGGACTCCCGAGGCTTCGTTTTAACTCGTAAGAACTCCGACGCCCTATCGATGTATCTAAAGTTCTTCCAAATCTACGAGGCGCAAGGGCATGGCAACCTCATCAAGCCAGAATGGAAAAAAGCAGCACGTAGACTTGCCGACGCCTTCGTAATGGTCTGGCGTAGGTACGGGGAATTCGGACAGTATCTCGACCCCGTCACCGGCGAGATCGCCGTTTTCAATTCGACGGGAGGCGCAATCGCTCCAGGCGGCTTGGCACTCGCAGCGGCCTATTTCAAAAATCCAGAATACTTGGAGGTCGCCAAGGCGGCGGCCGAGTTCTACTATAAGCGCGACGTTGCGGGCCGCGGGTTAACAGCCGGGCACTGCGGCGATACCTCGCAGGATCCCGATTCGGAATCCGCCTTCGGATTTCTTGAATCGCTGATGACGCTCTATTGGGCCACGGGGTCCCCCGAGTGGCTGGATCGCGCTCGAACGGAGGCCGCGCTTTGCGCGACGTGGACCCTCTCGTACGATTTTGAATTCCCACCCCAAAGCCAGATTGCGCAGTTAGGCGGACATATGGCGGGCGCTGTCTGGGCAAGCACCCAAAACAAACACGCGACGCCCGGGATCTGCACTTCGTCGGGCGACGCCTTGTTCAAGCTCTTCCGAGCAACGGGCGATCGTCGGTATGCCGACCTCATCCGCGACATCCAACATGCCCATACCGAGGCAACCGAGATGCCAGGACATCGCACTTGCGGCTCAGGACCGGGCGGCTCTATGGAGCGCATCCAAACCGGAGACGCCGAGGGCAAAGGCGCCATTGGCAACTACATCCAAACTCAAAACGGTTGGACCGAGCTCAGTGGTCTTATGATGGCGACAGAACTCCCCGGAATCTACCTGCGGACCGATACCGGGGCTCTTTATGTGTTCGACCATATCGAAGCCAAAGTCGTCGAGCGAGGTCGCTCCAAGGTCGTCCTCGAGCTCACAAATCGAACGAACTACGACGCATCTGTTTCGATCTTCGCGGAGCAGGCTAGGGAAGCCATCAAGCCGCTGGCCTACACCGCCTACCTCAGGTGGCCGAAGGTAAGGATCCCGACCAAATCCACCGTCAGGATTACTATCGACAGGCAGTGAACTGAAATAGGGAACTGGCGGAACTCGAAGAGTTCTGGTCGGGGCGACACGATTCGAACGTGCGACCTCATGCTCCCAAAGCACGCGCGCTACCAACTGCGCCACGCCCCGACGGGAAGGAAGATGGTACCCGAAGCGAAGCATGCAGTGGGGCCTCTCGAACGGCGGCACTTGTACCTTCGGCAAAAGGAACTGCAAAGGTAAAATCCCCGAATGCCCCAACGTTCCAAGCGTCTCGACATGATCCCGCCCTATCTCTTCGCGGAGATATCGCGCATCAAAGCCGAAGCGATTGCGAGCGGCGCCGATGTGATCGACCTCGGAATCGGCGATCCCGACCTGCCGACTCCCCAGCCCGTCATCGACGCCCTCGTCAAGTCGGTCCAGAAGCCCGAAACCCACCGATACGACGAGACCGCCCGAGGCTGGACCTCCTTCCTCCAAGCCGCCGCCGAGTGGTACGCCAAGGAGTTCGGAGTCACCGTCGACGCGGCCACCGAGGTCGTCCAGCTCATCGGCTCCAAAGAGGGCCTTGCCCACCTCGCGTGGAGCTATATCGACCCGGGCGACGTCTCCATCGTCCCGAACCCTGGCTACACCGTCTACCGCGTCAACACGCTCATGGCCGGCGGGGAAGTGTTCGATACCCCCCTCCGCGAGGAAAACGGCTTCCTCCCTGTTCTCTCCGACATCCCGACGGACATTGCCAAGAGAGCAAAGCTGTTCTACGTCTGCTACCCGAACAACCCGACCGGCGCAACCGCCACGAAGGAGTTCTATCAGGACCTCGTCCGCTTCTGCAAGGACTACGACATCCTCTTGGTGAACGACATGGCCTATGCCACTGTCGCCTACGACGGCTACCAGAACCCCACCGTCCTCCAGATCGAGGGAGCCAAGGACGTCGCCATCGAATTCCACTCCCTTTCGAAGATGTTCAACATGACCGGCTGGCGCTTGGGCTTCGCCCTCGGCAACGCGGACGCCGTCAATAACCTCCAGCGCCTGAAGTCCAACATCGACAGCAAGCAGTTCCCAGCCATCGCCGAAGCTGGCGCTGAAGCCCTCCGAAACGTCGATAACAAGCACACGATCGAGATGTACCAGCGCCGCCGAGACCTCCTCTGCGACGGCCTTAACGAGATCGGCTGGAAGGTCACCAAGCCCAAGTCCGCCTTCTACGTCTGGGCTCGCGTCCCCCGCACCGATATGACCAGCGCCGAATTCGCCGCTGCCGTCCTGAAGGAAGCCAACATCGTCATGATCCCCGGCAACGGTTACGGCACGGAAGGCGAAGGCTACGTCCGAATGTCCCTCACCCTCCTGGGCGACACCGACGGCACCCGCTTCAAGGAAGCCGTCCGCCGCATCAAGGAATCCGGCCTGATCCCCCAGACGGCCGCGGTTTGAGTGCGCTCCCCTCCCTCAAAGTGGCTCGTCTTTGAGGGAGGGGCCGGGGGTGGGAGATAGCTACAACCCCAAAATAATAGAGCGACAGGATTTGAAGAAAGGTTCTTTCAACCACGACCCCAAAGCCCAGTTTCGCGCGCGAGAACTGCGGAACGAAATGTCCGTCAGTGAGCAAGTGCTCTGGAGCGCGATTCGGAAAGAGCGCACAGGATATGCGTTCAGGCGGCAAGTCCGTGTGGGACCTTACTACCTGGACTTCTACTGCGCCAAAGCCAAACTGTGTATCGAAGTCGACGGCGAACAACACCAAACGATGGTGCAAAGAGACGCTCGGAGGGACGCCACGCTAAAGGACCTGGGAATCGAAACGTTAAGAATCCCATCCCTGGAGCTGTTCGACGAAAAGGGAGCTGGTTTGTCCGCTTGGATCAGAAGAATTACTAACCTCTGCGAATCGCGAGCCCGCAAAGTCTCCCACCCCCTAACCCCTCCCTCAAAAACGAACCATTTTGAGGGAGGGGAGTGATCGCATGACATACGAAGAAGCGCTCCGATACATCCAATCCCTCGAAACCAGGGGCTGGCGGCTGGGATTGGATCGGATGGAGGAGTTCGCCAAGCGACTCGAGCTCCAAGACTCGCTAGGGGCCGAAGGCGGCCCTCAATACATCCACGTCGCCGGAACGAACGGCAAAGGCTCCGTCACCGCCTACGCCCAGAGCATGCTCATCGAGAGCGGCTACTCCACCGGAGCCTTCTTCAGCCCCTTTGTCTACGACCCCCGCGAGCGGGTACAGATTGGCCGGCGCCTCATCCCGAGCAAGATATTCGGCCTCCTCACCGCCCTCATCAAGCCCATCGGCGAATCGCTCTCCGAAACCGAGTTCGGAGGCGTCACCGAGTTCGAATTCAAAACCGGACTCGGCTTCATGTTCTGGAAGGAAATGGAGTGTGACTGGGTCGCCCTCGAGGTCGGCCTCGGCGGACGCCTTGACGCCACCAACATCGTCACCCCACGCTGCTCGGTCATCGTCAGCATCGGCCTTGACCACACTCACATCCTCGGCGAACAGATCGAAAAGATCGCGTTCGAGAAGGCCGGAATCATCAAGCCCGGAATCCCGGTCGTCGTCGGCGAAATGCACCCAGCCGCCAGGGAAGTCATCCTCCAAATCGCCAAGGAAAGGGAAGCCCCGGCCTGGCTCTACGGCAAAGAAATCCTCATCCGGCCCGACGAAAGCGAAAAGAACGCCTACGTCGTGGAAACCCCGAGCGGAGTCCATTCCGGGCTCAAGCCCGGAATCGGTGGCGTCAAACAACCCCACAACATGGCCCTCGCCGTCGCCGCTCTCGATGCCGCTGGCGCGACCCGCACCCTGCGAGGACTCCAGATGGGAACGAGGAAAGCCTACGTCCCCGGCCGCTTCGAGCGCCTGGACAACGAAGGCACGAAGTTCCTCCTCGACGGGGCCCACAACGCCGACGCCGCCATCGTCCTTGCCCAAAGCCTCCAAGAAGCGGGCTACAAGAAGGTGGTTCTTCTATCCGGAATGGTCAGTGGCCACGACCCAATCGAGTTCTACCGAGAGCTAGCCCCCCTTGTAACGTCCGCCCACTTCGCCCCTATCGATTTCCACCGCGCCGTCGAACCGCTAGAGCTCAAGGAAACGGCAGGAAGCCTGTTCAAGGCAAGCAAGTGGTACCCAACCCTGGACGACGCCATAAACGCGGCAAAGGAAGAAGCAGGGCACGACGGCATCGTGCTCGTGACGGGAAGCTTCTACCTGGTCGGTGAAGTAGGCCGAAAGCTCGGCGTTCAGGTGCGGTAGATACAGTCGAGGACGACGTCCTTGATTTCCGGCTTCGCTCGCAGCACTTTCGCCACGATTTCCATCTCCGACCGGATGTCGGGAATGTTCGAGCCTCGAATGGCTTTCACGGTACCGCGAATGTAGCAGACGCCGTGCATGACCCGAATATCGGCGTATGTGCAATCCACGCCCCGCCTACCCATCTCGGACCTGGCGGCTTTAGTTCCGCGGACATCGTCTTCGTTTGCCATTTCCACTTCACTTTACTACCAAAGGCTGAACCTGTGTTGCCTGATAAACAAAAAGGGCGGCGCTTCGCGCGCCGCCCTTTTTGAACCCGAAGAGACCTTAGACTTTCTCTTCTTCCGGCTTCTCGTCGTCATCGACGGTGATCCGCTGCTTGGGCTTCTCTTCGATGGCCGCCACGGTAGCCGGAGCTCCCGAAACGCCCTTCCCAGCCGCCTCCGCCTCTGCCGACGCCTTCTGCATCTCTTCCGAGAGCGAACCCTGCTTCGACATGATGATGGCGAACGCCAAGAGCCCGACCGCGACCACCGTGATGGTGGCCAGCGTGCCGTTCCCAAACGGTCGAACGACGATCGGAGCGAGCAGAAGCGCGACCAGGTTCATAACCTTGATCAGCGGGTTCAGCGCCGGACCAGCCGTGTCCTTGAACGGGTCGCCGACGGTGTCGCAAACGACGCCCGCCTTATGGGCTTCGGAGCCCTTACCGCCGTACAGGCCGTCTTCGATGAGCTTCTTCGCGTTGTCCCACATACCGCCGGAGTTCGCGAGAAGGACAGCCATGAGCTGACCGGAGGCGATAGCGCCAGCAAGGAACCCGCCAAGCGCCTGAGCGCCCGTCAGGTTGTATGCCACGCCGTCGATGATCGTCTGCGGCTTGCCGATCGAGAAGCCGAAGGCGACCGCGACCGGAAGGGCGATGGCCAGGATGCCGGGGCTCAAAAGCTCCTTCTGAGCCGCCGCCGTGACGATGCTTACGCATGCGCCATAGTTCGGCTTGCTCGTTCCCGCCATGATGCCCGGATCGTTGCGGAACTGCCGCCGCACTTCGTTGATCAACTGGAAGGACGCCCGTCCCACCGCGTTGATCGTGGAAGCGGAGAACAGATACGGAGCCGCCGCACCGACGAGGAACCCGAGGAAGATCTCCGGCAGGTCGAGGCGGATGCCTATACTGCCAAGATGCGCGTCCTCAAGGTATGAGTGGAACAAGGCGACCGCCGCCACAACGGCCGTCGCAATTGCGAAGCCCTTCGTAAGCGCCTTGGTCGTGTTGCCCGCCGCGTCCAACCGCTGGACGGCCTTGCTGCCGTACTCGTTGTCGTGTCCCTCACCCGACATCTCGTAGACGCCCTGAGCGTTGTCCGAGATCGGGCCGAACGTATCCATCGCCAGAACGTAGCCGGTCGTGGTCAAGAGACCGAGGCCGACCAAGGCCACGCCATAGAAGCTAAGGATGTACGTCCCATAAGTCGAGGGCGGGAAGAAGAAGAGCGGCGCGATGAGCGCGATAACGATGCCGAACACCATAAAGACGCTCGACTCGGCCGCGTACGCGAAGCCCTGAATGATCATCGGAGCCGGACCCGCGTTCGAAACGCCCGCGATCTCCTGAACCGGCTTCTTGTGGGTGGAAACGTAGTAGTCCGTCAACGCCTCGATCAAGAACGCCATCAGCAAGCCAAAGGCGATCGCCGCGAAGAACATGTACCAGGGCACAACCGTCTTGGTAACGACGGCGACCTTGACGTCCGCCAGCGGCTTCGGAGCATCCGGAGACTGCGCCTTCTGAGGATCGGCGAACGCCGCCGTCACGACGCTTGCCGACTCCTTGAAGAGCGGCAGCGCGGTGGGAGCGGGAACGAGCGCCATGTTTGGCATAGAGCCGTCCGCAGCGACGATCGCGACTTGAACGTCGCCCTTGTCGTTGGCATACAGCTCGACCGGATAGATGGCCAGCTTCTCGACCTTGATGTCTTTCGACTTGCCGATCTGGTCGTCGAGCAGCTTCTCCTGGAACGGACCGACGATCCTTTCCTGAACGGCGCTGTCCGGTGGGACGTTGGGAGCCGTCTGGGTGATCTTCAGCTTGAAGTACTTCGGCAGCCCACCCTTGAAGGCGTCTGCCAGCGAAAGGAACGTGTATTTCTCGCCCTGTTTGGTTGGAGCGATGGCCGTCGTGTACTGAGCGACCGGATCCTTACCACTCGTGAGATCGACGATGTGATAGCCGTCGAGAGGCTTCGCCGTGACAGTCAGACCTCTGCTGTTGGGATCGAGCGCCGTTTGAAGAACTTGAGCCCCGTCAGGCTTGTCCAGGCCAAGCTTCTTGATGCGATCGTCCTTCTGGAGCTGCTCGATGGGGAACTGTCCAAGCTTTGGATCCTTCGCCCGAAGTTCGTCCGAAATGGAGCGAATCTGTTCGTAGATCGGCTGCTTGAATTCCTCGCTCGACTGGAGGTGAGACGTCGTGATCGGCTGGCCCATGCCGCCCATCATCACGAAGGCAAGAACGAGGGTCGCCAGCGCGGCGACGATAGCCGAAGCATAAAAGCCCGTCCGGATTCGCTTCAGCGGATCGGCGTCCACGTCGTCAGTGCCCTTCACGCTGAAGATGCCGATGACGGAAGCGATGATGCCGACACCGCGCGCCATCAAGGCGAACATGATCAGCTTCATCCAGGTGGTCTGGTCGAAAATCGATGCCGTTGCCGCGCCAAGCACGATGGCTGCGACGAGAGTGACTTCGTAGGACTCGAAAACGTCCGCTGCCATACCGGCGCAGTCGCCGACGTTGTCGCCGACGTTGTCCGCGATCGTCGCTGGGTTTCGGGGGTCGTCCTCAGGGATACCCGCCTCGACCTTACCGACGAGGTCTGCACCGACGTCAGCCGCCTTCGTGAAGATGCCGCCACCGACGCGCATAAACAGCGCCGCGAGGGAACCGCCGAAGCCGAAGCCGACCAGCAGCGTCATCGCGTTCTCTTTGCCGAGCAGCAAGATAAGCGTCGCGCCGAGGAGGCCCATGCCAACCGTGATCAGACCGGCGACCGCTCCGCTGCGGAATGCGACTTCGAGAGCGCCCTTGTACGTCGTCAAAGCAGCATGCGCGGTGCGCATGTTGCCGTCGACGGCCGTCCGCATGCCCCAGTAGCCCGCGATATAGGAAGCCGCGACGCCGCACACGAACGTAAGTGGAACCCAAAACGAGTTGAAGAGGAAGAACAGCCCGACGCCGAGGATGACGACGAAGACGAGCATCAGCTTGATCTGCTGGCTCAGGTAGGCGAGGGCGCCTTCCTTGATCGCCGCGCCGACCTCTTGCATCTTCGCGCTGCCTGCCGACTTCTTGAGTACCGCGCTGCGGAGCGCGAACGCGCCCAGAACGGTCAAGATGCCGATAGCGAGCGAGATGTAGAGGATGATGTTGTCGCTCGACGAAAATTCGAGCTTGACGTCCTTTTCACCCGCAAACGCGGCCCCTGGTACCAGCACGGCTGCCAAGGTGGCGACGAGGGCATAGAGTCCCTTCCGCGATGCGAAGCCTTGTGCCCGGCGCATCGCTTCCTGAAGTAACTTCATCGGTGAGTTAAACCTCCTGAATGTGAGCGCTTCCGTGCCAGGAGGGCACTTGGCCGCCAATCACGCGCAGAATACCCGCTCAACGCGTGTCAAAAGTCGCGAATTCCACCCTGAAACCAGCACCTTGGCTAGCTAAGTGGCGTGTATTGACAGCTTGCTCCGTGGTTCGTCAATTGAACGCTCAACATTTCCGCTTTCCGCTTCGGAATGCCGGTCAGCAAGGTGACGGGCAGCTCCTCCAGCATCTGCTTGACCTGGCCCCGATTCAAGGCAAGGGCCTGTTGAAGCGACGAGACGAGGTCCTCCGTGACGTGCTCGAACGCCACGAGCCGTAGCTCGTAAAGGCGGTCGTCGTCCACCACCGCGAACCGGCTCTGGGCAGTCTGCCCATCGGCCCGCGCGATCGGAATCTCGTGGTTGCATTCTTCGCAGAGCAACCCGATGCTCTTGTCGCTGTAATAGTTGAGCGCGTTGCAGTACCCGCACCGCACCTTGGTCACCCTGATCGGCTTTCCGTCCACGATGGGAATCATGCGGAGGCAGTTCCGGCACGAAACGTCGCGGTCGGGAACGTCGCACAGGCTGACTTTGGATTCGCAGTAAGGGCAAATGATGTCAAGGGAACTGACGTGCTTCGCGAGATAGGTGCAGTAGCCTGCGTAGGCCAGTGCTGCGACCCCGCCCGACATGAGCATGATCGACAGAATCGTAAAGGTTCCGTCCCCACGAAACATCCATAGAACCAGACCAAGTAGAACAAGAATCGCCCCACCGATTCCGGCCATAACGGCGTGTTCCGAATGAGATTCGATAACGTCCGAACTTCGTTGCACAGATGGCATTTTTCGACTCCGTACGAATACGAAATTAGTATAACAACGACCTGGCTTTTAGACAAGAATTAAAGCGTTTTAACCGCCAAGCTGGCGGTCTGAGCCGTTCGTATCGCCGGTCGGCCCGCCATGGTCCACCGCGGGCACGATGATAATCGTGCCGTCCCCCTGGTCGAAGGCCGTGAACTGATAGCGCATCCCCAAGTCCTTGAAGATCGCCGAAGCCGTCTCGTTCTCGTAGTCGAGCGTCACCTTTTGGTCGTGGAATCCGGGAGCGACTTCCACGCTATAGCCGCTTTCCGCCCCGATCATCTTCAGCGCCGCGACGAGTGACGTGTTCGACATCTTCACCGTCTTGGGCTGCTCGACGTTCGATTGCGTCGGAGTCGTTTCGGGATGCTGGACAGGCTGCTGATTGACGGGAGCCGGGTTGTCCTGCTTTTGAGGCTGCTTGTAAACGACGGGAGGAACGACGTTCATTGGCGAATCGGTTCGCACTGGGGTGACAACCGGCGGTTTAGGCACCGGGGTCAGCATCCATTTCGTAACCGAATAGGAGGCCGCCGCAAGCGCCGCAAGCGCGAACGCTCCTCCGATCAAAATCTGCTTCGTCCGCGGAGCCTGGGAACCGGTCGACCGAGGCTGAAATACGGGAATAGAGGCACTCGCCCCTTTCGCGCCCTTCAACTCGGAAACCATCCGCCGCCGCCGGGCAAGCTCTTGCTTGAGCTCCGGGAACCGCGATTCGAAGTCCGCCACCGCCGAGGGATCGTGGCTCTCCGCCACCAGCCACATCAGCCGCTCGACGTCGGGAGGAATGCGCTGCTTCACGAGCCCGCCTCCTCGTAATGCACTCTGAACCGTTCGCGAGCCCTGTAAAGCCGGGTCTTCGCCGCGTTCACGTTGCATCCGATACTGTCCGCGATCTCGTTAAGGCTAAGCTCCTCCCAGTAGAAAAGGGTGATCAGCGCGCGGTCCTGTGGGGCCAATTTGGAGAGGGCCATCTGGATACGCGGGTCCATCTCCTCCGCCTCGACCGGCGCTTCCTTCCCAATCGCCTCCGTCAAAGCGACCGTGCGATTGCGAAACCGGTGCTTGCGCGCCTCTTGAATGCTCCGGTTCACCGCGATCCGGAAAAGCCACGTGCTGAACTTCGACCGCCTGTCGAAGCGGGAAAGGTGCCGGTAGACAAGGGTGAAAACCTCCTGCACCGCGTCCGCCGCCTCGTCGGGATCGATCAAGACGCCGCGAGAGATCGCCAGCACCTTGTCGTAATACTTCCGGTAGATCAGCTCGAAGGCCAAGACATCGCCCGACAAATGACGTTCCACAAGGATCAAGTCCTCGTCGAATGATTCGTTCTTGGGCTTCTCAATGACTGCTGACAACAACAACCCTTAGACGCTGCCTGTTTCGCCCGCGTTACCGATACAGACGGATAACAGGCCCGTTTCAGTCGGATCGAATTCGCGAACCGAAACAAGCCCCGTACGTTTGCGGAACTCGTCCGGCAGGCGGCTGAAGGCATAGAGGTTCAGCAGGAGCAGCAATCCGCCCAGCACCCCAAGCGCGGCTTGCCAGCGCCCACGCGCCAAATTGAGCCCCCCAATGGCAAAGCCAATCGCGATTGGCCCAAGAGCAGGGAAGATATAGCGCGCCTGCCCCTGAAAGTACTTCGCGTTGAAGCCTGCGAAGAGCAGGAAGATGATCAGGGCGTAGACGCCTAGCAAGGCGTTCACCCCCTTATGTTCCTGCCACTCCGGCTTCCTTAAGGCAAAAGCCCACGCCGCCAGCATCACCACCGTCAAAGCCAGCAACATCCGGTAAAGCGAGTTGGGGCTCTTGTCGGAGGTGGCGAACGTGCCTCCTTCGTTAAGGAAGATATCCATGTAGCCGAACGCACCGTAGAAACTGCGAAGGGTGGACCACCCGACCCAATCCACCCAGTAAGCCAGTTCCGGCGGCTTGCCCGGGTTCTGGATCTCCGCGACCTCCTTCATCTTCTCGCGACTGGGCGAATTCTTGAACGCCTCGTTAAACGCGCTCATCGCCAGCGGATCGCCGTACTGCGACTGGTTGCGCGCCAGCCAAGGACCACAGATCAGAATCAACAGCAGCGCCGCCACCCCGATCTGCTTAACGTCCGCCCGAGGCTTGGCGAGAAAGGCCGCGATAAGGAGGGCCGGAACGAGGGAGATGCCGGTCGTCTTCGTAAGGATCGCCAGGCCTCCCAGAATCCCCGCGATGGCCGCCAGCTTGAGCGTCCACCCATCCTTGATCGCCAAAGCGCAAATCGCAAGCGTCCAAGTGCAAAGGCAAAACAGAAGGGGATCGTTGCTGAGAGCCCCGCTTAAAGCGCAGTTCATCGGGAGCAGGGCTGCGAAAGCCGCCGCGATCAACCCCACATCTTCACGCTTGAACGCCCAAAGCCCAAGGAAGAAAACGCCGAGAACGGTAGCTCCCCCGATCAGCGTGTTCAGCATGCGGACCTTCAACCCCTCATCCGAGGACGTCAAGTCCGCTCCCGAGACCTTTACCCACCCCGCTTCGAGTAAGTAGAAGAGCGGCGGCTGGTGGGCCTGATAGTTCTCGCCCAGTTCGGGATCTTTCGGATCGAGAACGGGGAAGCCCTTTCCATCGATCAAGTGCTTGACGTAATTCGCATGCTGCCGCTCGTCGGGAGCGCCCACGTCCGGCGCGGGCCCGCTGGTCAAAACGACTCCCGCCGTGCGATAGGGCGTGATCGACGCGTACACGCACGCGAGCACGACATGAACGATCGCGAGGATCGATGCAACCAATAGGGCGGTTTTGCGCGTCATTCGTTTGGTCGGCGGCGCTGCATCGATATTGCAGGGGTCGCCAGATGAGTTATGATGTCTGTAACCGTTTTGAATCTTAGCAGGAGAACTCGATGAGAAGGGCTATTGCTTTCGTAGGTGCCGCGACGCTCGCGGCTGTTATCGTCGCCCAGGGGCAGGGCTCCCAGCTTCTGGCCAATTTCACCAAAGCATTGAACGACGCCAAGTCGCTCAGCACCACGTATGTCGTCCAGCCGGTCAACGGCTCGCCCACCAACATCTCAGTTGAGCTGGCGAAGCCGAACATGGCCAAGATCGACACTCCAACCCAGTTGATCGTTGCCGATGGCACGAACATCACGACGCTCGACAAGAAGGAAAAAACCTTCTACAAGAAGCCGCAAACGAGCGCGGACCTCTTGGAGCTCTTCAAGGGCGACGAACTCGGTCTCTGGGCCGGCTTCTTCAACTCGAAGGCGCTTGCAAACGTCGCTTCGAGCAAGAACCTCGGCACGAAGAACCGCAAGGGCATGAGCCTGAACGTCGTCGAGGCCTCCGTTGACGCCAAAGGTCGCAAGACCGTCACGTACTACTTGAACAACCAGGACGGCGTCGCCCGCCAGGCCGAGATCAAGCTCGACGACCAGGGCGTGAAGGACACCACCGTCATCGACACGAAGACCCTCGTGCTCGGCGGCGATGCCAAGAACGACCTGTTCACCTTCAAGGCCCCCGACGGTTCCCGCGAAATCTCCCTCGAGGAGATGAGCAGCTCCAAGTGGTTCACGGACCTCGAAGAAGCCAAGTCGCTCGCCGCTAAGACGGGCAAGAAGGTCTTCGTCGACTTCATGGCCAGTTGGTGCGGACCGTGCAAAATGCTCGACCGAGATGTCTTCCAGCAGGAAGATTGGAAGAAGATGAGCAAGTACCTCGTCTTCTGCAAGATCGACGTCGACGAGCAGAAGAGCGTCGCTTCCACCTACGGAATCGAGGCGATGCCGACTCAGATGATCGTGAACGCCGATGGCTCCGTGGTTGCAAAGCGAGTGGGTTATTCCAACCCGACCGACTTCTACAACTTCGTCAACAGCGCCCTCGGAATCTAAACTTTCGATAAATTCGCAGGTCCGTCGCCCTAAAGGGTGGCGGACCTTTGCTTTTTGGCCGACTCTATATCCTTAGGTGTAAGGTAATCTTCCGAGTTACCCATACCCTCACCGGAGACATTATTTTGAGTTCCACCTCAGGTTCTGCGACCGCCGACAAGCCGAAGACGGAGAACAGTCCGCTACCACAAAGTCCCTCGCAATCGTTATCGAAAGAAGATTGCCTAGAGCTATTTCGACAGCTTTACCTCGCTCGGTACTTCGACGTTCGCCTGATTAAGGAGAAGAAGCGCGGTCGCCTCACCGGCACGCTCTATTCGTCCCATAACCAGGAAGCCGTCCTCGTAGGCTCCCTCTTTGGCCTCCAGCCCAACGACTGGATCAGCCCCATTCACCGCGACATGCCCGCCTTCTTCATGAAGGACCTCCGTGCCGGTTGGGAAAACCCCGACCGCATGGGAATGTCCATCGAAGAAGTCTGTGCCCAGGTCTGGTGCAAAGTGGACTCTCCCGGCCGAGCTCGCGACAACTGGTCCCACATCGGCAAGAAGTCGGCCCACATCATCCATTCGACTTCCATGCTCGCCGGTACCATCCCCGTCGCCGCCGGAGTCGTCATGGCCGACCGCCTGAACGGTGGCAATTCCGTCGTCCTCACCTACAACGGTGAAGGTTCGACGGCCCAAGGCGTCTTCCACGAAGCCGTCAACTTCGCCGCCGTCCACAAACTGCCCGTGGTCACCATCGTCGAGAACAACCAGTGGGCCTACGGCACCCCCACCGATCTCGAATACCCGCTCCCCGATTTCGCCCGCCGAGCCGACGGCTACGGCATCCCCGGCCTCATCGCCGACGGTCAAGACGTCTTCGACGTCTACGACAAGGTCATGCAAGCCGTCAACTACGCCCGTGAAGGCAAAGGCCCAAGCATCGTCGAGTGCAAGACGTTCCGCGCCTACGGCCACGGCGACCACGACGACGACCGAGCGGCCAAGTACCGCAGCCCCGAGGAAGTCCAGCACGGCCGCGAGCGAGACCCCATCGCCGTCTGCCGCAAGAAGCTCATCGAAAAGGGCTACCTGAAGGGAGACGCCGCCAAGCTTCACCAAGCGGAAGGGAAGAACGCTGCCGAAGTAACTGATGAAGACTTCCCGCCGGAAGTGGTCGAGTACATGAAGAAGGGCATCGAATTCGCGCTGAAATCGTCGAAGCCCGCCGCTGAGGAAGGCGGCATGTGGGTCTTCAAGGAGAACGCATGAGCACGACCGTAGCCGAAGCGCCCATCGCGCTCAAGAAGAATTATCTCTCCGCCATCAAGGAAGCCCTCTTCGAGGAAATGTCCCAGAACAAGGACATGATCTGCATGGGCGAGGACATCGGACTTCTCGGCGGAGCCTTCGGCGTCACCGATGGCCTCCAGAAGGAATTCGGCGTCGACCGAGTCATGGACATGCCGATCTCGGAAGCCGCTATCATCGGCACCAGCGTCGGCGCGGCGATGAACGGCAAGACCGTCATGGCCGAGATGCAGTTCATCGACTTCATCTCCTGCGGCTTCGACCAGATCGTCAACATGATGGCGACCTACCACTACCGCACCGCTGGCGAAGTCAATCTTCCCATCGTCGTCCGAGGCCCAGCCGGCGCCTACGGCGGCGGAGCGCTCTACCACAGCCAAATGAACGAGGCGTGGTTCTGCCACTCCCCCGGTCTCAAGGTCGTCTGCCCCTCCACCCCATACGACGCGAAGGGCATGATGAAGGCCGCCCTCCGAGACGGCAACCCCGTCCTCTTCTACGAGATCAAGGAGCTTTATCGAAAGCGCGAGATCGAAGAAGAGCTTCCCGTGGACGACTACATCGTCCCGCTGGGTAAAGCCGCTATCCGCCGAGCCGGCACGGACGTCACCCTCGTCAGCTACGGCCAGAACGTCTATCACTGCCTCAAAGCAGCCGAAGCGCTCGCCGAGCAGGGAGTGGCCGCGGAAGTCCTCGACATCCGCTCCCTCGTCCCCCTCGACGAAGATACGATCTTCAGCTCCATCGCCAAGACCAATCGCGTCGTCGTCGTCAACGAAGCGCCGATGACTTGCGGCTTCGCCGGAGAGATCGTCGCCCGAATCAGCGACAAAGCCTTCGATCTTCTCGACGCCCCCCCACTCCGCGTGACCCGCATGGACACGCCCGTGCCGTGGGCCAAGGACCTGGAGCTCTACGTGCTCCCCTCCACCGACAAGATCGTAGACGCCGCCCTCCGCGTCGTCAAGTTCTAAGCAAACATAAGTCAAATAGCCCCTTCGACCACCTGTCGAAGGGGCTATTCTGCAAGTCATGGTGCCAACGCTTTACGAGTGGTGCGGCGGGGAAGAGGCCATCGTCCGCCTCATGGAGACCTTCTACGCTCGCGTCCCCAAGGACGAGATGCTAGCCCCCATCTTCGCCAACATGGACCCCGACCACGCGAAGCACGTCGCCGCCTTCATCGCCGAAGTCCTTGGCGGCCCTGCCACCTACAGCGAAAAGCACGGCGGCCATCCTCATATGGTCCGCAAGCACCTGCTGAAACACCTCACCGAAATCCAACGCAAACGCTGGATGAATCTCTTACTCGAATGCGCCGACGAAGTCGGCCTCCCCTCAGACCCCGAATTCCGCTCAGCCTTCGTCGGCTACATCGAGTGGGGAAGCCGTCTCGCCATCATCAACTCCCAGGACGGAGCAGCCGCCGACGATTCCGCGCAGATGCCCAAATGGACCTGGGGAGCCCCCGGCGGCCCCTACCAACCGGAATCCTAACGTGGATCCGCGCAAACCCCCGCGAACACGATCACGTCCGTCTTGTTATTGACCAGCAAGTAAGCAAAGGGCCGATCGGCTCGAAACTGAGCCGGATTCGCCACTGCTCGCGTCGGAACCATAATCGCCGTTGCCGCCGCCGCTTCCGTCCCCTTCTCGTTCAGCTTCAAGTAAGTCTTGTGCACCGCCTCGCCGATCCGCGTGTTATGCAGGGTGGACGAGACCCCCGTGAAATCGCCGGCAACGAATAGACTCCCCATCCCAAGCTGGCTCAGAGGCTTCCTCAAATCGTACTGATCCTCGACCTTGAACTTCGGCAACATCAGGCTCGTCTCGCGGTTAGCCTTGAGCGAGTTGAGCAGCACGCCATAGCTCTTCGCGTTCAACCCCGCAAAGAACGCCCCCGGAGTGCCCTTCGGTAAAACGAGGATCATCCCGTAGGCCCCGCCCTTGTAGTCCAGCCGAACCGCCTGCCCAAGCGCGCTCTCCCCATACGGAACGTCCCGAGAAGCATGCATCGTTGGCGGCTGGATAACCTTCCCACCCGCCAGTGTAAACTTCTGCGGAGAGGTGCTCCGCGGCTCAAACTGCGTCTCCCAGTCCGCGTCGAAGGTCAGCGCGTTCACCAAAGCCAGCGCCGTCTGAGGATCCACCCTATCCACGATCTTCGGAATCCGATTCTTCGTCTTCTGCTTCGTCCAAGCGTTGATTTTGTCCACCGTCGTCTGGTTGAAGGCAGGAACGGAGAAGAAATCCGCCCCAAAGAAATCCTTCATCGACGTCTGATACCCAGGATTCGGCTTGAACTCCGAACGAAGCCAGACCGAATTCGAAATCGTAAACGGCTTGTTCGGCGCGTCCACAAGCTGATCGATCACCGACTTGATCCCAACGTCGATAGCCCCGAGATCGGCGCTCTGATAACCGAGAGCAGTCCGCAGAGTCTCGAACGTCTTACCCTTCGAACCGTTCAAAAGCGTCGAAAGACAGACCGAGATGCTCAACGGCGAGACGCAGACGTTGCCTGGCTTCTCCCGAACCGCCTCCCGCGCGAAGCGGAACGTAAACAAATTCATTGCGAGCGGAACGGATGCCGTCTCCGCCCCGTGCCCTCCAATCGAAGAGACTAAAAGTAAAAGAGCATTCATAGAACTAAGAGACGTCCATGGTTGTTTTCAATTTCACAGACGAAGGAATTTCCGGAACGAAAGAAATCGTAAAGATACAAAAGACAATGCGCGGAAGAAAGAAATCCAAAGGACCGACCCAAGCTGAGCTAGAGCTCCTCCAACTCCTCTGGCGACGCGGCCCCAGCACCGTGCGCGACCTCCACGAGGAAGTCCGCAAGAAGAGCGAAGTCGGCTACACCACCGTCCTCAAGTTCCTCCAGATCATGCTGGTAAAGGGCCTCGTCACCCGCACCGACGACGTTCGCCCCCACGTCTACACTGCCAAGGCGTCGTCCGACGAATCCCGGACCAACCTCCTCAAAGACATGATCGAGCGCGGCTTCGGCGGTTCCGCCAAAGAACTGCTCATGCACGCCCTTGGAACCCAGCCCGTCACCCCAGAAGACCTTGCCGAGCTGCGAAGGGAGATCGAAGCGATGGAGAAAGAAAAGTGAGCGACTGGCGCGACGTCGTCATGACCCTTGCCGGCCATTTCCTCTGGCAGGGAGCCGCCATCGGCCTACTGACATGGCTCGCCGTCCGGCGAATCCCGACCGCCATGGAGCGATCGAGCGTCCTTTGCGCTGGCCTCGCCGCCATGATGATCTGCCCGCCCCTGACCTACCTTTTCCTCCGCCTGGTAGGCACGGCCGAAACCGCCTTCACCACCATGCAGGTGGACAACAGCTTCGTCCGCCCCTTCGCCTGGTACTGGCTGGCCGGAGTCGCCATCAGCGCCGCCCGCTACTCGGGAGCCTGGCTCCGCCTGCGAGCCACCCTAAAGCGCCACACGAAGCCCGCCGAAGCCGGTCTCGTCGCGCGGGTAGCCCGCGTCGCCGCCACCCTCGACTTCCGACGCCCCATCCAGGTCCTCGAGGCAAGCACCGACATCGGCCCCGCCACCTTCGGCATCTGGAAGCACGTCCTTGTCGTTCCCGCCAGCGCCATCGCCCACCTGTCCCCGGATCAACTGGAAGCGATCCTCGCCCACGAGATCGCCCACATGCTCCGCAACGACTTCCTCGTCGGCCTCATGGTCGGCTTCGCCGAGTCGGTGTTCTTCTTCCACCCCGCCGTCTGGTGGCTCTCATCGGAGATCCGGCGCGAAAGGGAACTCTGCTGCGACCAAATCGCCCTCGGCTTCGCCGGTTCCCCGGTCCGCTACGCGAACGCTCTCCTCGGCCTAGCCGAGTCGAACGCCCTCGCCCCCTCCATGGCCGCCAACGGCGGCGTCCTTACGGAGCGAGTCCGCAGGCTACGCACCGAATCCAACGCCAAAGCCTCCCGCTCGAGCCTGATCCCCGTCCTGATCCCCGCCCTCGCGATCATGCTCGCCGCCTGCGTGACCCCCAGCCAGGTCCCAACAAGGGTTGATCCACCACCCGCGACCTTCACCTTCCTCGTCCAAAAACCCGCCTTGATTCAGAAGGTGGAGAAGGTAGTAGCCCCAGACGGGAGAGTTTCGGTAACGCTCACCAGCCAACCGGCCAACATGGAGTTCCGCCGCGTCAAGTTCGTGCGATTCGTAAATTGGACCACTACCTCGGCGAGGGCCGACATGGTCTATCTGACCTCGAACACGCAGAACGGCCCGACAGAGGTAAGAATGGCCTTCGCCCAAACAACCGCGACCGCCAACGCCAGTTCAAGCTCGAGTGCTAGCTCGCAGTAATCCGCGAGCTAGACCGCTTCGCCCAGATAGGCGGCAATGACCTTCGGGTCCTTCCGGATCGACTCCGGCGGCCCGTAGGCGATCTCTTCGCCGTGATCCAACACGACGATCTTCTCGCAGAGCCCCATCACGAACCGCATGTCGTGCTCGATCAGCAGCACCGTCTTCCCATGCTCGTCGCGAATGCGCCGTACTGTCTCCATCAGGTCCATCTTCTCCTGAGGGTTCATGCCCGCCGCAGGCTCGTCCAAGAGCAGAAGCTCCGGCTGGGTAGCCATCGCACGGGCGATCTCCAAGCGTCGCTGCTTTCCGTAGGGAAGGTCCGCGCTGCGCGCGTTCGCCACATCCTCCAGGTCCACGACCCGCAAAAGCTCCATCGCCATGTCCTTGAACTTGTCCGTCTCCTTAATAGCTGACGGCAGGTAAGTCAAGGCGCTGCCCAACGTCGTCTTGTGGCGCAAAAATCCCCCGACCACGACGTTCTCGAGCACGGAGAGCGACTGGAACAGCCGGATGTTCTGAAACGTCCGGCAGATGCCCATGTTGGCGATCTTAAACGGCGGAAGCCCTGAGATCGACCGTCCGTTGAACTTGATCGACCCACTCGTCGGCTTGTAGACGCCCGTAATCAAGTTGAAGCAGGTCGTCTTGCCCGCCCCGTTCGGACCGATCAGCCCAAAGAGGTCGCCCTTCTCGATCTCGAAACTGACCGTGTTAACCGCGACAAGCCCACCAAAACGGATCGTCGCTTCCTGGAGCTCCAAAACTGCCGGAGGCTTCGCTTCGCTCACGCCGCCACCTCCTTACCCGCCGAAGGCCGTCCAAAGAGCCGCGCCGCCAAATCCCACGACCATTCGTAATGGCCGAGAATTCCTTGTGGCCGCACGAGCATCACCACGATCAGCGAGATCGCGAAGAGCGCCCATCGAAGGTCGCTCGGCGTATAGGTCGTCTGCGCCAGGTTGTTCTCCACAAGCGGAATCTTGTGCAACAGCGCCGCAATCGGAACCTTGATCGCAAGCAGCACCAACACCAGCACCGAGAAGTGCCCGAACCGGGGCAACGAAGCCTTCGCCGGAGTAAGGAGCAGCGCCACGATAGACGCCAGAGAAATCCCGATGAAAATGACCTTGATAACAGGCGACACCGTCGACTTGAAGTTGAACCAAATCGCCACCGCTAGCGCAAGGCAGAAGAGGTAACCCATCACGGTCGTAAACGCCGACCAACCCTTGTTTTGGTCGATAGAGCGCTTCGTTAATTGCCCGGCAAGGGTAATCACCGCGATGATCCCAACGACGATCGCCAGCAGGTCGATAGCTCCGATCGGTGGGAACCGCCGTAGCGCCTCCGGAACGATCGAAAGCGCGAACCCGGCGATACAGGCTCCCGTAATGCTTCCCATGCCGCCGATAACGACCATCGCAACGATCAGGAAGCTCTGAGCCATCGCGCCGTCGTCAGGCGCTACTGTCGTGTTGTAGTGGGCGAAAAGCACACCCGCCGCCCCCGCCAGCGCTCCTCCGAGAACGAAAGCGACCACCTTCGTCATCGTCGTATTGACGCCAACTGCGTTCGCCGCTAGCTCGTCTTCACGAGTGGATAGGAATGACAACCCGTGGATCGTCTTCAGCAGGTTCCGCGAGATCGCGATCGTGATAACGAGCAGAAGCCCGATATGCCAAAACTCCGTGATCTTGTGCCCAACCTTGAGCTGGTAAGAGCCGCCGATGTCGAGGTGGAAAAGCGAGCTGCTTCCGCCGTCCTGGTTGTTGATGAAGATACGTACAATCTCTCCAAATCCCATCGTCACGATCGCCAGGTAGTCGCCCTTCAACCGTAAAGAAGGAAGACCGACGACGATCCCTGCGATCCCCGCCGCGACAGCCCCCACGACAACCATGAGTAATAGCCAGAGCTGCGGGTTCATGTGGACCGATTTGTCCAGCATGACCGACGTCACCTTGCCCGACGCGTAAGCGCCGATCACATAGAACGCCGCATGCCCCATCGAAAACTGACCGGTGATGCCGTTGACGATGTTCAGGCTGACCGAAAGCGTCGCCATCAAAAGCGCCAGGGTCAAGATGCGAACGTCGTAGCCGTTCAGCTTCGGAATGATCAAAAGCTGAATAGCGCCCAGGAACAGCAAAACCGCGACGACGCTGGCAAGCCGAACCGTCCAGAAGCGGGCTGGGGAGTAAGAATGAGCCACAGTCGCCATGGTTAGACCTTCTCCAGGTTGCTGCCGAAGAGGCCGCTCGGTTTGATAAGAAGAATAACGATCAGCAGCACGAACGCCACCGCGTCCTTATAGCCGCCGTAGCCCAGCCAGACGATCAACGTCTCCATGACCCCCATGATCAAGCCGCCGACCACCGCGCCGGGGATGTTCCCGATGCCGCCCAGAACCGCCGCGACGAACGCCTTCACGCCAGGAACGAGGCCGTAAAACGGATCGAGCGGTGTCCCAAAGCTCGTCGCGTTCATCATGCCGCCGGCTCCCGCCAGGGAAGACCCGATGACGAACGTGATCGCAACCACCCGGTCTACGTTCACCCCCATCAATGCCGCCGCCCCAAAGTCGTGGGAGACCGCGCGCATCGCGCGCCCGGTCGATGTCCGAGTGACGAACTGCCAAAGCGCCAGCATCAAGACGACCGTCACCGCGAGCACCGCGAGCTGGCTGCCGTCGAGCACGATGCCAAATAGATTGATCGGCTTCGAAAGAACGTTGACTTCCTGTGCGATGGACGGCTTGGGCGAGGTCTTAAAGAAGAACTTGCCGCCGTACTCGATAAAGAGCGATACGCCGATGGCCGTGATAAGTACGGCGATCTTCGGCGCCCCGCGCAGGGGCCGGTACGCAAACCGCTCCACGAGCAGTCCTAAACAAGCGCACCCGACCATCGAGATGGCAAGCATCGCGATCAGCAGGAAGTAAGGGTTCATCGTTGTGTGGTCGAACCACTGCATCGATGTGTAGTAGGCCAGGTAAGCGCCCACCATGTAAACGTCGCCGTGAGCGAAGTTAATGAAGCGCAACACGCCGTACACCATCGTGTAACCGAGCGCGATCAGCGCGTAAACAGCCCCCAGTTGGATACCGATGACTAGTTGTTGGGGGAGAAGACTCCAATTCATAAAAGCAGAACTACCTTGGGACGGCATTAAAACACGGAGGCAGGACGATGTCCGTACCTCCGTGCAAACGCGATTTTAGCCTTTGAACTCGAAGTACGGGATTGTCTTGAACGGTACGAAACCGTCCTTCTCGACTTTGAGAACTAGCGTCGGCTTCTGTGCGTTGCCGTCGGGGCCGATCGTGATGCTTCCCGAGACTCCTTTGAAGTCCTTCGTTCCGCCGATAGCCTCGATCAACGACTTGCTGTCGAGCGCCTTGGATCGCTTCAGAGAATCGAAGCAAACGTTCGCCGCGTCGTAGCTCAGAGCCGCCATTGCCGTACCGGCATCGCTGCCGAATTTCGCCTTGTAATCGTCGACGAACTTCTTAACTTCAGGTCGGTTCTCCGACTTGTGATAGTGGTTCGCGAAGTAGCCGTTGATGATGCCGTCGCCGCCGGAGTTCAGCAAGTCCTTGCTGTCCCAGCCGTCGCCGCCGAACATCGGAACGTTCAGGCCGAGCGCCTGTCGCTGGCGAGCGATAGGGCCAACTTCGGTGAAGTAGCCGGAGCAGAAGAGGCCGTCCGGATTCTTCGCCTTGATGTTCGTAAGCTGCGCCTTGAAGTCGATGTTGCCCGACTCGTACTTCTCTTCCGTGGCGATCTTGCCGCCGAGCTTCGTGAACGCCTTCGTGAAGACGTCCGAAAGACCGGTCGAGTAGGGAAGCTTGCGGTCCGTAAGGATCGCCACGTTGCGAAGCTTCAGGTCTTCGTAGGCGAACTTGGCCATGGCCGCGCCCTGGAAGTCGTCCGTATAGCAAACGCGGAAGATAGCCCCGCCCTGCTGCGTCACGTCGACGCGGGTCGCGCCGATCGCGATCAAGGGAACGCCCGCTTCCTGGCAAACCTGCGCAGCGGGAAGAGTGATGCCGCTGGCGACCTCGCCGAGTACGCAAACGACCTTGTCTTCGCTGACCAGCTTCTCGGTCGCCGACTTGCCGCCCTCGGGCTTGCTGCCGGTGTCCTCGACGATCAGGTCGACCTTCTTGCCGTTGATGCCGCCCGCCGCGTTGATCTCATCGACCGCGAGCTGGGCGCCGTTCTTGGAGTCCAGACCCCAGGGCTGCTGCTCGCCATTCAAGCTGGCGATCAAGCCGACTTTAATGGTGTCGCCGTCCGCGGTGTTGCCGGGAGCGGTGGGTGCATCGCGACCAACGAGAGCGGTCGCGCCGCCCGTGGTCCCTCCAGAGGTTGTGGTGCCGGTAGTAGCGCCGGTCGTACCAGTGCTTTCGCCGGAGCTGGTGGATCCGCCGTTACAGCCGCATCCTACGGCCAGAACGGCCAGTGCGGACAAGAATAAGGATTTCTTCATGAATCTTCTCACCGGGTCAATGCAGATTTGAGAGCACAGCATCTCTACGCCCCGCAGTGCAGAGAGTATACAGAAAACACACCCTCCGCGCTATGCAAAGATTTAACAATCCCGCCGTTAGTTTTGATCTGAGAAGAGCACCGTCTTGGCCCCGCTGTTCTCGTACAACATCAGCGTCTTGAAGGAAAGAGACCCCGGTGTCACCAGAATCTCCGGTCCTACCGTGGTTGTCGTCCCCGTGAGGGTGATCCGTACCGAGACTTGGCCGATATTCGTGAGCTCTACGTAAGCTGAGGCCGATCCCAAAGGCTGGTTCGTAATAACCGGAGTCGCCGTCGAAAGGTCCGCCGCCGGGGCCGTCACATAGACGTCCACGTTGCCCACAAGCCTGTCCACGTGAGCGAACCGAATCTTCCAATCGGTGCCGGTAGGAGCCGTGAACGTGTCCGCCATCGCCAATACCGTCGGCGTGTTGCCTGCGTCGGGGAACGCGATCACCGTATAGAGGCCGTTCGGCGCCGTTGTCAGGAACGTCGAAGCCAGCGTCGTCGTGGTCCCCGTCTGCCGGACGCCAACCGAAAGGTCGCTCGCCGTCTGTGAGCTATACGCGCTCGACTGTCCGACCGTCAAACCGGTCGCCACTAGGTCGAAATCCGTAAAGATATCGACGGGCGTTGGACTCGTCAAGGCGTCGATACCCCGCACCTTGGCGATGCCGTGCGATGTCAACGCCCCGCCGCAGCCGACGAGGGCGGCCAGCGCCGCGAGGCCGAAAATTACGTGTGTTGCTCTCATGTCGTTCTAATATGGCAGGACGAGATTTAGGCCCAATTAAGTGCGGCATCTCGCCCGGTTGAGCCGTCATCATTAAGGGAGACCGTGTCGGTCCCGCCCTCTTTCCTATGGCTCAGCCTTTCTGTCACATCCATAACCATACCGAGTACTCCCTCCTCGACGGAGCCAACCGCATCCCCGACATGGTCAAACGAGCGAAATCGCTCGGCATGGACTCCCTTGCCATCTCCGACCACGGAGTCATGTTCGGAGCCATGGAGTTCTACATGGAGTGCCAGAAGAACGCCGTAAAGCCCATCCTCGGCGTCGAAGCCTACGTCGCCCCTGGCGGCTTGGCGAAAAAGGGAAGGGGCGAGGAAAAAGACAGCTTCCACCTCCTTCTGCTGGCCAAGGACCTGGAGGGCTACCGCAACCTCTGCAAGCTTTCCACCATAGCCGCCCTGAAGGGTTACTACTACCGCCCTCGCATCGACCATGAGCTGCTCCGCGAGCATTCCAAAGGCATCATCGCCACCAGCACCTGCCTCGGCTCCGAGGTCTGCCAGGAGCTTCTGAAGGGCAACTACGACAAGGCCCAGTACATCGCGGGCATGTACGCCGAGATGTTCGGCCAAGAGAATTACTTCATCGAGCTCCAAGATCACGGACTCCCCGAACAGGCGAAGATCCGCGAACCCCTGCTCCGAATCGCCAAGGACCTGAATCTCAAGACAGTCGCCACCAACGACGCCCACTACCTCTGCAAAACGGATGCCCAGCCCCACGATGTGCTGCTCTGCATCCAAATGGGCGAACTCGTCTCGAACGCGAACCGCATGAAGTTCCAAACCGATGAGTTCTATCTCAAATCCCCCGAAGAGATGGCGGCCCTCTTCCCGGACGTTCCCGAAGCTCTCGAAAACACGGCGATGATCGCCGAGATGTGCAACGTCGAGCTCGACAAACAGCAAGCCCCCATGCCCCAGCCCGACGTACCAGAAGGGAAGGGCAACTTCGAATACCTCCGCGAGCTTGCCGTCAAAGGCCTAAAGGATCGGACAAAGAACCCGGAACAGTCTCTTGCGCGGCTCGAGTACGAGCTCGACGTCATCGAAAAAACCGGCTTTGGCGACTACTTCCTCCTCGTCCGCGAGTTCGCGAACGCGACCCGCGAGCGCGGCATCTTCTATGGCGTGCGTGGCTCCGCCGCCGGATCGCTCGTTTCCTACTCCATCGGCATCACCGACGTGGACCCCGTCGAGTACGACCTCACCTTTGAGCGCTTCCTGAACCCGGAGCGCATCTCCATGCCCGATATCGACATGGACTTCGAGGACGCCCGCCGCGACGAGGTCATCCAATACGTCACCGACCGCTTCGGCCAAGACCACGTCGCCCAGATCATCACCTTCGGGACCCTCGGCGCGAAGGCCGCCATTAAAGACAGCGGCCGCGTCCTTGGCTATACGCCCCAGGAGACCGACAGGCTTTGTAAAACTATCCCAACCCTCCCGGGCTGGTCCATAAGCAGGGCTGAGAAAGAAATCGCCGAGTTCCGCGAGGTTGTCGCGTCCGACCCGCGGTACACGAGCCTGATCGAGACCGCCAAATCGGTCGAAGGCATCGCCCGCCACGCGGGTGTCCACGCCGCCGGCGTGGTTATCTCCCGAGATCCCCTGGTCGATTACGTTCCTCTGTATCGCGGCAACGATGGCCAAGCCGTCACTGCCTTCGAAATGGGCATCCTCGAAAAGATCGGGCTGCTCAAGATGGACTTCCTCGGCCTCTCCAACCTGACCGTCCTCGCCCGCGCCATCGAAAACATCAAGCAGAGCCACGGCATAGAGCTGGACGTCCTCAAGCTTCCCGAGGGAGACGAAGCCACCTTCGAAATGCTCGCCCGGGGCGAGACCATCGGCGTCTTCCAACTTGAAGGCGGAGGCATGACCCGCTACGTGACGCAGCTCAAACCAGCCAGCATCCGGGAGCTCGCCGCCATGATCGCCCTCTACCGGCCTGGCCCGATGGAGCACATTCCGCGCTTCATCGACACCAAGTTCGAGCGCGCAAAGCCGGAGTATCTCGACGAACGCATGCGCCCGATCCTGGAAGAGACGTACGGCATCATCGTCTACCAGGACCAGGTTCTAAAGCTTGTGCAGGCCCTCGCCGGGTTTACGCTTGGCAAAGCCGACATCCTCCGCCGCGCCATGGGAAAGAAGGACGCCAAGGCGATGGCCGAAATGAAAACCGAGTTCCGCGCCGGAACCGACGCCGCCGGTATCCCGCCCGAAGCCGCCGACAAGATTTGGGAGCTCCTCCTCCCCTTCGCCGGATACGCGTTCAACAAGGCTCACGCCGTCTGCTATTCGATCCTCGCTTACCAGACCGGCTATCTCAAGGCCAACTATCCCGTCGAATACATGGCCGCCCTGCTCGCCGTCTACCGCTCCAAGGAAGACCGCGTCATCGCCTTCATTGAAGAGTGTCGCCGTAAGAAGATCCCCGTCCTGCCTCCCGACGTCAACCTTTCCGCGATGGACTTCACCATTGAGGGCGGCAAATCCATCCGCTTTGGCCTCGTCGCCATCAAGGGCGTCGGCGAAGGCATCGTCGATGCGATCATCAAGGAGCGAGAGAAGGAAGGCCCCTACCGCCACCTTTTCGAGTTTGCCGAGCGCGTCAAGCCTGCCGGAATCAATAAGACGGCCCTCGAAGCCCTCATCCGAGCCGGTGCCCTGGATACGATCGACACGAACCGCAGCAAGCTCCTCGCCATGGCCGAACCGGCCCTGATCTTCGCCGAAACCGCCAACCGCAACCGCCTCGCCGGTCAAGATTCGCTCTTCGGAGGAGATGCCGCCGAGTCCGACGCCGTCAGCTATCCCATCCTTCCCGACGCCGATCAGGAATCCAGATCTGACCGCCTCGCGATGGAAAAGGAGGTCATGGGCATCTACGTCTCCGACCACCCCCTCCGAGGCCACGAGACGACCCTCCGCCAATCGCAAACCCACACTTGCGACGCTGCCCTTGAACTCGACGAAAACACCTTCGTCAAGCTCGCCGGTGTCATCGCGGGCATCCGCACCATCGTCACCAAGAGCAAAGGCGAACGCATGGCGACCCTGATCCTGGAAGACTTCAGCGGCCAAATCGGCCTGATCGCGTTCCCCGCCGTCTACGCCAAACTCCGCGACTTCCTCGTCAAAGACACCGTTGTCCAAGTCACCGGCTACGTGATGCAGCGCGAAATGCGCGGCGAAAAGTCCATCGAGATTCGCTTGGAAGACGTAAAACCCCTGGAGGGCCGGCTCGACTTCGGGCCCCCAAAAGAAAGTAACGCCGAAGGCCTCGTCCAAATCCGGATCAAACGAGCCACCCCACGCCAGTTGCTCCAGCTAAAGCACCTCATCGACGAGAACCCCGGGAGCTACGAGGTCATCATAGAAATCCTCGACGACGACCTCGCGCTCCCGGTAGAGCTGGTCCAACACATCCGCCCCTCCGAGGACTTCCTAAAAAGCATCAAACAAAACGTCCACAGCGCCACTGTAGAGATCCAATCCTGGACCGCATAAAGAAGTAGCGTGGCCTCCCTTTCTCCTGATGAGCTCAGGAGAAAGGGCCGGGGATAGAGGTTAGAAAACAGAGCGCGATCGCCCAAAAAACCTCCCCTCCCTCACTTCCTCACCACCTACCCCCCTTACGCCCCAAAAGCGGGAACCAAAACCCGCCATAATCGGCTAATTCCTTAATGTGACGCCCGATCTCGGTCGTCGGAGACATATGAGATTTCTTGCTATCCCGTTCCTGATCCTCGGATCGCTGCTGATTTCCGCCTCCGCGAGGGCGGTCGATGCCTTCGACTACCACTGCGGAGACGTCGCGCTCCTGCAGTTAAAGGTCGTTCAGAAGGAAGTCAACATCACGGAGGCTCAGCGCAAGCAGATGAACGTCGCCGCCGATGCCCACCGTGCGAAGTTGGCCGCTTACGATAAGGTGCTTCGGGGCCAGAAGGTCAAGGACAGCCCCCAGGTTCAGGAGAAAACCCTGAAGGGCTACTACGACGAGCTCAAGAGAAACGTCTTCGCCCAGCTCAATGACGCCCAGATTAAGCGCCTTCGCGAACTCACCCTCCAGCGCGCCGGACTCGCCGCGCTGCTGGACAAGGTCGTCGCCAAGCGCGTCGGCTTCACCGAAGCCGAAACCGCCCAGTACCGTAAGACCTTCGCCGATGGAGCGAACCAAGCCGGGAACGTCGAGCGTCAAGCCCTTAAGCCCATCCTCGAAAAATACCGAGCGATGAAGCCCAAAACGGACGCGGAGAAGAAGAAGCTCCAGGCCAAGATGCAAGGCGAGATAGAAGCCGCCAGCAAGAAGTACGGGCCCCAAATGCAGCAAATTCAGAACGACACGCAGAACAAGCTGAAGGCGATGTTCAAGCCGCAGTATCGGCAAAACTGGCAGAGCCTCCTCGGCAAGCAGTTCACTCCCAAGCAATAGAAGCCATGAAGACTCGACTCGTATTCCTGTTCTTAAGCGCCGTTGCCGCCGCCTCGGCGCAGCTATATCCCACCAAGCTCGCGATGATCCAATCCGCCAGCTTCTCCATGGGCGAAACTCGCATCCAGTTCGAGCTCAAGCTCAGCGAGGACCAGGTCAAGAGCGTGACCGGCATCCTGAGCGAGCACGCCACGAGCCAGCAGGGAATCAGCGACCAGCTTGCCAAGGCCAAGGCCGACCAGTTCGCCGCCATCCAAGCCCAGATGGACAAGCTCGACCTCACCACGTCGGACAAGCTCATCGCTGCCTTGACCCTCCCGCAGAAGACGCGCCTCAAACAGATTGCCTACCAGGAAAACGGCGCCTTCGCGCTCCGCAATGCGGGCGTTTCAAAGGACGTCGGTCTCTCCGCCGACCAGCGCGCGAAAATCGAAGCCATCTGCCAGTCCACCACCAAGTCGCTAGACGACGTGAGCGGGAAGATGGCCGACGAAATCCAGAAGGTACCGGCAGGGAAGGGGGGAGACAGCAAGAGGAACGCCATCGTCAAGCGATACGACCCCCAGCTTAACAAGATGGAAGCAAACGCCAAGTCAAGCATCCTTGCCGTCCTGACCCCCGCCCAGCGTAAGAAGTGGCAGACGATGCTCGGTAAGCCGTTCAAAATCTAGCCATGCGAACCATCCTCGTAGCCTTCATCGCGCTGGTTGCCGCCTTGGGCTCTGCCCAGGACCTGAAAGAGACCCACGGCAAGACCAATGCGCAGATCATCGCGATGGGCTACGACAAGTGGTACGGCTTCTACACGAAGCTCGAAGGCGAGTCCACGATGGGCATGTCCAGCGCCGCCGTTCTCTACGCCTCCGCCCTTGCCTGGCAAAACGACGGCATCATCGCAAAACAGGCCCCGGTCAAGCAGTCCCAATCCAAAAAGCTCCGTGAGCTGTTCGGCAAATTTGCCGACGACATGGCCAACCTCGGCAAAACCTTCACCGGAGGCGGAACCATGTGGACGGTCATCGGAGCCGGATTCCAAGTGGATGTCGAGGAAACCCTCTACGCTCTCCTCGGAGGCCACGCAAAAGCGGCCCCTCACCTCGTCGTCTCCAAAGTAGATAAGGAGTTGGAGTCCGTCCGCAAAGAGCTCGTTGGCATGGGCGACAAAGACTTCTATGGCGTCTACACGCGAGACGAGGCGATGAAATCCCTCTCCGACGCGAAGCAGGTCTACCAAGAGCTCGTTAAGTTCGCCAAGTACCGCAGCCGCGCCGATTCCGACCGTATCCTCGGTTTCTGCCTCGATCGCGTGAACGACGCTCGCCAGCAAGAACCCAAACGGTAGACTCTGGCCGTTGAGCAAGATTCAGGCGAAGTTCGAAGAGCTGAGGGCCCGTAACGAAAAGGCCCTCGTTTTGTTTCTAACCGCGGGCGACCAGCCCCTCGCGGACCTGCCCGCCCTCCTCGCCACCCTCGTCGAAGGCGGAGCGGACCTCATCGAAGTCGGCATCCCCTTCAGCGACCCCTTCGGCGAAGGCTCTACGATCCAAGCCAGCAGCCAACGTTCGCTCGACAACGGCACGACCCCCATCGCGATCCTCGAGGTCCTAAAGACCTTCCAGTCCCCTGTCCCCCTCGTGACGATGGGCTACTACAACACCTACCTCCGCTTCGGCCTCCCCAAAATAGCCCACCTCTCGGCCGCGGCCGGAGTCAACGGGACGATCATCAGCGACCTCGTCCCCGATGAAGGCGACGAGTGGGGAAGAGCTGCCGCCGAGAACGGCCTCGACACGATCTACTTATCCGCCCCCACCAGCACAGAGCAGCGCCTGGACGAGGTCTGCGAGCGCTCCACCGGCTTCGTCTACGCCGTCTCAAGAACAGGCGTCACCGGGGCCCAAAGCGCCGTCCCCCCCGAGGTCCGCATCCTAGTCGAACGCCTCAAATCCCGAACGGACAAGCCCGTCTGCGTAGGCTTCGGCATCTCCCAACCCGAGCACGTAAGAATGGTCTGCGAGCACGCCGACGGCGCCGTCGTAGGCTCCTGGCTGGTCGATCTCCTCCACCGCGAATGGAATGGCGGAGCAGGCCGCGCCAAGATCGCCGAAGCGATCCAAGCCCTCAAAGCCGCCACCCGCTAGTGGTAGGTCCGATAGAAGATCGCGAAGTCGTAAAGCCCGTGCGCGATCATCAGCGGCCAAACGCTCCCGCTCCAAATAAACCCCAGCGAAGCCACGATCCCGAAAAGCGCCGCCATTCCAACTCCAACCCACCCCTGGTAAAGGTGGATCGAAGCGAAGATCAGCACCGAGAGAATCACCGCGACGTACCGCCGATTCGTCAATTCCGTGAGACGAGTGATCAAGTAGCTCCGAAAATAAAGCTCCTCCCGAAACCCCACGACCAGGTAGTAAACGAAAACCAGGAAGTAACGTAAAGGAAGCAGATTGAAGACGGGCGGAAAGCTAAACGCCCTATAGTGATAGACGTAGTCCAGTCCGAGCAGCGATAGCCACATCGTGCCAAACACGAGAATCAAAGTCGGTAAATGCGGCCACCACTTCCAACGTACGAGCCCAAACGACTTCAGCCCGTCTCCTGACGACCACATTATGAATAGCAGCACCAGCGGAAAGCCAAGCTGAACGATGATCAGATTCGTCGCGTAGTCGAATTCGAAGTAGTAATACCGATTCGTATTCCGCCCGAAATGCAGAACGCCCGTAAATATACCGGGCACTACCATAACGAAGAACGTCGCTAGAAATTCGAGGATGAGCGCGCGTCGCCGCGGTACCGGCGCAATACCAGACTCCACGAATACCGCATTCGAGGTCAAGTCCCCATTTCCCTCTAAGACAAAAGGGAAATGGGGGAGGAGCCTTAGCCGCGCTTTCGCCGGCGAATGAGAGCGGCCGCCCCCAATCCAAGCACCGCCATCGAAGCAGGCTCAGGGACCGGAACCGGCCCGTTGTAGCCGATAACGTCCAGAGCCGTAATCTCCGAGAATCCAGGATTCACGATTGCCCCTGGCGTGCCGGAGAAGTCCTGCACCTGCGGCGGCGAGTTATGAATCCAGTCCCCCCAGTCTCCCGACCCGCTCTGGTTGAACTGCACGATATCCGTCGTGCCGTCGATAGAGAAGAACGCCTGAGCCGTGGTCGCGTCGGTAAAGCTGCGCCCGCCCGCCCCGTTGTAGCGGAACAAGTCCATCGCTCGAATCGCCGCGTCCGAACTAATCGAACGATCGATCCAAGAGCCCGTGCCCAAAACCTCGTCCATCTCATGGCAAGCAACCGCATACAGGTCGTACTTGCTAGGCGAAGGAGAAACCCTGTCCAGGTTGCAAATCGACGTGTTCAAACTAATGGTCCCGTCGGATGCGGTCGCCGCCGACAGACCAACCGCACGGGCGTTCGCCGTCGAAAGCACGATCCCCGTGTGGCCCGTTACCGGGTCGTTCGCCTGGATCGGCAGGTGGCTCAAAGCCGTCGCATCCGCCGCGCTGGTCGCGTCTGCTGTGAGATGCGTGATGTAGTCCGAATAGGATGGCCGCACGATAAACGTGCTGCTCGCCCCAAGGCCGGAAGACATCTCCTGGAACGTGATGTTCACAGTGATGTTGTCGGTAAACGTCGACTCATAGAAGCCGATCGCCGAATTGATCGTGTTCATGATCGTCGCCGCATTGGCGTCGCTCGTAATCGATGAATCGAATGTAGGATTGATGACTAGATTCGCCGAAGCCGGGGTGGCCGCGAGAACTAATGCCCCCGCGACAGCGGAAGCGGCATAAAATTTAAAGGAACGCATAACCTGGAACCCTCCGATAAAACGGGTGATCAACACTCACCAAACGGCTGCATTATCCTTGAAAACAAGCGGAAGCCCAAGCATTTAACCGCTTTATGTCACAACCCTGTAACGGTAGCTTAACTAAACAAACAAGAAGGCCTCAAAGCTCAAAAAGCTCTGAGGCCCTAACGTTTACTATTTGCGGCTTATGCCTTAACGTTTACTGCCCAACTCCCACAAGTTTCTCGACTTCCGCACGGAACTTCTTGAAGCTTTCCGGGCTATAGCCAACGTCGATCGAGTGGACTTTTCCATCGCGATCGATAACATAGACCGTCGGAATCCCCGAGATCCCGTAGGCCTCGAAGTTGCTGCGATCGCTATAAGCCACCGGCCATGCGATGTTGTATTGCTTGATGAAGTCCGCCATCTTCGCGAACTCGGCATCCTTCGTCAGATTCTTTTCCGTGTTGTAGTAGCCGTAATACGTCGTCACGCCGACAATCTCAAGACCCTTGCCGTGCAGGTCGTCGTACAGCTTGCGCATGTCCGGATAGCTCGCCTTACAAGGCGGGCACCAGTGGGCGAAGAAGTCGACGAGAACGACCTTGCCCTTGTATTGCTCCAAACCGGTGAACGTGCCGCCCTGGCTGCGTTCGACCGTGAGAGCCGGAGCCGTCGAACCCACGATGGTAAGCAGGATCTTCGCGCTGTTCAACCGTTTCTTGAAGTTCGGATCGGTAGCCGCCGCCAGGTCCTTGTCGATCTCGGCAAGCGCTTCTTTCGTCTTCCCGGCGTCCTTCAGCAAGTCCACCCGCGTCACGAGGATGCCCTGCTTCACGGCCGTGAACAGCTTCTTGTCCTTGTCGTCGAGCTGGTCCTCCTTCACGAAGCCAAGGCCTCGGTCGAAGATGGCCACCGTCTTGTCGAACCCGATCCGGTCGGAAAGCATCTGACCGTAGCTGTACGACATGCTCGCAAACCGAACCGAGGACGTGCCGTCGTAGGGAGTCATGTCGCTAAGAAGCTTCTCAAGCGTATCGAATGATTTCGTCGAATAGGAGGCGCTCAACGCCAACGTCTGTGCCGTGAACTTCTTCTGCGGATCGGTCGCGACTGCAGCGTACTTCAGAGCGAGGTCGCGCGCATCCTCCGTCTTACCGGCTGACATGAAGATAGGCGCCCAGTCTCCCGCTTCGTTCGCATCCAGCGATTTGGCGTCGACGTCCTTCAGCAGCTCTTGCGCCTTGGCCTGCACCTTGTCCGCGATCTCGCGATAGTTCGGAGTCTTACCGTCCTTCTGCCCGTCGGCGACCAAGCTGGTCCGGTAGTCGTTGATCGTCTTCTGAATCTCGGCGGCTTTTTCACTGGAGGCGAATGCCATGGCAATCGCGGCGATAGCCAAAGTGCCAACCAGCCAGCGTCCGAGGGAGCGGAATTTCCTCATGATGAAAGTCTACGCTTTTTAGCCAAAAGACGTGGCCATTATCTCGACGAGGCATGCCACAAGTAGCAGAAAACCCCCTCGGTCCCAAAGGATCGAAGGGGTTTTTGAGGAAGGTTCTAAGAACTTAGCGGGCGTAGAATTCGACGACCTGCTGCTCCTGGAAGAACTTCGGAAAGTCCTCGCGCTCGGGCAGGGCGATGATCTTGCCCCGGAACTGCGTTACATCGGACTCGATGTAAGCCGGAACCGGCGCGCCCTCGAAGTGGTTGTTGCGAGCGATCGCACGGCTCGCATCCCGGTCGCGAACTCCGACGACATCGCCAACCTTGAGCTGGAAGCTCGAAATGTTGACCACGCGCCCGTTGACCGTGATGTGGCAGTGGGAAACCATCTGCCGGGCCTGGAAGATCGAGCGAGCGAAGCCGAGCCGCCAAACGGCGGTCGCGAGCCGAAGCTCCAAGAGCCGAAGGAAGTTCAGGCTCGTGTTGCCGCTCATGCGCTGCGCCTTCTTGAACGTGTTCGAGAACTGCTTCTCGAGCATGTTGTAATAGCGGCGGATGACCTGCTTGGCCAACAGCTGCTCGCCGTACTCGGACTGGCGGCGGTCCTTCAGGTTCGGGCCATGCTGGCCGAGCGGGTAAGGACGCTTGGTAACCGACTTCGTCGGTCGCCCCCAAATATCGAAGCCGACGGTGCGGCAAATATCAGTCTTTCTTCCTCGGTATGTCGCCATAAATCGTGCGTGCCTTGAGGGGCACTCCTACAATCTTCGAAATATACCCGACCGAGAGGGAAGTTTGGATAGGGCCTTTTGGAAAACGGACATTCGGCCAACCAGTACCCCCAAAGTCAAACAGCCCGTCCCCCCAAAGCGAGCCGAGCTGCCGACGTTACGATCCCAAAACGGTCTTAGTGGCCGTCGTGGTCCGGATCGCCCTGCGCCATGTCGTCTTTCGCGACATTGGAAAGGCTAAGCGCCACGGCTGGGCCGAAGCTGTTGGATGGGGCGGCGGCTTTCGCCTTCGATCCGTCGTTGTCGCCGTCCGAGTCCTTCACGGACGTTGCAGCCTGAACCATCGATCTCGATGTAGCTTGAATCATTTTGGCCTCCTGCCAAGGTGAGCCCCTTCGGTAAAAGGGGTCTCCCGAAGCTTATTCATTGGATGCGTGTCCAAAAACGACAGGAACGGCCCCCAAAACTGAACAAACATAAAAGCTTTATGAGCAACCACCCGCTCAACCTTCAACAAGGTAATTTACAGATTAGCCATGATCCCAACGCTCCTGGCCACCATCGCGATGTCATCCGCCCAAACGCCCGGCGCCATCGTCCGGATTCCCGCCCTGCCCGCCTTTGTCTCCGATCACGAGCTCACGACCATGTGCGAGCCCGTCACCACCGATTTCCCATGGAACGAAGCCATCGTCTCCTGGAACGTCGAAAACCCCGGCAGGGCCTTCCTCAAAATCGAAGCTCAGGTTGTCTACCAATTCAGATCCTCTAACTGGTACACCCTCGCCGAATGGACCGGCGACCTCAGCGCCGGACCCCGCCAAAGCGTCGCCAACCAAACCAACGTCGACGGCGAAATGCTCACCGACACCCTCCGCCTGACGTCCCCCACCCACACCATCCGCCTCCGCGTCACCGAGCGCCAAATCGCGGGCGGCGAACCCCCAAAGCTCAAACTCCTCGCCCTCTGCCTCTCCAACACCGCCGCCATCCACACCCCCGGCGAACCCTACAAAGCCGCCTGGGGCAAGCTCCTCGCCGTCCCCCAGCGCTCCCAAATGGCCTACGAGCACGGCAAGCTCAACTACGATTCCTCCCGCGTCTCCAAGAATTTCGAGGACTGGTTCAAAAACGTAAAGACCGAGCAATACTGCAGCCCCACCTCGTCCTCGATGGCCCTCGACTACTGGTCAACCCAGCTCAACCGGACCGAGCTCAACGTAGACGTACCCGACGTCGTTGCCGGAGTCTTCGACGAGAAATACCCCGGCACTGGCAACTGGACCTTCAACACCGCCTACATGGGCTCGTTCCAAGGCATCCGCTCCTACGTCACCCGCCTCCGCTCCCTAAGCGACCTGGAGCACCTGATTGAGGCCGGAGTCCCCGTCGTCTGCAGCGTCGCCTACAACCTCCTTCAAGGAAACGGCAAGCCTCCCGGAGGCGACGGCCACCTCGTAGTCCTGGTCGGCTTCACCCCCGAAGGAGATCCCGTCTTCAACGACCCCGGCCGCACCGAAGTCCGCCAAATCTACAAGCGCGCCAACTTCAAATCTGCCTGGGAAAACTCAAATCGGACGGTCTATATCGTCCACCCTGAAACGCTCCGTCTGCCTGAGGCGTTGAAGGGAGTAGTGCTAACAGACTAGGAAACTTGGGTTTTTTGACCCAGGCCCCTTCTCACTTTGCACCAACCCTGCGAAACTGTTCCGCGATGAAGAAGGCTGTCCTCATCGTTTCTATTGCCCTCGTTCTCATCTGTGGCGGTGGCGCCATGATGCTGAAGCAATTCGCTGCTATGAAAGCAGCGATGGTGAAGCCGGTACCCGACTACACCGTCACGAAGGGCAATCTCGTCGTCTCCGTCGTAGATTCCGGCACCATCGACGCCGTGAACTCGGTGGAGGTCAAGGGCCGCGTGAGCGGACGCCTCAAAAAGCTCATGGTCGACGAAGGCGACTATGTCACCCAAGGTCAGATCATCGCGATCATCGATCCCCTCGAAACCCAGCTCCTCGTGGACCAAAACCAGGCCCAGCTCAACGGAGCCCAAAGCGCCACCGCAAAGACTGGCATCGAGATCCAGCAGCGCCGTGTCACCGCCAAAGCCGAATACGACCAGGCCCAATCCCGTCTGAAACGGGTCCAAATGGACCTCTCCGCCCAGCCCACCCTCACCTCGACCGCTATCACAGAGGCCCAGGCGGAATACAATCGCAACCTGCGCGACCGGGAAAACCTCGTCAAGAACGATCAGCCCAATAACCGCACCGCCGCCCAAACAGACCAACGCGACGCCGAAGCCAGCTTCAATAACGCCAAACGCGACTATGAACGCAACCAAAAGCTTCTCGAAGAAGGCTACGTGGCGGGAAAGAGCGCCGAAGACGCCAAGCTCACCATGGACCTCGCCAAGCTGAAGCTTGACGCCGCCACCGATAAGCTCGGCCGCATCGAAAACCAGTTCGAGCTCGAAAGAGCCAAAGCCGACGAAGCCGTCCGCTCCAGCCTCGCCGCCCTCCAGCGGGCCAAGGCCAACGCCATCCAGGATTCCACCAAGCGCGAGGAATACCTCCAAGCCATCTCCGACGTCGCCAAAGCTCGCGCCGCCCTCGCCGATGTTCCCTCGCTAGAGCGCACCAAGGAGCAGAACCAGGCCACCGTCGCCCAGCTCTCCTCCGTGCTCAGCGATGCCAAGCGCCAGCTCCACGAGACCGAGATCCGGGCCCCCATCACCGGCATCGTCACCAAGAAGGAATTGAAGGAAGGCGAACTCGCCACCGGCCTCAGCTCGTTCAGCGCCGGAACCCCAATCGTCCGTATTGAGGACCGTACGATCCTCCGCGTCATGCTCGATATGAACGAAATCGACGTCGCCAAGATGACCGAAGGCATGAAGGCCAAGATCACCGTCGACGCGTTCCCCCAATCCTCCTTTACAGGCTACGTGAAGCGGATCGCCCCCACTAGCGTCGCCGCCGCAGCCGGTACCACCGGCACAACCGGCACCTCCAGCGACGCCGTGGTCAAGTACGAAGTGGAAATCCGGCTTGATTCGAACGATAAGCGACTCCGTTCCGGCATGTCCGCCAAATGCTCGCTGGACGTCGTCAATCACAAAGACGTAGTCGTCGTTCCTAAGGACTACGTCAGCAAGGAAGGCGACAAGTACTACGCAAACATCGCTCCCGCCGCCAAGGGCGCCCAGCCCGAGAAGAGGGAAGTCACCGTCACCGCGGAAAGTGGAGCTCAATATGAGATCGGCTCCGGGCTGAAGGCGGGAGACAAGCTCACGAAAGCCAAATTCGCCGGCCCCGAACGAAAGGGAATGATGCAAGCGGGCGGACCCGACGACGGAGGCTAAGCCATGCTCGCCCAGTCGTTCCTCATCGCCCTTACGATGCTGCGGCAGCATAAGCTCCGCAGCTTCCTCACCATGCTCGGCGTCATCATCGGCGTCATGAGCGTGACCATCATCGTCATGATCTCAAACGGCTTCCAGGCCTTCATGACGAACCAGTTCAAAAAGATCGGCTCCGACACCATCATCGTCATGTTCGACCCCGGTCGCCGCATGAAAGGCATGTCCATGGGTCGCATCGAGGGCCTGAAGAACGACGACGTCAAGTACCTGATGGACAACGTCAGCCAACTCGCCGTAGCCTGCCCCGTCTCCCAAACCTCCGGCAAGGCCTCGGTCGGCGATCACGAAGTCTCCGACCCCCGAATCTACGGTACCGATGGCAACTACACCATCATGAACAGCGTGGAGTTGAACGAGGGCCGGTTCTTCGATGCCAACGATGTCTCCGACCGGGCCAATGTCTGCGTCGTCGGCGAGGACATCGCCTCCCGCCTCTTCCCAGGCCAAGACGCCCTCGGCAAGCTCATCACGTTCCCCGGCATCACCCTCGAGGTCATCGGCGTCATCAAGCGCCAGGACATCATGGGCCAGTCCAATTCCAAGGACATCATGGTCCCCCTCTCGACGGTCCAAGACAAGTGGCAAGGCGGCACGAACATCATGTACATCACCGCGCAGGCCAAACCCGGCATCAAAGTCACCGACGCCATGGAAGCCGTCTGGGAAGCCCTCATGCGCAAGTCGGGCAACAAACCCATCTACCGCGTCGACTCGAACGAGTCCATCCTCGGCGTCTTTAACAACATCTTCGGTGTAGCGGGTATCGCCCTCTCCGGCATCGCCGCCCTCTCCCTCCTCGTAGGCGGCATCGGCATCATGAACATCATGCTCGTGTCCGTCACCGAGCGAACCAAGGAGATCGGCCTGCGCAAAGCCGTAGGAGCCAAACGAGGCTCCATCCTGATGCAGTTCCTCGTCGAAGCCGGAACGCTGTCCCTCGTAGGCGGCCTCATCGGAATGGGAATAGCCTGGGTCCTCGGAGCGCTGGTAACGCTGGCCACCGCCGCCATCCACTGGCCCAGCCCCGAAGGCCTCCCCACCCCCTTCCCGATCACAGCAGCCCTCGCCGCCGCCGCTTTCTCCGCCCTCATCGGAATGGTCTTCGGCCTCTACCCAGCCATCAGCGCCTCCAGACTAGACCCCATCGTCGCCCTCAGAAGGGAATAAAAAAGAGAAGCCTCCCCCTGCGTGCAGGGGGAGGGCAGGGTGGGGGTGCTTCGGTTTAGGAGAGTGCTCCCGCCAAGAATCCCCAATCCCAAACCCCGCAATAACCCCATTAGCCATTTTGCTGAGACAGGGAACAACCCCAGCGGAAGGGAAGAATGGTTCAAAGGGCGTACGAGGAACCGGAATTTAACGAGGTGCTGGAGCGGGTCCCCCTAGAGGTCCGCCGCTCCCTCACGTTCGAACAACGCAGCGCGATTGCCGCCGCCGTAAAAGAAACGAGGCGCAAACACAAGATCGACATCCGCTTCGTCATCCCCCTGATCTTCACCCAGCTCTACGTCTGCTTCTTCGTGGGCAAAGACCTCAGAAGGGAAACCGAGCTAAAGCTCATCGACCGCCGCACAAACGCCTCCAGACTGGCCCTCGCCTGGACCCTGGGCATAGCCGGAATCGTTTTCCTCTTGGTGATGCTGACCAGCCTCTACATCATCAAATCCAAAGCCGGCATAGACCTAATGCCCAACTCCCACGCCGGAGATCTCCTAAGAGACGCCGGAATCAAATAGCCATCGTTGCGTGGCTTGGCCGTCCCGGCCAAGGTTTCCAAGGGCGTCACGCCCTTGGTCCGCCCTACCGCAGAGCCCCCTACCCACCCACGCGGAGCGTGTAGCCGTGGGCAACGACCACGTCCGAGGAAAAGAACCCCAACGGGGTTCCGAAACAAAGCGAAGGTTGGCCGGAACGGCCTACGCTGGTAACAACGGAAAACCACCCACACCTACCCCAAAGGGGTTGCGTCAAACCTGTCCCTGTAGCCCGTAGCCTGTCGCCAAAAACGGCGAAATCTTGCACATTCAACTCCACCTATGCTAAAAAGCATTGGAGATTGTTATGAAATTTAATTTAATGGGTTCGATTTTGATTTTTGGATGTCTTGCGGGCGCAGCTTCCGCCGACCTCTATGGCCTCTCAAGCAACTTCCCGGGCACGGTCTACACGATCGATAGCGGCACCGGCGCTGCCACGCCTCTGGTCACCGTAACCGGAGCAAACGGCACCAGCTTCACCGACATTGAGTTCCTCAACGGCGTTGCCTACGCCTGCGACGTCTCGACCAGTTCCGGTTGGGCCTTCGGCACGATCGACCTGACGACCGGCAACTTCACGACACTGACCAACCAAGACGGATCTGCGAACTGGTTCGGATTGGCCACCAAGCAATCCACAAATCAGCTCTTTACGGTCGACTTCGATGCGGGGAACATCCTCAAGTCCATGACCCCCCTGGGAGTCACCACGACCATCGGAGCCACCGGCGTGACCGTTCGCGGATTAACCTACGACTCCGCTAACGACACTCTTTACGCCACCGACGCGAACTCCCTGTACTGGCTCAATCAATCGACCGGAGCCGCTACCCTCATCGGCAGCTTCAATGGACCTTCCGGTGACGCGGATCTCGCCTACGACCCCCTCACGGATACGCTGTACCTGAACTCGACCGGCACCAACAGCCTCTACTCCGTCGACAAGGCCACTGGAAACGCAAACCTCATCGGAGCGAACAACGCCAGCGGAGCCTACATCGACGGCCTAGGCAACCTGACCCCAGTCCCCGAGCCCGCCACCATGGCCGCTCTCGGCCTGGGCGTAGCCGCCCTGCTCCGCCGTCGCCGCCGAGCCTAAGTCGCAAGCCTCCCCTTTCTCCTGATCAGATCAGGAGAAAGGGGTAAGGGGATAGAGGTTAGAAAACCGAGCGCTCCCTCCAAGCTGACATTGTGGCTTGGCCGTCCCGGCCAAGGTTTCCAAGGGCGTCTCGCCCTTGGTCCACACCACCGCAAAACCCTCTCCCAACCCACGCGAAGCGTGTAGGTGCACCTATCCGGTGCGAACAAACGAGGCAAGAAGCAGAGCGAAAGGAACCACAAACCCCGAAGGGTGTAGCCGTGGGCAACGACCACGTCCGGAAAAAGAGCCCCAAAGGGGTTGCGCCAAACGCACTAACGCACCCAAAACGCACTTCTGTATGGGGCCGCTTACCAATTCCACTTCGGCAACCACGCACTGACTGTTTCGTACCTTTCCTTGGCCATCGGTTCCACGCCGCGGTATTCCATACCCACTGGCTGTCCCTCGATGACGGTTCGGCTAAAGCTGGACAAGGGGATGTGATACTCCTCCACCTTGAACCCGTCCTTATCGTCGAATTCGACCGTCAACTCGTGCTGTGCGTACGAGTCGGATACCGCCGTCTCCAACTCACCGAGATACGGCTTGAGTTCGACATTGTATTTCAGGCTGTCATCGGCGTACGAGATCGAACAAGTGGCGTGGACCTTCTCGTCTGCGCCGATTCTGAACTCGGGCAGGTCCTTCGGAGCGGTCTTCCTCGCTTCTTCGTCTGCCTTGTCTTTGTCCTGTTCGGCCAACTTTTCCGCTTCGGCCTTCAGCTTGTCCTCGACTTGCTTTTCCGTCCGCCAGCCATCGGAAGTCGCCATCTCCTTAACCCCGGAGAACCGATTCACGCGCCAGACGTCTTCACCCTTGCGCGTGTATTCGTACAGCGTCGGGTACACAAAAACAGCGCAAAGGCCGAGCAAAACCAGCGCCGCAACCGACAACAACGCGATCAGTCGAGAGCTCATCTAGCGCTCCGCAGGGCAGGTTGCAGACAGAACAAGGGGAACCGCCACAACGGGCGCAACGTAATTTCGTCGCATGACCGCAGTCTAACGCCGCAAGCGTTGCCCGTCAAGAACCGAAATGGCCTCTGAAGAGACACCAACTAACTACACACCCACGCGGAGCCCGTAGGCACACCTATTCGCCGCGAACAAATTAAAAAAATGTAGCCGAGGGCTTCAGCCCTCGTAAGCGCCAGCAAACCAAAGGGCGCCCCCTCCAAGCCCACGCGAAGCGCATGTGGCGCCGGCTTCCAGCCGGCGTAACAAACGAAGCAAGAAACAGAGCGAAAGGAACCCACAAACCCCGAAGGGTGTAGCCGTGGACAACGACCACGGCCGAAAAGAACCCTTCGCCCTCCTCGCGCGCTGCCTCCAGACGCGCCGTCGGGAGGCTAACAAAATCGCCCCCAAAAGAACCCCGAAGGGGTTCCGTAACAAAGCGAAGGGTTGGCCGGAACGGCCTACCCTGGTACACCCATCGCCCCAGATTTCTACCCCAACGGGGTTGCGTCAAAACCTACCGACCGCCAACAAAATACAACCCAAGCAAACGTTGTGGACCAATCGTGCCACTGGAATTCATCCCCTCACGCGCGCTGCCTCCAGACGCATCGTCTGGAGGCTAACAAAACATCCGAAAAAGAACCCCAACGGGGTTCCGTCAAGCAGCGAACGGGTTGGTCCAACGGGCCTACCCTGGTAACAACGGCAAACCACCAACACCTACCCCAAAGGGGTTCCGTGAAACGCACTAACGCACCGTCAACGCACCCGGAAAAAGCCCCGCCCCAAAAGGGGCAGGGCAGACAACCTACCGCTGAGCTTCAAGATGATTCAAAAGCTGCGCAACGACAAACGTCTGCCGCAGCTGCTCCTCCCGAACCTTCTGCATCGAACAGGGATGCCTTCGTCGAGGCAAGGAAGACTCCTCCCCCTCGAAACTCACCCTCAAAGGCTCCGAAGACTCCCCGCGAAGCTCCCCCAAAATATCCGCCCCAAGCGCCTGGGTCAAAACCCCCGCCGCCAGATCCACGAAGAGAACCCCCGAGTAGGGAAGACCATGAAACCGGGCCACCCGGGTCAACCGGCCCGAAACCCAAACCTCGACTCGAAGCTCCCCAGCGTCGGAAGAACGAAACCCACTGAACCGGCAAAGCCCCCGCTGAAGCCAAAAACACTGGCAAGCCGCCCGTACAAACCGCTTCGCGAATTCAAGATCGGAAGTCAAATCAACGGAGTTCTCGGAAACGATCGTCCGGGTACAAGGAAACAAATTCTCGTTTAGTGTAACCTTCTGCACTGATGTGCACCTCTTAGCTAGGTGTCATCCACGCCTCCGGTTGTTAGTCGCAACGCGGGGGCATTTGTATTCTTGGATGCTATCCTATTATAACATTGATGGGTTCAATTCGAGAGATTAAAAGCCAATTATCTCCAAAAAGAAGATCGCTGGCTAGGCTCAAGAGCCCAGCTGAGACGAGGTAGAGCACAAACGAGGCCTAGAGTTCTAATATTTGGCATTGTCTCAGTAAGTGGGTTATAATTGAGACAACATGCTTCACGCAGAAATCAAAGGAATCAAGGTATCGGCAGATACTCCCAAGGAGCTTGCGGAGTTCATTCGTCTTTTCGGCTCTGACCAAGCAGTTTCGGTACGAAGGGTTGACCGGTCAGCCGATGCCGCTAGAACGCACGGCATGGCTTCGGGGTTCTTGGAGATGCTGAAGAACTCGGAGCGCCCAATGAAAAGCTCTGAATTACTTTCGCAATTTGGGATCACCGGGCCAATTCCTGTAAGTAAAGCAATCGAGAAGATTAGAAGCGAGATCGGGGCTGTTCTCAACGGTACTGGAATTGAGATTGACGACGTTGCTAGGCAGAAGAGATTCGAGGGCACAAAAGCATGGATCAAAGGTAACGCCATTGATTCTGCGATTGGCTTACTGTCTCAGCCTGCGATCGTGGGTTTTGATGGCACAGTCTAGACTTCTTGGCGTAGCAAAAAACACATGGGTCGCACAGTAGAGACGTTGTGGAAGAAGAGCGTAAGACGCTTAAGTGGTGCAATAGATGCCTCATGAAGAGCCCTACGTGAGGGACTTACAAGTTCGTACTGACTGTCGTGCGCGAGAAGAAGGACCTCAACAGAAGGTCCATTTTTACATCGAAGAAACCAGGACAACGAAGATGGTTCTGTCTTCTGAGCCCATAACGAGGCCTATTCCAGATGCCATGCCACAGCAGGAGTCCAGTCATCAGGAGACTTCATGGTGGAACTGGTTGCTCCAATCTGCGGGACTTCTCAAAAGCCTGTGGACTTGGTACCAGGACACAAAACGCAAGTAAGCCGGCACGAAGTGAACGAAAAGAGCAAAGCTGTGTTGCGCTCCCCCAACACGCTCCGTGTTGGGGGTTACAATGCCAAGCAAAACCTAACCCCTAAACCCGGGCCCAAACCATCGTCTCAAGATCCAACTCGAACACATCGGGGTTAACCACGTGGTTCTCTTCCTTCTTCCCAAAGGAAATCACCGTCCCACCCTCAACCCGAATTCGCCCAGTCCCGACAAGAGAAGCCCGGTGCCGATAAACCCGCCCCGGTGAATCCCCGCTGGTCGACACTCGCTCGATCCTGAAATCCACCGTGCTCAACCGGTACACGGGAACAGCAGCTGTCCGTTCGCCCATATAACCCAGCGATCCAACGATGTAAATGTCCGGTCCAACTAGCGTCGCCGAGTGGAAATCCGTGGGAGGGAAGACCTCGTACGGATACCCATAGATCCGGATGTCTCCCTCTGGCCTAAAAACGACCACGTCGTTATAGATGCAGAAATCGGGATCGTAGGAATCCTCGTGCTCTCCGGCGATCAAAATGACCCGGCCATCGGGCAGAATCGTCGTCGACTGCCCAAACCTGGAAAAGCACCAGACCGGAGAATGCTGGCGGCCCTTCAAGCCGCAGGCGAAGACCGGATCGTCTTCGAAGGCCTGCCGAGCAGCGTAAGCCCACCTGCCATTTCGGATCATGGCAAGTCGGTAGGGATCGGTCATGTCCTCCGGATTCCCCCGTCCTTCCTTTGGATCTTTGCCAGCCAGATACTCCGCCCTCGTTACGGAGTCAAGCGAAGCCCGGAGGTCCTCCCCAAGTCCAAGGAGCTTCCTTCGCCCCTCGTCATCCAGGTCTCCCGTATCCGCCCCGTGGTCGATAAGCAGGAGGACGATCTCTCGATTCGCGGCATTTCGGAGCGGGCTGCTAAATGAGTCCTCCACATTTGGATTGGCTCCCAATTCCAAAAGCGTCTGGACCATTTCTCGGTTACCCAATTCGGCTGCCAGCGTAAGGCACGTGTGATCGAGGTAATTCGTGCTTTCGATGGAGCATCCTCTTTCCACCAGCCACCGCACGAGAGCCACGTTGCCGCTTTCCACCGCGTAACAGATGCTGGCCGACTTCTGGCCGGAAGCAAAAATATCGGCCCCATGTTCGGCCAGAAGTTGAGCCGCCTCTATATCTCCCTTAAGGAGCGAGAGAAGGAAAGGTGTCCTATCCCAGACATCCCGGGCTTCCAAGTCGGTGGAGTTCCGAAGCTCGCTTTTCAAATCCTCCATCGTGCCAAGGGAAAGGGCTCGATGAAGTGGGCTCCATTTCAATCGTCCCTCATCGGCTCCGGCTCGGAGAAGTTCTTCGACAACCCCAAAGTTGATGAAGTGATAGGCCGACCTGATCGCCGACTCTCCGTACGTCGTCTCCTGATCGACGGGCAAACCTAAGCCAATGAGATAGCGCAGAATCGGGAGGCGGTCGCCCGGCCCGTGGATAGCTGTAAACACCGACGTATAGCGGTTTTCGTCCTCTTCGGCAAGGTCAAGTCCATGTTCTGCGAGAAGTTGGACAAGTTCAACGCTTCCTCCCGTGAACGCAACCTTCAGAAGCGGTTCGCGAAACACTCTCGGCGGAGCCGATCCCATAAGGTCTCGCATCTCCTCCGGAAGATCGGCGAGGAACTCCTTGGGCATTTCGTAGCCGGGATGATGGGTGACCTTCGCGAACTTCGGATCGGCGCCCGCCGTTAAAAGCACACGCACAATCTCGATATTTGGCTCGGCCGCATTGACCGCGTTGTAGAGCGGCGAATACCCAGCCTCATCGACCTCGTTCACCAACGCCCGAACGTCGCCGCCAGACTGCACCAAACCCCGTAATCCATCGACCTCGCCCGAAGCCACCAACCGCGCAACAATCCCCATCGCACCGGACAGGATACAGGCAAATTACGACGTGAAGAAGGAGCCTAAGCGCAATGGCCCAAGAAGAAAACGCCTCAATAGCAATTCGGAAGACGAAAGGAAATAGCCACGCAAAGCCATGCAAGGCAACTGCGGAGCCAGGGAAGGCTCAGAAGTCTGGTAGCGGCGAGCAGACTTGAACTGCTGACCTAACGGGTATGAACCGTTCGCTCTAACCAACTGAGCTACGCCGCCAACTGAGCATCAGATTATGGCTCAGGAGCCCACGCATTCGCAAGCGGGCCTTGGGCATACTTGGCAACGATGGTCATCGCTGCACTGTCCCTCCTCCTGATCCGCCCGTCCGCCCTCACGGAGCAACTAGACGCCCTGGCGGGCAAGCGCGACGCCGAAGGCATCGCCAAGTACGTCGCCCCCGGCGCGTGGAAAGGAAGGAACCCCCTGACCGTCCTGAAGACCAACGGCGCCTACGAGACCGGCAAGTTCGGCTGGCACGCCATCGAAGGAAGCACCCCCGACGGCAAGAAATACGTCGTCCTCAGCACCCCCCTCACCAGCGAAGACATCGGCGAGCGCCTCTTCGAAACCGACGGCTCCAAACTCACGAAGTACATCGAGGAAGGCCAAGACTACGGCTGGCGAATCGAGCGGCACTCCCTCTTCGTCCGCCTCGACATCGACAACAAAAAGGTCGCCATCACCGATGCCTTCAAGGTCCGCCACGAAGGCGAGAGCGGCCCTCTCGTCTTTCGTATGGGGCCCAACTACGAGGTCAAGTCCATCAAGCTGTCCTCCACGGCCGCCGACATAGGCTTCACCCAGATCGGCGGCATCGTCTTCGTCCACGAGGCCAAAGACGGCGACACCCTCGTCGTCAACTACGGCGGAGTCGTCGACAAACCCAACTACGCCGGGGCCATCACCCCCACCGAGGCGATGCTCACCAACGACTACTGGTACCCGATGATCGGCCGAAAGCCGTCCCCCTTCGATATCGCCGTCTCCGGCCCGAAGGACTGGACCGCCGTCGCCCAAGGCGAGCTCGTCGAAACCGTCGAGCAAGCGGACCATCGCATCACCAAGTACAAGATGGACCTCCCCTGTAGCTACTGGAGCCTCAACGTCGCCCCCTACAAGGTCTTCAGCAAGACCGTCGACGGACGCAAGTTCACCGTCTGGAGCAAAACCCTCACCGACGCCCAGATGGAGCTGCAAACCGACCTTTATCCCCCCATCCTCAAGACTTACGAGAACTTCGCCAAATTCCCGTTCAGCGGCTACGGAGCCGTCGTCACCCCCCTCTACGGCGGCGGAGCCCTCGAGGCCTACTCCTTCGCCACCTACGGCTACTACCCGGGCGAGGACTCCCACGAGCCCTCCCACACCTGGTGGGGCGGCCAGATCAACAACACCTATCTGAAGTCCCTCTGGAACGAAAGCTTCGCCGACTGGTGCGGAGGTTTCTATGGGCGAAACCTCGCCATCGGAAACAAAGCCGAGCGCCAAACCGCCTTCATCGAGGTCCCCGGCGTAGACCCTGCCGCCTATGATGCCGCTCCCCTGAACGATTCGCCCCCCGACATCGGCCCCGCCTCATCCACCCTCGGCTACGGCAAAGGCGCGTTTGTCCTCCAAATGCTGGAGCAGGAGATCGGCCCCGATAAGATGCTCAAGGCCTGCCAGGAGTGGATTCGCACCCAAGACAAAACCCGAGGCGGCGAGTGGGAAGACTTCGAAGCCGTCGTCCAAAGAGTCGCCGGGCGCGACCTGAAGTGGTTCTTCGACGAATGGGTCCGCCGCCCCGGCTACGTCATCGTCGATTCGATGACCGCCAACTACGCCAACGGCCACGTGGACCTCACCGCCCAATTCAAAAACGGCCCCTGGCGCATCACCGCCGACGTCCTCCTCGAATACAAAGACGGCACCCGCGAGATCGTCAAGGCCAACAACGGCGAAGGGAACACCTGGCGCGTCCCCGCCAAGGAGAAGCCCGTCCTCGTCTCCTTCGACCCCTGGCGCAGAATCGTCCGAGTCTTCCATCCAGACGAGCAGCCCACCAACGTCGCCAACTTCACCGGCTTCGCCCGCAAGTACACAGACCCCAAGCACCCTGACTGGCTGCCCACCTTCGGTGGGAAGGCAATCGACGCCCTCCCCAAGGACCTCGCCAACACCTTCCTCGTAGGCTCCCCTGAAACCCTCCCCGCCATGAAGCCCCTCTGCGCCAAAGTCGGCTTCACGGTCGCCGGCAACCGCCTCACCTACAAAGGCACCACCATCGACCTAAACGAAGGAGCCGCCATCGCCGTCGTGGACCTAGAAAACGGAAAACGCTGCGCCATCGGCCTGGGAAAGGTAAGAAACGGCCCCGACCTGGGCCAAGCCAGACTGGTGGTAGTAGACGGCCTGGGCCATTTTCTAAGGGGAGTCACCGACCCAAAGACAACCGGAGCCCTTACCTTCAAGCTGTAAAGCCCGCTCTTACAAAGACCGTCCAAGCGACCAGTCGCTAGCATGCCGGTCATGCCAGTTGCGCACGTCGCCCGTATCTCGGGCATTCTCCAATAGGTCGAGGTCCAGGTCCGCGATTGCGATGCCCTCTTCGTTCATCTCCGTCTCAGCCAAAAGCCCATTGGCCGGGAACTGCCGAACCGCCGGAGCCAAGACCGCGCTCGAGCCCAAAGCCGTCGGCACGGGCTCTCGCCCCAAGGTCCCCACCAACGAGGAGTGCACCACAAAATTCTGATTCTCGATCGCCCGCGCATGGCAAGAGAGCCGCACCCGGTGGAACCCATGCTCCGTCTCCGTAAATGCCGGAACGCACTGGATCACAACCCCTTCCTCAGCCAGCGCCCGTCCCGACTCCGGAAACTCGCAGTCGTAACAGATCGTCACCCCAAGCCGTCGGTCCGGAATCTTCACCAGCCCCTTCCCAGGTACCAAATCCCAAATCTCTCGCTCGTATCGGGTGAGGCTGTTCTTAGCGCAGGTCACGACTCCGAACGACGGATGGCCGACCGAGCAGGCATTGACGATCCCCTCCGGAGTCTCCTTGAAGTGCGACCCGCCAACAAGCGTAAGCCCACTATTCGAAGAGATCCGCCCGACCCACTCCTCGATCGCCTCGCTGTACTGCACCAGATACTTCGGAACGTCGATCTCCTTGAGCTTCGGTTCGAGGTGCAGCAGCTCCAAGACGTGATGCTCCGGAAACACGATAACGTCCGCCCCTTCCGCATGTGCCTTCTCGACCAGATCGTAGAAATGGCCAAAGAACTCGCTATCGCTGCGAATAGGCCGCAGCTTCCAAGCGACGGAGGCGACGCGCACCGTCAAGGACGCCACTCCAACAGAGCCGCCGTGTTGTGGGATTCGAAATCTTCCATGTAGTCGTCAATCACGCCCAAATAAGTTAACCCGTACCGCAGCAAAGGCGTCAGGGTCCGGTCCTGGATCAGACCCTTAACAACATATTCGGCATATTCTTCAACGCTCGTACCAGGCCGGCTTGTTGCATAGTCCCGATACCCCGGCAATCGGCAGGCCGTCCCATACCGCTCGCCGACCCCCTCCCGAACCAGCCGAAACCGCTCCTCGTAAAGCATCCGCCCAATCCCCCGGCCTCGATACTCGGGATGCACGCTGATATCCAATCCGTAAAGCGTCGTCCCTTCCGAATCGTAAGTTTCCAGAAAGGGCCCCCCAACCGTCGCCTCCCAAGAAAGATGCCCCAACCAAACCTCCTCCGAGACCAAAGTCGAGCTGGCACTCCCCACCACCCGCTCCCCGTCCAAACAGACGAACTGACCACAGGGAAACCGATTGACATGGGTCTCCAAATGAGCCCGCTGCCAAAGCAGCTCTTCGGGAAAAGGAGCAGGGAAGCAATCCCGCTGAAGCCCCACCGCCCCCTCGATATGAGGGAGCCCCATCTGAACGACGGAAAGGCTCACGGCAACCGGAAGCCAAGAATGTCGAGAATCCGCTCCAGATCGTCGTCCGAATAGAACTGGATCGCCATCTCCCCGCCGATCTCGCCCTTCCGAACCTTCACCGGAGACCCAAAGTAGGTAGAAAGCGCCTCCTCCAGCGCCCCCTCGTTAGGATCGCTGTGAGCAGGCCCCGAGACCTTCGACTTGGGACCAGAAGCCTTCTGCTTCGTATGCCCCTTAGCCTGCTTCTCGACGTCGTGAACCGTCAGTCCACGCTCAAGGATCTGGTCGTAGACCGCCAGCATATGGGTCTCGTTGTCGAACCCCAAAAGCGCCCGGGCATGCCCCTCGGAAACCGCCCCGTTAGAAACCCCGTCCTGAATCCGCTTGGGCAGCCGCAGCAGCCGAAGGGTATTCGTAATCGCCACCCGCGATTTGCCCACCTTCGCAGCCACCTGCTCCTGGGTCAAACTGAATTCGTCGATCAACTGCCGGTACGCCTTCGCGCACTCCAAAGCGTTGATATTCTCCCGCTGAACGTTCTCGATCAAAGCTAGCTCGAGGCTCACCTCGTTCGTAGCCGCCCGGACGCTCACCGGCACGACCTGCAGGCCGGCCAGCTTCGCCGCCCGTAACCGTCGCTCCCCCGCGATCAGCTCATACCGCCCCTCCGTGGAGGGCCGGACCACCAGAGGCTGCAGAATCCCGTGCTGACGGATCGAGGAAGCCAACTCCTCCAGCGCCTCGTTATCGAAAGACAACCGAGGCTGCCGAGCATTCGGCTCGATCGAATCGATCGGCACCTCATTGGTGCTGCCATCGTACTGCTCGGCGATCAGTTGCGAGAGACCTTTTCCTAGCGCACGCCGCATTCCATCACCTCGTTCACAAATTCGGTATACGCCCCGGCCCCTCGAGAAGTGGGAAACCTTCGAATCGCCGCCTCCCCAAAACTGGGAGCCTCGCTCAATCGGATATTCCGGGGAATCACGATCTTCGAAACCTTCTCCCCGAAATACTCCACGACCTCATCCTTCACCTGCTGCGTCAGCCGGTTCCGAGGGTCGTGCATCGTTAGCAAAACCTTCTGCACGCTCAATCCAGGATTGATCCGCCGCTTGACCATCTCCACCGTCTTCAAAAGCTGACTAAGCCCCTCCAGCGCATAGAACTCGCACTGCATAGGGACCAACACGCTCTCGACTGCCGCCAAGATATTGATCGTCAAAAGCCCAAGACTGGGAGGCGAGTCCATCACGATCCAGTCATACCGGTCCCGAATCCCCGCGATAGCGTCCCGAAGGATCAGTTCCTTCCCGACTGCGTTCATCAAAACCGACTCCGCGCCCGCAAGGTCCAAGGTAGCGGGCACGACGTCCAGGTTCTCCGACACGTTCACAATCGCCCCTTCCATCACGGAAGCGTCGTCGGGATTGTCCACAGCGGCAGCCAGGACTTCGTAAAGGGTGGATTCGACTTCGTGCTTGTCGATCCCTAGCCCGGTAGTCGCATTGCCCTGGGGATCGCCGTCGATAAGGAGCGTCTTCCGGCCTTTCATGGCCAAGCCTGCCGCCAAGTTAACCGCCGTGGTCGTCTTGCCCACGCCGCCCTTTTGATTGACCACACCCCAAACCGGCACAAACGAGATTATGGCTTGAGAAAATGAAAAAAGGCCCGCACTACGACAGATGCGGGCCAAAGAGGTGGAGGTGTAAATCCGTGGCTTACTAGCCGCCCTTGAGGAGCTGGAGGATCTGCTGCGGCATCTGGTTCGCCTGAGCCAGAACGGACATGCCGCTCTGCTGCAGAATCTGGACCCGCGTGTACTCCGTCATTTCCTGAGCCATGTCCGCATCGCGGATCTGGCTTTCGCTCGCCGTAAGGTTCTCGTTCGCCACCGAGAGCGACCGGGAAGTCGACTCAAGGAAGTTCTTCTGGAATGAACCAAGGTCGCCGCGAGACTGGGCAAGCTGCGTGATAGCTGCATCGATAATGGAGATCGCATTCTGCGCGCCCGTCTGAGTGGTGACGTCGAGCGAAGCGATCGAGCCGTTCGGAACGACACCCGTACCGAGCGTCTGAGCAAACACCGTCGGCATCGAGAACGAAACCGATTGATTGGCGTAGGCGCCGATCTGGAACCGAACGCTGCCCGCCGTCAAAACGCCGACCTGGGTCGGGGCCGCGATTGACGCGTTGCCGTTCTGGTTAATGACGATCTTGTTGCCGTCGGTGTCGGTCAAGCTGAGACCCGACTCCGAAGGACCCTGACCGCCCGTGAAGAGCGTCGTCTTGACACCGGCCGTGGTCGTGGCGGAGACGTTGAAGACCGCATCCACACCGGTCGAGTTCGCCGATGCCGCGTTGTGCAGCACGTTCGAAGGGTCGAAGAAATTGATGCTGTGCTGGGAACCGTAAGTCGTCTGGGTAAGACCGATGCTGTACGGACCGGAGCCGGTGATCTGTGCGGTGACGCCCGTCGTGGAGGACATCGCATTAACCTTCGCGGCAAGCGACGTCAGCGTTTCCGTACCGCTGCTCGTGAACGAGTAGCCGTTGATGACGAACGAACCCGCCGTGGGAACAATGCTGTTCGGGCTGGCAAACGTGTTGCCAAGCGAAACCGAAGCTTCGGTACCCTGAGTGACGCGATTGATCGTGATCGGACCGCTCGCCACGCTCTGACCTGCAAAAGTGCCACCCATGTAGATCGAATCGACGTTGGCAGTGGAGGTCACGTTGGCGAGAGCGCCTGCCGTGCCGTCCAACAGCTTCTTCGTACCGAACTGCGTTTGCTGGGCGATTCGGTCGATCGACTGAATCGTCGAACGGATCTGCGTCTGGTTGGCTTGCAGGGTCGCCGCATCGGCGACAGCCGTGTTAGCGGATGAAACCGCAAGACCGCGGATATTGCGAAGGAGGGTCTGAACCTCGTCCATCGCGGCTTCCGCCGTCTTCGACATATTGATCGCGTCCTGCGAGTTGTTGATGGCTTGCTTGACGCCCTCAATTTGGGCGCGCATGCCTTCACTGATGATCAACCCCGCGGGATCGTCGGCCGCGCTGTTAATGCGCAAACCGGAACTCAAGCGGCTGATCGAACCCTGCATCTGATCGTTGGTGATGTTCAGGTTGTTCAGGGCGTGCATCGCCGCGATATTCGTATTGATTCTCAGGCTCACTGATCGGACTCCTTGACCTCGGACTACATCCATGTGGGGACTTTTTTTGAAATCCCCGTAAATTCCATGTGAAATCTTCGGCAGGATATGGAATAAGTTTAGGTTTCCGTCCTCTCAGGTTCAAAATCGCCTATCCGAAGGCCTTATTGAGCAGCGCAGCCAGCCGATAACCGGCATAAGCTGCCCTTTGCGAGCAAACATCCTGGGCCTTTTTCAGATAATCGTTCGACGGTTTCGCGCCTTCCTTCAAGTCCTCGTCGTAGGCGATCCGCTTCGCAATATCTGCGCTCTCCTGCGCCCAAGCCATCGGGTCGGTAGCCGCAACGTTGTCCAGAGATAGGGAAGGGTAGCGTGTGCGGATCGTCTGAGCGATCTCCTCGATCTTGTCCTTGCCTTCCTTCGTGAGCGGGCGAGGCGTGTAAGGAAAGATGCCCGCGCCAAGATCCCACAGGGCGTGCAGGTTCTTCGGCTCATGCTCTCCGGCAAACGCGTCCGGCGAAACGATATTGAAGTCGTTGCCGCCCCGATCTCCGTCCGGATGTTCGTCCGAATCCCGAGCTACTGCGTGCAAAGGCTGGTGAATGTCCCCAACGAAATGAATGACGTAGCGCAAGGCCTCCACGCGATCCCGCATCGTCTGATTGCCATCGACCATGATCGCCGAGAGCTTGCTGATCGCAGTGACGACATTGTTTTTATCCGGCTGGTTGACCGTCTCTTTGCCATCCGTGCGGAAGTGAATATTGATGAAGTGCCATGGCGCGCTCTCCTTCGTGCGCTTATCGTCTGCCCATACGGAGGCTGTCACGAAGGTGTCGTACTTCTCATCGTCTTCTTGCTTCAAGAGCCAGTTGATCTGGTTCTTGGCCCTCGCCGTCAGGTTCTGCTCGGCGATAGTCGCGATGACCATGTGCCCGGTATCGTTCCAGGCATAGGCGGCGTGAATCGAGGCGAAACCGACGGTGAGAAAGAAGAGAGAACGTAGTTTCATGGCGTTGAGAGCGTCTGCTTCGAGGCGTTCCAAAGATCGTCCCATTCCTGGGCACTGAGGTCTCGCAGCGGCTTCTCCGCCCGCTGTTCCATAAGGATAAACCTCTCCGTAAAGCGGTTGAGCATCTTTCGCAGGGCCTCTTCTGGCTCGACGCCCGACCATCTCGCGATGTTCACAATAGTGAAAAGCAAGTCGCCAACTTCACTTTCAATGTGCTTCGCATCGCCACTTTGGATCGCTTCCCGAAGTTCCGCCTCTTCTTCCCGCAGCTTGTCGAAGACCCCCTCGATGTCGGGCCACTCAAAACCGGCTCGGGCAGCCCGCTTGCTCACCTCATGAGCTCGCAGCAGGGAAGCCATGCCCTTCGGAACCCCGGCCAAGATCGACTCCGGCGGTCCGCCCTTCTCTTCCTGCTTGATTCGGTCCCAGTTGCGCAACACCTCGTTCGCGTCCTCAACAGAGAGGTCGCCGAATACGTGAGGATGCCGCCTGACCAGCTTCTCGGTGATCCCCCGCGCCACCTCATCGATATCCCAGCGTCCGGCAAGCGCCTCCATCTGCGTGTGCATCAGGGGTTGCAGGAGAAGGTCGCCAAGTTCCTCTCGCATCTTCGCTTCGTCACGTGCGTCGATAGCGTCGAGAACTTCGTAGGCCTCCTCCAAGAGGTACTTCTTAAGCGACTCGTGCGTCTGCTCTTGGTCCCAAGGGCACCCACCCGGCCCCAGCAGTCGATCCACGATGTAGACCAACTCATAGAGGGCCCCTGTACGCTCGGGAACGATGAGGGTTCCTTCGGAGAGTTCCCCGTCGGGAGCAGGCTGGACGTCGAATCCGGCTTCACAAAGGATGGAAAAGGAGTAGTGAGAAGGGTCCGAATGAAAGTAAGGCCCGTGGCTGCCTTGTAGGGCCGCCACGGGATCAGAGCCGACACGGAGCAGACGCATTACCGGCTTAGTTGCCGCCGCGACCGGCGGCCTTCAGCGCCGCGTCCTGCCGAAGGGCGTCGAGGAACTTGGCGTACACGTCGGCGAAGGTCTTGTCCTTGATATCGATTTTCGCGTTCATACGAAGGTTGAACATCTCTTTGGCGACGTCGTTCTTGTTTGCGCCTCGATCGATCATCAGCCGCCTTCGAATCTGCCTCCTAAGCGAAGCGTCCAACGGCAGTTTCTTCGGAAGAGTCACATCCTCCAAGAGAAACTTGACGCGGGCATCCTTGCTTGTCAGCCATCCCGTCGTCCCCCCGATCTTCACCTGGTCAAGCGCAGCCTGAACCTCCGGCTTGAGGACATTGATGTAAACATTCCCCAGCTCGCCGCCAATGCCCTTGGTTACGTCCGTGCTGTGAGCCTTGGCCACGTCCGCAAAAGGCTTCTTGGCCGCCAGCTCGTCGTCGACCATCTTCTGGGCCGTGTCGTCGCTGACAACGATCACCGCGAGCTTCACGCGCTTGGCCAACGTATACATCGTGGCCGCGTTCTGCGCGTAGTGGGTCTCGATCTCTTGGTCGGTGACCGTAACTCCTGCCGTAGCGACCTTGAAGCGCGCGACCTCGACCAGCATCTGGTACTTCAAGTCCGCCTCGGTTTGACCGGTGTTGAGCCAGTTCTCCATCAGCTTCGGATCGTCCTCGAGGCGAGCCTTGAGCTCGTTATCGACTTCCACCGTCGAAGGATAGACACCCTTGGTCTTCGCAAGCTGAAGCAGAAGGTGCTCCTCGATTAACCGCTCGATCGCCATAAAGCCGGGAGGGAATTGCTGGATGCCGTTATTCACGACCTGCCCGACGCCGGTCAGGTATTCCATGCGGTGGTAATACTCGCCACCCTTGATCTCTTCGCCATTGACGACGGCCACCGTGCGGTTCGCGTCGACTTGGCCGAAGGCCGCTGCCGTGGCGAGAATCGCCATAAGGCTAAATATTTTCTTCAAAACGTCTGTTCCTCCGTGTTGCGAGCGCGCGGCCCGACTCTAGGTAATAAGACGAGCTTGCCGCCCGTTCGTATCCCCATCTCAACTTTTAAATGCTTACTTGCCGATTGCGGCCCGGAATTCCGGAATCGCGTCGAAAAGGTCGGCAACGAGACCAAAGTCCGCCGCCTCGAAGATCGGCGCATCCGGGTCTTTGTTGATCGCGACGATCACCTTGGAATCCTTGATGCCCGCCATATGCTGTGTCGAGCCCGAAATGCCCGCTGCGATATAAAGGTCGGGAGCCACGATCTTGCCCGTCTGGCCAACCTGAAGCTCGTTCGCCGCGATTCCAGAATCGACGGCGGCACGAGTCGCTCCGACTGCTGCCCCGAGCGCGTCCGCGAACCCGCCGATGACTTGCTCAAACGTTTGCGCATCCTTCAAAGGCCGCCCGCCGCTGACCACCGTCTTGGCTTGGGAAAGGTCGGGACGTGCCCCACCTCTGCTCGTTGCCGAAACGCGCCGAACCTTACTCGTCACGTCCAGCGAAACTGCCTCCGTGGCGGACTGTCCAGTCGGCGATACCTTCGGGAAACCGGCCGGGCGTACCGTAAGCACGACGGGCTGGGCCAAGACTTCGACGGTGGCGATAATCGAACCAGCCACGACCGGGCGCTTGAATAAAGTGGACGATTCCAGATCGACGACATCCGTCACCATTGCCGCGTCCAGCAATCCGGCCAAGCGGGCCAGAACGTCTTTGCTGCGCATGTTCGAGAGCCCTGCGATGTGCGTATAGCCTGAAACTGCGGCCTGCAGACCCTTCGCCATCCCGTCTGCGACGGCAAGCTCGGCAAGGTTGGCAGAGATCGCCTTCTCCGCACCAAGGTCTGACGGAGCGGAGCCTGTCAGGGAGAGAATATCGAAGGGCAGACCAAGCTTGTGGGCAAAGCCACTCAGTTGTGCCGCCTCATGCGGCTCAAATGCAACGACCAGAAGTCGCATTAAAGAACACCTCGCTCTCGAAGGGCGGAAACCAATTCTTGGACGGAGCCAACCTTGCGGCCGGCAGCGCGGGCGGGCGGGGCCTCAGCCCTGACCATCCGAGTCTTCGGAGAAAAAGACGTCTTGAGAGCGCGCTTCTCCAAGGGCTTGCTGCGGGCCTTGATGATGCCCGGCAGGCCGATATAGCGCGGCTCGTTCAGCCGCAGGTCGGTCGTGACAACGACGGGGAGGGGAAGCTCCAGCACTTCCTCGCCTGTGTCCGTCTCCCGGGTTACGGTTGCCTTATCTGTACCCAGCTCAAGGTGAGAGGCAAAGGTCGCTTGCGGCCAATCGAGCTTCGCTGCGAGCATCTGCCCTGCCTGGTTACAGTCGTCGTCCGTAGCTTGCTTGCCCATCAGGATCAGGTCGGGCTGCAGTTCCGCGGCGAGCGCGGCCAATTCGGCGGCTACGCCTGGAGAGTCGAGCGATATCGAGGACTCGACGAGGATCGCTCGGTCCGCGCCGATAGCGAGTGCCTTCCGAAGTTGCTCTTCCGCCTCGCCACCGCCAATAGAGACCACCGTGATATCCACGGCGGGATTCTTTTCCTTCTGGCGGACCGCCTCCTCGACGGCAATCTCGTCGAACGGGTTGATCTCGAACTTTAGCCCGGTCGTATCGATACCGCTGCCGTCCGAAAGCGGACGAACCTTGGCGTAAGGATCGACAACCCGCTTGATTGGTACTAGGATCTTCATGAAATGCTGAACACACCTTTGTGCCGCAACGTTTTATAGTGTGGGTGTGCGGCCAGAATACGCACTAGGTTACTAGATGGAAGCCAGACGCAACTTGTCGAGAATCGTTTTGATGGGCCTTGCGGCGATCGCCGTTTCTGCCCCTACCCAGGAGCGCTATTGGCCTCCGCTTTCCGTCACGATGCGCTTCTACCAAGACGGGCTGGATACGAAGTACGTCATGAACTTCAAAAATCAGAGCAGCAAGCCGATCGAACAGCTACGCATCCAGCAGGTCGGTGTCCTCGCTCTTCGTCGCGACTTCAGCCCACCCTACTGCCTACCTGTCATCCAGCCCGGGAAGACTCACACCTTCACCGTCGCCGTCCGAGGCCAAATCGTGACGATCCCCGAAGACGACTGCATCGCCCTCGTCGGCACGTACCGCAACGGAACTCAGTCCGCGATGATGAACCTCTCGTTCCCGGTCCGCGACAGCCACTAGTTTCGAAGCGGCCGGTTGTGTTCGACCATGTGCTTGATGCGGGCGTGGGTGAGCGCCTTCTTGCAGAGGTCCACGAATTCCGTTCGCTCAAAACGTAGTGCGTCTTCGTACGAAACTGCTTTCGCGAAGATGACCCGTATCTTGTCGCCGATCGTCTTATCGTGATCTGAGAAGACTCCCTGCCGCTTGCCCTCGTCCAGCTCTCGGTCGATCATGCCGCCGATGGGGCCCTCTGGCGTGTGCCAGTAAGGCCGCTTGGCTTGACCGGCGGTAATCGCCATCCGCTTCGCTTCCGTCAGCAGCCGATCCGGATGATAGATCGTAGCGTCGGTCTGTCGAAGATAGCCTAGCGTCCTCGCGTTGTCGGCGCTGGTGGAAATCGTGCCTTCCGTCATCGTTCTCGCGACTTCTGCCAGACGCTTCGCTGTGAACTGGTTATTGACCCGCATAAGGGCCGTCCCACGTCCGCCGGGAATGAGGCCGACCTTGGCTTCCGGCAAGCCGACATTGGTCTCCGGATGGGCTGCGATGCGAGCGCAAGAGAGGGCCAACTCCAGTCCGGCCCCCAAGCAATGTCCGAAGATCGCCGCCACGCATTCCGCCTGCTCCAGCGCCTCGCCGAGCTGCTGCAACTCCAGAAGAGCCTGCTCGATGCTGGCGTAATCGCTCCTCTCGATCGCCTGCTCGAAGACGCGCAGGTCATATCCGGCCGAGAAGCTCTTGCCCTCGCTCGTCAAAACGAACGGCTGCTTTTTGGCAGTCTTTAAAAACTCACCCAGATCGCGCACGACTGCCGGGCTGATCGTGCCCATCTTCGTCTTCAAGGCAACCGCCACAACGCCGTCGCCCAAGTCGCGGACGTTGTAGGTTTCCGCCTCACCGACGACAGGAAAGTCCGTCAAGCGCGCATACTCCGGCGCTGCCTTGACCGCCTCGTAAGGACCCGCGAACGACCGAATCGTGTTCCCCTGGTAGCTCGGCTCGGTGCCGATCCCCAGCTGGGAAGGCCCAATGGCGTCGATGAGCGCGAAGGGACCCATCTCCCAGCCGAAGCCCCACATCATCACCCGGTCGAAGTCGAGCACGCTATGGCTGATCTCCTGCTTCAGGTAATCGGCGTAGTAGAGGACGGGAATCAAATGGGTGCGAAGGAACTCGCCGACCTCGTCTCGTCCCTCCAGCGCTTTGCGAATGCGCTCGCCCAGCGGCAACTTCCCAAGCTCGGTTAGGGAAGCCAGGTCCGGTTCGGTACGCTGGCTATAGGCAAAGGTCGTAAGGTTGAGCGAGAGCAGCTCCTTGCCTTCCTTACGGTAGTAGCCCTGCCGCACCTTGTCCCCGATCCAGCCGCGCTCGATCAGGGTCTGCATCGACTGGGGCGTTCGATAGTTGTCGATGTGCGGATCGTCCGGACATCGCTCGACCAGGTTGGTGGCGATATCCTGCATGATGTCCAGCCCCACGATGTCGTTCAACCTGAAACTGCCGCTGCGCGGCCGTCCGAGGAATGGACCCGTGATCGCATCGACCTGCTCGACGGTCAGGCGGAGCTTCTCCGCCGAATGGATCGCGTGATACATCGACCACATTCCGTAGCGGTTGGCGATGAATCCGGGCGTGTCCTTAGCGACGACCACCCGCCGCGCCACGCGCTGCTCCAAAAATTCGCTCATCGCCTGAACCGCCAACGGGTCGGTCTCCGATGTCGGGATCAGCTCGAGCAGCTTCAGATAGCGAGGCGGGTTAAAGAAGTGGGTACCCATGAACCGCTGCCGGAAAGACTCCGAGCGCCCTTCGGCCAAGAGAGATATCTGAATCCCGCTCGTATTCGTCGAGATCATCGCGTCGGGGCTCAGCACCGGCTCGATGTCCTCGAAGAGCCGTCGCTTGGCATCCAGCTTCTCGACGATGGCCTCGCAGACCCAGTCCGCCTTGGCAATAAGGTCCATTCCTTCGCGAAGTCCTGAGACCTCGACATCTTGTGCCCTCTCTTGGGCGTAGAAGTGGGGAGGCTTCGATGTACGCGCCCTTGCCAGGCCCTCAACGGCCGCTTCGCGATTAACGTCCAATAAACTAACGTGAAAGCCGATGTTGGCCAGATGCGCCGCGATCCCGGAACCCATCGTTCCGGCGCCGATGACGCAAACCCGTTGGGCGGACTGCCAAGAAGCGTAATTGTTTCCTTGGGAATTCATGGTGGTAAAAGCCTTGAAATGTGGGCCAAGAATACCAGCGGGTTGCTAATTAAGATTCAATGCAACACCGGGTCTGGGTTGCCGGTCACAAATACCCGAGATATACTATCGAGTCTGACTAAAAATACGAACACTAGAGGTGGCACAACATAGCAGGATTTAGAGGAAGGCATCCGCGCCCCGAACCAGGGCCGGAGATCAATCAACGCGTCTTGAAATACCGCGACATCCGACTCATCGGATCGGATGGCTCACAACTTGGAATCATTCAAAGCCGGCAGGCTTTGCAGATGGCGCGAGACGAAGGTCTCGACCTCGTCATGGTTTCACCGAATGCCCAGCCCCCCGTCTGTAAGATCATCGACTACGGGAAGCACAAATACCTAGAAGGCAAACTCGGCAAAGACAAGAAGAGCAAACAACAGGACGTAAAGGGTATAAAGATCAGTCCTCGCATTGCAGAACACGACCTGACCTTCCTCGTCAAGAACGCGATCCGCTTCTTGGAAGAGGGGCACAAGGTCAAAGTCACCTGCATGTTTAAGGCAAGGGAAATCACGCACCCCGAACTCGGGCGCAAAAAGCTGGACACCTTCGCAGATATGGTGAAGGACGTCGCTTTGGTCGAGCGTGCTCCGTCTCTGGACGGTCGCATGATGATCATGGTGCTGAATCCCAAGCCGAATACGGGAAGTAAGAAGAATGCCAAAGCTGAAGACAAACAAGACGGCGGCGAAAAGGTTCAAGATCTCCGGATCGGGGAAGATTCTGCGCCGCAAGTCGCACAACAATCACCAGTTCCTGCACAAGAAAGCGAGTCGCAAACGACGGCTTGAAGGTGAACCGGAACTGTTTCGGGGCGAGAGGAAGCGCGTAAAGCGCCTCCTGGTTCTGTAGGACGCCCCCACTCTACCGCTACCGCCCTTCGAGGCTGGGACCCGGTCAAGACCAAAAGGAGTAAATGAAAAATGGCACGTGTTAAACGTGGCTTAATGCGCCACAAGCGCCACAAGAAGATTATCGGAAAGGCCTCAGGTTATTGGGGCCGTAAGAAGAACGTATTTAGCCGAGCTCACGAGCAGGTCATGAAAGCGGGGCAGTATGCCTTCCGCGACCGCCGAGCCAAGAAGCGAGATTTCCGCCGCCTCTGGATCGCGCGTATCACCGCCGCCTGCATCGAGTCGGACATCAAGTACAGTCAGCTCATCAACGGTCTGACCAAGGCTGGCATTCAGGTCAACCGCAAGATGTTGAGCGAGCTCGCGATTGCCGATATGGACGCCTTCAAGGCGATCGTCACCCAGGCAAAAGCCGCCCTCGCCTAAAAACAAAGTTGAGATGAAAGAGGGACGCCGTTAGGCGTCCCTCTTTCTGTTTATGGGCGACGTCTTCCCAAACTCGATACTCGGAAGATAGTGCTCGGCAAAGTCCGTCAGGCTCTCCATCGCGAAGTCGACCCCTGCCTGTCGCAGCTCATCCGCATTTTTGACGGCGGCCTCCCCACATACGCCCACCGTGAGAGGCAGCCGCTTCGAACGTACGGCGGCGATTTGCCGTATGAGTCGCAGTGTCCCTTCCACCGAGGACTGGGAAACGCAGCTCAGCACGATCAGGCTGGGACGATGTTGATTGATCGCCGATAGAAAAGGCCGGGCAGGCATGTTCGCACCTAGATAGAACGTTTTCCAGCCTCGTACCTGCAAGTAGTCGCTCACCATTCGGAGCCCGATCGGGTCTTGAGCATTCTCCGCGCAGCCCAACATCGCCGTGCGATTCGTCTTGCGGTTGAAACCGGTCGCCTGAACGACCCGAGCCATCATGCGGAGGGTTATCTCCGTCGCCAGGTGCTCATGAGATTCGTCGACCGCTTCGACTCGGTACCACGTTGCGACGAGAGCGATGGCAGGGGAGATGATCCGCTCGTAGATGTCCATCAGGGGAAGCCGGTTTCGCAGGGCGAGGTCGATAATTTCGGCGCACGTCGTTTCTTCCCCCGCTGTGGCGCCCCGCGCGTAAGCCTTGCTCATATCCACGAAGTCGAGCGCCTTGACCGGTTCCCCGCGAGTCGTAAAGGCGGCGTTGACGATCTCTTCCACCTCGGGAGACGCCAGGTAGTAGAAGACCTGACGCCCCAGCTTCTTGGAGCCCACTACGTTTCGTCCTCGAAGCCGCGCCAGGTGGTTTGAGACGTTAGGCTGGCGAAGCCCCGTGGCACGCACCAGGTCGGTTACGTGTTTGGGTCCCGTGCGAAGCGCGTCCAAAATGCTCCGGCGCGACGGTTCGCCCAGCTCTTCGTAAACATTGATCATCGCGGCTCTTCCTTAACGTTGGTCGGGGCGCGTCCCAGCTTGAGCGAAGCCGGGAAAAGTACAATGAAACCTGGCAGCGACGCCAACGATTCTCAATGACAGAGGAAATTCAGGAAATGTATTTACAGATGAACCCCGAAGAGGCCACCTTTCTCGATACGATTCGCCGATTTGTGGCCACCGAGGTCCTTCCCAAGACGCGTGAGTGGGAGCGCAACGCCGCGTTTCCCGACGAAATCTGGCCTCGCTTGGGCGAGCTAGGGCTCCTTGCCATGACCCTTCCGAAAGAAATGGGCGGTCGAGGTCTTTCATGCCGGGCCTATACCGAGGCTTGCCGCGAGGTTGCCAAAGGCGACCCGGCGCTCTCGATGAATATCGCCGCGATCAACGCCCTCTGTCTGGGACACTTCGTTCACTTTGCAAGTGACGAGCAGCGGGCCAAATATCTCCCCGGCATCGTGAAAGGCGAGATCAAATTGGCCTGGGCCTTGACCGAACCGGATGCTGGCTCCGACGCCCGCCGCGTGAAGACGAAGGCCGAGCCCATCGAGGACCGCCCTGGCTACTACCGCGTGAATGGCCGGAAGATGTTCATCACGAATGCGGGCAAGGCCGATCTGATCATCCTTATCGCCCGGACGTCCGATACCGATCTAAGCGCCTTCTTCCTGGAGACGAATCAGCCCGGCTTCGCCAATCCGGAGCGAATCCACACCGTAGGTGTCTCCGCCTCTTGGACGACCAGCTTCGACCTTAAAGATGCCGTCGCCTGGCACACGCCCTGCAAGTTCGAGGAAGCCATCGGCCTCCTTTTCCGCGGTCGCCTTGGCATCGCAGGCATGGCCCTCGGGATCGCCGAAAAGGCGTTCGAACTCGCAGTCGAATATTCCAAGCAACGCGAGCAGTTCAATCGACGTCTTTCCGATATGCAATCGGTGCAAAACATGATCGCGGACAGCGCCATGGAAATCGAAGCGTCCCGATTGCTGCTGCAGCAAGGCGCCGAGCTCTTCGACATGGGACTTCCCATCGTCAAGGAAGCCTCGTTCGCCAAGCTCTACGCGAGCGAAACCGCCAACCGGGTCACTAATCGCGCGATCCAGATCCACGGCGGACGGGGCATGACTCCCGAATACCTCGTGGAGAAGCTCTGGCGTGACGCGAAGCTCACGGAAATCGGCGAAGGATGCAGCGAAATTCAGCGCTTGGTCATCGCAAAACAAGTGCTGAAATAGCGCGTCTAAAATAGAAGGCGAGCACACGCTCATCGTTAAGGAGATCTGAATGATTCTTTCGGTCATTGCTGCCGCTCTCAGCATGGGGGCAGGTCACCAGGGGGACACGGTTGTACTTTCCCGTGTCTTCAAGCCCGGCGAAAAACTCGAATACGAAGTCAAATCGAGCATCAACGCTCAGCACCGCCAGCGGGGTATCGAGACGTGGATTCCCGATGACTTCGATTTGAACTACAAGTTCACGACCGAAGTAAAGACGATGAAGGCGGACGGAGTGGTCGACCTGATCTACCTTCGCCCGACGACGACCACGATCGACGGCGAAACCTTCGACTCGCCTCCCAAGACCACCGTCGACAAGACAAAGCAGTGGTTCCTGCTGACCGTTTCTCCGGCGAACGAGATCCTAGCCGAAAAGGATCTCACGCCTCCCAAGAAGGATAAGAAGGGGGACGGAGGCGATAAGTCGCTGCGCCTGACGGGCAAAGCTGGCGCTCGCCAGGGCATTCCATTCATCGGACAGTTCATCGGCGAGGTCCACCGACTGGCCCTCTTCGCCGGCGGCTTCGACAGCGGCCTCGACTTTGCCCCTCGCTTATCATTCGATAAGTTGAAGGTGGGAGATACCTGGAAGCGTACGGTCGGCTACTCGCCCCAGAAGCTGAAAGGGAAGGATGGAAAGACTGTCGTCCAGAGACTCGACTACTTGTACACCTACAAGGGGATCGTAGACTCGAACGGCAAGAAGGTCTATCGCGTGACCGTCGACTGTAGCCTCGATTCGAACCTGGCCGACTTCGTCAACCAAACGTTCGATGCTAAGCCCGAAGACACCGGCTTGAAGTCGATTCCCCTCCAGCTCAAGGCCACGATTAATTTCGACCTCGATCTCGCAACAAAGAAGACCCTGCTCGCTCAGGCCAGTTCCGAGGGTGGCTTCAAGGTCATCGTGACCGACTATCCGAACGACCCGGTCGAAGAAGAGACCTTTAAGGGCCACACGGAAATGCGCCTGTTGAACCAGACAATCGCTAAACCGACGGCCAAGGCTGGTAAAATCACTAGGTCGTAGACTCCGTTCCAAAACATAGAGTGCCGACAGATTCCCGACTTGCCCTATAATCGGGAGTAAGGCACTCTATTGTTTCTTAGGAAAAGGGTGTCGAGACTAGAACGCGCGACGCCCTCGGGAATTGCGCTTTAGGGGACTAGTGCAGATCCGTAGAGAGCTGATTTCGGTACGACAAACGCTTCTATGGCTTAGCCTGACCGGAATTGGCCTCTCCGCTGTCGTTTATCGCTTCGGAGTTTTCCACTCGAATCCCGATTACCTCTGGCTGATTTTGCCCGTTCTGGCGATGTTCGCCGAGTTCATTCCCGTCGAGCTTTCTCGAAGGGGAGTGCGGGTCGCCTTTGCCCTTCCTTACGTAGCGGGGATGGCGTTTGCCGTTGGCCCTCTGGCCGCCGTCGTGACCGATGTCCTCGTCACGCTTGTGGCGGGATACACGATGCTTCGCCGCCACCGCTCGCGCTCCGCTACTCTCTGGCTAGGAATCAACGCCTCGGTCGGCGCTATCAGTGCCTGCGTTGGGAGCATGGCGATGCTTGGGATCATTGCCTGGCTTGGAAATTCCCGGGAGATCGTCGCCACGGCCTGCGTCGCGTTTATGTTGGGCTACGGCATCGTCAATTTCCTTCTCGTGACCTACCTCGACTGGAGGGCCTCCGGTCGTCGCTGGCTGGAAAATCTCTCCGGCGCTCTCAAGCTCACGAGCAAAAGCTTTGCCCTTTACACCGTCGTGGGAATGGCCGTATCCGTACTCGCCTACGACGAGCACTATTACTACATCCCCCTCACCCTCGTGCCCGTCCTCGCCCTTCGGACCGCCCTTCAATACCAGGCACGGATGTATGAGCACTACTACGAGACGATCACGGCTCTGACGCTCATGCTCCAGCGCGCCCACCCGTACACCCACGGACACCTGGAGCGCGTTGCGCGGACGGCGGAGGAAGTAGCGCGGCGCTTGGGGCTTTCCAATCAACGAGCCCGCATGGTTCGCGAGGCGGCCGTCCTCCACGACATCGGCAAGATCGCCGTGGATGAGCAACTACTGGACAAGCCGGGCAAGCTGACCGACGAGGAGATGGAGCACGTCCGCCAACACGCTAGGTGGGGCGCGGAGATTTTGGAGCCTGTCCGCAGCTTCCGCGAAATGCTCCCTTGGATATTGCACCACCACGAACGGCCCGACGGCAGCGGTTACCCGAGCGGCCTCCTGGACCCCGATATCCCCATCGAGAGTAAGATCATCGCTGTCGTCGACGCCTACGACGCCATGACCGGCTCCGAAATCCCCGGCGCGCGTCGCACCTATCGCGATCCGATGTCCGTAAACGACGCCCTGGACGAACTTGAACGGTGTTCGGGCAGTCAGTTCGATGGAGCCGTCGTCCGTGCCTTTCGCACGGTCCTGACGGAGGGACGTTACTGATGCACATTACAAACGCTGTTCTGATCGCCGCCGCCGCGACGACGATTTGGCTGGTGTTCTACGTGCAATTCTATTTGCCCCGTCGCCTCGAAGAGCGCTTCCTGGAGTCGATGAAGGCGTTTAGCAAAGCCATCGAGCTTCGCTTCCCGACCAATTCTGGCCGTACCGACGAGATCATCCGCACCTGCACGATGATCGGCAAGCGGTTTGGCTACACCCGCTCGGAGATTCACGAGCTGGAACTCGCCGTATATCTGCGCGATATCGGCTGTTGCGCCATACCCTACCGACCCTTCAACGAAAAACCCCGCACGGAGTGGACCGAAGCAGAGTTCACCGTCTACAACCGCCACCCTGAAGTCAGCGGCGCCATGCTGGAGCTTGTGCCGTCGTTGCGCCACGTGGCCGACTCCGTCCGCTGGCACCACGCCCGGTTCGACGGCGCCGACAACATCGGCAGTCCCACCCGAGGCGACCTCCCGCTGAACGCGCGAATTCTCAAAGTATCGTCCGACTATGTCTGGCTCACCTCCGAAATGGGAGCGGGCGCGTCCCTCAAGGCCATCGTCGAAGGGAAGGGTACCGAGTACTGTCCGGAGGTGGTCGAAGAGCTTGAGCACGTGCTAACATCCTCGCGTGTCAAAGAGCCTGAGCCCAGCATCGCGTAACTACGTATCCTGGGGATTACCGCTCCTTCTCTTCGTCGTCGCCCTCGGCCTTCGGCTCATCGGAATCGGCTGGGGCCTCCCGAACGACAAGCACACGGAAACCTACCATCCCGACGAGGCGATGATCTGGTCGTACTCCCAGCACATCGACCCTGTCCACCTCGAATTCACACCCGGCTTCTACAACTACGGCACGCTCTATCTGACGGCTTTGAACATCACCTCGGATATGACCGCCGCGTACACGGGCGGCTACGACACCCAAAAGCCCGAAACGATCTGGCAGTACATCGGCAGATGCGAGCTCGCCGGACGCATCCTGAGCGCGATCGCCGGGGCAGGAATGGCGCTTGTCGTGTTCTTCATGCTGCGCCGTCTTGTAAACGACTTCGGCGCTACCTGCGGTGCTCTGTGCGTGGCCTTTGCCCCGGGCCACGTCGTTCACTCTCGATTCCAGACCGTCGATATCCTTGCCGCTTTTCTCCTCACGGTGAGCGCCTTCTACGCCCTTCAGTTCGCGACGAAGGATGGGGAAACTCCCAAACGCTCGGATGTCAAACTCGCCATCCTCAGCGGCGTCTTCGCCGGGCTAAGCGCGGGCACGAAGTACACGGGCGTCCTCTGCCTTGTAACCCTCTTCACCGTCCTGATCCTCACCCGCCGCACCAATTGGGTTCGACTCTTCTTGATCGGTATCGGGTGCGCCCTTCTCGCCTTCCTGATTACGACTCCGGGAGCGATCCTTGACAACGCGAACTTCCTTCGTGACTTCATCTTCGAGATGCAGCACACGAGCGAAGGGCATGGACTCGTCTTCGAGGGCACGTCGAGCGGCTTCATCTACCAACTCTCGAACCTCTTCCTCGGCATCGGCATCATCCTGAGCCTCATGGGTATGGGTGGCCTTGCCGCAGCCGGTATTCGTAAGCACGCTTGGGCGATCGGTCTCGCCGCCTTCTTTGTCTTGTACTACCTGCTCATCGGACGAGCCGAGGTCAAGTTCCTCCGCTACACGTTCCCCCTCTATCTGGGCATCGGAGTCGGTTTCGGCTGGTTGATGGCCAAGGCCCGCGAAAAGGGGGAGAAGTGGCACCTCCTCGTCGGTCTAGGCATCCTCGGCCTCGGCGGCGTCGATATGGGTGGCTTGAGGGGCGCCGCGCTCTATACAAGCTGGATGGCTGCGCCCGACCCCCGCGACGCGGCGGGCGATTACCTGCGGGGCAAGGACGTCGCCATCGGAGTTGCCACTGACCCCTGGTTCTACTCCCCGTCCTTCCACCCCGACCTGGGCCGCCGCCTCGACTACAGCCCCCAAAGCGGCATCGGCAATCACAAATTCGAACATTTCCTCCCTGCCATCCTCCAATACACCCAGCCGAAGATCGACCGCTACATCCCGGTGGAGAACGGCTTGGTCGTCGTCAAGGATCGAACGGACTGGGATATACGTCTCTTGGAAGAGCAGAAGCCGGATTACGTGGTTTACAGCAGCTTCGAAACGGAGAATCTTGAGAACCTGAGCCACGGAACGAATCTGTCGCCGACAGCGGACGCCATCGTCAGGCAGTGGAAGGCCTTCTTGGACAAACTAAGGGTCGATTACGCCCCTGACCGCCAGTTTGGACCCGGCGGCGAGATCGTGCACGACATGATGTACGTGCAGCCTACGATATGGGTGTGGAAGCGCAAAGGGACGCCATAGAGGAAAGCATCGAGTGGTATCTCGACCACCTTCGTGTGGAGCGGGGCGCCAGCGAACACACCATCCTCGCCTACGCGAACGACCTGGAGAAAGCAGCCACCTTCTTTCGAGCCCAAGGCATCGACGACTGGTCGGGGCTCGAAGAAACACACCTCATCCGCTTCGAGGCAAGTCTTGCCGGAGGCATCGCCCAGGCAACCGCCCAACGTCGCCTAAGCTCCCTCCGCTCCCTTCTCAAGTTTCTCAAGCGCAACAACGCAGGGCCTCAGACCGACCTGCCCTCGACCGGTGGCTTCCGCAAGAAGAAAGCCCTTCCGAAAGCGCTCTCTGTGGAGGAGCTAACCGCCATTCTCGAAGTCCCCGACCTCGCCCAGCCGTCCGGCCTCCGAGACCGCGCTCTCATGGAGCTGATTTACGGCGCCGGACTCCGTGTCTCCGAAGCCGTAGGCCTAGCCAGGGAAGAACTCGACCTCAGCAACCGCGCCGTCCGCGTGACCGGCAAAAGAGGGAAGACCCGCTGGGTGCCTCTGCCGGGCGAGACCATCGACTGGCTTCAGCAATACCTGACCAACGGTCGCCCAAACCTCGCTAAGAAACCCACGTCGCTCGTCATCCTCTCCAACCGTGGCCTACCCCTTCGCCGTCAAACCGCCTACAAGATCCTTGAAGACTGCGCCCGCAAGGCTGGAGTCGAGCAAGACGTCAGCCCCCACGTCCTTCGCCACAGCTACGCCGTCCATCTACTAAAGGGAGGAGCCGACCTGCGTGCCGTGCAGGAGCTTTTGGGGCACGCCTCCATCGCCACCACCCAGGTCTACACCCAACTGGACGTCGGCGAGGTCAAACGAAGGTACAAAAAAGCTCACCCCCGCGCCTAGGCAAGCTCGCAAGTCGCGAAGCAGTCCAAATCGAACCCATCCCGCTCTCCACGAGCAAGCCGCGTAGAGGCCGCCAGCCCGATCATCGCCGCGTTATCCGTACACATCTCGATCGGCGGAGTCACAAACTCGATTCCTTCGAGTGAGCAAGCGGCGGCAAGCCGTTCTCGAAGGGGTTTGTTCGCCGCCACACCACCCACCAACGTCAAAGCTCGCGAATCCAAATGCCGAGCGGCACGGATCGCCCGTTCGACCAGCACAGCAACGATAGTCTCCTGCAAGCTCGCCGCCGCGTCCGGCACGGAGATGTTCGCCCCCTCTCCCTGCACAAGCCGCAGCATCGCCGTCTTCAAGCCGCTGAATGAGAAATCGATCGTATCGCCCGAGAGTCCCCGGGGAAGCTTGTACCGCCCTGGAGAACCCGCCAAAGCCGCGTCCTGGATCGCCTTTCCCCCCGGGTAGCCCAGGCCAAGCAACCGGGCGCCTTTATCGAATGCCTCGCCCGCCGCATCGTCGCGAGTCTGCCCGACGATCTTGTACTCCCCAAAACCTTTCACCTCTACAAGCTCCGTATGGCCTCCGGAGACGATCAGGCAGGTGTGAGGGAAGGGAAGGTCCGTTCGCGTCGCCAGGGGACTCAGCAGGTGCCCTTCCAGGTGGTGGACGCCGAGGAGGGGAACGTCGAGCGAGAATGCCAAAGCCTTCGCCGCCGAAACCCCGACGCTCAAAGCTCCCACCAGCCCAGGCCGATTCGTCGCCGCGATGGCTCCAATCTCGCCCAAACCGATAGAGGCAAAGGCCAAAGCCTCCTCGACCACCGGCAAAATCGCCTCAACATGAGCCCGAGCCGCCGCCTCCGGCACGACCCCACCCCACTGACGGTGCAAATCCACCTGGCTGGAAACGATGTTCGACCTGACGGATGAGCCCACCACGACAGAAGCGCTTGTCTCGTCGCAGCTCGATTCGATAGCCAGGATGGGATGCTCGAAGAAAACGCTCAAGACTTGGGCGGCTCCCAAGATTGGAGGTCGTGCAGCCACATGACGTTGGCATCCTCCTTGTTGTCCGGGTAATACGCCCGACGCCGCGCCGACGACACGTAGCCCAGCTTCTCATAAAGCTTGATCGCCGCCTCGTTGCTCGCCCGCACTTCGAGGGTGGAACAAGCCATTCCGTTCTTCTTGGCCCGCTCCAAAAGCTCGATCATGAGACGCATGCCGATGCCCTGCCGTCGAAATTCGTCAGATACGGCGACCGTCGTGATATGGGCCTCGTCGACGACCATCCAGAAGCCGCCATAGCCGATCACTCGCCCCTCCGCAATCGTTGCGAGGAATACGCCGTGTTCGTGGTTCAGTTCGTTTCGAAAGCTGCGCTCCGACCATGGAGCCGTGTTGACCCTACGCTCGATCTCCAAAATCGCCGGAAGATGCGACTCGTTAAGAGGCTCGAAACGAAGCGTCTTCAACTAGCCTCCCAGATAGGCTTCCTTCACCTTCGGATCGCTCAGGAGGTTCTTTCCGGTATCGCTCAAGACGACGACGCCCGTCTCCAAAACGTAAGCCCTGTGGGCGATTTCGAGCGCGCGGTTCGCGTTCTGCTCGACGAGAAGCACCGTCGTGCCATCCCGGTTCAAATCCAAAACGATGCGGAAAATCTCGGCGACCAGGTTCGGGGCCAATCCCAGCGAAGGCTCGTCCAGAAGCAGGAGCTTGGGGCGCGACATAAGGGCTCGGCCGATCGCCAGCATCTGCTGCTCGCCGCCGCTAAGGGTGCCCGCATTCTGTTTGATGCGCTCGCGAAGGCGAGGGAAGCGGTTCATCGCCGACTCCATGTCCTTCTGAATCTCTCCGTCCTTGCGAGTGAAAGCCCCCAGTTGAAGGTTTTCGAGCACGCTCATGTTCGTAAAGATTCGCCGTCCCTCGGGCGATTGACTGATACCGAGGCGAACGATGTCGCAAGCGGGCATATCGAAGATATCGCTGCCCAAGAAGGTAATCGAGCCACTTTTCGCCCGCTGGAGGCCGCTGATCGTGCGGAGCAGGGTGCTCTTTCCCGCGCCGTTCGAGCCGATGATCGAGACGATTTCGCCCTGTTCGACCTTGATCGACACATCGTTGAGCGCTTGAATCGCGCCATAGAAAACGTTAAGCCCGTTGATCTCCAGCATGGGACCCAACGATTCTAGCCGATTCGTTAACTTTAGCGCGAATCCGTCTGGGGCTAGGTAATTTCTACAGGTCAGCCGATGATTCGTTAGGTATGCCCATGAGGAACCCGAAATTTGCACGTTCGTTCGAAGTCGTTTCCGCCTTGCCGGAATCTCTCCAGCCGCTGGAAAAACTGGCGCGGAACTTCCGCTGGGCGTGGCATCACGAAACGCGCGACGTGTTCCGGTCCATCGACAAGGACATCTGGGATAACGCCCACCACAATCCCATCGAGTTCCTGCACCGGATCTCCAGTGACCGCCTGGAGAAGCTGGCGAAGGACAACGTCTTCCTCGCCAAGCTCCGAGCATGCGAAGAGGATTTGGACGAGTATCTGGGTTCCGAAACCTGGTTTCAGAGCGCCAAGCCCGCCGATCCCGAACGAACCAAGATCGCCTACTTCTGCGCCGAGTTCGGCATCTCCGAAGGCCTTCCCATCTATTCAGGCGGTCTCGGTATCCTCGCGGGCGACCACCTGAAGGCGGCCAGCGACCTCGGCCTGCCCCTCGTTGGCGTCGGCCTCCTCTACGCCCGTGGCTACTTCCGCCAGCGCCTGACGCCCGATGGCTGGCAGCAGGAGTACTACCCGCAATACGACTTCTACGAGATGCCCCTCACCCTCATGAGGGACGAGAACATGAACCCCCTCTGCATCTCGGTCGAGTTCCCGGACCGCACGGTTACCTGCCAAATCTGGCGCGCGGATATCGGTCGAATCCCCCTCTACCTGCTTGACAGCAACGTCCTCGAGAACGAGCCGACCGACCAGGGCATTACCGACACCCTCTACGGCGGTGACGAAGAGATGCGCATCCGCCAGGAGATGATCCTTGGTATCGGCGGCCTCCGCGCCCTCCGCGCCCTCGGCATCGACCCCACGGTCTGCCACATGAACGAGGGGCACGCCGCGTTCCTTTCCGTAGAGCGCATCCGCCAGTTCATGATCGACCGCCAGTGCGACTTCCGCACGGCCCGCCAGGTCGTCGTCAACGGCAACGTCTTCACGACCCACACCCCCGTGCCCGCCGGATTCGACCTCTTCCCGAAGGACCTGCTCAAGCGCTACATGGGCAAGCTCGTCACCGAGACCGGTCTCGAATTCGAAGACTTCCTCAAACTGGGCCGCATCGAGCCTGAGAACCAGGGCGAAGCCTTCAACATGGCCGTCCTCGCCATGGAAATGGCGAACCACGTGAACGGCGTCTCCAAGCTCCACGCTGCCGTCACCCGGTCCATGTTCCACGCCCGCTGGCCGGACTATCCGGAGGAAGAGGTACCCATCGATGCCATCACGAACGGCATCCACACCCTCACCTGGGTCAGCCGCCGTTCCGCAGAGTTGTACGACGAGTACCTCGGCCCGGCCTGGCGCTCCGATTCGGGACACAACGAATCCTGGGCAGGCATCGCCGACGTCCCCGACCACGAGCTATGGGCAGTGCGCGAGAACCAGCGCGGCGATCTGGTCCGCTTCATCCGCAAGCGCCTCCAGCGCGACCTCACGCGCCGAAACGCGGCCCAGCCCGACTTCAACATCGTCGGCGGCGTCTTCGACCCGCGAATCCTCACCATCGGCTTCGCCCGCCGCTTCGCTACCTATAAGCGCGCCACGCTCATGCTGCGCGACAAGCAGCGGCTCCTGGAACTGCTGAACCACTCCGAGCGCCCAATCCAGATCGTTATCGCCGGTAAGAGCCACCCCCGCGACGACGGCGGAAAGTCGCTCATCCAAGAGTTGGTTCGGTTCATCAATTTCGAGGGCGGACGCCAACGCATGGTCTTCGTCGAAGACTACGACATGCAGGTAGCTCGTGCTCTCGTGCAGGGCGTGGACGTTTGGCTCAACAACCCCCGTCGCCCAATGGAAGCGAGTGGTACCAGCGGTATGAAGGTCGTTCCTAATGGTGGCTTGAACTGCTCCGTGCTCGACGGCTGGTGGGACGAGGGCTACGATCCCTCGGTCGGTTTCGCCATCGGCGACCGAAACGACTATCCGGATCAGGGACAGCAGGACTGGCTCGACAGCCGCTCCCTCTACGGCCTCATCGAAAGCGAGATCGCGCCGAAGTTCTATCACCGCCCCGATGGCGGTCTTCCGACAAGCTGGATCAGCCTTATGCGGGCTTCCATCTCCAGGCTTTCCCCGGTCTTCTCCACGGGCCGAATGGTGCAGGAGTACGCCGAGCGGTTCTATTTCCCGGCGTCCGATTCGTTCCGCAACATGCGCGACGGTGACTTGAGCCGAGCCCGCGACGCCTTCGCCTGGCGGCAACGCGTCCGGTCTACGTGGGGCGAGGTACAGGTGCTCTCCGCGACCGACCCGGCCGGGCTCCATGTCCCCATCGGCAAGCCGCTGACGATCACTGCCTTGGTGAAGTTAGGTTCGCTAAAGCCCGAGGAAGTGCGTGTGCAGGTTCTCGTGGGCCGTATCGGTCCGAATAGGGAACTGGTGGACTTCCATCCGTACGACCTCCAGCCTGTCAGTCAAGAGGGCGAGGCCTACAAATTCGAAGGCCAGATTCGTTGTGACGAACCTGGCCATCGAGGATATTCGACGCGGGTGATTCCGAACCACCCCGACGTCTATGTGCCGAGCGAGTTGAATTTGATTCGCTGGCAGGCTTCTTAGTAACGACCGCCGCGGCCGCCACCCTTGCCGCCGCCGCGGCCACCACTGCCTCCGCGACCACCGCCACCGCCACCGCCACGACCACCGCCGTAGCCGCCACCACCGCCGCCGCCATAGCCTCCGCCGCCACCGCCGAAGTCGCGGTCGCGACCTCCGCCGCCGCCGTAGCCTCCGCCACCACCACCGCCCGGAGTCTTGGGTCGGGCTTCGTTGACGGTCAGCTTGCGGCCGCCGAGTTCGGAGTTGTGCTTTTCGTTGATCGCGTCGTCAAGCTTGTCCTCGTCGATGTCGACGAAGCCAAAGCCCCGGCCTTCTACGATTCGAGCTTTACTGGCGTTGTAAGCGCCAAAATGATCGAGGAGATCACTCTCCGTCGTTGAATACGGGAGGTTCCCCACGTAAAGAGTCTTTGTAGCCATTTGTATCCTTGCCCGGTCTGACCCCGGGAGCGCGATCCGGGTGGAGTTCTGCGACAGGCCAGACTCGCTCATTCAGAGGCTTAAGCAGCACACAGACGTGCAAGAGCAAGGCGCGAAAACTTTCCGAAACAAATAAACTATACCAAGACTTCCCAGTTAATCCTAAGTGAAATTACGGAATCGACAAGGACCAACGGTCATCGTCAAGCTTGTACAAAACCAGTTGTCCGTAGTCTGAGATCGACGCGTCGGCATGAGGCGCCGCCTCCTCGGAAAGCGCGACGACGTGCATCCCAGCCCCCTTCGCCGATTGCACCCCCGCCACCGTATCCTCGAAGGCGAGAATGGACTCCACCGGCAGTCCAAGCCTGCGAGCGCCCTCTAAAAATGGGGCCGGGCTAGGTTTCCCTTCCGCTACGTCCTCACCGGGAACGAATACCTCCGGCTTCGGAATACCACCGGCGGCCAGACGGGGAGCCGCGATAGCGCTCGTTCCCGAAGTGACAATCCCCCACGGAATATCCGTGATCTGGTCGATAAAATCGATGGCTCCTGCGATCGGCACTACTCCCTCCGTATCGGTCGCCTCCAGGTGCTCCAAACGTCGAAACGCCGTTTCCAGGTCGAGCTGGGGGGCGAGGATGGCGATGGAGTCGATGGCGCGCCGTCCGTGAATCTTCGAAAGGACTTCGTCCGGGTCCAAACCGTTTTCGATAGACCACGTGGACCACGCCCGCTCGACGGCGGGAAGCGAGTTTACAAGGGTGCCATCGAGATCGAACAGGAGACCTTGAAAGGTAAACGTTGTCATGGGTCGAGGGGCAACTAAAACTTTACCCGGGGCTACGAAAATCTTCAGAAATGTCCTGGGTAGGGTTGACGTCCGGGCTGCGATTACCGAAAATCAAAATGTGCCTGTCTGGTGAGCAAAGCTAAGACAGGTAGGCTTACACTCCCAGGGACGGATTAGTGCGCACTGTTTTTGCTTGTTTCATCTTCTTAATCTCATTTGTCGGGTTCGCCCGCGCGGCAAGCGTTTCCGCTGACGGCGCGACGCTCGTCATCAACGGCAGCCGCGTCCTCACGCTGCGGACCACCGTTGGCAACATGGGCCCCAAGGCGCGGGTCGCTATGCTCGCGAAGAACGTGGAGAAGTCCACCCACGAAGGGAACGTGGAGATCAAGAAGGCAGGGCGCAGCCAGCAGATCCTTATCGACGGGAACCTCGTCCTCACCGTCACCAAGGCGGAGGCTGCCCGCAACGACAGCACCCCGTCCGACCTCGCTACCCAGTGGGCACGAGCCATCCGCAAGGCCCTCCTCACCCCACCCCTGGTCATCGACGTCCAATCGCTGAAGCTCCCGCTCGGAGCCGCGAAGCAGATTCCCGTCAGCGGCAGCATGTTCGGTGCGCTCCAGGTTCAATCGAACGACGGCGCTATCCTCCGCACGGAGAAAACGGAGAAGGGAATCGCCCTTAAGGCCGTTGGCTACGGTCGCACGGAAGTCGTCGTGACCGCCGGTCAGATCGTGAAAACGATCCCGGTCGCCGTCATGCCGTACGCCGTGAACCTCCCGCAGAACCACGTCGCCATCGTAACCGGTATCCCCGCCACATCCGATACCGTCGCCGGAGCCATCGAGAGCACCGTCCAGACCCAGCTCAGCGCCGACGAAAACGCCAACCTCAAGGTTTCGCTCCCCAAGGCGACCCAAATCCTTCCCGGCGAATCGCGGACCTACACCGTCCACGTTCGCGCTACGGGCAGCAACTGCCTGCCCTCCGAAGGCCAAGTCTTCGTAACCGTCAAGAACATGGCCCTTGGCCGCGTCGCCGAGCACGAGCTCTGGTACTGCAACGAACCGGAGAACCTGAAGAAGCCGGGCCTCCTGTTCGCGGCTCCTCTCCGCCCCGGAACTCCCGCGCGGATGCTGTACCACCACATCAACCAAACCAACCAGCCGTTGGTGGTAACGGTAGAGGCGATCAACAATTCCGACCAGCCTGCAAGACTGATGGTGATTCCCGGCGACAGTAAGCCGGACGCCAACCCCGTTCTCGCCGGCATCCAGGCCGCCGACCAGTTTATGAAGGGTTGGAGCCTCAGCTCGGGCGAGGTCGTCACCATCCCCGCCAAGAGCCGCCTTCCTCTCGCCATGCGGCGGATCACTCGCGGCCAAACGATGAGCGGGCTCTGCTATCTCCGCCTCCTCGACGAGGGCCCCGATCAGTTGACCATCCGCACTGAGGCGAAGCTCCCGTTCCCCCTCGACTCCAAGTGGCTCGCCGCAACGCAAAGCAGCACACCCTGGAGGTTCGTTGGAGCTCAGAGGCTGAACAACGTCGACAACGATCCCCTGCTGCCCTCGATCCACGTCTATCCGAACCCGTTCAAGACCGAGGAAGCAACCTATCAGGTTGGTGGAAAATTCACCTTCGTCCGCATCGGCGAGAAGGCGATCCAACGCGCGGACAAGCTCGACACCCTCAGCGGCAACTTCGGTGTCACCTACAACATCAAAGCCACGCTGGAGAATCCGACCGCCAACGCCACCGATGTCGAGATGGTTTTCGAGGCCAGTGCGGGCTATAGTGGCGCCCTGTTTTACATCAACGGCCAGTTCGTCCGAACCCCACTCTTGCAGCCCAAGACGGAAGCCCAGATCGCCAAGTTCCGCCTCGAACCGGGCACGACTCGAACGGTCGAAATCGTGACGCTGCCCCTATCCGGCAGCAGCTATCCCGCCACCCTGACCATCCGCCCCATCTCTACCGGGGCCTACGCGAAGTCCTCGCTCGACAAGCGATAGTGGTTCACAATAAAGGGCATGAACCCCTCGTTTCGGCAGATAGCCGAACTGTTTAACGTCGCTGGAAGCGACGATCCCGATATCCAAGCCGCCAAAGATTCCAAACAGGGCAAGACCGCCGACGAGAGCGAAGAGCTTGCCCGCCTGCGCCTGAGCGAGGGCGACTATCAGAACGCGATTCGCCACTTCAAAGAGGCCATGTCTCAACGCGAGACGACGAACGTCGCCACGATGATCGATCTCGCCGGAGCATACGACTATGGCGACCTTGAGCTGCAAGCGTTCCGCCAATACAAGAAGGCGCTCAAGGTTCACGAAGCGTCCCCGGAGCCGCTGCTCGGCATCTCCGACATCCTCCGCCGGTCTGGCCGGTTCCGCGATAGCATCGCCGAGTTGGAAAAGGCCATCCGGCTTGAGCCCGGCAATGCCTACTACCATATCAAGCTGGCGGAGGCGTTTCGGGACAATGGTGAACCCACCAAGGCCCTCGCCGCCGCTCAGTATGCCGTGGTCGTCACCCCCGACGAGCCCTTTTACCACTACTGGATCGGCGACCTTCTGATCCAGATAAAGCGCTACGAAGAAGCCCTCCAATCGCTACGCGCCGCCATCGAGCTCTCGCCCGGCGACGACTTCCTCTACCTCCGCGCCTGCATCGCCTTCTGGATGACGGACCGCAAGCAGGAAGCCATCAAAGCCATCCGCCTCGCCAGCGACCTCGACACCGAGAAGAACATCTACCACGGCATGCTCCAAATCCTCCTCGAGAAGACCGGCCAAACCGAGGAAGCCGCCATGGAAGTGGAAAGGGCAGGGAAGATGGACCGCTATGACCGAGACTTGCTGGCCCGGACGCTCAAAGAGATGGACGTCGACTACGACGGCGGCGAAGCCTAGCGATCTGCCGATAGATTGTTCGGAGTAGGTTCCGGTTGCGCGTCTTGCGTGCGTACGATGCAGCGCGCTGCAAAACTGCGAACCGCCTGTGCGTCCCCATTTTCGAGCTGAAGGTTTGGCTCAGGATGTAGGATCGGGCCGCGTCGTCCCATTCGCCGACGCGGCTATAAAGCTCGGCAGACCGCACGTAGGTCTCGGTCCGCTCCTCTCGATCCAACGTAAGGGCCACCGATTGCAGAACCACAGCCTGACCAAGAGCATCGTCGCACCGCTCGAAGATTTCAAGCGCCTGCTGCCGCATCTCCGCCTGGTTCGAACCCGGCTTGGGGCGATGCGACTGCTGAAGAAGGCACCACGCGGCCCCCTTTTCATCGCCGATCCGTTGGGACAATTCGAAGGACTCTTCGAGCAGGCTCGTGTCGAATGTGACGACCGACGTGACCCGAAGAGCCCGGGCCAGCGCGACCTGGTCGTCACATTGGCGAAGACATTCGATCGCCTTGGTGCCGGCCGCTGCCGCTGCAGGCCAACAGTTAGAACCATCGCTCGGCTGGACCCACTTATAGATTTGAACGAGGTCCGTGAGCTTCTTGCCTGCGGCAAGCAAATCGCCTGCCTCCAGCGCCTGCTTGGCCGCCGCTTCCGTTTCGTCCCGAAGCTTGACCGTAATCGGCACTAAAGCCCTCGCTGAGCCAGCTCAATCGCTCTTAGCGACGCCTTCGCCTTGTTGCAGCTCTCGACGTACTCCTTCTCCGGCACGGAGTCGTAAACGACCCCGCCCCCCGCCTGCACATAAGCAACGCCATCCTTCAAGTAGATCGTCCGAATCGCGATGCAGGCGTCGAAGTCGCCGGTGTGGCTCAAGAAGCCCACCGAGCCTGCATAGAGTCCCCGCCGCGTCGGCTCCAGCTCGTCGATGATCTGCATCGCCCGCACCTTCGGCGCACCCGAAACCGTCCCGGCAGGGAACGACGCTCGGATCAAATCGTAAGCGTCTTTCCCGGAATCCAGCGTTCCCGTTACGTCGCTCACGATATGCATGACATGGCTATATCGCTCGATTACCATGAGCTCGTTGACCGAGACCGATCCATACTCGCAAACCCGCCCAAGATCGTTGCGCCCAAGGTCCACGAGCATGATGTGCTCCGCCCGTTCCTTCTCGTCGCTGAGAAGCTCTTCCGCCAGCGCCTCGTCTTCCTCGGGCGTCTGCCCGCGCCACCGCGTCCCCGCGATCGGCCGCACCCGCGCCTTGCGGTCGTGCAGCGATACCAAAAGCTCCGGCGAAGCCCCCACCACGTCGAAGTCCCCAAACCGCAAGATAAACATATACGGCGAAGGGTTCAGCGACCGTAGCGCCCGGTAGATCGTCAGCGGGTGCGCGTCCACTTCGGTCTGGAACCGCTGCGCGGGCACCATCTGGATGCCATCCCCCTGCGTGATGTACTCGATCATCCGAGTTACCATCCCCTCGAACTCCGGCTTGGTGACGTTCGATTTCACCTCATGCGGCTCGCCCTTGAAGTCGGGCAAAGGAGGGATGGGCTGCTGCAGCTTCGAGATGATCGAGGAGATCTCCGCGACTGCCTCGTCATAGCCGGACGAGGTCCCGTCCGCCATCACGATCACGCGGATGATGTTCTTCGCATGGTCGAAGACGACCACCGTGTCCGTGATCATCATCGCCAGGTCGTCCACGTTCAGGTCGTCGAGGCAGCTATCGGGCAGCTTTTCGAAGAACCGGACGATGTCGTAGCTTAGAATCCCCACCGCCCCACCCACGAAGGCGGGCAGGTCGGCTGGCTTCACAACCTCAGGCCCCTTCAGAGCCTCTTTCAAGGCATGCAGCGGGTCTTCGCCAGAACCCAAAGAGCGACTGGGGCTCGAACCATCCCGCCCGACTGTGCGAAGAGAAGAGTTCTTCGTACGCAGGACCTGCTTGGGCCGGATGCCGAGGACGCTGTACCGGGCAAGCTGCTCGCCACCCGTCACGCTCTCCAGCAGGAAACTGTAAGTCTGGTCGTGCGACAGTTTCCAGAAAGCGCTCAGCGGGGTTTCGATGTCCGCGAGAAGGTCACGGTAGATCGGCATACGTTTGCCGCCCGCCGTGCGCTGAAGGAACTCTGACTTATCCGGTACGACCATAAGTCGGTTGAGTATGCCAGAATCCGAGCCATGGAAGCCTTTTCGATCCATCGGGGTAGGACCGCCGTTCTACCCGACGATAACGTGGACACCGACCGTATCATTCCCGCTCGCTTCCTTTCGATGGTGACCCGGTCTGGCTACGGGGATCTCCTGTTCAACGACGTCCGCTCCGCGACCTTTCCCCTCGACCAGCCGGAGGCAAAAGGCGCCACCGTCCTCGTCGTGGGAACGAACTTCGGCTGCGGCTCCTCCCGCGAGCATGCCGTCTGGGCTATCCAGCAAGCCGGATTCGTAACCGTCGTTGCCAAGCGGACCCCGACCAGCGCCGCCTACAGCGACATCTTTCGCCAGAACGCCGCCAACTGCGGGCTTCTCCTCGTCGAACTGAACGAAGAAGACCACGCCAAGGTCACGGCTCGCGGCTCCGGACAAGAGATCGAGATCGACCTCCCGAGCCAGAAAGTCCGCCAAGCAGGCGAGGACTACCATTTCGATATCAACCCCGTCAGCAAGGACGCTATCCTAAAGGGTCTTGACCTTGTCGGAACCACGATGCTGATGGAAGATAAGATTTCCGACTACGAAGCCCGCTCCACCGCTTACGTTCCCGGGAGATAGCAATGCGCGCCCTAACCCTTTTCGCCCTCATCGCCCTCTTCGGCGGATGCAGCCAGCCGCAAGCCGTCCAAAACACGAGCGCACCCGTGCCACCCAAGACGACCGAGCCCGACAAGCCGGAGGAGCCGCAGAAGCAGGACCAGGGCTTCAATGCGAAGCGCGTCTTCCAACTCAAGGACCTCGCCTCCCGCACCTTCAAGGTCGGCAGCCAGCCGATCAAGGTGTGGATCATGGACGACGCCAGCAAGCGGGAAGAGGGAATGATGTGGCTCGAAAATAAGGAGGTCAAGGACAACGAGGGCATGCTTTTCGTCTTCGATAAGGAAGCAAAGCGCACGTTCTGGATGCAGAACACGGTCCTCCCGCTGGATATCGCCTACATCACGGCGAAGGGCCGCGTCGTGAACATCGTGCAGGGGAAGAGCTTCGATGAGACCGGCCTACCCAGCACAGGTCCCGCCCAATACGTCCTGGAGCTCAAAAAGGGCATGTGCGCCAAGTTCGGCATCAAGGCGGGCACCGTGCTCAACCTTCCCAAAGACGTCAAATCTAAAGACACCGACGCCGAATAGCGAAGAACCGTTGTCCCCACGCGACGCGTCCAGGTAGTGAGATGCGACGCTTATTTTGGCTTTTGCTATTGCCCTGCATTGCCCAGGCTCAGAATCCGCTACCTAACCGAGCCCCGATCGATATCACTCGAGACTTCGTCCTGACGGACAAAGACGCCGTGGGCATGCTCCCTCCCAAGGTGGTCTGCGAATTCACCGCCTCCGATATTTCTTGGTCTCCCGACGGGCGATTTGCGCTCCTCACACGCACCGATCCCAAGCTGACCCCGGACTTCGTCCGCAAATCGATTCTCCAACCCGGCTCCCCGCCCCAAGCCGAAACCAGCATGATGCTCGTCGACGTGGCGAAGGGGACCAGTCAAGCCATCTGGGACTCGAAGGTCGCGGAAACCTCGATCAACGAGATCGCCTGGATCTCGAATAGCGCTACGGTTCTCTTCAGCGTGGCTGGTCTCAAAAAAGACCCTCAAACGGGAGAAGATGTCTCCTACATGAGGCTCTTTTCTCTCGCGACCGCGACCGGCAAAGTCCAACAGGTGTTCGAGGGTGCCAACGGCGAATCGATCTTCCTGAACGTGTCGCCAAACTCCCCGCGGGGCCTCGTAAAAATCTTCAAGTACGATCCCGAACGGAAGGCGTTGAACTTCCGCATGGTGGAGTGGACCGACGGAAGGTTTGGACGCTCCTGCCAGCTCACCAAAGAATTCCTCTGGTGCGCGATCAACTGGACGACCGACGGCTCGCGCCCGATTTTCTCCAAAACAGTCTTCGACGATCAGAAGAAGCCCCACCAGGAAGACTATGTCCTCGACTTCGCCACCGGTAAGACGCAGAAGGTCGTCGGTATCGCAACCTACGTAGCGCAGGTGGTTACCGAGGGGATCCTCACCGTCGAGCAGGGAAGCATGGCTGTCAAGACAGGAGACAAGACGGTGGCCGTCGACGTCGCCTGGCTCAAGAGCAACGTCGAAAGCAAGCAGCAAAGGGCCCTCATCGCCGCCGACGCGACCGCTTCGATCTCGCCGAAGGAAGACGCCGTCCTGACCTTCCAAGGTGGCATCGTCACCCTCCGTCAGCTCGTCCACATCCCCAAGGACGCCTTCGAGAAAGCTCTGGAAGTGGCCGAGCGCATGAAGGTTATGAACCAGGCCAAGCAGGCTGCCCTCGGCGTGATCATGTTCGCCACGGACAACGACGACCAATATCCGAGTTGCAACGGCGACTGGGCAAGCCAGATCACGCCCTACGTCAAGGACAACTCCATCCTGAACGGTTTCACCTACACCTTTAAGGGCGGCAACGCCTCAGATATCGAAAGCCCGGCGGAGACGGAGATCGGCTATTCGCAAGGTGTGGGGGGTCGCGCCGTGGCCTACGCCGACGGCCACGTCAAGTGGATTCCCGATCCCTAGGCGACGACGTTCTGAGGGGCGCCTTCCGCAAAAGCTCGTAGGTTCTCAACCGTCGTTCGCATGAGACGAATCCGAGCGGCCTTCGTCGCCCAAGCGATGTGAGGGGTAATAAGACACTCCTGAACCGATAGCAGCGGGTTGGATGCTGGCGGCGGTTCTACGGACAAAACGTCCACTCCAGCCCCGCCGATCTGGCCGCTCTTCAGCGCCTCTGCCAGGTCTTCCTCTACAATCAGCGGCCCCCGCCCTGTGTTGACCAGGAACGCCGTCTCTTTCATCTGGCTGAGCGTCTCCCGATTGATTATCCCCTTGGTCTCGGGAGTCAGCGGACAGTGGAGGCTGATGAAGTCGGCTTGTCGCAGCAGGGAAGGAAAGTCCACGAATTCGACGCCTGCCTCCGTTCGAGCCGTACGACTGTGCGCGATGACCCGCATGCCAAAGCACCGCCCAATCTCCGCGACCCGTCGCCCAATGTTCCCGTAGCCGACGATGCCAAGAGTCAGGCCAGCAAGCTCCACCAGATTCCGATCCCAAAACGCGAAGTCCTTCGACTCCGACCACCTACCTCCATGAACCGCTTCGCTATGCAGGCCGACGTGGTGGCAGAACTCGAGGATAAAGGCGAAGACGAGTTGGGCGACGGAATCCGTGCTGTAGGCGGGCACGTTGCAAACGGTCACTGACCGCTCCTTGCAAGCCTCGACGTCGATCATGTTGTATCCCGTCGCCGTCACCCCGATATATCGCAGATTCGGCAGTTGGGCCAATACCTCCCGGCTCAAGGGAGCCTTGTTCGTCAGGATAGCCCCAGCGTCCCGGCATCGTTCCACCGTCTCCGCGACGATCGTGCGGTCGTACCGCACCACCTGCCCAAGCTCTTCCAATCCTTCCCAGGAGAGGTCGCCGGGGTTAAGGGTGTAGCCGTCCAGTACAACGATCTTCATCGAGAAAGCAGGTTACCGCCAGAGTCTGGAACAAGGCCCCCCACCAAGCCGTACAATTGCTAAATGCGTGTCCTCATCGTTTCCCAAGGCAACTGGCAGGGCCCCGCCCGGATTCCAAGGGCGCTCAAGCAGGCTGGTTGGGAAGTCGCGGCGATCTGCCGCAAAGGCGAGCTGATCTCTCAAACCCGTTTCGTCGACCGCTTTTTCTTTACCGACACCGCCGACGAGGCCTCCGTCCTCCGAGCCATGCACCAGGTCTGCCTTGAGTGGCAGCCCGACCTCATCCTGCCAGGCACCGATAACATCGTAGAGACCGCCCAGAAATTCAGGCTGATGTCGGAGAGCGGACAGATCGATTTGCCTGAACAGGTTCGAGCCGCCGTCACCGCCTCGACTTTTCCCCACCGATCCGAGAAGTTTCTCGTCTCGAAGATCGACCTGCTCGATGCGTTGAAGGAGAAAGGAGTCCGGACCGCTCCCCAAAAGGAATTGGTAACGATGTCCGACGCGGAGCAGTTTGTGGCGGAGCACGGATACCCGGTGGTGCTCAAGCCAGATCAAGGATTCGCCGGTTCCGGCATCGTTTTCTGCAACGACGAGGATGAGCTCATCGAGGGCCTGCGCAAAATCCTCTTCGCGATTCCCCGAAGGCGTTACGCGATCCAAAAGTTCCTTGGCCGAAAAACGGCACTCATCGAATTCGTGGCCAAAGACGGCGAGCTCTTGGCTGCGAACTCCGTCCTGCGGCTTAGAACTCACCCAGGCGACACAGGCCCCACTTCCGTGGCCCGCGTGGTGCGGAGTTACGAGATGCTGGACGCGGCAAAGGCCGCCGTCGAATTGCTCGGATATAACGGGCTCGGAATCGCCCAGTTCATGGTGGAGGACGAAACCTGCGAGACAGCCCACCTCATCGAGCTGAATCCGCGAATGAGCTCCTTCGTCCATCTCTGGCGATTGATGGGCACCGATCTCACCGTTGCCCTACGCGAGGCCTGGTCGGGCCAAAGGGTGACCATCCAGCCGCCCCGCGTAGACGTCACGATCGCCCTCTATCCCCAAGAAACCCTCCGCGACCCGAACAGCGAGTTTCTGCAAGGGATGCGCGACAAGGTGGAAGACGACCCCGACTTGTTGGCAAGCTATGAGGAAACGATCCGGCAGAAATCTACCAGCGACCAAATAGCATCGCGATAAAGCGGACGATGGAAGCCCAGAGGTAGATGTACCAAACCTGTCGGCAGTTCAATCCGCCAATTCCCGATGCCGCGCCATGAGCCAATCCGCGAATTCGAATGGGAGTGCGGTTTTTGGCACAGACCTTGCACCGCACCCCCGCCGGGCCGACGACTAGGCACTTGGGGCAGATGGGGCGTTCGCAGCGTCCACATGTAACCCTCGTCGGCTCTTTCCGATGCTTGTAGCAGAAGTAGAGACCGTCCTCACCCGCCGAGACAGCCTCCGCCACCGGCTCGAACTTGGCCCCACAGGACCCACAAAACTTCGTCGTCGCAACGTTCGCCGCGCCGCACTTGCTGCAATGAGCCTGCCGTTCCTCCGCCATTCCTACTTTGATTTATATGTCATCGATGGCAGCTTTCGCAAGCCGTCGATTTGACAGGAATTTCACAGCGGCCCCACCGCCTGTTGAGCGCGAGCCGGCCGAACGACTGGCTCCTGCGGCTTCCCGCCGAAGACGCCCTTGACCCAATCGACCAGCTTATCGACGAAGCTCTTTGGTCGCGCATAAGCGATCGCACAGTAGCCATCTTTGCTTTCCGGGTCCATCGTGCCCGGGTCGCCAGCCCGGACCTCGCCCAAGTTTGCTCCCGTCAGATCCGTGGAGATCGAGACCATCCCGTCGGTAAGGCCGTAGTTCTTTGTCTGCTGCTGCTTCGAAACGGCCCCATTGAACATTGAGGAACCACTGCTGGACATATAGTCGACCTTGCCAGCGAACTCAGCGTCGGCATCCCGGGTCACGTCTTCGAAGTTGCCTTTCAAAACCAAAAACGCCATCTTGCCGTCCGCCACCGACCGGTGCTCCACGATCGGATACTTCTTCAGAAACGCGTACGGAGGCAGCGGCTCCTTCATGCCAAAGACAAAGAGGCCGACGACAAACACGACGAATACCGCGAGCACTACCCAAACGACTTTTCGACGCTTCACTTTCCTTACTACCTATCCTTAAGGGACAGAAAATCCGCGGGACCTCGATCCATGGCAATTCGCACAAGGCTCGCGCTTGACGGCAGCCGGGTGACCTCCGCGCATGTTGAAGACCCACATCCTTACCGACCGAGGGAGCAGGGAAGACTTCATCGGCGCAGTGATAGCGACAAAGAGCACCAAAAGCGCTGCCACGCCCGAACTGGCCATCCACCAACCCACCTTTCGCTTCGGTCGTTCCACAATGCAACATTGTCCTACAAACGTGAACTCGCGCAACGGTGCGTGCGATCTTTTCTCCTGGACTAGTGCCAGACCAAGTCGGTGCCCGCGAAAGGATTGAGCGCCGATGCCTTTTCCCAAGGCAGCTTCTGCGCCTTGGCCCACCACCGGGCATAGGCCTTGTACGCGTCGTCGTGGTTCCGCTCGGATGCTTCCGCCCAGTCGGCGATCCCGCCGTTGATCGTGGAGTGGAGGCAGAGTGGGTTGTTGGAAGGGAACTTGCCCCCTTTTCGAATTCCTTCGATCAGCCACAGCGCGGCTATCCCTTCCGTGCAGGTCTGCTGGCGCTGCGACGAGGCCGGATTGATCGGAAAGTTTTGAAGCACCAGCTTCTTGTCCGCCATGCGCAGGAGAACCGGCACTTCGTTCTTTCCGATGTAATTCGGGAAGGTCATCGAGTTGTACTTGCCGCTCTCCATCTTGTCGAAGAGGTACGAAACTTTCTTCTCTGCGATCTGGGCAGGCGACCATGCCCCGTCGATGACGGGGCCGAAATCTTGCCCCTGCGGAGCTAAAACGGAAAGGACCAGAGCGGCAAGGTAGGGCATTGCATCAAAGTTGACGCTTGCCGCTTTACTCCGTTTCGTCTTTCTGATGCTGCGGCCGCATAGTGGGGAAGAGCAGAATCTCCCTCAGATGATCGGCCCCCGTAAGCATCATCGCCATTCGGTCGATTCCTATGCCGCAACCACCCGTCGGAGGCATGCCGCACTCCAAGGCGTAGATGAACTCCTCGTCCATCGGATGCGCTTCGTCGTCGCCCTTGGCCCGCTCGCTCTCCTGCTGTTCGAACCGCTCCCGCTGATCGACCGGGTCGTTGATTTCGCTAAATGCGTTGCAGACCTCGCGCCCACGGATGTATCCCTCGAACCGCCGCGTCATCTTCGGGTTCTCCGGGTCCTTCTTGGCGAGTGGCGAGGTCTCGATGGGATAGCCGATCACAAACGTCGGCTCTTGCAGCGTCGGCTCCACAAACACCTCGAGCAGCTTCTCGATCAGCCCGCCCAAGTTGTTCTCGTCGTCCGGATTGATCCGCTTGCCCGTCACCGGGTTCACGACGTTCTTGTCCTTCAATGCCGACTTCGCGTTCTCAAGTGAGCTCAAATCTTCCGCCGTCAAGCCGGTGTGCCGCTCGATTTCCCCAAGGAGTGACACTCGTCGCCAAGGCTTCCCGAAATCGAGATCCAGATACTCCGGCTCGCCTGTCTCGCCCTCGTCCACGATGTCGCCTTCCGAGGTCTTGAGCTTCACCCATGGGCTGCCAAACACTTCGATCGCCACATGCTTGAAAAGCTCCTCTACCCGGACCATCATGTCCTCCAGGTTCGCGTAAGCCTCGTAGAACTCCAACAGCGAGAACTCGGGGTTGTGCCGGTTGGAAACGCCCTCATTCCGGAACACACGCCCGATCTCGTAGACCTTCGACACGTCCCCGCAGATGATCCGCTTCAGATAGAGCTCAAGGGAGATACGCAGCTTCACATCCACGTCATACGCGTTGTAGTGGGTCGTGAAAGGCCGCGCCGCCGCACCACCTGCCTGAAGCTGCAGAAGGGGTGTTTCGACCTCCAGATAGCCAGCGTCGTCGAAATAGTGCCGAACCGCCGTCACGATGCGCGACCGGTTCAGCAGCATTCGCCGCGCTTCCGGGTTCGCGATCAAGTCCAGGTGCCGATGCCGATACCGAAGCTCCTGGTCGGTGAGTCCGCTAAATATCTGCCCGTCCTTTTCTTTCCCAAGCGGCAGCACTTCAAGTGCCTTGCTCAGCACGACGAGCGACCGGGCATGGATCGACTTCTCAGCCGTCTTCGTGCGGAAAAGCTCGCCATGAACGCCGATATGGTCGCCGATGTCGAGCAGGTTGAAAAGCTCCCACTCGGTTTCCGTCAGGTCGTCCTTCTTGAAATAGACCTGGATGCGCGCGTCCCCGTCGCTGATGTGGGCGAAGCCAGCCTTGCCCATCAGCCGATAGGAGGCGACTCGGCCCGCGAATTTAACCGTCTCACCCTCGAGCCCGTCGAAGCGATCCAGCATCTGCTGTGCGGATCGGGTTCTGTCGAACCGTTCGTTTTGATAAGGATCGTGGCCGAGCTCGCGCATGCGCGCCAGCTTGTCCAGACGGATTTCGCGGATCGTCTTTTCTTCGCTCATGGATGGGCGGCAAGTTTACTTTGAATCCGCCTCCCTGAAACGAAAGAAGGCCCCAATCCATGGGGCCTTTGTGGGGGCTAGTGGAAGAAGCCGTTTATCCGCCGCCGATGCCTGTACCCGTGCCGATGGCGCTCCCCACCTCCTTGGGAATCAGCACGATATCCACGGTGTGGATGATCCCGTTCGACGCAGCTTGGTCGGGGGTCGTGACCTTCGCCCCGTTCAAGTGAAGACCGTCGTCTTTAACGGCGACGGCTACCGTCTCGCCCTGCAGCGTCTTCGGCGTCAAGCCATCCGTCAGGTCCGTCGACTTCAACGTGCCGGACAGAACGTGGTAGAGAAGCACCTTCTTCAGGAGCTTCGGATCGGCGGTCAGCTTGTCCAAGACAGCCTTCGGCACCTTCGCGAAGGCATCGTCGCTTGGGGCGAGGATCGTGTAAGTCTGTGTTGAGCCAGGTACAGCCTTCAACGTGTCCTTCAATCCCGCCGTGTCGATGAGCTTGGTGAGCGTTTTGAAGTTTTGACCGGCCGCGATCGTGTCGTACAGATCGGCCGGCTGCTTGTCAGGTGGCGTTTGCTGGGCATTCGCGCTAAACGCCAATGCGGCGAGCAACGCAAATCCTGCGATGAGTCTCTGAACTTTCATGTATCTCCCCTTTGCAGGCCGAAGTCGACCTACATAGTGTTGAGACACCTATCGCAAGGCAGGTCGTTCTTAGGCGGCTGTCAGCCGATTCACGGACAAAAAACCCCCGAACAATTACCGGGATTGGGGCGAAGCGGATTTCCAACGGCGGCGAACGCAAGGCGGAGTCCCTCCCAGACTAGGCCCAGGTATTGACATTCACTGGATTTGCCTTACATAATCTCGGTTCGTCGGGCGCTTGCGCCTGGCAGAATTTACGCTGAGGAGGCGCTTCCGGGTTCGAAAGATACCTTTGAGTTAATCAGGCAACTGAAGAACGCCCGGGAAAGTGTGCCCTCTCGCGTGAAATCGAGAGGGTTTTTTGTTGATGAGACCCTCGCGAAGACGAACAGAATGAGAGGAATGAATGCCGACAGTTAACCAACTGGTGCGAAAGGGCCGATCGGCCCCGAAGGTGAAATCGAAGTCGCCCGCGCTTAAGAGCAATCCGTTCAAGCGCGGCGTATGCACCGTCGTGCGTACCGTCACGCCGAAGAAGCCGAACTCGGCTCTCCGAAAGGTGGCCCGTGTGCGTCTCACGAACGGAATCGAGGTCACCGCCTATATTCCGGGCGAAGGCCACAACCTTCAGGAGCACTCGGTGGTTCTCGTCCGCGGCGGTCGTGTGAAAGACCTGCCCGGCGTTCGCTACCACATCGTTCGCGGTACCCAGCAAACCGCTGGCGCCTCGAAGCGCATGCAAGGCCGTTCGAAGTACGGAACGAAGCGGCCCAAGAAGGCGGCCAAGTAAGGCTTTCCAGGGACTAAACGAAATATGCCACGAAAAGGACCCGCAACAAAGCGACTGATTCTTCCCGATCCGATCTACGGCTCGGAAATGATCCAGCGGTTTATCAACCGCATGATGGTAGACGGCAAGAAGGTGACCGCCGAGAGAATTTTCTACGGCGCCATGAAGATTGCCGAAGAGAAGGCCGGAGTGCCGGGCATCGAGATTTTCGAGAAGGCCCTGCAGAACGCGATGCCGGTCGTCGAAGTACGCCCGCGACGCGTCGGAGGCCAAACCTATCAGGTCCCGATGGAAGTTCGCCCGGAGCGTCGTCGAACCCTCGCTCTGCGCTGGCTCATCGGCCAGGCTCGGAAGCGAAGCGGTAAGACGATGATCGACCGCTTGAGCTCGGAGTTGCTTGATGCATACAACAACACCGGCGCCACCATCAAGAAGCGTGAGGATACGCATCGAATGGCGGAGGCTAACAAGGCCTTCGCCCACTATAGATTCTGATAATAAAACTGAGGAAGAGCAATGCCCCGTAGTCACCCACTAGATCTCGTTCGGAACATCGGTATCGCCGCGCACATCGACGCCGGAAAGACCACAACCACCGAGCGCATCCTCTACTACACCGGTAAGACCCACAAGATCGGTGAAGTCCACGAAGGCGCAGCCACGATGGACTGGATGGAGCAAGAGCAGGAGCGAGGTATCACCATCACCTCCGCTGCCACGAGCTGCTTCTGGAAGGGTTCTCAGGGCGACAAGCCGGAACACAAGATCAACATCATCGACACGCCGGGCCACGTCGACTTCACCGTCGAAGTGGAACGATCCCTGCGCGTCCTCGATGGCTGCGTTGCGGTGTTCTGTGCGGTCGGTGGCGTTCAGCCCCAGTCCGAAACGGTTTGGCGACAAGCCAACAAGTACGGCGTTCCGCGAATCATCTACATCAACAAGATGGACCGCCTCGGCGCGGACTTCTTCACCGTCGTCGGACGTGTGAAGGAGCGCCTCGGCGCGAACGCTGCTCCTATCCAGATCCCCATCGGCGCAGAGTCGCAGTACCTCGGCTACGTGGACCTCATCACCATGAGAGCCTCCGTATACGACACCGACGACGACAAGGGCAAGACGTTCCGCGAGATCGACGTCCCGGAGAACATGCAGGCTCAAGCTGCCGAATGGCGCGAGAAGCTGATCGAAGCTATCTCCGACTTCGACGACTCGATCATGGAGCGCTTCCTGGAAGGTGGCGACATCTCCGAAGCCGATATCCGAGCGGCGCTTCGAAAGGGCACGATCGCCAATAAGATCGTCCCGATCATCAGCGGCTCGTCCTTCAAGAACAAGGGCGTGCAAGCGATGATCGATGCGGTCGTCGACTACCTGCCGTCTCCGTTGGACGTTGGCGGAGTCAAGGGTGTCAACCCGCGATCGGAAGAGGTCATCGAGCGAACCCCGGACGACAAGCAGCCGTTCAGCGCACTGGCGTTCAAGATCGCTGCCGACAAGTTCGTCGGTCGCTTGACCTACATCCGCGTCTACTCGGGCATGCTGAAGAAGGGAAGCCCTGTCGCCGTCACGTACCGCGACCCGCAGACCAACGACTTCCGCACCCGAACGGAGCGCGTCGGACGCATCCTGGAAATGCACGCGAATAGCCGCAACGACATCGACGAGGTGTTCGCTGGTGAGATCGTGGGCGTTATCGGTCTGGGCGACGTCAATACCGGTCACACGGTTTGCGACGAGAACAACCTGATCGCTCTTGAGTCGATCAAGTTCCCCGAGCCGGTCATCCAGATCGCCGTCGAGCCGAAGTCGAAGGCCGACCAGGAGAAACTGGGCACGTCGCTCCAGCGTCTCGCTCAGGAAGACCCGACGTTCCGCGTGTTCACCGATCCTGAGAGCGGTCAAACGATCATCTCGGGCATGGGTGAGTTGCACCTGGAAATCATCGTCGACCGCTTGAACCGAGAGTTCGGCGTTCAGGCGAACCAGGGCAAGCCGCAGGTTGCCTACCGCGAGACGGTTCGAACCCAAGCCAAGGGCGAAGGCCGATTCATCCGCCAGACGGGTGGTTCCGGTCAGTACGGCCACTGCTGGATCACGATCGAGCCGCTTCCCGTTGGCACGGGCTTCCAGTTCGAGAACAAGGTCGTCGGTGGTTCGATTCCCAAGGAGTACATCCCGGCCATCGAAAAGGGTGTCCGCGAAGCGCTCACTGCGGGCGTTCTCGCCGGTTACCCGGTCGTAGACGTGAAGGTAGTCCTCCTCGAAGGTAGCTACCACGAAGTGGACTCGAACGAAAACGCCTTTAAGCAGGCCGGAATCCTCGCTTTCAAGGAAGCGATGAAGAAGGCCAACCCGGTCATCAAGGAGCCGATCATGCACGTGGAGGTCACCACCCCCGAGCAGAACGTCGGCGACGTCGTCGGCGACATCAACAGCCGCCGAGGCCGGATGGAAGGCATGGAGCCCGCGATGGGTGGCGTGACGATCGTCAACGCCCACGTCCCGCTCTCCGAGATGTTCGGATACGTCACCACGCTCCGCTCGCTCACCCAGGGCCGAGCTCAGCCGAACGTGACGCCGTCGCACTACGAGGAAGTCCCCGGCAACGTCGCTACGGAAATCGTCGCGAAGGCCCAGGGCGGACGCTAAACAGTCCTGCAAAGGGCGGTGAGCCGAAAAGGCTCACCGCCCTTTTTGTTTATAAAATTCGGCTTCGCCGGATAGAGTCCTAACGTATTGCGGGAAGCGTGCCCTGGACGGTAGAATATTCGATTGTCGTTAACCCCTCCGTGTGGTTGGGGTGAGACCGAAATCGGGCGACGGGTCGCCCTCCCTAACCACAAGGACTTAGAAAAAGAATATGGCACGAGCTAAATTTGAAAGAACTAAGCCGCACGTCAACATTGGCACTATCGGCCACGTCGACCACGGCAAGACGACACTGACCGCCGCTATCACCGGCGTGCTTCAGAAGATGGGCCTGGCGCAAGCGCGAAAGTACGACGAGATCGACTCCGCGCCGGAAGAGAAGGCTCGCGGCATCACGATTAACATTTCGCACCAGGAGTACGAGACGAAGGCTCGGCACTACGCCCACGTCGACTGTCCTGGCCACGCCGACTTCATCAAGAACATGATCACCGGTGCGGCCCAGATGGACGGCGCGATCCTCGTCGTCGCCGGTACGGACGGCCCGATGCAGCAGACTCGCGAGCACATCCTGCTCGCCCGTCAGGTCGGCGTTCCTTACATCGTGGTCTTCATCAACAAGGTCGACCAGGTTGACGATCCCGAACTGATCGAGCTCGTCGAGATGGAAATCCGTGAGCTTCTGAGCAAGTACGGTTTCGACGGCGACAACACCCCGATCATCAAGGGTTCCGCCCGCAAGGCGCTGGACCAGGTCGAGTCGGGCAACGTCGATCTCGAAAGCGACGCCATCAAGCCGATCCTCGAGCTGATGGACTCGGTTGACTCGTGGATTCCGACTCCGGAGCGCGACAAGGACAAGCCGTTCCTGATGGCCGTCGAAGACGTCTTCACGATCACCGGTCGCGGTACGGTTGCGACGGGTCGCGTCGAGCGCGGTCAGCTCAAGTCGATGGAAGAAGTGGAGATCGTCGGTCTTTCCGAAGCTCCCCGCAAGACGGTTTGCACCGGCGTCGAGATGTTCCGCAAGACTCTCGACTACTGCGAAGCTGGCGACAACGTCGGCCTTCTGCTCCGCGGCGTGGAGCGAACCTCTATCGAGCGCGGCATGGTCGTCTGCAAGCCCGGTTCCATCAAGCCTCACCGCAAGTTCAAGGCTGAGGTTTACGTCCTTTCGAAGGAAGAGGGCGGACGGCACACCCCGTTCGTCACGGGCTATCGCCCGCAGTTCTTCTTCCGCACGACGGACGTGACCGGTACGCTGGCACTGCCGAACGGCGTCGAGATGGTCATGCCTGGTGACAACATCACCATGGACATCGAGCTCATCGAAGGCAAGCCGATCGCTATCGAGCAGGGTTCGAAGTTCTCGATCCGTGAGGGTGGCCGCACCGTCGGCGCCGGCACGATCATCGGCATTACGGACTAACTCGGTTCCGAACGAAAAGATTGGCCCTTGGTCTTGCGACCGAGGGCCAATCTGCTTTTAAGCCCTGCGAATCGTGAGCGCCAAGCCCCTGCCAGATGTACGTGGTATCACAAGAAAGCGGCGTTATACTTCGTGCATGCGCGTACTTACTTGCATTGGCTGCGTAGGCATTCTCGCCTTGGGGTTCGCCCAGGGCCGTCAGGAGAGAAAGTTTAATCTCGGGGCAAAGCGAAACCAGCCCACCCCCTCCGTCAGAAAAATGACCACGGCCCAGGCGCGTGCCGCGATCAATAAGGTTCTGACACCCTACAAATACAACGGTCCCATCGGTGCCGGCCCCTACCTGAACGCACGCACGCCCTGGATCGATGAGGCCAACGCCGATTTCTACCACCCGGGACGTTGGGACACCACGTACAACAGCGTCTTCTGCGAATCCATTCACCAGGTCGGTTCGACGCCCAGCGAGTGGGACGGAACGGTCGGCTACGTCAAGTTCACCCCTCCGGCAGCAGGGAAGTACCTGATCCTTACCCACTTCACCGGCTACAAGGCCGTCTGCAACGTCCGCGGTCCCTGGGGAACATCCAGCGGCACGACGCAAGCGACTTCCGACGATGGCCTCGTGACCACGCTGTATACCGCGACAAATACGACCCCCCTGAATTTCACGTTCAGCTTCGCCAGCCAGACCAACCAAGAGACGATGGGCTACTGGTACGGGACCGAGTTCATCAAGATCTAGGGCTCGGGTACAATATCGTGTTCGTCGAGAGGTTGGGGCCAATAGCCGTTGGCCTGTTATTCGCGACGGAGAACCGTAGGGCTTCGCCCTTACCAACAAAAGGCAAAAATGAAAGTAAGAATTAGACTACGCGCATACGATCACCGCACGATCGACCAGTCGGCGGAGAAGATCACCGAGACCGCCAAGCGAACCGGCGCCCGCGTCAGCGGACCGATCCCGCTCCCCACGAACATCCGGCGCTTCTGCGTCATCCGAGGCCCGCACATCGACAAGGAGTCGATGGAGCACTTCGAGCTTCGAACCCACAACCGGCTCATCGACATCCTCGAGCCGACGAACAAGACGATCGACGCCCTGATGCGACTCGACCTGCCCAGCGGCGTCGACATCGAAATCAAGTCGGCTTAGTTAAGAATTCCAAAGCGGCGGCCTTGCGAAAGCAGGCCGCCGCTTTTTTCATTTCAGGCTCTGCTAACCTCAGGAGAGTCATGGGCACTGAATTCGACCTCCTTATCGACGGCTTCGGCCACGACCGAATCGCCAACCAGCTTTGGCTCAAGTACCTCGACGACAAGGGCCTGGACGCTCCCGACAGGAAGATCTTCCAGCACATCCTCGCCGCGTCGGACGCGTGGCTGCAACGGATCGAAGGCAAGTCTCCCACCGCCCCTCCCATCTTCGACATCACCCAAGCCAAGATGGACGAGCTCCACGACGGCTGGGTCCAGGCACTCAAGAAGGGCGAAAACCCAGTGATCTCCTACACCCGATTCACTGGCGAGCCCGGACGCCAGACCCTCACCCAGATCGCCCACCACGTCGTTGACCATGGAACGTATCACCGCGGGGAGCTAAGGGGCCTTTGCCGAGCCAGGAGCGAAGAGGACTTCCCGGAGACGGGCATCATCGGCTACTACATGCATTTCAAACCCGCTTCATAAAATTCTCATAACTTTGCCGAACAATGCCCGTGCATTCGAGGTGAAGCGATGAAGCGTAAGGATATTGCAACGATGGCTGGCCTCACGGCCAGCATCACGTTTGTCGTGGCGGCAGGACGCCAAGCCCCGCCCCCACCGCTGGGGGCGCCCCTCCCAGGGCTAACCCCCGCCAACCGAGCCGCGTTCAACGATGGCCTTGCTGCCTTCCAGGCCCCCGAAGAAATCCTCGATGGTCTCGGTCCGGTTTTCAACGGAGTCTCCTGCGTCCAATGCCACGCCTCCGGCGCCCCCGGCGGAGCCGCAACGAATACCACCGTGGCAAGGGTCACAAGAATCGGCGGAGTCAGGAACGGCAAATACTCGGACCTCGAAGAAGAGGGAGGCCCCGTCATCCAAGCCCGGTCCTTGCGCGAGTTCATCCCCAACTATCCGATTCCCAAAGAGGTCGTATCCGCCGACGCGAAGTACGTCTCGCGAAGGATGACGACGCCGCTCTTCGGAGCAGGCCTCATCGAAGCCATCCCTGCTTCCACGATCCTCGCTCGCACCCACGCCGCCATTCCCGACGGCATCCACGGCGTGGCAAATATGGTCGTCAACCTGGATACGAACCAATTGGAGGTCGGCCGGTTCGGATGGAAGGCGCAGCACGCCGCCCTTCACGATTTCGCCGCCGATGCCTACTTGAACGAAATGGGCATCACAAGCGCACTGTTCCCGACCGAAAACAAGCCCCAGGGCAAGCCGATCCCGCCCGAAGCCGACCGCGTGGCCGACCCGGAAGACAACGACGGCGATGTCGAGAAATTCACCGCGTTCATGCGGTTCCTCGCTCCACCTCCGCGAAGTAAGCCCGCTAACGACCCTGCCGTCATGCGCGGAGAGCAGCTTTTCACGTCGATTGGCTGCGCTAACTGCCACGTTCCATCGATGAACACCGGGCCAAACGCCATCGCCGCCCTTGCCAACAAGGCCGTTCCTCTTTACTCCGACTTGCTCCTCCACCACATGGGCGCGGGTCTCGCCGACGGCATCATCCAAGGTCTGGCGACAGGCGATCAATATCGCACCGCGCCCCTCTGGGGCCTCTCGCGCCGCCACTTCTACCTCCACGACGGAAGAGCCACCACCTTCGACGCCGCCATCGGCCAGCACAGTGGGGAAGCCTCCGCCGCAAGCTCCCGGTACTTCGGCCTCAAACCCGCCGACCGAACCGCCTTCCAAGCCTTCCTAGGCAGCCTTTAGGCACATGGAACAGCAAAAAGAAAGCGCAGGGTCAGAGGGGATAGGCCACATTTGGCAAAGGAGAGCTGACATGCCAAGAGGAGACAAGAGCAAGTACACGGACAAACAGAAGCGCCAAGCCGAACACATAGAGGAAGGCTATGAGAAGCGGGGCGTCTCAAAGAAAGAATCTGAAAGCCGGGCTTGGGCCACTGTCAACGCCGTGAGTGGCGGAGGCAAAAAGTCCGGCTCGGGCCGAGGAAAGGCCGAGAACCACGAGCCTATGCGAAAGGGCGGCCAGAAGAGTCACTCACGAAGCGAGGCGGCCAAGAAAGGCTGGGAAACACGCCGCCGCAACGCAAAGTAAACTCGCGAAATCGATCCCTCGACGGGCCCCACCCGTTGAGGGAAGTCAGAAGGAAACACCAGGACCTATTGCCATGCCCGCGTAGGCGTTGACTTTTCCACACTCCTAGGGGTACATTTTCTCGTCGGCTCAATGAGCCTACAAGTTCGTCGGCTTCTAGCCGGAGGCGAGAGTCGCCCCCAAACCTGGGGCAACGACCGCACCGAACGCCTCGACAGGCAGTCGAAGCTGAACGAATACCGATCGATAAACGGTGCATCTTCGTGCCTTCGGCACGTCGACGCCCCTAAGGAGTTGCAATGATTCCAGGCATCCTGGGAACGAAAATAGGTATGACTCACCTCTTCACGGAAGAGGGGAAAATGGTGCCGGTAACCGTCATTCAGGCGGGACCGGTTTATGTGACGCAGATCAAGACTGAGGAGACGGATCAATACAATGCCGTCCAGGTCGGCTTCGGCGAGGCCAAGGAAAAGCATCTCACTTTTCCGAAGTACGGCCATCTGAAGAAAGCCGGCGTCAATAAGAATCTGCGCCACCTGAAGGAGTTTCGCGTGAGCGAGACGGCCGGTATCGAGCTGGGTCAGGAATTCAAGGCCGACGTCTTCGCCGAGGGCGAGGATGTTACGGTCACCAGCAAGAGCAAGGGCCGCGGCTTCGCAGGCGGCGTCAAGCGCCACCACTTCAAGGGCCAGCACATGACCCACGGCTATATGACCCACCGCCGACCGCTCTCGAGCGGTGCGACCGGTCCCCAGCGCGTCTTCAAGGGCGTCAAGAAGCCGGGCCATATGGGCGACGCGACCGTGACCCAAAAGGGCCTTAAGGTCGTGAAAGTGGACACGGAGCGAAATCTGATTCTCGTCGATGGCAGCGTGGCCGGTCCGAATGGCACGCTCGTAGTCATTAACAAGGCGGCGAGGTAAGCGAAATGTCATCCATCGAAGTAAAAGATAAAAGTGGAAAGAAGGTCGGCACTCACGAGGTCTCCAAAGCGATCTCCGAAGCCAATCCTTCCATTAGCACCGTCCACCGAACCGTAGTCGCCGAAGAGGCGAACAAGCGCCAGGGTACGCAAAAGACCAAGACGCGAAGCGAGGTTCGAGGCGGCGGCCGCAAGCCGTACAAGCAGAAGAAGACCGGTAACGCCCGCCAGGGTTCTATCCGATCTCCTCACTATGCGCACGGCGGTATGGCTCTCGCCCTCACCCCCCGCGACTACGAAAAGAAGGTCAACAAGAAGGAACGAAGAGCGGCGATCCTCGGCGCGCTGAACCAGAAGGTTCAGGCCGGCGATCTCTCCGTTGCCGATTCGATCAACTTTGCTGAGGCGAAGACGAAGCAGGCGACCGACATGCTCAAGGCATTCGGTCTGGACAATGTCCGGCGAGTCCTCATCATCCTTCCGACCTACGACGAAACGACTTACAAGAGCTTCCGAAACATCCCGACGGTTACCGTGCGCACCGCGCCGGCATCCACGGCTGGAGGCTCCGAGGCGGCTAAGACCGCTGCGTTCTCCGCCCGCGACGTCATGGTCGCGCACAAGGTTCTCATCGCGAAGGACGCTCTAGCCAAGATCGAGGAGGTTTGGGCGAAGTGAAGAACCCGCACGATATCATCGTCGCCCCTCACATTACGGAGCGTTCCGCGGCTATGTCCTACGGCGATCCGAGCGTGAAGGAAGAAAAGGATCTCGTTCGCAAGTACACGTTCATCGTGGCGAAGAGCGCGAACAAGATCGAAATCAAGCAGGCTCTCGAAGCGATCTACAACGCCGGTAAGAAGAAGGGCGAGACCATCTCTATCGAGTCGGTCCGCACCATCAAGGTTCTCGGCAAGAAGCGACGTCGAGGCCAGAAGAGCACCGGCTACGAGCCCGACCGCAAGAAGGCGATCGTGACTCTCGCCAAGGGCCAGATGCTCGAGGATTACGGAGTCTAAGATGCCTACAAGACAATACAAACCGACGTCCCCCGGCCGTCGCTTCATGATCACCGGCACCTACTCGGAGATCACGAAGGGCAAGCCGGAAAGGAAGTTGACGAAAGCCAAGCCGAAGAGCGGCGGCCGCAACAGCAGCGGACGCTTGACCTCCGGTAACCGTGGCGGCGGCAACAAGACTCGCTACCGAATCATCGACTTCAAGCGGAACAAGGACGGCGTCGTGGCGAAGGTCGCCGCGATCGAATACGATCCCAACCGCACATGCCGAATCGCGCTCCTCCACTATCTCGATGGTGAGAAGCGCTACATCCTGGCCCCCAAGGGTCTGGAAGTCGGCGCGCGGGTTCAGAGTGGGGAAGGAGCCGACATCCTCCCCGGCAACGCTCTGCTCCTCAAGCAGATTCCGCTCGGTACGCTCGTTCATAACATCGAGCTCCAGCCCAACCGTGGAGGCCAGATGGTCCGCGCGGCGGGCACGGCGGCCCAGGTCATGGCGAAGGAAGGCATGTATGTCACCCTCCGTCTGCCCAGCGGCGAGATGCGCATGGTGCACAACACCTGCCGCGCAACCGTCGGCGAGGTCGGCAATGCCGAGCATGAGAACGAATCGATCGGTAAGGCCGGTAAAAACCGTGGCCTTGGTCGAAAGCCGCACGTTCGCGGCGTCGTAAAGTCTCCTCGAGACCACCCACATGGTGGTGGTGAGGCGAAATCGCCGGTCGGACGCCGTAAGGGTCCGGTCGACCGATGGGGCAACAAGGCTCTCGGTGAAAAGACTCGACACAACAAGCGGTCGAACAAGTTCATCGTTCGCAGGAGGAACGGCTAGCGCGGGGCGCAGGATTAAAGGATTGAGGATTGGAGGATTAGGAATCCCCGATCCTTCAGTCCTCAATCCCCAATCCTGCCCCTGGCAAGTGCACTGCCCCCCGGGAAACCGGGGAAGGTTAACACAGGAGAAAAATGGCAAGAAGCTTAAAGAAAGGGTTCTTTGTGGACGATCACCTGATGAAGAAGGTGATCGATCTGAACACGAAAGGCGAGCGCAAGCTGATCAAAACTTGGTCGCGGCGCTCGACGATCACGCCGGACTTTGTCGGGCATACATTCGCGGTTCACGATGGACGCAAGCACGTTCCGGTATTGGTGACGGAAAACATGATCGGGCACAAGCTCGGCGAGTTCGCACCAACCCGCACGTTCCGCGGCCACGCGGGTCAACTGGCAGAGCGGGGCGCCAAGCTCCGGTAAAGGCGAGAAAATGGAAGTCAAAGCAGTCGGAAAATATATGAGGGTCCAGCCGCGAAAGGTTCGCATCATTGCGGATCAGGTGCGCGGCCGCAACGCCGTGCACGCCGCCGCGTTGCTGCAGTTCCACAAGAGCAAGTCGGCCCACTTGCTTCGTAAGATTTTGGTGAGCGCGATCGCGAACGCGGCCGAAAACCACGGCCTGTCGGCAGACACGCTCAACATCTCCGCCATCACCGTCGACGAAGGACCTCGCCTCAAGCGAATGCAGGCCCGCGCGATGGGACGAGGCAACCGCATCGTCAAGAAGACGAGCCACATCACGGTCGTCGTCGAAGACGTCGAGCCGGTGAAGGCAGTCAAGCCGCACGGCACAAAGGCTAAGCCGCGACCGACGTTCGCCGCCGCGCCGAAGGGCAAGGGCAAGGCGAAGAAGGCCGACGAGGCCAAGGTCGAAGCCGCACCAGTCATTGAGGAAGCTTCCGTCGAGGAAGTAACCGCAGCGCCGGTCGAAGAGGCCACGCCCGTAGTCGAGGAGACGGCCCCCGTCGCCGAGGCTGAGGCGCCTGCCGAAGAAACCGAATCCACGCCGGAGGCTGAAGCCGCCGGTGAAGAAACTAAGGAGAACAGCTAACCGTGGGTCAGAAAATCCATCCCGTCGGCCTACGAGTCGGCGTCATCCGTGGCTTCGATAGCCATTGGTATTTCAATAAGAAGGGCTACGGTCCGGCTCTGCTGCAGGACCACAAGATCCGGCAGTTCATCAAGAGCCGCGTCGGCCTCGGCAACGTTTCCCGCGTCGAGATCGAGCGCGCCGCGAACCGAGTGAAGGTCACCATCTTCACCGCTCGCCCCGGCGCGATCATCGGCCGCGGTGGTAAGGGTATCGACGAGCTGACGGACGTTCTTAACCGAATGGTCCGCCGCACCGATCCCACCAACGTCGTCCAGGTCAACGTCACCGAAGTCCGCCAGCCCGAGCTCGATGCCCAGCTGGTCGCCGAGAACATCTGCCAGCAGCTCGAAAAGCGAATTTCGCACCGCCGCGCCATGCGGCAGGCGATGACCCGCTGCATGCGCATGAATGGTCGCGGAATCAAGGTCCAAGTCTCCGGTCGTCTGGGTGGAGCGGAAATCGCTCGCACCGAAGGCGACAAGGTTGGCAAGATCCCGCTTCACACCCTCCGCGCGGACATCGACTACGGCGTAGCCGTCGCGAACACCGTCTACGGATCGGTTGGCTGTAAGGTCTGGATCTACAAGGGTGAAGTCCTCCCCGAGCGAAAGCTCAGAGAGATGGAAGCCTCCACTCCTCCCAATCGCCGACGCGATCGCGACTACCACGAGCAGGAGCCCACACAGGCGTTCGCTTCGACTCAGACCGAGTTGACCCCGGCCCCCACCCCGAGCCCTGCGCCCACTCCGGCTCCGGCTCCCGCTCCGGCCCCCGAAGCGGAAGCCGCTCCGACCACCAACCCCGGAGGAGAAGCGTAAATGTTAATGCCCAAGCGCGTTAAAGATGGCCGCCGCAAAATGCACCGCGGCCGAATGAAAGGAATCGCCACCCAGGGAAATCGAATCTCCTTCGGCGAATACGCGATCGTTTCCCTGGAGCCGGCCTGGATCACCAGCCGCCAGATCGAAGCTGCCCGTATCGCCATGACCCGCCACATCAAGCGTGGTGGAAAAGTCTGGATTCGAATCTTCCCCGACAAGTCCTACACCAAGAAGCCTCTCGAAACCCGTATGGGTAAGGGTAAGGCTCCCGTCGAGGGCTGGGTAGCCGTCGTGAAGCCCGGACGCGTGCTCTTCGAAATGGCCGGTCCTCCCGAGGAACTGGCGAAGGAAGCCATGCGCCTTGCGATCTTCAAGCTTCCGATCAGGTGCAAATTTATGACCAAGCGGGATTTCGAAGCGATCCCCGCGTCCACGGAAACGGCGGAGACGGCCGAGTAAACAAATGAAAGATATTAAGACCTCTGAATTGCGCGACAAGTCCGTTCCGGATCTTGAGCAGATGGTGGAGCAGGAGCGCGCGGCCCTCTATAAGGCCCGTCGCGACCTCGTGTTCCGACAAATGACGGACACCGCGAGCTTGAAGGTTCGCCGCCATAACATCGCCCGGATCATGACTCTGATCGCCGAGAAGAAGCGAGGTAACGCGTAATGGCTAAGAAGGCAGAAGCCCCCAAGGCCACCGCTCCCGCAGCGCCCGCCGAACCCCGATCGTTCCGCAAGACCCGACAGGGCATCGTCGTCTCCACCAAGATGGAGAAGACGGTCGTCGTCGAGATCGAGCGGCGCGTCCAGCACCCGATCTACGGCAAGGTCGTCCAGCGAACTAAGAAGTTCAAGGCCCATGACCTGATCGGCTGCGACGAAGGCGATCGAGTAGAGATCATGGAAACCCGCCCCATCAGCAAGGATAAGCGATGGCGCGTCACACAAATTCTGGAGAAGGTTAAGTAACCATCCCCGTCCCAAGCCTCCCTCCCGAGAACCGGGAGATGGCCTCTGGAAAAGGATAACAAGCAATGGTACAGCAATTTACAAGGCTCAAGGTGGCCGACAACTCTGGAGCACGCGACGTCATGTGTATTCGCGTCATGAAGGGCTCCCAACCGCGCTACGGCACGGTTGGAGATGTCATCGTGGCTTCGGTCAAGGTCGCTACTCCGAACATGCCGGTCAAGAAGGGCGACGTCATCAAAGCCGTCATCGTCCGCACGAAGCGCGCCGTCCGCCGGGCCGATGGATCGACCCTCCGGTTCGACGACAACGCCTGCGTCGTGATCAACCCCAACAATATGGAGCCGCGCGGAACGCGCATCTTCGGCCCGGTCGCTCGCGAACTCCGCGATAAGAACTTCATGAAGATCGTTTCGCTCGCCCCGGAGGTTCTCTAATGCCTACCAAGGCCGAACTTAAGTTAAAAGCGCAGAACATCAAGTTCAAGGTTCGCCGAGGCGATACCGTCATGATCATCTCCGGCAAGGATAAGGGCGAGATCGGCTTCGTGGCTGCGGTCGCCCCCAAGGAGCAGAAGGTCATCGTTCTCAAGAACAACGACGAGAACCCCGACCAGCCGCTCCCCCTCAACGCCGCGATCAAGCACCGAAAGGCGCGAACCCAAGGCGAGAAGAGCGCTCGAATCAAGATTCCGGTACCGATCCACATCAGCAACGTGATGGTGATCGACCCCAAGACCAACCAGCCCACCCGTGTCGGCCGAAAGAAGGAAGACGGGAAACTGGTCCGCTACGCCAAGAAGAGCGGAGAAATCCTGGTCGAGGTCAAGGAAGGTAAGTAGTAATGGGTAAATGGTAAATAGCCGTCCGGCCACTTACCATTTACAATTCGCTACTTTCCAGTAAATAGCGCCTGGTCAGCAATCAGGCAAAGGAAAATCCAATGGCAAGAAAAGAAAAAGATACAGAAGGCGCCGTTACAACCCTGCCGAAGCCGCGCCTCCGAGAGAAGTACGCGAAAGACGTCTCGCCGAAGCTCAAAGAGCAGTTCGGCTACAAGTCGGTGATGCAAATCCCCCGACTTGAGAAGATCGTCATCAACATGGGCACGGGTACCGGCGAAAAGGACCCCAAGCACCTGGAGAACTCGATCCGCGACATGACCCTCATCTCGGGTCAGAAGCCGATCGTCACCACCGCCAAGAAGGCCATCTCGAACTTCAAACTCCGAGAAGGCATGAAGGTTGGCTGCAAGGTCACTCTTCGAGGAGACCGCGCCTACCACTTCTTCGATAAGCTCGCCACCGTCGTCCTCCCCCGTATCCGCGACTTCCAGGGTCTGTCGCCCAAGTCGTTCGACGGACGAGGCAACTACGCGCTCGGCCTCAAAGAGCAGCTCGTCTTCCCGGAGATCCCCTACGACACCTTCGACCGCATCCGCGGTATGGACATCGTGATCTGCACCACCGCGAAGAACGACGACGAAGCCCGCGTCTTCCTCAAGGAAATGGGCCTCCCGATCCGAGACAAGTAAGAAACAAAGAAAAGCCCCCTGCGAGTGATCGCAGGGGGCCTTTCTTTGTTTAGGATTGAGGATTCAAGGATTAAGGATTGGGAAGAACCGTCCCCCAATCCTTAAAATCCTCCTAATCCTTCAATCCTGCTCTGGCTTTCCGCCTGCGGAAAGCCAGAGCCAATCCTGCCCCCAGTGCCAACATCGAAGCTGGCTCAGGAACCGGAGCCGCCGTACCGGCCCAAGACAGACCGTAAGTCTCGCTCGCGCCGTCGTTCGAAAGATCGTACCGAGCGCCCAGGTAGTTCACCCGCAGCCCGTACATCCCCGTCCCCGGCAGGAGGATCGAGAAGTGCTCGGTGTTGATGAACGCCGCGTCCGACTTCGCCACGAGCGTCGAGAAGATGCCGCCCGTTATGGTGTAAAGCTCCAGGTCCAGGTTCGAGAACTTGAGATCCGGAGCGACCATCGTTCCGTCCGCGTTGATCGACGTGAACTCGCGATGAACGAACCAGTTCAGCGTCGCCGTGAACGTCGAACCACCCAGAAGGGCATCCGTGAAGAAATAGTCGTTGGGCGCGCTCGCCGTGACCTTGCCGAAGTCCCAACCTGTCTTCTTGATCGAGCCGCCGCCCAAACCCGCCACGTCGGTCGTACCCGTCGTATAGACGTTGAACGCCGAACTCAGGTTAAGCTGACCGGCGCCCTGCGCGAAGTCCAGCGCTTGAGTCGTCAAGATGCTGCCATCGCCCTGCACCGTCTGCCCGTTGTTCCAACCCGCCAACTTGTCCGCCGACGTCTGCAACACCGACTTCACGACACGCGCGTCGATGGAGTTGCCACCGCCGAAGAGCGCCTTGCCCGCGTCGACGATCAACCCCGCGCTGCCCGCCACGGTCGGAGCGGCGAAGCTCGTTCCCGCCAGGTTCGCGCTATAGAAGTTCGGTCCGCCATCCGCGACGCCGCCCTGGTTGCCGCCTGTAGCGCCTCCATAGTAGGCCAGGGTGAAGTTCTCACCCGGAGCCACGATGTCGATCCGCGCACGGGCGTTAGAAGCTGTGCCGTCGGGACCTGAGTAGCTGCTTGGGCTGCGGCTGGAGAAGTTCGAGACGGCGTTGTAGCTTGGGCTCGAAGTGTCCGTCCCCGTCGCGCCGACCGAAATGACGTTGTAACCGCTCGCCATGCCACCGATCGTGTTTGAGCCCGGACCGCTGTTCCCAGCGCTCGCCGTCATCACCTTGTGCGACTGCCAAATCAAACCGTCGATCGACCGCGTAAAGATCGAGTTGCCCGCCGGATCGCTATAGCCCCAACTGCTGTTGATTACATCCGCGGTCTGACCGCCAATGCCGTCCACCATCGCCGTCTTGTAGGGGAAGAGGAAAGCGTTGTTGTTCGACCAGCTAAAACTCAGGGTGAATGGAGAGCCGACCCATGAGGTCGCCACCGCACCGGCCCAAAGGTTCGCGCCATAGGCGATGCCCCGCTGATACTCGCCGCCGCCACCCGTAAGGCGTCCGCCAAGGACCGCTCCGACCCAGGTCGCGTGCCGGTCCGTCTGGCCAAGCTGCGTACCCCCAAATCCAGGAGCGAAGAAGCGGGTCGTCTGGTGAGCCAGCGTCTCATGACCGTTCCAGGGCAAGCCTGCTTCGATATTGGCGATCGTCGCCCGCGTGCCGTTATAGCCGGCCCCATAGAACGTGTTCGCCCCAACCCGGGTGTTGATGTTGATGCCCGAAAACGGATCGGGACCGGAATTCGATGAAACGAAGTCGCCCACGCCACCACCGACTTGAGCGGAAGACAAGCATGCAAAACCTAATGCGAGTGCGCCGATACTGACGCGAAAATGAGTTCTCCTCGAAGCAAGATGCAAAATCATAGTAGTAACCTCTTTGTTTAGTATAAGACAGGACCAGTAATCTTGCCATACTCCCCCGGCCTATCTGAACGGGAACAAATGCAACTTGCTAGCTATGGTTGCAACAACCGGTCCACGAGTTGGGCAGCAACCTCGACACGTTGCTCGTGAGGCCCTTCGAGCAAGACGAACGGACGGTCCTCATCTCCAAGACGCTCTATAAACCGCTCATGCATTGCTAGGCGAATATGCTCCCCGTCCCGATAGCCGTCCTGCTCAAAGGGAATGTGAATGTCGGTGAGAAAGGTCAGGTCATACCCCCGGTCTGCCGCTATTGCCTCGATTTCCGCTGAACGCTCGTGCAAGTACCGCTCGAACCAAATGGAAGTGGCGAAGGCGTCTGTGTCGCAGAACAGGATGCGATTCGCGTCCCGAGCAGCTGCATCTTCGCGTCGCAATTGCTCCTTGGCGATGTGGACAAACTCCCTCGCCGTCCAAGAGCCCTCCTCGCCGCGCCGCAGCTTCTCAATCCAATATTCGCGGCCGTACTCCTCGACCCAAGACGTCTGGTAACGCTCGGCGAGGGCACGAGCCATCGTCGTGGTGCCCGTCGATTCCGCCCCAAGCACGCAGACCCGCTTTACGAAAAACGCCCGCACGCAGGGCTCCAAAAAGCCCAGCGACTCCAGTGGTCGCTCCCGAACCACTGTCCCAGAGCAGGGAACCGCCATCCGTTCCCGATCCACCAAAACATGGTCACAGCCGAGGAACCTGGAGTACGGTCCTCCGTAGTCCTCGGACGTAAACACGACGTCTGGAGCCTTGCCCAAGACGCGAATGGTGTTTTGCGCCCAAAGAAACGAGTCATCGTCTGGCAGATCGTCGTCGATCAAGACCACGTCGCAATCAGGGTGAATCTCACGCAACCAACTGGCCCGCACGAAGCCCGGTATCCCGTATTCCGGCCGGTCGCAAACCATCACGGTAAGCCGCTCGACCTGCGAACGCCCCGTATCGATTAAATACTTGTGACCCCGATGCGGAGGAAGGAACTTGCCAACCACCAGGCCGTGAACCCACTTAGACAAAGGTTCGCTCCAGATCATTCTTGAACGAACGATGCCAAGCAGTGAGGCCAAGGACGCACATGTAGGTGAAAATGGCGTAAAGAACCGCTGTCAAATACAAGTGCTTCACGATGTACATGTAGATTGAAAGTAGGTCCACCACAATCCAAACCCACCAGTTCTCCAGATACTTCTTGGTGATCATGTACTGCGCGATCAGGCTCAGCACGGTGGTAATCGCATCCAGAAATGGCGCGCCATCGTCCACCCCCTTCAAATAAACCGTCATCCCATATGTCGCGATGATGCCAATGACGGCGAGGATTGCCCACTCAACCCTGGGCGTCTTTGAGACATGCAGCTCTTTCTTGTCCTTGCCACCATGCAGCCACCAATACCAACCTAGGAATCCGAGAACGATATAGACAACCTGGAGTCCCGTGTCCGCCCAAAGCCGCTGGCCCACGAAAAGGAAGATAAAGAAAACGTTGTTCGCGATCCCAATCGGCCAGTTCCAAATGTTCTCCTCTACCGTCAGCCAAACGCAAAGCGCCCCCGTGATGAAACCGAAAGTCTCTGTCCAATCGATAGCCGCGTACTGCCGCCAAGTAACGACGGCAAGGGCAGCTGAGAGAATGACGAAGACCGCATAGAAGTAACGCTGCTTCAACTTCGCTCGAAGTCTACAGCAACCCCGACGCACGGGAGTATCCTTTGTCCCGATGACGACCACCCTGCGGAAATGGAAGGCGGTGTTTGCGATCTATTTCCAAGATGGCCTCGCCTACCGGGCCAGCGGCCTCATCTGGATCATCACCGACCTCGTTACCGCCGTCACCATGCCCCTCGTCTGGGCCAAGGCGACCTCGGCCACCGGCATGATCGGCGGCTTCTCTCGCAGCGACTTCGTCCTCTACTACCTCTGCCAATTGTTCCTGGGCTCGTTCATCACCAGCCACATCATGTGGGAGGTCGCCATGGAGATCAAGGAGGGCCAATTCTCGACCCACCTCGTGCGTCCGATCCCCTTCCTCCAATTCAGCTACCTCCGTAACCTCTCGTGGCGCATCATTCGCACCTGCCTCTTCCTCCCGTTCTTCGTGGTCCTCCTCTGGGCGTACCGAAGCTATCTCACGGGCGCCCACGTGGATTTCACTTGGCAGTTCTGGTGCTCCGTCCTCCTTGGCCACTTCGTAAGCTTCACCTTCGTGATGATGATGGCCATGCTCGCCCTGTTCACCCAAGAGGTCATGTCGATCTTCGAGCTCTACTACGTGCCCATGCTGTTCCTTTCGGGACAGCTTTTTCCCATCGCCGTCCTCCCCAGTTGGGCCTCCTTCCTCGCCAGGCTCTTCCCGTTCTACTACACAACCGGCGCCCCCACGGAAATCCTAATCGGACGTGTCAGCGGAGCAGCCGCCAACCACGTCTTGCTGATGCAGCTGGCCTGGATCGTCTTCGCCTACCTCATGGGCAAGTTCCTCTGGACCAAGGGCCTGCGCCACTACTCCGGCGTCGGAATGTAATTTCCAAAAAATTCCGTGAAGAAAGCTCCGCCTCGCCCGGTCTATAGGGGGCAAGTGCGATGGATGAACCTATCTTCCTGCGGGGCAAAAGCTTGACGAGATCGCTCGACGAAGTCGATGCCCGGCTATCCGAGCTGCGCCCCTGGGCGTACCGCTTGGCCCTCGCCATCGTCATCCGGAGCGAGATCGCCGAAGACGTAGCCCAAGAGGCCCTTCTCCGAGCCTTCCGCTCCCGCCGAAAGCTTCAGCACATCGACGATATGAAGGCCTGGCTGCGAAGGGTCGTCATCCGTTGCTCGCTCGACGCCCGGCCGAGGAAAGGCGAAAGCCAACTGAAGGACGAGCAAGCCTCCCCCAGCCAAGACCTCGACAACGTTCTCATCACTCAAATTCTCGCCGAGCTCAACGCCAACGAGCGGGTCGTCCTTGCCCTCGCCTACTTCGAGGGCTTTTCCTACGCGGAGATCGGGGAAGTCCTCGATATCCCTGCCGGTACCGTCGCTTCTCGTCTCAACACCGCACGCGAAGCCTTCCGAAAGCAATGGGGCAACTATGAATCGTGATCCTATCGAAGAGCTGCAAAAGTTCTATGCCGGTCTCTCGGAGGTCGAAGTCCCCGACTTGCCGATCCCCAGAGCCCGCCTAACTGCGTGGACGATCCCCGCCGGCCTTGGCCTTGGCGTCGCCGCAACCCTCGCCGTCGCCCTCATCGTTCCCGCCGCCCCCGGCGCCGAGGCCGAGGGCCAACAAGCCGCCCGGGTCCTCCTGAACCGCCAAATGCAAGCCTACAGCGAACCCGCACCCAACCAGGCCAAAGCCAAGAAAGGAGGGAAGAAGTGGCCATCCCAAGCATGAAAACCTACCAAGTCGCCCTCTTTGGTGGCCTCGGCATCCTCGTTGCTACCGCCATCTTGCCCCAGACCTCGTGGATATTCAAAAACCAGGTCGACCTGCTTTCCAATGGTTGGCAGCTCAACGGAGTAGTCGTTGGCGACGGCGACCCCAACGCCGTTTTCCCCGAGCACATCATGCGCCCCGCTACCTGGTCGGGAACCGGACGCGCCGAGCTGGCGAAGTGGCTGAACCCCATTCCTGGTTCCGACTCCTTCGACATCCGCACGGCCAGAATCCGGGCCTATTGCGAAAGTCATCGCGGCGAAGTCGGCGCATGGGCCCAGCTCGTCCGAACGCTCTCTATCACTGCCGCCCTTCCCTCCGAACATCCGCAACCGCCGGACTCGAAGCACGAGGCATACCTCCGAGAACTTGTCAAAGCCTGCGATCAAGCCGCCCGCCTCGATAGCGACAACGTCTTCTTCCCGTTCACCAAAGCTACCGCCCTCTACCGCCTGGGCGACGAACCCGGATCGTTCCAGGCCCTCCACCAAGCCGGGGAAGCCACGAAGTACGACGACTACACCAACTATGCCGTCGAGACCTTCCGCCAAGCCCTAAACGACACCTACGGCTACCGAGGCAACCTGGTAGGAACTCAAATCCTGGCGATGATCACGTTTCCCCACTTCGCAACATACCGAGCGTTCGTGAAGCGGGTCGCCCAAGAGGCGAGAGCCAAAAAGGACTTCGCCACCCTCGACGCCCTTCTCAGTGTGGGCAGGCATATGGTCCTCCAAACGGACAGTGTCATCGGCGTCTTTGTAGCACGAACCGTCCTCGCCGTCACCGTCCGGTCCGACATCCCCATCGGAACGAAACAGCGGACGACCGATCTCCTCCCCGACGCCCTTCGGTTCGACCAAGAGCGGGGAAGTGGAACCTCCGGCCAGGAAGCGGCCCGCATGTTCAACGCATTCTCTCCCGTTCTCCAGCAACGCTCTTGGATGAACGACACCAGCTTGACTCCCTTTATGAGCCTCCGTACAGCCTACGGCGGCGCGATCCTCGTCGCCCTCGTCGCCCTCCCTGCGCTGCTCGCCCTCGGAGTTCGGCTCAAGAACCTTCAAAACCTCTGCTGGCTCTCCGCCATCCCCCTCGCCGTCGCCATTCCCAGGTTCGAAGGCTTGGCCGTCTGCGCGGTCATGGCCACCATCGCCCTCGCTGCCCTATCCTTCTTCCCCAAGGCGAAGAACATCCGGGAAGCCCTCTTCCTCCTCGTCCTCATCGCGACGCTGGCACTCTGCTTCTGGGATGTCCGCGTCTCCTTCGTCGCCGCATCCGGCCTGCTCGCCTTCGGCTCCTCGAAGCTTGACAAGCCCTTGTGGCAGACCCTATCGGTAGTCGCCGGAACCTTCCAGGTCGCCGCCGCCTTCGTAGGAGTCCTCCTCCTCCGCAACCAGCTCGATAGCGCGCTCTTCCAGGCCGTCATCGCCCTACTCGCCGCCGCCTCCTTCGCGAAGGTATCGAAGGAAGACCTCTGGCGAGTTGGCGGAACGGCCGTCGCCTTCCTGGCTGTCTGCTACCTTGGCACGGTCGCTTGGGAGCTCAGGGCGGATAGGCAGCTTTCCGCCCTAAATACAGCCTTCACCAACGAAGCCGACATTCTACGGCAAAAGGCGCGCCTCTGAAGGAACTGAGCCCCAAGCAATGCGGTTGCAGTGGTCAAGCGCGGGGACAAGAACCGCAAGCGAACAAACAAAAGGGGCCCGGAAGGGCCCTTTCTTATTTCTGAACCGACGTGCCGTCGACGGTAAACGCCGCCACCAACAACTGCATCTCGTCCGTCGTCTTCTCGCCGACAAAGACGTTCTTGGGCGGATTGCTCGGATTGCGGGGGTTGGTCGCGCTGTTGTCGTAGATCGACTCCACGAACACCTTCGATCCGGCAGGAAGCTTGATCGGCTCTTTGTAGGCGTAGCTGAGCTGCCAGTTGAAGTCCCACTGATCCACATAGATCAAATTGATCTTCGACCCATCCGGCTTCTCGGCCCAAGCCTTCATGGATTTGCCCAGTAGGTGCATATGCGGCATCACGCCCCAAAGGGTGATATTCGACGGAACCTTGTAGGTGTAGAGAACTTTGTGGCTGGATTCGCCCGCCGGAACTTGCAGCATGATGTTGAACAGCCAGGCAAGGTGGATCTCCTGCTTGACCGGCTGCTTGGCGAAATACAATCCGATGCGCGTCTGATCGGTCTCCGGTTTGCCCGACTTGTTGTAGTGGACCTGGAGAATAATCGTCGTTCCCGGTGCAAGCCGAAACGCGTTTCCGCCCGGAACGAGTCGAGGTCGAAGCCCCGGAGCCCAGCCTCCAAGCGAACCGGAAGGCATAAATCCGACGCCTCCAAAGGTCACATACCCCTCTTGGCCGTCGTGGTTCTGGGCTTCCAGCTTGGCGGCTTGCCCGTTGTTGTCCAAGAAGGCGATCACGTGGTGTACGACCCGCCGGTTGCCCGGCTTCACGTCCATCGCCGTCACCCAACGCGTCTCCTTGAAATTCGTGGGGATCACGAAGTTCCGATACTCGTCCGTGCCCTCTGGGCTGATCTTGTAAGGCTTCGAAGGCTGGATCACCAGGTCCGGCTCGCCCATCGCCCAGTCGGAAGAGAACTTGGGAGGGGTCGGTTCCTGCTTCTGGTCGCCACGCGGCGCACCGTTTGCCTCCCACCGTCGCAGAATCTCGATCTCGTCGGCGGACAGAACATTCGTATCCAAAAATTCGCCGTAGCCCGGCACCGCTTTCCAAGGGGGCATCTGCTTGGAGCCGCAAACCTTGGTCATCATCGCTGCCCACTTCTTCGTGTTGTCGTAGCCCACGAGCGAGAAGGGCGCCACCTCGTTTGGCCGGTGGCACTGCACGCAGTGGTCGTTCACGATCGCAGCCACGTGGCTTGCGTAGGTGGGTTTCGCAGGGAGCTTGCTCGTCGTTTTGATGGTTCGCCCGTCCGCTTTGGCGGCGAATCCAACGATGGCGACCGCCGCGACCAAGCCTGCGGAGGCGATAGCGATGCGTTTGATTTTCATAGCGACACAATCAGAATAGCGCGGACCCTTTCGCAACGGTATAACGCTGGGCCGTTTTATCGTCAGTAAACTTAGTCAATGATCGTTAAGCGTGTGTTAGTAACCGGCTCGTCGCGTGGGATTGGCCGCGCCATCGCCCTCCGACTCGCCGAATCCGGCTGGCAGGTCGCCATCCACGGCACGGAAGTAGGAACCGAACTGCTGAGAACCCGCGATGCCCTCGGCTCGTCGGCATCTGGCGTCTACGCCGCCGACCTGGGCCACCCCGGCACCGTGGACGGTCTCATCGACCGCGCCCTCGATGGTGGTCCCCTCCACGCACTGGTCAACAACGCTGGCGTCTATCGCCAGGTGAGGTTCGCCGAAGCGGACGATGCTTCGTTCGAAGACGCCTACCGCACGATGTTCAATGTCAACTTCGAGTCCCCCATGCGACTCACTCGTCGCATCGTCCGGTACTTCGAAGGGCAAGGGGGAGGGAAGATACTGAACGTAGCCTCGCGCGTCGGGTTCCGGGGTGAGCCAGGGGCCGCCTTCTACGCCGCCTCGAAAAGCGCCCTCATCAACCTCACGCGCTCCCTTGCCGTCGAATTGGCTCCCAAGAACATCGGCCTCTTTGGCATCGCCCCCGGCTGGGTGGACACGTCCATGGCACGCGACGGCATGGAAGACCGCCTCAAAGCCATCCTGGAAACCATCCCCCTCAACCGAATGGCAAGCCCCGCCGACTGCGCCGCCGCCACCGCCTTCCTCCTATCCGACGAGGCCGCCTATCTATCGGGCCAGTTCATCGACATCAACGGCGCCAGCTACTTCCACTAGCGCTTTGCGCTCAGGATTGGCGCTACGCGCAGGACTAAGGATTGAGGATTTGGGACATCCTCCAACAAAGCCCAATCCTCAATCCTGGCAAAGCCCAATCCTGCGCGAGAAGCGCCAATCCTGTATGGCTCGCAAACGAGCCATACTAGGCTTCCATGCTGTCGCTGATCGCGTGCCTACTCTCCGCGCAGGCCACCCTAGACGCCCCGCGCCTAAAGACGCTTTGTCCGAACGGAGCCGTCGTCCTCGTCGAGAGAATGCCGCGTGAGCAAACGATTTCCGTGCAGCTCTGGGCTTCCGCCCGCTCCGTACCCGAAACCCCCGAGACCCACGGTTTTCGGCACCTTCTGGAGCATCTGCTGGTAAAGGGGCCGTCCAAAGACGTCGATAAAAAGCTGGAGCTGAAAGGCTGCTTTCTCCGCGCCCGCACGTTCCGCGACGCCATGCAGATCGAGATCAGCGTCGGCCCCCGCCAACTGGACCTCGCCATCGACACCCTGAAGGAACTCCTCCACCCCATAGAGGTCACCCAGGAGGAGATCGACCACGAGCTCTCTGTGATGAAGGAAGAGTTCGCCATTTACGACGATGCCGCCCGCCTCTCCTCCGCCGCTTGGGACCAAGCTTACGGGTCCGCCGGAATCGACCCGTTTGGCGACCTCGAAGCGATGAAGAAGGCAACCCCCCAAGCCATCCGCGATATTCAGCGAAAGCACTTCTATCCCGAAAACCTCGCCCTCGTGATCGCCGGTCCCATCGATATCGACCAAGCGACGAAGATCGCCACCGAGTTTGTCGGTGGGAAGCAGGGCGCGGTTAAAGTGCCCGATGAGAAAGGCCCTGACGGCAAGCCTGGACGAATCGAAACGGAAGGCTTCGGAGAAGGCCGCGCCGCCATCGTTGGCGGATTCGATAACCCCAAAACTGCCGCCTCCCTCGCCGCATCGCTGGCAGTTGCGAGCGACGTCGAAGGCTCCTTCGTTACCTACACCCCCAGCGCCCAACGCGGCCTCGTTATCGTCGGCCAAACGGAGCGGACGGCGGGCATTGGCCTTCGGGTCGATGAACTTAAGGAAGGCGATTACCCCCGTCTCTTCGAGATCGGACGCTACCTCGCCAGGTCTTGGGTCGAACGCCAGTTGCAGACCTCCGAGGGAGTCGCCTATATAAGAGGCCTGCTTCTCTGCCAGGGAAGTGGCTTCCGTCCCGAGCAGATGCTCGACGCAGTCAAGCAAATGACATACGACCAATTCGTAGCTGGCCTCCATAGCCTTGCCAAGGATCGAGCCGTAACGGTGGTGGGAAGATGATTCTCACCGCTCTCGCCGCCGCCGCGATGTTCCAGACGAACCATGTCGTCGAGATTCTCGATCCGACGATGGACGCCGTCGACATCGAAGCCGTCGTCCGTCTCCCAGAGCTCACCTGGCATCAGCGAGGCTTGCTTGAGGAGATGGCGGGCTCGCTCGTCCAGGACACCCCGACTTTCAGCCGCAATCAGATCGAGGAGCTAGCCTCCCACGTGGGGCAGAGGATGCGCGTCTCGATCATGGAAGACCACATCCGCGTCAGTTTCGTCGTCGCCCCCCAAGACGTGGAAAGCGGTATCAGCATGGTCGGCTCCGTCCTCCGCGAGCCTGTCTTCACCGAAGACTCGCTCAAGGCCACCAGCGAAGACCTTCAATTCCGCCGCTTCGGCTACTGGCGTCAAGCCCTCAAAGGCGTCCCGTTCGACCCGCCCAAATACACCCGCCGCGACGTCGCCGAGCTGAAGGCGGTCATCTTCCGCCCCGAAAACGTCACCGTCGGCGTTTGCGGCAAGTTCGTCTCCGGCCAGCCCTCCGCCAAGTGGGCCGAAGTCGAGTCTCAGTGGCAACCCGGTCGTATCCCGCGCCTATACGACGACCAAGCTCCCGCCAAATCGCTTGCCAAGCTCGAAAGCTCACTGTCCGTTTTCGAACTTCGAGGCCCCGTTTTTACCGCCACCGACGCCGGGTTCTCCACCAAGGTCCTCGCCCTCTTCGCCCTCGGCAGTGGCAAGGCCGGAAGCCTCTTCCGTGTCGCCCGCGAGAAACTGGGCTGGAGCTATCGCCAGGAGTCCGTGCTGTGGCCCACCCCCACCGGCTTCGCCCCCCGCCTCCTCGTCGTCCAGTCCGATAAGACCGACATCGACAAGCGCGGAGAAACCCTCCGAACGGAGCTCTTGGCGGATGTCAAGACATGGACCGAACAAGACCGCCTTCGCGCGCTCGGCATCGCCCAAGCCTGCATGACCAGAGGCGTGGAGTACAGCCCTTTCTACTTCCATCCGGACCGCACCATCTCTTCCAACGGTGCCGACGACGCCTTCATGGCCGCCTACTGGCAAATGAAGACCGGCAGCCCCTGGGCTCCAAGCCGCCTCCTGGGACAGATGGGCCTGGTCACCACGGAAGACATGAAAGCCGCCGCCCAAGAAATGCTCGCCGCCTCGATCCTAAAGACCTACCCAGGTTCATAGCATTTAAGCCTCCCCTTGCACAGCAGGGGGAGGGCAGGGTGGGGGTGCGACCGGCCCAAAGAGCGCTAACGTGTAGTCGCGGTTTCGTCCGCGTCCGGCTACCCAGAAGCGAAGGAATCCAAAACCGCAAGGTCGAACCCATCGACCTTGCTGCAAAGGGGCAGAAAATCGCACCGCGGACAAAGCGGCTTCGGCGTCGGCACGTGATCTTCATGGCCTGTCGAGACGATATCGATCCCCAACCGATGCACGTCCGACTCAAATTCCGAAAGCTCCTCGTCCGTCATCGAGTAGGAGGCCCGATCTCCGCTCCGCAAAGCGATAATCGTCGCCCGTACGGGCTGATCGGGATACTTCCGCCGCACAAGGAGCTGATACACCGCCATCGCGATATCCGACCGAACGTCGTCCACACTGACCGTCTCCCGTCCGGACTTGTAATCCACGATCTCCAGCGTCCCGTCCGGATACTCGTCCACCCGGTCGATCCGCCCGATCAATGCGAACTCGGGAAACTCGTACCGCAGCATCTTCTCGACGAAGAGCGTCTTGGCCGGAGTCTCTTCCTGCATAGCCGCCGCCACGTACTTGGAAAGGATCTCCTTGCCCTCGGCAAAAGCCTCCTGCATCTCCTCCGCGCTCGTGAAGCCGACGTCGATCCAGCTCTCCTCCATCGCCGCAAGAGCCTGATCCACCGTCCGAACCCCCGCATCGCCCTCGTCGTGGAAACGCTGAAGCACGTTGTGAAGCGTCGTCCCAAACGAGTAATAGCTCTTCCCCCGCAAATACCATTTACCGCGAGGATCGACGTACGTCCACACGTACCTCACGGGACAGGCGAGGTAAATGGAAATCTTGGTAGGGCTGACGGTGGGTTTGCGGGCCACGCTCTGATTATCGCCGAGATAGGTCCCGCAAGACCTGCTTGTCCTGCAAGACCCACCCAGCGAAACGCTTAACCCTGGTCCTGTACGGCCGGAAGGGCATACCGGAACGGCGAAGGCACAACGCTCCCGTCTCCAAACTGCACATTCTGCCCGCTCACCGTGGCTGACGAGGCAAACGCATTCACGAACCGCCCGTTGCTCTGCACAGCCGGAAGCAGTCGAACCGTTACGTCCTGCGAGGAGGTCGTCTTGACGACCTCCTCCCCTGTCTTCGTGTTCAAAACGTGGACGACGAAGCCCCCGGCAGCATTGGGATCGGCGGTCTCAAAGACGTCGAAGAACGAATGAGAATGGTTACCCCGGCTGTCCACCGGCACGACGAAATCGAGATCGTCGGTTACGACCTGAACGCGGAACGGAAGCTTCGCCCGCTGAACCGCAGGTAAGAGCAACCCGATCAGAATGTGGTCGGCGCCCTGCCGTTGAACGGCCGGCAGCAACTCGGTAGGACCAAAGGTGGAAATCGACGCCCGGCCAAAGCCGCCCCCTTGCGCGCCCGCCTTCGCGGAGAGAAGGACACCGCCGACCAAAGTCGCGGCAGCCACGATAGAAAGCGCGGTCACCGTAGTTCGACCGCTGAACGGAGCCCGAGAACTAGAACGCATATACGCCTCCTCAAAATAAATCGGATAAACCGACAAAGTTAGGATAAGCCCATTACCGCGGTCTCGGGCATGAAAAATGCCAGCCTTAACCTCCTATCGATAGGTCCGTTGCCGGAGTATCCAAAGTCGGATGAAACTCAGCGGATAATGAATCGTAATTTTTTTCGTCTATGGATTGAAAAGGAGTCCGCGATGGGATTGATCACCCTCTACCAGATGATGTTCCTCGCGACCGTCACGATTGTCGTGTTGGCCGCCCACCGGGAATCGAAGAAGTCGCGAGCGAGCGCGACCACGGCCGTTGCCCAACCGACGTCGTCCCACCAGCCCTCCGCCGCCTACTTTCAGCAGGTCGCAAAGCCAAAGCCGATCGATCCGGCTGTCCAAGAACATCTGCGCCTCCTGGAAGATCTTCGCCGCGATGGCCTCGTCACAAGCGAAGAACACCGGACGATCAAAAACCGCATTTTGGGGCAGTCCTAAGCGGCTCGCCCAAAATCCGTAAACTATAGGGCGTGAGCACCCAAACGCCCCTCAAGATTCGCCTCGGCCATAGCCCCGACTCCGACGATGCCTTTATGTTCTGGGGGCTCGCCAGCGGGGAAGTGAAGTCCGACTACGAGTTCGAGCACATCCTCCGCGATATCCAGACGCTGAACGAGTGGGCGATGGAAGGCCGCCTCGAGTCGACCGCCATCTCCGTCCACGCCTTCGCCTACGTAGCCGACAAGTACGCTTTGCTGCGCCACGGCGGATCGTTCGGATGGGATTACGGCCCCATGGTTGTCTCTGCCAAGCCGCTCACGCTTGAAGAGCTGAAGAACACCGTCATCGCCATCCCCGGCAAGCTCACCTCGGCATTCCTGGAGCTGAACCTCTGGTGGCGCGAACAGTTCGGCGAAGGCGTCGAGCTCAAATACGAAGTCGTCCCCTTCGACCAGATCATCCCGTCCATCCAGGAAGGGAAGTACCAAGTCGGCCTCATCATCCACGAAGGCCAGCTCACCTATAAGGACGACGGCCTGGAGCTAATCGCCGACATGGGCGTCTGGTGGAAGACCAAGACCGGCCTCCCCCTCCCCCTCGGCGTGAATGTCGTCCGAAAGGACCTCGGCCCCGAAGTCGTCGCCGATGTCAGCCGCTGCATGCGCGAGTCCATCACCGCCGGCCTCACCAACCGCCCGAAAGCCCTGGAGTACGCCCTCCAATTCGCCAGAGGCCTCGATGAGGGCACGAGCGACGAGTTCGTCGGCATGTACGTCAACGAGCGCACGATGGACATGGGCGAGGATGGCGTCAAGGCCATCAAGCTGCTCTTGGAGAAAGGAGCGGAAGCCGGCCTGCTTCCCGCCGTCGAAGTCGTCGTAGTCGACTGAATTTAAAAGGACGTATAGGCCCTCAACCTATACGTCCTTCAAAAGGGCCTAAGCCCGCTTCCGTCGCCGAAGGGCCAAGCTAACTAACCCGCCAAGCGCAAGCAGGGAAGCGGGTTCTGGCACGGGAGCCGCCTCGACTCGCATCGCACCCAACGTCCCGCTCGTCGCGTTCCAGGTATTTGCCGGATTGGTGAACGAGAAGTTCCCCGAGCTGCCCGTGTTGTTCCAACCCCAGGCGCCGCTCGTGTTGTTGAGATTGTTGAGGACGATGTAGTAGTCGCCCGTAGAAAGGTTGACCGTGCCGCCAGGCGTAAACGTCGTCGCTCCGAGTCCAGCAATGGCGTTCCACGACACCAGCGTCGCTCCCGGAGCCGTCGCTCCGCCAACCGCTACCGACACCTGATAGTCCGCCTGGTCAGTGGTCCCCAAGGCAACGGTCACCGAACTCAACGTGTAATTCCCGACCACAGAAAACGGCTGAGCCAAAGACTGAACGTCGTCGATTACCCAGCCGGTCGTCGTATCGTAGCTGTCGCCAGCGCCAAAGTTGTTGAAAAGAATGTCGGCTTGAGCGCCAACGGCCAGACAGAGTCCTACCCCTAAAGCAAGAAATTTGAGTTTCATAACGGTTTTTACTTTAACATCAAATACTGCTTGAGCCTAATAAAAATGGCGGGGGGTGCCGCCTATTCGCCGGTAGCTCGGTGGAAGCTGATCTCGGCGACCGTCCAACCAAGCACGTTCTTAAGCGAGAACTTCCCACCGAGCCCCCGCACCAGGTTCTCGACGATCTGCAAGCCAAGGTGGCTGGCCGTCGCGATGTCGAAGTCCGGCGGCAGGCTGTCGCCGCTGTTCGAAACCCAGATCGACACCTCCTCCTCCTTCTCCTCGACGTTGATGTGAATTTCCCCAGAGGTCGTCACCTTGAACCCATGCTCAACCGCGTTCAAGATCAACTCGTTCAAAACGAGCGCGATCTGGGTCGCCTGAGTCATGTTCAACCGAACGTCCACCCCGCGCACATCGAACTTGATCGTCCGATTGGGAAGCATCAAAGAGCTCTGCTGGTGTAGCACCAACGTCTCGGAGATGGATTTGATCCCAACGTGGTCCAAGTCCTCTCGACTCAAAAGGTCGTGGACCGCCGCGATAGCCAGAATCCGCGCCAGGCTATCGTTCATCGCCTCGTCCAGCGTCTTGTACTGCCCGTGCCGCATCTGAAGCCGGAGCAGGGAAGCCACCTGCTGCAAATTGTTCTTGACCCGGTGATGCATCTCTTGCATCAAGGTGTCTCGCACCTGAAGCTTCGCGTGCTCGATACTCACCGCCGCTTGCTTCGCCAGCGTCTCCAAAGCCTTGATCTCGTCCTGCGCGAACGACCGAACGTCGGTCGTGTAGCAGCTCAAAACCCCGACCGCGCGATCCTGGATCGTAAGCGGAATACAGATCATCGACCGCAGCCCCTGCTCGACCGCCAAATCGTGCCCGATATAGTCGTCCTCCACCTGCACGTCCGGAACGATGATCGGCCTGTTCTCCGCAATAGCGCGCCCCGCGATCGATTCGCCAAGCTTGATCGCCCGCTTTCGCTGGTAGGCCTTCGCCGGAGCCTGGGTAGCCCGCAAGACAAGCTCCTGCCGGTTTTCGTCAAGCAGCCGCACCGTGCAAACCCGATAGTTAAACTGCTGCGCCGTCAGGTTCACCAGAAGCTGCAGGATCTCCTCGACGTAAGGGCTCGTGGAAATCGTCTTCGAGACCTCGCTCAAAGCCCCAAGCCGGTTGCTCTGGTTACCGGTCTGATACGCGTGCCGGAAGCCCAAGATCACCCGCCCCACCGCCGTTGCGAGCGTCTCGAAGAGCTTCTTCTCCGCAAGCTTGAACCGCCACGGTGTCCCTTTCCCAATCACGAGCACGCCTAACGAGCCCGGAATTGGCAATACCGCCATCGCGTCGTAGACCCGCTCCTCCGAACCTGGATAGTGGGCGAAATCGGGATGCTTGTCCGCGTCCTTCGTCAGAAACAGAGGCTTGCCGTTCTGAAATACGTGCCCGCAAAGCCCGATCCCCTTCCCAAGCCGCAGCCGCCGGTTGAACTCCGGAGCATGGGTGCTCGCCCGCTGGACCAGCACGTCGCCACTCTCCCGCAGCAGAATGTCGCAAGACTCCCCGCCCGATATCCGCTCGATCTCCTGGACGAGCTCGGATAGAAGGTTCTCCTCCGAGGTGGCCCTCGGAATAGCATCCATCAAGGCGAAAATGGATTCAACCATCAGGCACTCGGACCGATGGCCGTTGTGCTGACCTTGTCTACGGTCAGAATCCGCCGGGCCAGGGCCGTCACCTCATCGTTCGTCACTGCGTTGATCTTCGCCAGCGTTTCCTCGACCGGAATCTCGCGCTCGTGATTCAATTCGTTGCGGCTCATCCGCATCATGCGGCTGCTCATGCCCTCCAGGGCCAGCACGATGTTCCCGCAGAGGTGCCGCTTCGTCCGTTCGAGCTCGCCCTCGTCCAGGCCCTCCGCCATGAGCTTGTCGAACTCCCGCCGAACGATCTCCTGCACCTCCGGCCAGTTATCCGGACTCGTGCCTCCATAGACCGTATAGGCGCCCCCCGCTCCGTAGTTCAGCAGGTAGCTGCCCACCGAGTACACCAAGCCACGCTTTTCGCGGATCTCTTGGAAGAGCCGGCTGCTCATGCTGCCGCCCAAAGCCGCGTCCAGCACGCTCATCGTATAAAGCTCGGGATCGTAAACCGAGGTCCCGTCCGTGCCGATGCAAAAATGCACCTGCTCCACGTCCTTCTCGACAAAATCGACTCCCGCAGATCCGCCCGGTCGCCCCGGCTGCTGGTCCGCCTTGCCCGGCGCGATCGCTCCCAAAGTCCGCTCCGCGATCGCCTCGACTTCCTTGGGATCGACGTTTCCTGCGATGGAGAGCAGTACGTTCCCACCCCGATAGCGCCGGTCCATGTAAGCCTTCAGATCGTCTCGATTAAATCCACTGACCGATTCCTTGGTCCCGATAATCGGCTTCCCAAGGGGATGGTCCTTCCACCGGTTCCCCAAATGCAGCTCGTGCACGTGGTCGCCAGGCTCGTCCTCGCTCCGCTTGATCTCCTCGACGACCACGCCCTCCTCCCGCTTCAGCTCATCCGCCTCAAAGAGGGAGTTGAGCATCATGTCGCTCAGGACGTCGACTCCGTTCTCCACGTCGTCCGAAAGCACGCGGCAGTAGTAGCAGGTCGCTTCCTTGTCGGTAAAAGCGTTCAAAGACCCGCCCCGCCCCTCGATCGACTCCGCGATCTCCTTCGCCGTGCGCCGCGCGGTTCCCTTGAACAACATATGCTCGATCAGGTGGGTGATGCCCGCCTCGTGATCGAGTTCATGACGGCTGCCCGTGCGGCACCAAAGGCCGATAGCAGCGGAGCGGACATGTCCGACCGGCTCGACGAGCACGCGGACTCCGTTGGACAAAGTGGATTTGTAGATGCTCATGGGCTAGGAAATTTTCAACGAAAGCGTACCGAGATGTTCGACCGAAAGTTGAACGTCGTCGCCGGATTCCAAGAACGTTGGCTCGTCGCTCATCGCGATCGGGCCGAGGGCGATCAAATCGCCGCTGCGAACGGGGCCCGTATCGCTGGCTGCCGCCACGAGTTCACCGATAGAAGCCGGAAGATCGGCGATCTCACCTCGCCCCCGCTCGACTCCATTCACCCGCGTGACGACAGATAGCCGATACTTACGAGAGGGAAGTTCCTCTTCCAACGACTCGTCCAAGTCGTCCGGAGTCGTGATCACGGGACCGATCACGCCCCCGATCTCGAAGGAGCGCCCAAACCCGCTCTTGAGCTCCGCCTCCTCTCGCATGACGTCTGGCGAGACCAGCATCAGGGCAAGCGTGAATCCCAGAATAAAATTGTCCGCGTTATCGACGGGAATATTGACCCCGTCCGACCCGACGATCCCAACCAGATAAGGCTCGAAGTCGACGTGGGCCACGGTGGCCGGAGTAGGCAGCACCTGGCTCGGCCCATAAAGTGCCGAAGGATTGCCGTGGAAGTAGAGGGGAAGGCCGTCGCCGCTCGTGACGGGCAATGTCCCATCGGTCGTGCGGAAAAATCGGATGCTGGGCGGCCTGCCCACCGGGGAAAGAGGACGAACATCGGCGGCTTCGTGAACGGCTATCGATTGAGAACCGTCTGTTTCATAGACCTTGCCGCTATAGACGAGTCCGCTTCGAATCTCTCCCGGGGAAGATTTGAGTTCGAAACGACACAACTTCACAGGCGTAAGGTTACCTGGCGTCTGACTGGGGGCCCAGGGATGTACAATAGCTGATTGACAGTGGTAGGGGAATCAGGTAGCATCGTTTCACCTTAAGCGAGTTAGGAGTTCAGGAGACATTCATGCCCCTCAAAGTTCTGGTCTGTGACGACGAGCGACACATCGTCCGGCTTATCCAAGTCAATCTGGAGCGACAAGGCTACACCGTAGTCACCGCATTCGACGGCAAGGAAGGCCTGGAGAAGATTCGAGCGGAAAAGCCGAACCTGGTCGTTCTCGACGTCATGATGCCCTACATGGATGGGTTCGAAGTGTTGAAGAACCTTCGCCGCGAGCCGGAAACCGAAAGCCTGCCCGTCATCATGCTTACGGCCAAAGCCCAAGATAAGGACGTTTTCGAAGGCTATCACTACGGCGCCGACATGTACCTCACCAAGCCGTTCAACCCCATGGAGCTCGTTACCTTCGTGAAGCGCATCGCTCAAGGCAACGACGACACCAGCGGTCCCAAGCGATACGACCTGTAGATTCCTAACTAAACTCGATTTCAAAAGCCCAGTGGAGATTCCACTGGGCTTTTTCTTTTCAGGAGCCTCCCCTTGTACAGGGGGAGGGCAGGGTGGGGGTGCTACCTCTTCTACGAGCGCCGTCTCCTCCACCAAAAAAATTCATATGAACTCTTGCATTTCAAAAATTCGGTGCTAGAATACGTATTCACAAGAATTCGTATTCTCAGAGAATGAGGATATTCGGAAGCAACCAATGAGGGTTCGACAGCAGGACATCGCAAAGCTCGCCAAGGTCTCCCAAGCCACGGTCTCCCGCGTGCTGGCAGGCGACGCAAAGGTCGACGCCAAGATCACCGCCAGGGTCCGCGCAGTGATGGCGCAGCACAACTATCAGCCCGACGTCCGCGCCCGATCCCTCCGAAATAAGAGAACCGGACTCATCGGCCTCGTCCTGAAGCGACCCCACGGCGGACTCGCCAACGACCCCTTCTTCGCCAGCCTGATCGCCGAGATCATGGACTACCTCGACGGTCAGCCCTTCCACCTCTGCCTCGACATCGCCTCCGACGAGAAGACCCAGGGCGCCATGTACGACGAGATGCTCCGCACCCGCCGCGTCGATGGCCTCATCCTCGTCGAATCCGAAGCTCGCGATGAGCGCATCCAGCGCCTCCAAGCCGACGCCTTCCCATTCGTCCTCATTGGTAATCCTCAGGAGGAAGACACCGTCTGGTCCGTGGACAACGACAACGTCCTCGCCGCCGAGATCGCCACCCGCCACCTCATCGAACAAGGCTATAGGCAGGTCGAAATGATCGCCGGCCCCTTCGGCATCACCGTCAGCGAAGACCGCATCCAAGGCTTCCGCCGTGCCGCCGGACCCAATGCCCGCGTCTGGAATTCCGATTTCGGTTCCGACGCCGCCCGCTCCACCGCCATCCGAGCCCTCGAGGAAAAGAACCCTGCGGACGCCCTCCTCGTTCTCGACGACTTCATGGCGATGGGCGTCGTCCAAGCCGCCCGCCACCTCGGCCTGCGCATTCCCCAGGACGTTGGCCTCGTCTCCTTCAACGATTCCAACCTCTGCGAGCTGATCGACTCCGGCCTCAGCTCCGTCAGCCTCAATATCGGCGAAATCGTCCGTTTCGCCTGCGAGCAGCTTTTCGACGCCATGGAAGCCGAAGAGGGGATCGCTCCCATGCGCCGCATCGTCCCCTGCGAGCTCAAAGTGCGAGGTTCGTCGACGAGGAGGGAAGCATGATCCTCGCCCTCGCCACCCTCTGCCTCGGCCAAATCCCCCACGTCTTCGAATACAAGGCCGACCGCCCCCTGAACACCGTCAACCTGGCGGGCACCTTTAACGGCTGGGACAAAGCCGCGTCCCCCATGCACGCTGGCCCCGATGGCAAGACCTGGCGTCTCGCCGTCCCCCTCAAGCCGGGCAAACACCTCTACAAATTCGTCCTCAACGGCGATGAGTGGGTCACCGACCCCAAGGCCGCCAAGAACGAAGACGACGGCAACGGTCACACCAATTCCGTTCTCATGCTCCTACCCGCCGATTACGCCCGCCCCGCCAAAGCCGGCGACGGGCAAATCGCCACGAGCGCTCTCAAGGCCGCCAACGTGAACTGGGATCAGGGCAAACTCACTCTCGACCTCCGAACCCGCCCCGACGACCTCTCCTTCGTAGAGATGTTCCTCCAAACCCCAAAGGGCGAAATGTGTATCGAGCTCCACGAGGTCTCCCGAGACGAGGTCTACGCCACGTACCGAGCCACCCTCGACTGGAACCGCAAGACGGACCTCAAATACCGCTTCATGCTCGTCGATGGCTCCGTCCGCCGCTACTTCACCCCCAACGGTCTTACCGAACAGCCCGGCCCCACCTTCACGATCAAAGCCAAAGACTTCAAACCTTTCGTCGTCCCTAACTGGGTCGAAAAGACCGTCGTCTACCAAATCTTCCCCGACCGCTTCGCCGACGGTGATAAGAGTAACGACCCCAAGGGCGTTGCCCCCTGGAACGGCCCACCCACCTCCTCCAACCGTTTCGGTGGAGACGTCGCCGGAATCAAGGCCCACCTCGCCTACCTAAAGAGCCTGGGCATCAAAGCCGTCTATTTCAACCCGATCTTCAAGTCCCCGTCGAACCATCGGTACGACGCAAGCGACTACGAACAGGTCGATCCCCAGTTCGGCACCAACGAAGAATTCTTCGCCCTCGCCAGGCAGATGCACGCCGACGGGATCAAGACCGTCCTCGATTTCGCCTTCAACCACACAGCCGTCGATTTTCCCGCCTTCATGGACATTCGAAAGGAAGGAGAGAGTTCGAAGTTCAAAGACTGGTATTGGATCAAATCCTATCCGGTCGAGGTCAAGGAAAATCCGCCTTACGTGGCGTGGTACGGCTACCCGTCGATGCCCAAGCTCAACGTCATGAATCCGGCGACCCACGCCTACGTCCTCGGCGTCGTCGATTTTTGGAAGAAGAACGCGGGCATCGACGGGCTGCGCCTGGACGTCGCCAACGAAGTCGATCCCCGTATGTGGCGCGACCTGCGCAAGCACCTAAAGGCAACCTCTCCAAACACCTGGATTGTGGGCGAGGAGTGGGGCGATGCCTCGGCATGGCTCGGCGGCGACCAGTGGGACGCCTCCATGAACTACCCGTTCCGCGACGCCTGCCTCCGCTTCTTCGCGGTCGGCTCGATCGGCGGCAAGCAGTTCGCCGAACGCCTGATGCAGAACTACGCGATGTACGTCCCCCAGGTCAGCCGCAACCAGTTGAATCTTCTAAGCAGCCACGACACCCCACGCTTTCTCACCATGTGCAACGGCAACGTCAAAGCCGCCCTCCTCGCCGCCACCGTCCAATTCACCTGGCCCGGCACGCCGTCGATCTACTACGGCGACGAGCTTGGAATGCTTGGCGGTGCGGATCCCGATAACCGCAGGGGTATGCAATGGAGCCTCACGACCAAAGACAACCAGGTTCTGAACGCCTACCGGAAGCTCATCGCCCTCCGAAATACGTCTCCCGCCCTCCAATCGGGCGAGCCGCGCATTCTGGAAAGCGACGAGTCGGGCAGGACCCTCGCCTATGCACGCATCCTTCCTACCGATCAGGCAATCGTTGCCATCAACCGCTCGACCGTCGTCAAAAAGATCACGGTCACGCTCCCTGCGGAAATCACCGCCCGCACCTTCCGCGACGAACTTGGCCAGACCGCCTGCCAGGTCCAAAAGGGAACTCTCAGTTTATCGATCAAGCCCATGTCGGCCGCGGTGCTGCGACCCATGGCTAGCAATTCTCGTCACCCCCGAAATACCCACTCTCGCCCTCTCGCGGGCGACCGGAGGAACTCATGAAAGGTCAATGTCGACAGGGCTTCACGCTCATCGAATTACTTGTAGTTATCGCCATCATCGCGATTCTCGCCGCCATCCTTTTCCCCGTCTTTGCCCAAGCTAAGGCCGCCGCCAAGAAGACCAGCGACCTCAGCAACCTGAAGCAGATGGGGACCGCCACGTTCATGTACATGAGCGACTACGATGACTATCTGCCCCAAACCAACGGTGCGGAGCACAGCTACATCATCGCCGCCCGGCTCCAGCCCTATACCAAGAACCGAGACATCTTCCGAAGCCCCGGTTCCAAGTGGTCGATGGGCTCCATCCAGCACAAGCAGGCCGATAACGGCGTCTCCGACTACATGCTGAACCCCAACGACGCCTGCGTCGGACTGGGTGTCTCCACCGTCGGACCCAAGCCCAACTACTACAAGGACATCTATCCCCCGATGGACTACCAAATCACCGACTCCCTGTCGGACTGGGTAGGCAGTAGCTGCACCGGCATCTATGGCGGCTTCAAGAAGTCGTACACCCAAACGGACGGCAAGATCTCGAACGTCGCCAAGGTCGTCCTCTACATCGACTTCCCGATGGCCGGCTACCTCTGGCCCGGCGGCCCCTATGGCACCGACCCGAACTTCTGGGGCGGCAACAACTTCAAGGGCTACTTCGCCGAAGGTTCCAACGTAACCCACTTCGACGGCCACTCGAAGTTCTACAAGTACAACGCGCTCATGCCGCACAACACGGACTGGAGCGGCCAGCTCGACGAATGGCAGTGCTGGGGCTTCACCTGGGCCAATCCGAACGTTCAGTAAACGACTAGCGGGCCCGCCGAGCCGGGCCCAGAACTCCCATGAAACATCTTTTGATCCTATCTGCGTTGGCCGCCGCCGTTCTCTCGGGCTGCGGGGAGCCCGACTACTCCAATGGCCCCGAGGCATGGCAGAAGACCTCGGTCGCCGACAAGATCGAGAAAATCAAGAAGATGCCCCTTTCGCAGCAGCAAAAGATCATGGGCATCAACAACCTCCCGATCAGCCAGGCCGACAAGGACAAGGCGATCGCGGAAATCAAATCCCAAGGCACCTAGCTGGCTATCCGCCAGCTAGGCACTTCTGGCATCGCTTGACTTCAGGCTGAATCGCCGCCGCCTTCATAGCCTCGTCCAAGGATTGAAAGCTGACTTTCAACCACTCTCCTTTGCTTTTGCTAGTGCGAAATCCTCTTCCAACGCCACGATTGCAGTATTTGCATTCACCAAGATGCACATGCGATTGCCTTTTGCTGGGATTAAGAAAGACGTAGTAATCCATACCAAACTTTAACCCGCGTCTGAATTCAGAACAAGCATCTGGTCAGCAGATGCTTGGACCCAAAACCGCGAAGCGGGTAGGCTATTCAGAACCTACCCGCTTCGTTTTTTGTTGAGAAGATTGGCGCCGTGGCCCGGGTTTTGCCAACTGCAGGAGTGAGAGCGAAAATGATGTTCGATATGTTTTTGGGTCAATCCACGCCGACCGGAATGGGCGACGTTCTGAAAATTCCAGGGATCTGCGTCCTTCTGGGCCTATGCATCTGGTACGCGGGCCTGCTGTTCGAAGCCCGCACCGAAAAGAGCTGGCTGAAGTGGCTAGCCTTCATCCCCCTTTTCGTCGGGATTGCCGTCGGTCTTCAAGCGACCATCCAAGCCACAGACTACGTCTACCAGCAAACCCTTTCCAACCACAAGACCCTTTACGCCCACTACCTAGCCCTCCTTCTGCCCCTCGGTGCGGTGGGAACGGTCCTCGCTTGGCACATGTACCTAAAACGGTCCGGCGCGTACGACAGGTTTTAACCCTTCGCATCCCATAATGGGAGTATGAAGACCGTTCCGAGCAAAGGCGCTCCCATCCGTAAAGAGATCGACAAGGTAAAGGCGGGGCTGACTACCAACCACGCACCCTTTATCGAGGATGCGCGCGAACGGGGCCAGCTCTACATCTTCCAACCCTACGATCTCTACTCGGAAGAGAACCACGAGGCCTGGCGAAAGCTCTACGAGCGCATGGAGCCACGGTGGCAACGGTATGCAAACGAGCATTTCCTGGCCGGAATCGGTAACCTCTGCCTCGATCCGAACCGCGTCCCAAAGCTGGAAGACGTCAATCAATTCCTCTGCCCACTCACTGGCTTCAGCGCCAAGGCCGTCAGCGGCTACGTCCCAGCGTTCGTCTTCTTCGATTGCCTCCGCAATCGCGAATTCCCAACGACAATCACGATTCGCAGTTCCCAAAAGCTCGACTATCTGCCCGAGCCGGACATCTTCCACGACATCGCCGGGCACGTCCCGATGCACACCGACAAAGCGTTCGCCGACACCCTCGTCCGCTTTGGCGACTGCGCCCACACCGCCGCCGACATCGTAAGAGGCATCAAAAACCACGAAGAGCAACTCCGCCGCCTCACGTCAATCATCAAGGCGATGGCCCGCTTCTTCTGGTTCACCATCGAATTCGGCCTGATGAAAGGAAAGGACGGCATGAAGGTCTACGGCAGTGGCCTCCTGAGCTCCTTCGGCGAAATCGCCCACTGCGTCGAATCCCCCAAGGTCCAGCGCTACCCAATCCAACTGGAATGGGTGATCAACCAATACTTTGAGATCGACCACTACCAGCCGCTCCTCTTCTACGTTGACTCCTTCGACCACCTCTTCTCCCTGGTCGACACCCTGGAGCAATGGATGAAAGACGGCAAACTTGACAACGTCTCCCCCGGAGAACCGGGAGTAAACGCCGAAGACCTCGACAGTTTCTTAAAGTCGTAACTCGATCAGCCTCCCCTTGCGTGCAGGGGGAGGGCAGGGTGGGGGTGCTCCCGCTCCATAGAGTAATTTCGAATTTGAAGAAAATTCCCGTCGAAATCATAAAACGAGGTTCGTCATGGTCCCGAGCGAGGTCCAAACCTCGCCAAAAGGAGAAGAACCATGCAGTACTCGTTGCTTATCTATCAGACCGCAGAACAATTCGCCGACCGTAGCGATCCGGAGAAGCGAGCCGCTTTCTTCGGCAGCTTCATGCCCTACTTACAGGCTATCCGCGGAGCGGGCATCGTCGTCGCCGGAGCTGGCCTCGAGCCGCCCGAGACCGCGACCACCGTACGAGGCAAATCCGACAACCGCCAAGTCCAAGACGGGCCCTTCGCCGACACGAAAGAACAGCTCGCTGGCTTCTTCCTAATCGACGTCCCCGACCTCGACGCGGCCCTCGATTGGGCGGTCCGCTGCCCAGTCGGAACAGTCGAAGTTCGCCCCAACACGCCCCCGATCGACTAAGGATGGAAGCGAGTCAGGCGGTCGAACGTGCAGCGCGCGACTCGTACGGCCGCCTTCTCGCATTCCTTTCTTGCCGGACCCGCGACCTTGCGGCCGCCGAGGACGCCCTTTCCGACGCCTTCCTATCCGCACTCAAAACGTGGCCGCGGGATGGCGTTCCCGAGCGTCCCGAGGCTTGGCTCCTCACCTCCGCCCGGCGAAAGTTGATCGACCGCGCCCGCAAGACGAAGCTCGAAGGCGAGATTCTCCCCGCCCTTGCCAAGGCCACCGAGATCGCCGCCGAAGAAACGACGTTCCCCGACGAACGCCTGAAGCTTCTCTTCGTCTGTGCTCACCCCGCCATCGAAGCAGCCGCTCGAACCCCGCTCATGCTCCAAACGGTCCTCGGCCTCGACGCGGCTCGCATCGCGTCAGCGTTTCTCGTCAAGCCAACCGCCATGGGCCAACGTCTTTCTCGGGCCAAGGCGAAGATCCGCGACGCCCGCATCTCTTTCGATGTCCCCGACTCCCACGAGCTGCCCGAGCGTCTTGATTCGGTCCTCGAGGCCATCTACGCTGCCTACGGAAGCGGCTGGGAAGACGTGGCCGGTTCGGACGCCCGCCGAAAAGGCCTCGCCGAAGAAGCTATCGACCTCGGACGCCTCCTCACCGATCTCCTCCCTAAAGAGCCCGAAGCCAAAGGCCTCCTCGCCCTCATGCTCCACTGCGAAGCCCGCCGCGCCGCTCGTCGACTCGACGGAGCCTACATCCCCCTGTCCGAGCAAGACGTAAACCTCTGGTCCAAACCGATGATCCAGGAAGCCGAAGCTCGCCTCACCGGAGCTGCTGTTCTCGGACGCATCGGTCACTTCCAGCTGGAAGCCGCCATCCAATCCGCCCATGCCCAGCGCGTCTACGGCGAAGCCACAAGCTGGGAAGCCATAACCCTCCTCTACGAAGCCCTCGTCCAACTGGCCCCCACGACCGGTGCCCTCGTGAGCCGCGCCGCAGCTATCGCCGAGCTAAAAGGCCCCAAACCGGCCCTCTGTCTCTTGGAGGAAATACCGGAGGGACGCACGGCCGCCTACCAGCCCTACTGGGCACTAAAAGCCCACCTGCTAAACCGCTTGGACCGAAAAGCCGAAGCCCAAAAAGCCTACGAAAGAGCCATCGGCCTAACCGAGGACCCTGCCGCGAGGGCGTTCCTTACCAGGAAAGCAAAGCTCTCCTGAGGATTCCTCCAAGCCCACGCGGAGCGTGTAGTCGCGGTTTTGTCCGCGCCTTACTTGAAGAAGTCGAAGTTCTGCAGTCGGTCCCGAACCGCAGCCAAGAACTGACCAGCCACGATCCCATCGATGATCCGGTGGTCGTAAGTCAAAACCAGGTGCATGATCGACCGAATGGCGATCATATCGTCCACGATCACCGGCTGCTTCTTGATCGCGTACGCGCCTAAAATGCCCGCCTGCGGAGCGTTGATCATCGGCGTCCCAAACAGAGCACCATAGGTGCCCGGGTTCGTCAAGGTGAACGTTCCGCCTTGGACGTCGGTTGGCTTCAGCGAGTTCGACCGGGCTGCCTTGGCGATCCCGTCGAGGTCCTTCGCGATCTCGATCAAATTCTTCTTGTGGCAATCCCGGATGACGGGCACGATCAAACCGTCCTGCCCCTTAGAGCCGAGCGCCACCGCAATCCCGATGTGGACGCCCTTGTTGTAGACCACCTGCATGTCGTCCCGAAGGGAAGCGTTCGCAATCGGAATCTCCGAAAGCGTCTCCGCCAAAGCCTTGATAAAGAACGGCGTGTAAGTCAGCTTCACCCCGTACTGCTCCAAGAACGCATCCTTGTTCCGCTCGCGGAAGGCCACCATCGCCGTGACGTCGCACTCCGTAATCGTCGTGACCGTCGGAATCGCCGCCGAACGCACCATATGCTCCGCGATCATCTTCCGCATGCCGACCAGCGGCACAAGCTCCTGGTCCGGCCCCGCCACCGTCGGCTCAACCGTCTTCGGGGTTAGGGAAGTCGTAGGAGTCGTCTTTGCCGCCACAGGAGCCGCCGACCGCCCACTCGAAAGATAAGCCTCGACATCCTTCTTCGTCACCCTACCGCCGGTACCGGAGCCCGCGATGCCCGAAAGCTCCGCATCGCTGATCTGATTCGCCTTCGCGATCGATCGGACGACCGGTGTAAACCATTTCCGCTCCCCGTTCCCGATCTCCGCTGCCGGAGTAACTGGCTGAGCCTCCACGGGAGTCGGAGCCGTAACCGGAGCTTCTGCCTTGGTTTCAGGCTTGGGCGCCTCTGCGGGAGCCGACGAAGCGGCAGCGCCTGCCGATCCGCTCTCTTCGATAATGCCCATGGCATGGAACACCTCGACCGCCTCGCCCTCGTTAATGAGAATCTTGCTGAGAATGCCCGAAGCGGGAGCGCCAAGCTCCGTATTGACCTTGTCGGTCATGATCTCGACGACCGGCTCGTCCTCCTTCACAAAGTCACCCACTTTCTTGAGCCAACGGCTCACGGTTCCTTCATGAACGGACTCGCCCAACTCGGGCATCAAGATCTCGGTTGCCATACACCGCATTTTACCGAGACAACCCCCTTGGAGTGCGGCGACAAGGTCTCAACGCAATATGTAGACGGAGGATTTCGGCGAAAGCCGGAACGCCTCCGAACAAGCTCTCGCCAAAAGAACGCGCTCTATGTACCGCCAATCGAGGAATCCAGCACTCCAGCGACGACTGTAACCGCCCGCCCGCGCAGCCTCACCCGGTCCCCATCGACCTCAACCCCAACAAACCCGCCCCGCCGAGACGCCTGATACCCAACCAAAGAATTCCGCCCAAGACGCAAAGCCCAGTAAGGCCCAAGACAGCAATGCGCAGACCCCGTCACCGAGTCCTCGTCTACGCCCGCGTTCGGCCCAAAGAATCGAGATACGAAGTCGTACTCGCCCGAAGAGGACCGAGCCGTCACGATCAACCCGCGCATCCCCAAGGCCCGAATTTTGTCCAGCTTGGGAGCGAACGCAAGCACCGCCTGCTCCGAAGGAAGCTCCGCCAGGTAGTCCATCCGATTCTTTCCGAACCAAACTGGCTCGCTGTCGAGGACCTCCGTCACGTCGAGCGCCAAAGGATCGGCCCTCTCGCTGGGAAAGTCCAGCTCGATTTGATCGCCGACCTGCGCCGCAGTCAACACGCCACTCCGGGTATGGAACCGCAGAGCCCCTTCAGCCCGGCCCGTAGACCAAAGAATGTGGGCGGAAGCGAGAGTCGCATGCCCACAAAGATCGACCTCGCAAGCAGGTGTAAACCACCGCAAGTCCCAATCCCCATCTGCCCGCCGCAAGGGAAACGCCGTCTCCGCATGGTTCATCTCCATTGCGATCGACTGCATCGTCTCCTCACCCAAGGCAGAATCGAGCGGGCACACTCCGGCGGGGTTTCCTTTGAACGCTTCTGAGGCGAAGGCGTCGACGACGTAAATTGGAAGGGTCATAAAACAAGTCTGGCCAACCTCTTCCGAGATTGGCCAGACACAGATTGGATCGAGATTTAGAGGTTCACAAGCTCGCGCAAGTCGTCCTCGTTCACTTCCTGCTTCGTGTCCGCCATCTTCAAGAACTCGTTGTACAGATGCTCGAACCGCTCCGAAGGGAAGTCGTAGCCCATCTCGTGCAGCCGGAATTTCAGCCCGTGCCGCCCCGAACGAGCCGTAAGAATGATCTCGCTCTTCTCCGCGCCAACCAGGTGCGGATCGATGATCTCATAGGTCGAACGCTCCTTCAGCACGCCGTCCTGGTGGATGCCGCTGGAGTGAGCATAGGCGTTCGCCCCCACCACCGCCTTGTTCCGCTGCACGACCATCCCCGTCATCTTCGAGACCAGCCGCGACACCGACAACAGCCGGTGCGTGTCGATCCCCGTCTGGACCATAAACTTGTCGTTCCGGATGTAGAGCGCCATCACGACCTCTTCAAGCGCCGTATTGCCCGCTCGCTCGCCGATGCCGTTCACCGTCACCTCGACCTGCCGCGCACCGCCCATCACGCCCGCAAGCGTGTTCGCAGTCGCCATCCCAAGGTCGTTGTGGCAGTGGCAAGAGAACACCGCCTTGTCCGAGTTCGGAACGTTGTCGATAATCCCCTTGATGAGGTGGTAGTACTCGTTCGGATAAGTGTAACCGGTCGTGTCCGGCACGTTGATCGTCGTCGCGCCCGCCTTGATGACCTCTTCGACGACCCGGTAGACGTACTCGGGATCGGCTCGCCCCGAGTCTTCCATGAAGTACTCGATGTCGTCCGTAAACTTCCGCGCGCACTTGACCGCCTTCACGCCCGTCTCCAGCGCCTGATCCTTCGTCATCCGGAGCTTGAACTCCAAGTGGCTCTGGCTGACTCCCAGTCCGGTATGGATACGCCGTCGCTCCGCGGGCTTCAAAGCCTCCGCCGCAACCTCGATGTCCTTCTCCCGCGCCCGCGTCAAGCCACAAATCGTCACGCCCCTCAGCTCCTTGGCCAAGGTGTTCACGCTCTCAAAGTCGCCCGGAGAGCTAATCGGGAATCCAGCTTCAAGAATGTCCACGCCAAGGTCCACAAGGGCGCGTCCTATCTCGACTTTGTCATCCACCGAAAGCCGCACTCCAGGGCTTTGTTCGCCGTCGCGCAGGGTTGTGTCGAAAACTAAGACTCTGTTACTCATGATTCATGGGACCTCGCTTGCAATTATACGTTTCCGCATAACGCCTTCATCCCAAGACCCAAAAACGGTATCCTTCCCCCGCACATGACTCAAGTCGACATTAACATCACCGCCGGCAAAGACAGTGTCGCCGAGCCCTGGATCTGGCGCCTCAGCCGCGAGTTCCAAGTGAAGGTCACCATCAAGAAGGCCAACATCGACGTCGATTACGGCTGGGTCCAGTTGGAGCTTGAGGGACCGGTCGAGGAAATTCAGCGCGCCACCGCATGGCTGATGACCACCGGCCTCCACGTGGAAGCTCTCCAGCGCGCCGTCGGTGCATGAGCGAGATAGCGCCCTACGTTCCCGAAGATTTCGACGCGTTCTGGGCCGAAGCAGCCGCTGAGGCCAACGCCGTCCGGCTCGACTATCACCGAAGCCTGACCAACGACTACGATCTCCCCGGCTTCACCGTCGAAAAGATCTCCTTCCAGGGAATGAAGCAACGCCTAAACGGCTGGCTCGCTTACCCGGAAGGCCAGCGCCGACAACCCGGCTTCGTCTGGATTCCCCCCTACGGCCGAGAAAGCCTCCTCCCCAACCAATACGGAACCCGTCAAGGCTTCACCAGCCTCAGCTTCAACTTCTTCGGCCACGAAAGCTTCTACGAAGAGAAGTACGCCATCGAACGCGGCTACTTCTCGGAAGGCGCCGACGATCCCGAAACCTTCGTCTTCCGCCGAATGCTTCAAGACGCCATCGTCGCCACCCGCGTCCTTCAAGCCCAAATCGAGGTCGATGAGGAGCGAATCGGCGCAATGGGGATGAGCCAAGGCGGAGGCATGTCCATCTGGCTCGGAGCCCACAGCCCCATCGTCAAAGCCGTCGCCGCCGACATGCCCTTCCTCTGCGCCATCAATCACACGCTCACCAAGACCGTCTACCGCTACCCCCTCAAAGAAGTGCGCGACTTCATGGACAACATCCCTCTCGGCGAAGAGCGCGTGCTGAACACCCTCAGCTACTTCGACACGATGAACCAGGCCACCCGCTGCAAGGTCCCCACCTACGTCAGCTACGGTCTCAAAGACCCCGCCTGCCGCCCCGAGGTCGTCAAACCCACCTTCGAAGCCCTCCCCGGCAAAAAGAAGCTCCAAGTCTACGACTGGGGCCACGACTGGCACCCCGACATGGTCGAGAACAACCGGGCCTGGCTGCTCGAAAACCTCTAATGAACGTCCTCCAGGTAGCGAGTTCGCTCTACGACTGGGGAGGCATCGAGCGCTACGTCGTCTACCTGACCGAAGGTCTTCGCGAACGTGGCCACACGGTTGAAGTCGTCTGCCCCCCTGGCTCCCCTCTCGACCAAAAGATCGCCGACGGCAAAACTCTCCTCGCCCTCCGCCGTCAATTCTCCTTCCGCTCTTACCTCGCCTACCGCCAGCTATTCCGCGAGAAGCGCTTCGACGTCGTCCACGTCCATTTCAGCCCCGACTTCGTCGCCCCCGTCCTCGCCGCCAAGAAGGCAAAAGCGGGGAAGGTCATTGCGACCCGCCACGTCGCCCTCAAATGGTCCCCGCCTAAGGTCCGTCGCTACGGAGCCCTCTTCGACCACATCATCCCCGTCTCCAACGCCGTCGAGGAAAAGCTAGCCGAGTCCGGCATCCCTTATTCGATGATGACCGTCGCCAAAGCCGGAGTCCCCGCCCTCGCCCCGGAGTACAGCCCAAAGGAAACCAACCAATTCACGGTCGGCAGCTTCGGCCGCCTCGTGAAGGAGAAGGGAATAGACGTCCTCCTCAAAGCCTTCGCCAACCTCGAAGACGCGAAACTCCTCGTCTACGGCGACGGCCCCGAACGCCAAGCCCTCGAGGCCGTCGCCGGACCGAATGTCGAGTTCAAAGGCTTCGTTCCCAACGTCGCCGATGCCATGAACGCCTGCGACGTCGTCGCCGTCCCCAGCGTCTGGGACGAAGCCTTCCCCTACTCCATCCTCGAAGCCATGTCCATCGGCAAACCCGTCGTCGCCTCTCGCGTCGGAGGTCTCCCCGAGATTGTCGAGGACGGCATCACCGGGCGCCTTTTCGACCGCGCCGACGACAAAGCTCTCGCCCAGGTCCTAGCCGAAATGGCGCATGACCCCGCCCAACTCCGTAAAATGGGGGAATCGGCCCAAGCTTTGCACCGTAATGAATATACGGTCCCGCGAATGGCCGAGCGGATCGAACACGTCTACCAGAAGGTCCTAGCCTAACTGGGAACCGAGCAGGGAAGAATGGCCTTCCCAATAACGAACGAATATGCTTAAGTCGCGAATCTCGCTATTGCTGACGATGCTCCTCGCGCTCGTCTCCCTCTCTTCCGCCCAAGGCAGGGAGTACACCAAGTGGAGCGCCACCCTCGAACCGGCCGATATCCATGCCGGAGAGTCCGGTCGCATCCTGATCAAAGTCGAGGTCGAAGACCCTTGGCATGTCTACGGCACCCAAGAGTTCAAAGCGAGCGACCCCGCCCTCGGTGCCCCCGTCAACACGACCATCGAGCTCGCTCCCAACAAGGTCGTCGAAGCGAACGGCCCCCTCGTGTTCCCAGCCCCCATCGAGCTGTTCGACAACAATTTCAAGATGAAGGTCGCCTACTACGAAAAGCAGGTCATCTTCTCCCTCCCCATCAAGGTCAAAGCGGGCATCGGCGGCAAGCAGTCCGTGAATATCACCTACGGCTACCAGGTCTGCAAGAAGGGCCAATGCGACATCCCACGAAGCGATAAGAAGCTCACCGTCAGCTTCGACGTCACCCCCGGCGAGGCCCGAGCCGACCACCTGGCCCCCCTCACCGCTGTCCCCGATCAACCCGCCCAGCCCGGAACCGGCGCTGCCGCCCCTGCCAAGACCCCGGATCAAACAAAGACCACTCCCGACAACGACCCAAGCAAGATGAGCCTCGGCGGCTACCTGCTCTTCTGCTTCGGTGCCGGTCTCGCCTCCCTCCTCCTTCCCTGCGTCTTCCCGATGATCCCCATCACCGTCAGCTTCTTCAGCAAGCAGAAGCCCGGCGAGGAGCGCAAGACCAACTACAAGGGAGCCTTCGCCTACTGCCTCGGCATCGTCGGTACGTTCACCATCCTCGGCCTCGCCGTCACCGCCATCTTCGGTGCGACCGGCGTCCAAAACCTCGCCACCAACGCCTATGTGAATGGCGCGATGTTCATCGTCTTTGTAGCCCTCGGCCTCTCCCTGTTCGGAGCCTTCAATATCGCCCTCCCTAGCGGCTTCGTGAACAAGATCGGCGCGAAGTCCCGAGCCGGAGGCGTCCTCGCCCCCGTCCTCATGGGCCTCACCTTCACCCTTACGAGCTTCACCTGCACCGTCCCCGTCGTGGGCGTGCTCCTCGTAGCGGCCGCCAAAGGCGATTACGTCCGTCCCGCCCTTGGCATGCTCGCCTTCAGCACCGCCTTCTCCCTCCCGTTCTTCTTCCTCGCCCTCTTCCCGAGCGCCCTGGGCAAGCTCCCCAAGGCCGGAAGCTGGATGGGCACCGTCAAGGCGTTCATGGGCTTCCTCGAGCTGGCTTTCGCCGTCAAGTTCCTCTCGAACATCGACGTCGTCTACCAATGGGGCCTTCTGACCCGCCCAATGGCCCTTGGCATCTGGTTCGCCCTCGCCGTCATCGCTGGCGCCTACCTCTTCGGCTGGCTCAAGATCGCCGGTGACCACGGAGACGGCAAAATCGGCTGGTTCCGCCGTGGCTTTGCCGTGGCGACGTTGGTCGCAGGTGGCATGTGTCTCGCCGCCATGGACGGCTTCAGCCTAGGTAAGGTCGGCGCCCTCCTCCCACCCGATCCCTATCCGGGTCGAGAAGCCACCGGAGCGAACGCTCTCCCCTGGGTTCACAGCTACGACGACGCCGTAGCCCTCGCGAAGACCGCCAACAAGCCCATCTTCATCAACTTCACCGGCTACGCCTGTACGAACTGCCGTTACATGGAGCAAAACATCTTCCCCGAAAAGGAAGTCCGCACCGAGCTCAAAGACATGGTCATCACCGAGCTCTACACCGACGGTAAGAGCGCCGAAGACAGCCGCAACCAGCAGCTCCAGCAGAAGCTGACCGGCAGCGTCACCCTCCCGGTTTACGTGGTCCTCTCGCCAAAGGGCGAAGTCATCGCCCAATTCCCCGGCTCCACCGAAGACCCCAACGAGTTCGCCAAGTTCATCAGAGACGGCAAAGCCAAAGTCTCCAGCGTAGCCAGAAGATAAAAGAAAAAGGACATATCGGGCCTATCCGCCCCATATGTCCTATCCCAAAACCAAACCGAGGAACCTAAAAGCTAGAGGCTCGCCAAATCCGCATCAACCCCGCCAAGAGCTCCTCAGCCTGGGCAAGCGGCCACTGCGTCTCCTTGTCCGACAAAGCCGAAGCTGGATCGGGATGGATTTCCATAAACAAGGCGTCGATCCCTACCGCGATCGCAGCCCGGGCCATCGCCGGAATCGAATCTCGATTGCCCCCGCTGGAAGAACCAGCCCCTCCGGGTCTTTGCGCTGAGTGCGTGGCGTCAAAGCAAACCGGCACGCCGAACGACCGCATAATCTCCAACCCCGGCATATCCACGACAAGCGCGTTATAGCCAAAAGTCGTCCCCCGCTCCGTAAGCATCACGCTCGAAGCCCCGAACGACCGCAGCTTCTCCACGATGTTCTTCGTGTCGTGAGGAGCCAGAAATTGCCCCTTCTTCACGTTCACCGGTCGCCCCGTCGCCGCGCAAGCTTCCAACAAATCCGTCTGGCGACTCAAAAAGGCCGGGACCTGCAGCAAATCGACGATCTCCGCTACCGGCGCAGCCTGGTCGGGAAGGTGAACGTCCGTCGTCACCGGCACTTCGTACCGCTCCTTCACCGCCGCAAGAATCGAAAGCCCCTCTTCGAGTCCCGAACCCCGCGTCGTATTCACCGACGTCCGGTTTGCCTTGTCGAACGACGCCTTGAAGATGTACTGATAGCCCAGCCGACCGCAGATGTCGATCAACGATTCCGCGACCTGAAAACAAAGCTCCCGCGACTCCGCCAGGCAAGGCCCCGCAATCAGCGTAGGCTGCTCAGGTCCGATGAGAACCGGGCCAACCCTCAACCCTTGGCGACCTTCTTAACGACGTTCACCTTCACCGTCGTCGAAACCGTTGCCGGGGGAAAGCAGCTCTGGTCGTTACACTGCTGGTAGCTCACGACCACCTTCAACGACTTCGCCCCTACCTTCGCCGGAACGCTAATCGTCAACGGAATCTTCACCGCCCCCGCATAGGTCTTCGTGGGCTTGTCCCCGCCACCCACGGTAGCGTCCACGCCCTTCGGGTAAGCCGCTTTGACAAGCTTGAACTCCACCCCGTCCACCTTCACGACGACCGGAATCTCGAACTCCTGTGCCGGAGGGTTCTGGTAACCGTGAAAGCCATCCGCAAAGGTCAAAGTCAGCGTCAAAGTGATCTTCGACCCCGCTGCCACCGCCTTCGCCGGAGCCGATAGGCTCAAACCCGGTTCCGGAGCCTGGGCGCTCGCAAAGACCGAAAGCCCACAAAGAAGAAAGACGATTGCGCGTTTGATGCTCATAAATGCCTCGACGGATCGCCCCCAATCTCGTGTCGGGGACTTCGCCAGTTTACCGGGGCGGCAGGCCCGACGCCCAAACCCTCAAACGTCTATAGTTCGAAGGACAGTAAAAGGGATGACTTGCGATGCATGACCGGCAAACGTCAGCCTGTATACAGACCAACCAGGCGATAACAAAATGCCAAATCCCCCTGCTACCGAAGAACGGTATACACTAAAACGTGAAACCTATCGGAAATCGATAGGTAATCGCCTTCACCACATACATCGACGTACTCGGCATCTGGAGTCTCGCATTCATGCCAACTCGTGAACTTTCCCCTCGTGAAGAGCAAATCGTCGAACTGTGTGTTGAAGGTCTCACCAATGAGGCGATCGCCCACCGCTTGGGCCTCAGCGTAGGCACCGTCAATACCTATTGGCTCCGTATCAGGCTCAAAGTTGGTGGCTCTGGGCGGACAGACACAGTCGTTCGAGTCATCAAAGACCGCGCCGAGCGCGCACTTCGCGAGGCCAACGTCGAGCGCAAGGGACTCGCCGAAATGGTCGCCGAACAGGAGCGAAGCGTCCTGGAACTCCGCGCGGCCCTCGCCCTCCTTCACCTCGCTATGGACCAGATCAAGTCCACCGCATGGGCCACCGACACCGAACTTTCCATCCACATCATCGCCAACGGCGAATACCCCTCCACCCACTGCGGAGTCGTCTGGGAAGTCGGCAAGACGGTCTACGAGATATTCAAGACTACCGATCCCACTCATCCGGCTGTCGCCGCTCATCTCGCCGCCATCGACGGGAAAGAAAGTGAAGTACGGCTTCGAGGCGAGTTCGCCAACATGTTCCTACGCGTCATTCCGCTTTCCGACGAAGCAGGTGAGAACATGGGCTGCATCAGTATCCTCAACAGCGTGGGCGACTAGCCCCTGAAGGTTCGAAGGGAAGAATCCCCAGCAAGCAAGCCCTTCGAATCGCCATCACCCGGTTTTTCGCGGCCATCTTCGCGAACAGGCTCGACATATAGAAATCGACCGTTCGCTTCGAGATGAAAAGGACTCCCGCTACCTCATGGCTGGAAATGCCATTTGCCAGTAGCCGAAGCACGTCCAACTCCCGAGGCGTGACCCTGACGGCAATACCACTTCTAGATTTTCTTAAGACCATATTTTCAGCGTCCGACGGTTCTCTCCTGGCTGGAAGGAGGAGCGGCCCGGTAAAGGGGGTCCGGGCACACTCTATCTCTCCTTCTCAAAACGCCGAAGCCATGAAGCTGGAACCCGCTCCGGCACTCAAACAGTGTCCATCTGCTAAGCCGCCTACGCCAGTCCGTACAAAAACGTCATTCGCTCCATGTCCTTCAAATCGCAGACATAACTCTGTCCGTTGAACTATCGACATAAAAGAGCGGACTACCCTCGAAGGCCTCCGGGGAAATACTCTGACTTGTAGTGAACCATTCCACGCCATCGAAGCAGGACCCTTCGGACGATGTCCCGGAGAAGAGAGCATGACCCCTCAAACGCACTTGGACGCGATCCTCGTGGAGCGGATTCGTCTCGGCGATCCCTCAGCCATCGATGAACTGCTCCACAAGTATTACGGCAAAGCCTTCAAACACGCCCTCAAACTCACGAAGCAAGCCGACGAAGCCGACGATGTCGTCGCCGATAGCTTCGTCCGCATCCATCGCGCGATCGGCCAGTTCCAGGAGAACTCCTCCTTCACGACCTGGATGTTCAAAATCCTCCGCAACTGCTTCCTCGACCGCCGCAAGAAACGCTGCGTGAACGTCGTCTGTAGCCTCGACGCTAGCATGGAAATGGAAGACTCCGTCGTCTTCTTCCAACCGGTCGACCTCTCCGAATCCTCGTTCGACAAGTCGGCCAAAGCGGAACACTCCGAGCAAGTCCAGTCCGTCCTCGCCCAACTCCCTACCCAGCAACGCGAACTCCTGAACATGTACTACCAGGAAGAGCTCAGCTACAGAGAAATATCCCGCCGCCTCCAATCACCCGCAGGCACCATCAAAAGCCGCCTCAACCGGGCAAAGGCCAACATGAAAGGCCTCCTTCAGCAGGACACGCGCCTGCCCTCCATGATCGACTTCGCATCTTAGTGTCCGCACTTCCACGTCGGCCAGATCGCTGACGCATAAAGGACGGACTGTCGCGAAATCACGACGCAACGTAACCTAAAGTTATCATGCTGTGGACCGTAGTTTTGATCCTTGTCGTCCTGTGGTTTCTAGGAATGCTGACGTCCACCACTATGGGCGGCCTCCTACATCTCCTCCTCCTCGTCGCCCTGGTAGTCGTCATCGTAAACCTTCTACGAGGTCGCCGCGGCTCCGCCCTCTAAGCCACGAAAAGGAGGGAAGGGTTGGGTGCTGCGTCAGCCGACGAGCCCGACCCATTTCCGCAGCTTGTAAACCGTCGTATCCCGGTTCAACTGCGCAATCGCTCGTGTCAGCGGCACACCCTTCGGGCAAACCTTCACGCAGTTCTGCGCGTTCCCGCATCCGGTGATCCCCTCTTCCGAGGTCAAATACTCGAACCGGTCGTCCGACAAACCCTTCCCAACCGGGTGCAGGTTGAACAACAAAGCCTGAGCCAGGGCCGCAGGCCCAACGAAAGGCGACTTCTCGTTGATCTGCGGGCAAGCTTCCATGCAGCACCCACAAGTCATGCACCGCGAAAGCGCGTACCGCAGATGCCGGATGTGGTCGTCCTGGGGCTGGGCCATCCCCAAATCGTAGGACCCGTCGATGGGCACCCAAGCCTTCACCTTCTGCAAATTCTCGAACATCTTCGACCGGTCCACCACCAGGTCCCGGATCAAAGGAAACTTCTTCATCGGCTCCAGGGTCACCTCGTAGGTATCCCCCACCAACTCGCCGACGTCCTCGATCAACGCCGTACAAGCCTGCCGGATACCGCCGTTGATGTTCATCGTGCAGGAGCCGCAAACCTCCTCGAGGCAGGCCGCCTCCCATGCCGGAGGCTCGATCGCCCGCCCATCCGCCGTCACTGGGTTCTTCCGCAGCTCCATCAGCGCCGAGATCACGTTGATCTTGTCGCGATAGGGAACCTCGTAGGTCTCCCAATAGGATTCGGAATCGACGGACTGCTGGCGGAGAATCTTGAGACGAATCTTGGTCGCGGACATTGCTACCTTAAATAATACGGTTTTTGAACCTAAGAACGCACGGTCCCAAGGCCCGAAAACGAAGCCTTCAAGCCGAAACGTCCCTAAAATAGAAGACTTAACGACACGTAGGTAAAATTCAAACGAGCCCATGACCCTGCAAGCGGAACTAGTGCGCCCCGAACGAGTCGAAATCTTGGGCATGCCCGTGGACCGACTCGGCATGGAGGATACGCTTCGCCTCCTGGAGCAGTTCGTCGCCGAGCACAAGCCCCACCTCGTCGTCACCGCCGATGCCAGCGGCATCGTCCAAGCTCAAGACGACCCCGAATTCCAGCGCCTGTTCCGCGAGGCCGACCTCATCACCCCCGATAGCGCAGGCGTCATCTGGGCCGCTAAGCGAAAAGGGAAGCCGATCACCGAGCGGGTAAGTGGCGTGGAGCTCGTAGACCGCATCTGCGCCCTCAGCGCCGATAAGGGCTACCGAATCTACTTCCTCGGCGCCGCCGCCGGTGTAGCCGAACTTGCCGCCGAGAAGATGCGCCTCAAACACCCCGGCTGTAACATCGTCGGCGCGCGCCACGGATTCTTCCCACCCGACAGCGACCCTATCGTCGCCCAAGAGGTCGCCGAAACCAAACCCGATTTCCTCTTCGTCGCCATGGGCATCCCCCGCCAGGAAAAATTCATCAAGGCGACGGAGTCCATCATCCAGGCTTCCGTCTCTATGGGCGTCGGTGGCTCTTTCGACGTCTTCTCGGGCCGCGTCAAGCGCGCCCCCAAGCTCTTCCAAACGCTCCGCCTCGAATGGCTCTGGCGCGTCATCCTCAACCCAACCAAAATTTCCAAGGTGAAGAACCTTCCGAAATTCGTCTTGATGGTGTTGAGGTCGAAGAGTTGAAGCTGTACACGAAGACGGGGGACGCCGGAGAAACCGGCCTCGTGGGGGGAAAGCGCGTCCGCAAGAATAGCCCCCGCATCGTCGCCATCGGCGAGGTCGATGAGCTGAACGCCCTCCTCGGCGTCGTCCGAACCGCCACGAATCACCCTCACCTGGAGCATATGGTGGACAACGTCCAAGCTTGGCTCTTCGAGGTCGGAGCCGAGCTCGCTTCTCCCGGCGAGGAGCGCTTCCAAACCATCGGCGAGGAAGAGACGAAGCGGTTGGAGGACTCCATCGACGAGCAGTCCGAAACCCTCCCCGAGCTTCGCAACTTCATCCTCCCCGGCGGCAGCAGCGCCGCCGCCTACCTCCACCTCGCCCGCAGCGTCTGCCGCCGTGCCGAGCGTCGCATCCTCGATCTCAACGAGCGGGAACCCGTGCGGCAGGAACTTCGAGTATTTCTAAATAGGCTCGCCGACTGGCTGTTCGTATCCGCTCGAACTGCCAACCGTGCCGCCAACGTCGATGATGTGAACTGGAATCGAGGATCGAAAACATGATGCTGACGAACGTGCTTGCCCTGACGCTGAGCCTAGCCGCTCCCCACCAAGAGGCTCCCACTGCCAAACAGTTGGTTGAAAAGATGCTGGTTCGCTATAACTCGGCCACCACCGTCGCCGGGACGATCCATCTCACGGTCGCCGCCGGTAACAATTCGGCCAGCATGGACACCGCTCTCCAGTTCGAGCGACCCGCCAAGCTATATATCAGCCAGCACAAAAACGTCGCCAACCCGGACCCAGACCAGCCCAACCGATGGCTCGTCACGAGCGATGGCAAATCGTTCTCGTATGACGCTCCATTCGATGAGAACAGCCTTCTTCACACCGCAGCCGGGACGCGCCTCAAAGAAGATATCTACAACAAGCGAAACGGGATCACAAGCGACATCGGTTCGATCTACTTGGCCGCGGGCAAAAGCCTGGGTGACCGCTCCATGCCCCTCGACATCGCCATCTCCCGCCTCGACGATCTGAAGTTCCGCCGCAATCAGTGGGTTCCCCCCTACAATGTGATCTCCCAGAAAGAGATCCGTGGCAAGACCGCCTACATCGTTCAAGGCGACTACCGCGACTATGCCGGAGTCCAGCCCACCGGAATCTTCCAAATGGCAATCACCGCCGACGGTGACCTCCTCCAGTACGTCCAGAAGCAAAAGCTCCAAATCGACGGCCATGCCATCGAGCTAACCAGTCAGTGGGACGTCGATCTCAAGGTCAACGGTCCCGTCGATGCGACCCTTTTCAAGGTCGTCATCAGCTACTGAGTGAACTTCTTCACCAAAATTCGTCTCATTTTTTGATGAGGTTTATTTTTTGACGTCTCAAAATTTACATTTTTGGGTAGATTGAAATTATGCCGCTGGCACACGATTCGGCGATGATGTTTTCTGAATTGAAACAAGGCATGTCCGTGCGTATCGCACGCGTTACAGGGGATTCCCCCGAGACGAAACGGCTCCAAGAAATGGGCCTCACCGTAGGCACCGTCGTGCGTGTCGTCAAGGTCGCACCCTTCGGTGACCCCGTGGAGATCGACCTCCGCGGCTACCGACTCTGCCTCCGCAAAAAGGAGACGGTCGACTTCGACGTAGAGCCGGTGGCGTGAGCGTCGCCGCAGCCGGCGGGCGCCGCACCATCGCCATCGTCGGTAACCCCAATGCCGGTAAGACCACACTCTTTAACGCCCTCACCGGCAGCCACCAAAAGGTAGGGAACTACCCCGGCGTCACCGTCGAGCGCATCAGCGGCGCAATTAAGCTCTCCTCCGGCGCCATCGAATGCATCGATATCCCCGGCCTCTATAGCCTCACCCCTGTCTCCGAAGACGAGCGCGTCGCCGTCCAAGCCATCTCTGGCCAGATCGATGGATCGACCAAGCCCGATCTCCTCGTCTGTGTCCTCGACGCGTCCAATCTCGAGCGCAACCTCTTCCTCTTCACCCAGATCGCCGAGCTGAAGATTCCCACCGTCGTCGCCCTCACGATGGTCGACCGCCTTGAATCCCAGTTCCGCGAGATCGATCTCTCCCGCCTCTCCAACCTCCTCGGCGTGGACGTCGTCCCCATCGTCGGCCACAAAGAGCGGGGAATAGACGACCTCAAGGCCGCCATCGATCGCGCCTACGAGCATCCCAAGATCCCCGTCTTTGACAGCGGCATGTCGCTCGAAACCGAAGGCAAGGTCGCCCTCCTCCGCGAACGCCTCGCCCGCACTGGCGAAGACTTCACCAAGGGCGAGCTTAAGGAAAAGCTCGCCGAAAACTCCGAAGACCTCGCCAGCTACGCCAAGGACTTTCCCGAGATTGAGGAAATCTACGACGAAGCCCGCACTGCCGTCCAAACCGACGAACCTTCGACAACGCCGGCGGATGACCCCGCCAGCCGCTACGACTGGTCGACCATGGTCGCCCGGGCCACCATTCGCGATCCAAAGGGCCCCCGCAAGCCTTCCATGACCGACCGGCTCGACCGCATCCTCACCCACCGCCTCTGGGGGATGCTCGTCTTCGCGGGGATCATGTACCTCGTCTTCCAGTCCATCTACAGCTTCGCGTCTCCGCTCATGGATGGCATCCAGTGGGTCTTCGACAAGATCGCCGCCGGCATCAGCCCTGCCCTGGATAAGTGGCCCATCCTCCAGTCCCTCGTTGTCGATGGCCTGATCCGAGGCATCGGCGGGATGCTCGTCTTCCTGCCCCAGATCCTCATCCTCTTCTTCTTCGTCGCCGTCCTAGAAGGCACTGGCTATCTGGCCCGCGCTGCCTTCTTGATGGACCGCGTCCTCGGATGGTGCGGACTCAATGGCCGCGCCTTCATCCCTCTCCTATCCAGCTTCGCCTGCGCTATTCCAGGCATCATGGCCGCTCGTGTCATGCCCGATGTTCGAAGCCGCCTCGCCACCATCCTCGTGGCTCCCCTCATGAGTTGCAGCGCCCGCCTGCCCGTCTACCTGCTCCTCATCGGCACCTTCATCGCTCCCAAGTACGGCCCCGTCTGGGCAGGCATCGCCCTCTTCGGCATGCACCTCCTCGGCCTCGTCGTCGCCATCCCCATCGTCTGGTTCCTGAACCGTAAGGTCTTCAAGGGAAGCCGGCTCCCGTTCCTGCTGGAGCTCCCACCCTATCAGTGGCCGAAATGGCGCGACGTATGGCTCGCCATGTACTTCCGAGGCAAGGTCTTCGTGAAGACGGCAGGGACGGTCATCGTCATGATGTCCATCCTCATCTGGGCTCTCTCCTACTTCCCGCGCTCGAACGAGGCCAAGGCTCGATATGAGCAGCAGTTCACCGCTCAGTGGACTCAGCAAGGGCAGAAGCCGGAAGGGAAGGACTTCGAAAACGCGAGGGACAAGAAGGTAACCGAGCAGCAGCTCGCCAACTCCTATCTGGGCCGCTTCGGCAAAACCCTCGAGCCTGTCTTCACTCCCGCTGGCTTCGACTGGCGCATCACCACCGCCATCCTCTCCGCCTTCCCGGCTCGAGAAACCGTTGTCCCATCCCTCGGCATCATCTTTAACCTGGGAGGAGATGTGGAGGAGGGAGACGTAGACCTGCGAAAGGCTGTCTCCGAAGCCCAATGGCCCGACGGCCGCCCCCTCTTCACCGCCTGGACCGCCGTCAGCCTCATGGTCTTCTTCGCCCTATGCTGCCAATGCATGTCCACGCTGGCGACGATCAGAAGGGAGACCAACTCCTGGAAGTGGCCCGTCTTCGCCTTCAGCTACATGACGATCCTTGCCTACATAGCCTCAGTAGGAATCTTCCAACTAGGCCAGTACCTCAACAAGTAAGCCAACCTCCCCTTTCTCCTGATGAGATCAGGAGAAAGGGGTCGGGGGATAGAGGTTAGAAAACAGAGCGCCCCCTCCAAGCCCACGCGGAGCGTGTAGCCGCGGTTCCGTCCGCGTAAGCAATCCAGAATAAGCCTAGAAGCTCGCCGAAAGCGTGATCGAAAACCCTCGAAACTGATCTTGGCCGCTAATGTAGTAGCTGCCTTCGAGCGAAGGCGTGACCCCAAGGATCTTGAACTTCAAAGGCATCCCGACCGTCACCGAGCTCACGAACCCGTTCTGGTCCTTGAACTCGTTCAAACCCCGGCTCTCCGAGTGGGCCGCGCCCGCTGCTACGGCGCCATAGAGCCCGTCCTTCGAAATCGTCTCCCGAGCCGTCAACATGAACCGATAGATCGTCCCGTCCACGTCGTGCCCATGGGTGAGCTGACCGCCAAACATCACCGACGGCGTCACAAAGAACTGAAGCCCCGGAACCTTCGAGAGGGGGAAGTCGGCCGAGATCTCCGGACCCTCCAGGTGGCCGCTGCTGTGGTCGCGAAGCTCGAAGCTCTGCGTCACGTGGTAGCCCACCTTGAGCCGGATGCCGATGGCGTCCCCGTCGGCGTGAGCCGCGATAGCCGCGCCTGCCAGAGAGCAGGCCAGAACCGTGCGTAAAAACGTCCGTGTCATCTCAGGCTGAGTATAAACGAAACTACGCCTCCGGTGGTCTCCGGCTGTGAAAATCGCTGACACGCTGGAAATCCCGCACGACCCGGTAGCAAACGTCCTCCCGGAAACAAGGGGCGATGATCTGCCCCCCAATCGGAGCCCCGTCCTCGAACCCCATGGGGAAAGCCATGCAGGGCCACCCGAGCAGGTTGGAAGGCCCCTCGTCGCCACCCATGTTGACCCAGGTCTTGTCGAAAGGCTGATCGACCGGCACCGACTTGTGATAGAACACTGGCGTGAAGATGCAGTCGCACTTCTCCCAAACCGCGTTCGCCTTCAGCGCCTCCGTACGTAGGCGCATCGCCCAAAGGTAGTCCACGGCCTTGGTCTGAAGGGCCGCCGTGAACCCAGCCACCTGGTTCTGGTCCTGCAGAAGCTGGAACTTGTCCCCCCGGATGAAGTTCTCATGTGCGCTCGCTCCCTCCGCGTCCACGATGATCCCAACCGCCGCGTTGTAGGGAAGGTCGGGATAGGCCACCTCCACCGTCTCATACCCCTGCTTTCGCAAGGTGTCCAGCACGTTGTTGTAGGCCTTCTCACAAACGTCCGCCTTGCTGTCCTTGAACTTCTCCTTCAAGACCCCGATCTTCGGCTTCGCCCCGGTTGCCCGATAGCTGAGCTTGTCTTTGAATGTCGAAAGGTCCTTCGGGTCGGGACCGGCGATCGCCTGCAAAACCGTGGCTGCGTCGTCTGCCGACCGAGCGATGGGGCCGAGACGGTCCAGAGTCCAACAAAGCGCCATCGCCCCATACCGGCTCACACGCCCGTAGGTCGGTCGGAACCCCGTACAGCCGTTGAACGCACTCGGACAAACGATGCTTCCGCTCGTCTCGCTGCCGATGCTGAAGCCGACGCAGCCTAACGCTGTCGTGGCTCCCGAACCGCTGCTGGAACCCCCCGCCCAAAGCTTCTTGTCCCAGGCACTCAGACAAGGCCCCATCCGGCTCGCGTTGGCGACGTTATAGTTGCCGCCGCCCGCCAGCTCGATCATCTCAAGCTTGGCCAGCAGCACCGCCCCCGCCCCTTCCAACCGCTCCACGACTGTGGCGTCGAAGTCGAAGACTTGATCGGCGTGACCTGGGGAACCCCATCGCGTTGGGAGACCCTTGGCACTTAATAAGTCCTTCACTCCGAAGGGGATTCCGTGGAGGGGGCCGTGGTCTTTTCCGGATCGTAAATCTTCGTCCGCCTGCTTGGCTTGTTTGTGGGCCAGGTCTTCGGTGAGTTCGGCGATGGCGTTGTGGGCTTTGCCGAGGGTCTTGAGTCGGCCGAGGTACATGTCGGTGAGTTCGACGGAGGAGACCTGGCGGGCTCGGAGGGCCTTGCCCATGTCGCGGATGGAGGCGAAGGGATCGGTGGGCATCAGCTTTGCCTCACGGGGGTCGGGTGGAAGATGGCGCAGGGCTCGGAGACGTCGGGGAGTTTCGTTGGCATTCTGGAAGCCGCCTGGTCGCGGGAGGCTTTGAGGGCAGCCTTCAGGAGTTTGCGGGTGTCTTCGCTAAGGGGTTTTGCGAGTTCATTTTCGGCGAGGGCTACGTCGGCGTCTGTGACTTCGGCAGACGTGGGAGTTTGGCTCATAGCTAGACCTGGCACGGCAAGGGCGGCCGCTCCTGCTAGGCCACGCTTGGCTAGCTCGCGGCGAGACATCTTTTCTGGCATCGTGACTTTAAGATACAACCCACGCGGCCTACGGGGAAGTGGGTTAGCGGTGGCTCCGCCAAGCTTCGGCGGTGAGCCGCCAGGTCACGCCGGGAAACTCCCCTCCGACATAGCTGGTGGGCTTGATCTCGACGATCTTGGCTCCAGCAGACTCTTTTAGCCGGTGGGAGGCGATGTTCTGCTCGGCGTTGTTGAAGAGCAACTCGTCCATTTCGAGAACGTCGAAGGCGAAGTCGGTGACGGCGGCGGCTGCTTCTTTCATCAGGCCCTGGCCCCAGAAGGGCTCGGCAAGCCAGAAGCCTCGCTGGTCTTCGTCGCTGTCCGGGGTCAGGGTGATGACTCCGATGAGGCCCTCGTCGTTTTCCTTCAGCCGGATGGACCAGTGGTATTCCTCTTCGGCTTCCATCTTCGGCAGGACGCTTTGGATGAAGTCCATGGCGCCGTTTTCAGGATAGGGCCAGGGGATGGCGGCGGCCATGTAGCGGAGGACGTTTGGGTTTGGGAAGAGGAGTTGGATGCGGGCCGCATCGGACGCTTGAATCGGGAGCAGCCGGAGGCGCTTTGTTTCTAGCGGGACGATGGGGGTCTTTCGGTAGCTGGCCATTGCTGGATTGCTTGATTTTGACGCAACCCCGTTGGGGTAGGTCTGGTTGTGTTGCCTCGATACCAGGGTAGCGGCTTTGCCGCAACCCTTCGCTATTAGACGGAACCCCTTTGGGGTTCTTTTTCGGACGCGGACGAAACCGCGGCTACACGCTCCGCGTGGGCTTGGAGGTTGCGCTTTGTGCCGCCAAGTTTGTTCGCCGGGCTGACCCTTCGCGTGGGCTGGGAGGTTGCGCTCTATGCCGCCAAGTTTGTTCGCACCGAATAGGTGCGCCTACACGCTTTGCGTCAGGTGGGGGAGGCTAGCCTTCTTCGATTTCTTCTTCCAGTTCTTCGGGGCGGTGGAGGATGGAGCCTCCGGCGGGCATGGGGCGGGCGATGCTGGCGATGGCTTCTGCCTTTTCGCGAATCTGCCGTTGGTTGGCCCGTTCCTCTGCGCCAGGGGACACCGGCCAGAGGGTGTCTTCCACCCAGTACGACTGCATGAACTCGGACCAAACGCGTTGGTAGACCTCGATGGTCTGGTCGGCGAGCCCGGCCCACTCGAAATCCGTCTTGAGCCGCGCCTTGGCGGCGACCTTTAGCTTCTCGGCCCGCTTGGGGTCCCGGAGGACGTGGAGGATGGCCCAGGCGAGCGATTCGGGGTCGTTGGTGAAGGAGGTGGTGCCGGTCTTGTCGTGAATGACCACTTCCTTCAGCCCGCCCGCGTCGGAAGTGACTACAGCCGCATCGGCGGCCATCGCTTCGAGGGCGACGATTCCGAAGGGTTCATAGAGAGAAGGGAAGACTGCGACGTCGGCGCAGCGGTAAAGCATGTGCAGGGAGCGGTTCGCCATGAAGCCGGTGAACAGCACCTTGTCCGTCAGGCCCGCCCAGTTGACGAACTTCTCCAGCCGCTCGCGATGGCCTCCGCCGACGATAAGGAACTTCGTATGGGGCTCTTGGGCGAGGATGACGCTGGCGGCGTTCAGCAAGACCTGAATGCCCTTCTCGCGGACGAAGCGGCCCACGAACATCACGATCTTTTCGGTCGGGAGGGCGAGCTTGGCGCGGTGGGCTTTGCGGTCCTTCTCCGTCCAATCGAACTCAAACTTATGGGCATCGACGCCGTTGTAGACGACGTCCACCTTGTCGTAGGGCGTGTTGAAGATGCGGGAGACCTCGCCGCGCATGAAGTCGGAACATACGATGACCCGCCAGGCTTCGTAGTTCAGCCAGTACTCCTGCTCGTGGATGTAACGCGACGTGTCGTTGAAGATGCCGCCATGCCGCCCGGTCTCGGTGGCATGGATGGTGGCGACGATGGGGAGCTTGTAGTCGTACTTCAGCTCGCGTGCGGCGTCGAGGGAGAGCCAGTCGTGGGCGTGGAAGATGGTGGGCTGTCCGCCGGGCCGCCAGTCCTCGAGGAGCTTGCGGACGCGTTTCTCGGTCGCGAGATTGAGAAGCTGAATTTCATGGAGGAAGTCGTTGGGGGTTCCTTCCAGGTGGACGCGGTGGACCTGGACTCCGCTCGCCTCGGTTTCCTCGTCGGGGGCTTGAGGCGTCGCCTTGGTTACGACGTGGACCTCGATGCCTTTCTTCTGGAGCTCTTGCGATAGCTCATGCACGTGGGGGCTGATTCCGCCGACGATCCGCGGCGGGTACTCCCAGGAAAGCATCATTACCCTCATTCCGAATTCATTCTGAACGGATGGGGAGGTATTTGGCACTGTGCTTTTGGGAACTTTGAAGGATTGGCGTTTCGCTCAACGGTTTGATAGAGGTGCAAAGATGTCCAAATACATATTCTCGATGCTGGCAGCGATTGGGCTACTGGCCGGTTGTAGCAAGGGTCAGGCGGATTCCGCTGCCGCAACGACCACAGGCGGGGACGCATCTTACGCGTCGGCAATGGCGCCGAAAGCGGACGATCGCGTTTTGTCAGGCGAAGCGATGGGAGGCGTTGCTCCCCACAACGCAGTGGGCCAACGCGGGGTCCAAGCCGGTTGGAACGGAAAGGCCACCTTGGTTTCGCAGCCCCAGCTTCCCCGGCAGGTTGTAAAAACGGGCACGCTGACGGTCCAAGCCGAAAGCGTGGATAAAGCGGAGAAGCAGGCGCATACGATTACCGACGGGATCGGCGGGCGTGTGGACAAGGTCGACAGCACGGACCTCGCCGGGCCGAATCCGACGATCACGATGACGCTTCGCGTTCCGGCAGCCGCCTTCGACGGGTGTATCGACAAGCTGGAAGGTCTGGGGGCGCGGCTCGCCAAGACGGTTGCGGTCGAGGACGTGACGGAAAAGATCGTGGATATGGATGCGCGCATGAAGACGATGGGAGCACAAGAGCAAGCCCTTCGAAACATGCTGGCGCGCACCCGGACTATGGACGACACGCTGTCGGTGAACCGGGAATTGACCGACCTGCGCGAGCAGATCGAGAGCATGGCGGCGCAACGGAAGTCTCTGGGAAGCCTGGCGGCCTATTCGACGATCACGTTGACGCTTCAGCAGAAGCCGTCTGTGGAGACGGTTGCTCAGTCCGACCCGAACTGGCTGCAGTCGGCTTGGGCTGGGGCATGGGGGTCTGGGACTTCCGTGTTTCGGAACGTCGTTTCGGTTTTGGTTTGGCTGCTGGTGTTCAGCCCGGTTTGGATTCTCGGGTTGTTGGTCCTTCGATGGGTGATTCGGGCTTTAGGCAAGCCATCGGTTTCGAAGGAGGTTTCTTCGGCGTAGGTCGCAGCGAACCCCAAGGGGTTCCATAATTAAGCGAAGGGTTGGCCGCGGGCCTACCCTGGTGCCGGGGCAAAACACGTTTCAACCCTGTAGAGGTTACATCAGACACGCGCGTAGGCTTCAACCCCTTCAGGGTTGGACATCTTGCCCGGTCATTTACCAGGGTAGGGCCGCGCCCAACCCTTCGCTTAATTCTTGAACCTCGTTGGGGTTCGCTGAATGAAACTTAGCCTAGACTCAGTTCAAGTCCGCCAAAAGAACCCCGAAGGGGTTCCGTCTAGTAGCGAAGGGTTGCCCAAAGGGCTACCCTGGTTAATGTCGGTCGCCTCCGTTGGGGTTCTTTCCCTTGCTCCGCCTGGGTTTTGTCGGGAGCATTTTGTTTGAATGCCTATCCTTACGGCAGACTTTTCTTGGGGCCTCGCAGATTGAATTTGTAAAAATCCTTCCCTTGGATCAGCGGATACGAGAACCAGATATCCAGGTTGGCATAGCCGTGGTAGCGGCCGGACGTTGGGTAGAAGCCGGGGAACTTGAACCGCTGGAAGAGAGTTTGGCCGGGAGGTAAGGAGACGACCATCGAAGGCTCGTATTTCTTGAAATAGGGAATCGAATCTTTGTGGTTTTCAGTTGTTGGAGATACTTTCTTGTTTCGGCGGCCAAAGAGAGTGAATTGGAAGTAGCAAGTCATGGACGTGAGCCTTGGTACGACCACAGGTTCGTCCGCGATGTTCGATAGCCAGACATCGGCCCATAGATCTTTGCCTTTGCGGCTGTACTCCACAAACGAGGTGACCTTCGCCGGTAAGTGAGACAGTAGGTTATCTCGACCCATGTCGACGAAAGGGATTTGCTTAGCCTGGGCCAGCAATATGCCGGAGATGAGAATTTCTATCATCGCTCCTGAATAGAAGGATAGCCCTTCACTGCTTGACGGAACCCCCTTGGGGTTCGTTTTGGCTCTCGGCTACGTCGGGATCACCGGTTCCTCGGCTTCTCGCTTGAGGACAATTACTCTTGTGATTTCGACTCCGTAGAAGAAGACCTGCGAGGAGTAGTAGATCCAGAGGAGGATGAGGACGAGGGCTCCGGCGGAGCCGTAGGCGGCGGCGATGCCGCTGTAGCTGAAGTAGAGGCTGAGGGCGGCTTTGGCGAGGCTGAAGCCTAGGCCGGCGGTGATGGCTCCGGGCCAGACGTCCTTCCACTGCACCCGGTTCCGGGGGATCGTGCGGAAGACGAGGGCGAAGACGAGGGTGGCGAGGAGGATGGAGGCGAGGAGGCTGATGACGGGCCAACCGATGAAGCTGCCGGACGTGCGGGCGAGCCAGCCGAGGATGGCATCGAGGCTGAGCCAGCTCACGAAGAGGATCAGGAAAGCCATCAGAAACATGACCGACTTGAGGCGGCTCCGTAGGAATAGCCTCACGACGGGGCCTTCGTGGCGGATGCCCCAGATGGTCTCCATCGAACTCACGATTTGGTTAAAGAGTCCGCTCGCCGCGTAGACGGCGATGAGGACGGCGATCATCGTCGCCGAGATGCTGGTGGCGGGCTTTGCTGCTCGGTCGGCGAGGGAGACGAAGAGGTCGGCGGCTCCCCGGCCCAGGGAAGTCAGGGCTTCATCGTAGAGGGTCGCACGGACGGTTCCGACGTCGAGGAGCTGGGTGGCGACGGTGACGGCTACAACAAGGAGCGGGGCGAGGGAGAGGATGGCATAGAAGCTGAGGGCGGCGGAAAGGCGCGGGGCAGAATGCTCCGACCAGCCCTGGGCCGCAGGGTAGAAGATCGACCGAAAGCTTCGTATTTGCATCCGCTTTGGTTAGAGACGAGGGACGGGGGGACAAGGGACCGGGGACAGATTGGCTTGCCTATCGGATTGTGTGCCCGGTTGACTGTAGGCTGCTTGCATCGCTCCCCCGACACGCCCCGTGTCGGGGGTACATCCATCGCGCATGGCCAATGCAAGAAGGTAGCTTAGTTCGATGGGCAATACTAGGGACGGACGGCCTCACAGGTGGGTCAATTCCCCAAACTCCGGTATTACCGCTTTCGTCACCTTCACAAGCTTGGACTTCGTTCGAGCGTTTCAGAGGGAGGAGATGCGAGAGTTGGCGTGCCTCTCGCTACTTCGCGACGCTCAACGCTATGAAGCTAACATCCATGCGTTCGTCGTGATGACGCACCATGTCCACCTTCTCGTTACTTGCCCCGAAGGGAAGACGATTAGTTGGCTGGTTCAACGCTTTAAATCGAACTTAGCCAAGTTGTAGCTCCCCCGACACGCCTCGTGTTGGGGGTACATCCATCGCACACATGATCAACGTGAAAAGGTAGCTTAGGTCGATGGGTGCGACGAAGGATGGAAGACCTCACCGGTGGGTCAATTCCCCGCACACCGGTATTACCGCTTTCGTCACGTTTACGTGCCTGGATTTCGTTCGGGCGTTTGATCGAGACGAGATGCGAGAATTGGCGTGTCTCTCCTTGCTTCGCGACGCTCAAAGGTATGGAACCAGTGTCCATGCGTTCGTGGTGATGACACATCACGTTCATCTTCTCGTTACCTGCCCCGAAGGGAAGACGATAAGTTGGCTTGCTCAACGCTTTAAGTCGAACTTAGCCAAATTGGCTTTGCCGCTCCTACTACCCTCTGAGGTTCCGGCATTTGGTGCTCAGCTAGGTTTAAACGGGCGGACCTTCTGGAAAGCCAGCTTTCGGGCTTTGGAAATCTCGACTGAGAAGGCCCTTATGCAAAAGGCGCTTTATATTCATTTGAATCCCGTACGGGCCGAACTGGTGGAGGCACCAGAGCAATATCGGTGGTCGAGTCGTAGGTTCTGGGATGCTGGAGTGTGGTCGAATTTCGGCCTTGACTTGGGGCGAGTCCTGGATGGTTTTGATCAGTCAGTGACTACGGACTTGTCGCCTTAGAGTTCGTACCCCCGACACGGGGCGTGTCGGGGGAGCATATAGCGCCTAGCATTCTTGTTCTGGTGTGGCGTAGGTCTCTGGGGCGCAACGGCATATAGAAGTATCATCTTAGCGTGACAAAACAGGAATTTGCTGAGTACCTCAGCGCCCAAGTCGAGGGCGCAGAGGCTGATTTGAGCAACCCTCACCCAGATGCAAAACCTTCTGGCTATCTGCAAAAAGAGCTACTTCTAGCTCAGACGGCCCTCAATAACCTTCAGTCTCCATTGGAAGACTTCCAAACTCTGCTAAGCAAATACTTCGAAGACAGTTATTACTTGGAGCAAGAGTTTATGGACCCGCTTCAGCGTGCCGCAACAGATGAAAATTACAGGGCTATTTGTGCCTTAGCCATCGCTAACAACCAAACGCTAGTCAATATTGCCAATCCGTCAAGCAACTTCCTCGACGACGGTCAAGGTCTGCGCTTGGATCTACAACGTATTGCTTCGCAATGTAGTCTCCACGCCTTCAACGTTAGTCGTCAAAATTGGATTTATATTATCTTGTCGCCCGCTGAAACGTTAAGCGACGCGGCAATAACATCTGCAATCTCGGCATACCCACTTCGTCAGTAAGAACTTCCGGCGTAACTATGCCTGAGTTTTGCTCCCCCGACACGCTCCGTGTCGGGGGTACATCATCCCGCTTCTTCGTACCCCCGACACGTGGCGTGTCGGGGGAGCATCGTGGCCTGGCGTTAACGAGTAAGAGTTGGTAGAGACGACGTGAGACATGTTAGCAAATATCTTTTGAAAGAATTCAATATTACTGGTAAAAAGTAACTTGACAATAAGCAAGTAATAAGTATATTCTTGTTGCACGTCCGAATTAGAAATAATGCCCCGGCGTTGGTTGGAGCCAACCCGAGGCGTGGGCGAAACCTGTACAAGAGGTGTCACCGTGATAGAGGTTACTCTAGGTAAGAACTTAGTCACTTGCGAACGTCCTACGTTCCCCGTTCTTCATCCCCTGGTCGACCTGACCGAAGACTTGGCGGCTGCCCGCACCGTGATCTCAGCGGCGGCTCGGTTCTTTTGGCTTCATCGCGAGCCTGTGTATAGCGGGGTGGCCCGCAAGCTGGACTCCTACGACGGCGAGACGGGGCCGTTTGGGCCTTGCTACTATGTCCAGCTTTGGCAAGATGGGCGATTGCTACGGACCGTCGCTTTTCGGAACATCGGATACGTCGGCGTGCTGCACGTCGACTTGACTGGGGAAGAGCCTTTTCGGGACGACCCTTACCATGACGTCATTGGGACTCTGTGCGAGGGAGCACCTTCGTTGCCGGAGGGTTATGCGGAGAAGGTCATCGGTTACGTGAGCGGTGGGCAATTGGAGATCGCCGTTCCTTACGTCTCCAGCTTCTAGCTGTCAAGTTTCCAAGTTGCCGAGTTTCCCAGGTTTTAGGACTTGGGAGACTCCCTTTCCTTCAATCGGAGTATGCGATGAAGACAGATTTCTTTGAATATCGGCTCGTACCTTGCGAGCTTGGCGCGCAGCCTATGTTGCGGAGGGTGCCGGATTTGACTCAGAACGTGGAGGTCGCGCAGGCGATCTTGGACCGGATTGAGACGTTCTTTTGCTTCCAGGACGGTTGGCCGATTCTGAGCGGCTATGCCCGGCGGGCGGACCGGAACGATGGGGGGAATCCGCTTTTGTACGTCCAGATGGTGGACGGGAGCGGCGTCTATCGGTCGTTCGCGTTTCGCGGCCTTGGGTTCGTCGGGGTGGTTTACATCGAGGAGCCGGAGGGTGGGGTTTCGCACTTCTGCGACCATTTGTTCGCGATCGCCTATGGGTTCATGCAGGAGGGGCCATCGATTGCCGACGATTGGGAGTCGAGCACCTTGGGATTGGTGGAGGAGGGGCGGTTGGCGGTTTGGATTCCTTGAATTGCTGGAATGCTTGATTGCTGGATTGTTTGATTTGGATTTCCCCCCGGCATTGAGTCTGTCGGGGGGGCGATGCCAAGAACAAGAATTTAGTCCCCATTATAAATACTTGATGTGATTACAGAAAACTGCTGGACAATAGGATGCTTATGTGACTTGGGGTTGGTGTTTGGTCTTAGTTCGAGGCTCTTTGCGCTCTCTTCCACGGCACAAGTAGCAAATTTGATCCGAAGTCTCGGCGCTAGCCGGGGTTTTTGGAAATTTTAGTTACGAAGAGGTGTTCCTTGAGAGCAGTTACAACCTTCTTTCGCATGCCGTCGCTTCTTGCCGCTTTCTCGGTAATTGGCGCCTTGTCCTTTCCTTTAGCCGCAAACGCTACTATCCAAGACGATGCTCCGGCATTGCTGACCGCACTCGCGGGCGTCGGTTCGGGAGGAACCCTGACGCTTGCCAACAAGACCTACTACTTCCCCTATGGTCTGACCCTGACCAGCTCCTACAACAATCGAACGATCGCTGGGAATTCGAGCGGATCGGTCATCGTCGGTGGAGCAGGAGTCACCGGTTGGACGGCGCTGTCGGTGTTCGACACCTATTACAGCACCATTCCAAGCGCGTCTCGCAGCAGCGTTTACACGGCGAGTATTTCCGCCCTTTCCAGCCTTGGGCTCTCGAGCGCAGAGCTTTATGTGGGCGGCTCGCTTCAATCCCAGACGAGGTGGCCGCAGGCGACGGGCGGAGAAAAGTCGGATGGTTGGTATTACATGGGGCCGACCACGAGCGGTTTCGAGCTCACCACGTTCACTCAGAGTTCGCAAGATGTGAGCAGCGGCGAATACGCCACCTGGAACAGTAGCCGCTACGGCTCTATCGTCGTAGACGGTTGGTCTTACGACGGAGCCTATTTCACATCGTTCCTGTCCGCCTTCACCAATCCATCGGGAGTCTATTACGCGCAGGTGAGCAGTTACTCATCGGCCCACGTTCAGGGCTTCAACCTTGGTGGGCACCGGAATACGCGCTATCGCTACCGCAACATCCTGGAGGAGCTCAAGAACCCCGGCGAGTATTGGATCGACACGACCAATAACGTCATCTATTGGTATCCGCCAACCGGGGTTACCCCGAGCAGCGCCGTCACCTATCTCTCGTGCGGAAGCTCGGCCACGATTACCTTTAACGGGGCGAGCCACATCACCATCGACGGCGGCTCCGGCTCCACGGCCGATATCGCCATCGTGGGGGCGGCGAAGGACGCTATCGACATCGGCAACACGTCGAGCTACATCACGCTCAAGCGGCTCGGTATCTATGGAGCGCAGAAGGCGGGCATCCTGGCTACGGACGACAACGGGACGAATATCCTCGTCGATTCCTGCGATATTCAGGACACGGGCAATCAGGGGGTGTATCTGCGGGGCGGCTCGCGGTTCTATCGGACGGCGAGCAACAACCGCATCACGAACTGCATCCTGACGCGCACGTCTCGCACCAACTCGTTTGCGGCCCTCAACGCTTCGGGGATGGCCCCGGAGGTGGATAAGAACTACGTGCACGACGTGCCCGCTCAAGGCATCCTTCTGGGAGATCGGGACAACGTTCCAAACGGCGAGCGCGACGGGGCGAACGATGCCCTGGTGCAAGACAATTGGATCGATCACGCCTGCACCCAGATGTGCGACATGGGGGCCGTCTACTTCGGCCGAAGCTGGGCGGCTCTGGGCAACCATGTGACCAACAACCTCATCGATCATATCAACCCCTACATCGGCCAAGCCGGAACGGAGGGAGGTGGGTGGAACGCTGCTTGCGTCTACCTCGACGACTGCCAGGCCGGGGCGACGGTCTCGAATAATACGCTGTCGAATAGCAGTATCGGCTTACTGATCGGGGGCGGCTGGGGGCATACGATCAGCGGAAATCTCTTCGATGCGGATACGAGCACGGCAGGAATCCTCTTCGACAATCGTTCGCAACTCTGCCAAACGTCGCCCTCGTTGGTGACGGGGCCTTCGTACAAGTCGATCGTGAAGACGCCGACGGCGGGCTCGGATTCAGGCCTGACTTCGGGTGGGCCTACTTTCCGGAGCATTACGGAATTCTTCCCAAGTTGGGGCAGCGACGCGAACCTCACGACCAACGGCTGGCACACGGCCTACGACAACATCGCGGGGACGGGGAAGGGCTTGGCAGCTATCCTGGCGCTGTACACCCCAGGCAGCACTGCCAGCGCAACCTACGGAGAGCCCCTGTGGGTCACGATCGATACCAACTACTACAAGAACATGACGACCGGTCAACTCTATCGGTATGGGCCGAGGTACATCGCAAGCGGGTACGACGGAACAAACAGCTTTGGCCCCATTTCCAACACGTCGAACGCGTATCAGTGGACGAACACATCGGTTACTCCGACGAATACGACGGCCTGGACGACCATGACAGGTGGCGGAGCTTCTTCCTTCGCCGGGAGGACGAGTCCGATGACGATGCCGACTTTTGGTTACTAGTCGGTGTCGCCGCAGCCCCCCGGCACGGGTGTGTCGGGGGGCCGTTTTTGTTTTCGTTCGTTGTTGCGTGGTCGTTGCCCACGGCTACACCCTTCGGGGCTTGTGGGTTCTGTTGCGCTCTGTTTCTTGCCTTGTTTGTTCGCACCCCGGCAGGTGCGCCTACACGCTTCGCGTGGACTTGGAGAGGGCGCTCGGTTTGGCCAGAGCGTTCACGAGGGCTGAAGCCCTCGGCTACATTTTGGGATCTGTGACGAGTCTTCGCTTTGAGGTTAAAGTGGAGACAAGTGTCAACATCTTCTTTCTTAGTCACGTATGCTTAAGGGAGCGGATTATGGCTTCTAGTTTGCTGGCGGTTACGGATCGGGGGCTTTGGTGTGAGGCGGGGGATTTTTATGTGGATCCTTGGCGGCCGGTGGAGCGGGCGATCGTTACCCATGCGCATTCGGACCATGCTCGGTGGGGGATGGGGCGGTACCTTTGCTCGGCGGAGTCGGAGCGGGTTTTGCGGCTTCGGTTGGAGGAGGGGGCTCGGATCGATACGTTAGCTTTTGGGGAAGCGACGACGATCAACGGGGTGAAGGTTTCGCTGCATCCGGCGGGGCATATCTTGGGCTCGGCGCAGGTTCGGGTGGAGCATCAGGGCCAGATCGTGGTCGTGAGCGGGGACTACAAGACGGAGCCGGACAAGACCTGCACGCCCTTCGAGCCGGTGCGCTGCCACACTTTTATCACGGAATCGACCTTTGGGCTGCCGATCTATCAGTGGCCTTCCGAGGGGGAAGTGTTTGAACAGATCAACGACTGGTGGCGGCGGAACCAGGCGAGAGGGAAGGCCTCGTTGCTGATGGGCTATGCGCTGGGGAAGGCGCAGCGGGCGCTTTCGGGCTTGGACCCGGGGATTGGGCCGATCTTTTTGCATGGGGCGGTTCAGCGGCTGACGGATGCCTATCGGGAGCAGGGCGTGGCGCTGCCATCGACGCGCGAGGTCTGGGGAGTGGAGAAGGGGTTCGATTGGTCGCAGGCGTTGATCGTGGCTCCGCCGAGCGCGGCGGGTTCGCCTTGGATTCGGCGGTTTGGGGACCACTCGACGGCGTTTATGTCGGGATGGATGGCGATCCGGGGGACCCGGCGGCGGCGAGCGGTGGACCGGGGGTTCGTTCTTAGCGACCATGTGGATTGGCCCTCTTTGATGTCGGCAATCAAGGCGACTGGCGCGGAAGATATCTGGGTGACGCACGGGTACACGGCGACAGTGGCGCGGTACCTGGAAGAGCAGGGATATTCGGCGCGGGTGCTGGCGACGCAGTTCGAAGGGGAGCAGGACGATGGCGGTAGTGGGGAAGAGGGGGAGGCTGAATGAAAGCGTTCGCGAACCTGTATACGGCTATCGACTCCACGAACAAGACCAACGAGAAGGTGGAGGCGATGGTGGAGTATTTCCGGTCGACACCTCCTGCGGATGCGATTTGGGCAGTCGCGTTCTTGATGGGGCGGCGGCCGAAACGGGCGGTGAATTCGACGCGGATGCAGACCTGGGCAGCTGAGGTGGCGGGGATTCCGACCTGGCTGTTTGGGGAGAGCTACGACGCGGTGGGGGATTTGGCGGAGACGATTTCGCTTGTGTTGCCGGTGGAGAGACCTGAGGTTTTAGACCTTAGGAATGAGCCGCTTCATGTTTGGGTTCGGGATCGGCTTTTGCCTCTGGGGCCGATGTCGGAGGAGGGGCAGCGGGAGGCTTTGACTCGGTATTGGCGGGAACTCGATCCTCCTTCTCGGTTTGTGTTCAACAAGCTCATTACAGGGGCTTTTCGGGTGGGGGTTTCGGCGGATTTGGTGACTCGGGCGCTTTCGGTGGCGAGCGGGATTCCGGCGCCGGTGATCGCGCATCGGCTGATGGGGGATTGGGTGGCGACGCCGGCGACCTACGAAGCCTTGATGGCGAAGGAGACGGAAGACACGGACATCAGCCGTCCCTATCCGTTCTGCCTGGCCCATCCTATCGAAGGGGAGCCTTCGGGATTGGGACCGATCGGGGATTGGCAAATCGAGTGGAAGTGGGATGGGATTCGGGCGCAGCTCATTCGGCGAAACGGGCAGACGTTCGTGTGGTCGCGGGGCGAGGAGCTGATTACGGACCGTTTTCCCGAGGTAGCGGATGTTGGGGCGTTTCTGCCCGACGGGACGGTTTTGGACGGGGAGATTTTGGCTTGGCAGGGAGACAAGCCTTTGAAGTTTCTGGAGTTGCAGAGACGGATTGGGCGGAAGACGCTTTCCAAGAAGGTGCTGGCCGAGGTTCCCGTTAAGATGGTGGCGTTCGATCTGCTCGAGTACGCGGGACAGGACGAACGGGAGTCTTCGATGGCTCGCCGCCGGGAGCTTTTGGCGGGTGTGGTGGAGGGGACGAGCGAGGCGCTGCGGTTGTCGCCGCTCGTCTCGGCTTCTTCTTGGGAGGAGTTGGCGGGGCTTCGGGACTCGGCGCGGGATCGGAACGTCGAGGGGTTTATGCTCAAGCGGCTGGATTCGCCGTACCAGGTGGGGCGTAAGAAGGGGCTCTGGTGGAAGTGGAAGATCGACCCGCTGACGGTGGACGCTGTGCTGATCTACGCGGCGCGGGGGAGTGGGAAGCGGGCTTCGCTCTACACGGATTACACGTTCGGAGTTTGGGACGGGGACAAGCTGGTGCCTTTTGCGAAGGCTTACAGCGGACTCAACGACGAAGAGATCCGGCAGGTGGACGCCTGGGTGCGGCGGAATACGTTGGAGAAATTCGGTCCGGTACGGACGGTGACGCCGGAATTGGTATTCGAGTTGGCTTTCGAGGCGATCCAGCTTTCGACGCGGCACAAGTCGGGAGTGGCGGTGCGGTTTCCACGGATCGCGCGTTGGCGGACGGACAAGAAGAAGGAGGAGGCGGACTCGTTGGAGACGATCAAGGCGCTGCTCCTGAATGCTTAACAAAATAGAAAACTGGTTCTCCGAACGCGGCTGGCAGTCTTTTCCGTTTCAGAAAGAAGTCTGGCAGGCCTACCTAGAAGGGAAGTCAGGCCTAATCTTCTCCGCCACCGGAACCGGCAAAACCTTCGCCGCCTGGATGGGCCCCATCGCCGAAGCCCTCCAAGAAGAAACCGCCAAGGGTCTCCAAGTGCTATGGGTTACCCCCCTGAGGGCCCTAGCCGCCGACACCGCTGCCTCACTACGCTTCCCGCTACCAGACCTGGGCCTCGATTGGCGGGTAGAGATGCGAACAGGGGATACCACTACCACCGAACGGGCAAAGCAAAAGGAGGAAATGCCCCAAGCCCTCATCACAACCCCAGAAAGCCTCTCGCTAATGCTCTCCCAGCCCAACCACGAGAAGATCTTCGAGAACCTGAAATGTATCGTCGTGGACGAGTGGCACGAGCTGATCTCCTCGAAGCGGGGGGTTCAGACGGAGCTTTGCCTGGCTCGGCTGCGGCGGTTGCGACCCGGGCTTCGGACTTGGGGGATTTCGGCGACTCTTGGGAATTTGGAGGGGGCTCTGGACGCCTTGTTGGGCGGTCCGGACCGGGGGGTGCTCGTCGAGGGGACCTCGGACAAGAAGATTATCATCGACTCGATCCTTCCGGCGAACATCGACCGGTTCCCTTGGGCGGGGCACTTTGGGACGCAGATGGTGAAGCCGGTGGTGGACGCGATCGAGGAAGGGGAGACGTGCATCGTCTTTTGCAACACCCGGTCGCAGACGGAGATTTGGTTTCAACTCATTCTCGACTACCGTCCGGATTGGAAGGGGCACGTGGAGATTCACCACGGCTCGTTGGACCGCGACGTGAGGGAAGGGGTGGAAGGTGGGCTGAAGAGTGGGAAGCTGCGGGCGGTGGTAGCGACGTCCAGCCTGGATTTGGGTGTCGACTTCAGCCCGGTGGACCGGGTGATCCAGGTGGGGTCGCCCAAGGGAGTGGCGCGGCTTTTACAGCGGGCGGGGCGCAGCGGGCACCGGCCGGGGGTGGCTTCGCGGATTACCTGCGTGCCGACTCATGCCTTGGAGATGGTGGACATCGCGGCGGCGCGGGACGCGGCCTTGGAAGGGCGGATCGAAAGGAGGGAAGGGATGGAAAAGCCCTTGGACCTGCTCTCCCAGCATCTGGTAACGATCGCGCTTGGGTCGGGTTTTCGGTCGGCGGAGATGCTGGCGGAGGTTCGGTCTACCTGGTCTTACCGGAATTTGACGGATGAGGAATGGCAGTGGGTGATCGACTTCATCGTGCGGGGCGGCTCGGCGCTGAACGCCTATCCCGAATATCGGCGGGTGGTGGAAAAGGACGGCCTGTTCGTCGTGGAAGACAAGCAGATCGCCCAGCGGCATCGAATGTCGATCGGAACGATCATGAGCGATACGGCGATGAACGTCGTGTATCTGAAGGGCGGGCGGCTGGGGACGATCGAGGAGTCGTTCTTGTCGCGGCTGAATCCTGGGGATCGGTTTATCTTCTCGGGGAAGCCGCTTGAGTTCATCCGGATTCGGGATATGACCGCCTATGTGAAGCCTGCTTCCAGTTCTCGGGGCGCGGTTCCTCGGTGGGCCGGTGGACGGGTTCCCCTGACCACGGAGCTTTCGCACGCGATTCGGGAGAAGCTGGACGAGGTGAAGAACGGGGTCTTTGGCAGTCCGGAGATGGAGGCGATGATGCCGCTTTTGGAGGTGCAGGCGCGGTGGTCGGCGATCCCGGCGGAGGACGAGCTGCTGATCGAGCGGGTGGAGACGGCGGACGGGCACCACATCTTCTTCTATCCGATGGAGGGGCGGCTCGTGCATGAGGGTTTGGCGGCGCTTTTCGCGTATCGGATCGCGCGATTGACGCCGATTACCTTTGGGATCGCCTGCAACGACTATGGCCTGGAGCTTTTGGCTCCAGAGCCTGCTCCTTTAGAGGAGGCGTTGTCCTCGGGGTTGTTTTCATTGGTGAATCTGGGGGAGGACATCGTGGCAAGCTTGAACGCGGCGGAGATGGCGAAGCGGCAGTTTCGGGAGATCGCGCGGATCGCGGGGCTGGTGTTTCAGGGGTTTCCGGGAGCGGCGAAGAGCGCGAAGCAGGTTCAGGCTTCCAGCGGGCTTTTCTTCGACGTACTGTCGCGGTACGACCCTTCGAATATGCTGCTGTTTCAGGCTCAGAAGGAGGTCTTGGAGAAGCAGCTTGAGACGAGCAGGATGGCTATGGCTTTGTCGCGGCTGGCCTCAAGCCGGTTGTTGATTACCTATCCCGAGAAGCCGACGCCGTTGGCCTTTCCGATTCTGGTTGACCGGCTGCGGGAGACTTTGACGACCGAGCACATATCGGATCGGATCGCGAAGATGGCTTTGAAGCTGGAGGAAGCGGCGGGCTGAGTGATTCCTCGATTTTAGATTCCTCGGTTCCTCGATTTAAGGGCTTGATGTATACTTTCGTCTAGTAGATGGGCGTTTTGGCGCAGGGAAGTGTTGACGTTTCTTTGGCGGGTGAGAGCGTTGTGCTCTTGCCTGGGAAGGCGCTTTTTTGGCCTTCCGAATCGACCCTGTTCGTGGCAGATTTGCATCTTGGGAAGGCGGCGGCGTTTCGGGCGCTGGCGGTGCCGGTACCTACGGGGGCTACTCAGGACACTTTGTGCCGGCTTTCGGCTTTGTTAGATGAGACTGAGGCTTCGAGGGTTTGCCTTTTGGGCGATCTTTGGCATGCGCAGGCGGGGCGGACGGAGGGGGCTCTGTCTCAGTTTTCGGACTGGCGTGCCCGGCACTCTGGCGTTTCGATTTTGTTCGTCGAGGGGAATCACGACCGGAAGTGTTTGCCTTTGTCCTCCGATCTTGGGATCGAGACGGTCGATCGGGCACATGCGGTGGGGCCGTTTCGGCTTTTACATGAGCCGGAAGATCTTTCCGATGGAGGATACGCATTGGCAGGGCACCTCCATCCGGGGGCTCGGCTGGAGGGAAGAGGCGACCAGTTGACCCTGCCCTGTTTTTGGTTTGGGGCTTCTTGCGGCGTTTTGCCCGCGTTTGGGTCGTTTACGGGGTTTGGGCGTATTCGGCCTATTTCAGGCGACCGGGTTTATGTGGTCGCCTCGTCATGCGTCGTTCCCGTGTAATCCGTCGGGTTATTGTCTCGTCAGCGTGAACCTAGACGCGTTGTTGCTGTCGGTTACGACTCCGCTTAGCGTGGTATCGCCATCCGAGAGAGCAAGGCTACCGGATGAGTGGACGGTCGATTCACCGACGTATTGGTAGGTTATGTTCGCGCTCCCATCCGGGCCGATGCGGCCGGCGAGGGTGCCGTCTACGGAACGCGTCACGTTATGAATCGATCCGGACAGGCTGCCTGATGGGGCGACGGTGATATTCGTCGATCCGCCTTCAGCGTTTGTCGAAACCCAAGTTCCATTGAACGTGCCGGCGAACGGACTTGAGGTCGCGCCGCCTCCGCCTGAGCCTCCACAGCCTGCGAGAACCACGAGTGTGGCCACGATGAAAGTTCGGACTTTCTTGATCCCTTTGTTCTGATCCATCCCGAATACGATCTTATCGCCGTAAAGAGGCGTTGTCAACGGGGCAGTCTGAAATATTCATAATACATATTATCAGAAATATTATATGTGCTTCCCTTGAGGATGTTGAGTAAGCCTCCAGTAGGGGCCGGAGGCTTTTGGATACGGGTCTTTAGTGCGGCATTTTGGACATGTCCATGTGGAGGACGTTCCAGCGGTGACCGTCTAGGTCCAGGAAGGCGAAGCCGTACATCCAGCCGTCGGTATCGGCCGGTTCGGCGTAAATCGTCCCTCCGGCCTGGCGGACGGACGAGGCGAGGGCGTCAACCTCTTCCCTGTTTTCGGCATCGAAGGAGAAGAGGACCTCGCTGGATTGGCTCGTATCCGTGAGGGGGTGGCGAGTGAAGCCTTTGAACTGGTCCTCGTTGAACAGCATCAGCACAAGCTTTTGCTCTCCGACCAAGAAGCTGGCCGAGGAATCGGAGTTTGGATAGTGGTCGTTAAGCGTAAAGCCGATCTTCGTGAAGAATTCGCGCGACTTGGCGGCGTCTTTGACGGGCAGATTGATCCAGAGCGATTTCGTCATGTTTGGTTCCTTTAGGCGATCGTTGGGAGGAATTCCTCGAGGCGGTCGAAGCCAGCGGACATACCCTTGGCCATGCCGGAAGCAATTGCTTCGTCGCGAGATTCCTTCGACGGGAAGAGGATGGTGATGGTTAGAGTCGTTATGCCCGCCTGCTCAGCGAGGGTCATCGTGCCAAGCTGCTCACCGGATTGAGCTTCGCAGCCGAATTCGAAGGTTTCGGTCCGTACGATGCGTTCAAAGGGGACGACCTCGCGGTAAACGCCGCGCAAGGACATCTCGCGGCCGCCTTCATTGGCGCGCCAGAGCCAGTGGAAGGCGGCGCCCTCAGCGGCTTCGTTTTCGCAGATCACCATTGCCCAGCCGCCGGGACCGATCATCCAGCGTTTTATATGTTCCGCTTTGGTCATGGCTTGCCAAACGAGCTCTCGTGCGGCGTTGAAATCTCTGGTGATGACGATCTCTCGGTCGATGGGGGTCGTGATCGTTACGCTTCCTAGCTTCTGCATTTGATATGTCCTCTAGTTGTCGCCCTTCAGCTCTTGGAGCAGGGCGTCCAGTCGTTGAAAATTGGCTTCCCAGAGCTTGCGATACCCTTCTAGCCAGTCCGTCGCTTCGGCGAGGGGTTTAGGCTCGATCCTGCAGGGGCGGCGCTGGGCTTCCCTGCCGCGTGAGATCAGGCCCGCGTTTTCCAGCACTTTGAGGTGCTTGGAGATGGCGGGCTGGCTCATTGCGAACGGCTGGGCTAGTTCCATGACCGTCGCTTCGCCGATAGCGAGGCGGGCCAGGATGGCCCTTCGCGTAGGATCGGCGAGGGCGGCGAAGGTTTCGTCTAGTTTCTGGGGAGCCTTCATATATAACCTATCGGTTTAATAACCAATTGATTATATACGATTTTTTCGGGAATGCCTAGAGGGATTCGGAGGGTTTCACAGCAAGACGGGGACGAACCCAGATGGACTCGTCCCCGCTGCTTCGCTTGTGGAGGATATGGAGATGATTTCTGACTAAGCGATACGTAGCGTAGATAGTCGCTCGTCGAGCGCCTCGGCGGCGTGATCACACGCTTTCAAGAGCCCGTCGATGCTGAGTGACGATTTATGATGCGCGCGGCGCACTAGGAACGTTGCAAACGCAGCGATTCCGACACCGGCGAGCACCGTGACGAGTGCCGTTGTCGGCAATCCTGTGTTCTTAGCTCGTTCCGTCGGATTCATATAGAACTCCTATCGAATATCTTCGACACTAATTAGATGTCTCAATAGGTGCAATTTGTTGCTGGATTTTTCGCAGGCAGGCTAAATTGCCCACCTTAAGCACCTTGCCGGTACACTTGGTGGCTCATGTTGGACAACCTAACCCGCCGCCTCTCCGGAATTTTCTCCGGATTGAAGCGCAAAGGCAGGCTCACTGAGGACGACGTCAACGAGATGCTGCGCGAGGTTCGCGTGGCGCTTTTGGAAGCGGACGTGAACTTCGGGGTGGCCAAGGCGTTCATCGCCAAGGTCAAAGAGCAGTCGATCGGCGAAGAGGTTTATGGGAGTCTAAACGCGGACCAGACGATCGTCAAGATCGTGCGGGACACGTTGGTGGAGACGCTGGGGACGGAGCCGGTCCGGTTCAACTATGGGTCTCAGCCTCCGACGGTGATTTTGCTCTGCGGTTTGCAGGGGTCCGGTAAGACGACGACGAGCGCCAAGTTGGCGAAATGGCTGATCGCGCAGGGCAAAAAGCCAATGCTGGCGGCATGCGACGTCCAGCGGCCGGCGGCGATCAAGCAGCTTCAGGTTTTGGGCGAGCAGATCGAGGTCCCGGTCTATGCGAAGTTGGACGGTACGAAGCCGGTACAGATCGCACGCGAGGCCTACGAGCGGGCGAAGCACCTATTGCTGGACGTTTTGATCGTGGACACGGCGGGGCGGCTGCAGGTGGATACCGACCTGATGAAGGAACTGAAGGACATTCACCAGGCCCTTCGGCCCTCGGAGACGCTTTTGGTTTTGGACTCGACGACGGGTCAGGAAGCGGTGAACGTGGCGCAGGCGTTCCACGACCAGGTCTCGGTAACGGGCGCGATCTTTACGAAATTGGACGGCGACACGCGTGGCGGCGCGGTTTTGAGCGTGCGCGCTGCGACGGGGGTTCCTGTCCGGTTTATCGGCGTGGGCGAGCAGATCGACATGCTGGACGCCTTCGATCCGCAGCGGATGGCCGGTCGAATTCTCGGTTTTGGCGACATTCTGGGGATTATCGAGAAGGCGGAACTGGCCTTCGACAAGCAAGAAACGGCGGGGTTGGAGCAGAAGATCAAGGGAGGCAACCTCGATTTTCACGACATGCTCGCTCAGTTCGGAATGATGCGAAAGATGGCGGGTTCGGGGGGCATCAAGGGGATTATGAAGATGATCCCGGGCCTTGGAACGCAGATCCCGGAAGAGGCTTTGAACGAGATCAACGATCAAAAGGTGAACCGGATCGAGGCCATTATTCTCAGCATGACGCCAAAAGAGCGATCCAATCCGGATATAATCAACGGTTCGCGCCGGAAACGGCTTGCGTCTGGCTCCGGGACGTCTGTAGAAGAGGTCAACGGGTTGATCAAGCAGCTTTACGAAATGCGCCGAGGCATGAAGCAGATCGGCAAACTTCAAGCGCGAATGGCAAAGAAACAAGGCAAAGGCAGACGAAGATAGAGGAAAGAACAGTTTAATGGTCAAGATTCGATTGAGACGCATCGGCACAAAAGGGCGACCCTTCTACCGGGTAGTGGTCGCGAAGAGCACGGCGGGCAGAAATGGCGCGTTCGTTGAGACGCTCGGCCAGTACGACCCGGTTGTGAAGCCGACGCTCATCAACATCAACGAAGAGCGCGCGCTGCATTGGCTCCTGAGTGGAGCGCAGCCCACCGAGACGGCGGCGATCTTGCTGAACAAGATCGGCGTTCTCGAGAAGTTCTTCGAGCAGCGGCCCGGCCAGCGCAAGGAATACAAGTTCCTTGACAAGCGCACAGCTGCTATGTCGGTAAAGTCGGCTATCGAGGCTCCTGCTGCTCCCGCGGCGGCTGAGAAGGCTGCTCCGGCTCCGGTCGCAGAGGCTCCGGCTCCTGCTCCTGTCGAGGAAGCACCGGTTGAGGCTCCCGCCGTCGAAGAGACTCCGGCTGTGGAAGCTGAGGCTCCGGCAGTCGAGGAAGCTCCCGCGGCTGAGGCAGCTACGGAAGAGACTCCCGCAGAGGCTTAAAGATGGCATACGAAGCATTTGTTGAGCATCTCGTCAAGTCGGTTGTCGAGAAGCCTGAGGCGATCGACATCGAAGAAGAGTCCGACGGCAATTCTCGGACGTTCTTCGTTCACTGCGACCCCGACGACGTCGGCAAGGTCATCGGTAAGAGCGGGCGCGTCGTTTCGGCGATCCGCTGTGTTGTGAGCGCAGTCGCGGCCAAGTCCCGCGAGAAGGCGTTCGTTAAAGTCGTCACGGAGTGACACCTCTTCCCTGCCAAGTTTCTGGGCCAGGCCAATCGGTCTGGCCCGTTTGCTATCTGGCCTTCGTGAATTTATGAGTGAGTTTCAGCAAGTTGGGCGGATCGTTGGCGCCTTTGGCCTCAAGGGACAGGTCAAGGTCGAACTCTTGACTGACTTCGAGGAACGGCTTTCCGCTGGTCGGAGGCTGCGGCTGAAGGACGACTGGGTGACTGTCGAGACCTCGAGCTGGCACAAGAATCGACTCTTGCTGAAGCTAGAGGGCGTCAACAACGTGGACGCGGCGGAAGCGCTTCAGTGGGAATATTTATCGGCGCCTCCGGACGATTTGGAGTTAGGGGAGGACGAGTTTCTTGTCTCCGACTTGGAAGGGCTCAAGGTCGTCTTGGCGGACGGTACGGAGCTTGGGATTGTGGACGAGGTAGCGGCTTATCCGGCCCAGGACATCCTGGTGATCGGGGAATTGATGATCCCGCTTGTGAAGGAGTTCGTGAAGGACATCGACCTTGAGAAGGGTGTGATTACGGTCGAGCTGATCGAGGGGATGCTAGAGCCGCTGGACGAGTGACATCGCCAGGCGGCGGAAGCCGAGGGCGAACGCCAACTCGGAAGCAGTTTGGCCCTCAGGAGTTTTGGCGAGACGGTCGGCGCCGTGTTGGACAAGGAGCGCGCACATTTCTTCCCTGCCCAGGGTCGCCGCGCGGTGGAGCGCAGTGTGTCCCCAGCCGTTGGGCGTATCGACTTTGACTCCGTTTTTCAGCATCCAATCGACGATTTCCAGTCGATTGCCGAAGGCGGCTGCACAGAGGGGCGTGTTGCGGATCGGGTTTTTGGCGATGGCTTCGGGGTCTGCTTCGGCAGCAAAGAGAGCTTGAACGATCTCTAGATGGCCGTAGTGTGCGGCGAGGTGGAGGGGTGTCCAGCCGTCGTGGCAGGCGATCTTTCGCATATGCTCATCTTGGACTTCTCCCCTGGCGCGGACTAACTCTGGCCTATCGGCGAGGATTCGACGGACGATTGGTGTATCGCCTTCGATACTTGCTTGACAAAGCTGGACGCGGGCCAAGAATTCGTCTTCGTCGGTGTACGGCCTGCGGTATTCGGTTTCTCTGATCTTCTTTTTGGCGGCATGGATTCGGTTATTGACGGTGGTAACGGGCAGGTCGAGAATTTCAGCGATCTCTCCTTGGCTGTAGCCGTAAACGAGGGCGAGGACGGCGGGCTGGGCTTGCTCCTCGGGAAGAGCTTCGAAAGGGTCTTCTTGCGGGGTTTGAGCGGCTTGAATTTGTTCCGGGAGTTCGAGCACTTCCCTATTCGACCTCCGCCATCGGTCGGCTTGTTTGAAGACAATGGCTCGAAGCCATGGCCAGAAGGCGTTTGGGTTTTTGAGATTCGGGAGCTCTAGAAATGCGGCAATGAGGGCGTCTTGAGCGACGTCTTCGGCTACATCGGGACGTCTGGTCAGGGCGTGGGCATAGGCCTGGGCTCTTGGGCGGTATTCGCGGACGAGGCGCGCGTAGGCTTCGCGGTCGATGGGCATGGAATTGGTGGATTGCTTGACTGATTTTATGCCGTTGTTTCCTCGCACGGGCGAATGCCACAGGGTCTCAGGGGGGTTCCTTAGGTTCCGGTACACTTGTGTCTATGTTTCTCGACGAAGCTGAGGTCACGTTCACGTCTGGACGTGGCGGTTCCGGGGCGGTTAGCTTCCACCGGGAAAAGCACGTTCCCAGAGGCGGCCCAAACGGCGCCGACGGCGGACGCGGCGGACATATCATTTTGATCGCCGAGCGCGGGAAGCGCACCCTTTACGACTTCAAGCTCCACACGCATTTCGAAGCCGAACATGGTAGCCACGGCGTTGGCAACAAGCGCGGCAAGGACGGGCGATCGATCGAGATCAAGGTTCCCGTAGGGACAATCGTTCGCGACCTCGATTTGGACGAGGTGCTCATCGACTTGAACGTGCATGGCATGAAGTTCGTGCTTTGCCAGGGCGGGCGTGGCGGGTATGGAAACCAGCACTACACGAGCAGTGTGCGCCAGGCTCCGAACTTTGCTCAGAAGGGAGCGCCCGAAGAGATCATTCACGCTAAGATGGAGCTTAAGCTTCTCGCGGACGCCGGCCTGGTGGGCTTGCCGAATGCGGGTAAGAGCACGCTTATCTCTCAGATCAGCGCTGCAAGGCCGAAGATCGCCGACTATCCGTTCACGACGATCGTGCCGAACCTGGGCGTCGTGCATTTTCGGGATACGAGCTTCGTCGTGGCGGACATGCCGGGGTTGATCGAAGGGGCCAGCGAGGGAGTCGGGCTAGGGCATCAGTTTTTGAAGCACGTCGAGCGCAACCGTGTGCTCGTCCACGTTGTGGACGCCTTCCCTCTCGACGGAAGCGACCCAATCGAGAACTACGAATTGATCGAGCGGGAGCTGAAGCTGTATTCCGAAGAAATTTGGAATCGGCCCCGGATCATCGCTCTGAACAAGATCGACATCGTTCCCTCCGAGGATTTCGGAGCTATTCGCGAGAGGTTCGAGACTTTGGGGCGTCCCCTTTTCCCGATCTCAGCCGCTACCGGGCAGGGGATTCATCCCTTCCTGTCGGAGTTGACCGACCTCCTCGAAGCGACTTTGGCAGAGCCCGAGATTCCGGTGCTTATGCCCGCTCTCGAAAAGACCCTCGATCAGGATTGGAACGTCGAGCAGACGGACGAAGGGTTCGAGGTCCACGGACGGCGCGTCAAACGGCTTGTCGCGATGACGGACCTTGAAAACGACGAGGCGGTGCGGTACCTTCATCGGCGGCTTCAGCGACTGGGCGTTATCGAGCGCCTTCGAGAGCTGGGAGCGGAAGAGGGTGATACGGTCTATGTGGGCTCCGCCGTCTTCGCATTTTCTGACCAACTATGAAGATCGGCATTTTCGGCGGTACGTTCGACCCTCCCCACAACGGGCACTTGGCCTTGGCGGAAGCGGCGAAGGAGGCTTTGGGGCTGGACGAGGTCATCTTTATGCCGGCATATCGGAACCCTCTGAAGGCCAAGGGGCGCTCGACGCCCGCAAAGCACCGGCTGGAAATGGTGAAGCGCCTCGTTGCCGGACGACCAGGGATGGCGGTCAGCGACTCGGAGGTCAGCCGGGGCGGCCCAAGCTACGCGATCGATACGTTAAGCGAGCTACAGCACGTGCAGCCGGGCGAGTATTGGTTTATCCTGGGCTCGGACGCTTTGAAGTCCCTTCCCCAATGGAAGCAACCGGAGCGGTTGCTGAAGATTTGCCGGTTGGCGGCGGCGGTTCGTCCGCCACAAGATCCCAAAGAAGTGCTGATGCGCTTCCCCGCCGAAGTCAAAAACGTCGTCGATATCGTAGAGATGAAGCCCATCGAGCTTTCCGCATCCGATCTTCGCGATAAAGTGGCCCGTGGACAATCGATTTCCCAATGGGTACCCAAGACCGTCTTGCAGTACATTGAAGACCAAAAGCTTTACAAGTTCTAATGACCTCAGAAGAGAAAGTACAACTCATCATCGATGCCGCCGACGACATGAAGGCGGAACGCATCGAGACCCTCAACGTTCGCGGTAAGACCTCCATCGCCGATTTCTTCGTCGTTTGCGGAGGGACGAGCGACCGGCACGTCTCCTCCATCGCCGACAAGGTGGCGGAGAAGATGGCCACTGTGAAGTCGAAGCCCCTACGAGTGGAAGGGGAGAATACAGGCTGGGTTCTCCAAGACTACGGCGACGTGATTTTGAACGTAATGCGGGAGGAGCAACGTCAATTCTATGACCTGGAAACGTTGTGGAACAGTCTCCAAAATAGCCCGGACATTCCCCCCGATGAAGCCTAGGTTAAGATAGCGAATTTATTGGGCGGAAATCCGCAAGAATTGCTATATCATTAATCTGCCCACGCGAAACTTGAACAAATACCGTCTTGCGCGTGGGGCTACGAGGGAAGCAATGGTCGCGGAGATGCCACAAACGAAACCAGCCGGAGCCCGACCGCCGAACGACGGCATTCCACCGGTTCTTGTAACATTCAGCCCCGAACCCGACGACAGGGATCGCGATATGCTGATTTACCTGCGGGACAATATTCGGGCACTCCTAACCAAGATGACCGACTTGACGATGGATCAAGTTCGCCAATACATGGATTTGATCTCGCTGCGGCGCAAATGGGTCGAGGACGAGATGGCCGTCGAAGAGCTGATGGAAGCCGAGCCTTCCCCTCCGCTCGGACTAGAGGCCGACCCCTACGACCTGAGCATGGTTACCCGCATCCAGCGAAACTTCCGGCGCGAGAAGTTCGAGGAGCTGCTGAATACGCTCGATCAGGCGAGAATGAGGCTGGAAGACAGGTTTTGGGAGCAATTGTGGTCCTCTAACCCGTCTTCATAGCAGATGGATTCACCGGACGCCGGAAACACCCAGCCGAACGAGGCCGAATTGCGCGCGGAGCTAGCGCGGATCAGCCAAAAGCTCTACACCACCGAGGACCCCGATATTCGGACGGCCCTTCAAGCCCGCGTAGCGGAATTGCAGTCTACGCTCGGGATCGACCTGGCAAAGATAGCAGGGACAGAGATGCCCGTTGCGCAGCCAGTGTCGAAAGGTCTGGGCTCGCCAAAGGAGAAGGGCAAGGCCGAGAAGACGAGCATGGCCGACCTGCAAGCCCTGCTGCTGACCCAGTCGGAGAAGGCGCGCAAGCAGGCTGCGGCCCAAGCCGTGGCCGACCTCGATATCGACATCGAGGCGGACGTCGAGCCCTCGACTCCTGAACAGATCGAGGCGGCGGATAAGCTGATCCAGCAGGCTCGGGTGGAAACGCTGCGCAGCAACAAGGTGCGGGCACGGGAGCTGCTAGAGGAAGCGGCGAAGGCAGCGCCCAATTCATCGACCGTTTTGGAGATGCTGGCGGACGACTACGCGGAGCGTGGGCAGCTTCCAAAGGCGATCGCGGTTTACAAGCGAGCGGTCAGGATCGATGCGAAGAATGTGAATGCGGAGCGGAAGCTGGCGACCTTGGTGCTCAAGCTGGATTCGGCAGGATCGCTCGACGACCAGATGCGGCGGAACCTGGGCGATGGAGCCGAGTCGATGGCGAGCCATAAGGCGGCCCTCGTTCTCACGATCTTCCTTCCGGGCTTGGGGCACTTGGTGACAGGCCGGATGGTCAAGGGCTGGACGCTGTTTGGGATTTGGCTTCTCTGCGTTGCGCTATTGGTCGTTTTCGGCGGCGACGTGGCGCGGTTCTTCGCTCAATTCTCGGGCAAGGTCCACGGGAATTGGTTCATCGCCATTCCTATGGTGACGGTCATTGGCGTGTACATCGCGGCGCTGATGGACTTCAAGAAGCCACAGCAGGAATCAGTGCGTAAGCCGGTCGAGCGTCCAGTGCCGCCGGTAAATCTACCGTTTGAATGAGATGACTCTACTTCCTTTTCTGTTGCTGAGTGTCGCGGGAAGGAATTCCATCTCGTTCCCCTGCGATCGATGGACGATGACAGGGGATGGCTCGGTCTTTGTCACAAGTGAAGAACTGACCAAAGGTAGCCTCATCACTTGGCGAAGCAGGGGGACAGGCGCTGTTCTCGCCTCGCGTAACGTGGCTATCCACGACATCCACGACCTGGCTTGCGTCGAAGGGACAGACTCCGTAGCAGTCGCTTCTGAAGACGGGGGATGGCTTGTTAGCCGGAGCGGCAAGAAGCCCCTTCTTCTCGTAGCGAAGTCGTTGGACCGCATTTGCCCGGCGCGCATGGGCGGACTGACGCTCTTGGGATTGACCGACTACCATTGCCTGGAGATCAAGGTCCACGGCGAAGAGGTGAAGGTTACTTCGATTACGGCAGATCAGACAAACCCGTTTGAGCGCTTCTCGGCGATTGTCGCGCTTCCGAACGGAGCGACGGTCTTGCCCGATCAGGGACTCAAATACGTCCCTTCAAGCGACCACCTACTGAAGACGGTTGGCAAGTGGGAGGGGCGCGGAATTTACGACATCTACACGAACGCGAACCGATTCGGCTCGGTGGTCCACTTCGAGGGCGTTTACGACCCAACGCATACTGTCGTTTTCATTTGGCAAAGAACCAAATGTTGGACGAACGGTAAGACAGCCGATGACTTTCACCGTATACATTTCCCCTCCAACGTGCGGGTGGCGTCCGCGTTTTTGACCGATACGGGGGATTTGTGGTACGCGGCCAACCAGGGATTAGGGAAAACCCACCTCAGACGGCTTGATATATCAAAGTGGGTGGCTCACTCCTAGCTGTCGTGGCGCATTCAGACCCGGACCTCTGGACTTGTCCTGATTGTGGTGAGAGATTCACTACAAAGAACGTGTGGCACTCCTGCGGGCAGTTCACGCTGGAGGCTCTTTTCTCCAAGTGCGATGCTTCCGTGTGGGAAACCTATCAGGCTTTAGAGAAGATGGCGCTTGAAGTGGCTCCGTTTCATGTGGTTCCGCAGAAGACGCGAGTCTGTTTCCAGCTTCGTACTCGGTGTGCGGCCGGTACGCCTAATAAGAGCTACTTTCGGTGGCACTTCCTGTCTCGAACGATCATCGAACACCCTCGAATCGTGAAGGTGGAGACGTATGCGAAGGACCAGCACCTTCATGTTGTGAAGCTGGCTTCTCCTGGAGACGTGGATGAGCAGATTCGGGAGTGGCTGAGAGTCAGTACCGAGTATGGGGAGCAAACGGGAAGGCAATAAGGTTTTGGATTCCTCGGTTCCTCGGTTTTTGGTTTGAAGGTCAGCTCTCTAGTTTTGCTCTGGTTGCTCTAAGCTCTTCAACTAAAGCCTGCTGACTGACCGTCGCGGTCAGGTCGCTCCGGGTTCTCTCGATTACGGCTCGGAGGGCGTCGCAGGTTCTGCGGAGGCCACCGGTCATGGCGTCGGGAAAGTCGAAGGTGATGAGGTCGTCGTAGATGGTCTCCATTTGCTGGAGGATGTTTTCCGCTTTCTCCAGGCGACCCTTACGCATCTCGTCGAGGCAGTAGCGGCGGACTTCGCTTGCCGCTTCGCCCATGCCGTTCAGGTAGCTCATGATGCCCACACCGAGGTCGTCGGCGCTGGGGTAGGGGCGGTCTTCGATGATGGCCAGGACGGCGGCGGCTTCGACCATCTCCTTTTCGGCATCGTGGAGAAAGCCGGCATGGTAGAGCTCTTGGAAGGGGCCGAGGGCAGCTCGGGCGGCGGCAGAGATGGCCTTCGCATCTTGGAGCAGCGCTCGTGCCTCGTCAAACTGGTGGCGATGGATGTGGCGGATGCACTTCGACGACGTTTGGATGAGGGCACGGCATTTCGTAAGCCCTACTTCCCTTGCCTCATGCATCCGCTGGGCGCGCTCTTTGAGCACACCGGCTATCGACTCCCAACTCTCGCTCAAATTAGTTTTTTCTCCTTCATACTCACGAACGTCCGGTACCCGACGATCACGTGGTCCAGGACAGGAATATCCAGCATCTGGCCGATTTCCACAAGCTTCTTTGTGACTTCGATGTCTTCCGGGCTTGGGGTTGGATCTCCACTTGGGTGGTTATGGGCAGCGATGATGGCGCTGGCTCCATCCCGAATGGCCTCTCGAAAGACTTCGCGGGGTCCAACGAGACTCATGGTTAGCGTTCCGACATGGATTGGCGCAACCCGTTGTACCCCGTTCTTGGAGTCAAGGAGTACGGCGACGAAGTGTTCCTGCTTTTCGTGGCGAAGGTGATCGAGGAGTGAGAAGACGTCCTCAGGGCCATCGATTTCGGTCACGGGCCCCTTCCCTGCAGCGGAGATTCGGCGTCCCAGCTCGACAAGGGCTTGTGAGCGAAGGATCTCGAAGCCTTCCAGGCCGGTCATTGCCTTGACGTCGTCGGCGCTTTGGTCGGCGATCCGGGCGATGCTGCCGTACTTGGCGAGGATCTTTCTTGCGGTGTCCTCTCCGGTCCTTGCGTCCTCTTCCCTTCTGGCGTAGCCAACGGCGAGCAAGTCGATGATCGAGGTGCTCTTTGGTCCTACGGAACGCATACGGTCAACTGGATTCTCTGCATTCCTAGCCATATTGCCAGGATTTTGGCAGATTCCGGTTAACCAAGGTCCTGTTGTGGTTCGATAGTCAAGGTTTACGACGGTTGACCTGTGTGTTGCTTGGTTCATAAGGCTCTTCGGCAAAAGCGATCACCAGGATTCGAATGGCAAAGCCTAGGCCTACGAGACTGAGGATGCCCGTTACGAAAAGCAGGAGTTGGACAGGGGCAAGTAAATGATCCTTACTCGCAGGGTCGGGATCGCCGATGATCGGGAGCAAGTCGATTCCGCTCAAGGATAGGCAAACGGGCACGGCAGCGATCGCAAACGCAATTTCTAGTCCCTTCCGCATCTATAACGATGCAACCTTGCCGACGAGCCACCTGTTCCTGGCCCTACGTAGGAGGAGCCTCTGAACGAAATGCTCGGAGGATCATGGAGATCGACCAGACAACCAAAAGAATCGAAACTAGAGCGATGCTTCCTCCGACTAGTGGGAACGTTCCATCCTGGCGCGACGCAAGCATCATCAGGCCGAAAGCGCCCGCGTAAAGGCATATCGGGATGACGATCATGGCGAAGGCGAGAGCGAAGGCTTTTCGCATTAGACCACTCGGAGCGGTTGAAGCTCCTTTTCGACCTTGACGGTGCCCTCGGGCGGGTCTTGCCAGATTCCGTCGGATTTGAGGAGGGCGATCAGCTCTTCGACGCCTTTCTCCTGGGGGATGCCGTTCTTGACGACTTCCCGTTTGCGGTATAGGGTGATCTTGCCGCCCGCCGCGCCGACATAGCCGTAGTCGGCATCGGCCATTTCGCCGGGGCCGTTAACGATACAGCCCATGACCGCGATGTCTAGGCCGACGAGGTGCTTGGTGGCTTCGCGGACCTCATGGAGGACGGTCGGCAGGTTGAATTTGGTGCGGCCGCAGGATGGGCAGGCGATGTACTCGACCTTGGTCTTGCGTAGGCCGAGGCCTTGGAGGATGTCGTAGCAGACGGGAATTTCGTTCTTGGGGTCCTCGGAAAGGGAGACGCGGATGGTGTCGCCGATGCCCTCCATGAGGAGAGTGGCGATGCCGGCAGTGGACTTGATGCGAGCGTATTCACCATCGCCCGCTTCGGTGACGCCGAGGTGGAGCGGGTAGCGCATGTTCTCCTCTTCCATGCGCTTGACCATGAGGCGGTTGGCGGCGACCATGATGGGAACACGGCTGGCCTTGGCGGAGATGTTGATGTTGGTGTAGCGGTGCTTCTCGCAGATGCGCAGGTACTCCAAGGCACTCTCGACCATGCCGTCTGGGGTGTCGCCGTAAGTGACGAGGAGGCGTTCGCTGAGAGAGCCGTGGTTGACGCCGACACGGATGGCGCGGTCGAACTTCTTGCAGGCCTCGATGACGGGGACGAAGCTGTCTTCGATGGCTTGGAGCTCTTCCTTCTCCTCGTTGGGGTCATAAGCGAGCTCTGCTCTGAGCTGTTCCACCGAGGCGTCCTCGGAGCGTCCCCGCATGTCGGCGCCGCGTCCGCCATGGCGTCGGAAGACGAACAGGCCCGGATTGACGCGGACTTCGTCGACGTGCTTGGCGGCTTCTACGGCGATGTCCGTTCCCTGGTGGTGGACATCGGCAGTGAGGGGGACGTATTGGTACTTCTCTGTGACCTTGGCGCGGATCTCTTCGAGGCACTGAGCTTCGCCGAGTGAGGGGGTGGTGACGCGGACGAGTTCGCAGCCGACCTGGTGGAGCTCGATGATCTGCTCGACACAGGCGTCGACGTTGCGGGTTTCCTCCGTGATCATCGACTGGACCATCACATGGTGCCCGGCTCCGATGGTGAGGGGGCCGATCCGGCAAGGGGTTGTTTTCCGGCGGGGGTAGGTCGTGTCGAGATTCATGGGCCTCTTCCTACGATTTTACAGGTTCCGCGAGTGCGGCGGTGGGCTTATGCGCGAGAATAGGGCTATGCCGTGGTTCACCCAAGATGCAATCGACTTCTTCCGCGAGCTCGAACTCAACAACGACCGGCCCTGGTTCGAGAAGAACAAGAAGCGGTACGAGAACAGCGTCAAGAAGCCGATGGAGGCTTTTGCGGAGACGATGATCGAGCGGATGAGGGAGGTTTTGCCGGATATCTCGACGACGGGTAAACAGGCAGTCTTTCGGATTTACCGCGATACACGCTTTAGCAAGGATAAGACGCCTTACAAGACGAACGCCGGGCTGCATATCAACAGCGGGAGCAAGGGTGAGCTCGGGAATCCGGGGCTGTACTTCCATATCGATCCCCGCTGCATGGGGGTCGCTAGTGGGCTGTATTCTTTGGAGCCGCCCGTTGTGCGACGGGTTCGGGAGTATCTGGCAGCGCATCCGGACGAGTTTCAGAAGGAGCTAGACGACAAGTCGTTTCAGAAATTCTTCGGCGGGATCAAGGGGGAGACGAACAAGGTTCTTCCTGCCGAGCTTCGCGAGGCGGCTTCTTCGCAGCCGCTATTGTTTAACAAGCAGTTCTATTACTGGGCGGAATTCGAGGCGGAGGAGGCTCTGCGGGACGACCTGGCGGACCTCTTGATGGAGCATATGCGGGCTTGCCGGAAGATGAATGCGTTCCTCGTGAAAGCTCGCGATTCGGAATAGTTGCCTTACACTTAGTTGCATATGGATGTAATTAATCGAACCTTCGTTGGTGTGCGCCTGCCTGGTCCCCAGTTCGACGTTCTCAATGAGAAGCTTTTGATGATCAAGCGGAAGCCAGGGGTCGATAACATCCGGTGGAGCGCGGCGAGTGAGCTCTATTTGAATTTGGTGAGCCTCGGGGAGTTGGGCGTTGATACCTTGCATCGGGTGAAGCCGGTTTTGCGAGATGTGGCGTCGCGGTTTCCTCGGCTTGAGTTGGAGATCAAGGGGTTTGGCGGGCTACCTAACATGATCCAGCCTCGATACGTTTATGCGGGGATCGAGGGAGCCGACGCGCATTGGCTCCCTTCCCTTGCCCTTCAGGTCGATCAGGCGACGAAGCCTTATACACCCCATCGGGACTCGAAGGAGTTTCACGCGCACGTGATGCTGGGCCGGTTGAAGACGGAGAACGAGCAGTATCGAGTGTCGTTGGGGCGAGCTTTGAAGTTGGCGGAGCAGCCTTCGATGGGGGCCTGGCCTGTCGATCACATCGAGCTTCTGATCAGCACCGCGAGCGAGGGTGGGATTGGGTTTACGGTGGTGGACATGATGCCGCTTGGCGGATCATAAGCCTATGAAAAAGCGTTGGATCCTGCTGGTCGCGTTGATCGTTGTAGCGTTGGTAGTTATTGGATTTACGCTTTCCTCAAATCGGCCTTACCGATTCCTTAGCCGTTATCCAATCGAGTCAGAGCGACGAGTCAGAGGCTTCTCAGTTCTGAAGCTGAAGGCAGACCTATTGACGGTCGCGAAAGATGCTAGCGCGGAGTTTGCAAGGGACGGGATTTCCGGACGATTGGAGGTAGATCGCTCATCTCCTGGCGATGTCGTGTGTTGTTCCTGGTCCGGAGTTTCCAACGACACCGTTTACATGACCGACGACGAGGGTTCTTTCCAGACCGAGATCTTTCCTGGTGCTGGGAGCGGCGTTGCGATGAAAGGCCACTGTTATGTCGCCTACTTCCCTCGGCAATCATTCTTCGATAAGGCACGCGACTGGTTCGAAGGCCTTTTTGGCAAGGTGCCGGAGAAGCCTGCTTTCCCACGCTCAGCGGGAAGAGTTTTCTAAGGCCTTGGCGGCTTCTGCAATTCGGCCTTTGAAGAGGGCTTGAGAGGCTCTGTCCACGTTCTTGCCCGCCTTTCGCAGTTTGTAGAGGCGGAAGGGCAGATCAAGGTCGGAGGGTTTGTATGTGTTAGCAAGGGCTTGAACGACTTTTACGTCTCGATAGCCGAACTCCGTGGACGGCTCGATCGCCGTTCCTTCTCCCCAGTCGTTCCAGGTGATGAGTTGGATGACGGGGGCTTTGCTGGCGAGGGCTTGTTTGAACGTGTCGGCGAAGGTCTGGCCTTTACGGTCGTCCACGACTCCGTAGGTTGGGTGGATTCCGGCTTTCTCGTAGACGTCGTTGAAGCGGGGATAGGCTCCGGCGACGAAGATGGGCCATTTTTTCGCTCGGTCATAGAAGGCGTTATAGTCGGCATTGCATTTTTCCATGCCGCCGTTTGGGTTTGGCCAGGCGAAGCCTCCGGTCATGGAGTCGTGGTCGAACATGACGCCGAAACTGTTTATGTTCTGGCCACCCAGGATCTCTTTCCATTGGGGGGCTTTGTAGTATTGGGGGCCGAAGACTAGAAAGAGGGGTTTGCCGTTGAGCTTGACGTAGCTGGGGGACGAGAACCAGTTGTCTTTCATCCAACCGACGAGTTTTTGGGCGTAGGGGACGGCGTCTTGCTCTTTGACCTTGCCGAACTTGATGAGGTTGGGGAGGGTTTGGTCTTCGTAGCAGATAGCGAACTTCATCCCCGCCTTCTTGAGGACCTCGATAAACTTGAGGGTGTTGCGGTGGTTGGTGGCGTAGTCGTAGACGTCGTCGTAGCCGTACCAGTCGATGATGGCTCCGTCTATGCCGGAGAGCTTCATCGTGAGGACCTCGTATTCGATGACGTCGGGGTCGCTGGAGTCGTAGGGGCCGATGAGGGGGTGGTATTGGGATGCGATCTGGCCCTTGTCGGGATCGAATTTGTTCATCGTCCAGTGCCAGCCCCATTCCTTGCTGTAGGGCTTCGCCACGTACCAGGGCATGTAGTGGGCGAGGACGAGGGGTTTTGGGGAGAGGGTGGCCAGGGCGAGCAATGCTAGCATTTTGGATTTTCGATTTTGGATTTTGGTGCTAGCACGCCCTGCCCTTCGGCTATTGGCTCCGGCGTTGCCGGAGTACACCTCTATCCCCTACCCCTTTCTCCTGGATCCAGGAGAAAGGGGTAGTTCGTGCTATTTGCGCGGGATAGCGGCGTGGGCGGCGGCTTGCTGCTTTAACGACTCTATCGTCTGCTCTTTGATGTTATCCGGCATATCGGTCCGTTGTTGGATTTGGGCGATCTGCTGGTCCACTGTCAGAGGCGCGGCGCGCTGGGTGCTGGCTTCCTCGGAGCTTTTGCAGCCCGCGAGGAAGCATCCAATCACCAAGGCTAGGGCGAGGCGGCTTACCATGCCGGGGGATTCATTCCTTCGATGTAGACGGACTTGAACCATCGGATCGAGCCTCGGGCCTGGGTCTTCACATGGCCGTCGCCGTAGAAGACGTTCGTGACCTTGTTGTGGCGGTAGCGTGGGAACATGCTGCACTGGCCCCAGTTCGCATAGGTCGGTGCGCTGCTGCTGTAGGCGAAGTCGCAGTCCTGGCCGAGGTCGAACTGTGGGCCGTTGATGGAACCGGCCGGGCTGCCGACGGTGCCGGTCCAAGCCCACTGGTCGGCCATGAACTGAAGCCAGCTCGAGTTGCCGTCGTTCTGGCCCTTTTCGACCATGAGGATCTTCTCGGCTGGCGTGTCGATGGCGGTGGCGCTGCGGACCGGGAAGTTCAGGGGCGAATTGAAGGACTCGGGGAAGACGAACTGGTGGACGCCGTACTCAGCTTCCTGGTTGCTCGGGAAGCTAGGGCAATGGAAGATGCCTCCGGAGCCGCTGGCTCGACCGTTGAACGCGAACTTGTCGCCGTTCTTGATGTAGGGATAGATCATGTCGTACCAGCGAATCTGATCCCAGGTCGGCGTGTAGTACTGGAGCATGCCGTAGGTGTCGTCGTAGTCGCCGATGTAAAGCATGATGCCCATGCCGATGTTCTTCTGGTTGGAAAGACAGTTCGTCTTCTTCGCGGCTTCTTTGGCTTGGGCGAAGACCGGGAAGAGGATCGCGGCGAGGATGGCGATGATGGCGATGACGACTAAGAGTTCGATAAGGGTAAAGGCTCGGTTGCGGGGTGCTGACATAAAATCCTCCTGACGTTGGAGAACGACCGGGACGGCGCGGTCCTGGCCACGACTTTCGCTGATACGCGGATGATGGCAACTAGGGGCGGCCGCAAGATTGGGGCCGCGCGACGACGAAGATTGAGGCTTGTTTAAAACGGTCACTTCAGACCTCCAAACGAAACGCCGTGTTGGAGGAGGTTCAGGGTCGGGGCCGGAGTGAGTTCCGGCAGAAAACGTTGGATTGGTTGCGTCTCTTGGCCTTCGAGGATCGCGTTGAGGAGTCCTGGCGAGGCGAGACGGGCAAGATTGTCGATCTCGATCCCCTGGAAGGCGAGGGCTTCGCCGAACATCAGGGTGAAGAAGAGGGAGGCGATACCGGCGGCACCGTAGTCTCCCCTTGCGTAGCCAAGTCGGTGGCCGACTTGGGCGAGGCAGGTTTCGAGGGTCTGCCAGGCGCTATTTCCGGAGCCGATGACGAAGCCAGTGGGGCGTTCGTCCTCGGGGAGTTGGAGCCAGCGTTGGATGGATTCCTCGTTGGGAGCGACGTGGTCTTCGTGTTCGGCGATAAAGCGTGGGTCGGGGTCGACGCGGAAGTGACGCCGGTGGGCGCTGACGTAGCCTCGGCGGAGGGCGTGGACGTAGCCTTCGTCGTGGGGGAAGCCCAGATAAGCAAGGCGATGGTGACCCAAGGCGACGAGGTGATCGACGACTCGCTCCATCATGCCCTCGTGGTCGAAGTCGATTTGGTTCCAGGCGGGATGGGCGAGCTCGTGGCGGCCTTTGACGAGGAACGGAAGGCGGAGCTTTTCCAGGAGCTCGCCTTGGGGTTCGGTGTCTTCTTCCCTGCCCCAGAGGATGACGGCGTCGCAGGCCCTGGTGGAGGCGATCTTTTGGAGGTGGGCGAGGACGTCGTCTTGTTTAGCAAAGTTGGCGACGACGAGGTCGTAGCCTCGGATTTGGAGATCGTCGGAGAGAGCGTCGACCAAGCCGCTGTAGGCGAGTCGGTAGTTGAAGCCTTCCAACCGGCGGTAGACGAAGGCAACGGTGTTGGTCTTGCCTTTGATGAGAGCTTGGGCAGCGGCGCTGGGTTGGTAGTTCAGCTTCTTCGCGGCTTCCTCGATGCGGGAGCGCGTTTCTTCGGACGCCCAGACGTTGGGCCGCTTATTCAGAACCCCCGAGACGAGGCCCGTGGATAGGTTCAGGTGATCGGCAACGTCTTTAAGTCTCGTTCTCATGGCCGTATATGAATCGCTTCATATGAAACGTTTCATATAGTAACACAGGAATGGCAAAAATTGAAAAATGGTCTTCAAAGTTCCTACGAGAAAAGGAAGGCGCGTGAATCCTATAACTGAAGGAAGGAGGGACCGAAGCGAGCTGACATTACTCGAACGGTATCTTTGATACACATGAAGACCGGTGCAGTAGCTATCCTTGACATCTTGGGGTTCAAAGGCATTTGGCGACGATTTGATGCTGAGACGGTCATGTCGCGACTTGAGGATCTTCGGCAATCGTTCGAGAACGACGAGCACAAAGACTTGCGTACTGCTGTTGCAAACTTCACGAGGTCGGAGGAAGGCAGCAGTAATATTCAAATCCCCGATGAAGATGAAGTTCTTCCATGCACGGTCAGGTTCCTCTCTGATTCCGTTTTCGTTGCGTCGGCATTAACGCTGCGTACCGTAGATTTGAATGTCGATCTTGAAACTGATCTCCAAGAGCTTCATACGTTCTTTGATGCGCTTTGCTTAGCGCGCGTTGCGAAGTCGGTTGTCAAAATTGTTCAGCACGGCTTGAGCGCATCCCCAGCTTTTGCTTATAGGGGCTGCATTTCGTTCGGCGAGTATGAGGATCGCGACAAGTTCATTGTTGGCCCAGCTGTTGACGAGGCTGCCGAGCTTGAACGACTTGCAGAAGGAGCTATCGTTTGGCTTGGCCCTTCTGCCCACGCGGTGCTAGAGCAAATCAATGAAGGGTCTTCTAAGCCACATGTTTCGGCTATGTCAGTCTTCATTCAGAGATTCTTCCTGAATGACGTATTCGTTCCATTTGCGGTCCCTCTAAAGGGTTCGCCAGACTTTAATACGTTGGCTGTTTCTCCATTGTCAGGCCTGTCAATCGAAGAGGCCGAGGCCTTCGAGTCAGATTTCATGTCCACCTTTGACCAGCCTGGTTCGCCCACGAATCTGTCGATACTAATTAAGAAGGACATTACTAGGAGATTCCTCAGCGCGTGTAGAACGGAGGAGTTTGACCGCACGAGCAAGTGAAGGCAGAATAGCCGCCTAAACTCCGAGCTACTTCTGTTAAAACCCGCGTAAGATGAAATATGGCGGGCACGCCGAGGGAACTTCATAGCGACGACCCGCCCAATCCACCCAACGGAGGGTCCTCATGAAGCAGTACTCTGCTGAGAACATTAGAAACGTCGCCATTGTAGGCCACGGCGGTAGCGGCAAGACCATGCTTGTCGAACATATGCTCTACACCGCCGGAGCGGCCGACAGAGTCGGTAGCGTGGAGGCCGGGAACACGCAAAGCGACTACGATCCCCTCGAAATCCGGCGAAAAATCTCCCTCAGCGCCACGATTCTGCCATTGGAATGGCACGGCGTGAAGATCAACCTCATCGACGTTCCCGGCTACCCCGACTTTATCGGAGACCTTCATGGGGTGGCGCGTGTGGTCGAGGCAATGATCATCGTGACGGAGGCGAAGGCGGACCTCGATGTGGGCTTCGAGATGGCCTGGGAGATCGCGGAGCAGCATGGCCTCGCGAAGTGCATTTTTGTAAACAAGCTCGAGCGGGACAATGCCGACTACGACGGGCTCATGAACACGCTCCACGAGCGGTATGGGCGCAAGGTGGTGGGCGTACAGATTCCCATCGGGCACCAGGCGGCGTTTAGCGGAGTGCTGGACCTTCTAAACATGAAGGTCTATAAGGGCAAGGACCGGGGCGTCGAGATCGAGGACGTTCCCAACGGCTACCAAGAGGAAGCGGCGGAGCGGCGCGACAAGATGATGGACGCGGCTGCCGAGGGTGACGACGATCTCGCCATTAAGTATTTGGAAGGCGAGCAGCTTTCGGAGGACGAGATCGAGCACGGGCTTCTCGTGGGCGTCGAGACGGGCAAGGTGGTACCGATACTCCTCGGCTCGGCGGCAAGCGGGATCGGGGTTGCAACCCTGCTCGACAGGATCATTCATGAGCTTCCCTCCCCTGTCGATATGCCCAAGGAAGTCGACGGCAAGACTTTAAAGCCGGACGCGAACGGGCCTTTGGCGGGTTTCGTGTTCAAGACCACGGCGGACCCGTTCGTCGGAAAGATCAACTTCGTCCGCATCTTCAGCGGGACATTGAAGATGGACGACCACGTGCTCAACGTGAACCGGGAGAAGGACGAGCGGGTACACAACCTCTTCTATCCCCACGGGAAGGGGCAGGAGGCCGCATCGATCGTTCCGGCAGGCGATATCTGCGCCATCGCGAAGCTTCAGGACACCCACACGGGGGATACGCTTACGAGCGTCAAGGATAGCTTGATGATTCCGCAGATCGACTTTCCCGAACCGATCTACCGGATCGCGGTCGTGCCGGCGACGAAGGCCGACGAGGACAAGTTGGGGACCTCTATTCAGCGCATGATGGAGGAGGACCCGACGTTCCACCACTCGCGGGACGCGGTAGCGCACCAGGAAATTCTCGAGGGGATGGGGGACATCCACCTCGATACGATCATCGAGAAGCTCAAGGCGAAGTTCGGGGTGAATGTGAGGGTCGAGGACCCGCGCGTTCCGTACAAGGAAACGGTCCGAGGGGCGGCGAAGGCCCAGGGGCGGCACAAGCGGCAGACGGGTGGCAAGGGCCAGTTCGGCGACTGCTGGATCGAGGTGCAGCCGCTCGACAGAGGATCTGGCTTCCAGTTCGAGAACAAGGTCGTCGGAGGCGCCATCCCGAAGAACTTCATTCCGGCCATCGAGAAGGGCATCCGGGAGGCAGCGGACCATGGCTTGGTCGCGGGGTATCCGGTGGTGGACTTCAAGGTGACGGTCTACGACGGAAGCTACCACGATGTCGACTCGAACGAGCAGGCGTTCAAGATGGCGGGGGCTCTGGCCTTGAAGGCAGCAGCCGAGAAGGCGCAGGCGACGATCCTGGAGCCCGTTCTGGGCGTGCAGGTCGATGTGCCGGACGAATGTGTGGGAGACGTCGTCGGCGACCTCAACGGGCGTCGTGGACGGCTTGAAGGCATGGACCCGGTGTCGCCTGGAAAGACACGCATCCGGGCGCACGTTCCGATGGCGACGATGATGCGTTACGCGCTCGACCTACGCTCGATCACGAAGGGACGCGGAAGGTTCAGGCAGAACGTGGATCACTACGAGGAACTTCCCCACCCCGAGCAGCAATCGCTGATCGCCGACTACGCCAAGCAGCGTGCGGCGCATGAGTCGGAGCACTAGCTAGTTGGTAGGTGGTGAATGGTGAGTGGTAAATGGATGGAGAATTCCGTCTATTTACGACTCACCATTTTCCACTTACGCCCTTATCAGATTCCGAAGGCTTCTTCGGCTCGGGCGATTTCTTGAACGGTTACGTTCTTGATGATCTCTAGCTGTTCCATGGGAAGGCCGAGGGTTTCCAGCCATTCCGCGGGGATCTCGCAGGGTTGGCCTGGAACATTGTTCGTGAGGCCGCATTGGTGGGCGAGGAGGTTGGCGACGGCGATGATCGTCGTCGACATCACGTTTTCGTCTGCCGATTGCGGGTCGTGGTGGTAGCGGACGGCATCGCAGATGGGCTTGGTCAAGCCCCATCTATCGGCGAGCATCGCTCCGACCATCGTGTGGTCAAACCCGTACATCAGGTTTTCCGCCTCGTGGAGGCTCATGCCCTCTTCCATGGCGAACTTGACGGTCTTGTCGAGCTCTAGCGGGTGGAAGCGGTCGAGGACGAGGAGGCCTACGTCGTGCATCATGCCGGCAACGTAGAGCTCTTCGGTCTGCATCGGGGCCTTGAGTTTCGACAGGATGCGGGCGGCGGTGGCAACGCCCAGGCTGTGACGCCAGAATTCCAGCTTGTTGAAGTGGGAGGCGAAGGCGCGCCCGGAGATGACCTGTTGATAGGCCACGCCGACGACAAGCGAGCGAACGGTATTCATGCCAAGCATGCTGATCGCGCGGTTTGTCGAAGAGCAGTTGTTGAGGCCGTAGTAAGACGAATTCGCGACGCGGAGGATCTTCGCGGTGATGGCGGCATCGCGCTCGATGATCCGCTCCATATCCTTCGGAGAGGCATCATTACTATCCGCGAGTTTGAGGACCTGGCTCACGATCTGTGGCAAGACCGGCAGGTTTTCACTCCTTGAAACTTTTATCTCCAGACTCTTCAAATCCACGTTTAAAAGAATCGGTTGAATTGCTGGGACTCTGTAACCAGTTCGGCAATTTGCGGAATCATTGTCAAGGACTTGAGCGTTATATACTCAAGGGAATGCTTGATCGTCGATTGCTTGATTGCTCGATTTTGAGACCGATGAATTAAGCAATCCAGCATTCTAGCAATCCAGCAATTTCGAAATGGCAAAAGACTATTACGCGATTTTAGGGGTGTCTCGCGGGGCGGACGAGAAGGAGATCAAGTCCTCGTACCGCAAGCTTGCGCGCAAGTATCACCCGGACGTGAACCCGAACGACAAGGCGGCGGAGGCCAAGTTCAAGGAAGTAAGCGAAGCGCATTCCGTGCTGAGCGACCCCGAGAAGCGGCAGCTATACGATCAGTATGGCGACCACTGGGAGCAGGCGGCGAACTTCCAGGGTGGCGAGGGGATGGCCCACAACGGAGACGTGCATTTCAATTTCGGCGGTCACGAGGGGGGCGGGTTCGAGACGATTTTCGAGCAGTTCTTCGGAGGCCGGGCGGGGGGCCGCGGCGTCGATTTCGATTACATCGACTCCGCCCAGCCGCGCGACGTTGAGAAGGTCATCGAGATACCGCTCGAAGAGATCGACTCCGGTACGAAGCGAACTCTGACCTACCAGACGATGGACGTTATCCGCACCCGTGAGGGGCTATCGACCGTTCCCACCACCAAGAAGGTGGAAGTGACGATTCCGGCGGGAATCTCGGACGGGAAGAAGCTGCGCGTCCCCGGAAAAGGCGGGACGGGAGCGAACGGGCGTGCGGGCGATCTGTACGTCACCGTGAAATGGGGCAAAAATGCGAAGTTCAACTTCGTAGGCGACCACTTGGAGGTCGAAGTGCCCGTATCGTTTACGGTCGCTGCCCTGGGCGGCCAGATCAAGGTGCCGACGCTACGCTCGACGGTGACGATGAAGATTCCGGAAGGAACGCAGAGCGGGCAGATTTTCCGCCTCGCGGGCCAGGGCGTGTCGCGTATGAACGGGGGTCGAGGCGACCTGATGGCGCGGATCAAGATTACGGTGCCGAAGAAGCCCACCGACGCCCAACGGAAGCTCTTCGAGCAGCTTGCGGCTCTTGAGGAGAAGGCGACGGCATGAGGTCCGAAAACCAGCCCGTCTATATGATCGGGGTCGCGGCCCAGCTTTGCGGCGTGCATCCCCAAACCCTTCGTCAGTATGAGCGGCTCGGGCTTGTGATCCCGGCGCGGGTCGGGGCGAAGAACCGGCTTTACTCGGAGGCGGACATTCGGCGAGTGCGACGAATCCAGCGGCTCACCCAAGACATGGGGGTGAACCTGGCGGGCGTCGAGCTGATCTTGCGCCTTCTGGACGACATGGAGGACATCCGGGTTGACATGGAGAAGCAGCTTGCGGACTACATCCAGGAAGCGGAGCGGCGGATTCAGAATTTGATCTCGAACAATTCGATTCCTATACGGAAGGACGAGTCGTTGTTGCCGGTGCCGAATATCAAGGTTCGGAAGACGGAGCTTTAGTTTTTTTAGCCTCCAGACGGCGCGTCTGGAGGCAGCGCGCGTGACTCGCGTAGGCTTGGAGATTGCACACTATTTCCGTAAGTGTTCACGAGGGCTGAAGCCCTCGGCTACTTCTTCCGGTAGAGAGTAAGCACCCCCACCCTGCCCTCCCCCTGCACGCAAGGGGAGGCTATCGATCGTACAATGAGGCGATGATCTTTGCGCTCGCGTTGCTTGCGATCCGGCCTTCTGTCGAGTCCGGCGTCATCTTTTCACGCGTTGAGCCTGGTCCTCTGAAGATGGATATCTACCGGCCTGCTCCTTCCCCTTCGCCGACTCCGGCGGTGATTTTGATTCATGGCGGGGCGTGGTTGTTTGGGGATCGGAGCGAGATGACGGGGCTTTGCAAGGCTTTTGCGGCGGAGGGGATGCTGGCGGCGACCGTGGACTATCGGTTGGCTCCCAAGACTCGATGGCCTGGGTTCTACGACGACGTGCAGACGGCGGTTCGATATCTGCGGGCGAACGCAGGGCGGCTGAATATCGATCCCAAGCGTTTTGGCGCTTGCGGAGCGAGCGCGGGTGGGCACTTAGCTCTCATGGTGGGATGCACCGATACTCGCGATCGCCGGTGTACGGAATGCCCGGGATTATCTAGCAGGGTACAGGCAGTGCTCGACCTTTACGGACCGACAGATATGTCGCGCGACTTTCCGAAAAGTTACGACACGCTTTTCATGGCAGTATTGGGAAAGCCCCGTGAAAAGGCGGGGGATGAAATCAGGGCCTCCAGTCCCGTCACGTTCATCGATCGATTGACCGCGCCAGTGTTCATTATTCATGGGACCGCCGATCCCATGGTGCCGGTCGCGCAAAGTCGATGGCTGGAGGCGAAATTGAGAGGAAACGGGACGCCTGTAGAGGCACGCTACATCGAAGGAATGAAGCACGAAATCGGCGATACCGATGCGGCTAAAAAAGCGTTAAGGGATGGGGTCGCGTGGCTTAAAGCCACGCTTAGCCGCTGATCAGATGAAGCCGAGAAACTCGGTGTCATCGATATAGATCAGGTCGGGAATTTCTTCCCTGTTTTCGTCGATAGTCGGTTCGAGCCACATGGGTGGAACCGGGAATAGAGTGTCGAAATGATCCAGATGCTCTATGTGATCCATATGTGTATTTGTCTGCCCCTTGCAGTTGTTTAGTAATGTTCCTTTGATGCCTAGTGATAGGGGCATGTTCCGTGCCACATGTGGGTTGGGTCTAACAGTCTAAAACGATACAAAAAAGGACGGACACGTTCAACGTGCCCGCCCTTTTACGAGTTTATTTGGCTTTAAACTTCGTCGTCGAAGTCCAGCTCCTCGGCGGCCATATCCGCGAGGGACGGGAACGCGAGAGCGCTCAGCGGATCGTCGAGCTCGTGCTCGTCCGCTTCGACCAACGCAGTCAGCGATTGCTCGGCCCATGCCGGTCCTCGCTGGACGTCCACGGCCACGTCTCGATACTGCTTGACGCCTGTACCGGACGGGATGAGACGGCCGATGATCACGTTTTCCTTCAGGCCGACGAGCTGGTCCTTCTTACCGCGGACAGCGGCTTCGGTAAGGACGCGGGTCGTCTTCTGGAACGACGCGGCGGAGAGGAACGAGTCCGTCGCCAGCGACGCTTCGGTGATACCGAGGAGAATCCAGGTCGCGGTCGCTTCCTTGGCGTCTCGCTCGACGTTCTCGCCCGTGATCGGGTCGACGTACTTGATCGTCTTCCCTTCCGCGAGCAGCTTGCGAACGTTCTCGTTGGCGGCGATGAAGGTGAATCGGTCGACGATCTGTCCCGGAAGGAACGGCGTGTCGCCCGGCTCCTTCACCTGACGCTTTCGGAGCATCTGGCGAATGATGACCTCGATGTGCTTGTCGTTGATGTCGACGCCCTGGGCTTTATAGACGCTCTGGAGGTTTTCGACGAAGTAGTCGTAAACCGCGCCAGCGCCGGCCAACTCAAGGACCTCGTGCGGGTCGCGCGGGCCTTCCGTGAGCGGGTCGCCCTTGATGACCTTGCTTCCCTTCGAGACGGGCAGCTTACCGAGCGGCGGGACGAGGATCGGATAGAAGATGTTGACCTTCTCGACCTCGTACTTGCGGAGCACGGAAAGGGTAGCCGTCGTCAGCTTGAGACCGATCGTCTTTTCGAGCGCGGCATCGACCTTGTTGTCGCTGCCACCCCACGTCTGGACGTCGCCCACGTAAGCGTCCTTGATTGGGGACGTGACGGGGACGGTCGCCTCGACGATGACCCAGCGACCGAAGCTCGACTCGCGGACGTCGCGGACGATACCGGTGACGGGGCAGATGATCGCCTTACCACGCGGCTGGCGGCGGGCTTCGAAGATTTCCTCGACGCGGACGATACCGCTGGATTCACCCGTCCAAGCGTAGAAGAAGGTCTTGCGGGATCGCTCCCATAGTTTGCGCGAGTCGCTGTCGGCCTTCAGCAACGCCTTTTGGGCGGCCTTGGTCTGGCGCTCGGTCTTCTTCTTGACCTTGGGATCTTCGGAATCTTCCTGGTTGATCGTGAGCGGGGCTGAGTCCTTGTTCTGGAAGAAGCTCTTGACGACCGACTCCTGGTTCTCCAGAAGTTTGGTCGGGTCGAACTGCTTCATGTCGGTATCGGTGGCCACCGCGAAGTCCTCCATGAACTGGCGGATGAACTTACCGGTCTTATACTGGTTCGTTCGGGCGATGGTGGCCGATCCGGCAACGCCTCCGGTGTGGAACGTACGCATCGTAAGCTGCGTTCCGGGTTCACCGATGGACTGCGCGGCGATGATGCCGACGGCGACGCCGACTTCCACGAGCTTGTTGGTCGAGAGGTCCGTTCCGTAGCACTTGGAGCAGATGCCCTGTGCCAGCTCGCACGTAAGTGGCGAGCGGATAAGGACGCTCAGGTTGCCGTGGTCGTCCGTCTCGAAGCCGAGCTTCATGTACTTCTCGGCGACGACGTTCTTGGCCTCTTCGGTCTCGGCAGCGTTGTATTCGGCGACGTACTTGTTTTCGATCGTCGTGATCCGCTTCGCGACATCGAGGCTGATCGGGAGATCGATCTCGGTCAACGCTTCCCCGCTTTCGGGATCGGTGATGATCGCGAGGGGCAGACGTCCCTTGATACGGTCGCTGATCGGCTCGATGGCCTCGCCCGAATCCATGATCCGGTGCGCGAGGATGCCGTCGGAAGTTCCGCAGTCGATGGACTTGATGATGACGTCCTGGGCGACGTCGCAGAGACGTCGCGTCAGGTAGCCCGCGTCAGCCGTTCGGAGAGCGGTGTCGGCAAGACCCTTACGAGCACCGTGCGTCGTCACGAAGTACTCGAGCATGTTAAGACCCTTGTGGAAGGAGCTCTTAACGGGAAGCTCGTAGATAACTTCGTTGAACTGGTTGAACATGAGGCCGCGCATGCCCGCCAGCTGGGCGAGCTGCTTGACCGAACCACGCGCACCGGAGACGGTGATGATGGAGAGCGGGTTCATCTGGGTGAGACCGTTGACGATTTCCTTACCGATTTCGTCGTAGGTTTCCGTCCAGAGCTTGACCAGACTCTGCGTCATCTCGTTATAGGTGAGCATGCCGCGGCGGAACTGCTGGGTGATCTTCGTCGACCGATCGTCGGCGTTCTTGATCATCTCCTCACGTCGGGCAGGCGGGTCCATGTCGGTGATCGCGACGGACAGGCCGTAGCGAGTGGCCCAGCGGAAGCCCATGTCCTTCATGTCGTCCAGAAGCTTGATCGTGGCGCCCACGCCGGCTCGGCGGTGGCAGTTGAGGATCAGCTCGGACAGGGCCTTCTTGTTCAGCTCGAGGTGCAGGAAGCTGTCGGAGTACTTCAGCGGATACGGCAGGATGCTGTTGAAGATCAACTGTCCCGGCGTAGCCGTGACGATGACGTTCTCGAACTCCTGATCGTAGGGCACGAGCTCTTCGAACTCTTCCCCATCCTCGCCCACGGAGGTGACCTTGTGATATTCAAGGCCGGTCGTGGCGTCGCGGAAGTCGACTTCGGCTTCGGGTCGGAAGACCGGGCGCTGAAGACGAACCTTGATCGGGTCGTTCACGAAGATGCGCTTGCCACCGATGGCCGCGACGGGCGAATCGAGGGCGAAAAGCACCTCGTCGACGTTCGCGAAGATGTGGGGGCCTGCGTTCTTCTCCGGATCTTCCTTATGCAGCCGCTCCTTCTCGTTGAACTTATCGCGACCTTCGTTCGCGACGAACGTGAGCGCGTAGTTGCCGAGAATGATGTCCTGAACCGGGGCGCAGGTCGGGCGACCGTCTGCCGGGGAGAACAGGTTCTGCGTGGAGAGCATGAGGACGCGGGCTTCTGCCTGCGCCTGGGTGCTCAGCGGGACGTGGACGGCCATCTGGTCGCCGTCGAAGTCCGCGTTGTACATGTTACAGACGAGGGGGTGAACCTGGATCGCCTTGCCATCCACGAGGATCGGCTCGAACGCTTGGATACCGAGTCGGTGCAGGGTAGGCGCACGGTTCAGGAGAACCGGATGCTCCTTGATGACCTCTTCGAGGCCGTCCCAGACCGCCGGGTGCATTCGGTCGATCATGCGCTTCGCCGTCTTGATGTTCTGGGTGATCTTCTTCTCAACCAGGGATTTCATGACGAACGGCTTGAACAGCTCGAGAGCCATTTCCTTGGGGATGCCGCACTGGTGAAGCTTGAGGTGGGGTCCGACGACGATAACCGAACGACCGGAGTAGTCGACGCGCTTACCGAGAAGGTTCTTTCGGAAGCGGCCTTCCTTACCCTTGAGCATGTCGCTGAGCGACTTGAGGGGTCGGGAGTTGGAGCCGACGACGGGGCGCGCACGGCGGCCATTGTCGATCAGGGCATCCACGGCTTCCTGGAGAAGGCGCTTTTCGTGGTTGATGATCGACTCGGGGGCGTGGATCTCGATGATCTTCTTCAACCGGTTGTTGCGGTTGATGATGCGTCGATAGAGGTCGTTCAGGTCGGAGGTCGCGAAGCGGCCACCGTCGAGCTGGACCATCGGGCGAAGCTCAGGCGAGATGACGGGGATCACGTCCAGGATCATCCACTCGGGACGGCTCTTGGACGAGATGAGGGCTTCGACCACTTCCAGTCGCTTGATGGCGCGGGCACGGCGCTGGCTCTGCGTCATGATGATTTCCTGGCGCAGCTCGCGGGCGAGTCGCTCCAGGTCGACGCGGAGCAGAAGCTCCTTGATCGCTTCGGCGCCGATGTTGGCGCGGAGGAGGCTTCGGAGGTCCTGGTTCAGGCGGGCTCCGACGGCATCCAGCAGCTTCGAAACGGCGCGGTACTTGTCCTCGTCGATGAGCTGGTTGCGCTCGAGCTTGCCGAGGATTTCGACGGCGAGGTCGAGGTCCTTCAGGCGATCGTCGGCGTCGCGGTACTCGGCCTTGATACGGTCGTTGACGGCCTTGGCGCGCTCACGAGCGAAGACGTCGTCGTACTCTTCCCGGTTGTTGTTCAGGTCGTCGGCGAAGCGGGTGAAGGAGTCCTCTTCCAGCTCGCGCATCTGCTGCATGAGGGAACCCTTTTCCTGCTCGACGGCGACGCGGACGGCGGGAAGGGCCTCTTGGATCTTCTCATTATCGATGTCGATGATGATGAAGCTCGCGAAGTAGATGACCTTCTCAAGCAGTCGCGGGGAAATGTCGAGGATGAGCGACAACGGAGAGGGGACGCCCTTGAGATACCAAATGTGGCAGACAGGAGCAGCCAGCTCTACGTGGCCCATGCGCTCGCGGCGAACCTTGGAGCGGGTGACTTCCACGCCGCACCGTTCACAAACGATGCCCTTGTATTTAATCTTTTTGTACCGACCGCAGGCGCATTCCCAGTCCTTGACGGGACCGAAGATACGCTCGCAGAACAAGCCGTCGCGCTCCGGCTTGAAGGTGCGGTAGTTAATGGTTTCCGGCTTTTTGACTTCGCCGTGAGTCCAAGCGAGGATATCTTCCCCGCTTGCGATTCCAATCCTGATTTTATCGAACAGGCTTACGTCTGCCATTTTTCTCCAATGTGCTTTCGCGTAAGTTGTAATCGGTAAATCGTAAATTGCCGTCCGACCATTTACGATTTACCATTCACTACTTACTAATTAGTTAAAGAAGCCGACTGAGCGGGCGAGGCGCATGTCGTCGCCTCCCGTGAGCTCGTCCAGATCCTTAAGCGGCAATTCCTTGTTGTTCGCGTCTTCGACGGCGACCTTGAGACAGAGCGAGCGAAGCTCATTCACGAGAATCTTGAAGGATTCCGGAATGCCCGGCTCGGAGAGCGTTTCGCCCTTGACGATGCTCTCGTATGCCTTCACGCGTCCCATGACGTCGTCGGACTTGATCGTGAGAAGCTCCTGTAGCGTGTACGCCGCGCCGTAGGCTTCCAACGCCCAGACTTCCATTTCGCCGAATCGCTGGCCGCCGAACTGGGCCTTACCGCCCAGGGGCTGCTGCGTGACGAGGGAGTATGGGCCGATGGACCGGGCGTGGATCTTCTCATCCGCAAGGTGCTCCAGCTTCAGCATGTAGATCATGCCGACTGTCAGCGGGTTCGGAACCGTGTCGCCGGTGAGACCGTCGCGGACGACGGACTTGCAGCTCTTCGGATCGATGCCCGCGCGCTTGTGGACGTTGGACTTGATGCGCTCGATGATGCTCGCGTAGATCTCTTCAGTTGCCTTCAGCGGGGCTTCGCCAGCCATCTCCTCGAAGTTTTCCGGCTGCCAGGAGTCGATGTCGTAGGAGATCATCTGACCGATGGACATGACCGGCTTCGCGGCGACGATACGGGAGACGCGCTCGAGGCCCATCTCGCCGAGGTCGTGCAGGCGGGTTTCCACCTTCTTGAAGCTTTCCTCCAGCGAATCGGTGGCGCGGAACTTGACGTCGAGCAGAAGCTCGGCATTCACGTAGGCGGCCAGGCACTGCTTGCGCATGTGCTCGCCGAGGCGCTCCATCTCGCTGAGGACTTCGTGCTCGGTGGCTCCTTCGAAGGCCGGGCACTTGTACTCGACGCCGAGGTGGCGTCCGACGTAGCCGAGGTGGGTTTCGAGGATCTGACCGATGTTCATTCGGCTCGGAACACCGAGCGGATTGAGCACGATGTCGACAGGCGTGCCGTCGTTGAGGAACGGCATGTCTTCGACCGGGAGAACCTTCGAGATAACGCCCTTGTTGCCGTGTCGTCCGGCCATCTTGTCGCCGACCATCAGCTTTCGCTTTTGGGCGACATAGACCTGGACGGTCATGTTCGTACCGGCGGGCAGCTCGTCTCCAGGGATCTGGAGGAGGGGCTCGTCGGTGCGGTCGCAGACCAGGCGCTCGCGCTTCTTGGATTCCTTATAGACGTAGTTGATGGACGGGCTGAGGTACTTGTAGCGACTGAAGACCTTGACGTCGACGACCGTTCCCTTTTCGCCGTGCGGCAATCGGAGCGACACGTCGCGGGTCTCTTCCGCCTTCTTACCGAAGATGGCGATGATGAGCCGCTCTTCGGCGGTCATTTCGACCTGACCCTTCGGGGCGACCTTACCGACGAGGATGTCCTCGGGTCGGACTTCGGCGCCGATGCGGATGATGCCGTTCTCGTCGAGATCCTTGAGCGCGTCTTCGCCGACGTTCGGGATGTCGCGCGTGATCTCTTCCGGTCCGAGCTTCGTATCGACGGCTTCCGTCTCGTGGCGCTCGATGTGGATCGACGTGTAAACGTCGTCCTTGACCATGCGCTCGGAGATGAGGATCGCGTCTTCGTAGTTGTAGCCGTTCCAGGGCATAAACGCGACGAGCACGTTCTTACCAAGGGCGAGTTCGCCTCGATCGCAGCATGCGCCGTCGGCGAGCGGGTCGCCGGGGAGAACGCGCTGGCCGGGGAACACGATGGGCCGCTGGGTGAAACAGGTCGACTTGTTGCTCTGCACGAGGTGGAGCAGGTCGTAGCGATCCAGCTCGCCATCGATGTCGGCTCGGATGCGAATCTCGTTTGCCGTGACGTACTCGATGGTGCCCGTTCGCCGTGCGATCACCGCCGCGCCGGAGTCAACCGCCGCAACACGCTCGTAGCCGGTGCCAACCAGGGGTCGCTCCGACCGGAGGGTGGGAACGGCCTGGCGTTGCATGTTCGCACCCATGAGGGCGCGGTTCGCGTCGTCGTTCTCGAGGAACGGAATGAGCGCGGTCGCTACGGAGATGATCTGGACGGGGGAAACGTCCATGAGGTCGATCTTTTCGCGGGGGACAATCGGGTAGCTCGCGCCGCCCAGGTCGCCGCCTGCGCATCGAACCTGCATGCGCGGGTCCTTCACCAAGCCGGTCTCGTCGGCGGCGACGTCCGCCGGGGCGACGAGCAGGCCGGTTTCTTCCTGCGCGGTGAGGTAGATGATCTCTTCGGTCACGTAACCGTCCACAACCTTTCGGTAGGGGGTCATAATGAAGCCGAACTCGTCCACGCGAGCGTGGGTGGTGAGCTGGGAGATAAGACCGATGTTCGGACCTTCAGGCGTCTCGATCGGGCAGATGCGGCCGTAGTGCGAACGGTGAACGTCGCGGACTTCCAGCTTGGCGCTGGTTCGCTGCAGACCACCCGGGCCGAGGGACGAGAGACGTCGCTTGTTGGTGATTTCCGACAGCGGGTTCGTCTGGTCCATGAACGTCGAGAGCTGGTTGCTGCTGAAGAAGCTCTTGATCGACGCGCTGACCGGCTTGACGGAGAGGATGATGCCAGGGAGCAGGTTGTCCTGGTCCGTGGAGGTCATGCGCTCTCGGGCGACCTTTTCCATGCGAACGAAACCGAGGCGGAGCTGGCTTTGCAGCAGCTCGCCAACGCTTCGGACGCGCTTGTTCTTCAAGTCGTCAATGTCGTCGCGCTCGGATTCGCGCTGGATGTACGGGCGCATCGCTCGGAGGAGCTGCGCGAGGTCTTCGGCGGTCAGGTTGCGAACTTCGAGCGGGACGTCGATGCCGAGCTTCTGGTTAAGGAAGCGGCGGCCGACTTTGCCGAGGTCGTATCGCTTGACGTCGAAGAACAGGCCGTACACGAGCTGGCGGGCAGCCTCTTCGTTGGCAGCCTCACCCGGTCGCAATCGCTTGTAGATGTCGAGCAGGGCTTCGCGCGTGTTCGTCGTCGGGTCTTGCTCAAGGGTGGCCTCGACGAGCGGGGGAACGTCGGTGACCTTGAGCGACGGGAGCTCCAGCGATTCGATCTTCTTGGCGGTTTCGCGCTCGATCTTCTCTCCGGCAGCGATGATGAGATCGCCGTTCTCGTCCTTCAGGTCCTCGATCATCCGCTTGTTGACGAGGTCGTCCACAGTCGGGCTTTCGATGACGACGTCTTGGGTGAAGAGGGTCAGGATCTCTTCGTTCGTTCCGAGCGGGGTCTCGACGAAGGCCGTCTTGGAGCGGACCTCGGCGGGAAGGGCGTCGATGGTGGCTTGGTCGAGGACCTTGCCTGCTTCGAGCAGCACTTCGCCGGTGTCGGTATCCACGACGGGTTCGACGACTCGCTTGCCGGCGCACTTCTCGACGAGAATGTACGAGCGGCCGCGGCCTTTTTCGAAACCGTAGAGAGCCTTGATAAGCTGGGTCAGGGGGAGCTTCTTGGTCTGGCTGATTTGGGTGCGGACGACGAAGTTCGCGTCCGACTCGACCTCAAGCCACGGGCCTTCATTCGGGATGATGCGGGCAGACACGATGACTTGCATCGAGCTGTCCACGCCCTCTTCGAAGTAGAGGCCTGGGGAGCGGCTCAACTGGCTGACGATGACGCGTTCGCGTCCGTTGATAATGAACGTTCCCTTGTCAGTCATCAACGGCAGGTCGCCGAGATAGACTTCGGACTCGATCACTTCTCGGTCACGTCCACCGAAACGTACGATCGCCTTGATGGGCGCTTCGAACGTCATGTCGCGGTCGCGGCACTCTTGGATCGAGTATTTGGGCTCGCCTAAAGTAAAGCTGACAAGCTCAATGTAGTTCGTCTGGGTGAAGTCCCAGATCGGGGAGAACGTTTGGAAAAGTTCTGGAAGTCCTTCTTCTAAAAACCACTTATAACTGTTAAGCTGTAACTCAATAAGATTTGGTACCTCGAGGAACCGGCCGATTCGTTTCGAGGATGGCTGAATTGTTCTCACTCAGACCTCCGGGGGAATTTGCGCGAAGGCTCAGTGTACTTCACGTGCGGACAGAAGTCAACCCATTGGGTGGGACTCTTTACTACTTCTTCATAGAACGGCGGAGTGCCGTTTTGCTGGTATTCAAGCTGTGTTGCGTTAGCCTCTCTTTAAGCCTTAACGGAGGATGTTTTAGACCTCGCTCAGGCGCTGGGGAACCGATGGAGCGGTGGTAATGGAGGGAGGGAGCGGACGGCGGTCTTGGAGGCCGTCGATAGCGATGGACTGCTGATTCAGGAGCTCTTTCAGCTCTTGTACTTCGCGCCGGAGGGCGTTGATCTCATCTCGCGACGAGCCGGTCGCCGGTGATCCGTGGATGATCTGGGCCATCTTCTGCTGGTGATGGACTAGGATGGCAACGATGGGGATCATCAGCGCCATGATCGGGATCATGAACGGGAAGACCTCTTCGAAGTTGGCGATCGGTAAAAGCGATGTCATCGGTGGCGTGTCTCTCCTACTCCAGTTGAGTATACGGCGGTTTTGCAGCGACGGGGGACGGAGGGACCAGGGGTAGGTCCCTGGCCGTCGGTTTCGGGTCTTAGGGCTTAGGGACGGAGGCTAGCGATGGCTTCTTTTGTCGTGAAGCGGTTCTCGTAGATGGCTTTGCCTACGATGATTCCCTCGATGTTTTCGGTTGGCAAGGCTTGGATGGCTTTGAGGTCTTCCAGGTTCGCGATGCCGCCGCTGGCGATGATCGGGGATTTGACGGCCTTGGCGAAGGCTTCCAGCATGGGGAGGTTGGGGCCTTGGAGCATGCCGTCGGTGGCGATGTCGGTGACGATGAACCGTTTCGCGCCGTTCCGTTCGAGCTCGCGGGCGAAGTCTACGGCTTCTACTTCGGATTGCTCCGTCCAGCCGATGGTGGCGACTTTGCCGTTTCGGGCGTCGATCCCGGCGACGGCTTGTTCGCCCAGCTCTTGGAAGAGGGTTGCGCCTTTGTCCTCGGTTGCGAGGAGGCGGCTGCCGAAGATGACTCTGCCTACGCCTGCGGCGAGAAGCTTTTGGGCGGTTTCGAGGGTTCTTATGCCGCCGCCGACTTCAACCTTTGCGCCGGAGGATTGGACGATGGCCCTGATGGAGTCGAAGTTCTCGGGTTGGCCGGTTTTGGCTCCGTCGAGGTCTACGACGTGAATCCACTCGGCTCCTTCTTCGGCAAATTGGCGGGCGACGGCGGCGGGGTCTTCGCCGTAAACGGTTTCTTGGGCGTAGTCGCCCTGGCGCAAGCGGACGCACTTCCCTGCCCGTAGGTCGATGGCGGGGAGGATCAGCATTCGAGGAAGTTCCTGAGGATGCGCATGCCGACGGCTCCACTCTTCTCAGGGTGGAACTGGGTGCCCCAGACGTTGCCGTGCTGGATAGCGGACGGGAATCGGAGGCCGTATTCGGTGGTTCCGGCAACGTCGTCCTGGTTGGCGCAGTCCGTGTACAGAGAGTGGACGAAGAAGACGCGGTCGTGCTCGCCCACGCCTTGGCCCAGATTAGATTCGGGCTTGAAGGTCACTTCGTTCCAACCCATGTGAGGGACTTTAAGACCGATGTCGGACGGCAGGTAGCGGACGGTTCCGGGGACGAGGCCGAGGCCTTTGTAGTCGCCCAATTCCTCGCTAGAGTCGAAGAGGAGCTGCATGCCTAGGCAGATGCCCATGACGGGATTCCCTGCGGCGGCGAATTGGCGGATGTCTTCGGCAAGAGGGTTGAGGCGCTGCATGGCGGCTCCAAAAGCGCCGACGCCGGGGACGATGAGCTTGGTCGCGCCCTTCAGGTCGGGCTGGATTCGGCACTCATAGCCGTTTGTCTCCACGGCTTTGTTGACGGAGAGAAGGTTGTTAATTCCGTAGTCGAGGATGACGATCAATCCAACTTTCCTTTCGTGGATGTGGAGCCTCGTCGCTCGGTAACGCGGGTCGCCTGATGAAGAGCGAGGCCGAAGCTTTTGAACAGCGATTCGCAGATGTGGTGGTCGTTGTCGCCAGCCAGTTTGCGCACGTGGATGGTGATTCCGGCATGGGCGGAGAGGGCGCGGAAGAACTCGCGGACGTTTTCGGTGGCGAGATCGCCGATGCGCTCCCGCTTGAATTCGAGGTCCCAGTGGATCTGGCCGCGGCCGCTGATATCCATGGCGACCATGACGAGGGCTTCGTCCATGGGGACGATGGAGTGGCCGTAGCGCTCGATGCCTTCTCCGGCGGCGAGGGCCTCGCGGATCGCCTTTCCGATGACGATGCCGGTGTCCTCAACAGTGTGGTGGTCGTCCACTTCGAGGTCGCCTTCGGCGCCGAGGCCGATGTCGATCTGGCCGTGGAAGGCGAAGAGCTCCAGCATGTGGTCGAAGAAGCCGATGCCGGTGAGAATGTCGCGCCGGGTTCCCCCGTCGAGGTCGAGAACGATCTGGATATGGGTTTCGTTCGTTTCTCGATCGAGCTCGGCGTACCGCACGCCTGGCGCATTCTTGCTCATATTAGGTTCGGTTATACCTGTGCTTGCAAGTAAATCGTGAATGGCGAATGGTAAGTGGACCGGAAGAACCAGTCCCAATCCATTTACAATTTACGACTTACCATTCACCAAAAATTAAAGGGGCCTTCCCTTTCGGAAAGGCCCGGCTCAACAGGAGGTGCTACTGACAAGCAACGCACCGACTGCAATCCTCGGCGACTCACTGCATCATCGCAGCCAAACCTCGGACGCACACGTAGCGTCACCTATGACCGCAAGGCTGAAGTCAGTAGACGCTGGGCATCATGAACGCCTTTGTTCGCCCGGCTGCGGACCGCAGAGCGACCCACAAACGACTATCCCGACTCTCGCTACTGCCTACGGGGTTAGCTGTCGGGTTCGGGCCAAGAGTTACCCTAGGAGCCGTTTCAGACCCCATTCACCCCTAACGAACGGTTCCCCCGTTCCCTCGATCGGATCGAGGAATTAGACGGTTGGCTTTGCAGCCACGTTGATAATCTACCACGAAAGATGCCGTTTGGTTCCCTTAAAGATGCCGGGGGCCAGACAATTTAACGCAAGGCGTGGCGGTATCCTTTGGAGCGATGTCCATTCTCGTAAATAAGAATTCACGCGTGATCGTTAGCGGTATGACCGGGCGCGAGGGCGGCTTCCATACCGGACAGATGATCGAGTACGGGACGAAGGTGGTCGCGGGCGTGACCCCCGGCAAGGGCGGCACCGAGCATTTGGGCGTGCCGATCTTCGATTCGGTCCAGGAAGCGGTCGACAAGACGGGCGGCGACGCGGGGCTTATATTCGTTCCGGCGCCGTTTGCGGCGGATTCGGTTTTGGAGTACGAGGCGGCAGGCGTTCCGTTCGTTTCGCTCATCACGGAAGGCATCCCAACCCAGGACATGGTTCGCGTCGTCAACCGCCTGAAAGCGAACAAGAAGACGCGGCTGCTGGGCGGCAACTGCGCGGGCATCATCACTCCTGGCGAATGCAAGATGGGCATCATGCCGGGGCACATTTTTACTCCCGGACCGATCGGGATGGTCAGCCGCAGCGGCACCCTTACCTATGAGATCGTGTGGGAGCTGACTCGGGCGGAACTCGGGCAGACCACTTGCGTCGGCATTGGTGGCGACCCGCTGCCGGGGACGCGGTTCATCGAAGTGCTTGAGATGTTTGAGAACGACCCGGCGACCACGGCGGTGGTCATGGTCGGCGAGATCGGCGGATCGGACGAGGAGATCGCGGCGGAGTACATCAAGAAGATGTCGAAGCCGGTGGTCGGCTTCATCTCCGGGCGCACGGCTCCTCCCGGCAAGCGCATGGGCCACGCGGGCGCGATCATCTCGGGCAACACGGGAACGCCTCAGTCGAAGGTGGACGCTTTGAACAACGCCGGCGCGGCGGTTGCGGATCGAACGAGCGACGTTCCCCGGCTTGTCAAAGAAGCTTTGGGCAAAGTCGCCGTTCGCGCTTAAGGGCGGATGGACTTCACGGTCGTCGAGGGGGACCTGCTCGTGCAGCCCGTCGAGGCGATCGTGAATCCTTGGAACCGAAACACCATTCCCTGGTGGCTTCTCTTGCCGCAGGGCGTTTCGGGTGCGATCAAGAAGCGCGCGGGGCTCGAGCCATTTCGCGAGGTCGCCCGGTTTGGGCGGCTGGCCCTTGGGCAGGCGGTTTTGACCGGGGCGGGGCGACTTCCCTTTCGCCGGATCATTCACGTCGCGGGGATCAACGACTTTTGGCGGGCTTCGGAGGGTTCGATCCGGTCTTCCGTGAGGAACGCGGTTCCTTTGGCAGAACAGGAGAACTTGGCCAGTTTGGCGATTCCTTTGATCGGGGCGGGATCGGGGTCTTTCAACTCGGAGCGGGCTTTGGCGGTGATTTCGTCTGAGCTGGGAGCCTTGTCGTCCTCGGTCGAGGTTTTGGTCGTTCGGTTTGGCCGGTGAGGGGCGTCGGGCCTGACCGACGGCTACACGCTCCGCGTGGGCCTGTAGGTTGCGCTCTACGATGAGTCATCCTTTTGTGGATGCTTGATCGTTACTTCGACAATGCGGCGACGACTCCCGTCGATCCCCGGGTTGTTGCCGAGATGCTTCCCTACTTCTCGGAGGCGTTTGGGAATGCGAATTCGATCCATCGGTTTGGGGCGCAGGCGATGGCGGCGGTGGACTTGGCTCGGGAGCGGGTGGCGGCGCTTCTTGGCGCAGACGATCCTTCGGAGATCATTTTTACTTCGGGGGCGACGGAGGCGAACAACTGGGTTCTTCAGCGCTCGGCGAGTTTCATCTGTTCGCCATTCGAGCATTCGTCCATTTACGAGACAAACGCGGCCTTGGGGGGTGCGACGTTCGTGAACGATGGGTACCAGCTACATGCTCCGGAAGCGGAGTACGAGACAGCGGCGGTGATGTTCGTCAATAACGAGACGGGGGCTATTTTCGACGCGCCTTCTTCCGGCTACAAGCGGCTGCACCGGGATATCACCCAGGCGGTGGGAAAGATCCCCACCGAAGAGATCGCCTACGACACCGCGTCGTTCAGCGGGCATAAGTTTTACGGGCCCAAGGGGATTGGGGCGCTTCATATCCGGGGAGGCTCGTGGGAGCCCTTTATGTACGGAGGCGAGCACGAGAACGGCCTTCGGGCGGGGACGCTCAACGTTCCCGGGATCGTGGGAATGGGGGTGGCGGCGGCTATCGCTTTGGAAGAGCGGGACCAAAATGCCCGAAACGTGACGGGTTTAAGGGCTTTAGCCCTAGGCGAACTATCAAATATTTCCAACGTCAAACTCAATGGGGGAGGAGACGCGTCTCCCCATATCGTGAGCCTCAGCTTCCTCGGCGTGGAGGGAGAGACGCTTGTCGTGGAAGCGGATCGTGCCGGTTACGCTATTAGCAGCGGGGCTGCTTGTAGTTCAAGATCGACCGAACCCAGTCATGTTTTGACGGCTTTGGGCCTAGAACAGGGGTGGTTGCGGGGCACGATTCGGATCAGCTTCGGGAAGTACAATACCGAGGAGAGCACGACAAATCTGGCTAAGGAATTGCGAATTGCCGTCGAAAAGCTTCGTACAATGCAATAGATATTCGACGGGATCGCAACAGTACGCCCAGCGGCCACGTCTTATAGAGCAGTTGGCACAATTAATGCTGGTTAAGGAATGCTGGATGTCTCATCTAGTTTAAGAGACGATGGAACTTTAACGTTCTTGACATCGGTTAGTCATTGTGTTACTGTGGTTCGCGGCCAGGACCCCTCGGGGTCATAGCAGCGAGCTTTTATTTTGAAAATTAGGTCCGTAGACCCGGCTATTCAACGGTGAAAGAATGGGTGCCAGCGGCCAACGATGAGTGAGTCCATCCGTTGGACTCGGAGGTTATAGAAGCAGCATGCCAGTAGAAAATGGGTTAGCAACACCACCGCGAAGAGGCCGCGCCATCACCGTGCGCACACCCGGCCGTCATTCTTTTGCGGAAGCCAGCGCCAACCCGCTCCTGGACGATCCCAATGCCGAGCCCGCCGAAGACGATCTTCTCGCTCTTAACGAGAACGAGGAGGAAGTCGAAGAAGCGGAAGGCGAAGAAGTTCGTGCACATGACGACTCGGAAGAGCTCGAAATGTGGATGCGACAGACTCGCCGCGCATCGCTGCTGACTCCGGAACAAGAAGTGCACCTCGCCGTTCGCGTTATGGCGAAGGAACTTGCCGACAAAGGAAAAACCGGCGAGCTTCTCCGTCTTTTGCAGCGTAGCGAGCTTGCCCACATGGGCCGACCCACCGAACTTACTCCCATGGTTCTCCGCCGTATCGAATCGGAGGGCATGGAAGCAAAGCGACACCTGATCGAATCCAACTTGCGATTGGTTGTCAGCATTGCGAAGAAGTACAACGCTCGCGGTATCCCGCTTGCCGATCTGATTCAGGAAGGCAATCTCGGTTTGATCCGCGCGGTTGAGAAGTTCGACTGGTCCAAGGGGTTCCGGTTCAGCACCTACGCGACTTGGTGGATTCGTCGAGCGATCGCCCGCGCAATCATCAACCAAGGTCGCACGATCCGTATCCCGGTCTACGTCGCCGAACTGATCAACAAGGTCGTCAAGACCGCTTCGAGGCTCCAGCAGGAGCTTCAGCGGGAAGCGACCGAGGAAGAGATTTCGCGCGAAGTCGGCCTGTCTGTGGATCGTGTCCGCGAAATGATGCGCGTCGCCGTCGAACCGATCTCCTTGGAGACACCGGTCGGCGAGAAGGATAATTCGAGCATCGGCGACTTCGTTCAAAGCACGAACATGCCCACTCCGGGCGACGTGACTTGGACGTTGATCCGCCGAGAAGAGATCGACGGCATTCTGGGCCGCCTCACCTCGCGAGAGCGAGACGTGGTCCGCCTCCGGTTCGGTCTCGACGACGGCCGCTCCCGCACTCTCGAAGAGGTCGGCAGCGAGCTGAACGTGACTCGCGAGCGAGTTCGCCAGATCGAGCTTCGCGCGATGAAGAAGCTGCGACACATCGGCCAAGAGCTGACGTCGCAGGGCTTCACGATCACGCCGACTCCGCAGTAAGAGTCCAGGCGCCAAACCTTAGGAAAGGCTTCTCACTTGAGAAGCCTTTCTTGTTTTTGTCCAGCGGTAAACGGAGACCGCGTAGCCGAGGCAGGCGACAACGAGCAAAGCTTTGAGGAGCAATTCCGGGCCGGTGACGACTACATGCTTGAGGTGACCGCTGGGGTCCATGTACGTCGTTGAGATTCGATCCAAGTAGATAGGGAGATCGAACGTCGCGACTTCGAAGGCCAGGGCGAGACCGGCAACGCCAAGGACGGTCATTAACAGATTGGGGACAAACCTACGCATCTACTTCTTCGACGGAAATTGGCGGCAATTCACTCGTGCAGAATGAGCATTTCGTCGCAGCTTCGGGAACGCTGCTGAGGCAGAACGGGCAATCTCGCTTCCTCGGATCGACGGGGAGCTCTTCTCCCAGCTTGACGCGCAGGCGGTTGATGGCGCGGACGAGGAAGAAGACGGCGAAGGCGATGATGACGAACTGGACGACGTTTGTCAGGAACTGCCCGTAGTTGAAGGTCGCCACGCCGGCGGCCTTGTAGTCGGCTATCGACTTCAAGGGCTTGCCCGCGTTCTTGATCTTGTCCTCCTGTCCGGGAATGAGGATGTACATATTGGCGAAGTCCATCCTTCCCAATAAAGCGCCAATGGGAGGCATCACGATGTCTTCGACAATCGAATTCACGATCTTTCCGAAGGCAGCGCCGATGATGACGCCAACGGTGAGGTCGATTACGTTCCCCTTGATGGCGAACGTGCGGAACTCTTGCCAGACCGACGGCTTGGGTTCCTTTTCAGGCTCGGGCATAGGCTAGTTGTACCGCAGGGCCTGCTCCAGATTCGCGGCGAAGGCGCCAGGGTCCCAGGCCTTGACGCTTGCCGTGGAGGCTTCGCGGATCACCTTGGCGGGGTCGATGGCGGGGGTTCGGTAGGGGATGCTGGCCTGGAGGAGGATGGAGTCCTCGGTGACTTGGAGGGCGCAACCGCAAACCTTGTGGCCCGTTTCGGCGTCGACGACGTCGTTTGCGGAGTTGAAGGCGAAGCAGTCGGCCGTCTTTTGTCCCTTGCTTTGGTGGCTGGTGGTCTCGGCGAGGACGGCGTTTAGGCCGGAATGCCGGAGAGCTTCGGCGAGGGGTTCGATGAGGCGACGGTAGGCTTTCTTGAGTTCCCTTGGCGTGCAATCGATGGCGCGGAGGGGGACGGCGAGGCCGACGGTGACGTCGTGGCCGTGGAGAACGGCTTTGCCGCCGGTCGGGCGCATCACCCAAGGGACTTGGGTTCCCTCCACGATATCGCGAGCCGGATTTTGGAAGCGGCCGAGGCTGACCCAGGGGCCATTCCAATAGTAGACGCGGCAGGCGAGCTCTCTCGCTTCGAGGAGAGCCGTATCGCGTGCCATATTCGTCGGGCCATCAAGCTCGCCGTCGATCTCGAAGCGCATCAGAACATCACCCTTGGAAGGAGCGGCGATACCCGGGTCGTGATTTCGTAGTTGATCGTTCCGATCCTTTGGGCGATCTCCTCGGCGGTGATCGTCTCGTCGCCTTGTCGACCGAGGAGGACGACCTCGTCTTCCGGTTTGGCATCGGGGACGGAGGTGAGGTCGATGGCGAACATGTTCATGGCGACACGGCCGAGGACGGGGCAACGCTTCCCTGCCACCAGGACCTCGCCCGAGCTAGAGAGGCCACGATCGTAACCGTCGCTGTAGCCTTGGGGGACGATGCCGACTCGGGTCTCGTTCGACGTGATGTAGGTCAAACCGTAACCGACGGGATGGCGGGGCGGGAGGGTTTTGACCTGAGCAAGATGGCTGACCCAGCGCATGACGGGCCTCAACTCGAGGGCTCGATGGGACCGTTCCAGGGGTGAGGAGGGATAGAGGCCGTAGAGCCCGATGCCGATGCGGACGAGGTCGTTTCGGCTAAAGGGACCTTCGCGGGCCATGAGACCGGAGGTGGCGGACTCGTGGCGGCCCAGGAGCGGCCAACCGGCGGCTTTGATCCTCTCGTGGGCGGCTCCGAACGCGTCGGATTGGGCTTGGGCATGGGTGAGGTCGGTGGTGTCCTCGATGTTCGCGAAGTGGGAATAGGCGGCTACGAGCTGGATTTGGGGATGCTTCTTCAGCTCAGTTAGGAAGGCATCGAGGTCCGAAGGCAGGACTCCCTGGCGACCGAGGAGGGCATCGATCTTGAGGTGGACCTTAGCAGGTCTCTTCCCTATCGCTTCGAGCCTTTCGACGTCGTAGATCGCGATTTCGGCGTTCAGGTCGAGAGCTTCCTCGATTTGGGACGCGGGGATATAGCCAAGGACGAGGGCGGGGGTTTGAGTGATGGCGCGAAGGGCCTTTAGCTCGTCGAAGTCGTCCACCTGGAAATAGTCGACGGCTCCATCCAAGGCTTCCACCACTTCCCTGAGGCCGTGGCCGTAAGCGTTGCCTTTGACGACGGCGGCTTTCTTGGCGTCGGCGGGAGCGATGGCAGCGAGGGCGTCCCAATTGTCTTTGAGGGCGAACCAATCGAGTTGGATTTCGGAGAGGTTCGTCACAGCTTCACCAACTCCAGGTCGATCTTCTGGCCCATCAAGCGGTGGGCAAAGTCGCGGTAACCGGTGGTGAGGTCGGTCACGTGATAGAGACGGCTGCCGGCCCGGCTCAGCTTCGATTCAATCTCGGGATGGCGGTTCAGGTAGTCGGCAAGCTTGTCGGGGACGACCTCGTCTTGGGAGATGACGGCTCCTTTGAAGAGTTTCCGAACCTGGTCTTTGATGAGGCAGTAGTGGGTGCAGCCGAGGATGATGCGGTCGGCTTTCACATCCTCCAGGTAGTCCTCGAGGATAGGAGCGACGTACTTCAGGCCGTCGTTTTCGACAAGGGGGACGAGGAGGGGAGCCGCTTTGGAGACGACCTTGACGTCGGGACGGATGCGGGTGAGCTCGCGCTCGTAGGAGCCGGATTCGACGGTGCTGGCGGTGGCGATGATAGCTACCGTTTCGGGATCGCCGGTTTCAAGGGCGGCTTCGGCGGCGGGGATAAGGACCCCGAGGATGCGGCGGCTTGGGTAGTGCTTGGGCAGGTATTCCTGCTGGCTCTTGCGGAGGGCTTCGGCGGAGGCGGTGTTGCAGGCGATCACGACGAGTTGGCAGTCGTGAGCGAATAGGTAGGTCAGGGCCTCGGAGAGGAATTCGTGGATCGTCTCCTGGGAGCGGTTGCCGTAGGGGACGCGCTTGGTGTCGCCCAGGTAGAGGTAGTCGTAGTGAGGGAGGCGATGGACGATGGCCTGGGTGATGGCGAGCCCGCCGAGGCCGGAATCGAAAATACCGATCTTCATTCCGGCCTCAAGGACATTTACACGCCGACAGGCTGCTTGGCCTTCGGCTTCCAGGCGACGTCGAGGTCTTTGACGGCCTTGGTCTCATCCAGGCGTCCCACGATTTGGGTGGTGGGAGCTTCGTGGAGGACGTCGGGGGTTTCGACGGCTTCCTTGCAGATGGCGATCATGGCATCGCAGAAGGCGTCGAGGGTCTCCTTCGACTCCGTTTCCGTCGGCTCGATCATGAGGCACTCGGGGACGATCAGGGGGAAGTAGTTGGTGGGCGGGTGGAATCCGTAGTCGATCAGGCGCTTACTGATATCGAGGGCGCGGATGCCGTGCTCTTTCTTGTACTTCTCCGCCGTGAGGATGCACTCGTGCATGCAGGGGCGGTCGTGGGCGGGGGGGAGGACTTCCTTCAGCCGTTCGCGCACGTAGTTCGCGTTGAGCACCGCGTATTGGGAGATGTTGGCGATGTACTCGCGCCCGAAGGCTCGGAGATAGGTGTACGCCCGGACCTCCATGAGGAACTGGCCGTAGAACGCGGAGACTCGCCCGATGGAGTGGGGGCGCGTGTAGTCGGCGACTATCTTCCCGCTCTCGTTCCGCCGGATGACGGGGACGGGGAGGAACGGCTCGAGGTGCTTCTGAAGGCCGATCGCGCCGCAGCCGGGGCCGCCGCCGCCGTGGGGGGTGCTGAACGTCTTGTGGAGATTCAGGTGCATACAGTCGAAACCGTGGTCGCCGGGGCGGGTCGTGCCGACCATGGCGTTCATGTTGGCTCCGTCGCAGAAGACCTGGCCGCCGACGGCGTGAAGCATCTCGCAGATCTTGGAGATGTTCGGCTCGAAGAGGCCGAGGGTGGACGGGTTCGTGAGCATCAGGGCGGCGACGTTCTTGCCGCCGTCGCCTTCCAAAGCCTGGGCCAGGGCGGCGAGGTCGGTGTTGCCGTGGGCATCGGTGGGGATCGACTTGACGTCGTAGCCGCAGCGAGCGGCAGAAGCCGGGTTGGTGCCGTGGGCAGAGTCGGGGACGAGGACGGTGTGGCGATGGCCTTCCCCGCGCTCCTCGTGGTAGGCCTTGATGAGCATCAGACACGACATCTCACCGTGGGCACCGGCGAGGGGCTGCAGCGTGATGTGGTCGAAGCCGGTGATCTCGCAGAGCATGTCCTGGACGCCGATGAGGATGTCCAGCGCGCCGGGGATCGTCTCGACCGGCTGCATCGGGTGGATGTTGGCGAACCCGGGGAGAGCGGCGGTCTTCTCGTTGATCTTGGGGTTGTACTTCATCGTGCACGAGCCAAGCGGGTAGAAGCCGGTCTCGATGCCGTAGTTGATGTGGCTCAGGTTCGTGAAGTGACGGAGCAGGTCGAGCTCGCCGATTTCGGGCAGGTGCAGGTCTTCGCGAATCTCGCCGAGGGCGGCCTTGAGGTCCACCTCGGGGGTGTCGCAGACGGGCACGTTGCAGCCGATGCGGCCCGGCGATGACTTCTCGAAGATGAGCTGGGGTGCGGGAACGGTTTTCGTGGGCATTTCTTTAGGCGATGGCGGTCTTCAGTTCGGTAGCGAAGCGGTCGATTTCGGCCTTCGTTCGAATCTCGGTGACGGCTACGAGGAGGCACTTCTCCATGCCGGGATAGTAGTTGCCTAGCGGCAGACCGGCGAGGATTCCCTTCTGAAGGAGGGCGTCGCGGACGGCTACAGCGTCTTTTGGAAGTTCGATGACGAACTCACCGAAGACCTTGCCGCCGAATTTCACCTTGGCGCCGGCTTCGGTCAGTTTTTGGATCGCGTATTGGGTGTTTCGGACTGACCCCTCGGCGACCTTTTGCATACCGTTCTTGCCGAGGGCCTCCATGTAGATCGTGGAGGCGAGGGCCATGAGGGCTTCGTTGGTGCAGATATTGGAGGTCGCCTTTTCGCGGCGGATGTCCTGCTCGCGGGTGCGGAGGGTCATCACGTAACCGGGGCGGCCTTCGTGGTCGGTGGTTCTTCCGACGATTCTGCCAGGAATGCGGCGCACGAGGTCCGTCTTGCAGGCGAAGAGGCCGACCATCGGTCCGCCAAGGCCCATGGCGACGCCCATTGGCTGGCCTTCGCCGACGACGATGTCCGCTTCGTAGGCTCCGGGGGGCTTGAGAAGGGCGCAGGCCACGGGGTCGGAGACGACGATCATCATCGCGCCTGCCGCGTCGGCGGCTTTGCGAATGGCGGCGAGGTCTTCGATTCCGCCGAAGAAGTTGGGGTACTGAACGACGATGCACGCGGCGGTCTCGTCAACTTGCGCGAGGTTCGTGGTGAGACCGTTCACGTTGCCGACCGTTTCCACGTTGAGGGTCATCGACCAGCAGTAGGTGTCGAGGACTTGGCGATAGTGGGGGTGGACGGCGTCGCTGACGACGATCTTCGTGCGCCCGTTCAGGCCGTGAGCCAGGATGGCGGCTTCGGCCATGGAGGTCGAGCCGTCGTACATGGACGCGTTTGCGATGTCCATGCCGTAGAGCTCGGCGACCATCGATTGGAATTCGTAGATCGTCTGTAGATAGCCCTGGGAAAGCTCCGGCTGGTACGGGGTGTAGGCGGTGAGGAACTCGCCTCGCGAGATCGTCGCGCCTACCGTCGCGGGGATGTACCGGTCGTAAATGCCCGCGCCGAGGAAGCAAGTGACGTCCATGAGATTGACGTTCTTCTTGCTGATCTCGGCGAGGTGGGCGTAGAGCCGGTGCTCGTCAAGGGCGGGCGGGATGTTCAGCTGGCCCTTGACGCGTAGATTTTCGGGGATTTCGCGGAATAGCTCGTCGATCGACTTAGCGCCGATCGTGGCGAGCATCTCCTGGCGGTCGGTGTCGGAATGGGGGATATAAGGCATTCGTTAGGTGGGGTTCTTAGCCGATCAGCGCTTCGTAGTCGGCGGGACTCATGAGGGCGGCGACTTCGTCGGCGCTCTTGACACGGAGCTTGAGCATGAAGCCTTTGCCGTAAGGGTCGGAGTTGATCAGCTCGGACTGGGAGCCAAGCGCGGCGTTCGCTTCGACCACTTCGCCTGCGATGGGGGCGTATACGTCGCTGACCGTCTTCACCGACTCAACGCTGCCGAAGGTATCGCCGGTATTCAAAACTCGTCCGACGTTGGGAAGCTCGACGAAAACCACGTCGCCTAATTCGGCTTGGGCGTAATCGGTGATTCCGATGGTGGCGACATCGCCCTCAAGGCGAATCCACTCGTGCGTTTTCGTGTACTTAAGGTCGGAAGGAACGTTCGACATTCGATCTCCACAAGGTTTGGAATGCCTATGAGGATACCTGCGAGCAGGCCGTTCGTTGCTGGTACAGTCCCGGCATGCTTCGGGTCGATTTTCTAACGCTGTTTCCGGAAATGGTTCTTGCGGCGTGCGGGCATTCGATCTTGGCTCGGGCGGCGGAGTCGAGGCTTGTTTCCTTCTCGGCTACGAACCCGCGCGACTTCACCTACGACCGGCATGGCAAGGTGGACGACAAGCCCTATGGCGGATCGCCGGGGATGCTGATGTCCGTCGAGCCGGTAGCTTTGGCTTTGCGGTCGATGGGTCTTTCGGACGCGGCAGGGGCTCGAGCGGGGCGGACGGCGGTGGTGATGACGGACCCGACGGGGGATCGATTCGACCAGGCTTTGGCGCAGGAATTCGCGGGGTTGGATCGCGTGGTCTTCCTGTGTGGGCACTACGAGGGGTACGACGAACGTGTGCGGGCGATCTTTGCGACGCATACCGTGAGCATCGGGGATTTCGTTTTGACGGGCGGGGAGCTTCCGGCGTTGGTGATGTCGGACGCGGTGGTGCGGCTGTTGCCGGGAGCTTTGGGGAGCGCAGCGAGTTTGGAGGCGGACAGTCACTCGGATGGACTGCTGAGCGCGCCTCAGTACACGCGGCCGGAGAGTTTTGAGGGGCATGAGGTTCCGGCAGTGCTGGTGGCTGGGGATCACAAGAAGATCGAGAAGTGGCGACGGCGGGAGTCGCTTTTGCGGACCTCGGAAAGACGCCCAGACCTACTGCGTTTCGCGGGTCTGGATAAAGAAGATTTAGATATGCTATCCTCTTAAGCTCCGACCGGGCACTAACGCCCGTTCGGCTGTGTTAGGAACAGAGAACATGTCGAAAGCGGCGATTTTAGAGAGTGTCGTACAGGACTGCAAGAAGACGGATTTGCCGAAGATTTGGCCCGGCGACACCGTAAAGGTCAGTGTGAAGGTCCGTGAGGCGGGCAAGGAGCGCGTTCAGCTTTATGAAGGCGTTGTCATTGCTTGCAAGCACGGCGGGATTTCCGAGACCATTACCGTCCGCAAGATTTCGAACGGCGTCGGTGTCGAGCGCACATTCCCGCTCCACTCGCCGAACGTGGCGAGGCTCGAAGTTACGCGTCGGGGCAAGGTCCGCAGGGCCAAGCTCTATTACCTCCGCGACAAGGTAGGTAAGGACGCCCGCATTAAAGAGCGCCGCTAAACCGTGTGGCCTGTACTCGCCCAGGCGTCGTCGGAGACCGGGGGATTCCGCGGTTTTATCGATGCCGTCGCACGTACCCCGCTTAGCGAAGTCGTCGCCTTTGTGGCGATCTGTACGATTATTCGGCTAGCGGTCTATCCGATGCTCCGGAAGACACCGGTTCATCAACGGACCGGGGGATATACAACCGGGCGAATCGTTAACGAATTCTTGGACGCCGTCGTTTACGCCGGCGTCTTCGTTTTTCTGCTCATCCGTCCGTTCGCGGTCCAAGCGTTTCTGATCCCGTCGGCTTCGATGCAGGACACCCTTCTGGAAGGGGACTTCATCGTGGCGAACAAGGCGATCTACCGCTATTCGGAGCCGAAGATCGGGGACATCATCGTCTTCAAGCCGCCCGTCATCGCGACCAGCAAGAGCCAACGCGACGACAACGGCGAGGTGAAGGTGGACTTCATCAAGCGTTGCCAGGGGCTTCCTGGGGACGTGGTGGAGGTTCGGGACGGCGAGCTTTACCGGAATCACAAGAAGGTGGACGAGCCGTACGTGGCGGACCGGAACAAGCCGATGACGTACGACTGGAAGCTCGTGCAGTATCACGGCGTGCACAAGGAGTGGGAAGGCAAATATATTCCCGTCGTCCTGGAGCACAACAATTTAAGCGGCGGGCCGAACTACAACCTACAGAACGGCATTGCGAAGAGCTTTGGCATCGGCGTACTTCCCCACGCTTTCGACTCCCCCGAGCCTTGGGTAAACCACGAAGAGTGGAAGAGCCGCGACCAGCTCACGTCGGAAGAGCAGCAGATGATCAAGGAGCTCGACGAGGCTCCTCCGGCGGCAGTACCTCCTGGTTATGTGCTCATGATGGGCGACAACCGGGGCAACTCGTTCGACGGGCGCGCCTGGGGATTGATTCCTCGGGAGAATGTCATTGGCCGCAGCGAGTTCATCTGGCTTCCCTTCAGCCGCTGGCGAATGACGCGGTAATTAATGGTGGGCCCGGCGGGGTTCGAACCCGCGACCAAGCGGTTATGAGCCGCACGCTCTAACCTCTGAGCTACAGGCCCCACCGGGGGTTATTATAGCTCCGGCGGCTTCTTTGGTTTTTCCGTCGTGTCGTCAACCTCGCGTCCTCGGCCTGGCTTGACGCTAAAAAGGTCCTTCTTTGGCCTTCTCAGGTCGCTTATCACCAGTCTTTGTCGCCAGATGTTGTCGTGGTCGGGGACGTCGAAGTCTTCGGGGTCGGTGGTGTGCATCTGCTCTTGCCAAGCGACGTTGTCGTATTCGATGGCAGTGACTTCAAGGGTGGTTTTGACCTGCTTGTAGTAGATCCAGGTCTTGCCAAAGAGTTTCGATTCCCAGATGAGGACGTGGTCACCGTCTTTGGCGGGACCTTCGTAGATAGGTTGGTCCTTTGCGAAGCGGTCGAGCATCGAGGGGCCGGAGAGCATGTAAAGGAAGGGAGAGGATGCAGAGCCGGTGGATTCCAGGTTTGGGCTGCAATCGGGGACGCACTTTAGGGCGTTGCGGATGACGATGGGGTCGGATGCCGAATCATCGAGAACCTTCTTGCCGTCGCTGATCACGGTGGCCGCTCCGCCCCACATATCGCCGTAGGTGACGCGGAAGCGATCGTTGTCGATCCAGAACTCCATCAGGCCGTCGGGATAAAAGATCTCCTTTCCGCTCTCCTTGAAGCTGCGGAGGACTACACCGTGTGTCTTTTTCAGGGAGCCGGCCCATTCGAGGATCTTTTTGAAAGTGGCCTCACCGGATCGATCCACGGGGGGAGCCTTCGGCTGTTGCGCGACGATCGCGCCCACGACTGCTAAAAATGCACCGACCATGACCTATTTTGCGCGAGGTCGCGGCGGGGGTCGGGACTATAATTCCTTCGACAATCAACGACGAGGATGTCGAGGTAGCTATGTCGGTCTCCACTATGAACGTTCCGCAAGGTTGCGAATTTTTTTCACGTACTCCCGACTCGATCTTTACGGTCGAGCAGTTCCAAGGCGACGAGGCCTTGATGATCTCGGCCGCCGAGCAGTTCAGCCGTGGCGAGGTCCTTCCCTTGGTCGAAAGACTCGACCAACAGGAAGAAGGGTTGATGCCAGGTTTGATCCGCAAGGCTGGGGAGCTTGGCTTTTGCGGGGTGGACTCGCCGGAGGCTTACGGCGGGTTGGGACTGTCTAAGAACTTGGCGGCACGCATTCTCGAGTTCCTTTCGCTGAATGGGTCGTTCAGCGTCACCTACGGGATCACGAGTGGGATCAGCCAAGTGGGGCTATCCCTCTTTGGGAACGAGGAGCAGAAGCGGCAATATCTTCCCTTGCTGGCGAGCGGGGAGTGGATCGGGGCGTATGCGCTTTCCGAGCCGAATAGCGGGAGCGACGCCCTTTCAGCGTCCACCCGGGCTGAGCTGATGGGCGACAAGTGGGTGCTTAACGGCACCAAGATGTGGATTTCTAACGCGAAGTGGGCCGACCTGTTTTTGGTGATGGCGAAGATCGACGGGGAGAAGTTCAGCGCGTTTCTCGTGGAGAAGGACTTCCCCGGCGTGAGTGTGGCGAGAGAGGAGCACAAGATGGGGCTGAAGGGCTCGTCGACGGCGCGGCTCGTCTTGGAGAACGCGGAGGTGCCCAAGGAGAATCTGCTCTACGTGGAGGGCCTGGGGCATCACGTGGCGTTCAATGCGCTGAACCTTGGGCGGTTCAAGCTTTCGTCGATGTCGATTGGACCGGCGCGGGATGCGATTGGGTTGGCGGCGGCTTACGCGCTCGACCGGAAGCAGTTTGGAAAGCCAATCGCCCACTTTGGGTTGATCGAGAAGAAGTTCGCCACGATGGCGACGCTCTTCTTCGTGGCAGAGTCGATGATCTACCGGACGGGAGCTTTGATCGACTCGGCTTTCGACGAATTCGGGGGAACCATCGATGGGAACCGGAGGGCTGCGGAGGAGTATGCGGTCGAGTGTTCGGCCTGTAAGGTCTTCTCTACCGAGGCCGAGGGGTTCATCGTGGATGAGGCGCTCCAAGTTTATGGGGGTTATGGCTTCACCGAGGAATTCCCGATAGCCCGCATCGTGCGGGATGCGCGCGTCAGCCGCATCTATGAAGGGACGAACGAGATCAACCGGATCTTTATGGCAGACCGGCTTCAGCGCCGGGCGAAGGATGGGAAGGCTTCTTTGGAGGGAGTTACGGACTCGTTCGTCTCCGAGCTTGCGGCAAAGGCGATCAAGGCGGCCCCTTCGGACCAAATCCGCGTCGGGGCTATGAGCGACCTGCTGACCTACCAATATGCGGAGCAGTCCGCGCGGTTAAGGGCTAAACAGGTTGGGGGGCCGGCGGGAATGCTCTACGCCGCGTTCCTGCCCTGGGTCAACGCGCGAGCGGCGGAGGCCTTCCAAATCGTGACGGGGGAAGCGGTGGCGTTGCTCGCAACTAAACCGGTTGAGTACTCAGAAATCGCCGCTTTGACTTACGAACGAAAGGGACCTCTATAAACCGCAAAAGAAACGTCTTCGAAACCTTTCCTTAACGTTCGCCAATCAAGGATAATTCCATATCACCTCGGCAACGTCGCCAATAGCTACAGGCGCCAGGGCGTGCCCGGCCGCTTGAAGCCCGCGCAGAGGGAGCGCAGGATTCGAACGAAATTCACAAGCGAGGAAAAATGACCCCAAAGGACGCCGTAGCATTCGTAAAAGAAAACGAAGCGCAGATCGTTGACATTCGGTTTACCGACCTCATGGGCACCTGGCAGCATTTCAGCATGCCAGTCGGCCACTTCAGCGAGGACCACTTCTCCGAGGGCTTGCCCTTCGACGGATCGAGCATCCGCGGCTTCCAGACCATTAACGAGTCGGACATGCTGCTGATTCCCGATCCTTCCAGCATGTTCATGGACCCGTTCACCGAGGTCCCAACGGCGGTCGTGGTCTGCAAGATCGAGGACCCGCTGACCCGCCAGCCCTATGCCAAAGACCCCCGCTTCACTGCCGAGAAGGCGGAGGCGTATCTGAAGCAGACGGGTATCGGCGACACGGCGTTCTTCGGCCCCGAGGCGGAGTTCTTCGTTTTCGACCAGCTCCTCTTCAGCGTCGACCCGCACAACAGCGGTTACAAGATCAAGTCGGACGAGGGCCACTGGACCTCGGGCGACGAGGATAGCGCCGGGTTTACGATCAAGCCTAAGGGTGGCTACTTCCCCACCGCTCCCGTCGACAAGCTTCAGGACCTCCGAACGGAAATGGTGCTGAACATGGAGTCGGTCGGTATCGACGTCGAGATGCACCACCACGAAGTCGCTTCGGCTGGTCAGTGCGAAATCGACATGAAGTTCGACACGCTCACCGTCATGGCCGACAAGCTGATGAAGTACAAGTACATCGTCAAGATGACGGCCTTCCAGCACGGCTACTTCGCGACGTTCATGCCGAAACCGCTCTTCGGCGACAACGGCAGCGGCATGCACGTCCACCAGTCGATCTGGAAGAACGGTCAGACTCAGATGTTCGATGAGGCCGGTTACGCGGGCCTTAGCGATCTTTCCCGTTGGTATATCGGCGGCTTGCTCAAGCACGCGCCCGCGCTGTTGGCCTTCTGCGCGCCGACGACCAACTCCTATCGCCGATTGGTTCCTGGCTATGAGGCCCCGATCAACCTGATGTATTCGGCACGAAACCGCTCCGCGTGCGTCCGCATCCCGATGGTCAGCAAGTCGCCGAAGGCGAAGCGCATCGAGTTCCGCGCTCCGGACCCCATGGCGAACCCCTACCTGGCCTTCTCCGCTCTGCTGATGGCCGGCCTCGACGGTATCCAGAACCGCATCGAGCCGCCGAAGCCGTTGGACAAGGACCTGTACGAGCTGCCGCCGCTCGAGCGCGCGGGCATCGCTCAGACGCCCGGCTCGCTTCGTGCGACGCTTCAGGCTCTCATGGAGGACCACGAGTTCCTGCTGAAGGGCGACGTCTTCACGAAGGAGCTGATCGAGAGCTACGTGGAGTACAAGCTGCTGAACGAATGCGACGCCGTCGATCTCCGACCGCATCCGTACGAGTTCTATCTGTATTCGGACAACTAAGCCGGAGACAGCAAAACGGGCGGATCGCACGAAGCGATCCGCCCGTTTCTTTGTTTTAGTGGGTAGGTTCCAGGACGATTAAGATGGAGCCAGGGGTGATGTGGTCGCCGGGGCGGACGAGGACCTTGACGATCTTGGCGTCGAAGGGAGCAGCCATTCCGAGTTTCTGCACCTGATCGGTGAGGGCTTGGACGCGCCTGGTCGCATCATCGAGGGCCTTTTGTTTGGTGGGGTCGTTCGTCGGAACGAGTTTCACGGCCAAGGGCGCGGTACTGCCGATCGGGGCGGCGGTGGTAAAGATCACCCTCTTCGTCTTCGGCACTTGAATCTCTGGCTTGGGCGAGGGGACGGTCTTAACGACTTGGCTATTGAGCTTGGACTCCAGGTCCGCCACTTGGGCAGTAAGGGCGTCCAGGTCGTTCTTAGCCTTCAAGGCTTGGGCAGACTTGTCGGCTACCTGCTTCTGTAAATCGTCGATCTTTGCCTTGGCTGCGGTGAGGTCGTCGTTAGCGGCGGAAACGGCGGCATCGGCGGCGACCTTGGCAGCTTGAACGGCATCGACCTTCTTGTGGGCGATGGCTCCCATCTCGTAGAGGTGGTTGGAACGGTCGAGTTCCTTTTGAGCGACGGTCTGCTTGTCGGTCGCGCTCGCCACCGTCTGCTGGGCGGTGGTCACGGCCTGCTTCGTTTCTTCCAGATTGGATTGGGCGGTCGTTACGTCCTGGCTAAGCTTGGCGATCTCATCGGGTTTCGACTTGAGGGCGGCTTTTGCTTTATTGAGGGCGGCAGCTACCTTGGGGTCGGCGACGGTTACGGAGGCGGTTACGGGCGGAAGCTTGACCGATGGGCCGGGAGCTTCGCGTACAACTGTTCTGACGGTGCCGATGCCACCAAGCATCGGTGGCTCTACGACGGGCACCTTCCCTTCCGTTTGCGCTGCCGTAAGGTCTTTTTGGGCGGCAGTGAGGCGCGAGGTCAGGTCTTCGTCGGAAATTCTTACGAGGAGGTCTCCCTTATGAACAACCTGGCCAGGCTGGACGAGGACTCCGGCTACCGTGCCGCCGAATTGGGTCTTAAGGTCGGCCTCGATTGGCTTTGCGGCGGGGGGAGGGGCTACATAGGACGGGATCGCAAAGGCAGCGATCAAAGTTGCGCCGAGCCCCACAGTGATCGCGGGACCTCGGTATCTGCCTAAAAACGCGAGTTTGCCTTTGCTCATTAACCTACTTCTATTCCCTTGAACGATCAAATCGTCTTGGAAGGTCAGTTATTGGGCCGTTTGGCGCATCCGATTCGCGGTCAAGTCTTCCGTCCCCGCGCGTGCGATACGGGTCGCGATGAGGGCATCGGCGGCGGATGGCATTAGCGAATAGTCGCCCGTACGGATGGATTCGACGAGGGTTTGATACATGCCTTCGAAGTTTTTCTCGCTGGCGCCAGGGACGCGGATCGTCTCCTGACCAGTGCGGGCCTCCAGGACATAGCCGTCGCGGTCGTAGCGGAGGACGCCGCCATCACCGATGACGTGGTAAGTGAACGTATTGATCGGATCGTGGGCGGTGTGACAGTACGTGAAGCTCATCTCGACCATCGAGTGTTCGCCTTTCTCATGGTCGAGGTGCAGGTAGATGTGGTCGGGAGCCTCGTAGTCGGCCACCCAAGCGGCGGCGCCTGTCGTTCGGACAGGTTCGCTATCGAGCCACCAGCGGGCGAGGTCGATCATATGAACGCCGCAGTCCACCATGGGGCCACCCTCCAGCATCCTTCCCCGCCAGCGCGGGCTTTCGATCCATTTGCCATCGGGACCGGGTTCGTACCGGCCGTGGAGATTCCAGATGTAGATGAACCGCAGGGACCGGACGGTGCCGACGGCGCCTTCCTCGATCCATTGCTTGATTTGGCGGGCGACGGGGCTGAAGCGGTAGCAGAAACCGATGGCGAACAGCTTGCCGGTAGCGCTCATGGCGGCGATCATTTCGCGGGCTTCGTCTTCGTCCTCAGAGATCGGCTTTTCGCAGAGGACGTGGATGCCTTCCTTTGCGGCCCGAAGGACATTCGCCCGGTGGGTGGGGGCTGGCGAGGCGATGGTGACGACGTCGAGCTTTTGGGCGTAAAAGGCGTCGAGATCGTCGAAGGCAGGCAGATTCCCGAACTTCGACGATGTGTTCGCGAGCCGTTTCGGATCGGGATCGTAGAGGGCGGCGAGCTCAAGTTCGCCAGTGGAAAGAATGGCGGGGATGTGGCCGAAATTCGCCACATCCCCGCAACCTAGTACGCCTATTCGCATCACAAGCGGTTACTGAGAGTCTTCAGAGGAACCTTCGCTCTTCTTGTGCTCATTGCCCTTTTCGGGAAGCGGCTGATAGTCGCCGCTAATATCGGAAGGCTTGGCGGCTGCCGTCTGGTGGCTTCCAGACTTGTAGGCGTCGTTTCCGGCCGCCTTCATAAACTCTGGTCCGTTGTACTTCTCCGCCTCCATCGTCTGCGTCGTGGTCGGCTGAAGGCCGCCAGATCCGTCGGCCATGCCGCCGTAGGCGTAGGGGTCACCCTTGTAGGGCGACTTCTGATTCGGAGCGCTCGCCGCCGACATGCTTTCCTCGGACTTGAAGCGCAACGCAAACCCGCATCCGGAGAGCGAGAGGGCGACTAAACCGAAAACCGCGAACCGAGCCAGGTCCTTCCGTAGAGCCATGTTTGTAATTTACCTGAAGGGTGAGGAAGGAGCCAACCGATCTGGGTCAACCCCTTACCTTGGCCACTAGAACGTCACGTCCACAGCTTCTTCTTTGCCTGTCTCGCTGCTCTTATAGAGCGAGTCGAAGATGGCGTTGAGGATGAGGCCGTTTTCTCCGGGAACCGGGGAGGGCTTGTTGTTCAGGATCGCGTCCACGAATGCCTTCACTTCATCGACGTGAGCCGACTCGACGTGGGGAACGTTCTTCGGCTTCATGTTGAAGAGCTGGCGGTTCTGCTCGGTGAAGATCTCGATAGGCTCGTCGCCCCAAGCCTTGACCGTCGCGCCCGCCTTCGTGCCGAAGAGCTGGGTCTGGAACGGGTCCCCGTCGAGGTTGCCCATGAACGAGCTTTCGAGGACGACGACAGCGCCGTTATCGAACTTGATAAGGCCGACGGCGAAGTCTTCGACGGTGAACTTGGCGCGGTCGTACTCACCCCAGGGATTGACGAGATCGGGGTTCTTGCCGAGCGTGTCCCAAGTCTTGCCGCTTGCGCTGACGGGCTTGGGGTAACCCATGAGGAAGAGGGTGAGGTCGAGGATGTGGACGCCAATGTCGATCAACGGTCCGCCGCCCTGCTTTTCCTTGTCGATGAAGACGCCCCACGCGGGAACGCCGCGTCGGCGGAGGGCCTGGGCGCGGGCGTAGTAGATGTCGCCCATGTTTCCGCCATCGATGTACTGCTTCATGAATCGGGCGGAGCCGGTGAACCGCTGTTGGAGGGCGACCTGGAGGATCTTGCCCGTCTCACGGGCGGCGGCGCACATCTTACGAGCCTCGGCGGCATTCATCGCAAGCGGCTTTTCGCAAAGGACGTGCTTGCCTGCCTTCATGGCGTCGATGGTGGGCTGCATGTGGTACGCGTTCGGCGTCGCAACGGAGACGGCATCGATCTCGGTATCGGCCAGAAGCTGCTTGTAGTCGGTGTATGTTTTGCCGACGTCGTACTTCTCCGCCGCCGTTTTAGCGGTCTCCGGGTTCACATCGCATACCGCGACCATCTCGCAGAGGTCGGGCATGGACGCGTAGCCGCGCATATGACAACCTTGGGCGATTCCGCCACTTCCGATAATTCCAATCTTGAGCTTCTTTGACATCCTGATTTGGCCCCTTGGCGCTGACGCGCCTAGCTTACATCAGACACACTGTTGACGTCACCGGCGGATTGATCCCGGTCGAAAGCATCGCCGCAATTGTCGGGAATATGCGACTGGTGATTGCCCCTTTTGATAGCGATAAAGGAGCCCAGGCCACCGATGGCGAGAAGAACGCTCCAGAAGACGGCTTGGGGCATCTCGGGGAAGTGGAAGGATAGCTCCTCGGGATGGTAGACACCATAGGTGTGCCCGGCAAGGAAGGCCAGCTTGACGCCTACCCAAGCGACGAGCAGGTAGGCCACATGGTCGAGAACGGGGTACTTCTCAAGGAGCTTGATGAACATCGAGGCGGCGAACCGGAGGAGCACGATGCCGATGACGGCCCCGAGGTATACGACCCAGAGCTTCTCCTGGCGGTTGTCGACGAACGTGACGCCGGCCAGGATGGAGTCCACGGCAAAAGCGATGTCCGTCAATTCGACAGCGACGACCGTTTGCCAAAAGCTGGCTCCGGTTGGCGCTACTTTGCGGGATCTGGCGTGGCTGATGAAGTGCTTGGTGGGAACCCAGAGGAGGTACAGCGAGCCAATCGCTTGTAACCACCATTGGCGAAGGACGATCGAGGCGAAGATGATGGCGATGAGCCGGAAAAGGAAGGCTCCGCCGAGGCCATAGAGAAGCGCCTTTTTCTGGGCTTCTTTGGGCAGGTGCCTGACCATCATGGCGAGCACCAATGCGTTATCGGCGCTTAACAGCGCTTCGAGTACGACTAGAGCACCTACTCCAGCCAGGTCGGAAACGTGAAATGTCTGCCCGAACACTACGAACCTTCAAGTATGAACGAACAGCCCTAGCACTCCCGGCTTCCGTCTGCCAAAATATCCGTTAACAGGAATCGAATATCGACATGCCCACCTACGTCTACGAGTGTTCAGCTTGCAACGATGTCTACGAAGTCGAACAGCGCATCACGGAAGATGCCTTGAGGGATTGCCGCTGCGGTTCTTCCGGCACCGTGAAACGGGTGATCCAGCCGGTTGGAATCGCGTTTAAGGGTTCAGGGTTTTACGTGAACGACTATTCGGGTTCGGCGCCTGCTTCGGCACCCGCCTCGACTCCTGCTCCCGCATCTGAGACCGCAGCGCCCGCCACCACAGAGCCTTCGGTCGCACCGGCAAGCCCTGCCTCTACCGACGCAAGCTAATAAAAGAGGCCCTCTTCCCTTGCCTGGGAAGAGGGCCTTCGCATGTTCGATCGAGGTCTTTACTTCTTCGCGATCTTCTCTTCGTACTTGGCAAGCTCCTCGGGAGTCGAGGGGACCTTGACGTCGCCCTTGACGATCTTCGCGGAGATTTCCTTCACCTTGGCGATGTTCTCCTTGCCGATCTTGTCCTTCGTGAACTTCATGTCGCTTAGACCGACACCGCCGCTCTTCAGATCGTAGATCTTGTCTCCGGCGGCAAACTTGTTGTCGGCGAGGTCCTTGATCGTTTGGTAGACAGCCTCATCGACGTGCTTGATCATGCTCGTAAGCACGAATCCCTTTTCGACGTCGTCCTGGTCGCTGTCTACGCCGATGGCGTACTTGTTCTGCTCCTTCGCGGCGCTGATGACGCCCAGACCGGCGCGACCGGCAGCGTGGTAGACGATGTCGGCGCCTGCTGCGTAAAGCACGTTCGCGGCCACCTTGCCCTTATCCTGGCTGTCCCAGTCGCCGGTGTACTTGGCGGGAAGGACTTCGACGGCGGGGTTGGCGGTCTTTACGCCTGCCTCGTAGCCTGCCTGGAACTTCTTGATCAGGGGGATTTCCATTCCGCCGACGAAGCCAACCTTGTTGGTCTTGGTCGTCAGGGCTGCGAGGTATCCGGCGAGGAAGCTGCCTTCTTGCTCCGTGAAGAGGAGCGAACGAACGTTCGGCTGCTTCACAGAGGCGTCGATGATGGCGAACTTGACGTTCGGATACTTCTGGGAGACGGCTTCGAGGGCCGTCTTTTGGGTGACGCCGACGGCGATGACGAGGTCGCAACCTGCGTCGGCCATTCCGGTGAGGTTCGTCTCGAAGTCCTTCTCGCTCTTGCTCTCGACAGCTTTATCCGTAATGCCCATGTCCTTTTCGGCACGGACGATTCCGGCGTGGGCGCTATCGTTGAAAGACTTGTCGCCGAGGCCGCCTTTGTCGTAGACGACGCCGACCATAAGGGCCGAGCCGTTCTTGCCTCTCGCCTGGCGGGTGGTGTTGCCGGTGGGCGAGGTGAAATCGCGGGCGGCGGGATTATCGATGGCCGAGTTCGAAGCATTCTGCCCCGCGCATCCCGTAAGCGCAGCGAGAGCGACGAACGCCCCAATCCAACCTGAAATCCGATGTGTCACGACTGATACCTCCATGCGACGGGTAAACTAACGCATTATGGCGCATCTACGACCTCGCGCCGGTAGGAGTTTCCCGTTTGATCACTTGTCACCTTACGAAGCTGGAAAGCGCTCTCGATCAGATTAAGAAGACCCATCCGAAGCTGAAGCCCGCGGATGCCGCGTTGATCGCCTCTTCTCTATCTCTGACGGGCCGGCACGCCATTGCGATCTACGAAGGCGAGCAATTTAAATGGCCTGAGGAATACGATGGGCTCACGAAGGCCATGGTTGGCCAGCTCCTGATGGTCCAGGAAGGCATCGATAACACGGCTCCCAAGAAGGTCGCAAAGACCGCTCCCGAGGAGGAGCCGGTAGTCGTGACGGTCGGCCTGATGCCGAACCTCGCGGCAGGCGAGCGCATTCTCGGCGGACGCGACGATTTGAAGGCGAAGCTGAGCGACATCCTGCAGGACGGCGTCGAGTTCGTCTACTCGGGTACCGACATCGGTTGGCAGTGGGCGCTCGACCGGGCGAACTGGTCCACGATCAGCGACACGGAATTGAGCCGCCGGATCAAGATCAAGGCAAGCTTCACGGAAGGCGCGGTTGGCATCGAAATGGGCGCGGCCGGTACGAAGAAGAAGGCCACCAAGGCAACCAAGGTTGCTGTCGTCGAGCCAGAGCCGGAAGAGCTGGGCGACGACACGGAAGCCGCCGAAGCCGAATAGGCTATCCATTGTAAACGGAAGGGGCAAGTCTTTTGGACTTGCCCCTTTTCTTATTTCTCCAGGGCCTCCAGGGCTCGGACCTGCTTCCAGTAGAACATGAAGTTCACATATCGGGAGGCGTGAAACACGTACGGGCGGATAAACCGCACTTCCTGCCTTCGGCAGACGAATTCGCATTGTCCTCGCAAGATATCGACGCGAGGGCGTCCGATCATCCCTACCCCCGTGGACATGAAGTCCAATTCGTCGCCGAGCATCGTTCCGACACCCGTCTCCATCATGGCAAGTGAAAGGCACACCTCTTCTGAGGCGTTGCCTCGGAAATCCACGAAGCCGGTCTTGCCGTAGTCCTTCTCAATCTCGAAGGCTCGGCGAAACATTCGTTCCGCCTCATCCTGCCGCTCGTAGTAGAGCAAGCCTCCGTTGAATCTGGGGATCGACGTGCGGTTGTATCGGCGACAAATCTCTGCCACTTCCGCCCCGTGCCACTTCCCTTCCGACTGCGGAAATCCCTGGATGGCAAAGGCGTTTCCGGCTGCGGCCTCAAAGACGTCGTCCAAGCGGCGAAACGCGAGGCAGTCGCAGTCCAGAGCGAGGATTTGGGTCGCTTCCGTTAGCTGCAGTCCTAGCACCTTGTCCAAGGCGGACCTCGGGTTGGGAGGACGGATGACGTGGTGGAAATATCGCGCCCAATCGACGTCGTCGACATCGGTGATTACGGCGCGAGGGGTCTGGTCCTCAATCAGGCTCAGGGAACGGCCGAGAGCCATGCCCATCCGGGCGTACTTCTCCTTGCCGCGAGCGACCGTGAGGATAAGACGAGACACCTAGATCTTCCCCCGCAGCTTCAAAATCCGTTTATCGAACGAGCGACGCGTACGAAGTGTGAAAGGTATGAACCCCCGCTTGGTCGTCCTTTCGATGCGGGCCAGCCGTTCCAGCTTCTTCGCCTCTCGGTTGAACAACGCGTCGTGGCTAAAAGGTCGCCAGAGATAAGGTTCTACCAACCTAATCCGAGGCTCGGCCAGAACGAGCCTGCAGGTGTTGGACTCGACGTCCACCTCGACCGATTTGAATTTACCGACCGTTCCCTCGATGAATTGAAAGTGGTCCGGAACCTGGTGGTACTTCTCGAGAGGAACCCCTACTTTCTCAACGTAAAGGAGAGAACCTCCTCCAGCACAGGCTTCCTTTCCGCGGCAGTATTCGAAAATTGCGGCGAGCCGCTTGAAGGCCAGGGTGCGAGGTTCGAGGATCAAAAGCTCGTCGACGCTTACCTTTCGAAAGAGCGCATCGCCCGATAGGGGACCGGAGAGTTCCTTCTCAGAACGGCCAACGATCACTTCGTGAAAGCATTGCGCCCAAGGCTGGTCGGGAACGTCGGTGTAGACGATCCGGTGGGTCTGGTCCCCGATTAGCTTCAGGGAGCGCCCCAGAGCAAGCGTCTGGGCAGCGGCGTCGGCTCCTAGAGCCACCGTGATCACGGCTCGACCCGCCATGTTAGCGAATCCCCCAAAAGAGACTCATCCACCGCTTCTGCAGCGACCTTTTCACGCTATGGAAGGGCGGGCGGTAATGGAGATCTATGCTGTCGCCGAATTTCTCCAGACGCTCCAGCTTTTTCAGTTCGCGCCAATAGATCGTGAACTTGGCCCAGTAGTGAGCGTGCCAGATGTACGGCTCGACGTACTGGAGGTCGTAGCGTCGGCAAAGGTAGCGGCACTCGGCCCGGGTCACATCCAGGTGGAGCTTGCCGACGAGCCCAACGCCTGAGTTCTGGAAGTTTTCGGAGTCGTGGACGCAGCGCCCCACTCCTAGCTGGGCCATTGCGAGGGCGAAACAGGGTTCGTCGGGGATGGAGACACGTTCCGTCTTAAAGCCCAGCTCGAAGAACCTTTCACGGTTCTCTTTGGCCTTCGCCACCACGCTCTCGAAGACTTCTCCGGGCTCGATGTACATGAGACCGCCGTTGAACTTCGGGATGGGGGGCACGCCTTGTTCACGGCAGAGTTCGCCGAGGTCTTTGTCGTACCAGTCGCCCGTATCCATCAAGAGACCTTGGACGCCGTAGCCGCTGCCCTCGAACGCCTCGAAGATGGGGTCCAGCCGCTTAAAGACGAGGCAGTCGGAGTCGACGCAAAGCACTTGCTTCGTATCCGTCTCTTCAAGGGCGAAGAAACGGGACCAATACATCTCTTCCATCGGGATCGACTTTCGGATAACGATGTCGTAGTAGCGCTCCCAATTGATCCCTTCGATGTCCGTCATGATGGCGCGGGGGGTCGTATCGCCAATGAACTTCAAGGACCGAGCGAAGCCGAGCGCCATCTCAGCGTATTTCGGCTTGCCGAAGGCGGTGGTGCAAACAAGACGTTCGGGCACTTTAAAGCAGCCCTCGGGCCTTCAAGATTCGGCGGTGCAGCGACCTGATCCACCGGTGGCTTTGGCTGATGAACATGGGTGGGTGCTTGTCTTCGAACTCGGAGATCGCTTTGAGCTTCTTCAACTGCCGCCAATAGACGAGAAAGTCTTTGTAACGCCAGGCGTGAAAGACATAGGGGCGGCATAGCTCGGCAAATTCTTGATGGGCTACGAACGTACATTCGCCTTTCATGACGTCGAGGTGCAGCTTGCCGATAAGCCCGGCGGCGCTGTGCTGGAATTGGAGGCTGGGTGGGATCAACTCGTAGTAGTTGTGGCGAACCATGGCCATCGCCATACAAACCTCTTCGCTGACCGCTCCGCGGAACCACTCGAAGCCGAGATTTCGGTAGTTCGATTCCGCTTCCCTCATCGAAGCGAGGAGGTCGTCGTATATCGAATTGCGTTCGTAGTAGGCGAGGCCGCCGTTAAATTTTGGAAATTGGGAGATTCCGAACTTGTCCAACAAGATATCGACGGAGACCCCGTGGAAATTGCCGCTCGAACGCATGAAGCCTTGCACGGTAAACGGCTTGCCTGCGCAGAAATCGAAGATATCGTCCAAGGGCCGGAAGACCAGCATATCGGCGTCGAGGGAGAGGACCTGGTCGGCGTCGGTCATTTCCAAGGCCTTGAGCTTGTCTAACGCGGTGCGCCCGGCCGTCGGCTTAAGAACGACGTCGAAGTACTTGGCCCAGTTGTAGCCTTCGATGTCGGTAGCGATCACCCGGGGATTCTTATCGCCGATCAGGCGTAACGATCGCCCAAGCCCCATCGCCATCTCAGCAAATCTAGCCGACCCGGTGGCAGAGGTGAAAACGATTCGCTTCAAAACATGTCGTTCCAATGGTTAAAGTAAGCAGGGGTGAAAGGCAGAACCTATGTTACACCGCGCAAATTAGCCGTGTAAACTCGGACTCCCATGGTGCTGGCCCTGATTGTCCCCATTCTGCTCGTCTCGCTCTGGGCGGGGTATCGGGTCTATATCTACCGGAAAGCGCTGCGCTATTCTCCTTCGACGCCCGTACGGTTCCCCTCATGGGTGGCGCTTCGCCGGAACGAATCAGGGACTTGGCGTAGAGCGAGTCGGGCTTCCCTCTTTCGCAGTCACGACGGGAGGAGCTGTCGGAAGTTATCGCCGAATTCCTAAAGCCTCGGGAGCAAAGCGGATCGTTTGCCCGCCGCCGCCTCCGTCAGTGGCTGGCGGGGGCGGGGCGGACGACTTCCCTGGACTACTATCGCCGTTCGGTTCGAGCCTGCGAGTTGTTCCTGGTCTACTCCCACGGCGGTCTCCCCGTTTTGCGCGAGGAGATGTTGCGGGATCTAGGCTAGCTGGACGACCTCATCGTAGACTTGGCGAACCCGCTTCGCAAAGGTCGAGCGTGAGAATCTCTCGTAGGCCGTTCGCCAGGCTTCCTCTCTCATCTCCTCGGCATCGCACGGGTTATCGATAAGCCATATGATCGCCTGAGCCAGAGACGCGGAATCTCGTGGCTCTCGCAGGAGTCCGGTGACGCCATCCTCCAAGATATCCAGCGTGCCGCCCGAGGCGGTTGCAACGATGGGCTTGGCGGCAGCCATCGCCTCGACGGTGACGCGTCCGAAGGACTCGTAGTGGGACGGCATTAGGAAGATGTCGCAGAGGGCCAACTCCTGGCTCACATCGGTGAGGTAGCCAGCGAAGGTCATGCGGTGGCGAACGCCGAGAAGGTCCGCCAGGCACTCCATTTCCGCCCGCGTTTTGTCGCTCACGTCTCCGGCGAACCTCATTTCGGCATCGATGCCTGCCGTATCGAGGAAGCCGAGAACTCGGATTGCGTCGAACGTACCCTTCGCCTCGCCCATTCGGCCGATGACGGAGATCCGCACTGGCTTGAGCATCCGCGAGAGGGGGCGGTATTCGGGAAAGTCACCGGCCGCACCGAGCAGGCCATTGGGCACTACGGTGATGGCCTCTTCATCCACGTAGGTCGTGGCGTACTGCTTGAGAGAATCGGAGGGAACGACGACGCGGGCGGTGCGGTTTTGAATCCATTGCCGGACCCAAGAAGTCGGCCTTAGGAACGGCCGCTCGAGGTGAGGCATTGCCTGCTCGTGAAAATGCCACACGTGGGGTTTCTCCGCAGCTTCTGCGATCATTGCGCCGAAGGGACGAATAAGGGAGTGGGAGTGGACGATATCCGCCGCTTGGACGGCTTCGTGTTTGAGCCACTTCTTAGCGAGCCTCCGATTGATTAACCACTTCCGATACCATTGGAACCGGCTTCGGTTGTTGAGCCAGTTTCGGGAGTTGTCTGGGCCGATCACGTTCACGGAGCTGCTTTGCAGCATCTCCGCAAACGGACCTGCCTCAGAGATCAGGACAGTCGGTTCGACCTCTATTTCTTCGGACGACTTCAGGAGGTCGTTGACCTGAAGTTGAGAGCCGTAAGGTTTGGCCGAATGGGTGACATGGAGCACCCGAATAACGTTTCCGCAGGCATAGGGGGCCACATGCCACATCGCGTAGGCACGCGTGGTGGCCTGGGCCAGGCATATGAGAATGTGCATGACATCACGCTCGTGTCAAATTGTTAAATAGATATCTGATGATCCGTCCCATCACGTGGGGCCGGCTCGTATCTTTGCCAATTCCGTGGTCGTCTCGCGGGTAGTACATCACGTCGAAGTACTTCCCGGCATCGATGAGCCGTTGGACTAGCCTCGCATCGTCTTGGAACAGAACGTTGTCGTCCAGGATGCCGTGAACGAGGAGAAGGCGATCCTTCAGCCCGGACGCGTAGGTGATCGGAGAGGTCTTCTCGAAGATCTTGTCCTTATCGTCCTTCACGAGTCCCAAACGGCGGCGCGTGTACCACTCGTTGTAGGTTTTCCAATCGGTAACACTAGCAACGGCTACGCCCGTGTCAAAGACTCCGGGTTTGGTCAAAAGCGTCATACAAGTCAAGAAACCGCCATAACTCCATCCCCAGATGCCAATCCGGTCGGGCCGGACATAGCCCAAAGACTCAAGATATTTGTGGGCGGCCACTGCCTCGTCCGCATCGATCAAGCCCAGTTGCTTGTAGTATCCGCTGTTGAAATCGCCGCCATATCCCCAGCTCGATCGGAAATCCACGCAGAGAACGACCATGTCCAGGTGCATCGCCGCGTAGTTCTCCAGATAGCCGCCCCAGTTCATCTTCGCCGAGTCGGCGTAGATGTTGCTCACGAAAGCGGGGTGCGGCTTTGTGGTGTCCAGGCCGGGCTTGGTGATCAGCACGCCGTGGATCGTGGCGCCATCGGGGCCAGGGAAAGTGACTTCCTTGTAGTCGGCCCACTTGATCTTCTTGAATTCCGGAAGCTGACTCTCCGTGAGACGCTTGATCTCCGGTTCGACGGAATACAACTCGTTGTTGATCGTGCGGTCGCTGGCGAGGGTCGCAATCCTCTTGCCGTCCTCGCTGATGAGGGGATCATTCGCCCAGTTGAAGTCCTTGGGAGCGGCGTAGCCGTTCTCCATAACGTTGTGGACGGTCTTCTTGCCGTCGGGCTCGACGACGGTGATTTCCGTCTTCAGCGGGCTGCGGGCGGCGGTGACGAGGAAGATGCGATCGCTTTTCTTCGGGCGAGTCATCGCGCCGACGTCATTGGGCTCGTTGTAGACGGGGACGATGTTTTTGCCATCTGCGTCCATCTTGTAGATCGACCGCCAGCCGAACTTGCCGCCCATGAGGTCGGTGCCGAAGATGATCTGCTTGCCGTCGCGCGACCAGACGAGGGGCTGCCAGTCGTTGATGTAGTTCTTGGGGGCCTTCTCGTGGTAGACGTCGGTCTTTTTCTGGGTGGCGGCGTCGATGACGTCGATGGTGTATTCCTGAAAGTCTTTGTTTTGCCAGCCGATGGCGACACTCTTGCCATCGGGATTCCAATCCCAGGATTTGATCCAAAGCTCGTGAGGGATGTCGGCGACGAACTTGACGATGCCGCCGTCCACGGAGACGAATCCAAGCTGGTTATCCTGCGACTGGTCGCCGTTCCACATGCGGGAGATGCCCACAGCGGTCGCGCGGTCCTTGCTGAAGTCCATCATCGTGTAGCTGCCCGTCTTCGAGTCGTCATTCCAGATGAGAAAAAGATTCTTCGAATCGGGCGACCAGTCGAAGCCCTGGATCGAAGTACCAGGCTTCGAAATGAACGTGAGCTGCTTCGTTCGGCCCGTTTTGCGGTCCATGCGGAAGACGTTGATGCCCTGGAGGTAGCCGAGATACTTCCCGTCGGGCGAGTAGCTGAAACTGTAGGTGCCCGAGTTGCCGTCAAAGATGGGAGTGAGATCTCCGCCGTCCGGAGTCATGGTCCACGTACGGCCTTTATAGCTGAAGAGGATCTCTTTGCTATCGGGCGACCATTGGTAACCGCTGGGGCCACCGTCGTAGAGCGTTTGCTCCTTCTTGTCCTGGTCGGTGCGCGTATCGTCCTGGTTTAGCAGATCGTTGATCTTGGACGCCTCGACGATCTGCTTCTTCTTACCGCTCGGGAAATCCATGACCCAGATGTCGAGCTTGCGCTCGCCGGTCTGGTTCCAACCGAAAACGATGTATTTGCCATCCGGGGACATGGCGGGAGCGGCGGGGCTGCGTCCGTTCAGGATCGGATACTGGTAGTAACGCTCGAACGGAATCTCGGTTTTGGGGAGGTCTTGAGCTGTGGCGAAACCGACGCTCAGGCACAGGAGGAGGAGCGGAAGACGAAGCTGCTTCATAAATTCTTAATCTCCGTACGGAGTGCTTCACTATTTTGCTCCCTTGCCGTGGGTAAAGTCCGGCCAAATGGGCGAAACGACCAGAGTAGGCGTCGCGGGATTGACGCATGGACATGTTTGGGGATTGATCGAGAACTTCCGCAAGGTCGAGGGAGTGTCTCTCGTGGCGGTCGCGGACGAGACGCCGCTCCTGGAGAGGGCCGCGGGTTTTGAGCGGTCTTACAAGGATTGGAGGGAGATGCTCGACAAGGAGCAACTGGACGCTTTGCTCGTGACGAGTAATAACGTCGAGTCTTCGAACATCGCGGTGGACGCTTTGACCCGCGGGATTCCTTGCATGGTCGAGAAGGCGATGGCGGCGAACGGCGCCGACGCGGACCGGATGCTGGACGCGATGCGCGCCTCAGGCAAGACCCTGATGATCAACTGGCCAGTCGCCTGGTCGCCCTGGCTACACGAAGTGAAGCGGCTGTTGGACGAAAACGCTATCGGGCACGTCTTCAACGTCCAGTATCGCAACGGCCACTTCGGGCCGAAGGAAATTGGCTGCGACGAGTGGTTCGTGGGCTGGCTCTACGACGAGAAGCTGAACGGCGGCGGGGCCATCGCGGATTTCTGCTCCTATGGAGCTGCTCTGTGCCGTTGGCTGTTTGGGATGCCTGAGTCGGTCTATTGCATCCGTCAGAACTTCACGAAGGACTACGACGTGCCGGACGACTATGCGCAAGTGGTGCTGCGATATCCGAAGATGGTGGCTACCCTTGAGGGCACATGGGCGCACAAAGGCGACGACCATAAGTCCAACCCGGCGTTCTACGGCAAGGATGGAACGATCTCGGTCGTAAACAACTTCGTTTATCGCTCGACGGTAGGACGCGAAGAAGGCCGCACGGCTCCCGCCTTGGCAGTCTCGAACTCCGCGCAGTACTTCCTGGACTGCGCGGAGTCGGGCAAGACGCCTGAGGGGATTTTGAACGCGGAGATTGCGGCGGACGCGTGCCGGATTCTGGACGCGGCGATCAAGAGCGGGAAATCGGGCTGCGCGGAAAAGCCTGCATAGCGTAGATCAACTCATCGCACGCTTTTTAACTAAAGTTATCCTGTAATCTCTGGCCGTGAAATTTACGGTGGGGATTGCAGGGCTTGCGGTTTTGTGTGCGTTTGGTTGCGGTGGCAACGAGGGAGGGCACTTCCCTCCTGCCAGTTACCACGTGCTCTTTAGCCAGGACGGCGACATCTGGCGGATGGACGCGGATGGAAAACACGCGGCAGCGCTCATCGCGGGCGGGGGCAGCAAATTCGAGCCCGCGGCCAGTCCCGATGGATCGAAGATCGCTTATATGGTGAGCGACGGCAGTTTCTTCCACATCTGGATCGCAAACGCGGACGGGTCGAACCCGACCCAATTGACCACGGGATCGCAGCGAGACTTCAGGCCGAAATTCAATGCGGATGGGACGAAGATCGTCTTTGGAAGCGACCGCGATGGGGGCGACTTCGAGGTCTACACGATGAATGCGGACGGGACGAATCAGACGCGCCTGACGAACCGGGCCGGATTCGATGCCAACGCCTCTTACCTTCCCGATGGCCGGATCATCTATTCGGTCGGGAATGGCTCATCAGGAAGTCAAATCGCGGTCATGAACGGGGATGGTTCAAACAGCACTCCGATCTCGAATGGGTTGACCTGGTCCGACCAGCCGACGCTCTCGCCCGACGGCAAGCACATCGCCTTCACTTCTCTCGACGGCAGCGACAACCGCATCGCAACGATGGATATCGACGGCGCGAACGTGACCATGCTGACTCCGGATACGGAAGACAACCTGGGGCCTTGCTGGACGCCCGATAGCCGGAAGGTCATCTTTTACACTGACGACACTACGCTGAATCATATCGACGCCATCAATCGCAACGGAACCGGGCGAAAGGCTCTTATCACGAGCACCGTCGAAGATCCGGCGATTCAGCCCTAGATCATATGTATTTTTTGCGATAGCAATCCTGTAACCTATGCGCGTGAAGTTTATACAGGCTGTAGGACTCGCTTCGATTTTATGTGTTGCCGGTTGCGGAGGAAGTGGGGGAGGCGGCGGATCGCACGCCTTCAGGATTCTTTACTCCAAGAGCGGAGATATCTGGGTCATGGACTCGGACGGCACCAATCAGACTAAACTTACGAATACAACCGACGCCGAATACGCCGCACACGTCAACCCGGCGGGGACCAAGATCGTCTACACAAGGAATATTGGTGGCGGCAGTCAAGTCTACGTCATGAACGTCGACGGCTCTAACCAGACGCCGCTAACTTCGGTCGGGACAATTAACTACGACGCAAGGTTCAGTCTCGACGGGACGAAAATCGCTTTCACCTCTTTTCGCGATGGCGACTACGAGATCTATGTGATGAACGCCGATGGGAGCAACCAGACTCGCCTAACGAATCGGGCGGGCTATGACGCCAACCCGTCGTTCTTGCCCGATGGGCGGATTCTGTACACGCAGTCGAGTGCCTCGAGCAGCCCTATCATAGTGATGAATGCGGATGGCTCGAATCCCACGCCGATCACCAGTAGCGTGACCTATAGCGACTTCCCGGTGCTTACCCCCGACGGCCACCATATCGTGTTCCAAGATTCCGACGTCAGCGATGGCCAGGTTTGCACGATGAACGTGGATGGGTCCCACGTGGAGCTATTGACTCCCGCAGATGAGCTCTGCGAATCTGCCGAGGCAACGCCCGACAACAGGAAGATCGTCTTCGACAAAGAAGGCGCAGGCATCCAGATCATGGATTTCAACGGCGCGAACCGGACTGTCCTAACGTCGACAGGCGAGAGTTCGCCTTCGATCATGCCTATCCCCTAGCATTCGGACTGCCTCCAGGCGTTTGGCCTGGAGGCTTACTTCTTCCAGATCGATTTCAAGGGAAATAACTCGACAGAGACCAGCTTGACGGGAGCCCCGGTTGCTTCGAGGGAAAGGCCGTTCGCCTTCGGCAACGCAAAACGAGTCGACGAAAGCTCGCCGTGATTGACGAAGGTCTCGATGGAGCCTCGATCGAGCAGGATCTCGATGGTGCGAACGTCGGATCCTCCCGTCGGCGTCGTATCCGCAAGCCTCTTTCTGAAGACGACCGGTACGCCGCACAGCTTGGCCGCTAAGCGAGCATCCGCGGGGATCTCGACTTCCATCTTGAGCCTGTACAGGTCGCCGGATACGGCAAGTTCGAGTGGCTTCCCAGGCGACAGGGTCACATCCTTCCACCGTTTCGGTTTTCCTTGGAGCTTGGTCAGTTCCTTAATCGGCTGCCTGAATATTCGCAGGCCGTCCGGCGTTCGGTGGAGAGTCAGCTCGCAGGGGAAACTGATTTGCTGGTTGAACGGCATATCCGGGAAGTCGGAGCCTCGCATCCAGGCGACCTGGATTCGTCGCCCGTCGCCAGTCTCGGTATTCGCCCATGTTTGGGTCGCGTAGAAATTGGGGCCGACGTCGCAAGCATGGCGTGGGCCTTCTTCTTTGAACTCCTTTCCGTCGAACGTGCCGATGGAGTAGTTGCCGTTGCCCTGGATCAGAACCCACTTCTTTTCTTTCGGGTTGCTGTCTACGGGCAATTCGAAGAAATCGGGGCATTCGAAGCTGTCTTTTATCGGGTGGTGCTGGTCTGTCCAATGCAGTAGGTCGGGCGAATTCAGGATGTGATACTGGCCATCCCCGTACATCATCATCACCCAGTGCTTGCCTGGGGCGTACCAGAAGACTTTGGGATCGCGTTCGGGATGGATGAAGGTCGGATTCTTGGCGTAGTGCGTCCAGGTTCGGCCCTTGTCGAGGCTGTAGCTGAGGCATTGGCTGCGATTGTCAAAACGCGACCAGAATGCGATCATCGCACCCTTCCCTAGCCCGGATGTGTTCTCATAGTCGACGACGCAGGTGCCCGACTGCACACCGGAGCCGGGCGATTCTTCCCAGAACGCGGGCTCCAATTCTTCCCAATGAACGAGATCTCGGCTGATGGCGTGGAGCCAGCACTTCGCCCATCGTTGGGCGAACAGGTGGTACTCGCCATCGTAGTAGATCAAGCCGTTAAGATCGTTGATCCAGCCCTCTTGGCGTTGACCAGGGTTTAGGTGGCTGACGGTCCACTGGCGAGCTGTGAAGTGGAATTGGGGCCGCAGGGCCTCTTCGTAAAGCGGTCCGGCGCTCACCGGCGCCTGCTCGGGGTTATCGGTTTGAACGATTCGATCCACGTTGATATGTCCCCAGTCTCCGGTGGCATTGTCCACCATACGCATTTGCGCGGTCTCGCCTTTGTAGCGACTGACGTCCCAACTGCCTGGCGACAGGTAGTCGCTCCGTCTTCCGGTCGCGCTGTGTACGACTTTGCCACGAACGAGCAAGTCGATGCACGTGTTTTGCTCGTAGTCTCCGCCGCCGATGCGGAAGGCAATGTATTTGCGTTCGATCTTAAAGGGTTGGGAGGTGAGGGTTCCGGTCGGAACGTCACCTTCGACCTCGCTGCTGATGACCTCGTTGTCCACCGCGTTCTGGATTTCCAGCTTCGGCAGCATAGCACCCGAGACGGGGCTGCCTTTGAATGCGGTTCCAGTCTCGTTCCAATGCTGGATGGGCAGGTCGCCGGTTTGGGCGAGGGCGGCCATGCATAAGAAGCCGATCATTTCGCCCCTTTCGCTTCTAGGGCAGCGACGACGTGGGGCAGATTGTGAAGTCTGGCGGCCTTAACCGGAGGCATATCGTAGGACAGCATATTTGGGTCTGCACCCTTGTCGAGCAGGTAAAGCGCGATCTCCTCGTGATCGTTTTCAATAGCTTCGCCGAGCGGGGTCCGGCCTTCGTCGTCCAAGTTGATGGCAGCCCCCCACGAAATGGCGTGTTTGACCGCCTCAAAGTCGCCTGCCTTGCTGGCAGAGAGAAGCGCGTCGTCGATGAACATAAACTTGCCCATCGAGATAGCCGGAATCAAGAATAAGGCGGCGGCGAGGGTAAGGCCGATATTTCGAAGCTTGTTCGTTTGATTGGTTCGGCGGCAAAAGGCCAGCCATCCTGCGATGAGTAGCGGGAAGATTACAATCCCGCCGCACATCGAGAAGACTTCCACTTACTTCCCTAACAGTTTCTTCGCCTGCTCGGTTACGTGCTCGGGGGTGAAGCCGAATTCTTTCATGACGGCAGGGCCGGGAGCCGAGAGGCCGAAGCGGTCGATGCCGACGAAGGCGTTGGCATACCGGTCCCAGCCGAAAGTCGCTCCTGCCTCCACGGAAAGTGTCGGGACGCCAGCGGGCAGAACGCTGTGGTGATAGCCTTCATCCTGCAAGCCAAAGAGGAACCAGCTCGGCATGCTGACCACGCGAGCAGGGATTCCTTCTGCCTCTAACGCCTCGGCGGCTCCCACGCAGTGCTGTACCTCGCTGCCCGTCCCAATCAGGATGATCGCAGGAGACCCGCCTTCAGCTTCCCGGAGGACATAGGCGCCCTTTTCAAGGGGGTGGTGCCGGACATCGTCTGGCGATAGCGGAGGGAGTCCTTGGCGGCTGAGGACGATCATCGTTGGGTTGCCCTTGGATTCGAGGGCCACCTTCCAGGCGGCAGAGGTTTCGTTGCCGTCGCAGGGGCGGATCGTGTTCAGATTGGGCATGGCCCGGAGAGACGCCAGGTGTTCGATGGGCTCGTGGGTAGGCCCATCCTCACCGACACCGATGGAGTCGTGGGTGAAGACAAAGATCGACGGACAGCCCATGAGGGCAGCGAGGCGGATCGAGGGACGGCAGTAGTCGGTGAAGACGAAGAAGGACGAGCCATACCCGCGGGTTCCACCGTGGAGAGTGATGCCGTTTACGGCGGCGATCATGGCGTGCTCTCGGATGCCAAAGTCGATGTTCTTGCCGTTTGGCGTGGCGGGCTGGAAGTCTGGCGAGTTGGGCTGGTGAGTGAAAGTGCTTTCCACGAGGTCTGCCGCACCACCGATGAGGGTGGGGAGATAGTCTTGCAGGGCTTCCATCACCTTCTGGCCGGACTTGCGGGTCGCGATGTTCTCGTTGATCGTTGGGAGGGCCTTCAACCACTCCTCGCCGAGGTCACCGGCAATCGCCTTTTTGAGCGTTTCGGCTTCCTTTGGGAAGGCCTTGGCGTATTCGGCAAACCGCTCGTTCCAGGCATCCTCAGCGGTTTTGCCGTTGGGGACGGCCTCGCGATAGACGCTGAGAGCTTCATCGGAAACGTAGAAGTCGGGTTCTAGCGGGATGCCAAGGGCGAGCTTTGCGCCTTTGACCTCTTCCGGTCCGAGGGCTTGGCCGTGAGCTTTGGCCGTTCCGGCTCGGGTGGGTGCACCGTAGCCGATGATGGTTTTGCAGATGATCAGCGAGGGGCGGTTCGTTTCGGCTCGGGCCTCTTTCAGGGCGGCGTCTACCTCTTGGGCGTTCAGGCCGTCGATCTTCTTGGTGTGCCAGCCATATGCTTTGTAGCGAGCCTCGACGTTCTCGGTGAATGTGATGTCTGTCGAGCCGTCGATGGAGATGTTGTTGTCGTCGTACAGGAAGATCAGCTTGCCCAGTTGGAGGTGTCCGGCGAGCGAGGAGGCTTCGCTTGAGATGCCTTCCATGAGGTCGCCGTCGGAACAGATGCCGTAGGTGTGGTGATCGACGATCTCGTGGCCTGGCCTGTTGTAAGTGGCGGCGAGGAACTTCTCGGCAATGGCCATGCCTACGGCGGTGGAGATTCCCTGCCCGAGGGGGCCGGTGGCCATTTCGACGCCCGGGGTGAGGTGGTTCTCGGGGTGGCCGGGGGTGCGGCTGTGGAGTTGGCGGAACTGCTTCAGGTCGTCCAGGCCGAGGTCATAGCCGGTGAGGAACAGGAGCGAGTAGAGGAGCATCGAGCCGTGGCCCGCCGAAAGCACGAACCGGTCGCGATCAAACCACTTGGGGTTGTGAGGGTTGTGCTTGAGATACTTGGTCCAAAGCGTGTAGGCCATGGCAGCGGTGCCCATGGGCATGCCGGGGTGGCCGCTGTTGGCTTTCTGCACGGCATCCATCGCGAGACCGCGAATCGTGTTGACGCAGAGGGTATCGAGATCGACGGTGGTAGGCGTGGCGCTCACAGATGGAGGGTACCCGGCGATTCGAACGGACACCGCCTTTAAAACGGTCGAGCAATTGTGAACTTTAAACGAGGGTATCTTGCGACCGTGCGTGCGCTTCTCTCCTGCATCGTCGTGACGTTTGCCGCCGTCGGACTCGCGCAAAAGCCGAGTGGGGTCTACCAACCTACGAAGGGTCAGCCGGTCAACTGGTCTATCAACGCTTCGCGGACCCTCCTGTGGGGTGGGGTTCCCTATCTACCGGTGGGCGTTCACGTCGACGGAACCCTCGGGCAGATTCAGGCGGCGAAGACGGCCGGGATCGCGGACGTTATGGTCGATCTTCCGGCGGGGGGAACGGGCTGGGACGAGGCGCTCAAGGCTCTGGAAGCGAACCAGATGCGCTACATGATCGACGTGAGCTCCCTGGCGCCGATGGCGAAGGGCTATGCGATCGAGCCGCAGAGCTACAGCATCGCAGGTCTTACCGACACGCGTAAGATCGAGGCGAATATTCCGGGAGCGACGAGCGTTTTGGCGATCCTCGTTACGAAGCGGGATTTCAATATTGAGAAGGTCAGCCGGATTCCTTTGGACAATGGGCGGTTAAGCACCGACGTGCATCCTTTGAACGACCTGGAGCACATCCTCTTGCTCTACCCGGAGATGCGGAGCCTAGAGCAGCCCGACCTTTGGGAGTCGTTGGACGAGCACCGGGACACCTTGGTGACCTCCCTCAAAAAGCATGCGCCGGGGGCTGGGTTGCGGGGGATCGTGAACCCGCTGGGGCGCATGATGTCGCTTTCGCGGACGGAGCTGCGGTTTGTGCCGAGCAGCGCCTATTTCCGGTTCGAGTTCCGGACGTTCCTCGAGAAGAAATATCGAAACGTGGACGTTGCGGAGAAGGCCTGGTCGATGTCCTCGAACGAGCTTAAGAGCTTCGACGAGTTGGCCCGCCTAGCTCCGCTTTGGGCAGGCAATCGAGGTATTTCGCAGCTTTGGGACCCTTCGAACGACAAGCTCTACATGTGCGACATGAAGCGGTCGGCGATTTGGAAGGATATTCGGGACGTCGTTTCGGCGGCGGGCGCTCGGCGGTATCAGCGGATCTCGGCGGCGGTCCGGCAGGCGACGGATGTGCCGGTGGTGCAGGAGTGGAGCGGCTGGGCTCCGGCCTATGAAGGGGACACGATTGCGGTGGACGGAATTGGGGCGCGCGTTTCCGGCCTTAGCCCGACGCAGTTAATCGAATCGGCGAGCCGCGCGGCGAGTACGGTGCAACGGTGGAAGTCGCCTGGGTGGTTCTTGGCGACGGATATCGACGTTCCTGCAGACACAGATTTTCATGGAACGATCGACGATTTGGGGACTCTGGGAGCTCGGGGTTGGTTCTTCCGCTCGGTGCCTGAGAACCAGTTGAAGGCTTTCGCGGCTATCGCAGCCCAGAAAGGGGCGGATACGGCTTTGGCGAACTACAGCAGCCAGGCGATCTTCTTCCCTGAGAACGCTTTGAACCCGGCGACGGCGCAGCTTTTGCCGGGCGGCAAATGGTGGCTCCCTTCCCCGCTTTCCGGCAATCGCGTCGATCTGGGGTCGCAGTTTATGGGCTATCGGGTTTCGGACGGGGGCAACAGCTACTTTGCGATCTGGTCGACCTCGGCGGTTCCCCAGCGGGTGAAGCTGCGGTCATTGAAGGCGAAGACGCTTACCTTTACGACGGTGGATGGGAGCGATCCCAAGCCCAAGGTTTCCAAGAGTGGGGTTGAGATCACGATTGGGCAGTTCCCGGTTTTGGTTTATGGAAGCGACGAAATTCCCGTTCCCGAGTTGGCCTATCAGGAGACGATTGCCCGGTTCAGCTTCATGGTGAAGATGGCGGAGGATAAGCGGGCGGACGTGCTCGAGGAGCAGTACGGGTTTACGGACGCTATGAACGGGTTCGAGGTGAATCCGGGTGGGAGCTTTGCGACGATGCGGCAGTGGTATTGGAAGCTATCCAACCGCTTCGCCAAGTATTCGTGGATCGAGGCGGAGAGCAGCAAGGACCATAACTTCAGCGAGCCGCAGGCTCAGGCTGGGTGTTCCAATGGGAACTGCTTGTCGCTGCGGTCATCGTTGGAGTCGTTCGCCCAGGATTACTATGCCGAGTATTCGGTTCCGTCCCGGTCTTCCGAGGAGTTGGAGGTTTGGATCGCGGCTCGTATTCCACCGCAAATTCGTTCGTTCGTTTCGATCTCCGTTGGTGGGCAGGTTTTGAATATCCAGGGAGAGGGGCTGAGTCCCTTTGGGGCTGGGTTCGCCTGGTACAAGCTGGGGACGACGAAGCTGGGGCAGGCGGTTACGAAGATTCGGCTTAGCGTCAATGCTCCACAGGGGGCGGATATGGCGGTGGATACGATCCTGCTCTATCCGGGGACGTTCCGGCCGAATGGGGTTTCTTTGCCGGATGCCGTGGACTTCTCTTCCGTCAAACCGAAGGGCTAACAGGGAGACCCTTGGCGATTGGTTGCCTTAGGCAGCGAGGAAGGGGTTGGGGCGGTCTTTGAAGGACTCTTGGGCCAGTTTTTCTAACTCTTCGTAAATCGCCTTGTCCAGCTTTGTCAATCCGTAAACGCAGGTCGTTTGGGCGGTTCTGACGGCGTAACCGGCGTCACCGTAGCTGTAGTGCCACCATTCGTCCCGGCAGTTCGAGAAGCCAACGGACATCATGGCGTTGTAGAGAGTCATTCTCAGTTTGTGGGCTTCTTCGGTTAAGCCCAGCGTGAACATGGGGGACGCCTCGAAGCGACTGTAGGGGGCCCAGACGTTCATTTCCTTGCCTTCCCCGTCCAAGAGCCAGACATCGACGGCAGCGCCCGTGCAGTGGCCGGGAGGGGCCTTCTGGTCCGTGGGGGCGACCCAGCGGCAGACGGTGCGGCGGAGGGCGGCGTGGTCGCGGTTGGGATAGGCCTCGACTGCGCACTTCCAGAGGAAGTCGTAGATGCGCTGCTGACGCTCGATGGGCCGCCAGCCTTCGACGAGGCCGAGGCGGATACCGTCAGGTATCAGGAGGGTGGCCTGGTGGACCATTTCGGCTACACGTTTGCGCACGAACGGGATGACCTGTTCTCGGGCTATGACGAGTTTGGGGGCGTACTCGCGGATGTCTACGAGGGGTTCGCCGTTTTCCAGCTCACGAATGGCATTGAGGGCGCGGATCGGTTCGGGGCGGCCTTGGTGTCTGTCCCACTTCGGCCTCATCGCGGGGGCACCACCTGGTGAGGGCCGCGTGGCTTGACGGGGGCTTTGAATACAAAGGCGGGGACGAAGACGATGTCGGCAGCGGCGAGCTTGGGGTCGTTCGGGGAGCCTTTCTTGATCGAAGAAATGTCGTATTTCTTCGCCTTCCCCTGGCTGCCAAAGACCTTCCTGATCTCTACGTCTACCAGACCCGCCCCGACGGTTGTGCCGCCCGCGGCGGCTATCGCTTCCATTAACGTCATTCCCGTTTTAAAAGGTACCAGCCCTTGGTTCTTTACGTATCCGATGACGCTTACGTAGCGCGCATTATCGGCGGCAGGGACCTGGACGAGGTCTCCTCGTTTGAGGATGGTCTTGCGGCCCGCCTCGGTCCAGTTCGCGCCTTCCAGGGGTTTGCCGCCGCGCAGGACACGGATGTTTTCGGCGACAGCGTGGCCGGTAGGCCCTCCGGCGGCGGCGACGGCTTCTTCGAGGGTCTCACCGTGTCTGTAGGGTTTGCTGCCAGGTTCCTTGACGGCTCCGAGGACGAGGATTTCGTTGGCGACTTTGGCGAATTCGAAGACGATCTCATCGCCGGGGCGAATGGGGAAATCCGGGGTCGCCTCGTAGTTGACAGTCATTGCTTCGCCGAGGGCGGTTTGGATGAAGACGGCTTCCATGTCGGCACCGTCGGTGGGTTCGGCGAGCTCGACGACGTCGCGGAGGGTTTTAGGGATGCGGAGGGAGATGGAACCGCTTTGCTTGACGACACCTCGGAAGCTGGCAGAGCTTTGGGTGGGTTGGAGGAGGGAGAGGCCGACGCGACCTACCCTGCCGCCACCTTCGCGTTCGATGAGGGTGGCGGCTTCTCGGGCAGTCCTTCCGGCGAGGAAGAGGGGACGGAGGCCAGGGAGGCGGACGGCTCCGTCGGCGGCGAGGGTGCGATCGAGGCTGAGGGCGGCGACTCCGGTGGAGGTGATCCGGATGCGGTCGTAGGGACGCAGAACAGCCTCTTGACCGAAGGCGAAATTCGTGAGGAAAACGACCGCCAATAAGAGAAGACGGATGGTGCCGCAGGCCGGATTTGAACCGGCGACCCTAGCATTTTCAGTGCTATGCTCTACCGACTGAGCTACCGCGGCACGGGGTCGTTTTGAAATGGCGCGGATGACGGGACTTGAACCCGCGGCCTCCGGCGTGACAGGCCGGCGCTCTAACCACTGAGCTACACCCGCGTGAGGTCTGAGAGTATGACACGCCCATTTCGCGATTGGCAAGGCTTTGGGCATATCTGGCGAAGGAACCGCTAAACAGGCATCCTCTCCGGGGTCGTGCGGTTCAAAAGAAGCCAATACATGGCCAGTTGAAGCACCATCTCGGAGAACTCGGCCGGGTCGTTGGGCTTTCGGATAAAGCTATTGGCGCCAGCGGCGTAGGCTTGCTCGATCTGCTGTTCGTCTTCGGAAGAGGTCAGGACGACGACGGGCAGCCGCCAGGTCCTTTTATCTTCGCGAATACGCCTTAGTACTTCCAGACCGCTAAGGCGCGGAAGCTTGAGGTCGAGCATCACGACGGCGGGCATGACGTTCATGTCGCGGCCGGAATAGCTTCCCGAGCCGAACAGATAATCGATCGCCTCTTGGCCGTCGCATGCGACGACGACCTCGTTCATGATGTTGTTGCGACGTAACGCCCGCAGCGTCAGCCGTTCGTCGTCTATGTTGTCCTCGATCAAAAGTATTACTTTGCTCTCGGACCCCGTCGTCGAAAGGTTTGCCATGCTCCCTTCCATTTTCGCACACTAGGATACTTAGTGTACGAATAGATTCCGTTCTAACCTTGGACGCGGGCCAATGATGCGAGAGTTCTCGCAATCCTGAGCATGCGCCGGTAGGATTCCAACCTGCCCCTGTGCTAACGTACCAACATGGCCGTCGCTAGTCAGGGACACATCGAACATACCAAAGAAGACACCCGAATCGGGCTCCCAGGTTCCATGCCTCGTAAATTGAACGTCACCATGGTGGGAGCGGGGAGTGGCTTCACGAACAGCATTCTCCGGGACGTGGTTCTCATTCCGGGAAGCCTGGGGGGCGAGCTGCGGCTCGTGGACATCGACGCGGAGCGGCTGGAGCTTAGCCGCAAGCTGATGCTGAAGGTGCTGGAAGCGACGGGCGACGCCGACAAGTGGGTCGTGCGGGCGAGCACCGACCGGAACGAGCTTTTGCCGGGGACGGACTACATCGTCAACTCGATCGAGGTGAGCGGGATCGCCTGCGTTCGATATGACAACGATATTCCCCTCGAATATGGGGTGAGCCAGAATATCGGCGACACGATCGGTCCGGGCGGACTCTTCAAGGCTTTGCGGACGATCCCGGTTTGGCTAGACATTCTGAAAGATGCAGAGCGGCTTTGCCCCAAGGCGCTCGTGCTGAACTACACGAACCCGATGAACATGATGTGTCTGGCGGCGGCGCGGACGAGCTCGATGGAGGTCGTGGGACTTTGCCACTCGGTGCAAGGCACTTCGCACATGCTGGCCGGTTACACGGGGATTCCCTACGAGGAGGTCCAGTGGAAGTGCGCGGGGATCAACCACCTTGCCTGGTTCACGGAGTTCAACGGGCCGGACGGCAAGAGCCTCTATCCGACCTTGATGGAGCAGGCGCGGGATCGATCGAGCGAATTCGCGAAGGCGGAGCCGGTGCGGTCGGACATGATGCTGCACTTCGGGGCTTTCATCACGGAGTCGAGCGGTCATCTGAGCGAATATCTTCCCTACTACCGCAAGCGGAAGGACCTGCTGGAGAAGTACACGGACACGGGCTACCGGGGCGAGGAGAGCTTCTACGCGAACAACTGGCCGAACTGGCGCAAGAACCAGGACGAGTACCGCTTGAAGCTATTCAATGGCGAAGAGCAGATCAAGACGGAACGGTCGTGGGAGTACGGGGCCTGGATCATCGAGTCGGTCGAGAAAAATCAGCCAATCGTGATCTACGGGAACGTGGCGAACAACGGGTGCATCGAGAATTTGCCCGTCGACGGCTGCGTCGAGGTTGCCTGCTTGATCAACCGCAACCGTGTCCAGCCGACGCGCTACGGGCGTCTTCCGCGCCATATGGCGGCGATCTGCGCTTCGAACATGCATATGTTCGACATGGGGGTCGAGTCGATCTTGAACCGGTCGAAGGAGATGGCGGCGCAGGCTTTGATGCTCGATCCGCTGACGGCGGCTTGCTGCGCTCCGGCGGAGATCAAGGAGATGACTTACAAGCTCTTCGACGCGGAGGCGGAGTTCTTGCCTGGCTACAACTAAGCGTTTGCGGCTGCCTTGAGCGCGTCGATGCGCTTGTCATAGTCGTGATCTCGGCCCTTCGAGAGTTTCTCAAAGTATCGAAGGGCCCCGCTTAGGTTGTTCGTTACTGCCAAAGCGGCTGCGTCGTCCTTCTCAATAAGTCGTTCGCCGTAGGTGTTTCCATACCAAACCATCCCTCCGAGCCACAACGTGTGGGCCGGAATGACGAACCAAAGGTTGATGGACGCCGCCACATAGCCGACCAGGAAAAAGAGGGTGGAGAAGGCCTGACGCTCGATCCGATCCCAAGTCGATCGCTTTCGACCGATCACGGCTCGGACGATGGCATATTCCCTGGCGGGCTTGTCCAGCGAAGACCAGAAACCCGACTCGACCCAAAGCCAACCCTCCCAAGCCACTATTTGGGACATCGCCCAGTGCTCGAACTTGCCGAACACGACCTTGCCATCGAAACTTCCAAGCAATTCGGGATAGCGCCCCAAAATGCCGTCGATCTCAGGCGTGCTTGAGTGCTTTCGGATTTTCTCGCGATAGCGGTAGGACGGCAGGGCCCAAAACGAGCCCACTACCATGAACGCGTAGAACGGTGAGGCAAACAGAAATGGCGCGACGATCGGCGGGTTCGCGACGATCGTTCCGGCTAGCCACCAACCCGCCAAAGGCAGGCCGATGAGGAAGCAAATAAACCTCAGCCAGCCAAGCACGTATCTCATATCCAGAGCTACGTGCCGGTCGAATGCAGGTTGCAATGGTCCCGGGAGGCGGGCTAAGCCGTCTCCCGGGAAGTATCAGCTACACGCGGGTGTACTGCACCTTCATGAACTGGTTGTAATTGCCGTTCTCGTCTTCCCCGAAGGAGGTGAGCGTGCGGTGGTTGTCGTCGATGATCTCGATGATGTCGCGGTAGTTTGCCGTTCCCTCGCCCATCATGTTTGGTCCGACGCAGTCCATGGTCATGGTCTTGCCGTCGGCGCTCAGCTTGCCCGTGTACTTCCAAAGATGCGAGGACATGGAGGCAAACCAGCAGCCTCGATACTCGTTGAAGGAGACGTCGTAGCCGACGGCGGACCGGTACTCCATGGTGGAGCCGTCGCCCATCGTAGCCTTGCCTTCTCCCGCCGCCCACAGACCGCCGAGGCTCTTTACGCTCTCAGTGCCGCTGGACTTCATTGTCTGATCGGGTCCCATCATCATTTCGGCCTCGGTGCGCCACTCGCCCACCAGCTTTTGCAGCCAGGCGTGCTCGGCTTTCGGTTTGGTTCCCATCTCTACTTGTTCTTGCGTGTCGGTACTCATCTTTGAATTCTCCTTTTTCGTTGGACTTCACTTATTGTCGAACGGGGTTTGGGGATTTCGACAATGCGAGGAAAGTTTTCCGAATGCGGGTCAAACCTCAAGGGATACACTGCGCCAGTTGCAAGAACTAGCGACGAAGTAGGATACATGTCGAAAAGTAAGTTAGAAGAAGATGGGAGTACGGGCTGTACGCCTGAAGAGGCCTCGGAAGCTCTCCGGCTTTTGGAGGGCAAGTGGAAGATGTTTATTATCTTCAGCCTGTTCGGAGATCAGAACAGGAGGTTCTCGGAGTTGGAACGGCTCATTGAGGGCATCACCCAGAAGATGCTCATCCAGCAACTCCGAGACCTTGAGAAAGATGGAATCGTTGGCCGCACCGTCTATCCGCAAGTTCCTCCGAAGGTGGAGTATTTCCTCACGGACGACGGACGCGCGCTTTACCCAGTGCTCGACGAACTCCTAAAGTGGGCAAAGCAGAGGAAGCACCATTCGCCAGGTGCCACCTCGAACGCATGACGCTGGAATCGAACTATCGACCATCAGACGTAATCGTCCCATCGTGATCCGCGATGGTTCCGTCGGGCAGCCGGTCGCCTTTCTTGATCTTCGTACCGCCCTTGACGGCGCCGGGGGGTAGGTGGGGCCGATCCGTCCCCGCCGGGTGGCCCGTACGGCGGCTCACTTGGGCGGGGCTGATATCGAACTCGTTGTGGCCGCATCCGATGGCGGCGAAGGTCAGTAGTGCGAGGGGAAGGTATTTCATGGTTTTGTTGCGAGATGGAGGTTTTGCGACGAGTTACCCCACGTGCGATAAAAGTCCATCGCTTTAGCGTGGGAATCCAGGAACAGGTAGAGAGCGGTGTTGCCGACGTAACGAATGGGATCGATTTGCAGGGCGACGCTTACGGGGTCTATTTTTCCGGGGAGGGCGCTTACATCGAACGGTTTGGTACCGATGAACGACCACCAGGCGTAGGTATCGGACGGCGGTGCGGGGGAACGTGCGATGTCCGTCCGATCTGTGAGATAGATCGCCTCCGCCGGGCGGGCGAAGCTGGACATCGACCAACCGAAAGCTAGTTGTGCGTTGACGCAAAAGCTGGTGTACCCCGGGGCCTTAAGGCGATCCTCCGGGCTGTACCAGACCGCCGGTGAACTTAGGTATGGCCCGAGAAATACGTTAAAGCCATGTGGCGAATCCGAATCGAGGATCAGGATTTCGCCAAATCCCGGCCACGAGGACGGGAAACGAGATGGCAGTGAATCGTCGTTATCGTTCAGATAAAGGTGCAAGGCCTTTCCGATTTGTTCGACATTCGAGAGAGCGGTCGTGCGCTTGGCCGATCGCTTGGCGGATGCGAGGACCGGAAAGAGAATGGCGGCAATCACCGCGATGATCGCGATGACGACCAAGAGTTCAATCAATGTAAAAGCGGCTCGCCGTTTCATGATTTAGAGAACGGCCGGGAAAGACGCCCCCGTTCGCAATCTCATTTCCTTCTCATATTCCAGTGCTATCTTCAGAGTAGGTTGATGCGGATTCTGCTGGTTGAGGACGACCCCGACATGCGGGCGATGATGGTGCAGGGGCTGTCCCAGTCGGGCTTCAAGGTCGATTGGGCGGCGGACGGTCATTCCGGCCTGCGGCGGGCCATGGCGCGGCCCTATGCCATCGTGGTGCTGGACCTTATGCTGCCGGGTATCACCGGTGGGGAGATCTGCCGCACCCTCCGGGCGAAACGTCGCCGGACTCCTATCCTGATGGTGACCGCGCGCGACTTGGTCGAAGATAGGGTCGCCGGCCTAGAGAGTGGCGCGGACGATTACCTACCCAAGCCGTTCGACTTTCGAGAGTTCTTGGCCCGCGTACGGGCGCTCGTGCGGCGTGACCGCATCATGAAGGCGGGCGTCATCCGGATCGGGGATGTCGAGATCGACACCGAGCATCGGACGGTAACCCGCGGCGTCCGGGTAGTCCCGCTTACCCGGACGGAGTACGACATCTTCGAGATCCTTGCAGCCCGGTGCGGCCGGACGGTTCGGCGAGAGACGCTTCTGGAACTAGTCTGGCAGGACACGGAGCCGGGCTCGAACAAGCTAGAAGTCGCGATCCGTTCGCTACGGCGAAAGATCGATACCGGCGAAGCCGTGCCGTTGATCCACACCGTGTACGGCTTCGGCTACACCGTACAGGCCGAGCCGGAGACGACTTGAGAGGGGTGCGCGCTCGCCTGGTCGCTTGGAACGTCCTCGCGATTGCGCTGATCCTCGCGGCCATGGCTCTCCTGCTTCGCGGGCACCTTCGTCAGAACGCCGTACTTCAGGTCGACAATGAATTGCGGGCCGAAGCCGAATCGGCGCGGGCAGCTAGCAAGCCTTCTGGCATGCACGACACGCAATTGCATTTGCCGGTCGGGCTGTCCGCCGACAAGTCGGCCAGAGACGGAGCGAGCCCCCAGAAATTGAAGCTAAGCCCGGATAATTCGGCCGAGGTAATCACCTTCCAGGCAGAAGCTTTCGTGCCCAAGCTGATTCCCGTGCCCCTGTCCACGCCCGATGGCGACCCAACCTTCGCTCCGCTGGATACAGAAGGCTATCGCAGAGCAGCGGCTGGAATCCAATGGGCGGCCGATTTCCGGCTGAAGGGCCGTCCATTCCGTTCGTATTCGGTGCCGTTCTACGTCAATGGTCGAGTCGCTGCCGTCGTTCAGGCGGTCCAGAGTATGGAGCCAACGGAGGCGATGCTGCATCGGTTCGACGCGGCGCTTCTGCCGTTGCTGCCGGTCGCACTCTTGATTGCGGCAGGGGCTGGGACCGTCCTCGTTGCCGGCGCAATGCGCCCCTTGAGGATTCTGACCGACTCCGCCCGGGCGCTGGAACCGGATGAGCGGCTCCCTATCGTGGGCCGGGACGAATTCGCGGACCTTGCGGTTGCCTTCAATGCTGCCTTCGACCGTACGTCCCAGGCAATGGCAAAGCAGGAGCGTGCATTGCGACAGCTCGAGCGATTCACAGGAGACGCGGGCCATGAGTTGCGGACGCCCCTTGCCGTCATCAAGGGATCAGTGAGCCGAATACTGGCCGAGAAGCGCCTTCGGGCCGATGAACGGAGCGCCATGGAGCTTATCGACCGCGCCGCCGATCGGATGACGCAGCTCATCGCCGACCTACTCCTCTTGGCGCGGCAGGACGCGGGCTCCGTCGCCGTTCCCATTCAGTCCGTTCATTTGCGTGATTCGATTGAAAACGCTCTGGCGGCGCTGCCGCCCGACGACCGATGCCCTGTCGAGTTGCGGGTTGACCCGGATCTGAGTGTCCCTGGAGACCCCGCCATGCTGGAACGCGGCATCGCGAACCTTGTCGCAAACGCCAGCTCATATGCGCGGACGCGAGTCTGCATCGATGCAGCGAGCGATGGCAAGCGGATTGAGCTCACGATATCGGACGACGGCGAAGGCATCGCACCGGAGCACCTTCCGCGCTTGGGCGAGCGATTCTACCGGCCGGAAGCTTCACGGTCGCGAGAGCGTGGCGGCGTCGGGTTGGGGTTGGCGATCACGAAGGGGATCATCGAAGCGCACGGAGGCGAGATGGAGATCCGCAGCGAAGTCGGTGTCGGAACGACCGTACTTGTCAGCTTGCCCGCTGCGCTATGACCGGGTTCCCCATGCCTCGTTGGGCCGAGGCCCCATTTGGAAGCTGAGCTCGCCACCTCGCACGATCTCGTCGTGGCCGATCCATGAGCGGTTGAAGGGTTTGCCGTTCAAGCTCGCGCTCTGGATGTAGATCGAGTTCGGTGCGGAGCGATGGGCGCTGATCGTAAATTGCCGGGCCTTCGCGTATCGTGGGTCGAGTTGAATCGTGACGCGATCGAAGAGGGGTCCGCAAAGCTCGTAGCGTCCGTCGCCGGGACAAGACGGGTGGAGGCCCATCGCGGCCAGGACGTACCATGCGGACATCTGACCCACGTCGTCGTTGCCGACCAGGCCCTCGACATCATTGCGATAGGCCTGGGGGAGGATCGTGTGCACCCACTTTTGGGTTAGCCATGGCTTGCCCCATGCGTTGAAGAGGAACGGCACAAAGTGGACCGGCTCGTTCGAGTGGTTGTAGTGGTCGTTCCAGCCCATGCCTTTCGGGGTTCCCTCAAAGAACGCCTCTAGCCGGGCCGCTGCCTGGTCTTTGCCACCCAGCAGGGCTGCCAGCCCGTCCGGATCGTGGGGGACGAACCAACCTTGCTGAAGCGGATTCGATTCGACGCACCAAACCCACTCCGTTGGCCCTTTCGCTGGCCAGGGCGCCCAAGTGCCATCCGACTTCCGGCCCCGGAACCAGCCGACGGTCGGATCGAACACCTTGCGGTAGGCCTGGGATCGTAGGGCGAAGCGTTCTGCGTCCGCCTTGTGCCCGAGCCACCCAGCGAGCTGCCCGGCGCACCAATCGTCGAAGCCGTATTCGAGGGTCTGCGAGAGGTCTTCGGGCACGTACCCCGCCTCTGGGTTACCGAAACGGCGGTTCGTGGCGACGACGAGCTCGTAGGCACGCGCCACGGGAAAGTTTCGAATCCCCTTACGGTAAGCGTCTGCGATCACGGGGATCGCGGGATTGCCCACCATGCACCCGGAGTAAGCGTTTAGGAACTCCCAACGCTCAAGGTAGCCGTGTCCACTGAGGTCGGCGAGCTGGATCAGGGAATTAATTTGGTCGCTCACCACCTTCGGCGCGATGAGGGTGAGGAGGGGGTGTTCGCTGCGAAACACGTCCCACCCGGAAAAGATCGTTCGGTACGTGAACTCGCGGTCAATGCGTGTCCGCCCGTCGCCGCTCGGGTGCTCGCCGGTTACGTCGGTGGCATCGCGCGGGTCGATCATCGCGTGATACAGAGCGGTTGCGAATACAGCCCGCTGCTCCGGAGTGCCGCCCTCGACCGTGGCTTTGCCCAGGGCTTGGTTCCATGCTTCCGTTCCCCGCCGTCGCACGGCCTCGAAGTTCCAGTCGGGAATATCCGCATCGAGGTTCGCTTCCGCGCCTTTGAGGCTGGAGAACGAAATTCCGGCCTTGAAGAGGATGGGCGTTCGGCTGGCTGGGAACTCGGCCCAGAAGCCGAGGTGCTTCCCTTCCATCGAGCGGGCCATCGGGTGGCGTTCCGCCTGGCGTGCCCAATCTTGGAACGCTCGGCTCTCGACCCATTCCCGCTTTGTGGTTTGCCCCACGGGCGGCTCAGCGGACCAGGTGCCGTATGTCTTCAACGGCTTGGAAAAGCGTCCGCAGAAGTAGACCGTGTAGTTTGGCTTGCCATCGCCGTTGCCCCATCCGCCGCCTTCGGGAGTGCAGCGCATCCATCCTCGGATCGTATGATCGTCCACGACCTCGACACGCTGTAACGTCGATGTACCCCCCACCCGGCGAGCGAGATCGATCTGGACGCGCCCGGCTTCTTGTGTCGGGAATGAAAAACGTAAGATGCCAGCATGCTTCGCAGCGGCGGCTTCCGCTCGAACGCCCGATTTGTCGAGCGTGACGGCGTAGTATCCGGGCTTCGCGACCTCGGTTTCATGGCGAAACGGTGAGCGATAGCCGTGGATCTTCTCGGCCTCACGTCCGGAATTCGTGGCGAGCGGCCCGGTGGTTGGCATTACGAGCAGGTTGCCGAGGTCTCCGTACCAGCCTACGCCGCTCATGTGGGTGAAGCTGAAGCCTTCGATGCTGCGGTTTAGATATTCGTAACCTGAGCCGTTATCCCCGCCCGTGATCGTGTCGGGGGAAAGCTGCACCATCCCGAAGGGCGTCGTGGCACCAGGAAAGGTCTTGCCCAAATCTCCGCTTCGCCCGGCGGTCGTGCCGACGAAGGGGTTCACGAGGTCGGAGGGCGAACTCGTACCAGTGAGAATGGAAAACAGAAAGGTGGCCAGCATGCTAAGAGATCTCTTGCTACCTTAGACCGCATCCTAACACGCAAATCAAGAAATTAGAGATCGCGACCACCTTTTGCGATCCGGTCCTACTAGCCGCTTATGGGTTGGCTCCGACACCCACCAGGAGTTCGCAGGGGCCTTCGAAGCCGTGGGATGTTTCGAACGGTCCCAACTTTTCCTCAATTTCGAGCCAGGTGTCTGCCCGTTCTGCTTCGGATAGCGAGGACATCATCTGATGCAGGGCACCAAACGATTCTCGTGCGAATCGGACGTATTCGGCCACGGAGTGCATTTTTAAGGGTGAATCGACCTTGTGGACTTCGATTTGAACGAATCCGGCCTGCTCAAGTGCTCCTTCGAGTACGCCGTCCGTTCCCAGGCTGAATGGGCCAGGCTGACCTGGGAGCGGAGGCGGCAAGTTTGCCCTTTGGCGGACGATGCCAATGGGTATCGAGAAGAACCTGTTGTTTTCAGGCGTTGAGTAGGTTATCGTCGCGAACCTCCCGCCTGGTTTGAGACTGGCGCGAATCCCGGCAAGGGCTTTGCCGCGATCGGGAAAGTAGATGAGGCCGACTCGGGATATGGCGGCGTCAAAACTCGACGGCAAGCCAAGCGTTTCGCCGTCCGCTTGGAGAATCTCGACGTTTTCCAGACCAAGCCCGGCGGCAGTTGCCTTCGCGTACTGCAGGATTTCGAGGCTGATATCGGTCGCCAAGACGGAGCCCGTGGGTCCGGCTCGCCGGGCGGCGGCGACCGTCTGTCCACCGGCGCCAGCGGCTACGTCCAAGACCCGGCTTCCCGGGCCAATTGAAGCCAGATCCAGCATCAACTCCGTGGCATTCCCTAGCCAATCCTCGAGGGTAGGGCTCCACCGGTGCCAGGCCTCGGCGGCGTTGTCCCATTGCTTATGGGTGGTCGCCTTGTACGCCGCGGGGTCAAAGTTGCTGGGGCTTGACACAACCTATTCTAACGCCTGGGGTTCTTAGCCTCGGCGGTATCACCGCGAGGACTCTTAGAAATGTACGTCCTGATCGCCCCAGCATGTCTGGAGATAGTCGATCTGTGAGGCGTGGGCGAGGGCATGCGAGCCGGGCATCTTCATCAGGAGCGTCATCGGCACGGACCAGCCCAGCGAGGTATCGAGAATCGTATCGATCGCTTCCGGCGTCAGCGTGTCGAGGGCGGCGACCACTTCATCCGTGTTCTTACGGAAGACGATCTCCATGTCGGCCCGGCTGCATAGGGCCGCTTCGGCAGCATTTATTTGGGCCAGAAACTCGGGAATGTCGTCGCCGTTTGGAAGCTTCCTGTCTCGAATCATCTTTGCGAAGCTGGCGGCCATGACTACGGTGTGCGCAGCTATTTGGAGCGGGGTCTTTGCCGTTGGCGAGGGCGCCCAATTCAGCTTGTCGTCCGGTACGAATGAAAACGTCTTTAGGAATTGCTCCATTCCCCACACGGCGCTTTCTTGACATGACGCGGTTAGGCTTTTCATTTAGTCATTTTCCCTCTTCACTTCGATTCTGCGGCAGAACCATATTCTCCTGCCATCGCCCGTTATTTGCCTCCTTAGGCGGCTTGAAATTGGCCTTCTTGCTAACGAATCGTTAGTACGGGTTTTCTTTGGTTTGGGCTGCCGGTAAGTTCTCTTCGTGATGATTCGCGCCCTTGTACCAAGTGTCTTCGCGTTGCTGGCGACGGTTGCGCCAGCACAGGATCGGCTGCTTTGGGGCAGCCTTGAGCCTGGCCAGTACTCGGTCGGCTATCGATCGACGATCCAGTTCGATCCTACGCGGCAATACGATCCGGACTACGTCACCACGCCAGGGGTTGCGCGGGTTTCGAAGCCCCGGCCGATTCTGGTCGACATCTGGTATCCGGCGAAGAGAACGACGTCAGCGCCTATGCCGTATTCCGAGTACTTCAACGTGCAATCGGACGACGCAAAGGCGACGACTTTCGCGCAACGCCTTCGCTACAACATCCGAGAGGTGGTTTGCGAGGAGACGGTAGGGCACGTTCCGGCGAAGACAAAGCCCGAGGAGATGGCGGCTTTCGAGCGTCTGCTTTCGACGAAGACATTCGCTGTGAAGAATGCCCCAACAGCGAGTGGGCGGTTCCCGGTCGTGATCTACCACTCAGGGTCGAACGGCACCCCCGAAGAGAACTCGGCGCTCTTCGAGTACTTGGCGAGCCATGGATACGTGGTGATCAGCAGTGCCTATCAGGACACGGATGGATACGACGTGCACTGCGGGGGAGGCGACCTTCCCTGCTCCTTCCGAGACATGGAGTTCCTGTGCCGGTACGCCCGTGGGCTGTCCTTCGTCGACGCGGATCGGCTCGGTGCGATGGGGCACAGCTTTGGTGCGTGGGCAACCGTGTGTTGGGCAACCGAACCCGATGCGTCGGTGCGGGCTTTCGTTTCGTTGGATTCGGGGCTCGAGTACGACTCGGTCGAGACTTCCGGGGTTGAGTCGCTGCAGTATCAGATGAAGCATAACCCGAACAGCATGCGAGCCTCGTCATTCCGTGCCGCCTCGGCGGAACGAAAGGCGGATTTCAATCTTATCGACTCTTATCTCAGGTTCGCCGATCGGTATGAGGCGACGGCGACCGGACTCACTCACAACGATTTCTTGACCCACGGAGCCATGCGTCCGGCTCTTCTGCCTGCGAAGTGGCCGGATGCCGTGGGCTTACGGCGGTCGAGCTATGACCAGATCTGCAACCACGTTCTTTACTTCTTCGACGCGATGCTTAAGGGGCAAACCTCGGCTCGCGAGGCGTTGGCGCGGAGCGTTCGCGGTGAAGGATTGAAGCCAGGATTCGCCTTGGGATTTAGGCCGGCAGCTCCGCTGCTGCCTTCGGCACGTCAACTGTCGCAGTATGTCAGGCAGAACGGCGTTGAGAAGGCGGTCGCGCTAATGGCCTCGCTGGGCAAGGGATCGGAGTCGGTGTTTGCGGCCGCTCACGTTTTGTTCGAGGATGGCGATGTGAAGACGGCGCTATCGGTCCTTCGGAGGATCGACGCGGACCACCCGAATTTGGCGCACGTTCAGGCGTTGCTCGGTCAGGCGCTCCTTCTTTCCGGCGATCGGGCGGGGGCATTGGAGGCGTTTCGGAAAGGCAAGGCGCTCATCGACGGCGACAAGACGGTTGGGTCGATTTGGAAGTTCTACATCAACGAGGGGTTGAAGGAGTTGGGAGAAGGATAGCTAGGGGCCTTTCACTTCCACGCTGATGATGTGAATCGGTTTATCGCCGACGTTCTCGAGAGTGTGGGGAGCGAGGGCGTCCAGCCAGACGGATTGGCCGGGCTCGAGCGGGACTCCGGTCTTTCTCGAATCGAAGGTGACTTCGCCGTGCTCGTCTCTGCGCACCATGTGGCTCCAGCTTAGGACGTAGTTCGCGGCGGGCCAGCAGTGGGTGTGGAGGGCGACCGTTTCGCCGGGTTCGATGCGGGTTTCCAGGACGCGTACTGCCTCGTTTTCCATGGCGAGGCGGTGGTGGGTGGGGGCGGCGACGAGGGCGTCCAATTCTTTAGGCCACGAATCCATGCTCTATGTTGGCCGATTGGGATTTTATGATTGCCTTCATGAAGGCGACGTGAAGACTAGTCGGCTTCATTTCAGCTTCATGCGATCTCCTTAGGGCTTCCCGTCCTATGGGCTACGGCAGCGACGAACGCCGTCGCGTAAGCCTCGGAGGTCTCAATGAAAAGAAACTTTGCACTGGCGGCGGGAGCATTCCTCGCAATCGCCTTCGTGGCGGGTGCGCCGATCAAGGCGCATGCGCAGGACGTGGGGCAACAGATCATTCCGTCCCTGGAGCTTGACCAAGCCGACGTTCGAGAGGCGCTTCGGGCTTTGTTCAAGAACGTTGGCGTGTCCTACTCGATCGCTCCGGAAGTGCAAGGGGCAGTCACCCGCAGTCTGCGCAACGTGACGTTCGAGGCGGCTCTTCAGAACGTTCTGAAGCAGGTCAATGCGACGTATCGCGTCGAGGGCGGCATCTATCAGATCGTACTGAAGGAGGAGCCGACGACTACGGCGACGGGACCGGATATGACCGGCCTGACGCCGAAGAACACGGTTGTGCGACGGCTCAAGATCCGATCGGCAGACCCGCAGTTCATCATCACGATGCTCTCGGGTTCGCAGAACACGGGCGTGGCTCCTGAGTCGAGCTCGATATTCAACACTGGCAACGGTCGTAGCAATAGCAACGGTGGTTTCGGCGGCGGGAGTAACGGTGGCTTTGGCGGAGGCGGTTTTGGTGGCGGAGGTAACGGTGGCTTCGGGGGAAGCAACTTCGGCGGCAATAACGGCAGTCGAAGCTTCTAGGGCAGCCTAGAAGCCTCGCGGCTATCTAGCTCTGTGCTTTGTCACTGTTCCAGATGTCTTTGGCGATGGACCAGCCCGTCGCGGTTCTTTCGTAGACGGTTACGTACTTGCCCAGGTCTTCGATCCGGATCGAGTTGTCGTCGGTAGACAATTTGATCGTGTATGTGCCGTCTTCCACCGCTACGTCGCCAGCGAGGCGGACTTGGGCGGGGAGGATTCGGAACTCTGCCTTGAACATGCCTAGAAACGCTTCGCTCCACGCCTGAATCGCAGCTTTGCCGATGTTGGCGGGGGCGTTGGGGGGCATTTGGACGGCGTCGTCGGAGAAGAGGCCGATCCACGCGGCGGTGTCGCGATTGTTGAGGGCAGCGATATGTGTTGCCCTTATGGCGTCGATAACTGCCATATCGCCGGTGGAGTTGGGTGATACTTCCCCGCTGCGCTCAGGCAACGGGCCGAGGATTTCTACTCCGTACCGCGATGCGGCTTCCATCAGTTTCTCCATATCGGGCGGGGTTGGGGCGCTGGAGGCGGGGGTGCTCAACTCCAGAACGAAGCGATCGAATCCGCCGGGGACGCAGAGTAGAAGCATCTTTGCGGGAGTTTCGCCCTCAACTTTGAAACCGTGGGGGATGTTTCGCGGGCCGAAGACGAAATCGCTGGGACCTGCCTCGGTCCAATTGCCGTCGCACACGAAGGCGACTCTTCCTTCGAGAACGTAGAAGGCCTCATCTTCGCGCCGGTGGACGTGGTAGGGCGAGGCGAATCCGGGGGGCATGGCCAGGTGCTCGATCAGGCCAAAGCCTTCGTCAGTGGCTTCGGCCGTTGCCCTTAGGACGGTGGGCAGGCCCAGAAATTGAAACGGCTTGTCTCTCCTCGTGTTTGCGAAAGGCTGTCGTTCTTGGATGGTCATTAGCTTCTTCTCCGGTTGAGCGCATCACCCTCGGGTTGGCTCTTACGACTGGATGTGTAGCTACCGGACCAGGCGTTACAGAATAATGGTGAAAAAGTGGAAAGAGCCTGCAACGACGCCGAATTGGCCGGTCAAGTCATCTCCGGACAGGATCGGGAGGCCGAGGACGAACTGCTTCGCCGGTTTGCGCCGCGCGTCCGGCTTTATGGCAGGCGTCATCTTAGGGACGAGCATGCTGTCGAGGACCTTGTCCAACAGGTTTTGCTTATTACCTTGGAAGCTCTTCGGGCAGGAAAGCTGCGGGAGCCGGACAGGCTTGCCTCGTTCGTGCTCGGGACTTGCCGGATGACGGTGCTGGACCTGCGCCGAAATGCGCAGAGGAGAGAGCGATTACTGCAGGACTTCGGGAGGGATGCTTTACGAGCCCAGCCTCCGGCCACGCCTGAGTTCGACGCTACGCAACTCGCGCGCTGCGTTCAGAACCTCAGGGAACGGGATCGCACCGTTGTGGTGATGTCGTTTTACGACGAGCAGACTGGTCCAAATATCGCGGCGAGCCTGGGTATATCGGACACGAACGTTCGGATCATCCGGCATCGGGCGATCAAGCAGCTCCTCGTTTGCATGGGAGGGTCCGAATGAACTGCGACTCCCCTATCGACGTCCTCGTTCTCACGGATTACTGGTTTGGGGGCCTTGCCACCGCTGAGGAAGAGGCGGTCGAGGATCATCTGATCGGCTGCGACTCTTGCGCGCAACGGCTTCAGCAGATTATCGAGTTGGCGGAGTCGACGGGCAGCCTCGCGCGCAGCGGGTCCTTGCTGATGATCGTCCCCGATTCATTCCTCAGCCAAATCGCGGGCGAGGGTTATAGGGTCCGGGAATACGCTCCGCCGCGCGGTGGCGCTATCGATTGCACCGTCACGGCGGAAGACGACTTCCTTATTGGACGGTTAACGGCGGACTTGCGCGAGGCAAAGCGCATCGACCTTTGCATCTGCGAGAGCGATGGCTCGGTCAAGATGCGACTGGAAGATATTCCCTTTAACCCGGAGGCCGGGAACGTGGCGTTTCAGCAACCCATCACCTACGCCAAGGCGGCGCCGTCCGAGATCATGGTCGCCCGCCTTGTGGCCGTGCATGAAGCAGGGCGGGAGGAGCTGCTTGGGGAGTACACCTTCAACCACACTCGCACCATGCCAGGGCCAGCGGCCTGGTAGATTTGCTAGCCACCCAAGCGCGATTCCAATGCCATTGCGACTTCCGATCTGCGACAATTCCTGGCTCTGTCCAACGGCGAAAAGCCTTTGGAGTCGCGGGCTTCCATCGAGGCTCCCGCATCTACGAGAGCCATTGCGATTGCCAGACGACCATGGCGGGCGGCGGCGTGGAGGGCGGTTGACTTGGTCACTCCTCCACAGTGATCTACGGAGGCTCCGGCGCGAACCAGTTCGCGGACGATTTGGGGGCCGACTTCCGTTCGGCATTCGTTGGCGGCTCGGTACAGGGGTGTGTGCAGGCCTTGATCCAGGACATTTGGGTCTTCACCATTGGCCAGGAGAGCCAGGAGAACTGGCAAGCAACCGGCCCCGGATGCGAAGTGCATGAGGGCACGGCCGTTGTAGCGGGCTTGAGCAAGGCTCGGGTCGCGTTCAAGAGACTTCAACACGAAGTCAACGAGGGGTTCTCTTTCGGTCTCCATCATACGAGCCAAGATCCCGACAGTGACGGACCGTCGCGAAGCATGGCGTTCGGCAAGGGCAATCGCTTCCGCGTCGCGACCGGCAACGATGCTGTCTATGAGCTGGTCGAGCGACAGTTGATCGTTCCAGCGTCGATTCAGCTCTGGGTTTGAGAGCTCCGTTTCGTTCGAATCGACGATGTACTTCGAGGCGGCATCGAAGAAGGAACGGAGGGCGGCGCGCGACTCTGGGTCGATTATAACGGAGTCGAGGGTCGCGTTCATATGGCCCAACCAGGAGGTTCTTTGGCTTTCGCCGATCTGAAAACGGGCGTGAGATTCGCACAGGCTCAACCACCAACGGTATTGCATGTGCGTCTCTTCGCCGTCAAAGAACTGGACTAGGAATGCGGCAAATTCCTCGGTTGCACACCGAAGGTTCTTTCCTGGAAAAAGGCTTCGCAGGTTGGGGTCTTTGGCAACTCGCGCGTAGAAGTCGCGCGCCAAGCGCAGGCATCCCGATTCTCCTCCCACATCCTGAAACAAGGTGTGCTTCGCCATCGAGATTTACATTATTAGATCGAAACGCGTCTTGGACAACGAGCGACCGGAAACCGATTCGTTTTCGGCGGTGTTAAGATGGAGTAGTAAGTGTTAGCGCGCATCCTTGTCTTGGTTACCCTGCTTGGAGTGCTCTTCGGACAAGTTCCGAGGAGCGTGACCATTTGCCTGTGTACCGGGCAAGTCGGCGTGATCGGCGTTTCCGACAGCGACATTTGCGCGAAGCATGCTTCTCCGATGTGCAGCCATTGCCAGGCGCAAAAGGGCAAGAAGGGGTGCTTCCTCACTAAGAATCAGGGTTCGCAGACCGTAAGCGAAACAGCAACTTGGCTGCCCGAGATTCCCGGCATCCTTCAAATTCCGCTGCAGATGCCTGTGCGCTTTTGGCAACTGGTTATTCAGTTGCGCCCGCACCTAGTTCTTCCGCGCATCCGGGAGCCGGACCAGAGCGGCCACTATCTTCGCGCACCCCCAACCCTCGCGTAATTCGGCATTTGTCCGGCTGACCGTTCATTGTGCGGCCAGCGGACTAAGACGAACCCGCGAGGTTTTCCTTTGTCGCAAACCGTTACATTTTTCAAGAAGCATTGGCTAACCCTGTTCCTCCTTATCGGGAGCCTGGTCGCCGTCAACTGGATCGTCAAAACGAAACGAGCCCCGGGCTCGATGACCGTCATCGAGGCTCAGGGCATGGACATGACGGACATGAAGGCGCCGGTCGGCACTCAGCCGGTCTCGGTGGAGTCGGTCAAGTCTCTGTCCCTCGGAGGCAGCAAGTCCTTCCCCGCCACCATTGCAGCTTTCTCCGACGAGGACGTCGTCGCGCGCATCCCTGGCCGGGTCAGCCGGATTCTCGCCTACCCTGGCGACCGAGTTTCGGCGGGGCAACTCCTAGCCACCATCGACGCGCCGGAATACGACGCGGAGCAGCGTAAGGCCGTCGCGATGTCTGGGGCAAAGTCGGCGGAGGTCATCTCGGCAGAGCGCGAGATCGAGCATCACCGCAACATCCTGGCCCAGGCCCAAGCGACGGTCAAGGCGGCTGAGATCGCCCGAAGCCGCGCTCAAACGGACGCGGAAGCCGCCGAGTTGGAGTTGCAGAAGGCGCACGACGAACTGGCGGCGAAGCAATCCGAGGTCGAAGAACGCCAGGCCGATCTCACGTACGCGGACAAGGACCTCGCCCGTCGTAAGAATCTCTACGATCGCGGGGCGGTTTCCCTCAACGAAGTCCAAGCCCGCCAAAGGGACCGCGACGCAGCCAAGGCCCGGCTCGATTTCGCCCAGGCAGCTCTGCAGAGCGCCTCTCAGTCGGTAGGCATCGCCGGGAAGAGGGTCACGGCGGCAGGTCAGATGGTCGCGGAGGCGGATACCGCGATTACGGCAGCCAAAGCGGAAGCAGGACAGGCTCAAGAAGGGATCGCCCAAGCCCACGCCGACGCAAGCGCGCGGCGGTTCGAATCGAGCGCGGCGGGCGCCGAGGTTGCCGGGGCGGCCACACTGGCCGACTACCGGCAACTTCGCGCCCTAGGTAGCGGCGTCGTTGCAGAGCGGGTCGTCAGCCCAGGTACGCCAATCATGGCTGGGCAGGTCGTCTTGAGGCTCAAATCGGTGGGCAAGGTGCGCGTCCAGGCCGATCTTCCCCAATCCCTTTCAAGTTCGATCCGGACCGGAATGCCGGTTCGAATCCTTGGCGACTCGTTGGACAAGACTGCCCGGCTGACGAGCGTGTTTCCGAGTGTCGAGGCGGAAAGCCGGACCTTCCGCGTGGAAGCTGTCGTCGATAACACCGATGGCTCGCTCAAGCCGGGGATGTTCGTCCATCTCGAAATCGGCGGGTCGGGCGAGAAGCGCCTCGCCGTCCGCTCGGTAGCCATTCAGTCGGACGATACGAGCAAATACGTCTGGATCGTCAAGCAGAAGGCTGGGACGGGCAAGACGGATTGGACCTGCACGATGCACCCTGAGGTGAGCATGCCGGGGCCGGGCAAGTGCCCCAAATGCGGCATGGACCTCACTCAGCGCGAAAAGGGTGGAAGCCTGGCCGCACATCGTCAGCCGGTGACGGCCGGCCCAATAAGTGGCGACTACACGTCGGTCGTCAGCGGGCTTCACCAAGGCGACCGAGTGATCTGGCAGGGATTCGAGAACCTGATCGAAGGGAGCCCCGTACAGCCAGACGGAGCGGATGCAAAGCAACCTCCGCCTGAGCCGTCCGGGGCGATGCCTGGGATGGACATGCAGGAATCGAAGCCAAAGGCTCCGGTTGCTTCTGCCAAGGAAGTCAAAGCGGACTACACCTGCCCGATGCACCCCGAAGTGCATTCCGACAAGCCGGGCAAGTGCCCCAAATGCGGCATGGACCTCGTGAAGCGGACGGCGGCTAAATGAGCGACCGTCAACTGGATTCTAGGGAAGGTTTCAACATCGTTCGGTGGTCGGTCGATCATCCGTACGTCGTCGTCTCCTTCTTCCTTGCGATGCTCGTGCTCGGATATCTGGCGATCGGCTCGTACATGCCGCGCAGGTTCATGCCTTACGTCGAGAGCCCGATGCTCGGGATTGTCACCGAGTCACCAGGGCTGAGCGCCGAGGAGATGGAAACGTACTTCTCTTCGCCTATCGAGCAGCGGATGGTGAACGTGCCCCGCGTGCGCTATATCCGATCGATCAGCCAGGACGGATTCAGCATGGTGGTGCTCGAATACCCGTTCGGCACGGACATGCAAAAGGCGCAAGTGGAGGTGCAGAGCCTTTTGAACGTGGTTCAGGCTGACCTTCCCGCCACCGGCAGCAACCTCAAGCCCTCCTGGATATTGCGCGTGGATTCTCTAAATCTGCCGGTCCTTTCGCTCAGCCTGACCGGCGATAAGGACAAGGGCTGGACGATGCCCCGGCTTCGCGAACTGGCGGACAACGAGCTTATCAACCGCTTCAAGACCTCGCACCGCAACATCTACACCGTCTCTTCGTTCGGCGGCTACCGGAGACAGATGCAGGTGCGGGTCGACAGAGACAAGCTCAAGTCATACGGGCTGTCGATTCTGGACGTGCGCGACACACTCGACAAGTACAACGTCGCCAAATCGGCGGGCTTGTTGACAAGCGACGCCGAGGAGCCAATCCTCCGGGTCGATACGCTCGCCTCCAACGCCGAACTGGTCGGCAACTATCCGGTGAAGGCCATTGGCGGGCGGATCGTTCGGATCAAGGACGTGGCGGACGTCAAGGACACGGTGATCGAGCCGCGCTCGGCGTACCACCACCTGCACGGCGACAAGGTCGACGAGGCCATCGTCGTGAACGTCCTTCAGAACCCGGATGCGAGTTCGCCGGTCACCATCGCTGCCGTCCTCAAGACGGCGAAGCAGCTTGAGAAAGAATTTCCCGGCATTCACCTGAACGTTGCTTACAACAACGCCGGGTTCGTCGACGTGCTCTTCGAGAACATGCAGCACGAGCTGCTGGCGGCGGTTATCCTCACCGGGCTATGCGTTCTCTTCTTCCTTGGCGAGTGGCGGGGAACGCTTATCGCCCTTACCGCGATCCCAGTGTCTCTCGCTATGTCGTTGCTAGCGATGGCTCCGCTGGGGATGAGCCTCAATTCGAGCACCCTGGTTGGCCTTCTCATTGCCATCGGACGGCTCGTCGACGATGCCATCATCGACATTCACGCCGTCGAGCGCCATCTGAGAATGGGCAAGGACCGGAGGCAAGCCACCATCGACGGCATCACCGAGGTTCGGCGGTCGGTCTTGGCGGCGACTATCGTTCTCATCGTCGCCCTGATACCTCTCATGCTGAGCGGGGGCCTGACCCAACTTATGTTCCTGGGTCTCGGCTGGCCGATCATCTTCGGCCTGATCTTCAGCTTTATCGTCTCGATGACGCTTACAGCCGTCCTTTGTTCTCGGTTCATGACGCTGCCCGAAACGCGGCCCAAGACCTGGTTCAGCCGCATCTTTTTGGCTCCGTTCGAGCGCAAGCTGGAAGCTTTGGAGCATGGCTATGAGCGGCTCATCCGGTGGCTGCTGCACCACCGCTTCGCGAACTTCGTGCGGATCGGCATAACGGTCATCGTCGGCTTTTCGCTGTACTACTTCATCGGCTCGGAGATGATGCCGCTTGGCGACGTGGGGCAGGCCAGCCTTCAGATGGAGATGCAGCCAGGGACACCCTTTGCGAAGACGGAGAAGGCGACCAGACAGTTAGAGCAAATTCTGATCGAGGAAGGGGGACGCCAGGGATGGATTCAGCATGCCAGCATCGAACTCGGGGTCGAAGGCGGCCCTGGGATGACGACGGGCGGCGCGTACTTCACCGGCTACCAGATGAGCCAAGTCAACGGCGTCTCCGCGATGCTGTCTCTTACGGACAAAGATTCCGGGCGACCCGACGTCTGGCGAATCGCGGACCGCATTTACGCGCGGGCGATGAAGGAGATCCCCGGCATACGACGCATTCAGATCAAGGAGATGGGGGCGGACGTCATGGCGACCTCGCTGGCACCGGTCGCGCTGATCGTCTACGGCAAAGACCTTGCCTTGATCGACAAGATCGGCCATCAGGTGCTGGACATCGCCCGCCAGAAGGCTCTCAATCCGGCCACGGGCAAGCCCGACATCGCCCAACCGTTCCTCAGCTGGGAAATGACGAAGCCGACCTACACGGTGGTGGTCGATCAAGACAAGGCCGCGGCCCATGGGCTATCGCCCGCCGCCATCTCGGAGCAGGCTTACTACGCTTTGCGCGGCGGATTTCCGATGGAGTTCTACCGACTTCCCAACAAGCGGCCCACGACGGTTCTGGTCCGCTATCGGGAGGACCAAAGACGCGACCTTTCGAGTCTCGATGGCATGTTCGTTACTGGGAAGGATGGGGAGCAAGTTCCGCTCTTGGAACTGGTGAAGCTTGAGAAGCGAATGGCTCCTAGCGCAATCGAACACGACCAGCTGCGGCGAATCGTCAGCTTCAACGGCTATTACCGGAAGGATGGCCGACCCAGCATGGACGTGATGATGGATGTGCAGATGCGAGCCTTGGCCACTTTGAATTGGCCCCCTGGTTACGGGCTCGAAGCGCGCGGCGACATGACGCAAATGCTCGACAGCTTCCGGGTGATGATTTCCGGTCTCGTCGTCGCGCTCGTGCTGATGTACTTGATCCTGGTGGCCCAGTTCGGCGGGTTCTTGCAGCCCCTGCAGATGATGTTCAGCCTGCCGCTCGAACTGAGCGGCGTATTCTTCATGCTCTGGGTGATGCACCAGGCGTTCTCCACGGTCTCGCTGCTGGGCGTCATCGTTTTGAGCGGCATGGACATCGTGACGGCGATCCTGATGATCGACCTTATCTTGCAGTACAGGAAGTCAGGCATGCCCCGCAACGAAGCCGTTGCGAAGGCGAGCCCCCAACGTCTCCGCCCGATCTTGATGACGGCTCTCATCACCATCTTCGTGATGGCGCAGGTGGCGTTCATTCCCAAATCGGGCCTGGACGCCTACCAGCCGCTGGGGACGGTCATCATCGGCGGGCTTGTCGTCGGTACGGTGCTTTCCCTGCTCGACATCCCCATCATGCATACCGTCGTGGACGACATCGTGCGGTGGGTACAGGTCCATGTTTTCAAAGTCGATCCGGCTACGCTGCCGCCGGTCGATGCTCCCGATACAGGAGGTAACTAGCTCGGCCTCAGCCTTTTCGGCTGACCATCTCCGCGATCCAGATTGGGGCGTAGGGTGAGGTGCAGCCTTTCGATACGGGATAGTCGCGGAAAGCTCCGAGCTTTTCGCCGATGGCGATGGCGCGGGATCGGTGTTCGGGGAAGTTGATACCGGTCTCGGCGAGGCAGTAGTTCATCGTCCACTGGACTACTGCCGGCGCGCTGCCCATTTCCTTTTCGATCCGGTCGAGCAGTTTGGGCAAATCCAGCCCTTCGGGGTCCTTGACGATTCTTTCGGCGGTCAGGCTCCAGCCCATGCGGGCGGTCATCTGGTGGTTGGAGTCCATCCACTTCTCGCGAACGGACTCTTTCTCGGGGTGGAGCTTGATGACATTTGTGCCCAACCAGTCGACCAGTTGGGAGTAAGTGACGGCCCCCAGCATACGGGCGAGGTCGTCGACGGAGAGGAGTTTTGGCTTGAAGAGGAGGGTTGCGAGGAGCATGGCGTCTACGTTGCCGCTCGCCCACAACTCGGCGGCCAACTCGGGATTTAGCTTGATCTCCTTCGCCAGGGCGCGAATGTCGCCCATCTTGACCCCGAACTGGTTATCGCCGGAGCCGTTCTTCGCGTTCATTTCCCGCACCTTCTCGCTGCCGAGGGCGCTCAGTTTGGCCATCACTTCGTCGTAGGTCACGACAGGATTTTATCCTTCCCTGCCCTTGCTCGACTTGTGGGCCAGTAGGAACTGCACGATCGTGGCTGCGAACTCGGGCCTTGTAAGGGTGGTGACGTGGTTAGAATCCTTGATCACCTTGACCTCGGCGTTGCCGATCACCTTTCGGGCGGCTTCGACACTGTCCTTTACGTAGTTGGATTCGTTGCCACCGTAGATGAAGAGGGCGGGAGCATGGCACTTGCTCAGGCTCTTGGGGGCGACGCGGAGGTCTCCGAGGCTGAGCCCGGCGAGGGCGAACGCTTTGACATCTTTATCGCCGTAGAGGGCCTTGGCAATCGCATTCGCTTGTTCGAGGGTCGGCTTCCTGTCGGGGGGTGACACGTAGACGAGGTAGGGGCCGAGGCCTTTGCCCTCGTCCACAGCTTTGGCAAAGACTTCCACTTCGTTGGAGCCGGACGATTTTGCGCCGACGATGATGGGGGCTTGGCCGCCGTAGATGACGCTGAGCACGCGGTCCGGGTGGTTCGCGGCGATGTTACCGACGATGAACGCCCCCATGGAGTAGCCGATCAGGTGGGCTTTTTTGATCTTGAGGTGGTCAAGGAGGCGGATCACGTCTTCGGCCATTTCGATGCCGTACTTGTTGGGATCGTGCGGCTTATCGCTTTTGCCGTGGCCCCGGCAGTCGAGGGCGATGAACTCGAATCCGGTCATGCCCGTGGTGTCGAGCTTGACGTTGCCGAACAAGTCCTTCTTGCCCCACATGGTGGAATCGCCCATCCAGCCGTGGACGAGGACGACGGCTTCACCCTGTCCGGCGGTGACGTAGTGGATCAGCGTGCCGTTCGAGTCGAAATAGCCGTCGGTGGCATGGGCGAACCCGGTCATGGCAACGCTGGCGACGACCGTCGTCAACAAAGACTTGTAATTCATCAACAGGGTTTTACTGGGGGCTTTGCGATCACGTTGCAAACGCATCTGGTCGCTAGGGCGTTTGACGGAACCCTTTTTGGGTTCTTTTCCGGACGTTTTGTTAGCCTCCAGACGGCGCGTCTGGAGGCAGCGCGTGTTGGAAGCGGTGGGTTCTTAATGCGGTGGGATGATCTCTGGGCCCCTAAGTCCTTCGGACGCGGACGAAACCGCGGCTACACGCTCCGCGTTGGCTTGGAGGAATGGCTCTGATTTCGGCTTTGTTTCTCTATACAGAGATGCGGTGGCCGGCTTGTTCTAGGGACCTTACGGCTTTGGTCAGGTCTGCTTGTTTTACGAAAAGGTAGTCCGTTTCGTAGGTGGAGGTAGCGAAGACGGCTATGTTGGCCTCCGACAGCGGGAGTAGGAGGCTTAGGAGGACTCCTTTCAGGGAGAACTCCAGGGGGCCTTTTACTTTGATGCAGCGCCAGCTTCTTTCGATGGCGGCGCCCTCGGGGGCTTCGGTCTCGAGGCAGACGACCGACAGCTCGTCGGCAGTGCGGGTTACGGAAAAGAACGGCTTACCTTGGCCGTCGGGTGGGAAGGGCGCGTTTGCCGGAAGTTTGGCGATGCAGTATTTCTCGTCCAGAACTCTGAAAACGACGTTGTGCTCAGGTCCAGTCATCTCAATTCCTTCACGATAGAAACGTTCGAACGGCTCCCCCTTGAATCTCTCCGTCTAGCAGGAATCCATCATGTCCGTAAGGCAAATCAATTACATAATGTTCCGCATTCAGGCTTTTGGCATCAGCCATTTTTTTAAGGTCTTCGCTTTGGTGGCTTGGATAGAGCCAATCGCTCGTGAAGCTTACGAAGAGATATTCCGATTGAGAGCCCGTAAATTCCCGCAGATCGTAATAGTCGATGGCCTTTGTTAGGTAGAGGAGCGAGTTGGCGTCGAAGCGCTTGGTGAACTTGTCGCCTTGGTAGCTGAGGTAGCTCTCGATCTGGAAATCGATGCCGAGGTGGTAGTCGGGGCGGTCCTTGTCTTGGAGCCTCCTCGCGAATTTGGCCTCGAAGGCGGCTTCGCTGAGGAAGGAGAGGTGGCCGATCATTCTGGCGACGGCGAGGCCGCCTTCGGGGCCTTGGCCCTCCTCGTATTCCCCACCCTTCCAGCGGTCGTCGCGCATGACGGCCTGGCGGGCGGCTTCGTTGAAGCCGATCTGCATGGCGTTGTGAGCGGCGCAGCTTGCGGTGGCGAAGCACTTCTTGACTCTGCCGGGCTTGCGGACGGTCCACTCGAGGGCTTGCATACCGCCCATGCTGCCTCCGGCGACGGCATGAAGCTGGTCGATGCCGAGCCGTTCGATGAGGCGGGACTGGACTTCGACCATATCGCCGACTGTGACCATCGGGAAGCGGGTGCGGTAGATCTTCCCTGCCTCGTCTTTGGAGGCGGGACCGGTGGTGCCTTGGCAGCCACCCAGGGAGTTTGTGCCGATGACGAAGAACTGGTCGGTGTTGATCGCCTTGCCGGGCCCGATGAGGCGTTCCCACCAGCCGATGGCGTGGGAGTCGCCGCTGAGGGCATGGCAGACGAGGACGGCGTTGTCTTTGGCGGCATTAAGGGTGCCCCAGGTCTCGTAGGCGACCTGGACCGATGGCAGGAAGCCGCCGGTCTCGCACGTTAAAGCGCCGACCTCGGCGAACTGGCGTTCGTCGGCGGTCGGCGCCGTCCGCTCGTTTTCCTGAAACAGGGCAGGATCGATACCCACCCCTTCAGGTTACCGCGCGGGCCTATTCCTTACGATAACCGGGCCTATTCGGCTGGCCTCGTATGCCACCGAGGGACGGAGCGGTCGGTTGGACCGTCGTTTCCTCGTTTGCGGTGCGGTAGGCGTCCGTACCGGCCTCCTGGCTCTGGCCTAGCTCGACCAAGCGGTCGAATTCACCGGCGTCTTTGGCGCGCGAGCGAGCGTCTTCCAGGGTGACGACGGCCTTTTCGACGAGGGTCGCCAGGGATTGGTCGAGGCTCTGCATCTTCTGCCTGCCGCCAGTTTGGATCAGGGAGGCGATCTGATAGGTCTTGTTTTCCCGGATGAGGTTTCGTACGGCTGGGCTGGCTACGAGGACCTCGAAGGCGGCGGCGCGGCCCCGTCCATCCTTTCGCTTGACGAGCGTCTGGGAGACGACTCCGACGAGGTTTACGGAGAGCTGCATACGTACCTGCTGCTGCTGGTACATCGGGAAGACGTCGACGATACGGTCCACGGTCTGCACGGAGTCCACGGTGTGGAGGGTGGCGAAGACGAGATGGCCCGTTTCGGCGGCGGTGATGGCGAGGTGGATCGTCTCCAGGTCGCGCATTTCACCGACGAGGATTACGTCGGGGTCTTGGCGGAGGACGTACTTGAGGGCGTTGGCGAAGGACATGGTGTCCACCTCAAGTTCGCGCTGGTTGATGAGGGCGGTGTGGTTGTCGTGGACGAATTCCACCGGGTCCTCAACGGTCATGATGTGGACCGGCTGTGACTTGTTGATCCGGTCGACCATCGCGGCCAGCGAGGTCGATTTGCCGGAACCTGCGGGGCCGGTGACCAGCACAAGGCCACGGGGCTTGCCGATGAAGTCGTAGCACGCGGCGGGCAGTTGGAGATCCTCCATCGACTGGATCTCGTAGGGGATGACGCGGAAGGCGGCCTGCACGTTTCCGCGCTGCTGGTAGGCGTTGCCACGGAAGCGGGAGATTCCCTTGATCTCCAAGGCGAAGTCGAGCTCCAGGTCCTTCTCGAACCGCGCGACTTGGGCGGGTCGCAGCAATTTGAAGAGGGCTTCTTTGAACTCGTCGTTCGTGAAGTGAGGCAGGTCCTCCAACTGGACGAGGTCGCCATGAACGCGCACGTAGGCTCGGCCGGTGTCGCTCTTGAAGTGGAGGTCCGAGCCGTCCATGTCGACACAGCGCTTCAGATAGGTTTCAAGCTCCTGCATTCGCTACCTCCACGACGCCAAGATTCGTAGCCCGCCGCAGGAAGTCCTGCGGGTTGGAGCACTTGGCGTATGCGTGCTCCCAGTCGATTTTGCCTTGCTTGAGAAGCTCCAGCAGGTTGCCGTCCAGCGTCTGCATGCCGAGCGAGGCTCCGGTTTGGATGTCCATGTAGAGCTGGTGGGTTTTGCCATCTCGAACGAGGGTGCGGATGGCGGGGGTGCAGGTCATGACCTCGAAGGCGGCGATTCGGGACTGGTTGTCCTTGGTGGGCAAGAGGGTCTGTGAGATGACGGCTTGGAGGGTGACGCTGAGCTGGGTTCGGATCTGCGCTTGCTGTTCGGGGGAGAAGACGTCGACGATACGGTCGATGGTCTGGGCGGCGTCCACGGTGTGGAGGGTCGAGAAGACCAAGTGGCCGGTTTCGGCGGCGGTGATGGCGAGCTGGATCGTTTCCAGGTCGCGCATTTCGCCGACGAGGATGACGTCGGGGTTTTGCCGCATGACGTGTTTGAGCGCGTCGGCGAAGGTGTGGGTGTCGGTGGCCAGCTCGCGCTGATTGATGATCGAGGTCTTATCGGCGTGGACGTACTCGATGGGGTCTTCCACCGTCATGATGTGCGACCGCTTGTTGATGTTGATGTGGTCGATCATCGCGGCGAGCGACGTGGACTTGCCGGAGCCGGTCGGTCCAGTGACGAGGACGAGACCGCGGGGGAGCATGGCGATCTTTTTACAGACCTGGGGGAGGAAGAGCTCGTCGATCGTGCGGATTTTGAACGGGATGACGCGGAAAACCGCCCCGATATTGCCCCTTTGCCAGAACATGTTCACGCGGAACCTGGAGAGCCCGGGTACGTGGTAGGACAGGTCCACCTCTTTGAAGGTGTTGAGCCGTTCGCGACGTTCTTCGTTAAGGATTCCCAGGAGCATTTCCTGGTGTTCCTCGGGCGACAGCGCCGGATGATCCGCGCGTTTCAGGTCTCCCCGAATGCGCATGATCGGCGGTTCTCCGGCCTTCAGGTGCAAGTCGCTTGCGTCGACTTGCACCAATTCGTGCAGCAATGCGTCGATGCTGACGCCCATGTGTCTCCTCCTAGCGGCGGAGCATCTGTTTTAGTTCTGAAGCGATTCCGGCGTAGTTCAGCGCGGTTTCCTCTGTGATGATGCCCGCCTTCACGTATCGAACGAGACTCTGGTTCATGGTTTGCATTCCCCAGAAAGCGCCCTCGTTCATAGCGTGGTACAGGTCGCTAAAGTGACCGTCCTCGATCAGTTTAGTGACAGTTGGCGTACAAATCAAGATTTCATTTGCAACGACACGTCCGTTTCCGTCCGCGCGGGGGACGAGCTTCTGGGCGATGATGGCCCGGAGGGCGCCACCGAGACGTTGGCAAAGGAACGCTTTCTCGTGCGGCGGGAACATGTTGATGATACGGTCCATCGTCTCGTAGGCGGAGGACGTGTGAACCGTGGAGAAGACCAAGTGGCCCGTTTCACCGGCCTGCATGGCGGTGTTCATCGTCTCCTGGTCGCGCATTTCACCGATGAGGATGACGTCGGGCGCTTCGCGGACGACGGCGCGTAGGGCGGGCTGGAATTCCATCGTGTCAATGTGGACTTCGCGTTGGCTGATGTAGGCCATCTTGTCCTGGTGGACAAATTCGAGCGGGTCCTCGATCGTGACGATGTGGCAGGGGCGCGCCTCGTTGATGACGTCGATCATCGCGGCCAGCGACGTGGACTTACCTGAGCCGGTCGGTCCGGTGACCAGGATAAGGCCGAGGCGGTGCTTGCAGAGCTCGCGGAGGACGGGCGGGAGGCCCAGCTCTTCGATCGTGAGAATGCGCAGCGGAATGATACGCATGACGATCGCGTAGGTCGTGCGCTGCATATAGATGTTCGCACGGATACGGCACTTGCCCTCGACTTCGAAGGCGAGGTCCATTTCCATCGTCTCTTCGAACTTCTTAATCTGCTTCTCGGACATGACCTCTTGGATCATGCGCTTGGCGTTTTCGGGGTCGACGACGGGGTAGTCCCCGGTGATGGGTTTGAAAACGCTGTGCTGGCGCATCGTGGGCTTGGTCCAAGCCTTGACGCACACGTCGGAAGCACGCTCCTCATATCCGATTTCGACAAGCTGTTTGAGCGTTACCGTATTGATATCGATCATTCTATGGTGTCCTACCTACCCTTGGTTCAAGAACGCTTCGAGGCGGTCGTCCTAATGAGAAGCGAGTATACCAATGCACCTACGGCAATCGCGGCAACGGCAATCAATCCCCACAAAGACCAATCTACGATGTTTCTCCCGTCCGAGGACGGTCTCTTCGCGACGTTTTGTTCGCGGTTTTCCGGAATCGTGATTTCATCCGGATTTTGCTTGTTCAGTTTAATGCGGTATTCGATGCTGCGGAAGTCCTTGTTGTAGTCTCCCTGCACTTGCACGGCGTCTTGTTCCGTTCCGAAGGTGAGGAGCGTGTTCTTTGTCGGAACTTCGTTTTGGAACATGACGGAGAGGCCGGTGACGCGGTGGGGATCGGGGGCTCCGGCGAAGGCGCGGGCGATCTCGGTGAGGTGGAACTTGCCGGTTTGACGGTCGATGACGTTATCGATTGCGCAGGTGACCTCGATGGAGGTCATGCTGCCATCCTCGGTGAGGGCGTGGCGGGTGATACTGACGCCCCGGGGAGGGCTGCCGAGCAATTTGCCCAACGCGTGGATTTGGTCGGAGAGCTGTTGGGGGGGATAGTTGGCGTCGATGGACTTTATATCGATCAGATCGGCGTTGGACCCATTCTGGTCCCGGTGGATCGTTACTACCAATTGGGGGCGAACGGAGGTGAACAAATTGACGCCACTTCCCTGTCCAAAGACAGAAGAAATTGCGACGGTCAGCAAACCCACAATCGGGAGAAGCCTCATTGCCGGAAAATCTACCTTGCGGATCGACCTCAAGTTTCCGGCAAAACGACTCATAAACATAGAAGCCAGCTTTTTTATAGAACTTACACAACAAACGGAACGTTCTAAACCAGAGATACCTAGTGTAACTAAAGAGTGACCGGCTATACTGCCTGACCGACACTTTGCTAAACGCGGATAAAAGAAATATGAACGACGCACAAATGATCCAGGATCAGCAGGGTGGATACCTCCTCACCCCGGGCGGCTACAAGTCCCTTCAAGTGGAGCTTGAGCACCTTACCGTCGTCAAACGCCCGGAGATCGCCGACCGTATCCGCGAGAGCCAGCAGCATGGCGAATTCAGCGAGGATAACAGCGAGCTGGACGAGGTCAAGTTCGAGCAGGCGATGGTTGAAAACCGGATCGCGGAGCTCAAGACGATTTTCGGCAATGCGACGATCCTCGACGATTCGATGATTCCGACGGACCACATCGGCATCGGCTCACTCGTGACGGTGAACGACACGGAGTATGGCGACGAGTTCGACGTGCGGATCGTGACGAGCATCGAATCCGATCCCAGCCGCGACCTCATCAGCAACGAGTCTCCGATGGGAACGGCGCTTTTCGGCCATGCGGCGGGCGACAGGGTCATCTTCGAGGCTCCCGAGGGCAAGAAGCACTACACGATCGTCAAGATCGCCAAGTAAGCCTTATTCGCTAAGGCTTACTTTCTAGCGCTTAGCTTTCCTGGGTCGCCTTTACAACCTTGGGGTTGGAAAGGTTCTTCACGTTCGCAAGCAACTTACGCAGCCATTCGTGTCTCGCCTGGGCGAGGAACAGCATGTTGTGCTGAGCGAGGTGGCGCACAGGGTCTTCGACGGATTGGACGGCGTTGAGATCGCGCTCGAGGTCTTGCACGAACTGTTTGCTTTCCATGAGCCAACCCTTGACCACGCGTGCCTGCTCGACCGGCTTGAGCCGACCGAGGAAGTAAGCGCGGGTTCGGATCGGATCGACCAGGAACGCCATTTCGCCACGATCCGGTGGGAATGTGAGCCAGCTTTGGAGCAGGGCTTCGCCCTGGGCTGATAATTCGTACTCCGTACGCTCGCGGTTGGGTACACCAACTTTCCTCGCTTCGCGTACGAGGCCATCCTGCTCAAGACGTCTTAGTACACGGTACACAGAGCCACTTTCAGCGCTCCAACGCCCGCCACGCATGCGGTTCATTTCCTTCCGCATCGCGTAGCCCGAGTTGATCTCTTCCCCAACCATCGCCAGGATCAAATATTCTAATTCGCTATAGGGTCCCGAACTTCCCATAATTGATTGTGCGGCTGCTCCTCCATGGTATCTCCCCCAGCCCACAGGTCCGCTATCTCAGTAATGTAGCTCGAAACAATACGACGCGCAACACAATTGGCCAAATTGCTGCAAAAATGACCACTTTAGGGAACCTGCCTACCTAGGGGGCCTTGGCCTTCTGTTAAATCCGAGGTAATATCACTCAATCCCCCGGTCAAACAAGGGCGGACGAGTACGTCAATGTCTACCACAACATCAGGTTCAACGCCCGAAGGAGGCAGCCTTCCGCTGCCGAAATCGCGGCGAGGTTTAAAGGGTTTTTACAACGAAGTCGTTCGCGAAATGAAGAAGGTCAGCTGGCCTACGCGAACCGAAACGAACCGTCTTACGGGCGTTGTTTTGGCCGTGACCATTCTTAGCGTTCTTATCCTGACGGGTCTTGGCGTCGTATTCGGGACGCTCGTCGACCTGATCACCAAGGGGTCCGTCTAATTTATGCCTAGATCTTGGTACGCCGTGCACACGATTGCCGGGCACGAAAACAAGGTGAAGGACGTCTTGACTCGCCGCGCCCAGGTGGAAGGGCTGTGGAATCTGGACATCTTCGAAATTTTGATTCCGACGGAGCGGGAGATGACCACCCGCAACGGCAAGCGCTACGAGATGGACCGCAAGGTCTTCCCTGGGTACATCCTCGTCCAGATGGCGCTTACCGACGAAAGCTTCAAGCTCGTGAAGTCCACGAGCGGAGTCACCGGCTTCGTCCAGAGCGGCAATAAGCCCGTCCCGCTGGAAGAGTACGAGGTCAAGCGAATTCTTTCCAACCTGGAGACGAGCAAGGAAACGCCCAAGGTGTCTTGGAGCAAGGGCGATGCGATCCGGGTTATCGAAGGACCATTCAGCGACTTTTCCGGAAAGATCGAAGAGGTCAACTCGGAGAAGGAGAAGCTCAAGGTTCTTATCAACATCTTCGGCCGCGACACGCCGGTCGAGCTCGACTTCAGCCAAGTCGAAAAGCTTTAAGGGCCGGTCGCTTTCTAAAGCGACTGGCATCTCTCGTTCGTCCTATCGTTGATGCCACCCACCCTTCAGTCCGCGAAATGGATCGTTCCCGAACGAAATCTCGATTCGGAAGCTGTCCTAGAGCGTGAGCTTGGGATTCCTTTAGTGGTGGCGGCGCTGCTCGTCCAGCGCGGAATCTCCGATCCGGCGGCAGCTTTCAAGTTCCTGAATCCTCGGCTTGAGGATTTGCACGACCCTCGCCTCTTGCCCGACTACGCGGAGGCCTGCGCGGAGATATTGGGGGCGAAGGAGCGGGGGGACCTAATCTATGTCCACGGCGACTACGACGTGGACGGCGTGACGAGCGCGGCGATCCTGCATCGGTTCCTGAACACTATCGGCGCGAAGGTCGAGACACACGTTCCCCACCGGACGAAGGAAGGCTACGGCATTCACGACAGCGCGGTGGAGGAAGCGAAGCGGCTAGGGGCGAAGCTGTTTCTGACTTGCGACTGCGGCATCAGCGCGCACACGCGGGTGGAGGCGGCCAAGGAGGCAGGGATGCGGGTCGTGGTCACCGACCATCACAGCATCGGCTCTTCCCTTCCTGAGGCGCATGCCATCGTCAATCCGCACCGGGCGGACTCTTCCTATCCGTTCCAGGAGCTGAGCGGGGCGGGGGTCGTCTTCAAGCTTTGCGATGGGCTGACGCAGGAGCTGGGTTTTCCGCGCGACCGGTTTCATCGAGCGTTCGTCGATTTGGCGGCGCTTGGCACTATCGCGGACGTGATGCCGCTTATCGACGAGAACCGAATCATCGCGAAGCATGGGCTGGAGCAGCTTGGGATCACCAAGAAGGTCGGCATCCAGGCGCTGAAGGCGAATGCGGGGATTACCGGGCCCTTGCGGTCTTACGACGTGGGCTACAAGCTGGGGCCGCGGATCAACGCGGTCGGGCGAATCGACGACTCCGATTTGGCGTTGCGGCTACTGCTCTCCTCTGACATGGAGGAGGCGAAGAAGCTGGCGGACGAGATCGAGGTCAAGAACACGGACCGGCGCGACGTCCAGCAGCGGATGATCGAGGAAGCGATCGCGATCGTCGAGGAGCGGCGGCTGTACGAACGCAACGTGATCGTCGTGGCAAATGCGGAATGGCACGCGGGGATCGTGGGGCTGGTCGCGGGACGGCTGGTCGAGCGGTATCACCGGCCGACGTTCTGCTGCATCATCGACGAGGAGCGGGGGCTCTGCAAGGGCTCGGCGCGGTCGATTCCAGCGTTCAGCGTCGTGGACGCGATTCGGGCCTATCCCGAGCTCATGGAGGGCGGTGGGCACACGATGGCGGCAGGTTGCGCCTTCGGGGCTTCGCGGCTGGGGGAGGTTGAAGAGGCTTTGAACGCCTATGCGGCTTCCGTGCTGACTCCGGAGGACTTCATCGTCGCCTATATGGCGGACTTGGAGGTCGATCCGACTTCCCTAACCCTTTCCGTGATGGAGTCGCTGGCTTTGCTCGAGCCGTTTGGGGAATGCAACCCCGAGCCTTTATTCGTGGCCCGGAGTTTGGACCTGGCGCAGGTAACGCCGACCCGGAATCCTGCGCACGTGCAGCTTTCCTTCCGAGCGGGGACTTCGGCGGCGATTTCGGGCGTCGGCTTTTCGATGGGCGAACGGTTTGCGGATACGCGGGTCGGGAGTCGTTTGGACGTGCTCTTTCAGCCGAAGATCGACGACTTCAACGGTCGCCGCGTGAAGTGGCACTTGAAGGACTTTACGGAGCTTTAAGCTACTTGCCGACGGGAACGTCGATCATTTGGATGAGCCCATTCTCGTGCTGAACCCACATGCGTAGGTTCGTTCCGACTTCCTGGTCCAGCATGATGCGGGCGAAGTCGAACTGATTTTGGACGGACTGGTTGCTCATCTTGGTGATGATGTCGCCCTTCCTCAGGCCAGCCTTATCGGCGGTCGATCCGGGCTTCACCGAATCGATGAGGGCTCCCATGGGGATCGCGTTTCGGCAGACGATACCGATGGACGGATGGAGAACTTCGTGGCTCGGCGAGCGGAAGCCGTCGACGACCCGTTGGAGAATGCGAGGACCGACGGTGTAGGCGGTTGCCATCAGGCCGGGGCCGTACTGGTTGTTCTGAAGCTTTTCGAAGCTGCCTGCGGAATCACCGCGTCCGCCTCCACCACCAGCGCCAGAGCCTCCCCTAGTGCCGAATCCGGCGCCTCCACCGACGCTTTGGTTTTGGACGCTTCGTGCTTGGAAGTTGCTTTGACCGGCAGGGGTTTCGAGGGTGGCGTTCAGAGCGCCAACGAGCTGGCCGTCGAGGTTAAACAGGAGCGCTCCTCCGAGGGACGCCTGGGTGTTTTCGAGGCGAATCTCGGAAAGGGGCATGAATCGGCGGGACGGGACTACGATGCCGTAGGAACTGCCTACCTTCTCGGCGCGAACGGGGCCGTTGGTCGTGATCGCGATGAGGGGGATCGGTTGGCGTTGCTGCTGGCTATCGGTTTCGGCCAGGGAGACCGGTGTTCCATCGGACGTGTTCCAGTTCTCGGCTTTGAGGAGGACGAACTGGGTGGGGTCGTCGGTGGCGAGCAAGACGAAGTGAACGGTGTGGCCATCGGTGGCGCGACCTTCGGCCTTCGTTCCGGTAAATGCGGAGCGGTCGGCGAGGAAGAGGCCTTCCTTGTCGATGAGGGTTGCCGTACCCGAGATGGACGACCCATCCGTCAGGTAGACGATGGAAGGCTGGATCTTCTTCCAGGCCTTTATTTCGCGTTCGTTGAGATCGAACGCGCCGGCCTTTCCGAGCAGGAGCAGACTAACCGCCGACAAGAACATTGCTTGCGCTCTCAACCTCCGTGGCTTTGCGGGCGCCGGTGTTGTTATCCGTTTCCGGCTGAATCAGGATGATGGGATCGGTCTTCTTCTCCGACTTATCGAAGGCCGGGTGAGTTTGCATATCCGCGACTGTGGAAGGCTCTACCGGGGTCACAGCCGACGGCGTGGGGCCAACGGTCGAGGGGCCAGCCGGAGCACTCGCACGACCACGATTGCCACTGTAAATGTCGTAGTCGCTCACGTCCATCCAGGGCGTGTCGTCATTGCGGACCTTGTGGCGCGAGCGATGGGTCTCAGTCGGACCTGGCTGGTCGCCGAACGCATCGAGGATATCCTCGTCGGTTGCCACCGGTGTATTCGTCTTGACGGATGACGGAAGCTTCGGCTTGAAATTGGGCAGGTTAGTCGCGACCATTCCCGAATGCGAATCGCCGCCTAGAACGGCAACGGGGGCATTCGTGCGGCCGTTATGGCCCCTTGCGAAGACGATCGCGAAGGCGAGCACGGCGGCAGCGGCAGGCATCCAAAGCCAGGAAGCCTGGCGGGGAGCCGGTCGCTCGCTGAGGCCACGGGCAAGGATGGCTTCGCGCAGACGCTCTTTCGAAAGCTGGTCGGCGGGGACTTCCGCTAGGCTGCGGAGTTCCTCCTTCATGCGCCGATAGGTGTCCAGAGTTTGGGCAGCCTCTGGTTGTCGAGCGGTTTCATTTTGTAGCCGGGCCGCTTCCTCGGGCGTAAGATCGCCAAAGGCAAGTCGTACAAGCTGATCTTCAGTCTTCTTGTTCATTACCTGTCCTCACCGATCAAGGGCGCTATCCGGTCTCTCAGGGCTCGTCGAGCTCTCAAGACTCTCAGTTTAGCTCCTCCGACCGTGCATCCAAGAATTTCAGCGATGTCCGTATATTCTCTTTCCTCGATGTCTCTCAAAATAATGACCGTCCGATGATGGACGGGGAGGGCGGTCAGCGCGCGTCTCAATGCCTGTCTACGCCGATCCGATTCCAAATTTTGCACTGGATCGTCGATATCCCCAGTCGTCATCCAGACGAGCGCTCCGGAGGCCTCTTGCTGTTCGAGCGCCTGTCGCCGGGTGCTCATGCGGGCCTGGTCGGTGCATAGATTCGTTACGATTCTCAGCAGCCAGGTCGTGAATTTGGCTTCGTCTCGATACTTGTCCAGATTCTGATAGGCGCGTACGAACGCCTCCTGAACTATATCTTCGGCATCATCTCGCCGCGGCACCATCTGGTAGGCGAAACGAAACACGAGGGTGCGATACCGCTCGAATAGTGCTTCGAAAGCGGAAAAGTCACCGTTTCGGGCGCGCCGCACCAATGCGACGTCGGTGTCCAATTCCATCCGCCCAGATAAAGACGGTCCTACGGCTGACAATGTGCTTGATGCTGCCACGTTCGTCACTGATCCTTCGATCTGTGAATCTGACGTCGAGCCCTCCATGTCGTTTCGCCTAAACTGTAGCGTATATAGAGAATACGGCATAGGTCCCAGGAAGTTCGGTTTTGAAAGATCCCTTTGGGCGCACCATCGACTATCTCCGCGTATCGGTCACCGACCGATGCAATTTCCGTTGCGTCTATTGTATGCCGGAAGAAGGGGCGGACGTTTGCGCCAAGGACGAGCTTCTGAAAGCCAGCGAAATCACGCGTCTTGTCCGGATTGCGGTGGATTGCGGCATTCGGAAGGTTCGACTGACGGGCGGGGAGCCGTTGGTGCGGAAAGATCTGGTTGAGATCGTGGCGGGGATCGCTTCCGTTCCGGGCATCGAAGACCTTAGCATTACGACCAACGGGTACTTGCTCGCCGGGCAGGCTCGAGGGCTCAAGGACGCGGGGCTGCATCGGGTGAACGTGAGTCTCGATACGCTGAGGCCGGACCGATTTGCCGCGGTGGCGCGGCGGGGTTCGATCGAGCGGGTGTTCGACGGCATCGCGGCGGCCCGCGAGGTTGGGTTGACGCCGATCAAGATCAACTGCGTGGCGATGCGCGGGGTGAACGACGACGAGGCGGCGGACTTCGCGGAGTGGACGCTTCGGGAGGACGTGCATGTGCGGTTTATCGAGCTGATGCCGATTCGCTGGAACATGGACGAGACCTACGGGTTCGACACCTGGAAGGCGCATGGGGATCGCGGGCTGCTTCAGTTGCAGCAGTCGAGCGGAGGGATGCTAAACGACCTTCAGATGCGCCGGATGATGATCTCCTCCGACGAGTTGCAGGCTTCCATCGAGGCGCGGCTGGGGTGCCTCGAAGCAGCGGACGTGGCAACGAACGGTCCGGCGCGCAGCTACCGGCTAGCGAGTGGGATGGGCACGGTCGGGTTTATCAGCCAGATTTCGAACGACCTTTGCTCCCGGTGCAACCGGCTTCGGCTGACGGCGGACGGGTTCCTGCGACCCTGCCTGATGTCGGATGGAGAGATGGACTTGCGAACGCCATTGCGGCAGGGGGCTTCGGACGCGGATTTGGCTGGGCTATGGGCGCACGTGGTGGCGCACAAGCCGGAGCGGCACTACCTGGCGGAGGGGCAGCAGGTGGTCGGGCGCGGGATGAGCCAGATCGGCGGCTAAGGGTTGGGATAGGTTTCGCGGAGGTATTTCAGGGCTCGAAGTCTCAAGGGGACGAGATCGGGGCCTACTTCGGACTCGGCATCCGAGGGGAAATCGGGCACAACCGGATGGCCCTCGATTCGATATCCCTTTCCAGACCAGTAGTCTCGCCATGGGAAGTAGATCTGGTAGCCGCCCTCCAAGTCCTCCGCATTCATAAACAGAACCAGGCCGCAGGACCGGCTGCCGAAGATCTTCGCTCCAGCATATTCCCGCAGCGCCTGCGCGACCATTTCCGCGCAACTGCCCGACTGCTGATCGATGAGGACGGCAATGTGTCCCTTGTATCTGGCCGGGGCGGGCGTGGATTCCATGGCAAAGGGCGCCTTTATCTGCCGAACGATGTCTGCCCGGTCGCTCGCCGTTTTGGGCTCCGATTTGGCGTAGGCCGTGTAGTCTTCCTTCGTGATGGCGGCTCCGTAGTGGGTGCCCCCATCCGTGAAGTAACCCAGGAGATGAGAGCCGCAATCGGGCGAACCACCCAAGTCGTGACGGAGGTCGATGAGGAGGTAGGGCCGTTTCGCGGCCGTCGCCATAAATCCGTCGACCGCCTTCTTGTCGTAGCCCAGGAGATCTTCTACCTCTAGCGTATTCGCATCGTTTTCCAGAGGAACGAGGACAGGCTTGATCGCCAGAAGGAATTTCTCCTTTTGAAACTCGACTTTACGGAGGGTATGCGCGTCGTCGTAGAATTTCACCGCAATCTTCCGGCTACGCTCCCAGGTTTCGGGCGATGGGCAGTCCTCCAGGGTCATTCCCCGTCGCAATCCCGCTTTCTCTTCTTGCGTTCCTGCGTAAAGGCTCGTCACCACATAGTGGCCATTGAACAGCTCGACATTGAAGCCAAAACTCATGACCGGCTTACCGATACCGACGTTCGGCGGGGTGAACATCAAGTGGCTCACGCCGTATTTGAACAGAGCGCTATTGACAGCCTCAATGAAGTCATCGACCGTCTTTGCCGCCGAGATGTCGTTTTGGTATTCCCCGACGACCGATTTCCAATTGGAGAAGTCCACACCGGGGACGAAAGCTTTGTCGCGTAAAACGACGCCTATCTGGTCGACCAGTCTGTTGCGCGTCTCGAGGGGAGGAGCCTTGTCGCCTCCGGCGAGCAAGGCAAGATACGCAATAGCGGTTAGGACCACGCCGGTATTTTAGATCAACGCGTGTCGGCAACAAGGGTGACGGGACCGTCGTTGACGAGAAAGACTTTCATATCGGCCCCGAATTCGCCGGTTTCGACCTTTATTTCGAAACCACGAAGCTCCGCGAGAAAGCGGTCGAAAAGGGCCTTCCCTGCCTCGTAGCCAGCAGATGCGGTGAAGCTTGGCCTGCGCTGGGTGGGGTCGCCGTAGACGGTGAAATTGGAGATTGCGAGGATGGAACCGTTTACGGCTTTGATCGCCAGGTTGATCTTGCCGCTTTCGTCGTTGAAGATACGCATGCCGACGACCCGATCGGCGAGCTTCTTGGCGTCTTCTTCGGTGTCGTCCTTATGGATGCCAACGAGGAGGAGGAGGCCTTGGTTTATTTCGCCTTTGGTTTCGTCGTCGATGGTGACTTTGGCTTGCGAGACTCTTTGGACGATGGCGCGCATGCTTACTTGGCGGCGGTTCGGCCGAAGAGGCGGAGGATGGAGATGACGTCGGAGAAGTTGCTGATCTTGGTCATGATCTGCTGGAGGACGGTGGTGTTGGGGACTTCGATGGTGACTTCGATCTCGGCGGTGTGGTTAGGGAGGGTCTTGATGCGGGCGGCGGAGACGTTGACTTTGAGCTCGCTGAAGATCGTGCTGATGTCGGCGAGGAGCCCCTGGCGGTTTACGGAGATGACCTTGAGGGCTACAGCGTAGACGCTGCCGTCGGAAGGCCAGTCGTAGTTGAGCAGGCGCTCGGGCTCGTGGGTCATGTAGCTCATCGCGTTTGGGCAGACCTTGCGGTGGAGCATGATGCCGCGACCTCGGGTGACGTAGCCTACGACCTCGTCGCCAGGGATAGGGCTACAGCACTTGGCGCGGTTGACCATGACGTGGTCGACGCCAGAGGTGATGAGGGTGACCTTGCCCTCCCTCGTCCTCGCGACTTCGATACGGTCGGCGCTGGGGAGCTCGTGGACCTGGCCTCGCAGCTTGGAGATGACACCCTGGACCGAGGATAGGCCGAGACCGACTCGGGCGAGGACGTCGGCGGCGTTGTCGCAGCCGTCGAGTTCCTTGGCGATGCCGTTGAGCTTTTCCTCTCCAAGGAACTGCTTCGGGTCGAGTCCGAGGGACTTGAGCTCCTTTTCAAGCATGTCCTTGCCCCGGGCGGCGTCGTCCGACTTCGTCATCTTGCGGAAGTGACTGCGGAGCTTATTTCGGGTGTGGGCGGATTTTACGAACTCAAGCCAGTCGAGGCTGGGTTGGGCGTTGGAGCGGTTGATGAGCTCGATGACGTCGCCGTTCTTCAGGCGCGTGTTGAGGGGGACGAGGCTGCCGTTGACCTTCGCGCCGACGAGGGTCATGCCGAGTTGAGTGTGGACGCGGAAGGCGAAGTCGACGGGGGTGGAGTCTTTCGGGAGGTCGATCACGTCGCCCTTGGGGGTGAAGACGAAGACCTGCTCGGAGAAGAGGTCGGTAGAGAGGGATCGCAGGAAGTCGCTGGAGGTGCGGGCGTCGGTGGACCAGTCGAACAGTTGCTCGCGGAGATTCTTGAGGCGCTTCGTCTCGTCGAGGGACGCCTTCCCTTCTTTGTAGGTCCAGTGGGCGGCCACGCCGAATTCGGCGATCTCGTGCATGGTCATCGTACGAATCTGGACTTCGAGCGAGCCGCCGTGGGGGCCGAGGACCTTGGTGTGGAGCGACTGGTAGCCGTTCGGCTTGGGCTTGGCGATGTAGTCGTAGAAGAGGCCGGGAATGGGCACCCAGAGGTCGTGGACGATGCCCAGGGCGACGTAGCAGTCGGACTGGTCTTCGACGATGATGCGAAGGGCGAGGAGGTCGTAGATCTCTTCGAACTTGAGGCCCTGCTTGACCATCTTGTTGAAGATCGAATAGAGATGCTTCGGGCGGCCCCGGATGTCGAGGACTTTGAGGCCCTTCTTCTCGGCTCGGTCCTTGAGTTGGACGATGGCTTCGCGGAGCTCTTCCTCGCGCTGGTTGCGGGTCTTGGCGACAAGGTCGGAGACAATTTGGAATTCGGAGGGATGGAGGTGCTTGAAGGCGAGGTCTTCGAGCTGCCACTTGATCTGCCAAATACCGAGGCGGGCGGCGAGGGGTGCATAGACGTCGAGGGTTTCGTTCGCGATGCGGGTGCGCTTTGGGGCGGCCAGGGAATCGAGGGTCTGCATGTTGTGCAGGCGGTCGGCGAGCTTGATGACCATGACGCGGAAGTCGCTGGCCATGGCAAGAAGCATCTTGCGGAGGCTCTCGGCGGCGCGGGTCGTCTCGGCGACGGCCTTTTGGCGCTCGGACATGTCGCTTACGGCGTTGAAGCTGAGCTTGGTGACGCCTTCGACGAGGTGGGCGACGTCGTCGCCGAAGGTCTTTTGAATCTGCTCGAAGGTGTAGGAGGGGTTGTCCTCGATCACGTCGTGCATGAGGGCGGCGCAGATCGTGTCGTCGTCCATGTGGAGGTCCGTGAGGATCTTGGCGACGGCGAGAGGGTGGTTGATATAGGCTTCGCCGCTGGAGCGGGTTTGGCCGGTGTGGGCCTGCTCGGCGAGGAAGTAGGCGTAACGAATCTTCTTGATGTTCGCGTCGTTACGTTCTCGACGGATGGTTTCGAGAAGTTCGTGAAGGCCGTCAGGCTCTTCCCAATCGTGACTAATGTCGTAGGCCGCTACCATGGACAGCAAATTTTCGGTCGTATCAAGCGGCGCTGCTTGAAATTGGGTGATGACAGTATAGCGTAGTGGACCCCGGCACAGACTGAAAAGCTACGCTGCCGACGGTAATCTACGTCCAGATGGGATTTGGTATTCCCGACTACAAGAACCTGGACCTTTCGGGCGAGGCTGAGGCCGCGGCCCGCAATATGGAGGACCGGGCTCGGGAACCGGCTTCACAGGCTCTCTTCGATTCTCTGGTGGGTCCTTTGATCGCGCCCGACACGCGGGTTGTCTTGGAGGTGGGCTGTGGGACGGGGGCATTGGCGGCGCGAATCGCCGACTACAACACTCAGGCCTACGTACTGGGGACGGACAAGAGCGAGGGGATGATCCGGGCGGCCAGGGGGTTGCGGGCATCAGAGGGGGAGCGCCAATTAAGCTTCGAGCTTTGGGACGTGACCGACCCGGGGGCGGCTCTTTCCGAGGCCGAGTTCGACTTGATCGCGTCTTCGGTGGTGATTCCCTATCTGACCGGCGAACAGACGGTGGATGCGGTCGAGCGGTTTGGGGGAATGCTCTCTACGAACGGCATCCTGGCGTTCTTCGAACAGGATATCGACACGCTGGAGGTCACGGCTCCGTTTCCCGAGTTCGGCGAACGGATCGCGCGGCGGACGCGGGCGGCTTTGACGAATCCTTATTTGGGGCTTGGGCTCTTGCCGGTGCTTGAAGAGGCAGGTTTGGAGACGATGCCGGTGGAATCGTTCGCTTGGACGGACCGCACCTATTGTCCCTACGTTCGCCGGTTGTTGGAGAGGACGGCGAAGGATTTGGTCAAGGCGGGCGATGCGTCGGACGATGAGGCGACGGCTTGGCTAGAGGGCATTGCCGAACTGGCGGCAAGGGGCGAGTTTCTCTATTCCCTCACCTATCGGCGTATCGCGGGGATCAAGACTTAGCGAGGATCGCGCGGACCTCTTCGGCTTGCTCGGGGGTATCGACGGCGAGGGCGCTGCCTTCACCTTTCGACATGACTATTTTCACGCCGTTTTCGAGGAAGCGGAGCTGTTCGAGGCTTTCCGTCCGTTCGAGCTCGGTGGGCTGCCAAGTGGCGAACTGCATAAGGACGTCGCGGCGGTAGGCGTAGAGGCCGATGTGCTTTTTGACGGGAGCTAGCCGGTCGTTTCGTGGGTACGGGATGGGGTGGCGGCTGAAGTAAAGGGCGTAGCCTTTTAGGTCGGTAACGACTTTTACGACGGCGGGGTTTTCGATCTCCGACTCGGGGCAGTCGGCGTAGAGGCTGCCCATGGGGATGCCGGCGTCGTCGAGGAGGGGTTTGCCACAGGCGACGATGCTTTCGGGGGAGATCAGGGGTTCATCGCCTTGGACGTTGACGTAGACATCGGCCACGACCTTCTCCGCGACCTCGGCGATTCGGTCGGTGCCGGAGGGGTGGTCGAGCCTCGTCAGGATGGCTTTTGCGCCGAAGGCTTGGGCACGGTCGATGATTTCTTGGTCGGGGGTGGCGATGAGAACTTCGTCGGCGATGTCGGCCCGGAGGGCGGCTTCATAGACCCATTGGACCATCGGCTTGCCCATGAGATCGCAGAGGGGCTTGCCGGGGAAGCGGGTGCTGGCCATACGGGCGGGGATGACGATCGCGCAACGCATCGGTGAAGCCTACCAAATGAAAAACCGCCCGAAACTTCGCTCGGGCGGATTGTTTAGCTTCCCAGAGAGGGTCGGTTCATGACCAACCTACTGGTAGCAGGTCGCAGGTTAGCTAAAACCCACAACCTCCCTGGTGTTTACGTTCGGAATACATTTTGTTAGCACCACCTCCCTTGTGTAAGATTAACCTACTATACGTGGTGAAAAGCCCATTTGGTTCAGGGCTTTGTGGACTGATCGCGTTTTGCGTCCAAGCCTTGCTTAAAAAGATCTTCGGATAGGTCTTTGTCCTTGTCCGCGAGGTCCTTGTTCATTCGGAAAAGGTCCATGACGTGGATGTCGCCGAGAGCGATGGAGACGTTCAGGGTTCCATCGTTGGGGACGGAGACGGCGCAGATCATGAGGCGTTGGGGGCCTTCTTCCCAGAACCAGTAGCGTACGCGGCTTCCGGTGACTTGGACGGGGGCGATCTCGGTGGACTTTTCGTAGGTGTCCAGCATCTCCTGAAGACGGTCCTCTTTGACCCTGTCCTCGTGGTAGAGGCCGAAGGCCATGCGGTCTCCGTAGGTGATGGCTCCGAAGCCCATGGTGCCGGTATCCCAGCCGATGCACTTGAAAGAGTCGTCTTTCCAGCCTGGGGGCAGGTCGGTGAGTTGGAAGGCGTTCTTCTCTTCTTTGAAGACGCGGAGGGCGTCTTCGGAGGTGTCTCCCACGTGCAGCTCGTCACCGTGGCGAACCATCTTCAGCGTCGACTTCGTGACGAAGTCGGGGGGCATGAGGCGGGTGGGGGCGGAAATCATGGAGCGATCCGGTCCCAGGGAGGCTTCCGGCTTGGGATCGTCGCCGTTCTTGGACGCGCCACAGCCTGCGAGAAGCAGCGACGCGGCGACGATGGGCCAAATTCGCATGAGGGTCTCTATTCGATCGCTACGACTTTGTAGCGGTTGGTACCGTTCGGGGAGACGACGTCGAACTCGTCACCGATGTTCTTGCCGATCAGTGCCTCGCCGAGGGGGGCTCCGATGGAGATCAGGTCCTTTGTGGCGTCGGCTTCGAAGGCTCCGACGAGGGTTACGGAGAATTCGTCGTCGAACTCCACGTCCAGGAGAGCGATCTTCGAGCCCAGTTGGGCTCCACCGTCGCTACTCCGCTCAATGACTTTGGCTCGTTGGACGGCTTTTTCCAGTTCGGCGATGCGGGCGTCGAGGCGGCTTTGGTTCAGCTTCGCTTCGTGGTAGGCAGCGTTTTCTCGAAGGTCTCCGTGCGCCTTCGCTTCCCTGATCGCTTCCGCGATTCTCATGCGGGACGGGCCCTTCAACTCTTCAAGCTCTGCCTTGAGCTTTGCCAAGCCGTCAGCCGTGACCAAAATCTCATTCGCCATGGGAACGAATATTGTAGCATCGAGTTCTGCATGGGCCAATCGAACGTCAGCGTGATCGTGGTGAGCTACAACACGAAGGAGAAATTGCGGCGTTGTTTGGCGGCTATCGAACCTGAGCACGAGGTGATCGTGGTGGACAACACGTCCTCGGACGGTTCGGCGGAGATGGTGGCTGCCTCGTTTCCTTCGGTTGTTTTGATTCGGAACGTGGAGAATCGTGGCTTTGGGGCGGCAAACAATCAGGGGTTGGATGTGGCGACTCGGCCGCTTGTCTTGTATTTGAACAGCGATTGCTATGCGTTTCCTGGGGCTATTTCCTTGCTGGCTTCTTGTTTCGACGATGCTGCGGTCGTTGCGGCGGGGGGGAAGCTATTGAACCCGGACGGGTCTTTGCAGGAGAGCGTGGCGCGGTCGTTGACCTTGTGGGCGGTGTTTAGCGAGCAGATGCTGCTGGAGAAGCTGCCTTTCACTCGGACGTATTGGTGCACGCGGGAGATGGTAGCGAAGGGGTTGCGGGAGTGCGAGCAGGTCACGGGGGCGGCTTTGATGGCTCAGCGGTTGGAGCGGTTCGACGAGCGGTTCTTCCTTTACTGCGAGGATACGGATTTGTGTTTTCGGCTGCGGAAGCATGGGACCATCGTGTTCGAGCCTTCGGCTTCGTTTACTCACGACTTGGGGTCGAGCAGCACGGGGGTGGGGCGGTGGAAGTCGGTGGCTCGATACAACCGGGGGAAGGAGCTTTACTTCTCCATTCATCGCGGCGGGTTTGCCTCTTTTGTGTGTTGGCTTTTTGACCGTCTGGGGGCTTTGCTGCGGTTGGTGGTTTGGTTGGTCCCTTGCCTTCTCACACTTGGGATTGTGAAGCGGTTTCGGGACCAGGTCGGGTTGTTTGCGCGGGTGCTTACTAGCCCGATTCTGGGGCCAGATCGCGGCCTTCGTACTCCCCGATGACTTGATCGGGCGGGCCTACGCGGTGGATTTCGCCGTCTTTTAGCCAGATGCAGCGGTCGGCGACCCTTCGTACGGCGTCCATCTGGTGGGAAACGAAAAGGATGGTGCCGCCGTTGGCGCGGAACTCGTCGATCTTGGCGTAGCACTTGCGCTCGAAGTCGTAGTCGCCCACGGCGAGGACTTCGTCCACTAGGAGAATGTCGGCGTCGACATGGACGGCGACGCTGAAGCCGAGACGGGCGAGCATGCCGCTGGAGTAGGTTCGGGTGGGGGCGTTGATGTGGTCTCCGATCTCGGAGAACTCAACGATCTTGTCCGTGCGGGCTTTCATCTCTTCCCTTGTGAGACCGAGAATGACGCCGTTGAAATAGATGTTTTCGATGCCAGTGAGGTCGGGGTGGAAGCCTGCACCGAGTTCGAGGAGGGGGGCGATGCGGCCTTTGATGTCGATCTTGCCGGAGGTCGGTTTGTAGACACGGGCGAGGAGGGAAAGGAGGGTGCTCTTCCCTGCTCCGTTCTTGCCGATGACGGCCACGCACTCGCCTGGGTGGACCTGGAAGCTGATGCCTTTCAGGACCTGGAGGTGGACCATGTTTCGGCGCTTCCACCAAAGGAGGGCCGTCTTGATTGACGCGGCGCCGGAGGTGCTGAGGTTGAACTCCTTCCGGAGCTCCTTGATATCGATGAGGCCGTTTCCGCTCATGGCCGCTCCACGAAGCGCCACTTGAGGCGGTTGAAAAGCGTGTAGCCCAGGTAGAGGACCAGGAACGAGGTGACGCCGGTGATGGCGAGGTATTTCCAGCTCAGGGGGATCGCTCCGACCCTGACGATTTCATCCGGCGAGGCTCCGGCGGGGGCCATGACGCGGGGGTCGTAGGGGGCGAGGACGGCCTTCTTGTAGGCGGTGCAAAGCTGAGCGATTGGGTTGAGGTTGTAAATCTTGTATGCCAGCCACCCTGAGTTTTGGTTCAGGTGGGAGTTGGCGACGGTTTCGTCGAAGTAGACGACGGGGCTGAGGAAGAACAGCAGGTAGAGGACCACACCCACGATGTATTTGATGTCTTCGTAAAAGGTGTTCAGGGCGGAGACGATGAAGCTGGCTCCGAGGGACAGGCAGAAGCTGATAAGGATCAGCAGGGGCAGGATAACGACGGTTGGCTGGATCGGGAAGGAGCCTGGATGGAGGGCGTAATTGATCAGCAGATAGGCGAAGAAGATGGCCAGGGCGAAGAGGAAGTTTACGAAGTTGCTGAGGACGGCGGCGAGGGGCAGGATCTCACGCGGGAAGTAGATCTTCTTGATGAGGGGCAGGGCAACGATGATCGATTGGGCGCTGTCCAGCAGGCACATCTGGAAGAACATGAACGGCAGGTACGCGGCCATGATGTAGGCCGCCATGTTCGGCTGCTTCTGGAAGATGAAGTTGCTGTAGACGAACGTCATCACGCCGACGGTGAGGAGCGGGTTCAGGAACGACCAGAGGAACCCGAGGGCGGAGTTCTTGTAGCGGATTTTCAGGTCGCGTTGGACCATGACCAGCAGCAACTCGCGGTAGCGCCAAAGCTCCTTGAGTTCCGCTAACATCGGGGCGATTCTACCTTCGCTGCAGGTGCGTGACCTTGAGGTGGACGAAGAGTGCTCCGGTGGGGCCGACGAGGGTCCCCGGGCCTGCTTCCGGATACCAGTCGTTCACGAAAAGAACGACGTAGCGTTCTTCCCCTTCCTTCGCTCCCATCGCGGCGGCGGCGAGCAGGGCGTCGGAGGTTGGAGCTCCCAGTTCGAGGGTCGAGGGCATTCCCCGGCGCTCGCTGTTCGCGATCTCCTTCCCTCCCTCGTCTTCGATCTGGTAGTCCACCGTCACGACGTCGCCCGCCTTCGCAGGGGAGCCCGTGCCGCCCTTGGACGACACGACGGAGACGTCGGACTGGTCCAGATTCACCGGAAGCATCCAGATTTGAAATAGCAGCGCTAGAAATCCCATCTCTTTGCTTCTTAAGACGGAAAGGCGGTATCGGTAGCATCGTCATCACGAATAAACTAAGCTCGTGTCGAGTGAAGTTCCCCCGGTAGTCGTGGTCGGCAGCGCGAATATGGACCTCGTTACGCGTGCGCCAAGATTCCCAAACCCCGGCGAGACGGTTCTCGGGTCGAAGTTCGCGACCTTCACCGGAGGCAAAGGGGCAAACCAAGCTTGCGCGATCGCCCGGCTTGGAGGACAGCCTCGCTTTATCGGTAAAGTCGGCAACGATTCGTTCGGTCTTCAGATCACGAGCAGTTTGCGACAGTCGGGAGTGGATACCTCGCACGTATTCGCCGAGCAGGACGTGGTGACGGGGACGGCGATGATCACGGTTGCCGATTCGGGGGAGAACACCATCGTCGTGGCGGCGGGGGCGAACGCGCGGCTGGATCCGGCTTTTGTGCTGGAGCGATTGGGGCAGATTCGGTTTCGGACGGTTTTGATGCAGCTCGAGACGCCGTTGGCGACCGTGCAGGAAGTGGTGCCCCGCAGCGAGCTTTCGATTTTGAACCCGGCTCCGGCGGCTTCTTTGCCGGATTCGTTGCTGGCTTCCCTGGATTGGATCACGCCGAACGAGTCGGAGGCGGAGCGGATTACGGGGATCGCGCCGAAGGATGCCTCCTCATGCCGGGCGGCGGCTTGCTGGTTCTTGGACCGCGGGGTGAAGAACGTCGTGATCACCTTGAGCAGCGAGGGGTCCTATTACGCCTCGGCGACTCGGCAGCGGCATTGCGAGACGATTCCGGTTCATGCCATCGACACGACGGCGGCGGGGGATGCGTTTAACGGGGCGTTGGCGTTCTTTTTGAACGTGGGATACGAGGCGGAGACTTCGATCTTGCTTGCGAACCGGGCGGGGGCTTTGGCGACGACTAAGATGGGGGCGCAGGCTTCCTTGCCGACGGGCGAGGAGTTGCGGGATGTTTGTAAGGATTTGCTGTAGGTAGCGACGGGATTTTTACGCAACCCCTTTGGGATAGGTCTGGTTGCTGTGTCCGCGTTACCAGGGTAGGCCCGTTGGGCCAACCCTTCGCTATTTGACGGAACCCCTTTGGGGTTCTTTTCCGGGGTTTTCTCTACGCGGGCGTTTCCCAGGTTTTTTTTCGGGCGCACTCAATATGGGCTGAGCACCCCCACCCTGCCCTCCCCCTGCACGCAAGGGGAGGCTTCCTTAGGAAGCGGGTTCGTTGGATTGGTGGGATTTGACCAACTGTTCTAGTCGGCCGGTGACCATGAAGGAGACTCTTTCGGCGATGTTTACGGCGTGGTCGGCGATTCTTTCTACGTGGTGGATCGCGAGGAGGAGCCAGCTGGCTACTACGACGTCGTCGGGTTGGGTGCGCATGCGCTCGTGGAGTTGGCCTCTTAGTTGGCGGAAGAGGTCGTCTACTTCGTCGTCCATCTTGCAGACCTTGGCGACGAGGTCGAGGTCGCGGCGGACGTAGGCTTCCATCGAGTCTCGGAGCATGGCTCTCGCCACTGAGGCGATCTTGGGGATGTCGATGAGGTCGGAGGTGCCCATCTCCTTTTCGATCTTGAGGGCGATCTTGGCGATATCCACGGAGAGATCGCCTACGCGCTCGATATCGGTGACCATCTTGAGGGCGGTGCCGATGGCGCGGAGGTCGCTGGCCATGGGCTGCTGAAGGGCGAGGAGGCGGATGCAGCGGTTCTCGATGGCGATCTCGCGCTCGTCGATCTCGTCGTCCCGCTTGATGACCTGGAAGGCAAGGTTGGAATCCACGCGGACGATCGCCTCGACAGCTTGAGCGAGCATCGACTCGGCGCGACTGCCCATATCGAGCAGGTCGTGCTCTAGCTCCCTTATTTCACTCGCAAAGGCTTGTCTCCCGTGACCGCCCGTTTCCATTTCGTTTATCTTGCCGCTCCGACGGCATCCTTTCGGATAACCGGATTGTGACAGAAGAACGTGCGTCCGTCGTCGGTGGTTGGGCCTGGGTCGTTGGTGGCGCAGATCGGGAGGGCGTTTGTGCAGCGTCCAGCGTAGCGGCAGCCGACGAATTTGGTGCGCGGGTCGGGGATTTCGCCGGTGGGAGCCTCGGGCAGCTCCATCAGCTTATCGATGGATGGGGCGGAATCGAGGAGGGCCCTGGTGTAAGGGTGGCGGGGGTCGCTGAAAATCTGCTCGGTGGGGCCAACCTCCACGATGCGGCCGAAGTACATGACGGCGACACGGTCGGCGAGAAAGCGGACGGTGGTGAGGTCGTGGGAGATGTAGAGGAACGAGCAGCCGATCGAGCGTTGGAGGTCGCGCAGGAGGTTCAGGATTTGGGCGCGGATGCTGAGGTCGAGGGCGGCGGTGGGCTCGTCGCAGATGACAAGAGGTGGCTTGAGGGCGAGAGCGCGGCCGATGGCGACGCGCTGGCGCTGGCCTCCGCTGAGCTGGTGCGGATAGCGGTCCTTGTGGCGGGTATCCAGACCGACCTCAGCGAACATCTCATCGACGTTGCGGTTCTTCCCTACCAGGCGCAGGGGCTCGGTCATAGAGCGGGCGACGGTCCACTTGGGGTCGAGACTGGCGTAGGGGTCTTGCCAGACCATGCCGACGCGCTCGACGATGCCTCGGGGGGTGCCTTCGACCTTTGTGCCCTGGAGGAGGATTTGACCTCCGGCCATGGGTTGGAGGCCGAGGACGCAGCGGGCGAGGGTGGTTTTGCCACAACCGGATTCGCCGACGACGGCGACGGTCTCACCGGGTTCAACTTCCAAGGAGACGCCATCGAGGGCGCGGACGGCTCCGCCGTGGGCTTTGAATTCGACGTGGACGTCCTGGACGCTGAGAAGACTCACTTGACGTCTCCGCGGTCGCCTCGCATGTCTCCGACGAGACTCTGGCTCCAGAAGAGGCGGCCGCTGAGCTTGACAAGGAAATCGTCCTTTTCCACGGTGACCAAGTTTGTCACACGGGGGGAGCGGACGACGCGAATTTCGTCTCCCGAGAGGATGTGCAAGCGGACTTGGCCGTCGGCGGAGAGGACGGCATCGCCTTCGGTGGAGACCTTGAGTTTGATCTCGGAATCCGGGTGGAGGACGAGCGGGCGGGCGCTGAGGGTGTGGGGAGCGAGAGCGGTGAGGACGAGGGCTTCGACCTCAGGGGCGCAGATGGGGCCTCCGGCGCTGAGGTTGTAGGCCGTCGAGCCGGTGGGGGTGGCGACGATGATGCCGTCGGCAGGGTAGCCAGTAAGGCGATGATCGTTGACGGTGACCTCGAAGGTCATCATGCGAACGGTGACGGCGCGTTGGAGGACAGTCTCGTTCAGGGCGTGGATAGAGGTGATGGTGTGGCCGCCTCGAAGGAGGTCGACCTGGAGCATCATCCGCTTGGCGATCTGAGCGTGGCCGTCGATGAAGTCGCTCATACACGCGCCGAGGTCTTCGTTCGTACATTGGGTGACGAAGCCGAAGCGGCCGTAGTAGACGCCGAGCACGGGGGTACCGCGCTCGGAGCAGAGGTGAGCGGCCCGGATCAAAGTGCCGTCGCCCCCGAAAGAGACGACGAGATCGCAATCGCCGAATATGTCGTTGCCGATGGGCGGAACCTTCAGCGGTACTGCCGCTTCAGGGTCCGCCCCGACTTCGATTCCGCGTTGCTTCATCCACGCCACCGCGTCCTTGGCGGCGATCACGGCGTCCGCCCGGTGTACGTTGACGAGCAGATGAATCCGCACTAGCTAGCCCGCGCCCTTCATTCGATCCAGATTCTTCTTAACGTCGGCGTCGGAGGGATCGATTTTGGTCGCTCGCTCCAGCAGGAGGATCGCCTGCGGCCGCTTGTTTTCACGTTCGAGGGTGATGGCCAAGTTGTTGTAGGCCGGGGTGAACTTCGGGTTCGACTGGATGCTGGATCGGAAGTATTGCTCGGCCAGGGTCAGGTTGGACCGCAGGAGGTGATACATGCCGATGCCGTTCAGAGCGGCGGAGTTCTTGGGGTCAGCCTTGATGATTTCCGCGTAGTGGTACTTCGCGCCGTCCTGGTCGCCTTGGGCCCAGAGGGCGTTGGCGAGGTCGAGGCGGACGTCGGTTCGCTTCCCGTTCTTGCGGATGATCTCCTTCCAGAGCGTCACGGCGGCAGGAGTGTCTCCAGCCTTGGCGGTGGCGGCGGCGAGGTTGATCTTCGCTTCCAGGCTCGTCGGGTTGATGCCGCTGAGCTTATCGAACATCGTGCGGGCCTCGTCGTAGGCGCCCTTCTTGTAGAGGAGCAGGCCGAGGTTGTTTAGGGTGTCGATGTCGGAACCATCGATGGCGAGAGCCTTGCGATAGGCTTCCTCTGAACCGGCGGCGTCGTTCTGCTGGCCCCGGAGCACGCCGAGGTTGAACCAGAACTGGGCGTCGCTATCCTTCTTGTCCTTGATCGATTCGTAGACCTTGAGCGCTTCGGCTTTGCGTCCCGTGGCGGAGTAGCTTTCGGCAAGGGCCATGGCGACGAGGACATCGTCGTTTTGGGCCTTGTAGGCTTTCTCCAGGTACGGGATGCCTTCGTCCACACGCTTGATCTGCATGAGGACGAATCCCGCGTTGCGGGCGAAGGTTCGGTTATCCGGTTTGAGGTCGGCGGCTCGCTTGAAGCAGGTGGCGGCCTCAGCGAGGTTCTTTCCGTTCTCGTACGCCACGCCCAGGTTATTGAGGGTGTACGCGTCGTTGGGCTTGAGCTCGTCGGCCTTGGTGAATTCGGCGACGGCCTTTTCGTAGTCCTTCTTGCGCAGGTAGAGCGTGCCCATGTTGTAATGGGGTTCGGACATCTTGGCGTCCATGCTCGAGACGAGCTTGAACTGGTCGAGCGCCTTGTCGTCCTGGCTGGCCAAGAAGTAGGCGTTGCCCAGGTTCGTTTGGACTTCGAGATCCTTGTCCTTTACCTTTGCGGCTTTTTCCAGCAGCGGTACGGCTTTCGCGGGCTCGTTGGTGCGAAGGTAGATGAATCCCAGCCAGCTTTGGACGTCTACGTCGTCGGGGAGTTCGGAATAGAGGCCCTCTAACTGCCCCTTGGCTCCGTCGATATCCCCGCCTTTGTAGGCGTCGATAGCCTTGGCGATTCTTTCCTTCTGCTCGCGTGCCTTTTTCGCTTCTGGAGTCTCTTGCTGTTGCTGGTTCTGCTTACCGCCCTTGGTACCTTGGGCATCCGCGACGACGAACCCGGCCGCGAACAGCGATAGTGCAATAACTCCGATCTTAATTCCCTTCAAGGCAATTCCTCCCTAACTTTAATCTAGTGCTTCATCCTACAATGCTTTCGATGCAATTTACCGTCTTTACCGGGCTGCATCGCGAGGGTTATTCGTGCGAAAGCGCGGTAGGAATCGCTAACTCATAAGATTCGCATAACTTCGCGATGTTCCAGGTTAGCGTTTTAGCGTTTACCTTAACGATTAAATTGTCATTTCCGACGATTCGGCCAAGGGGCTGGGCGGCCAGTCCTTGCGCTTTGGCATTGGCGATGGCTTTTTCACTGTCGGAGACGGCAACGACGACCCGTCCGGGGAGCTCTCCGTAAAGCTTGGCGTCCGTGCGTGCGGAGTACTCGAAGGCTGGGCCGGAAAGGTCGACCTCAATGCCCCGTCCGGTGGCGAGGGCCATTTCAGCAAGGGCGAGGGCGACACCGCCGTCGCTAGAGTCGTGGGCGCTGAGGAGGAGGCCGGTCTTGGCTCCCTCTACGAGGAATTTGCCGAGGGCCTTTTCTCCGGCGAGGTCGGGACCGACGGGGTATCCGTCTTCGTGGCCGCCGACATAGGCGAGGTAGGCGCTTGCTCCGAGGCCTTCATGGGTGACCTTTACACCTGGGACGGAGATTAAGAGGAGGTCGGCTTCAGCGTCGGGGGCCAAGGGAAGGCGCTTGGAGGCGTCTTCGAGGATTCCGAGCATACCGATGAGGGGGGTTGGTGGGACCTCTCCCAGCTCGCTCTCGTTGTAGAAGCTGACGTTGCCGCTGATGACGGGGGTGCCCATGGCTTCGGCGGCGTCGGCGATTCCCTTCACGGCGTGGTTGAACTGCCAGTAGACGTGGGGACTTTGGGGACTGCCGAAGTTCAGGCCGTCGGTGACGGCTTGGGGCTCGGCGCCGGTACAGGCCACGTTTCGGGCTGCCTCGGCGACGGCCAGCTGTCCTCCGAAGTATGGGTGGAGGTAGGTCTGGCGGGAGTTGCCGTCGATCTTGAGGGCGATGCCCTTCTTGGTGCCTCGGGGGGCGATGACGGCGGCATCGCCTTCGCCGCTGGAAAGGGTGGTTTGGGTCTGGACGTGTTGGTCGTATTGTTGGAAGACCCATCGCTTACTGGCGATCTCGGGAGTTCCCAGAAGGGCCAGCAGGGCGGCCTGCGGGTCGGCTTCGGGGACGAGGCCAAGGTCAAAGGTGGCGGCGTTTCGGAAGTAGGCGGGCTCTTCCTGAGGCGACTGGTAGACCGGGCAGTGGTCGGTGAGAAGCTTGGGGTCGAGCTGGGCTTCGATCTTGCCACTGCGCTTGACGGTAAGGATGCCGTTGTCGGTGACGTGACCGATGACGGTGGCTTTCAGGCCCCACTTCACGAAGACGTCGATGACTTCCTGCTCTCGGCCCTTGGCGGCAACGGCGAGCATACGCTCCTGGCTCTCGCTGAGCATCAGCTCGTAGCCGGTCATGTCGCTTTCGCGCATGGGGACGAGGTCGAGGTCGATATCCATGCCGACGTCACCCTTGCTGGACATTTCGACGGTGCTGCAGGTGAGACCGGCCGCGCCCATGTCTTGGATGCCGACGATGGCTCCGGTCTTGAGGGCCTCGAGAGTGGCTTCGATCAACTGCTTTTCCGCGAATGGGTCGCCGATTTGGACGTTGGGGCGCTTTGACTCGCTTTCCTCGTCGAGCTCGGTGCTGGCGAAGGTCGCGCCGTGGATGCCGTCTTTGCCGGTGGCGGAACCAAGGTAGATGACAGGATTCCCCGCGCCGGATGCGGCGGCGGTGGTGAGGTCATCGAGGTTCATGATGCCGACGCACATGGCGTTTACGAGGGGGTTGCCGCTGTAGCGGGTGTGGAAGCCAACTTCCCCGCCGACGGTGGGGACACCGACGCAGTTGCCATAGCCCGCGATGCCGGCGACGACGTGTTCGAACAGGTAGCGGTTACGCTCGACGACGGCAGGATCGCCTTCGCCGTCGCGGATGGGGCCAAATCTTAGCGAATTGAGGGAGGCAATGGGGCGTGCGCCCATGGTGAGGATGTCGCGGATGATGCCGCCGACTCCAGTGGCCGCGCCTTGGTAGGGCTCGACGGCGGAGGGGTGGTTGTGCGACTCGACCTTCATCGTGACGCCGATGCCGTCGCCGATATCGACGACGCCCGCATTCTCGAAGCCTGCGCCTTCAAGGGCCTCTTTGTATCGCTTGAAGTAGGCGAGGACGGGGCGGGAGAATTTGTAGCCGCAGTGCTCGCTCCACATGACGGCGAACATTCCGAGCTCGGTATAGGTCGGTTCTCTCTTCAGGAGGTCGAGGATGAGCTGGTACTCGCTCGCAGTCAAACCCATCGACGAGTACACTTCGGCTGTGATAGCGGGCATCTACCGAAGTATATCCGCGGCTCTGCTTCTCCTACTGGTCCTCTTGAGTCTCGCCGGGTGCAGCTCGGGGTTCCACTGGGAAGGCTCTTGGCGGGGCAACCGGAACCTGCCTGTTGGACCTGGAGATAACCCCGCCGTACTCAACACGATGGGGACGGTCAAGCTCATCATCGGCCCAGCGAGCCAGTTCAAGATGACAGACATGGGCATTCCGCTGACGGGCACTGTACGCTACGACGGCGACAAGGCCTACCTGAAGATCGAGACACGCTTCGGTCAGCCGATGTCGCGCGAGCCGAAGGAAACGCAGGACGCCAATAAAGAAATCGAGCTCACCCCGCAAAAGGATGGCTCGATCTCTTTCAACGATCCCGCCGGTTATATTCCGGGAGCGCTTATTTTGAAACGCGAGTCGTCAGGCGGCTCGTAGCTCCTTCTCGCTGGGAAACAGGTGAATGACTTCCGCCTCTCGTTTGGCGGGATGGGTGCCGTCCAGTTCTTCGCGCATGGGAGCGTTTCGATAGGCAAACCAGTAAAAGGCGCCTCCGGTTAGAAAGTAGATCAGGGACATCGGCTTTTCACCTTTAATTATCAGATCGGACGATAATGGAATTCCACGAGGGGGCACGTAGCACCCCCGCATTGGTAAGGTAATTCGAAGATGGCGACAAAGGGGTCGAGCAGGGTTCGCCGGGCGCTAGTATCGTCGCTCGTTCTACTCTGCGTCGCCGTTGTGCTGGCGCTCTCCAACGCCTATTCCCAGAATCGCGACCGGCGGCTTGCGCTTGGCCCTTCCGGGGAGGATCAGCACGCGTTTTTTGTGGACGCGGTGGGCAGGCCCGATATTCCCGTTTTCTTCAAGAGACTTACTCCGGCGCAGAAGCTGACGGTAGCTCGGAATTTGGAGAGGTACGACGATCCGGCGATCGTACGGCTGGCGGTGATTTGGCTGGCGGATTTCGACGCGGATGCTCGGGCGGAGCTGACGCGGGTGGTGTCGCGATTGGCGGCTTCGCAGGCCGATGCGGTGGTTGGGGAGCTTAAGAATCCTGGGGGATTTCAGAAGCTGGCGGTGTTTCAGGCTTTGGACACGCAGGGGGCCTCGGTATTGCCGCGCGTCGTGGCGGCGCTAGATAAGCCGGAGCTTCGCGCGAACGCCGGGGAGTACATCGCGAACCGGGGACAGGGAGCGGGGGAGTTGTTGCTGGCGCACTTTCCGGGGGCCGACAAGGATACGAAACTGGCGGTGGCGGACGCGCTTGGGAAAATCGGCTACAAACCGGCTGGGCCGGTGCTATTGGCGGCTTATCGCGGCGCTTCGGGACCCGATAAAGCGGCTTATCTGGCAGCGATCGCGAACCTCGGGTGGACTCCGGCGGAGGGGCTTCTGTCGGGGATCGCGGACGATCCGGCGGCTTCACACGCGGACCGGTCTACGGCGACCTTGGGGCTTGGGCGGATCGCGACGACTTCGGCGGTGGCAGCTTTGGCTGCCCATGCGGTTCACGACGTGTCTTTGCGGGCGGATGCGATTGGAGCGCTTCAGCTGGCCGGGGATCGTTCTTTGGCTTCCCCGTTGTTGCCGCCGGACGTGCGGCTCGAGGTGGCGGCGGGGATTCGGTCTGGCACGGCGGACGGCGTGATTCGGTCTTCCCTTTCCGGTCCTTTGGCTTTGGAGGCGGCGAAGGCGGCTTTGGGACGGCCTGGGTTGGTTCCGGATTTGGCTTCCCGGTTGGTTGGATTGGACGCCGGCACGCAGGGGCGGTTGGTGGCGGGGTTGGTGGATGCTTTGCGGAGCACTCCGGCAGGAGTTCGGCGCTTGGATGGGTTGCGGGGGCGGCCTTATTTGGCGGGGTTTATTTTGCGGGCGGAGGCTCGGGGGCGGTAGCTTTTTACGTGATCGTTGCGCAGGGCTACACCCTTCGCGCTCTGTTTCTGGCCTTGTTTGTTCGCACCTGGGCAGGTGCGCCTACACGCTTCGCGTCGGCTTGGAGGGGTCGCTCTGGTTTGGGCTGCCGGCTGGAAGCCGGCGCCACAAGGGTTCGGGTCGCTAGATCGCGGCTTGTTGGAGAGGGGCCTTATTGTTTTTTTTTCTGGCTTCTCTGGCTCGGTCGATAGCGGCTTGGTCTACGGCTTTTTCAAAGGAGCGGAAACCGGCCAGCTCGAAGCCGTGCTTGTGAGCGAGGGCGTTGATTTCGTCTACTTGCTCTACCGTGACGTCCTTGCCGAGGGTGAAGTTTTCGACACGGTTGTCCAGCGCAAGCATCATGGTTTCGCTCATGCACGCATAGGCCATCTTGTCGGGGAAGCCGAAGTTCAGGTTGAATTCCACGTCACCGGGGACCTTCACGACGCCGCCTTCAATGACGAGGACGTCGGGACGTTCCTTGGAAACGCGGACGCTGACGTCGCGGGGGCGGGCTACGTCGCAGACGACGGCGCCGGGGCGGAGGTGTTCGGGGAGGATAAGCTCCTTCCCTGCCGAGCTGACGGTGATGATGGCGTCGGCCTGGCTGACGTCGGCGACGTTGGTGGAGGCTTCCGCACCTTCGATCTCGTCAGCGACGAGCTGGGTTCGCTCGTGGTCGCGTCCGATGAGGATGGTGCGACCGAAGGATCGGCTGAGGACCTTGGCGGCGGTCTTGCCGATGGAGCCGGTGGCTCCGACCACAGCTAAGGTGGAATTGGCGAAATCTACATCCAGGAGTTCGCAGGCTTTGCGGGTGCCCTCGATGGCGGTAGCAACGGTGTAGGAGTTGCCGGTGGTGACGGCTTTGATCTTGGTGCGCTGGGCGACGGAGATGCCGCCGTCTCCGACGACGCTGGTGAACGCACCGAGGCCGATGATGTCCGCGCCGAGGCTGGCGGCGAGATCGCCGCACTTAGCGATCTTATCGTAGACCTCCTCGATGGGGACGGTTTTGACCATCTGGTTCGGGGTGAGGGGGAGGCCGATGAACCAGCCTTCCGTCTCCGCGCCGGTGATCGATTTGATCCCTTTGATCTCGCTCATGACCACGGGGTCCTTTTTGCGCGCGAAGGCTTCTACCCAGGAATCGGGCAGGTACTTCGCGATGGGGAATTTCCGTGCGATGTCCCTAGCCGTCAGGGGATGGACGATGAATCCGAATCGAGTCAAATGGTTCTATCTCCCAATAGGCTTCATACGGTCGAAAGATCGATCACGTTTGGTTTCCAATCCAGCTTCTGGAGGGTTTCCAGATAGTCCTTCTCGGTTAGGTCTTGAGGCCTGCGTCCGAGCAAAGCGACGATGACACCTTCCATGACGTTCGTGGCGAAGGTTTCGCCGCCCATGACGGGGGTGGTGGTGATGACGCGCTTCGCGCCGCTCTTCTTCAGCCACTCCAGATCGGCCTTGCGGATGGTCTGGGTGAGGACGGTTTTGCCGGTGAGGTCTTCAGAGGCGTAGCGTTTGATGTAGAGGGTGTCGCCCGCGATGAGGGTGGCTTCCTTCCAGATCTTCTCGTACTTGGGCTTGCGCTCGTCCTGCTTCTCACCGGTGGGATAGAACCACTTGAAGGGGAGCTTGGTGATGAGGGGGAGGACGGTGGCGCCGAGGCGCTTCACGTTCTTGTATTTGTTGATGGGGAACGGGAGGCCGATGCCGAAGAGGAGGTCGCCGTAGATGACCCGCCCGCCGATCTTGTCGAGGGCCTGGGCCATGCCGAAGCGGTCGACGGCAGAGACGAGGAGGACGGTTTCCTTCTTGAAATCGACGATGCCCTCGTTCTGGAGGGATTCGATGGTGACCCGTTCCAGAGTGTGCTTAAGGCCGCTGCCGTCTACGACAGGGGTCTTGCGAGCGTTGGCGACGAGCTTGAGGATCTGGCGGAAGGCGTATCGCTTTTCGCCAACGACGACGTAGATGTCGGCTCCGCCCACGCCGAGAGCATCGACCTTTCCGTCGAGCTCGGCGAACATCTCGCCGAAGCGCTTCAGATCGCCGTCGGTGCCGATCCTTTCGATCTGGAACTGCTCGCCCAGGATCTCTACTTCTTGGCTCTTATTGCGCTTACTCGAGCCGAGGCTGACGGAAACGACGCGTTTCAATAGACCGCGATGACCTCGATTTCGACGTCGACGTTCTTGGGAAGACCGGCGGCGGCGACGGTGGAGCGGGCGGGGGGAACGCCTTCGAAGAAGGAGCCATAGACCTCGTTGACGGCGGCGAAGTGGTCCATCGAACTGAGGAAGATGGTGGTCTTCACGATATTGGAAAAGCTAAGCCCGGCCTCGGAGAGGACGGCGGACACGTTCTTCATGCACTGCTGGGCCTGGTCCTTGACGTCTCCGGTGACGAGGTCGCCGGACGGGGTGAGCGGAATCTGGCCGCTGCAAAAAAGAAAACGCCCTTCGGCTCGGATCGCTTGGCTATAGGGTCCGATGGCCGCAGGAGCGTTGGCTGTCGAAAGCGCTTCACGCTGCATGGAATGGATGCTACCTCTTGTAGCGGCTACGGGCTACGGGTGACTGGTGGCAGGGATTCTTAGATCCCGTCGACAGTCGCCCGCAGCCCGTCAGCTAGAGCACTCTCCCCTTAGATCATGCTACCGGCCGTCTATTACCGCTTCATGTTGATGAGGTCCTGAAGCATCTCATCGACGGTGGTGACGACCTTGGTGTTGGCTTGGAAGCCGCGTTGGGTGACGATGAGGTCGGTGAACTCGTTACCGATGTCGATGTTCGACTGCTCGAGGAAGCCGGAGTTGATCGTGCCTCGGCCACCGGTGCCTGCCGTGCCGACGACGGGGACGCCGGAGTTGTCGGTGTTGCGCCAGAGGTTGTTACCGATGCGTTCCAGACCGTTCGTGTTCGGGAAGATCGAGAGGGCGATCTGGCCGAGGGGACGGGTCAAGCCGTTCGTGTAGAGGCCGGTGATGACGCCGTCGGTGCCGACGGAGAACGAAGACAGGGAGCCGGGAGCGAAACCGTTCTGCTGGGACGCGTTGATCTGCATATCGGTCGCGAGCTGGCTCACCGAGCTGAAGTCGAGGTTGACGTTGAACGGAGCGACGCCGCCCGCAGCCGGGGGTGTGATCGTGATCGATCCGGGCGAACCGGTGAGCATCTGGCCGGTGTTGGGATCGAAGGTCATCGTTCCGGAGCCGGTGACGGTGTCGCCGTTCGTCGCGGCGACGGACCAGGTCCACTGGTTGGGCGTCGTCGTATCCTCGGTCACGGTCAGCGTAAGGTCGTGCTGGCCGCCAAGGGAGTCGTAGACTCGGACGATGCTTTGGGTGGACTGAGCGCCCGCCGTCGAGGAGACGCGGGAGTCGAGGTTACCGGCCCAGGTGACGCTCGTTGTTTGCTGGACGGCCGTTCGAGCGCCGATGGGAATCTTGAGCGTCGAGGTCGGGCTGACGGGCTGATTCGTGTCGATCTGGCCGGTGGCGGGGTCGGCGGTCCAGCCGAGGAGCCGCTCGCCGGTGGCGGAGCTCACGACGTCGCCGGTGGCGTCGAGGTCGAAGGAGCCGTCACGGGTGTAGGAGATCTGGTCTCCGTTCGACACCATGAAGTAGCCGTTGCCCTGGAGAGCAAAATCGGTCGGGCGGTTGGTTGCATTGAGCGATCCCTGCTCGTTATTGACGTCCGTGCCTGCAATCAACACACCCAGACCGAACTGGATGGGGTTGGTACCACCCGACGCTGTCGTCGGACGGGCCGCGCCTCGAATCGTTTGGGCGATCATGTCTTGGAACGTGACGCGCGAGCCTTTGTAGGCGGTCGTGTTTACGTTCGCAAGGTTGTTTCCGATGACGTTCATGCGCGTCTGCTGCGCTTTAATGCTGGCAACGCCAGCGAGTAGTGCCTGTAGCATGTCCTTTGCTCCTTGGTTCCGATGCGTTTGCGGGCCTATGGCCTGCGGGTCTTGGGGAAAGGAGGGTGGTCGCTTCAGGACTCCCATGAACATTCGGAGTGATCGCTCCGATCCTGCTCTATCTTCCCTTCCCGGTTTTGTAAATCTCGTTGCTCTTACACGATCACCGCGCTATCGATGTTCGTGAAAACGTTCTCCTTTAGATGTTCTTGATCGACGGCGGTGATGACCGTTCGATTTTTGATGCTCACCACGAGGGCGGCGTTGTCCACGAGCACGAGGGATTCCTTCGCGCCCTTTGCGGCCGCTCGGTCGACTCCGTCCATGACCCGGTTCCACTCGGCGGGACCGAGATCGATGTTCCGGCTCTGCATACGAGTTTGGGCGTGTCCGCTGACTTTGAGGCGATCCTGGAGGATCGCGCTAAAGTCGGTGCCGACTGCGTCCTTTCGCGGAGTCGCTACAGGGGCCGTTTGGCTCTGCAGGAGTTCGCTTATTCTCGTGTTTTGGATGGGGTCGCTCATGATCGTTTTGTAAGACGACTTAGCCTACCGAAGTGATTGCGCTCATCTTCACGTCCGTCTGTCCGCCAGTCGTGCTGTCCTGGACGCGAATCTTGTAGTCGCCGTCCACGAGGGAGACCTTGACGACCGTGCCGGTCACCGATCCTGCCATGCCGGTCGAGCTCTGGTCGGCCGAAATGGTTGCGGTTACCGTCTTACCCATCAGGCTCGATGCCTGGCTGAGGGTCAAGGTGTTGTTGATGTTCGTCAAACCCTGCACCTGGCCAAGCTGGGCGACCTGGGCGTAGAAGCTCGCGTCGTCCATCGGTTCGAGAGGGTTTTGGTTCTGCAACTGGGTGACGAGCAGTTGAAGGAAGGTCTGCATATCCAAGCCGTCTTTGGGCTTGGCCTGCGTATTTCCGAAATACTGGTCCGTCGAGATGTTGCCTACTGAGCCTACTGTGTCTGTTGAAGCCATTGTTTCTTTCCTTCGCTAGATCGCGATATCGACTCCGTTCGTTGTGAGGCGCGTCCACCGAGTGGGCGCGTCTTCCTTATCCGAAAACGTTTGGTTCTGGCCTTGCTGCCGACCGTTTTGGCGGTTCTGCTGGGCTTGGCCGTTGGTTTGGTTTTGAGTTGCCTGCTGGTTCTGGCTGCCTTGCGAGTTCTGTTGATTCTGGGAGTACGTCGAGTGGCTGCTTTGCTGGCTCACGGAGACGGACTGCAATTGGAAGCCTCGGGAACCGAGGGCGTCGCTGAGGCGCGTCTGGTTTTGGTCCAGGGCGTTGCGAACTCGGTCGTCGCTGGCGAACAGGTCGGTTGAGACCTGCTGCCCGACGGCCTTGATGACGACGGTAACCGTGCCGAGATCGTCCGGGCTGAGGTGGATCGTCACCCCGTTCTTCGGGCGAGCAGCGGCCAGCATTTGCATGCGGTCGGCAACCTGCTTGACGACGAGGTCGACTTCCTTGGGGGCGAGCGGGGCGTCCGCTTTGGCGGGAGCCGTGCCGGAAGTTGTGACTTCGCGAGTCGGAGCGGCCTGGACCGTCGGGGTCGTCGTGTCCTTATCGACCGGATCGACGGGGGCGGGCTCATCCTTGACTTGGGCCTTGGGAGCGGCGACCTTTACGTCTTGCGTCGTTTGGGCCTTCGAATCCTTGGGGGTGTCCTTTCCGGTGTCCTGCTGGGCCGTGTTGGCGGCGGTCTCCTTGGGAGCTTCCGGCGCGTCGGTCGCCCTGGGCTGGTCCGTTTTGACGGCCTTCGCCGGTTTGGGCGTGTCGGCAGTCTTCGGCGCAGCCTGCTTTACGGCCTCGGGCTGGACGACGGTGGCGGCCACGACGGGAGTCGTCGGGGCTTGGACCGGTTCCTTATCGGGGACGATGGCGGGGGCGACGGCGATGACCGGGGCTTCCGCTTTGGCCGGCGCATCCGATTGTTTCGCAGCGGGAGCATCCGCCGCCGGCTGGACGAATGCCGCCTGAGGGGTGATGGGGACTGCGGGAGTCGGCGTTTGGGGGGCGTCTGTCGTGACCGACTGCACATTTAGGAACTTCGAGGCTTCGTCGGAGACGAGCTTCGGAGCTTCCGGTTTGGGCGTGGACGGTTGAGCATCGATCTGTGGCTGAGTGCCGATCAGCGGCTGACTACCCGCGGGCTTGGCGGGCACTGGCGCTTGTTGGTTCGCTACAGCTGGGATCGGAATTTGGACGGCGGGAACGGGGATATCCGTCTTAGGGGCGTCCGCTTTCGGCAAATCCGTTTGACCAGTCGTCGCGGGGACGATCGGGAGTTGCACCGCAGCTTGGGTGGGCGCCTTGGCGTTGCCGGTTGTCGCGGCGACGGCGCCTATCGAAATCGTTGGGGTCGACGGGTTCGCGGCCTGGGGTGTCGCGAAGAGGCCACCGACCATTTGGCTCACGACGAGCGACATGGCCTGTTCGGCGGTCTTTCGGTCTGCCTTGGCGTCGGTCTTCGTGCCGGCGGACTTGGGGTCCGCTTGGGCGACGGCCTGCACTTCGTTCCAGAACGGAGCGGGCATTTTGACGTCGACTTCGGGGAGCGGGAGGAAGTCCGGTGTTTTCGAGAGAGCATTCGGCTCGTTACTCGTGACCCCTTCCCCCGCAGGCTTAATGCCTGGAGGCGGCTCCGGCCCTGGTGGGCCAGCGGTCGGCGGACCTTCGTCCGCCTTCGCGGCTTGCGACAACGCCTGATCGAACCCGGGCTGCGCCGTTTGAGGCGAGTTATCCGGCTCCGGGGTCGTTGCGCCCGCGGCTGCTAATGCGAGAATATCCATTTGAACCTGGCTTTGGTGCCATTAGTGATCTTCGGCGGTTAGCCCCGTATTTTTAGCAGAATCTTTTGAAATGCCATTCGCGGCAGGACTCAGCCTGCTTCGCGGTCTATCTGTCATACTAAAGCGGTAATGCCGCAAGGCCGATCCCTTTCAGATTTCAAGGCAATTCAATTCAACGGCGCAAATGTGATCGCCGGTAGCTTTGGAAGCGCTTCTGAAAGGTTCCTACAGCCCTCGGACAAAAATGACGCCGAGTTTGAGCTGTTCACACAACGTTTTTCTGGCGCGGGTACTCGCGCCTCCGATTTTCAACACAGCCGGCCCTTGCTCGCGGACACACCGCTTGAGTGGGCTTGCAAACCACAGCTAAGAACGACATGCCAAGAAAGAAGCTAACCGAAGTTGCCCCTGAATCGACTCCCATCGAAGAAACCACCACCGCCAAGTCTCCGAAAACGAGCCGAACGAAAAAAACAGAAGTAAAGGAGCCTGCGCCAGTCGCAAAGAAGGCTCCCACACGAACGACCCGCGCGAAGGCCGCGCCGGTGGTACCGGAGCCCGAGCCTACTCCTGCACCCGCTCCCGCAGCGAAGCCGCGTCGCGCGGCGAAGAAGGTGGAAGCGCCCGCGCCGGCGGCGAAGGCTCCCGCCCGACGCGCGGCCAAGCCGAAGGCCGAGCCTGCGCCAGAGCCCGTGGTCGAGGAAGCGATCCCGGCTCCGACTTTCCGTGGACGCGGTAAGAAGGCAGCGGCTCCGGTCGACGATTCCGTTCCCGCCCCCACTTTCCGAAGTAGCCGGGGCAAGAAGGCTGAGCCAGCCGTAGCCGCCGAGGAATCGGTGCCTGAGCCGACGTTCCGTCGCGGCCGAGGGAAGAAGGCGGAAGAGCCTGCCGAGGCGGTGGCCTCACCCGATTTCATCGTCGAAGGCGATTTGCCGATCCCGCTTTGGCGCGTCCGCACCAAGCCCGCTTCGGGCCGACGACCGGCTGCCGTCCAGGACGAAGACGGCGAGACGGAAGGCGAAGATGTGCGACGTGGACGCCGCCGACGCCGACGGGGTGGCAAGAAGCCGGAAGGCGTTGCCGCGGTTGCCGTCGTCGAGGAAGCGGTCGAAGAGAAGCCGACGGGACGACGAGAGCGAACGCGCCAGCCCAAGAAGGAGACGGAGACTACTCCGGCCACTCCCGCCGAGGAACCGGCGGTCAATTTCCGGCGACGCGAACGGAAGAACCTGCTTCCGCCACCGCGCCCGCTGATCCCCACGCCCGAGGAAGCGCCGCAGGTGGTGCTTCGCGACGGCCTGCCGACCCTCGTACGCAACAAGCGGGTCTACCCGCCGATGATGTTCTTTGGCGGCTCGACGGACGAGCGAAGCTTGGGGACGGTGATGGAAGAGCTTCGGATGGCCTCCGAGGCGGGTATCCACCTGCACTCCCACTTCGTGGACTTCGAGGTGGCGGAAGACGCCATCGACGCCAACGTGCAGTTCGCGGCTTACCTGCTGAACAAGTCGGTCGAAGTCGATCCGAATGCGCAGGTACTGTTCCGCCTCGTCTTCAAAGCGCCGCGCGGTTGGCAGGACCGGTATACGAAGGCCCGCTACCTGCACGAAGACGGTTCGCTGGCCGAGCCGAGCGTATGCGACGACGAATTCTGGGGCGTGGCGAAGGCCTGCCTCGAGTCGTTTATCAAGAAGCTGCGCCAGGTGGCCAACAACGGCAACATTTTGGGCGTCCACCTGGACCGGGGCGAGTGGTTTATGGCGGACGGCTGGGGGTACGACACCTCCGACGCAGCCAAGCTGAAATTCCGCGAATGGGCGCGCGTGCGGTACCTGGACGACGACGTGATGCTGCGGGCATCCTGGTTCGACGGGCGCGTACGGTTCCAGGATCTGACGATTCCCTTCTACCAGCCGGAAGGCGAAGAGGGTGACAAGTTCATCCGGTCCAGCCGCAAGCAGCGACGGTACGTGGACTATCACCTGTTCCTCAGCGACTCGACCGTCGCGCGGATCGGGGAGCTTGCCTATGCGGCGAAGGAAGCGAGCGAGGGCTGGTTCCTGGTTGGGGCGAGTTACGGATACACGTTCGAGTGGTCGCACCCAGGCAGCGGGCACCTCTCGCTTGGCAAGCTTTTGCGGACGCCGGAACTCGACTTCGTGGCCGGTCCGCCGAGCTACAAGTCGCGCGAGCCGGGCGGTACGGCTCCCTTCCCTGGCCCGATCGATAGTTTCGCGCTGAACGGCAAGCTTTATATCAGCGAAGAGGACTTCAAGACGTCCTTGAGCGGTGGCCGCGAGCCGGACGATTTCAACCCGATGATCAAGACGCCGCAGGCGCTGGAGAGCGTCCACTGGCGCGGAGCGGGTGCTGCTCTGGCCCACGGGTCGGGCGTTTCCTGGATGGATCTCTGGGGCAACGGATGGCTTAAGACAACGAGCATCTGGGATCGCGCTTCGAAGATTTCGGAAGGGCTCGTCGCTCGAATGGGCGCGGGTCTCGGAGAGCCTGAGGTCTGCGTCTTTATCGACGAGCGAGCTTTGGCCTATCTCGTCGACCCGAACGCCTTTACGCTGCTCGTCCAGAACGTGCGCGAGTCGGTTTTGCGAGCGGGCGTCAATGCCGGCTTCTACCTGCTGAGCGACCTCGCTCACCGCGAGAAGTTCCCCGAGGCGAAGGTTTACATCTTCCTGAACGCCTGGGACATCCGGCCGGACCTGCGGGCGGCGATCAAGTCGCGTATCCAGCGAGACGGCAAAGTGCTCTTCTGGCTCTACTCGGCGGGGCTCTTCGACGCGGGACGCGATTCGCTGGAGCGAGCGCGCGAGGTGACGGGCATCGCCCTGAAGCCGCAGCCGTTCTACAGCAAGTCGGGCACGACGATCTTGAACCGGCGCCATCCGTTGGCAGAGGCTTTCCCCGATCGCACGATCGTGAGCGGGACGAAGCTGGAGCCAAGCTACTTTGCAATTCCCGAAGACGCACTCGTGCTAGGCGAGTACTCGCAGACCGGGTTGCCGAGCTTCGTCGTTCGTGAGTTCACGGGCGATGCGGATCAGCGTTGGACTTCTGTGTTCCTCGGCGAGCCGCAGGTGAACCCTTCCCTTATCCGGGCGCTCGCCCAGATGGCGGGAGCCCACGTTTGGAATTTCAACGAGGACCTGGTCCACGTCCGGCCGCCGTTCCTGACGGTGCACTGCGCGGGAGCAGGGCCTCGGGCGATTACGCTGCCGAACAAGTGGGCGGCGTACAACCTGCTGACGAAGCAGTGGGTTCAGACGGACTCGACCAACCTTCGCTTTACGGCGACGGAGGGGGCAACGCAGGTCTTCTTGATCGGCACCCACGAGGAGATCGAGCATCTTGTATCGCTCGATCCCGAGGACGTGCTGAGCTTGATGACGTTGCCGCCGAAGCAGGACAACACCCTGGGCGCGGACGCGAACGCCTTCGACATCCCCATCATGAAGCTCAACGAGTGGATGGAAGGGGGCGACGCGGACGAGGTGGCGGACGAATGGTTCCTGCGACCCCAGCAGATCGACGAAGAGCCCGAGCCAGAGCCGGGCGGCGCGGAAGCGGAGCGCACGGGACGACGACGCCGACGGCGACGACGCCCAGGCGACAGGGATCGAGCGGTGGCATCCGAGCCGCGTACGTCCTCTCCCTCCTCGTCGAAGCCTTCGGGTGACACCTCCACGAGTTTTGAGAACGACCTCGGAATCAACGTCGTGTTTAGGAAACGCGAGTAGTGCCGGAGTCCAAATTTCGCTTCGGGTATGCGGCGCTGATCGGGAAACCGAACGTCGGTAAAAGCACGCTGCTGAACCGGATCGTCGGCCAGAAGGTGTCGATCGTCAGCAACAAACCGCAGACGACGCGGCGGAAGGTAGTGGGCATCGCGACGACCGACGCCTATCAGATCGCTTTCATGGATACTCCGGGTATCCATGAGCCCCATACGAAGCTTGGGCGCACGATGGTGGATCAGGCGCGGAAGGCGCTGCACGACGTGGACGTCATCGTCTACGTCGGTGACGCCAGCCACCATCCGAACGACGCGGACAAGGACATCGCGAAGCTGCTGGAGGGCCTTGAGACGCACGACATCGAAGACCCTTCGAAGCTCGTTCCGGTGCCCGTGCTGCTCTGCCTGAACAAGATGGACTTGCTTAAGGCGGACGCGGTGCAGCGGAACGTGGAGGCGTACGAGAAGATTTTCAAGACCGACGCGTACATGCTCACGACGGCGACGCGTGGGCTGAACGTGGACAAGTTGGTCCAGCTGATCGTGGAGCGATTGCCGTATGGCGAGCCCCAGTTCGATCCGGACGAGTACACGGACCAGTCCAGCCGGTTTATCGCGGCGGAGTTCGTGCGGGAGAAGATCCTGCTCGCCACTCGCCAGGAAGTGCCCCACGCGGTGGCGGTACTGGTGGACGATTGGGAGGAAGAGGAGTCGGGGCTCATCCGCATCGCAGCGTCGATTTACGTGGAGAAAACCAGCCAACGCGCTATCCTGATTGGGAAGCAAGGACAGTTTATCAAGCAGGTCGGGACGCTGGCGAGGACGGAGATCGAGGAGCTTTTGGGAGCAAAGGTGTTTTTGGAACTGAACGTCAAGGTGCGCGAGGATTGGCGGATGAATCCGCGAATGCTCCAGGAGCTTGAATACTCGGAGTAGTCCATGGCCGATCCTTCGACGATCTTCGGCCAACCACTCGCGCGCGATCCTCGGGTTGCCCTTCCCTCGATGCCGCCCAAGCGGGCGGACAAGGCGGGTCCGCAACATAAAGTCCAATTCGTGATCGAGCTTGTCGGGCCGCGTTCGGTCCCGGCGGCAGCCGCGGCGGCTCTGTTGGGGGCTCAGTGGTTCTCTTCCCTGGGCGAGCCGGAGGCTTATGCGATGGCTCCAGCGGACAACGATTGGAAGCCGCTAACGAATACGACGAACGGTTCTTACGACTCGCTAGCGCTCGCGTGGGATTTGATCTCGCCGAAGGGTGAGTTGACCAGCCAAGCGGCGGCGCACCTGTTTCGGATGGCGGAGTCGTTCGGATCGCACATCCAGCGGCGGGCGATGCCCTTGCCTCCCCCGGCGGATATCAACCGCTATGTGACGCCTTTGCGCGAGTTGGCGGACGCTTTGGACATCGGCCTGGAAATCATGCTGATTCCGAAGGGGCCTAATTTCACCGAGCGCGGCATTTGGGTGGCCTGCGCGGCGCTTGGATTGGACCTTGGATCGGACGGATTCTTCGAGCTTCGCGCGCCTGGGTTCACGGAGCCCCTTTTGACGGTCACTCCGATGGGTGGAGCGGATGCGTTTTCGCTTACCGCGGTTCAGGCTGGGGTGACGCATGCGGGGCTGATGATGGGGTTCAGCGTTCCCCGCTCTCCCGACCCCACTTTCTCGCTAGCGGCGGCTTTTCAGACGACGGATTACCTTTGCCAGACTCTCAACGCGGCGGCGTTCAACGACGCGGACCAGATGTTGGGACCGACGACTCGGAACGAGCTTACGAGCAACCTGAACGCGGCTGTACGGACGCTTTCGGGGGTTGGGATCGAGCCTGGGTCGCAGGCGGCGATGAAGCTGTTTAGGTAGGGCTTGGAATAAAAAAGGGGACGAGGAATTTATTTTCCTCGTCCCCTTTTCACTTACGGGATCAGTCGTCCAGCTCGATTCGGCTGTTCTTGACGGAGCTCGCTCTTCGGCGGACTTGGCCGTAGGTTCGGCCTGCGGGGTCCGTGTTGGCGGCGGGGCGGTCTTCGACTACCGTCGTAGCGACTCTGGCACGGGCGTTTTCGCCCTTTGCGATTCCGAGGATCGTCTTGGATTCGCCGTGCTTCTTGGCAACGGCCTTCTCCCACAGGTAGAGGATCGGCGATGCGTTGTAGATCGACGAGTACGTACCGGAGACGATGCCGACGAGCATGGTGATGACGAAGAACCGGAGGTCGATGGTGGCCGTTCCGAAGGCGGCGACGATGATGAGGGTCACGATAACCGTCATCGACGTATTGATCGAACGGGCGAAGGATCGGCTGATCGAGCGGTCGATCAGGTGGCCGAAGTCTTCCCCGGCGTGCACCTTGCGGAGGTTCTCACGGATTCGGTCGAAGATGACGATGGTGTCGTGGACGGAGAAGCCGATGATGGTCAGCATCGCCGTGATGAACAGGGCGCTAACCTCCCAGTTGAGCAAGAAGCCCAGGATGGCGGCAACGCCGATGACGACGAGAATGTCGTGTAGGAGGGCGGCAATGGCCGAACCTCCGAACCGGAGACCGGCAACGAAGTTCCCAAGGGCGACGCCGAACCGGAACGCGAGGTAGACGATGATCAGCGCGGAGCTGATGATGACGCCTATGATCGCGTTGGTCAGGGTTTCCGCCTGGACGGCGGCGCCGATGCTGGTGAAGTCGCGCAGGTCGCTGGCGTTCAGCCCGGTTGCGGCGGCGATAGCACCGACGGCTTTGTTTTGTCCTCCCTCAAGCTCTTTGAGCGGGGGAAGGCTGATGATGACCTCTCGCTCCGTGCCAAGGGCAAACTTCACGTTGCCACCCTTCAGGCCAGCTTTCTCAAGCTTGTCCAGAATAGCGGCGGCGGTCACTGTGGTGTCGGTTGCCTTGAACGAGGCTTCGTAGCCGCCTCGGAATTCGACGTTCGGCTTGATACCGCCGAGAGCGATGAAGATGATGCCGGGCACGATGGTCAGAAGCGAGATCATGAACCATCGCTTGGAGGTCTCCACGATCTTCATCGGGTTCGTGTCGGCCATCGCTTCGAACTTCTCGCCGAACCAGTTTCGCTCGGCGGCGAACAGCTTCTGGTTCTTGATGATGCCGGAGTCGACGAAGAAGACGAGGAGGGACCGGGTGACGGTGACGGCGGTGAAGAGGGAGATCAAGACGCCGATGATAAGCGTCGAGGCGAACCCTTTAACCGGTCCTGTGCCCAAGTTTGCTAGCACCAACGACGTAAGGATGGTACAGGCGTTCGAGTCCATGATCGCGGGCAAGGCACGTTTGAACCCAAGGTCCATGGCACTATGCAGCGATTTGCCGCTCTTCATCTCCTCCTTGAAACGTTCAAAGACGAGGATGTTGGCATCGACGGCCATGCCGACGGATAGGATGAATCCGGCGATGGCGGCGAGGCTAAACGTCGCCCCGATCCACTTCATTACGGTAAGCGTGAAGAGGACGTAGAGACAGAGTGCGAGGAACGCGATGAAGCCGGGGAAAGCGTAGTAGACGATCAGGAACGCCGAGATCAGGGCGAACGCGGCCAGACCGGCGACGATGATCTTGTCGAGAGCGGTCTTGCCGATGGTCGGGTCGACCTTCTGGGTGCTTTCGACGTGGAGGCTGACGGGGAGCGAACCGGAGTTCAAAAGCTCGGTCAATTGAAGGACGTAGTTCTTGTCGAACGTGCCGTCGATGATCGCGTTGTCCCGCAAGATGGTGTTGTTCTTGAGGGGGGCGATGCTGATGACGACGTCGTCGAGGACGGCGGCGATCTGTTCACCCGTCGTCTGGTTCTGGCGGCTCCAAGCTTCGATCTTGCGCGAGCCCGCCGACGAGAACGTCATTTCGGGGATATAGCTGTCGCCGCGCGGTTCGGGTGTGGCCTTGGCGAGATCGTCGCCCTGCATGATCGGCTTGCCCCAGCCTCGGATGATCCGGACGTACTCCGGGGTGCCGGGCATGATCGGCTCCGAGCTACCCCTGAGCCGGACGAACGTGTACGCAGGCGCACCCTTATAGGGCACTTGCGTTCCAACGTCGTACATGCGGCTGGGATCGGCAGTCGATCTCACGTTTCGAGCGTCGTACCACTCGATACTCGCGGTGGTGGACAGGAAGTCCACAGCCTTTTGGGTATCGGTAAAGCCGGGCAGCTCCACGATAATCTGATCTTGCCCCTTGGGTTGGACGGTGGCTTCGGCGGCGCCGGCCTGGCCCATCGCGCGGTTCGTCATGATGCGGACGATGGTCGCGCGGATACTGGCCATATCCGTCTTTTGCTCGGGGGTCAGCTTCGACGTGTCCATCGAGAAGGTCAGGCGGACACCGCCGACGATATCGAGGCCAAGGTTCGGCTTCTTGTTGACGTACCCGATTCCGGAGATGACTCCGAGAGCAAGGACTATGAGGAGAAATAAATAACTGCGGGACTGCAAAGCGGTTTGACGCCTCCTGTGGCGTTATCTTAACTCGGGGAGTATACCGAGAGTAGCAGTGTACGTTATGGTTCGAAGCCAGAAACGCGCTATGTACCGGCTTTAACCGTAAGGTGAACTGGGATGTTCGCCATGTTTAGCGAGTCAACGAGTTCAAAAACATAGTTCTTGTCGAAGGCGCCGTCGACGATAGCGCTGTCGCGGAGGATGGTTCCCGGCTTCAACGGAGCGATGCTGACGATGACGTCGTTTATGACGATCGCCACCTGTTCTCCGGCATTCATGTACCTGCGGCTCCACGCTTCGATCGTCTTTGCTCCTTGGGCGGTAAACCGCAAAGCGGGGACGTAACTATCGCCATGCGGCTGTGGGTCCGCCTGGGCGATATCTGAGGCGGTCATCAGCGGCTTCCCCCAGCTCTTGATGGCTTCGGCATATTCCTTCGTGCCTGGGGCAATGGGAGTCGTTTGCCCACGCCGCGACAAGTTGTAGGCTTGGCCGCCCTTGTATTTCGTCAGATCTCCGACGTCATAGGTTCGAGGCTCACCGTTTCCGGTGCTGACGGTCTTCGCGTCGTACCACTCCAGATCGATCTGTTTGGTAAGTGCCCCACTCACTCGGTCCACCTCCTCGCTCGGGGGAACGTCTACGGTGAACGACGCGGGGCCGCTAAGCCTTACCGTGGAGCCGCTGGACATGTGGCGCAGACGACTCATGAGCGCGTCTTGGATTCGCTGGTTGGTGTCCGGGTGGGCAATGGATACGCCGGTCGTCGGGTCGTATTCGAGGACGATGTGCTTTGGGGCAGGCGCGCTGGACGACGAGTGGCAGCCAAGCACCGACGCGGCCAACGCGAACCCCACAAGCACGCGTTTCATTCTTTTGCCCAGAACATCGTGCCGGCGTCTTCGAAGATGACGGCTTCCTTCAGGACGCTGAGGGCTTTCCGGAGGCCTTCTATTGGGGACATGAGGCCGTCTTCGTGTTCGATGCTGAGCACGTAGTCGTAACCAACCATGCGGAGGTTCGAGCAGAAGTCCTTCCACCAATCCAGCCCGTGGCCGTAGCCGACGCTGCGGAAGACCCAGGAGCGGCCGAGGATGTCGCCGTAGCTCTTGGTGTCCAGGTTGCCGTTTCGGCCCGAGTTGTAAGGGTCGATGCGGGTGTCTTTGGCGTGGACGTGGTAGAGCGCGCCTTCCTTGCCGAGCTCGCGGATGGCGGCGATGGGGTCGATGCCCTGCCACCAGAGGTGGGAGGGGTCGAAGTTCGCGCCGATGGCATCGCCGTCCTTGCCTACGCCGTTACGGAGTTTGAGGAGGGTGTCGTTGGAGTAGCAGACGAAGCCGGGGTGCATCTCGATACAGAACTTGACGTTGCTCTTCTTGAGGAGCTTGGCCTGTTCGGTCCAGTAAGGGATGACCTTTTCCTTCCACTGCCAATCGAGGATGTCGCGGAATTCGTCCGGCCAGGCGCAGGTGACCCAGTTGGGCTGGACAGCGTTCGGATTGTCGCCCGGGCAGCCGCTGAAGCCGTTCACGCACTCGACACCGAGGAGGCTGGCGAGTTGGACGGAATTGAGGAACGCCTGGTGGTGGTCCTCGGCGATCTTCTTGACGGGGTGGATCGGGTTGCCGTGGCAGGAGATCGCGGAGATTGTGAGGCCACGCGATTCGACTTCCTTCACGAGCTTGTCGCGGGCTTCCTTGCTCTCAAGGAGCTTCGCCATCTCGATATGGGCCGCGCCGGGGTAGGCGCCGCCGCCGAACTCGACGGCCTGAATCCCTTCCACCTTGACGATATCGAGGGTCTCCGTCAAGGTTTTGTCGCCAAACAAGGCTGTAAAGATGCCGATCTTCATCGTTCTGTCACCTAAGTTCCAATTGCATTATGTCTAAGCAGAGAGTTCGGCCAGGGCCTGGTCGATTGCGTCGTAATTCGGGAAATCGAGGAGGGTCGGCGTTTGCTCGGAGTAGCGGATGACGCCGTCCTTATCGATTACGAAAACGGCGCGAGCGGTGCCGGGGCCGAGGCCGGAAAAATCGGGCCAAACGACGTCGTAGGCTTTGCAGACCTCGTGCTGAAAGTCGGAGAGGAGCGGGAAGCCGATCTTGAGCTGCTTCGACCACTCGTCGAGGACGAACGGCGTATCGTTGCTGATACCGTAGACCTGGGCGTTGGCATCGTTGTAGCGGCTCAGCCCGGCGGTTACGTCGCACATCTCTTTCGTGCAGATGTGGGTGAAGGCTCCGGGGTAGAAGAGGAGCACCGTGTTGCGTTCGCCGAAATTGGAGCTTAGCTTGACATCGACGACACCCTCGGCCGTCTTGGTTTTCAGTGTGAAGTCGGGCGACTTCGATCCAACAGGGAGTGGCATACCGGTGGTTTTACCACCCGCCATCCCGTAGGAGGGCGGGTGAAACGTCAGAAGCGAAAGAACACGGAGACGCTGACGGTGTTCCGATGCTTCTTCGGCAGGTCGTCGCTGGGGAAGAAGGAGCGGTTCGAAGCGTCCGACCTGTATTCCAGGCGGAGCTGCATCGCTTTGTCCAGCTTGTATTCGGCGGTGAGGGTCGCGGAGGTGAGGAGCGAATCGGCTCCCGTCCGCAGGCCGTCGTAGTCGGAAAAGGTCTCATAGCGGGCGGCTAATGAGAACTTAGGTGTGAACTGGTACTTGGCGTACCCGGCGACGCCTTTCCAGTTGCCATCGTCGGAGCCGTCGACGCTGCCCGCGGAGGCGAGGTCGGCGTTCAGGCCCAGCTTCAGATTGGCGTTCACCTGGTAAGTGGCGACGAGGTCGCCGATGCTGACCTTCCGCTTGCCCGTGGCGGGAAAAGCGATGCCTCCGCCCGTGTCGCTGCTGCCTTCGATGCCGCCGTACCAGGTTCCGATGACCGAGAAACTGGACGTGGGCGCGTAGGTGAGCCCGGCGAAGAAGCTCATCTGTCCGTTGCTGTCGTCCACTTCGTTCCAGCCGTTGACGACCCCGGCGGTGGCCGTGATCGTCTTCGTCAGGGGTTTGGTGGCGCGAAGGCCGGTGTGATAGAGGGGTTGGGCGAGGGTGAAAAGGAACGAACGGCCATAGTTTTCGTTATCCCCGCTGACTCCCACCTCGTAGCCGAGGTTCGTCACGAATTTGCCGAAATCGAGGGTCACGTTGCTGCCCTTGATCGGATAGGTTAAGAACAATTGGCGAATGTACTTGTAGCGTTCTGTTCCGCCGGGTTCGGCGATGTTATCGATCTCGGCGTTTCGTCCGGCTTGGAGTTCCAGCGTCACCTGGGCGTCGCTATCCTTCACGGGCTTGCCGACCACGCTCACTCGGGCTGAGGCGAGGCTGAAGTTGTTGTGTTTGACGTCGTACTGGCGACCGAACAGTTCTGTGCCGGTCGGTGACTTATTAAAGTCATATTGGTAGTAGAAATCGAGGCTGCCCCCGATTTGCCATTTCGACGGTTCATCTGCGTTCGCGACTGTGAGAAGCGCAACTGAACCAAGCACGGGCAACAATGACCGCGGTACTTGGTTTAGCAGGTTGTGTTTCATGGCGTATCATTCGCTCTTTTTTGCGAATGGGCGACTTTAACAAAAGTTGCGGCGCCTGTCAAACAAAATTTTTTGAAAAGAAATTCGAGTCTGGACGAAGAAAAATCTTAATTAAATCTTGACCGTCGACGAAAGTTACTCTACAATTCACCATCCGCAAAGGCGCGGCCATTACAACATCTGGAGGGATGCATGGAAGGTGGTCGCCTGACATCGTCTTCGTCATTTGCGCAAAGCGCCTTTACGGGATTCACGCGCCTTATAGGGTCGAGCCGTTCGCTCGGGGTTGGCCTAGATTGAGGCTGCTGCGGACGCTGCTGTTCTACAAAGCCAGGGCAGGACAGCCCGCTAAGCGTCCCCTCACCAAGGCGGAGCGAATCCGTCTCGGGCTGGCTGTTTTCGGTGGCAAGGTCGTTGGCCTTGGGCTCGTTCTGGCGGCGATGGTCTTCGCCGGAACCTTGGGTGGCCCTGCTCACGCGGCGGAGACTTACACGCCCCACGAGACCACCCTCATGAACTCGGTGAACACCGTTTGGACGCTGGTCGCGGCGTTCCTCGTGTTCGGTATGCAGGCAGGCTTCGTCATGTTGGAGGCGGGTTTTGCCCGCCAACGCGAGACGGTGAACGTGTTGATGGAATGTATCTTCGACACCTGTCTGTGCGGCATCCTGTTTTGGGCCATCGGCTATGCATTCATGTTCAGCCATGGCAACGGGTTTATTGGGACGAATTGGTTCTTCCTTCAGGGTGCGCCATCGACCTATGAGGCGACGGGGATTCCCTTGCTCGCCCACTGGATTTTCCAGTTCGCGTTCGCCGACACCTGCTCGACGATCGTTTCTGGCGCCATGATCGGACGCACCAGCTTCCGCGGCGACATCCTGTACAGCATCGGCATCACCGGCTTCATCTATCCGATTTTGGGCCACTGGGCTTGGGGGCCGGATGGGTTCCTGGCGCTCATGGGAACGCCGGACCACTTCCTTCCCTCCCTCGGCAACGGGTTCCGGGACTTCGCGGGTTCGACGGTCGTTCACTCGATCGGCGGCATCGCCTCGCTGGCGGGAGCGATGGTTTTGGGACCGCGTCTCGGGCGGCTCTTCGCTCGCGACGATAAACAGAGGGGCGGTATGCCGCCTCCCCACAACCTCACGATCGCAGCGGTCGGCGGCTTCATTCTGTGGTTCGGCTGGTATGGGTTCAACCCTGGCAGCACGCTCTCCGCGATGGATGGGCAGGGCATTGGGCGCATCGCGGCCAATACGACGCTCGCGGCTTGCGCGGGTGGGATGTCGGCGATGTTCGCGGCCTTCTTTATGGGGGCGACGAAGGGCAAGTTCGACCTTGGCTACTCCGTGAACGGGTTCCTTGGCGGGTTGGTGGCGATCACCTGTCCCTGCTATTGGGTGAACCCGCTTGGGGCGATCCTGCTTGGCTTCATCGCTGGGTTCGTCATCTACTTCGGCGTCAACTTTATCGAGTGGCTGCGGATCGACGATCCGGTGGGTGCGGTTTCCGTGCACGGCCTTTGCGGTATCTGGGGAACGCTTTCGCTCGGGCTCTTCGCTTGCGGGAAGTATGGAGCGACGGGGCCGACGGGGGCGGACGACTCCGCGCCGGTGGCCGGCCTCTTCTACGGAGGCGGCGGGTCGGTGTTCATTGCGCAGGTTATTGGGAGCGCGGTCATCTGTATCGGAACGTTCGTCATTACCTATGCGATGATGTGGATTATCAAGAAGATGCCGCATCCGTGGTGCCTTCGCGTCGAAGAGGCGGGAGAGAAGGGCCCGGGCGGTCTGGACGTGTTCGAGCACGGCATCGAGGCTTATCCGGCTCAGGCTTAAATTGGAGACTTATGATCTATGTATAAAATCGAAGCCGTCATTCGGCCTCATCTGCTAGAGGCGGTGCGGGATGCGCTGCACGATATCGACGTGATCGGGCTGACGGCTACGGATGCCCGAGGCGAAGGACGTCAGCGCGCGACCACCCACACGTTTCGTGGCTCGCAATACTCGCACGGTTTGGAGCCTCGACTTCGGATCGAAGTGGTCGTGAAGTCGGACCAACTTGAGTCGGCGGTGAACGCCATTCAGGCGGCGGCGACGACGGGCGAGGTGGGCGACGGCAAGATCTTCATTACGAAGCTGGACTCCGTCGTGCGCATTCGGACGAACGAGCGCGGCGAGACGGCGCTCTCGTAGCTATCCCTGGGTCGTAGCGGTTTCCACTTCCGCTACGACCTGGTTCCCTTCCTGCCTTAGGGTCAGACGCCAATCGTTCGCTTTGGCGATGGCCCGGCAGATGGCGAGACCGAGTCCGTAACCTCCGGTGGAGCGAGACACGTCCTGCCGGTAAAACGGCTCGAACAGGCGGTCGACGGGTATTCCGTCGGCCGCCTCGTTTTCTATTCTGAGGGTTGTGCCTTCTACCGTTACAGTGAGGTGGCCGCCTTGTTTCCCGTATTTGGCGGCGTTCTCCAAGAGGTTCCGGACGAGGATTTGGACGTGGGACGGTACCACGGAGAGCTTCGCGTCTTGGTTCAGGCGGACTTTGAGCTGGAGATCCCTCGTTTCGATCAGGGGGAGGAGGGTTTCGAGCGTTTCCTCGACGACGGCTTTCAAGCAAACGGTCTCCCGGCCGGTAACGGCGCGGCCTTGCAGGTGGTGGAGGAGGAGGATGCCTTCGACGAGGGAGACGAGGCGTTGGGTTTGGACGTGCGCTTCCTGGATCGTGGCTTCGTATTCCTCGGCGGTGCGGGCTTGTGAGAGGGAGACTTCGAGGTGGCCGAGGAGGGCTTGGAGCGGAGTTCGAAGTTCGTGAGAGGCGGCGGCGTAGAAGCGGCCCTTCTCCTCCGAGGCTTCTTCTATACGGTCGAGGAAGCCATTCAGCGTTGTGACCAGCTCGCGCATTTCGGCATCGCGAGACGGGGAGACAAGACGACTGCCGGCTTCGTCGGCGCGAGCGGCTTCGGCTTGGACAGCGAGGGCGCGGATCGGTGAGAGCGTCTTTCCGATCAGGAGCCATGCGGCGAGGCAGAATACGAGGATGGCGGTTCCGATCAGCGTGAAGAAGCCGACGAGGTCCGGCTGCTGAGCTTTGAGCGAATCCGGCATGCTCACATAGAACAAGAGGTCGCCCCTTTGGATTGGGATGACGGAGCCGGTTTTCAGCTTGTCGAGCTCGGGCGCATTTTTCTGGGAGCGCCAAAGCAGGTGGCCGCCCGAATCGGTGACGACGGCGCCGATGCCCAGCTTGGCAAGGTCGTCAGAAGAGAAAAGCGTCGAGAGGTCGCCCCTCCAATCCTTTTCTCCGAGGATCCCCATTGCTTTCTCGACGGCGAGCTTGGCCGATCGCTTGGCCTCGTCGGCCTTGTTCAGTTGATGGGAAAAGATGACGAGGTGGGAAGAAAGCAGCAGGAACGGGGCGAGGATGCAAACGAAGACGAGCGTCATCCGAACTCGGATCGAGCGGAGTTTCGTCATTGCGGGCAGGCCTCCATACGATAGCCGACGCCACGTACCGTGCGGATCAGCGATTGTCCGCCGTCGTCGATCTTACGGCGAAGGTAGCTGATGTAGACATCGAGCACTTTGTCGTTCCCCTCGAAGTCGTATTGCCAGACGTGCTGCAGGATCATCGTCCGGGTGAGGGTTCGGCCTTCGTTCCGCATGAGGTACTCGAGGAGCGAATACTCGGTGGCGGAGAGGAGGATGGTCTTCCCTTTTCGATTGACTTGACGGGCGGCGGGATCGAGGGTGAGATCGGCGATCTTCAGGTGGGCAGGACCGCCACCAGGTCTTCGAAGAAGCGCGCGGACTCGGGCTAGGAGCTCGTCGAGGTTGAAGGGTTTGACAAGGTAGTCGTCGGCGCCGCTATCTAGGCCGCGAACTTTGTCCTCGACTAGGTCCTTGGCGGTGAGCATAAGAATTGGGGTTACGATGCCCGCCTTGCGAAGCCTCCGGCAGATTTCAAGTCCGTCGATGCCTTCGAGCATGATGTCGAGGAGGATCACTTCGTACTCGGCACTGAGGGCGGCGGCGAGACCGGTGGGGCCATCTTCGATGACTTGGGCAGCGTAGCCCGCCTCCGTCAGGGCTTGCCTGATGAAGCGGGATACGCTGTCGTCGTCTTCTACGATGAGGATTTTCAGCCCAGGTGCATCTCCATCATCATCTTATGCAGTTTGGCCATTTGCTCTGGGGTGAGGACGCCGTGGAGGCGGATCATGGCGTCGGAGTGGATTTGCTCGAAGCGCTGCTTGAGCTGCTCGGGGGTGAGTTTGGGATCGCTCTTCGCCTTATCGAGCGCCTGGTGGACGTCTGCAACGATTCTCTTCACTTGGACGGCTTGGGCGTCAGTGAGGTCGAGCTTTTGAAGCAGATCGAACGGCATCCCTCCGGGGCCGTGCCCAGCAAAGAAGGCCAAGCCGCCCTTGTCGGCAAGAATCTTGAGCTGATCGGGTGTAAGGATTTGGTGAAAGGCGACCATGGCCTCCTTGTGAAGCTCTTCCATTTGCTGCTTCCGCTGTTGATCCGAAAGCTTCGAATCGGCCTTGATCTGGGTCATGGCGTCCATCAGCTTTTTGTGCAAGGCTTCGAGCTGGCGGACCTGGTCGGGAGTTGCGTGGACGAGGGCAGCGAGCTTTTCGATATCCTTTTGCTCCACGGCCGGTTGGGTTCCGGGTTGCGATTGGGCAACGGCTCTTCCCATGTGGTGGACGCCCATGGCGAGGGCGAGGGTTCCGATGACTAACCATTTCGAGTACATAGTTGCTCCTTGGCCGCGGTTTCCTGTCCGTGGCTTACCGGGAGAGTGTAAATACGATAGGTTAGAACGGGGTTCGAGAGAGGTTAGATTTCTCTAACCTTCCTCCGAGCGATCAAAGATTAGGGGCGACGCGATCGGTTTCGCCGATGACGTAGATCATGAACGCGGCGGCGGCGATCTGGACGATCTGGGTCAGGACGAGGACCAAGCCAAGGGCTCCGGCGAACATGGTTCCCATCACGGAGCCGGCGAGGCCGAGCAAGCCGAAGAGAATTTGGAGGCCACAGAAGAAGGTGACGATCCGGCGGGCGACCTCGATTTGGAGCAGGAGTCCGAGACCGAGAAGGAACGTAAATCCTCCAATCGCGATGCCGATGTAGGACCAGAAGCCGAAGCCAATCGTTTCGCCCATAAACTTCTGCTGGGCCTGGACGAAGACCATGGCGATGTCGTAGATGCCCGATATCACGTAGAACACGGCCAACGCGTAGTAGGCCCCCCAGATCCAAGAGGCCACCGGCCTTCCGGTCTTCTTCGTTGGAGCTGCCTGAGGGCGAGCGACTTTAGTGACGTCGGTCTGGCAAAACTGACACGTCTTCGCCCATTCCGGAAGAGACGCTTGGCAATTGGGGCACTTAATCATTCAGGGATAGAAAATACCCCTCGCTCGTCCATGCGGTGAGGCGGACGCGAATATTCTGGCGAGGTTACGGGGGGACAAGGACAAATTAAAAAGCCCCACCTTTCGGTGAGGCCTTCAATTTTTATCTATCCGGGCGACGTGCTTATCTCCCGGGACCCTGCGGACCAAGTACTTCCGCCGCTGAGGAGCTTAACTGCCGTGTTCGGAATGGGAACGGGTGTTGCCTCCTCGCCATGATCACCCGAATAGAAACCTTCGAGCGCCTAGAGCGCTTAGAAAACCGTTTAGTGGCTTTTAGAAATATGCGTCGAACACTCGATAAAACTGCGAGTTGTTAAGCCCTCGACCATTTAGTATCGCTTACCTTAACATGTTACCACGCTTACAGCTGCGACCTATCGTCCGGTAGTCTTCCGGGGGTCTTACTCGTTTGATGGGAAATCTAATCTTGAGGTGGGCTTGGCGCTTAGATGCTTTCAGCGCTTATCCCTGCCCGACGTGGCTACCCAGCGTCTGCGCCTGGCGGCACAACTGGTACACCAGAGGTCGGTTCACTCCGGTCCTCTCGTACTAAGAGCGACTCCTCTCAAATTTCCTCCGTGCGTAGTGGATAGGGACCGAACTGGCTCACGCCGTTCTGAACCCAGCTCGCGTGCCGCTTTAATCCGTGAACTCCGGAACCCTTGGGACCGTGTACAGCCCCAGGATGCGACGAGCCGACATCGAGGTGCCAAACCATGCCGTCGCTGTGAGCGCTCGGGCAAGATCAGCCTGTTATCCCCGGGGTAGCTTATATCCGATGAACCCTGCCGTGCCCACGCACAAACAGAGGGTCACTTAGCTCGACTTTCGTCCCTGCTCGACCTGTGTGTCTCGCAGTCAATCGCACTGTATACCTATACGCTCAACGGCTGATTTCCAACCAGCCTGAGTGCAACTTTAGGCGCCTCCGTTACTCTTTCGGAGGCGACCGCCCCAGTCAAACTACCCGCCTATGATGGTCTCGATCCCAGATGAGGGGAACGGTTAGTAAACCAGATGCAGAAGGGTGGTGTTCCATTGGTGCCGAAGCTCCCACCTACGCTCTACATCTACACCCAGCTTACAATCATAAGGTGTAGTGAAGCTCCACGGGGTCTTTCCGTCCTACTACGCATAATCCGCATCTTCACGGATACTACAGTTTCATCGAGCTTCTCGTTGAGACAGTTCCCAAGTCGTTACGCCTTTCATGCGGGTCGGTATTTAGCCGACAAGGAATTTCGCTACCTTAGGACCGTTAGAGTTACGGCCGCCATTCACCCGGGCTTCGATTCAATGCTTCGGATTGCTCCTAACATCTCCTGTTAACCTACGGGCATTGGGCAGGCGTCAGCCCCTATACTTCGACTTTCGTCTTGGCAGAGACCTGTGTTTTTGGTAAACAGTCGCCTGGGATGCTTCGCTGCGGCCCCTTGCGGGGCGCCCCTTATCGCGAACTTACGGGGCTCGTTTGCCTAGTTCCTTAACGAGAGTTCTCTCGAACGCCTTAGTCTCCTCGACTCACCTACCTGTGTCGGTTTGCAGTACGGTCAGATACGTAGTATAGCTGTGGGGATTTTCTCGGCCCCCCTCAATCCAAGTTCAGTTCCCCCGAAGGTTCCCTTTCCCCGACTTCGGCCTTTCCGCCAAACTTTCATCTGGCCCAGCCTAAGTCTAGCCCGCAACAACCAACGGTGCGGGATTGGATATCAAGAAGCGTCCTCCCATTGCCTACGCACTGGGTCCGGAATTTCGACCGGATGTCCATCGGCTACGCCTTCTGGCCTTGCCTTAGGGACCGCCTAACCTCCGTCTGACGAACATAGCCGGAGAAACCTTAGGTTTTCGGCGCACAGGATTCTCACCTGTGTTCTCACTACTCATGCCTGCATTCTCACTCGTGTACGCTCCACCATTGCTTCCGCTATAGCTTCACTGCTGTACACGACGCTCCCCTACCGATCATCTTACGATGATCCCGAAGCTTCGGGAGATGACTTTAGCCCCCTTACATTATCCGCGCAAGATCACATTCGGCCAGTAAGCTGTTACGCACTTTTTAAAGGATGGCTGCTTCCAAGCCAACCTCCTGGCTGTTTACGCGATCTCACATCGTTTCACACTTAGTCATCGTTTAGGGCCCTTAGCTGTCGATCTGGATTGTTTTCCTTTTGACCACGGATCTTATCACTCGCAGTCTCACTGCCTTGCTTATACCTGGGTATTCGGAGTTTGGTTGGGTTCGGTAAGCGGGTAAGCCCCCTAGCCCATTCAGTGCTCTACCCCCCAGGCACAACGCAAAACGCTGCACCCAAATGCATTTCGGGGAGAACCAGCTATCTCTGCGTTCGATTGGCATTTCACCGGACTAACCACAGCTCATCCCGAGATTTTTCAACATCAATGAGTTCGGTCCTCCATGGTGTGTTACCACCACTTCAACCTGGCCATGGCTAGATCACGCAGTTTCGGGTCTACTGATGCTGACTTGGCGCCTTATTCAGACTCGGTTTCCCTCCGGCTCCGGCGCTAAACGCCTTAACCTTGCCAACACCAATAACTCGCAGGCTCATTCTGCAAAAGGTACGCCATCACACTTGACCGGATTGCTCCGGACATGGTGCTCTGACTGTTTGTGGGTTGTACGATTTCAGGTTCTATTTCACTCCCCTACCCGGGGTTCTTTTCACCTTTCCCTCACGGTACTGGATGCACTATCGGTGACAAGATGTATTTAGCCTTACGCAGTGGTCTGCGCAGATTCACACGGGGTTCCACGTGCTCCGTGCTACTCGGGTACCATCTGAATTCGATTGAAAGTTTTCAAATACGGGGCTATCACCCTCTATGGCGGAGCGTTCCAACTCTCTTCTTTTAACTAAATCGATCTTCTTTTCTACCAACCTCGAACTGAAGTTCAAGACCTCAATTCGAGGGGGAAGGTAGTGATGGCCCCACGACCCCAAAGGGCAAGCCCCTTGGTTTAGGCTGTTCCGCGTTCGCTCGCCGCTACTTGCAGAATCTCTTCGATTTCTTTTCCTCTGCTTACTTAGATGTTTCAGTTCAGCAGGTTGCCTCCACACCCCCTATGTATTCAGAGATGGGTTACCAGACATTACTCTGATAGGATTTCTCCATTCGGATACCCCAGGATCAACACTTCTGTGCAGCTCCCCTGGGCGTTTCGCCGCTTTCGCGTCCTTCGTCGGCATCTTGTCCCTAGGCATTCGTCGTACACCCTCTTAAGCTTAAATTTCACTCGCAGCTTTATCGAGTGCTCGATGCATACTTCTAAAAACCACTATTCGATTTTCAAAGAACTCTTTTCGCAGGCCTCCGACCTTTTGGGTCAGCGGCAAGAGGAAATGATACCAGCGCGACCCACCAGTGTCAAGCGCTACGCCAAATTTCCTTAATTCTTTTTGGCGGAAGCCACTCCAAATCGTAGCCTCGAAGCGATGCGTTCAGGTTTTTCAGGCAAAGCTACGTAGGGTGGGGGTTGCGGGTTAGTCCTAGGACTGCGCCGTTAGTGCATCTGCTTATCGCCGAGATGGAGCTGGATCATATTGATCTGGCCCAGGTGATAGACCATGTTCCAATAGGGGAGGCCGAGGACGTCGGCCATGGTCATGACCATTCCGCCGCCGAAGGGGAGGCTGATCTCGTCGTCGAGGGCCTCGTCGGGAAAGCGGGAGATCTCCTGGCAGAGCTCGTTCGTCGAGCGGCGAAGTTCGGAGACGCACTTCTCTATCGTATCGAACGACTGGCGGATGCGGACGGCCTCTCGGGCGGCATGCTCGTCGAACTCTGGCGCCATGCGCTCTCGGAAGGTGGGCAGGAACCATTCGGCCTGGGTCGCCACCTCCTGCATCAGGTTGAGGGTCGAGCGTGTCACGCCGCCGAGGGTCAAATCCGCGCTGTCGGCTGGGACGGCGGTGGCGGCCCGGCTGATATCGGACACCGCCTTTTGGATTTGTTTAACGAGATGATCCTGGAAGCGCATGCAGCAGTTTAGACTTTTCGTATTCTAAGAGGACGGCATGGCGACCTTTTCCATCGGGAGTTTCTGCGGCACAACGAAGGTTCAAAGACGGACCGGCGGGTTCGTTTTTACGGAGAACCGGTTCGAGCCCGGGCTCTACATTCCCGAGCACGAGCACCTTATTCCCCACTTCACCCAAGTTCTCGAGGGCGGGTTCGAGGAACGGTATGCGTCGACGACTCTCTGCGCGGACCTTTCGGCGACCCTGGTCGTGCCGGAGCGGCAGTCGCATTCGGACCGGATGGGGACGAACGGCGCGCGCACCTTTAGCGTAGAGCCCCTGCCTGAGACGATCGCCCGGCTCCGGCTCGACGTGCCTGTGTTGGCAGGCCCGGCGCTCGTGGGGGGAGCCGCCTCCTTAGCAGCGCACCGGCTGCACAGGCTGTTCAGCCAGGGCGAGGGGGCTTGTCCGATCCTTTTGGAGGCGCGGGCTTTGGAGGTTTTGTCGTTGCTTGCCCGCGCGGAGCCGAAGCGAGTGGCGTGGATCGAGGCGGTGGCTTCGTATCTGGACGCCCATCAGAACGCTTCCTTGGAAGAGGTGGCGAGAGAGTGCACCGTGCATCCGGCTCACTTGGCACGGTCGTTCCGGGCTCGCTTTGGGGAATCGGTAGGCAGGTATCAGCGGCGGAGGCGGCTGGAGCGGGCGTCCCAACTGCTGCGTGAGACTAACGAATCAGTGGCGGGGGTCGCGGCGCTTTGCGGATTTAGCGACCACGCGCACCTTTCGAGGCTGTTTCGGGCCGAGTATGGGACGTCACCCGGTGCGTTTCGTTCACATGCAAAGAACGTTCAAGGCTTGCTTGGCGGGTAGCTGTCCATCCTGTTAGGCATGGGATCGCTTTTCATTTCGCTGGCGCTTACCGTCACCACGCAGACGGCGCCGATCGATGCGCAGAGGGCTTCGGCCTACTTCAAAGAGTTCGAAAGCCTGTCTTCTTTGGAAGGGGGAAAGCTTTGGGGCAAGCCATTTTATGGGGCACTGCTGTTCGTGGACCCCGCGACCAAGACCGTCGTCGCGAACCAGGCCGATGCCGGGCATGTTTTGACGCAGCAAGGGGACGTCTTCGTCGGCAAGCTGCCGGACGATACAAGCATCGCGAACACGACGTTTAAATGGAGCGGCACCGAGTGGGCGATGGTAATGTGGCCCGCGCCGCAGAGCTACACGGACCGGATGCTGATGATGGTCCACGAGTCGTTCCACCGACTGCAACCTTCCCTGGGGTTCAACGTACAAGAGGAGCCTTGCGGGCATCTGGAGGGTCTGCAGGGGCGGTATTGGATGCAACTCGAGTGGCGAGCATTGGCGAAGGCTCTGCGGACGCCCGATGCGAGCCGGGATGGGTTTATCCGAGACGCGCTTCTCTTTAGGAAGATGCGCTACCAGGATTCCCCGGACGCCGAGCGGAAAGAGGAAGAACTCGAGCGGCTGGAGGGAATGGCGGAATATTCGGGAGTCAAACTTCGAGGTACGAGCGATGCGGAATCGCGCGACTATCAAGCCAAACGGCTCGAAGAGGCGGTACTCCACACGCCGAACATGACTCGCGGGTTCGCTTACATGACCGGCCCGGCGTACGGACTCCTGCTCGATGAAGCGGGAGCGAATTGGCGGGCGGATGCAACGAAGCCCGTGAACTTTATGGACCGGCTAGCCCAGGCGGCTCATATCGATCTTTCCGATGGCAAGGCGGAGGTAGAAGCGAAGAAGTACGACGCCGGTCCGGTGATGCAGGCCGAGCAGGCGCGGGAGGCAGAGTTCAAAAAGCTCTCGGCCGCATACGAGAAGCTGCTGGTGTCGGGCCCTGTGTTAGAGCTTCCGATGGTGGGCTGGCATGTCAGCTTCAACCCGCAGAAGGTCGTGCAGCTTGGCAACCACGGAACGGTCTATCCGGTGCTGACCTTGATCGCGGACTGGGGGACTTTGACGGTGGACAAGGCAGCCTTGATCGGTCCGAGCTGGAGTAAGACGTTCGTTCCCTTGCCCGTGAAGTCCTCCGACTCACAGCTTAGCGGGGACGGGTGGAAGATCGTGCTCAAGCCTGGGTGGAAGACGATGGATGGGGATCGGAAGGGCGATCTTCGGCTGGTCAAGGCCTAGGATTCGAAAGCTCGATAAGGTTGCCGTCGGGGTCGCGCAGGTAGATCGACAGGATCGGTCCCTGCACGACCGGCGATCACTTCTCTGCCCTTCGCTTGATCTCGGACATCACTTGCCACTGGACCTCGCGGACGATCTTGTCGGTCCACAGGTTCCAGTAGGCGGAGGGGCTGTAGTAGTGGCGGTAGTGGGTGAAGCCGGACAGCTTGGTATCGCCGTTGGGGAGCCGGGTGAGGGTGAAGCCACCTTCCAGGCACTCGAAGTAGTTTTTGAGGTGGGGTGTTTCGCGTGAACCCAAAGGATTCCATTCGCGCATCGTCTCTGGGGTGCTTCGGACTTTGAAGACGAAGCGGCGTGGTTGGTCGTAGTCCGCGATGGTTTCCGGCATCTCGCCGGTGGAAAGGACGCAGAACCTGTTACCACCGACGCCGACATGGTCCGTTCGGACGGACTTGGGATGGGCGACGCCCATGCGAAACATCCAGAAATCGGCGGGCGGAAGCTCTTCGAGGTTGAAGAGGAGGGGCCAGATGCGCTCGGGAGAGGCGTGGATGACGACCTCAGTGGAAATTTCGCGGGTGGGCGGCGTCGGATGGCGGAGGCTATCGACGGCGAGGGAGAGCGGGGCGAGAACGAGGGCCGAGACGAGCAAAGTACCCTGCCGTCTTCGAATCGACCTCATCAGCCCGTATCCCATCAAGGCTCCCAGGAAAGTCAGAGGATAGATGAGTGGGAGCGCCATCGTCAGGCAAAGAACGCCCTCAAAGTAGACGACGAAGGCCACGAGGAGCCCGAAAAAGCATGTCCAGATGCTGGTGATCGCGTGGAGGCTGAGCTTCCATTGGCCCCACATCTCGAGAATGACGGAGGCCATGAAGCCAAGGATCGTGGGCAGGCACACGAAAATCCCGAACCCGTAGTCGATGGCCCGGAGCCCGGCCAGATAGGCGAAGGCTCCGAGAAAAGCAAAGATAGCGTTCGCGCAGAGACCCGAGACCATCGACAGCACCCAGGGCGGGAGCTTTTCTCGAGCTTGGCTCATAGCTGCCTAGACGTTGGCGGTCTGCTTGTCGAAGATACTGAGTCCAGCCGCGTTCCAGTCGTCGAGGAACCGCTTGAGGCCGGCATCGGTCAGCGGGTGCTTGAAGAGCATCTGCATGATCTTGAGCGGCATCGTGGCTACATGGGCTCCGGCTTGGATGCCTTGGACCACGTGGAGCGGGTGGCGGACGCTGGCGACGAGGACTTCGCTCTCGAAGCCGTATTCCTGGACCATGCGCACCGTATCGGCCACTGCAACCATTCCGTCGTCGCTGATGTCATCGACGCGGCCTACGAAGTTGGAGATGTAGGTCGCACCGGCTTTCGCGGCGAGGAGGGCTTGGGAAACGCTGAAGACGAGGGTGACGTTCGTGCGGACGTTTCGGTCGGAGAGCGTCTTCACGAGCCGGACGCCGGGCTCGATGAGGGGGACCTTGACGACGATGTTCGGGTGCCAGCTTGAAATCTCGGTTGCTTCCTTGACCATCGTGTCGTAATCGGTCGCCACGACTTCGGCGCTGATGTCGCCGTCCGGAACCAATTCGCAAATCTTGAGAACCGTCTCACGGAAACCCTTTCCGGTCTTGGCGATCAGGGTTGGATTGGTTGTAACACCGTCGATGATGCCCCACTCGGCGGCTTGGCGTACTTCTTCGATATCTCCGGTGTCTACGAACAGCTTCATGATTTCCTATTCTACTTGGAGTGACCCCAGGGCTAGGTGCAACGTCATAGCGGTTATGTCGCTGCTTCTAGCGTGTCTTCTTCATATACAGACGGCAAGCGCGAGTCACGCGCTGCGTTCCGAGGCCGAGTTCGACCGGATTGCGGGCAAAACGAACGTGCCTTACGCCCTCAAGCACGTGCGTTTTATGATCGACCGGCGCGACGGGAACCGCATCTACTTCATCGACTCTCGCGAGGACCGGCATCACCAGGAGTTCGCGGCCAAGCTCTATCTATCTCTCGACGACGAGCAGGAGTTTTTCGCCAAGAACACCCAGCGGGACGACCGCCGGTTCCTCCTCGGCTGGATCGCCTATCAGTCGCCCGTCAAGAAGTGGACCTACGAATTTTGGGACGGCGACCTTGCGAACGGGGAGATGATTCGGCAGACCTACCGGACGATTACGGGCGCCTTCTTCGCCCCCGTGGCCTACAAGCCGAATTCGGTTCGCCAAGAATCGCTTTCCGCCGGGCTGGGCATCCCTCGTGTGCTCCTGAGTGAGATCACCCGGAACCTTCCCTATCAGCCGCTCAATCTCGGCTTCTCGATCGGGAAGTTAAAGATCGTCCGCAAGCCCGATCAGGTCGCCGACGCCGATCCCGAGGACATCCTTGTCCTGAGCGAGGCACCCGCAGGAGCTCCACCTGTCTCCGGGCTCGTCTTCAGCCAGCCGACCACGCCCCTCTCCCACCTTGGTCTCTTGGCTCGGGGCTGGCGCATTCCCAGCTCCACCATTCGGGATGCCGGGAATGGCCTCGCCAAGTTCGACGGTCAGTGGGTGGCCTACCGCACGGAGATGGGCGAGTATCACATCCGTCCCGCCGAACCGCCCGAGATCGAGAAGTACCGGAAGGAGCGAGCCGCGCTCAAGAGCCTCGTGACTCCCAAGCAGGATCTCACCGTCAGCCGCCTGGCCTCCCTGTCCGCTCAGCGAGCGGTCGACGGGCGGCGCTACGGAACGAAGTCGGCCAACTTGGGCGAGGTGTGGCACGCGTCGGTGCCGGGTGTGCGAGTGCCGCCAGGCTTTACACTTCCCTTCGCAGCCTACAATGCTTTCGTTCGAGGCAACGGGCTCGACCTCGCTATCCGCACGATGCTCGCCGACCCCGCCTTCCTGGCTGGAGGAGCCTCTCGTCGCGCCAAGCTCGCGGAACTGCGACAACGGTTCCTAGGGGGGATCGTCGCCAAGGAGGTCGCTGCCGAGGTCTTGTCGAGGGTGAAAGGCGAATTGAAGGGTAAGGGTGTCTTCGTGCGCAGCTCGACGAATTCGGAAGACTTGCCCAACTTCAGCGGAGCGGGACTCTATACAACGGTGCCGAACGTGAAAGGGGATGCCGCCCTGCTGGACGCGATCAAGACGGTGTGGGCTTCGGTTTGGAACGACGAGGCGTTTCTCGCCCGCGAGCGGGCAGGGTTCGACCAGACGAGCGTCGGGATGGCCGTTCTTATCCAGGAAGCCGTGCCCTCGGAATCCTCCGGCGTGATGATGACGATGAACCCTTTCGACGATGCCGATCGAGCGGCGATCTTTATCAGCGCGAAGCGAGGCCTGGGTATCCGCGTGGTCGATGGGCAGAAGGTGCCCGAGCAGATCGTCTTTCGGGAAGCGACGAACGCCGTTCAGGTGCTCACTCGCACCCAGGACGACAGCCGCCTCGTCTTCGCCCCCAACGGTGGGGTGGTTGCGGTGCCGAGCCCGCCGGATCGAGCTGTCCTTACGGATGCCTTGATCCGGCGGCTTGCCCACCTCGGCCAGACGCTGCAGAAGGTCTTTGGAAATCAGCCCCAGGATATTGAGTGGGCCATCGTTGGGGACCAGATCTATATCCTTCAATCGCGCCCCTACCTTCGCAGGTGATGCGATTTTGGAATTTAGATTTTGGATTTTGGATTTGGTAGATCAAGTAGCGAGCGCCGCGTCCAAAATCCAAAATCCAAAATCCAAAATTCTCTAGTTGGCGACGAGCTTGCCAAATAGCCCGTGCGTCTCTCCGCCAGGGCCGGAGGCGAAGTAGACGGCGCTGGAATCTCCGGCCGTCGCCCCATTTCCGATCGCCAGGCCCCACAGCCCGGGGATGACGATGGTCGAGCCGCCGCTCGTTTTGAGAGCGCCCATGTAGGAGCCGGTGGTCGGGTTGTAGGCGTTGATCCAACCGTCGCCGAAGTTGCCGACGAGAAGGGCGCCGGCGAACGTGCCGAACGCGTTTGGCGCGAGGACCATGCCCCACGGCGAGTTTAGGTGTCCCTGGGAGACAAGGCGGCCCAGGAAGTTGCCGTTGAGGTCGAATCGGTCCACAAAGCCGTTACCGGGGCCCGACACGTCGTCGTCTCCACCCGCTTCCTTCTTGGCGTAGCTAACGTAGATGGTGCCGTTCAGGACGGCGACGTTGAAGGGATCGAACCCTGCGGGCAACGCCGGGTCTGTGAACGTTCCGGCGAGGGTGACCTTGGTGAACGTTCCATCGAAGACGTCGATCGTGCCCGCATGGAAGTTAGCGGCATAGAGGTGATTGGCGACGCCGTTGTTGGCGATAGCCAAGCCCTTGTAGACCGCGTTTGGAACGGTAACGCCGTTCTGGGCGCTGGTCGCAGGCGGAGGTGGCGGGACGCCTGGGTTCCAACCGGTGATCTGTCCGCTCTCCGCGGCGAAGATGAACAGGGCGGGTGCGCTGGCCGCGCCCGAGGTGACTACAAAGTCGTTCGTCGAATTGAATACCTGTCCGGTGGGGGCACCGCCAGGAATCGAAACGACGAGCGAGTTGATCGTCAACGGACTTCCCGCCACGTCACCCGCATAGATGACGGACTTGTCGGTCCCATTGCCGGATACCCAGAAGTTCCCGCCGGCCGCACTCAAGGCGATGCCCCAAGCGTTCACGAGGTTCGCGTCCGTCTGGGGCGCCTGGCCTGCCTGGTCGGAAACCAACGGGACCACCTGAAACTTTGTCGCGGTCTTGGAACTGCTACCGCTTCCCCCGCATCCGATCGCCGCAAGTGCGATCAACCCCGGAGCGACGACTCTCCCAATCCTTTTCGAAATCATTAAATTTCCTCCACTAACGTATCTCTTGCGGTTGGTCGCCAGCGGTGGCCGAGAAGTTGGGGACGGGCGGAGGACCATCGGTTACGAATAGAATCCAACATATGGGTCAACCGTTCGACACGATCGTCGCGCCGATCACAGGGTCTGGCCCGGCGGCGGTCGCCATCGTTCGCCTTAGCGGGGAGGAGGCCTGGGCCATCGCGGCTTCCCTCTTCCCCTCCCTTCCCGTCTCGCCCGAGAGGCAGCACGCCTACTACGGGACGTTCGCGACGGGGGACGACGGCTACCTGCTTTTGTTTGCGGAGGGGAGGAGCTATACGGGTGAGGCGAGCGCGGAGATGTCGATTCACGGTTCGCGAGCTTCTATCGACGCATTGGTGCTTGCGGCGATCGAGCGAGGGGCTCGGCAGGCGGAGCCGGGGGAGTTCACCCAGCGCGCTTTTATGAATGGGCGGTTGGACCTGACCCAGGCGGAGGCGGTGAGGGACACCATCGAGGCACAGACTTCGGCCCAACTTCGGCTGGCGAACGTACACCGCGAGGGGGCTTGGCGACGCGAGGTCTCGGACCTCAGGGATGAGGTCGTAGGGGTTTTGGCGGCGATCGAGGCGAGTGTGGACTTTAGCGAAGAGATCGGGGAGATCGACACGCCTGGCCTGCTTGGCCGGTTGGAAGATTGTTCCTCGAAGGCGAACGGCTATATAGAGAGGGCGCGGGCGGGGCGAATTCTGCGAGAGGGGTTGCGAATCGCCATCGTCGGTCCCCCGAATGCGGGCAAGTCTTCCCTGCTGAACCGGCTCTTAGGCTCGGAGCGCTCGATTGTGACGGACGTGCCGGGGACGACGCGGGACTATGTCGAGGAGCGGCTGAGTGTGGACGGCTACTACGTGGTGTTGATCGATACGGCGGGGCTGCGACATTCGGACGATCCGGTGGAGTCGCTCGGCATCCAGCGATCCCACGCACAAGCCGCGCAGGCAGACTGGATTTGGTTCCTTTACGACGGGACGGCGGGGCTTACTTCTTCCGACCTCTCCTTTCTCTCGGGTCAAGACGATGCGCTTGTGCTCGCCAACAAGGCGGACCTGGGGGGAGCCGCGCGGGAGCACCTGCCGATCTCGGCTCTGACAGGTGAGGGTGTGGAGGCGTTGCTTTCGCTCGTCCGTAAGCGATTTGAAGCTGCCGACCCGCAGGCGCCGATCCCGACAGAGCGGCATCGAGAGTCCTTGGGCCTAGCGCTCGGTTACTTGACCGACGCTTCCCTTACTCTAAAGTCGAACCGTCCGCCGGACCTGGCAGCCGTGAACCTGCGTGGGGCTATCGAACACCTCGGCGAGATCACCGGGGAGACGGCTTCGCCCGATATGGTGGAGCGAATCTTCCGCGACTTTTGCATTGGAAAATGAAACTAAACCGGGCCGACATGCGTTAGTGTGAATACAAGCGGTCATTTGACAGCATGACACTCAAGATATGCGATTTGACAAACTCACTCTGAAATCTCAAGAAGCCATCCAGGAAGCTCAGAACTTCGCCGAGCGGTACAAGCACTCGTCGGTCGAGGTCGAGCACCTGCTTCTCGCACTCCTTACGCAGAACGAAAGCGTGGCCCGCCCCTTGCTCGAAAAGCTGAGCATCGACTCGGACCAGGTTCGGATGGCGGTGCAGCAGGAGCTTGAATCGACGCCCAAAGTTTCGGGCGCGACAAGCTACGGCGGCACCATCGGCACTCGTCTCTCGAAGGTATTTAGCGATGCCTTTACCATCGCCGAGTCGCTGGACGACGAATTCATCTCGACCGAGCACATGCTCCTCGCCATCGCGGAGGAGCCGGGAGCGGCGGGCAAGCTGCTGCGGTCTTACGGCTTGACCAAGGCGAACCTTCAGGTTGCCATCGAGGACCTGCGCGGCGGCCGGCATGTGAACAGCGCCACGGCGGACCAGAATTACATGGCGCTGGAGAAGTACGGCGTGGACCTAACGGCGCGAGCCCGGGCCAACAAGCTGGACCCGGTCATCGGCCGCGACGAGGAGATCCGGCGGGTGATCCAGGTTTTGAGCCGCCGCACCAAGAACAACCCGGTGCTGATCGGCGAGCCCGGCGTTGGTAAGACGGCGGTCGTGGAAGGCCTCGCCCAACGAATCGTGAGTGGAGACATTCCTGAGGGCCTTCGCAACAAGGCTATCGTCAGCCTCGACCTGGCGGCAATGGTGGCGGGTGCGAAGTTCCGGGGCGAATTCGAGGACCGGCTGAAGTCGGTTCTGGACGAGATCAAGAAGGCGGCGGGTGAGATTATCCTCTTCATCGACGAGCTTCATACGCTGGTCGGCGCGGGCAAGGCGGAGGGGTCGCTCGACGCGGCGAACATGCTAAAGCCGATGCTGGCGCGAGGCGAGCTGCGGTGCGTGGGCGCGACGACGCTCAAGGAGTATCAGCTCTATATCGAGAAGGACAAGGCGTTGGAACGCCGGTTCCAGATGGTGCTGGTGGACGAGCCGACGGTAGACGAGACGATTTCCATCCTGCGCGGTTTGAAGGAGCGCTACGAGATCCACCACGGCGTCCGCATCACGGATTCGGCCATCGTGGCGGCGGCCACTTTGAGCCACCGCTATATCACGGAGCGGTTCCTGCCCGACAAGGCCATCGACTTGATCGACGAGGCGGCTTCGAAACTGAAGATCGAGATCGACAGCGTGCCGGCGGAGATCGACGAGGTGGAGCGCCAGATTCGGCAGCTCGAAATCGACCGCGAGGCTCTCAAGAAGGAAGAGGACGAGGCGAGCAAGCAGCGGCTGGAACAGATCGAGAAGAAGCTGGCGGAGCTCCAGGAGCAGGCCAACGGCATGCGTGCGGTTTGGCAAATGGAAAAGGACAAGATCGAGGCGGTTCGAGCCGTCAAGCAAGAGCTCGACGAGCTTCGCCTCCAGTTCCAGACGGCCAGTGACGCGGGCGACTATGCGAAGGCGGCGGAGATTCAGCACGGGCGAATGCCCGCACTGCAGAAGAAGCTGCAGGTGGAGAGCGCCGAGCTAGACCGCGTGCAGGCCAAGAGCGGCAAGATGCTGAAGGAAGAGGTCGACAGCGAAGATATCGCGGACGTGGTGAGCAAATGGACGGGCGTGCCCGTGAGCAAGCTCCTCCAGGGCGAGATGCAGAAACTGCTGACGATGGAGGACTTCCTGGAGCACCGCGTGGTTGGACAGACGGAGGCTTTGCGGGCGGTGTCGGATGCGGTCCGGCGATCCCGGTCAGGCCTTGCCGATCCGAACCGGCCGGTCGGCTCGTTCCTTTTCCTTGGCCCAACCGGCGTCGGCAAGACGGAGACGGCGCGGGCTTTGGCGGAGTTTCTGTTTAACGACGAGAAAGCGATGATCCGCATCGACATGAGCGAGTATGGCGAGCGGCATTCGATCGCCCGCTTGATCGGCGCTCCTCCCGGTTACATCGGCTACGAAGAGGGCGGTCAGCTTACCGAGGTCGTGCGGCGGCGCCCCTATGCTGTCGTGCTGCTCGACGAGGTCGAGAAGGCTCACCCGGAGGTGTTCAACGTCCTCCTGCAACTGCTGGACGACGGACGGTTGACGGACGGTCAGGGCCGCACGGTGGACTTCAAGAACACGGTCGTGATCCTCACCAGCAACTTGGGTTCTCACTACTACGCCGACCCGCTTTCGGCGGAGGAAGGCTGGGACGAGGTCAAGGAAAAGGTGATGGACGAGGTCCGCGCCTTCTTCCGGCCCGAGTTCGTGAACCGGCTCGACGACGTGATCGTCTTCCGCTCGCTTGGCGTGAACGAGATCAAGCAGATCGTCCGCATCCAACTCGCCCAACTGATGAAGCGGCTGGAAGACCGACGCATCGAGCTCAAGCTGTCCGACGAGGCGTATTTGCAGCTTGCGACGGCTGGATTCGATCCCGTCTATGGCGCCCGGCCACTCAAGCGGGCGATCCAGCGGGATATCGTCAATCCGCTCGCGCAACTCATCTTGGAAGGGACGGTGCGAGATGGGACGGCGGTAGACGTCGGCTACAGCGACGGACAATTCAAGATCACTTCGGGCTCGCCCATCGCCTCGTAAGGCTAACGGAAGGACCTGACAATCCGCTACACTAACCCTAATGCCGACAAGCAACGAGGTTGAAGAAGCGAGTCGTCAGGTCTTGGCCGATCTCGAGCGATTTATCGACGAGACGGTGGCGGCGAACGGAGGCTCCACGGAGGCCGTCAAGCCGAACCACCGAGTGAAGTTTCACTGGCCACCGCATCCGATCAGCTACGAGTATCACGTGCTCGCGTCCGACTGGACGGGGCAGGCGACCTTCGAAGCCTATGGCGAGGTCTTCGAGGTGAGGGTCGCCAATACGTCTTATGGAGCGTTCGGACGCTGCGAGGCGATCTGGCACGAGGACCGGGGGGACACCCTCGAGCTTATGCTCGTCAACCTTCGTCGAAGCTCCGAGCCCCTCTTCCAGCGTCAGGTGGCCGTCAGCCGGTGCCTCGGCAAGGAAGGACGGTTCAAGGGGCACATCCGCGACCTTTCGCCGAGCGAGCTCATCCGGCTGCTCTACTGCGACGACCGGGACGTAGCGAACGAAGCGCGGACGGAGATCGAGACGCACGCCAGCCAACGCGTTTTTACTCCCGCCCTTATCGCAATCCTCAAGGACCGCCGCCATCCGAACCGCCGCTCCGCCCAGTGGTGCGTGCTCGACCTCTTCGAGGACTTACCGAGCATTTGCCGCGACGAGGCCCAGCAGGAAGAGGCTGTGCAGGCGATGCGCGACCTTATCTGGGATGCGGACGACGACTACGCGCGGACGATTTACAAAGCCGGTGTCGTACTCGGCGGGCACCTTCCCCACAAGCATGGCGGGCCAGTGCTGCTGGAATGCCTGAACGCGCCCAGTAAGATCGGTCGGCGCAGTGCGATCCACGGCCTGTTCCACGTGGTGGAATGGCTTCCCGACCTGCGCACAGCCGTCGTTCTGGCCCTTCGCGAGGTCGCGGAGGAGGACTCGGAGCCGATTCTGCGCGAATTCGCGCGGCTCATGGCGCGGGATATCGAAGCCGCGGGTTTCGATCACGTCCCAGAGCCGGTGTTTCCCGACGAGCTCTAGTTTTGGGTAAACCCAAGGAGTGATTGCTCCGCTCGTTTTCGCCGTCCTATCGCCCAAGCTCGATACCATCCTCGACGTCCCGGATCTAAAGGGGGCTGCCTATGGGGTGATCGTTACCGACTTGGACGGCAAGACACTGTACGAGCGGAATCCCGATTTGCATGTGATGCCAGCGAGCAACCAGAAGCTGCTCTCCACATCCTTCGCCCTTGCGACGCTTGGGCCGGAGTTTCGGCCTCAGACGAAGATTTGGAAGCTACGGGATCGGGTGGTCGTCGAGTCGAGCGGGGACCCTTCCCTAACCTACGCCCAACTCGCGGAGGCGCGCAAGACGCTGAAGTTGAGCGGGCGGCAGCCGGTGTATGTGAAACAGGCCTACCAGGTCGGGGTGCCGGACTCTTGGGAGGTGGACGACCTGCCGAACCGGTATGCGGCGAAGGTTACGGCGTTCTGCTTCGACCAGAGCGCTTTCGAGCTTTGGTCGGACAAGGGCAAGCCGGAGTTGCGGCCAGGGGCTTTTGGAGTAAAGCTCGTTCACGACCCGAGCTTGGCGCCAGGCAAAAGCGAGTACGACCCGCTGAAGAAGGTCGCGCGCTATGGCGACGACCTGCCTCAGGCGGAGACGCGGCTGGACACGCTGGCTCTACCGGAGCCTGACGAAGCAGCGGCGAGCGTGCTGGGGAAGAAGATGATCGCGACGGACAAAGTGCCTGATCGCGCTCCCGACCTCGTGATCCAGGGCAAGCCGTTGCGGGAGATTATGAAGACCTGCCTGGTGAACAGCGACAACAACATGGCGGAGAACTTCCTGTTGATGGCCTCCGCCAAGCTGGGGGACATTCACGACAATCCTTATAAGCACGGCCGCGAGAACGTCACGAAGTTCTTGACGCAGGTCGTGGGAATCGACGGGACCGACTTTCACTACTTCGACGGCAGCGGCATGAGTCGGCACAACTTCGTCACGGCACGGACGATCGCCAAGCTGCTCGCCTGGGCGAACAGGCAGCCGACGGGGCCGCTTTGGAAGAGCTGCCTGGTCTCGCCCTCGAACGGGACGCTCAAGAGACGATTGGAGGGCGTGGACTTCCACGGGAAGACGGGATCGCTCGACCAGGTCGTGGCACTTTCGGGTTACGTGCGGAGCAAGGAGGGCAAAGACTTTATCGTGAGCGTCGTACTCAACCAGTTCAATTGCTCATCCGCAAAAGCACGGGATATTGCCGACGCGGTCATGAAATCGGTCTACGAATCGAACGATGGCACTGGGTCTGCCTTATCCTGTAGATATGAAGCTCGCAGTTCAGACTCGCGCCCTGCCTCTTCTGATTGGCATTGGGTTGATCGATTTGCTCGTAACGGCCGTACTCCACGCCCAAGGCAAGATCGTCGAGTTAAACCCGCTGATGCGGGTCTTTATCGAACGCAGTGAGTACCTGTTCGTCCTGGTGAAGGGAGCAACCCTCGTCGCCGCGTGGCTGGCCCTTTCCTGGTACGCCAAGCAGAACCGCCAGTTCGTCCGAAAGGTCTGCCTGATCGGCAGCGTGGCCTACTTCGGAATCTGGCTCGGCTGGTTCCTCCAAGCTCGCTAGACGGGCTGGGACGCCGGTTGTCCAACCGGCTCTTCGGCTAAATTTTCGGCATACCGCTTGCCGCTCTCCGCTTCGACCACCGCTTGAAGAGCGACGAGCGCCACCTCGATCTGGCCCTCTTCGGGCTCGCGGGTCGTGAGGTACTGCGTCCAGAGGCCGGGGCGAAAGAGGATATTCACGATCTTCTGGTTCCGGAACTTCCCTGCCAGGCGGATGAGCTCGTACGAGATTCCCGCGATGATGGGCAGGATCGCAAGCTCGACCAGGAAGCGCACGCCAAGATCCTTCAGCATGTTCCCTGCGTGGCCGGTGACCGGATAGCGCGGCACGAAGGTCATCAGGAAGATTCCGATGAGGAGGACGATGATGGCAAAGCTGGTGCCGCAGCGCGGATGAAGACGGGTTTGGGCCACACAGTTGTCGATTTCGAGGGCTTCGTTCGCCTCGAGCGTGTTAATCGCCTTGTGCTCGGCGCCGTGGTATTTGAAAACTTCTTGTATTTCCTTCATCTGGCCGATGCCCCAGATATAGACAAGGAAGAAGATTAACTTGATTACGCCTGCAATGAAATTAATAAGAGTAGGGCTGATGGGTCCCACCAATTTCGGCGTTAATTCGGCGACGAGATTGGGCAGGTAAACGAATATAAAAAGTGCGACGGCAAAGCTGAAAAAGATCGTGATGCCGATAGTGGCTTCCTGAATCTTCTTCGTCGACTGGACGACTTCGACGAGCTTCGCCCCATCCTCTTCCTTTTGGTTGGCGGGATCGAGCTGCACGTCGGAGGCGAACTTCATCGCCTTGATGCCCAGGCCCATAGCGTCGATCAGGGCGAGGGAGCCTCGCAAAAATGGCAGCTTAAGCCACTTTTGACGCCCGATCCAGGTCTTTTCGAGGGGCTCGGTCTTCTGGACGATCTGCCCATTGGGGGCTCGGCAGGCTACCGAGAAGTAGTTTGGGGAACGCATCATTACGCCCTCGATAATCGCCTGGCCGCCGTATTGCAGATACTCACCTTGAGGCATCGTCCGAGTATACCGATCGGCGTTTTCACCATCGATTCTTAACCTGGTCTTAAATATTCGCAAAAACCCTCATATTTGTTGGATCAATTCCAATATAAAAGGCGTCATATTGGAAGTGAGCTTCTGAGACAAGGAGGGCGCTTATGCCTACTGGTGAAGTACCAGGCGGGTTAAAGCTCACCGAAGAGGAAGCGTATGCCTTGTTGGGATTGTGTTTAACAAGCCCACAGGGACTAGACGCCGTTTCCGAACGGGCGATAAGAAAACTAGCGGATTTTTGTTCCAAAGGCCAGGTGGCCAGCAATCATTCAGTAGAGCCGCAAAGTTTTCAGACGCGAGAGCTTGATAAGGCTGGGGTCTAACCCCAGCCTCTCGCTTTTTAGAAGGTCCCCATTTCAGAATCCCTGCATGCCCACCGTGCAGGACGTGCTCGACGAGCTCGAACGAATCGCCCCCGCCTCGGCCGCTTTCCCCTGGGACAAGATTGGTTTGCAGGTTGGCCGCCGCGGCCAGCAGGTAGCGTCCGCCGTCGTCGCCTTGGACCGGTCGCTTGCGGCGGTTGAATTCGCCGCTGCCCGGGGAGCGCAATTGCTCCTCACCCACCATCCTCTCCTCTTCGATCCGCTAACCGCCGTCACCGACGACTCGATCACGGGGCAGACGGTCCGGAAGCTGATCCAATCGGACATCTCCTTCATCGCTGCCCACACGAACTGGGACGCTGCTCGGGGCGGGATTAACGACGCACTCGCGGCCAGGCTTGGGCTGGAGGGCTGCGAACCCTTCGGATCATCCTCCTTTGTAGAGGACCTGAAGGTCGTCGTCTTCGTACCTTCCTCGGCGGTCGACGCCATGCTGGACGCTTGTTCGGAAGCAGGAGCCGGGGTCATCGGTCTTTACAGTCGTTGCGCGTTCCTGACAGACGGGATGGGTACCTACCACGGTGAAGAGGGATCGAATCCCACGATAGGCGAGGCCGAGCAGGTCGAGGCGACGCCCGAGGTGCGGATCGAGATGATCTGCCCCGCTTCCAAGCAACGAGCCGTTACCCGCGCCATCCAGCGCACCCATCCCTACGAAGAGCCCGCCTTCGACTTCATTCAACTCGCCAAGCGCCCGACGCTCGCTTGTGGCCGCATCGGACAAATCGCGCCCATGAGCCTGGAAGCGTTCGCGAGCCATGTCGAGCAGGCCCTCGGTACGAAGTGTTGGACCTGGGGCCCTCCCAGCGAGACCGTCAAGAAGGTCGCGGTGGTCGGAGGCGCTGCCGACGGCGACTTCCGGGCTGCCAAGTCGGCGGGAGCCGACGTCTTCGTGACGGGCGAAGTGAAACAGCACATCGCGCTGGAAGCAGGAGAAATTGGGATTCCCATTGTCGCGGCCGGTCACTACGCGACGGAGCAGCCGGGCTGCGCCGCGCTGCGCGATGCGATGAGCGCGAAATTGGGTGAAATCGAGTGGGTTCTATTCGAACCGGAGAGGGGTCTTCACGGAAGACCGTTTTAGTGGTAGCCCGGACGGGACTTGAACCCGCGACCTCCGCCTTGAAAGGGCGGCATCCTAACCACTAGACGACCGGGCCAGAAGCTAGGAGAGTATGGCGGATCGAACCTAAAAAACTCAAGGCCGGTTGGGTCCTCGAGGCTTAACTGCGTTTCGTTTCTTAGGTTTCCAAGTTGCCGAGTTTCCTAGATAAGCTTGAAACTCGGCAACTTGGAGACTGGGAAACTAGTTGCCGCCGTCGCTGGCCGGCGGATCGACCGGAGTCACTGTCGGCTCAGCCGCTTTATCTTCGGCCTTGGCAACGTGCTTCGTCTCCTTGTGCTTCTTGGAACTGCCAAAGTTCGCAACGTGGCGGCCACCGGCGTACCGGCGCTGGTAGTAACCCTCGTTGAGCGAGCTGGTCATGACCTGGCCGCGTCCGCTGCTGGCGTGGATGAACTTGCCGCCGCCGATGTAGATACCGGTGTGGTTGACGCGGATGCCTCGGTTCGTCTTGAAGAAGACGAGGTCGCCGGGCTTCAGTTGGTCCTTGCTGACGGCTTTGCCGACTCGCGACTGCTCGATAGCGGTGCGCGGGAGGCTGACGCCGGCGGCGCGGTAGCACTGGCCGGTGAGGCCCGAGCAGTCCGTGGCGCCGCGAGACATGGCGCCGTAGCGATAGCGGACGCCCATCATCGACTTGGCGCGTGAGATAACCGGATTGCCATCGGCATCGATTTCTCGCACGGAACCGCCGCCATTGCTGGAGTGGTGGCCGCTTCGGGCAACCTTCGTGTGGCTAGCGTTTTCGTGGCGAGAGCGGCTGGATCGGCTGGAAGAGCGAAGCGGCTCGCGGGAGGCGACGACCGTTTCGTGCTTCTTCTTGTGGCGCCGCTCGTTGGAAGCGACCTCAACCGGAGCGGAGGCGGACTTCAGGAAGTCGCCGCGCACCCAGGCTTCGGTGCCGCGCGGGAAGCGGGCCTTGTACCAGGAGCCTTGGCGGTCGAGGACGAGCACGCGGGTGCCTCCATCGACCTGCGTCACCGCTTCGTGGTCCGTTCCGGGACCTCGGCGGAGGGTGACGGCGTCGCCGGTGATCACCGCATAGCGGGTTCGGATTCGCTTCACGGACGGCTCATTCTTGGCGACCGTCGTGCTGCCGGGAATTCTGACCGTGTGGCCGATCTGAAGCGCGCCCCACTTAACGTCCGGATTCAGATTGCGCAGGACGGACGGCTTGGTGCCGACCTTCTTGGCGATGATCCAGTCGTTGTCGCCTTCCTGCACCTTGTAGGTGCGGGCGACCACGGTGGGCTTCTTGGTGGCCTTCGCAGGTGCGGCGCCCTTGTGAGCGGCGACCAGCTTGGCGGCGGGAGCCTTCGACGTGCCGTGCGCCACGCTGGCGAACCAGCCATTGTGAGCGCCGGGGATGTTTAGCGTCTGGCCCGGCTTGATCGTGGTCCACTTGATGCCGGGGTTGGCCAGGCGTACCGCCTTGGCGCTCACGCCAAGGTGCTTGGCGATCTTGATGTCGTTGTCCCCGTCCTGAACGGTATAGACGTGGTGATTGGCCGAGCGGTCGCTAACGGTCGATTTCTTAGCGGCTGCCGCGACGGGAATTCGTAGCTTCTGCCCCAGCTTCAGTTTGTCCGCACTGGTCAAATTGTTTGCGGCCAAAACTGCGTGTGTCTTTACGCCAAACTTGCTCGCGATCTCGGAGAGTGTGTCTCCGTCTTTGACGGTGTACGTTTTGTCCTGAGCGACCGCATTACCTGCAACAAGCAAGCTCGCGCTCAAGACGATTTTCTTAATCGTCAAGATTTCCTCCTTCGACGCCTTGCGGCGTGCCCCCTACCAACCGAGTCCTTGGCAAACGGGTAGACGATACCCCTACCTAGCAATCTTGTCAACCCCTCATGGAGTATCGAAAACTAACTGTCAAGACGGTTGTCGAGGTTGAAACGGAGCTTCTTTGGTCCGCCCAAACTTTATATGTATTGGCTGAACCACCGCAAAAATGCAGGTGGAGTAAAATCGCCCCCCGATGCTAAGCATCCTGATCGTGAACTGGAATACGCGCGATTTACTTCGTGCGTGCTTGCGCTCGATCAGCATGCACCCGCCTCAATGTCCCTACGAAGTGATCGTCGTCGATAATTCCTCGCGCGATCAAAGTTCTGAAATGGTGTTGCGGGAATTTCCGCAATTCCATCTTGTCGCCAGCGACGTGAATACTGGGTACGCCAAAGGCAACAACCTTGCCTTCACGGCAGCGACCGGCGAATACCTGCTCACCCTCAACCCCGACACCGAGTTCGACGACGGCAGTTTGGACCGGGCGATTGCCGTTTTGGATGCCAATCCACGCTACGGCGCGCTGGGAGCCCGGCAGATCGGATTGGATGGGTCGGTGCAGCATTCTGTGCGTGGTTTCCCTTCCCTGCTCGGCATCGCCGGAGACCTCCTCGGACTGGCGCGGAGCTTCCCTCACTCGGCCCTTGGCAGCTATCGCCTGCCTGCTTTCGACTACGACCAGGAACAGCCCGCCCCGCAGCCAATGGGGACGTTTCTGCTTTTCAGGCGGGAGGCTTTAGAGGCGGTCGGCGACCCGGCGCATCCGTTCGACGAGGGCTTTCCGATCTTTTTCAACGAGGTCGATCTTTTGTACCGGCTGGCCAAGGCTGGCTGGCCGTGCCTGTACTCGCCGAGCGTGCGGGTGATTCACCACGGGGGGGAGGGGACGAAGCAGGTTCGAAAGAGCATGATCTGGGAGTCTCACCGCAGCCTGGTGCGTTTTTTGCGGAAGCACCTTTTCCGCTGGTGGAACGCTCCGTTGATGGTTTTGGTTTTTGGGATCGTGTACGCCGGAGCTTTCGTGCGTGCCCGAGGATACGATGCCGGATTTAGAAGTTAGCGTTACGATCTGCAGCTGGAACACGCAGGAGGACCTGCGCAAGTGTCTCCAGAGCCTGCAGGACATTCGCGACGAGGCTCGATTCGAGGTCATCCTAGTGGATAACAACTCCGAGGACGGCTCGCCGGATATGGTCGAGCGCGAGTTCCCCTGGGTGCGCCTCGAACGGATGTTCGAGAACCTCGGATTCACGGGCGGACACAACCACGCCATCGGCATCCGCAAAGCTCCCCACGTCTATCCGTTGAACTCGGACACGATCGTCTACCCGGGGGCGATCCGAGGACTTTTAGACTATCTCTACACTCATCCCGAAGCCGGTATCGTGGCCCCTAAACTACTCAACCCAGATGGGAGCCTACAGTACAGTTGCCGCCGGTTTCCGAACCCGATGGCGGCCCTTTTCCGCAACACGCCATTGGGCAAGCTGTTCCCCAAGAACCGATATACACGCGACTATCTGATGCAGGATTGGTCGCACGACCAGCCGCGCGAGGTGGACTGGGTATCGGGAGCCGCCTTCCTCGTACGGGATCAAGTGATCGACGAGGTAGGCGTTTTCGACCCCGAATATTTTATGTTCTGCGAAGACGTCGATTGGTGTTTTCGCGTTTGGAAACATGGGCTTAAAGTAGTGTATTTGCCACTATTTGAAATTACGCACGCGATTGGGCGATCCACAGACAAAGCGCCGAACCGGATGATCGGGCGGTTTCACAAGTCGATGTTCCGTTTCTTCCGGAAGAATCAGCTCCCCGAGGTTACGCTCGTTCTGCGTCCGTTTGCATTTCTGGGGGCCGGTCTCGCATTATCGTTGCGAGCAGGTTTGTTCATCGTGAAGAACAAGATCGACGTAATTCGAAGATGGATGGCAAGACGTTGAAGCGCTTTTCTCCCGCCCAAATCCTTTTGGCGGTAGCGGCGTTTCTCATTCCCGTGATCGGGGGGCAGATTCAGACGGAGGCGCAGCCTTTGGAGCCTGGGTTTGGAGCCCTGCTCAAGGCGATGCTTGGCGGTCCATTTCTTCAGGGCGTCGAGACGCCGCTGCTGAGCCACTTCGTCATCGGTCTCCTCATCGCCGCCGCGACGATCGCCGTGCTCGTCAAGCGCTCAGTCCTCCAGCTTCCGAACGTGAAGCTGATCGGGCTCATGATCGGGTTCTTCGGGATGCTCGTGCTCTCGTGCGGCATGTCGGCATTCAAGCTCGTGTCGATGGCGACGCTGAGCGAGTGGCTGATCTACGCCTTGGCCCTGTTCGCCGTCGTGGCGGCCACCGGGCGACAGTCCGGGCCGCGGCTCGTCCTCTCTTGCCTGTACGCCGGCGTCGTCCTCATCGCGATCTATGGCATCCGGTTCGAGTATCTGCCGATGAGCTCTACCGATCCCAGTTACCGCATCTTCGCAGGCTGGATCAATCCAAACGCGACGGCAGGCATCCTCTTCGTGGGAGCCCTTCTTGGCTTCTCCATCGCCGTTACGAGCGGGCCGAAGCCGGGAGAGGAAGGCACGGATAAGTCGGACATGATCGCCAAGCTCGTCCGGTTCCTCCTCCATTTCTGCAACCTCCTCATTCTCGTTGCCCTCTTTCTCACGGGCTCGAAGGCTGGCTCGGCGGCGTTGGCGCTCGTTGGCGTTCCTGTCTATGCCCTCCTCATTCTGTTTTGGAGACGCCCTTTCCAAAAGGCACTCCTTCCGGCGCTTTTGCCAATCGTGCTCGTCGTCGTGGCCTTCTTTGGCTACAAGTTAGTCGTTTCCCACCGGGCGGCTGTCCAGGGGACGAACAACGCGAACGTCGAGCGCGTCACGAGCTATTCCAGCACTGCCGACCAGTCTTGGACCTTCCGCAAGCTGCTGTGGAAGGGCAGCGTCGAGATCGCGGTGAAGAACCCCGTCGGCTACGGACTTGGGACGTACCGTTACGAGGGATCGCGACCCGGGCTTACGACGCTCACCCAGCTTGCCCATGAGAACCTGCTGCAACTCCTGGTCGAGGCGAGCCCGCTCGCGCCGCTCTTCGCCATCGCCATGTTTGGCTTCTGGCTCTTCCTGATGTTCCGTGGGGCTCGGAATATGCCGGATGAGGTGAACGTGCTCCGTGCGGCCATTGTGGCGGCCGTATTGGCCGTTCTCGCTCAGGGCTTCTTCGAGAGCAACCTTTACTACTTCGGGCTTGGCCTTACCGTGTTTATGCTAATGGGTCTTGGGCTGAACCTGAGCGCGGACTCTGTCATCCCCGAATTTACGCCCAAGGGGGCCCGGACGGCCATCGCCCTCCTCGCTTCCCTGCCCATCGTCATGATCGGCTACGTCGGCTATGCGGAGTGGCTGCGCGCGCAGATCAAGTACGAAGTGGACAATCGGCAGACCAGCGACGCCGCCCAGCTTTCTGAATCGCTCGTGAGCGCCGTGCCCCTCGACGGCGAGGGTTGGTACGTTCTTTCGATGCTGTCGCCCCAGCGGCGCGACGAGGCGATCCATCGGGCCGCCGAGCTGTACCCCAGCCCGCGCGTCCTTCGCGGCCTCGCCGTTTGGAACGAGCAAGAGAAGAAATACACCTCCGCGCTGGACGCCATCCGCCAAGCCCTCATTCGCGACCCGAACAACCTTTCGGCGCTCAATATCGCCCTCCGAATCTGCCAGGAGATGGGAGACCCGGACAACGCTCAGGACTACGCCCACCGCATCGTCGCCGTGGAGGCGACGCCCTACTTCCAAATCCGGTCGTTGCCGGAGATGGTGGAGACGGGAACCTGCGACGCCCGTCTGTTCCTCGCCAAGGACGAGAAGGACCCTGTCAAGAGGGCGGACCTCCTGAAGGGAGCTCTGGACATCTTCGTCCAATACGCACAGACGACCGTTCCGGTCGTGAAGCGGTACACCGCCGAGGGCGGGACGTTCGCCGGGGAGAATCTCGAGGGCGCAATCGACAAGTGCAAGCGCGGTTTGGAAATCGCGAAACAGCTTGGAGACGCCCCCGGAGTCACCGACGAGGCGAAGACGTTGCAGAGCGCATTGGATTCGCTTAACGAACCGGCGAAGCCTCAGTCTTAGGCCAGGCAAGACGCAGACGAAACCGCGACTACACCCTCCGGGGTTAGACATTTCAATGTGCTCTGATCCCGCCGACGCGGAGCGTGTAGTCGCGGTTTCGTCCGCGCAGCTAGTGAGAAGTAGGCGACGCCAGGTTGACCGAAGTGTCGGGCGGTGTGAACGTCTTCGTGGGTGGCTTGGCCGTTTTGGCCAGCAAGTAGTGCTTCACGATCTGGGTCGCGATGGGCGCGGCGATGGTGGCGCCGTGGCCGCCTCTCTCGACAAAGACGCAGATGGCGATTCGGGGATGATCGTAGGGGGCGAATCCGACGAACCAGCTATGGGTCTCTTCGTCCTTTCTTCCCTCTTCCGCGCTTCCCGTCTTGCCGCCCCAGGTGATGCCCGGAATCTTGGCGACGCCGGAGGCCGTTCCGTGCGTGTCTTCGATGACGCCGACCATCGCCGTCTTGAGGGCGTCCCAAAACTGCTGCGGCCCTTCGACGCGGTGCGCCTCTTGGGGAGCCACGATGTCCGTCTTCATATTCGCGTTGGGGTGGCGGATGGCGTGGACGAGGTGAGGCGTGTAGCTCACGCCGTCGTTCGCGACCAGCGCGACCAGGTTCGCCATCTGCATCGGGGTGACGGCGAGGATGCCTTGACCCATGCCCAGAAAAGCGGTGTCGGCGAGCGGCCAGTGATACTTGGGATAGTACTGGGCCATGTACCGATCGGTGGGAAGGTCGCCGCGTCGCTCGGATGGCAAATCGACTCCCGAGCGCTGATAGATGCCGACGTCCTGGGCCGTCTTCAACATCTCCTCTCGATCCACCTGCATCGCGAGCGACATGAAGTAGCTGTTACAGGAGTCGATGAGCGCCGTCTTGAAGGAGATCGCCCCGTGGTGGCCCATGCAGTGGACGAACCGGTTGCCGATTTGCACGCCGCCCGCACAGTAGAAGGTCTTGTTAGGGTCGAAGATCCCCTTGCGCATGGCAGCGATGGCGGTCACAAGCTTGAACGTCGAGCCGGGCGCGTACTTCACCTGGATCGGGCGGTTCAGGAAGGGGTTGTCCGGATCGTGCTGGAGCCGGTCGAAGTCCGTCTGGCTGATGCCTTGCTTGAAGAGTCCGAGGTCGAAAGTCGGCCAGCTCGCCGCGCAGAGGATTTCGCCGTTGCTCGGGTCGATAGCGACGACCGCGCCGGGGTGACCAAACGTTTGAAGGGCCTTCGTGGCGATCTGCTGGAGGTCCTTGTCGATACTGAGGACGAGCTGGTCGCCGGGGATGGGTGCATCGGCGCCGATCACCTTGGCCGGACGGCGCTTATTGTCCAGCTCCAAGTGGGTCGTGCCGGGCGAACCCATCAGGGCCTGCTCGTACCACCACTCGATGCCGCCCTTGCCGACGTACTCCGCCGGCTCCTTGTGGACGCTGTTCAACCTTTTGACATCGCCCTCGCTCGGTACCCAGACGTAGCCCATCAGGTGGGAGAACGAGGTGGGGTCCGGATAGTAGCGCATGGCCTGGGAGCGGACGTCGATGCCGGGGAATTCGTCGGCGCGCTCGGCGAGGCTGCTCGCGATCTGGGTGGGTGCCCCGATGTAGACGGGAGTGGGGAGCCACTTCTTCCACCGTCCATCGTTCACCTTGTCTTGAAGCTTCTTCTCGTCGACGCCCAACAGCTTGGCGAGCTTGGGGATGATGGTTGGATCGTCGTCCATCATCTTGGGAACCGCGGTCACAACCCATTCGGGCTTCACTCCAGCCAAGAGAACGCCATTGCGGTCGTAGATGAGGCCCCTGGGGGCCAGTTCGGGAACGCTCGTCTCGTTAAGGACGGAGCCTCGTTCGGCCAGCTCTTCCCCACGCACGACCTGGAAGTACCAGAGGCGGAAAAAGAGGATGGAAAGCAAGAAAAACAGGACTGTCGGAAACACGAGAACCCGAGCGTCTAGCTCAGGTTTGCGAGGTTGGTGAATGACCGACATTTCTGTTCTTGTCTAACCTCCGTGCTTCGTACATCGCTTGCGGGGTTCTGTCCCTCGCCTGAATTTTCGGGTGACCGTCTCCGGACAATAGATACTGGCACGCATTCCCGTATCCGCGCACACCTCCACCGTCACATAGTCGTTTTCGTCTTCCTTCGGAGGATCGGCGGGTGGTTTTACCGGCGGCTTGCTGTTCGGGTTCGTGGTTGGGGGCAGGGTGCTCGGGGGTCCGGTATCGGGTCCCTTGCCGGGGTCCGTACCGCCCGTCGTTGGGGGGGGGACGTCGCCGGGGTTGCCGGTGACCGGGGTCGGCGCCTTGCCATTGGTGGGGACGATGGGGTTGCCATCCTGGTCAAGCGGAATATCGTTCGGGTCGGGCCCAACTTCCTTCGAGGGGGCCGCGTCGATGATATCTCGCATGGACGGGCGATCGATCGGGTGGCCGAAGTGCGCCTGGGCGTACTTCATGATCTTGGCCCAGCAGTAAACCGTGACCTTGCCACCGAAAACGGAGCTCGCCATCGGCTCGTAGCTGGCGGGGCGGCCCTTTCGAGGAATCTCGTTGGCGACCCATCCGATGCCGACGATGCCGTCGGTGTAGCCGCAGAACCAGGCGTCCTTGTTCTCGGACGTCGTACCCGTCTTGCCGCGAGCGTCCGGCACGACTCCCGCCCGGGTTCCCGTTCCGCTCGTGATAACCGAGCGCATCAAAGCGTCGATCTGGTCGGTCACGTTCGGGTCGAGGACGTTCTTCGTGATCTGGGGCTCGTACTCCGCGACGACTGCGCCGTCCGGTCCGACGATGCGCGTGATGCAGTACGGCTTGGCTCGGTTGCCGCGAAGCATGAAGACGCTGTACGCCTGGGCCATTTCAAGCGGCGAAACCTCTTCCGCGCCGAGGCACATAGAAGGCCGACCGACGAGTCGGGGCGAGGTAAAGCCGAAGGTGGAGCGGCAATAGGCGAGGACCGTGTTCGGTCCGGTCTTTTCCATCACCCGGGCGGCGGGGATGTTGATCGACAATTTGAAGGCGGTCTGGACGCTGACGGAGCCGCCGGTGTGGCCGTCGTTACGGGGACGCCAGGGCGCGCTGCCCGGTATCTCCCAAGTGAACGGCTCGTTCGAGATCATGTCGTTGACGCTCACCGCGCCGGTGGCGAAGGCTGTGGCGTAGACGAACGGTTTGAAGCTCGATCCGGGCTGGCGGAGGCCGTCTTTGACGACGTTGTACTGGTTCCGTTTGAAATCGACGCCGCCGACTTCGCAGAGAATCTTCCCTTCCCCGTCCATCGCGACGAACGCGGCGGTGGTAACGCGGTCCCGGCGGAAGTCGTGGACGGTCTGGCGGACGGCATCCTCGGCGACCCGCTGGAGGCCCATGTCGATGGTCGTGTAAATCTTGTAGCCGCCCTGGTCGAGGTGGATTTCCGGGTGTTCGTCGTGGAGAACGTCGAGGACGTGCCAGATGAAGTACTTCGGCCCGCCGAACTGCTCGGAAATGCTGTGGGCCCGCTGCTTGAAGTCGTACTTCTCTTCTTTCGCCGCGTCGTATTGCTGCTGAGTAATCATCGCCTCATCGCGCATGATGCCGAGGACAACGTCACGGTTTTCGATGGCCTTCTCGGGATTGCGGAAGGGATTCTCGTCGCTGGGACGCCGTACGAGGCGGGCGAGGAGGGCTGCTTCGCCCACGGTCAGCTTGTCGAGTGTCTTGCCGAAATAAACTTTGGCGGCGGCTTGGACGCCGTAAGCGCCGGACCCGAAGTAGACCTTGTTCGCGTAGAACTCGAAGATCTCTTCCTTGGTCATGTTCTGCTCCATGGTGTAGGCCATGGCCATGTCGCTCAGCTTTCGCTTGAACGTGCGCTCGCTGTTCGAGTAGAGCAGCTTAGCGAGCTGCATCGTAAGCGTGGAGCCGCCTTGGCTAATGGAGCGGGATTTTACGGTGGTGAAAAGCGTGCGGCCAAGGGCGATGGGGTCGATGCCCTGGTGCTCGAAGAACCGTTTGTCTTCGGCGGCGAGGATCGCGTTCTTGACGAGCTTGGGGATCTTCTCGTAGGGCACCCAGGTGCGGTATTCGGCGCTGACGTGGTAGATCTCGGTGGTGCCGTCGGAGGCATAGATGTAGGACGGCTGGCGAGTCGTATCGTCGCGGAGGTTGCCGATCGTAGCGATCTTCTCTCGGGCGATGCCGACCTGTTGGAAAAAGAGGAAGCCGAGGATGCTGGCGCCGACAAGCATGCCCAACGACATCACGGCGATGGAGCGTTTAGTCCACTTCCACCAGGTGGGACTCTGCTTGCGAGCCCGGCGCGCCTTTGCTCGTGCCGCCATGGGGGTTAGTATATCGTAAGGCCCGGTTCCGGCCTAGGGAGTAAGTCGCTGCGCGATTTCACGGAGCTTGTCTTCCGGAAGGTCGCCCAGCAAGACGAACGTCGAGCCACCCGATTGCCACGAATGGGCACTGACTTCCCCTCGCCCAAATCGCTGAAGCTGCTTGGGATCGACGGAGGTCCGCAACTGATAGAGTGTGAGCCGTCCATTTGCATTAACATAAACCTGGACGAGCGCCGACACGTCCCCGATTTGCTGAATTCGGCAGGACTCTAACTTAAATGGGTCTTTTGGCGGCAGGCTGACGTTCTGGTAGCCGCCCTTGGCGATGACGTCCGCCATCTTGTCGCGAGGGGTGACCACTTTCGCCCCCGGCACTTCGAGATGAAATTCGTTGCCACGGAATCGGTGTCGATAGTCGACCTTCGTGTATTCCGAAGCGGCCACCGTCCGTCCGTTGCGGTCATAGACTTCGCGTTTGACGACCAGATAGGTGTCGGGATCGATCCAGAGGCGCTGGATAGGCCTGTTCTGAGGTCCGTCCACCTCGATCAGCTTGGTGTCGATGCCTGCGATGGTTGGCCCATCGAGGACGGCGACGCGCGGGCCGTTGCCCTTCTTGCGCATGAGCTTTAGCAAGCGGGCGATGAGCTCGTCCCGGTGAGGGGGCAAAACTTCGACCTGGTTGCGATCCGGGAAGTAGTGACGCCGGTCAACTTCCGTTTCGACGATCACCTGGCCCCGATAGGAGCCTTCCGGCGGGAATTCGATTCGGGTGCGGTTGCCCATTTTCTGCACATACTCGATGTGCTTGACTTGGTCCGGGCCGAATTTGAGCTCAACCGTCCGCACTCCGCTGTAGCGCAGGCGGCTGGCGGCTTGAATGATCCTTTCCAGCAGACTGTAGCTGGCGTTGTCGGGGCCTGCAGCCTGTGAAAGGCCGAGGACCGCGAGCAGAGCCAGGCTTCCCGTAGCAACCGATCTTAGCGTGATCATAGAGACCCTAGGTCCACCTCGCCGTAATCGGTGCTGACGCTGGTGACCGACTTACCGTCGATGACTTCGTCCTGATTCAGACCGGCTCCGGTGACTTCGCCATATCGGACGGAATCCTGATGGCTTGCCACAAGCTTCGCTTCGAGGCTGGAGCTTGAGGATTGGGCCGGTTCGGGAGTCACATTAGGCTTGACGAGGAACACGACCGCAAAGACGCTCGCGAGACCGATTCCGAGCGCGGGGCTCAAGAACCAGGCGACTCGCCGCTTTCGGCGGCGTGTCTCCACGCTCGCCATCAGCTTTTCGTTCAAGGAGCTGCGCCAGGTGAGGCTCAGAGACTCCTCGGGCATCGTCTGCAGAAGCTGCCTTACTTGCAACTGACCCGCCGACTCCAGCTTGCTATCCAGTTCCTTTTCCGTCATTGTGTTTCGCAACCCTTCCATATGGACGTTTTCAAATCGCTTCATGATTGAGACACCTCGCCGTATAAGTAGTTTCGAAGGTGCTGTTGTAAATGCGCTCTTGCCAGAAATAGCCGGCTCTTCACCGTTCCGACCGGCACGCCTACCATTTGCGCAATCTCTTCATAGGGCAGGTCTTCTTTGTCGTGGAGCAGCAGGACGCTGCGGAGCTTCTCGCTCATCGTGGAAATCGCTTCGTCGATCACGGACGCCAATTCGGTATCGATGGCGATCTGGTCCGGCTGCCAGCGGCCATCCGGTACGTCGAAGGTCTCGTCGACCTCGGTGGTGCCTTGGAGGCTGACTTCGGACGGGGATCGATCTACTTTTCGCGCCCGGTCCACGCAGAGGTTGTACGCGATTCTGAACAGCCAGGTCCTTACCGAACAGCGTCCGTCGAATCGGCCAAAGCTCTGAAAAGCTCGGATGAAGACCTCTTGAGTGACATCGGCGGCCTCCTCGGCATTCGGCACCATACGGCGCACGAAACCGAACAAGCGGTTTTGGTAGGTATCTACGAGCTTTCCAAAAGCCTCGTAGTCTTGTTTGCGGCAACGCTCGACGATCGCGAGTTCTGATGCGTGATCCGTCTGGTTACCTGCACTCAATCTTGATGCCCCGATGCACAGTTCCATCTTCGTAATGGGTTAAACGAAAACGAACCTGTGAGGTTCAGTGTGTACGTTAATCGGTCCTAGGACGCGGAAAAAGGCCCGGCCGACACTCTAGATACGTCGGCCGGGCCAGGAAATATTACAGGCGGATGCCTGCGTAGATAGCAAAACCGTTAAATTCCGACTTGCTCGTGCCCCAATACTTGGCTTCGAGGAAGAGGGGAGTGCGGCCCTGCTGGAAGTCGTATCCGATGCCGAACTGGTAGCCGAGGCGGGTTCGAGAATCGCCATCGAAGGACGAGAAGTCGGCGCCCAGACCGGCGCTGTAGAAGAACTCGTTCTTGCGTCCGACGTAGTTCAGAAGCACGGGGATGTTCTTGATATCGCCCTTGCCGATCGTGTCGACGGAGAGACTGAGGCTGCCGAGGTAGCCCTCGCCCATGCCCTTCAGGGTGAAGTCGCGAACCTTGAACTCCGCGCCCCCCACGAACCAGGTGTTTCCTTCCGCATCGCGGGCGTCGCCGTTGCTCGGGAAGAAAAGGCCCGCGCGAAGGGAAAGGCCGATCGGCCTCGATTCCTGACCGTGGGCACTCGCCGCACCCGCAAATACAATCGCTGCCCCCACCGCAGCCGCCAAAGTCTTCGTCATCTAGTTGCTCCTTGCTACCAAAAGTGGAATAGGGCTGAGCTTACAGCCCCGTTGCAGGAAAGACGTGCCAAGGGTCCCGGTCGCACCGCCTATCTGGCGCTCTCCAACAGAATTTCATAAGCAAGATTGGCAGTGTCAAATAGATCCTTGATCGAGATGTTCTCGTCGTGGGTGTGGATCTTGTCCATGCCCGTCGCGACGACGATGCAGGGCAGGCCCTTCGCGTTGTAGACGTTCGCGTCGCTGCCGCCGAGCGTGCTGCGCAAGGCGGGCTCGAAGCCGAGTGCCCGGCTTGCCCTCTGGGCGATCCGCACGACCTGGCTGTCCTCGGGGATGTTGTAGGAGACGTAGTTGCGCGAGTGATTGATCTCGACCTCGGCTCCCCACTCCCGCGCGGCCTGCTCGAACCGCTGGATCATGTGGTCCACCTGCTGTTCCAGCTCGGCGACATTGGTGCTGCGAGCCTCCGCCTTGATACTGACGCTGGGGCAGACGACGTTCGTGGCGGTCCCACCGGAGATGATGCCCACGTTCGCCGTCGTTTCCGGCCCGATCCGGCCCAGGCACATGCCGTGGATGGCTGAGGCGGCGACCTGGATGGCGTTGATGCCCTTCTCCGGGTCTTTGCCCGAGTGGGCGGGCTTGCCGGTGATCGTGACGTCGAGACGGTCGTGAGTGGCCGTGCGGGTGACGAATGAGCCAACGGGGGGGCCAGTGTCGAGAACGTAGCCGAAGTCGAGGTTCAGGTCTTCGATGGCAACGGCGTCCGCCCCGAGCAGGCCGATCTCTTCGGCGACGGAAAGGAGGAGGCAGACGTCGCCGTGGGGCGCGCCGGATTCGATCAGGGCATGGACGGCCTCGATGGCTGGGGCCATGCCGCCCTTGTCGTCGGCGCCCAGGATCGTCTCGGACTCGCTGAAGAGCACACCGTCTTTCTCGCCGATCACGAGGCCGGCCGTCGGCTCCACGGTGTCGAAATGGGCCGACAGGAACACGCGGGGCGCGCCGGGCTTGTTTCCCTTCAGCCAGGCGATCACGTTGCCCGAATTGCCGCCGATCTTCGCTCCGGCATCGTCCTCCGTAACCTCAAGGCCTAGCTTGACGAGGTAGTCCTTGACGTAGGCCGAGCAGTTCTTTTCCTGCAAGGCAGGGGCGTCGATGAGGATGAGCTCCTTGAAGAGCTTCACGAGCCGTTCTTCGTTGATCACGTTTGAAGTTTAACCTCTTTCATGGCTGCCTTCAGACGCGTCGTCTGGAGGCTTTAGAAACCGACGTTGAAGCCTCCAAACGGTGCGTTTGGAGGCAGCGGCGAAAAGGCCCCTGGTATCCTTCCCCAAGCCATGCCCGAACTACTCGCCGCACCCCTCATCCGCGACGTCCCGGACTTTCCCAAACCCGGCATCATCTTCAAAGACATCACGCCGGTTCTGCACCATCCCGAAGCTTTCAAGCAGGTGGTGGACCTATTGACGGAGGACGCGAAGAAGCGGGGAGCCGAGGTTATCGTGGGCATCGAGAGCCGGGGATTCATCTTTGGGACGCCCATCGCGATGAACCTGGGACTTCCCTTCGCCATGGCACGCAAGCTGGGCAAGCTGCCCTACGACCGGATCACCGAGGAGTACGCGCTGGAGTACGGCACGAACGTCGTGGAGATGCACGTGGACGCCATCGCACCGGGGCAGAAGGCGTACATCGTGGACGATCTCCTCGCCACGGGTGGTACGGCGGCAGCCGCAACCCGGCTGGTGGAGCGGCTCGAGGGCAAGGTTTGCGGCTTCGGCTGCCTGATCGAGCTGAGCTTCCTGAATGGGCGCGAGGTCCTGCTTGGCTATCCCATTAAGGCCTTAATGGAGTTCTGAGACGGAGAGGTTCGCCCTCGCCGTCATGGGCCCCACTGCGTCGGGCAAGACCGATCTGGCCGAGCGTCTGGCCGAGCGCTTCGACGCCGTCCTGATCAACGCCGACGCCTTCCAGGTCTATCGGGGAATGGACATCGGCACGGCCAAGCCCGTTCGTAAAGACCTTTACAAACTCGTCGATATCCGCGACCCGAACGAGCCTTTCGGCGTAGGTGAGTGGGTGCAACTCGCCGCCGAGGAACTAAAGCTGGCGTGGGATGCTGGTAAAAATGCCATTATCGTTGGCGGAACCGGCCTTTATGTACGAGCCCTTATGGAGGAGTACGTAGCGATGCAAGGCCCCCCGGACCCAAGCCTTAGGTCGGAATTAACGGCCAAGTTGGAACGGAACGGGTTGCCGGCTCTCGTAGATGAATTGAAACTGTTAAGCGAAGAAGAATACGAAAGAATCGACAGGGCGAACCCCGCCCGAGTCATCCGGGCGATCGAACGCCTCAAATCTTCCCCGGAAACCGTTCACGTAAAGCTTCCGCATTACAGAAGAATGAAGTTTGCGATAGATGTCCCGGTTTCGGTTCTCAATGAACGTATCGAGAATCGGGTTCATCAAATGGTGCAAAATGGTTGGTCTCTGGAAATTGCGGGATTGCGCAAGCAAGGATATCGTCCGACGGATCTGGGGTTTCGGGCTATAGGCTATCGAGCCATGTGGCACGCGTCCGACGGCGACATAGGAGAGGACGAGGCTATCGCCTCCACAATCGTGGAGACGAAAAGGTACGCGAAAAGACAGCGGACCTGGCTTCGATCCGAACCGAACCTTCTGTGGCTCTCCAGCGGTCCACGGGATGATCTATTAATACAAGCATCAAATATGTTGGCCTTTGATTTGACTTAGGAGTTTTGAATGGGCAAGGCTATTAACCTTCAGGATATGTTTCTCAACCAAGTCCGTAAGGAGGGGATCGGAGTCACGATCTACCTTACGAACAGCGTACAGCTTCGGGGGCAGGTGCGCGGTTTCGACGCGTTTACCGTCCTTTTGGACGCACCGGGCAAACCTACGCAGCTCGTCTACAAGCACGCGATTGCAAGCATCGTTCCGGCCAAGGCCGTGGGCAGCTACAAGCCGGCGAGCGAAATGGAGGGTGGTGATCACCACGACTAGATGATTCACTTCACCAAGATGCAGGGCATCGGCAACGACTTCGTGATGGTCGACACCATCGCGAAGCCGCTCCCACCCTTGGACCTTCCAACGCTTTCGCGACGCGCGAACGATAGGAAGTTCGGCATCGGAGGAGACGGCCTGATCCTTCTCGAGAAGGGTCAGGAGGCTCCATTCCGAATGCGCATGTTCAACCCGGACGGCTCCGAGAGCGAGATGTGCGGCAACGGTATTCGCTGCTTTGCCAAGCTTCTTCGGGACCACGGACATCTGGCGGAGGATTCCGTCAACGTCGAGACAGGCGCCGGAACGCTCCATCTCGAATTGACGCCCGCCGGACTCGTCCGCGTCAACATGGGCCGCGCGCGGCTCACTCGGGGGGAGATCGGCATGACCGGTCCCGCCGACGAGACGTTTACGGAGCAGCCGGTCGAGACCCTTGTGGGCACTCTTCCGGGAACGGCGGTTTCCATGGGAAATCCCCACCTCGTGCTCTTCGTGGCCGACGCGGCCTCGATTCCGCTTTACGAAGCGGGACCTGAGTTGGAGAACCTTCCCCTCTTCCCCCATCGCACCAACGTCCACTTCATCCAAATGCTGGACCGAAAGACGTTGCTCCAGAAGACCTGGGAACGGGGCGCAGGGGCGACCCTCGCTTGCGGCACGGGAGCCTGCGCGAGCGCCGTAGCGGCGTTCGTAACGGGCCGCGCCGAGCGCGAGACGGAAGTGAAGCTGCCGGGTGGATCGCTCTGGATCGACTACCGCGAAAACGGCGAGGTCATCATGACCGGCCCGGCGGAAACGGTGTTCGAAGGCGACCTAAAGGTTTAGGCCGCCAAATTCTTTAGATACTGGTGGAGCGTGTAGCGCGCAGCACCGATGTAATCCACGAAGCTGATTCCCGCGAGTCCGTCCGTCGGGCTCGTGTGGGCGATAACGCCCATGGCTCGGATCGTGACGTTCGGTTCGATCGTCGCGCGAAACTCCACGAGCTGGCCTTTGGCCATCTGGGCTCGAAGCTCCACTAACGCGCCGCCAAGGCTGAGGTTCTTCAGTACGCCGACCTGGTCGTCGGTAACGACCTTGCCCTCGTGCTCTTGCACGGAGCGGACGACGGCTTGGATGCTCACCTCGAAACGGGGGTTGTCGCGATTGTCGACGATCTCCCAACGGAAATCGGTGAATTTTAGCCAGGCCTTGCCGTCCTTTTCGACGAAATTCCCGACCTTGCCTTCTCCCTTGCAATACTTGCGGCCGCTATCGTGCAGCACAAGCAGGCTCGGCACCGACCGAAGAAGGTCGGCGTGCGCCGCGTCGATCTCGACACTGAACGGCGCTGCGGAGACAATTTTCCCTTTCGCCCAAAGCGGTCGGTCGTCGGTGTGAACGAGAATCGTCACATCTTCGCCTACCGGGGGTTCATAAATCGGCCCAGCCGTAGAACTCATAAATGTTCTGTCGGCAATTTCTCCGGGAAACTACACGGGAAAACGCAACTTTAGAACTTCATCGACCGAACGCGTTCAAGCTCTCGGCGTTCGTCGTCCTTGGCGATCTTGTCCCGCTTGTCGTACTGCGCCTTACCTCGGCCCAAGCCGACCTCGATCTTCACCTTTCCCCGCGCATTGAAGTAAGCGCGGAGGGGAATCAGGGTGAAGCCTTTCTCCATCGACTTCCGGTCGAGGGTTTCGATCTGCTTTCGGTGCATGAGCAGCTTGCGGTCGCGTCGGCGGGCGGGGAGGAAAGCGGCGGTGGCATGATCGTAGGGATCGATGTCCATGTTGTAGATCCACAGTTCGCCGTGGTGGACTTTGCAGTAGGCGTCGGTCAGGTTGGCGCGTCCGAGGAAAATGCTCTTTACCTCGGCCCCCGCGAGCGCGATCCCGGCTTCGAACGAGTCTTCGATGTGGTAATCGAAGCGTGCTCGCCGATTGTTGATCGCGCGCGGTCCCTCATTTTTCTTGTCAGCGCCTTTCTTCGCCATGGGGATGCAATTCTACCAAGCCGGAACCTTCGGTCCTGAGTCTGTGTTGATGGTACATTGCAAGCCATGAAAGGTACGTCCTTCATCCTCTTACCCATCTGCGCGATTCTGCTCGCCGGTTGCTCTAACGACGGTCCCAAGACCGACGGCGGTGGCACCACCGGCGCGTCCACTCCCAAAAGCGGAAAGGCCCCGGCTCCCGGAAAGGTCTCCAAGCTGAAGATCGACGACGTTAAGGAAGGCACCGGACGCGGAGCGGAGGATGGAGACATCCTTGTCCTGCTCTATCGCGGCACCCTGACCAACGGCACCGAGTTCGATTCCAACATGGACTCTTCGGGCAACGCCAACACTCAGAAGGAGCTCTTCCAGCTTCCCCTCGGCATGGGCCAGGTCATCAAGGGCTGGGATCAAGGGCTGAAGGGCATCAAGGTTGGCGGCGAGCGCAAGCTTTCGATCCCGGCCGATCTCGGTTACGGCGACCAGGCGAACGGCAGCATCCCCCCGAACTCCGACCTGTTCTTCGACGTGAAGTGCCTCGACATCATCCACAAGGGCGAGGAGCTGGTCATCGACCCGACGGACGAGAAGGTCGGTACAGGCCCAGCGGTGAAGCAGGGTGACGACGTCACCATCCACTTCGTCGGCAAGCTCCTGAGCGGCAAGCAGTTCGACTCGACCCGCGACAAGAATTCCCCCCTGACCTTCAAGGTCGGCAACCACGACGTCTTGGCCTGTTTGGAAGAGGGCGTGGTCGGAATGAAGAAGGGCGGCCTGCGCAAGCTGCACGTGCCCCCGATGGCAGCCGCAGGTGGAAACCCGGCAAGCGGCATCCCGATGAACCAGGTTCTGATCTTCGAGGTCGAAGTCCTGAAGATCGGCAAGTAGCCTCGCTCCGGCAATCGTCGACGGATTGCCGGAATCCTCTTATGATTCGCCCTACAGCTCTCGTGCTGGCAACCGCCGCACTTGTCGCTCAAGCGTCACCTGGCCATGCCGTCGATTTGACGGGGTTGAAGGTCAGCGGCAAGAGCCTGGTTTTGGATTTCAAAAACGACCGGTTCGTCCTGACCCTCGAATGCGACATACAAGGCGACATGTCCAAGGTGAAGCGACGGTTCTCTGGCACAAGCGAATCCAAATACGTGACGTTCTCGAATCACGGATTCACCCTTCGATATGAGGTTCGACGTCTCGCCCTCGGCACGAAGCAGCTGGACCTGACGTGGATTATTGGAAGGCAAATTGTCCGAGATTTAGCTTGCGATGGTCACGACTGTCAGTTGGAGATCAACTCCACCAGGTCGACCGACAGCTACCCGCTTCTCTTCAAGGATTGGACCCATGTTTTGAGGCGTGGCATGAACGACTATCGCCAAACCGTGGGCAAGGTGAAAGTGTACGTCGCGGATTACAAGGTATCTGACCTGCCCAAACCCTATCAGACCTTTATCACAGTCCACGGCGGGTAAGCCGTCCGCCGGTAAACTTCCCCAATCATCGATCAAAGGAGATTGAAATGATTGTTGGAGTCCCTCGCGAAGTTAAGAACAACGAGTTTCGTGTCGCCCTGACGCCGTCGGGCGTCATGCTTCTCACCCAGAATGGGCATAAGGTGGTCGTTGAGACGAACGCCGGTGAAGGCACCCATATCACGGACGACGAGTACCGGGCGGCGGGGGCGGAAATCCTTTCCGTCGAGAAGGTCTGGTCCAAGGCGGACATGATCGTCAAGGTGAAGGAGCCCCAGCCCGAGGAGTATGAGAGGATTCGGCCCGGGCAGCTCTTGTTCACTTACTTCCACTTCGCAGCGGGTGAAAGCCTGACTCGGGCGATGGTCGCCAGCCGGGCCACTTGCATCGCCTATGAGACGGTCGAATTGCCGAACGGCTCCCTTCCCCTCCTGACCCCCATGAGCGAGGTCGCCGGGCGGCTCAGCATCCAAGAAGGTGCGAAGTATCTGGAACGGCCGATGGGCGGCCGTGGCATCCTCCTCAGCGGCGTCCCGGGCGTGAAGCCGGCCACCGTCGCCGTCATCGGCGCGGGCGTCGTCGGGATCAATGCGATTAAGGTCGCGGCGGGCATGGGCGCGATGGTCTACGTGCTGGACGTCAACCTGGAGCGGCTACGGTATCTGGACGACATCTTCCCCAACAACGTGATCACCCTTCACAGCAACCCCGGCACGATTCGCGGAATTCTGCCCGAGGTGGATCTGCTCATTGGGGCCGTCTACGTGACGGGCACGCGCACCCCGGTTCTCGTGCGGCGAGAGGATCTGAAGCTTATGAAGAAGGGCTCCGTCATCGTAGACGTCTGCGTGGACCAGGGCGGCTGCTTCGAGACGACGAAGCCGACCACCCACGCGAACCCGACCTACGAGATCGACGGCGTGCTCCACTACGCGGTGGCGAATATGCCTGGCGCGGTAGCCCACACCAGCACCTACGCCCTCACGAACGCCACTCTCCCTTACGTCATCAAGATCGCGAACAAGGGTCTTAGTGCTTTGGGCTCGGACGCCGCGCTGCGCAAAGGTTTGAACGTAGCGGAGGGTAAGGTTACGCTGGAAGCGATCGCAACCCAATACGGTTACGATTACTGCTCCGCCGAATCCTTCTTGGCCGAGAAAGTGGCCGCCATCGCATGAAAAAACTAGCACCGATCTTCGTCGTCTTCGCCGCCCTCGCCAGTCACGCGGGGGCTCAAATCGTTAAGCGCGGCAACGCGTACCTCTTCCGGATGAAGTTCGTTCCGGGCACGACGACGAAGTACAAGGTCAACTCGACCATCGACGGGATCGGCTCCAACGGGCAAGGCATCAAGGTCATGCTGCCGATGTCGTGGAACGTGGCGAGCGTCACGAAGGGCGTCGCCACGATCAACGCGACGGTTGGCCCCGTCACCGTCGGCAAGCAGCAGATGATGCAGCCTTCCACGACGGAGGTCAAGCTGGACAGCCGTGGCCGCCCGGTAGACGGCGAGACTCCGGGCCAGCAGCTGACCCCCGCCTTTCCCCAAGGCCCAGTGAAGGTCGGCACAAGCTGGACGGCTTCCATGCCCGTCCAAGGCATCAATGGCCAGGCCGCAAAGGTGACGGCGACCTACCGGTTCAACGGGATCAAGACCGTGAACGGCAAGCAGGTGGCCGACCTGACGGTGACCACCTCCGGGACGGCGACCGGCGCGGGCACCATGCAGCTTTTGGTCTCCGACGGTTCCCTGTTCACGAGCTACCTGAAGATGAAGGTGAGCCTGATGAATTCCGGGAAGCCGACGAGCTACAACATCACCGCCAACATCGTGCGCTCCTAGGATGATCGACGAAGCCTGGGTTTCCGACGCGCACCTCTTCGAACTCCTCAGCACCCATCCGCGCGTCCGGAGCGTGATTCGGGACGATTCGGCGGGCATCCGCTTTCGCCAAGGCGAATGGATGCGCTCCGTGTCGATTGGCAGGCTGGAGCCGGAGGTCAAGGGCCTCGTCGAGCTGATCGACAACAACCCCCTCGTCTGCGCGGACGACGCGGGCGTCCCCGACCCCGCCTCCACCCTGGCCCTGATCGCGGTTGGCCCGATTGCGTTGGCTGGCATCCTCACCGAAGCGCCTACGATGATCGTGAATGTCCCCGCCGACGAGGAGCGGGTTTCCGGCTTTCTGCAAACGGCAGGCTGGTCGGAGGGGATTACGCTCCACGCCGATCCCCAAGAAGGTATCGCCGTCGCCGCCGCTACCGTCATCGCCTCCATCCAAACCCCGTCTAGCTGGGATGAGATCGACGAGCTCTACGACGAGCGGTTCGAGCGCAGCTTCTTCGTCCATCGCGTCGATGGCGAGAAGTGGGATTCGTCCCTCGTCGAGGGCAAGCCGAACGCCCTCTACCACCTGCGGTACACGCCGGGGGAGGACACGAGCCTCCTCACCATCCAAGTCATGGGCGACCTCCGCGCCAAATGCGGCCCCTCGCAAGCCATCCACGCCATGAATGTGATGGCGGGTTTCGAAGAGTCTTTGGGTTTGGCCTAAGAGCATTCCGGCGAACCCCAAGGGGGTTCCGTCAAGTAGCGAAGGGTTGGGCGAAGCCCTACCCTGGTTCTTGAGTCGTAGCGTAGTGATCTACCCCAACGGGGTTGCGGCCTACACGCTTGGAAGACGCAACCCCGTTGGGGTACGAATCTGGATCGGGATCTGTACCAGGGTAGGACCTGACGGTCCAACCCTTCGCTACTTGACGGAACCCCGTTGGGGTTCTGGACTAGTTATCCAGGTCTATAACCTTTTTCGGCGGCTCCTTCTCCGCCTCTACGGCCGCCATATCCTCAGGTGTGCCAACGATCATTTCGGGGCCTTCGCCGGAGACGCGTTCCCACTTCCCTTTCTCGACTTTCTTGAAGGTCGTGAAGCCCTTGGCGGCCGCCTTATCCACTGACGCCGACTTGTTCAGTTTGAAGGTAGCCCGGCTGACGACGCGGCAGACTTCCAGGCCGCAGGTCGGGCAGTACTTGAGGGGTTCGTCGTTGATCGACTGCAGCACCTCCGTGCGCCCGTTGCAGATGAGGCAATCGTGCCCGTCCGGCTCGTATTCGTAGATCGGCATTCTCTTAGATTCTATCTCTAGCTCAAAATAGGGCGGTGGACTTCGTCGAGGGATTGAACGCGGAAATCGTGGCCTGCCGCAAGTGCCCTCGACTCGTTCAATGGCGCGAGGACGTCGCGCGGGTCAAGAAGAAAGCGCATCTGGACGAGGTGTACTGGGGCAAGCCTGTTCCCCTCTTCGGAGATCCCTTGGCCACGCGATTGATCGTCGGCCTGGCTCCCGCCGCCCACGGGGCGAACCGGACTGGGCGGATGTTCACCGGCGACCGAAGCGGCGAATGGCTCTACCGGGCGCTCTACAAGGCGGGCGTGGCCACCCAACCCTACAGCGACTCCGCTGACGACGGGATGACGTTGCGAGGCGCCCTGATCGCCGCGACCTGCCACTGCGCACCTCCCGACAACAAGCCCACGCCGGAAGAGATCGCGAACTGCTCTGGCTACTTGAGGCGACTCCTCCCGGAGCGAGATTGGGTTTCGATCCTCTGCCTAGGCTCGATCGCCTGGAACCATGTCCACCGACTCCTTGGCGTGACGCCACCGAAGTTCGGGCACGGGGTCGAGAGCCTTGTGGGAACGGTGAGGATCGTAGGCAGCTACCATCCCAGCCAGCAAAACACGTTCACGGGCAAGTTGACGGAGCCGATGCTCGACTCCGCCGTCGCCAGTTGGCTCGCTTAGGGGATCTCGTTGACGAGGAGCAGTCGCTCTAGTTCCAGCCGCTTGACCGCGCCGCCCTTCTGAGAAATGACGATCTTGGCCTTCGTGCCGACTTTGCCTTCGAGCATCGAATCGACTTTGCGGAAGTCTTCTTTGTCGAGGTCTTGCCCGTCGATACTGAGCAGCATGTCGCCTTCCTTGATCCCGGCCTTGTCGGCGGGGCTCTCCGGCGATACGTCGACGATCATGACGCCCTGGCGCTGCTTGACGTACGTCCCTACGAGGCCGACTGTGCCGAGGAATTCGTCGGTGACCTTGCCCGTCCAGTTCTCCAGGAAGACGCGCCGCTTGTCGTAGTCGATAGTGATGTTGAAGTTCTTGAGGAACCCGAAGCCGACGGTGCCGTCGCCTTCCGCCGAGCTGGAGGGCGCGTCGATGATGTCCCAGACGCTGTCGGCGACGGGGGCTCCGAAGATGGTCAGGTCCTTGAACCGGGCGCTCCAGCTGTCGACCGCGCCCGAGGCGACGCCCGACTGGTGCATAAACTTCGGCTTCTGATCGACCTTCCACATTCCCAACCGCTCCAGCACGTCCTTATGGGTCGTGGCATAGAAGGAGTTGCCGGTGTCGAGGGCGAGGGTCATGACGCCGCCACTCTTGGTGCGGACCTCAAGCTCGATGGAGTTCTGCCCGATGGGGAGCATCTTGAGCATGAACGACTTCTTGTTGTCCGGCACGAGCTTGTTGATGTCGTACGTCTTCGGCAGGAAGACGAATTTGCTGTGCTCGAAATTGATCTGAGTGATGTTCTTCTGGATCACCTCAAGCCCCATGATGCCGTCCGTGTGGGCGTTGTAACCAAAGGACATGCGTCCCAGGGGTTGCTGCACCGCCATCATGTCCGTGCAAACGACAGGCTTGGAACCCAGCTTCAGGGACTTGATCTTGGTCGTCTTCGCCTCGAATTGGCCAACGAAGTCGCGCAGGGTCATCGCACCATCCGGCTTGCCGATGTCGATGCTATCGTTCAGCACGACGGCTCCGCCGAAGCCGGTGTCAAAGACGAGCGACACGTTGGCGTTATTCACCGTCGCGTCGACGACGATGGCGTGGTCGGTCGTGTGGAACGGCACGTCGAAGCCTTCGGACTGGACCGGCGCAATGGACGCCAGAACGCATAGAGTTGAGATGAGAGCCATGTTTTCCTATTGTTAAACGTTCGAGGTGGTTTGTTTGTTGCGTCCCGCAAGCATATAAATCGGCAGGGTAATGAACGCACAGCCGCAGCAGGTGCAGACGATATTTGGGATCAGCCAGAGGAAGCTATTGCGTTGGTCGAGGTGATCCATAAGCGACCACGTCACCGTGCCGACGATACTGCCGAACCCACAGATGCGGATGAAATTGATGAGTCCCGTATAGTGTTGAGCGAGCCGGGCCATGTCTTCGTTCATCGTTTGGCTATTCGGGTTGACCTGCCCCATCACCTCGGCGAAGAATTTGACGGCTCCGATGCCACCGGCCAGGCTCATGACCACCAGAATCCAGGCGATCGCCGTCCACCAGCCGCCCAACTTTTCCACGAAGGGGATGCTGTGGCCGGAGTACGGCACATCCTGCTTCATGTAGGGGTTCGTATTGGTCTGCATGAAGGGAGCGGCACTTGCCGTCTCCTGAGGCGCCTGGCGAACCGGCTCTGGAATGAGTTCGGCCGTGGGAGAAAGACCAAGCTCCGTCTCGATCGTTAGGGCGAGCTGCCTCGACGCGGCGTGATTCAGGTCGACCGACGCTGCCGTCCGCGCGGATTGGAGCGCCTCCGTCTTCTCGCCTTGCGAGTAGAGGTGCACGGCCAGGTTGTAGTGAGCCTTGGCGCTCATCGGGTCGAGATCAACGGCACGGCGAAAGACTTCCGTTGCGGCGGAAGGCTGTCCCGTCTGTGAGAGGGCGATGCCCTTCAGGATGTAGGCCTCAGCCGCCTCCGGATCGAGGGCCAGCGCTTGATCGATAAGCTGGAGCGCCTTGTCGAACTGCCCAGCCTGAATCGACTGCGTCGCTTGGTCGATGAACTGTCGAACCTGTTCGTTAAGCATAGGGGTTTAGGAGCGAAAGAATGCTCCCCAATGTACCTAGTCGCCGCCGACGTCTTCGACCCACGCGCGCAGGATTTCGCCTACGCTCCAGGCTTGCCAGGGGCAGCCGTTTCCGCGCTGGGGCTCGTCGCCGTCGTAGACTTCGGAGATGCCGCATAGACCGCACTCCGTCAACATCGTCTTCGCCGCCTTCAGCACCCGCTTGGCTTCCAGCCGGTCGTTCTTCACCTTCACGAGGGCGGTGGCGTAGGGGCCGAGAAGCCAGGGCCATGCGGTGCCCTGGTGGTAGGCCGCATCCATGCTCTGCATCCCACCCTCATAGCGGCCCTGGTAGCCGGGTTCGTCGGGGCCGAGGGTACGCATGCCGCGCGGGGTGTAAAGCTCTCTCGAAACGACGTCCAGCGCCCGCGATGCTCGCTCTCCTTTAGCAGGAGCGAAGGGGAGGGCCATGGCGATGACCTGGTTTGGGCGAAGCGACGCGTCGGCGGGATCGACGGTGTCCAAGTAATGCCCGCGCACCTCGTGCCAGAACTTCTCCTCGAAACTCGCCTCAGCCTTCTCGGCGGCGTGGGTGAAGAGTTCGGTCGAATGGCCTAGCTTGCCGAATATCCACTCCATGCACCGAAGGGCGTTGATCCAGAGGCCGTTGATCTCGACTGGCTTGCCGTGGCGAGGGGTCACTACCCAGTCGCCGATCTTCGCATCCATCCACGTTAGCTGCACTCCAGGCTCGCCCTGGGTGAGCAGGCCGTCCTCGGGATCGACGCGGATGCCGAACATCGTGCCCTCCATGTGGCGGACAAAGATGTCGGAGAGAGTGGAAGCGATGGTGTCCGCGAACTCGGCGTCCCATTCCCGCTCAAGCGTCTTGTAAATCGCGTTTACGAACCAGAGCGTGCCATCCACCGTGTTGTAGTCGGCGTTGCCGGTCTCAACGAAGCGGTTGGGGATGAGTCCATCCTTGCACTGGCTGGCATAGTCGCGCAGCATCTTCTTGGCATCGTCGAGCCGCCCGGTGGCGAGGAGGATGCCGGGGATCGAGATCATCGTATCCCGGCCCCAGTCCGTGAACCACGGATACCCGGCGATGATCGACGAGCGGCTGCTCGTGCGGACGACGAACTTCTGGGTCGCCTCCTCCAAGAGGGGCTGGAGCCGGATCTGGTTTCCGGCGTCTTCGGCAGGAATCTCCTTCGCCGCCACGCCCTTGAAATCGCCCGCCGCCAGGATCGCCTTCTCCCCCGGCCTCAGCTCGTAGCGAAGCTCGAAGGGACAATAGAGGTCGTCGCGGGGGTCCAGGCCGCGCTCGACTTCCCGCTGGTGCTCGAACCGGTAATACCAACCCTGGACTGGCACCCGCTGGGCGCTCGTGTGGACGATGTGCAGGGAGACGCCCTGATACTCGATCACCGTCTTCCCTTTCAAAAACTGGACATTGCCCGGGTAGTCCGGCCGCTCGGTGAAGTTCTGGTGGTACGGCTTGTGGCAGACGAGGGGGCGCAGGGTGAGGAGCAACGGAGCCGTCCCCGTGTTCTCATACTCGACCGTGCAGGCGTTCTCGCCCTGGTGGACGTAGAGCCGCTTCGCGAGGCCAAGCTTCCCTGCTGCGTAAGTCCATTCGGCGGCCTGGCCCACTGCGAAAGACTTCAAATAGTGCTGACCATCGGGAAATATCGCGCCTGGGTACTGGTTCGCAGAAACGCCGATGGGATTCCCTTCGCCCTGCATGAATGCGTCGATGGCGGCGAGAAGCACCATTCGCTCTGCGGGCGGGTGGATGGCGGAAACGAGATGGCCGTGGTACCGACGGGTGTTGATCCCGCTCGCCGTCCCCATCGCGAAGCCCCCAAGGCCGTTCGTGAGGAGCCATTCCTTCTTCGACGAAACCTCCAGGTTTCCGCATTGCTGATCGTCGAGGCGATAGATCATGGGTGGTCCGAAGGTCCGCTGATTTGTTGGGAGGTTACCGGCTTGGTACGAGTCTGCTTCCTACGCTGAAGCATATCGAAGAAATTGCCCAAACGCAACCGAACGCCCAAAACGTAATCGCGAGGAAATTCCCTCCTCGTGATAAAAGGCTCTAGACATCCCACCGCTTGGCTCACCGAAAACTCCCGGTCATACCAACCCATCCCGTTCATATCGTACTTTGCGAGGTAGCTGATTTGGGTTGGTCCTAGGTTCAGATCGGCGCGAAAATGGGCCGCGTTCTTGGAGACGAGCTCGTCGGCGATGAAATCCGGCCTCCCGCTCTGCCCTCCCGCGATGTAGGCGGCGCCTAGGGTGAGCTGGGGAATCGGCTTGTAGACGAGCCCGGTCTGAGCCCGCGCCCACCCGAATCCGCCGTTCTGGCTCGCGATGCCGGAGACGTCGAAGCGAATGTCGGTAAAAAGCTTTGGCCCGAAGTGAACGGTCGGAAATTGGAGGGTCGCCGAGCCCAGGCTGCGCGCGATGTACGAGTCTCCGACCTTGCCGATCGTCTGGCCCCGCACCTGCCAGTAGAAGCCGAAGCCGTGAAGAGGTCCGCTGCGCTCATAGGCGACGTCGAGGGGCTTCGAGAAGTGTTCCGATTCCAGGCGAGCCGCCGAACCTGTGTTCCAGGCCGTCTGGGCGGTGATGGAATTGCGTTTCCTACCCGCAAAGCCGATAGACGAATCCGGGTTGACGATGCGAATGTCGTCGAAGTACGACCACGAGAACCGTTCGTCCATCTCGTCCCGAGCCGTGATCTTCGTCGTGGCCACGTCCGCCGGGATGAAGGAGCGGGCGTAGACGAGGGAGTAGCCGGGGAACTGGCGGGGATAGGAGCTGTAGTTGCCGGTGAGGACGCTCTGGTCGTCCAGCAAGAGCCCGCTCTCCCAACTCACGCCAAGTCCGGCGTCCTTGCGGAAGGAGAGGGTCGGTATCTCCAGCCCCGGGTTGCGGCGGTCGAGCGAGAAGCGGCGGGTAGGCAACCCGATCATGTCCTTGCCCAGGACGGTGATGTGGGGATGGGTGATCGTTCCCTGCTTGCCGGGGACGAGGATGAGCTTCTTCGACTTGATCGTGAAGAGAGGAACGGGGCGGCGGCAGTTCGTGCCCTCCACGTTGTAAAGCTCCCAGCGATCCACCCGGATGACCGCGTATTCCGCGTGCATCGTGATGTTGTCGACCTGGAGGTGGACGTTGCTCGCCACCGCTTGCTGCCCGTCGGGGCCTCTGTTCTTCCCGAACCAGAAGGTCACGTAATCGGCGTCGACAGTCCCCTCGGGGTCGATCAGGTGGACGTTGCCTTTGGCGATGCCGTACTGTTCGCTCGTGGCGAGGTGGGTTTCCAGCCGGTCTGCCTTGATGACGGTCGGCCCGAAGGTGGCGACCACGCCGTCTTCGTAAACGTAGGTTTGGGTGGCCGGATAGAACGTCTGGGAGTTGGCAATCACGTTCAGCTCGTTGCCGAAATCGCTGACCGCCGGCTTCTTCTGCGCCTGAGCGATGGCTGGGATGGGCGCGTGTAGCCAGAAGAAGGGCATCGCGCGAGAGTTTACCGTTCGCATTTCTGCGTGGATCGCGCATCGAACTTATCCAGAATCCCGACCCGTCGTGTAAAATGACGTGTCACAACCACAAGCGATGTTCGATGCGAGAGTGTTTACAGGTTCGGTAGCCGATCACGCGGCACAAGAGCGACAGTGGGTCGCCCGATGCCGTGGCGGCGACGAGACCGCCCTTAGCCTTTTAATTGCCCGCCACCGGAATCGGCTGGTTCGAACTGCCACGAACCTGCTCCGAGATCGCCACGAAGCCGAAGACGTCGCTCAAGAGGCGTTCCTGAAGGGCTTCCGGGAGATTCACAAGCTGAGGGAGGACCGGGCATTCTCCGGTTATCTCTACAAGATTTGCGTCCGGCTCTGCATGGACCGGCTGCGCCTGAAGCGCGCCGAGCTCGCCGAGTTCGACTCGGTACAGCCACACGAGGGCGGCACGGTGGAAAATCGTGTCGTTATCGAAAAACTTTTGGCCCAGCTTCCCTACGAACTGCGAACCACACTCGTCCTAAGGGAAATGGAGCAGTTGAGCTACGAAGAGGTCGCTGAAGTGATGCACGTGCCGATCGGCACGGTTCGCTCGCGACTCCACACCGCCCGGGAGCGCTTCCGCAAACTTTGGATTGAGGCGGTGGGCGAGTGAATTTTCGGCTCTTTGGCTGCACGAAGTACAAGCGGCTTTCCCACGAGCGATTCGACCGCGACCTTTCCTTGGCTGAGCGAGAGTTCATTGCCAAGCACCGGGCCGTCTGCTCGGAGTGCCGGGTCGTGGAAGCGCAGGGAAACACCGCGCTGAACATGCTTCGCATGGCCGCTGCCGAAGAGCCGGAATTCGAAGGCGCTTTCGCCACCGATCATTTTGAGGAGCGCGTCATCCGTCGCCTCCAAATCCAGACGGCTCGCGAATCCGTTCGCTATTGGAGCCCCGCATTCGTCGGAGCGGCGATTGCCGGTCTGATCGTACTCACCGCCCTTCAGCTGGTTTCCGTGGGTTCGTCCGGCCCCGTTCCGGGTCGCCCGGACGGAGCGGCTTTCCGGTCGAAGATGGAGAGGCTTCCCTCGTTCGACCTCAATGAAATCGAACGGATACGATGACGCCATGGCTGAGAGCCATTTACGGGGCTCTCCTTGGTTCGCTTCTAACCCTTCTGATTCATCCTAGCTCGCGTCCCTTTCTTTTGGGCGCGCTCGAGCTTTCCAGCAACCCTGTTCGTAAGGCAAGAACCGAGCTGCCCGGTCCCTTTCCCGCCAAGCTTCCCCAACCCAACGACGTCATCACCGCCAGTCTCTGGCTCCACGTCGCGGCGGAGAAAATCGAAGCCCGCCAAGAGGTCACCAAACCTGAGCTCGAAGCCCTCATTCGCCTCTCCAGAACCTGGCAGGCGAAGGACCCCACCAACGCCTTTTGGCGATTCGCGACGGCCGTCCTCCTCAACGAGCTTGGGAAAACCCAGGAAGCGCAAGACGAGTGGGTGGCGGCGGCCCGCTGCACCAGCTACGACGACAAGCAGTCGGATCATCTGACGCTTCTGCGCGAGGGCATCGCCCAGCGGTTCTTGCCCGGCTCCTGGCAGTACGCCTACGTTTACCGTCTGCGTTCGGTGGCGTTCGCCAAGATCGTCGAGATGTACGCCCGGAACCTCGTCCTCCCCCTCAGCCTCGCTACCACGACCGACCTGCGCATCCGCTACGCCACCCTCGTCAACGGCGGCCTGATGCTGGACGGCAGCCGGAACCTCATCATCATGCACGCCGGATCGGCGGTGCTTGAAATGGCCTCTCACCCGAAGGAGCTACGCAACGAGGTGAGCATCAAGCGACTCCTGATCTCCCACTCCCAGTTCAAAGAGGCTTTGAAGACGGTCGGGATGAAGGCGGAGGCGGACAAGGTCGAGTCCATCTACAACGAGCAAGACAGTTGGAGCGCCCTCAGCCGCCGCGAGGATACGGACGAAAACACCCAGCTTCTCACCTTGGAGAGCAGCGTGTTTCCGACCTTGCCAGGGACGATGCTCCTCGTCGCCCTCTACGGTCTCGCCATTTATGCGGCGGGGATGGGCATCCGGCGAGCCTCGAACCAGGACGAGAAGATCTACCAGATCATCGCCGTGACCTCGGGCATCGCCCTTACGATCTCCGCCCTGATCCTAACCCACTCCGTGCTGGCGCTCGTGGCAACCGGGTTGGCCTGCGGTTTCGCCCTGATCCGCCCGCAGCACACGCGGCGGCGTCCACCGGAAGGGCTGGGACCCCTGTTCGTCTTCGCGAACCTCGTCCTCGGAGCCAGCTTCGTCACGGTGAGCTGCGTCTTCTTCCTCTGCCGCACGATGCCGGTAGCCGCCAATTCGGAAGCGTTCTCCCAGCCAGTCGAGGTATTCGTGAACGCCAACCTCATGGCAGGGTTCTCCCTGATCGTCATCTCCCTGCTCTATCTGATCTCGCCGATGTGGGCGATGGCCCAGCGCATCCGCACGTCAGTTATCATGCAGGAGGCTTTTCGGACCTTCGGCGTCATCGTCGCCACGACCGGGCTGGTGCTCGCCGTCGTCGCCACCCCGCTCTGCATTTACTACGAGCACGAGACGGAGCACACGCTTCAGATGCTTGTTAAAAACGAACCCGTGTACTATGTCGGCCAGTGACGGAAACAACTCTTTCCAAAATCGAGACCCTCGCTGCTGAGCGCAAGGCCCTGATCGCCCAACTCTCGGCGAATCCCAAGGGGCTTTCGTGGTGCCGCGAGCATTCCGATTTGGTCGATCGGGCGCTGCTGGAAGTCTACGCCTTCGTCTCCACCGAGCACCCCGTCCTCCACAACCTGGCCGTCATCGCCACCGGCGGCTATGGCCGACGCCAGATGTCGCCCCATTCGGACGTGGACCTCACCGTCGTACCGCGCGACGACGACTCGTCGCCCGAGATGGACAAGGCCATCCGTATGTTCTTCCGGGAGATCCACTCCGCCATCGGCTCCGTACTGAAGATCGGGATCGGCTACTCCTACCGCCTGATCGCCGACGCGCCCGGCCTGGACGCCAAGACCCGCACAGGCCTCCTCGACGCCCGGCTCGTCGCGGGGCCCCACCAGGTGCTGCAATCGTTGAACGAGGAGCTTGAGGCGACGCTCGCCGCAGGCGAATTCATCCTGGAGAAGATCCGCGAACGGAACGCCGCGTTTGAGAAATATCACGCGACGCCCTTGGTCGTCGAGCCCCACCTAAAGGAAGGGGCCGGAGGCATCCGGTGCTTCCACTGCGCGAACTGGCTGCGTATCGCCATCGGCGAGCGAGAAGCCAGCCCCACCCGCGCCTTCGAGAAGATCGTCCGCACCCGCAACCTCCTCCACGCCCTCGCCGGGAAGACGCAGGACCAGCTCACCCGCTCGCGCCAGGACCAGATGGCAGAGATCCTCAAGCAAGACTCGTTCGAGATGATGAGCGAGGTGGCCCTCGCGGCCAGCGAGGTCCATGAGCAGTACCTGCAGGCGCGAGAGAAGCTGCACGAGACCCGCTTCGCCCTCTCCAAGAACGTCGTCGCCCTCCGAGGCGAGGCTCGGATCGCAGGCAACGCGGACGCGGGCGAGTCGGCGGTCGGCGTCAGCATCGCAACCGCTCTTGGACTCCGAGTCTCCGACTTGCCCGTCCTCGTCGGATCGCGCATCTCGGGGGCGGCCGCCGTCTTCGCTATCTCTACCGGCGAGAAGACGCTGCGCAACCTCGACCGATCCGGTCTCCTCGAGCACCTGCTTCCCGAGCTCACCCGCTGCCGCGCTCTCATGCCCCGCGACGACGTTCACCGGTACACCGTCTTCGAGCACACCCTCCAAGTCGTCCGATTCCTCGACCACGCCGACGAGCACGTCTGGCTGCGGGAGGTACGCGATGGCATCCACGACCTGGAACCGCTCTACTTCGCGGCCCTGCTCCACGACATCGGCAAGTACGACACAAGCGCGCCCCACAGTGAGACAGGGGCCAAGATGGCGGAGGAGATTTGCGCCCGTTGGCACCTCTCCTCCGAGCTTCGCGACGTCGTCTGCTGGCTCATCCTCGAGCACTTGACGATGATGCGCTTCATCCGTCTGCGCGACATCTACAACCCGGACACCATCCGCGACTTCGCCGCCATCGTGGGCGACCGCCAGCGCCTGGACATGCTGACCCTGCTCACTTGGGCCGACGTAAACGCCGTCGCTCCCCAAGCTTGGACACCCGCCCAGGAAGCCTTCATCATCGAGCTCCACCGCCGCACGGCGGAGGCCTTGGAGGCGAGCGATCCCATCCCCTTCGACGCCGCCCAGCAGCGCCAGCGGCTCATGCGCCAGCTTCGGGCGGATGTGCCGGAAGAGGACCTGCAAAGCTTCGTCGAATCCCTGCCCGCCTACTACCTGGCGAGCACCCCACCGAACCTGGTCAAGCTCCACTACCAACTCGTGAAGAAGGCGGAGCAGGGCGAGCCGACGGTGGAGACCTTCACCCAAGCGGAGTTGGGGGCCACCGACTTCACGGTCTGCACCAAAGACGCGCCTGGCCTGCTGAGCAAGCTGCTGGGCGTCTTGTACGCGTTCGATCTGAGCGTCGTGGGCATCCGCGCCTGCACGACGGAGACCTCGACCCCGGTTGCCCTCGACACCTTCACCGTCAACTTTGGCGGCCGTCCCGTCCCCGCTGCCACACGCGCCAGCGTGGGCAATGCCGTGCTTGCGGTGGCAAGGGGCGAGCGGGACGTGGAAGCCGTCCTTCAGGAGCGCGGCAAGGACCCGAACCGCGAGCAGGAGATTTTCACCTACTCCTTCTGGCCCGGCTCCCCCGGCGTCTTGGAAGTACGGGCTCCCCGCGGCCGCGGGATGCCCTACCGGCTAAGCAGGTTGATCGCCCGCCAGGGTTGGAACACCTTCGCGGCCCGCGTCGGGCAGTGGGCGGATTCGGCCGCGGCGACGTTCTACATCGGCGGAGCGAATGGCAAGCCGTTGACCGCCGAAGATTTGGACCAAGTGTTGCGACCGCATATCTAGAGCGTCTTCGCCATGAAAACCGTGTTCTCGATCGGCGTCTCGTAATAGGCGGGAATCTCGACAAAACCCGCCTTCCTGTAGAGCGCGATGGCTCCCGTCATGGTGGACAGCGTGTCCAGCCGCATTTCCCGGTAGCCGATCCGCATCGCTGTCTCCAAGATGGCCTCCGTTAGCGCCGTGCCAAGCCCAAGGCCACGGCCTTCCGGAGTGACGTAGAGGCGCTTCATCTCGCAGCAGCCTTCGCCGGGTAACGGGCGGACCGCGACGCATCCCACCGCTATACCGGCGGCGTCTCGCGCCAATAGAATCTCGCCTGTAGGTGGGGCATATTTGCCGGGCAGCGTCGCCAATTCCTCTTCGAAGCTCTGATAGCCGAGGTCGATCTCCAGCGACGATGCGTAGGCTCTGAAAAGCCCAGCTGCCGCTTTCAAATCGTCATCGGTTCGCGCTGGCTCGATCCGGTACGGCATATCGGAAGCATAGCCCGTCCCAGGCAATTGCGACGAATACACTAACCCTTATCCAAATCGACGTGCAGTGTCTTCTCGTGCGTATATAGCGCCGTTCCTTTCGGAGCGCCCTTAGGCTTGCGGACGTACTTTTTCAGCGTGTAGTCCACAGCCACGTAGCCCGCGTGCTTGCTCGGCGAGTTCTGGACGGCGATCTTCGCAGCGAACATCAACGCCTCCCGCTGGACCTTGTCCGGCTGGTTGCCGGTCTGGATGACGACGTGGGCAGAGGTGGCGCCTCGGATGTGGAGCCACCAGTCGTTCGGTTTCGCCACTCGCAGCGTCAGGTAGTCATTGCTCTCCGCGTTCTCGCCGTAGAGAACTGTAAGCCCGCCGGGGCCGAGGAGTTCGCGTACCCGGTGTCCCTCATAGGGCCGGTCCTCTTTCTTGGCGGCAACGATCGGCTGCTTGTGCAGCCACCGATGCGACCGCGCCTCATCGAAGAGGGCCTGAATCCCCGTCAATCGTTGGGCAAGGGCAAGCTCGCCCAGCAACTGCCGGATACCGGCAAGGTCGATGGACAGCCGCTGGCGCTGCTCGCGAACGAAGCCCAGCCGCTGCTTCGCCCGCTTCGCGCGGTCGAAATACTTGTTCGCGTTCTCCGTGAAGGAAAGTTCGGGGTCGAGCTTGATCTGCACCGGGTTTCCTTCATAGTCCCAGGCATCCAGCACCGACTGGTCCGAGGCGATGCCGCTCCCGTAAGCGAGGATCAGCTCACCCATGATCTGCCACTTGTTGGCCCCCTCCCCCGCCGCGATGGCTTGGTCGAGATCGGCGTTGGCCGTCTCGCGGGCCAAGACGACGCGCTCCAGTTGCCCGGCCAGGCTTGCCCGCAGGGCCTCCGCTTCGGCGGCGGGAATCGCCTGGTCGTAGTGCTGCTCGAGGGCTACGCTGATCGACTTGCGCGGCTGCTCCGTCAAGCCGAGGGCGGCCACACTCAGCGGATAGGCGCCCTCCGGCGCCAACACGGGATGGAAGCGACCCTGCAGAACCGCCTGCTGGACTTCCGCCAGGCCGGATGTCGCTTCAATCAGCTTCAAGAGGAACGGTGAAGCCCCCTCCATGCCCTTCAGCTCATCCCCAGGCGAAGCCTTCAGCAGGGATGGCTTGGGGTCGAAGGGAGGCGGAACGTACTTCGTGTTCGCCTGGATCGGGCGGGAGCTTTGCGCCCTACCAACCCACTTGAAAGCGCCGACGATCCGGCGCGACTCGTCGACCAGCATCGCGTTCGAGTGCTTCCCCATCAGCTCGACGATCAGGGAGAAGTTCCCTTCCAATCCCTCGAACTCGATGGTCATCACGCGGTCGAACCGCTCCTGACGAATGCCGACGATGCGTCCCCCGCCGAGCTTGGCGCGGAGGGCCGTGCAGAACTGGGGCGGGTTCGTCGGGTTGGCGGGCTTCTTGGTGACGAAGTGGGTCCGGGCGAACTGGGGGTCGCAGGTAATCAAAAGGAAGCCCTGCCCCGATACGCCGTAAAGCTCGAATACGACGACGTGCGCGGAGGGCTGGCTGATCTTTTGGATCTTCGCCCCCACGAAGGCTTGGCACTCGCTTACCACGGCAGCCAGGGTCAGGCTGTCGAACGGGATCTTGATTTTGGAACTCACACTAGCCGCTCGAAACGCTCCACGTCCGCCGCGATCTGGGCCAGGCTGCCGCGCCAGAAATCCACGCTTCGCACGTCGATCCCAAACTTGGCGGCCAGGGTCGGCGCGTCGGCGAGGCCGGTCGAGGACAGCAGGTCGTCGTAGCGGGCTCGGAACCCGTCCGGGTCCTGCTTGTAGATCGCGTAGAGGCCGAGACCGAAAAGCAGGCCGAACATGTAGGGGAAATTGTAGAACGAGTAGGTGCTGTAGTAGTGGGGCTTCACCGCCCACATGTACGGGTGCAGCAGCCGCTCGTCCAGGCCGTCGCCGTAGGTTTGGCGCTGGGCGTCCAGCATGAGTTGGCAGAACTCCGTCGCGGATAGCTCCCGCGCGGCCCGGCGCTCGAACACCGACTGCTCGAACAGGAACCGGCTGGAGATATCGACCACGACCTGGCACTGGTTCTGGAGGCAGGCTTCGAGGATCGCAAGCTGATCGGCCTCGCCGACGGTAGCCAGCGCCGCCTCCTTCACGATCGTCTCGCAGAAGATGCTCGCCGTCTCCGCCATCGTGGCTGGGGTGTCGGCCTGGAGCGGACGACGGCCCGCCAGGCAGAGGTTGTGGTAACCGTGACCAAGCTCGTGGGCGAGGGTGCCAACGGAGTTGTACGACGGATCGTAATTCATCAGAATCCGCGACTCGTCACCGCGCAAGCTGGTGCAATAGGCGCCGCCGACTTTCGCGTTGCGCGGCTCGGCGTCGATCCAGTTCTCCCGGAAATTGCGCTCCGCGAAGTCGCCCATCTTGTCGGAGTACTTGCGGAAATTCTCCGCTACGAACGTGCAGCCATCTTCATACGGCCACTCCTTGGCCCCCGCGCCGACCGGCGCGAAGAGATCGTGAAACGCGAGCTTTTCGATACCGAGGCCCCGAGCCTTCGTCTTGAGGTAGCGGCGGAAGACGGGATACGACTCCCGAGCCGCCGTCATCATCGCGTCGAGGGTGGCGCGGTCGATGTTGGCGTTGTAAATGGCTTCGTCGAGGGGCGAATCCCAGCGGCGCGATTTGCCCAGGGTGTTCACCTCGCCCTTGATGCCGTTCAGACACGCCGCGATGGCGACCTCGTTCTCCGTCCATGCAGCAAGCTCGGCTTGGTAGGCGGAGGCGCGCTTGGCCCGGTCAGGGTGGCAGGCCAGGTTCCGCACTGCCGTCATCGGCATCACTTCCCCATCGACGGCGACCATGATCTGGCTCGTCAGGTTGCTATGCAGCTTCACCCAGGCGAGGCTGCCGCTGAGGCGCAGGTCGCTTACAAGGGATTCGAGACGGGTCTCCATCAGGTGCCGGGAACGCACCTTCAGCTTATGCAAGGCGTACTCGTGGGCGGCGAGGGTGGCGCTCTCGGCGACGAGCGCATCCACATCCTGCCCGCCGACCCAGAGAGCGAAGCGGGTTTGCAGCTTGCCCAGCCGCGCTCCCAGCGCCTCGTATTCGCTCATCCGGGCCGCCGCCTCGTCGTCTTTGGAGTTCGTCGTGACCAGGCATTCCAGGTAGCACCCGAACAGCCGCTCCTTCTCTAGCAAGTTGTTCAGCGTCCCCAGCACGCTCTCCACGGAAGAGGCGGAGGCCTTTTCGCCGCCCCCCGCAACCGACTCCCTGTCCCACAACCTTTCCGCATCTCCGATGGAGGTTGCATAGGCGGAAAATTGGGTTGCGAACTCCGTCGAGCCGACGCTCGGAAAGAAAGGAGTCAGATCCCACTTGGGGATGCTCATTGCGGTAGGCATGGTCTAGTGTCCTCCAAATGACCCGTTTCCAGCAACCGATATCGTTTGTCCAGTAACATTAGTGCGTGTCCGTGAAGACTCATCTCGACGAAACCGACGTGCAGATTTTGAATTTGCTCCAATCGGACGGCAGGATCACGAATGCCGAGCTCGCGAAAAGAGTCGGTCTTTCGCCGCCATCGGTCCTGCAAAGGGTCCGCGCATTGGAGAAGTCCGGCCTCATTCGTGGCTACGTGGCCTTGCTCGACCCGGAGCGGTTGGGTCTCAAGATCACGGCGATGGTCATGATCAGCCTCTCCCTCCACCAGGAGCAGCCTATCGAACGGTTTCGACGCGGCATCCAGGACATTCCCGAGATCACGGAGTGCTACCACGTCAGCGGCGACTTCGACTTCCTTCTGAAGGTCGTCGTCCGCGACATGCGGGCCTACGAGGTCTTTCTGCGGGAGAAGCTGTCGAAGATCAAAGGCATCGGCAAGATCACGACGAACTTCGTCCTCGCCTCCAATAAGCTCACGACGCAGATTCCTTTGTAGGCTCTGCGTCGTCGTGAATTAGGAACAACAATGTCGTCGATCCTGCCCAACATCCTTCATGCCATCGGCAATACGCCCCTTGTCCGCCTTAACTCCATCGGCAAAGAGTACGGCGTCGAAATCCTCGCCAAGTGCGAATTCCTGAACCCTGGCGGGTCGGTGAAGGACCGGATCGGCTGGTTCATGGTCGAACAGGCGGAAAAGGAAGGCCGGATCAAGCCCGGCGATACCCTCATCGAACCGACCTCCGGCAACACCGGCATCGGCCTCGCGATGGCGGCGGCGATCAAGGGCTACCGCCTCATCATCACCCTCCCCGAGAAGATGAGCGCCGAGAAGCAGCTTGCCATGGAGGCCCTGGGCGCGGAGATCGTCCGCACGCCCACCTCAGCCGCTCACGACTCTCCCGAATCCAACTTCGGCGTCGCAAAGAAGCTCCAGAAGGAGATTCCCAACGCCCACATCCTCGACCAATTCGGAAACCCCAACAACCCCCTCGCCCACTACGAGACGACGGCCGTCGAGATCTTGGAGCAGACCGACCGCAAGCTCGACTATTTCGTCTGCGGCGTCGGAACCGGCGGCACCATCGCGGGCATCGCAAAGCGCTTCCGGGAGGAAGTCCCCAACTGCAAGATCGTCGGCGTCGACCCCGAGGGCTCCATCATCGGCGGCGGTGAACCGGGCGGCCCGTATCTGGTGGAAGGCATCGGCTACGACTTCATCCCCGACGTCCTCGATCAGTCTCTTGTAGACCGCTATGTGAAAACGAACGACGAGGAGTCTTTCAAGCTGGCCCTTCGATTGATTCGCGAAGAAGGAATGCTCGTCGGCGGCTCCTCTGGCTCCGCCATGCAGGGCGTCCTCGAGATCGCAAGAGAGTGCAAAGGCGGCGAAAGGATCGTCGTCATCCTGCCGGACAACGTCCGCAACTACATGAGCAAGTTCATCGTGCCGGCTTGGCGGAAAGAGAAGGGCCTGGACTACTGAGGGCGTAAATCGTAAATGGTGAGTGGTAAATAGCTCCATCCATTTACCACTCACCCCTCACCACTTACCAGCTAAAATAAACTGAATCGCCGACGATTCTTGAAACAAAATGTCTACCGACTCCGCAACCAAATCCGAATTGATCCACCTGCTTGACGAGGCTGTCAAGAACATGGAAATGAAAGGCTGCTGCCACGCCGTCAAGGACGCGTTGGAGCATGTCGTGAACTCCGGCAAGGAGTTCGTGGAGGAGGCCTACATGGCACCCTGCGCGGACAAATACGCGCGACACCTTCTCTACCTCGATCCCAAGGGGCGGTATTCGGTACTCGCCATGGTGTGGGCGTCCGGCCAGGGCACGGCCTTGCACGACCACGCGGGCATGTGGTGCGTCGAATGCGTCTACCGAGGCAAGATCGCGGTCACCTCCTACTCCTGCGACAAGGAAGAGGGCGACCGGTATTGGTTTACGAAGGAGCATGAGATCGTGGCAGGCGTCGGCGAAGCGGGAGCATTGATCCCACCCTTCGACCACCACACGATCGCGAACCCGTACGAAGAAAAGGCGGTCACCATCCACGTCTACGGCGGCGAGATGACCTTCTCCGACGTCTTCGTCCCAGACGGCGACAGCTACCTCAAGCAACGCCGCCAGTTGTCGTACACGTCGACGTAGGAAACGCGTGGGTGTGTTGAGAATCCCTGTAGCGGGAGGATTCCGTCCAAAGGTCGGAACGCCTCGGTGAGCGTGTAGAGTCGTCACCGACGCCTACGTCGGAGTGTCTAGAAAGCACTCATGCAAAAAGGGCCGGGCCATTATTGCATTACGCCATAATCCGATCCGCCGGATCGTGGATCGTGACCCCGCAGGCCCGAGAGGCTCCCGAAATTTTGTCCAACACGTAAGTCTTTACGTTTCGTTTCCCCACCACGGCGTGTTGATAATATTCCTGGGACCTTCCAATGGTCGAAAATGAGACTTACCTCGGTTACTAATTGCTGATCCACCGAGACGATCTCAGAAGGCGGCGAGATTGGCTAAACTCCGAGGATGTCGTCCGCCGATCAAGCCTTCGAGACCAAGGTCATTCACGCCGGAATCGAGCCCGATTCCACCACCGGCGCGGTCATGACGCCCATCTACCAGACCAGCACCTACGCTCAGGCGAGCCCCGGTGAACACAAGGGATACGAATATAGCCGGACCGACAACCCCACCCGCACCGTCCTCCAAACCCAGCTTGCGGCCCTGGAGCAAGGCACCCACGCCCTCGTCTTCAGTTCCGGCCTCGCGGCGACGGACGCCGTCCTGAACCTCTTCCAGTCCGGCGATCACGTTATCGCGGGAGACGATCTTTATGGTGGTACGTACCGGCTCTTCGAGAAGGTCGCCACCTACCGGGGCCTCGAGTTCGATTTCGTGAACCTCGCCGACGAAGCTCTTCTCAAGGAGAAGATCCGGCCCGAGACGAAGCTCATCTGGTTCGAGACTCCCACGAACCCGATGCTCAATCTCTTCGACATCCAGCGCATCTGCGAGATCGCGAAGGAGCATGGCGTACTCGTCGTCGTCGACAACACCTTCATGTCCCCCTTCTTCCAAAACCCGCTCACGTTGGGGGCCGACATCGTCATGCACTCGATGACGAAGTACATCAACGGCCACAGCGACGTCGTGATGGGCTGCCTCGTCATGCGGGACCGCGCTCTGAAATCCCCGAAGCGCACCTGGAAGGACCCCAACTTCGCCGCGCCCAAGACCCTCTACGCCCGCCTCAAGTTCCTCCAGAATGCCGTCGGCGCAACTCCCGGCCCGTTCGACTGCTGGCTCGTCCTGCGCGGCATCAAGACCCTCGCCGTCCGCATGGAGCGTCATGCCGCGAACGCGATCAAGGTGGCCACATTCCTCAATTCTCACCCGAAGGTCGAACGCGTCGTCTACCCCGGACTTCCCTCTCACCCCTCGCACGAGCTTGCGAAGCGGCAGATGAACGGCTTTGGCGGCATGATCACCTTCTTCACCAAAGGCGGACTTCCCGAGGCGCGCCGGTTCCTCGAAAGCCTGGAACTATTCACCCTTGCCGAATCCCTCGGCGGCGTCGAAAGCCTCATCGAACACCCCGCGATCATGACCCACGCCTCCATCCCGCCCGAGCTTCGGAAGGAGATCGGCATTCACGACAACCTCGTCCGCATGAGCTGCGGTATCGAGAATGCCGACGACCTCATCAAAGACCTCGACCAAGCCCTCGCCAAGATATGAGCGGCTACCTGGACCAGCTTCGCGAAAAGAGCATGTCCCTGCCGGATGCGGTAGAGGACTATCCGTGGGGCGATATCGTCTGGAAGGTGGGCGGCAAGATGTTCGCCGCCACAGGCCCTTCCGGCTCCAGCGTGACCGTTAAAGCGACGCTCGACCAACAAGCGGCCCTGATCCAGCTTCCCAACCTAAGCGTCGCCAAATACGTCGGCAAGTACGGCTGGGTAACCGTCAATCTCGCCGACGACGAAACCCTCGCCTTTGCCCTCGATCTGATCGAGGAAAGCTACGGGCAGGTCGCCAAGAAGCGGCGCTAACGCTTGTACAGCACAGCGTCGCCGATCGACTTGAAGCGGGTCTTCCACGGCTTGATCTGAACCGGGGTCAGGACGGTGACGGCGCTTGGGAAGGAGACTTCTTTAAGCACCTTCTGCGTCAGCTGCTTATTCTTCTCTTCGTTCGTCAGGCGCGACATCGGCTCCAGGATCAGGATGTTGTGCCGCTGAGCATCGCCCATTCGGATGATCTTTGCCACGAGGAAGGCCGTTCGGATATCGCCACGGGCTCGTAGTTGTTCCGCCAGCTCCGCTCGCTGAGCCGGGTCGAGGGAAGAGGACGTGAATTCGTCGGTCGGCTTGATGTACAGGCGCTCCCGCTTCACGATCCCTGCGGCCTGAAACTGCTCGTGGAATTCGTCCTTGATCTTTTGAAGATCCTCGCTGCCGAACTTGCCGCTCTTCTGGCGAAAGTCCACGATCTTGCGGACGGCCGGCTCGAGGTAGCTGGCGTTGAGGCGCGTGGAAGCCCGCAGCAGATCTTCGCCGTCGGCCTCGCCGACGGCCAGCTTCGCTTCCCCGAGGCCGAACATCGCCTCTGCATCGTCCGGCTTGGCGTCGAGGAGCGTCTGGAAGATCGGCAGAGCATCCTTGGGGTCCTCCAGGCGAAGGACCAGGAAGCCGAGGTCGATCTGCTCGGCGCGGCTAAGCGCCCCCTCTTCCTGCTTGGCACGCAGGGCAATCAGCTTTTGCCCCCCTTCCTTGTGGCCGCGATATTGCTCCAACCAACTGCCCGTGATCTGCTTCGCATAATCCTCGTTGAAGTAGCGGACCAAGTCGGGCAGGAAGGGGCCGATGTAGAACTCAGCCGAGGACTCGCCAGTGGACTTCTTAAGTTCTTCCAAGGCCGCATCCGGGTCGTGCGGGAGGGCGCCCATGGCCCGCAGGCGGTCGGTGAGGCAGGGGTGCGTGTCCTCGTAGCCTGTTTTGTCCTCGAGCTCGTTCTGAACCAGGGTGCGCAGGTCGAGGGTCTCCGTGGCAGCCGCCATCATCTGAGGCATAGCGTTGAAGGCATCCTTCGGCGGGGCCGGCTGCTCCTTCACAAGCTTGCCCAGCTTGTCCCAAACTCCCTCGTCGAGGGAACGCCCCAGATAGCTCAGCCGCATCAGGGCGCGGGAGGCGGAGGACCCTGCGACGCGAACCGCCGCCGCATCCGCCTCGTACTCGTTCTGGCGTCTGAGCACGAAAGAGATCGCGTCGAAGCGGGGCTGGAACCAATCGTAGAAGCCGCGAAACAGCAAGTTAGCGCTGCTCTGGTGCAAGGCCGTCTGAATGCGCGCGAACGACTGGTTCAGCCGATAGATGCGCCCGCCCGTCTTGCCGTGCTGCCCACTGAAGTGGCCAAACTCGTGCGCGATGACTGAGCGCATCTCCTCCGTCGGAAGGCCATGCATGAGGGGCAAGCCCAGCAGCAGGTAGTTTTTGTTCCCCCCAAAAAAGCCGAACCGGGGACGCTGGGCGGCGGCCGCGTTCATCTCCAGGTTCACGATAATCTCATCCACCTTCGGCGATCCCAGCGACTGGCTGAGGGTATCGACCTCCTGCCAAAGCTTGGGTGCCTCAGTGCGGGAGACGCGCCTACCCTTCGGTGCGGGAATCGTGATGAAGAGCGAACGGACAATCGTCGCGATGATGATGAAGAGGAAAATCCCAATCTTGATCGCCCCCGTGCCGATATGATCCGACGCGATCATGACCCAAACGAGCCCCACCAAAAGCGCGATCAAGACGAGAAGGACGACGAGGATGTAGCCATAGCCCAAACCCGCGAACAGGATGACTTTCCGCCGGTAGCCAGCCGGGTTTTGGGAGGCCAGCGGTTCCTGCTTCTTGATCAGTTCCACCAGCTTCTGCCGTTGGTTCTGGAATTCCTGGACCCTCTTTGAAGCCTCGGCCTGCAAATCGCGCGTACTCACTGGCGGATTGTGCACAGTTGGTGCGTCATCGTTCAATCCGTATTAAGCGGCGCGGGTCTGAATTCCGAGCGAAACATGGTGCTCGTTGCGTAAATCGTCCCAATCGGCCTTCGGAATCGACAGGAAGATATCGAGCAGTTCGGGGTCGAATTGCTTGCCCACGTTCGCCTTGATCTCCTCGACGATCTCCTCATACGTCTTCGCTTCCCGATAGGGCCGGTCGATGCCCATCGCGTTCAGGGCGTCCACATAGGCCAGCATCCGCGCCGACTTCGGAATGTTCGCCCCGCTCAACCCACTCGGATATCCGGCCCCATCCCATCGCTCGTGGTGATGCAGGATCGTGGGAAGGGCGGAGCTTAGGCCAGGGAATTTCCGAATGAGGTCGGCGCCGATCAGAGGGTGCTTCTCGATCTCAGCCCGCATCTCGGGCGTGTAGACCTCGGTGCTAGTAAGAACCTGGTCGGGAATGCCCAGCCGTCCGATATCGTGCAAAAGCGCTCCAAAGCCGATCGAGCGGACAGCCGTCGGAGTCATGTCGAGGGCTCCCCTGTTTTTGCATTCCTGGGCGAAACGCATGGCGTACCACATCAGGCGCTGAGCGCAGCCCCGCCGTTCGGGGTCCTTTAATTCCAAAGTCGCCAGCAGGCCCGCAATGATCGCGCACTGCGGTTCGTGGGCAAGGGCTTGCGGCTGATACTCGAGCCCTGCCGCCAAGATCGCTCCGTAGCCCATGGGGGTCGAAGCATCGAAGCTGATCTTCGACTCCTTGGAGGCGATTCCGGTCGCGCGGAGGTCGTTGGCGACGACCACCTGGTTGCGTCCCCGGCTCTTGGCTGCGTAGAGGGCCCGGTCGGCGTAGTCGATCATCGCCTCGGGAGCGAGGCAGTCCTGATCCATCAGGCATAGGCCGATGCTGAGCGTCACGCGGCGGTGCTTGAACGGGAAGGTCGCCACGATCTCGCGGATGCGCTCTACCATGGCGTAGCCGTCCTGCCTGGAGGCGTGCGGCATCAGCAGGGCGAACTCTTCCCCGCCGTAGCGCGCGGCCAGGTCGCCGTTGCGGGTGGCTTCCTGCAGCAGCTTGGCGATTGAGCGGAGCACGTCGTCCCCTGCAGGGTGGCCGTAGTTGTCGTTGTACTGCTTGAAGAAGTCGACGTCCACGAGGGCCAGGCAGAGCGGATGACTGTGCCGGAAGGCTTGCGCCACCTCCTCGCGAAGCCGCTCCTGGAAGGCGCGGTGGTTGGCGAGGCCGGTCATCCCGTCGCGAGTGGCAAGCTGCTCCAGCGTCTCGTTGGATTGAGCGAGCGTCCGGTTCTGCTCTTCAAGGATGCTCGTCATCTGGCGAAGCTGCTCGTTGATCCGCTCCGCCTCGCTGGCGGTGACGGAAATCTGTTCGTTACGCACCTCAAGCTGGGCGTAAGCGTCGCGGAGCTTGGTATACAGGCTTCCGTTCTCCGCCATCGCCAGCATCTGGCGAATCAAGATCGCTACGACGAGTACGAGCACGCAGACGAAAAGGCCGTTTCGCAGCAGCGGATCGCTGTTCGTCCGGGCTACGTGGAAGGCGAGGAAACCCGTTGCCGGGACAAGGATGTACGGCGCGAAGAGGGTCCACTGCCGCGCCACCACCAAGACTTCCTTATCCGCCTTCGTCTCCTTAAAGGCGGGCGAATGGAGCTTCTCCCGCACCAAATAGCCCGCAATCCCCACCATCGTGCAGGTCAAGAACCAGGTGACGTCCAGCCAGAAGCCGGAGTGGTAGCTGGCATCGATGGCCGTGAGCGCGTAGTAGACGTCGCCGAAAATCGTGAACAGCATGGCTCCCACGAACAGGTAGGCGGACACCCGAAAACGCGGGTCGAAGCCCTTGCGCATCATCTGAAGCAGGCTGAAGACGATGAGCGTATCGAGCACCGGATAGGCGGTTCCTACCGCAACGCCAAGGGGGGGTACCCCCGAGTCGCGTACGACGGGCGCGATCAGATACACCCAACCGAACGCGAAGAGGCTGGCGGCGAGGATCAGGCCGTCGGACCAGGTGCGCCAACGCATCATGATCGGCAACGGCTTCGAGGGCCACAGCACCACCGCCGCGATGAACAGCGGGTATTGCGATAGGTAGAAAATGTCGCCGTAGCCTGGGTTGCTTGGCTTCAGGAGAGCACGGGTTTCCCAGACGTAGAGGATGTCCGCGATCCCGTAGACCAACGCCGCCATGCCAAGCACAAACGGCAGGAAGCGGACGGCGGAAAGCTCCTTCTTGACCTTGGGTGGCCGCCGGCAAAGGCAAAAGAGGCCAGCCGTACAGGGGATGACGATGCCCCCGATATCGCTCACCCAGGAGCGCAGGCCAGGGTCGCGGGCAAAGACCATGAAGGCCAAGCAAATGAGGTTCAGCGCGGCAAACAGGGCGAGCCAGCGCCAAAAACTATCTTTGAATCTCCCCAATCCGCCAAGTTTCGCCATAGAAGCCCAAGCTGCACCTGCCAACGCGTTTGCCAGACGCACAGGATGCACTTGGGCTATTCCACGGCGAGCCGGGCGGAAACCAGGTAATTCCGCCTAAACGGAGTACTTAACTTGCGCGCAGAGCCTGGTCCAGATCTGCGAGGAGATCATCAATGTTCTCCAACCCCACTGAGAGCCGGACATAGTCGCCAGTAACGCCCGTCGCGATCTGCTCCTCGGGGCTCAACTGGCTGTGCGTCGTACTCGCGGGATGGATCACGAGCGACTTCGCGTCGCCGACGTTCGCAAGCAGCGAGAAGAGCTCCAGCTTGTCGATGAACTTCAGCGCCGCGTCGTATCCGCCCTTGATGCCGAAGCCGAGAATCGCTCCGTAGAGGCCGCGTTGATGGTACTTGGCCGCCTGCGCGTGGTCCTTGTGGCTGGAGAGCCCGGGATAGGTCACCCAGGTGACGTTGGAATGGCTCGACAGGAACTCCGCCACCTTCTGGGCGTTCGTCGAATGGCGCTCCATCCGCAGATGAAGTGTCTCGACGCCCTGGAGGATGGCCCACGAGTTGAAGGGCGAAATCGACGGCCCGAGGTCGCGTAGACCCTGGACGCGGGCCTTGATGCCAAAGGCTACGTTGCCCAGGCCGGGAAAGTCGCCGAAGACTTCCCAGAATTTCAGACCGTGGTAGCTGGGATCGGGCTCGGTGAAGCCTGGGAACCGCCCGCTGGCCCCCCAATCGAAGTTGCCCCCATCGACGACGATGCCGCCGATTGAGGTTCCGTGCCCACCCAGGAACTTGGTCAGGGAGTGTACGACGACATTTGCCCCGTGCTTGAACGGATTGAGCAGGTAAGGCGACGGAAGCGTGTTATCGATGACGAGGGGGATACCGCTCGCCTTGCCGATGGCGGCGACCTCCTCAAACGGGAAGGTATCCAGCTTGGGGTTGCCGACCGACTCGCCGAAGAACGCCTTGGTCTTGTCGGTAATCGCCCGACGGAAGCTTTCCGGATCGCTCGGATCGACGAACTTCACCGTGATGCCGATCTTCGGGAAAGTGTAGTGGAAGAGGTTGTACGTGCCGCCGTAGAGCGAATTACTGGCGACGATCTCATCTCCGGCTCCCGCGATGTTCAGAAGGGCCAGAGCCTCCGCAGCCTGCCCCGAACCGGTCGCCACGGCGTGGGTCCCTCCCTCGAGCGCGGCGACCCGCTGTTCGAGGACGTCCGTCGTCGGGTTCATGATGCGGGTGTAGACGTTGCCGAACTCCTGCAAGGCGAAGAGTCGCGCCGCATGGCCGGTATCGTCGAAAACGTAGCTCGTCGTCTGGTAGATCGGTACGGCCCTCGACTTCGTGGTCGGATCGACCTGCTGGCCGCCGTGGAGGGCCAACGTCTCGAAACTCTTCTTTCGGGTAACGGTAGATTCGCTCATGATTATCGAGGATCATAACGCGGTCTTCTCCGGACGTGTTCCTATCTTTCGTCAAGGTTGCGAACCGGCGGGCTGAACCCAACGGACTCAAAACAACCTGAGTTGGGGAGCAAGATCGACAAAACTCCCGATTCCTCTTTGCCTCAGGCACTGGTGTGTGCTACGCTAACCCTCGAATCAAGCGAAACGATCACTTGGTCATCCTAAAACCCGGTAGGTCATTTTGAAACGATCGTTCGGCCCTGTTTCAGGCAGAGCCAACCCGTTTATGAAGCTGCATAGAGGAGCGCTGTCCCAGCGGTCCATGCCGATTCCTTTACCTTTGTCGACGTGCTCTTAGGCACATCGTAGCCCGCAGCCGATTCTCTCAGACTTCACACACCAAACCATTTACGGATACGTTAACGCCTTAGCGCTTAAGGCGCCTTTCTTGGCGCAATTTGCAGCCTTCGGGGTCGTTCTCGCATCATATATGTCTAGCAACAAAGCCATAGCGGTAACGCGCTACTGCGTCTTTGTGCGATTGGGCACAACCCTGGTAGTCAAAACTACAGGAGTGCCCTTGCAACTCGTATTAGCGGGCTTCATTAGCCCAAATTGACGATTCTTTTCTCGGACTGTTGTTTTCACTTGTTTTGTTCGTCCCCCTTGGCTTTTGACAAATTATTTGCTAAGATGCAAGGGAATCAGACGACGAACCGCCTGGTCATCTTTCATTAAAGGCAGGTGAATAACCATGCTGCAGTTAAGTGGCAGTAGGGCGCACGGTGTTCGTCGCGCTTTCACTCTCATTGAGCTACTGGTGGTCATTGCGATCATCGCGATTCTCGCCGCAATCTTATTCCCCGTTTTCGCGCAAGCGAAAGAGGCAGCGAAGAAGGCTGCCGATATTTCCAACAATAAGCAGATCAATCTGGGCGTTCAGATGTACATGAACGACTACGACGACATCTTCCCGATGTTGCGAAACAGCCGTACGAACTGGCAAAGCCCTGTCTTGGGCCCCCAGATCAACAGCGGTCACAACATGATCGATCCCTACGTGAAAAACAAGGGAATCTGGCGATCGCCCAACGACACGATGGGGCGGTGCGATGCGGCCTCGACAGGCTTTTCATCTAACGAAAGCCTTCCGACGGGCGGCCCGGTCAGCTATGTGTTCTCCTACTATGAGCCGGCCGATCCAACCAAACCGTATGCGTTCGGTCTCGCCGCTTGGGATAGTTACAACCCCGCCACGAATTTCCACTCGGGCAAAACTCTAACCTCTATGAGCGGAACATCTGTTGGGGCTCCTGCAAATACGATCTTCCTAATGCCCAGCTATATTAGCTGGAGCTACTGGACAGGCCTGATGCAGCAACGTAACGACCAGCGGGAATATGCATTCCCGCCCAGCATCATGGGTAGCAGCGCCCTTCCAACTTGGCCACAGGTCCTGAACCTCTCGGCTTGGTGCGGGGGCGACCATATGGCCCTTGGGGCTTACGGCGGTATGACCAACTGGGGCTTCGCCGACGGTCACACCAAAACCATGAACCGAAGCCAGATCATGGATCGAACCTGGGCAACCAACCCAGCTCTGGCGAACACCAACAACCTCCGAAATCTCATCCACTGGGACGAGAGGTTCAAGAACTGATGAACGAAAACGCTAAGAAATTTGGACTGATCGCGATTATCGTGATCGCGGTCGCGGCTGCCGTCTACGGCGGTTCGCACCTGTTCGGAGGCGGGGACAAGATGGAAGTCGTCAAGACCCTGCCCGCCGATCCAAATTTCAAGTCGGAAAAGGAACGCTCCCTGGAGCAGCAAAAGCAGAGCGGTAGCACTACCGCTCCCGCTACCGGCAAGGACGCCGACCTTGGAGGAGACCTGGGCGGACGTTGAATTCCGCTCGTGGCCGCTGCCTACCCTAACGGATAAGCAGCGGCCTTTTTTCGACCACCTAAATGGAAATCCGTTAGAATATTCTTACTGCAAGTTAGTCTTCTAAGCAGAATATGCAAACAACTACCGTTCCCAAAACTTGCTTAAAATATACTTCAAAAAGGCCTAAAATCAGCCTTAGTTCAAATGAATCGTATTGCTCTTCTGTAATACGTAGATGAATGTAGTTTACAATTCTACATGGTACGTTTTACAAGTATCCTAATTGCCATCGCCTCGCTTATCTTGCTACCTTGTTTCGGACTTGGTTCAGACATCTCCATCGCAGCTGGACAAGGAGGTTTAGTAACACACGCCCTCGGTACCTACTACGGGCCAATAATTTCGAATACCAACGATTATTATGATGTTGATGTTACTGCGACATTTGATACAAATACGGAATACGCAGTTGTGACCATGCAGTGGAACGGCCGCTTTTATAACGGCGGCACCCTTCAGCTAACGTCAGGGTGGCAACCTTACCAAGCTTCTCCTTCCGTGCTTACATACTACAGCCAGGTAACTGGCGCCAATAGCACTAACCTTCTCAGCTCCGAGTGGATGGATTGGATGGATCATTACCACTCTTCCGTTGCATACGATTCGGAAGTTTTTACGATTAGATTTGTTGCCGAAATTCGCAGGAAATCTGACGATGCCGTTCTTGTAAGCCATATATATGGCGGCACGACGGCCTGGTATAGGGATGGATCAGGTAACTACGTAAGCATGACTACCTGGTAAACACAATTTTGTTATTGGAGCATCCTTATCTTAGGATAGACACGGGCCACGGCTCAGCACGTTTGCGAGCCCGGCCCGCTTCGACATTTAGTCTTGCCGGATCGAGATGGAACCTTTTGCCCCCGGTAAACTCGCTGCCGATGGGACTTCAGACGAAGACGGTTCGAGATTTGGATGTCAACGGCAAGCGCGTTCTCGTGCGGTGCGACTTTAACGTTCCCCTGGAGAACGGGCAGATTACGGACGACCGGCGGATTACGGAGGCGTTGCCGACGATCAAGTACCTCCTGGAGCATGGCGCGGCCGTCATCCTCGCCAGCCACCTCGGACGTCCCAAGGGCGTTACCCCCGAGTTCTCGCTGAAGCCCGTCGCCGCTCGTCTGACGGAGCTTCTGGGCAAGAACGTGCCCCTGCTCCCCGACTGCGTCGGTCCCGAGGTCGAGGCGACCTGCAGGGCCCTCAAGCCCGGAGACGTCGTCCTGCTGGAAAACGTCCGCTTCCATCCCGAAGAGGAGAAGAACGACCCGGAGTTTGCGAAACAGCTCGCGGCGCTCGCCGAGGTCTACGTGAACGACGCCTTCGGCACCGCCCACCGCGCGCACGCCTCGACCGAGGGCGTGGCCCATCTGCTGCCACACGGAGCCGGGTTCCTCATCGGGAAAGAGCTCGAATACCTTGGCAACGCTCTCGACAACCCCAAGCGCCCCTTCATCGCCATCATGGGCGGCTCCAAAGTCAAAGACAAGATCGCCGTCATCGAGAGCCTGCTCCCGAAGGTAGACAAGCTGCTCATCGGCGGAGGCATGGTCTTCACGTTCTACAAGGCCCAAGGCTTCGAGATCGGCAAATCCCTGCTCGACGCCGAGAACCTTGAATACGCGGCTCGCCTCCTGAAGGATCAGGGCAACAAGATCGTCCTGCCAACGGACGTCGTCGTCGCCTCCGCCTTCGCCGAGGATGCCGCGACCGCTGTCGTCAAAGCCGACAGCATCCCCCCCGACATGCTCGGCCTCGACATCGGCCCCAAATCCCAGGCCGCCTTTGCCGCCATCATCGAAAACGCCGGCACCGCCGTCTGGAACGGCCCCATGGGCGTCTTCGAAATGAAGCCCTTTGAGGCTGGCACAAGAGCCGTCGCCGAAGCCCTCGCAGCCTCCCACGCGGTATCCATCGTGGGCGGAGGAGACTCAGCCGCCGCCATCGAGAAGTTCGGCTACGCCGACAAGGTCAGCCACGTCAGCACCGGCGGCGGCGCGTCATTGGAGTTCCTGGAGGGCAAGGTATTGCCCGGCATCGCTGCATTGTCGTAGAACCCCAACGGGGTTCCGTCTAGTAGCGAAGGGTTGGGCCGTCAGGTCCTACCCTGGTAATTGGTCGCCCGATGAACCTACCCCAACGGGGTTGCGGCCTTCATGCGTGGGAGACGCAACCCCGTTGGGGTAGAAATCCGGTTGCCCGCCCGTACCAGGGTAGGCCGTTCCGGCCAACCCTTCGCTACTAGACGGAACCCCGTTGGGGTTCTTCTGTGGGAAACTAGGAAACCCTCATGTCGTTCCTCTGTCTGCGTGTCGATCTGGATTACGTCCCTTGGGACACCCCGGACGCGCACGAGTTCGGGCATGGCGAACCTGCCGCGTTCCTCAGGCTCCTGGAACTCGCGAAACATACCGGCGACCGGCTCCACTTCTTTATCTCAAACCGAGTGCTGAGGGCGTTCCCCGCCACCGCCGAAGCTGTCCTCAACGAGGGGCACGACCTCGACTGGTTCTGCAAGCACCCCGACGAAAAAGAAACGCGCCACGAAGAGGCCCAAAAACTCTTCCAAGAAATCGGCCACACCCCCCTTGGCCTCAGCGTCCGCACCCAGTGGCCCGAAAATGCCGAACTGCCGGAAGGCATGAAGTTCCTCTCGTCGACCGGACAGGCCCCCGAAGGCATCCACCACTTCCCTGTCGACACCAAATCCGACCGCGACGCCGCCAGAAACGGCATCACGACCCATGCCTGGACGGAGGGCCTCAAGAGCGCAGTCAGGGACGCGGCCAGTCGGAGCCGGGAGGTGACGATCTGCGTCCGTCCCCAGGTGCTGGCGAAGTTCGACCCGAAGCTGGGTCACATCAAAGAGGTGGTGGACCTGGCGCGCGCCGTCGGTTTACCGATCCGAACGCTGCGCCAGGCCCTGTAGAGGCTATTCCGACAGCCGCTTCATCCACTGGTCGCGAAGCCGCGTGAACTTCGATTCCAAGGGAAGCTGCTTGCCCCCGACGAAGATGCCAACGATGTTCGTCGTCTGCTCGAAGGGGTCGCCATCGGTGATGACGAGGTTGCCGAGCTTGCCAGCGTCGATAGAGCCCAATCGGTCGGAAACCCCTAGGATCTCCGCCGCCGAAAGGGTCATCGCGCGCATCGCATCGTCCGGCGAGAGGCCGTAGCCGCAGGACTGGCCCACCCGCTCCGGCAGGTTAAACGAGTTCGCGTTCTCGTCCGTCTGGAAGCAGAACTGCACACCCGCGCGCTTCAGCAAGGCCGGAAGAGCGAAGGGCGTATCGTACGGGTCCCAATCGTTGGCGGGAACGTTCGCTTCAAGCGTGCTCTTGCCCGCCGGGTCGATGATGACCGGAATGTGCTTGTCCGCCAGCAGCTTGGCAACCTTCCAAGCATCCGCCGCGCCCGAGAGCACGATCTTCAGCCCCATCTTCTCGCCGAACGCCACCGCGTTTCGGATCGAAGAGGCGCTTCGGACCCGGAGCAGCACTGGTGCCTGCCCCTTCACATACGGGATCATCGCCTCCAGGGGGAGATCGATGGGAGTGTTCGGATCGGCCTCGCGCTTCTTGGCGTAGTCCGCTGCCTTCTTGAAGTAGGTCTCCAGATCGCTCTGGGTCGAGCCGCCACCGAAGCCGCCGCCACGCCCTTGAGCGCCGCCCAGAGGCGGATTGTATTCGCCGTTGCCACGGCCGCCACCAAGCAGCAAATCGCCATCCTCGGCATCGTCGAATGCGCCCAGGTCGAAGCCGAAGCCCGTCCCTGCGTTCGGGAAGTTGACCACCAGCATCTTATTGCCGAGGGCCATCTGCTCCGTCGTCCAGCCGAACGTGTTGATCACGCTCGCCTGCCCGCTCACCGTACCGCCCGTCGGGCGCGTGAGCGCGGAGAGGACGCCGCCCATGCGGGCAACCGGAAGGTGCTCGCTCTGGACCTGGATCGCCGTCGCCGCCACGAGGTCGGGCTGGTAGGACCCCAGCTCCGAATCGTCGTTCATCTGCCCGACCGGCTCGACCTCCGAGAGGCCGATGGAGTTTCCGGCATCGATGAACCCAGGATAGACATGCAGCCCCTTACCGTCGATGACCTGCGTATCCGCATCCTTCGGAACCGGCACGGAGGTTCCGACCTGCTTGATCTTGCCGTCTTCGATAAGGACTGTGCCGTTCTCGATGACGGGACCGCTCACTGTGTGAACCGTAGCTCCGACGATGGCATACCGCTTCGCATGGTCGTTGACCGCCAGCGGCGCCGTGTGCTTGTCCTCGGTCAGGACCGGCTTGAAGGTGGAAGTCGCGTCCACGCCAAAAGCGTCGCGGCGCTGGAAGTAGGGCTCACCCTCGATCAGCGTCATGTCGCAGTGAGAATAGACGCTGAACGGATGCCCGTCCCAGATCGCGATATCCCCGTCCTTGCCCACTTCCAAGCTCCCCACGTGCTGCGAGATGCCCAGTTCCTTGGCCGGATTGATCGTGATGAACGACAGAGCCTGCTCTTCCGAAAACCCGCCGTAGCGCATCGTCTTCGCGGCGTCCATCGCAATGGAGGGCAGCCCGGAGACGCCGTCTGTGTTGATCGAAACGTTCACGCCCGCCTTCGTGCAGATCAGAGCGTTGTACGGGATCGCGTCGTAACCCTCGACCTTGAACGACCACTCGTCCTGGAAGATGGAAACGCCGATGCCCGCCTTCACCAATTCGGGAGCGATCTTGTAGGCCTCAAGCGCGTGCTGAAGAGCCCCGATCTTGAAGCCGAACTCCTGGCTCAGCCGAACCATCATCAGCAGTTCGTCGGCCCGGTAGCAGTGGCATTGAACCCAGACCTTGCCGAGCAGGATATCGGCTAGAGCTTCGAGGCGCAAGTCCTTACGTGGGGGTGCGCCCTTCTTGCCACCCTTCTCCCACTCGTCCCACTTCTTGATGTATTCGCGGGCTTCGGTGAAGGCGCGGCGATAGACCTCTTGCTGGCCCATGCGCGTCTTCGGGAACCGGTTCGAGTTTGTGCTGCCGGAACGCGTGACGTTCTCGCCGAGGGCGAATTTGATCATGCGCGGGGCATCCGGCACAGGGAGTTCTTCGACCGGGCGGTTGTACTTCAGCTTGATGACGCAGCTTTGCCCGCCGATGCAGTTCGCGCTGCCGTGCAAGGCCATGCCCGTCGTCTCGCCGCCGGAGAGGGCCTGCCAGAGCGCCTTCGCGTTCGGATTCAGGACGTCCTGAATTCGCACCTCGGCGGTGATGCTGTCCGTCCCCTCGTTCGTGGCGAGGATGCCACGGTGGATGTGGGCGTCCACGATTCCGGGAGTCACGACCTTGCCCGTCGCATCGATCACCGTCACGCCCTTCGGCGCGTTGATCGAGGGTCCGATCGCAGCGATCTTGCCGTTCTTGATCAGGATGTCGCCTTTCGGAATGACACCCTTGGTGACGGTCAAGATGCGCGCGCCCTTGATGAGGACGGTGCCGCCGGTCTTGATCGTTGGCTTCCGCATCCCCTCCGTCTCGCAGGGCATCTCCTGGGCGAGCGCGAAGCTCGTCGCCAATACAACCATCAAAGCAAGTCTTCGCATCATTTCGAGACCTCCGCTCCGTCGAACACTTTGCCAAGCACGACGACCTTGTTCACCTTCGATTTCTCGTCCGCGAAGTCGCCGCTCATCAGCACCACGTTGCCCTGCTTACCGGTTTCTAGCGTCCCCAGGTCCTTGTCCACACCGAAGATTTCCGCCGGAGTCACCGTCATCGCCTTCAACGCCGCCGCCTTCGGTAGGCCGAGCGCGATCAGCTTGCGGATGTCCTTCAGGTAGTCGTCCATCCCGTCGTAGTCGGAGCTAAAGGCGACCTTCACGCCCGCCTCGTTGAGCCGCAGGATATTGGCCGAGCGCTCCTTCCAAATGTCGTGCCGCTCTTGCAGCACGGGCTTGGGGGGGCCGTCGGGCGCGACGTCCTGCGAAGGTTCCTCGCCCGGAGAGATGTTCGCCAGGACGGCGATGTGCTTGTCCACCAGCATCTTGGCCCGCTTGTAACCGTCGCGACCTCCCTCGATGACGATGGGAAACCCGAACTCCGCTCCCATCGAAATCGCACGGGCGATGTCCAGGTCGCTATCCGCGGCGAAGATGGCGGGAGTGGTCGCCTTCAGAACAGGCTGAAGGGCGTCGTAGTCGGCGTCCTTCTTTGCGTCGGGAGTCTGGGCGTAAGTCTGCGCGTCGTACAGAGTCTGCCTCAGGAGGGCAATGACGCCGAGGAGCGTGCCCGGATAACCGGAACCGCCCGCCGGGCGTCCGCCGCCGCCGCGGAAGCTCATCTCCATGCCGTACGGTTTCGGGGCCACCTTCTCATCGGTCCAGTAAGCAAAAGCTCCCGCCCCGCGAATCGTCGCCCCGCCAGGCAGAAAGAGCGCCGCCGTGATCCCCGCCGCGTGGGCGTCTTTCAGGCTGGAACCAAAGTTCAGGCAAGAAGCCGCGCTCACCTGAGCCCGGATGCCGGATCGGTTGTCTTGCCACATCGTGGGCGGCGCGACAGAGGTAATCGATGGAGCCGAGGCGCCCGGAGTCTGGTCCGGCAGCTTCAGCCCCTTGGACGTGTAACCGTCGATAAAGCCAGGGTAGGCGACCATGCCCTTGGCATCGAGAGTCGTCACACCGGACGGAATTTGAACGTTGTTCCCGACCGCCGCGATCTTGCCGCCGCGAATGAGGATTGTGCCGTTGTCGATCGTCTTGCCGTTACCGATTTCGATACGAGCGCCGGAAATGGCGACGTCTTGCGCGGACACGGAGACAGCGACCAAGCTAATGACGAGGAGCGTGCTTCTACGTATCAAAATTGCACTCCTGAGATAATGTAGAGTGCGGGCAGGTTACCCACCGAATTTGGTTAAAGGTTTACGCTTTGTTAGCCAATTTCAGAACAATATCCCACTCGTTCTCGGTAACCGGCATCACGCTCAGCCGCTGCCCCTTTTGAACCACCGCCATCGACTCCAAACCGGGCGTCTCGCGAAGCTCCGACAAATTGACCTGGCGAGGAAGCTTTTTCACGAACTTGATGTCCCGCGTGATCCATCGCGGCTCGTCCTTGGGGCTCTTTGGGTCGTAGTATTCGCTCGTCGGATCGAACTGCGTAGGGTCCGGCACGGGCCCGCTCGCGACTTCTACGATTCCCACGATACCGGGCGGTTCGCAGCTTGAGTGGTAGAAGAACCCTTGGTCCCCCTCTTTCATCTGGTCGCGGAAGAAATTGCGCACCGTATAGTTCCGGCACCCATCCCAAACGTTGGTCCCATCCCGCTCTTGATCGTCGATGCTGTAACAGTCGGGTTCGGACTTGAGCAACCAGTAAGCCATAAGCGGATTTTATCCTCTGACGACGGAGATTTTTCAGCTAACGAACCGTTAGGGGCGGTTCCGGTCGGGGCATCCCAGGCTCCTTCACGCTCGCCAGCACGACCGAGCTTGTGGTTCGAATAACCTGGGGACGGGCTCGAAGGCGGAGCAGCAGGTCGCGCAGGTCTTCGGGCGAGGCGCACCGAGCCTTGAGAATGTACGTATCCTCCGCCGCGATGTCATGGCACGCCTCGATTCGATCCTCGGTCCACACGTACGGCTCCAGAGTGTCCGTTTCGACCTTGATGGGCCGCGTCGTGATCCGAATGAAGGCGGCAAGCGGGCGCCCCACCAAGACGGGGTCCACGTTGACGCGGTACCCGCGGATCACCCCCGAATCCTCCATACGCTTCACCCGCGCATACACCGCCGGACCGGTGATCCCGAGTTCCCTACCGATGGCGGCGTGAGTCGCCCTGCCATCGATTTCAAGACATGCCAAAATCCGCCGGTCCAGGTCGTCCAGGTTCATATCGACATTATGATCCGTTAGCAGGATCGACCAATAGCCGTCGATGTGTTAGGAGCGCACAACTCCGCCTAGGCGGAGTTGTGCATCTCGAGAGTGACGTTGCCGGTCACCGCGCTCACATCGAGCGTTCCCGCGCCAGCGCCGAGACGCCCGGTGACCCGCTGGTCCGCCTTCGCCTCGTCGTCCAGGCTCACTTTGCAGTGGACATCGCCCCGCAGGGTGGAGAGGGAGACGCGGCAGTCACTGCCGTCCACGATGCTCGCGAACGAGTTACCGCTCACCGTACGCACGTTCAAGCTGCCCGTCACCGGCTCTTCCAGGTCCACCGTCACGTTTCCGGAGACCGCCTCGACGGCGATCGTCTTGCCGCTCGACTGCGACAGGTCCACGTTCCCGCTCGCCGTCCGAGCGTTGATGTTGCCACGGATACGCTTCATGTCGAGGTTGCCCGACTTCGTTTCGATGCTCAAGGTCGGCGTCGTCACGTCGCGAATTTCCAGGTTGCCACTGTAGGCGGAGACTTCTACCGGACCATCCAACGTGCGGAGATGAATATCTCCCGACCGCGCGTTGACCCGCACGCCCGACTTCGTATCGAGAATCTCGATGTTGCCGGAGTCCGTCTTGACCTCCACGAACCGCTTCTCGGGAATCTGGATCGTCAGGTCCACGGAGAGGCCACTCATATCCGGCTGCTTGATGAGCACCAGGTGCTCGCTCTCTTCGATGACGAGCGTATAGCCGTCCGCCTTGGCCCGTGCGTCCTCCAGGCTGTTGCCGCGAATCCGCGCCTCCGCCACGACATGCCCCTCGTCGAATCCGCCGACGATCTTCACGTCGCCGCAGGAGTTCTCGACGCGAAGCGTCTTCGAAGCCGTCAAGGTCAGCGGAAGCTCCACCTTGCGCGTCTCCTGGGAGGTGAACCAGCCCACCTCGAATTTCCCTTTCGAAATCTGGTCGAGGCCCGTCTTCAGGCTCTCGAAGCCTTTCTTGGCCGACGACTTCGCCTGCTCGGAGACTTCTTTCCAGTTCACGGCTGTCGCCGCTTCCTGCCCGATCTTGTCGACCGCGTCCGCGAACGCCTTGAAGAAGTCCTTTTTCTCCCCGCTCTCGCCACTGTCCGTGGTCTCGCCCGCTGCTGCCGCCGCTTCCTCGTGCTCGGCTTCCTTCGCCTGCGATCCCGAGAACGCCTCGATCAGCTCCGCCGCATCCTCGGCGCTCAGCTTCCCTTCCTCCACCAACTTGATGATTCGTCTTACTTCGTCCTTCATTTCGCCGCTCCCCGCAACTTCGCCTTGGCTTCTTCCGCCGAGATCTCTCCCTTCTCCAACTGATCCAGAATCTTCGCCTTCTTCTCCGCGCCTTTGTCCTTCTTCGCCGCTTCCTCCCGGACAGGGCTGAGGTCGAGAGCGGTTAGGAGGGTTTCTAGGCGGGCCTTCACCGTCGGATAGCTGATTCCGAGTTCCTTCTCCACGCTGTTCAACATCCCACGGCACCGCAGGAACGTTTCCAGGAACTGCTCGTTCTCCGCCGAGAGCCGCGCATACCGCGGAACCTCGAACCGGCCCCGGATCGTGATCCCGGAGTCCTCTCCGGTAAGCTCCGTAACGATCAAGTCCTCGCCGTTGATAGGGTCCGAAACGAGCAACTTCTTAAGTTTCTTTTCACCCATGCCGGAATCATATCAATATTTCTGATCAAACTGGACCATGAAATTGATTTTCTTAAAACTTGACAGGCATAAGACCTAAAATCCCTTAAACTAAGGGCGACGATGGACGCCGAACGGCCCATCGTAAATTCCAAATCGCGTCAAAATTGGAACATGATAACTCTGCTGGCAGCCACCCTTCTCACTCAGAACTTGACCGCTCATCAAAAGGCCGATCTGCTCAAAGGTCCCTTTCATATCCTGGTCCCGACCTACGTGCCCGCAGGCTATGCGCCCACCGTCGTCAAAATCGAAGACCGCGACAAGCCTGGCGAAGCTACTCTGATCCTAACCTACGCGAACAAGAAGAAGAAGGGCGAGTTCACGATCCAGATGGGCTCCGAGGGCCTCGGCGACGTGTTCTTTAACATAGGTAACGACGGCGACACGGTCGAGCCCAACGGCCACCTGGTGGTCAAAAACCCGATCCTGGGAAAGGTCGATCTCGACTACTACGTCAAGGGCAAATACAGGCTCTTCCACTGCAACTGGGTCCACATTCCTGGCAAGACTCTGCCCACCGACGTCATGATCGAGGGCGAGAACATGACCGCAGCCGAAGGCAAGAAGATATTCGAAAGCCTTCGCTGGCTCAAGGGCAAGTAAGGCCCGCTAGGGCCTCACCGTAGGCCCTTTCGAACGCATCGCTCCGGGTTATTACCTGCTTTCCAAAAGCACCCCTTTTCGGCACGGATCTGGCTCTGCGCTCTAAGTTTTGGAAAGGAGTGTCTTCCACACATGACCCGATGCATTTATTTAATTCCACTGTTCGTTATGGTGTCGGTGGCTAACGCCGACACCTTTCTTTACCAAGGCCCCAGCTCCATCACGGGCACCGCGACGATCCATCTGAGCGGCGTTCCCGGGAGCACCGTAGACCTCACCGTCTACACGGGCGAAAACAATTTCACGTTTGGCAGTGATCCCCAAACGTACGGCTATTGCGTCGATCTTCAAGCCGAAGCCGGAAACGGCAACGCGACCAAGACCGACACCTCCACGATTAACGGTGGCTTGACGATTGGTTACCTGCTTAACAAATATGCCCCGCTCTTCCACGCGACCGGCAACAAGCAGGGGGCCACTGCGCTCCAGCTCGCGATCTGGGACCTCGAATACGAATCGGGATCGAGCATGCAAGCTCCCCCGGCATACTCCATCGACCTGACGGGCGGTCACTTCACAGCCACGAATATCAAGGTCGACGGTTCGAGCTACGATCCGTCAAGCTACCTGGCCCTCTTCAACGCCGATATCGGCAACACGGACCTCGCTACCCGCTACGCGGGAGCGAGTGGAAGCATCCAAAGCTTCGCCTCCCCCGTGCCCGAACCGGCCACGATTGCCGCGCTCGCCATCGGCGCAGCCGGTTTGCTTCGCCGCCGACGCCGATAGGGAGCACAGTCGAGTGGCTAGAGGCCCCGCGCTCAATGAAGTGCGGGGCTTTCTTTTTGGTACAGCGGTATGATTCCTAAATCATGTCTGCTTCGATGGATCAGCTCAAGACCCGGCTCTACGACCTCAACGCGCTAGGCGCCGCCGTCGCGATTATGGATTGGGACCAACAAACCCACATGCCCAAGGGCGGGGCGGAAGCGCGCGGCGAGCACCTGGGCCGCCTGAGCCGAATGCGCCACGAGCTCTTCGTTGCCGACGAGACCCGCTCCCTCCTCGACCGAGCCAAGGGCGAGATCGAGACCGGCACCGACGACGAAGCCCTCGTCCGCGTCGTTCAACGAGACTTCGAGCTGGCCACCAAACTCCCCGCCGCCCTCGTCGAGGAGAAATCGAAGCTCGCCGCCCAGGCCCACGAAGACTGGGTAGTGGCCCGCGCCAACAACGATTTCAAGAGCTTTGCCCCCACCCTCGAGCGCATGTTCGAGATCGCCCGTAAAGAAGCCGAGCACTTGGGCTACAAGGAGCACATCTACGACGCGCTCCTCGACCAGTACGAGCAGGGCGCGACGGCGGAAGACTGCCGAGCCATGTTCGACGCGATCCGTGGCCCGCAGGTCCAGCTTGTCAAGGATATCCAGGCCCAGCCCGAGACCGACGACTCCTGGCTCTACGGCGAGTGGGACGTAAACAAGCAGCGCGACTTCACGGAGATGCTCGTCCAGGCCATCGGCTTCGACTTCGGCCGAGGTCGCCAGGACACCGCTCCCCATCCGTTCTGCACCGGCTGGTCGGTAGGCGACGTCCGCCTCACGACCCGCTACAAGAAGTACCTCGGCTCCGCCATCTTCGGATCGCTGCACGAGGCCGGTCACGGCATGTACGAGCAAGGCAGTCCGCGCCATTGGGACCTCACCCCCCTCGCCGGTGGCGTCTCCCTCGGCATCCACGAGAGCCAGAGCCGCACCTGGGAGAACATCGTCGGGCGCAGCAAGTCGTTCTGGCAGCACTTCCTGCCCTCGCTGAAGGAGTACTTCCCCGCCATCGCCGGAAAGGACCTCGACACCTTCTACCGAGCCGTGAACAAGGTCGAGCCCAGCCTCATCCGCGTTGAGGCCGACGAGCTCACCTACAACCTCCACATCATGGTCCGCTTCGAGATCGAGTGCGCTATCCTCACCGGCGAGCTCGCCGTGCAGGACCTGCCCGAGGCTTGGAACGAGAAATACAAGGACTATCTGGGTATCACCCCGCCGAGCGACTCCGAGGGCTGCCTCCAGGACGTCCACTGGTCCATGGGCTCCATCGGCTACTTCCCGACGTACTCGATGGGCAACCTCCTCAGCTACCAAATCTGGGAAGCCCTCAAGCAGGACATCCCGAACCCCGAGGAGCTATTCGCCAAGGGCGAGTTCCATTCCGTGTTGGAATGGCTGAAGCTGAAGGTCTACTCGCAAGGCCGCCGCTATACGCCCAAGGACCTCGTCAAGCGCGTCACCGGCAAGCCGATGGACGCATCCGACTACTTGAAGGGCCTCGGCGCCAAGTACCGCGAAATCTATCGCCTCGGATGAACGTCCAGCCCGTAACACTGGAAGGCCGGTGGGTTCGCCTCGAACCCGCCGAGCCCCGCCACGCCGCCGCCATCGCCAAGATCGCCGAGCCCGAGACGTTCCGGTACTTCATCACGGGCGAGCCGCCCAGCTACGACGAGGCGGGGCTGCTCGCCTACATCGAGCGAAATTGCACGAAGAAGGACGTCCTCTCGTTCGTCGTGATCGACAAGGCGACGAACGAGCCCGTCGGCATGAGCTCCTACCTGAACATCCTGCCCGAGCATAAGGGCCTGGAAGTCGGCATGACCTGGTACCACCCGTCCGTTCGCGGCACGAAGGTCAACCCGGAAGCCAAGCTCCTCCTCATCGGCCACGCCATCGAGACCCTGGGAGCCGTCCGAGTCCAACTCAAGACCGACCTCCGAAACGTCCAAAGCCAGCGCGCCATCGAGAAGTTGGGAGCCATCAAGGAAGGCATCCTCCGCCACCACATGATCTTCCCAAACGGCTATATCCGCGACACCGTGATGTACTCAATCCTCCCAAACGAGTGGCCCGCCGTGAAGGCAAAGCTCTTGGAGAGGGTAAATGGTGAACCGTGAATGGTAAATAGCCGGAGATAATCCCCTAGCCATTTACCATTAACCACTCACGACTTACTGCGTCAGCCTAATAATCGACCCCGCTCCGTTGTCGTCCCCTGTCGCCAGATACAAATTCCCGTCCGGCCCGATCGTCACGTCGATCAAGTGCTGCGAATACGTGAACAGTGTCTGCATGCCTGTCACACCCCCGCTCGCATAGTTTTGCAGCGAGACTTCCCGCAAGGAGTCGTCGTCGAAGCTCGTCAGGAGTAGGCTCCCCGCGAAGGGCCCCGTCCCAATCGCGATCCCCGTAGGAGCGATCACGCTTGAGAAACGCTGGATCGGCTGGATGTACGCTGGGTTGGAATCGTTGCAGGGGTAGCCGGGCCGCCATCCGTAGTTGCCGCCCGCCTGAAGGCGATTGATCTCGTCGTCGCAGTCCGGCCCGTTCTCAGAAACGAAGATCGTCCCCGACGCCGGATCGACGCAGATGCCGAAGTCGTTCCGATGCCCTTTCGTAAACATCGGGTTGCCGGGGATTGGGTTGTCGGCGGGGATCGTCCCGTCCGGGTTGTAGCGGAGGACCTTCCCCGTCGGCACGTTATCGTTCTGCGAGTTCGACGGGTCCCCGTTCTCGCCCACCGTCACGTAAAGCTTGCCGTCGTTCCCAAAGGCAAGGCGGCCCCCGTTATGGTTGTTTGCGGCCGGCAGCGAGGGGACGATGACCGTCATGTTCCCACCAACGCTGTTCGAATCCGTAAACCGCACGACCTCCGCATCTGTCCCGCCCGTTTTGGTGTGGAAGGCGTAGACGAAGTGGTTCGAGTTGAAGTCCGGGTCGAAGACGAGGCTGAGCAGCCCCCGCTCCCCGTCGCTGTTGACCGAAACGTTCGCGAACAGGGTTGGCGTCCCGCCGCCCTGCGAGACCATGATGTTCCCCGTGATCTTCTCCGTGTAGAACATCCGCCCGTCCGGCGAGAATCGGACCGATGTCGGGAACGACGTGTTTGCCAGAACCTGCACGTGGAACGAACTCCCGCCGCCACCGTGGGACGATCCTCCGCCCCCGCCGCAGCCAAATACGATCGACCACACGGCGAGCGTGGCGGGTAACTTCCATACACCACTACACCTTCGCAATTTCAGACTCATATGGACGTAACCTCCCCTCCAGCATATAAACGACTTCTACAACGTTTCGGCGATATTGATTCGCTCGACGCCGCTATTTCCCTCATGGGATGGGATCGCCAGGTGCTGATGCCCTCCGGCGGCTCCGAGGCCCGCGGGCGCCACCTAGCATATCTCGCCCGGATGCGCCATCGGGCGATCACCGACGACGTGTTCGTTTCCGACCTCGAATCCGCCGCCAAGGAAGTCGCTCCCGGCTCGCAGGAGGCCGCCGCCGTGAGGGTTCTGCGGAGGGAGATCGAAACCCAGACGAAGATCCCCGGCGACCTCATCGAAAAGAAAGCCCGAATCTCGTCCGACTCCTACGAAGTCTGGAAAAAAGCCAAGGCGGAAAACGACTACCCCGCCATGCGCCCCTACCTGGAGCAGCTTTTCGACATCAATCGCGAGACGGCAGAGCGGCTCGGCTACAAAGACCACATCTACGATCCCCTCATCGATCTCTTCGAGGAAGGTGCGACCTACGCCGACGCCCGGGCAATGTTCGACGCCATCAAAGGCCCCCTCTCCACCCTCCTCAAAGACATCCGTGAAAAAGGCAGACCCGTGGACGACTCCCTGCTTCACGCCGATTGGGACAAGCCCCGCCTGCGCGACTTCGCGGAGCTGGCCTCCTCCTTCGTCGGCTTCGATTACCGGGCCGGACGCCTGGACGTCTGCAACAACGCTTTTTGCACCAACCTCGGTCATAGCGACATTCGAATGACGACGCGCCCGAGCGATCACATCAAGGGCATCGTCTCTAGTTCCCTTCACGAAATGGGCCATGGCCTGTACGAGCAAAACTCGCCCGATGCATTCGCCTTCACCCCTCTCGAAGGGGGCATCTCCCTCGCCGTCCACGAGAGCCAGTCGCGGCTATGGGAGAACATCGTAGGCCGAGCGCGTGGCTTCTGGAAGCGCTTCCTGCCCGACCTGCAAGGCGCCTTCCCTTCCCTGACTGCTCTCGACGCCGAGGGCATGTACCGTGCTATCAACAAGGTCGAGCCGACCTTTATCCGCGTCGGGGCCGATGAGGTCAGCTACAACCTCCACATCCTCGTCCGCTTCGAGCTTGAATGCGAAATCCTGACCGGCCAAATCTCCCTCAAGGACTTGCCCGAAGCCTGGAACGCCAAGTACACCGACTACCTCGGCATCACCCCACCCACCGACACCCTCGGTTGTCTCCAAGACGTCCATTGGAGCCGTGGCATGGCGGGCTACTTCCCCACCTACACGATGGGCAACCTCATCAGCTACCAGCTCTGGGCTTGCCTGGTGAAAGATATCCCGAATACGGACGAGTTGATGGCCGCCGGAAACTTCGCTCCTATTCTGGATTGGTTACGGGAGAAGATCTATCACCAAGGAAAGCTCTACACCCCACGCGACCTCGTCACGAGAGCCACGGGCAAACCAATGGAGCCCACGAGCTTCCTTGCCGGTATGAGCGCCAAGTACAACGACATCTACGCCCTATGAGCGCCGGCTACTCGGGCACGCCGCTGCCGAAGAAATTGGGCATCGGGGAGAATTCGAGGGTCCACTTCGTCCGCGCTCCGTCGACCTTCGTGGAAGAGGTGGGAACGGACACGAATGCGGAAGACGATCTGGATGTAGCCGTCGTCTTCTGCATCACCTTGGACGACCTGGAAAAGGCCTTCGAATTGAAAACCGCCATCAAGAAGGCAGGCGCCATCTGGATCGCCTGGCCCAAGAAGGCGTCGAAAATCCCCACGGAAATCACCGAGGACACGTTGAGAGAGGTGGGATTACCGCTCGGCCTCGTCGATAACAAAGTCTGCGCAATCGACGAAAAGTGGTCGGGCCTGCGGTTCGTTTGGAGGAAGGAGCTGAGGTAAGGAGTAAACGGACCCTTTCTCCGTTTACCGACTACCGTCTAAGGCTTACTTGACCTCGCGGACGATCGAGCCGACGTCGAAGCCGTCGCCCTCGACTACCGTCGCAGTCGCGATCTTCTTGTCGATCTCGGTCACCTTGATCCGGCCAACCTTGGCCGTCTTCGTACCGATGATCTCGCCCGTCTCCGGGTCTTTGATCGTCTTCGTGACCTTGTAGACATCGAACATGTCGCCGACCTCGACGCCCAGGTCGGAACCGGCATTGATCGTGACTTCCTTGCTGCTCGTGTCGTAATCCGCCACGCGGCAAGACCACGGCACCTTGTCCATCTTCGCGAGGATCTTCTCGACCGCATGGTCGATAGCCTGCGTCGTCGCTTCACCAAGCGGCGTCTTCTCGAACTGCTCGAAGTCGGCGCAAGCGACCCGGTAGTTTCCGTCGAAGCGGAACCCGGTGGAAGAAGCCTTACCGGCCGCATCCTCATTCGCGATAACCTCGCTCGTATCGACGTTCATAAGCCGAACGTTGATCGACATCTTGGCCTGAGTGACCGAGCCGCCGACGCGACCGATACCGCCAATGTTGACCCCGCCGCCCGAGCTGCTGCGGTTCATCTCAAAGTCGGTTACTTTGCCCTGGACCATCGCCTGGGCCGGAATAACCTTGCCCTTCTGGCTTTGCCCAGTGTTCTGCTCTTTGATCTGCTGCTCCTGAAGCAACGCCTCAAGCGCCTGCCGCTCGAGAACGACGAAGCGCCCGGTGTCGAACAGCTTCTTCTCAAGCTTCTCGTAGATCGCGTTTCGGAACTCGATGGGGACCTCCCAGTCGCCGATCGAGCTGAAATCCTTCCAGTCGAGCGGAACGACGGCGATCCGCATTTTGAGCTTCTTGTCGACCTTGACAGCACCCGCCGTAGCGAGGCTCCCAAGCGCCAAAAGGGCAAGAAGCGCCGATGTAAGTCTAATATTCAGCAATACATATCCTCCAGTAAGTGAATACAGCAAGATTATGGGCTGTATGGAGGAGGATTTGGAGCTAACTATCGGGAGGGCGCAGGTTCCTTAAACTGCTCGACGTACTTCAAGCAGCAAGCCCGAACCCGTCCGCGAATCCGGTTGATATACGCCGCTCGCTGGGTCACGCCCACCGCCCCGCGTGCATCGAGTACGTTGAAGATGTGCGAACACTTCAATGCCAAGTCCAAAGCCGGATAGACCAGAGCCATCGGCCCCGTCTGGCGTAAAGACGGAACGGCGAGCGACTCGATGGGCAGATCGTCGAACCCGGTATCGCCCGAACCAGGCTCCGTGCTCGTCAGAATCCCCTGCTTCGCATCCCACCAAACGGGGGTCTCAATGACGCGGCGAGACTCCGTCTCGTACATGTCGAAAAGCTGGAACAGCATCGCCGTGTCGGCGACTTCGAAGTTGTAAACGTTGCTCTGCATCTCCGCTTGCCAGTCGACGTCCCTGTAGCTCAAGGTTTCGTTCCACTGCAGGTCGGTCCAGAAGGACGCCTTGTTGTCGAGCATCAGGCAAAGCCGCTCCGGGCCGTAGGTGATCTCCGCGCACACCGGGTTGCACTCGATCCCGCCCATTTGCTGGAAGAACGTGAACTGGGTGATTTCCGCCCCGTTCAGCCACACTTCCCATCCCACGCCGCTCGCTCCCGCCGCCTGGCTCTCCCAGTCGTCCTCCACGAGCCGCACGTCGTTCTTCGAGGTATCGAAACCGAGAGCGTCCAACGAGCCCATGTACAGGTCCACGATGTCGTCCGGGCTCGGCTTCATCACGACCTGGTACTGGTAGTAACGCTGGCTCCGCATCGGGTTCAAGGTGTAGCGGCCATCCGCCGGGCGGCGCGAAGGCTGCACGTAGGCCACGTTCCAAGCGTCGGGGCCAAGCACGCGCAAGGTCGTCGCCGGGTGCATCGTTCCCGCGCCCACTTCCGTGTCGTAGGGTTGGAGAATGGCGCATCCCTGCTGGGACCAATACTCGTTGAGGCGGAAGACAATCTCTTGAACCGTCATGCTGAGGCTGAGGATACCTGCGGGTCCTGGGCCGATTGGTCTGGGTCCTTGGCGGCACTCATTAACCGTGTTATCGTGCCCTTGCCATGAAAGCTATTCCGCTCGTTATTGCCACGGCCTTAGCCGCGACCGGATGCAAAGGCATTTTCGGACCTCATATCGAGGGTTCCGGGAAGCCCGGTACCCGAACGGTCACGGTAGGCTCCGGAAAGACCCTCTCCGAATTCAAGAAGATCGAATTGGACGGAGCCTTCGACCTAGAGGCCAAGATCGGAGCCCAAAGCGACATCACCGTCTCCGGCGACGACAACCTCGTGAACATCGTCGAGTTCGCCATGAACGGCGATACCCTCGTCGTCAAGACCTCCCAAAATTACTCCACCCACAACCCGCTCAAGGTGTCCTTCACCGCCCCAGAGCTGCAGGCACTCAGCCTCAATGGGTCGGGAAATGCCCATATCGATGGCCTAAAGGGAGAAGATGTCTCGCTTGAGATCAACGGCTCCGGCAGCGTCATCGCCACCGGCTCGGCCGACAAGCTCACCGCCGCCATCAACGGCTCCGGCGACATGGACCTGGCCAACCTCGTTGCCAAACAGTCCGCGACAGATATTTCGGGCTCCGGTTCGATCAAAACCAACGTCACCGATTCCCTCACCGCAAGCCTCTCCGGCTCCGGCGACATCCTCTACAAGGGATCGCCCAAGAACGTCGCCAAAAGCATCAACGGTTCCGGCGAAGTCAAGCCGTTCTAAATGCCGATCGGCTGAATGATCGGCTGAACCTTTAGAAAGGCCGCCACGACCTCGGGGTCGAACTGAGAGCCAGAACAGGCTCTCAGTTCTTCCCGGGCCGCGTCCTCGTCCACCGGATCGCTCCAGCCCGTCGCCGCCGTCAACGCATCGAACGTCTCCGCGACCGCGATAATCCGAGCGCCCAGGGGAATCAGGTTCGCTCCCAGCCCCGTCGGATAGCCCTGCCCGTCCCACCTTTCGTGGTGGTGGATGATCATGGGAAGGCAAGGAGCCAGCCAGTCGATATCTTCCAAAAGCTCAAGGCTTAGCTCGGCATGGAGCCGCATCATATCGATCTCTTCGTCGCTCAACCGCCCCAGCTTTCGCACGAGCGTCGCATCCACCCGCACCTTGCCCACGTCGTGCAATGTCGCCGCGTAGCGAAGGTCCAGCAGTTCCTCGTCCCGCATCCCAAGCTCGAAGCCGGTAGCGACCGCATATACGGCAACCCGCTCGGCATGGCCGCGCTCCCCAGGGCGATGAAGATCCAGCTCTCTCAAGAGAGCCTGGACGATGTCGTTTTTCTCTCTCTGGCTTAACTCAGGCATCGGCGAACGATCTCCCCAGCTCGTTTTATTTCCGCACCCTCGGCCGTCCGGGGGTCCAGCCAGAGCGTGTCCCGCTCGATCTGCCCCACCACAGCGGGCGTCGCCTTCCTCAGCCGGTACGCCAACGCCGACGGCTCTATCCCAATCAATCCGACTCGCCAAGTGGGCAATTCTGTTCCCGGCTCCGACCCGCCCCCAATCGCACTGAATCCGGACTCCACCTTGGCCGGCGCCCCTATTCCCCGGGCCAACCGGCGAGCCAAGACCTTCACCTCGTCCGCCGAACGCCCGATGTAGCGTAAAGTCGGAATCGAAGACTCCCGCCCTTCCGCATAAAGCTGTAACGTCGCCTGCAGCGCCGCCAAAGTCAGCTTGTCGACCCGCACCGCCCGGGCCATCGGATGCTTCCGGATCTTCTCGATGAGATCCGCTTTGCCGACGACGATTCCCGCCTGCGGCCCACCGAGCAGCTTGTCCCCGCTGCCGATGGCAATATCCACGCCCGAGGCGACCGAGTCGGCGAAAGTCCAAGCCTTGGGCAAACCATAGCGGCTAAGGTCGGCCAAGCAGCCCGTGCCCATGTCGTCCACTAAATAAACCTCGCGCGCCCGCGCAAGCTTCGCCAGTTCCCCACGAGTCGGCTCCTCGGTAAATCCGACGATCTTGAAATTGCTCCGGTGGCAGATCAACAACGCCCCCGTGGTTTCCCCGATCGCCGCCTCGTAGTCCGAGAGCCGCGTCTTGTTCGTGCAGCCGATCTCGACAAGGTGGCAACCGCTCTCGCGAACGATGTCCGGCACGCGGAAGGAACCCCCGATTTCCACCATCTGACCACGAGAAAGAACGACGTCGCGGTCCTGGGCCAAGGCTCGCAAGCTCAAGATCAACCCCGCCGCCGCGTTGTTCACGACGAGCGCGTCCTCGGCTCCCGTCAGCTTCGTCAGCAGGTCCCGCACATGCGCCTGCCGGTCCCCGCGCTTCCCCGACTCGTCGTCGAATTCCACCAGGCTATGCCCGCCTGCCACCTCGGCCACGTGCGCCGCGACCGACGGAGCCAACCGCGCCCGCCCCAGTCCCGTATGTAAAACGACCCCAGACAAATTGATCGCTGGCCGTAAAGAAAGCTCGCTCAACTCACGCGCGATATCTGCTGCAAAGGCTCCTGCGGCCCCCATATCGACGGCAAACCCTTCTTGTACGCGTCGACGCAGCCCAGCCACTGCCTCACGCGCCGCCTCCACTCGGATCGGCTCCGGATAGCTCGCCAGCTCCGCCGAGCGGGCCAACGCGTCCACCTTCGGCAAGTCCCTAAGCTCTGCCACATAGATAGTGTATCGGATAGGGCCAGGTCCTACCGTTTGAACCTGATTGCTGTACAATGCGACGCATGGAAACGCCTCCGCCGTACGCACCGCCGCGCAAGAAAAGCAATACAGGCCTCATCATCGGCCTCGTCTTGGGAGGAATCGCGATCTGCTGTATTGGTGGTGTCGGTCTTCTGATTGGAGGCGGCCTTTGGGCATTCGGCAAGGCGAAACCCCTTGTCGACTGCGCCGTCCACTTCGGAGAGGTCCGCAAGGCCATCGACCTCTACGTGAAGGACCACAACGACACCCTGCCAAAGGCGGAATCCTGGCAAGAGGACATCAAGCCCTACCTGTCCCAGGTCCATTTCGATAAAAAAGATCTTGGCCCCTTCGAGCGAATCAAACCGGAAGGCGAATGGGGTTGCAAGCAGGACGAGGGCGGCTTTACGGGTATGGCCTTCAACGACGCCGTTTCCGGCAAGAAACTGTCGGATGTCAAAGACCCCTACTCCACGATCCTGATTTTTGAAGTCGACCACAGCGGTCGAAACCTGCACGAGGAATACAAAGAGCGATCCTCTGAGAACAGCCCAAAAATCTTCAATGAGCACCGTGGCTGGTTCGAAATGCCCGTCATCGGAAAGGCCCATTCCTCGAAAAATGGCAAGGATATGGACTTCAATATCAACGCCGACTGAACTGCCGAGGGACTGTCTCGTCACCCCCTGGCGTATACTTAGTGTAAGCCAGGCAGGTTCATGAATTTACTTCAACCCACTCATCTGATCATTCTCCTTCTCATCGTCGTGCTCCTCTTCGGCGGCACGAAGATCCCGCAGTTGATGCGCGGCGTGGGGCAGGGCGTCGGTGAGTTCAAGAAAGGCCTCAATGAGGGCAAGCAGGACGACAAGGAAGACAAGGACAAATGAACCTTTTCCAACCCACCCACCTCATCATCCTGATGCTGATCGTGGTGCTGCTCTTCGGCGGCAACAAGATCCCTGAGCTGATGCGCGGCGTCGGCAAGGGCGTCGGCGAGCTTCAGAAGGGTATCGAAGAGGGCAAGCGCAGCCTGCAAGAGGCCGCTCAAGCCACCGCCCACGACCACGAAGACGACAAGCCGAAGTCCGCTTAAGTGCGGTTCGGCTGGTACGGCTTCCGGCTGGAACACCCCGACGATTGGGCTCCTGCGACCCTCAGCGGAGGACGCGAGGAAGGTTACGCCCGCCTGGCGTCCACCGATACGATCTCCGGCCAGATCCGGTGGAAGACCACCAAGTCCTCCTCCGACCTAACCGCTATCCTCGATTCCTACTTCGCCCGCCTCTCCCGCGACGCCAAGAAGCAGCGAGTCTCCCTGAACACCTTCTCCGAACCGAGCGAAGACCGTATCGACTACCGCTGGTCCGCCAAAGGCCAAGGTTCCGGCTCCCTCATCTTTAGCCTCACCGACTCCCGTGCATTCTTCATCGAAGCCTCTGCCACAAACAACCGCTCCGTCCAAGGCCCCCACCGCCAAATCCTCGCCAGCTTCTCCGCCGAAGCGGAAAACAGCGAGCTATGGGCCGTCTTCGGACTCGAGGTAAAGCTCCCAAAAGGTCTGCAAGTTGTCAAGCAAACCTTCCAATCCGGGCGCACAAGGCTGGAATTCCGCCATCGAAAGGCCACTATCGTCGCCGAAAGATGGGGATTCGGCGAACAAATCCTCGCCCGCCATACGTTTCAACAGTGGGCGACAAGCGCAATGGACATCCCCAAAGCCACCATCGAAGAGACCACCGGCGGCCTCACGCTGACGGCTAAGAACGTCCACGGCATCGCCCAATTCCAGTCCGAGCGCAATCAGATCGTTACCGTCCGCGTAACCTCCAAGTCCGCCGAATGGAGGCCCGCTTGGGACTGGCTGACGTAGCCAAAGGGTTCTTCGACCGCCGAACGAGGATTGATCCCGAAATCCTGCGGAAGGCGAAGCCCCTCCGCAACGCCTTCGTCGAGTTCGAAAAGCTGGAGGACGGGTCCATCGTCCTTTCTGCCCCCCTCTCCACCCAAGGCTCCGGCCTCCTGGGCCGCTTCGCCCAAAAGGCGGGACGCCCCGACCGGAAGCAATTCGAGCTCGAACCCGTCGGCGCCTTCGTGTGGGATATTTGCGACGGCAAGCACACCTTTGAAGGAATCTCCCGTAAGCTCCGCGAACGGTTCAAGCTAAGCAAAGTCGAAGCCGACGCCTCGCTGAGCGCCTTTCTCCAGATGCTGGCGCAGAGGAAATTGATCACGATGATGGTGGTCGAAAAGAAGTGACACAGACCGAGTTCAAGAACGTCGATCCGCCTTTCTGGGTCGCGTGGAACCAAGCCCGGGCGAGCATTCGCGTGCGCTTCCTTCGCCACGCCATCACCGCCATCGGCATTGCGCTCGGCATCGCCTTCTTCTCTAGCGTCCAAACCCTGCGCCTTTCCCAAACCACCACCCACGAGGTCGGCGCCAGCGACCGCCTCGCCTGGCTCGTCGCCACTTCCCTCGTCATGTGCCTCGTCGGCGTCACGAATTCGATGCTGATGTCCGTCACCGAGCGCTACCGCGAGATCGGCACGATCAAATGCCTGGGCGCGTCGGACGGTTTCATCGTCAAGGTCTTCTTCCTCGAAGCCCTCCTCCTCGGAGCGTTTGGCTCCTTCGCCGGAGCCTTCCTCGGGGCCACCCTGATGGGGCTCGTCAACGGCGTTTCCATCGGCACCATCGCGTTCGTCGTTGCCGTCTCCAGCGGCGTCGGGGTCCTCATGACCGTCCTCGCCGCTATCGCCCCCGCCATCCAGGCGTCGAAGATGCCCGCCGCCGCCGCTCTGCGGGTGGAGGTCTGATGGACCGCAACGTCGTCGTCCGCACCGTCGATCTCGTCAAGCAATACGGCGAAGGCGAGGCGTGCGTCCGGGCCTTGAACGGCGTTACATGCGAGATCTACCAAGGCGAATACCTCTCGATCATGGGTCCGTCGGGATCGGGCAAATCCACCCTCTTCAACATGGTCGGCGGCCTCGACAAGCCCACGGAAGGCTCCGTCTACGTCAATTCCGTGGACATCGCCCAGCTCACCTCGCGCGAACTGGCGTTCCTACGTTGCCACACCATCGGCTACATCTTCCAGACCTTCAACCTCATCACCGTCCGCACGGCTCTGGAAAACGTCACCCTCCCCATGCTCTTCGCGGGAATCTCCCCTGAGGACGCCGACGAGCGCGGGATGAAGCTGCTCGAATTGGTCGGCCTGGGCCACCGCTACCACCATCGCCCCAGCGAGCTATCCGGCGGCCAACAGCAGCGCGTCGCCATCGCCCGTTCCCTCGCAAACGATCCCAGCATCGTCCTTGCCGACGAGCCAACCGGAAACCTCGACCTGAAAACCGGCCAGGAGATCATCGACCTCCTCCGCCAGCTCAACAGCGAGCGCGGAGTCACCATCATCTCCGCCACCCACGATCACAAGATGCTCGACGTCTCCGACCGCATCTTCCACATCCGAGACGGCCAGCTAGCCGATATCGAATCGAAGCAGGATGCCGTCCTGGCAGCCGCAAAAGAATGAAGGATTGGAAAGACCCAATCCTCCCAATCCTCCAATCCTGTTGCGAAGCAACCGATCCTGCCGCAAAGCGGCTTATTTCTGCAGCTTCAGCGTCATGGTGACCGTGCCGACTGTCGGCAGGTCCATCGCCATCTGCACCAGGGTGAAGTTAGTCTTCGTCTTGACTTCGACCGTGTTCGAGATCGTCTTGCCCGTGGCCTTGTCCACGTAGCCCTCGCCCGACACCTCGGCGGTGCCCGTCATCTTGAAGTCTCCAAAGGGGCTAGCCTGTTCGCCTTCCTTCTTCGGCATCTTGCTCGAATCGAAGTCCAGCTTGAACGAACCCTTCGTCGCGAGCACGTAAACCTTCTGCCCATCGATCTCTTTCTCGCCGGTATACGTGACCGTGATCTTCACGTCTTTCACGCCGACGTTGGTGCTAGCCGCTCCGCCCGGAAGGGCGATATCCCAAGAGTCGCCAATTTTGATCTGCTTTTCCGGAAGCTCCAGGAAGCCCAAAAGCGTGGCCGCTCCTGGCGAGGTCAACCCCTTGAGCATCCCCATCATCCCGCTTGAATCGCCTGAATCCTTCGGCGCCTTCGGGTCGGCGACGGGTTTGTCCATCGTCAAGCGGTTTCGGTTGTCGAGGCTTCCCTTCTCCGTCTTCGGCTCGGGAAGCTTCGGGTCCTGCCCTCCTCCCATCATCGCCGCCAGGGACCCATCGAGCTTCGTGCTGTCCACCTTGGTCACGGTCTCGATCGCCGCCAAGCCCTTGTCCTTGTCGACCTTGCCTACCTTTACGGAGCAAGAGGCCGACGTCGTGACGACCATATCCTGGTCGCCCATCGGGGTCGTAATGTTCTGCTTGAGCACACTGTCGACCTTATAGACCTCCGTCGCACCTTCCGTCAGCTCGCGCCGCAAAAGGATCTGATCCTGGGCAGCATAGGCAACACTCACAAGGGCGACAAGAGCAACCCACTTCATTGTTTGGAATGATTTCATTGTCAATTCACTTCATACAGACGCGGTCTCGCAAATGTGACCGTCTTCCTATAATTTTAGTCGGTGCTGTATCATTCGGCCCAGTGATTCTCTCCACATTGCTTGCGACGTCGCTTCTTTCCGGCCACGCCAAACGAAGTTTGACCCTCGTCTTCGCCGGAGACATCATGCTCAACCAGCTTCCCGTGAAGTCGAAACCCCTTGCCGCCGTGGCTCCCCTGTTCAAATCCGGCGACCTCGCCTTCGCAAACCTGGAAATTCCATTAACCGACCAAAAGGCAGGAACGCCGTACAAAACCGCCAAAGAGTTGAAGGCCCGGACCCAGTTCATCCTCAAAGCCGACCCCGCCTTTATCAAGGACATCAAGGACGCCGGCATCGACCTCGTCAGCCTCGGCAACAACCACGCGATGGACTATCGCGCGGCGGGCTTGAAGCAGGAGATGGGCCTCCTCACCAAAGCCGACATCCTCTACACCGGCGCCGGGCCCACCTCCTCCGAAGCGCGTGAAATGGTGAGCAAGAAGGACGTCGGCCTCGTCTCCGCCCTCGCCTTCATGGGCACGGGAGCCATCAACAAGCTCACCCCCGCAAAAGACGACAAACCCGGAATCCACGGCCTCTTCTTCAACGGCGTTATCGATGACAAAGCCAAGGCCTACCTCCACGACTGGATCGCCGGACAGCGCGAAAAGCAGCAGATCGTCGTCGTCGCCCTCCACTGGGGCATCGAGCGCACGACCGTCCCCACCGCCTACCAGGTCAAGCTCGCCCACGCCTGCATCGATGCCGGAGCCGACATCGTCTGGGGCCACCACCCCCACGTTCTCCAAGGCGCGGAGCTTTACAAGGGCAAACCCATCATGTACTCGATGGGCAACCTGATCTCGAAGTCGAACGCCAAAGCGGGCATCATCCGGATGTACTTCGAGGACGGCAAACTCAAGAAGTTCCGGTTCCTGCCCTGCGATATCTCCGGCGGCAAGACCCGCCCTACCCCCGAAAAAGCCGCCAAGGCCCGTATCGAGGAGTTCAAGAACCTCAGCCTCGCCATCGCCAAGAGATACAAATCGGCGAATACGAAGCCACTGTACTGAGTCCTACCGCCAGCCCCACCGCGTGGCTATACTGCGGAGCATGGACGCGGATGCCCTGTTCGCCGACGTGGTCGACAAGTACTCCAAGCATGTCAACCCGTATCTCGCCAAGCTTCTCCAGTTCGCCGGTTTCGGCGTCGAAATGCGCGGAGAAGGCTGCTACATCTACGATCAAGACGGCAAGCAATACTTGGACTGCCTCGGCAGCTACGGCTGCTTCAGCCTTGGCCACCGTCACCCCGTCGTCGTTGCGGCCGTCAAAGACCAGCTTGATAACCTCGCCCTGAGTGGCAAGGCGTTCTTCAGCAAGCAGGGGGCCGACCTCGCCGCCAAGCTCGCCGAGATCACCCCAGCCGGTCTCGACTACGTTTTCTACTGCAACAGCGGTGCTGAGGCCGTCGAAGCGGCTCTGAAGTTCGCCAAAGGTGCGACCGGCAAGTCCAAGATCGTCTCCACCGTGAACAGCTTCCACGGCAAAACCCTCGGCGCCCTCTCCACCACCGGCAAAGAGAAATACCGCAAGCCGTTCGAGCCGCTCCTCCCCGGTGTGGTCTTCGTCCCCTTCGGCGACGCCGAAGCCGCTGCCCGAGAGATCGATAGCGACACCGCCTGCATGATCGTCGAACCGATCCAGGGCGAAGGCGGCATCATCATCCCCCCGCCCGGCTACCTGAAAGCCCTCCGCGAAGCCTGCGACCGAACCGGCGCCCTCCTCATTATCGACGAGGTCCAGACGCTCCTCGGCCGCACCGGCAAGTGGTTCGGCTCCGACCACGACGGCGTCTCCGGTGATCTCATGCCGATGGCCAAGGCTCTCGGTGGCGGCGTCATGCCTATCGGTGCCGTCATGGGTACTGCGGACATCTGGGAAAAGATTTACGGCAACAACCCCCTCTCCCATACCTCCACATTCGGCGGTAACCCCCTCGCCTGCAGCGCCGCCCTCGCCACCATCAAGGTTATGGAGGATGAAGGCTTGGTCGAGCGCTCGGCCAAGATGGGCGAAATCATGAAACAGGGCCTCGCCGGGGTCGCAGCCAAGCACTCCGACCTCGTGAAGGAAGTCCGGGGCAAGGGCCTCATGATCGGCGTCGAATTCCAAATGGACGAGGTCGGCGAGTTGGTCGTCGCCCAGATGCTGAAGCGCGGCATGTGCGCGGCCTACACCCTCAACAACCCCCGCGTCCTCCGCTTCGAGCCTCCGCTTATCATCGACGAAAACCAGATCGCCTTCGCCGTGGAAACCTTCGAGGCCTCCGTCGCCGAAACCGCGGAAATCCTCGCCGCCCTCGTGTGATGGCCTACCCCTTCGAACCGCTGCCCGAGGTCTCGATCGATCGCTGCCGCCCCTTGGTCGGCCATTGGCGAGGCCTCTACGGAGACCAGCCGGTGGAGGAGATTTGGCACGAGCCGCTCCTCTGCGCGATGATGGGCTGCTTCCGTTGGGAAAAAGAGGGCAAGGTCTGGCTCTACGAGTTTTGCCAACTCGCCGAGCACGAAGGCGGCATCGTCCTCCGCATCCGCCACTTCAACGACCAATTCGTCGCCTGGGAAGACAAAGAAACCCCGAAAACCTTCGACCTCGTCCAACTGACCGACGAGCAGGCCGTCTTCCGCCAGCGCCACGACTCAGCCGTCGTCTGGACCATCTACGACTGGTCCCAACCCAACCGCCTAAAAGTCTGGTTCGAACGCGAGGATAAGCCCCACCACGTAGATTCGGTTTTCGAATACGAAAAAGTCGTCTAGTGAGCCTCCCCCTGCATGCAGGAGGAGGGCAGGGTGGGGGTGCTCCCGCCCCAACAGAGCATCCTAACGAACACCCCTGTCACCTGTTGCCCGTCACCAAATCTCAAATCTCCACCCGAATACTCCGCCCCGTCGCCGCCGACTCGATGGCCCCAAACACCATCGCCAAGCTCTTGATGTTGTCGTGGCACTCCCCCATCGGCGTCTCGCCCGTTCGCAAGGCATGAAGGAAATCCTCCAGCGACCCCTCGATGCCCCCCTTGACCTCTTTCGCCAATCCCTGAAGAGGTGACATCTCCGAGTGAAAGCCCCCCGTAGCCCGAACCGTCTCCGCCTGGAGCGAGCCGTGCCCGTCCCAAAGAGCCGTGCCCCGCTCCCCGACCGCGCGCCAGGAAGACTCCCAAGAGGTCGGCAAACCTTCCGCGCACCAGCTTCCCCGATAGGTGAACCGAACCCCGTTCGACATCTCGAAGAGCGCCGTCGCACAAGCATCGCCCTGATACCAGCTCCAACCCGGGTTGAACTCCTCGGCATAGACGAAAGCCGGGTCCCCGCCGCAGAGGTAGCGCGCCGCGTCGAACGTGTGAATCGCCATGTCCAGCACCAGCGGACTCGGCATCTCATCCCGAAATCCCCCGAAGTGAGCCCCGATGTAGAAATCCGCGTTCAGGATGCCCAGCGAGCCCAATTGCAGGATCAGGTCCCGATAACCCTGGATGCGCCCGTCATAGCGGCGGCTCTGGCTCACCATGTACAGCTTCCCCGATTGTTCCGAGGCCGCTACCATGTTTCGCGCCTGCTCCATCGAGATCGCCATCGGCTTCTCGCCAAGCACCGGCACACCTTCGACCAAAGCCATCAACGTTACGTCGTGATGCACCTCCGGCGGAGTCACGTCCACCACGAAGTCCGGCTTAAGATCGTTCAAGGCGCCAACATAGTTCTGTCCGGCATGCCCCACCTTGATCTCAAGCTCGTCGGCAGCCCCCGCCGCCGCATCTTCGCGTCGGTCCACCCAGCCCGCGATCTCGACGTCGGGATGAGCATTCAGGGTCCGTGCCCAAGCCTTCCCCATGCCTCCCGCTCCAACTAACAACGCACGAAAGCTTCCCATCGGGCGCGTTGTACCCGTTGGCGAGGGGATAATGGAGTCAACATCCATGAGCATTCCCGCCGATCAAGCCCGATTCGTCGATCTCCGCAGCGACACCGTCACCCGCCCCTCGCCCGAAATGTACGAGGCGATGATGAACGCCCCCCTGGGCGACGACGTTCTCGGCGACGAGCCCACCGTCATCCGGCTGGAGCGCTTGGCCGCGGAGACCGTCGGCAAGGAAGACGCCCTCTTCGTCCCCAGCGGCACCATGGGCAACCAGATCGCCATGGCCACCCATTGCGACCGAGGCGACGCCGTCCTCATCGAGGAGGAGGCCCACATGGTCTATTACGAAGTTGGCGGCCCGGGTGTGATCGCGAACGTCGTGACCTGGACCCTTCCGTCTGACAAGGGCGTCATGGACCCCGAAGTGATCGAGCGGCACGCCCTCAAGCGCAACCTCCACACCCCGGGAACCACCCTTCTCTGCCTGGAGAACACCCATAACCGCGCCGGTGGCACCATCGTCCCCCTCGCCACCATGGCCGCCTATCGTCAGGTAGCCGACCGGCAAGGCATGAAGATCCACCTCGACGGTGCGCGTGTCTTCAACGCCTCCGTCGGTCTCGGCGTGGACATCAAAGAGGTGACGAAGCACGTCGATACCGTGAACTTCTGCCTCAGCAAGGGCCTCCGGTCCCCTATCGGCTCCCTCCTTTGCGGCCCCTCCGCATTCATCGACGAAGCCCGCATCTGGCGAAAGCGCCTCGGCGGAGGCATGCGCCAAGCGGGAATCCTCGCCGCTTGCGGCATCGTCAGCCTCACCAAGATGGTGGATCGTCTGGCCGAAGACCACCGCCGCGCCCGTTCCGTAGCCCAGTCCCTCTCCGAGCTCCCCGGCCTCACCATCGACTGGGATCGCGTGCAGACGAATATGGTGCTCGTCATCACCGAGCGACCGGCTGCCGAGTGGCAGGCCCAGCTCCAAGAGCAAGACATCCTCTGCTTCCCCGTAGCGCCGAACCGCCTGCGGCTGGTCTTCCACGCGGACGTGGACGATGAGAAAGCGGATCGAGCCGTTGCCGCGTTCGCGAGAATCGCCGGAGCAAAAACGACGGCTTAGAGCTTGTCCTTCTCGCGCCGATCCTTTCCCCGAAGCAAGCGGTCGTTCTCTTCGCGAAGCTCCGCCAGCTTCGCCCCAAGCTGTTCGGCAACGCGCTCCTTCGACTCCGAGGTCCTCTTCTGGCTGGTGAGGTTGGCCTGAAGAACCTTCTTCTCCCTGCGCCTCTCCTCCAAGCTCTTCTCTGTTTGCTCTTTGGAATGCTGCAAAGCCGCAACCTTCTCCCGCAAACGCTCGTTGTCCCGAGTCAACGTCTCGATCTGGCGCACCAACCGGGCGCGGGTAGTCAGCCAACGCTTGAAAATCGCAACGAGATCGAACTTGTCGAAACGGGACATTCCTGAGAAATAGGATAGCCGGGGTTTGCTTAAACAGTCAGCAGTCCGGCCTTCTCCAACGTATCGAGATGCAGCTTCTCATAGGCGATCTCCGCTAGCCGTTCCAAATTCACGACATCTTCCCGGTTATAGGCGATGAGCCTCTCCAACGCCGCATCGTCCCCAAGCCGCTCGTACCGGCGCCAAAGCAAAACCGCGTCGTAACCGTTCAAGCCCTCGGTATCCTCGCCCCGGTTGATCCCCAGTTCCTTCTCGATCTTCTTGAGCCCGCCCCGCAGGCCCACCCGTCGCAGGGTCGGACAGAGGTCGATGTGGATCTGATCGAACTGGAGGCCGTGGAACCGCTTCTGCAGCATCGGCAGGTCGAACCCCGACCCGAAAAAGGTCACCACCATGCTGTAGCGCGAAATGATGTCGCGGAAGTTTTCAAGGTCGCGCCCCTTCACGAGGCAGGTGTACTCGTTCCCGTCATAGAGCCCGATCGTCGTGACCGCCGCCCCGCTCTGGCTGCCGTCGGTCTCGATGTCGAGATAGACGCACGAAGAACGAAAGTCTGGAAAAGCCCGCCAGGCTTCCTTAAGCCCAAGCCCACGTGTAAAGAACTGATGCCGCCCCATTTCGAGCGACTTAAGGGAGCTACCGAGCTGCTTGCGGACGAACTCCCGATCGGCAGACCCGATGGAGAACCTGTCCAGGTTCTCCAAAAGGTGTTGCCAATCGTTGCAGCCTTGTTTCCAGAGGGCTGCTTCCGTCTCTTGCCCGATGCCAGGGATATGGAGAAAGGTTTGGCGAAGCACTCGGCCTAGCCGCCGCCGGTCTTGGTCGGCTGCTTACCCTTATCCTTGTTGAACTGGTCGCGCATCATCGGCTTCTGTCCTCCGCCCATGACCTGCTCAGGAATCGGCACACCCGTTCCGTAGTTGCCCCAGAATCTCTTCTTCGTCGGATCGAACCAGTACCAGCCCGTGTCGAGGTTCTTGTCGAACTCTCCATAAAGCCGTACATAGCCGTTGCCGTGGAATTCGCCCGTCAGGTCGCGGCCAAACCACTGAACGCTCGAGAAGTCGCCCTTGATGACGAGCTTGCCCGTTCCAAACCAAACCTGCTTGTTCCGCTTCTGCTCGAAATACTCGCGGCGGATAGCTCCCGTCGGAACGATGGTGCCGTGAAGCTCCGAGACGAGGACGCTGCCTGTAAAGCTGATGATGAGGGTGCCGCTCGGAAGGGTATCGCCACGAGGAAGGAATTTGAAGCTGCCCACCTTCGTAGTGAAATAAAAGTCGTCGACCTCGTTGCTGACCTTCATTTTCGAAAGGTCGGGACGCTGACCGCGTGTTCCCGTAAGCTGCTGCTGGTCTTGCTGCTGCTGGGTTACGGCGATCGCGCCGAGGACGAAGAACGCCGCTCCGGAATAAACGAGGCGTTTCAGCGGGACATTTGGCTTTGTGGAGGGCATCATCGGGGTAATTTTATCTTATTAGGGTTTGCGTTCACTTCGTGGACGGCGTAGGAACACTACCAGCACAGCCATGAAAAACAAACGATTCGGGTCCGTTTTAACCGGCGTTCTTATCGCCGGGGCCATATTGGGCGTGTCTGTCGCATTCATAGCTAACGCTAGTCCATACGTGACAGTTTCCGAAGCTCGCAAAAGTGGTGCCACAAACGTTCATTTGAAGGGCAAGCTGGAAAAAGACAGCGTCAAAAACGATTTTAAGGACCACGCGATCACATTTCGCATTCGTGACAACAATAACGAAGAGGCCACCATCGTCTACACCGGACCACCCCAAGACATGAGCGAAGCGACCGACGTCGTCGCCATCGGGACGATGCAAGGCGACCAATTCCACTCGGAAAAGTTGCTGATCAAGTGTCCTTCCAAGTACGAGGGCGGGAACAAGGCAAAGGTCTAGCGTGAACGCAGAAGACCCCAACGCCCCCCTGAATTTCCCCGACGCCCCTTCGTGGTCGCTCATTGTTGGCGAGGCCGGAAGGTTCTTCGTCTTCGCCGCCGTCATCCTGCTTCTCCTTTCCGTCGTCGCCTGGTGGCGCTCCGGAAAGTCTCCAAAGCTCGAGAAGCTCGGCAAAATCGGTTTCCTACTGGGCTGTCTCAGCCTCTTCGGAGCCTTCGTCTCCCTCGCTAGCCTGTTCATCAACGAACAGTTCCAGTTCCAGTACGTGGCCGGTCACTCCGAGGCGAACCTCGCCATGAAGTACCGCATCGCCGCAATCTGGTCGGGCCAGCAGGGCAGCTTCTTGCTTTGGGCCTGCACCTCCGCGTTCTTCGGACTCCTCGCCGCGCCTCGAACCGGCATTTACCGCCGCTGGTTCACCATTCCCTACGCCGTCTTCCTCGCCTCCCTTGGAGGCATCCTCGCCTACGAAACGCCGTTCAACATCATCCCGGACGCGATTCGCAACGGCCACGTGATGCTCCCGCCAACCGGCTTCGGCCTCGTCCCGGCACTTCAGAACTACTGGGTCGTCATCCACCCGCCCACAATCTTCATGGGCTTCGGCTCGCTCACCGTCCTCTTCTGCTGGGCTATGAGCGCGATGGTCACTGGCAACTCAGTAGATTGGGTCCGCATGGTCCGCCCCTGGGCGCTCACCTCGCTGGCCGTCCTCGGACTCGGACTCTGCATGGGCGGCTTCTGGGCATACGAAACGCTCGGCTGGGGCGGGTTCTGGGCTTGGGACCCCGTCGAGAACGTCAGCTTCGTCCCCTGGGTCTTCACCGCCGCATTCGTCCACGGCCTCATCATCCAGGCTGCGCGGGGCCGCTATATCGGCGGCAATCTCCTCCTCGGCGGACTTCCCTTCCTCTTCTTCGTGTACGGCACGTTCCTCACCCGATCCGGCTTCTTGGGCGACTCCAGCGTCCACAGCTTCGCGGAAATGAACCGCATGGCCCTGTGGATTCTCCTGCTCTACTTCGGAATCGGAACCGTCGCCTTCCTCGTCCTCTGGTTCAAAAAGGGACGCCGCATCGCGACGGAGACCGAAAAACCGGACACCGAAACAGGCCCGAACCGGGAAGCGTTGTATCGAACCGGCATCCTCCTCCTGACCGGCATCGCTCTCTTCACCGCCATCGGCATGAGCGTGCCCGTCTTCACCCTGTTCATCAACGGACGCAACTCCCGCCCGGAGGAATGGCTCTACCATCAGGTCCTCTCTTGGGTCTTCATCCCCGTCATGCTCCTCGTCGGCCTCGTGCCGTTCGCAAGCTGGCGAAACATGACCTGGAAGGCGCTTCTCCTGCGTGTTCTCAACGTAGTCACCGTAAGCGTCGGCCTCACCGGCTTCGCCCTCCTCGCCTTCAAGAATCCGTCCTGGGGCATCGATCCGAACCTGGCCAAGACATCGACGATCCTCGGCAAGGTTGAGGTCCCCACGCTCTTTTGGGTCGCCTTCCTGATCTTCCTCACCCTTTTCGCCGCCATCTCAAACATCTGGCGGATGATCGAAACGCTCCGCAAATCGCCCATGTCCATCGGCGGCTTCGTCGCCCACCTCGGCATCTCCATCTTCATGGCGGGCATGATCCTCTCGCGAGGCTTCGAATCCCACCAGTCGATGTACGTTCAGCGGTCTCGCCCCGCCCAAGCCCTCGGCTACACGATCTCCCTGCCCAAGAACCCCGATCCCGAGAAGCTGACCGACCGCGACAACAAGCTGGACTTCAACCTCACGAGCCCCAACCACAGCTTCGTCGCCCATCCCGGCTTCTACTACACCCAAAGCGAAGATTCGGTCAAGGCGATGACCTGGCCCCACATCGAGCGCCTGCCCACCCACGACGTCTACCTCGCCCTCGGCGCACCAGTCATGAACGTCTGGGAAAAGCCCCTCTTCTTCCTGCCCGGCCAGACCCTGACCAAATCGGGCATCACCGTCACCTTCCATGGCTTCGACATGAAGGGCCAGCCGGGTCAGGCAGGCACCAAGTTCGTCGGCAAGTTCACGATCTCCGACGACAACGGCACCTACGAAGTCACTCCATCCATCGCGCTGACGCAGGACGGAATGCAGCCCGACATGCCACCCGCCGGAAACGAGTTCCGAGCCATGATGAGCCGCATCGATGCGGGCACCAAGGGAGCCGAGCTCACCCTCCTCTTCCGCGAGGCCCTGTACCCAATCGACCTATACTACAAGCCCATGACCAGCCTGGTCTGGGGGGGCGCTGGTATCCTTACTCTAGGTGGATTGCTGGCTGCCTTCTACCGTCGAGTTCGACGGACCGCTCCCGAAACGGCGGACGAGGCGACGCCGGAAGGCGTAGCAAGTCCGCCCAAGCAAGATGCGCTTATCCCAGTTTCTTAAAGCCAAGCTCCACCACGCCCGGGTGACCTACGCGAACCCGGACTACGTCGGGAGCATCGAAGTCGACCGCCACCTCATGGACCACGTCGGTCTGCGCGACGGCGAGCTCGTCCACGTCTGGGCCGTCGATCACACGTCTCGCCTCCAAACCTACATCTTCGCCGGCCCCTCGGGAGTCATCGGCCTGAACGGCGGCGCCGCCCACTTCTTCAAAGAAGGCGACCGAATCATCATCGCCGCCTTCGACCTAAGCGACGAACCCATCGACCCCAAAGTCGTCCTCCTCGGAGAACACAACGAGATCATCCGAGACATGACCCCCTTCAGTGTCTTGGGCTGATTTGGGATTTTAGATTTTGGATTTTGGAATCGGCTAGCGAATGAACGAAGAGGCTTACAAACAACGCTCCAAGCAGTTTGCCCTCGACGTCATTAAGCTCGGTGAAACTCTTCCTCACGACTTCGTTACACAACATATCGCTAAACAGCTCCTCCGATCGGCGACGTCGGTAGGTGCGAACTATCGAGCGGCTTGCCGCGCCAAATCCTCCGCAGATATGATCGCCAAGCTTGCGATTGTCGAAGAAGAGGCCGACGAGTCGATGTTCTGGCTCGAAATCCTTATCGAGTCGGACCGAGCGCGGGAAGAAGCTCATCGTCTCCACAAAGTGGCAAACGAGCTTGTGGCAATGACCGTAGCCAGCATCAGGACCCTAAAAAGCAAAGGCAAAGAATGACGGAAAATCAGGACTCACCCATCCAAAATCCAAAATCCAAAATCCAAAATCCAATTGATCTCGGACGACTTCTCGAAAACTCCGGCGCCATCCTTAAGGGCCATTTCCTCCTCACGAGTGGTCGCCACAGCGACGTCTACTTCGAGAAGTTCAGGGTGCTCGAACAGCCCCACGTCCTCTCCGCCCTCTGCGCAGAGATAGCCTCCCACTTTACGAACGAGACCATCGACTACGTCGCTGGCCCCACCACTGGTGGCATCATCATCGCCTTCGAAGTCGCCCGCCAAATGGGCAAGCCCTCCGTCTATGTGGAAACCGAAAACGGAGTCAAGACCCTTCGCAGAGGAAAGACCATCCCCACTGGCTCCAAGGTCCTCATCGTGGACGACGTCCTCACCACCGGCACTTCCCTCGTCGAAACCCGACAAGCCATCGAAACCGCCGGAGGCGAAGTCGTCGCGTTCGGAGTCCTCATCGACCGCTCCGCCCCCGACCTCAACCTGGAGCGTCCCCTCTTCGGAGCCTACAAGGTCGAGGCCCAAAGCTTTGCACCTGACGAAGTCCCCGACTGGCTAGCCGACATCCCCGCGACCAAACCCGGAACCAGGGCAACCGCCGTCAGCTAATCTCGCGGCCATGAGCCGCCAGCCACGCAAGAACGATCGGCTCCAAGTCGAGCCGCATCACCAGATTCTCCGTCTCGCTCGGGTCGGTGCGCGCGATCAAAGCCCGCGCCGTCCGATCCGTGCTAGGGTTCCAAGGCGAATGCGGAACGCCCGCCGGAATGTGGAGGTAGTCCCCCGGCGAAACCTCGATGAAGTGCTCCATCTGCTCGCCGTAAAGCATCTCGACCGTCCCCTCCAGCGTGTAGATCGCCGACTCGTGCCCCTCGTGAAGGTGCGCCTTTGCCCGCTTCAAGGGCGGAATCTCCACCATGTGAAGACACAGCCCAAGAGCCCCCGCGGACTCGCGCGAAATCCCCTCGAAATAGGTCAAGCCATGACCGGCCCCGTACCCGGAGTCGGCCCGAATGATCTTGCATTCCGCCATCGCGGAAAGCTTACTTGACCGGATCGAACAGAACCGTATCCACCGGCTTCGCCGGTTGCGGAGCAGGCTCGGAGTCCGAATACGAACCCGCCGGAGTTGGCCGCTTGAAGTTCCGCAGCACCACCTTCCCGCTGTCGTAAACGTTGATCACGACGAACCCAAAGAACGTTCCCGTGCTCGGCTTCCAGTCGTCCTCCAACTTGCTTCCGCCGTTCCCCGCCACGACCTGCCAAGCCTTGCTCGGCCCTCCCAGCGGGTCCAAATCCCAGGCGTGGACGTGGGCGCACACGTACGCCCGCACCTTCGGATTCACGCGCAGAGCCTGCAGAAGCTTCTGCCCCGGCTCCTTGTCGATGGGCGAATCGCCCTTGCAGACGGTCGGATCCACGAGGTTGCGGTGGCCGAGAACGAAAATCGATTTCACAGAGGCATCGCCCTGTGCCTTCTCGATATCCTTCCGCGCCCACTCCGCGGGAATCCAGGCGACCTTCGGATGCTTGGTCTCCGGGTCCATCTCCTTCGTCGCGGTGTCGGTGTTCAACACCACGAAGTGCACGCCCTTCACCGTAAACGAGTAGTTCAGTCGGCTCTGGTCGTCCGCCAGCCGGTCGGCAGGATCGGAAGCGGCAGTCGGCCCGTTCGCCGCCATCTGCTTGAACCCACTCTGCGCATACCACTTATCCCAAACCGCCGTCGTCAACGGATTCGGCACCTTGAGCTTGTCGATCTTCCGGTTCGTCTCATGGTTGCCAGGGAACGGAATCAGGGTCGTCTTCCCAGCTAACGGCGAGCTAAAGAACTGCTTCTGCCAGCCCGTAAGCTGCGACGTCAGCGTCTGCCCCTCGTCGTTCTCGTAGTTCATGACGATATCGCCCCCGGCAAAAACCAGGCTGGGAACAGGCTTCAGCAAGGAAATGTCCTGGAACGTCCGCTGTAGCTGCGGCAAGTTGGCAGAGGAAGGATTCCCGTCGGCGATATCCGCCTTCTCCAAGCGGTTGCAGCCGAAAAAGGCGAAGGAAACGGCGATCGAGTCGGCCTTGGCCGGATGGGAAGTGGACGTAAGGACGAGTGCTAGAGCTATCGGTGACATGGGTTTTTCACAAAAATAGGCAGCGAGCCGTGTGGGGTTCGCTGCCTGGGTCTGAGGTGAGATTGTCGAAGAACTACGGGCAGACGTTGCCCCAGGGCTGCGGGCTCGGATACCAGCGATCGCCATACTCGTAGCGATTCGGGTTCAGAGTCTGTCCGACTGCCTGGTACTTCGCGTGGCCGTCAGCGAAGCTATAGTTCGCGCCGCCGCCACCGGAGTGCCGATCCCACTTCACGCGGAGGATGTCGTACTTCTTGAAGAGCGGAGGCCAGGTGCTGATGTTCGTCGAGTTCAAAATGGCGAGCTCAGACTTGGCGAACGCTTCCGTGAAGTAAGAGTAGTTCTGGCCCGAAGCCGGGAAGGCCGAGATCGTCCACTGAGGACATGGCTGGGAAGGATAGAAGCCGCTGACGCCCTTGTGAGAGTCGCTCTTCTGACCGTCGTCCCGTCGCTCGGTCGTCATGATCGTGTCGGCCGGGCTGGCGTAGGTCGTCTGCGTGACAACCGTCCAGTCGTGGGCGGGCATCGCGTTATAGTTCGGAATGTACGAATAAGCCTGGGCCTGCCAGTCGCAGTACATGTGGCCGCTGGCGTCCAGCTTTCCAAGGTCCGAGATTCCGTTCGGACAAGGATTATTCGGCTTGACGGGCGCCGCGTCGGACGGGCAAACGAACATCTGCCAGTTCTTGATGTAGGGCTGCATCAGGAACGTCCAGTGCACCTGGTAGGTACCGCCGGGGTTGGCCGGGTTCGGGGTCGCTGCCTGCTCCCAGCTCGTCTGGCAAAGAGTGTCGTCGTAGTCGCCTGCATACATGAAGAGTGCGGTCGCGATCTGCTTGTTGTTGCTCAGACAAGCAGTCTTTTTCGCGGCCTCTTTAGCCTGCGCGAACACGGGGAAAAGGATAGCCGCCAAGATCGCAATAATAGCGATGACGACTAGCAGCTCAATCAATGTAAATGCTTTTCTCATACTTTCCTCGCGGGGAGTCGAGGAAGAGGATTGACAGGAAACGTTAAGGCGTTGTTAACAACAATCGCAACGTTAACGACTCTTAACAATCCACGGAAGACCTCACAATATTCTGAGGCAGCATAAATACAGAGGAGCCCCGGCGCGAAAATGCGCCGGGGCTCCTTCGAATCGTTTAGCCGCCCTTCGCAAGACGGGCGAACGTTTCCTTGTCCACGGCACGCATCAAGCACTCTTCGTAAGAACAGTTGCCGTTGCGGAAGTGGGCAGCCAAGGAGCTGTCCATCGTCTGCATGCCGAGCTGCTGCGAAGTCTCGATCATCGAATACATCTGGTGGGTCTTCCCTTCCCGGATGAGGTTCTTGATCGCCGCCGTACCAAGCATGATCTCGATGGCTGCGCATCGTCCGCCGCCAAGGCGCGGAAGAAGCTGCTGGGAAACGACGCCCTCGAGCGTGTTGCCCAAAAGAACGCGGATCTGATCCTGCTGGTCGCTCGGGAAGACGTCGATGATACGGTCGATGGTGGACGGCGCGTTGCGGGTGTGCAAGGTGCCAAAGACCAAGTGGCCCGTTTCCGCCAACGTAAGCGCCGCCTCGATGGTTTCTAAGTCGCGCAACTCACCGACAAGGATGATATCGGGGTCTTCGCGGAGGATCGCGCGGAGCGAGTTGTGGAACGAGTACGTGTCCGAGTGCATTTCGCGCTGGTTCACCATGCACTTCTTGTGGGTGTGCAGATACTCGATCGGGTCCTCGATCGTGATGATGTGCGCGGAACGGTTCTCGTTGATGTCGTCGATCATCGTAGCGATGGACGTCGACTTACCGGACCCGGTAGGACCCGTCACGAGGATCAGACCGGAAGACCGCTTCGAAATCTCGCGGATGACGGCAGGCAAGCCAAGCTGCTCGAACGAAGGAATCTTCGTCGGAATGACACGAAGCGCCCCCGCCACCGACATGCGCTGCATATAGACGTTAAAACGGAACCGGGCCAAGCCCTTCACGCTATACGCGAAGTCAAGCTCGTGCGTCGATTCGAACTTCTCGATATTGTCGTCCGTCAGCGTGTCGTAAATAATCCGTCGCGTGTCTTCCGGAGTCAAAATCGTATACGGCAACGGCGCGATTTCACCGTCCAAACGCATCATCGGCGGCAACCCAACCGTAAGGTGGATGTCGCTCGCCTTCCGCTCGATGGCAAGGCGCAGGATGTCGTCGATGTGCACGTTGGTGACGGGCTTGGCATCTGCCTCGAGCTGCCTTACCTTGCCGTTCGCCTCGTCCAGCACGTCGTAGCGACGGTCGCTGATGTCGATATCGTGGACCGACTGATCGACGTGCGCCGGCTTGTAGTTCTTCACCGGGTCGTCGCTCAGCTCTTCCAAAATCTTCGCCGCTTCCGCCTGAAGCTCGTTCTGGGGGCCGTCCGCCGAGGGCTTGGGCACTTCGATGAACTGGCCGGATCGAGGGTCGAGCACCGTCTCCGTTTCCGGCTCGGCAGGCGCCGCGCTCGCTTCCGCGGGTATCTGCGCCGGATCCTGCTCGCCACTCGGCGCGGGCTGGCCGGCCGACTGCGTACTCAACACTTGATTCCAATTAAATCCGTTTGACATTCTTCTCTCCTAGAAGCTGAGCTGTGCGGATGTAATCTCGCTCACTCCGTCATCCACGATGGTTTCCGCCTGATCGGGCGGCAGGGCCAATCGCGTAAACGCCCATGCGGGCAATTCGAGTTCGCCGGTATGCCCCTTTCGGGCAAGTCGTGCGATTGCGCTGGAGAGCGCCGTGCAGGCTCTCTCTTCTGCAAAGGGTTCTCCGGACTGGGGGGCATCCAAATACCGCAGGCCCTCGCTAAGTGCCTCCGGGAACGCCCATTTCTTCGCGGCTGCAACCGCGACTTCGATGTGGTCGCATCCAAAAATCGCCAACTCGGCTTCTCGGACGGACATTCCCCCTTCGATGCGGTGGGAACACTCCGTGTAGCTCCCGTCGCCGAAGCGGTCCAGCAAGGTACGGCCGAGATAGTGGAGCAAAGCGCAGGTGTACGCTTCGTCCGCGGAAATCTTTCCGGAGATCTTCGCCAGCCACTTCGCGCAGACGGCCGAGTCGACCGAATGCCGCCACCAAGCCCGGCGTCGCAGCGACTCCTCGTCGTTCTTGCCGACGAACATATCGAACGCGCCAATGGTCATCGCCAGATTGCGCACGCTCTTGTAGCCAAGGAACATCAGCGCCTCTTTGATCGAGGTCACCCGCTTCGGCAAACCGAAGTAGGCAGAGTTCGCCAACGTCAACACCTTGCTGCTGAAGCCAGGGTCGATCGTGATCGCTTTCTCCATTTCTACAGCCGGTGAATCGCAGTCGCCGGTGACTTCCAGGACCTTGAATACGACATGTGGCAAAACCGCGAGGTCGTCCACTTTCGCCATGAGCGTGGCCAAGGAACCGTTCTGGTCCGATTGAGGTAATGCAGCCATCTTAAATCTCGTCCTTAAGTAAATATCGGTGGTTTAGGCGTAAATCACACGCAGGACCTCGTCGACCGAGGTGACCCCCATCAGAATTTTCGACACCGCGTCCATCTGCAGCGTCTTCATGCCCGTCTGAACGGCAAAGTTGCGAATGACGTGAGCGGGCCCGCGCTTCAGGATTTCGTCGCGGATCTCGTCCGTCAAGACCATCAGTTCGTGGATGCCCGTTCGGCCCTTATAACCCGTGCCCTTGCAGTGGTCGCAGCCCTTGCCCTTGAACAGCGTGATTTCGCCGTCCGTATCCGCTCCGATCTCGTCCGGCAGCGGGAAGCCGTACCGCAGCAGGGCCTCGCGCTGAGACGTATAAGACTCCTTGCAGTGCGAACAGATCTGGCGCACGAGCCGCTGGGCCAGAACGCCGATCACGGCTGAGGAGATCAGGAACGGCTCCACTTCCATGTCGATCAAGCGGGTGGCGGCGGAAGGAGCGTCGTTCGTGTGGAGCGTGCTCAAGACCAAGTGGCCCGTAAGCGCCGCTTCCATCGCGATCGTAGCCGTCTCCTTGTCGCGCATTTCACCGACCATGATCACATCCGGGTCTTGGCGCAGCATGGCGCGAAGGCCCGCCGCGAAGGTCATGCCCGCCTTCACGTTGACGCCGCACTGGTTGATTCCCGAGAGCTCGTACTCCACCGGGTCTTCGATTGTGATGATGTTGTTCTCGCCCGTGTTGATCTTGTTCAGGACGGAGTAGAGCGTCGTCGACTTACCAGAACCCGTAGGCCCGCAGACAACGATGATCCCGAAACTGCGCGAAGCCAGGTCCTCGATCAGCTTCATGTTGTGGGGCAAAAAGCCAAGCTTGGACAAACCCACGTTGATGCCGCCCTTATCCAAAACGCGCATAACGATCTTCTCGCCATACACGCAAGGCAGGGTCGAGACGCGGAAGTCGAATTCCTTGCCGCCAATGGTCGCGCTGATACGGTTATCCTGGGGCGATCGCTTCTCCGCGATGTCCATGTCCGACATGATCTTCATGCGGCTCGAAAGCGGCGCGATCACCTTGCGGGGCAGCTTCATGCCCTCCATCAAAACGCCGTCCACGCGGTAGCGGATGCGCATTCCATCCTTGCCGGGCTCCATGTGGATGTCGCTGGCCTTGTCCGCGATCGCCTGGCTGATAATCAGGTTCGCGAGCCGGATGATCGGCGCGTCTTCGCCCATCTCGCGCAGCTCGGCTTCGCTGAGGTCGTCGTCTCCGTCCTTGGTGATCTCGATCTCGCCGTCGCCGTCGAAATCCTTCATCACGCCCGCCAGGGCGTCGTTCACGTTGACGTCGACCTTGTAGTGGTTCGCGAGGGCCGCGATCAGGTCTTCTTCGATCGCGATGACGGCCTCGATGTCCAAACCCGTCGTCAGGCGCAGCTCGTCGATCACGAAGATGTCGAGCGGGTTCACCATCGCCACGACCAAACGGTCGCCCTGCCGCTCCATGGGAATACACTTGAAGCGCTTGGCTACCTGGGGCGTAATCACCTCCAGGGCCTCCGGTTGAGGCGCTACGTCGCCAATATCGACGAATGGGATACCCCAGACCTTGCCCAAGCACCGGACACGGTCGCGCTCACTCACCAAACCCATACTCACGAGCAACCGGGCAATGGGCTCGCTCCCGCCTAACTCGCGGTGCTTCTGCAACGCAAGGTCGAGATCCTCTTGGGAGATCAATCCTTCTGAAACAAAATGTTCGCCTGAAAGCATTTAGTTGACAACTCCAACCAGCGGCCGCCATTCCGCTTGCTAAATGCTTTCCATCCAGGTAAGAACTACAACCCAGTAGTTTTCTTGTAGTGCCAGGCAAACTGCCAGGATCACTAGCTGGCGAAACTACCGTGCTCTAAAATGGGTACGGGCAGGCGATCCAACGCCTGCCCGCACGCTTTTAGGAAGCTAGTTATCGTCCTCGGAATCTTCCTCTGTTTCTTCCTCAGAGTCGTCGTCGGCTTCTTCGTCCTCGGTTTCGCTCTCGGGGGTCTCGTCTTTGGTCTCTTGCTCGACCACCGCCTGGGAATGGTCCTCATTGCCGCCTAGATGAAGAAACTCCTTCGCCTTGTCGACCAGCCCCTCTTCGCTAATCCCAAGACCACTCGCAGTCTCCTTAACCTTACCAATCAAATCATTGTCGACTTCCATCAGAATCTCCTTGTCGCGCTCCGCCGGCGGATCTCGCCAAGGCGTGCTTAGGCTCATTCTATAGCAGCTTTCCCACCCTCCGAAACCAATGGGCAAAAGTTAATTTGCCGGTTCGAAATCCCTCCAGTCCCCGGCAATATTGCCAACCATTCCAATGAGGCCGAAATACGCCTCATGCCATGACGACCTTCCAAAAGCTTCTCAAGCACACCGACCTCCTTGTCGGCATCGGTCTCTTGACCATTGTCGGCATGTTGATCCTGCCCCTGCCCCACTGGATCTTGGACATGGGCCTGGTCGTAGCCATCGCCTCCTCAGTGGTCATCCTCCTTACCGCAGTCAACGTAAGCGACCCCCTGCAGTTCAGCGTCTTCCCTAGCCTTCTGCTTGTCACGACGCTCTTCCGCATGGCCCTCAGCATCGCCGCCACAAAGCTCATCTTGGGCACCGGCGACGCCGGGCACGTCATCGATACGTTCGGCCACTTCGTCATGGGCGGAGACTTCGTCGTCGGCATCGTCGCGTTCTTGATCCTCATCATCGTCAACTTCGTCGTCATCACGAACGGCGCCGGACGCGTCTCCGAAGTCGTCGCCCGCTTCACCTTGGACGCAATGCCCGGTAAGCAGATGGCCATCGACGCCGACCTGGCCGCCGGTCTCATCGACGAGGACATGGCGAAGGCCCGCCGCAAACAAATTAAGCAGGAAGCCGACTTCTACGGCGCGATGGACGGCGCCTCCAAGTTCGTCAAGGGCGACGCCGTCGCCGCTATCCTCATCATCATCGTCAACATCGTTGGCGGCTTCGTCGTCGGGTTCATGAAGGGCCAGGGCGACGCGATGATGGTCCTCAAGACTTACTCGCTCCTCTCCGTCGGCGAAGGTCTCGTCTCCCAGATGCCCGCCCTCCTGATCTCCACCGCCAGTGGCCTCATGGTCACCCGCGCGGGCCAGGACCGCAGCATGGGCGGCGAGGTCGCAAGTCAGCTTTTCAACCAGCCCAAGGCGCTCCTGGTCGCCTCCGTCGCCCTCCTGGGACTCGCCCTCGTCCCCGGCTTCCCCGCCACCATCTTCCTCGCTTGTGCGGGAATGATGTTCGCGATGTACCGCTTCGCCCAGAAGAACCCGAACGCCGGAAAAATGATTGCTGGCGAAAAGCCCGAGGTCAAGAAGGACGCCGAAGCCGCCAAAGCCCCGCCCTCCGGCCCCGAAGCCGTCATGCCCTTCCTCAACGTCGATCAACTGGAAATCGAGATCGGCTATGGCCTGACCAAGCTCGCCGATCCACGTGTGGGAGGAGACCTCTCGGAACGCATCACCGCCACACGCCGTCAGTTGGCGCTAGAGCTGGGCTTCGTGATGCCCACCGTCCGCATCCGCGACTCCGTCCACCTCCAAAACCACGAATACGTCATCAAGGTACGCGGCGAGGAAGTCGCTCGCTGCATGAGCTCGCCCAACGAATACCTGGCTGTCAGCAGTGGAGCCGTCATCCACGCCGTCCCCGGCACCCCGACCAAGGACCCCGTCTTCGGCCTGGATGCCCTCTGGGTAGACGCCTCCATGCGGGAAGCCGCCGACCGCGCAGGCTATACCGTCATCGAGCCGTCCGCCGTCATCTCGACTCACCTAGCGGAGGTCGTCAAGTCCTACGCCGCCGAGCTCCTCACCCGCCAGGACGTCCAAACCCTGATCGACAACGCCAAGACGGCCAACGAATCCGTCGTCAGCGAGCTCGTCCCGAACATCCTCCAAATCGGCGACATCCAGAAGGTTTTGCAACACCTGCTGAGGGAACGCATCCCCATCCGAGACATGGTCACCATCCTGGAAACCATGGCCGACTTCGGAGCCCGCGTCAAAGACCCCGACCAGCTCGGCGAGCTGGTCCGTGCCGCCATCGCCCGAACGATCACCAGGCAGTACCTCGACCACGAGAACAAGCTCTACTGCATCACCCTCGAGCCAACTCTGGAAAGATCGCTCAACGAGTCGATCAGCCTAACCAACTTCGGCTCGACCCTGGTCCTAGACCCCACGACCCAAAACGGCCTCGTCGCCAAACTCCAAAGCGAAGTAGACAGCGCCATGACCCGAGGCTACCAACCCGTCCTCATCTGCTCTTCGCAGCTACGCCTGCCGCTGCGAAGACTCATGGAGAAATACCTACCGAACCTGTCAGTGCTAGCCTACAACGAAATCGCAGCACGTGCGGAAGTGGAGTTCGTGGGTTCGGTAAAAGCTGCTTAGACCTATAACATCTTATATTCAGGAACTCTAAGATGAATCGAAGGAATTTTATTCGTTCCAGAGATTACCAACTATCTTTGATTCAGCTAGAGGAAAAAGACCAGTTAACTTTTCCGCAACGAGTGAATTCTTACAAACGACCTCAATGTTCGAATAGTCATTTATATATATGTCGACTATCTCTTCGAAAGTGGCCTCGGAGCCACGATCTAAAATTTGATGGGAAGCAACACCTACGTAGGCCTCATGGCCGTAACTTATCGACTTGCTAATAATGTTCATTAGCACATCAGCGGGATAAAAATTTACTAAGCTCCCCTCGATCTTTATTGAAATTGGACTTATTGAACTTAAAGAAGTATTTAAGCTACTTTCGATAAGGCCCCAGAGCAAATTTGAATCTATATCCTTACAAATATTAAGAATGTTGTAAAGGATATCGAGTTCCCTATAGGGAGATCCGGATGGAACCCATTCCGAAGAATGGGTTCCATCGTTTTTTGCAAGCGTTAGCAGCGTATATCTCTTCATTTCACCAGGGGAGTGGTTCTGGTCCTCCCCAACCACCGTTAGGCCCTCTCCAAGGATGCCAATGGGGGCCTGAAGGATGCGTGTCTGGGCGACCGTGGTCCGTGTTGTCTACGCGACCCAAGAACTTCCCGTCGTCATCATACACGTATCCCTGCGTGTAATCTCCTACCTTTCGGCCAGTTTCCTTATAGAGTCTTGAATGAGCGCCCTGAGCACCTGGATCTGGTTCTGGATACGGCATTCCTCCGCCTTCAGTTGTGAAAGATTTATCCGGCCAAGGTGTCCCAGGCTTTGCTGGTGGCTCTGGTGCACCACCAATATCGCCAACGCCGTCAGCTAAAAGCGCTACCAGTGCGATTCCTATAAGATCTCCTTGGCAACCCTCATCACCGTTTACGGCTCCGTATACCGTCGATATTATGCCGACTGCGGTGTCTTGCCCAACGGCAATCGGGTTCCACCCGTGATCCGCTAGGTCACAAAGACCTGTAGCGACCGGGACAAGCGGGTAGCTATTTATCGCGGCATTGAGCAGCTGTGTGCCAATATGCGAAAATAATTTCGCAGCGTCATACAGGCCAAGTGGATCTAGCCCCGAAAGGGGGTTGTTATTGCAATATGAATACCAATTGCGTCCTTCTCCAACGGGATCTCGCGTCACAAACCGCCCAGTAGATGGATCGTAATAGCGATGTCCCAACAGTTTCAATCCGCTATCGGAATCCTCCTGATAACCAGCTTTACCGACAAACCCAAACGGCGAAGCTGAAGAGCCCGTCGAAGACACCAACGCTCCAAAGGCGTCGTACGTCTTCGTCGAAGTCACGGACTGCGAGGTGTTTGTCTCAACCGTATTCGTCCCGAGCCGATCCGTCCCGTAGAACTTCGTTGTCGAAGATCGCCGCTCCGAAACCCCAGGCGTGTAAACAGCAGACCCGTCGGAAAGAACGGAGTCTGTAACATCAGCCCCATCCCGCTTGTAAGTCGCTGTCCCGGCCGAGTCGACCTTCCCAACCCGCGTGTCCAACCCGTTGTACGTAAACGTATTCGTAGCCGAAGACGGATAGGTGATCGTCGCAATCCGCCCTTCATAATCGTAGGTCAGATTCGTCGTACCAGCCGAAGTCGTCACCGACGTCGTCCGCCCCGCCGTATCGTAACCATACGACTTGACTGTGGAGCCACCATTCGTGATCGACGTCAGCTTGTCCGCGTCGTCATACGAATAGGTGTCGGTCGATCCGCCCAGCGTCTTTGTAGCCCGGTTCCCATTGGCGTCGTAGGTGTACGAAGCCGAATAGCCGGTTCGCGACTCAGACAAGAGTTGGTCGATGTTGTCGTAGCCGTACGTCGTCGTGACGGAATTGACCGTCTTCGAAGACAGATTCCCTGCGTCGTCGTACGAATACGACTCTGAAGAAAGCACCGTCCCTAAGCTATTTTTGTGCGACACGGAAGTCTGTCGGTTCCGGCTGTCGTAACCGAACTCGTCATAAGCCCCCGAAGAGAACGTTTGCTTCGTCGTGAGATTGACGTCGTTATAGTCGAACGTCGTCGTCTCGCTATAGCCGTTCTGGAGCGAAGTCATTCGCCCCGCATCGTCGAAGGAATAGGTCGTCGTGAGCGAGCCGTCGACCATCGTCGCCCGTTGACCGGCGTTGTCGTACGTGTACGTCAGGTTGCCTTGGGGCGTATTTAGCCCCGTCAACCGCGAAGCGTTATCGTAGGTCCAACCGGTCGTTCCGGTGGAATCCACCATCGAGGTTCGCCGGTTTGCATTGTCGTAAGAGAACGAGGTGTCCGTTCCCGTCGGATAATCGACCAAGGTCTGCCGCCCAGCGTTGTCGTAGGTGTAGTAAATCACCTGCGAGAGCGGGTTCGTGTACGCCGTCGTATCGCCGTTTCCGTCGTAGCTCCACTGCTCGACCGAGCTGTCCGGCAGAGTAAGCGAGGCCACCTCGCCGCGATCCGTGAACGTGTACGTTCGCGTCTTGCTTCGGCCGTTCGTCACCGTCGTTCGCCGGTTCGCGTTGTCGTAGCCATAGCTCTCGACATCGCCGCGAGCATTCGTCACCGAAGTCAACCGGCCTGCGTTGTCGTAGGCGTTGGTCGTCGTATGGGAAAGTTCGTCCGTCGCTGTGACGACGTTTCCTTCCGCATCGTAAGCTACCAACGTAGTCGAACTGCCCGGGTGCGTGTACGTAACCGGTCGACCCCAAACGTCGTAAGCCACCGATTCGACATGCGAAAGTGCATCCGTCGTCGAAGTGACGCGACCCATTGAGTCGTAGGCAATCGCCGTTGCATGTGTCAACGGATCGGTGACCGAGGTTAGATTCCCGTCCGAGTCGTAGCCATACGTTGTCGTCTTGCTAAGCGCATTCGTCGCTGTCGCCAACAATCCGTACGATCCGTATGTGTTCGTAAGAACCGTGTGACTAAGCGGATCGGTCACCGTCAGTAGGTTCCCGTTCGTGTCGTAGGTGTTCGTCGTCACGTGGCTGAGCGGATCGGTAACCGTCAGCACCTCGTTCCGGGAATTGTACGTATACGTCCAAACGTGACTCAGCGGGTCCGTCTTCGTCAGCACGTTCCCCGCACTATCGTAGGTGTAACCCCACGTCTTGCCCCGCTTGTCCACGACGCTGGTCGGAAGGTTGCTCCCGTTAAGCGTCTGCGACGTGCTGTAGCCAGACTCGTCCACGACACTCGCGAGCGTTCCGCTCGAATAGTTATGCCGAACCGTCTTGCTGAGCGGGTTCGAAATCTCCGTGTAGCTCGAGGTGTACGTGTAGGTCCACGTATGGCTCAACGGGTCGACTTCCGTGTTGACGCTGCCATCCGAATAGTACGTGTACGTCCAGACCTTCCCGCGCTTGTCCGTGTGGGTCAAGATCGCGTGGCCGGTGCTGTACGTAAACCCGTCCGTGTATGTCGTGGAATCCAGAACGGGCCAGGTGACCGTCGAAAGATCGTCGCTCCCATTGAGCGTAAACGACCAGGTCTGCCCGTCCGGCGACGTCACCGACGTGAAGTTGTTGCTCGCATCCAGCGTGATATCGTAGTGCCGCCCCGTCGGGTCCGTCACCTTCGTCACGTAGTTGTATGCGTTAAGCGTAAACGTGATCGCGTTGCCGTTCCGGTCCGTGATCGACGTGCAAAAGCCCGCCGAGTTGTACTGGTAGACCGTTTGGTTCTTGTCGGTCAGCGTATACGTGCCGCTCGTGTTCTTCACCAGCGTATCGAAGATGCCCGCCGGAGCCGTGTAGGTCGTGGGAGACCCAGGAGGAGGCGAACCGGTTGAAGTGAACGGAATACTCGTTCCATCCCCGTAGTGCACGGTCGCGACCGAGCCACTGACGTTGATGTAATCGTCGTAAGTCCAGCTCCAGCCGTGGCCGAGCTCGTCGTTATAGTTCGTCTCGCTGTTGTGATACAGCGTGAAGTCGATCGGCATCCCGCCCCGTCCCTTCCAAGAGAAGAGGTGCAGCGACGTCAACTTGTCGCCATTGCCGGAGTTCACGCTCCCAATGGAGCCCTCCCACGGGAGCGGAGCTCCCGGTGCCGCGTCCACAGCAAGCGTATGTGAAGGCGGAGGAGGCGGAGGTCCCTGCATGGGTTCCGGTAAAAGACTTACTTGAAGTAAAGGCTTCTGACTCCTGCCCGGCCTTACCGAGCGTTTGGCTGCTTCGAGTGCAGCCGGACTCCACATGCCGCCACGCGTACGTGGCTCGCGCCCAGGATGCTTGCCCAGGTACGGCGTAGTCGGCCTCTCCGTGTAGTGACCGGGCGGGATATTCCGCGCCCATTGACCAAGCGATTCGCCGAGACTCATCATCCCCGCGAATGAAGTACTAAAAAATAGAGCCGATGCGGATACCGCCGCGACAGCCCTGACGAACATTTTCGTCTTCATGTTCCTCCCTTGTACGGGCCGGTAAGTTTGCCAGACACTAGAGCCCGTACATGATGATAAACGGATTTCTACGTCTTTTGGTTTTGGAGTGCGGACAAATCATCAAATTTGAAAAAACTAATGCGCGTAAATACAAATAGATTCCGCGACATAGCGTTAAAAGGTACTTTGCCAGGCTCTACCCGTTTCCCCGGGCTGGAGGATGACAGTCGGGTTCATGGGCCGGGTCAACAACTCATTCGGAAGGATGGCCCTGGGGCACCTGGCGCTACGGCTGACCGGAATTTCGCCTACAGGCCGTACTGGCTGGAGGTTGATGCCAAACCGTGAAGCCGGTCGGCCATTTCCAAATCGCCCCGATGACGGTAGATGTCCGACATAAACCCAAAAACCTCCACGAATTCCGGGTCAAGTTGAAGGGTCTTCTCGAAAAACCTGAGAGCCGTTTCATGGTCATGGCGGGCTTCCGCGACAACGCCCATATTCCGGCAGATGACCGGGTCGGCGGGATCGAGTTGGTAAGCGTGGCCCAAGGTACGGCTTGCACTGTCCAGATCGCCGATCTCGAAATAGGTCAACCCAAGATTGTTCAACACACTGGTATCGTCTGATTCCCTCTTCAATGCTTCCTCATACCAAAAGACGGCCTCATTAAAGCGCTCTAAACTCCTAAGCACATTTCCCTTGGCATAGAGAACATCCATCGGCGCCGCGTCCCCTTCGAGCATCTCGTCCAGGATGATCAGCGTTTCCTGAAACCGGCCGCATTTTCTGAGGAGCACCGCCAGTTCATACTTCAAATCCTCGTGCTCAGGATCGCGTCGATGCAAAGTCTGCATCATCTCTACGCAAAGATCGAATCGGTTGGCGTCTTCCAGCTCCTCCTTAACCTCGTCGCAGCAAGAGTAAAACCAAGAAAATCCATCGAAGCGCGAATACACTTCTTCCAGGCTTCCGGCGTACAAGGCAGCGCGTAAATAGTGCCATGCAATCGTCTCGTCGCTACTGGCTTGATAACAAATGTGGTCGAGATCACGCCAAGCCTGCTTCCCTTCGACTTCGGACAGCTCGATAGCGCTCTCGCAAAACCGCATCAAGACCGCGAGCAAGGCCCGCTCATTTGTTTTAAAGTATTCGCTCATGGTCCGCCGACAAAACCGAATTTCAAGCCAATTATCGCGATCCTAAGCGGCGGGCCACCCAAAGAAATCCCGCGCTCAAGATGGAACCACATCTCGCCGCAAGCCCAAACCAGGCTATGAAGCAACTTAAGATCGGGAAACGCAAACGAGGCTTCGCCCGGGCCATCGATGGGCTCCTCGACACGAACGACGTACACCATCACCGAACCTCAGGGCCAGCCGACGACATCCTAACGAGTATTGTCCAATGCAAAGTACGCCCATCCACGCAAACCCTTTCAAGCGTGTCCGCATCGACGTCCACAAACGGAACCTTCTCCCTTCTCAATCCTGGTCATCGCTTCAGCAGAGGAGACCTGGCGTAGGCTACGTCGTTAGGGCCGAGGACCATAAAGGTCCACCGACCCCCCGACGGCCCGTACGAACGGTTCCGCCCGTACGTTCTTCCCTTGTATGGACCCGTTAGGTTGCCAGACACTGGAACCCATACAACATTAGGAACGGATTTCGACGTCTTTTGGTTTTCTTCAAAGGCTAAATATTTGCAGAACGCAAAATAGTCACTGGCTTAAACGTGTAAGCGAGGTTACCTTCCGTGAAGAAGCGTGAAATACTGAGACCTACTTAATTAAAGGCTCGACCTGGACAGAGTTGGCGCTCTCAACCCTCACAAACCGAAGCCGAAATCCAAACCGAAAGCCTTTCCAGATCAAAGGCTGGATCAGGAAATCTTTGTTTGTCCCAATGCATAGGCATCTAGGAAAAGCTGAGGACGGCAAAGCACAAACTGAACCTCCGCTCTCCGAAACACCAAAGCTGGTCACTCACTTCCGATCCTAGCACCAGGGGCGCACCTCGGACAATAAAACTCGCTCGCTGCCTCCACACTGGATCGCTATGCTAAACGTATCTCATCAGCCGTTCGCATCGTAGTGGTAATGCTCAAGGTAAGACGATGAAAATCGGCCTTTGAACTCACTTGACCTTTGATCGTCTCGCTTCGGCTCGAAGTGCCCGTTTTCGACCGCCCAGTCGTAGACACCGATGTCAACCGGATATTTAGTCAAAATCCCCGAAAGCCCATGCTCCTGAATCCAAGCCTCCGCAAGCTCGCGGCTGCAAAATACCCCGGAAACGAACCGTCCCCCGGCCGCTTGAAAGACCCACACCCAAGTCATTGTTCCAAGTCTTCCCTAAGAAGCGCAGCATCCTGAGCCTTCTGGCGCAGCGCCTCCCGCTGCTCCGCATCGAGCAGCCCAAGATCTTCCAAAGTCGAAAACATGTGCTCGTAAAAAGGGCGGCGGGCAAGGCAGTCCAGAATAAGCGGCCCCGCCTCCGAAACATCGCCAAGGTTCAGCAACAGATACCCCTCCACGAACTTCAAATCGACCGAGCCAGGAAACACAAGCAGACCCTGCCGAACGATCGCCAATCCATGCGCGAAGAGCCCCTCCGCCAGGCACCGCTTCCCGGCGTAGTAGTAGGCCATCTCCAAGGGAAGAATGATCTCCGGATCGATCGCCAGCAGTTCGTCCCGCCTCATCTCGTGGTAGCTCCAGCAGGAAGCGATTGCGGCCCGAAGCTCCGACCAGGGATAGGATGTTAGATCGAATTTCGGCGGCCAAGTCCAGCGACATACGTACAGGGAGTCGTGCAGGAGGCCCAAAAATTCTCGATGCGTCATGCCCCCGTCCCCGTCCTTGAGCCGGCCTAAGACAGCATCCGGCTTGCCGCAGATGAGGTCCATCTGACGCCGAAGCGCCATCAATATCCTGGGCCGCACCTCCTCTTCCGTCAGCCGACGCCGTAACCCCGCAAATTCGCCCGCCTGCAAGTCCAGCAAAAGCTCCCATCGCACGAGTCGATGGGCGAAAAATGAGCTGGTGACGAAGTCATGACACTCCCGAAACCGGCGACATTCGTAGAGCGCACGTGCGTAGTAGCCAGCGCCTTGGGCGCCCTCACGGGAAATGCCCTCGAAATACTCCACGAGGCTCGACCAGTAAAGGCTGCCCGCCATCGCCTCGTACTTCAGCAAAAGGACTCTGGAAAAGCCCAGTCTCGCAGCGTCGTCGGCGGTTTCATTGGCGGCGGCGAAATTGCCGCAATCCAAAAACCACTGACTGCGCTCGAGCGGGTCCAGAGAACCCCTACTTCATCGCGTCGACGAACGACGAGGAAGACCGCGGCGTGCGGTTCGTCTCAAGCCAGTAGCTGCCGATCTTCTGCACCGTCTCGATAAACTTCTCGAAATTCACCGGCTTCGGAACGTAGCTGTTCACCCCGAGTTGGTAGCACCGCTCCACGTCGCGATGCTCGTCTGAGGACGTCAGGACGACCACCGGGATCTCCCGCGTCGCCTCCGTCGCCCGGATCTTCTCCAAGAGCTCCAGGCCGCCCATGATCGGCAGCTTCAGATCGAGCAGAATCAGGTCGGGCAACCGGTGCTCAGTCATGCCCGCCAAGGGCCTCGACTCGAACAGGAATGAAAAGGCCTCTCGACCGTCGCGAGCTGAGACAAGCGCGTTCGTCGCGATGACGTTGCGAAGCGCTCGCTTCACGAGCATCTCGTCGTCAGCGTTGTCTTCTACGTGCAAAACCAAAGGTTCAAACAATTCGTTCATGTATATGCGCTTAAGCTTACTGAGTTCGACGAAAGCGTTTCCAAAATCCGTTCGACTCTGAACGTATCTTAAGACCTGCTTAATCAGACGATGCCCTTTTCTACGTCTTCGAGCCTCGTCTAATTTGCCTGCTTGAGCAATACGTCGACCGCTTTGTCCAATTGCGGGTCCTTTCCGGAGAACCATTCCTCCGGCGTGAACCCGACCTGGTAGTCCATCTGCTGGCCCATATCCTCCAGCGGCGAACCATCCAATCGGTAAACACCGGTCCCCGGCATTCGTGCCCCAGTGCCATCGACGAGCCGAAGGCCACCAGTATAGATCACATATCCCGGCGTCGGCATACCCACCAGCTTCGCCAGCTTGCGAGCACGCATCGCATAAGGGAACATCTCAGCGTTCGAGAAGCTGTTCTCCGCCGCCATCACAACCATCGGAATATCCAGCGCCTGGCCAGGGCCAAGCTGGGGTTCGTCGTCGCGAATCTGATAGTAGGAATTCGGCTGCCGCTCCAGGATGTCGATGAGCTGGTCGGAGGTATTGCCGCCGCCATTGCCCCGCACGTCGATAATCAGCCCCTTCTTGCCCTGCCCATATTCCCAAACCTGCTGGTTGAAGCGAGCCAATTCAGGGCCGTTCATGCCCGCGATGTAAACGTAGCCGACCTGCCCGTGCGAACGCTCTTCGACGTACTTGCGCCGCCAAGCCAAGCGGTTCGCGCCGACGATCCCGCCAAACTCGCCCCCGCTCAGAGCGCGATACTTCACGTCGCGAGTCTTCCCGTCCGTCCCTTGCACGGTCAAAACGATGTCACGACCCGCCTGCTCGTTCAAGCTGTCGCGCCAAAGCGACTCGTCCAGTTGAACTTCCTTCCCGTTGATCTTCGTCACGATCTCACCAGGGTTGATCCGCGTCTTGGCGTAGCTCCCAGGCGTCCGCGTCGGCACGTCCTTGACCTTGATGCCAGGCCCGTTGTATCCGTAGTCGAAGGTAAAGCCCAGGCTCGCACTCGATTCGCTGCCCGGATTGCCCGGCGCGGGAGAAACCTCGGAGTGCGAAGACTCCAGCTCTCCCACGAGCATGTTCAAAATCGTCGCCATCTCGTTCCGGTGCCCAACCGACGGCAGGAACTTCGCGTACCGCTCCTTGAGCTTCGTCCAGTCGCGCCCATGGAAATTCGGATCGTAGAATCCCCGGTTATAGGCCCGCCAGAACTCGTCGTAGGCCGCCGCGTGCTCCTTCCGCAGGTCATGCTTCCAATCCGCCCGGAAGGCGACGGTCGTCACCGGAAGCTGAGGGTGGTGAATCTGCATCGTGTTCGGCAATCCGCCCCGCACGTAAGCGATCCCATTCCCGTCGCCCGTAAATTCGAAGCCGCCAATCCCACCGCCGCCCGTTAGAGGCCGCGCCCCATCGCCGTTATAGGCAGACCGCCAGATGTCCCCATCCTGGTTGTAGTAAATCTCACCGTTCGCCGTATCCACCCGGATATTCGAAACCAGGCCGCCCGAAACGATCCGCCGCAGCCGATCCTCGATCCCGTCGAAATCGATCTCCGTCTTGACCGGCCCCGTGGGCTTCTCGTACTTCAAATCGAGCTCGGTCTCCCGCGCATCCTCCGCCTTCAGCGGCAACGCGAAGACGCCCGAGCCTTGCCGGTTGCTCGACATAAACAGATAGCGACCATCCGGCGAAAACTGGGGCGACACGTGGCTGGCGCTCAACCGGGTGACGTTGTAAGCCTTCCCCGTCTGGGTGTCCAGGATGTACATGTCCGTCGTCGAATCCCAATAGTAGTAGCCGCTGCGCCGCAACACGTCGGGATAGGCGACGTAGCGCCCGTCAGGCGACCAAGCGTAGGTGCCTCCGTCGTACCCAGGCCGCTTGAAGACCAGCTTCGGCTCCCCGCCATCGACCGGCACCGTATAAAGCCCGCCGTTCTTCCCCGCCAACCAGAAGCTGATGCTCTTCTTATCCGGCGTAAAGGAAATCTGCGAAACGTCGTCGTCCCAAGGCGTGACCGGCGTCACTGCCTTCGTATCGACGTTCATCTTGAAGAGCCGCATGGCCCCGCTCCGGTCGCTCGTGAAGAAAACCGTATTGTCGTTCCCGAAGAAAGGCGACTCGTCCAGCCCTTCCCAGTCCGTGAGCTGAACCGCGTCGTCCGCGTTAGGCCCCTTGCCCTTCTTCGTCGGCACCATCCAAAGCTCGCCCCGAACCGAGAAAACGACCCGATCTCCCTTCGGACTGAGCGACATATCGCTCGCCCCGTTCGTCAGGATCAGCCGCTCTTCCTGCGTGGTCTTGTCGTCGATGCTCGCCGTAATCGTGATCTTCTTCGGCTCGCCGCCAAAGGGCATCACGTACACATCGCCATCCCGCTCGAAGGCCACCGTCTTCCCGTCCCGAGCCGCACTCAGGAACCGAGGTCCTTCCTCCACAAAATCCGTCAGTCGCTTCGACTTGCCTGGCCCCGCCTCGACATAAACGTTCGGGCACCGCTGCACGTTGTCCACGTTCTTCGGAATCGGCTTGCCCAAGTAGCTGGAACTGGGCGTCTTCTCCGAAACCGTCACCGCCACCACGCTGCCGTCCCCCGCATAGTTCGGCCACAGGTGCTGAAAACCGTTGCTGCGAACCTCCGTCCGCTTCCCGCTCGTCAAGTCGTACTCCCAAAGCTGGGAAGCCGCCGAGCCCTGATACCGAGGCCGGAACCAAGGGAACCCGATCCGCGTGTAAAGAATCCGCTTGCCGTCCGCCGAGAACTTCGGGCTGCCGACGCTCATGAAGTCCAAAAAGTATTGGTGAGTCCGCGTCGTGGCGACGTCGATCCCATAGATACCGTTGTTCGTATCGTCCCGCTGGGCGCGAAACAGGATCGTCTTCCCGTCCGGACTCCAGTCGCTCGGCACGTCGCTGCCCGTGTGCCACGTCAGCCGCTCTGTCTTCCCCCCGTCGGCAGGCACGACGAAAATGTCGTTGTTGCCATACCGGTTCGAGGAAAACGCGATCCATTCCCCATCCGGCGACCAAACCGGGTTGTCGTCCATCTCGATGTGGTTCGTCAGCGGCACGGCCCTGCCGCCCCCCGAAGCCACCACCCAGATATCGCCCTGATAGCTAAAAGCGAGCCTCTTGCCGTCCGGACTCAGAGCGATCGATCGGGCTCCGATAAGCGGATCGGCCTTCGGCGTTTGAAGCTGACCGCCAAGCGGGGCCAGCGCCAAGAATGCGAGGGAGGAAAGAGAAACGACACGCGGCATACTAGGCCAATCATACTTGAGCAAGGCCACGGAAGTAGAATCTCTATGTGGAGCGCCTCAATTCCGAAGGAATCAATCGGGCCGAGCTCAAGTTCGCCCTCACGAGGCCGCGCATCGTCATGGCCGCGCGGCGCATCGATTCCTGCCTCCTCTGCCGGCATGGCGGAGTGAACGAAGCCGGGCTCTGCAACATGTGCTACTCCATGCTCCAAGACCCCGAAGAGCAGCGCCTGGTCAACCGGTGGCTAAGCGGAGAAGGCCCCTAGATGGCGTTTCTGTTCGGCGTCCTTCTCGGCATCGCTCTCGGCTACGTCATCATCACCCTGATCGCCCGTAGCCGCCAAAACCGCTACATGGCCGTCGCCGAGTACTGGGTCTACCTCCCCGAAGAGCGCCTGCCCAAGCAGGACGACATCATGAGCCTCGTCCTCCAAGGCAATTCGCCCGTCGGCCACGCCGAAGGCCTCCTTTTCAGCGATATCCGCCTCCACATCGCCCTCATCCTCCGCAGCAAGAACCCCCACGTCTTCCGCCCCGACCTCTTCGCCGACTACATCGAGCCGACCCCCGAAATCCTCGCCGCCCTCGCCGAATCCAAGGCCGTCGCCAAGGTTCGCTACCTATCGGAGGTCCGCCTCAAGTCCGACGCCCACCTCCAGCTCCTTCCCTACCTCGCCTACGCCTACTGCAAGCTCGCCAACGGTAAGGCCATCTTCGACGTCACCGCCGAAAAGCTCCTCTCCGTCCCCGATCTCTTCGCCCTCCTCAAGCAAGACAAAAACGCAAAGCGCCCCGAGGTCCACCTACACACCATTTGGACCCAACAGGAAGAGGGAGGCCGGGTAGAAACGCGCGGCCTCGTGAAGAAAGGCCTGCCGGAGCTCGTCACCGCCAGTATCGAAAGCGACGAGCGCATGCTCGTCACCAACCTCATCGACGAGGCCGCAAAAAAGCTCTGGACCGAAGAATCCATGCCCGAACAAATCGAAGTCGAATCCTACGACGACCGTTTCCAAATCCTCCTCGGCAAGCCCGAAAAAGGCCGCTCCACCGTCCGCATCATGAGAGTGCAGGCCGTATGACGTCCGTCCGCCTCATCCCCTGCCTCGATATCAAAGACGGGCGTGTCGTCAAGGGCGTGAACTTCGTCGGCCTACGCGACGCCGGCGACCCCGTCGAGCTCGCCAAGTTTTACGGCGAAGAAGGAGCCGACGAGCTCGTCTTCCTCGACATCACCGCCTCATCCGACGATCGGGCTCCCGTCATCAAGCTCGCCGAAAAGGTGGCCGAACAGGTCTTCATCCCCTTCACCGTCGGCGGCGGCATCCGCACCGTCGACGACATCCGTTCCGCCCTCCACGCCGGGGCCGACAAGGTCAGCCTGAACACCGCCGCCATCAACGACTCCGACCTCATCCGCCGCGGAGCCGAGAATTTCGGCGCCCAATGCATCGTCGTCGCCATCGACGCCCGTCGCGACGAAGCCGAAGGCATCTGGCGCGTCTACACCCACGGCGGCCGCAAACCAACCGGCCTCAACGCCGTCGAGTGGGCCAAGCAGGCCGCCTCCCTCGGCGCAGGAGAAATCCTCCTCACCAGCATGGACGGCGACGGCACCCAGTCCGGCTACGACCTGGGCGTCACAAAAGCCGTTAGCGAATCCGTCACCGTCCCCGTCATCGCCAGTGGAGGCGCGGGCAAACCTGAGCACCTGGTAGAAGCGGTAACTGAAGGAAAAGCCGACGCCGTGCTGCTGGCGAGCATCGTCCACGACGGGATCTACAAAATTCGGGATCTGAAAGGGCACATGGCCAACGCCGGGCTAACCATGCGGATCGTATAAATCAGGCAGCCTGGCGAATCTCGCGATAGGGCACCGGCTGCACCGGCATCCGGGGCGGCCCGACCTCAAGCTCGAAGTCCATCAGCAGCGTCTTCGCCACCGCCGCGCGGTTCCGCAACAGGAAGTCCGACCGAACCGAGTCCGGCACCCCTGCCATCGGCTCGACCGTCAAATCGTAGCACCGGAACCAGTCCGTCGCCGTAAACGGCGAGTCGGGCGTGTTCCACGTGAAATGCACGTTCGGAAAATGGGAGATCGCCATCCGCGCGTCCTCTTGGAAAACCTGAAGGGCGTCCACGACCAACACGGGAAGCTTCGAATAGGCCGCCACAACCCGGATGTGCTCGACCATCTCCTGTTGCGACAGGGAGCCGTAGTAGGGCGGCATCAAAGTGACCGCACGCGCCCCGTGCCGCGAGGCATGCTGGGCCAAATCCAGGCTGGAGGAAGTCGAAAGCGTTGAAACGTTGACGATGACAGGCTGCCCATCCTGGCACTCCCGCAGGACCCACTCCACGAACTGCTTCCGCTCCGAGAAGCTCATCGTCGTGAATTCGCCGGTATCGGTACAGACGGCAAAGCCGCCCACTCCGCGATTCACATAGAATCGAACCAGACGGGCTATCCGAACCTCGCCGAGAGTCGCCCCATCGTCGGTGAAGGGCGAAACGAGCGGTACAAAACAACCAGCGAGTTCTAACATCGCTAGTCGAATTATCAGGATAAAAGCGCTGAACTAGAGACCTAGTTTTCGCGCACGGTCAGCCACTGCGTTTCTTCGAAGCTCCGGTTCCCGATCTGACCCTTGAACCGCAGCGGGAACGTCCCCGAAGCCTTCGCCGGAATCGTAACCGTGATCACGCGCCGAATCCCCGCCCGCGAGTTGTAGATGATAAAGCTCTTGTCGTCGCCCTTCAGAATGTCCCAACCCTCTGGAGCATCCACGTTGCAGAAGCCATCCAGCCGCCGAGTCGAATTCGAGCGGATAAAGAACGGAATCTTGATCGTCTGAGGAGCGTCCTTGGCCCGAATCTCCCCATTGGCCAGGTCGAAATCGACCAAAGGAGCCACTCGGAAGCTCGCCTGGATCATCGCCGGAGCCCCGTCTGCCGTCGTCAGGGTGCTCGCCAGCAAGTGGTAGCCGGTCGGCGTCGCCTTGTCCGTCTTCGTCTCGTAGTCCACGAACGCCCGCCCCTTCTTGTCGAAGGCCGGGAACGGAATCCCGATCGAGGTAGCCCGATCCGCAATCTCGCCGAGCGGCTTGATGTCGATCTTCTTGATCCCCGGATCGTCCTTGGTCCCCGCGTTGAAAGTAAATCGAATCTTCGTCGAGTTGCCCGGGGTCACGCTCCGCCCACCGTTCTCGATGTCCCACTTCAGCCCAACCGGCAAGGCGCTCGCCCGCTGCATCGCCATCTTCACCGACGTCCCGACGCGCGGGTAGAACGGCTCAAGCTGCTGGGAGGTCTGCGGCACGATGTCCAGCCGCATCATCATCCGCTGCCCCTCCTCGATATTCAGCGCGTCCACGCCAGGATCGATGATCGCTGCCTCCAAAGTCTCGTTCGTTCCGTCGCTCTTAACGGCACCCTTTGAAGAAAGCGCGAAACCGGGAAGGTCGATCCACTTTGGCCCCGCCACGTTCGTCGCGTCCAGCCGCCGCGCCATCACCACGACCTTGCCGTCCACTGCCCGCAGGCGAAATTCTAGGTTGTCCTTCCCGACAAGCCAGCCGTCCTGCTTCGCGTCGATACTCACCAGCAGGTCCCGCCCCTCCGGCATCTTCGCCGCTACGTACAGCTTCCCCGGCTCCCACTGCATGTAGGTCTCGCCGTCCGCCGTCTTCGCAAAACTGTCCCACTCGTCGGGCGAAATCACCCCGTCGAGAGTCGGAGTCAGCGCCAACCGGGAAGGCTCGGTAACGCCCTGCGGCTGCGAAAAAGGAACCTGGGAATCCTGAGGCGCAAGGGCGCCTAAGACCGCGAGAAGTACGGGAAGGGTCATGATTGTCTTATAGACGCATAACCCCCGTCGATGGCGGCGGCTTTTGATAGTAAATGGTGAGTCGTAAATAGCAAATAGCCCGAAGACCTACGTCGGCTGTAAATGATCCACCGTAAATAGCAAATCGCCGGAGGATAGATTCCGGCGACTTACAATTCACAACTCACTACTTACTTGCCTTTGTGCTCGCGAATAAACGCCGGGATATCCAAATCCGTCTCGTCGAACACTTCCGAAGCGTCGAACTGCGTCGCCCGGCTGGCGGGGGCGCTCGTCGGATTGAATAGCGGCTTCGGCTCCACGCGCTGGACGGTAGCGTTCGGAGCGACCTCCGTAACGACGGCCGCCTTCGGCTCCGGCTGCGGAGCGCTGAACGTGGCTTCCGCCACCTTCCGGCCCTCGCTAGTGTAAGGGTTGAAGCCCGTTGCGAGGACGGTCACGCGAACCGTGCCCTCCATCTCGGGGTCCACCACCGTGCCAAAGAAGATGTTCGCGTCCTCTTCGTCGCAAAGGCCCTGGATGTACAGCAAAGCTTCGTTCGCTTCCGCCAACGTCAGGTCTTCGGACGAGGTCACGTTGACCAACAAGCCCTTCGCGCCATGGATCGTCTGCTCGAGGAGCGGGCTGTTCGTGGCCGACTGGGCCGCCTGAAGCGCGCGTTGCTCGCCCACTCCGTAGCCAATGCCCATCAAAGCCGGACCCGCGTTCGTCATCACAGCGCGGACGTCCGCGAAGTCGACGTTGATCTGACCGGGAATGGTGATGATGTCGGAGATGCCCTGCACGCCCTGCCGCAGCACATCGTCCGCCACGCGGAAAGCGTCCATCAAAGTCGTCTTGCGCTCGACTACGCTCAGCAGCCGGTCGTTCGGGATCGTGATGATCGTATCGACGCGCCCCATCAGCGAGGTCACGCCCTGTTCGGCCAAGCGAGACCGCCGGGGACCCTCGAAGGAGAACGGTCGCGTGACGACGGCGACGGAAAGCGCCCCGATCTCACGTGCCAGGTCGGCGATGACGGGAGCCGCGCCCGTTCCGGTACCGCCTCCCATGCCTGCCGTTACGAAAACCATATCCGCGCCTTCGAGAGCCTTGCGGATTTCGCCCTTGCTCTCCTCGGCCGCGCTCTTGCCGATCTCGGGATTGCCGCCCGCTCCAAGCCCGCGAGTCAGGTTCGCGCCGAGCTGGACTTTGTGGGCCGCCGTCGAAAGGTCCAGCACCTGGACGTCCGTGTTCATCGCGATGAACTCGACCCCCTGGATACCACTCTCAATCATGCGGTTAACGGCATTGGAGCCGCCGCCACCCACTCCGACAACCTTGATCACTGCCGTCTGCTGCGCCATTTTCTTCTCGACAACCTTCCCGTTAACTTTGATCATGCTTTCCCACTTATTAGGGAGAAAATCGTTCGAATTCGTTCCTTCCACCCGCCCGGTCCGGAAACCGGCCCGAGTTCGTCATCATAACATTGGATGGCAAATCTTGCTATCCCCGCCGCCGTCGCCAAACCGGGACGATCGGTATCCATTCCGTGACCGCCAAAGAGCCTCGCCTCGGCCTGCCTCACGCGAACATGTTTGAGAACCTCTCCGAAGAGCTTGTCCGTCCCCTTGAGGTGGCTGCCACCCCCGGTAAGGACCACTCCGCCCGGTAGCATCGCATAGAGTCCGCTCTTCTCGATCTGCTGCCGGACCATCACCGCCAACTCTCGCATTCGGCTCTCGGTAATTTCGCATAATACCTTCCGCTGAAGCCCTCGCGGTTCCGGATGGCCGAGTTGAGTGACCTCCACGACGTCCTGCTCGGAGACGCCCTGAGCCGTCGCCGAGGCATACATCACCTTCAGCCGCTCCGCCTCCTCCGGCGAAGTCCGCAAAAGCTTGCTGATGTCCGAGGTGACGAGCCCGCTGCCGATGGGAATGGAGGCGCTGTAGGCGATCGATCCGCCCTGGAAAACCCCCAGATCGGTCACGCCCTCTCCGATATCCACCACCGCCGCCCCGAGCTCGATCTCGTCGGGCGTCAAAACTCCAAGACCCGAAGCAAGCGGCGCGACCACCATCTGGTCCACCCGCCGCCCCGTCATTTCCAGCGACTTCTCGATGTTCTGGATGTGGGTCGTCTGCCCGGTGACGATGTAGGTCGTCACTTCCAGCTTGCTGCCGTTCATGCCGATCGGCCGCTGAATGCCCCGCTGCCCATCGATCTTGAATTCTCGCGGCAACGACTGGATCATCTCCCGATCCGGTGGGATCATCAATTGCCGGCTGTGGTTAATAACCTGCAAAACGTCTTCGCGAGTGATCTGGCGGGAACGGGGATAGATGGGAACGAATCCCATCGCGTTATGCCCCTCCAGGTGCGTGCCGGTAACCCCGACCACCGCGCTTTCGATCTTGTTCCCAAGCTGCTGCTCGACCCGCCGAACCGCCGCGTCGATAGCCCTCGACGTCTCTTCCAAGTCCGTGACGACGCCGCGCCGGACGCCCTTGCACTCAGCAACGCCCAGGCCTTGAAGGTCGATCCCCCCCTCGCCGTCGTCCATCGCCACCAGGCAGACGACCTTCGAGGAGCCTATCTCCACCACCGCCGTCCACTCGCCCTTGGGCAAACCCTTGCTCGATCCGTTTAACGTGCTGTTGGGTCTCATGGAACGGTCTCCGGCTGATTCGCCGCTTGAACCATTTGTTGCATTCGCTTCCGCTCCCGACTATCCTGCCATTTTGTTAATAAAAATCGCCGGATCAAGCTCAGATTGGTAAAGATACGGGCTCCGAGCACAAGCGCGACAGCTAGAAAGAGGTCGATGAAAATCTGATCGCCCAGCCACGCCAGGAAAAACGCGGTCAGGATGTTGAAAATAAACCCGCTGATGAAGACCTCGTTGTGAAACTTCCCTTCGAGGCCGCTCCGGATGCCGCCGCAGACGCTGTCCAACCCCGCCAGGCAGGCAACCGCCATGTACTGGCCGTAAATGCCCTTGACGGGCATCTGAAGCATCAGCGCGAGCGCCGCGCCCAAAAAGAGCGCGATCACCGGAATAAGGATCACTTAGACGCGTCCTTCGGCACTTGGCTCACTCGCTTGGCCGTTGAGCCCGTAAAGGCGGGCAGCCGCTGCGTCTTCACCTTGTCCACCGCGACCATGGCCGAGTCGATCTGCTTGAGGTCCGAAAGCACGCCCTCCGGCAGTTCCAAAGCACCTTTCAACGTATCTGGGTTCCCAATCGCACGAATCACGATGGGCGATGCGACCTTGACGTCATCCACGAGAATGACGGACCCGACGCAACGGAAACTTGTTCCACCGACCACGCGGTGGTTGTTCACGCTGACCGCCTCCGCCCCCGCGTTCCACAGCTCGTTCACCGTCTTCAGAACGTCGATATCGTGAATAACGAGGTCCGCCGGGAAGATGCCGCTTGCCGGCTTCTTGCTATCTCGCAGTTCGACCCGCACGCCCGGGCCCTCGAGCTCCGTAAGCCCCGCCGTCACCTGCACTTCGTGAAGGCTGTCGTAGAGCGCCTTCGTCGAGGTGGTCTGATTCGACATCGCCGCCTGAAGCTTCGCGTTCTCCGCGCGCAGCTTGGCCACCTCGGCTTGGGTCTTCGCCACCGCGTCTTCCATATCCACCGAGCCACTGGCGACGCGTCCGCTTTGGGAAGGCCCGAGAAGGCCGAAACGCGAGCTTCGCGTTTCCTTCGTCACCCACGCCATGGCAATCATAAATCCAAGTACAAGAGACATGATGCTCACGGGCGTTACCCATGAATTTCCGGTGATCCGGCCTACGAATGGATTCATCTCTCTTTCTTTACGACTCCTTGCCCAAATGTCGGTCGGTCGAGGCTGACCAGAATCAGCGTTTTTCCGCTGGTCAATAGTCCGGGGTCTTCGTCAAGCTTCCGCCGAAGGTAGTCGATCTTTTCTCCAAGTCTGTCCGGAAGCCCCAATTGGACCGCGAACTTTGAACCTATATTTAAGCATAAACCGCCGTTTTCTGAAGCGGTAATTGTTTTGCTTTCCGTCCCGCCGATCTGATTCACTTGCGCCGCCAAATTTCCCACGTCGCCGCTTTGCCAAGGCCCCGCCACCGTAAGCACCGGGACGATAGCCTCAGGCGGAAGCTCCACGATCGGAAGTTCCTTCAAAGGCTGGATCGCCTGAAAGACGACCCCATCCTCCGAAAGCGCCGCTCCGCCCGTACCCCCGATCTGTGCGACTGGTGTTCGATACTCTAATTCAACCACGGCGCGCCCAAAGACGTTTCGACTCACGGAAACTTTCTCGACAGCGCTCCGCCCGTACAGCTGCGTCTCCACCTTGCGGGGGTTCACCTGGAGCGCGGGAATGTTTGCGAAGGCCCCCAGTTCGTCGCTGATCCGCTGCTGGTCCTCAGGCAAAGCCCCCACCACCCGCACCTTCGTGATTGCCGTCAAACGGCTCCACTTGATGCCCGCGTAGACGTTCGCGATCAACAGGATCGCGAAGATAGGCCGCCACGCGATGGGCCCGTACTGGCGACGTCTACGCCTTCGCCTCATGCCGCCTCAACGCATCCGTCAATAGCCAGCGAACGAGCGCATCGAATTCCATCCCCGCCGCCTTTGCGCTGTTTGGCAAAAGCGAGGTTTGGGTCATTCCAGGCAACGTGTTCACTTCCAAAACAAATAGCTCGTCGCCGCGAACGATCATGTCCGTCCGCGTCGCCCCTTCGCAGCCAAGCAGCGTGTGCGCCTTCAGCGCCAGCTCTTGGGCTTGCTTCAACACGCTCTCCGGCAGCCGGGCAGGAACGATCTCCTCCGTCGCCCCGGGCGTGTATTTCGATGCAAAGTCGTATCTCCCACTCACCGGCGCGATCTCCACCGGCAGCAAAGCTCTGTCGCCAAGGACGGGCGTGGAAATCTCCATCCCCTTCAGAAACTCCTCGACGAGCACTCCGGTGCCATAGGTCAACGCCCTCTCGATGGCTGGCCGCAATTCTTCGTCCGTATCGACGAACGACAGCCCGACGGTAGAGCCCTCCGCATTCGGCTTCACGACGAGCGGCGGCCTCAAATCGATCTCTTCGTCGGTGGAGGTCACAAACCGCCCCTCCGCCACCCGAATCCCATTCTTCGAAAGGATCTCCTTCGTAAGCCGCTTGTCCATCGCCAAAGCGCTTGCCTGGATGCCGGAACCGGTGTAAGGGATGTGCAAAAGCTCCAAAAGCCCCTGAATCGCCCCATCTTCCGCGTGCGTGCCGTGAAGGGCAAGGAACGCCAAGTCGGGCCGCCCGGGTCCAATAAACTGGCTGAGGTCCCCCTTGCTAAGGAGCAGGTCGGTCACATCGACCAGCCGGGCCTTAAACCCCTGGCGAGTCAACGAAGCCAAAATCTCCCGCCCACTCAGGATAGAGATTTCCCGTTCGGAGCTATCCCCCCCAAAAAGAACGGCAATCTCCCCGCCCCCCCGGTCCCCCGTCGCCCGTCGCCTGTCCCATTCCTTGATAAATGCAGGCGCGAACTCCGCGATATTCCCCGCTCCCATCCCCACCACGACATCCCCCTCGCGGACGAAATCCGCCACCTTCATCGGCAGCAAGTGGCGGCTGGGCACGTAGTAGCAAGGCTTCGTAATCAACTCAGCGATCCGAGCCGAACTAACCCCGGGAATCGGAGCCTCACGCGCCGGATAGATGTCGGTAATAAACACCACATCCGCCTCACTGAGCGCGGCGGCAAATTCGGGGATGAGGTCGGCGGTGCGGGAATAAAGATGGGGCTGAAAAACGACGATGACCCGCTTTTTTGGAGGCCCGTTTTTCGCGTCAAGCGGAAATTCGAACGGCTCTTGGACCACCCGCATCGCCTGTATCGACGCTCGGACCTCCGTCGGATGATGTGCGTAGTCATCGACGACGGCAATTCTCCCTCTCATGAGGTGCTGCTGCCGGCGCTCGGCTCCACTAAAAAGAGCAATGCCCTTGGCCGCAAGTCCACCCTTCGCGCCTGCTTTCTCCGCCGCGACCGCGGCCCCCGAGGCGTTCAAGAGGTTGTGAGCGCCTTGCGTTCTCAAGCCACCCATTAGAAAATTCTCGTCCATCGCCAAATAGGCTTTGAACAACTCGGCTCGGTAAGGGATCGCTTCGACCGAAGCCAAGTTGGCAACCTCGGCGGCTCCTGAATCCTCTTCGCAATAGATCAAAGCCCCCGTCGGTCCGACCTTGTTGACGAACCGCACGACACTATCTCGCAGGTTCGCATAGGTTCCGTGGAAATCCACGTGGTCCAGCTCGAGGTTCGTAAGCACGACCAGGTGCGGGTCGAAATCATGAAAGCTGTCGTACGCCTCGCAGGCTTCGACTACCGCCCACTCGCCCTCACCTTCCACAACCGGGCCACCAAAGTCCGGAACATTCGCGCCGACCACGATCAATGGGTCCAAGCCAGCTTCCTTGAGCCCCGCTCCCACCATGCTGGTCGTCGTCGTCTTACCATGGGTGCCGGTAACGGCGATGACCTTATAAGGCTTCAGCAGCCATCCCAACGCCTGCGAGCGGCGGAAGATTGGTGCCCGCAGTTCGTGGGCGCGCGCCACCTCGGGACTGCTGCCAAGGTCGATGGCATCCGTAAGCACGACCGCGTCCGAGGCCTCGATCCCCTCGCCCGTGTGCCCGATGTGCACCCCGATCCCCTCAGCCTGCAATCGATCCGTCTCTGGCGAAACCGTCGAGTCCGTCCCCCGCACCCGAAAACCGCGATGCGCAAGCATCCGCGCCAAGGCGCTCATCCCCGCCCCGCCGATACCGACTAAGAAGAAAGAGGTCTTCCCCTCCAACGCCTCCCGAGGCGCGAAGGCCGATGCGATCTCCGCCGCCTTCCTCACGAAGCCGTCCCTGCCTGGTGGATCACCGCGTAAATGCGAGCCGTCGCGTCTGGCACATCCCAGGCTTTCAAAGCGACCTCTGCAGAAGACCGCCGCGCCGAATCGTCCACCCACCCAAAGATCGCCTCTGCGATCTGCTCGGGGGTAGCGTGGTCTTGGCGTAAGAGGGTGGCGGCGCTCATTTCGACGAACTCTTCTGCATTATGAAGCTGATGGTCCCCCGCCGAGGTCGGCAAGGGCACAAGGACCGACGGCAGGCCGAACATCGCAAGCTCCGCCAACGTCCCCCCGCTCCGTCCGACGACCAGGGTCGCTTTTTGGTACGCCTCCACCATCTGTTCTGTCTCCAAATACGGCGCGACCCGATATCGTTCCCCAAGGCCCAACGACTCCACCAATCGGTAGGTCGTCTCAAAGTTCTTCGGCCCGCTCGCGTGGATGAAATTCACCCCTTGCAGGTTCTCCGCCGTCGCCGCCCGAGGCACGGATCCGTTCAAGAACTCCGACCCCTGCGAACCCCCGATCACCAAAACCGTCGGCTCCGACGGCGCCCGCGAAGCCACCACGTCCCGAAGCTCCTGCCGGATCGGCTGCCCCACCCGGCTGCACTCCAGCCCCGGCGCATACTTTGGCGTCGACTTGAAGACCGTCGTAAACGCGGAAGCCTCCCGCGCGAACATGAGATTGGAGCGCCCCGGCACCGAGTTCGCTTCGTGAATGCAGTAGGGAATCCCCAGCGACCGGGCCGCCGCCACCACCGGCCCCGCCGAATAGCCCCCAGTCGAAAAGACCACGTCCGGATCGAGTCGCCGCAAAGACTTTTTGGCAAGCGAGCGCGCCTGGATCAGCTTCAAAAGCGCCTGCCACCCCCGTGCCGACTTCAGCGAATAGAGCGGTTCCGAAGGAAAGCCCTCGAATCGGATGCCCCGATCCGCGCAAGCCTTCCCCTCTTGCCCACGCAGGGAGCCGAGATACACGATCTCGGCCCCCTGCCCAGTTGCGTAGCGAGCTACCTCAAGCGCGGGATAGACGTGCCCGCCCGTGCCGCCACCGGTCACGACCAGTTGCAATGTCCGCCTCCTTCGATACCGGAACAGGTGCGAGGACAGCCTGGCAAAGCCCCATCGCGAGCCATAAAGAAATCAAAGACGACCCGCCGGAGCTGATAAACGGCAACGGAATCCCGATGGCAGGCAAGAATCCATTCGCCATCATCACATTCGTGCAGGCCTGAACCCCAATCCAGGTCCCAACTCCCGCCAAAACAAGCATCGCGAACTTCGTATGCGCCTGCGAGGCCAACCAAAACAGCCGCAGAACGAGCGCCCCGATCAGGCCAATCACGACGAGCGAGCCCAGCAACCCAAACTCTTCGCCGACCGTCGCCATGATAAAGTCCGTCGTCGTCGCTGGAATAACGTGCTTCGCACGCCCAGCCCCAATACCGACCCCAACGTAGCCCCCGCTCGCCATCGCAAGCTCGGACTGCACCGTCTGGTATCCGATATCGTCCACGTTCTCCGGGTCCCAGCGGTGGGCATGGTTGATAATCCGGTCCATCCGGTAAGGCTGCGCCTTCACCATGAACCAGCACCCCAGCACCGCCAGCACGACGCCCAGAATCAACGACGCCCGCGTCACGCCACCGAGAATAAACAACCCAAAAGTCGTGACCGCCACGATACCCGCCGTCCCGAGATCGGGCTCCTTCTCGATCAAGATAACCCCGATCAAAATCCAAAGCGCGGGCAAACACCGCTTGATCTTAGGCCCCGCGAGCGCATCCAGCTTCGCCGCCAAATCCCGAAACTTCGGCAGCTTCTTCGGCCAAGGCTTCCGGTCCGCAAATAGCCCCGCCAAATACAAAATCACCGCGATCTTGAAGAACTCCGCCGGCTGGATCAGCAGCGGACCAAGCTTGATCCACCGATGAGCCCCGCTCATCTCCACGCCCACGTGCGGCACTTCCACCGCAATCATGCTCAGCATTCCGATGAAGAAAAACCCCTTCGACCAGCGCTTCCACTTCATCTGGCTGATCCCCGCTACGACCATCGCCAGAAGCAGAGCCCCAACCAGGAACGCCCCCTGCATGAGAAATTCGCGTGGGATCGTCCCCTTGCCATCGCGGAGCGCGCGAGCGTAGCCCGCGTCGAAAATGAAGAGCATCCCCAAGGCCGTCAGCAATAGCGCTAGGCCAAACAGGATAGGGTCGTGCAGCCTCCGTGCAGAGTTCATGGTTCAAGCCACTCCTTGGCTAACTGTCTAAAGACGTCCCCGCGATGCCGAAAGTCGCGGAACTGGTCCGTGCTCGCGCATCCCGGCGCAAGCATGATCACTTCCCCGCTCCGGGCCTTCTCCGTGGCCGCGCGAAAAGCGTCCTCCATTTTCTCAAACGTCGGAAAGTCCCCCATTTGTTCGGCGAGACTCGCTCTCGCCTCACCATAAAGGTACGCGTGATGCATCCCGTTCGCGAAATAGTTGCGCAAAGGCTTGAAGTCGAGGTCCTTGTTCCGCCCCCCAATCAAGATATGATTCGGCCCTCGCAAAGCCGTCGCCGACTTCAAAACCGCATCCGGATTGGTGCACATCGAGTTGTTGATCACTCGCACCCCATCCCTCTCTCCCACAAACTCCATCCGGTGGGCGATCCCATGGAAACTCTTTAACCCCTCGAAAATCCCCCGAGGCAACACGTAAACCGGCTTGTTCGCCGCCATCTGTCGCTCGTTGTAGGCATGCGTCTTCGCCGCCCGAGCCTGGGCCGATTCCTCCTCCGCCTCCACCATCGCCCGCGCCCCCGTCGCCTTCAAAGCTCCATAGGCCAAAAGCGCCGCCATGCAAGCGTTCGTATAGTTGTGCGGCTCGGAGAAAGTCAGTTCTTCCAACTTGAGCTGCTTATCCAGCACCGTCAAAAACCGCTCGTCGACCCGAGCATTCTCCCCCGTCGCCCCAAATGTAAGCACCGTCGGGAAGCCCCTCTCCCCCCCGCGGGAGTGGGGTTGGGGAGAGGGGGCGCCCCTCCGAAACCTCGTAACGGAAGCCGCCGCTCCCGGCGCCCGCACCATCGGATCGTGCGCCTTCACCACCGCAAAGCAGCTCTCGTCCTGAAAAGCGAAAATCCGCTGCTTCGTCGCCGCATACTGCTCGAAACTGTCATACCGGTCCAGATGGTCCGGCCAAATATTCGTGATCCCCGCACTCACCGGCTTGAACGTCGAGATCCATTCCAACTGAAAAGAGCTGATCTCCGCGACCAAAATCTGGTCCTTCCGCGCCACCAAGGCCGCCTCCGTCAGCGGAACCTCCGGATATCCCGACCCAAAGATATTCCCGCACAAAATCGGCTCGACCCCGCACGCCTTCAGACACAGGTAGGTCATCACCGTCGTCGTGCTCTTCCCATTCGTCCCCGTGATCGCCACGATAGGAGCCTCGCTGATCCGGTAGGCAAACTCGATCTCGCTAACGATCTCGATCCCCTGCGCGAGAATCGCCTTCAGAACGGGGCTGCGGCTATCGACCGCCGGATTCACAACCAAGAAGTCGAAATCGCCAGCCAAAACCCCATCCCAATCGAGCGTAACCTCCGCGCCCAAAGCAAGCGCCTCGGAAAGAATCTCCGGCTTGGCTAGCCCCGAAGCCGAAGACTGGTCGAACACATGCGGCAAGGCCCCCTTCGCCAAAGCCGCCCGGGCAATCGCCAGCCCCGACCGCCCCAGCCCAAAGATGCCGATCCGCTTCCCCGTCATCCCGCCGCCTGAGAGATCACCCAAAACCCGATGACCGACCCCGCAAGCTGCAACGTAAAGAACAGCGCCACGATCTTGATCTCCGGCCAGCCTGCCCGCTGAAAAGCGTGATGGATCGGCGTAAACGGAAAGATCTTCCGCTTGAACACCTTCACCGAGAAAATCTGCATTGGCGGCGGCACGAGCTCGATAATCATCACCAGCCCCACCAGCAACAGCCCAAGCCAGATCGAAACCGCATTCCCGCCATGAGCCTGCAAGGCAATGTCCGAGACGACCAGCCCCAACATCCCCCCAATCCCCATCGAACCCACGTCGCCCATAAAGACCTTCGCCGGAGGCGCGTTCAAGAACAGGAACGGCAAAACCCCGCCCAGCAAAGCGATCAACGGAAACGCCCACTCCCCCAAGCCAAGTCGCAAAGAAACCGCGATCAACCCCGCGCAAAGAGCGACGAGCAGCGTCCCCGCCAACCAGTCCAGCCCGTCGGAGAAGTTGTAACCGTTCGCGAAGAACAGGATCAAAAACACTGAAAGCCCAAAGTTCCAAACCGACATCGAGCTGTCTTTCAGCCAGACCGCAAGGCAAGCGATCCCGATCTGCAGCATCAGCTTGGGAATCCACCCAAACCCACGCGACCCCTTCTTGACCCGGGGCATCACAAAATCGTCAAAAAAACCGATCAACGCGTACCCAATCACCAAAACGAACGACGGAATCACCTTCGCCGAAGGAAATCTCGAAGCCCAAAAGCCCATCCCCGCCAAAGCCCCCGCCAGGATAATCAACCCGCCCATCGTCGGCGTCCCCTGCTTGTGCGCGTGCTCCGCCACGAACTGGCTCACCGTCTGCCGAGACTTCAAAGCGATCAGCCCCCGAAAGATCGGCCAAGCCAAAACCGCCCCCACGACGAAGGACACCAAAAAGACCGCCGTAAAATCGTTCATTCGAGCACCTTCTCCAAAGCCAGCGACCGGCTCCCCTTGATCAATACGACGTCCCCAGGCTTGCTCCCCGCCAGAAACTCCTTGAGCTGATCCGGGTCGTCCGTCATCGAAATCCGCCCAGAATCCATCCCCGCCGCCAAAGCCCCTTCCCGGTAATGCACCGCCAAGGGCCCGACAAGCGCGACCCGCGCCAAACCCATCCGAGCCACCAAACGTCCAACCTGCCGGTGAGCCTCCGCCGTCGCATCGCCAAGCTCGTTCATCTGTCCCAAAATCGCCAGCCGCTGCCCGTTCGAAGGCAATTTCGCCAAGGTCTCCAAAGCCGCCATCATGCTCGGGGGAGCCGCGTTATACGCGTCCAACAAAACCTTCACTCCGTCCCGGTCGATAAGCTGCATCCGCAAGGGCGGCAACTCCGCCGTAGCCAACCCGTCCGCCGCCTCCTGTGGCGAGAGCCCCAGCGAAACCGCCGTCGCCACCGCCGCCGCCGCGTTCGCTGCCAAATGCCGCCCCAGCACCGGAATCTCCGCCTGCCACGGGATATTGTCGAAAAAGCCCTTCACGATGCTTCGCCCCGTCGCCTCCGGCACCGCATCGATCACCCGGCAAACAGAAGCCGGTGCAAACCCGAACGTGACGACAGGCCGCTCCCCGGCCGCCTCCCGCAAAGCTCCAAAGAAGTCGTCGTCCTGCGGCAGCACCACGGTCCCATCCGAAGGAAGCGCGTCGATCAATTCCGCCTTCGCCCGAGCGATCCCCTCCCGCGACTCCACCATCTCCATGTGCGAGTAGCCGATATTCGTAATCACCCCGACCGTCGGCCTGGAGAACGAAGCCAAATGAGCGATCTGCCCAAACCCCCGCATCGCCATCTCCACGACGACCGCCTGCGTCTCCCCCGCCAGCTCCGCCCACAGCAAAGGCGCCGTGTACTCCGTATTCCGATTCCCCACCGTCTTCAAAACCGGCCCAAGCGCCGACAAAGCCGAAGCCAAGAACTCCTTGGTCGTCGTCTTCCCCGCGCTCCCCGTAATCCCCACCACCGGCCCGTCGAATCGATCCCGAAAATGCCGCCCAAACCGGGCCAAAGCCTCCACCAAGTTCGGCACCAGCACATAAGGCCCCTCGATAGGCCGCTCGACCAAGGCTCCCACCGCCCCATTCGCCATCGCCGCACCCGCGAAGTCGTGCCCATCCACCTTCGCCCCCTTGATGGCAAGGAACAGATAACCCGGCTTCACCTCCCGGTTATCGGTAGCGAACCCAGTAATAAGACCATCGCCATGCAGTTCACCCCCAACGATGGAGGCCAATTCAGCTAAGGGAATAGGAGTCAAGCCAGGGCCTCCCGAGCCATCTCCCGATCGTCCATCGGATACTTCGTCCGCCCGATGATCTGGTAGTTCTCGTGCCCCTTCCCCGCGATCACGACCACGTCTCCCGGCTGCGCAATCTTCACCGCGTGGGCGATCGCCTCGCGCCGGTCGATAATATCCACCGATTCCCGACCCGCCACGATCCCCGTCAAAACCTCGTCCAAAATCGTCTGCGGATCCTCGGTCCGTGGGTTGTCGCTCGTCACAACCGTAATATCGCTCCGCTCGCTCGCCGCCCGAGCCATCTTCGGCCGCTTCGTCCGGTCCCTATCCCCGCCACACCCGAACACGGTAATCACCCGCCCCGAAGTCAAAGGCCGCACCGCGTCCAAAAGCTTCTCCAGCGCGTCCGGAGTGTGCGCGTAGTCTACGAGAATTCCAATCCCCCGCTCGTTTCGCACCGCCTCAAACCGTCCAGGTACAGCCCTCGCCGACTCCGCTACTCGACAGGCTTCGTCCGGTTTCACCCCCAGAGCGATAAGTGCTGACACCGCCGCCGCCAGGTTCTCGACGTTATAGCTTCCCCCCAATTGAGAAGTAAATCTCAGGCCAATATCGTCGAGACCCAAGTTGAGCACCATCTCGATTCGATCCACAGCGATCGTCTGAGCGTAGGCAATTAGGTCATAGTCGGCGGACAGCTTTCCCAGTTCCAGCGTCTCGGTCACCCCAAAACGCCAAATGCGACCTCCCGCCAAGCAGTCCTCAAGCCGTCTCCCTGCCGGATCGTCTACGTTCACCACGCTAAAAAACCGCTTCGCACTCTGCTTCGGCAAGTCCGAAAACAACCGAAACTTCGCCGCCTCGTACTCCTCCATCGACCCGTGAAAGTCCAAATGGTCCTGGGTCAGATTCGTAAAGACGCCCGCGTCGAACTCCACCCCATCCGCCCGCCGCTCGGCCAGCGCATGTGACGAAACCTCCATCGCCAGAGCCTCGACTCCCTTGTCCCGAGCCTCCGCCAAGAGGTTATAAAGCTCCACCGCAAACGGAGTCGTATTCGAGAGCTCCCTCTCCTCCCCCGGAATCTGAAACCCAAGCGTCCCCAAATAACCGGCGCGAAGGCCCAAAGCGGAAAGCATGTCCCGGATCAACCAAGCCGTCGTCGTCTTCCCGTTCGTCCCCGTCACCCCGACGACCATCATCCCCCGCGTCGGATGCTCGAAGAACGTATCGCAAAGCCGCCAAATCGCCTCGTTGAAACCCAGCCGATCCGAAGGCAACTGAGCGCAGGCCAACCCAGCCGCACGAGCCGCAGAAAAACCCTCAGCGCTCCAAACCAAAGCCGCCGAAGCCCCGTTGGCAGCCGCCGCAGGAATAAACGAGTGGCTGTCGTTCGTCGTCCCCGGCATACAAACGAACAAAGAACCAGGAGTAGCCGACCGCGAATCGATAACCATCGACCGCAAGGCCGCATCACCCTCGATCCGGATCGGTGTGACGCCAGAAGAGGAAAAAAGCTCGCTCAGCCTCACCGAGGCTTTACCTCTACAGTCGCAGAAGGCTTCGTCATCGCGGTAGTGGTACCAGAAGTCGGGGCGATCGCATACTTTCCGATGATCGCATGGGCCAATTCGCTGAACACCGGTCCAGCCACGTCCGCCCCGTGCCACCGGTCGCCCGTCGGGTGGTCGATCATCACCAAAACCATCGCCCGAGGTTGCTGGGAAGGCACGAACCCCACGAAGTTCGCCACATATCCCTGACCGCGGCCTAGCCGCTGCGCTGTCCCCGTCTTTCCCGCCAAGGTGTAGCCCGCAATCTGGAGCTTGTGTCCCGTCCCACCCTTGTCGTCCAAAACCGATTCCATACAGTGCAGAACCCGCTCCGTCGTATCCGCCTTGAAAACCTGCTTCCCCGCCTTGATCGGCGTCTCCTTCCCGTCCACCCGCGCGATCAGCCGAGGCTCCATTCGGACCCCGTTATTGCCGATAGCCGTAAACGCCGAAGCCAAAGAAATAGGCGTCACGCTCACCGACTGCCCAAAGCCCCAGCACATCAGCTCCTGAAGCTTCGCCACCGGCTCCACGAAGACCGCTCCCGAAACCTGGAAAGGCAGCCCCACGTCGCCTTTCTTCACCAAATCCATATCCTCGATGAAGTTCAGGTAGGAATCGAAGCCAATCTTCGTGGCCCAGGTCGCCGCCGAGACGTTGCAGCTCTCCGCGATCGCCTTCGTCGTGTCGCAAACCCCGTGGTGGTGCAGCCCGTGGGTCGCCACGCAAGCCACATGATAGGGCCCGATCCGCAGCGTCCCCTCGCAGTTCACCTTGAAACTCTCGTCGATGACCCCCATGTCCAGCGCTTTCGCCAGGGTCAAAATCTTCATCGTCGAACCAGGCTCGAAGCGCGACATGATCGCCGGATTCACGTCTGCCGGCTTCCCGTTCGGTCCTTGCCCGGTCGCCGGATCGTAGCTCGGCCAGTTCGCCATCGCCAAAACGTTCCCCGTCTTGGGGTCCATCACGATTGCGATGCCGCTATCCGCCTTGTTCCCCTCGACCGCCTTGCGTACCGACTCCGAAGCCACCCGCTGCAAATCGCTGTCGATCGTAAGCTGGACATCCGCCCCGTCCTTGCGCTTGACGGTCGTCCCGTCCATCCGCATCGGCAGGAAAGCCCCCGTCCTGTCCACCAAACCCGTGGAAACCCCTTCCACGCCCGTCAAATACTTGTCGAAGCTCCGCTCCAACCCCTTCGTCGCCAGTTGGTCGCGAAACATGCCCACGATGGAAGAGGCCTCGTCCCCCATCGGATAGGCCCGCTGACCTGTCACCTTCACCGAAAGCCCGTCGGCCCGCCATTTGGTCTTGATGGCGTCGATCTGCCGCTTCTGGTCCCCCGTGATCTGGGTCCGCCAAGACTGGTTCTTGCCGCCTCGCGCCGCCAGCTCCGCGAACTCCGCCCCGGAGATCCCCGTGGCCGCCCCAAGATCGAGGAAAAAGCCGTCGCTGTGCGGCACGCTCTTAAATTGGATATTCAGCTCGTAAGCGCCTTCGTCGCGCGCGAGCACCTTGCCGTCGGCGGAGAGGATGCGCCCCCGCTTCGGCTCGTCCTTGATCGAGACGATGAACCGCTTGGTCTCTTTCGCCTTCGCGATGACCTCGCCGCTGCCAAACGCCTGAACGCGAAATTGGCTGAAGACGGCAACGGCGAATAGGCCGCATGATCCCCATGCGACCCATTTGAAACGACTATCGTTAACGGAGTGCGACGACAACGTTCTTAGAAGACGTTTGAGTCCCGCTCGTTGGAGCGACGAAACCGTTGCGGGTCGCCCATTGCTCCAAATCCTTCTCGTCGGACAGCGCCTCGATCTGCTTCGTCAGCACGACCTGGGCCGCCGTCGCCGCCACCAGCCGCTGGTTCGCACGAATCCCTTCGCGGCGAGCCTTCTCGACCATGACGTGCCCCGTCAAGCTGCTCGCCCCAAAAACGGCGAGCGTGATAACTCCATACGCGACCACACCCCGCAACACCTGCGTGGCCACAGAGGGCCCGGTGCCAGGCACCACGCGAAGCTGGGGCCGAGTTTCGATATACGGTTTGCTGATCGGTACTGCGCTCATCCTGAGTCTCCTTGCTTAAACTGGCCATCCGTGGCCAAATGGTTTTCCTAACTCTCTGCTTGGGGCTTCCTAATTGCCCTCAGCTTTGCACTCCTACTGCGCGGATTCCGCGCGATCTCGTCTGAAGTCGGGAGCTTCGGCTTTTTGAAAAGCTCCTCGAATCCAAGTTCGACTAATTCCTTGCTCGCCCGCTTCATCGCTCGGTCTTCGCCCGAGTGGTAACTCAGCACCGCAAGCACTCCGCCCGGCGCCAGGTGTTTCGCGATCTCCACGAACGTCTCCTCCAGGTCCTCCAGCTCGCGATTGACCGCGATCCGAACCGCCTGAAACGTCCGCGTCGCCGGATGGATGCGCTTGTCTCGCGCCTTCACCGGAATCGCCGCCAGCACGCATTCCACCAAATCCTGGGTGGTCCGCAGCGGGCTGACCTTTCGCCGCTCCACGATCTTCCTCGCGATCGCCCGCGCCCATCTTTCGTCGCCGTACTCCCAAAGCACTTGCTCGATCTGGTCGAGACTCATGCGATTCAGCATCGACGACGCCGGTTCGCCCGAGCTGCGGTCCATCCGCATATCGAGCGGCCCCTCATCCTTGAACGCGATCCCGCGCTCAGAATCCGCTATCTGCGCACTGTTCAAGCCCAGGTCCAAAAGGATGCCATCGGCCTTCACTCCGCGCTTCTCGAGCTCGTCCGGCAAACCTCGATAGTCGCCGTGTACAAGCTCAAACTTCACTCCTTCGATATCCGCCAACCGCTCTCGAGCGATCGCCAGCATCGACGCGTCCCAGTCCATTCCCACGAGCGTCCCGCCCGGAGCGACCCTCGCCGCGAATTCCTTCGCATGCCCCGCCAATCCAAGCGTTCCGTCCACTGCAACCGCGCCCGGTTTCAGCGGAAGCACTTCGAGCACCTCGGCCAACATCACCGGATCGTGCCTGGGCTCGCTCATCGCTACTGGCCCGGCTCGCCGCCCTCTTTCATCATGCGGTACGCCTTCTCGATCACTTCGCGCCGCTCGATTCCGTAAGTCCAAGGCCGCGCTTCGTAGTCCTCGAACTCCTTCGAATCCCAAATCTCCAACCGGTCGCCCGCGCCGTTCAAAACGATCTTTTCCTTCAACCCCGCCTTGTTGCGAAGCTTCGTCGGCAAAACGAATCGCCCCTGCGCGTCGAAGTTCAACTCGTCCGCCACGTTCGCCAGCATCATGCGCGTGTAGTGCTCGCGGCCCGTGTTCATCGAGTCGTAGCTCAACATGTCCTCGACCTTCGCTTCCCATTGGTCCGCCGGGTACGCACCCAAACATCCGGTGGGCATCAAAGCCACGACGAAGTCCTTTCCAAGCCGCTCGCGATTCTTCTTGTCGACCAGGATTCGCCCCTTGTCGTCGATCGTCGCGTCCGGGTTGTGGCCGTAAAAGCGCTTGCGAGTTTGTTTCTCGTCTGATTGACTCATCGCCGCGCACTTCCTAACCTCTGAGAGCTTGAGGGCGGCCTTCGCATCCATGCTAAGCCGCCCGACAAATCCGGGAAGAGCACCCCGCCCCGCCCCCTGATAGCTTTTCTAAACCGTCCTAGTTTCTTGCCTTCAGGTGATAGGGATTGTACTGGGAAGAATGTGGGATGACAACACTAATTTTGGGAATTTTATGGGAAAAACATTGGACGTTTACAGACACGGAAACACACGTCTACATAAATGAAAGTAGAAGTGAATACAAGCGCGGCTATAGATGTGAAATGGGAGGGGGTAACGCGATAGGTCTCAGCCCTAAGCCATCGGCGAGGAACCCAAAATCCAAAATCTAAAATCCGAAATCAAGCGCCGAGCGCGCTCTTAAACTGCTCCCGATACAGGTCCAAATAGATCCCGTCTCGGGCAATCAGCTCCGCATGGGTGCCGACGTCCACGATGCGGCCTTCCTCGATTACATAGATCCGGTCCGCATCCACCACCGAGGAAAGCCGGTGGGCGATGATAAAGGTCGTCCGCCCCTTCATCACCCGATTGAGTGCTTCCTGCACCCGCGCTTCCGTCTCCCCGTCGAGCGCGCTCGTCACGTCGTCCAAAATCAAAATCGCTGGATCGGTCAAAAGAGCCCGCGCCAGGGCAAGCCGCTGTTTCTGCCCACCGCTGAGCTTGATCCCGTCCTCCCCGATCATCGTCTCGTAACCATCGGGAAGCTCGCTGATAAAGTCGTGCAGGTCCGCCGCCTTGCAAGCCTCGATCGCCTGGGCGTCGCTCGCCTGGGGGTTCCCGTACTTCACGTTCTCGAGAACCGAGACGCTGAACAGCACGTTCTCCTGCGCTACCATGCTCACCTTGCGCCGCAAGGATTCCAGCCGGATGTCCCGCAGATCGTAGCCGTCCACCCGCACCGCGCCGTGGGTCGGGTCGTAAAACCGCATCAGCAGGTTCATGAGCGTGCTCTTCCCCGCCCCGCTGTGCCCCACCAAGGCCACGATCTCCCCCTGCTGAACCCGCATCGTCACGTCGTCGATGGCGTTCTTGCCATCGATGTACTGGAACGTCACGTGGTCGAATTCGACGTTCCCTCGCACCTCGGGCAAAGGCAAAGCGTCCGGCTTGTCCTCGATATCGGGCCGCGTATCCAAAGTCTGGAAGACCCTCTCCATCGCCGCCAACGCCCACTGCAAGGAGTTGTTGAAGTCAACAACGCGCACCGCCGGGTTAAAGACGTAACCGATATAAAACGTCAAAGCGACCAGCACGCCCGTCGTAAGCTGCCCCTGCTGCACGAGCGACCCACCGTACGCGTACACAACGCCCGTCCCCAGCGCCGAGATCACACCCGACACCAGGCCGAGACGCCGGTTCAGGTGAACCTGCCGCATATCCACCGAGAACTTCGCCCGCACGCTCCCCATGAAGTTCTGCGTCTCGTAGTCCTCTTTCACGAACGCCTTCACGACCCCAATCCCCGCGATCTTCTCCGCCAGCTTGCCCAGCATCTCGTCCCAAAGCCGCCGCTGCTCCTGGCTCACCTCGCGGATGTGCTTCAAGAAGCTGAGGTAGGCGATGACATAGAACGGAATCAGCGCCAGGATAATGAGCGCGATCTTCCATTCGAGCGTAAACAGCATCGCGATAACCGCCACCAACGTCACGAGGTCGCTGATGAAGGTGACAAGCTGACCCTGGATCAAGCTCTGGATCAGCTCGATGTCGCCCGTCACGCGCGACATGATCTTCCCCGTCTGCGTCTGGTTGTGATACGCCAACGAGAGCCGCTGCAGATGCCGCCAGGTCGTAAATCGCAAATCGAACACGAACCGGTGCCCGATCCAGGTCAACGTATACGAGTTCCCGTAGCTGAGAACGTTGCGCAGCAGAATGACGCCGAAAAGCGTGATCCCCATGACGAGCAGGATGTGGGGAGCCCGTTCCGTCTCCTCCTTCCGCAGGTCCGCAAGCTGCACACTCTGCCGAGCCGCTCCCGCGGGCGAAGGCTTGGGTCCCGACTCGATCGCCTTGATCTTCTGCTGGGCCGCCAGGGCTGGACGGATACCATCGTCGATGGCATATTGAAACAGTCGCGGCGGAATAATCTGCAGCAGGGTAACGAGCAGAGTAAGAACGACTGCGACGGTAACGCGCGCCCGATAAGGCCGCAGGAACTCGAGAGTGCGCCGAAAGGACCGCACGCCTTCAGTTTTCCAAGGTTAGAGGGCCAGATGCAACGCTAGGAGCGACATTGACGAATTAAAGGCGAAAACCCCGAACCGGCTCGCAGCGGTCCGAGGCTCGCATCCGTGTCGCGGCTCAGGTCTTTCCCCTGAGCGCCTCCCTGAATAACCCATACGCTCCACCAACGGAGGCAAGGGTCATCGCGATTAATACAATCGTGTACATCATCTTCCAAAAGCGGACTCTCTCCAGCCGCACATCTCTTTTTCAGCATTCACCCCCCAATCCGCCCCGGCCCTGTTGCTAGGGTCCAAAAATTCCGGCACACATACCGTCGGCACCTTTGCTGATCGCACGATTACCGGGAAACAAGAGCCTCCCCTTGCGTGCAGGGGGAGGGCAGGGTGGGGGTGCTAAGGCATCAGAGAGCGCCCTCTACAAGCCCACGCGGAGCGTGTAGTCGCGGTTCCGCCCGCGTCCGGAACCCCTGGGGACCGCCGGCTTCAGCCGGCTCCGGAAAAAGAACCCCAACGGTGTTCCGTCAAATAGCGAACGGGTTGGCCCAACGGGCCTACCCTGGTACAAACCGCAAGCCACCCATACCTACCCCAAAGGGGTTGCGCCAAAACCCGTCACCCGTAACCCGTCGCCAGTTACCCACCAAAACAATCGAAGCCCACTCCGAACACAAACGCAACAAAATTAGCCCCCACCAAAGCGACCTAAGGAACCCACGCCCAAAAAGCTAAAATCTAACCGTGGAATCCCGACTTCTCGAAGCATTAAACGAAAAGGTCCTCATCTGGGACGGAGCCATGGGCACCCAGATCCAGGCCGCCAACTTCGGACCCGAGGATTTCACCCTCCGCGACGACCCGGCCTTCCCCCAGGAAGTCCGCGAAGCCGGAAACCGCCTCCCCGACCGCTACCTCGAAGGCTGCAACGAGCTCCTCGTCTTCACAAGGCCAGACGCCATCGAGGCCATCCACACCCGCTACTTCGAAGCCGGGTCCGACATGGTCGAGACCAACATGTTCGGCTGTAGCTCCATCGTCCTCGCCGAATACGGCCTGGAAAACCTCGACTACGCCCTCAGCCTCCAAGCGACCAAGATCGCCCGGAGGGCCGCCGACAAAGTCTCCACCAGCCATAAACCCAGGTTTGTCGTCGGCGCCGTCGGCCCTGGCACCAAGCTCGCCACCCTCGGCCAATGCACGTTCGACGAGCTCGAACAGACCTACAGCAACGCATTTCGGGGCTCGCTGGAAGGCGGAGCGGACGCCCTCCTCCTCGAAACCCTCCAAGACCTCCTGATGGTCAAAGCCACCATCATCGGAGCCCAGCGCGCCATGGCCGAGACGGGCCGCCAAGTCCCCCTCTTCGTCCAGGTCACGATGGAGCAGACCGGCACCATGCTCCTCGGTTCCGAGATCGGCGCCGCCCTGAACATGCTGGAGGCCTTCCCCGCCGTCCAAGCCATCGGAATCAACTGCGCCACCGGCCCCGTCGAGATGGCCCCCCACATCCACTTCCTGGGCGACAACTCGACCCGTCCCCTCAGCGTCCAACCCAACGCGGGCCTTCCCGTCATGGAAGCCGGCCAAGCGATGTACAAGCTCACCCCCGACGAGCTGGCCCACCACCACGAACGGTTCGTCAACGAGTTCGGCGTGGCGATGGCGGGCGGTTGCTGCGGCACCACCCCCGCCCACATCAAGGCCGTCGCCGAAGCCGTGGGCGGCAAACCTCACGGAGACAAAGCCCACTGGCGCAAAGTCCGCCACCTCTACCCTGGCTTCGATTTCCGCATGGACACCGACGAAAAGGCCGAAGGCCTCAAACTCGTCGGCTGCTCCTCCCTCTACCAGTTCCAACCCTACGAGCAGGACCTTTCCTACCTCATCGTAGGCGAGAAGACCAACGCGAACGGCTCCAAGGCTTTCCGCGACATGCTCGCCAACGAGAACTGGGAGGGCCTCACCGAGCTCGCTCGTGAGCTCGAAGGCGAAGGCTCCCACGTCCTCGATGTCTGCACCGCCTACGTCGGACGCGACGAGTCCCGCGACATGCGCATCCTGCTCGGCTACTACAATCGCCATATCCAGGTCCCCCTCATGATCGACTCGACCGAGGTCCCCGTCGTCGAAACGGCCCTCAAGTGCCTGGCCGGAAAACCCATCGTCAACTCCATCAACTTCGAGGACGGCGAGGCCCGCACCGAAAGAGTCCTGGACCTCTGCGCCAAGTACGGAGCCGCCGTCGTCGCCCTCACCATCGACGAGAAAGGCATGGCCAAGTCGGCGGAGGAGAAGGTCGCCATCGCCGAGCGCATCCTCGCCCGCACCCGCGCCAAGGGCCTCCCCGACCACGACGTCTTCCTCGACTGCCTCACCTTCACTCTCGGCTCTGGCGACGAAGAGTTCCGCCAATCCGCCATGGCCACCATCGACGCCATCCGCGAAGTCCGTACCCGGCACCCCCACGTGAACACGATCCTCGGCGTCTCGAACGTCAGCTTCGGCCTCAAACCCGCCGCCCGCCAGATCCTCAACTCCGCCTTCCTCCACTTCGCTCGAGAGGCGGGTCTCACCAGCGCCATCGTCCACTTCAGCAAGATTCAGCCTGAAAACAGGATCGAACCGGAAGTCTGGAAAATCGCCAGCGATCTGGTGTTCGACAAGCGCGAATTTGCCTCCGTCTAGCCAGGTATCCTGCGCGGAATGAAGGCTACGATCTTCGCGCTCGTCGCGGCCACCCTGGCGTTCCATGGCGGCGCCGATAAACTCGTTATCAAAGACGTCAAAGTCGGCTCCGGCATCGCCGCTAAGTCCGGCGACATCCTCACGATGGACTACACCGGCAAACTGACGAACGGTAAGCAGTTCGATTCCTCGGTCGGCAAGCAGCCATTCGTGTTCATCCTCGGCGCAGGCCAGGTCATCAAAGGCTGGGACCAGGGCATGATCGGCATCAAGGTCGGCGGCAAACGCAACCTGACGATCCCCGCCAGTCTCGGCTACGGCGCCCAGGGCGCTCCCCCCGACATCCCCGGTGGCGCGACCCTCAAGTTCGACGTCACCGCGATCAAGATCGACCGCATTCCGGTCAAGGTCTTGAAGCAGGGCAAGGGGCCTGCGGCAAAGGGCGGCGACTCCTGCGAGCTGAACTACGAATTGACGGATACGAGCGGTAAGAAGATCGACAGCAGCTACGACCGCCATCAAACCTTCCCCATCGTCCTCGGTGAAACGTCGCTCGTGAAGGGCTTCACCGCCGCCGTCGTTGGCATGAAGCAGGGCGAAATCATCAAGGCGACGGTCCCCCCCCAGTTCGGCTACGGAGCCCAGGGCGCAGGCGGCGTCATCAAGCCCAACCAAACCCTCGTCTTCAAGATCGAGCTCGTCAAGCTCACCGCCGGGAGCCGCTAATGGTAGGCATCGAGGAAATCGAGACCGGAGAAGGCCCGGAAGCCAAAGACGGCGACACCGTCGAGCTTCACTACCGAGGCACCTTCCCCGACGGTAAGCAGTTCGACAGCAGCTACGACCGTAACCGAACCTTCTCCTTCCGCCTCGGAGCCGGAGAGGTCATCAAAGGCTTCGACCTGATGGTCCTCGGGATGCGAGCTGGCGGCAAGCGAAAGGCCACCATCCCACCCGAATTCGGCTACGGAGCCAGGGGAGCCGGCAGCGCCGTCCCCCCCAACGCGACGCTCGTCTTCGAAGTCGAGCTCGTCTCGATCAAGTAAACACGCGAAAAGCAGGCCCGAAGCAAATTGCTTCGGGCCTGCTTTTATTTAAACCTTACTTCTTGGCTGCGGGAGCGGAAGCAGGAGCAGCTTTGAGAGCCTTGTTCGCGGCCTTGGCGGCGCGGCTCTTTCGGCGAGCGGCTTGGTTCTTATGGATGATTCCGCGCTGGGCGGCCTTGTCCAAAGCCTTCACTGCCGAAGTCAAAGCGGTCTGCACTGCTGCGGTGTCGGTACCGGTAGCAGCCGTCTTGACCTTCTTCACGTAGGTCTTCAAAGCCGTCCGAGTGCCCTTGTTCCGCACGGTTCGCTTCGCGATCCGTCGCAAATCCTTCTTACTAGATCTTTTATTTGCCATGTGTCTGTACTGAGTTGTTAGTTATACCACACGTCTCCAAGCCTGCCTCGGGCGCATCGCCCAAGCCAAGATTCCAGGCAACTTAGAAACTTAAGAAACCTGGAAACTCGGAAACCTACTTCCGAATAAACTTCTTCTTCGTCTTGTCGAAGCCCTGGTCGAGCTTCTTCGCGTCGTAGTGCCAAACCGGCGAACCGGATCGCTGGTAGAAGCACTGATAGCTGGAAAGAAGCGAAGCGACCAACCGGCGCGAGGACCGGCGGACAACGTTCACTTCCGCAAGGATCGTCAGGTAGTCCGCGCCCTTCGGCCAGTGGCCCATAACCTCGACGAGGATGTCGAGAGTGCTCATGCCCTCGGCGCGCGCGCCGATCTGGCGAAGCTCTTCCATCCGCTGCGTGCTGATATAGACGACCGGGTCCGGCTGATCCATCCAAGCGAACTCCAGCACGTTCGGCCGGGGAGTCTTGGTCAGCGTAAACACCGCGCCGCTTTCGATGGGCTGCTCGAACCACCACTCGATCAGGCCGAACATCAGCCGCGCGTCGTGGTTCACCCAAGCCTGCAGCTCGTTACCCGCCGCATCGATGAAAATCAATTCCTGGATCGAAGGCTCCGCGTCCAGCCATCCCGTGGGAAGCTGGCAAAGCGGGAACGTACCCAGCTCGCGGTGGATCGACTTCAGCACCAGCCGAACGCTCTCCGGCATCGTCTTCGGCGCAGGCATGATGTCCTCGTCGAGAACGTCCGTCGCCAACGGGTGCGAGAGCAGCTTTCGAAGCGAGGAGCTAAGACCGTCGTCCGTGAGCTCGATATCGACCGGCTCGCCCTCTTCGTCCTTCGCCCCGCTGTCCACAAACTTGAACGGCTCCGGCACTTCGTTGATGAACTCCGGCACCTCGCCTGCCTTGCGGAAGCGGTCGCCGCCAACCCAGATCACGCGAGCGTCGCCCCGCAGCGACGTCATGATGTTCGTCATGTCGTCCGGGAACGTCTTGTTGCTCGGAGTGATCTCGTAAAACTCTTCCAGCAGCCGGGTCGCCGTCGTCGAGGACTCCGAGCCCAAAATCTTCTTCACAAGCCGGTCGACGTCGTCGACCTTGACCTCGATGGGAGCCGCATCGTCCAGCTCGACCGTCGGAGCAAGCTTGTCCGCCAGCTTGATCGCCGCGCTAACCCACTTCTTGGTCTCCGCTTCGGGATAGATCACGCCGTCCGGAGCGAAAACGAATCCCGGCACCGTAACCGCCTTCGCATAGAAATCGCGCGGGTCGTACTCGTGAACCGAGCGAGGGTCCTGCGGGTTCAGCGCGTTCCACGCCACCGCACCCAAAACCTTCAAGCTGATCGGAGCCGAAGCCTTGACCGCATCCGCGATCCCGTTATCGCCCAGCCAGTCGATCTTGCTAAGCTTCTTCGCCGCTTCCGCCACGTCCTCAGCCTGAATCTGGTTCAAGGCATAGGCCCGATCCAGCTTCTCGTCCCGAGCCACAAAGCCCCAAGACGTCAGCGAAAGCCGCGATTGGCTGTCCAGCACAAACCGGTCGTCGATCGCCACAACCCGGCGAACGGACGCTTCAAGGAGCTCTTCGTCCATCCGGCGCAAACGGGCAAGCTCCGCCACCAGCAGTTCCAGCGGCATAGGACCGCCGAACCCGTGGAGAATAATCGCCATCTGCTCGTTCATCGGACGCCCAACGCCCATCAGCCGCGATGCGGGAATCCAACGGCGCTCGTGATACGCGAACCGTTCGGGGTTGGAGGCAAGAAGCGAACGAACGGTCGCCAAGCCGATACCATCGCCGGACAGCTTGTCGGCGAGCTCGGACAGCTTCACCGCCGCTTCCATTTCAGTCAGTTTTTCCAGAATTAGCCGATCCACGTAAGATCGTGCAAATGTTTCTTCGGGCTTTAAATTCGCTGGTTTCGCCAAGGGGATTCCTCTGAGCATCGGATGCCGACGCAATTGCGAATTATGACAGATTTTGTTCGTACATTTCTACGTTAGGTCGGGAGTCTATGGAGCCTAAATTCGCGTACTATGTCTTTATGCGGCGAGCGTTCACGCTTATCGAGCTTTTAGTTGTCATCGCGATCATCGCGATTCTGGCTGCAATCCTCTTCCCCGTGTTCGCCCGAGCCAAAGCCGCCGCCAAGAAAACCGCCTGCCTCAGCAACCTGAATCAGATCGGAAAATCGATCGTCATCTACATGGGCGACTACGACGACGTCTTCCCCAACGCCCTCGACGCATCCGACCGGTACGCCCCCGATATCTGGGATTTCAACCCCGATTTCCGAAACCGAATCCCCTACATGCCCCTGATGTCCGAGGTCCTTCAGCCCTACCTGAAGAACCACGACGTCTTCCACTGCCCGTCCGACGATGGCTCCTTTGTCCTCGACAACCACTTCCCCGAGCCGTTCCTGACCGCGCCCAGCATGTTCCACGCCTACCAGTCGAGCTACTTCTTCCGCACCGAAATCGCCTTCCGCTACTTCACCCAGACGTCCTTCCAGCTCCCCGCCAACATCAACGTCCTCTTTGATGGCGCCGGACACTGGCACGTCCCCGAGCGGGCCCTCCACCCCGACGACGACTTCGGAGCCTACGCCAGCCTCATCGGGAAGTACCGCTACAACACCCTCTTCGGCGACTTCCACGCAAAATCTCTCTCCTTCGATCAGCTCCAAAACGCCTGGCAGACCCCTCTGTGATCCTCCGCCCCTATGGCATCGTAATCGCGGGCCGACTGGAGGTTGGCCTTGAGTTGCTGCTTAATGAAGGCGCCGTCACGGAGATCAGACCCCACACCGGCATCCCCGAAAACTTCGTCGTCTCGCCCGCCTTCGTAAACGCCCACTCCCACCTCGAATACCGAGGCATGCAAGGCAAGCTCCAATCCACCGAATACTGGCCCTGGATTCGCGAGATCACGGAGATGAAACGCGCCGAGACCGACATCCGCGTCCGCCGGGACACCATCGCCGCCGCCCACGAGAACCACAAAACCGGCGTCGGGATCGTCGCCGAGCACTCCGACCGCCCCTACGCCGCCACCGCCCTCGTCTCCGCCGGGCTGAATGGCGTCGTCTTCCAGGAAACCATCACCTTTTTCGAGCAAAAATCCCGCCTCGAAAAGCTCGCCTCCATCCGCCAAAAGGCCGCCGAACAAGCCGGAATCCTCCGCAAGACCGTCTTCCTCACCCCCCACGCCTACCACACCGTGGACCGCGAAACCCTCGCCGACTTCGGACGCAGCCGCGAGCCCATCAGCATCCACGTCGCCGAAACGCCCCTCGAATCCCAATTCACCCGCGACGGCTCCGGACCCATCGGCGACTTCTACCGCCAGGTCGGCTTCGACGTAAACCCGACCGGCAAAGACATCGTCCCCACCCTCGCCGACCTCGGCCTCGTCCGCTACGGAGCCCAGTTCGTCCACTGCTGCGACATCTCCCCCGCCGATATCCAACTCCTCGCCGCCAACAAGGTCTCCGTCGCCCACTGCCCCCGCTCCAATACCCGCCTTAAATGCCCCATCGCCCCTATCCGCGAAATGCTCGACGCAGGCATCCCCGTCGGCCTCGGCCTCGATAGCCCCGCCAGCAGCGGCCCCATCGACATGTTCGACGAGATGCGCGAGGCTCTCAAAGTCAGCCTCCACCGAGGCAAACCCCTCGATCCCGAAGAGGTCTGGCGCATGGCCACCAGCGCGGGCGCAAACAGCCTCCAATTCGTCCTCGGCCCCCAACCCACCTGGGACATCTTCGTCGGCTCCAAGGTCCCCCTCATCCGAATCGCCGTCCCCAACGCCGCCACGACCGCAGAGCTGATCGAAAGAGCCACCCCCGCCCAAGTCTCCTGGGCCTAACAGGGCCCCATTGGCCCCTAGACCCCCAAATCCTCGTCTCCAAAGAAAAGAAGGAGACAGAGCGATGACAAAACCACTACTCGCTTTAATCGTTTTGGGAGCCACAACGGCGATTTCGGTAGGGCAAACCGTCGTCGTCAACCCTCCCATGGGCGGCTACGCCTACAACTCACCCTACAACCGCCTCTATAACACACACACCCAAATCGCCTTCGCAGGCAAGGTGACCGGCGTCCAACGCACCGTCCCCATGAGCGGCATGGCCGAAGGCGTCACCCTCCTCGTCAAGGACAAAAAAGGCGGCACCGCCGTCGTCGACCTCGGACCCGCCTGGTATGTGGACCACCAAGTCACCAAGATCCACGTCAAAGACAACGTCGAGGTGATCGGCTCCAAGGTGATGGTCGATGGACGCGGCGTCATCCTCGCCAAGCTCGTCAAGAAGACCAGCAACAAACAGGTCCTCGCCCTCCGAAGGATCAACGGCTACCCCTACTGGGACGTCTCCCAACCCGTCGCTGGCGTGAACTGGGGACGCGATCCCAACGCCACCGACCCGAACGTAACCGAGATCACCGGCACCGTCGAAGGCATCACCTCATTCGGAAACGGACCCAACATCACCTCCGGCATGGTCCTCCGCACGGAAAACGGCAACCTCACCATCGACCTCGGCCCGTCCTGGTTCGTCCAGCCCCAAGGCTACGCATTCGTAAACCCAGGCTCGAATCTGGTGGTCTTCACCGGCGGCACCTATAACCTCTCGCCCAACGGCACCCCGGTCCCCGCCTACTATGTCCGCTACAACAACCAGATCTATCCCCTGCGAAACCCCGCGAACGGGATGGGAATCTGGCAAGGCTGGCAGCCCAACCCCTAATTTGTCGCCGTAACGACCGCCCGCACCGGCTCGGGCTCCTTGGAGACCCGGGTCGGTACCAGCATCGAAACCCCCGGCTCCTGCATCGTCACCCCAAGCCAAACCGGCGCCTGCTCGATCGTCGTTGGGTTGTGGGTAATCACGATGAATTGCGTCTGATCCGTAAACTCGTGCAAGAGCGCCGCAAACCGCTCCACGTTCCCCCCGTCCAGAGGAGCATCCACCTCGTCCAAAACAACGAGGGGCGAAGGCTTCACCTTCAATAGCGAGAACAGGAACGCGCTCGCGCAAAGCGCCCGCTCCCCACCGCTCAAAAGCTGCAGTTGCTGGCGCTTCTTCCCCGGAAGCTGAACTTCGATCTCGATGCCCGACTCCAGCACGTCCACCGGATCGTTCAAAGAAATCTTCCCTTCTCCGCCCCGGAACAGCTTCTGGAACAGCTCCTCGAAGTTCGCCTGCACCTTCTCGAAGGTATCAAGGAACCGGTCCCGAGTCAGCTTGTCCAGTTCCCCAATCGACTCCTGAACCTGCTCGATCCCGTCCAAAATGTCCTTCTGCTGCCCGCTCAGCTCGTCGTACCGGACGGTAAGCCGCTCGAAAGCCTCGATGGCCCCAACGTTCACGTCCCCCATCGCCTTCAAGTCGCGCCGCAGCCGCGCCACCAAAGCCGGGGCGTCCGGAGGCACCTCGTGCATCCCCTCTTGCTCCAAGGCGTCCTCTTCGCCCAGTCCGTACTCTTCGTAAAGCCGCTGCAAAGCCGTCGCCCGCCGAGATTCCGCCCGCGCCCGGTTCAGCTCCGCTTGGTGAACCCCGTCCCCCACGCTCCCCGCGTTCGCTCGGGCCGCCTTCGCGTCTTCCACATGCTGAAGGCTCTTCTCTAGGAGCGCCCGCTTCTGCTCCTGCGATTTCTCCAGCCGCCCGTCCGCGTCCGCCTTCGTGATCTGCGCCTGAGCGCGAGCCGCCGTCGAGCGCTCGATCTCCTTGTGCGCCTTCTCCCGATCCGGCTCCAGGTGCGAAAGGCGCTTCTCCCGCCCTTCCTCCGCCTCGTGCGCCGTCTCCAATCGCTTCTTGGCCGTGTAAAGCCGAAGCTGGGCCTGCGAGACCCGTTGCTCGTTCTCCCGCAGCCGCGTCTCCGCGCTCTCCGCATCCGCCGACCGCGAGGCCAGTTGCTTGATCAAAAGATCCCGCCGCCCCTCGATCTCCCCAACGTCCACGACTTCCCCGTCGTCGTCCGCCGCCTTGAGCTGCTCGAGCTCGTGCTCCAGCCGTTGCTTCGACTTCAGCGCCGCCTGAAGCTCCTCGTTCAAAGTGGACCAATAAGACCGCGCCTCGTCCACCTCTTCCTGGTGCTCGCCGATCTCCCGGTTCATCCCCGTCGCTTCGTCCAGCAGCTTCTGCCGCTCCGAACCACGCTTCTTCGCCCGCGATTCCGCCTCCGCCACGAGCCGATCGATCTTCTCGATCTCCTTCTCAAGCTCCGCCAAGTCCGCCTTCCGCTGCACTAGGCCGTAGCCCTGCTTCGCCGCGTGGCCGCCCGTGACCGCGCCGCTGCTGTGCACCACTTCCCCGTCCAGCGTCACCATCCGGCTCCAGCCGGTCGTCTTGGCAAGCTTCAAGGAGACGTCGATGTCCTCCACGATCAGCACCCGCCCGAGCAAGCTGTCGACAACCGGCTTCACCCGGTACTCGCACTGCACAAGCTCCGAGGCCCGCCCCAAAACCCCTTTCTCCCCCAGCACCTTCCGAAGCTCGAAAGAAGGCTCGAAAGGCCGCATCAAAGGAATGGGCTGGAAAGTCGCCCGCCCCAGCCGGTGCTCCTTCAAGAACGAAATCGCCGTCTTCGCATCCGACTCGTGATCGACGATCAAGTCGTTCGCCGAGCCGCCCAAAGCCGTTTCGATAGCCAGCGCAAAATCCTTATCGACCTCGACCGCCTGCCCCACCGGCGTGTACTTCCCGCGAAGCACCCCACGCTCCGCCGCCTCAAGCACCGCCCGAGTCCCCTGGTTCAGACCCTCATGGGTCTCGATTGTCGCCTCGATGCCTCGCCGCCGGCCTTCCAGGGAAGCCCGCTCCGCCAGCAGCCGCCGCGCCGCCTGCGCGTCCTGCTCCTCCTGCTGTCGGTCCTGAGCCAACCGAACCTCGATCTCTTTGACCCGGTCCTGGAGCCCCTTGATCGACCCGAACTGCTCGTCGAACGCCTTCTTCGCTTCATCGACCGCCGACTGAAGCTCCGGCAACGAAGCCTCGATCCCCCGAAGCTCCCGCCGGGCCAACCCAGCCCGCTCCTTCTGCTGCGCTGCATGCGCCTCTCGCCGCAGCCGCAACGCATGCCGCTCCCGGGCCTCCAACAGCTCCTTCTCGAGCGCCTGAAGCTGTGCCTGCAAAGACTTCGCCTCTTCCCCGGCTCCCGCGAATTCGATCCGAAGCTTGTCCAGCCCCTCGATCTCCGCGTTCTCTTCCGCCGTCAGCGAGGCGATTTCCGCCTCGAGCTCGACGATCCGCTCCTTGCCCTTGTCCGCGTCTTCGTCCAGGTTCTTTTCGAGGTCGTTCAAGCTCTCCAGCCGCTGCTCGGCCAGCCGCAAGTCCGCCGTAGCCCGCTCGATGGCCGTAAGGCTTCCCTGCTGAAGGCCCCGGATCGAGTCCATCTCCCGCTCCAGTTCGCTGACCTCTTCGCCGACCCGCCGCACCTCGCGGTCGATCTCGTTCGCCCGGTGAAGCTCGTCCTGCGCCACCCGCGAAGACTCCGCGATCTTCTTCTCAAGCTCCTCGACTTCACGAACCGACTTTGCAACCTCGTTGATAAGCAGCCCAGACTCCACTTCGCGCAGACTCGTCAAAGCCGTCTTGTACCGCCGAGCGACCTCCGCCTCGTCGCGCAAAGGCTCCCGCTGAACCTCGAGCTCGACGAGAATGTCGTTCACGCGCGAAAGGTGCTGCTGGGCCGACTGAAGACGTCGAAGGCTCTCGATCTTGCGCGACCGATACCGCTGCACCCCCGCCGCCTCGTCCACCCAGGCGCGCCGTTCCTCCGCCGAGGCCGCCAGCGCGTTGTCGATATCCTTCTGCCCGACGATCGAATACCCCGCCCGGCCAAGCCCCGAGTCCGCCAAAAGCTCGTAGACGTCCCGCTGGCGGCAGGTCTGCTTGTTGATCGAATATTCGCTCTCACCGGCCCGCGTCAGGCGTCGGGTGATGGAGACCTCCGGCGTGTCGATGGGAAGCGACCCATCCTCGTTATCGAAGAGCAGGCTGACCTCGGCAAAGCCGACCGCCTTGCGCCGAGAGCTTCCGCTAAAAATGACGTCCTGGCTGCTCGCCGCGCGAAGCTGCCGAGCGTTCCCCTCGCCCAGTCCCCAAAGGATCGCGTCGACCAGGTTCGACTTGCCACAACCGTTCGACCCGACAACCGCGATCAACCCGCCATCGACGTTGAACTCAGTCCGGTCCGCGAATGTCTTGAACCCAAAAATCTTAACGCGCTTAAGACGCATGGAAGTGAAGTAGTTAGAAGACGAAGAGATTACTCGCTTTGGAGCCAGCAACCGCAAAAACCGAACCCAGGAAACCCAAACCCAGCAAGGAACCCCAACGGGGTTCGATCATTAAGCAAAGGGTTGGCCCAACGGGCCTACCCTGGTAACCGCCCAACAAATCGAAAACAACCCTAAAGGGGTTGAATCAACCGCTATCGCAGGGCCACGCAAAGCAATCGCAGAGCCAAGCAAAGCTCAGTCAAGCGCACCTCACCCTGGCCTCTCCATCGTGAAAAACTCCAGCGCGTCCGTGTCCAGGTAGTGCGGCCCACCCATCCGCGCGATCGGACGCACCCGCTCGTGCACCACCCCGCCCTCGTCGCTCCACAGGTTCGTCGCCAGATGCGCGTAGACGATTTCGCCGATCACGTACCGCGCCGCCCCCACCTCGTCCCCATGGGCCACGACCTTGAATAGCTTGCACTCGAACTGCACCAAACTCTCTGCCACCCTTGGAGGCTTCACAACGACGCTCGGCATCGGCGTCACCCCGCCCACGTCCCACTCCGAAATCTCTGGCGGATACCCCTTCGCGGTCAAGTTCATCGCCTCCGCGATCTGCCGGTGGACCAGGTTCACGACAAACTCTCCCGTCTCCTCGACGAACCGCAAACTGTCCTTCGGCCCAAACTTCGTCAGGTTCGGGCTAAAGGCCAGGCTCGGCGGGTTCGATCCGCCCACCATAAAGAAGCTAAAGGGCGCGAGGTTCAATTCCCCGGCCGCCGAGATCGAGCTCACGAAAGCGATAGGGCGCGGATGGATCGTCGCCGCCATGATGTCGTAGGCGATCCCGTGGTCGATCTCTCGAAAGTCGAAGGAAACGTGCGAAGGAGGCACGTTTCCATTTTGTCCCGCCCGGGCGTCAATTGCCGCCGGCCAGTTTCGGATCCATCTTGAATTTTGGGTCGTTTGGGTTGCTCGGAGTGATCCGGTAACCAGCCCCCGGAGCCGCCGAGGCATCCGGGCTGTGGCGGATGGGCGCATTCTTGACCGTCACCGCATCCGGCGATCCTTCCGCAGGCGTGGCCGTCGCTTCGACCTTCGAACACCCGGCCAAAGCCCCCGCGAGAACGACGATAGAAAAGATTGGAAGAATTCTCATAGGTGTGCCCCGGGGCCGCCGCCATGCCCGGCAACGGCCCCATTTGTCGGATTGGAGTTACAAAACGCAGAAATCCTGAAGGTTCATCTTCAGATTCGCCGCATTCTTGTCGAGCCACCAATACCCCGTGTAGAACGAATAGTCGTTGCACTCGAAGGGCGCGCTGGGATTCCCCAAAATCGCCACCGTCTTGTACCACTTGGCATGCCCGTCCAGCATCCCCAAGACCGTCCCCTGGTTGTGCCGGTCCGAGACCGAAAGCCCGGGAAGGTCCACCGCGTCGTTGCGGGAGAGATAGCCGCGGTAAGCCAAAGCCGTATCGCCGGGCAACGTCGACATGAAGTACACGGTGCGTGTCAAATCCGTGTAGCGATCCAGCGACTGGATATGCAGATCGTCCTGATCCGGCGTCGGCCCGGGAAGGTACCAGCCGCTCGCCGTGGCGTTCTCGCCGTTCGGCATCCACCCCCTGTCAGGCCAGTCCTGAGCGTACTTGGCGTTCGGAGCCGCCGGGTCCAGGTAGACCCCCTGGTTCTTGACGTAAATCATCAGGTAGCCACTCCAGATCATGTTGTTCTGGGTGTAAGGCGCGACCGGCCCCGTTTCCGGCGGGGCGTTATAGCGAAATTGGAGCCTATCGTCGTAGTCCGTGAAATACATGATCGACGCAAGCTGAAGCTGCTTCGTGTTCGATATGGCGGACGTCTTCTTAGCTGCAGCCTTCGCCTGCGCGAAGACAGGAAAGAGAATCGCCGCCAAGATCGCAATAATGGCGATCACGACGAGAAGCTCGATGAGCGTGAAAGCTCGCTTATTCATTTGTTCCTCCGGCCATCTCGCAACATCGCGAGTATGTAAAATAAATCAATCTTAAATATAAACCTCTTTTAACAACCTGAGTAACTAAATTAGTCGCGCACAAAACTTAGCGCGAAAATCCGTTTTTTGTGCAACCCCGCAAGTTACACGCATTAGCCTCCCATTGCGTGCAGGGGGAGGGCAGGGTGGGGGTGCTATTGCGCCACATAGAACCTACTAACTAACCGCTGTCTCCATCCACCTTTTACAAACTAAACAAGCGTCAAAACCACCTACCCAACTACACAAAACATGTGATTCGTGGTTAAAAAAGGCCATGCAAAGCCACGCAATTCAACCGCAAAGCCAAGCAAGGCTCCGCTCGCTCCCCCCAAAATACCGACAAACGTGAGTGGCGTAGCCCAAACCGGGCGGCCTAAACTCCGGCCATGTTGTTACTAAATCGCAACGTCGCGAAAATCGCGATACTCTTCGCCCTTGCAGTCGTCTCTCTCGCGGCATTCGCCCAAGACGTCCCCTACAAGTATCAAGTCCAGTGGGAAGTCACTGGCGATAGCACGATTACTTTCCAAGGCCGCAAGTTCGAGATGGAAATCACGAACACAACCAGCAACAGCAACGGTGGCGGCGGAGGCGCCGGTAAAGCCGTCCCCGGCGCGGTAACCCTCATCCGAGATATCGACTTGAACACGCCCTTCTTCCTTGACGCCGTCGCAACCGGCCACCACTACAACCATGTCGTCGTCAGCCTCGGCAAAACCAATCACAAGGGCCAGTTCCTGCCCGCCGTGCAGTACGTCTTCGAGGGCGTCGTCGTCACCGACTTCCACGACATGGCCGCCGACCAGGCTGTCCAGACCCTGAAGTTCCAGCAGTCGCTCGGCACGATCTACGAGACGAACGAGCTCGAGCAGATCGGGTTCATCTACTCCAAGCTCACCATTCGTCATCTGGATAGCGGCAACATCACCACCTGGGTACCCCTCTTCTAGCGCCCCCGGGGCGAGGGAGCTTAAAATGGCGTCGATGATCGGCGTAACCTCCCTCGCCTCCCTTCCCAACCTCCGCCCCTTCCGCTCCCGCCGAGCGTCCTCCTGGGACCGGACCGGCGGCAACGCCGACTGGCAAACCATCCCCGCCGGAACCTCCCACACCCTCCTCGACGAGCAAAGGCCGGGCTGCGTCAAACACATCTGGCTCACGGTAGGCAACGACGACCTTTACCCCCGCCAATGCGTCCTCCGCATGTGGTGGGACGGCGAGGCGCACCCCAGCGTCGAGGTCCCCCTGGGCGACTTCTTCGGCATCGGCCACGGCATGCGCCGCAACTTCGTCTCCCTCCCCCTCCAAATGTCGCCGGAAGACGGCCGCGGCTTCAATAGCTGGTGGCATATGCCCTTCGACAAGGCCAAGATCGAGGTCGAGAACCAGTGTGCCAACGACGTCAACCTCTACTACTATGTCGATTACGAAGAGTACGACCAAACCCACGCCCCCGAGGTTGCCCGCTTCCACGCCATGTGGCGTCGCGAAAACCCCACCGAAGGCTGGCTCACCGAAAAGCTAGGCCCCGACAACTACCTGAGAATCTGGGCCGAGAACCCCAACCCCTCCGACAAGGACAACTATCTCATCTTCGAGGCAGAGGGCAACGGCATCTTCGTCGGCTGCAACCTTAACATCGACTGCTTCCAGCGCCAAGGCAACGACTGGTACGGCGAAGGCGACGACATGATCGTCGTAGACGGCGAACCCTGGCCCCCCAGACTCCACGGAACCGGCACCGAAGACTACTTCTGCACCGCCTTCGGCCCTAGCCAGGAATACTGCGCCCCCTACCACGGCATCACCGTAAACTCGGGAACCCAAGACTGGCGCTGGAAAGGCAAAAATTCCATGTACCGGTTCCACATCGAAGACCCCATCCGCTTCGAAAAGTCGATAAGAGTCTCTATCGAACACGGCCACGCCAACAAACTCTCCAACGACTACTCCAGCACCGCCTACTGGTACCAAACCGAACCCCACACCCCCTTCCCCACCCTGCTCCCAGTAGAAAAACGAATGCCCAGACCCAACGAACCCCAATTCCCCTAAATAAAACCACAACCTAAAAAATGTAGCCGAGGGCTTCAGCCCTCGTGAGCGCCAACAAACCAAAGAGCGCCCCCTCCAAGCCGACGCGGAGCGTGTAGTCGCGGTTCCGTCCGCGCAACAAACGAGAAAAGAAATAGAGCGAAAGGAACCCCACAAACCCCGAAGGGTGTAGCCGTGGGCACCGACCACGTCCGAAAAAGAACCCCAAAGGGGTTCCATCTTTAAGCGAAGGGTTGGCCGGAACGGCCTACCCTGGTACAAGGCCACAACAACGGTTCAACCCTGAAGGGGTTGCATCAAACGCACGAACGCACCCTGAACGCACTCAATGAGAAGAACCCCAAAGGGGTTCCGTCAAATAGCGAAGGGTTGGCCCAACAGGCCTACCCTGGTACGCCATATCGCCGAAAATTCCTACCCCAATGGGGTTGCGTCAAACGCACTCACGCACTCTCAACGCACCTTGAACGCACTCAACGACCCGTCAGTCGCAAAGCTCCCGCCCCTTCGTCTCAATCGCAAACGGCAACAGGAACAACCCGACCACCGGCACAACCCCAACCCAAAAAATCACCTTTATAGCCGCGTTCGGATCGGACTTCGAAGCCGCCGCCACCATCCCCACCAAAAACGGACCGCCCGCCGCGATAAATCGCCCCGCGTTATAACAGAACCCCGCCCCCGTCGCCCGCAACCGCGTCGGAAACAGCTCCGGCAGGTAGTACGTAAACGACCCGAACACCCCAAAGATCGAAAGTCCGATAAAGAAGTAGCCGTAAAGCCGGTCGTGCGGAGCCAGGTTTAAACCGAACGTTCCAAACAACGCCAATGCCGACATCAGGAAGTAGATCGCGAACATCGGCCGACGCCCAAGCGCCTTCGCAATCGGAATCGTCAGCAGCGTCCCAATCAGTCCCCCGATGTTAAAACAGTTCGTCGCCAACTTGATCCAGCTCTGGATCAAGTCCGTCGTCGCCGTCTTGTCCAAGTGCTGGAGCTTCGCGGTCTCCGTCGCCAGCCCCGTCGCCACGGTGGGAATAAACGCGTTGCAAGCCCACCACATGATCAACGCGATCAGCGCCATGCAGAACCCGCTCCGCGTGATCCGGATCATCGCCGGGCTGAACAGCTCCGAAATCTTCGGCCGGACGACGTCCGCCACGCTCTTCCACCGCTCCGGCTCCTTCACGAAGAGCCGCACGAGAAAAGCCACCAAAGCCGGCACCAGCCCAAATAGGAACACGTACCGCCAAGCCACTTCCTGGTTCGACTTGAACACGACGTTCTGAATCTGGAACGTCACGAAGGTCGCCAAAAATAGCCCCATCGGCGATGACGTGTAGAGCAAAGCCCCCGCCTCCACCCGTCGCTTCTCCGGCACGACCTCCGCGACCATCGAGGCCCCCGCCGCCCATTCGCCTCCGATGCCCAGACTGGCAATCAGCCGGAAGAACATCAAAACCCAAATGTTCGGAGCCACCGCGCAAAGCGCCGTGCCGAGGGCGTACATCGCCATCGTGATCATCAGCGTCTTCGTCCGCCCGATCCGGTCAGCCACCCGCCCAAAGAGAATCCCGCCGATGCCCCATCCGACCAACAGCAGGCACGTCAGAATTCCCGTCCACTGCAAGGTCGCCGCCTTCGCCGCGTCCGAGCCGATCCGCAAGCCCAAAAGGGTCGGCACGCAGTTGGGAGCCACGTAGTTGAAGAGGAGCCCGTCGAAGACGTCGAACCCCCACCCCAGCCAGGCAGCGAAAAGAACGGTCCACTGGTAACCGTTCATGTCGAGAAGAAGTCGTTGAGGCCGCGTTGCCTGGTTTACCGCCATAGGTCGATCCTGCCCCTAACTTTAGGGGCGATCCATCGCTATGTCAAGACGGACGAACCCGCCCTAGCGCGTCGGAGGCGGCGGATTTTGGCCGCCCGTGTCCCCGCTGGAAACACGCCGATACTTGAGCCCGATCTCTCCCAAGGCCTGCGTCCCCACGCTGTAGATCCGGAAACCCCAAAGCCCCTGCGGCTCGAAGACGAACTTCTGCCCCGAAAGCGGGTCGTCCACCTGGCTCGCTGGCACCGCGTCCTCCAGCTTGGAGGGCAGCTTGTCGTTATCCCACCGGTACCGCATCACCGCCGCATGGAGACCCAGCAGCCGCATCTGCGTACGATTCTTCGCCGCCGCCTGCCCAAGCCCGCCATACACCGGCTGCAGTTCGTCGATAAAGAACTGCACCAAGTCCGCCGCGTTGGTTGGAAGCTTCACCGAGTCCGACTCTGAATCCGGGGTGTTTGAGGGCGGATCTTTGTAAGCGACCCACGCCGACTCCGGACCGGAAAACGCCTGCAACACCGGCTGAAGGGACCTCTCCAGCCCCGCTTGGAGCTGCGCGTGCAGCGCCTCTTTCCGATCCGGCGACAGGGCGGAGATCGATTTAATCAAAGCCTGGGCGGACGCGTCCACATCATCCTGCTTGAGTCCGAGCGCCTGCTGCGGGCTCTGGAGAATCTGATCGAAAGACGAGATATTGAACTTCATCTCCGAGCGAATCGCGTCCACGACGTTAGGCCCGTCGCTCACGTATCCGTTCATCGTGCGCTCCACCAGCGCCGCATCGTCTCTCGGCAGTTGCGGCATGTACTCCTCGAACCCCGCGATCGTAATGCTCTCGATGGCGATGCCGACCAGGTGCGCGATTAAAACCCCTCGCTGAAGGTTCTGCCCGAGTTGGAACGCGTCCAGCAGGAGCATCGTCCCCTCGTGCGGCTTTCCATCCGCGAACGCCTCGTTGGCCGCGATGATCGTCGCGAACTTCGCGAGGTTCTTGAACGACGCGTACTCAGGGAACAGCGTATCCACTCCCATCTTCTCGCGCGGATCGTAAACCTTCTTCTGGTTGCCGCTTCGCAGGAAGGCCAGCGCCTTCCCATACCGCTGAACCGCCTCGCGCCGCACCTGAAGCACCGTCATCCCATCCAAGTGCTTCACGAGCGCCAACACCTGCGGGCTCGGCTTTCCAGACTCGAAGTCCAGCTTCTCCAATTCGGACATATTCGGCGGAGGTGTCATCCGCGCCACCATGTCCTTGTACTGATTGGGCGTCCAATTGACATAGAACGAGCACATCCCGTCGTTCACGATGTCCGCCGCCTTAAGATAATCCTCATACCCATTCGCCCCCGTAGGGTTGGGAACCACCTGCTGAAGCAGACTCCTCTGCCCACCCTGCATGGCGATCGCGGCAACGAACACACTCAAGAAAGCACTCATAACCAATTCTCCACCGGCGATTCAAAATTGCTTTTGTATATAGGAGCAAACGAATCCACAGGAACGTTCGATGCACCTCCCATGTGGCTTAGCCGTCCCGGCCAAGGTTTCCAAGGGCGTCCCGCCCTTGGCCCGCGCCAACGCAAGGCTTTCTCCCCGCCCACGCGGAGCGTGTAGCCGTGGGCAACGACCACGTCCGCTGAACTCCCCCTTTGCGCGCTGCCTCCAGACGCGCCGTCTGGAGGCTAACAAAACGTCCGGAAAAGAACCCCAAGGGGGTTCCGTCAAATAGCGAAGGGTTGGCCCAACAGGCCTACCCTGGTACAAACGGCAAACCACCCACACCTACCCCAAAGGGGTTGCGTCAAACCCGTCACCCGTAGCCCGTCGCCGCCTACGCACTCTGGCTAAACAACCGTCTCGCGCAAAAACGAAACCGTCTTCTCCCAAGCGTCCTTCGCCGCCTCCGCGTCGTAAACCTCCGGCCTCGTATCGTTGAAAAACGCGTGATGCGTCCCCGGATAGCTATAAAAACAGTGCGGTTTCTCCAGCAGCGAAAGCTCCGCGTCCAAGGCCGCCACCACCCCCGGCGACGAATACTCGTCGTGCTCTGCGAAGATACCGATCAATTCCCCCTCCATCTGCCGATAGGAGGGCTGCACGTTCGGATGCACGCCGTAGAAGTTCACGCAAGCCGCGATCAGCGGGTTATGGCAGGCATGGAAAACCGCAAGCTGCCCGCCCATGCAAAAGCCCACAATCCCCGCCTTCGCCGAAGACGTGCCCGGTAAGGAAAGAAGCTTGTCCACCGCGTTCGACAGAATCTTGTCCGTCTCCGCGATGCTGAGCGCCATCATCAGTTCCCCCGCCCGCGTTGGCTCCGTCGTCTCTTCTCCGAAGTAAAGGTCCGGAGCCAGCGCCGTGAACCCCGCAGCGCCAAACCGGTCGCACACATCTTTGATGTGGTCCACGAGGCCCCACCACTCCTGGATGACGATGACTCCCGGCCCGCTTCCGTGTACCGACGGAGACAGATAGCCCCGATACTCCTTCTCCCCGCCATCGAAGGTAATAATGTTTCCTTTCATGTTCTTCTATGGATTCTAGATTTCGGCAAGCGGTTCCTCCCACTCGCCCCCGCCCGCGTCGAAGTCCGCCGGAGGTGGCGCATAGGTGACGATCCGAGCCCCCGTAAGGGGATGGTCGAAAGCCAGCATCGCCGCATGAAGCTGCAGCGGCCCCTCCTGAAAGTTCTTCGGCGCATAGATCACATCCCCCAAAACGGGATGTCCGATGGAGCTGAGGTGCACGCGGATCTGGTGCGTCCGCCCCGTCTCCAGCTTCACCCCGATCAAAATCCCCGCCGTCACCCGGGCAAACCGCCGGATATGGGTCAAAGCCGGTTTCCCCTTCACGTCCACCGCCATCTTCAGCCGGTTCCGCACGTCGCGGGCAATGGGAGCCTCGATCTTGAACCGATCCGTCTCCAATTCCCCCGCCACCACCGCCAGGTACCGCCTCTCCGCCGACTTCGATTCGATCTGCTTGGCGAGCGCCGCATGGGCCGTGTCCGTCTTCGCAACCACCATCAACCCCGTCGTGTCCTTGTCCAGCCGATGCACGATCCCCGGTCGGAACGATCCCCCCGCCTGGCTAAGCCCATGCGACCGGGCAAGCAATGCGTTCACAAGCGAAGGCTCTTTCAACGAAGCCGCCGGATGCGCCGCCAACCCCCGAGGCTTGTTCACGACGAGCAAAGCGTCGTCCTCATACACCACGTCCAACGGAATATCCGCCGGCGTCAGGTCGTGAGCCTCCTTGTCCTCCGGCTCCTCAAGCTCGACCCTCATCCCCTCTTCTAGCTTATGAGACGGCTTCGCCGTCTTCCCATCCACCGTCACCAGCCCCTCCTCGATCAGCCGGGCCAGCTTCGTCCGGCTGTGGTCGGGAAAAGTCCGCGCCAAAAACTTATCCAGGCGCTCTGAACGGTCCGTTAAAAAAAACACTGACTTTGTCTTACCCGTTGGAACCCTTTTAAAACGCGTTACAGTAATGTAAGACGATATGGGACTCGCGACGAATAATTTCGTAAAAGCTGCCGCCTTTGCTGCAATAGGTTTCCTACTGACAAGGGTCACCCAAGCGCAAGACCAAAAGGGCTTCGATTTCAAATGCCCCGCGGGACCGGCCAGAGCGGTCTTCGCCGACCTCTCCAAGGCCGCCGGCGAAAGCCTGGTCGCCTCAACCTCGGTGGCCAACGACGTCATCGTCCTCGATCTCCACGGCGTCACCGTGGCTGACGCGATGGCGAAGATCGCCCAAACGCTCCACGGCGACTGGCGCAAAGAAGGCTCCGGCTGGGTCCTCTACCGCGGCTCGAACGTCATCGGCGCCGACCAACGCGCGGAAACCGCCGTCAAGGTCGCCCAGATCCGAAGCCAAATCGCCCAGATCGCCGCCGATCAAAAAGCCGACGGCGCCTTCGACGCGAAGAAAGCCCAAAAACTCGTCGACGCCCGGAACAACATGTTCAACCAGGCCGACCGAGGAAACGGAACGTTCAGCATCAAAGGCGACTTCATGAAAGCCGCCCAGCAAACGCCCGCCTCGCGAGCCATCGTAACCCTCCTCTCCCGCATGAGCGACGCCCAGCTCGCGTCCATCGCATCCGGCAAGCGAGTCGTCTTCAGCACCGCCCCCAACCGGATGCAGCTCGCCATGCCGAACGGTGCCCAGCAGATCATCCGCAATTTCATCCAGGAGCAGACTCTCCTCCACAATGCCTCCAAGCAAGCCGACAACGCGAACGCGAACGACAGCCGCCGCATCGTCATCAACGGCTTCGGCGACGACAACCTCGGCGATGGCGATCCCAGCCTGGGCATCGGCTACGCCATGCTCGTCGCCTCCCCTGGCCCAGGCGGCCCCAACGCGAACCTGAGTCTCGTCGTCTCCGACACCAACGGCAAGACCCTCGCCTCCGGTAACTATTTCGTCGGTGGAGGTATCCAGAACCGCCCCGCCGACTCGAAACCGGCAGCCGAAGAAAAGCCCATCGAGCTCTCCGACCTCGCCAAGGAACTCGTCAAGCTCATGGCCCCCAGCGGTGCCGCCGCTTTCGCAGGTGGGAACTTCACGACGACGAGGGCCGTCCGCGTAGTCGCCTTCAGCGGCTCCGCCATCTCCTTCAGCACCGGCGACGGCGGCGAGAAGACCCCCGTCCTCAGCGACGCCCTCCGCGAGCGGATCCTGAACCCCGAGAAGTACGAACCCCTCTCCCTCGCTCCCTCGGAGGCCCTGCTCAACTCCGCCGAGCAAAAGGGCAAGAACCTCGTCGCCTACCTGCCCGACATCTCCTTCACCCCCCTGTCGCAGGCCCTCTCGAGAGCCAACGTCACCCCGACCGCCTTCCTCGCCGATGCCCAGAACCGGGCCGACCTGCAAGTCGTGGAAGACGGTGGCTGGCTGATGGTCTCTCCCAAGTCCCCGATCGCCGACCGCGAACGGATCACCAACCGCTACGCCCTCGGCCCCGCTCTCCGCTCCCTCGACAAGAAGGGTTACCTGACCCTGGACGAGCTGGCCCAGTTCGCCTTTAACCAAGTCAAGGAGCCACGTAACGGCGACATCGACGAGCTCTACTTCCGGTTGATCAACACCCAATACGCCCAGTCCACGTTCGATCAGTACGGATTCAACGGTAACTGGCCCATGCTCCAGTTCTGGGCCACCATGAGCACGGCCCAGCGCCAAACCGTCCTCCAAGGCGGCCGCCTCCCCATCGCGAACTTCAGCCAACAGCAGTTGAACATCGTCGCGGAGCAGGTCTATCAATCCTTCGACGGCCCCCAAGTCCAAACCCCGAACGAGAACCAGGCCCAAGGCCCTCGACGAATGATCTTCGGAGGCACCCCAACTGCTCTCACCGAACGAACGGTCGTTCTCCCGAACGGCGTCATCCGCGATGGCTTCCTCACTGTCAACGTCAATGCCGAGAACGGTGTCCAAGGCAAAGCGGCCGACGATAAGGGCAGTCAGTTCATGAACGCAGGAACCCTCGCGTTCTACAGGCTCTCCCAGGAGCGAGCCGACCTGAACATCCTCGGCGCTACCCAGAACATCGATCGCTTCCGCGCCTCCACGACCAAGCGCTACTCCTTCGAGTTCACCTTCGCCCCGAACGTGACGCTCAACCGCAGCCTGGAAGATAACTCTCCGTCCGACCTACCGTTCGGTTCCTACGACCAGTTACCGAGCGACTTCCGCAAGCAGGTCGATCAGCAGTTGGAGCAGCTTCGCAACGGCTTCAAGGGCGGCGTCGGCTTCGGCCCCGGTGGCGGCAAAACTCCCCCGCCCCTCTAGGCGGCCCCACGTCCCAACGGCCGAGCCGTTGGGACGTGTAAACTCGGCCCGTGAAACGGTCGTGGATTCTCCTCGCCTCCCTTTCGCTGGTCCTCGTCGGATGCGGAAGCCGTCCCACCAACGAAGCCCCGCCCCCCATCGACCCGAAAGCCGTTCCCTCGGTCTTCGATTCGGGCGAGCATGTCCCTGCGGATCGAAACGAGCTTCGCGCGCTGGTAGACGTCCCCGACTATCCGGACGCCAAGGCGGTCGACAATTTCAAAATCCAAGACAAGTCGATCCCACCGGATGAAGTGCGCTTCCTCCTCACGCGAAAGACCCCGGATTCGACCGACAAGGTCGCAACCTTCTACGAAAAGGCGCTTGCCGGGACGCGAATGGGAGATGCCAAACATCTCGACGTTCTGGGCCGCACCGCCAAGGGCAATGACGTTCATGTCATCGTGAACGCCGACGGATCGGGTTCCAGCATCACGATGAAGATCATCACCTACGCCAAGAAGTAGGGCGCGAAACCATAAGGTCCCAAAATGCGTCCTAACAAAAATCGCTTTGGAACTTCGATAACGTCGACGACATTTAAACTAGCACTATGAGACTCCTCCGAGCCGCCGTCGCCCCAGCCCTCGTCCTCAGCCTCGCCGTTTCGGCGATGGCCGGACAGTGGATGACGAGCTACAAATCCGCCATCGCGCTTTCCCGAAAGACCGGCAAGCCGATCCTCGCCGACTTCACTGGAAGCGACTGGTGCGGATGGTGCATGAAGCTCCACAAAGAGGTCTTCGAGACCCCGGAGTTCGACGCTTGGGCAAAGAAGAACGTGATCCTTCTCGAAGTGGACTACCCGGAGCATAAGAAGCAGTCCCGCAAGATCAAGAAGCAAAACGAGAAGCTCGCGAAGAAGTACCAGATCGACCTCTACCCAACGATCCTCTTCCTTAACGCGAAGGGCGTCAAGCTTGGCCGGTATGGCTACGAAGACGGAGGCCCCGACAACTGGACAAAGAAGGCGGAAGCCATGTTCAAGGGCAAGAAGTAAAGAAGTAGAACCAACCCTCCAAGCGGCCCGTCGCCCGAAAAGGTCGACGGGCCGTTTCGTTTATCCACCAGGCTCCCAAAAGCCTCCTGACCGCACAAGTAAAATAGGTGTTCCTATGGCAGACCGATACGATCCTTCCACATTCGAAGCGACATGGCAGAAACGATGGAAGGACGCCGACCTTTTTAAGACCCGTGAAGATGCGAACCGTCCCAAGTTCTATGGGATGGACTTCTTCCCCTACCCCTCAGGGGCGGGCCTTAGCGTCGGCCACTGCCGAAACTTCGTCCCCACCGATGTCCTGTGCCGGATGAAGACGATGCAGGGCTACAACGTTCTGCACCCAATGGGCTTCGACGCCTTCGGCCTCCCCGCGGAAAACGAAGCGATCAAGCAGAAGACCAAACCCGCCCCGATGATCGAGAAGTACGCCGCCAACTACCGGCGCCAGATGGACCTTGTCGGCATCGGCTACGACTGGTCCCGCTCCTTCGCGTCCTCCGATCCCAGCTACTACAAGTGGACGCAGTGGATATTCGAGATTCTCTACAAGCGTGGACTGGCCTATCGCCGGCTGGCCGCCGTCAATTGGGACCCCGTGGACAAGACAGTGCTCGCCGACGAGGAGATCATCGGTGGGCGCGCCGAGCGCTCCGGCGCCATCGTCGAGAAGAAGTGGATTCCCCAGTGGTTCTTCAAGATCACCGACTACGCCGACCGCCTGCTGAACGACCTGGATGAGTTGGACTGGCCCGAGGGCATCAAGGCTCAGCAGCGCAACTGGATCGGCAAGTCCGAAGGCGTCCAGTTCCGCATGGCCGTCGCGTTCATCTCCGAGGACGACTACAAGCGGTCTTGGAACAAGTACGAAGCCACCGCCGTGGACGCGCCTGACACTCCCGATGAGTTGAAGGCTCTCATGGATGAGATCATCGCCTCCGGCTTCAAGCCCGAAGTCGACCCGGTAGCCGATGCGAAGGCAAAGGACCTGCTCGCCACCGCCGAGAAGGCGGCCTTCGATGCCACCAACCCCATCGAATCCGAGTCGGTAGCCCACGCCTTCGAAGCCGCATCCGTGAAGGCGGGGATCGAATTCAATCGCGACGAGCGGAAGCTGCAGTTCGAAGTCTTTACGACACGAATCGACACCGTCTTCGGCATGACCTTCTGCGTCCTCGCTCCCGAGCACGAGATCGTCGACAAGATTCGCGCCGGAGTCGATCCCGACCACCGCCAAGCCATCGATGCGTACCGTGAACAGGCAAAGCTGCTCTCCGATACGGCCCGTACCGCAACCGACCGTGAGAAGACGGGCGTCTTCACTGGCGCGTATGCCATCAATCCCGCCAACGGCAAGCCCGTACCCATCTGGGTCGCCGACTACGTTCTGGCTGGCTACGGCACAGGTGCGATCATGGCCGTCCCCGGCCACGACCAACGCGACTTCGACTTCGCCGTCAAGTTCGGCATCGACGTCATCCCCGTCATCAAGCCGACCGAGTCGTACCTTCGCGCTTTCGAAGCCCAAGATGACTTGTCGTTCGAGCAGATGCTGGCGAACTACCAAGCCGACGTCAAGAAGTACAACCCTCCCTTCGAGAGCAAGGAAGCCGACCTGATCAACTCCGGCGAGTACACGGGAATGACTGTGCCTGAAGGCCAAGCGTCCCTCGGTCGCTGGGTCGAAGCTCTCGACATCGGCAAGCGCAAGACCCAATTCAAGCTGCGCGACTGGCTGATTTCCCGCCAGCGCTACTGGGGCTGTCCCATCCCCGTTATCCATTCGAAGGATGGCGAGGAGCAGCTTGTGCCAAACGACTGCCTGCCTGTCCTGCTCCCCGATGTCGAGCACTACGAGCCAAGCGGCGACGGCACTTCCCCGCTCGCCCACATTCCAGACTTCGTGAACACGACGGACCTGGATGGACGACTGGGTCAGCGCGAGACGGATACGATGGGCGGTTTCGCCTGCTCCTCTTGGTACTTCCTGCGTTTCGCCGATCCCCATAACGACGCCAAAGCCTGGGACCCGGAGAAGGTGAACTACTGGATGCCGGTGGACTGCTATGTCGGCGGAGCCGAGCACGCCGTCATGCACCTGCTCTACGCCCGCTTCTGGACCAAGGTGCTCTACGACGAGGGCTTGGTAAAGGTCAAAGAGCCGTTCGCCCGCCTTGAGAACCAGGGCCAAGTTCTTGCTTTGACCCCTTACCGCAAGCCTCACGAGGGAGAGCAATTGGGTCTGGGCGAAGACGGCATCCTCGTCTCGTTCAAGGAAGCCGAAGACTTGCCAAAGGAAGACCTGCTGTGGCGCTGGGCGCGCATGAGCAAGTCCAAGGGCAACGTCGTGACTCCGGACGAGATGGTCGAGAAGTACGGCGCCGACGCCCTGCGCGTCTATCTGCTCTTCGTCGCCCCCTTCAACGCCGACATTGAGTGGAAGAACGAGGGCATCGAAGCCTCCTCGCGCTTCCTGTCTCGCGTCTTCCGCCTCGTGGACGAAGCGAAGGCCAACTACGTAGCCGACTGGCGCGACCTGATCGCCTTCGAGCCGCTGGACGACGACGCGAAAGCCATCCGCCGCGCCACCCACAAGACGATCCGCGACGTCACCAAGGACATCGATGCGTTCGGCTTCAACACCTACATCTCGTGGCTGATGAAGTTCCTGAACGCCGTTAACGACGTAAAAGGCCCAGCGAAGGCAGCCGAGAACAGAGGCGTCGCCCTCGCGATGTCAGAAGCCATCGAGTCACTGATCCTCCTACTCTCCCCGGCCTCCCCTCACAGCGCGGACGAGCTTTGGACCGGCATTGGCAAACAGGGCTTCACCTTCAACGCCAGTTGGCCGAAGTTCGAAGAGGCGCTGGCGGCGGACGACGTCCTTACCATTGCCGTACAAGTGAACGGCAAGCTGCGCGACACGATTCAGGTCCCTGCGAACGCGACCAAGGAAGAAATGGAAGCAGCCGCCCTGGCATCGCCGAAGATCCAGGCGAACCTGCAAGGACTCACGGTTCGAAAGGTCATTGTCATCCCCGGGAAGCTGGTGAACATCGTTGCAAACTAAACCGCGCCGGAAGATAAGCCCAATCGTTATCGGAACGATCGTCTTCGTGGTGATCCTGTTCTTCGCGGTCACGAACTCAATCCACGGCGGCAATATCAGCAACGCGGGCGAATACAACCAGGCTCTCGGGGAGGCCCAAAAGATCTCCCAAGAGGCGTTGGACAAGCTCAGCCGCGACGAGCCGCTTACATCCCAAGACCGATCCAACCTCTCGAAGGCCGACGACCTGTTTATTAGCATCATCAAGTACCAACCGGACCTTTTCGCCCCCTGGCTCGCCAGGGGGATGATCTATCGCGGCCTCAACGATCCGACCTATGCGGAACAGATGTTTCAAATGTGCCTCCGCACCATCCCGCCTTCCAAGAACCCGGATGTGATCGCCACATCCGCCGAGGCCCACTACCAGCTTTCGCGGGTCTACTTCGACCAGCACAAGTACGACAACGCCATCGCTGAGGCAAGCACTGCCATCCAGACCGTCGCCAATAACCCGAACTACCTCACGGCGCGCGCCGCCGCCTTCATGCAGAAACAGCGGTACGACGAAGCTAAAAAAGACTTGGATGACGCCCTCAAGCTAATGCCCGACCATAAGCGGGCCGCCTCCCTTCGCAGGCTTCTCCACTAACCCAAAGGCTTCCGCTTGATTTCGGCCCACGGACGGGGATAGACGGAGTCTGTGGCCGCCACCTTCTCGTAGACGGCAAACAGCCGCACGACGTCTGTTCCCGGCAGCGGACGGCGGTGAAGTCCGGCCGGCCGAAGACCCAGCACCGAGGCTGGAAACGCCTTCGCGACATCCTCTTCCCCGGGCGTCCGCATCGGCACGATCCGCCCGCCCACCTTCAAAGGAGGTGCGCTCACTTCTAGCTGGATCGGCAGAGGAGCCAACGCCCGCCCCGTCACGACGTCGAACTGCTCTCGCACCCCCCAGTCCTCCGCCCGCGCCAAAACGATCTCCAGGTTCGGCAAGGGATTGCGCCGGAGGAATCCCAGCATCTTGCCGCTCGAATCGAGCGCAGTCACCCGAAGGTCGGGCCGCGCACATGCCAATGGCCAGGCCGGAAACCCAGGTCCCGTACCGATGTCCAACAGGCTGGCCCCTTCCGGCACTAGGTCTTGGAAGAGCAGGCTGTCGACGAAGTGCCGCAGCCAACAATCCTCCTGCGCGACCCGGGTCAGGTTCATCACCGCGTTTGCGGCATACAGGTTCGCTTCGAAAGCCGCGAAGCTATCGACCTGCTCCTCCGATAGTCCGATCCCCAAGCCTCGGCAAGCCTCTACAAACCGCTCACGATCCACGAAGAGGATTGTAGATTCCTCGATTCCTCGGTTTTAGGTTCTTGACGACAATACTTCCCCATCCAACCTAAAACCAAGGAACCGAATAACCAAAAACCTACGACCCGTCTTCGACCTTCACGCTGGAGTAATACTCCTTCGCCCCGACCTTCAAGACGACCCGATAGTCCCCCGCAGGCCTGTTTCGGTTGCTCCAGCGAACGACGTTCAGCCCCTGCTCTCCCGAGCCCGAGAGGTTCGCAACCCTATTCCCCGCCGCGTCCGTGATCTCCACCGACACGTCGCCCGCTGCCTTCGTCTTCAGCCAATAAAAGACGTTCGTCCCCGGCTGGGAATTCTGAGCTTGGTAGACCGCATCTCCGTCCCACGGGGCGCCCGTCATTCGGCCCATGTTGTAGACCGGCTGCGGGTGGCAGAGAAAGACATCCTTATCGCGGTTCTCGCCCGTAAGCTGCTCCAGCGCCGAGATGTCCATGATCCAGATAGAGCGGCCATGGGTTCCGATGACGGCGTCGAGATCGCGCGGATGGATCTGCACGTCGTGCACTGCAACCGTCGGAAAGTCGTTCCGGAATCGCTCCCAGGTCTTCCCCCGATCAAGCGATATACGCAGTGACACCTCCGAACCTAGGAGCAGCAAGTCCGGATTCTGAGTGCCCTCTCGAATCACGTAGACGCAGTCGTAATCCGGCAAACCGTCGTTCAGCTTCGCCCAAGTCTTCCCGTAGTCTTCGCTGACGTAAACGTATGGCTTGAAGTCGTTTCCTCGGTGCCCGTCGAACGTTGCATACACTCGCCCTTCGCTCCACTTCGAAGCCGTCACCCTCGAGCACCACGTGTTTGCCGGCAGGTCGGGGATGTTCGCGGTCAGGTTTGTCCAGGTGTGCCCGTCGTCCGGCGTCGTCCAAACGAGCCCGTCGTCCGTGCCCACGTAGATCAGCCCCTGCTTCATTGGCGACTCGCTGATCGTGATGATCGTACAATGCGCCTCCGCGCCCGTGTCCTCCGGCGACACTGAATTGACGCCCGGCTTCAGCTTGTTCGGATCGTTCGTCGTCAGATCCGGGCTGATCGCCTTCCAAACGTCTCCTCGATTGACCGACTTGAACAGCTTGTTCGACCCGATAAAGAGCGTGCTCGAGTTATGCGGCGAGATCAGGATGGGGGTGGACCAGTTGAATCGCAGCTTCTCTCCCTGCGCGGCACGAGGACGGATAAACTTCCCTCCTCCCGTCTTCTGATCGATCCGCGTGATGGCTCCGCCTTGGCTTTCCGAATAGACCGTCGACCAATCGTTCGGATCAACCTGTACGTGAAACCCATCGCCTCCGCCTACGTTAAACGCATCGGCAAAAGTTGGACCGCCGCGCAACGTGTTCGTCGGATAGCCCCAAGAGCCGTTGTCCTGCAGTCCGCCGTAGACCCAATACGGCTTACGGAAGTCGAAGTGGATGGCATAGAACTGCCCGCAGACGATGTTATTGATGTGCTGCCAGTTCAGCCCCCGGTCACGGGAGATGTATACGCCGCCATCGTTACCGATGATCATGGTGCTGTCGTCTTGCGGATCGACCCAAAACGCGTGGTTGTCGGCATGGATGCTCGCCCGCGCCGCCTTGAACGTCTTCCCCATGTCGTCGCTCAGGTGGAGCGAAACGCCCAACTCGTAAATCCGATTCTTGTCGGTCGGATCCCATTGCGGGTGGCTGAAGTAGAAAGGCCGTGGATTCTGGTTGTTCGTCTTCTCCCAGCTTTCGCCGCCGTCCTTGCTGACGAAGGTGCCCCCGGCGCTCATCTCGCCACCACGCCCGCTCGGGCGCTCCGTGGCCTTGAACTCGACGGTCGCTACGACCCACTTAGGATCGGCCTGGAAATACGAGATCCCAATCCGACCGAGCGGACCGTCTGGCAGACCCTTCGTCACCTTCTTCCAGTTCTTCCCGCCGTCCGTCGTGCGGTACAGCGCGGAGTTCGGTCCGCCGCTTGTGAAGTCATACGCTTTACGGACCCGCGTCCACATCGCGCAGAGCAGTTCGTTGGGATTCTTCGGGTTCATCTGAACCTCGCCAACCCCCGTCGAGTCGTCCACCTTGAGGATCAAGTTCCAAGTCTTCCCGCCGTCGGTGGTCTTGTACAGTCCGCGCTCCGGATTGGGTCCCCAAAGCCGCCCTTCCGCGCCCACGTAAACGGTGTCGTTGTTGCGCGGGTCGATGAGGATGCGGGAGATGTGCATCGTCTCCTTCAACCCCATGTTCTTCCAGGTCTTGCCACCGTCCGTCGACTTGTAGACGCCGTCGCCCCAAGCCACCGAGTTTCGGCTCGTCCCTTCGCCGGTGCCAACCCAAACGAGGTCGGGGTCCTTCTGGCTCACGGCGCAGGCTCCCAGCGACACCGTCGCCTCATGGTCGAAGACGGGAGCGACCGTCGTGCCTGCGTTCACCGTCTTCCAGAGCCCGCCCGAGGCGGTTGCGACATAAAAGATCTGGGGCTTGGGCCCGTACACGGCAAAGTCGACGATGCGGCCACCCATGTTCGTCGGTCCGATGGACCGGGGCTTCAGGGCTCCAAGGATATTCACCCACGGATCTGCCGGAGCGGGTGTGGTTTGGGCGGGAACGACAGCGACGACCGAAACGATTAAAGCTAAGGATAAAATTGCGCGCTTCATGTGGTGTTGGCTCACCCTTCGATGCGCAATCCCAAAATCCCTTCTTGCTTCGAAGCCTTTTGATAGCTTTGGGCAGGCGCCAAACCCAGTAAGAATACGGGTTCTATTACCAAACTCCGAATACTCCGTTAACTAGCGTGAAAAACACTACCGGTCAAATTCCAGCCGCGCTAAAATCCGCCATCGTTAGCTCTTTAGACGTACCCATAGACGCTCTGAGGACTTATGATCCGTCACTGACGGGTATCTCTCCCAAACTTCCCTGACCGCTGGCCCTCAAGCCGGCGGTTTTAATTTGCGAGCATCCATTCCCGGTAACCTTAGCGGATGGATTTTGCCCTGACGCAAGAGCACGACCTCATCCGCGAATCCGCTTACAAGTTCGGCCAAAACGAAATTCTCCCCGGCCTCCGCGAGCGGGACCGCGAAGCCAAATCCGACCGAAAGACCCTCGAAAAGATGGGCGAGGCCGGAATGCTGGGCGTCAGCATCCCCGCCAAGTACGGCGGCTCCGACACCGACTACATCTCCCTCGGCATCGTCTGCGAGGAGATTGAGCGGGCCGACACCAGCGCCCGCGTCGTCATGAGCGTCCATAGCGGCCTCCATTCCCTCACCCTCCTCCAGTGGGGCACGGAAGAGCAAAAGCAGCGCTGGCTCCCCGGCCTCGCCTCCGGCAAGCTGATCGGCGCATTCGGCCTTACCGAGCCGAATGCCGGTTCCGACGCTTCCAACCTCAAGACGACGGCGCGAAAGGACGGCGACAGCTACGTCGTCAACGGCTCGAAGACGTGGATCTCCCTCGCCGACTATGCAGACCAGTTTCTCGTCATCACCCGCCTCGCCGAGACAAGTGCGAAGGCCCCCTACGCCGCCTTCATCGTCGACCGAAACACCCCCGGCTTCACCTCCCGCGCCATCCACGGCAAGCTCGGAGTCCGCGCGGGCAACACGGGCGAGATCTTCTTCCAAGACATGCGCGTCCCTGCCAACTGCATGCTCGGCCAGGAAGGAGACGGCTTCAAGGTCGCCATGTCGGCCCTCGATCACGGTCGCTACACCGTTGCCTCCGGCGCCGTCGGCATCGTCACCGCCTGCCTCGACGCCTGCGTGAAGTACGCGAACGAACGCACCGTCCAAGGCGAAGCGATCGGCAAGAAACAGCTCGTCCAGCAGATGATCGCCTCGATGGTTCAAGGCCGCGAGATCGGACGCCTGCTCTACTACAAAGTCGGCTGGATGAAGAACACGGGCCAGCGCCACACCCGCGAATGCTCGATGGCGAAGTGGACGAACTGCGCGGCTGCCTTCGACGCCGCCAACAAAGCCGTCGAAATCCACGGCGCTTACGGCTACAGCGACGAGTTCCCCGTGGAGCGCTACTTCCGAAACAGCCGGGGCGCGATGATCTACGAAGGCACCCACGAAATCCACACGATCATGCAAGCCGAATACGAATTGGGCTACCGAAGCGATAAACCTCTGCAACAAACACTGCCAACCTGGCCGTTCATTTAAGTTCTAAAAAGAGCATAAATTCGTTTATAGTTAGCCAATGTCTCGACGTTTTACGTTCATGTTCATTGGTCTGTTCGTGTGGATCGGTGCCTGCTTGGGCGGAGGCATGCTCCTGATGCAGTCCTCGCCTGGGATCGCGGTTCCCCTCATGGGTGGGGGCATCGTGGTCGGAACGGTCTACGCCGTTTTCAGCTTCGGCAAGCCAACCAAGGCAGATAAGGATCTGATGGAGCACGGTATCGAGGCGGAGGCGACGATCCTCTCAGTGCAGGACACCGGCATCACGATCAACGATATCAACTACGTGGTCAAGCTCACGTTAAGGGTCAAACCGCCAACCACCGCAGCGTTTGAATCCACAGCCGAAGTCACCGTTTCCCGCGTTGCCATCCCATCGCCAGGCGAAACCCTGCGGGTCAAGTACGACCCAGCCAAACCCGGACACTGCATCGTAGTGCGGCACAACACGGTCTTCGACGATGCTCCCAAAGTCGCCCCGCATCCAGCCGTAGCGGACCGCCCGAACTATTTCCAGCAAGCTAGGCAGCCTGAGCCACAAGCCACCAAGCAATCCTCGGGAATCGACTCGGAAGCCGCACAACAGATGCTCCACCTTGCCGACGTTCAGACTCGTCAACTGCAGGAAACGGGGACGTCGGCGAAAGCGGTCGTCGTGGAGTTTCACCCGCTGGGCGTCTATGTGAACGCGGTGGAGGGAGTGCGGGCCAAGCTAACGGTCATGCCCGAGGGTGAGGAGGGCTTTACCGCCGACGTGGTGGGCCTTGTTGATGAGCCCGTTTGGCCTTTCTATCAGCCTGGCCAGATTTTGGAAGTGAAATACGACCCGAGTGATAAAACCCGGGTCGCATTTTACAAGTCGGGAGCCGACGCGCAGTAACCGCGTCTACATACCGTCTGTGCCCTTGAAGAACCAAATGACGGCCCCTTGCGGGTCCCTCAGGAGGGCCATCCGACCGACGGTCGGAACGTCCCAGGGTCCTTGCATAAGCGTTGCGCCGTTCTCTTGCGCGGTTGCGACGCGAGCGTCCACGTCGTCGACGGAAATGTAGGTCGACCAATGCGGCGGAACCTGATCCATTCCCGGCATCTCGGAGGTTCCGATAACGCCGCAGATCGGCTTGCCGTTGGCAACGAGCATCTTGTAGGTGCCCATTGGCCCCATGTCCATCTCTTCGACGGTCCACCCAAGGGTCTTCGTATAAAACTCGACAGACGCGCTGGAACTTGGTCCATAGACCTCATGCCAAACGAACGTCTTACCGCTGGCGAGAGCCTGTTCTTCCATGGTAGTAGCCATACCTTTACGATACGACGTTTTCTCGTCCGTTTGCAGCCGCGTTAAGAAGGATTAATGGCCGACACGCGCCAGCGGAGGTTCCACTCCGCCCCCGCCGTTGTAGCCGATCTCTTCCGGCGTGAGGGGCACGTCATAGACTCGCAGATCGGCGATCATGCCGTTCAGCGGCTGATTGTGCGGGCCGTGGTCGTTCTGCACGTTCCCTACCGAAACGCCCGGCGCAAAGCCGCCGTCGAGGATCGGGAACGGGCGGATGACCGTCTTCGTCATCGCCTTCAAGTCGCCGTTGATCCAAAGCTGGATCACGCCGTTTTCCGCGTCGTAGCTCGCCACGACGTGAGTCCACACGCCGGTGGGGATGTCGCCGATCACCGAGCGGCCATCACCGTCTTGCCCGGTGATCTCGAAGCCGATGAATCCATTTCCAACCGCCATCGAATAGGGGTCGAGTCCGTTCCGGTCGTCTCCGCGGAAGAGCACCTGCGCGCCCGGACCGTCGTTCACATAGCTGCGTAGGTTGATCCAGGTCGAGACGGTGACAGAACCAGTCAACCGCAGGGCGGGCGCATCGCCGAATTCGAGTGCCGAGCGTCGACCGTTGAAATCGTAGGTGACCCCGTGCTGGGTCCGGTAAGTGCGCACGCCTTCCACAACGTGCGGCGTGACCTCCCTCCCCCGAATCAGGATCTGGCCACTGGGCTCGAGCCAGAGGACGGGCGGGTGCTGCACCTGAAGAGCAGTCGCACCGAGAAGGGCCAATGCACTGAAAATCTCCACATCCGTCTTGACGCATGAGCCTAGGACGAGGTTACGCACGCTTCACAATGAAAGAGGAGCCATGAGCCAGATCGTCGTCAGTCGGAACTCGAACCGAGACATCAAAATGCGCAACGTCGAACTGCTGCTCGATGGCGAGTTCGTCGCGGACCTTCCCTTCGGCGCTCGGGAAGAGCTCGAAATCGAGCCGGGCTCTCACAAGCTGACCGCCACGAATCGGGCCTTCACCCAATCCACCGACTTCGACATCGCGGAAGGGCAAAACCTATCGTTCCGAATAGTCGCCGTACCCCTCCGAGGGCTGTGGAGCATCGTCTCCATGCTCGGTACCGTGCCCTCGAAGGTTGTGATCGAGCCGGTCGAACCTACCCCCTAGCGCCGTTCTTGACCCACGCTTCCACCAGGGCGATCTTGTCTTCTGCAAGAGCCTTGCCGGGAGGCATCTGCTTGCGTCCTTGGCCGCGCATGGCCTGGACAAGGATGCTTCCCGCCGGGTCTCCCGCCTTGATGACCGGCCCTTCGCCCCCGCCCTTCATGACGCCCGCGTAGCTCGTCAGGTCGATTCCGGCCTTGGGCCTGTCCCCGCTGTGGCATCCCGCGCAGTTCGCCGTAAACACGGCCTGGACGGCCGCGTAGTCTCCACCGCCACCACTGGCCGAAGAGGTCTCCGTCTTACTTCCACAGCCCCAGATCAGGGCAACAACGGCGATCGCAAACCACGTTTTTCGCATAAGCATCCTCGGACGCCTATTGTAAGCGCGATTACCGCCCGGCGGTATAGACGAACGTATCCATCGCCTTGTAGACGCCCGGCGCGGTGCGCCCCTTGAAGGTGATCGTCGCCTTCTTGCCGTCGATATCCACGACCAGATAGCCGTAAGTCTTGTCGATGTGGGCGAGCCGTTTGAGCTTCCAAATCGTGTTGTTCCCCGTATATTCGCCCTGGGCATAGAAGGGCGCGCCCGCCGTTCCGGCGACGATCTGGTGCAGTTCCGGCCCCGGATCGCCCGTCGCCCGAGTAACCGCCATGTGATCGTAGAGGTGGTCGTGACCGCAGAAGAAAACGCGGCTTCCCGCCTTGATCAGGCTCTCCCAAAAGGCGTCGCGCCGAGCCGGATTCGCGTCGAGGTTGTCCTTGTGCGCGCCATCCATAAACGCGGGCTCGTGGGCGAAGGTGAAGATGAAGGGCTTGGGGTGCTTGGCAAGCACGTCGTCCAACCATGCCTGGTCGATCGCTTCCTTCTCAACCGTGTATTCGTCCAGCCCGATCGCCAGCACGTCGCCCCGCTCGAAGAAGAAGCTCAAATCCTTCTCCGTGTCCGGCCCGTTGCCCGGCATCGCATACTGCCCGGTGAAGACCTTCCGCCAAACCTTGTCCGAGTCGCCGCTGTTCGATTCGTGGTTGCCCCGGCAAGCCAAAACCGGCACCTTCTTGTCGTAGAGAGGCTTCATGAGATCGCGCCACGTCATCAGCATCGTCTCGAACTCGGCGGGGTCCTTCGAGCCCAGCGCCAAGTCTCCGGTCCACAGGAGGAATTTAGCCTTCTCCTTCAGCACGGCCTGGGCGATCTCGCCTGTGATCAGGGTGTTCACCCCGTTCTTGTCCTCCGGACGATTGGCCTTGGGATCGGAGCGCCCGTCTCCCGCGACGACGAAACGCCATTTCTGAGCCTGAGCCCCCACCGAAAGGAGGGTCAACGCAACGACGAACAGGTAAGAAACGCGCCTCATGGCGTCAGTATGGTCGACCGCTTACGGCACATTTACGGGTGTATTGAGAAATCGGAAAGGAATTCGACGAACAACTAAGAACTAAGTTTCAATGATATTCGCAGGCACTTATAAAGGAAGCCGCCCAAGATCGTTGGCGGTGATCCTCCTCGCTCTCAGCGTGGTCTGCGGCGCTACCGCGCAAACCACACCCAACAAGGCAAACTGGAAGCTGGCCAACAAGTTCACGACGGACTACATCCGCCAGTACGTCTACAGCACGAGCCTCACCCCGGGCTTCATCAACAAGACCGACACCTTCTGGTACTCGTGGAAAGACTCCAACGGCATCAAGTTCTGGCGTGTCGATCCGAAGGCCAGGAAAAAGGCTCCCCTCTTCGACAGCGTGAAGATGGCGGCTCTCCTCTCCGAACAGGTGAAGAAGCCGTACGACACGACCAACCTGCCGATCACGACCGTCACCTTCGACGAGAAGAACGACAACATCATCCGCTTTAACGTGGAAGGGCTCCGATTCGAATACGACACCTCGAAGGAGGAACTAAAGAACCTTGGCCCCGTCCAGGCTCCCGCGACTGACCCGACGGACTTCCTGGCCGACATGGAGGACCCGCTCCTCCAGCAGCGGCGTGGGGGCGGAGGCGTTGGAGGAGGAGGCCAGCGCGGCCCTGGTGGCCGGTTCGGCAACCGCGACTTCCGCAACTACGCGCCCGACCGCAAATCCTACGTCTACGCCCAGGACTACAACCTGTATTACGTGGCCGTAGTCGATGGAAAAGATCAGCCTCCCATCCAGCTCACGAAGGACGGCGAGAAGTATTACAGCTTCGGCAGCCGCCAGGAGCAGGACGACCAGCGCGAGCAGTTCCAGCTTCAACAGCAGCAGCAACAGATCCAGCAGCAGAACAACACGCAGCAGCAACAGCAGCAGGCCCCGCCTCCCCCCAACAACGAGAAGCGGGTCCGCGCGAACGTCACCTGGTCCAAGGATTCCAAGCGGTTCTATGTTCAGCGTGGCGACTCGCGGAAGGTGAAGGAGCTCTACCTCGTCAACTCTCTCGCCGACCCCCGCCCCGTCCTCGTGACCTACAAGTACTCCATGCCCGGCGACGTGGATGTCACTCAATCCGAGCTTTTCGCCTTCGACCCCGCCACCAAAGAGCTAAAGAAGCTCGCCATCGACAAGTACAAGGACCAGAACCTCTACAACATTCACTGGCAGGATACGACCTCCGACGCTCTCCGTTTCGTCCGCCGCGATAGGCTCCAGCGCAATCTGGAGTTCTGCGAGATGGACCTCAACACGAACAAGATCACGGTCCTCGTGACGGAGTCCGTAAACAACGCCTATCTGGAGATGCAAAACGTCCGCTACGTCAAGCCGGGCGGCGACTTCATCTGGTGGTCGGAGCGCACGGGCTGGGGCCATTACTACCTCTACTCGAACGACGGCAAGCTCAAAAACGCGATCACCAGCGGCCCTTACCGAGCCAACGACCTGATCGACGTGGACGAGAAGAGCTCGACCCTTTACTTCCAGGGTGTGGGACGCGAAAACGGGGAGAACCCCTACTATCGCCACCTCTATCGGGTTGGCCTGGACGGCAAGAACCTCGTCCTCATGGACCCGGGCGACGCCGACCATACGTCCACCCTCTCGACCAACAAGAAGTTCGTCGTAGACCTCTGCTCTCGCGTCGATCTCGCTCCCAAGGCGGTCGTGCGCGACGACGAGGGTAAGCCGATCCTCGATCTCGAGCAGACCGACCTGTCGCGGCTCTACGAGACCGGCTGGAAGATGCCGGAGACCTTCCACGTCAAAGCCGCCGACGGTGTCAACGACATCTACGGCAACATGTGGAAGCCGTTCGACTTCGACCCGACCAAGAAGTATCCGATCATCGCCAACGTCTATCCCGGCCCACAGACGGAGAGCGTCTCCTCGACCTTCTCCGCCAACGGTCAGACCCAGCGCCTGGCCCAACTTGGATTCATCGTGATCCAGATCGGAAACCGGGGCGGCAACCCGATGCGCTCCAACGCCTACCACAGCTACGGCTACTACAATCTGCGCGACTACGGCCTCGCCGACAAGAAGGCGGGCATCGAGCAGTTGGCCGCCAAGTACCCGTGGATCGACATCGACAAGGTCGGCATCTTCGGCCACTCAGGCGGAGGCTTCATGACCGCCGCCGCCCTCCTGCTCCCGCCGTACAACGAGTTCTTCAAGGTCGGCGTTTCCAGTTCGGGCAACCACGACAACAACGTGTACAACCAGAACTGGAGCGAGCAGCATCACGGCCTGCGCGAGGTGCCCATCAAGGACACTCCGCCCACCGGCGCCTCTGCCGAGGACGACGAGTTCGACGAGCTTGGTCCCGATGCTCCCTTCCAATTCGACAACGGAAGTTCGGCCAAGACCAAGTTCGAGATCCACGTCCCCACCAACGCGGAGATAGCTGCCAACCTCAAAGGCAACCTCCTCCTCGTTCACGGCGACATGGACAACAACGTCCACTACGCAGGCACGATCCGGCTCATGAACGCCCTGATCCGCAACAATAAGCGGTTCGACTTCATGCTCATGCCGGGCAAGCCCCACGGCTACGGAGACCTCCAGCCGTACTTCAACCAACTGCTCATGGAGTACTTCTCCGAACACCTGCTCGGCGACTACTACAAGAACAGCCCCGACATGCAGATCAAGAACTGAGCCCTGAGGGCAGGATTGAGGATTGGAGGATTGAAGGATTGGGAAATAAGCCCAACCTCCAATCCCCAATCCTTAATCCTTAATCCTTAGTCCTTAGTCCTGCGCCCAAGGGCGCCCATCCTGCCCAAAGGGCCAATCCTGCGCCAACGGCGCCCACCCGCTATACTGAGCGCTATGAAACTGCGCCACCTACTCTTGGCTATCGCCACACTCGTCTTCCTCGTGGGCTGTGGCTCAAGCCCGGTGGTGGGTACGTGGACGACCAAGTTGCCCAACGACAAGATGGGTTCCATGACCTTCAAAGGCGACAAAACCTTTGAGCTCACCATGGAAGGCCTGAAGGACCCCGCCGCCTCCGGCACGTGGGAGTTGAAGGACAAAGTCATCACGATGACCGGCACCAAGACCAACGGAACCGACATCCCCCCGGCCGCCCAAAAGCCCGAAACCGCTACCCTCTCCGAAGACGGCAAATCCATCACCATCATGGGCCTCGCTTTCAACAAGAAGTAAGCGAATTACTTGGAATCAACCTTCCAAACGATCCCGCTGCCGGACTCGCGATGGGCGTGGCCATCGACAAATCCGATGCAGCCATTTCCGTAGTGGCGAGTAACGAACCATTCCCTACCCCCGGTCGGATTCGGCAGATAGGCGTCGCACTCGAATACGAGCACAGTCCGCCTTTCGTCTGTCACTCCATCCGAACTACGGCCCGCGAGGTCTTTATTGAGTGCGTAGTTATACGGCGAGGACGCGGAACGGCAGTGCCAGGACAAGGTTTCCCTGATTGAAGTCGACCAAGAATCGGCGTTAGGAAAACGTCCGTCGTAATCCTGCGAGTAGACCGTAAGTGCCACGGAAATATCCTTGATATGGGAAAGGCAGCTCGAAGCACGATCCGCCTCGATAAGCCCAGGCACCAGCGAGCCGTAAATCATCGACATTCCTGTCGCCGTCACGATTCCGGCTAATCGCGACGCCCGTTTCTCGACAGGCGCCAATAGAACGGCAAACACCATCGGCAGTACGATGCCCACAGACAGCAAGATACGTGTAGCCGAATGCAAGCTTGCCCAACTCAACATGAGGCCCAGGGCAAAGAACGCCGACGTCACGAGCAGAACCGGATAGGCTGCCTTTCCCTCCATAGCCGCATTATAGGCGGGCCATCCGGGATCGACTCGCAGCAGTGGGAAATCCCGGATAGCCAAATGCTCCCAGGCCGGACAAAGATTCCAAACTAGGCGAACAGCCGAGCGAGGAAGTAGGCCGCCGTCGCCGCTAGTCCACCCACGAACACCGTCTGAACCAACCCGCGCCAAGCAGCAACGCCCGAAAAGTGCCCCTTGACGCCCCCGAAGATCGCTAACGCGATTAACGTCAGCACGCAGGAAAGCCGGAACCCCTCCGCCACCGTCGGCAAAACCATGTAGGGAAACAACGGCACCAAACCACCGACCACGTACGATCCCGCGATCGTCACGGCGCTCGTGATCGCCCTCTTCGGGCTCGGCTCTTCCAATCCAAGCTCGAAGCGCATCATGAAGTCGACCCACTTCTTCCGGTCCTGGCTAAGCTCCTTGGCGACTTCGCCCGCTTTTGCCGCACTGACTCCATACTCGACCAGGATGTCGGCGACTTCCTGAATCTCCGTGTCGGGAACCTCGACCGTCTCCCGCTCCTCGCGCTTGCGCTCGCTTGCATAGTGCTCTTCCTCACCCTTCGCCGCCAGATAACCGCCCAAGCCCATTGCGATGGAGCCCGCCACGATCTCCGCCAATCCAGCCGTCACCACGACCTTCGAGGCTGCCACCGCCCCCGAAAGCCCTGCCGCCAACGCGAACGGAACCGTCAACCCGTCTGACATGCCGATGACGACATCCCGCACGGTGTCGCTGGCCGTGAAGTGCATTTCCCGGTGAACTCTAACCACGGCCCCAGTTTAAAACGTTTCTATCGCAGCCGGTAAGAGCTTATGAACGCCCAAATCTCAGACGTGGCATCGACCGAATGCAATTGCGGGCCGATGAATTGCTGGGGCAGCTTCAGCGCTTCCCCACCCGGCCAGGCGTGCCCCTGCCCCTTTACCAACCACGTGACGAAGTCCGCTCCATATCGCTGAACGAGGGCCACCTTGTCGTCCGACACGGTCTGGGGTTGAGCCGGATAACCGTTCGAAACCGCCCATCGTCCCAAATACTCCGAGGCAGGCGGCAGCTTCATGAGCCGCGTTCCCGGCAACTTGCTCGAACCGCCTTGCGGCGGAATCAAAGGGTCGTCGGTCCCCATGAAACAGATCGTCGGCATCGGATGCACGGGCTTGTCGATCGCATAGGGGACTTGGGAAGCAACCGTTCCGATGGCCGCGATCTCCTTTCCGTCGCTCATCGCCATCCGAAAAGTCATCCCGCCTCCGTTCGAGTGTCCGACGACGTAAATCCGCAACCGGTCGATCGGATACTCCCGCTCGAGCGTCGAGATCAGGTCCCGAACGAAGGCGACGTCGTCGATGTTGCCGCCCATCTTGTCCCCTGTCCGCCACATGCGGGGGTTCGCGCCAAACGCTGCCGCGTGGTCGGGGTCGCGAGGCAATGCGTCCGGCCCCGCCACGATGAAACCCTTCACCGGAGCCAGCTTCGACCAGCCGTCGTCGCCGATAAGCTGCTGTCCGCTCCCACCCAATCCGTGCAACGCGATGACAAGCGGCACCGAACCCCTCAAGTCGCTCGGCACGGTGAGGGCGTAGCTGCGCATCCGTCCTCCCGACGGCATCGAAAGCTGTTGAATTCCCGGCTTGGGAGCCTGGGGCATCGCCCGCGCTCGCCGAAACGCCGCCACTCGCCGAGCGACCGCAATTCGGCGCGCCACCATCAACGGCCGCAACATACAGCCCGACACGATCAACGTGATGACCAACAGAAGAACCAAAACACGCATGTAAGCTTGTACGTGCCGCCAAAAGGCAGGTTCACGAACCTTACATAACCTTACAAAGACCTACAAAGCCTTACAGGGTCGCCTGTAGTTGCACGGCTCGGCCGTCGTAAGTCACTAGCGCGCCACGTTCACCACGGTTGGGCTTTGCTGGCTCCAGTCCCGCGCCTACGATGACGACGCGGAAAGAACGCTCGCGGAGCATGCCCGGAAAAGAGCCGTTGCGCTTGCCGATGTGGAGCGTCCGCCGCTTGTCGTTCCAATCGAACGAGATTGTCGCCCGGGCTCCCTTCTCGTACCCGTACCCATCCCCTTCGTCTTCGTAGAGGGTGAAATGCCCATCGGCGCCCGGATAGATGCGCAACTCGATAGGATCGGCGGGCTTCTCCGACGCGTACTGCGTAAACGGCCCCATCGGAATGATCGAGCCCGCTCTGACGTGAATTGGGAGCAAGTCGAGCGGGGCTCGTACCTCCATAGACTGTCCGCCCTGAAAAGCTGTTCCCGTCCAGAAGTCGTACCACTTCGATCCCTTCGGCAAATAGACGCTGCGCGACGTCTTCCCTTCCTGAACCACGGGGCTCACGAGCAGCGCCGGGCCGAACATCAACTGGTCCTTTGCGTTCCAGGTCCGTTCGTCGGTGCGAAAGTCCATCGGCAAGGCCCGCATCATCGTGTACCCCTGACTCGTCACCATCCACCCCAGCGAGTAGATGTACGGCATCAGCCGGTACCGAAGGTTGTCGTACTTGACAAGCGTCTTCTGAATATCCGGCCCAAACCGCCAAAGCTCCTTATTCGCCCCCGTGCCATGCACCCGGAAGATCGGGTTGAAGGTTCCCCACTCGAACCAACGCGTGAACAGTTCGCGATAGCCGGGATCGTCCGGTGAGTGGCTGAAGAAGCCACCGATGTCCGTGCACCAATACGGCACGCCCGCCATGCAGAAGTCCAGCCCCCCGGCCACGTTGCGGCGAAACACGTCCCAGGTCCCTTGAATGTCCCCCGACCACGTCGCCGCCCCATTTCGTTGCTGTCCGGCGAAGACCGAGCGCGTAAGGATGAACACCCGCTTGTTCGAAGTCGCCGCCCGCTGCCCCTTGTACACCGCCTCCGTGGTCTTGAGCGAAAAGGCATTCAGCACCCGCGCTGCCGAGCCGAGGGCCGTCTTGTAGGTGCGGTAGGTCGCCATGTTGATCTCTGGCTCCGTCGCATCCAACCACCAGGCGTCGATCCCCAGGTTGAACAACCGTTCCTTCATCTGCCGCCAGTAGACCGCTCGCCCCTCCGGGTTGAAGGAGTCGTAGTACCGCTCGCCGTTCTTGCTCCAGTCCTGCGCGTCGGGATACAGCAAGCCCTTCGAATTCAGCTCGTCGTAGTTCTCGCTCCCCGGTGCAAACTTCGCCCAGACGCTGATCATCGCGTGGGCGTGATACTGGTCGTGCAAAGTCTTTAAGGCTCCCGCCATGTCCGGGTATCGCTTCGGGTCGAACTTGTGAGAACCCCAAGGGAACGGGTCCCAGTAGAACCAGTCCTGCACGATGTTGTCGAGGGGAATCTGCCGCTGCCGGTAGCCCGCTACGATGTCGACCAGTTCCTGCTGGGTCTGATACCGCTCCTTGCATTGCCAAAGGCCGTAAGCCCACTTCCCAAACATGGGAGCCGTACCCGTAGCCTCTCGGTAACCTGCCACAACGCGATCCAGCGAAGGCCCCGCGAAGAAGTAGTAGTCGATCTGGTCCCCGACCTCCGACTGAATCTTGATTTCCTTACCCGTCACCGGCGGATTCCACTTGAGATGTGCCTCCGCATCGTAACCGTTCTGGTAGTAGTCGAAACGGATGGGCACGAGGGTATTCGCCGGAAGGTCGATCTGCCCCTCCGCTGGGGAAACCGGCTTGTCGCGCCAGTCCTCGATCAGCTTCTTCCCATTCACCCAGACGCGGGCCCCGTCGTCCGTCTCCGCGATGAACTTGTAAGTCCCCGCCGGCCCCGTCTTCACATACCCCTCCCACCGAACGGAGAAGTTCGTGAGGCCCTTCCAAATGAAATCGATCGGTCCCTGCCACTTCACGTGATCGAGCCCGTCCGGCGCTTCGAAGTTACGCCCCTTGTAGTACTCCGCCGACAGCCCGCCTGGCCGCTTTTCCTTGCTGTAGAGGTTCGCCGCCGGAATCAGCCCCCGATTCCCACCAAAGTCGATCTTCGTCGCCGAGGCGTTATCCCAAAGAATCCCGTATCCGCCCGTGGACACCATCATCGGGTTCACGTCCATGGTGTTGTCTTGCACCATGTTGATCGTCTCCCCAACAAGGTTCAGGTCTTCAAGCTGGTAGCAGCCCAACCCATAAAACGCTTGATTCTTCGGCAGATCGAACCTCTGTTCGAGGGCATATGTCCTCTCGCCATCCAGGGTGATCGGACTCAAGCTGCGCGCCTTGCCGAGCGCCTCCGAGATGCCGCCCCCGTTCTTTGCGGAAAGCCGTAGGCGCCGAGTCTTCCAATCGACGAACGCCGTCACATCGCCAAAAACGACTCCAATCTCATTCTTCGATTTCAGGATCGTCGGCTTGATCGTCTTCGGCTTCGCGATCACGGAAAGACTCTGCCGCTTCGACAACGTGTCGCCCGCAGTAACGACGACCCGCAACACATGGTCGCTATAGGGAATCAGCCACAGCCGTCCCGGATTCAGGTCGAAGTAGTAGCCCTCTTTGGCTTCTTTCAGAAAAGGAGTCTGCGCGACGGCGCAGACCGGTAGCAGCAAGAGGCCCAGGAGACAACGGCGAACCATTCTTGCAAATTACCTGTAGTCGTCGGATGGAGCGAAGCGACACGCCGACGTACGTGCTTGTAATTCTTCCAAACGCTCATGGAGGCGTTCCAACCTCTGGCCGGAATCCGCCGGTTACGCCCTGACGCCCCGCTCCTCCGGCACGCCAAACAACAGCCGCTTCACGATCTCCACAAACGTCAAATACACGACGACGACCAACGCCAGGAACCCAAAATACGAAAGCGGCAAAGGCACGAATCCAAGAATCGTTCCCAACGGTGTAAACGGCAGAATGCAAGACAATGCCACCACAACCAAAGCCGTCCACGCCAAGGGCGAGCTGGGCCGGCTCCGCCAGGGCCTTCCCATCGTGCGGATCACAAAAATCACGAGCACTTGCGTCGCCAGCGACTCCACGAACCACCCTGTGTGGAACTCCTTCTCTCCCGCGTTGAACGCCTTCAGCATCACATAGAAGGTCAAAAAGTCGAACAGCGAGCTAATCGGCCCGATCACCAACATGAAATTCCTAATCTGCTTGATGTCCCACCGGCGAGGCTTGCGCAAATACGACCGGTCCACCTTGTCCGTCGGAATCGTCACCTGCGACAGGTCGTAAAGGAAGTTGTTCAGCAATATCTGCGTTGGCAGCATCGGCAAGAACTTCAGAAACATCGTCGCTCCCGCCATGCTGAACATGTTTCCGAAGTTCGAGCTGGTCCCCATCAGCAGGTACTTCATCACGTTCCCGAACGCGATCCGCCCCAGCAAAATCCCGTCGTGCAGGACTCGCAACCCCGGCTTCGCAAGGATGATCCCCGCCGCATCTTTCGCCACGTCCACCGCGTTCGAAACGGAAATCCCCACGTCCGCCGCGTGCAGCGACGGCGCATCGTTGATCCCGTCCCCCATGTAGCCCACGACATGCCCTCGCGCTCGCAAGGCCACGATGATCCGGTTCTTCTGGGCGGGCGAGATACGGGCGAAAATCCGCGTGGTCTCCGCCACGTGCTGCAAGGCCGAATCCGTCATCCCGTCGATATCCGTCCCGACGACGATCTCCCCCGCCTCGAGCCCGATCTCCTTGCAGACATGCCCCACTACCGCCGGACTGTCCCCGCTGATGATCTTCACATCCACCCCTGAGGCGTAAAGCTCGTGGATGGTGTGCAGTGCATCCGGCACTGGCGGGTCCATAAACGCGAGAAAGCCCAGAAGCGTCAGGCCCTGCTCAGTCTTGTAATCCGTATCTCCGGAACCGATATCGCGAGTCGCAACCGCGATCACCCGGTACCCGTCGTCCCCCAACGCCGCGTTCGCATCCAAGGCCGCCTTCTTCCCCGCTTCGTCCAGCGGCTTCGTCTCCCCGCCCACTCGATAGCTGGTGCAAACGTCGAGCAGCCCCTCGGGAGCCCCCTTGCTGACTTGCGTCCGCCTACCCTCGCAGTCCGCCACGACGGAAACCCGCCGCCGCTCGAAGTCGAAAGGCGTCTCCGCGACCTTCGTCGCATCCTCTCCCGCCCCATCGCTCTTCGCCAAAATCGCCGTGTCCAAGGGGCTGGAAATCCCGGTCTCCAACCGGCTGTTGATGCAGGCGAACTTCAGCACCTCTTCCGACGCCGCCCCGCCCACGTCGATCCACTTCTCCAGCGTCATCTCCCCCGTCGTCAGGGTCCCCGTCTTGTCGCTGCAGAGGATGTCGATGCTCCCAAAGTTCTGGATCGACGCCAGGTTCTTGACGATCACCCCCTTCTTCGCCATGTAAACCGCGCTCCGCCCCAGCGTGATCGTCGTGATCATCGGCAAGAACTCCGGCGTCAAACCGACCGCCAGCGCCACCGAGAACAGCAGCGACTCCAACGGGTCCCGCTTCTGGGCGATGGAAGCCAGGAACACGAAGAACAGCAGGAAGATGACGGTCCGCATGATGAGCCCGCCAAACTTCCGCAGCCCATGCTCGAACTCCGTCACCGGAGCGTTCTGACTCAACCGCTCCGCGATCTCCCCAAACGAAGTCGCCCGCCCCGTCCGCACGGCCAACACGCTCCCGCTCCCACTCACGACGCTCGTGCCCAGAAACACGCAAGCCTCGTTGTCGGAAGGCAAGTCCGAAGCGATCGCCTCCACCACCGCCCGCTTCTCACGCGGCAGCGATTCCCCCGTCAACGCCGCCTCCTGAAGGTGCAAATCCGTCGCCTCCAAAACCCGGCAGTCCGCCGGAACGAGGTCCCCCGCCTGGAGCCGGATGACATCCCCCGGCACGACGTCCTGCCGCCGAACTGTCTGCCAAGCCCCGTCCCGCAGAGCCGTCGCCGTCGGAGCGATCGACTTCTGAAGCTCCTCCACCGCCTTCTGCGACCGGAACGTCTGCACGAGGTTCAAGGTCGTGCTGAGCGCGATGATCGCCACGATGATCCCCGCATCCAACCCCTCCCCCACCGACGCCGAAACACCCGCCGCCATCAGCAGGATCAACACCAGGGGATTCGAGAAAGCCGCCAGCAGCTCGTGCAGCAGGGGATGCGTCTTCTTCTCCCCCGTCTGATTGGGGCCGTAAAGGCTCAACCGGTCCGCCGCATCCGCAGAGGTCAACCCCTTCGCGGAAGACTTCAATTGGCTAAAAAGCTCATCGGCCGAAAGCTTGAGACTCGGCAGTTCGCTCGGCATAGCTGACCTTAGCACGGCCATTCCAAAAGCGGTCGAAAAATGACGTAACGAAGATCGTTCAAATTTGATGCATTTTCTTGTTAAACTGCGCACATGCATCATCGGCATCTCGCGCTTATCTCCTTCGTCGCCCTCGTTGCCGTCGCGCCCGCCCAGTCCGTCTTCCATCCGAGCCCCAAAGAGCTCGTCGACGACTACACCCGCGCCAACACCTTTCAGCGCCGCGCCGAGAATGCGGCCTTCAAGCTGACCCTCACCCCCAACTGGTTCGGCGGCCACTACCTCTGGTACCGAAATGACCTCACGGACCGAACCAAGGAATTCGTCCTCGTCGATGCCGACACCGGCCAAAAGCGCCCCGCCTTCGACCACAAACGCCTCGCCGAAGGCATCGCCAAAGCCACCGGCGACAAAGTCGAAGCCGACAAGCTCCCCTTCGACACGGTCCTCATCACCGATGACCTCAAGCACGCCCGCTTCCGGGCGAAGAACAAGACATGGGACGCCGACCTCACGACCTATGAGGTGAAGGAGACGAACGAGCCAGGACCGCCCGACGGACGCAGGCCCGCGAGAGATATTCAAGACGGAGAACCCCGCCAGACTTCGCCCGATGGCGCCTACCGCGCCCGCATCCAAGACGGCCAGGTCCAGGTCAACGCGCGCGGAACCACCACCTGGACGAGCCTAACCACAACGGGCTCCTTCACCCGCGTCGATTGGTCCCCCGACTCCAAACACCTCATCGCCTTCCACCTCATCCCCGGCGACCGCAAGCCCGTCTACCTCCTCAAGTCGTCAGTCCCAGGAACCACCCGCGCCGTCCTCGAAAGCCGCCTCTACGACCAACCCGGCGACAAACTGGATCAATACGAACCCTACATCCTCGACGCCTCCACACCCGGCGAAAAGAGGGTCCCGATCGACCCCATCATGGGCGGCGGCCAGCCCTGGTCGTCCCCTCCCGGAGTCCAATGGTGGAAAAACGGCGCGAACGCCATCTGCGAATTCCCCATCCGGGGCTACCAGGAGCACAAGGTCATCGAGATCGGCGTCGCCGACGCCCAAGCCAAGACCCTCATCGACGAAAAGGTCCAGACCTTCATCGACCAGGGCAACGTCATGCTCCGCGTCCTCCGCAACAGCCACGGCCTCGTATGGCGCTCCGAGCGCGACGGCTGGGGCCAGCTCTACCTCTACGACACGGATTCCGGCCAAGTCCGCCAGATCACCAAGGGCGAATGGGTCGTGCGCAGCATCGACCGCATCGACGAAGACCAGAAAAAGCTCTGGTTCACCGCCAACGGCGTCGCCAAGGACCAAGACCCGTATCACATTCACTACTGCCGCATCAACTTTGACGGCACCGGCCTCCTCGACATGACCCCCGGAGACGGAACCCACACCGTCGCCTTCTCCCCCGACCGCAAGTTCTACGTCGACACCTATTCCCGCGTCGACCTCGCCCCCGTCCATGAGCTAAGAAGATCGGAAGACGGCAAGCTCGTCGCCTCCCTCGAAAAAGGCGACATCGCCGCCCTCCTCAAAAACGGCGTCAAGCTCCCCGAGCGCTTCGTCGCCAAGGGTCGCGACGGCCAGACCGACATCTGGGGCATCATCGTCCGCCCCTCCAACTTCGACCCCCACAAGAAATATCCGGTGATCGAGAACATCTACGCCGGCCCCCACGACAACTTCGTCCCCAAAAACTTCCGCCCCTTCATCAACATGAACCGCCTCGCCGAGCTGGGCTTCATCGTCGTTCAGGTCGACGGCATGGGCACGAACAACCGGGGCAAGAAGTTCCACGACGTCTGCTGGAAGAACCTCGCCGACGCCGGTTTCCCCGACCGCATCCTCTGGATGCAGGCGCTCAACAAGAAGTACCCGCAAGCCGACATCACCCGCGTCGGCATCTACGGCACCTCCGCGGGCGGCCAAGAATCCACCGCCGCCATGCTCTTCCACCCCGAGTTCTACAAGGTCGCCGTCAGCTCATGCGGCTGCCACGACAACCGGATCGACAAGCAGTGGTGGAACGAACAGTGGATGGGCTATCCCGTCGGCCCCGAGTACGCCCAGCAGTCGAACATCGACAACGCCGCCAAGCTGAAGGGCCACCTCATGCTCTTCGTCAGCGAGCAGGACCGAAACGTCCCGCCGGAGACCACCTTCCGCCTCATCGACGCCCTCCAAAAGGCGCACAAGGAGTTCGAGTTCATGTTCTTCCCCGGCCTCGACCACACCGACGGCGGCCCCTACGGCGAACGCAAGCGCCGAGACTACTTCGTCCGCTGGCTCCACGGCGTCAACCCGCCGGATTGGAACAACGTGGAGGCAGGCCAATAGTTTCCTAGGTTGCCGAGTTTCCAAGGTTTCCTAAAGAATCCAACCTGGAAACCTTGGAAACTCGGCAACCAGGAAACCTACGAAGACCCCGTATTCGGATATTTCCTCGCCCCCGTCTTCACCGCCTGAGGGTGTTTCGTGAGGGTCGTCCAGTAGGTGTCCATCAGCGAGTGGTTGGCCCAATACCCGCCCTGCTGCCAGAGGAACGCATACTCGGTTCCGACATGCACGTAGCCCGGTGTGTCGGCAAGGGGTCCTCGCAGCGTCGGCACCCAGTCGGCCAGGTTCACCAGCCGGTAGAAGTCGTTGATCTGGTTGTTCGCGAACTGGTTCACGAAGGTCTGGTCGCCCGTGTAAAGGCCGCCGTAGGTGTAAACCTTCGGTCGGGTGCCCGAAAGGGGGAAGCTCCCACTCACGACGGCGTCCAAGGCCCCCAAAGTCACCAGGCCTCCGCCAAGGCTGTGAGCCGCGATGTAGCACGTGGGATAGTTCGGGTTGAGGTTCGAGATCGCGCCCTTGAACGAGTCGGCGAACGAAGTAACGAGCCCCCCATCGTCGTCGGAATAGAAATCGTAAAGACCCGTACAGGCTTGCCCGTACGTATTCCCTCCGTCGTAGGGCAGCACGCAATCCATCAGCGTCCAATCCTTCAGGTCGAAGTAACCTTCCTCCGTCGATACCGTCCCTCGAACAGCCACGATGTTATGGAAAGGCGGTTGGCCCGTGTAGCTGCCCCAGGCCGTGAAGCCGAAAAACTGGGAACCGCCCTCCCCCGCCTCGAAGGCATAGATGTAGTTGCCGTGGTCGATGTTGTAATTCCCAATCTTGATAGTCCAGTCGGGATTGCTGTACTTGTAGTAGGCGCCGTTGACGGCGATCGCCAAAATCCAGGCCATCTGTGGATCGTAGGCGCCGACGATTTCTTCATCCGTTGACATGCATCACTTCCTCATGGGTCTTCCAACACGCCCAGATGCAGCATGACGAAAACAACCGGTAAGCACAAGTACTTTCCCTTCCAAAAATCCCTTTTGCCGAAATAGGGCGATCTGCCGCGCATAATCGTCCGAGGAGAGAGAAAGTCATGAAGATGCAATTTGTCTGGATCGGCGCCGGAGTTTGCGCCCTCGCCGCGGCGGCGCTTGCCCCCAAGACCCTTTTCGTCAACGGCCAAAAGAGCGCCAAGGGCGTCATCGAGCAGAACGGCGAAACCTACATCCCCGCCTCCGCTTTGTCCGCCGCCGGAGCCGACGTCGCCATCACCGATAGCCGCGTCAGCGTCCAATTCAAGCCCGTAAAGGCTCAAAACGAGCAAGCCTACGTCGAGGGCGTCATCGACGAGTGGGTCTCAAACGGCACCTGGCGATTCAAAATCTCGAACGTCACCCCGATCTCCAACCCCATCAACGGGCAAGGCGGCGGCTTCGCCCTCGACTTCGAAGCCAAGAACACCGGCACCAAGACCGTCCAGATGGCGTACAGCGGCGTCGAAGCCCTCCAAGTGTTGGACAGCGCCGACAACCGCTACGTGAACACCTCCACCTCGTTCAAGGACTACTACTCGGACATCCAGCCCGGCGGCGGCTTCACGAACCACATCGAGTTCGGCAGCGAGAACGGAACGGACGCCAAGGACCCCGCGAAGCTCATCATCCAGTTCCCCAAGCCGATGAAGTCGATCCGAATCAACCTCAAGCCATAATCGCCCCATGGCAGACAAGGAATGGCTGTGCGTCCTTCGGCCGACCCGGCTGGGCATGTTGACGGAAGCCCCGACCGAGACGGAGATCGAAGTCGTCGGGCGGCATTTCGCCTACCAAAAGGACCTGACGGAAAAAGGCGTGGCCATCCTCGTCGGACGGACTGAAAACAAGGACGAGCGCACGATTGGGCTCAGCATCTTCCGGGCTCCGTCGGAAGAGGACGCCTGGCAGATCGTCAAGAGCGACCCGGCCGTCGCCGAAGGCGTCATGACGGCGGAGCTTTTCCCCTACATGATCGCCCTGCGGGGATTTTAGAGCCCTCCCCCGGGCCAGAGGGAGGGACTAGTGGAGGTAAGAGACTTACCTGCTTCTCTTTCTACGCCTGAGAAGCATGGGCAAACCCAAAACGAGACCGGCAATCGTCGCAGGCTCGGGAACGGGGTTGGCCACGAACTGGAATCCATCCGCCGGAACGATCGAAGTCCCGCTGAAAACGAACGTCGTTCCCATCGGAGGGTTGCTAAAGAACGGCGTCGTCCCCGCCAGCGTCGTTGGGCTGAGGCTCGACGTAAACGTGAACCCGTCCAAAGAGCTCCCGGCGGCAAGCGGCGAGGTTGTCGTCTGCCATCGGATCGCGAACCCATCGGATGCGCCGTGCGAAACCAGATTCTGGACCCAGCCCGCCGGGGTCCCCGTGGAGATCGGCGCAACCGGCATGTAGTTCTGTCCCGGAATCCACGAATACCAAAGGGTCTGGATACCCGTCGTTCCGATGTTGTTCAGGTGGATGTCGTAGTCGAAATTCGACCCATTCGGGGCCCAGGTGATAAACCCGGAAGCCGTGGGACCGGCGGAAGCGAAGCCCGCCAAACAAAGCGCGGCCAGGCCGCAAAAAACAGCTCTTTTCATATGGTTCTCTCCAAACTCGTGGCCTAGTACAACGAAAGCGAATAAGGGCAATTCAAGCCGAAGCCACGTTGGAAGCCCAGTCGGAGAACGACGGGATTAAGTTGGGAGAGACGTAAATCTCTTAACAAATTCTGGGTGTAGAAACCGCTACCCCTGCATCTTCTGAAGCTGCACGGCAAGCTTGAGCCCATTGACCAGCGAGAAGATCGCCCAGACGTGAAAGATGATGCTGATGATGGCCGTCGTGCCGCCGATAAAGAGCAGCAGGGTGTCCAGCACCAACGCCACGATTCCTGCCCCGAAAGACCAAACATGCCCCCGGCACGCCTGGTATCCGAAGAAGATGAGCAACGCACAAGTAACGAGCGTAAAGGCGATCGCGATCCCCTGGACCGTCCCGCCGGATTGCGAGCCGATATATCCCGCCACGCTCGTAACCCCCAGACCGAGCGCGAAATGCGTTTCGCTTCCCGTCGCTTCGACGATCATGTTCACGAGCGAAACGCCCGCCACCCAATACAGCCAGGATCCGCTCATGCGCAGGCGCGTCTTATCCGGCATCGGAGGGCGTGGGGGCTGGCTTAAGTCGTTCATCCTAAGCGCCAATCATAACGCGCCCATTGGGCGAAAATCAAACCTACTTCTGCACGTCGGGCACCCAAGCCGTCGTCCGCCCCCCGACCGGCTCGCGAACGATGGACTTGCCATCGATGATCTCCGCTCCCCGTCCCCCGCCCCAGCGGTGATGGAAGAGCCAGCCCTTCGGATACTTCTCGCTGTCCGCCCCGACCTCGACGGCAAGGTGAAGAACGTCCTCGATCGCCTTGCGCAGCTTCTCCACCTCGCCCTCCTTCAACGAAGAGCCCAAGCGCTTCGGCGAAAGATGCGCGTGATACAAAACCTCGTCCGCCACCCAGTTCCCGACTCCCGCGAACAACGACTGGTCCAGCAGCAAAGCCTTGATCGGAGCCTTGCGGGAATGCAGCGTCTTGAACAGCGCCTCCACCGAAGGCAGCTCGTGATAGGTGTCCGGCCCCAGCTTTTTCAGCCTCCGGTCCTTGACCGGATCGTCCACCAACCAGACGCGGCCAAGCCGCCGCGCGTCGGTAAAGGCGATCTTCCCGCCTTTCTCCGTCTCCAGCAGCATCTTCAAAAACCGTGGCCGCCCCGTCTCGTCGTCCAGGGGAGCGTTGCCGTGCTCCTTGAGCCGCACCGTCGATGCCCCTAGCTCCCGAATCCACCCGCTCATCCCGAGATGCCCAAAGAGCCAGGGTTTCTCGTCCAGCTCGAGCCACCAATATTTCCCTCGGCGCCCAACCTCCGTCACCGTCCGCCCCACCAGCGAACTCTCGATCGCCTTCGCGTCGACTCCGTAAAAGATGATGTCGTCGGGAACGATCTCCGCTTTCACGATGCGGTGTCCCTTCAGGACGCGGCTCATGATGCGACGAACGGATTCGACTTCGGGTAGCTCGGGCATAGGCCTAAGAGCGTACCGTTACCGTGTACGTGTCTTTGATAAAGGCCCGAACGGCCGTGCCCGGATAGGCTCGAATCGTGCGCCCCTTCAACGACCGCGACACCCGGTCGCCAAGGCCACCTGCCAGGTTCGCCAACTCCACCACGGAGCCAAGGGTCAACGATAGATCGCCCTTCGTCAGCCCCGAGAGGTCCCCATGCTGAAGCCGCTCGATAGCCCCGGAAATCTTCTCGCAATCCCCCTGCCCCTTCTCCAAAAGCTTCTTCGTGTCGTTCAACCCCAGCTCGGAAGCGAACTTGCTCATCGCCTCCTTCGCCTCCGGCGTGAAAAGGTCGGGCGTTTGGCCGTTGAACGCGGCGGAAAGCTTCTCCGCAAGCTGCCGGTTCGTCTCGTCCTTCAGCAGGTCGTCCACCTTTGCCGAATCCACTCCCGGCTTACCCGTGTTCTCCCGCGTAAACCGGTAAGGGTCGTCCGGCTTGTCGTTGTCCGCCACGAGCACGACGGGAGTTCCATCCACCGCCTGGACTTCCTTTAAGATCACATCCAGACGCGCCGGACGGTTCATCAGTCCGGAAAGCGAACCCTCGCCCCGCGAGCTCTGCACCTCCGCCTTCACGACCGATCCCTTCGCCAGGATCAAGTTCCCTTCCCCATCGCGAACGTCGTTCGCCACCAAGAACGGAACGTAGTCCCCCTCCCGGGTCGAACCCGCGTCGATCTGCTTCGCCAGCACAAGGTCCACCGTCGTCCCCTTGGCGACCTCCACCTTCTTGGCGATCGTCGTCACCTCCGGGGCCGGGCTCGAACAGCCGACGAGGAGGGCCGCGAAGCCGATGGCGAGAACGATATTTCGCATGTCCCCGTCATCATAACGCGGAGTTTTGCCGTGCTAGGACCAATGAACTCTCGCCGGACTCGGGCGTTCTACTGCAACAATGATTTGCGCCATTGCCCTCGCTCTACTGGCTCCGACCTCCAAAGTCGAAACGTTCAAGGTCGACGGCCTGGATCGCCAAGCCCTCGTTTACGCCCCCGCCAAGTCGTCCGCCCATCCGCCCATCGTCTTCTGCTTCCACGGCCACGGCGGCAACATGAACTACTCGGCCCGGGCCTACGACCTCCAAGACGCATGGCCGGAAGCCGTCGTCGTCTACATGGACGGCCTGCCCATCGCCGGAATATTTGACCGCGAAGGCACGAAGAACGGCTGGCAAAAGAAGTCCGGAGAGGCGAACGACCGCGACCTGCACTTCTTCGACGCCGTCTACGCCTCCGCCCAAAAAGAGTTCGATTTCGATGCCAAGCGCGTCTACGCGATGGGCCACTCGAACGGGGCCGGCTTCAGCTACCTCCTCTGGGCCGAACGCAGAGACAAACTCGCCGCCATCGCCGCCGCCTCCGCCTCCATCCAGCAGCAGTTCCACCACGGCATGATCCCCGTCCTCGCCATCGCCGGAGAAAAAGACGACGTCGTCCCCTTCCGCCTCCAACAGCGCAACATCGAACGCCTCAAAACGATGCTAGGCGTCCCCTCCGGCGCCGCCCCCACCACCTTCGGCGTAGGCCAGATCTACAAAGGAACCCAAGCCGATCTTGGCGTCTACATCCACCCAGGCGGCCACAACTACCCGCCCGAGGCATCGAAGCTGATCGTAGACTTCTTCAAAGCCCACAAACAGTAAGCAAAGCGTAACAAACCACAACAACCAAAAATGTAGCCGAGGGCTTCAGCCCTCGTGAGCGCGAACAAACGAACGAGCGCTCTCTACAAGCCGACGCGAAGCGTGTAGGCGCACCTGTCGAGGTGCGAACAAACGAGTCAAGAAACAGAGCGCACGTAAATCACAAACCCCGAAGGGTGTAGCCGTGGGCAACGACCACGTCCGAAAAACGAACCCCAACGGGGTTCAAGAATTAAGCGAAGGATTGGCCAAAGGCCTACCCTGGTAACCAAACCGCAACACGAAAACAACCCCAAAGGAGTTGCATCAAACGCACTCACGCACCCTCAACGCACTCCGCGAGAAGAACCCCAAAGGGGTTCCGTAACAAAGCGAAGGGTTGCCCCAGCGGGGCTACCCTGGTAAACCCCACCGCCCCAGATTCCTACCCCAACGGGGTTGCGGAACACACGTGCCTATGCCGCAATCCTGTCGAAAACCAAGCCGGAGATATCGGCTACTCTCACGCCCTTATCGCATAACAAAACAAAAACAAACACAAAAATAACTATTCACTAACAGACACAATCCTGCTAAAATAAACCCGCATCCAAATAAAAATGCCCCCGCGTTGCGATCAACAACCGGAGGCGCGGATGACACCACGTAAATGGTGAACACCATGGTAAAGGTTACTCTAAACGAAAATCTCGTCCCCTGCGCTCGTGAGAAATGGGTCAACGGCAATCCCTACTCCGACCTCGTCCACAACGTCCTCCACGCCCGAAAGCTCATCCGCCTCGCTTCCCAGATATTCCAGCTCCAGCGCGGCAAGGCCACCTTCAGCGGCTACATCAACGAGCACAAGGCCGGTTCCTACGACATCAAGCTCTGGCACGGCGAGGTCTCCCTCCACTCCCTGAGCCTCCACGACCTCGGCTACTCGGGCGTTCTCCACGTCGACCTAAACGACCTCCAAGCCACCGGCAACCAGGTCGTCACCCAAATCTTCCAACTACCCGCCGTCCCCGCCCCCTAGGGGGGCGGAGGCTCATTACCAGCCCATCCGCCGCGCTTCCGTCTTGCAGAACGGACAATTCACCCGGTTCTTCCCAACCGGGAACGAGATCATGCCGCCGCAGTTGGAGCAGTTCACTTCGTCCGACGAGACGTCCACGCGCGTGCCGCAGTCCTCGCAAAGCACCGCCTTCGCGCCGGGAATGATGTGCAGTTCCCCGCCGCACCCGCCGCAGTGGCGCATCGTCGTCTCTTTCGGCTCCATCGCCGTGTACTCGCCCTTCAGCCCGACGTCCGCGATCATCCGTTCCGAGTCTTCCGCCGTCAGCCACGGAATCCAGCCCTGGCAGAACATCGACCAGGTCATCCGCTTCTGGAGCTCCTCGGGAGCCTCGTCCGGGTGCTTCGCGAGGATGCCCGCCGGGCCAAGGATACTGAAGCTGTACTCCACCTGCTCGCGAACCGTCTTGTAGAGCGGCCAGAAGGTGTCGTCGGAAGCCGTCGTCTTCGGATAGGCCCCCGTCCACTTGATCGCCGCCGTCTGCTGCCGGATCGTCTCCGCGTATTCCATGTACTTCGCGTCGAAGTTGTTCAGCACCGCCGTCTCTGCCATGTAGTCGATCAGTTGGTCGCGGTATTCCGCATCCTTCGCACGCGGGGAGACTGCGTTCGGGCACAGCTCGACCCACTTGCCGAAAAGGCTGCGCTGGATCGCCCGGTACTTGTCGGCGTCCTTGGACTGTTGCGCCGCCGCCATGTCCGCCTGCATGCTCCGCACAAGCTCCTCATAGGCCGGTCCCGGCATCGCCGCCTGCGGGTTCTCGCAGGCCTTCTGGAAATCGTAGTCCGTCAACCCGCCACAGAAGTCGCAGTACACGTAAGCCGTCTTCGGCGGCAGGCTCTTGGCTCCGCCGCAGAGGTGGCACTGCGTCTTCTTGACGAACTGGGTCTTGGGGGCGGACGTATCGGCCGCCCCCGACACGGCGCCCATCTGCGCCATCAGCTCGCTCACGCTCACCTGTTGAATATTCACCTGAGCGCTCGACCGCGACTGCTCCGCCATCTGCTTCGCCTGCTCGATCAAGTCGTTCACGTTGACCTGCTGACCCTGCACCGTCACCTGCTGTTCGCTGGCTCCCCCTCCAAGCAATTTTTTAAAGAAATCCTTCATGACGACATCTTAACTGACTAATTGCCACACCATTGACTCGAATAGGCTCATTTTTTAGAATATATTTCCCGCTGGGACTGGTCCCAAATGGGCCCTGGGACCGTCGTATCATGCAACCAGGGTTTAAAGAATATGGCGTCTAGGTTGATCGAAGAGCAGAACGTGCCCGTCACCTCGCAAGAGGCCGAGGCGATCTTGGAGCTTTGGGCCAAACGACAGCGGGAAAATGAGGAACTGCGGTCCCAGACGACCGTGAAGGATCTGGCCGAAGTCATGGGCGCTCCCACCACCGAAGTGCTCGCCCTGCCCGGCGAAGTCCGCACCACCCCGGTCTCCCCCGTCATCACGCCCGCGGAGCAAGCCGTTCGTCGCCGCAACCGTTTTCTAATGGCCGGAGCCGCCGTCATCTGGCTGGGATGCCTCGTCTACTTCGTCGGGACGGTCGCATCCAGCGGTCATGCTCAAGGCGTGGTCACATCGAACCCCGTCAGAGTCTTACGGGATCGAGCGTTGAACTCACCCACGAGGCCGCCTGCGGTCACGGAAAAATTCGGGATTGATTCCCATTAGCGCAACGTCTTTACTAATTCGAAGCAATGAGAACGAGAATGAACGGTGGCCCGGAATTGACGATGACCTCGCAAGAGGCAGAGGCCGTGCTGAATTTGCTCAACCAGCGCCAGCAGGAGCTTGAGTCCCTGCGCGCCCGCACCACGGTCCAAGACCTCGCCGAGGCCACATCCGTGCCCACCTCCGAGATCGAAGCCCTGCTTGCCCACGTCCGCCACTCCTATACGGTCCCCGTCGCCCCGCAAAAGAAGGTACGTCGCCATCCCTTCCTCATCGCCTTCGCCAGCCTCGCGGGCCTTGCCCTTTGGGGAGGCATCCTAGGTGGAGTTTTCGAGGCGGGCATGCACAAAGCTCGAAACCAACAGATCCAAGCCTTGCTGAATTCTCGCGGCCCCTTCGAGCTGAGTTCTCGCAAGCTCGTCGTCGACAAATCCCCCATCGCCGCGGAAAATCTCCCCGTCGGCGTTTCCGTCACCTTCGACAGCGGATACACCGTCGACGGCGAACAGAAGGACAAGTTTTACAACGAAGAACTGCTGGCGTCCTCCATCGAGGACGTCGTTAGCAACCGTATCGAGCAACGCCCCCAGGTCGATAGCCACAGCCCATACAACTACGAACAGGAACAAAAGCTGCCCAACGCTTTGCGGACCGGCAACACGCAGGGGTTCGAATCCTACTTCGCATTCGAGGATCTCAAGGTATCCGTCAATGGGGTCGAGTTGCCCGTCACGAAGATTCCCGTGGAGCGCGTCAGGTACGGCCCCGGCTACGATGCCATCCGTCAGGAGCGGGAACGCCGTATCGGTCTGCTCGCGAACAAGATGGTCCGCATGCTCAAAGAAGGCGTCAAGGGCTAGCCTGCGTCCGCGCCCTTCTTCTTCCGCCCCTTTCGCCGTTCGTTCACGGCCTCCCGCAAGAGGAATTCGATCTGTGCGTTCACAGATCGAAAATCCTCCGCCGCGATTCTCTGCAGATCGTCCCAGAGCTCGGGGCTGATCCGCAGAGCGAATGATTTGCGCTCCGCCATTAGCCCGGGTAGAGCGTTCCCGTATTGACGACCGGCTGTACGTTCGTCTCACTGCAAAGCACGAGCATCAGGTTCGAAACCATCGCCGCCTTCCGCTCGTCGTCCATCTCCACGATCTTCCCCTTCTCCAGATGTTCGAGCGCCATCTGAACCATGCTCACCGCTCCGTCCACGATCCGCGTCCGAGCCGCGATGACCGCCGCCGCCTGCTGCTTCCGCAACATCACACCCGCGATCTCTTGGGCATAGGCCAGGTGCGAAAGCCGGGCTTCGAGAATCCGTACGCCCGCTCGCTGAAGCCTCTCGTCGAGTTCTTCCTGCAAGTGCTGGCTGATCTCCGCCGTATTCTTCATCAGCGAAATCTGCCCCTCGTCCGCGTCGTACGGATAGCTGCTCGCCGAGTGCCGAAGCGCCGTCTCGCTCTGTAGCGCGACGAACTCCTCGTACCGCTCCACGTCGAAGCTCGCCTTATACGTGTCGATGACCTGCCAGACGATGATCGCCGCGATCTCGACCGGATTGCCCACCTGGTCGTTCACCTTCAACCGCTGGCCGTTCAAGGTCCGCGCCCGCAGGGAAACGTTCCGCTTCGAATAGAACGGATTCGCCCAATAGAACCCGCTGTGCTTCACCGTCCCCACGTACTTACCGAAGAGCAGCAGCACCTTGCTGCCGTTGGGCTCGATGATAAAGAAGCCCCCCATCGAGACCGCCGCCACGATGAACAATGCGATCATGAGGACGATCAGTCCTCCACTCGGATTTTGTCCCTGCTGCGAGATCAAATAGATCGAATAACCCGCCGCGACATAAAGAGCTAAAACGACGACAAGCATCAACCCACCGGGCGCCGCTCGTCTTTCTTGTTCCTGAACCATAGCATTCTCCTGTGACATCGATATGATATCACGAAGCAATCATATTGCGCGTTGCAAAATTCTCAGAACCCCTTCTCACGCTCGCGGGAGAGGGGGCAGGGGGAGAGGGTCGCCAGCCGAGAAATGCCTACGAGCGACCCCATTTATTGCATCATTGAAAACATGGACTGCGCCGCCTTCCTCGACGAACTCGCCCGCAACTCGGCGGAGACCGATAAAGAGGTCGCCGCGAAGTTCGTCAAACTCAGCGCCGCCCAGTTGAATTGGAAGGCCCCCGGCGTCGAGTGGAGCATCGCCCAAGAGTTCGACCATATGCTCCGCGCGAATCGCCCCTACGTCGCCACCATCGAAAAGGTCATGGCCGTCGCTGGCCCTCCCGGCGAAAAGTTCAAACCCAGCTTCTGGGGCAAGGTCGTCTTTAGCGCCGCCCGGCCCGGTCCGTCCTTCGTCCCCGTCCCCACGCCCCTCGTTCCCTCCACGGAGCCGTTCACCCCATCGGTCGTCAAGGAATACCAGAGCGTCCAAAAGGAGTTCGACAGACTCCTGACCGAGGCGAGGGAAAAGAACCTCTGCGCCCGCCTCGCTTCCCCCCTCGCCTCCTTCGTCAGAATGCGCCTCGGCGACGCCTTCCGGGTCACCGTGGCTCACAATCAGCGGCACGTCGAGAAGGCCCGGCGCCTCCTCGACGATCCCGCTTTTCCCAAGCGCTAGCTACCGCAGCCCTTCCCTCTTCATCGCCTGGTCGATCTCGTTCGTCGGGTACTGGTTGGGATAGAGGGGTTGCCCCGAGGCGAGTTTCAAGAATTCGAGCGCCTCACCGCGCTTCCCTTCGTGCCCCAGAGCCTCATAGAGCTCGTAGTAGACGGTGCCCTTCGCATACGACACCCCCCGTCGCTCCCTGGTGAACGTGTCGGCCAGGTCCTGGCGCAGGCCCGCTTCCACCGCCGCCCAGTCGTTCCGATCTTTAAGCAGCGGGCGCTGTACGGACCGCTCCTCGGCGAGGACGTCCAGATCCTCCTTGGGCCCAATCCCGATCATCGGCATCCAAGCTGGAACGATCGCCGAGTTCGGCTTCTTGAATTCCACCGTCCAGTTCTTGCTGGCCGCCTGCGCCGTGGCATCCAAGGAAACCTTGAACGTAAACCGGTGTGCCTGCCAGGCGCGCTCCTCCAAAGGCACCAGCCAGACTCCTTGCAGAATTTCCCCGTCCGATAGCACGACCCCCGTTTCGAGGCCGGGTTGAGAAGAGCCCTCATAGGGCTGGAACGAACTCCGGCTCTCGGCGTAGGCCACGCCCGATGAGTCCACCACCTCGAATTTCGGATTCACGGGGAGCGGGATCGATATTTGGCGCGCCTTGCCATCGCGTGGCATTTTCATAACCGCCTGCGTGTAAGCCCGCTCATCCTTCGCCGTCCACCCCGACGTGTACAAGATGAATAGGTGGCCGCGTGGATTCACCGCCAAATCTCGCACCACGATCTTATGTCCGTCGAGCACGAAGATCCTCATCGGTTTCTCGAGCTTCGCCGTCCAATCTTTTCGCATCTGCGCGTCGTCGACCACCGACATCCCCTTCGGAATGCTGAGGTCGAACTCTTTCGCGTCGACGACCCCATCGAATACGGGTCGGCTAATGTGCACCACCCGCCAACCTTCGCCCGTATGCGCCTCCGACCGGTATTCGAGTGGCATATCGCTCGCCGGATCGGCTTCGACGATAAGGCGCTCTCGGCCCGTCTCGTCCGTCATCGTCACTCGTTCGACCGTCTTTCCGTTCCACGTCCCGCTGCCGAGCTCGATTTTCTGGCGCCAATTCCAGCGCGCCTCGTCTTGCAACATCGAATGGATGCTGAACCCTGAGTTGTTATAGCTAAAGGGGCCGCCGGGCTTCCGGAACTTCGTAACGACCCCGACGGAAGGGTTGAAGTCCCACAGCACCCCTTCCCGGTAGACCTGATAGTTGCTCCCCCGCTCGATGCGCCATTTCCCCATGGCGTAGACGATCCGGTCCGACCGGACCAGATGGCCTTCGGGCGAGACGTTGAACCCCTCGATCACCGCCGTCTTCACGTCCGCCGCCATCCCCGCGATCCGGTTCAGGCGATACACCGCGTACGCCGTCGGCCCAACCACCATCCCGGCAACGACGAACAGCGAAGTGAAAGCCAGCCCGTAAGCCGTCCTTCGGATACGGACCAGCTTTCTCCGCGAAAGCACCCTGTCCGCCATCCGGGTACGCACCGCCCGCCGGGCCGCCTCGGTTGGCTCGTGCGCCGGATAGATTTCTCGAACCATCTCTTGAAAACTCACGATTGCACCTCCGGGTCGAACACGCCCCGGCTATCCTTCCGGATTCGTTCCTTGGCCCTTTGTAAAAGGGCCTTCACGCTGCCGCCCGACCGTCCCATCACCTGGGCGATTTGGGCGACCGATAGATCCTCCAGCACCTGAAGCAGCAAAGCTTCCCGCTGGGGCTCCGGCAACGCCTCGATCAACTTTCGAAGCTCCCCGGAGCCTTCGCTCGACCCCTCCCTGGGAGGAGGAAGCGCGGCGGTACGCCTCCGCTTTCGCAGCCAGTCCGCCAGCTTTCGCCGCGCGATCCCGTAGAGCCAGCAAAGCGGATCGACGCCGCGCGGGCAAGGCCGCTCCACGACCGCCGCGAACGTATCCCCCGTCAGGTCCTGGGCGTCCTCCTCGTGGCTCGTCCTGCGAGAAAAGAAGCGATAGATCGCCTCGAAGTGGTCGTCGAAAAGCTGTTCCGAGATCGACGCGTCGCGCACATGGGCCCGGCTCGGCGTCGCTCTGTCCTGTTCGATTGGAATGGTTTCGGGCATAGTCCTTTGAGTCCCTCGACCGTTTATTCGCATTTCTCTCTCAAACGGACCGGCCCGTGTTCGCAAATCTATAATTTGATCGTGCTTGTCGCTCTGCTCGTCTTGTCCGCCAGACCGGCTTTGAAAGCCGTCACCTTCGCGAACCGCCCCCACGAGACCTTCGTCGTGGCCCGGGAGGCCTCACGCGCCCTGAAGCTGCCGCTGACCTTCGATTCTATAACGAGTCTCGCTACTTTCGACGGCAAGCCCCTCCCCGTAAGCCTCCCCAAACTCTTCGACGGCACCCTCCTCCTTCCAATCCAAGACCTGAAACCCAACACCTACGACCTAAAGCCCGGCCCCAAACGAGTCTACGTAGACCTCACCAAGCAGGAAATCTGGGCCTGGGAAGGCAGCCTCGTCGTCATGCACACCGCCATCAGCAGCGGCCGCGACCTCAAAGACACCCCACCCGGCGACTACAAAGCGGGCACGAAAGAGGAGATGCACATCTCGACCATCTACGGCTCGAAGATGCCCTTCAGCGTCCACCTCCAAGGCCCCTACTTCATCCACGGCTCCGAGCTGACCATGTCCACCCCCGGCTCCCACGGCTGCGTCCGCCTCCCCATGTACAACAACGCCGCCGAATGGTTCTTCGCCTGGGTCTCCCCCGGCACCCCCGTAGCCGTGCGCGGCAAACGCAAGCAACCCCAGTAAAAGTACGAGGCACAGTAGATAAAAACCCCTCGAAAGTCAGTGTTCACCCCTGACCTGGGCTAGCGTACACTCGCCTTCCCTTGTCGCACGCCCTCGCTGAACCGCCCGAAATCGAGTCCGAAAGGGCGGCCCTCACGCACGGCCATATCTTCCGCTTCTACCTCCCCCTCGCATTGTCTTGGTTATTCATGGCGATGGAGTCTCCAATCGCGCTCAGCGTCATCTCGCGAATGGCGAACGCCGAGATCAGCACCGCCGCCTTCCAACCCCTCATGGCGATGGCCCTTTGGATCGAGAGCCCCGTCATCGACCTCCTCACCACCGCCACCACCCTCGGCAAGGACCGCCAACACTACATCCAGCTCAGCAAGTTCGTGATGAAGGTGATGCTCTGGGTCACCGTCGTCCACGCCCTCATCGCCGCCACGCCCCTCTATTGGACCGTCACCGAGCAGATCATCGGCCTCAAGCCCGCCGTCGCCGAAGCGGCCCGCGCCGGGCTCATCGTCATGATCCCCTGGAGCGCTGCCATCGGTTGGCGACGCTACCTACAAGGCCTCATGATCCGAAACGGCCAAACCCGCCTGATCGGCTATGGCACGGCGATTCGCATGAGCACGATGACGGTCGTTTCCCTGAGCCTCTACCTCTTCACCCACCTGCCCAGCATCCCCATCGTCTCCACGGGCCTCATTTGCGGCGTCATGGCCGAAGCCTCCTTCGCCCACTGGGCCAGCCGCTCGACGATCCAGGCAAACCTCGCCTACGACGACCCTGCCCTGCGCCCCCTCACCCAGCGAATCCTCGCCAACTTCCACCTGCCCCTGACCCTAACCACGATGGTGACGCTCATGAGCCAGCCGCTCATCTCCGCCGCCCTCGCCCGAGGCCCCCAAAGCATCCTGGCCCTCGACTCCTTCCAGGTCGCCAGCTCCATTATCTGGCTGCACCGAACGATCGTCTTCGCCCTGCCCGAGGTCGTCATCACCCTCTACCGCGACGGCCAATCGTCCGCCCAGCTCCGCCGGTTCTGCCTCTACATCGGCTTTGGCACGACGGGGGTCATGGCCTTTACGGCCTTCACGAATTTGGATTCCTTCATCTTCAAGCAGCTTCTTGGCGTGGAGAGCGAGCAGGTCGTCCACATGGCCCACCTCTGCCTCCAGCTCAGTTGCTTGATGCCCCTGATCGGGGCTCTCCAGTCCTACCTGCGGGGAATGCTCGCCGCCCACCACCTAACGGTGTCGCGGCTCGCCGCTATCCTCGTCTCGGCGGTCTGCCTGATCATGCTCCTCGCCATGGGCGTTGCCCTGCAATGGCCCGGCGTCGTCACGGCCAGCGTCGCGCTGACCTTCGCCCTGCTCGCCGAGCTAGCCGTGCTTGCCCAGGCCTGGCGGTCCGGGCAAGCTAAGCTGGCGCCGGTTAGTGCCCAGTAGGCGCGTGCGCCTTGAGCCAGCTTTCGATCCGGGAGGCATCGTCAGCCGACATGTTCGGAGCCGACTTCTTCAGCATCGTCATAAAGTGGGCGATCTCGTCGGGCTGGGCCGGATAGCCGATATTCCCCTTCGGCGTGCCGTCCTTGCTGGAGTTGATCAACATCTTCCCCGCCGGATCGACCATCGCCGTGAAGGGCAGCCCCGCGTCCTTGCCGCCATACGTCGCCATAAACTGCTCGCCGCCCGCGTTCTCAAGAACCTTCTTGTCCCCGTTCTCCAAAACGTCCACGTGCTGGATCACGAAGTTCCTCTTCATGATCGCTCCCACTACGGGATCGGCCAGGAAGTCGTCCAGTTTGTGGCACCATCCGCACCAGGACGCATGGAAGATCACCATGACGTTCTTCTTCTCTTTCTTCGCCACCGTTCGCGCCGTCTTAAGGGCGGTTTCGGCAGAAGGCTCGCCGCAGAGGCCGAATGCGGCCAGGGCGAGTAAAACGACGATCGCGACCTGCTTCTTCAACATGCCTTCATTATCGCACCGATCAAACCCGGTACCCTTGCCCCGTGAAACTTCTGCTCGCGAAGCTCTGCGAATATGCGTGTAAGCTCGAAAACCAGCGTCACAGCATGCTCGGCATCTTCGACGACATCCGGGTCCCCAGCCTCCCCATCGACCATCCGCCCTTCTTTATCTGCGTCCAAGTCGAGTTCGACGTAGCCGAAGCCGGAGCCGATTGGCGGGTAGAGGCCATCCTCGTCGACCCCGACGGCAAGCAGCTTTTCCGCGCCGATCTCAACGGTCAAGTCCCCGAACCCCACGGCGGCGTCATCCCCGTCAAGCTTTTCGCCCAGATCAACGTCCCCCAGATCCGGCTTACCGACGCAGGCGACTATCGCCTCGACGTCCTCCTCAACGGCCGCGTGGCTGGCGAGGAAAGAGTGCCGGTTTTTGTCGTTCACATGGGGAACTGAGCGAACATTCCGGCGGCGAACTGCCGTATCAAAAGTGTTTGGAAAAGGTCTCGCACTTTTGTAAAGTGCATATTGAATTCGCTGTCCGGCAAAACTTTCAGGAGGCTCGTATATGAGTGAAAATATGGAGAAGTTTAGGAGCATGGATGGAAGCGAGGCGTTGATTCAGCGCCCCTTCATCAGCATCGTGCTTCAACACGGACACCCGAACGAAGTCGGCATCAACGGTTGCCGCATCGAAGACGTCCTTGATGTCCTCGTGGACAAGCTACTCGACTTCCAGGGTCGCGACCTCGCTTGCGAGGAAAACGCGGAAGCCCTCGAACATCTTCACTTCGCTCGCGAAGCCCTGATTCGGCGCATTCGTCGCCGCGAACAGCAAGGCGTGCTCAACACCCAAAAGCCGCACGAAAGCGCGGACATGGCCACTGCCTGATCGCGTACTTGAAAGGCAGCCCCGAATAGGCGTAGGATGGACGGCATGACCGTCCATCGCCGTTTTTACTCGGTCCTGCTCTCAACCCTCGCTCTTTCTTGCGCAACCTGGGCCGACATCGCCTACACCGTCACCGCCGCCGAAGGCCAGCGGCTGAAGGTAGAAATGCGCTTCGACGCCAAAGGCCCCGTCCGCGTCCAAATGCCCAACTGGGCACCCGGCGCCTACGTCCTGAGCGTCCCCGCCAAGAACCTCCAAGATTTCGCCGCCACCGATGGCGGAGGCAAAGCCGTCTCGTTCACCAAGGAAGGCGACAACACCTGGTCGATCGACCAAACCCCGGATCGCAAGGTTGTCGTCACCTACACGGTGCCGTTCAACTTCAACGGCGGCGCGGGCAACTACAGCGGCCCTGCGGTCTACCTCTACGTCGTAGACCGAAAGACGGAGTCTTGCACGCTATCCCTCAACGTTGCCGCCACTTGGAAAATCGCCACTGGCTTGGACCCGAAAGGCGACTCCGGCCACGACTTCACGGCTCCCACGTACGATGTCCTCGCCGATAGCCCCGTCACCCTCGGGGACATCCGCGAATTCCATTACACGGTCAAAGGACGCGACCACCTCATCGCCCTCTACGGCCCTGCCAAAGACGACGTCGACGAGGCCAAGATCCTCAAAGCCTGCAAGTTCGTCTCCGAGATGGAGAACGACTTCATGCGCGCCACCCCCTACAAACGCTACGTCTGGCACTTCAGTGTCCTCGACCGCCTCGACGGCGCGGGTGGCCTGGAGCACCTGAACAGCACCCAAATCGGCCTCGCCAGCGGTGTCGGTCCTCGCGCCGTCGGTGTTCTCGCCCACGAGTTCTTCCACCTTTGGAACGTCAAGCGAATCCGATCCAAACCCCTCGGCCCCTTCGACTACACCCAGTTGCCCCAAACCGGTGCGCTCTGGTGGCTCGAAGGCGTCACCGACTACTACGCCCACAGCCTCCTTCACCGCTATGGTTGGTACGACACGGAGTATTTCTACAAGGACATCCTGTCCAACCTGCGCGGCGTCAGAGCGAACCCGGCTCGAAACGAGGTCAGCCCCTACCAATCCAGCTTCCGCGTCCGCGACGCTGCCGATGGCAGAGGCAATAGCGACGGATATAAAGTCAGCTACTACAACACGGGTTGGCTCGTGGGCATGTGCCTCGACCTCGAAATTCGCGACAAGTCCGGTGGTAAATACTCGCTCGACGACGTCGAACGAGCCCTGTGGGATCTCTGCAAGGACAACAAGCCCGGTTTCGAGGAAGACGAAATCCGCAAGCAGTGCATCAAATTCGGCGGCCCCAGCCTCGGCGACTTCTACGACAGGGTGGTGATGCAGCCAGGCGAGCTCCCCATCGAACGGCAACTCGCCAAGGTCGGCCTCAAACTCGTGGACGCCAAAACGACCACAGCCGACATGGGAGTTACCCTCACTCCGTCCAAAGACGACCAAGCCCTCACCGTAAAGTCTCCCCACGGCAAGGCCACCGACCAGCTCAAAGACGGCGATCTGGTCGTCTCTATCGACGATCGCGCCACCACCGGCAAAACCACGGCGGCTCTCCAAAAAGCCCTCAACGACATCGTCGTCCTCCTCAAGCCGGGAGAAACCGTACGGCTGAAGGTCAAGCGGGGTGGTCAAACCATCGACGTCTCCTACCCGTTAGAAGCTCTCGATGCGACGGCGCCCGTCATCGTCGAAACGTCCGACGTCACTCCCGAGCAACTCAAGCTCCGCGAGGCTTGGATGTATGCCGGAAGGAAGCAGCCCTCATAGAGATCCAAGTCGAACGAATCCAAAGCGCCACCGACGAAGTCCGTGCCCTGATTCGAAAGCTCGACGACGAGCTGGGAGAGAACTATCCTCCCGAACAGCAGCACGGACTCAAAATCGACGCCATCTTCGAACCCCACGTCCGCTTCTTCCTCGCGAGGAAAGACGGGGTGGCCCTTGGCTGCGGCGGCGTCGCCTTCTTCCCTGGTTTCGCGGAAGTGAAGCGCATGTATGTGGCCAAAGAGGCGCGCGGTCAAGGCATCGCCGATGCCATCGTGGCAAAGCTGGAAGACGAGGCGGCAAACGCAAACCTGTCGATCCTGCGACTGGAAACCGGAACCCTCCAAATCGCGGCCCTGCGCTTCTACGAACGCCTGGGATTCCACCCTTGCGAAGCCTTCGAGCCCTACTCTTCCATGCCGCCCAACACTATCGCCACCAGCGTCTTCCTGGAAAAGCGCCTGCCTGAAGTGTTGTGAACCTGAAAAATTGGGCGAGAGAAATCGAGCAAATTGCAAAAGACCTGAAACTTTCCCAAACGCAGGCTCCGTACAATTTACACATCCCTAGTTGAGAGGCGCTGGGGTGTCCGGCCCGTGGGGGCTGGCAGGAGAAATGTGCAATGGATATGAAGACAATTCTAGGATTGACGGCTGCGGTCTTCGGAGCGGGGGTGATTGCGCATCAGGATCCCAGTTTCGAATATCCGGTCGTGAAGCCGGTTTTGACGAATGGCCCTGAAGAGTCCGGCGACAACGGCACGGATTCTCAACAGAAAACGATTTCGGTTCGCTTCAAGGATGCTTCCGCCGCCGACGTGTTCGACTGGCTCAGCAACCAAGGCGTGAGCTTTGTTACGGCGGAGGTCCCCAAGGACGCCAAGGTCACCCTGACCCTGAGCAACGTCCCCCTGAACGAAGCCATCGACGCCATCGGAGCGGCCCTGGGCGGCGGGTGGGACCGTCGCGGCAACGTCTATGTGTTTGAGCGTGGCCGCTTCGGCGCAACCACCACGGGCGGCTGGAGCAGCCGCAACATGCCCGAAACCTTCATGTTCAATCTGGACGACAAGGAGCAGGCCAAGAAGTGGGCGGACTATGCCAAGCAGATGCAGAAGCAATTCGGCCCCGGCTCGGACTTCGTGAAGCAGTTCCAGAACATGAAGGGCATGGATTCGAAGCAGTTCCAGAACTTCAACGGCCCCGATCAGAAGCAGATGGAAAAGATGCTTCAGAAGCAAATGGGTCCTGGCTCCGATTTCCAGAAGCAGTTCCAGAACTTCAACATGGATCAAAAGCAGTGGCAGGAGCAGGCGAAGCAAATGCAGAAGCAGTTCGGCCCCGGCTCTGACTTCGTGAAGCAATTCCAGAACATGAAGGGCATGGATTCCAAGCAGTTCCAGAACTTCAACATGGACCAGAAGCAGTGGCAGGAACAGGCGAAGCAAATGCAGAAGCAGTTCGGCCCGGGTTCCGACTTCATGAAGCAGTTCAAGAACATGAAGGGAATAGACCAGAAGCAATGGGATCAAATGCAGAAGCAATTCCAGCAGGAGATGGGTCCCAACTCACCCTTCCAGAAGCAGATGAAGTCCTTCAAGTTCGACAAGGAAACATTTGTCATGCCGAAGATGGACTCCGAAGCCTGGGCCAAGGCTATGAAGGCCCGCGAGGAAGCCCTGAAGACCCTCGAGCAGGAGATGAAGTCCGACAAGATGAAGGGCCTGCTCGTTCCGCCTCTCAACGATCCGCGCTTCTCCGACCAATTCCGAAGCTTCTCCCCCGATGGCCAGGATCTCAAGGGACTCGTTAAGAGCCTCACCGACTCCCAGCGCCAGAAGAACAAGAGGCAGGGCTACCTGAACTGGAGCGACCTCACTCCCGATCAGCAGCGCAAGCTCGGTATGAAGCCGGAAGGAACCTGGTCGATCACCTACAGCAATAACGGCGAATCGTTCACCGTCAAGAGCGACTCCCACCGTTAACCCCACCCCTTATGAGTGCTACGGCAGGCCCGTAGCACTCATAATCGTTTAAGTGGGTCGCACCTTTCTCCTCGTCGGTTCCATCCTTGGCTTCCTGACTGTCGCCCTCGGCGCTTTCGGAGCCCACGCTCTCAAGCAATCCATCCCCGCCGATTCCCTGGCCGTCTTTCAAACCGGTGTTCAATACCAGGGCCTCCATGCCCTTGCCCTCCTCGCCGTGGGAACCCTGCTCTACGTGCTTCCCCAGCCCGGCAAGCTGAAAACGGTCGGTTGGCTCTTCACCGCCGGCGTCGTCATCTTCAGCGGAAGCCTCTACGCCCTCGCCATCACCGATAAGAAGTGGCTGGGAGCTATCACCCCGCTGGGCGGGCTCTGCTTCCTGATCGGCTGGGGGCTGCTTATTTGGTCGGCGGCTTCACTCCGGGAATATTCGAATTCGTGACGATCTCCACTGTGTTCGTGTCTTTCAGATACTCCACGTGAGACCCTAGCGACTCCGCGATAAACCGCAGCGGCACCATCATGCGCCCGTCGATCGTAACCGGCGCGACCTCCAGCTCGATCTCTGCCCCGTCGCGCGTCGCCACCTTGTCACCCAAACCGAGCTCTATATCCTCATTGGCGCGCCTTGCCTTCACACGGTGCATCACCGGGTTGTATTCAACGTAGGCCCCAATCGCCTCGAAGACTCCGCGTACCGGCACCATCACGCGTCCTGTGATCGTGCGGGGCTGCGTCCCTTCGAACGACACGACCTTTCCATTGACCTTCACAACGACCGCGTCCGGCCCCGCAAAGGCCGATCCGCTCAGGGCAAGTAAAGCGATTAAATAAACTTTCATAGGTTCTCCGTAGCCGATTCTGCCTATTAGTGACTGGCGCCATTTCCATGCATGTTCCAACAGGCAGGACTATTACCCAGCCGCCCCGAACTCAGGCCCCATGATTCGCATGTTCGCCGTCTCGGCGCTTGTCATGACCGCCCTCGCGACCCCTGCTCAGGTCGACGAAGGCTACTCGAAGAAGATTCGCGAGTACACGACGGAACCCTTCTTCCTCACCGACCTCGTCGACACTCTCCCCTCCAGCGCCACCGTTCCAACCCCCGAGAAATTCCTCGGCTACATCGTCGGCGCACCCAACGTCCTCACCTACTCTTCCAAGTGCGCCGACTACCTCCGCGCCCTGGAAAAGACGAGCCGCCGGGTAAAGGTGATGAGTCTCGGTAAGAGCGAGGAAGGCCGCGAAATGGTCGTCGCGCTCATCTCCGACGAAGCGAATCTGAAGAACCTCTCCAAGCTTAAGGCGATGAACGCCGCCCTCGCCGACCCGCGCGCCCTGCTCAAGACCAGCCTCGACAAAGCCACCGACGCGGACTGGCGCGCGACGGACAAAGCCGCCGACAAGATCTCCAGCGAAGCTCTCCCCATGTACTGGGCCACCGGCGGCATGCACGCCCCCGAAAGCGGCCCGCCCGAGATGATCATGGAGCTCGCCTATCGCTTGGCCGTCACGGAAAATCCGATGGTCCAGACGATCCGCAAGAACTCCGTCATCATGCTGACCCCCGTTCTCGACGTGGATGGCCGGGATCGCGTCGTCGACCTCTACCGCTATCGAAAGGCCAACCCCAACAAACCGGAAATTCCCTTGGTCTACTGGGGTCACTACGTAGCGCACGACGACAACCGCGACGGCATGGTCCTCTCCCTCGCCCTCTCGAAAGCTCTCACCAAGACCTGGCTCGACCTCCACCCCCTCGTCTTCCACGACCTCCACGAGAGCGTCCCCTACCTCTACATTTCCACCGGCACCGGACCTTACAACGCCTGGGTTGACCCCATCGTCATCGACGAATGGCACATGCTCGCCTACAACGAGATCGACGAGATGACCAAGCGTGGCGTCCCTGGGGTCTGGACCCACGGCTACTACGACGGCTGGGCTCCCTCCTACGGGTTCATGGTTGCGAATGGGCACAACGGGATTGGGAGGTTCTACGAGACCTTCTCTGGCGGCGGAGCCGATACCGGCGTCCGCTCGGCGGCTGGCTCCTCGGGCCGCGACTGGTACCGTCCCAACCCACCCTTCCCCCGCGTTCGGTGGTCCATCCGAAACAACGTGAACATCATGGAGAGCGCCCTTCTCGAAGGGATGTACAAGGTCGCCAACGAGCGCCAGACTTTCATGCACAACTTCTATTTGAAGTCCAAGCGTTCCCTCCTCAAGGCCAGGGCCGAGGGTCCCGCCGCCTGGGTCCTCCCTGCCGACGACAAGCATCCCGGCCAGCAGGCCATGCTCCTCGACCTCCTCCGCGAGCAGGGTGTCGAAATCTCCCGCCTCGCCGACGACACCACCACGAAGGACGGCAAGTTCCCGAAGGGCTCCTACGTCGTTCGCATGGACCAGCCCTACTGCCGCATGGCGGACATGATGCTGGACAAGCAGTACTACAACGCCACCGATCCCCGCTCCTACGACGACACCGGCTGGGAGCTTGGCGCGCTCTACAACGTCGCCACCGTCCGCGCCAAGGACCCCGCCATCCTTGCCGCCGCCATGCAACCTGTGGCAGGCGCTCTTCCCGGTCTTAGGCCCGGCGTGGGCGTCGCCTCCCGCATCGCCCTCGTCCACACCTGGAGCAGCACTCAAGACGAAGGCTGGTACCGGATCGCCCTCGACCAGCTCGGCGTGAAGTACGACTACGTCTCCGTCCACGAGATTCGCGACAACCCGAACCTCCGCAACAAGTACGACGTGATCCTCATGCCCCCCACCGGCGGCACTGCCCAATCCATCGTTTCCGGCCGCCCGATGGTCGGCGATCCCATCCCGTGGAAGGCCACCACCGACTACCCCAACCTTGGAGGTCCCGACCAAACCGACGACATTCGAGGCGGAATCGAGCTTGAAGGCATCGTGCATCTTCGCGACTTCGTCAACGACGGCGGCCTCCTTATCTGCTGTGGCAATATGTGTCGCATCCCGGTCGACTACGGCATCGTCACTGGCGTTTCCACCTACGCCCCACGAGACCTGGATGCGCCGGGCGGGGTCTATCTCACGAACAACGAGTCGAAAGACAGTCCGATCATGGGCGGCTACGGCGATAGCCTGGGCGTGTACTTCAACATGAACACGACGACGATCCTGCAGCTCGGCGGGGGCGGCTTCGGCGGAGGTCGGGGTCAGGATGGGCCTTCGCGCTCCAGCGGAAGGGGCTCGTTGACCGATCCCGACGTCATCCAAGGTCGCGCGGCGTATGTTCCGAAGGAGAAGCCTGGGGATGTCCCCGAAAATCGGGGGGCAAACCTTCCCCGCCTTCCTTCGCCCCGGGTCTTGCTCCGTTTCGCCTCCACCGAGAAACTGCTCGTGGCGGGCAGGCTCGACAAAGGCGAAGAGTTGGCTGGCAAACCCGCCCTCATCCAGTGCCCCGTTGGCAAGGGCAACGTGCTTCTCTTCTCCATGAACCCGATGTGGCGGATGGAAACGGTGGGCAGCTACGACCTGCTGTTCAACGCGATCCGGAACTTCGACAAACTGAAGCCTCCTCCCGCCCCGTCAGGCAACTAACGCTCGCCCTCGGGAAATGACGCCCCGCCCCTTCGTGGCGGGGCCAGAAGCATGTTCTGTTAGTCCCCTTGCGCGATCTCAGGAACGGCGTTACCATGCAACCATGACGCCAGTCGCCCCCGAGATCGAGGCCCTAGAAAAAGAGATTCTAGAGAAGAAGCAAAGGCTCGCCGAGCTGCGCCGAGCCCACCGCGAGCCAGTGAAGGACTACATCCTCCAAACCCCCGAAGGCCCCCGCCCCTTGTCCAGCTTCTTCGGTGACAAGGACGAGTTGGTCGTCATCCACAACATGGGCCGAGGCTGTAACCACTGCTCCCTCTGGGCCGATGGCTTCGCCGGTTTCACCAAGCACTTCCTGACCAGAGCCGGCTTCGTCCTCGTCAGCGCCGACCCCGCCGATCGCCTCACCGAGACCGCCCAACGAAGAGGCTGGAACTTCCCCCTCGCCTCCGACGCCGACGGCGCGTTCCGGCGTGACATGAACATGGACAAAGACGGCGACCCCTGGCCCGGCGTCTCCGCCTTCACCCGGGAAAACGGCCAAATCTACCGCCACGGCTACGCCTACCTGGGCGAAGGCGACTACTTTTGCTCCATCTGGCACGTCTGGGACCTCTTCCCAACCGGCTGGAACGACTGGTCCCCGAAGTGAAACCCCTCTAAAACCGCGTGATGTACGCAACCGTAAACCGCTGCGTACCGCGAAACTGGAACGCCCAGTTCGGGGCCGAGGCAAACGAAAAAGTCGCCCCGAAGGCCTGCGAATGCCCTTCGACGAGTCCAATCCGCCTCAAAAGCTGCGCCTTGAAACTCCGTGTATCGTTGGCCGTGCTGAACGACCAAGTGCGCCCGGGCCGCAGAGTCTCGTCCTCGTAGCCCACGAAATCGGGCATGAGGGAGACACGGATGCCGCGCCGCTTGCGCTGTGAAAACTGGAGGGGCGAGCCCGGCACCGGCCACTTGTATTGCTGGTGGCTCTCCGCCTCTTGGCGGAGCAAATCGAAAGGCGATTGACAGGAGAGAGTCCACCCGCTGGACGGGGATTGGAATCCCACTACCGCTAGCACGAATGCCGCTCCGATCATCGCTGTCCTTGCTCGCATTGTCACCCAGCTTTTCCGGGTTTGCGAACCTTTATTACAGAGACGATGATTTTCGCGTAAGAGTGCGGCCTAGAAAAATTCCTGGCAGTAGGCGGGCATCGGAGGCAAGAAAAGCTTCGCTGCCTTCAGGTCCTCGGGCGACTGATCTACGAACGCCAGTTGGTCCAAACCCGGCTCACCCAGGTAAGCCTGCGTCCAGACACGGATATCCGCGCTCAGCCCACTCGCTCCCTTCGATACCGACACCGCACTCCCATCGTCAGACACGCGCCAACTGCCATCGTTTTCCGGAATCAGATCGTCCCGCACCGTGACGTTGAACGTCCCTGCTCTGACCGGGCTCAGCGCCGATAGAGCACCGGGCACGTCTAGCAGGCGGTACATGATCAAGCGTGAGGACTTGACTTCGATCCCTTGATCGATAAATGCCGCCAGGAACGGCGAATCGGAAGGTTCGAACATCTCCAATCCCGACTTGTTGATGCAGATTTGGGAGAGGACGGCCAAGATCGAGCGGTAGCCCGCCGCGGTCGTCCAGGCCGTTTCGTTCACGTATTGCGGAATCCAGAAATCGACGCTGTGATCGACGATGGCGTACGCCTCCACCGGGTCCCCGGCCACATAGATCGCCTTCTTTTCGTCCAGTACGCGTCCCCAGTGTTTATCGGTCCGCACGTTCATGCCCCCAAGCCTCCGGGCGAAGGTCTCGTGGCAAGCCTGTAACTGTGCATGTTCGCTGATCGGAATCGTCCGCACGGGCAATTCCGGCTTCAGCCTTGGAAGGCGATGAGTGGGGCAGTTAATCAGCAGCCGATTGCCGCACATCTCGTAGCCGAACTTACGATAGAACGTCTCCCGAAAGCCGTAGAGCGATGCGATCTGGTAGCCCTCCGCCCGCAGGGCCGGGATCGACCAGCTCATCATTTTGCTGCCGATGCCAAGGTGGCGAAATTCCGGCAGCACCGCGACCCCCGCGATCCCCGCACACTTCAAAATTCCCCGGTTGCCACGAGTGCAGGTCAAGTCGAGCACGTTGAAGCAAGCCACGACACGTCCATCCAATTCCCCGACGAACGCCCGCGTCGTCTTGAACTTGCGATTCTCCGGCGGAGTTACCTCGCCGTTGTTGTAGGTCATATCCCGCGTGTGCCAATAACCCTCCGCGTCACGCTCTTCATAGGGCCGGAAAACCAGGTTCGACATTGCCCAAGAGCTTATCATCAACGACTTGCGCTTTACCGCCTACGACTTACCGCCCACGACTTCTCGGCGGCGGATATACCAATACCCGCCTCCCAGCATCGCCAGTCCAAGCGCCATCAGCACGCCAACCCGGATTCCTGGTGAGGTCTCCGCCAAATCGATGAGCAGCACCTTCCCCACCGTCGAGCCGATTACCGCCAATCCCGCGTACCGCACGAGTTTGATATTCAGCGCGAACCCAACCGCGATCAAAATCACCGCGTAAACGATCCAGGACAGCGACACCGCCGCATTCGTCTGCATCCCCACCAGCGGCCCTGTCAGCCAGAGAAAGGCGAGACGGGAGAAAAGTCCCCAGCTAACCAGCGACGCCGCGAACGGCAAACCTTCGGACTCCGGCTTCGCCAGTGCCGCGAAAGCGACGACCGAAGAAACCAAGCCCACCAGCACGACCGCCTCCGTGTTGACGTTGAATCCCAAGTCGAACACCGTCCGCGCATAGAGCAAGACCGCCGTCGCCAGTCCCAATCCCGATACCGCATGCAGCGCCTTCCAATCGTTCCGCCGAGCCAAAGCCGAATTCGCGGTGGCGAAGACAGAGAGCGTCAAAATCGTCGAAGCCTGCCAAGGCAAACTCGAGCCGTGTCCGAGGACCAGAACGCCGATCCGCGAAAGGAGCATCGCCGTCACGGCGGAGAACGCCACCAGCGACCCCTCTTCCCGCCGCCCAGCGAGGAGCGCCAAGGCCAACAGCGAGCCGAGCAGCGTAAGCAGAACCGTCAATTCAGTCCCGAAACCGAACCCAAGGTCCGAAACTCGCGCCAGATAGACGCCCGCCGCCCCTAGCCAAGCCAGGCCGGAGACCACATGCACCGTCTGCCACTGACGCCAGCGTGCCAGTGCCGAATTCGCCACCGCGTAACCGCAGAGCGAGAGTGGAACCGTAACGAACCAAGGCGTCGCCGTATAGTCCTTGAAAACGACGCTGCATATCCGAGCGAACAAGAGACCGATGATCGCGGATGCTGCCGCGATCGGCGTATCGTTCGCCTGGGCTCTACTTTCCAGGGTCGCGACCAAAGCGACCATCACCACGACGAAGCCCAGGAACGTAAGGTCCGCGCCGACCATCAGCGTGTGCGCTAGCAGCGTGATCCCGTAGGCCGCCAAGGTGAACCCGCCAAAGCAAGCCGCCACCTTCGACCCCGATCCCCAGCCCGAAGCGAACGCCAACGCGAGTACGATGCCCGTCGCCACCGCCAACCCAACGGCAATCGCGAAGTCGAAAGTCAAACCGAAGGATGGCAGCACCAAGACCGACTCGACAGTCCGCACGAGGAACGGCAGACAAACGGCCGCCGCCACCGTCATCAGCGAATCCGAAGCCCCACCGACCCGCGTTCCCGACCAAGCCAGCGCACAGGTAGCGCCCATCAAACCCGCAAGTGCCGCTAGCTCGATCCCCAGCGGCTGAACATGCGGGTACAGGGAAAGCAGATACGCGAAACATCCCAGTCCCAAGACAACGGCTCCGCCCGCCGCCCACGCCGAGTTCTTCAGGTAACCGCCCAGAAGCGCATATCCAACCGCACAACCCGACAAGATCAGACAAGCCACCCATGGCTCCGGACCGAACGGGGCAAGCATCGTGGCCACCCCAATCGCGGCCGTAAGCAGCGAATTCCGCTGGTCCGACTTGGCCGGAAAGGCCAACCCACTCAAACCAAGAGCCGCCGAAAACAAAAGCAGGTGGGCAGCGCCAGAAAGCCCGGAATGGATCGCAAAAGAGCCCAAAGCCGTGAAGGCAATCGCCACGATAGGCGCCGCGTTCGTCGGATCGAAGTCGTGCTTGCGGTAGGCGATTGAGTACGCCCCCACGCAAAGCAGAGTGGAAAGATCCAAAGCCAACACCCGAAGCTGCCAGTTGAAGCCTGCCACGAACAGCACCGGCAAAAGCGCCAAGCTCGAAACCAGCCAGAGCCAGGCCGCGATGTCTTTCCACTTGTGCCGAGCCGCGATCAAGGCGCATGGAACGAGGATCGCGAAGTGCAGGCCGAGATTCAAATTGAAATTGAGCCTGTCCAAGGGCATCAGCGCCGCCGCCAACCCACCGATCAAACCAATCGCCAGGAACGACCGCGAAGCCCGCCAAGCGCTGTAGCCCAAGTTCACGAAGCTCAAAACCATGAAGAGCCCGACCAACGTCTCCCCGCTGTAAAGCTTCTGGAACACATGCCCGCCCGCGAACGTGAGGTAGAGGCCGCAGGAGCCGATCCCGGTAAGGATCTGCCCGAACTCCTCCCTCTCCTCCCGCTTCCACTGCCCCACCCCGACGAAGCCCAGGCAAAGCGCGACCGTGCCGCCAAACAACATCTGCGGCGTGATCCATCCCCCCGCAAGGCCAAGCGCGATCAGATACCCTACGCCAAGCAGCAGCATCACGGCGCCGATACGCGGCAAAACCTGCGCCCCGATCCGATACTCCGCATCCGGTCTCGCAGGGGAGGGAGCAGAGGGAGCCGAAGCCACCGGGCTCATCACGGGTCGAGCAGGGGGAGCGACCGGCGGCGTAGGAGCCTGAGGCGCTACCGGGGGCACCGCAGGCTGTTGCGGCCAGATCACCGGCGGCGCGGAAACTGTTTCCCGGGCCCCCGGATTCTCGATCCGTCGCAGCCTGGCGTCGATACCCGTCACCATCTGCTCCATCCGGTTCAGTCGATTCTCGATTAGCGCGATGCGTTCTTCGGTCATAGCAAGCTCCGGCTTCATCATCGCCCCGAAGCTTTTTCAATACGATAGAAGTCGTACAAAACCCAGACCACGATTCAATCGGGTAAACCCCGCCCCATGAACGTTGAATTACTCAAACGTCTCACGGAAGCGCACGGCGTCCCCGGCCAAGAAGATGCGATCCGGGACATCGTTAAGAAGGAACTTAAAGGCATCTGCGAATTCAAGATCGACACCATGGGCAGCCTTCACTGCGTAAAGAAGGCGACCAAGAAGGGCAAGGCGAAGAAGCTCATGATCGCCGCCCACATGGACGAGATCGGCTTCGTCGTAAAGTACATCGACGACAAGGGCTTCATCCGCCTCCAGCCCCTGGGTGGCTGGGACCCCCGCCAGATGAACTCCCAGCGCGTCTTCGTCCACACCAAGGAAGGCGTCAAGAACGGCGTGCTCATGTTCGGCACCAAGCCCAAGCACCTCCTCACCGAAGCGGAAGCCGCCAAGAAGCCGGAGATCGCCGACTTCTTCGTGGACCTCGGCATGTCCGGCGAGGAAGCCAAATCTAAGGTCCGCCTGGGCGACATGGTCACCATGAACCGAACCTTCCAGCAGATGGGCGACCTCTACACCTGCAAGTGCATGGACGACCGCGCCGGTCTCTACGTCATGATCGAGGCCCTGAAGGCGGTCAAAGACCACGGCATCGACGTCTACGCCGTCGCGACGGTCCAAGAGGAGATCGGCCTGCGCGGAGCGGCTGCCAGCGGCTGGGCCATCGCCCCCGACATCTGCGTCGCCCTCGACATCACCCTCGCCAACGACATCCCCGGCATCCCCGAGCAGGACCACATCACCAAGCTTGGCCAAGGCGCCGCCATCAAGTTCCTCGACAGCTCACTTATCTGCCATCCGAAGGTCTTTGAGCACTTCCGGACCATCGCAGAAAAGAAGAAGATCAAGCACCAAATCGAGATTCTCTCCCTCGGCGGTACCGACGCGGGCGGCGTCCAACGCCTCCACGGCGGCATCCCGTCCTTCACGCTCTCCATCCCCACCCGCTACGTCCACACCGTGAACGAAACCGTTCACGGCGGAGACATGGACGCCTGCGTCGAGCTTCTGGCTCGATACATCGAGGATGCAGATAAGGGCGAATACGGCTACGAGTAAATGGTAAGCGGTGAATGGTGAATGGCTGGGAGGGATTTCCGGCTATTTACCATTCTCTATTTACCATTGACACCTCCTGTCTATTTACGATTCCCCATTTACCCCTTACAATGAGGGCAATGAGCCGTCTCTGCCCGGAATGCCAAATTCATCTCGAGCCCATGGAGTTTCATGGGGTCATGCTCGATGAATGCTCTGGCTGCGGCGGAGTCTGGTTCGACGATGGTGAGCTCAAGAAGTGTCAAGCCGGGGGCACTTCGTCGTTAATCGAGCTCGAGGACCAAATCGCGCCCGCCGTCCTTTGGCACCATCAAGACCATACGCGGATTTGCCCGAGCTGCAACATCCGCCTCACCACCTACAAATATCTTTACACCTCGGAGATCCTGCTCGACGAGTGCACCGGCTGCTACGGTGTCTGGGTTCAGGATGGCGAGTTGAAGAAGATGGCCGAATTCCTGGGCGAAGAAGAGGTCCCCATCGACGACGACATCCTCGGCGCGGCGAAAACCCGCGCGGAAGCTGCCGGATTGGTCGAGGTGATCGCCCAACAGACGGGAGCGGCCCAGGCGCGCAAGCGTCGCATCCAAACCCTCTGGCGCTCCCTTTCCAGACGCGCGGCTCCCTTCACGGTCGGGTCGCGTTAAGGACTTTTTTGCAAGTCTCTCCAACCTGTCTTATACTGACCGTTAACTTCCAAGGGCGGGGGTACGAAGATGTCCTGGCAGACCAAAGAAGATCTTGGATTGACCCTAGTTTCATTTGCTCACGATTCACTAAAAATATCTGACAAAAACCGAATCGATCATGGTCGTGGCTTTACGTGGTGGGCCGGAGATTTCGCTCAAAGCATATGGGCGGAGCTCGGCATCTTCCACAACATGGCGAACTTTTTCCGCGTCCACACCGAGATCGAGTTTCTAAAGGGCGAGGGGCACGCGACAGACTGCGAAATCCCCCTCCTCGAAGCGATGGCCGACGCCACGTTCAGCGCCATCGTGTACGACTCGTCCAAAGACACCTTCAAACTCCACTGCAGCGTCTACGCCTGCTACGACAACGAAGAGTGGATCAAACGCGTCTTCCTGGGAGCCGTCGGGCTGCAACTTTCCGAGGCCCAGCACACCGCCAAGACCCTGGCCGAACGCCTTGGGGTCACGCCCGCCACCTCCTACCATCCGGTCTCAGGAATGCGCGAGCATCCCGATCCCATGGTCGAGGCCGACGAGCGGTTCTTCAAGCCCTGGGGAGCCCAGCCCAGCCGGTGGCTGAACAGCCCTGAGTGGGAGGATGCCCGCCAAGCCTCCAAGCGCATCTCACTGAAATGCGCCACGAACGACACCTGTCACCTCGAAGCCGACTTCGAGTGGTACCACGGCTCCGATGGCACACCCAGCAAGCTTCTGATCACCGCCGATGAGCCCCATCCGACCCTTGGCCACGGTCTCCTATGCCGCCTCACCGTGCCCACCAACCTCATCGCCGGGACGAGGGCCCACCTCGCCCTCCACCTGAACGAGATGGAGCGCAAAGACTGGAACTGGTGCAACGACCTTGGTTCATGGTGCAGCAGGGGCGTGGACCTCGGCTTCGACTGCTTCATCCCCAACATCAGCTACGCCGAAGGCATCCTCCCCGGCATCGCCCACGACATGGCGAACCGGGCAAGATGGCTCAACGAGCAATGGCAAAACATGCTCACCGGGGCGGTCGCGGGTTAACCGCGACAGGATTGGCGCTTCGCGCAGGATTGGAGGATTTAGGATTGGGAAGCTCTCCTAATCCCCAATCCTTTCAATCCTGCGCCAAAGGCGCCAATCCTGCCCCTGGGGCTACCACGTAGTCCGAATCGTATAGGTCACCTTCTGAACCTCGCCTGCCTTCAGCTTGACGATGAACTGCATCGTCATCGCGTCCAGCTTTTGGAAGTCCATCGACTTGTCCGTCACCTTCCAGTCGCCGTAATGCCGCTCTAGCAGGTACACCGAATCCGCCGTGTCCTTCCGGTTCCGAACCTCGATCTCGAAGGTCTCCTCGAACGTCCGATCGTTGATCCGCTTATAGTTCAGTCGCTTTCGGCTCGCCACGATGTCGAACGACTTGCCCACGACCAGCGAAAGCCGCTCGTCCTTGGGCGTGTGATCGATCTCGTCCTCGCCCAGCATCTGCACCGACCCGCTCTTGTCGCGCTGATAGACCTTGAACTTGCCCTTTGGCAGGGGCATCCCCAGCCCGTTCTCCTTCGAGTTCACGAACTCCACACGAACGACGGGCTTGATGTTCCCCGTGCCGACCTCGCCCTCCTGCGGGTAGTAAACGCCGTAGTCGCGCAAGGCGTCGATCACCAGCTTCTTTTCGACCTTGATCCCCTTACCCTCGAGCAGCGAGAGCTGCTTGATCTCCCGGTTCCGGATCGTCGCCGGACGCTGCAAGGTGTACAGGTGGTACTCGAACAAGCCTTCCTCGGCAAAGCCGTTGGCTGCCTTCGCCATATCCATCGCCCCGCCCCCGCCGCGTCCGCCGAATGTGGCCGGGGCGCGCATGAGCCGCTGCACGTCGCCCGCCAGCAGCTTCAGCTTCGCGTCCTTGAAGGTCGCTCCGGACTGGTTGTTCACGGTCACCCAGCCCTTTAAGTCGGCCTCTCCAACGCCGTCCAAGGTCAAAACGTAGTCCGCGTTCCAGTTGATCCCCTGCGTCAGGTAGCTGAGCTCGACATTGTTCTGCCCGGCTTTATCGGCTTGCAGGTCCCAAAGCAACGTCGGCTTCGAGATCAGCCCGTCCGGAATCGACTTCACCTCGACCTCGCCCGTTGGATCGAGAACGATCCGGCCGTCGTCTGTCTTGATGACCATCCCGTTGTAGGTCTGCTGCGACCCACCATCCGGCGTTCCGACAATTGCGGTCGGGGAGCTCATCAGGGTCCCCTCCAGCACGTCGCGCTGGTTGCCAATCGTGCGGATCAAGCGCACCTTCTGCCCCACCGACTTGTTGAGGATCGCCTGGGGATTGATCAGGTCGTACTGATAGTTCTGCTCCAGCACTTCGAACGAGTTCGCATCCGTCAGGCTCTTGATCCCAACGCTCGACGGCTCGATCATCGCCGCCACGTCCTCCACCGAAACAGTCTGCCGACCCTGTCGCAGGTCGAAAACACGAGATTCTTTGACGAGCCCGAACCCCTGGTTATAGATCGTAACCTCGGTCCCACCGGCCGCCACACTCGAAAGGGCGAGCCCCATTGCCATCGTCCAAAACATGCCTAAAGCCTCCTTTAACGCTATGTCAGACGCATGGGCATGGGGCCAGGATTGCAGGATTAACGCGTTTGGCGCCGGATTGAAGGATTTAGCTCCCGTATCCGTATTTAATGAAGAGGCTATGACGAACGATCTTCAACCTGGGTGCGAGTACGCCCTCTTCGAGACGGCGATCGGGACTTGCGGGATCGCTTGGCGGGTCGGCGAGGCTCCGCTTATCGTCGGCTTCAACCTGCCCGAGGCCACCGTTGCGGAAACCGAGCGGCGAATTGCTCGCAAGGGGGCGAAGGCGACAGAGATTCCTCATGCTATCGAGGACGTCATCGAGAAGGCTCGCCGCCACCTGGCCCGCGAGCTTCAAGATTTTCACGATGCGCCCATCGATTGGGATCGATTCGAGCCGTTCGCGCGGCGGGTGTACGAAGCAGCCCTCGATATCCCGGCTGGCCAAACCCGAACCTATGGCCAACTTGCGAAGCAGCTGAATGAGCCCCAGGCCGCCCAAGCAGTTGGGCAGGCACTGGGGAGCAACTCGATTCCCTTGATCATCCCTTGCCACCGCATTCTCGCCGCGGGCGGCAAAATGGGTGGCTTCTCGGCGCCGGGCGGACTTCTCACAAAGGAGAAGCTCCTTCTCATCGAAGGAGCGACGACCAGCTTGTTCGACTATTCGGAATAAACGGGTCGGTAGGTCTTGATCACCACGCCTGAGTCGAACTTGTGGAGGTCTTCCAGCTTCAAATCAACTGGGCTCTCCAGATCCGCGAATATCGGAAGGCCACGCCCGAGGAGAACCGGGTGCACGACCAGATGAAACACATCGACCAGGTGGGCGGCGATCACGCTCGATGCAAACGATGCGCCGCCGTTAACGAGGATCGGCTTGCCACCCTCTGCCTTCAGACGCTTGATGTCGGCGACCAGGTCCGTTCCAGTCACGATCGGATGCAGCCAACTGTCCAGCACGGCCTGATCGACGCTCTTAGGGTCCGCCTTTATCGCGGCTCTGGTCTTTTCCATCGTGGGAGGGGAGAACGCACCGCTCCTTGAGAAGACCGCTTTTGGGACCTCGTTCATGGAGCGCGCCAAGGGATGGGTAGAGGTCGGCCAGAAGTCCGCCATGTCGTAGGATCGGCTTCCGAGTGCATGAAGGCCTACCTGATCGAACAACTCGACGAGCCACTGCGTGGAGGGCGGGCTCATGCTGCGGAACACCCAGTCGAGCTCCCCGTTTGGGCCGGCGACGAACCCGTCGACCGACATGGACATCTTAAGAATCAGTTCTCTGCTCATGGTTGAAAGATGGTCGTATGAGCCGGTCTGAAATCGACAAGTCGCCGGGCAATATTTTGGATTTGACGCAGCGGCCGGCTAGCGGACCGCTGCGCCCACGAACGGGGCAATCGCCGTTCGCACGACGTCTTTCTGCGCCTCGCTGAGCTCTACCAAAGGCAGCCGGACCGACTCGCAATCGAATCCGTTCAAAGCCGTGGCGAACTTCACCGGCACCGGCGAAGGAGCCGAGAACAGAGCCTTGAAGACCGGCATCAGCTTGCGATGCAGCTCCCGAGCCCGCGCCGGGTTGCTCGGAAACACTTCGATCATCTCCTTGAGCTCCGCGCCGACGATATGCGCCACGACGCTCACGAGCCCGAAGCCTCCGACGCTCAAGATCGGCAGGGTCAACCCATCGTCGCCCGAGTAAACGCGGAACCCTTCGGGAGCCTGCGCCGCTACGTCGGCGATCTGCCCGATCACGCCGCTCGCTTCCTTCACGCCCACGATGTTCGGAATCTCCGCCAGCTTCAGCAGCGTGGGCGTCTCAAGGTTGATCGAGGACCGCGGGAAGATGTTGTAAAGCAGCACCGGCAACCCGGTTTCCTTGGCGATCGTCGAGAAGTGGGCGTACAGCCCCTCCTGCCCCGGGCGGTTGTAGTACGGGTTCACGAGCATAATCCCGTGGGCTCCCCGCCGCTCTCCCTCACGGGCAAGCTCGATCGATTCCGCCGTGTTGTAGGTGCCTGCGCCAAACAGAACCGAAGCCCGGTCGCCGACCGCCTCCAGCACCGTGCTCAGCAGTTGAAGCTTCTCCGACTCGGTCAACGTGGGCGATTCGCCCGTCGTGCCGTTGATCACGAGCCCGTCGTTTTTCTGGACGTCGACCAAGTGCACGGCAAGTTTCGCCGCCTCTTCGTAATTCACACCGCCGTCCTTACCGAACGGCGTCAGCATGGCTGTGAGGAGTCTTCCCCACTCTCTTGGTCCTTGGAACGCGCCCATATTCAAATTTTACTTGAAGGCAATCCGGAGGGGAGGGTACAGGACTTGCTGGTTTTAGGCCAAAACTGCCCCTGTTTTACGCGCCCTTGGGAATCAAAGCGATAATCCGGTCCATGACCTCGCGAATCGAAAGCCCGCCGCTCTCGATGATCGCCGCCCCGTCCGCCACGCTTAACGGCGAATCTTCCCGCGTGATGTCCCGGTGGTCGCGGGTCTGCATCTGGCGACGCAGTTCGTCGTACTCCGGCGTCTCCATCCCCTTGTCGTTCATCTCGACGTGCCGCCGCTTCGCCCGCTCTTCCAAAGAGGCGGTCAGGTAGACCTTCACGTTCGCATGGGGAGCCACCACCGTCGTCACGTCGCGGCCCTCCAGTGTGTAGCCACCCTCGGCCACCATCGCCTGCTGGCGGGCCACCAGTTCCCGACGCACGTCCGAGTGCGTCGAGAGCGCGCTCGCCAATTCCCCGATCTCCGGCGTGCGGATCGCCGTCGTCACGTCCTCCCCGTTTAGAAGGACCCGGGGCGGGTCGCCCTCACCGAACTCGATCTGGATGCTGTGCGCGATCTGCGCCGCGCCGACGTGGTCTGAAGCTCCCAGACCAGCCCGCGAGGCTGCGAAAGCCAACGCCCGGTACATGGCTCCCGTGTCCAAATACTTCAAGCCCAGCTCGCGAGCCAGCGCTTTCGCGACCGTGCTCTTCCCCGCTCCCGCGGGACCGTCGATGGCAATGACTATTCCACTCATAAAACCGCCAACCGCTTCAATTCGTCTTCGAACCCTGGGAAGCTCGTCGCGATGGATTCCGCTCCGTCGATCGTCGTCTCTCCCTCCGCCGCAAGCCCTGCGACCGCGAACGCCATCGCGATGCGATGGTCGTGGTGCGCCTCGATAGAGGTCCCCTGGAGCTTCACCGGCCCTTGGATCGCCATCCCATCCTCGAAGGTCTCGACTTCCGCTCCCATCCGCCGCAGTCCGTCCGCCACCAGTTCGATCCGGTCGCTCTCTTTCACCCGAAGCTCTTTCGCGTCCTTGATCACCGTCGTCCCTTCGCATTGCGTCGCCAGCACCGCCAGCACCGGAATCTCGTCGATCAGCCGAGGCACCAAGGCCCCGGAAATCTCGAAAGCTCGCTTCTTCTCGAACGGGCAAGCCACCACCAAATCCGCTACCGGCTCGCCCAAGCTCAGCCGTTCCTCGTCCACGATGGCTGAGATACCGGCTTCCAGAAACACGTCCAAAATCCCCGTCCGCGAAGGGTTCACGCTGAGGTCGCGGATGACGATCCGCGAGGTCGGCAAGATCGCCGCCGCCACCATCAAGAACGCCGAGCTGGAGATGTCCGCCGGAACGTCGAACTCAAAACCGCCGAAGGAAGAGCCGCCGCGCACTCCTACCCGCGTCTCTCCATCCTCCATCACTTCGACTCCAAGCGCGGTCAACATTCGCTCGGTGTGATCGCGGCTCTTGAACGGCTCGCTCACCCAGGTCTCACCGGAAGCCCGCAGGCCCGCCAAAAGCGTGCAGCTCTTGATCTGCGCGCTCGCCACCGGCGAGACGTAGTCGATCCCCTTCAGCGAGGAAGATCCGACGATGTGCAGCGGGGGCGTATCCCCTTCCACCGTAGCGCCCATCAACCGTAGGGGCTCCGCGATCCGCTTCATCGGCCGCTTCGAAAGCGAAGCGTCTCCCACCATCGTCACATCCAAATCCCGGCTCGCCACGAAGCCGCTCATCAGCCGCATCGTCGTTCCGCTATTGCCACAGTCCAAAACGTCCGAGGGCTGCGTCCACTCCAGCGAGGGCATCAGGCGGATCGAAGTGTCGGACAGCCATTCGTAGCGAAGTCCCATCTGCTCCAGGCACCGGCGCGTCGATTCGCAGTCTTCGCCCCGCAATGGGTTGTGAACGACGCTTTCCCCCGTCGCCGCCGCTCCAAACATATAGGCCCGGTGGGTCAGCGACTTCTCGCTGGGAGGTCGTATCTCGCCCCGCAGGGCCTTCACCGGCTGAATCGTCAATCTCAAGAATGCTTCTCCTTAGCCTTGCGCGCCGCCTCGAAAAACTCGCGCACCGTCTTATCGTCTCCGTCTTCGAGGGCTGCCCGTAGAGTATCCAGGCGCGCCCCAAACTCCCCCAAAATCCGCCCGACTTCCTTCCGGTTCGAGCTCAAAATCTGCGTCCACAAGTCGGGGTCCACGCCCCCCACCCGCGTCAAATCCCGCCAAGAACCGCCGGAAGCGTCTGTCGAATCCAAGTCGTCCGAAAGCATCACCAGCACGGCAGCCAACGCGTGGGGCAAATGCGACAGCAAAGCCACGTTTCGGTCGTGGACGTTCACATCCAGCCGCACCGGCGTAGCCCCCATCTCCTTGACCAACCCCTCCACCGTCTTCATCGCGTCCCGCGACGTAAACGAGGCCGGGGTCAAAATCCACTTCGCTCCTCGAAACATCCAAGCCGAGGCGAACTTGGGACCAGACTTCTCGTGCCCTGCCATCGGGTGGCCCGGCACGAAGTTCTTCTCTTTGTGCCCGGCCAGCCAATCCACGACGGCTCCCTTCGTGCTCGTGCAGTCGGTCACCACCGTTTCCGGCCGCTTCAAGCCGCAAATCTCTTCGACGACCCCGACCACATAGGCAGGCGGCACGGAAACGAATACGACGTCCGCCTGGGCGCAATCCGCCAAGGAACCCGTCGATTCGACGCAGCCCCGGTCGTAGGCGATTCGCAGGTTCTCCGAAGAGGCGTCGTAGCCGACCACCTTGTGCCCCAGCCCGCGCAGAGCGAGCCCGACCGAACCGCCGATCAGCCCAGTCCCCACGAGCCCCGCCGTCATGCGCTAGATGCTCGCAAAGGCTGGCTCCAAAGAGTTCGTGCGGATGATCTCACGGTACATCAAGGCCGAATCCTTCGGAATCCGCTGCTGTGTCGCGTAGTCGACGTAGACGATGCCAAAGCGCTTCGAATACCCGTAGGCCCACTCGAAGTTATCCAGCAAGCTCCAAACGAAGTAGCCGCCCAGATTCACGCCCTCGTCCAGCGAGGCCCGCGCCGCCTTCAGATACTCGCGCAGGAAGTCCACGCGGTCCTTGTCGTGGACGTGGTTGCCTTCGGGCGTGTCTTGCACCGCGCAGCCGTTTTCCGTGATCAAAATCTCGCGCGGGTTCCAGCGCGTCTGGGAGTAGACCAACGTCTCGCGGAGGGTATCCGGCACCACCATCCAGCCCATGTCCGTGTGCCGCACGTTCGGATCGTCGATCTGGTCCGCCTCGTTCATCGAGGCGGCGTTGTAGCGCACCCGCGAAACCGCGTAGTAGTTGAGCCCCATGAAGTCCGTCGGCTGGGAAACCAGCTTCGATTCCTCCGCCGTGAACTCCGGCATCTGGCAAGTCCGCTTCATGTGCTCGGGATAGTCGCCGAAGTAGACCGGGTCGAGGAACCAGCCGTTCGACCATGCGTTCTGCTGATCCGCCGCCTTCCGATCCAATTCCGACTCCGGGTTCTCGGGCAGATAGAACTGGTGGTTGGTCGTAATCCCGATCTTCCCACCCTGGTTCAGCGCTCGATACCGCGCAACTGCTTCCCCATGCCCCAGGAGCAGGCCGTGGCCCACCTTGTAAGCCAGGTTCTCGTCCTTGAACCCGGGCGCGTGGGCTCCGTTCCCGTGCCCCAGATAGGCATAGCACCACGGCTCGTTATGGGTAATCCACGTCTTCACGCGGTCGCCGTAGGTCTTGAAGCATAGCTCCGCGTAGTCGCCGAACAGCTTGGAGGCGTCGGCGTTGGTCCAACCGCCCTGATCCTGCAGCGCTTGCGGGTAGTCCCAGTGGAAAAGCGTCACGCATGGCGCGATCCCTTTTTCGAGTAAGGCGTCGATCAGGCGGTTGTAGAAGTCGAGCCCTTCGGCGTTCGTCTCGCCCTTGCCGGTGGGCATCAGGCGCGGCCAGGCGATGGAAAAGCGGTAAGCCTGGAGGCCGAGGTCGGCCATGATCGCTACGTCGTCGCGAAATCGGTGATAGTGGTCGCAAGCCGGCTCGCCGGTGTCGCCGTTCTCGACCTTGCCGGGAGTGTTGCAAAAGGTGTCCCAGACGGACTGCCCTCGGCCGTCCTCCTGAGTCGCGCCCTCTATTTGAAAGGAAGCGGTAGCCGCCCCCCAAAGGAAGCCCGGGGGGAAGTCCAAATTACCCATCGGCCTATTTTGGCACTACATCACTGCCCGACAAGGGCCTTCAGCTTCGCCTTCGCCTGCTTTTGCAGTTCCCCGTATTTCGCGAAATCACCGTTTCTTAACGCTTTGTCGGCATCGTCCAAAAGACCAAGCGCCTCCCGAACTCTCGCCGAGTCTACGTTGCCAGGCGTCGCAGGCCCCTTGGTCCCTTGTCCCTGATTCCCCGTCACCGGTTGCCCGTTACCAGTCGCCCCAAGATCCCTCGTCCCCTTCTCGTCCCCAAACAGCTTCGTCAACGCCTGCCGATAGTTGTCCCCGACCACGATCTTGTTGTTCAAGGCGAGGATCACCTTGCGCAGTTCGGGAATCGCCTGCAAGCCCGTCGTCCGGCTCTGCAGGAACAGCGGCTCCACGTACATCACGCTCCGCCCGATGGGAATGACAAGCAGGTTCCCGACCCGAATCTGGCTTTGCTCGTTGCTAAGCTGCTTGTTCAGGTTCGAGATCGTCTCGTCCTGGTTGAACTTCGATTCCATCAGCTCCGGCCCCGGAACCAGGCTCCCCCGCGTGTACTTGTAGAGGATCACCCGCCCGTAGGACCCCGGATCGCAGAGCGCCGCCAGCCACCCCGCCATGTTCCCTTTCTGGCGCGGCGTGAATGGCAGGATCTGCATGAACCCATCCTTCGGCTCGCCCGGCAGCCGCATCTGCACGTAGTAGGGCCGCATCAGTTCCTTCGAGCCGTTCAAACCCTTCTGGAACGGGATATCCCAGACATCGCCGTTGTTCAAAAAGCTCGTCGTATCCTGCACGTGGTACTGCCGCAAGGCGATGGATTGCAGCCGCAGCATGTCCTCGGGGTAGCGCAGGTGCGCGTCCAGCCCCTTCGGAAACTCCGTGAAGTCCTTCACGAGCCCCGGATAGATCTCTCGGTAAGCCTTCAGGATCGGCTCGTCGCCCTCAATCGCGTAGGCCGTCGTCTCTCCCGTGTAAGCGTCGATCGTCACCTTCACCGAGTTGCGGATGTAGTTGATCGCCGCGTCTCCCTCGCTGATGAGGTCGCTGTAAGGCATCCGGTCGGTGGTCGTATAGCCGTCCAAAATCCAAACCAGGCGCCCGTTGTAAAGCACGACGTACGGGTCATCGTCGAACTTCAGGAACGGATACAGCTTCGAGGCCCGAGCAAGCACCGAACGGTGCATCAACAGCTTCGTGTCCCCCGTGATATTCCCCGAGACGAGCAGGTTGCCGTCGCCAAGTACGATCGCGAATGCCAGTTTCGAGAAGAACCCGCCGACCGGAATGCCCCGTCCGCCCTTCCAGCGGTGCGTCACTTCCTTGTCCTCCACCAGGTAGTCGAACTCGTCCACCTTCGTATCGACCAGCGCATAGGACTCGTCGTCGCTCTGCTCGTTCCTGAAATCGGAGAAGTAGATACGCGGCTCGTCGATCTTGAAGTCGGGCGTCGTCACTGGCGGAATGTCGCGCACCAGGAAGGTGGACTGCCCACTCTCCGTCGCCTGGTTCACCGGCGAGACCACTAGGCCGAAGCCGTGCGTGTACTGAAGCCGCGTATTCACCCAAGACTTCGCCGTGGTGTTCAGCCCGTCCGGGAAGATGTCGCGGGGAGACAACATCACCATCGTCTGCTTCCCACCCACCTGATACCGGTCCAGGTCCACGTCGTTGAACGTATAGAACGACCGGAACCCCTGGCTCGCCTCGAAGCTGACCTGCAAGATGTCCGGCGACCAAAGCCGCATATTGTCCAGGGTCGTCTGCGAGTCCGCCACCTCGTCAAGTGTGGGCGTGTCCTCGACGTTGAAATCCTTCACCTCGATCCGCCCCAAATCGTAGGCGAACCGCGTCATATCGATGGCCCGCGCCGCGAAGGGAGCCTCTTTGTTGATCTTGTCGGGCTCGACGACGACCCGCTGGATCGCGGCAGGCACCACCAAAACTCCCACCAGATAGACCGCGCCCACCAAGACGGCTCCGCCGATGGGCACGCGGTAGGGAATCTTCGACCGAACGGTAAAGAGCGTGCCCAGCCCGACGAGCACGAGCAGCACCGACAGAATCTTCTGCGCCGAAAGCTGGCTCATCGTCGCATAGCCCGCTCCGGTGAATTGAGCGTTCGCCACCGTCACCAATTCGTAGTTCTTAAACCAAAGCTGGGCGGCGAGGGTGAAACAGACCGCCGCCACCAAGATCGAGATATGCATCCGGATCTGGGGGCGGCTCAATTCGATCCTTGCCAATGCCGCCAGCATCTGCATCCCGACGTAGACGCCCACGGTAAAGATTGTCGTCGTCAGGGCCAATCCGAACAGAAAACCCGTCACCGCCGAATACCAAGGCAGCTTGAAGACGAAGAATCCTAGATCGAGCCCGAACAGCGGATCGTTCTTGCCGAACGGGGTGGCGTGCCCGCTCAGCAGCCAAGCCTGCCACTCGCCGGAAAAGCTGGTTGCCGAGACAAAGGCGATGACGGGCGAAACGAGCTTCACGACAAGCAGCCCGCGCTCCTGCACCCATCCCAGTACGTGGTTCACCATCTGCTGCCGAACTGTCGTCGGCCGCTCCAGGTAAACGAGGCTCTGCTGAAAGGCCATCCTCAAGCTGAAGTAGAGCACGCAGAGCGCCAAGACGAACGAAATCGTAAACAGCGTCCCCCGGCTGGAATAGGCGAGGGTCAAAACTTCGGGATGCCGCACGTCGTGCGCGTACCAAAGGTATTCCGTGTAGGGCGCCAACCCCGAGATCAGCGTGAGCAGAACGAGGATCGCAATCCCACACCCACAACCACCCCGAACCCCCTTTCGAACCATCTTGGGGTCTAACTCGATCCGAGGAGGCGTGACGCCATTGGAATCCATAGCGCCGTTATACTCGGATAACCCCCAGCAACCCTTAGGACCCCCGGCTTAAGTGGAGTCCGCATGTCCCGGCTGAAACACTTCGACCGGATTCCCGTCGGGATCTTCGATTAACACCTGCTGGCCGCCCGGCCCGGAAATAAGCTCGCCCCGAAAACGCGTTCCTGCTTTCTTGAGGTCCGCTACCAACGTCTGGATATCGTCCGTCTCGACGACGATCCGGTTCCAACCGCCCGGCGCGGGCACGCTTCCATCGGGCATCGGCTTCGCCGCCGAAGTCCCCGGCCCGCTCAGCCACAGCGAGAGCCCGTCGTGCTCGACCAAAGCGAAAGCCGGCCCCCACCGCTCGACCTCCTTGAAACCCAACCGGTCGCGGTAAAAGCCGAGCGCCAGGTCCACGTTGGAAACGAAATAACGAATCGCCGCCATGCTCTCATCCTAACCCAAGACTCGAGACCTGACACTTAAGACCTGAGTCCTTATCTCGCCCTGAACTGAACCGTGTACTGCCGCGGCCCCTCGACGTACGTGAGCGTGATCCGCGTAAACGTGCGTCCGCTGACGGCGATGTTCCCTCCGCCCTGCACGTTCGTCATCACGAGCACCGCTTCCCCGTTCTTTCCGGGGCCCCAGGTTCCTTCGAAGATGTGGCTGCGTGTGCTGTAGAGAACGATCCGAAACTTCCCGCTCCGCGCCAAATCGACGTCCGCCTTCCGCAAGGTGAATGTCGTGGACTTGGCCGCCGTGATCGACCCCGTCCCTGCCCTGCTCGCCGTCAGTCCCGACGGCCCGCCTCCTGAACCCCCATCCACCTGGAACGCCAGGCTGAAAAGCCTCCCCTGCGCCTCCCCGGTTAGGTCGATCGCCTTGAAGCCCCCACCCTGATCGCTATAGACCACGCCCGACCCGGACGCACCCGGAGCCACGACCGCCAGGATCGCGTTTCCCGAAGAGTTGTATTTCCAGGTCCCCCCGAATCGCCAAGTTCCCCGGCCCCGCACCGTCAAATCGAACTTGCCGTTCCGCGAGAGCACGAGGTGCGCCTGGGTCAGATTGTCCCCAATCTTCCCATTGAAGTGGCCGCTCCCGATGGCCGTCTGGTCTAGCAGGACGCCCCCGCTTCCGCCCGTCGCATCGAAGTGCAGAGTGAACGGTCCGTTCCGAGCCTGCCCCTTCAGGTCCAGCACCCCGACCACCTGTCCCGCCACCGCCCGCAAGCTGCCGGTTCCCTTCGTAGCCGGATTCGGGCCTGTGATGACGTTCAAGGCGATGGGCGACCCCTTCGACCAGTCGCCCGTGAACCCAAACTGCTTCTCCCCGGAGAACCCGAGCACAAGCAGCCCGCCCTTCCGAAGCTGCACCTTCATCTGGCTCAGCCGCACGGTCTTGCCCCCGGAGACGTACCGTCCCTCGCCATGCACGGAAGTCAAAAGTTCCGTAAACCCCTGACCCCAAGCCACGAAAGGCAACAAGACCAAGCCAAAACCCCAAGCCCGCTTCATCGCCCATATCTTACTGGGCCGGGGTCTCCCATCCTACGACATCACGAACGCCAGGCTGAACGAGGCCGACTCGCTCGAAGCTCCCTGCGACGCGTTCAGCATCAGGTGCGAACCCACCATCGTCCCATCCGACTGCAACACCGAATACACGTTGTCGTTCGCGTTGAACACCGTCTGCGTCCCGTGCGCGTAGATACTTTCCGAAAGGATCGAGGCGTTCTGGGCGTCGGTGAAGAACATCTGCGTCGTGAACGTGTGCGTCGTGTTGCCCGACGAGTTGTAGGTGCGGATTTTCACGTGGATATGCGGCGTCCGCCCCGTGTACCAACCCGGATGGATCGTCTCGAAGGTCACTTCCCCATTCGAGTCCGTCACCTGATATCCGCGTAACCAGGTCTGCCCCGTCGTGCTCTCGCTCTGGATCGACCCGCTCGCCTCGTCCGAGTAAGTCCCATGCGTGTCCGCATGCCAAACGTCGATATGAGCTCCCGCCAAAGGCGTTCCCGTCGTCCCGACCAGGCTATAGAGCGCGAATTTCAGCGTCAACGGGAACCCACCGGACACCGTCGAGCGCGAGGAGCCCGGGCTCACCAAATCCGACCGCAGCAAGTTCTCGTCCACGAAGAACGGCCCTTCCGTCACCTGGGGAGTCGCCACCAGATCGATGCCGGAGGTCACCGTGAGCGTCACCGTATTGCTGGTCGCCGACCCCGCCGTATTCGAAACGACGACGTAGAAGCTCGCCCCGCTGTCCGAAGACGTGGCGGTATTCAAAACGTAGCTCGCGCTCATAGCCCCCGAGATTGCCGCCGAGTCCCGATACCACTGATAGGTCAAGTTGGAACCGCTCGCCACGACGCTGAACGTCGCCGAAAGCCCGGCCGCCACCGTCTGGCTCGTCGGCTGAGTCGTGATCGATGGCGCCGTGCTGGTGGTCGTCACCGTCAGCGTAGCCGTGCTGCTCGTCACCGACCCCTTCGAGTTCGTCACCACGACGTGGTAGACCCTTCCGCTGTAGCTCGAAGTCACGGAAGCGATCGTATAGACTGAGCTCGTAGCCCCGGAAATCGCCACCGTGCCCTGATACCACTGGTAAGTCAAACTGTCCCCCGTCGCCACGACGGAGAAGCTAACCGAGCTCCCCACGACCGCGCTCGCACTGCTCGGCTGGGTCGTGATCACGGGCGACGAAACGCTCGATGAGCTTCCTCCGCCGCCACCGCCGCCGCCGCACCCGACGATCAGCGAAGCCAATCCTGCGAACCCCGCCATCGCCACCACCTGCCGCCGGGTCCAAATCTTTCCAACGATCTTGTCGTCTTCGTCTACGCTCGCGTCGTATTTGTATTCGAACTTCTTCACTAGCAAACCTCCGTAACCACTCGATAGGTCAAGTTACGTCTCGCTCAGTGAAGAAGAAATGAAGTCCGGCGACCGGGTTACCTCCGATCGAGAACCCCCGTCAGATTAGAAAATGAACGGCAAGATCATCCTCGCCGCCGTCGCCATCATCGGCACGAACGCAGTCGCCCAAACCGCTCCCTGGAGCCAACCGAAAGGAGACTGGGCCTACGACGGCAGGCGCATCCTCGGCCATCTTGGCAACGACATCTGCCTGTGGGACGCCAAGACCGGAAAGCTGATCCACAAGCTCGTCGGCCATGGAGAAATGATTTTTGCCGTTCGCTTCAGTCCCAATGGCAAACAAGCCGTCACCAGTTCCTGGCTCCCGCCGAACGAGGTAGGCATCCCCTCGAAGGACACCAGCACGATCCTGTGGGACCTCGATAAGGGCAAGCAAATTCGCCGCTACGACCACCAGGTCGCAGGCACGTTCAGCCAAGATGGCAACCGGCTCGTCCTCTTCAACGCGGGCGGCACGTTCCGAGGCAGCTTCGATGCTTCCGTCTGGGATGTCCCCAACGACCGGCACATCGTCACCGCCCGTCTCGACCGGTATTTGACTCCGCAGTACGGAGGCCAACTCCAGTTCAGCACAAACGGAAACGAAATCTCCTACAGCGATCAAGGCCGCGTCATGGTCTACGATGCGACCGACGGCCACGAGGTCGGCCGCAAAGGCTTCCAGCCCATCGCCCTACAGGTCTACGCATTTCCCCCTGATGGCGCCGTGATCTGGTCCCTTCACGAGGTCCACGTTTACGATATCGAGGCTCAAAAAATACTTCGCAGCTTCCCCGCCAAAACCGAGGACTGGATATCCAACTCCTGCTCGCCCGACGGCCAGACGATCGTCGGCACCGGGGAAGCAAAAGTAGAAGCCCTCAATCTGGAGTCGGGCAAGCTGGTCGAGATTTCCGAATGCGGCCCCTATCCACGCCACATCGTCATGAGCCCGGATAGCAAGCGGTTCCTCATCGAATGGGGCGGCTCGAATGGCCTGGACCCAGGGGCCGGACTCTACGACATCAAGGCTGGCAAACAAATCGCCGAGATCAAAATGACTACCTGGGGCCGCCTCCTGGGCTTCGCCCCCGATGCCAAGACCTTCCTCGTCGGCGGCAAAACCTTCGCTATCTACGACGCCAAAACCGGCAAGCTGATCCGGGAGCTAAACCTGCTCGGCACCCTCGATTCCTTTGCTTGGACCAACAGCGGCTAACCCATCCTATACAAATCCAAACCTCGATCTGGTCATTTTCGATGCTATAGTAGAAACGTTGAATCAGCATTCCTCAGCAATGTCGCGAGGGGAGATACGTTGATTTTTTGTTTGGATGAGGAAAACCATGATTTCTTTTCGATTAGCTTTTGCAGCCACGCTCGTCGGAGTCGTCGGCGTTGCCAACGCAGGCACCCTTTGGGGCGTAGACACCAGCGAGAACCTTTACACGATCGACACGACCACCGCGAATGCCACTCTCGTGGGCAACACGGGACAGTTCCTGGAATCGATCGCAATGGACCCCACTACCGGCAACCTGTATGGCGCCGATGGCAGCGGTTCGCTCTATTCGCTGAATAAGACGACCGGCGCTTCCACCTTGATTGGCAGCACCGGGCTCGGAAATATCGAGGGAATGGACTTCGCAGGCTCGACTCTGTTCGGCTTCAACTTCGCCGCCACTCCCACGATCTACACGATCGATACTTCGACGGCGGCCGCAACGCCCTTCGTCACCGCCAACAACATCACCGGAGCGGTGAGAGCGTTCGCCTTCACACCAGACTTCTCTCTTGCGCTGATGGCCACCGATGCCCCCACCTTCCAGACCCTCCAATCGATGGATACCTCGGGGAACACCACGGTCATCGGTTCCCTGGGCGGCGATGGGATCTACGGTTTGGATTTCGTCGGCAGCGACTTCTTCGGCCTTGGAGGCGGCGGTCAGCTTTGGCAGATCGACCCCACCACCGCGGCGAAGACGCTCATCGGCAATACCGGTGGTAACTTCTGGCTCGACGCCACCGCCGACGCCGGTCCCGTTCCCGAGCCCGCCAGCATCGCAGCGGTCGGACTCGGCCTCGCGGCTCTCGCTCGACGCCGCAAGAAATCGGCCTAACCTAGAACCTCTTCCTGGCTTCCCAAACCGGAAGCCAGGAAGTTACCTGCTTCCCAAAAACCTCGTCTCATTAACGCATGAACGCAAGGTCGCTTTGCCTCCTCGTTGCGATCGCCGCCAACGCCGCAGCTATCGCCGACCCCATGCCGAATTGGACTCGGCCCATAAACAATTGGGATTACGACGACAAGCGCATCCTCGGCTACGTTAAAAACGACGTCTGCCTCTGGGACGCCAAAACCGGCAAGCTGCTCCAAAAGATGGTTGGGCACGGTGAGAGGATCTACGCCGTCCGCCTCAGCCCCAATGGGAAGCAAGCCGTCTCCAGCTCTTGGCTCCCCCCGAACGAGCTCAGCATTCGCTCCAAGGAGACCGCCACCCGGCTCTGGGACCTCGCCACCGGCAAAGAGCTCCGCCGCTTCGACGGCCAGATCGCCGGAACGTTCAGCCGGGACGGCAAACGCCTGCTCCTCTTCAGCATCAAAGCACCCCAAGCGACCGGCTTCGACGCCGCCATCTGGGACGCGAAAACCGGCAAGCGCCTAGCCACCGCCAAACTCGAACCCTACGCAACTCCCCAATACGACGGCGATCTCCGCTTCAGCCCCGATGAGAAGCAGTTTTCATATTCCGACCAAGGCCATATCCAAGTCTTCGACTCCCGCGACGGCATCAAGCTGACCGAGAAAGGCCGCGAGCCCATCGCCCTACGCGTCTACCCGATACCTCCCGACAGGGCGGTGATATGGTCGCTTCACGACGTCCACGTCTACGATCTCAAGAACCAGAAAATCCTACGCAGCTTCCCCGCCAAGACGGAAGACTGGCTCTTCAACGCCTCTACCATCGACGGCAAAATCATGATCGGCGCCGGCGAAGGTCCCCTGACCGTCCTCGATCTCGAAACGGGCAAAGAGATGAGGATCGCCGACAGCGGTCCCTATCCCCGCCACTTCGTGATGGGTCCCGACGACAAGCGATTTTTAGTCCAATGGGGGCAAGGTTACGAGGTCGGTGGAGCCCTTTATGACCTGCAAACAGGCAAGCAGATCGCCATCCTCAAAGCCTTGAGTCAGGGACTACCCATCGGTTTCGCCCCCGATGCCAAAACAATCCTCGTAAACGGCAAAACCTTCTCGATCTACGACGCCACCACCGGCAAGCCCCTCCGGGAGCTAACCCTTGAAGGCTTTTAGATCGTCCGCCAGGACCGGCTAACCATGTCCCACGTGCGGATGTACGTTCCGCTCAAGCCAATCCACGACGTCGTCCGCGTATTCCCGACCGATCCCCCTCGGCTCGGGCTGTACCGCATCGAAGTAGGTCGGCATCCCCCACGCCTCCGCCAAGTCCGCAGGCACCTCGTCCGAAAACGGCACATCGCCAAGGGTCAAGCAGGCCGCCGTCCACATCCGCGGCACGTTCAAGATGTTGTATCCCCCGCCCCCAAGTGCGACGATGGGCAAGCCAAGCCCCTTGATCCGCCGCACCGCCGCCAGCCACTCCTGCGCCGTGCATTTCAAGTGCCCCAGCGGGTCCAAGTAGTGCGCGTCCGTCCCCATCTGCAGCACGATCGCCTGCGGCGCGAACTTCTCCAGCCCCGGCAGGATCCCCCGCTCGAACGCGTCCAGCCAGACGTCACCCGTAGTTCGAGCCTGGATTGGAACGTTCAAAGCCGAAAACTCGACCCCCGTCTCCTCCGCGAAACCGGTTCCCGGATAGAGCGTGCGGCCCTCCTCATGGATCGAGCAGGTCAAAACCGAAGGGTCCTTGTAGAAAATCCACTGCACCCCATCCCCATGGTGCACGTCGATGTCCACGTAAGCCACCCGGTCGAACCGCTCCCGCAAGATGTCGCAAGCCACCGCGCAGTCGTCGAAGATGCAGAACCCGGAGGCCAACGCCCGCTGCGCATGGTGCAGCCCCCCACCGATCCCAAACGCCAGCGGAGCCCCGTCCCGCACCGCCTCCGCCGCCTTCGCCGAAGCTCCGACGTAGGAAAGCGCCGCCTCGAACATTCCCTCGAAAGCGGGGTTATCCCCGGAGCTGAACCCGAAAGCGGCCCGCTCCATCAATTCGTCGTCCGTCCAGCCATCCGGATCGGGGTAAATCGAAAGGGTCTGAACGACCGATACGTACTCTGGCCCATGCACTCGAAGCACGTCCCCTACGTTCCCATCCCCGGAGTCGATCGGCGATACTCCATACCGGCTCAGTAGTTCGATAGTCCGTCTCAGCCGCTCAGGCTTGAGAGGATGGTTCGGCCCGAACGTATAGGAGAGAATCTTCGGGCTGTAGTAAAAGTGAGGCAGCACAACAAAGTATTGTGCAGGCAGAGATATGGATTTGTGGTACGAGAGCTACCGATTTGTTGAAGAGCGTCCACTGGACGATGAAGAGCGACTGATGCTCGGCAAGGCCGTCGTGTCGCCTGCCGCCTACGCGTCCCTCTTCGCTCTCGCCAGCGCCCTCACCCTCCTCGGCCTCATCGCGTTCACCCTCTCGTCGCTCCACCTCGTGGCGAGCATGGAAGCCCTCATCGTCCTTGGCTTCCTCGGCTTCGCCGTCGCCCTCTTCCTGCGAAATGTCCTCACGAAGAGCCTGGAAGCCCGCCGCGACCTCCAAGACGGAAACGTCCTGATCCTGGAGCGCATTGCTCCCGTCGCCGAGGCGGATACAGAAGCCCAGGTCGGCAAGGAGCAAGCCTCTGGCGGCAACCGGCCCTTCGAGTCTTTCGAGGGAGCCGAAAGCATCGAAGTCCTCCCCGGTTCAGGCCGCGTCGTCCGCGTCGACAATAAGCCGTTGGCCAAGCCCGACCGTATCTCCCCCGTCGAATCCGCCTCTCTCGAAACCCGCGAACGTCCCCTCGAATCCACCCGCATGTTCGGCCTCGAAGAGATCGAGGAGTTGGAACAGCGCATCGCCGACGAAAAGGGCGTCTCCTGGGGTTGGATCGCCGTCTGGTTCGCTTTCCTGCTCTTCGGAGCGATCCTCCTCGCAAACCACATGCTCGGCTTCGGCTTCTGGATATGGTGGCCCGCCTCCCTCATCGCCGTTTGGTACACCACCAAGACGCGAACCGAGGCTTCTACCTACCGCACGATCCTCCGCAAGGCAGTCGATAACGGCTCCGTCGAAATCCTCGACCACGAAACCGGCTGGCAGGAACGCCTTCCGAACTCGAACTGGCCCTGGACGCTCAATGGATGGCCCAGCCGCTGGCGCAGGAGCTAGCTACTGCTTGTGCCCGTTTCGGGCCTTCGTAAGCTCTTCGATCATCTCCATCTGCATCTGCTGGATCTCCAGCAGGTGCTTCCATTGGTCGTTGATCAGCTTGTCCATCTTCTCGTTGATGGCGCGAATCTCGATCTCCGCCTTCAGGTTCACCTTGTAGTCGTTCTCTCCTCGAGCCCGGTCCTTCGCCTCCTGCCGGTTCTGGCTCATCATGATGACGGGCGCCTGCAGCGCCGCCAGACATGAGAGAATCAGGTTCAAAAGGATAAACGGATACGGGTCGAACGGCTTCGCCAGGGCGACCCAGCTATTGATCCCGATCCAGATCGCGATGATCACCCCGAAGAGGATGATGAAGGACCAGCTTCCGCCAAAGGCTGCGATCTTGTCCGACAGCCGGTCCCCGAAGGACAAATTCTTCTCGAACTCCAAATCCGCGTTCTGCACCAGCGTCTCGTGCTGTTTGATGCTGTCGATGACTTCCTGCTTGAGCTTGACCAGATCGTCCTGCTCGCCCTCCAGCAGTTTGTCGATGTGCTCCATCCGCACCTTGTTCAGCTCGGAAATGCTCACAAATCCCGCCGGGTCCCAAGCCTTCGACTTGCCCTGGAGTTCACTAACCAAAGAATCGCGAACGAGATCGACCGGCACCGCCTCGTCGAGCGGCAAAGATTGCCCGCTCACCTGGCACAGGACGCGGTGGTCGGTGTGGGCATGTGTATGCGCCTTCATTGCCCATAGGACGGGCGGCAAGGGCGAAAAGAGGCGATAGGTGACGGGCCACAGGTCCATCATCCCTGTTCCCCGTCACCAGTCGCCCGTTGCCTCACCCGGTAAACTCCCTCCGTCCATGGCCAGCAACTTCGGCGTCCTCTTCCGCATCTCCACCTTCGGCGAATCGCACGGAGGAGGGGTCGGCGTCGTCCTCGACGGCTGTCCGCCGCGCATCCCGATCAGCGCCGAGGAAATCCAGTTCGACCTCGACCGACGCCGCCCCGGTCAAAGCAAGATCACCACCCAACGCAAAGAGGCCGACGCCGTCGAGATCCTCAGCGGAGTCAACGAGGAGGGCCTGACCCTCGGCACCCCCATCGCCATGCTCGTCCGCAACGAAGACGCCCGCTCCAAGGACTACGGCGAGATGCGCGAGAAATACCGCCCCAGCCACGCCGACTTCGCCTACGACGAGAAATACGGCATCCGCGCCTGGCAAGGCGGAGGCCGCTCCTCCGCTCGGGAAACCATCGGCCGCGTCGCCGCCGGAGCCATCGCCAAGAAGGTCCTCAAGCTCGGTTGGGACGTCGAAGTCCTCGCCTACGTGGAACGGGTCCAGAACATCGTTACCGACATCGACCCGCTGGGGGTCACCCTGGAGCAGATCGAGGCCAACCCCGTCCGCTGCCCGGACCCCGTCGTCGCCGAGAAGATGCTGGAGCATATCGAAGCCATCCGCAAGGAGGGCAACTCGGTGGGCGGCGCCATCCGCGCCATCGCGCGTGGCGTTCCCGCAGGTTGGGGCGAACCCGTCTTCGACCGCCTCGAAGCCGACCTGGGCAAGGCCCTCCTCTCCCTCCCCGCCTGCAAGGCGTTTGAGAGCGGCAGCGGCTTTGCCGGCACCTACCTCACCGGCATCGAGCACAACGACCCCTTCCGCGCCGAAGCGAGCAAAGAGGTCTTCACGACGTCCAACAACTCGGGAGGCATCCAGGGCGGGATCAGCAACGGGATGCCGATCCTGGTGAGAGCCGCCTTCAAGCCCACTGCCACCATCATGCGCGAGCAGGACACCGTCACTACCGAACGCGAAAACACGACCCTTACTGGAAGAGGCCGCCACGACCCCTGCGTCCTCCCCAGAGCCGTCCCGATGGTGGAGGCAATGATCGCCCTCGTCCTCGTCGACCACGCTTTACGCCAAAAAGCGATCTCATAGTCCTATCCGACAAACCCAAAACCAAGGAACCAAGGAATCAAAAACGCTATCCTAGACCCATCGATGCTCGCGGGACTAACGGTTTCTTAACATTCGACCGTTAGACTACAATCGAGCAAGATGGCCGTAACGACCATGGAACCACCTGTTCAACGCGAGACCGCGGTAAAAATTGCCGCGCGAGACGTCAATTTCTATTACGGTCAGTTTCACGCGCTGAAGGGCGTCTCGTTGGACGTCGCCGCGAACAAGGTCACCGCCTTCATCGGCCCCTCCGGCTGCGGTAAATCAACCTTTCTCCGCTGCCTGAACCGGATGAACGACCTCATCGACGGCACCCGCCTCGAAGGCAAGATCACCCTCGACGGCCACGATATCTACGCGCCGAACGTCGATCCTGTCGAATTGAGAAAGGAGGTCGGAATGGTCTTCCAAAAGCCGAACCCCTTCCCCATGTCGATTCACGACAACATCACCTACGGCCCTAAAATCCATGGCGTCCGCGACAAGACCGAGCTCGACCACATCGTGGAGGACTGCCTCCGAAGGTCCGCACTCTGGGACGAGGTGAAAGACAAGCTCCGACAATCGGCCCTCCAGCTCTCCGGCGGTCAGCAGCAGCGGCTTTGCATCGCCCGCACCCTCGCCGTCCAGCCGAAGATCATCCTCATGGACGAGCCCTGCTCCGCTCTCGACCCCATCGCCACCTCGAAGATCGAGGACCTGATCGACGAGCTGAAGCAGGAATACACCATCGTGATCGTCACCCACAACATGCAGCAGGCGCAGCGCGCAAGCGATGTGACCGCCTTCTTCATGCTTGGCAACCTGGTCGAAGTCAACAACACCGCCGACATCTTCCTCTTCCCCCAGAAAAAGGAAACGGAAGACTACATCTCCGGTCGCTTCGGCTAAAAAGCCTCAACATTCGTCTACAATTTTCAAATGGAACCGAACCTGTTCGGTGACGAACCCATCGCCGCGCCCGCCCAGGAGATCTCCCCAGACGCTCCCCTCGCCGCGCGGGTCCGCCCCCGTACCTTCGATGAGATCGTCGGCCAGGAACACCTGACCGCTCCCACCGCCGCCTTCCGCCGCGCCGCCGAGGCGGATCAGCTTCGCTCCATCATCCTCTGGGGCCCTCCCGGCGTCGGGAAGACCACCATCGCCGAAGTCATCGCCGGAATCACCCGCTCCCACTTCTCCCGCATGAGCGCCACCTCCGCCGGGGTTGCCGATATCCGCAAAGTCGTCGAGGAAGCCCGTATCTACCGCAAACGGGGCCAAAGGACGATCCTCTTCATCGACGAGATCCACCGCTTCAACAAGTCCCAGCAGGACGCCATCCTCCCCGTCGTCGAGGACGGCACCATCACCCTGGTCGGGGCCACCACCGAGAACCCGTCCTTCGAGGTCAACTCCGCTCTCCTCTCCCGCTCGCGCGTCTTCACCCTCAATCCGCTTTCCGACGAAGGCATCCAGGAAGTCGTCGAGCGCTCCCTCGCCAGAGCCTATCAGGGCGTAACCCTCGAAAAGGCGGCTCTCGAAGCTATCGTGAACCTCTCCAACGGAGACGCCCGCTCCGCCCTGAACATGCTGGAGCTCAGCATCGCCGCCGCCGAAAACCCCAGGCAGGTCCGCGTCGAAGACGTCGAGTCTGCGGTCCAACGCCGCACCCTCCAATACGACAAAGGGGGCGAGATGCACTACGACATCATCTCCGCCCTCCACAAGTCCGTGCGCGGCAGCGACCCCAATGCCAGCCTCTACTGGATGACCCGCATGCTCGAAGGAGGCGAAGACCCGCTCTATATCGCCCGCCGCCTCGTCCGCATGGCCGTCGAAGATATCGGTCTCGCCGACCCCCAAGCCCTCCCCATCGCGATGGCCGCCCAACAGGCTATGCACTTCCTGGGCATGCCCGAGGGAGCCCTCGCCCTGGCCGAGTGCTGCGTCTATCTCGCCACGGCGCCCAAGAGCAACCGCCTCTACACCGCCTTCGGCGCAACCCAGGCCGACGTCAAGGAAACCCGTAACGACCCCGTCCCCACGCACCTCCGAAACGCCCCCACCAAGCTCATGAAGGGCATGGGCTATGGCAAGGGCTACGTGTACGCCCACGACTACGAAGACGCCGTCGCCTCCCAGCAAAACCTCCCCGACGCCTTAGAAGGCAAACGCTACTACGAACCCTCCGAACGGGGCTACGAAGCGGAGATTGGAAAACGCCTGGCAACCTGGAAGCGTATCCTCGCGGAGCGCGATCGCCGCGAACCCGAGCCAAGCGACCCCTCCGGTTAAGTACAATCGAGGGCCATGGACACGAATGAGCGGCTGATCAAGGCCGTACAACTGGCTGCGAAGAAACTTGCCAGTGCCGGAAACTTCGATCTCCTCCTCAAGGATGTCCTAGGTTTGTGCGTCGAAGCGGTGGGTGCCTCCGGTGGCACCATCTACGTACACGACCCCGCCACGAAGCGTCTGCGCTTCCAGCACGTGGTCCCCGAAGACGTCGCCGACCGCCTCCCCGTCAAAGACATCCCCGACGACTACGGCATGGCCGGCAAAGCCTTCCAGACCCGCCAGACCGTCTCTCGCGAGTTCGAGCCGCGCCCCCAGCTTTCCGATTTCGAGGAAGCCACCGGCGTCGTCCTGAAGTCGATGATCGCCAGCCCCCTCTCGATGGAGGAGGAGCCCCCCATCGGCGTCGTCCAGCTCATCAACAAGCGTGACGGGGCATTCAACGAAAACGACGCCGCCGTCCTCGAGACCGTCGCCAGCGTCTCCGCGATGGCCTACATCAACTCCCAGTTGGTCGAGGAAGCCACCCGGTCGTCCAGCCTCCTCGGTATGGGCAAGGTCAGCCACGACATCGGCAACCTCGCCGCCAGCCTCTACGCCAACCTCAGCTTTTCCGAGCTCGCGATGGGCGGTCTGAAGGAACATCTCCACATGGAGACCGTCAGCGACACCGTCACGATGTACGTCGAAACCATCGACGGCATGTTCTCCGACATCCAAAAATCGGTGGACCGCATCGTCGGGTACTCCCGCCTCATCAGCGACCTCTCCGCCGGACGCTCCCTTCGCCCCGAGAAGGTGGTGGCCCCCCTCGCCGAGACAATCCAGACGAGCGCCGCCTATCTCGAGACCGAGGGTCGCAAGAATCACGTCGCCCTCCGCTACGAGATCCAGGAGGACGCCCCTGCCCTCTACCACGACGAGCTCTACCTGTTCCGCATTGTCCAGAACCTCGTCGGCAATGCGATCAAAGCCGTCAAGGACACGATCCCCGACGACTGGCAGGAGCGGTTCGACGCCAACGACGACGAGGTCATCCTCGGCGAAGTCATCGTGCGCTACTACTTCAAGGACAACCAGCACATCATCGAAGTCCAGGACACCGGCCCCGGAATGCCCCCCGAAGTGGCGGAAAGGATCCTGAAAGGCACAGCGCGCAGTCAATGGGATAAGGGTGGCGGATCGGGCTGGGGCACAAAGATCGTGCTCGAGCTCGCCACCACCCACGATGCCAAGGTCAGCATCGACAGCGAGCTTGGCGTCGGTTCGACGTTCCGCGTGTCGTTCCCCCATAACGACGGCAGCGCGGTCGCCTGACACCGGGCATGAAAGATAGGCGGAGACCTTTGTGGATGCGTATCGTGGGCTGGGTGCTCTACACCCTGCTCTGTCTCGTCGCGCTCGCCGGAGGAACGCTCTTCGGATATGCGCGAAAGAGCCCGCTGCTGATCACGATGATCAAGACCGCTCTCAACCCGCCGAAGGTCGGGGATGCTGAGATCTTCGATGGCAACAAGGACGGGGTGAACCTCCTCGTCCTCGGCTGCGACCAAGATCTCTACTACAAGGGCGAATTCGTCATCACCAAGCAGGCCCGGGCCGACATGATCCTCGTCGCCCGTCTCGACTTCAAGACGAACCGCATCACCGGCGTTTCGATCCCCCGCGATACCCTTTGCCAGGTTCCCGGCTACCGCGAGCAGAAGATCAACTCCTACCACCTGCTCGGCCAGAAGAACCACGGCGGCCCCGAGGGCGGAAAAGAGCTGATGAAGCGGGCCGTCGAGTTCCTGCTTCCCGTCAAGATCGACCGCGTCCTCGTCCTCGACTACGACGCTTTCCAGGACATGGTGGACGACGTGGGCGGGGTCAGCGTCAACGTGGCCAAGCAGATGGACTACGACGACGACGCGGCCAAGCTCCATATCCACTTCAAGCCCGGCTTCTATCACATGAACGGCTACCAAGCCATGGGCTACGTCCGCTTCCGCAAGAGTAACAAGGGGCACCATGGGGGCGACAGCGACTTCGCCCGCCAGGATCGCCAAAAGCAGTTCCTCCTCGCCTTCAAAACGGCTCTCCTGAAGAATATGAGCGCCATCGCCGCGGTCGCCGAGAAGGCCAAGGCCGCGATCAGCAACGGGCTCTCCGACGAGGAGATCATCGCCCTCGCTCACTTTTCCCGCGGAATCAACCAAAACAACATCAAGATGGGTCAAGTACCAGTAGTGGACGCCGGCGACTATAACCTCCGCATCGATACCGCGGAACTACCCAAGGTGCTAAATGAGTTTCACCTGGTGGAGGACCCGGCCAGCCGGGTAAGTTACCGCCCGTGAGCCAAGACCCACTCGATCTCGAACGTACCGACGAGAAACCCAAAAGCCATTATCTGTCCAAACGGGACATCCGCGTCTTCCTGATCGCGTTCACCGCTCTTCTCATCGTCTTGAGCCCCGTCTACTTCGTCCTGAAGGACCGTAGCGACGCGTTTCTCTGCAAGAAGAACTTCCAGGCCATGGGGTCCGCCATGCTCCTCTACGCCAGCGAGCACGACGACCGGCTCCCCCCGGCCTACGTCACGATCGACGACCAAGGCACCCCCCTCATCGAGGACGGCGCCGTCTATAGCTGGGCCAACCTGCTCGACATCTATATGAAGAAGGACACGAGTTTTAAATGCCCCAAGTCGTCACCCGAGGACAACTATCTGGACCACCACGCCGAGTCGAACAGCCTGATGGAAGTCTCCTATAGCTTCTACAAGCCGATGAGCTGCGTGGCCCTCTCCGACATCCCGAACCCCGACGAGGCGATCCTCATCTCGGAAGGCTCCCGCCGAGACTCCTTCGACCCGCATCCGATGTTGGACGCCGACGGCAAGCCTCTTCCCTTCGACACCTACGTCATCACCTGGAGCAACGGAAACGACCTCCCCGACCAAACCGTAAAGTCCGTCACCCACCTCGCCTACCCGAACACCGAAAACGGCGTCTTCGAATTCAAAGGAGCCTCCCGCCACCCCGACGGCAACCACTTCCTCACCGCCAGCGGAAGAGCCATCAGCCTCCCCCCCTCCGCCGCCAAAGTGGAATGGGACGTCAAACGAAAACGAGTCATAGGCCGCTGGACCGTCCCCGACAGCTACCTCCTAAAACACCCCGGCCCGTAGAGAACCCAACGGGGTTCCGTATCAAAGCGAAGGGTTTCCCGGGAACCGGGATACCCCGGAATTGACAATTCGACCTCGGACCAACCCCAACGGGGTTGAAGATTTAAGCGAAGGGTTGGCCCAATGGGCCTACCCTGGTATGAAGGCCACATCACCAAAACAACCCTGAAGGGGTTGTATCATTGCTCCCAATGCCTCAATCCCTTTCGGCGGTACACGTCCACGCGATCTTCTCGACCAAGGACCGCCGGCCGTTCCTCAGAGATAAAGAATTAAGTGCTGAACTACATGCCTACCTCGGCGGAATCTCAAAAAACCAAGGTTGCCCACCGGTCATCGTCGGAGGCTTCGAGGATCACGTTCACATTCTCGCCTTGCAAAGCCGATCTGTAACCCTATCGGATTGGATCAAAGAGATTAAGCGATCCTCCACCTTGTGGTGCAAACAACGCAATCCCGAATTCGCCTGGCAAAGCGGATATGGCGCCTTTTCGGTTAGTCCCGATCATCTTGGCTCGGTTCGACAATACATTGCCGACCAAGAAGAACATCATCGCGTCGTCTCATTTCAGGAGGAATTCCTGAGGCTCCTTGAGGAGCACAACCTAGGATGGGATAACCGTTATGTGTGGGATTGATTCAACCCCTTCAGGGTTGGCTTTGGTGCTCGGCCGAGTTACCAGGGTAGGCCCGTTGGGCCAACCCTTCGCTTAAAGATCGAACCCCTTCGGGGTTCCCATGCGGAAAGCCAACACACAAGTGCAGTCAGCTACTGGCAACCGGAACGGTTAAAGCACCAGACGAAAGGGCCACCCAAAGAGAGGGATACGCAGGTCAATGTCATCGCACCATGCGTCGTAAAGAACCCCGAGGGGGTTCTAGAATTAAGCGAAGGGTTGGAGCGTAGCTCCTACCCTGGTTACGAGAGGCCCCTCCCCGAGGCAACCCCAACGGGGTTGAATCCTACGACCGCAAAGGCCGTTCCGCCGCAAACGACTCAAGCATGTCTGCGCAGACCCCGTCGTCCTCTGGCAACGACACGCCCTGGCCTAGATACCAAGTCTCAAAATGCACCGCGTATGAGCCCGGCGCGACCGTCTGTAGCGGGCCTAGGCTTTCCACCTCGAGCATGTCTTGGCGGGTGAAGGTTTCGAAGTTGCATCCGAAATCCGGAGAGACCTCTGGCGAGGAAACTGAGAACCGTTTGAAGAACAGGTTTCCGTGGTTGGCGTAGGCTGCCCAGCCCTGCTCCACGAACGTCCCCGCCTTCTGCGGCCCCTTGTCCGCGTGCTGTGCGAGGCGCACCAGCCGCTTCCCCCAGGTCCAACGTGGGTCGGACATGTCCGTGTAGTTCCAGAGGACCACCGGCCGCGCCGGCAAGACCTTTTCGCTGTGGGCCACGAACTCCGGCTGCGGGAAAACGCACACGCCTCCCGTCGCCATCACCGTCAGCACCCAGGGCGCGAACGTCGCGCCGTAGACGCCACGGTTATAAACGCGATGCTCGATCCGCAGACAATCGCCCTCGGGCCGGATGCGTATCTCCTTCTGCAGGAACCACTTCTCCATGGGAGCCGTGAAGATGTACCACCCGTCCTCCTCGCGCGCCTCGACGGGGTTGTTGTCGGCGTGGAGCGTCTTGGGGTCCTCTTCGGGGGCGATCCAGAGGCGGTGTCCGCCGTAGCTGCGATACTCGTCGCCGCCCGTCTTCCCCATCTCGTGCGGATACTCGACCAACTCGTTCGGGCCGTCGACGAAGCCGTAGCGGATGATGCGCGGACCGACTTCGAGGGTTACGTAGGCTTCCGTGGAACCGGCCGGGATGCGCGCGCAGCGCTGCCAGCCACCGTAGGGGAGAATCTCCATCGCTAGCTAGGATACCGTCCGGGCCTAGAAGCGAAGCTGGTAGTCGAGGTGGACGGTCCAGTTATTTCGATTGAAACCTTGAACCACGTTGTACTCGTAGCTCACATTCCCCGCGAAGAGGCTGAACGTCTGGTTCGGACCGGCTCTCTGGTCGAACTGGATGCTGTACCGGCTGGTCAGCATGTGCGGCGCCGTCCCTCGGACCTCTTCCAGGCCGTAGAACAGCTTCAGAGGCGAGCCCGACTTCTCGAACAGGGTCAGGTTCAGTCCACCCGTTCGCGAAAGCGTCTTGGCCGTCTCGTTCCGCAACTCCTTCCACTCGCCGCCGATCGTGTAGAAACCAGGCTTCTTGAAGTCCAGCTTCCAGGCGCTGCTGCTGGCGGCTTGCGGCACCGAGCCTAGAATCGCGTCGCCCTTGGCGACTTCGGGATTCGTCACGAGCTGGTGGGAAAGATCGACGTTGTGAGCCATCCGTGCCGTGAGGTTGTAGTTGCGGATCATGATCTGCTCGCCCCAGGGAAGGGTCCGCACCTTGTACATGAGATTCGCCCGCAGCCACCGCTTGTCCGACTGGTCCGTTGCCAGCGAGAAAGTGCGGTCCACCGCGCGAACGCCCGTCGTGTACATCTGGCCCATGTAGCTGTAGCCCAGCGTGTTCGTACCGAGCTTGCCGGAAAGGCTGAACATCTTGTTCTCGCGAATCCACTTGCTGTAGTCCGCCGCCGTGTCCACACCCGCTGCGAAGTTGACGTCCGTCAGGAAGCCAAACTTGAACGGCTTCTTGGAGCCGATCGACATCTTGCTGAACGACTGGGTCCGGTCCGTCGAACCGTCCCAAGACCGCTCGCCATAGCCGCCACCGAAGTTCAGGTTGCCCAGCGTCGCCGCCGGTGCGTTGCCTGCCTGCTCCGGAGCCACCTGGCCCGCCGTCTTGCCGATCGAGAAATTCTGTTGCGTGGCCCCCGCGTCGCCGTTCAACTGGCGAGCGTAGCCGTAGGCCACCTGCACGCCGTTGCCCAGGTCGTACCAGAAGCCGTAGTTGCGGTTGTGCTCGTCCCGGTCGTCCCCGCCGCGGTCGATATTCGTGTCCGTCAGGCTCACGCCGACCCGCTTGTTCAGGTTCGTGCTGACCGTGTTCGCGCTGATATCTTCCTTGTCGCCGTTCTCGTAGGCCGTACGAGTCTGCTCCGTCTTGATCCGCGTGTTCTTATCGATCGCCGCTTCGTAAGACAGGTACTGGCGGTGGAAATCGAAGAGCCCCGTCGTGTTCGTCCCGTCGAAGGCCTGCTTCTCGTCGAACAGGTTGATCGTGCCGTACTTCCCGAAGTTCTGGAAGAGCGAAATCTTCTCCGTCATGTTCGCAAAGAGCACGCTCATCGGATCGTCGCTGTGGGTATCCAGCTTCGTATAGTTGAACGCCGTATTCTTCGAGGGCTTCCAGTTCAGCACCGTCGAGGAATTCCGGTTGTTCTGGTTCAGCACGTCCGAAACCGACGAGAGGTCCGAGAAGTCCAGGTGCAGGCTCGGCAAGACCTGCCAAGCGACCTTGACGTCGTGCTCCTTGAAGCCCTTCAGCGAGTATAGAAGGTCCTTCTCGGGGTCGATCATCATGTTGACCGAGTTAAAGGTGTTGTCGACGTCGCGAGCGTTCGCCGAGACTTGCAGGTTCTTCGAGTTCAGGCTGAACTGCTGCCGCTTGGCCGCGCCTTCGGGCGAGTCCGCGTTGAGCTGGCTGTACATCAGCGCCGTGCTCTTCACGTTCCAGTTCAGGGACAGGTCCGTCCTGTCGAGGCCCAAAACCCAGCCCAGCTTCTGCTGCTCGAAGCCCATCAGCGAGGAGAACTCGGTGAACTTCTGTCCAAAATTCTGGTTGCGATAGGTCAGGTTGAAGTTCTTGCTCGTGAGCGCGACGGTGTTCACCGCGCCCCCGTCCTCAGCCCCCTTGATCCGCAGGCTCTCCACCGTGAGGCCCCAATACTTGTTCGGCGTCAGCGTAAATCGGTCGAAGGACCGGTCGATGCCGGGGTGCATGAAGTTCCCACGCTCGCCCGCCACGTTCACCGCCGTTCCCTTGCCGTACATGTTCCCGATAGCCGCGATCGAGGCGTCGCCCTCCGCCGTCCCGTTCAGTGGCGCGAAGCCGTTGAAGCTGCGGTCGAAGTTCCGCACCGAATGCTCCAGGCTCCAGGTCTTGCCGCCCGTCGAAACGTCCATCGCTTCGAACTTGCCCGTCGGCGAGTCGATCACGCTCTGGGCAAACTTGATCGGCTGGTAATCCTTGCCGAGCATGTTGGCCTGCATCGACAGCCACTGTCGCTTCAGCCCGACCTCGCGGCCATACAGGGCCTGCTCTTCTGGCTTCAGGTTGCCGATACGCCCGAAGGTCGTTCCGACCGCCTGGTTTCCAAATTCCAGTTTGAGCTTCGAGGTGTCCAGGTTCAGCTTCTGCCGCTCAATCCCTTCCCGGCTCTTGATATCCTCGATCTTGTCGTTCGTCAGCGAGATCGAGCCCGTCTTCATGGCGAACTTCGCCGCCATCGACTCGCGCGACATCCCAACCTCTTTCTGAAGCTGCTGCCGGTCTGCCTCCGCCAAGTCTTGGAACCGCGTGAACCCGTTGTCGATCCGCTGGGAGTTGTAGGCGAACTGTAATCCGCCCGAAGCCATGCTGAACGACCGCCAGTCGATCCCCTTCCCGCCCTCGCCGACCGACTTGAGGTTCGCGCCGATCGTCGAGTTGCCGAACTTCATGCCCGTCAGGCCAAAGCCCATCCGCTGCATGCCCTTCTCTTTCTCAAGCTGGGCCGCGTTGTAACCCGCCGAGGAGGCGAGCCCGAACGCCTTGAAGTTCTTGGAAATGTCCTGGTAGTCCGCCGAGACCGTCCCGCCCCAAAGCTTCGTGGAGAGGCTCTGCAGGATCATCGTCGAGGACCCGCCGTTATCCGGCTTCGTCCCCGCAGGCGGAGTGATCGGCGCGTCGTACAGCGAATCCGAGTTGTTCCGCTGCCTGTCCCCGAAGTAGTAAACACCCTTCAAGGCTCCGCCGCCGCTCAGGTTGAAGTTGTTGTTCAACCCAAAGATATTCGTGCTGATGGTCTGCCCATCGGCGCTGCGCTCCGTCATCCCCATGCCGAGGACGAAGCTCGCCCCAGGCGTAAACCCTAATTTGAGCGCCGAGAGTGGGTTCAAATTAGATGCCCCCGAAACGGGAGCCTTGCTGGCATCGTAGCGATACGAGGCCGTCACCGAATCGCCAGCCTTCATGGCACGCGCGATATAGACGACGCCGACCTCATAGTCCATCTGATAATCGGAGCCCTGTTGGAGGACAGTGGCGCCAAGTTGGACTCGCTCCGAGCCGTGCACGACGTTGCCGTGCCGCAGAGGGATACCGGGTGAATTGGCCCGAACGGTAAGAAGATCGATCGTGGCGGTTCCGCCGACGTTGTTGACCGATCCCTGAGAAGCATCGTTGCTCAGGTTAAACGGCGTCTGCGATCGCGCAGCCGCCGGCAGCGCCAAAAGCGCACAATAACCGACACTCCTCCAATTTAGCCGTCCCATGGCTTTCTCCCTCCTAGTTTAGCCTCAGTCCTAATCTTCGGTAGGACCAAAACGCTTCTTTCTGTTGAATTAGGCCGATATTCCGCCAACCCCACCACAGGCTAGTCGGAATACCGGTTTTCAGAACTCGGACGTGTAGCCGCGCAAATCGTTACCAACTATTTCTAACGTGATCGTCATGGAAGGTGATCTGGTGAGTGTTGATTTAACGCGAGACGAGGCTCTCGCCATCTTTTTGCGCTGTCTGAATAGTTCGGAGGCGGACACCCCAACCATAGTTTCCGCCCTCCGAAAACTGGGCCATCTCTTGGAAGCGACCGAAGACCGCCTGGCCTCCTAAAAGTGGCTCCGGCTTCCAGCCGGCAAGCCCCCTTCCAAAATCCAAAATCTAAAATCCAAAATCCGAAGAGGCGCGAACGATCAGTTCCGGCTTCAAAACCACCTGCCGCATCGGCCCACCGGGGTTCTCGATCTGCTCGCGCAGGATCTCAAACGCCAACGCGCACATCTCCTCCACCGGCTGCCGCACCGTGGTAATCGGGCAAGGCCCCCGGTCGACCCCCTCCGTCCCGTTGAACCCAACGAGGGCCACGTCGCGCCCCGCTTCCAGGCCTAGCGCGGACAGAGCCTCCACCGCGTCCACCGCCATGTCGTCGTAGAAACAGACCAACGCGTCCGGCATCGCCGGGCAGGCTCCCAAAACCTCCACGAACGAAGCGACACGCCGAGAAGGCTCGTCGTCGACCTCCAAGACCACCGGCTCCAAACCCGCCTCCGAGAGCCGACGGCAATACCCCTCGTACCGGGCCCCTCCCGAAATAAAGATCGAAGCCTGCGGCGCCACATAGGCGATCCGACGACGCCCGCGTGCCAATAGGTGGTCCGTGGCCTCCCAAGCCCCCGCCTCCAGGTCCACCCCCACGTAGCTTTTCGACTCCGACCAAAAAGCCCCCATGCTCACAAAGGGAATGTTCGGGGCCAGCCGCTCGCTGTCCACCGCGAAGGCCTCCGCGGCCAGGGTCGCGTCGAAGGCGATGATCCCCTCCACCGGCACCCGCAAGGCTCGCTCGAAGGAGTGGTGCCAGGCGTAGTCGTCGTCCACGTCCGTCACCACCAACGCGAACTCCGTGTCCGCCACCACGTCCCGCATCCGCGCCAGCACTTCCGCCCGGTACCGCGAATACAGCATGCACATCCAAAACCCGATCAACCCGTTCCGGCCGCTCCGCAGCATCTTCGCCGCCGAGTTCGGCGTATAGCCCAGCTCCCGCGCCGCCTTCAAAACCTTCTCGCGCGCCGCCGGGGAGATCGATTCGTCCTCCCGCCCCCCAAAGACGCGGGACACCGTCGTCCCCGAAACACGGGCCAGCGCCGCCACGTCCTTCCGCGTCGGACGCGCCTTTGGCGAAAAACCATTATTGGACACGTGCCCATTGTAGCGCGACTCGGCGTATACTGCCTGCGTAGAACGATTTGGACACGTGTCCATTTATCCACTCGAAGAAGAGAAATCATGCAACGCAAAGCCTTTACACTGATCGAGCTTCTCGTCGTCATCGCCATCATCGCGATCCTCGCCGCCATCCTCTTCCCCGTCTTCGCCCAGGCCAAAGCCGCCGCGAAGCGCACCTCCGACCTCAGCAACACCAAGAACATCACTCTCGGCGTCATCCTCTACAGCGGAGACTACGACGACACCGCCTGCCCCTTCTTCCTCGGCGACTTCAGCACCGGCCAGCGCTGGACCCAGTTCGAGTGGAAAGACTGCATCCTGCCCTACATCAAAAACGGCGGCAAGTATCCCAAGCCCTCGAACCTGCCCTACCTCCTGAGCGAAGGCAAGAACGGAGGCATCTTCGAATCGCCCCTCTCCACCAACGCCTGGTCCGGCGGCAATAGCACCGAGTTCCCCGCGGGCACCGGCGGAGACTCCACCACCCGCTTCCCCCGCTCCTACGCCCTTAACGCCGACGCGGGCAAAAACGAGCTCGGCGCCATGACCGCCGCCGGTTATGTCTGGAACGCCGGTTTCTGGCCCTACGTCGATAGCGCCACCAGCGGCAACACGGGCGGCAGCGGAAACATGACCAGCCTCAATAATCCCGCCAATACGATCATGGTCACCGGCACGCGCATGCCCTACCCCAGCATCAACGCCCACAACATCGTCTATGGCTGCGACCCCAACTACTGCGGCAGTGACCCGTCCTCGGTGACCGAGGTCCGCTCCGTGGGCCTCGGCCTGCTGAACATCGGCTTCTTCGACGGCCACGCCAAAGCCGTCAAGGGCAAGCGAGCCATCGGAGACGACATGTTCGACCTCTACGCCACCTACATCACCCAACCCGGCTGGCCCGGCAAACAAGCCGTCCTGGGCTACATGAACGGCTGGGCAGAGTGGAATTGATCGATAAAAGCCTCCCCCTGCGTGCAGGGGGAGGGCAGGGTGGGGGTGCCAAGGCATCCCCGAGCGCCCCTAGTCACCCAACAATGAAAACCCTCTTCCTACTAACCCTGATCTCCCTGACCCTGGCTGGCTGCGGCAACGGCAACACCCCCAACCCCAGCGCCCCCAAACCCCCGACGAACACCGCAGGAGGCCAACAACCCGGCCCCTAACCCCCTTTCTCCTGAAACCAGGAGAAAGGGTCGGGGATAGAGGTTCAACTCCGGCAAAGCCGGAGCCATCGTGGGTCTAGCCTGAAACTCGCTGACACTCCTCCAAAAACTCCCGCAAAAACCTCACCGGGTCGATATCCAATTCCTTGAGAAGGTCGAGCAGGACGATCACATCGATCGATTGGCTCGCGCACTCGACGCGGCTGACAAACGAATGCTCCCGCCCCAGCCGACTCGCCAGACCCTGCTGCGACAACCATCTTTTCAACCGGCAGATCCTCAGCATGTGCCCCAAGACCTCCCGCTCCACGCGGCTCAGGTCGGCGCGCGACCCCCTCGTGGAACTCATATAAACCCCACCTCGCCGGATGGCTGTACGGCGGCATGAAGCCGCCGGGTCAAAACGGTGGGATCGACGCCCAGGCCATCGCAGATGGCAAAGAACTCCTCGGTATAAAGGTTCCGCCGCCCCTGCTCCCACCCCCGCACCGTGCCGAGCGGGACGTTGAGAGCGGATGCCAGTTCCCGCTGAGTCACCCCCACTTCCCTACGACAAGCCGCCAACTCCCGCCCAATCGCCCGCCGATCCATCCAGTGCTCCTGCATGTAGTTCACTTGCGCGTACAGTCACAGTGACTGTGGCTGTACGGCCTACTCTACACCAGTCCGCAAGGAATTGGCAAGAAGTTGAGGAACACCGTCACAACGGCAGATAGAGTCGAACACAAGGTACTGGGAGCCGAACTCAAGAGGCTCCGGCAGGCCGCAGGCCTGTCCCAAGCGAAAGTAGAAAGGCTCTTAGGCCGTCACAATTCGTGGGCTAGCAGAGTCGAAGCCGGGAAACGTCACCTCGACTCTGCAACTCTCTTGGATTACATTCGCCTCGTTAACGGAGATCCCGAGACTTTCATGCGAGATGTAGAGCGCGAACTGGCTGCGTATTACAAGGCGAGTGGTCAAAAACAGCCTTTCACCGATAAGAGCAAGTAAGACACGTCAACGCCGAAGCGGTGGCACGGTCTCGTGAGACTTGTAATATTTCTCGACCTCTTCTTTGACTTGGTGGATCACTTCCGGCGCGTCACCGCCGACTAGTTCGATGAAGTCGAGAAGCGTCGCAAAGTCAATGTAGCGAGTCCCAGCCTCAATTCGGCTAACCCAAGTGTTATGGCGTCCAAGAGCCTGCTCGACCGCCGCTTGAGACAATCCTGCTTTTTCCCGCAATTGTCTTAACACAGAACCTAATATCTGGTGTTCTATACGTGCTGCGTTTCTGACCGTCTTTTTCAACTTCGTTCATCTCGCTAGACAATGAACCAGGTTAGGCCAACTACTCGCAGTCACAGTGACTGCCATGATCTTTCGTTCAAGTCAAGGCAGAAAGGAAAGTACGATGAGGACATGCAATAGGCGGTCTGCTTGACAGAATTAATACATGACGTTAATATCTCACTCGTGAAAATATTCCTTTACATGATTCCAATAGTCCTCCTTATAACACCTGCCTCCGCAGAAATATATGGCGCGGCCTCTTCACCCACAATGAGGCTCGGCTCCGGTTATGATATTTCCCGCCCCGCAGCTGCCCTCCCTTCTCCGTTTATGGACGTTACTCCTAAGGCAGTGGATACCAATCCGCATTCTCCAACAATAAGCGCCTACTTAGAAGAATCTACATCGTTAATAAAAGATCTGAATAAGAAGCTCTTCGATTTGGGGCTGGAAGCTAGATATCAGCTGGCTAGCGGAAGCTTGCACACAACCTTAGAAGATGTTACAACTAACACCAGTAGTAGCATCTCCTTTTCGTTGGCAATCATTGCCGACTTTGGACGCGAGGACGTAACGAATCGCGAATACTCTTTGGCGGCGAGACAGCTTCTCCATAAAAGTAAAACTCTCTTCTTTGAAAAATATGGGCGAGAAGCGGTCGTTGGTCAACGAAGAGGAGCAGCCCTTATCGCAACGTTCAACGTGCATTCGATGAGTAGTGAACGGAGTCGTTCTTTTATTGCAAGCCTTAAAGCAAAAGTGAGTGGAGTTGGTTGGAGTGTTAGCACCGAAGGGAGCTTGCAGACGCTCATAACTGAAGCGATGCAAACTGGCCACGTGTCCATTTCAGTACAGGCTATCGGCGGCCCTGACCTAAGCGATGCAAAAGCACGAAAAATATTTCAAGATTACAATGATTTTGCTAAATGGCAACTCGCTCTTGATAGCTGGATAGCAAACGTAACGTACAAGAATTCAAAACCAACGCAGTACCTTACTTCACCTTACCCAGACCCAAGGGAGCTCGATCCAATGCAACATATGGTTGACATTGCTTATGAACGCCTAGAAAATCTGGAGAAAACAAAGTCTCGACTTCAATTTATAATTGATAATCACCAGATGCTATATAGTTGGATTCCAGACTCTGATTACTCAGCTTACTTGAATCTAAAAAGGACATGCGACGAGCATATTAGTCAAACGCACATATTTGGAAAGGCAGTGTTAAATGCCGTCCGTACGCAACATATGCCAAAGAATTTGACTTTGCCAAACGATGTGTTAGTTCAGTGGTGGCCAGACGTTGTCCTTTCCGCCCGCCAACAAACAAAAGAATCTGGAATTTGGGATCTAACCCGGATCAATCCTGATAAGGTTGTTGTTTACTATAAAGGCTACTTTGGGACAGAAAATGAATATAAGGTAGCTGATGTACAAAAACGCATACCTGGCGGAGGCCGTTATCCATATTACGCAGGACAGGCGAGGGAGGATAACGGCATTTGGATCAAGGTGCAAGACTTGCACGGCAATGAAATTTTTTCAACCAAAATGATTCGCGGCTAGCAATCTGCCAGCCTCAAGGTGTACCTTGAGGCTGGCAGATTAAATGGTCCTGACTGAGTCGCGAGCAGCCTCCAACCCCGCCACCACACCCGGGTGCTCGTAGTTAAACGTCAGCCTCCGCGCGAACCGCCGCGAGCCCTTCATCTTCGCCTCCTCCTCCACCCGGACAAAGTCCAGTTCCACCGCCCGCGCCAAGGCCAGGCTTAGGGTTCGGATCGAGGTGTTCAGCATGTCCGCGGTCTCCACGTTGACGGGGATCAGGAACGGGAGGCCGGGCTGCTCCTCCTGCAGCAAGAACGCCAAGTTGACCATGCGCACTACCCAGCCGTTGAGCCCTTGAAGCTCAAGCAGGTTCTCCTGCGAATACAGGACCGCGTCATAAAAGAAGACGGAAGCCTCCGGGAACTTCCGCTTCTCCCAAGCCTTGTCGAATTCCAGCGTTACCGCCTCGAAGTCGTTCCAGCGCAACACCTTGCCGGACGGGTGCATCCGCCGCTGGACCTCACGTGCGAAGAAGCGCAGGCACTCGTAGTGATCCGCCGCCGTCGCCTCGCCGTCCTTCCCCCGCATGCCGCCCCCCTTCAGCCATCCCGCAAACGTAAAGAGCCACTGATGCTCCGGTGGCTTCACCTCCTCCAGGTATTCGACAGCCTGCTCCGCCAAGCCCCGCGGCCCATTCAAATCATACGAATCCGCTACCTTCATCCAACAATTAAGTATACACACGTCTACCAAGTAAAGCGACGTATCCGAAGCACTCTGAAGACCCTGAAGCCTATCGAAGCACACCGAAGCTCATCGACGCGTATCGACGACTAGAAGAAGAGAAAGACGTATCCGACGGCATAGAAGCCGATTGTATGTGTACCGAAGATAAGAGACGATAGAGACGGCAGGCTTCCGCCAACGCTGTCTAAAAACCTTTCTCTCGAAAGGGGGGAGAACCGCCGGGGGAAAGGGGATGTCGATGGAATCTGGCAGCGAAACTACGAGCCCGGGGACCAAGAGGAAAGCCGCCCTGGATGCCCGAGCGCCAATGTCACTTCCCTTTTGGTTTCTTCCCCGTCCCATAGCCCCGCTTCTCCTCCGCCACATATTTACCGGAATGGCCGGAAAGACCTCGCCCAGGTTCGCTAGAAACGATTAAGTGCCCCACCCGGTCCACGCCCGCCGGTTTCTCGGTCACGCGAATCTCGACATCCTGCCCAAGCTGGTTCAAAATCCGGATCAGCCGATCCGTCGAATACCCCTCCGTCCGCCCGCGAAGCAGCCGCGAAACCTGAGGCTGATCGATCCCGATCGCCTCCGCCACCTTCGCCTGAGTCAACCCCTGGGCGTCGATCACCTTCGAAATCGCGCTGACCAGCTTCGACTTCGCCAACTCCTCCTCGGGATTCTCAAAGCCAAGGTCCGCGAAGACGTTACCGCTGCCTTCCGTGATCTTCACTTCTTCTGCTGCTCTTCCCATTTCTTATGCTCCGCTTCCGCCAATTTGTATCGCTGACGAATCGATTCGATATCCTGTTTGGGCGTGGCGATGCCTGATTTCGACTTCTTCTGAAAGCAGTGCAAAACGTACACCGCCTCCTCAAACTTGACCGTATACACCGCCCGATAAGTCTCCCCATCGTGGTCCTCGACGATCTTCAACACCGTCGCCCCTTTGAAGCCCTCCACCGGCTTGGCGTTCCTCGCCTTTAACCCATCCTGAGCCTCGCGCAGAGAGTGCCCAACCCCACGCCGAACCGCTTCCGGAAAGCCGCGCAAGTCCTCAAGAGTGGACCCCAACCACCGTATCGGCCTTCCTTCCTTGGACATTTATGTCAATTCTAACATAAATAGAGGCGACTCAAATCTTAATTTCTTTTCACGAGCCAGGAAACCTACCGCATGACGTTGATGGGAGTAGGGCGGCTCCTTACCTCTCCCTGCCAAAATTTGCCCGCGAACGGCGATTTGCCACGTCCTTCCCCTTCCTCGTAAACGACAATCAACGTGTACGTGCCAGGGCGCAAAATGACGGGCTCGAATTGATGATCGACCCCGTACAGGTCCCCTGCTCCCACAATTACCAAGTCGGACAAAGCCTGTGGAGCAATGGCTAGGGTACGAACTGTCCAATCCTTGTACGCGACGACATGGTGCTTCTTGTCGAAAACGTAGGCAAAGATGTTCGAATGGAGGCTGATGCGTTTGTCCAAGACCGCATATTTCTTGCCCCGGTTCCATATCCATAAGCTATGGTGTATGCCTGCTGGCCGGCCTCTATAGCCAGGGTCTTTAAGTTCGAGTTCGAGGCAGTTCAACCTCGTCGGCAACTTCATTAACCCGTCGTAAAGCTCGGTCCCTTTGGGAGCCTGCAAGGAGCCAACGACGAGAGCGGCCAAGAAAAGACTAGCCATACATCACCCACTACCGCACGACGTTGATGGGAGTCGGGCGGCTCCTTACTTCTCCCTGCCAAAATTTGCCCGCGAACGGTGACTTGCCTCGCCCGTCCCACTCCTCATAGACCGCGATCACGGTGTAGATTCCGGGACTTAATTGGACGGAGTCGAAAAGACCGCGGCGGCGGTAGGTGGTCCCTGGCTTCAAGGCGGTCAGATCGGAAGCTCGCTGGGGAGCCACGTAGAAGACGCGAGCGGTCCAGTCCGCGTAGGGAACGACTTCCCTCTTCTGGTTGAAGACGTACAGGAAAACATTCGCATGAAACCCCAGGCGGTTATCGAACACGATGTCCTTGTCCCGGAGGTTGGATAGCGACAACTCCGCCTGAAGGCCAGGCGCCGCCCCTCGGCTCAGAGTGAGATTGAAGCTCGCCGTCAAACCCTTGAATTCCGTCGGCTTCGCCATCAGCACGTCGTAGAGCGAAGTCACCTTCCGCGACTGCGCTCCCGGCAAACCCCCAAGGGCCAAAACCTTCAGCAAAAGACTAACCACGTGATCCTCATCACATGTTAGTCCGCATTATCCCAAAACTCACCGCACAGCTTGCCGAAGCTCCCGCATCACCGTGGGAACGTCCGGGTAGGCCACCTGGTTGTGCCGAGCCATCACCGATTGGACCGCCCCGAGGCGAGTCGTCGCGATCTCCAATGCAGAGGTGGTGGACTCGATCAGCGACCCCACGCTCTTGTTCAAGCCCTCCGCGATCTTCGCGGCCTGGGCCTCGTCGTCGAATCCGCAGATCGGAGAAGTGGTTCGCCCCGCATCCAGGAAGCTCACCACAAAGATGGAGCTACCCTCCCGCCGGAGCTCCGTCACTATAAACTTGTTGATCATCCGTGTCCCCCATTTGGACCATTCCCGCGTCGGTCCCAACGGCTCCCTTCCCAAGCTCGGAAAACAGCGCATCCTCATGCGCCAGTAGCCCGGCTACCTTCGGTACATCCACCGCGCCCTCGTCCAATGCCCGCACGAGCTGGCTGGCGGCCTCTTCGCTCTCCTCTTCGCTCAGCGGCTCGTCGCTCCACTCGCTAGTCAGCGGGTTCGTAATTCGGACATACACCAGCCACACCCCAGGTTTGGCCGTGTGCGCACGCGAACCATGTGCCCTACTCATCGGCACCTCACCACTCTTTATCATAGGTGTTTATCACAGTCCACACAAAAAGGGGAACCAGCGAACAACCGGAAATAAATTCAAAAACCACGCACCGAATCGACGACGATGATCCTTTAAATTTGGACGATCGATCCGCAAATGAGCGCCGTCATTTGAGATAAGAAATTCGTCAGATCCGCCAACGCGCCGGGCGAAGCCTAGAGCTTGATCCAGCCCCGAGAAGAGCTAGACCGTTCCACCGCGTCCAACACCCGCTGGTTCTCGTACCCGTCCACGAAGTTCGGGGAGCAAGGCCGCCCGTCTGCCAGGGCCGTGAAAGCGTCCGCCAGGAGATTCACGAAGGTGTGCTCGTAGCCCAGGATGTGACCCACAGGCCAGTAGTGCCCCGCCCAAGGATGCACTGCCTCTGTGGCCTGGATCAGCCGGAACCCATCCCGCCCCGAGGCGTCCTCGTTGTTGTAATACTCCAACTCGTTCATCCGCTCCAGGTTGAACACGATCGAGCCGCGAGAGCCGTTGATCTCCCACCGGTGGTAGTTCTTCCGCCCGACCGCGAACCGCGAAGCCTCGAAGGTCCCCAGCGCCCCATTCTTGAACCGCGCCAAGAACATCGCCGCGTCGTCCACCGTCACCTCGCCCATCTTGTCCGACGCCTTCGCCCCCAGCTTGTCGTCGATCTCCCCGGCGAGGGGTCGCTGCTTGATAAAGGTGTGGAGCAATCCGCAAACCTCGTCGAATTCGCCCAAGAGGTGCCGCGCCATGTCGATGATGTGGGCGTTGATGTCCCCGTGGGTCCCGCTCCCCGCGATCTCCTTCTGCAGCCGCCAAACCAGCGGGAAGGACGGATCGGCGATCCAGTCCTGCAGGTAGGTGGCCCGCCAGTGGTAGATCGTCCCCAGCTCCCCGGCTTCGATCATCTGCTTTGCCAGCCCCACTGCCGGCGCCTTCCGGTAGTTGTGGAAGACGGCGTGCGGCACCGTGTGCTCCTGCACCGCCTTTAGCATGTCGTGGGCTTCCTGCAGGGTGTTCCCGATCGGCTTTTCGCAGAAGACGGCCTTCCCCGCCGCCGCCGCCGCGATCGCGATCTCCGCGTGGGTGTTTCCCGGCGTGGAGACGTCGATCACATCGATATCGGGGTTCTCGACCACCTTGCGCCAGTCGGTCTCGTAGTTGTCCCAGCCGTAGGTATGGGCCGCCGACCGCACCGCATCCTCGTTCCGGCCGCAGATCGTGTGCATCCGTACCTCGACCGGCAACTCGGGAAAGAACCGCCCCACCTGCCGGTAAGCGTTGCTGTGGGCCTTCCCCATAAACTGGTAGCCGATCAAACCGACGTTGAGGTGCTTCTTAGCCATGCCCGGATTTTGCGCCTCGCCTTGGGTGTACGTCAAGGCAAGGGAGAGGAAATATAGAGCGCGCGGAAATTACAAACCCCGAAGGGTGTAGCCGCGGTTTCGTCCGCGTCCGAAAAAGGCCATCGCTTCAAACGGCAGGAAGCACCCCCACCCTGCCCTCCCCCTGCATGCAGGGGGAGGCTTCTCTTTCGCAGGATTACTTGCGGCGCCGTCGCCGAACCAAGGCCAAAGCCCCCAGGCCAAGCGCCGCCATCGAAGCGGGCTCCGGCACCGGAGTCACAAACGCGTTCGGAACGAACGAGGTGATCCAGGAGACGTTCAGGGGATCGTTCAGCCGGGTCCCATAACCCCGCTGGAAGTAGTCCGTGAGAGTCCCGCCCGGTAAGGCGTCGTCGATCGCCGAGTTCGTCGCGACCAGGTAGTCCACTCCGCCGAGGGTGTTAAACCACCCGCCGCCCGAGTCGCCCGCGAAGATGCCGCCCTCGCCCGGAATCCAGCCGTTCGAGCCGTAGAGCCCATTCCCTGCCCCCGGCTTGTCCAATTCGTAGAACCAGGCCGACCAGTTCGGATTGCCGGAGGGATCGAATGAGATCTGGTCCATCCCCTCGACCATGTTCACCGCCGAGTGCCGGTGGCCGTCGTTCCCCGTGATCGTCCACCCGTTCGCGCTCGTGACCCCCGTGCCGCCGAAGCCGACCAGGCTGACTTCCTGGTTCGTCATGTCCAGCGTCGAGATGCGCGTGTAGTTGGAGATGGCGTGGTCCACCTTCAGCAGCCGCAGGTCTGAATCCGGGCTGGCGTGATCCTCCAACACATTAAATGTCCCCAACTCGGGCGTCGAGAAGTTGCCTCCATCGATATGCCGGGCCGTCAGGACCCAAAAAGGATCGATCGCCACCGCTGAAGCGCCCGCATAGGTGCCCACGGAAGTGAAATGAGTGTCCGGTCCGTTATCCGGAAATACGGCCAAAGAGAAAGCCGGAACAGCTCCGACCAAGGCAAAAGCAAGAATTCGTGTACGCATAATCGTCTCTACTCTCCCAAACCAAGAAGCCACGACCCACGCGGCTAACCGACTTTCATTATAAGGGACGCCTCCCGACCCACATTTTCTACCACCCCAAACCCAGCAAAGTTTGCAACTCCTCGTCAGCCTTTAAGCCTTAACGCGAACTCGCCGATCCCAAAAACGCCAAAATAGAGAGAGTGAACGGATTCAAAGTCGGGAGCATCGAAATCGATCCCCCGCTGCTCCTCGCCCCCATGGAGGATGTAACGAACCTGCCCTTCCGGCTGATCGCCAAAGAGATCGCCGGTCCCGGCCTCATGTTCACCGAGTTCGTCAGCGCCATGGCCATCCACTACGGGGCCCAAAAGACGTTCCGCAAAATGCGAATCCACCCGGAGGAGCGCCCCCTGGGAATCCAAATCTTCGGCGGCGACCCCGAAATCATGGCGGAAACCGCCCGCATCGCCGAGGAGATGGGCGCCGATATCGTCGACATCAACATGGGCTGCTGGGTCCCCAAAGTCTGCAAGACCGGCTCCGGCGCCGCCCTCCTGAAAGACCCCGATCTGGCCGAGCGGATCGTAGGAGCCGTGGTCAAAGCCGTCAAAGTCCCCGTCACCGTCAAGGTGAGGGCGGGCTGGGACTATTCCCTCTTTGCCGCTCCCGACCTGGCCCGGCGCTTCCAGGACGCCGGAGCCCAAATGATCACCCTCCACGCCCGCTTCGCCAAGCAGGGATTCGAAGGCGAAGCCGACTGGCGCTTGATCGCCGACATGCGAGAGGCCGTCCAAGTCCCCCTCATCGGCAACGGCGACATCAAGAATCCCGACGACGCCCTCCGCATGATGCGCGAGACGGGCTGCGACGGCGTCATGGTCGGCAGAGCCGCCATCTCGAACCCCTGGGCCCTGCGCGATATTTCGCTCGCCCTGAGACGCCTCCCCGCCGGTCCCGCCCCAACTCTGCCGGAGCGCATCCAAGCCGCGCTCCGCCACCTGCGGCTAATGATCGCCTGCGAATGCGACGCTTCGTCGTACGAGGAGGCTTTGTCTTCGGAGAATTTCAAGGACGGCGAGCTCCGAGCCTGCCGAGCCCTCCGCGGCCAGATCCCGCTCTACATCAAAGGGGAATTCGGAGCCTCGATGCTACGGGACCGCCTGACACGCTGCTCGACGGTCGGCGAGTACGAGAGCATCCTCTTCGAGTTCGAACTACAGTCCCGCGAACGACAAGTCGCTGTTGTGACCTAGCTTGCTGCGCGGACAAAACCGCGACTACACGCTCCGCGTGGGCGGAAATAGAGCGCGTGGAAATCACAAACCCCGAAGGGTGTAGTCGCGGTTTCGTCCGCGTCCCCACTACCCAAACAAGGCCCGAGTCCAAACCCTAGGCACCGTCGGCGCCAGCCGCAATGCCTCTCGATGCAAGGCCCGAGCCTCATCCTTGCGCCCCTCTTGGGCCAAAAACTTCGCCATCGTGGAGGCCGCGATGCCGATGTCGCGCACGATCATCTTCCGGTACCGAGCCGCCTCCGCAGGCGGTAAGGAAGCAAAAAGCGAGGAGGAACGAGGCAGGATCACGTCCTTGAGCAAGAACCGCTTCGCCTCCTGAAACCGCAGGCCGGCGTTTGCCAGGGAGGTCGAAAGCACCCGATACCGCACCTGCTTCTCCGCCAAATGCACGAACCGCCCACGGGGAGCCAGCAAAAACCACCCATACCAGTCCGAACACCGCACCGTCTCCGCGACGAAGTTCCCCGCCTCCAACATCATCGACCGCGAGAACAAAGCGGAGCTGGCGATCACGATGTTGCTGGGCAAAATGTGATCCCAAGACCGCCCAAAAGACGAAGACAGATCGCGAGCCACCACCCGGCCATCGTCGTACTCGTACCAACAATCGGAGTGCACCAGCGCCACGTCCGGCCCAAGCAGAGCGACCTGTTTTTCCAATTTGTCGAGGACCCAAACGTCGTCGTGGTCGAGAAAAGCGATCCACTCCCCGGTCGCCTCCTCCACCAGCCGCTTCCGCCCGGCTCCCAGCCCCGCATTAGCCTGCTGAATGACTCTGGCCCCATATTCGAGAGCGATGGAAGCCGATTGGTCCGACGATCCGTCGTCCAAAACCAAAAGCTCGAAATCCTGAAACGTTTGGCCCCGAACGCTGTCCAGAGCCTCACGAAGAGTGGCTTCGCCGTTGTAAACTGCCAGGCATACCGAGATGAGCGGCATCGTCTGAGTTTAGCCGCCCCAAAGTAAACTGCAACACCGTCAACGATGCTGGCACGCTCCCTCATTCTAAAAACCTCCGCTTGGAGCCCCGTCGAGCGGATGGTTCGAAAATCGTTCCTCTTCAAGCCCCTTGTCAAAAGGTTCATTGCGGGCGACTCCCTCGAGGAAGCCTCCGAAGCCGCCAAGGCGACCCTTCAAAAAGGAATGTTCGTCTCCCTCGACTTCCTCGGCGAGAACACAAAGTCGGAAGCCGAGGCCCTTGCCGCCAAGTCGACCTATATCCGCATGCTCGAGTCGATCGGCAACGGAGCCACCGCAACCCCGCCGCGAAACGTCCAGATCGCTCTCAAGAAGCCCAGCGACCTGCCCGCGGGAGCGGGACTACTTGAAGCCACCAATATCAGCATCAAACTCACCCAATGCGGCCTCGACCAGGGCGAAGATTTCGCCGAGAGGAACTACCGGGAAGTCCTCTGGGCCGCCGCCGAACGAAACAATTTCGTCCGCGTAGACATGGAGGCCAGCGAGTACACAGAGCGAACGATCAAGATGATCGGCAAGGTCCGCCAAGACTTCGCAAACACCGGCACCGTCCTCCAAAGCTATCTCACCCGCACCGATGAAGACGTGGAGCGGATGATCGAATGGCAAACCCGCGTCCGCCTCGTCAAAGGCGCGTATCTCGAACCGGCAAACGTCGCCATCCAAGATAAGTCGAAGGTCGACGAAGCCTACGTCCGCCAAGCCAAGCGCCTGCTGGACGCCGCCTTCTACCCCGCCCTGGCCACCCACGACGCCAAAATCATCGACGAGGTCAGCAAGTACGTCGCCACCAACAACATCCCGAAGGAGTCCTTCGAGTTCCAGATGCTCTACGGCATCCGACGCGACCTCCAAGAGCGGCTGACGAAGGAAGGCTACAATGTCCGCGTGTATATTCCCTTCGGGGATTCCTGGTATCCCTATTTCACCCGCCGCCTAGCCGAGCGGCCCGCCAACGCGTTCTTCATTCTCAAGTCGCTGTTCAAGGGGTAGCAATTTTGAATCGAATCCTCGCATTACTCGCCGTGCTCGTCGCGGCCCTCATCGTCGGCTGCGGCGGAAACGTCGCCATCAACCGCGCCCACGTCCGCTACGTCGATCTCGTCCCAGATGGGCCGCAACTCGACTTCTACCAAGACGGTACGCGGGTGATCCACGGCCTCGACTTCCTCAACGCCACCGGCTACAACCTGGTCGATTCTGGCTCGCGGACCTTCACCATCACGCAGCTCTCCCACACCGACGTCAAAGCCACCGCCACGACGACCGTCCAAGACGCCACGCCGTACACAGTCATCGCGACGGGAAGGGCCAACCCGACTGGCGCAGAGCCCGGCTATCAGTTGTACGTCATCCAGGACCCGACGGTGAAACCTGCCGCCGCAACCGCAGGCATCCGCGTCTTCCACGCCGCTCCCAGCACCCCAGCCCTCGACTGGTACTTCACGAATAGCTCGGTCGATTTCAACTCGCTGACCCCGGACTACTCCGCGATCGACTTTGGGACGAGTTCCTACACCGGTATCCACTCGGTAGGTTCGTGGCGGGTACGGGCTACCCTGACCGGCACCAAGACCGTCGTTCTCGACACCAACATCGTCGTCTCCGGCAGGAACAACTACACCGTCTTCGCTCGGGATGCGCTGAATGGGGGAACCCCTATCCAGGCGTCGCTGATCCTTGATGGAAACTAGCCGCCAGGTGGTCTCCAAACTCTTTCAACACCTTGCCCCGATGGCTGATCCGGTGCTTCTGCTCCGCCGTCAGATCGGCCATCGTGCAATCGAGCTCGGGAAGATAGAAGATCGGATCGTAGCCGAAGCCGCCCGCTCCTGACCGTTCGGAAGCGATCCGCCCCTCGCAGATTGCGTTGAACAGCTTCGTCTCGGCGGCATCCGGCGAGGTCAGGGCAACATAGCAGCGAAAGCGAGCCCCCCGCCCCTCCTCGGGCACATCCTTGAGAAGCTCCAGGATCTTGGCGATCTTCTGATCAAACGGAGTGTCTTCGCCCTCGAAACGCTTCGAGTGGACCCCTGGCGCACCGTCCAAAGCATCGATCTCCAGCCCGGCATCGTCGGCAACGCACCACTCACCCGTGAAGCGCGCCGCCGATTCCGACTTGATCGTCGCGTTGTCCGGGTAGGTGTCGCCGGTCTCCTCGGGCTCAGGCGCGCCGGGGTAGTCGGCGAGGGTCTTGATCTCGAGGTCGGGGAACCGGGCGGAGAGGATTTGCACCATCTCCCCCGCCTTCTTCCGATTGTGGGTGGCGATCACGAGTCGCCGCATCCCTAAATCTCCAGGACTTCGCGCTGGGCGCGAATCAGTTCGTCGATGCCCTTCTTCGCAAGCTTGAGCATCCGTCCGAGCGTATCCGCCGCGAAAGGCTCCTGCTCTGCCGTTCCTTGGATCTCCACGAATCGGCCCGACTCGACCATCACGACGTTCATGTCCGTGTGAGCCGTGCTGTCCTCGTCGTAGTTCAAGTCGAGGATTTCGATCCCGTTGCGAATACCGACCGAGACGGCGGCGATGGGCTCCTTCAGCGCCATCTCTTTGAGCATGCGCTCCTTCATCATCCAGCGCATCGCATCGTAGGTGGCGACGTAGGCAGCCGTGATGGCCGCGCAGCGGGTTCCACCGTCGGCCCGGATCGCATCGCAGTCCAGGGTGATCGTCCGCTCGCCAAGCTTGTCCAGGGCGACGACGGAACGCATGGCTCGACCGATCAGCCGCTGGATCTCCATATTCCGCCCGTTCGGCTTCATCTGGTCGCGGTTGTTGCGCTGGCGGCCGGATCGCGGGAGCATCGAATACTCCGCGGTCAGCCAGCCCTCACCAGAGCCTTTCTTGAACGGCGGGATGCGGTCTTCCACGGTTGCCGTCACCATCATGTGGGTGTCGCCAACCTTCATCAGGCAGGAACCCTCGGCGAACTTCGCGAAGTTTCTTTCAAGGGTAAAAGGGCGGAGTTGGTCGGGCTGTCGACCGTCGGGACGCATTGCAAGAGTGTACCGATTTGGGACCCGAAACCGTTCTGCGACGTGGAACGTTCTAACTAGGACAATGAGCGCAATGCCGAGCCGCTTCGGACAAATCGTCTTCGCAACGAAGGCGAGCGGCCTGCGTTTGCGCCGCCTTTGGCGAGACCGCGCGAGCGGTGTCCGCAAGTACGATACCGGCTACCTCGACGAATTTCCCCACGTCCTCGCCGAGATCCGGTCTCCCCTATTCTCCGGCAGCACCGGCGCGGAGAGAACGCTCGAGCTCGGCAAGGTCCAAAATCTGCGCATCGCATCTCGCATGCTGGACGGCATCGTGATTCCGGCTGGCGAGACGTTCAGCTTCTGGCGTCAGATCGGGCGTTGCGCAGCCCGTCGCGGCTTCACCCACGGACGCCAGCTTCAAGAAGGCTGCCTGATCCCCGCTATCGGCGGCGGCCTTTGCCAGCTCTCCAATGCGCTCTACCAAGCCGCCCTGTCGGCCCGGTGCGAGATCGTCGAGCGGCACGCCCATTCGCAGGTCATCCCCGGCTCGGCTGCGGAGCGTGGCCTAGATGCGACGGTCGCCTGGAACTACGTCGACCTCAGGTTCCGGCCTAAGGAAAGGGCGATGCTCACCGTCCGCCTCACTCCCACGGAGCTCGTGGTGAGGCTTCGTGCGGCAACTGCCGAATCGAAGGGCAGAAAGCTCTTACCTCTGGTAGACCAGCGGCGAGGGATCGACGCCGAACGGCATAGCTGCGTCAGTTGCGGGCAGACCGACTGCTTCCGCGAAGCGGGCACGACTAAAGTCGCTCAGGAGCGAACGGCCTTCCTGCTCGACGAGTGGTGGCCCGAATTCACGCCTTTCCTCGACGAGTTTGAAGGCTCCTACCTTTTCGCTCCTCTCGACGGCGATCGATTTAAGAGACCGGGTTACAAATTCCCCACGAACCGTTTCGCGAAGGTCCGGTACGCCACCCTCCAAACTCTCTATCGATCCTTCCGGCGGCGAGGTACGCCTCGCCAGGGTGCGCGATTGCAGCAGTCCGTGATCGAAGACTCCGCCGCCCTTGCCGCCACGTACGCGAAGTGGCTCGATCCGGAAATAACCCACCTCGTCACGACGATCAGCCTGTTGCCCTTCCTCCGCGCTTTCGGGCTCCTCGGTGGCCGTACCTACGATGTTCTGATGACGCGGGATTCGATGTATCACGTCCAAGCGTCGCTCGATAAAGCCGCCGAGGAATTCCCAGATCGGACGCTCCTCTCCGACTTCCGCGCCGATCCCCTGCTCGTTCGAGAGGAACTGTCTCTCCTCACAGAGGCCCACGCGATCGTAACGCCCCACGCCGCAATCGCCGCTCACTACGAGAACGCCCGCCTCATTCCCTGGCCTATGCCCCCGGCAAAAGCCTATCGCCCAGGCCCGGCCATCGTCTTCCCCGGCCCAACCATCGCCCGCAAAGGAGCCCACGAGGTCCGCGAGGCCGCCCGCCGCTTGGACCTAGAAGTAGTCCTCCTGGGGTCTGAGTTGGAAGGCGGGGACTTCTGGCAAGGCATCCGAACCCGGCGAGCCTCACGCGACGAGAATTGGCTGGACGGAGTCTGCGCCGTCGTCCAACCTGCCTGGGTAGAACATCGCCCCCGAGCCCTCCTGACCGCCTTAGCCTCCGGCTGCCCAGTAATCGCGACCGAAGCCTGCGGCCTCGGCAACCTCCCAGGCTGGACCTCCGTCTCGCCCGGCGACATCGACGCCATCTGCGATGCTCTTTCGAACAAAATATCCTTTTAAACCGGAGCAGGTATACGCTAAAATGACATAATTAGGTATGTGCGACAGGGATTTGGCCAAGCTTAGTCGGGAGGAATATCGAATTCACATCGAAACCTTGCGAGCGATGACGCCCGAGCAAAGGTTTGCATTAACCATGAAGCTAACCGAATATCACAGGAAAGTTCGGAAGAGCATCGAGGCATACCGGAAAAGCAAGAGCCCAGACTAGCTCTGCACCCGAATCCAGTTGCTGACCTTCTGCACAATCTCGCTCTGCGAGATCTTCTCCAGCGCCTTGCGGAAGTTTCCTTCCCGGCTCTTGTGCGTAAGGAAGACGATCTCTCCCAGATTCTTCACCGGGTCGATGACGCGCATTTCCATCGCGGCCAGGGACACGTCGTAGTCGCCGAAGACGTTGGCGATCTGGCCGAGAACCTTGGGGCGGTCCTGGACGATCAGGCGCAAATAGTATTCGGTTTCCAGCGACTCGATCGGCTCCGTCTCGATGCCCAGGTCCCACGGGATGGCGCTGCCTTGACCGCCGATGGCGACATTACGCGCCACGTCGATCAGATCGCCCACCACCGCCGACGCCGTCGGGTCGGACCCGGCTCCGCGCCCGCTGAACATCAGGTCGCCCACGAAGTCGCCGTTGATCCAAAGAGCGTTGTAAACGTCGTTCACGCTCGCAAGCGGGTGAGCTTTGGGAATCAAAGTCGGGTGGACGCGAGCCAGGATGCGGTTCGAACCGACGGGCTCCACGATGCCGAGCAGCTTGATCGTATAGCCGAGCACGTCCGCATAGTGGAAGTCGTCGGAAGTGATGCTGCGGATGCCTTCGCGATAGATCTCGTCGACCGGTACCTGCTTGCCAAAGGCAATAGAGGCAAGGATGGCGATCTTGTAACGGGCGTCGAAGCCATCAACGTCGTTCGTGGGGTCGGCCTCCGCATATCCCTTGGCTTGGGCCTCGGCGAGGACTTCGTCGAAGTCAGCGCCCTCACGGGCCATCTTCGTCAGGATGTAATTCGTCGTGCCGTTGAGGATGCCCATCATCTTCAGCACGTCGTTTCCGGCCAATTGATGCTTAAGTGGCTGGACCAACGGAATGCCGCCGCCGACGGCTGCTTCGTAGTGCAGGTCGAGCTTGCGATCCTTCGCGAGGTGCACGAGGCGGGAGCCCTCTTTCGCCATCAGCTCCTTGTTTGCCGTGACCACGTGCTTGCCGTTTCGCAGGGCGCGTTCGACCAATCCCCCAGCCGGATCGGTGCCGCCGATCAGTTCCAAGACCACATCGACGGAGGGGTCGTCGACGATGGAGTTCAGGTCGGTCGTAAACAGTTCGGAGGGCAGTTCGCGATGCTTGTCCAGGTTCTTGATGCCGATGCGAACGATCTCCATCGGGAAGCCAAGCTTCTTCGTAATCGCCTCCCGGTTGTCGTGCAGCATGCGGTAGGCGCCCGTGCCCACGGTGCCGAAGCCGAGAATGCCCACCCGCAAGGTGCGTGTTGGCGTCGAAGATTTAGGAGCTGCGTCTATCGTCATGTTGCTGGCCGATCGTCGCGGCCGCGCTGCCGGAGATCGTTAGAAGCTACCCGATGTACATTAAAACGTCGCCCAGGTTGACGAGCTGTCCTGCCTCGGCGGTGAGCTTCTGTACCGTTCCGCTCGTCGGAGCGGGAATCTCGTTGAAGACCTTCATCGCCTCGATCAGGCCGATGGGCTCGCCCGCCGTCACGGTATCGCCTTCGCGCACGAAGGGGGGCGAACCGGGGCTGGGAGCGGAGTAGAAGATGCCCGTCATCGGGCTCGTGACGGGAATGCCGGAAGGCTTGACCTCGGCGGGAGGACCGGCTTCCACATAGGCCTCTTCCGCTTCCTCGTACACCGGCGCAGAGCCTTCGGTCCCTTCGACCGGCCTGGGAGCTGCCTTCGACCGCTTTTTGAAGGCCACGCGGAATCCGTCGGAAACAAGCTCCGCCTCGGAGAGTTTGTACTCCTCCATCAGGCCCGCAAGCTCGCTAATCCGCTCCTTCAATTCTTCCACGCGAACGATTATGGCTCAGTTAAGAGGTTTGGCGATGAACCAATCGGCCTGCCGCTATACTCCTGCAATTAAGCCATGATCGCCGCCCTTATTTTTGCAGTCACCATCCAGTCCCCTCTGACGATGGACGTCCGTGCCGAGCGACTTCCCATCCTGGTCAAGGACCTGGCCGCGAAGTTGAACAAGAACCTCTACGTCTCGCCCGAGCTAAGCAATCGGGTCTTAGTCGTGCGGTTCGACGACATTGCCCCCGAACTGGCGCTGGAAAAGATCGCGAGCGCGGTCGATGGCGAATGGGTGCAGCGCGCCGCCAATACCGTCCTGACGATCACCCCCGGCAAGCAGCGGGAATTGGACGAGCGTTGGTATTCCGGCCGTATCAAGGGGATGGAGAACGCCATCGCGAAGCTCTCCAAACCTCTGCAAGATAAACCGGCCTTCGACGCCGCAGAGGCGAAAAAGCTGGAAGAGGACCTCGCCCGGCTCGATGCCAAGCCAGGGGACGACGATGCCCCCTTCATCGACTTTCGCGAACGGCAGGCCATATTCGCTCACGGACCCGCCGGAAGGGCCATCGCGAGGCTCCTTAAGACGTTCACTCCCGCCGAACTCGCCCACTTGCCGTTCTCCAGCGTCATCACCTACGCCACCCATCCGACCCGCCTGCAAAGGGAGCTTTCCCAGGAGACCGAGGCGATCCTCGCCAAGCTCCGGCAAGAAAACGACGTCTGGCAAAAGGCGCTGACCGCCGCCCCTGCCCGTCCCGAGGAGAAGAATGGCTGGATGAGTGGCGACCCACGCCACGCCGAACTTCCCGATACGAAGATCGCCAAGACGATCCTCCGCTTCGATACGTACGGCCCGATCTCGACGATCAACGTGACGCTGACCTGCTACGACGCCACAGGCGAACCGATTTTTACGTCCGTCCTCCCCATCGATCCCGGTTTCTACAGCCCGGCCAACGTCGTCAAGATCGATAACGCCGTCACGAAGGACCCGGATTTCGAACCCTCGGAAGAATCCCGCCAGTGGGCGACGCTCATCGATTACAACTACACCAAGGACGAGCGCTGCGACGCGAACTGGGAGAAGATCGTCGCCGATCCCGTCAGCCGCGACCCCCTCTCGTTCGTCCCCTCGGAATACCTGCTTGCCTACGCCCAGCGAGCGAAAAAGAACATGGTCGCCTCCCTGACCGACGAGCTCCTGCTCTTACCCCCGGGGACCGAGCAAGGCGCGAAGGTCAACCTCGTCGGCTATCTGAAATACATCCAGACGCGCGCCCTCTTCGCCATCTCCGAAGACGACAAGTGGATCGAGATTAAGCCCGATGGAGCCAGCGGCCCACCCAAGTTCCCCTCCGACCGGGAAGCCCTTCGCAAGCTGCTCACCGACGCCGTGAGTCGCGGTTACATGTCCGTGGACGCCCTCGGCGACTACGCCCAAGTCGCCGACGAAGGTTGGAACGGGGCCGCCTTCTACTCCATCCGCATCCTCCTGCCCCGCGCCGAACGTGTGCTCCAAGAAGCCAATATGCGCGCCTACCGGTTCTATGGTCGCCTCAGCCCTGCCCAACGCAGGGCAGCCATGGCAGGCAACCCGATCCCTTCGGAGTCGCTGTCCCAATCGGCGCGGCAAGCCCTCATCGAGATGGCCTTGCACCCCGCGATGGTCTCGGACGCCGAAGGCATCTTTATGGAGGGCGAGCCGATGGCCTTCCGGCTCATGCGGCCACTGCGGACGGAGCCGACGGAGATTTTCGCAAACGGTTTCCCAAACTCCCCGCTCGTCGCAAAGCCAAGTACGACGGAACAGCTTCTTATCGGAACCCCACAACGCGGCAACTACACGGCTTGGACTCACATCATGCCCCCAGACGCCTACGGAAACAGCCTTCGCGAAAACCCCAAAAGCTTCTCAGAGAATGACGATGTGTGGGTTGGCGCCACCTTCAGCCTGGCCTGCCAGATCGGCCTGACAGCAAACCTGGACCTGCGCTTCAAGCTAACCGAGCAAAGGTTCGACCTGCGCAAGCCCGCCTACCACGCAGGCACTTTGCCGGACGACATCAAGAAGAAGCTCGGGGGAGATTAGCCTGGGCCGAGATACTTCTTCGGCAGCAGGGTCTTCGAGTCTTCACCTTGCCAGGCGATGCTCGTAATCCACCATCGCTGTCCGTCGTTCCACAGTTGGATGCTGTTGATCCCGCGTTCGAACGGCTTGGCATCCTCGGCCTTGGAGCGGCTCTCGTAGGTGCTCCAGACGTGCCTCAGACTTCCAAATTCCTCGACGCGCTTCGCCACCTCCTTCTCAAAGAAGCCGTTCTTCTCCAGATACGGCCCCGAGATTCGGATGTAGTCCTCAACCGTAAGCACCTGGCGTTTCATGCCGCTAGCCTTCGTCCGGTAGATCGCGACCATAGAGGCTTGTGGGGCGAAGAGCGAGCGCATGCGGTCCCAGTCGCGCTTGCCGCCTGCCGGTCCCGAAATGACGTCGTAGAGGGCTTTGACGACGGTATCTGGCGAAGAAAATTCGGCGGCCTGTAGCGTGTGGGAGGAGAGGGCGAGGGAAACGAGGGCGGCGAGCATAGCTATTTGTATGCCCAAGATTCACCTTCAAACCTCCAAATTCCTCTATTCCCTGCCCCTTGCCAGTGACACAAGCTGGCCTTTTGTCCGTCCAAACGATTGGAATGGTCGCATGCGTTGCTTTCGCTCTCTTGGCGGGTCGGCCTGCCCAGACGTTGCTTACCGTGGATGAGATTCGAGCCAGGCTCGAACAGCCCGTCACCATGTGTACCGATCCGGAGCGCCTGACGGTCGCCCTCGACGATTTGGGCTCGAGGGTAGGGGTCCGCATCCGTTGCGAGGCCGACATGAACCGGGCCGTCGTCATCGTCGAAGCGCAAAACAAACCAGCCCGCGAAGTCTTCCAAAAAATCCTCGACGGCATCGGAGCAGGCTCGATCATCCAGGGCGGCACGATTTATGTCGGCATGGGCGTCGCCTCGCCGGCGGAGAAGGAAAAACTCCAAAAGCAATACGTCCAGACGCTGAAGTACACCTTCGAAAATCTCTGCAAGAGGGTCGAGACCGACAAACCCCTCGACGATAAGGAGCTGCAGAATTGCGCCGCCTTCGCGCTTGCCAGCTTTAACCGCGATCCCCAGTTTGGCGGCATCCAAGTCCACCCGAGCGTCTATCAGATCGCGGGCAAGACTCCCATCCAACGGTTTTGCGCCCGGCTACTCCAGGTCGTCGGCCCGGAACGCTTTGCCGAAGCCCCCGATACGGGAGTCTCCTACGTCACGATGAAGGAGCTTCCCGACGACGTCCAGCAGAAGGTGCTCCAGGTGCTGGAAACCCTGCGCACCGAGCAGGACACCTGGGCAACCGCCTTTGCCGCCGTGCGAAAGAAGGCCCTCGCCGTGGGCGCGACCTGGCTTCCCATCCAAATCACCTCAGATGCCGAGCCGATCGAAAAGGTCCAGCTCACCGGATTCCGGGCCATCGTCCGACCGGACACCCATTCCGTCGTCATCGAAGCTCTCTCGGGAAACGAAGCCATGGCAGAAGGCCAGGAGTACCTGCCCGCAAGGAATAGCCGCTACATCAACCAGAGCGGCCAATCTTTCAACGCGTCGGCGGCGGACGGATTTACTGTCCCCTACAGCGACCAGATCGCCCGCCTTACCGACATGATCGCCTACGGTGACGGTAAGCCAAAGCCGATCGACCACGACGTTCTCAAGCTGCTTGCCTCGCCGTGGAAAAACGACCCGCTCAGCTTCTGCCGAAGCCAGCCCGCTGGGCTCGTCGCCCAGAAGCTGGGCCTCAACCTGGTCGCCTACCTTGGCGATCAAGTGCTCTACAACACCCTGTACCTCAACGCGGGGCTCAAGGAGGCGAAGGGGAGCGAGGTGCTCAACTACCTTCGCTACGGCGGCTACACGTCTGGCCTCTGGAAGAAGGACGACTGGCTCCTGGTTCCCTGCTACGACCCCGAGTCGTACCTGCGGCACCAAATGGACCGGTCGTATCTCGACAAGTTCCTTTCGCGCGTCTACCAGCCGGGATGCATGAGCCTCGACGAATACTGCGACCATCGAAAGGGCATCGGCCGGGAATCGTTTGGGATGGCGAATATGCTCGCCCAGCTCATCCAGCCGGGCTTCGATTCGCTGAACCCCTTCGGTGGCGTCGCCGACCTGTGGATGGAGCTGTCGCCCGCTCAAAAGGGCCAGATGAGCAACGGCGGCATCGCGATCTCGAGCCTGCCGAACAAGCTTTTCGGATATGTGAACAACCTCGCCCAGGCTTACGGCGGCTACCGCTATCCCGGCGAGCCGGAGGGCCTCTACACCGACCCGCCGACCAAGCAAGAGGTCAAGAAGGCCCGCCTCGCTATCGCGACCAAGACGACCATCGGCCTCTTGACCCGCTACAACGACAACAACGAAGAGACCTACCAGCGGTGGGCCAACTACGCCTTTACGGACCTTGCCAACTGGGCGAACGTGCGGACGGACATCAACAGCGTCATCAACAGCATCCCCTCTCAGCGCGCTCGCATCTGCCACGCCACCACCATCGGTTTCGTGATCAACGTGCCACGCAAACAAGGCGCCCAGGTGCTGGCGACCCAATACGACGCAGACGTATCCATTCCCGCGACGCCGAAAAACGATCTACGGGATGCGATCGCACGCATCTTGCAGGGGTTCTAGGGATTGCTAGATTGCTAGATTGTCGATTGCTGGATTGAGTGAATTCAAGCAATCAAGCAATCTAGCAATCCAGCAATCGAGCTCAGTTCCAGTGCATGTCGGCGTCCCCGTTCATGGCCTGCACATAGTTCAGCTGAGCATCGTGGTAGGACATGTGGGTGGCGCTGAGGCTGGCTAGCTCGACGGCCGTCGCCGGGCCATAGGCCTCGCCGAGTTTTTCCTCGGGAATCGCGTTCCAAGCCGCCAGCACGTCCTTTACCGACGCTTCGAAGTCGGCGATGCACTGGTCCTTGGACTTGAACTCTCCGGGAGCGGTCATCCAGCCGTCGCTCGGGAACGCCCCTGGATCGCCGCCCGTCAGCCGGGTCACGATCCGCCTGTTCAGGAAGATCACTTCATACGTAAAGTCATAAGGCGAGCGGGCAACGCCGCCCGGACAACGCGCGAGAGCATCCTCGGAGAGAGCTTGGAGGTCCTTTGCATAGACTTCCCCGGCCATCTCGATCCTGCTCGCGATGTGAGACTTGAGATCTGTCGCCATACGGCGATTATGGGCTCGCTTTCCTGGCGGCGGACATTTTCGCTGTTTTTGTATGAAATCGACGGAAAAACGCAAACCATGTCTGCCGCCACCCATCGGGCGGCGAATCGAATGAGATCGTGATCCAACCCGCGATCCGCGTATCGATCAGTCCGTCCTCAGTCTGCCAAGGCTTCCACTTGCCCGGGTAGATCGTCACCGTCGAACCGTCGGGATGCCTGTAAAACTGAAAGTAGTTGCCTTCGGCTTTGTAGCGCAGAAAGCTGAGCTGGACGGCCGCGTTCTGGGAAAAGCGTTGGTAATCCCCGGGGAAGGTGTAGGTGACCCGCCGACATACGCCCACCCATGAGTCGCGGACGGGCTCACCCATCGCCACACCCACGAGGGGCGGCTGGAATCGCCGTGGCCAAAGGCAATAGACAGCCAAAAGCAGGACCGCGACCGCGGCCCCGGCAAGGACCCTTCGTTCCTTCTTGACGGCTGTCATTTTCCTGCAATACCTAGGACGTCTTGGCGGTGAAAGGAGGTTCTTGTTATCCTGCGAGTATGTCGCGTCGCGTCGTGCTTCTGGGAGCGCTTTGCCTGCTTCTCGTTGGGCTTTGGGTGAGCATCATGCTCGTGCCCAAGGGGCAAGGTTACCGGCCCATCTTCCTCGCCAACGCCGCGCTCGCTCCCGTTCAAGAATCGCGCCTCCGTAATGCACCCTTCGTAAAGAAGATCGGCCCAAATTCAAACCAAAGCCTCGGTACGTCCGGCGTGTCCTGTAACGACTATCTCGTCGCCGGATCGTTCGACGACATACAGAAGCAGGCAAAGGCGGAGCTAACGCACAGCGACGGTTGGGAGGCCTTCTTTTCAGCGCCCGAGAACCCTCCCATCGGCAAATTCATCCCTGTCGCGAAGATGGACGCCCTCTACACGCGCGGCAACGAGGCGGTAACGATCTATCGGGAATCCGTCGAGGGCCAGGTGCGAGTGCGCGTCTGGCATCGCTCCTCGTCTCCGCTCGCCCACCTCTTCTAAAGTAAACTTCTCGCCGATGGATTACCGAATCGAGAAGGACAGCCTGGGCGAGGTCCAAGTCCCGGCGAACGCGTATTGGGGCTCCCAGGCGGAGCGGAGCCGCAATCTATTCAAGATCAGCGGGCTCACCGAGCACCCGAAGATGATTGACGCCTACATCCTTCTCAAGAAGGCCTGCACGGTCGCCAACACCGACCTCGGTCTCCTCGACGCGGAGATCGGCAACGCCATCGCCCAGGCCGCCGACGAGATTCTAAAGGGCCAATACCGCGACCAGTTCCCCGTCGACGTCTTCCACATGGGGGCCGGTACCAGCTTCAACATGAACTGCAACGAGGTGCTGGCGAACCGTGCCGAGCAGATTCTCGGCGGCGGCTTGGGTGAGTACAAGCGGGTCAACCCGAACGACCACCCGAACTACGGCCAATCCACGAACGACACCTTCCCCTCCGCCATGCGCATCATGGCCCGGCTGATGATGGAGGACCTCTTCCCCGCCGTGGACGGCCTCATCGAAGCGTTTGCCGCCAAGGGCGTCGAATTCGACCGCATCCTCAAATCCGCTCGCACCCACCTTCAAGACGCCGTGCCGATCCGCCTGGGCCAGGAATTCACGGCCTATGCCGTCGCCCTCCGCAAGAGTCGCGTTTGGCTGGAGCAAGCCGCTCGCGAGCTCGAAGAGCTCGGCATCGGCGGAAGCGCCGCCGGTACCGGCCTGAACACCCACCCCGACTATCGCCGCCGCGTCGTCGAGAAACTGCGCGACTATACGGGCATCGAATTCCGCAACTCGCCGGACATGCGCGAAGCCATGCAGAGCAACCTCGCCATGGCCGCCCTCGCCGCCGGTCTGCGCATCTTCTGCCAGGAGCTCACCCGGATTTCGAACGACCTCCGGCTGCTCTGCTCCGGCCCTCTCACGGGCATCGCCGAGATCGTGCTCCCCGCCGTCCAGCCCGGCTCGTCGATCATGCCCGGCAAGGTCAACCCGTCCATGGCGGAGAACCTGAACATCGTCCTCTTCCAGGTCCTCGGGCAATGCAATACCATCGACAACTGTGTCATGGCCGGTCAGCTTGAGCTGAACGTGATGATGCCCGGCATGGCCTTCGCCGCCCAGTTCGCCCTCCAGATCCTGACGAACACCCTCGAAACCTTCACCGAGAACTGCGTGAAGGGGATCAAGGCCGACGCCGAGCGCTGCGCCCACTACGCCGAGACCTCCCCCTCCCTCGCCACCGCCCTCAACGTCTTCATCGGTTACAAGCAGGCCGCCGAGGTCGTCAAGATCGCCCTCGCCGAGAGGAAGTCGATCCCGAACGTCGTACGCGAGAAAGGCCTCCTCGACGAGGAAACCCTCATCAAAGCCCTCGACCCCGCACTCCTCACCGAGCCTGGCATCCCCGGTCAATAAACCGGGTGCGGGAACAAATCGAAACGTTAAGACGACCAAATCCTCGGTGCAGCGTTATGGCAACAAAGCCCGACGCGGCGCCGGAGGATTTGGATGTATTGCAAACGTTTTCTTCGTGTCCTACCCGTTTTTGCGTTCACCGCTTCGCTGAGCTATGCGGCGTTTCTAACCGCCCCTGAGGCGCACCTCATCTTCGCTGGGCACAGCATCGCCCTCGCGGATGTCGACGGAGGCTGGCCGTCCCACGAGATCGTCGACCCCGAAAAGGGCCCTTCCGCGATGCACCATAAGCATATCGGCGGCGTGAAGTACGAAGACATCAAGGTCTCCGTGAAGATGGGCCAATTCGACCCCATCGTGCTCGACACGCTCAACACCGCTCTCAAGGGCGGCTACCAGCTAACAAGCAAGTTCTCAATCGAAATCGACGGGGTCCGCGGGGCCGCGCCCATCGACTTTTTCGAATGCTGGCCCCACGAGATCGTCAGCCCCGGCTTCGATGCCGTAAACGAGGAATGCACCGGCTGGGATATCTCGTTCGGCACCAGTGGAGGCACCGGCTATCCTGGCCTGTACCTCATGAAGGCGAAAGAAAAAGCCAATCGAACGAAGTGCGCCAATAACCTGCGCCTCGTCGTGAACGACGGCGGCAAACCCCGGACCTTCGAAGTATCAAAGACGGAGCCCGTACACGGAGGATGCGTTCCCTGCGACCTCGATGGAGACGGCTACAACGACATGATGGACGTCCAAGTTGGCCCCGTGGTCGTCTATGTGCCCGCCTCGCAATCCGGCTTCTTCGACCAGTGGATGAAGATGTCGGGCGAGAACCCGCTTTATGAGGGTAACAAGAAGGACGCCACTCTCCGCATCCTCACGGGCAAGCTCGGTGAGTACGACTTCTCCTACAGCGAGATGCAGCCCGTCGCCGTCACCAGAATGGCCGACGGCAGCGTCCGCGTGGAATTCACCACCGCCAAAGAGCAGTTGGAACAGAAGCCACGTAACTAGCTCCTATCTCGGCCTGCCGCTTATCCGGCAGGCCACCTAAGGGACCGGCTTCGTGTCGATCAAAACCAATTGCTTCTTGTGCGCCGAGTAGACGATATCGTACAAGGAGACCTTGTTCCCGTGGACGACGACGAACTCCTCCGACATACTCGGAATGACCGCAACCTGACCAGATAACTGCCCGGCCGCTGTTGGCTGTGGTCCGGCGACCGACCGAAACGGTGCAAGGACGAGGGCTCCCGCGACGAAGGATGCGGCAACGGCGAATATCGTTCGGATGGACGTGTTCATCAATCAGACGGACGGCCTAGAGCCGCCCATGGTTGCGTCGTACCATGAGTGTGATGATCGAGCAAACGGCAGATACCTTAGCCATGCGGATCGCCCCCGAAGAGGGGAAGCCATCGCGATCGTCTGGCGGCAGCAGGGCCACTCTGAAGACCTCATTCCTGCCAACGATGCCCTTAACATCCTCGCCGAGGTCCGGGCCCGAAAGGAGCAAATCGAGGCCAAGGTCCAGAAGGACTTACTAAGGGCCATCGGAGAAAACCGGCGCTATCCGCGTCGCCACCAGCTTCTGGCCTTCTATCTCATCGCGGCAATCGCCGCTCTGGCGTGCGCGGGTCTCTACCTTGCGGACTATGTCAGGCGTTAGCGCCCGCCTTCTTACATATCCAGCTTTGCCCTTACTGCCGATCCGGTCTCAAAAACATTGACGACCGCCTAGGTAGTCGCCCGTTGAATGGGTGTCATCTACCTCATATTAACTATATATTTACAAACAAATGTACTAATTTTAGTCAAAACAGACAAATCATATCAAGTTCACATCTCATATAGAAGTAGTTAATTAATTTATGATACATATTTAAGCGATGTTAATTAACACGTGTAACTAAAAGAGCGCATAAACTACCCAGTGAAATTAACAGCTATTTTGTAAAATTTAATGCAAATGAGGCATTCACTCGGTTTACACTGCGTGTGGAAGGTGCTTTAGGTCACATGTCTGGCAGCGTAATACTCAGGAAATTCATTCTCGCCCTCGCATTGCTTTCCGCGTTTGCGGTCAGTTTCGCCCAATGGTCGCCGCCTAACCGTCCGACGGGGGTCACAATCTCGGCCGATCGCGACGACCTCATTACGGTTCGCTGGAATCTAACGCTCGGCGGAGCCTTCTACAACATCCTCGTTTCGTATGACGGCGGCACCACATGGGGCTACATCGCATTTGGATACAACCAGTTTACGAGCCAGGCAACAATCCCGCCCGCCACGGGAGAGCCGCTTTACGCCGTTGAAGTGCTGATGTTCAGCCCTCCGGATCACATTTCTACGTCGATCCCATGGATGGGTCCGCCCGCCTACTATCCCCCGAACGACGACCCATCGCCGAAGTTGGGAGCCGACGGCCAACCAGAGGGAAAATACGCGGACCCCGTCAATCTCGCCACTGGTACGCAGTCCTACGCACCCCATCCCGACCTGTCCGTTTATAACCCGAATGGCCCGGCCGTATCGTTTAGCCGAACCTTCGACAGCGGTCTTTCCGGCTTTGGATACGGTTCCCCTGGCCTTGGACGAGGCTGGGTTCACAACTACGATATGGCGATCAGCAACGGCGGCATCACAACCGCCTGGGCGAACCTGAACCTCGTCTTTCCGAACGGCAGCAAAGTCAGTCTTACGCCACAAATGTCCGGCGGCACTCCGACCGGAGATTTCACCGTGCCTTCCGGATCTAACTTCAAGGTAACTGGCGTGCCATCGAGCACGGTAGGAACGTGGCAGAGCATTACCGTCACCTGGGGGGATGAGACGAAGTGGGTTTTCGATACCCTGATCGACCGCTACTACGTGCCGACCCAAATCATCAACAAGGCCGGAAAAGGCGTAACGCTCGCGTGGGACTTTACGCGGAGGTTGACAGGTATTACCGACACGACGACGTCCTCAACGCTGCTTACGGTGAACTACGACGTTTCCGGAAACCTCGCTTCGATCGCCGACGCCTATGGACGCTCGGTGTACTACTCCTTCGGCACCGTGTCCGGATATAGCAACCCGGTTTTGACCGGCGCATCCCAAATAGTGACGACCGGGACCGTATCGCCTCCCTCCGCCGCCGGATACGGCTACACCGTTATCAACGGCCGTCCATATCTCCACCAGACGACCGTTCCAAGCCCTACGGGCACTGGGACGACAACGGACACCATCAACTACAATTCGACGACTTACCAGGTGTCATCTATCGTCGATGGCAACGGGAACAAGACGGCGTTCACTTACAACTCGGGCAACACGCTCGTAGAATTCAAGGACCCCTCGAACGTATCCGTCTATTCGTGGACCGCGAACTACGATTCGATGAATCGAGATACCGGGCGTACCGATGCGCTAAGCAACTCGACGATTATTCAGTACAACGATTCCAGCAACCCTAACCGCGCAACCGACTTCTACGACGCGAACGGTGCCCATAACAGCACGTCGTACGATAGCTTCGGAAACGTCCTCACCGCCACGAATCCTCAGGGAATAACTACCACCTACACCTACGACTACACCGGCTTCTCGCTTGGCCGAATGAGTCAGGTGCAGGAAGGGTTGAGGGCTGCCACCAGCTTCACCTACTACTCGAACGGGCTGCTGAACACGATTACGACTCCTCAACCCAATTTCGGTGGGACGCAGACGACGACCTACTACTACGATTCGCTCGGGAATCTCACCCAGGTCGATGCGCCTGGAAATAATGCCACGGCGACAATTACGACGACGCTGAACTACACGACGGACGGTACGTATACCCAGGCGGCCGCCGTCGCCCAGCCGATAACGATCACGGACAACCTCGGCAACGTCAGACACTTGCGATATGACTCGCAAGGGAGGGTCATATCCGACACGGACGCCGTCGGAAATACCAACACGTTCGCGTATAACATCGCCGGGGCGCCCACTCAGCACACCCTCCCCGCCACGGGCCAGACAGGCGCCGGTCAGGCGGTTATCGAAAAGACCTACCTTTTCGTCGGAGGTCCTGTAAGTCAAGTAAAGGCCTACAACGAAAGTGGCGTGCTTTCGCGCACCGTCAGCTACGGATACGGAGCTGAAGGCGAGTTGCTAAACGTAAGCGGCGCTGCCCAGACGACCTCCTACACTTACGATGCCGCATACCGAAAAGCGACCGTGGCCGATGGAAACAGCAACGTCACCACGTATGCGTACAACTCTTGTGGGTATCTGTACTCGATTACTCCCCCAAGCGGAAGCGCTATCACATTCACTTCTTACGACCCTGCCGGAAATCTGTTAACCCGCGTCGACGGGGTCGGGGTTACAACTAACTACGTTTACAACGGCCCCGGTGGGTTGATAAGCGATATCCAATACCCAATCGCGACGAACTTAAACCAGACCTTTGCCTACGACTCGCTTGCGCGTCTCAACTCGGTCACCGATAGCACGGGAACAATCACAACCAGCTACGACGACCTCAACAACATCGTTAGTCAGACGACCGCATACCGCGGTGTCCCGGCCCAGACTCTTACCTACACCTACTATCCCAGCGGCGCTCGCCATACGCTCACCTGTCCGGCAGGTACCTGGACTTACTACTACGATGGCGATAATCGCTATTCGTCGATGACATCGCCGGCCGGTACCTCGACCGCCGACTACTTCGCGAATGGATGGCAGTCAAAACGCGAGCTTCCAAACGGCGTAGACACGTTCTACGCATACAATGGCGCGGGGCAGTTGACGGGTCTTCAACACGGACCCACGCTTTCATACCTCTCGCTGTATAACAACTTCACGTACGACAGTGGCTTTAACCAGACGGGCTTCTCTGTCACAGACAATCTAACGCCCAGTCTAAGCGGAACGACAAGCTACTCGTACGACACGAAAAACCGGTTGACGTCGAGCGCATCGACGCGAGGCTCCGGATATTCCGCGACTCTTGGCTATGACAACGCATTCAATTACACGGGCGTAGTCGGTGGAACCACCTATACCTTCAACTCTAACAACCAGATTACGAACACGGGCTTCACCTATAACGGTAACGGCAACCCGACGACGTATGGTGGCGCCGTTGCCGATTACCTCCCCGAAAACGGCCTCTCGCGGTTCGCCAGCGGGTTTCGCGCGGTCTATCAGTCGAGTGGTTTGAGGGCTTGGAAACAGAACGCCGTCCTAGCTGGCGGTGGAACGATAAGAACGCACTTTATCTACGACGGAACGACGCCCCTTTATGAATTGAATGTCAGGGGTACCAGCATTACAGCCATCAACGTTTTCGCTCCCGATGGCCTCGTCGCGCGAAAGTCGGGCGGCGTTTGGAGTCAGTACCTATTCGATCCGCAAGGGAGCGTTTGTCAAACACTCGACAGTTCTGGCACCCTCGTCGGCAGTTCTATCTATAACGACTATGGCGCTGGCTCCGTCGCCGACACCTACGGCTACAACGCACGGTGGGGTTACTACTTCGATCAAGAAACTGGCTTCTACTACTGCCAGAACCGATACTACGATCCCAATCGTGGACGTTGGCTTAACCGGGACCCAATCGGCTTTTCGGGAGGTGTAAACCTCTATGGATACGTAGCCGGCAACCCCGTTGGTCCTACTGACAACACCGGCCTCGATCCTTACGATTATGCGCAAAGAAAGGCGGTCGAGGGCTATCAGCAGGGCGGTTTTTGGGGTGAGGCCAAGGCCAATTTCTTCAACGGCCTTACTGCGCTCTACGATACGATTGGTGGTCGACAGGTCAAGGGGCTAGCCTCCAAGACTGGGACGGCCGTCGCTAACGGCGACTATCCAGAAGCTATCGTTTATGGCGCTGCGACCGTGGGCACGATAGGATTCGAAGCCTTCTCCTTCGGGCGCGGCGGTGGCATAACCGGCTCCGCCGAAAGCCTCGTTCCAGAGGAGCTGACGACCGTATCCCGGTGGGGTCGCCCCGGCCTTGAAGCCGGCGACTGGGTCATGAAGGGACCGGCTAACCGGCTCAACTATATCTTCTCCTTTAAGTGGCAACCTGGTATGGGTAACATCTTTACTCCGTTCTCGGCTGGGGAAGAATTTACTGTGGCAACCTCCAGCGTAAGATGGCCGACCGGATGGGGCATCGACGGCTGGTGGAAGGGCATCTTCGGCCAAAGGATATACCGACCATAATGCTCTACTGGATTTTAAGCATCCTCTTTCTGGCGATCTCGATGTGGGTCGTGGGGCTCAACGCCTTCGTCTTTTGGAAAGGCAGAGTCCGAAAAGAAAATGTGGGATCTTGGATTCCTTTGATAGGCGGAACCTTCGGAGCGATTGGGCTTTTGCTGATACCTGTGCCCAGCTTGCATGCCTTTTGGTGGATCCCCCTCCTCATCGACTGGGGGAGCGTTCCAGGGATAGGTCACGCTATCGTCGTCCACTCGCGCAGAACTCCCGGAAAGCAGTAGCTTCCGGGAGTTCTCGTTTAGACGGGGACGCTACGCCATGATGCCGTCGACCAAGTTGCCGAACACGTCCGTCAGCCGGAAGTCTCGTCCGAGATACCGGTAGGTGAGGCGCGTGTGGTCGATGCCCAGCAGGTGGAGCATCGTGGCGTGGAGGTCGTGGACGCTGACCGGCTTATCCGTGATGTTGTACGAGTAGTCGTCTGTCGCGCCGTAGCTGAGGCCCGGCTTGATGCCGCCGCCTGCCATCCAAATCGAGAAGCACCGCGGGTGGTGGTCCCGGCCGTAGTCGGTCATGGTCAGCGTGCCCTGCGAGTAAACCGTGCGTCCGAATTCGCCGCCCCAGACGACGAGCGTGTCGTCCAGCATTCCGCGCTGCTTGAGGTCCTTCAGCAAAGCCGCCGAGGGCTGGTCGATGTCCTGCGCCTGCAGCTTGATCGCGTTCGGGAGGTTGAAGTGCTGGTCCCAGCCCATGTGGAAGAGCTGGACGAACCGCACACCCCGCTCGGCCAGGCGACGAGCCAACAAACAGTTGTAAGCGTAAGAGCCCGGACGCTTGACCTCGGGGCCATACATCTCGATGATCGACGACGGCTCCTTACTGATATCGAGCAGTTCCGGCACCGACATCTGCATGCGGAACGCAAGCTCGTACTGAGAAATGCGCGTGTCGATCTCCGGGTCGCCAACGACGCTCTTCTTGAGCTTGTTCAGCCCCATCAGATCGTCCAGCATCTCGCGCCGGGTCGCGCGGTCGATGCCGTGGGGGTCGGAGAGGAAGAGAACCGGATCGCCCGAATTCCTAAACTTGACTCCCTGATGCTGGGTCGGAAGGAAGCCGGAGCCCCAGAGACGGTCGTACAGCGGCTGGTCGTCCTTACGGCCCGAACCGATGGACGTGAGAACCACATAAGCAGGCAGGTCGTTGTTCATCGTGCCCAAGCCGTAGCTCAGCCACGAGCCCATGCTGGGGCGGCCCGCAAGCTGGTTGCCCGTCTGGAAGAACGTGACGGCGGGGTCGTGGTTGATCGCGTCGGTGAACATCGACCGGATAACCGTGATCTCGTCCGCGATCTCGCCCAGGTGCGGCAGCAGCTCGCTCATGTACTGTCCGCTCTGTCCATGCTGGGCGTACTTGAAGATGTTTGGCGCGACGGGGAACGTCTTCTGGCCGCTCGTCATTCCGGTCAGGCGCTGACCGTTTCGGATGCTGGCAGGCAGGTCCTCGCCGCGCACCTTCTCCAGCGTCGGCTTGTAGTCGAACAACTCCATCTGACTCGGCGCGCCGGATTGAAAGAGGTAGATGACACGGTTCGCCTTCGGCTTGAAGTGCGGAATACCGTCGAGACCGCCGTACCGCTTGTGGGCGTCCGGACCGCTAAAGCCCCATCCTTCGCCCGCAAAGAGGCCCGCCAAGGCGGCCAGCCCAACGCCGCCGCTTCGCTTCAGAAAGGTGCGTCGGTTGAATTGGTCTTGAAGCTGAAGTAGAGGCTGATCCTGGTCTTCCATGTCTATTTGTTCACCTTTGCAAGAATAACGGTGCGCAAGTTGATAGCGCGCCAAGGAGCGCCCGCCTTGGGACGCACCGTAATAACGTGTTTGCCGACCGAGAGGTCGACGATGGGGAACGTGGTCGGACGGCGAAAGTCGCTCCACGAACTGGTTCCGGGGATCGCAAGGTCATGCGAACCTTGACCATCCACCAACACCTGGATAGCGCTATCTCCCGCAGCCGCCGCGATCTCAGCGGTGACTGCGAACGAGCCAGGCTGGTCGACGACGACCTTCCAGCTCACGTAATCCGAGGCGTTGTCCCAGTAGCCAAAGCTTTCCTTCCCCCCAATCTCCTCGACCTGGATGCCCTCGCCGTGCGGCTCGGCGAGGCTCGGCGCGAGGTTCAGGTTGCCCATCCGGTCCTGCTTGACCTCCGGGTATGTCATCGCCTGCGTGTCTTCCGGCTTGAAGCCGTCCAGGTTCTTCCCCGTGATCTTCAGCACGTAAGCGTAGTTGCCGATGTGGTGGGTGGGCAGCGAAACCGCGAGGCCTTGATCGCTCTGCGCCCACGTCACCTTCTCCGTGGAACCCAGAAGCTTGATCGAACCGATGGAGCCCGTCACGCCGGGAACGCTTGCGAGCGACCGGATCGTCACCTTTCCATCGCTCGGCCAGCCAAGTAGCGTCGCGTAGAGCACGCCCTTCTTCGTCGTAAACCGCACGTCTTGCGCCGAATACTTATTTGCCGCGCCCTCGTTGAAGGCCCCGCCTCGGAACCGCGACGGCCCTTCGCCGTAGACGAGCCAAGTCCGGGTGCCGAAGATGGCTTCGGAGTTGATCTTCATCCACCCGGCCATATCCTGTAAGAACCCGATCTCCTTGTCGTCGATCGTGCCATCGCCGCGAACGGGGATGTTCAGGAGCAGGTTGCCGTTCTTGCTGACGATATCCACCAGCATCGGCACGACCTGCGCCGCCGTCTTGTAGTCGAAATCTCGCTTATAGTGCCAATCGCCGATGCACGTGTCCGTCTGCCAGGGCAACGTCTCTTTCTTGTCGCTGCGTCCCCGCTCGATATCGAGCACCATCGCCTTACGCTTGTCGCCGCTGACGAACTTGGTGTTCAGGACAGCCTGGACGTTCCCGTTGTGCAGGGCCGAATTCGTGTTGTAGTAGTGGGCCGCGATCCGCAGACCGGCTTCGCCCAAGGGCAGGCCCGAGTCGTCGAAGTACAGCAGGTCGGGATGGGTCTGGTCGAGAAGGTCCTTCGTGCGGAGGAACCACTGCTCCATGTATGCCTGATCGGGCGGCTCGCCGGCAGGGTGCGCCTTTACGTAAAGCTCCTGCGGATCGAGGCCGTCCCACCACTTCCCTTTTCCGTCAGCCTTCGTCAGGTCGCCATCGTAGGGCACGCCCGCGAGGGGTCCCGTCTTATCGGAACCGTGCGCCACCTGGAACCAATCCCAAGTGCGTGCCGAGTGGACGGTGACTCCGAACCGCAGCCCATACTTCCGCGCCGTCTTCGCCCAGGTCCCCACGATGTCCTTGTGCGGGCCAACGTTCACGGAGTTCCAGGCGTGGTATTTAGAGTTCCAGCAGTCGAAGTTGCAGTGATGGTTGGCCAAGGCCACGAAATACTTCGCCCCCGCCGCCTTGTAAAGCTGCATCAGCTTGTCTGGGTCCCAGCGCTCCGCCTTCCAGAGATTGCAAACGTCCTTGTAGCCGAACTTCGAGGGGTGGCCGTAGGTTTTGACGTGGTAGTTGTATTGCTCGCTGCCCTGCATGTACATGTTGCGGGCGTACCAGTCTCCGTCTTCCGGCTCGCATTGCGGGCTCCAGTGGGCCCAGATGCCGAACTTGGCATCCTTGAACCACTCCGGGCACTCGTACTGTTGAAGCGATTCCCAGTTCGGCTGGAACTTCCCTTCCGCGATAGGCATGTCCTCTTTGCTGGAATGTGCCTTCCCCGCAAAGGGCGCGAACAAGGCCAGCAAAGCGAGCACGGTCATTTTGTGCCCCCAAATTCAAGCAATCCAGCAACCGAGCAATCAAGCAATCCCATCATTCCTTCGTGATGCACTCGTCAAGGTTGAGCAGCGTGCTGGCGGCGACCATGTAGGCCGCAAGCTGGGTCGAATCGAGCTTCTTATCCTTTGGCGCGTCGCCAATCGCGATCAGGTCTTGAGCGGCCTTCGGATTCTTCTGGAAGTAGCTCACCCGCTTCACCAGTCCCGCCTTCAGAATCTGAAGTTCCTGCGCCGTCGGCTTTCGCGAGAGCACCCACTGATAGGCGAAGGTGAGCCGGGAATCGGCCGTCGCCCCACCCTGCTCGATCATCCGCTGAGCGAGGACGCGAGCCGCTTCCAGGTAGGTCTCGTCGTTCATCAGGGTCAGCGCTTGGAGCGGAGTGTCCGTTCGCGGACGATAGACCCGGCACGTCTCGCGGGTGGAGGCGTCGAAGAGGGTCATGTTCGGCGGCGCCGCGGTTCGCTTCCAGATCGTGTAGAGGCTGCGCCGGTGAAGGTTGGCCCCCATATCGTGCTTGTAGTTGTGAAGGTTGCCGTAGAAGCTGACCTCGTCCCAAATGCCGTCCGGCTGGTAGGGCCGCACGGAAGGACCGCCGATCTTCTCGGTCAGGAGCCCGGAAGCGTACATCGCCTGGTCGCGAATGACCTCCGCCGGAAGGCGGAATCGCGGGCCGCGAGCGAGGAGCCGGTTGGTCGGATCGACCGCCATGATGGCAGGCGTGATCTTCGACGACTGTCGATAGGTCGCGCTCATGACCATCTCCTTCAACATGGCCTTCTGGTTCCAGCCAAGCCGGACGAATTCGGTGGCCAGCCAGTCGAGCAGTTCGGGGTGGCTCGGGAACTCGGCGCGCGTGCCGAAGTCCTCGACCGTCGAGACGATGCCCGTCCCGAAGAATCGCTCCCAGAAGCGGTTGACCGCAACGCGAGCCGTCAATGGGTTCGTCGGAGAGGCGATCCACTCCGCGAGTCCGAGCCGGTTCTTCGGCAGGTTCTCAGCCGACTTCGCGAACAGCGCGGGGAGTCCCGCATAGACCTGAGCTCCATGCTTGTCGTACTCGCCACGGAGGAGCACGTAAGCCGGGCGAGGCTTGGGCATTTCCTCCATGATCATCAACGTCGGAATGGAGTTGTCAAGCGTCTTCAGTTCGAGCGACTTGTCCTGAAGCTCCTTGTCCAACTTCGCGAACGCCGGGTCCTTCTCCCGTCCCCAGAGTCGGGAGAGCGTATCTTCCTGCTGCGGTGTCCGCTTCTCCTTCGGCATGTCGAGGATCGCCTTGGCCGGGTTCACGCCACTCAGGGCCTGCACTTCGGCAGGGTTGAGAGCCTTCGCGTAGAGCGCCAGATCGTCCACCTTGCCGTTGTAGACGTCGCCCGTCGAGCGCCGTCCAACCTTCATCGTCACCGACGACCGAATGTCGCCCTTGAGGGTGTTCATTTCGACGGTGGTCTCGACCGGCAACCCGTTGATGTAAATCTTCACGCCTTCCGGCTTGGCCGACCCATCGTAAGTGATCGCGATGTGGCTCCACTGGTTGTTCGGCACCATTGCCTTGCTCGCGACCTTCAGCGCGTTCGCCGGCCATTGGTCGATCAGGTGGATGGCGGGGCGGCCACCTTCCATGAACAGGTCCCAGCCTCGGTAGTTCTTACCGATGTCCATGCGCGAGATCGGTGAGCCGTTGCCGTTGGCCGGGTTCACCCAGAGCGCGTAGGAGAACGCCTGGTTTGTCGCGAAGTCGCCCACGTTGCCGAGATCGACGAAGCTCGTGTCACTCGTCTCGACGGCCCCGGATGAGCGTCCGGCATCGAACTTGAGCGGGCCGCTCGCCTGCGGCGCGGGCAGTCCCTGCGTGCGCGGCTTTTCGCCCTCGGTCACCTTCAGCTTCTCCGTGAACGCGTATCGGCCGACCAGGTTTTCGTCGAGCGACGCGGGCGGCGCCTTTGCTTCCAGCTTCCAGGCATCCGCCTTGGGCTGGTTGGCCAGAGCCATTCCGTCCACCTTGGTCTGAAGCATCTTCACGTACGTCTGAAGCTCCGTCAGCTTCTTGGCCTGGTCCGGATACGGAGCGCGCATCGTCGGCGGGTGGTTGATCGGCCGCTCCTCGCCGGAACCACTCTCAGGCACGTTGTTGAAGTAGGCGAAGAGCTGATAGAAGTCCTTCTGTGTGATCGGGTCGAACTTGTGGTCGTGACACCGCGCGCAGCCCGCCGTAAGGCCAAGCCACGTCTCTGTCGTCGTCTCGACGCGGTCGATGACCGTCTCCACGCGCCACTCCTCGACGATAACGCCACCCTCGGTGTTGATCCGGTGATTGCGGTTGAAGCCGGTGGCGATGCGGTCGTCCAGCGTCGGGTTCGGAAGCAGGTCGCCCGCAAGCTGATCGATCGTGAACTTGTCGAACGGCATGTTCTTGTTGTAGGCGTCGATCACCCAGTCGCGCCAACGCCACTGGTATCGCTCGTAGTCCGCCTGGTAGCCGTTCGAGTCCGCATACCGCGCGTAGTCCATCCAGTCCATCGCCATCCGCTCGCCGTAGCGAGGCGAGGCGAGCAGCCGATCCACGACCTTCTCGTAGGCGTTGGGGCTCTTATCGTTCACAAACGCTGCGACTTCCTGCGGTGTCGGCGGGAGGCCGGTGAGGTCGAGGCTGACGCGGCGGATGAGCGTAACCCGGTCGGCCTCTGGCGAAGGCTTCAATCCGCGCTTCTCAATCTCCGCGAGGATGAAATAGTCGATCCCGTTCCTCGCCCAGGCCTTCTGCTTGACCTTCGGCAGCGGCGGGCGGACCGGGGTGACGAAGCCCCAATGCTGCTTGTACTCCGCGCCCTCTTCGATCCACTGGCGGAGGAGGTCCTTGTCTTCCTGGCTGAGCACCATGTTGGTGTCGGGCGGAGGCATCCGCATCTCGGCCTCTTTCTCGTTTATGCGCTCCAACAGCATGCTCTTGTCGGGATGGCCCGGCACGATAGCCGTGTTGCCATCGGGCAGCTTGGAGGTCGCGATCTCGCGAAGGTCGAGGTTCAGGCCCGCTTGAACAGCCTTCGGGTCGTGCCCGTGGCACTTGAAGCACTTGTTCGAGAGGATCGGGCGGATATCCCGGTTGAACTCGATTTTGTCGCGGAGCTTGACCGGCTTTGTCTGTCCGTTCGCGCTCAACGCGCCATAGGCGAGCACCAGTCCGCTCGTCCCCAGCAGACCCCATTTCAAAAAGTTGCGAGACACCATTTCAGATTTACTTACAATACGGCCAATTTCCGCCAATTTCAAGGGCGGATCGGGCCATCTTCTTGACTCTTCCGGCCACAGGGCCGTTTACGCGGTTGACGTTCCCATCGTTCGCCTTCCTTATCGGTTGGCGTGGCACATCCTGAGGTAGGAAAAGCGCTTTCCTTCAGGCTCCCTTAGATAGACGTTCATCGCCTCGGAAAGGTCTGTGTATTGGAAGGCCCGAATCCGGTTGGTCTTGATAAACGTGCGGAAAGCCGTCTCTTGGAGCAAAAGCTCGGCATGATCGTCGAAGCCTTGCCACTGGTCCTTCCCCAGCACTCCACGTTGAAGCCCAATGAGGCGCTTTTCGAGGATTCCAAGCTCGATCACGCACCAGAAATACTTGCGGATGCTCTCATTCTCCGCCTCGCGCGTTTGCGAAGGGTCGGAGGTAAGCGGGGGAAAGATCGCGAATATCTCGTCCAGTTCCAACTCGTTCACCCGCGCCAACTCGGGATCTCGCAACCGCGCATATCGGCTATCGATGTACGCGTCGATCATCCCAAAAATGTTGTCCAATTCCGAGCTCCGCCGAGCGTAGCGAGCGTTCACGAAAGCCGCCGTAGCGATCGCCACCGACCCAACCCCAGACACCATGGGAGCGATTGCGCTGAATTCCATGCACTAGTATCGCTTGTTTAGGGCCGGGTCTGGAAAGCCAGCCGTCCCGGCTGGTACGAGCTCTGGAACCGCTTGGGCGTCATCCCATGGGCTCGCACGAAGGCGCGGGTGAATTGGGCGGGGTCGGTGATGCCGACGTACTCGGCGACCTCTGCCACCGAGAAGCCCATCAGCAGGCGGTGCGCCGCCCAGCGCATGCGGCGGTGGTTGATCTCTTGGGCAACGCTCGTGCTCGAAAGCTCCCGAAACCGGCGGCGCAGAGTCCTGGAGGACACACCGACCGCCGAAGCGATTTCCTCCACGGTGAGCCGACGCCGAAGGTTGCGGTCGATGAATTCCACGGCCCGGGCAACTTCGTCCGCCCCCGACTCCGCCTCGCCCACCGGCCGCACCGAGGTCAAAGCGGCGAGCATTTCCAAAACGAAGAGCTTTAAGGCCTCCTTCGCCGCGAAAGCCCGAAAGCCGGATTGGTCCGGCTGGATCAGCCCAAGATAGCTTCGCAAAGAATCCGGACCCGAATGGACGACCCGATGCTCGCGCCGGAATGCGTCGATCAACTCGTCCTCCGGCCCCGCCGAAACGGCTTCGAGGTGGCTGAGGCTCATTACGACGAAGTACAGATACAGATCGCGAGTCTCGTAAGACGTGATCTCATGAGTCACTCCATGGTCGGCCACAAAGACGTCGCCCGGCACCAGGTCGAACGCCCGCCCGCCGTGGTAGTACACGCCCGACCCGCTCAACACGAGGCAGACCTCGTAGTAGTCGTGCCGGTGGGGCGAATTCGTAAGCTGCACGTCGAACCGGCAATAACCGCCCGTCTCAATCTCGATCCGATTCGCGCCTAAGACTTCGTTGAGAACCATGCTCGCTTTGCTCGCAGGACTAGTTCGCTGCGCTCACAGGATTAAGGATTGGAGGATTGGGAAAGTCCAGTCCCGACCCAATCCTCTAATCCTTGAATCCTTAATCCTGACCATTACGGCCCCTGGCCGAAATGGTCAAGAATCTGTCCCAAATCGCTCTTGATCTTAACCTATCTCGATTCTATCATGACCGATATCGCTATGATTGCATTTAAGATACCGACCGCCGATACCGAGACCGGACGCAAATTTGCCGAAGAGGGCTACTTCATCGCCAAGGGTGTTTACTCCCCGGCGGAAGTCCAAGTGCTGGAGCAAGATTTCGACCGGATTGTGGAGCAGCTCCAACAAAGCGGTGAGCAGATCAACGCACGGTGGACGGGGCCGGAGATGGAGCGAATGGATACTTCTCGCCTCGTCGTCCTCCACACTCACAACGTCCAACAATATTCCGCCGTCTGGACGCGCGCGCTCCTGCATCCCGGATTCCTGCGCGTCGCCAGCGAGATCATTGGCCCGGACGTTGTCCTCCACCACACGAAGCTCTTCCAGAAACCCAGCGAGGAAGGCGCGCCCTTCCCCATGCACCAAGACTGGAACTACTTCCCCACCGTCAAAGACTCGATGATGGCCGGCATCATCCACGTCTCCGAGGCGACCGACGAGATGGGTTGCCTGCGCGTCTACCCAGGCTCCCATAAGAACGGCCGGATCGAAGACACCAGTGGCCAGGTCGAGTCGGAGTTCCTGGCGAAGTACCCGCTTGCAGACGCGATGCCCCTCGAGGCGGAGCCCGGCGACGTCGTTTTCTTCCACTACTGCACGGTCCACGGCTCCATGCCGAACCGGTCGCCCAAGACTCGAAAGACGGTGCTTTGCCAGCTTTACGCGGGCAACGATCGGGTGGAGGACGGAAATACGCACCCCGACGAGCGGCTCGTGCTCAGCGGGTGGAACCAATACGCGAAGCGATCCAACGTGAACGCTTAGAAAAAAACAGGGGCGGGAATCCTCTTCAAGCTCGCCGCCCCTGACCTAGTGAGGTCCATTTGTTGGGGGCGGACGAAAGCCGCCCCGCTCGTGTCTGTGGCCCGAGGGTGTTGGATGTTGGGATCGGACCACGATACTAGTGTACGGGATGTCATGGAAAATTACTATGACCCCCAAGGGAAAATTCCGGCGCTTTAGGCGTCTTCCCTCATTACTGCCTACCAGGTGTTACCTTTTCAGGTCCCGCTTCCCAAAACGATCTCGACGGCCCTTCCCTGTGCCGCCTCCGGGCCGCCATGTCCCACGACCTCCGCGCTCCAAGGTCCCGTCGCGTTGTTGGCTGCGAAGACCACCTTGTCTGCGGTTCGAGTAACGGCAAATGAGAACGCTCGGCCCCCTGTCAGCGAAGGCACAAAGCCGCCGCAGCCGTCCAATGCCTCGAAGGCCCGCAAGGTCACTCCGTCCGCGAAGTCGTAGTCGGGCCGGTCGTCGCGTGACCCAACGGCAATGACGCGGTTCGGTCGAACCAGCAAGACCAGGCAAAAGAAGTCGAGTTGGTCCCGGTACCAGCGCGGCCCCTCAAAAACGCGGCCCGTCTGGAAACAGGTCCAGCGCCCCTCAGGCACATAGAAATCCACAACTCCGTCCGGCGAGAAGACCGGCGCGACGAGCAGCGAGTCGCCCAGCATGTATTGCCGGTCGAGAAAATCGCAGGCGGGGTCGTCCGGGAATTCCAGCATCATCGCCCGCATCATCGGGATGCCCCGCTCATGAGCCTCCATCGCTTGGGCGTACAGGTACGGCATCAACCGGCACTTCAATTGAACGAACGACCGCAAGACGGCACAAGCCTCGTCGTCGTAGTACCACGGCACGCGGTAGCTGCTGCTTCCATGCAGCCTGCTGTGAGAAGATAGCAAGCCGAAGGCGAGCCAACGCTTGTACAGATCGGCGGGCGGCAACCCCTCGAAGCCCCCGATATCGTGGCTCCAGTAGCCGAATCCACTGAGCCCGAGCGATAGGCCACCGCGCAGGCTTTCCGCCATCGACTCGTACTTCGAATCGCAGTCGCCGCCCCAGTGCACCGGGAACTGCTGGCATCCCGCCGTGGCCGACCGGGCAAACAAACAGGCGTCGCCCGCGGGCAGCACCTCGAAAACCGTCTTGTTGTACAGGTACGGATAGAAGTTGTGCATGCGGACGGGATCCGACCTGTCGTGGTAGACGACGTCGGTGGGAATTCGCTCCCCGAAATCGGTCTTGAAGCTGTCCACCCCCATCTCCACCAGTTGCCGCAGCAAACCTTGGAACCACGCGCACGCGGCTGGGTTCGTAAAGTCGACGATGCCCATTCCGGGCTGCCATTGGTCGGTCTGCCAGACGTCTCCATTTGGCTTCTTGATCAGGAAGCCCTTCTCGCGCGCCTCGGCGAAGAGGGACGACTGCTGGGCGATGTAGGGGTTGATCCAGACGCAAACTTTCAGCCCACGCTCGTGCAGCCGCCGCAACATGGCTGGTGGGTCGGGAAAGACGCGCTCATCCCACTTCAGGTCGCACCAATGGAATTCGCGCATCCAGAAGCAGTCGAAGTGGAAGACGTGAAGCGGAATCTCCCGATCCGCCATCCCCTGGATAAATTCGGTAACCGTCGCCTCGTCGTAGTTCGTCGTGAAGGAAGTTGTGAGCCAGAGCCCAAAGGTCCAAGCCGGGGGCAACGCCGGACGCCCCGTGAGCGCGGTGTACTTCTCCAGAATCTCCTTTGGCGTCGGGCCGTAGACGACGAAGTAGTCCAGCCGCTCGCCCGGCACGCTGAACTGGACGCGGGAGACCTTCTCCGAGGCCACCTCGAAGGACACCTGCTCGGGATGATTTACGAAGACCCCGTAGCCTCGGTTCGTCAGGTAGAACGGCACATTCTTGTAGGCCTGCTCACTTCCCGTTCCGCCGTCCTTGTTCCAAATCTCAACGACCTGGCCGTTCTTCACGAAGTTGCTAAATCGCTCGCCGAGTCCATACACGCACTCGCCGACGCCGAGCGTCAGTTGGGCGAACATCTGCGGGTCTTGGCCCTCGATTTGGGCGTAGCCCATTCCCCGCCAGGGGCTCTCCGTCACCGGCTTGCCGTCCACGACGAAGTCGATGCTCCAGTTCCCTTCCCGGCTGACGAAGGCTTCTAGCCGTCCGCTCGTGAAGCTGGCGCCCATCTCGTCGACCACGATCTCGGGGACGCTCGGCGTTTCAAAAAGGGGGAAGTTCGGTCCTGGCTCCTGGCCGCCCACAAAGTGAACTGTCTGGACGCGGATCACGTCGGGAGCCGGGGACGAGATCTCAACCGTAAGCAGCGGCCCTTCGAGGGTATCGCCCCGATGGTTGATCTTCCGGGTCGCCGCGACGATCCGCAGGCGCGAGCCGTCTTCTTCGACCTCGTAAGCCTCGACCGGATAGTGCGCCCGCACCCCCGGCCTCATCATCCAAGCCCCGTCCGTAAACTTCATCGGTCGCCCTCCATCCTGGCACGGGCGACCGAGAAATGCAATTGAATAAAGGTTTATTCTAGCAATCGCGGGGCGATTGCCAGGATTTCGCTTCGCTAGGATCGAGGATTGAAGGATTGGGCTTAGACGGTCTTTCCCAATCCTCCAATCCTAGGGCGAATCCCAAATCCTAGCGAAGCGAAATCCTGGAAGATCACCTCGGCGAACTATTCGCCGAGGTGATCTTCCAAGTCGCCCCAGCACGTTTGCAGAAAGTCGATCTGCGCGGCGTGGCTGTCGGTGTGGCGGGCGATGAGGGTCAGGAGGAACGCCTTCGTGTCGTTCCCGATCAGGTCGGAGGGCTTGAGGTTGGCGATCGCTTCCATGCATTCGCGGGTGGAGTTCTCGTAGACGAGGTTCGCCTGCTCCCGAGTCGTGATGCCCGCCTGCTTGCGCCCGAGCTCCTCGAAGACCTGGGGCAATCCACCCTCCGGCATCGGCTCGTTGCGCAGGACGCCTGCGAAGTGCTGGTTACTGACGCACGCGTGAGCGAAGATAGCGAGAGGAGTCTTCGCCGTTTCGGAAGGAGTCCAGTTCAGCTTGTCGTCGGGCACGTGGTCGAAGGTGTCTTTGATACGTGCCAGAGCCCGCTGAGCCCCGACCTTCCACTGGTCGATGGCGCCCGCCGCGGCGACCAGGTCCTGCGGTCCCGAGGGCATCGCAAAGGGGACGTCCTGCAAGTGGATCTCCAGCAAATCCAGGCAGCCAAGCCAGCCGTGGGTGTGCTTCTCCATCGCCTCCTCGCTCGGCAGACCCTCGTGCCGGACCACAATCTCGGTGCCCGTCGGCACCTCGTGGAATTCGACCGTCACATGCGACTCGTCCTTGGTGGTCTCCTCCTGCTCCCAGAACCAGGTGAAGCCCAGCTCCTCCGGCCGGTCGATCTTCGTGTAAACGCCCCCGCCGACGAACGAATCGCCGTCCGGGAAGATCATCTTGAAGATGAATTTGCCGCCGACGCGCAGGTCCACCTGGGTCTCGGTCTTCATCTCCTTTGAGGGCTTGAACCAACAGTTGAGCCGCTGCGGCTCGGTCCAGGCGCGAAACACGAGCTCGCGCGGATGTCGATAGGTTCTTTGAACGACGACAACGTCTTCGATGGTTTTCATTGCTCCGATTCCTCCAAATTGTCGAGGTATTCGCCCAAGCTATCGAGCGTGCCCTCCCAATACTCGCGATAAGATTCGATCCAATCGGAAGCCATCTTCAGCGGCTCGGGGCGCAACTCGCAGCGCCGTATCCTCCCCACTTTGTCCGTCTGCAGCAGCCCGCAGGCCTCCAAGACGCCGATGTGCTTCATGATCGCGGGCAACGAGATTTCGTACTTCGACGCGAGAGCCGTCAGGCTCACCGGTCCGGCCGCTATCTGCCCAAGCAGATCTCGCCTCGTCGCATCCGAAAGCGCATAGAACACGCGATCCATAGATTGGCTAGAAAACTTAACCACTCGGTTAAGTATATCTCATCTTTTGGTGAGGAGAGGCTCTTTTTGATGGAGGTGATTGACGTGGTGGAAGTGATTGACATGAACTTTCTGGCCTCGCCTGCAAGTTGGTGACCACCCATCACCTCCATCAACCCCTCGCCGGTAAACTCTCCCCGTGCCTGTCACCGACTCGGAAATGCGGCGAAAGCTGCCGCTCATATTCGTGGCATTCGTAGGGTTCGAGGTTGTCCTCACCCTGTTCGGGGTCTCCATGGGGACGGGCGGTCACCAACTTGCCGGCGAGGCCGTGAAGAAGCTGGAGTCGATGGCGCAGGTGTTTCAGACCGTCAGCCTTCTCGCCGTGATAGCCTGTATCGCGGTGACCCGGGCACGGCTGACCGAAGCGGTCGTGCAAACCTACGAAGACTTGGCGCGCGAGCTCCTGGTCTGTCTCGCCGTCGGCGAGGTGTCGATCCTTTTGGGCATCGTGGGGCTGGCAAAGCTCCACCTGCCGGAGTTCCTACTCGCGGCGGGCCTCACGCTTGCCGTGGACCTCGGGCTCATCCTGCCCCGCTTCCGCCGACTGGCCCGGGGGCTGGATAATCCTGGCGGAGTGCGGTTCCAAATCTAAATCGCTAAGCGACAAAAATTTAACCGTTTGGGAACAAATTCCAAGGTCCAATCAACTAACGATTGTGAGGCCCAGGACTGAGCCTCTGAAATTAAAAAAGGCCTCCGCCGGGTTTGCTCTCCCCGGACCCGCGCGGGGCCTCTTAAATTTTAGTCAAACACACATACGCTATTTAAGCGACCAGAATGGTCTCCCATCTAACGTACGAAAAGCAACCTTGCTTCCCTTGTGTCGTAACTCCTGGCAAAGGATCAGCGACTCGCCGTTAACCATCACCTTGGAACCTCGCACTTTTACGACGTCGTCCGGTGAGATATGAAGTGCCTGACCGTCGAAGTAATGCTTGGGCCCAAGTTCTACAAAGGCCGTTCCGCCGTTATCCAGCTTGACCATTAAGTCGACGCTTTTCATCGACTGCACCATGCCTTGGACATGGCCCTGAAAACTGATAATTGTGTTCGAGTCCCATGTGGCACTACCTTGATAGTGGGTGTACCAGCCGGTGGGTCGAGCCTTCTCCATCGCGCGATCTGCTTCCGACAGTCCCGACCCCTGTTGAGTAAGGAGAGTTGCCGCAAAAATCGTGGTAAGTATCATGGTTGTGAGCCTCCCTGCCCGCTTACGAGCACCGAAGCCTTTTTGCCATCGAATGACACAAAGGGGCCTGCTATCGATGACAGTTTCGGGATTTTCCGGTATCGATCAGCTGAGTAGGAGCAGCGCGGCAGCGGCGGGACCGGCGTGGTCTACCCGCAGAACGCGGGGGCCAAGGGTCACTCCACGATCTCCGATGAGCTTCAGTTCGCGGGGCGCCCAACCACCCTCGGGACCTACGACGACGGTCATCTCGTCTCCCAATCGCCTCAGGGGATGCGACTCGCCCTCCGCCTCGCTAAGAACGATCGCCGTAGGATTCTCTCTTAAAACCGCCTCAAGCCCGTCCGCATAGCTGAAGACGGGCAGCCTCGTGCGGAAGCTGACCTCGGCCGCTTCCCGCGCGATGGTCTGCATGCGTGCGATCCGGTCCGCCACCTTCTTTGCATCCCAACGTACGATCGTTCGTTCGCTTTGGAAGAGAATGAAACCGGCTACACCGAGCTCCGTACCTGCTCGGACGATCTCGTCGAGCTTGTCGCCCTTGGGCAACGACTGAGCCAGGGTGAGGCGCAGCGGAGCCTCCACGTCGGGCGTTTCGATCGACACGGGCATAGCCGTCCGCCCCGTGAACTCGCACCGAACGACCGTACCGTCGTTTGGCAAAACCGCTATCTGGGCTCCTGCCGAGAGGCGAAGAACTTTGCGAAGCTTGTCCACTTCCTCGCTCGGAAGCTCGATAACATCCGAGGGGTCCGCGCCGGGGACAAAGACGCGAGGCAGTGCGCGTAAAGGAATCGTGCCCATGGCTAGCCCGCCTTCCGGAAGGTGGCGCCAACCCAGTCGTCTTCCTGAAGCTGCTTCTCCAACCGAAAACCAACCCGCTCCGCCGCTTCCCGAACATCCGGCCAATTCTGCTCGATAATCCCGGAGACGATCCAAGTTCCGCCGGGTTTCACAACGCCGACGACCTCGTGGGCGATAGCGATGAGAGTTGCCGAAATGATGTTGGAGACGACGACGTCGTAAGTCGCACCTGGCGGCAAAACGGCGACTCCGGCACCGGCGATCGCTTCGAACGACACCCCGTTCATCGCCGCGTTCTCCTTGGCGACCTCCACGGAAAGGGGCTCGATATCGACGGCCACGACCGAACCCGCGCCCAGCTTGCAGGCGCCCACCGAGAGAATCCCGCTACCGCATCCGATATCCGCTACGGACACTCCCGGCGTCACAGCAGGCTCCAGCAGTTCGAGGCACATGCGCGTCGTGGGGTGGTCCCCCGTTCCGAATGCCTGCCCCGGATCGAGGACGATTTCCAGATCGCCGGGACCGAACTCAAATTCCTCCCACGTAGGCCGGACGACGAACCGTTGCCCAACCCGGCGCGGCTTGAAGAATCGCTTCCAATTCTCTTCCCAGTTCTCTTCGACGAGGGAACGGGACTCGACCTCGACGGCGCCCATCCGCAATAGATCGGCCTTCAAGGCCTCGACGACAGCAAGGGCTCCCTCCACGTCTACGACCGCCGCGCTGAGTGTCGGGGGTTTATCCGTCTGGAGCGTGTTCTCGCACCCGTGCTCGAGGAAAACGTCGATGAACGGCGACCAATCCTCCGGAACCTGGGACAGGGTCGCCTTGACTTCGATCCAGCTCATTTCTTCTTACCGAAGAGGCCACCCAACAGGCCTTTCGAACCGCCCTTCGGCACGTCTTCCCCGCTCACTTCGGCGAACTCCTGAAGCAGTTTCACCTGAGCTTCGCTCAGCTTCGTCGGTACAGCGACGTTGATCTGCACGACCATGTCGCCCCGTCGTCCCCCATGGAGGGGCGGCAAGCCCGCTCCCCGAATTTGGATGCGCGTACCAGGTTGGGTTCCGGGTGGAATCTCCACCTCGTGGTTCTCCGCCACACCCTCGATCTCCAGCGAGTGGCCGAGAGCTGCCTGGGCGAAACTGACGTTCAGTCCGGCGAAAAGGGCTTGCCCCTCGCGCTGGAACCGCTTGTCCTGCTTCACGCGAATATGCACGTACAGGTTGCCTGGGGAGCCGCCCGCCATTCCATCGTGCCCTTGTCCGGGAACTTGGAGCGTGTTTCCATTTTCCACTCCGGCGGGAATCGTAAGCATGGCTCGCGCGGTGACGGGCGTCACGCCCTGCCCGCCGCACTTGTGGCAAGGATTCGCAATCGTCCAGCCGAGGCCGCGACAGGTCGGGCACGGGCTCGAAGTCTGCATCCGCCCGATCAGGGTTTCTCGCACCTGGGAGACCATTCCGGTGCCCTTACAGGTGCCGCAAGCAGTCGGGGGAGCGCCGCCCTCGCCGCCATTGCCTCCGCAAGCGTCGCACTCGGTCATCCGCTCGACGGTGACTTCCTGATGAACGCCTTCGAGGACGTCCTTCAGCGTCAGATCGATCTGGATTTCGATATCGCCGCCGTCGCGGCCGACGCGCTGCTGCCGTCGTCCACCGCCCGCGCCACCACCGAAGAACATCTCGAACAGGTCGGTGAAGCCACCCACGCCACCTTGACCGCCGAAGAAGGGGTCCTGAGGGACGTCGTCGGTCGAGCCGAAGCGGTCGAAGCGGGCACGCTTTTCGGGGTCGGAAAGGACGGAGTAGGCGGAACCTACTTCCTTGAACTGCTCTTCCGCAGCAGAATCGCCCGGATTGACGTCCGGGTGATACTTGCGTGCGAGTCGACGGTACGCCGACTTGATCTCGTCAGCCGAGGCATCCCTCGGTACGCCGAGCACCTCATAGGGATCGCGCTGGGCCATCCGGTTATTCTTCGTCGAGGTCCGGCTCTTCCTGGGCGCTCTCTTCCTCCGCGATGTCGCTGAGGGAAAGCGTATCGGAATCCGACGCCGCGACGACCTCTTCCTCATCCTCGTCGGCCAGGGCCGAGAGGGTCAGTTCGTCGACCTCGTCTCCGTCATGGTCGTGGTCGATGTCGTGATCGTCGGCAACGATCGCATCGGAGGTGACCAGCGCAGCTTCGGTTTCGTCGAGCGCGGGAAGGAGCAGGCCGAGTTCGGCGGGCATCGTTTCGTCGATGAGGAGGGCCGCTTCGGGAGATTCGAAGGCGATCTCCTGGGCCGACGGCATCACCGGTTTGATCTTACCGGCGGCGATTTCGGCCAGAGCGATCGTCAACGGGTGGTTCGACTCGATCTGAACAAGGGGAGGCGCGCCCTCGCGCAGCTGCTTCGCGCGCTTGGCGGCAAGGTTGGAAAGCACAAACTTTCCTTGAGGAAATTCGCTGAGGATATCGGGAGAAGGCAGCATAGTGGGTATTTATTGAGCCTCGAACTTTGTATTATACCAAACTACCGGGACTGGATTGGGACCGCATTAAAGCCTCTCCCCTGGCTTCGACTTCCGCCATTTCCTCCACGCAGCCTTCGTGAATCGGCTTGAACGTAGCCACTATCGACCGCAGCTCTACGATCGCCTGCTTCGCAAGCCGGATCGCCTCCGCGCCATCCCCCTTTGCCAGCGCCACCGCTGCCTCCGCCCGCTTCTGGGCGTAAGGTGTCTTGACGCCAATTCTTTCGGCCCGGGCCAATGCCTGCTCCGCCCCGCCTAAATCTCCTTGAAAGTAAGCACGAGCAAAGCACACGTCCAGCGCGATGACCTTTTCGAAGTAGTCGTAAATGCCGCTCGGCTTCTCCGTGGCCGCATAGGCCTTCTCCAAAAAGGCCAGGCCCTCTTCGCGGCGGTCCTGATAGATCATCGCCTCTCCCAAATACATCTGGCAAAGACTCCTTTGAAAAGGTGACTTGGACTTCTCAACCATACGTTCTAGATCGGGGATGTTCCAGTCTCGGCAACGGACGCCGTTCTCCGTCTGGGCAGCGAATTTGAGCGTCAGCGCCTGATCCTCTTGATCATTCCGAAACAGCAAGTTCCAGATTCGCATCGCGTCGTTCGCAATGCCCCGGATGTGCATCGGGACCGCACTATACAGCAGGAACAAGGCTGCCATCGCTACCGCCGCCGCCAACAAAAGCCCCCACAGGTCGTGCGCCAGGTCCTTTGCTTGTGCGTCCCCGCCCGGGAGCTGCCAGCGGTAGAGTAATACCAACCCGACGAGCGTGGCGATGCTTGCAACAGGACCACCCGCCGTGTAAACCAGAAATCGCGGTCTTATCGCCCGTTCGTCCTTCCATCCCATATAGGCAAAGCCGCTCGCGGCAAATCGTTTCCTATCCCACTCGAAAACGACCTTCTCGTTTCGAAGCCACCAATAGAAAGGTCCGATTTTCGCCGCCCGGAACTTAAAACCAACGAGCCATCCCGCCACCAGATGCCCGAGTTCATGGATCGCTACGATGACAAGCTGGACAACCAAAAGCAGACAAATAAAAACGACCAACCCGGCCAGGACTAGGACCATGATGCCAAGACCCTTTTCCACTCCCGTGGCCGCACAGAAGATACTCGTCAGGACAGCGACCAAAACACCGAGGATGACGAGCAGCGTCTTTTCCGACCGTGTCCGCCTTCCCCAAGATCTAAACATCTACTTAACCCAAGATCGAAATCTTGCTTCCGTAAACCATGCGTTCAGCGAGTGGTAGAACCCCATTGCCACCCGGAATTTCTTCAATAGCCGAGGGTTCGCGTCTGCCTGTTTCCACACAGACGGGCCACCCGCAAAGATGCTCTCGGCCACCGTGTTCAGGTCCTCCTCCACGCTCGTAAAGGAGTAGCGCTTGATCATCCCCATCTTCAGCCACTCCGGTTTTTGCTCCTCCCAGTCGATCTCGCTTTTCTTATCCGCGAAGACCTGGTCGTAGCCTTTGTATTGAAACCCGGGTGGGTTGGTCGCCACCCAGGCTTTCTCGGGAAAATGCGACTCCGGCTCATACATGAGCACGCTCGAAAACTCGTGGTGGACGCTCTGTTCCAGGAACCTGTCGTCAAATCCCCCGGCGACGCCGCCGTTCACGAGGAACAGCGTCCGGCGGTCGTAGGTCGCCCCGTACTCGTAGCCGTCTACGGAGAGCGCCGCGCAGACGTAAATCTTGTCGAGCCGCTTCGCCAGGAACCCGGGCGGATACTTCGTCACCGCCTTTCGGATGATCGCTCGCGACCGCGCGATCTCCGCGTCCGACATGGGCTTCACGACCGGATACTCGTAGTCGTCCCCCCACGTATCCACGTCCATATAGCCGTCCCGCTCATACACCACCCGAATACCCGTCAGCGGATCGTGCTCGACGAGGTCCGGCAGCGGGGCCGTTTGATGGAACGAAGAAACGCTGAAAAGCAGAACGGAGATCAACGCAGACATCGGTGAATAGGATACGTTGAGGTCCCGCCTTTTACCTAAAGAATTACTCTAATTCGATTGTCGCCGGGGGCTTGCTGGTGAGGTCGTAGAAGACTCGGTTCACACCCTTGACCTCGTTTACGATCCTGTTCGCGATGTGCTCCAGGGCATCGAAGGGGATCGCCACCGCTCGGGCCGTCATCGCGTCTTCGCTCTCGACGGCGCGCAAAACGATGGGATGCTCGTAAGTCCGCTCGTCGCCCATGACTCCGACGGACCGCACGTCCAGCAAAGCCGCATACGACTGCCAAATTCCCTTGTTCAGTCCACGGTCTCGTAGGACCGAGCGGAATATCCAGTCCGCGTCCTGCACCATCTTCACCCGCTCCGGCGTGACCTCGCCGAGGATACGGACACCCAGGCCAGGGCCTGGGAACGGCTCCCGGTCCACCATCTCGTCCGGCAAGCCCAGCATCCGGCCCACCTCGCGCACCTCGTCCTTGAAAAGCCAGCGCAGAGGCTCGATGAGCTTCATGTTCATCCACTCCGGCAGACCGCCCACGTTGTGGTGGGTTTTGATTTTGGCGGCGGTGGGCGAACCACTCTCGATCACGTCCGGATAGAGCGTTCCTTGAGCGAGGAAATCGCAGTCCTCCAGCTCCTTCGCATGGTCCTCAAACACGTGTACGAACTGCGCGCCAATCGTCTTGCGCTTCGCTTCCGGCTCCGTCAGCCCCTTGAGAGCCCCGAAGAATCGGTCCTTCTCGTCGAACGCCTTCAGGTTCGCGTGGAAGTGGCCGCGGAACGTTTCGATCACCTGTTCCGCTTCGTTCTTGCGCATCAGCCCGTGGTCCACGAATACGCACACCGCGCGGTCGCCGACGGCGCGGATCAGCAAAGCCGCCATGACGGACGAATCGACTCCGCCGGAGACCGCGCAAAGCACCTTCTTGTCGCCGACCGTTTCCCGAATCCGGGCAATCTCCTCGTCGATAAAGGTCTGGCTCGTCCAGTCCGCTTTCAGCCCCGCCTTCTCAAAAAGGAACCGTCGCAATACCGTCTTCCCGTCTTTCGTATGGCTCACTTCGGGATGGAACTGAACGCCGAACTGGTTCTCCGCGACGTTCTCGAAGGCGGCGACGGGACAAGATTCCGTGCCTGCCGTCGTCGTGAACCCAGGCGGGTTCGCCAGAACCTGGTCGCCGTGGCTCATCCACACTTCGTAGGAGGTCAATCCGTCGACGAGCGATCCGGATTCGGTCGGGGTCACTTGGCGAAAGCCGTATTCCTTGTGTGAGGCCGACTCGACCTTGCCGCCGAGCCGCAAAGCCATCAATTGCATGCCGTAGCAGATGCCCAAGGTGGGAATGCCTTCCAGAACGGAGAAATCGAGGTCGGGCGCGCCTTGCTCGAGGACGGATCGGGGGCCGCCGCTCAGGATCACCGCCGCAGGCTTGTTCGCACAGATCTTTGCCGCCGCTTCCGTCCACGGAACCATCTCGGAGTACACGCCAAACTCGCGAACGCGGCGTACGATCAACTGGGTGTACTGTCCGCCGAAGTCGACGACGTAAACGATCTGGTGAACCATAGGATGTTGTACCCGGCCCGGAGGCCAGGATTGAAGGATTGCAGGACCAGAGGATTGGGAAATATGGATGCCCCACCCCAATCCTCAATCCTTAATCCTGCCCGTCAGGACCACGGGGTTATACTTCGGCCAAGATGTTGCGCCGTTGCCTCCTTTTCGTCGGTCTCCTCCTGGCTTCCCTGGGAATCGCCCAAGAGCGAGTCCGAGACGTCATCTATCTGAAGCAGGCAGGTTGCGCCTTCACGATGGACGTCTTCAAGCCCGCGAGGGCGAACGGCATGGGCGTCATCTTCATCGTCAGCGGCGGCTGGTTCTCCAGCCACGAAGGCATCAACCCCGACCTCGCCAAGCCGTTCAACGATCGCGGTATCACCGTCTTTGAGGTCGTTCACGGTTCCCAGCCTCGCTACCATATCGACGAGATCGCCGTGCAGCTCAAACGTGCCATCAAGTTCATCCGAGCCAACGCTCACACGTACGGCATCGAGCCCAACGAGATCGGCGTTACCGGGGCCAGCGCAGGCGGGCACCTCTCACTCCTCCTCGCCGGAGCCGTCGACAAGGGCGATCCCAATGCCGCGGACCCGATCAATCGCGTCGGTAGCGAAGTCCAATCCGTCGTCGCCTTCTTCCCGCCGACCGACTTCCTCAACTGGGGCAAGCCCGACTATCAGCCGTTCGACGTGCCGGTCATGCAAATCTTCATCCCCGCCTTCGGCATCAAAAAGGATGCGACGAAGGACGACATCAAGAAGCTCGCCGTCCTCCTTTCGCCGATCACCTACGTCACCCCGCAGTTCCCGCCGACCCTCATCTTCCACGGAGACAAGGACCCGCTCGTCCCGATCCAGCAGTCGCAGACCATGGATGCGGCGCTTGCCAAGGCGGGCGTCCAACACCTGTTCGTGACGGTTCCCGGCCTTGGCCACGACCCGGCGATGATCGCCCAAAAGATGGGCGACATGGTTTCCTGGTTCGAGAAAACGCTTAAGAAGTCTTAAGCGTCGCGACGATCACCGTCTTGAGCTTGCGTTCCTTGGAAGCGCCCGATTTCACGTCGGTCGCCTGGCTCACGGTATCGGCATGCCCCTCGAACTTGGTCACGAGGCCCAGGGTTCGGTCGAAGGTGGCCGTCCCGCCTCCCGTCAACTTCGTTTCCACCTTGACGAGCGCCGCGACCTCGCTCTCCACCGGCGACCCCTGACCGTCCTCGTACGCTGTATATTGCTGGGCCAGATCGAACTTCAACTCGACTGATTTGTCGTCGATGGCCGTCGCCGTCAGCGTGTAGGTCATGTCGCTGCCGTTGAAGGTCTTCGTGAAGGTCCAACTCTTCCCTACCTCCACACCCTCGGAAGGAAACTCGATGGGCAGGTAGGTGATATCGGGAAACTTCTTGACGTCCAGCCCCGGCAGCCGGAATGGAAACGGCTTATTCGGCGCATCGGTCGCCAGAACCTTTCCTTGGGGCGAGACGCTGACCGTCGTCTTCGGGAAGTAAGTCTGGATGTTCGTCGCGTTGAACGGCATCGTCGCGCCGTTGAAGACGAGCTTCAGATCCTTGATCTCGCTCGCCGCTCGCGACCGCCCTTGGTCGTCCGGCGTCAAACCGTCGACCCCCACCACCATCGACAGGTCCGCTTTCGCATCCCGTCCGCCAAGGATCGGCAGATAGCCGTCGAAGTTAACGCGCACGTCGTAAGTGCGCGAAACGCCTGCGGGAAACGCGTAGGCGATCTGGGTGGCGGCGATCAACGCTGCGAGCATGCTTGATTGTAAACCGTAAGCCCTAAACGGTAGGCAGGCCGTCCTACCGTTTACTGGCTACCGGTCCGGGGCCCTGGCCCAACACCCATGCCAAGGGCCGCTCGGACTTCGTCCGGATGAGTCTTCATATATTCCCGGCGTTCGTCGGGCGTCATCGTCTTCAGCTTCGCTGCCAAACTCTGCTTGGCCGGATTTGGCGCCTGGGCCGTGGAGTTCGAAGAACCACAGCCCAAGGCGAGAACAGCGAGCGAAAGATAGAGTAAATGCTTCATCTAGTTCGGCTTGTCGATGCGGTAGTAGTAGTCCTGCCACACGTTCCCGTAAGGGTAGCTCGGATTCATGATATCGCCGACGTCGTACTGCTTGGCCTCTCCCATCGACACGGGATCGCCGTAATACAAGTTCACGGTAGGCCGGATTGTGGGACGTTGCGACTTCGCATGTCCGTCGACCCAACCGACGTTCGCCATCTTCGAGTGCACACCCCAAACCTGCGGCATCGCGTTCGAAGGCCAGTCGATCCAGGTCTGGTGGCTCAACGGATGGCCATCGAATCCCGTGATGCTTACCGCGTCGGCAATGAGAATCGTCTCTGCGGGCCGGTCGATCGAGGTCAGGCTCACCGTCGGCACGGGATCGAATCCATAGATCGGCAATTCGATCACCATCACGCTGTCGTTCACGCCAAAGCCGTTTGGAAACGCGGGCGAAAGCTCGTCGGCTAGGATCGGGTTCGACTCCGGGCAGCCGTAGATCTGCTGATTCTTCATGTAAGGGTCGAAGAAGCCCTCGTGCTGGTCGAAGTAGGGACCGTCCAGGTCGGGGAGTCCGTACCAAACGTATGCGAACCAAGACCGAAGTTCGTAACGCGTGTCCGTGGCGTTGATGATCACGCTAAAGGCCGCATGGTCATCGTAGTCGCTGGCATACATCAGCGAGGCAAGCGACACCTGCTTGACACTCGACAGACAGACGGCCTTCTTGGCCGCCCGCTTGGCCTGGGCGAAGACCGGGAATAAAATCGCGGCGAGGATCGCGATAATTGCGATCACGACCAGCAGCTCAATCAGCGTAAACGCTCGGCTCCTATGAGAAGAGGATTTGCTTCGAAACATATAATTTCTCCAAACGGATGAACAAATGCGACGCCGTTCTTAACCTACGATGAACCTGCTGCGTAAACAAAACGTGAACAACTCACTTCTGTTTTACGGCGAATCGAAAAGCTTCGTCCATGCTCATCGCCAGCCCTTCCGCCCAAGCCTGCTCGAAGTCCCACTCCGATAGGTTCTCCCGCGCCAGGGCCACCCCTGACTCGTGCTCCTGTAAGTCCACGACCCGCTTCAGCTTGGTGACGCCGCGCGAAGCCGCGAAGAGCGTCGCCGCCTCCCGATACCGCCCCATCGCCACCAGAATCGACGCGTGGCCTTGGATCGCGTTCAGCGTCCAGTAAACGAAACCCGCCTTCCTCCGCTTCAAAAGCATCTCGTGGCTCGTCGCCAGGGCTGCCACCAAATTCCCTTTCAGCCGGTGGTAGAGAGCCACCAGGTACAGGCACATGGAAACGCCGTACTCGTCCCCTCGCGCCGTCGCAAGGCGAAGCCCTTCCGCCGCATATGGCATGCCATCGTCCAAAAGGCCGGTATCGAGCCGAACCCGCGCCATGTTGTAGAGCATCGGCCAAGGCAATTCGCTGCTGCCGTACAATTTCGTCGCTGCCACGAGGGCGGATTCGAAGGCGGCAAAGGCTGCGGGAAAATCCCCGTTCGACCAGTACTCTCCGCCCAGCGCGTTGTAGCCATGCTCGATCATCCGCGTGTCGCCGACCTTGTCGGCATAGGCGACGAACTTGAGGGTGTGCGCTACCGCCTCCTCACGCTTGCCTAGGTAGAGCGCCGATACCGCCACCCCGCGATGACAGATCGCCACGAGGTCCTCGCGTCCAATCTTTTCCGAGACGGCGAGCGCCTGCTCCGCCACTCGAAGCGACTCCTCAAACTCCGACGGATATAAGTGGGCGTCCGCCAAAAGCCGCAGCAGCATGATCTGATCGACCGGATCGAAGGTGTCGAAATTCGGCGATCGTGCCAACTCGCGGATCGTGTCGTGCCCAACCGTCGAATATTCGTGGATCGAATGCAGCATCGTCACGCACTCGTGCGAACGTCCCTGCTCGACAAAAAAGCGCAGAGCCGCAAGTCGGTTTTCGCGGTCGCCATCCGCGTGCGGCTCCGTCCCCGAGGGCCGCTTCTTCTCGAAGAAGTAGGTCGCATGTCGTTCGCGCAGGGACAACTCATCCTCCGCGCTCAAGTGCTCCATCCCGTACTCCCGGAAAGACTCCAACAGCCGGAACCGCGCCGGATGACCTTCCGCTGCCTCTTCTGATCGCACGATGGACCGCTCTTGCAAATCCAAAACCATCCGCATGCATTTCGCCTTTGTCCGGCCCGACCCGGAAAGGCAAATCCGGTTTGCCGCCTCGATCGTAAACCCACCGCGAAAGACGGATAACTCGGCAAAGAACCGCTGCTGCTCCGGCGTCAGGAGCGCGTAACTGTAGTCGATGGCCGCCCGCAGGCTCCGGTGACGACTGCTCAAATCCCGTCGACGACTACGCAAAAGCTCCAGCGGATGGTCGAAGTTCTGAAGGATCTGGGAGGGCGTGAACGCGTTTGAGAGTCCGGCGGCGATCTCTAGCGCAAGGGGTAGGCCGTCGAGGTGCGAACAGATCGAAGCGATTGCCCGCGCGTTATGCGGCGTGATCTGGAAGTCGGGCATCACCGACTGGGCGCGGTCCGCGAAAAGCTGCACGCTGGGAAACTCCGCCAGCTCTTGCGGTAGAACGACGTCCTCCCCCGGAATCGGCAGCGCGTCGAGATCGACCTCCAACTCCCCACCAAGCTTTAGGCATTGCCGCGAGGTGGCGAGAAGTGAGATGCCGGGAATCTCCCGTAGCAACGCCTCCACCGTCGGCACGACACCCTCCAGGATGTGCTCCAGGTTGTCGAGGATCAACAGGTTCTTTCGCCCCGTGAGATGCGCCCGCAAAACCTCCAACGAGCCATTCCCCGCTTCGTTTCGCAGTCTCATCGCCGTGGCTACCGCGTCGAGCGCGAGCGACGCGTCCGAGTAGTCGGCAAGCGGCACGAACCAAACGTTCCAGCCGTGATCGTCCGCCAACCGCCGTCCGACCTCGATAGAAAGGCGCGTCTTCCCCGTACCAGCCGGGCCTAAAAGACTCACGAGCCTGGCTCGCATCTCGGCCAGTTCCCCGACCACCCTGTCGCGCTCTCGGGTTCGGCCAAAGAACCGTGTGAGCTGCACCGGTAGACGAACGATCGTCTCCGCCTCCTCTGGCTCTCCCGCTGCCTGCTCCGCGACGGGCGTGTTGCCGCGACGGCCGCCGACCAACGGCGCCCCCACCCTCGCCCGTTCTGCCAAGTCCAAGATTTCGTCCCCCGGCTCGTCTCCGAATTCCGAGGCAAGCGTCTCCTTCCATTCCTGAAAGTGCTGAAGAGCGCTGGCTGGACGCTCCGCGCTCAAGTACAGGCGCATGAGGGCCGCGTGCAGGTCCTCCTTCAGGTGGTCCTTCGCCAAGGCCATCCGCACAAAGTGGATCGCTTCGTCCACCTGCCCTTCGACTTCGCAAGCGTAAATGAGGCTTTGCAGGGCTGAGACGAGGAGGTCCTCCAAATGAAGCCGCTCCCGCTGCACCCACTCCTCGTAGTAGCCGGGCAGCAGATCGCCGCGATAGATGTCCACCGCCCGCTTCAGCTTCTCGATCTTTCGGGCATTGGAGGTTGCCGACGTCGCCGCCTTCAACAGCCGCGTGAACTCCGCAACGTCGGTTGTGACGTGCGCGGAGTTGAGGGATATCCGGGCCTGCTTTGCGACCAACACGGCTCCCGAGGGCACGGAAGGAGGCTCGAGGTGCCTCCGGAGCGACGCGAGGGCCTGCCGCAAATTCTGCCGGGCGAACTCCGGGTCGCAGTCCGGCCAAAGCATCTCGGCAAGCTCCTCACGCGAGTGGCTGCGGTCCGGATAGTAGGCGAGGTAGGCGAGCAACAGACCCACACGCCGAGTCCGAAACCGCGTGATCACGAGTTCACCGGCTTCGGCCTCCGCCTGGAGGGTTCCCAACATATCCACCCGCCAAATCGACCCCATACTCAAATTGTAGTGCGTGAGCGCGTCAAGTAATTCTCCAAAGAATCTACAATCGATGTCATGCCCGCCGAGCCGCGCCCCTTACCCGAAGGCGTTTTGCTGGCCGACCGCTTCGAGATCGAAGCGGTGTTAGGCCGAGGCGGCTTTGGCATCGTCTACCGGGCTCGCGATCTCAGCCGAAACGATACCGTCGTCATCAAAGAGCTGGCTCCCGAAGGCACTACACGCGACGCCCAAGGCATCCTCAGCCTCAACTCCGATACGGTCCACCGTCTCCGTCAGCAGTTCCTCGACGAGGCCCGCACCATGGCTCGCCTCCACATCAGAGGCATCCTGCCCGTACGGCTTGGCTTCCAAGAGAACGGCACCGCTTACTACGCCACCGACTACCTTCCCAACGCCACGACGCTGGAACGCTTGATCCAAGCCGAAGGCCGCATGGACGCCGAAGGCGCTCTCGACATCGTCTACCAACTCCTGGAGACGCTGGAACAGGTTCACAAGAAGGGCGTGCTCCATCGAGACATCAAACCGAGCAACATCCTCGTCGGTCCCGATGGCGAAGCCACCCTGATCGACTTCGGCGCCGCGCGCGAGTGGCATGCCGACTCGGCCACCCATCACACCGTCCTCTTCACTCCCGGCTACGCACCCCTCGAGCAGCTTGCCGAACGTGCCCGCCGTGGGCCCGCCACAGACCTCTACGCTCTCTGCGCCACCGCCTACGAAATGCTCACGGGTAAACGCCCCGTTTCCGCCACCGACCGAGCGACCGGCGTTCCCCTGGTTCCGCTGCTGACGTTGCGCTCCGACATCGAAGGCCCCGTCGCCGCGGCGCTCGAGGCCGGCCTCGCCCTGAAATACGGCGACCGCCCCCAATCCGTGGAGGCGTTCCGAGAGTTACTAAGCGACTTCGAGGAACCCACCACCCGAAACAGCCTGCTCGAATACGACGCGAAGATGGTCCGTCTCCAACGGTTCGCTTTCGAGCGTCGTCAATGTCCAGCCTGCGAACACGGCCTTCTCGAAGAGCCCCGTCCCCTCCGCAAGGGCATCTGCCCGGTTTGCCACGAGGGCACCATCAAACGCCGTGAGATCCACGCCGGCCTCTGCCCGGTCTGCCGGATCTCCCCACTCCGCGAGTTCCAAAACGTGGACCCGATGCACACCTGTCCAACCTGCGGGAAGGGCTGGCTCGCGATCAAGAAGAAAAGCTTGCTCAGCAAGGAGATCGTCGCCGACTGCCCAGACTGCCAAGCCCACTTCGAGGGCAATGCCACCGAGGCGAACGGCCGTCCGTGGAGCGATCTTCTCGCCGAGAGCGGCAGGTCGGAAAAGGTCTGGCGCTGCGAAGGCTGCGGCGCTCAACTCGACGAGGAAGCCGATGGCCGCCTGCTTCTCGTCATCTCCGAGCGCCCGCTCAAGCACGAGCGGCTTTATCCCGAAGAGTGGGACTGCGCCGCGGCAGGCCTCGAGCCCGGCGCGGGCAATGCCGAATGCATCCTCTGCGGGGCTGACTACTATCTCAACGACGACAACGTCACCCTGCTTGGCGCGAAAGACGATCCTTTCGGCTTTGCCAAGTATCACCTGGGCCGCCTCCTGACCCTGGAAGACAATCGCTGGATGGGCGTCGGAAAACTCAGCCCCCACCCCGGCCTCGTCTGCCACCAGTGCAGCACCGAATTCGACCGCGACGGCGATTACCTACGGCTCGTCCGCACCCGAAACCGCATCCTTCTTCGCCATCTTGACGAGCCGATCAAGCTCGTCGACTGGCATCGCCTCGCCGAAGGGCTCCCCACCGTCAGCGAGGAGACCGAGTTCAAAGAGGGTCTGACGAGCGAGATCGTCGTTTCGTATGAGGCGGGTGAAGTCGGCTTCGACGACCAAAACCGCACTCTCTGGCGCGGCCCCGCCGCCCGCACCGACCAAGACGCCAGCAACACTCTCGTCATCACCCGCGAGGAGATCCAGTTCGGAGGGGTCTTCCGCAAGTGGAAGCTCCCATTCGACGCCATCCTTACTGCCAGCGCGGACGAGGATGTCGTCTGGCTAAAGGTCAGCGGCGAGCCAGCCCCCATCGGCTTCGCCATCGTCCCCATCGAATTCACCACCCACCTCGAGTCCGGCCGCTACTCCGTGGAGCTGGGCGCAGCGAACTTGGCCAACCGAATCCTCCACGAACGCACCAGCCGCTAACCTGTGTTATCCTCCCGCTATGCGTGTCTGGTGGCTCTCCATCCTTCCTGTCGCATTGATAGCAAGTGCCTGCCACCACGACGATCCGCATTTGGCAAGCTTTAACGCCCACTTCGCCATAGCGGCTAGCACCAATTCGAGCGAGGAAGGCGTAGAGGCCGCATGGAAATGGTTGGAAGACCCCCAGAACGAGGCCGAGCCATTCCTCTTGGCCGTGTTGCAGAAAGAGAAAGACGACTTTCGCCTCGCGACCGCAGCCAGCATCCTTGGGGACATGAAAGACCCTCGAGCTTTCGATCTGCTGATCAAAGCCCTCGATTCCCCACACAAGCTCTATTGCATTGCCGCCGTGGACGCATTGGGGCAGCTCGGCGATCAAAGGGCTGGGAAACCGATCCTCGAAGATGCCCAGCTTGGCCTACTAACCAAAGGAATCGCGATCAAAGCGCTTGGCAATCTCAAGTACAAGGAGGCGATCCCGTTTATCCTTGACGCGCTTTCCTCGAAGAGAAAATATGAGCGCCTGCTTTCCGCGGAAGCCCTTGCCAAGTTCGGCGATCCGAAGTACAAGAAGGACCTGATTGCGCTGAAAGATGACTCAAACGGCATGGTCCTGGCGGGAGTAGCCCTTTCGATCAAAAAGCTCGATCCCCAAGACCCGACCCCAGGCCAAATGATCCCAGGCCTTATTTCGGCTCTGCAGTCTGACGACGTCCTGGACGCGGATGACGTGATCCATGCCCTTGGCAAACTCGGGGACAAGCGAGCCATCAAGCCACTGATCGACGAGCTTAGCAACGAGGAGGCATTCCTCCGGAAGGATGCCATCGAAGCCTTGGCCGCCCTCAAGGCCAAAGGGGCCCTTCCACAGATCGAAAAGATGGAGTTGGACCCTTCTCAGGGCTTCCGAATCGCTGCCGCGAAAGCGGCAAAGGCGATTACAATGTCGAAGTGATCGCCTCACTTTTTGGACTACTAATCGCCCAGCGTGAACCAGCCTACGTTCTCAAAGGCCAGTCCCACGGCCATACGTTCGTTGTCCGTTTCGAGCAGGCCAAGTTCCGCATCAGAGGACGTAAGATCGTCTGGGTCAGGCACGGTGAGCAAGGCGAGGAAGCCTACTACACCATCGGCCTCCAAGGGAAGACCGGTAAACGGTTCATCTGGGGACGGGACGACAACTTCAAGAAGGGAGAAATCGCCAAAACGATTCCGGCCAAGGTGCTCGAAAAAGACAATTCGGAACTCTCCAACTTAAAGGTCACCGTTGACGGCAAGCGTTGGCCGGTTGCTAGGAGCCTGTACGACGACCTCCTCAACCCCGACTTCGGAAAGGAATACGAACATGCCTCTATCTCCCGTGATGGCAAAACGCTTAGGGTAAGCATGGAAGGAGCGGACGGGGCCGCGGGCTACAAAACCACTTGGACGTTCCGCCAGGGCGGTAAGACAAAGCGAACCATCGAGTCCACCGACTAACCCGAAGCCGAGCTTCGATGCCGGAGCGGCACCGCCGGGAGCGAAAGGGTATCCGACTGCACCGACGTCATCTTGATCAACCGGTCGAGAATAACCTTGATCGACCCCGCCAAGGGAAACGCGATAATCATCCCCGGCAGCCCAAACAAGGCGGCTCCCGAGAGAATGACGAATACGTTGATCACCCCGCTCAACCCGACCGAGCTGCCCACGATCTGCGGATACGCCACCTGGTCGAATATCAGCGCGATCACTGCAAAACAGACGGTTACGAGCGCCGCATACGCCCATGGCGAGCCCATGGAGAAAAGGAAATTCCCGCTCACTCCGCCCAGCCCTAACACCAGGAACAGAACTGCGTAGTTGATGAAGTTTCCGATGTACGGCACGAGGTACATCCCGCCAAAGACGAAGGCGAGAAGGAACGCGTAAGGAACGCCAAAAAAGAACAGGATCAGGCCCGCCATCGCGACATAAAGGAGAAACACCGTCGCCAATCCGCGCAGGTAGCGCAAGAAGACCTGGCCAATGTCGCTCATGACCGCAATGGTGCTCGCCCGGATCGAGGGCGGAATCCACCGGGGGCCCCGCCGCCTTAGGTCCTCCATCTCAAGAAGCATCAAGAAGACGATCAGGGGAACCAGCAAAAGCGTGAACAACCCGGAGGCGAGCGTCCCAAGAATGCCGAAGAACGACCCAAAGGCCTTCTTCGCCGACGCCGCAATCTCGCCTCGGTGAGGTTCGATGTACTGCTCGGTGATCGCCCGGCGCGTAGTGGGCAGGCCGAGCCGTTCCAGGTAGGGCCGCGCCTGGGTCAGCAGCACGTCGATCTGGTCTTGCTTGCTGAACTGTTGCGCCTGATTGACGGGGTTCCAGCGGAGGAAATAGTTATCGCTCTTCTCCCCGCCCGCCAGGTTGGCGGTGAATTCCTCGAATTTCGTCGTCGCCGTTGTAACCTGCCTGGCCACCGAGGGACCGGCGAAAATGCCGATCAGGATGAGGGCGAGGAAGAAGACGACGAAGACCATCGAAACGGCCACGCCGCGCGAATAGCCACGCAAACGGAGACGCCGGACGCTAGGCTCCAGTAGGGCCGCGACGATGAAGGAGATGACAAAGGGCAGCAAAATGCCCCGGACGAGATACAGGAAGACGCCCGCAACCACCACAAGGGTGGCCCACAGAAGAATCCTCCAGCCAATCATCCGGGGCTTTTACCCGTTAAACGCCGAGTTCTTCAACCGCCGAGCTGTTTGCTCGCTTTGCGCGTTGCTCGGAAATCCACTCATCGGTCTTACCCTTGAGTTCTTTAAACTTGTTGGCGAGATCCTCTCTGGTCTCCGCGCCGGATTTCGGTGCGAACAGCAAGCCAGCGGCGGCGCCGATAATCGCGCCGAGGCCAACTCCGGCCAGCATGTAAAGCACGACGTTATTCTCATCTCGATCGTTGCTCATTTGTTTCCTCCTTGGTACAAGTCCATTATGCCAATCTTTTGCGGTTTCTTACTGCGTGATATGACACCGTCGGTAGTTATTCCCGACGAGTAGACTTTCTATCCTGTTCAAATAGGCGGGTTCCAGGTGAGACTTCAATAGGTCTCTTAGTTCAAACCCGAGGTCCGAACCGATCGGATGGAGCCACCGGCCAAAACCGTTTGACCACGATAGGCCACCGCGATCTGCCCCGGCGTCGCCGCCCGGACGGGTTTATCAAACACAAGATGCGGGTCTGCGCCGCCATATAGCGTGGCCGCTTGAGGAGCCATGTTGTAGCGAATCTTGGCCGTCACCCGCTGGGGCTCTTCGGTCGGCTCGGTGGCACTCCAAAAGAGGCCGTCCAGGGGCACCCGCGTCGTCTCCAGGTCCTCGACGGCGCCGACGACCACCCGATTCTCCTTGGGTTTCAGCTCCAAAACGTATAGGGGCGTCCGCGAGGCGACGCCGATGCCGCGTCGCTGCCCGATGGTGAAATCTGCGATTCCTTCGTGCTCGCCAACCGCCTTCCCCGCGCTGTCCACGATCTCGCCCTTCTCGAAAATCTCGGGGCGAGTTTTGCGAAGGAACTCCTGATAGCCGCCCGCCTCGCTCACGAAGCAAATCTCCTGCGAGTCTGGCTTGTCTGCTACCGAAAGACCGAAGTCGCGGGCTAATTCACGGGTGTGCGCCTTGTCCGCGATCTCTCCCATCGGGAAATAGGAGGAGCCAAGCTGCTCCTGGTCGAGCATATACAGCACGTAGCTCTGATCCTTGCCATTCCCCAGCGCTCGCATCAACCGGTAGCGTCCTGTGGCCCGGTCGTGCCGGATGCGGGCGTAGTGACCGGTAACGAGCCGATCGCATCCCAGCTCGCGCATCTTCCGCATGAGGATGTCGAACTTCACGAACTTGTTGCACTGGACGCACGGGTTCGGCGTCCGGCCCCGCGAGTACTCGTCGACGAAGTTATCGATGACCGACTGGCGGAACTCCTCCTTGAAGTTCATCACATAGTGAGGAATGTCCAACACCCGCGCGACTCGCCGCGCATCCTCCACCGCCCCAAGTGAGCAGCAGCCCGCGTGGCGGGGATCGGTCTGGCTTTCCTGCCAAATCTGCATCGTCAGACCGATGACGTTGTAGCCCCGGCGCTTGAGGACGGCCGCCGCCACGGAGCTATCGACCCCGCCCGACATCGCAACGAGAACGGTTGGCTTACTTGCCGCCAGGGGCCGCTCCCTTCAATAGCGAGGCGTAGGGCTCTTCCTTGAGTTTGTCGTCGAGCTGGCTGGGTGACACGTTTACCGTGGGCGCCCCCTTGACCATGATAAAGATCGTCGGCGTCGAGGTGATCTTGATCGTGTTGGCCATGTTGATGTCGTCGGTCGCGCGCTGAAGAGCCGGGTCGTTCTGATCCTCAAGCCGCTTCTTGACCTTATCCACGTTCATGCCGATAGCCTGTGCGATTTGGAGGATCGCTTCGGGAGTCTGCAACTCCTCGTTCGTCTTCGTGTAAATCGCAGAGATATAGTCCCAGAACTTCCCTTCGTCCGCCGCCATTTCGGCGATGGTTGCCGCAGGCAGCGACATGCGGTGATCGGGCTTCATCACCAGCGGGAAGTGGTGGAAGACGAGCCGGATCTTTCCGTTGCCGTTCCGCACGAGGTCGTAGACGTGGGGGAAGCTTTCCTTACAGGCCGGGCAGAGAAGATCGGCGAACTCTACAATCGTGATCGGAGCGGTTTCTGGCCCCATGATGTGCGCCGTCTTGCTCACGAGGTCCACTTGGCCACCGTCGATCTTGGGGATCGCGCCAGGGTCGAGCTTGTCGCCCGAATTCTTGAGTTGGATCACCCCACCTCCGAGCGCCAAGGCGGCAAGCAGGAACATCGCGGACGAGAAGACGAGGTCGGAGGGCTTCGCCTTCGCCGCGACGTCTCCATCGGGAAGGTCGGTCTGTAAGAGTGCCGCGTACGTGATCGTGGTCAGAACCATCGTGATCGCCGAGGCAAGGCACCAGATACAGGTGGCGTGGATCGTATAGATGGCCGTGTAGGTCAGGAAGCCGCTGTAGGCCGCGCCAAACGCGGAGGCAGCAAAGCCAACCCAGATCAGCGCCTTGGACTTGTTGAGCCCAATGACGCTCCTTACGACTCCGAAGACGGTGAGCAAGATGTATCCCAGCAGGCCCGCGTAGGCAACCGGAATTCCCCCGTTCGTGGGATCACCCGTCAGGTAGGACGAAGGGTGGCTTGCCACGATATCGCAGCCGTGGTTGATGCCGCACGGCAGGGAGATATTAAGAATGTGGCCAAGGCTCAGGTATCCCGCGACGAAGATTCCTATGAAGCCAAGGGCTATCGTGATTCTATTGAGGGCGACTGCGCTCACTTGAAAATTGTACCGTCCTATCTAGGTTGGAGATCGGCTCCACGGAGCCTACAAGTTCAATGCCAAAAGGTAGACTGAAAGTTCCTTTGGCGGAGATTCGCCGAGTTTGCGCCCTATTCCGGGCGACGAGCAAGAATGTCCACGCTTTTACGCCCCTCCAATCTAGCTCTCGCGGAAAAACCGCGCGCCAAGCGCGGAACCTATTTCGTGCAGACCTGGGGCTGTCAGATGAACGAAGAGGACAGCGAGCAGATGGGTCTGTATTTGGAGCAGATCGGCTTCGAGCGGGCGACGTCGATCCTGGAAGCCCAAGTCATCCTGCTCAACACCTGCTCCGTCCGCAAGAAGCCTGAAGATAAGGCGTTTTCCCTTCTGGGCGAGCTGGCTCCTCTGAAGCAGGGCAAGAAGGACGTTATCATCGGCGTCTGTGGCTGCATGGCCCAGCTTCGGGCGGACGAGATTCGCCGCCGGGCTCCGCAGGTCGATTTCGTCGTCGGGACCGGCCAGGTCGCCTCCATTCCCGGACTCGTCGAAGAGGCCTTGCAAAAGCGCCGCTTCCAGAAACGGCTGGACCTGCCCGAGCGCAAGGGCTCGATCGTCGAGGAGATGCCCAAGCGCAGCGTTGGGCGCGAGCCGAAGCTGAAGTCGTTCGTTCCGATCCAGTACGGCTGCGACAAGTTCTGCACGTTCTGCATCGTCCCCACGACTCGCGGCCGAGAGCGAAGCCGGCCTACCGCGGATATCGTCGAGGAAGTCACGGCGCTCGCCGCCAACGGCACTAAGGAGGTCACCCTTCTTGGCCAGACGGTGAATTCCTACGGAAAGAACATGCCTGAGGGCAAGGTGCCGTTTAGCCAGCTTCTTTGGAAACTCGCAGAGGTTGAGGGGCTGGAGCGCATCCGGTACACCTCGCCTTACCCTCGCGACTTTAAGTCCGATGTGGTGGAGGCGATTCGCGACTGCCCGAAGGTGATGGAGCATTGCCACATGCCCCTTCAGGGTGGGAACGACGAGCTTCTGCGCAGGATGAAGCGCCTCTATAGCGTGGAGGGCTTCCATAAGATCGTGGCGGAGTTGCGCGCGGCTATCCCGCACATCGCATTGACGACGGACATCATCGTCGGCTTCCCGGGCGAGACGGATGAGGAGTTCGAGGGGACGCTGGAGGCGATGCGGACGGTTCGTTTCGATGGGGCCTACATGTTCATCTACTCTCCACGCCCCGGCACTCCGGCGGCGGAGATGGAGCAGGTGGCCGAGCCGGTGAAGAAGGAGCGGCTGGCGCGCCTCATCGCGCTGCAAAACCAGATCACCTGCGAGATCAACGAGACGTTGGTCGGGAAGGAGTTCGAGGTCCTGGTAGAGGGTCCGTCGCATAAGAACCCTGGGCTGCTACAGGGTTATACGAGGGAGTTCAAGATGATGCACTTCCCCGGCGACGCGTCGCTGCGCGGGCAGTTGGTGCGGGTGAACGCGGTCGAGCCCCACCTGTGGGGTCTTAGCGGCCTGTTAAGCTCTTAGCAGACGGCCCAGGTCTGCCTGGGGACGACTGGTACGCTTTAGGCCGACCATGTCCCTTCTCGACGTCCCGATTGGCCCTAAAGCTCCCGAAGTTTTCAACACGATTATTGAGATTCCTCGTGGGAGTACGAACAAGTACGAGGTCGACCAGCAGACCGGCGTGCTGAAGCTTGACCGCGTCCTCTATTCCCCGCTGTTCTATCCTTTCGACTACGGCTATATTCCGCAGACCCACTATCTAGACGGCGACCCGTTGGACGTTCTCGTTCTGCTCAGTCACCCGACGGTCCCCGGATGTGTGATCGAGGCTAGCGCTATTGGGGTCTTGGAGATGAGCGACGACAAGGGGCCGGATGAGAAGATCCTTTGCGTGGCCAAGAAGGACCCGCGTTATGGGTATCGGCAGTCGCTGGACGAATTGAACAACCACACGCTGAGCGAGATTCAGCACTTCTTCGAGGTCTATAAGCAGCTCGAGGAGAAGGACGTGGAAGTCAAAGGCTGGCACGGCCCCGAATTGGCCCTGCGCTTGATCGAGAAGTATCGAACCGACCGGTCGTAGTTGCCGAGTTTCCCAGGTTTCCGAAGTTGCCTTGGCAACCTAGAAACCTTGGAAACTTAAAGGCCGCCGGTAGTAGTCGGAGGGACCGTCGTCGGGGGCACCGTGGTCGGCGAGGTCGTTGGGGGAACTGCCCCACCAGGAACCACTGGCGTCGCCGGCTTCTTGGCTCCGCCGGAGGCGATGATTCTTGGGGATCCTCGATAGACGCTGTGGTTCAGGGTCTCACGCTTGACTTCGACCCCGTTTTCGTAAACGATTCGGAAAGTGGTGATCGAGTGGCCGGCGGAGCCTTTTTCGACGACCTTGGTCTTTCCGGGAGGGAGCGAATGGTCGACGACCGTTTTTACGCCGTTGCCCCACGACTTGTGGCCTGCGGTCTCGATCTTGACGACTCGGCCTGGGTCTTTCACGCCGAGGATTCGGAAGGTGATTTGGCCGTTCGCATAGGACGAGCTGATGGCGATGGGATCTTTCTGGCTGTTCTCGATGACGAGGTCCAGACTGCCATAGTCGACGGTGGCGTCGCGTCCGACGGGAACGTAGACGCTGGGAATCGAGTGGTTGTTTCGGGTGACGATCTTGAGGTCGGCGAGGAGGGACGCATTGTAGAGCGTCGTGCTGACCTGGCAGATGCCGCCACCGATGCCGGTGTCGTGCTTTCCGTTCTTAAGGACTGGGGCGACCTTGTAGCCGCCTTGGGCTGTGCGCCGTCCGACCGTCGTGTTGAAGCTGAGGCGGTCGCCGGGCATGAGAACGGAGCCATTCAGGGCCGCGGAGGCGAGGCGGATGTTCGTGTTGCGGCTGGACTGGTAGGCGGGGAAATGGGTGGAGAACTCGCTGACGACGTCGTGGATCTTTTCGAGCTCGGCGTCCGGTACGTGCTTGGGGGCTTCTTCGATGGGGAGTTGGACGGTTCCGTCGCCTTCCATCGCCGTGACCACCACGTCGGGCAGCTTTTCGGTATCGAGCTGATAGCTGGTGACTTCCTGCTCCCGCTTGACGAGTCCGCCTTCGAAGGTGACTCGAGCCGGGCGAGGGGTTCCGATAGCGCCCTTCACGAGCTGCTTGAGGCTATCGAACGAGGCTCCGACGTTCTTAAACTTGAGGGGGAGCTTTTGGGTGGGGGCTCCGCCGCCGGTAACGGTGGCTTGGGCGGACTCCCAGAAGTCCCGCAGCTCGCACTGGGCGACGCTGGCTTCATCGTCGAGGACGATGCCCAACTTACCCGGGGTCATGCTCGGGATCGGTTTCTGAATTTTGTCGCTCGTAAGCGTTAATTCGCGAAGCTTTTCCGTCTCCCACCAAAGGCGCAGCTTTTTCGCCGCTTCCTCTTTGGTAAGACCGCCGACCGGAACGACGCCGATCAGCGTATTAGGTCGAATCGACGGCACGAAGCGTGCCGCCATAACCGTCAGGCTTACTCCCGCCCCGACGACCACAACAAGTGCGCCAAATAAAAACTTTTTCATCCCTGACAAAGCAATCCTTACAACTCTTAAAGTAGACGATCCTGTACGTAGGATTATGACCTTTAACTGTCGTGTTCCTGCAAAAAACCTTAGGAATTGTGCCCTCTAGGTCTAAAGGACAGTTCGGTAAAATTCAAACATGCCTAAGCTCGTTTGGCTCAACGGTGAAGTGATGCCGCTGGAATCCGCGGTGACCAGTGTCGCGGACCACGCCCATCTGTACGGCGACGGCCTTTTCGAAGGTATCCGGATTTACGGCAGCAAGGTGTTCAAACTCGACGAACATCTCCGCCGCCTCTATCACGGAATCGCCTATCTCGGTTATGAGATGCATATCTCCTTTGACGAGCTTCGCGCCACATTGTTGGACGTTTGCAAGCAGGCGGGGATTTCCGACGGTTATATCCGTTTGAACGTCACGCGCGGCACAGGGCTTGGGCTCGATCCCAAGAACATCAACCGGACGCCGAACGTGATGATCATGGTCAACACGCTTTCGCTGTATCCGCCGGAGGCTTACGAGACAGGGTTGCACGTGGTGACCTGCTCTTTCCGCGTCATCCCGCCGGACAGCCTGGACCCGCGCGTCAAGTGCATCGGCCGCTACGCCAATAACATTCTCGCCAAGCAAGAGGCGAACCGGGCGAACGCGGGCGAGGGGCTCATGCTGAACCACCAGGGCTACATCGCGGAGTGCACGGGCGACAATATTTTCCTCATCCAGGATGGCAAGATCCGCACGCCCCATCCGGCGTCGGGCATTCTGCAGGGCATTACTCGCGACACGGCGATCGCTTTGGCTCGCGAGGCGGGCATCGAGGTCGAAGAGACGCTGTTGACGCCGATGGACGTTTACACGGCGGACGAGGCGTTCCTGACGGGCACGGCGGCGGAGATCATTCCGATGGTTTCCCTCGACGGGCGAAAGATCGGATGCGGCACTCCGGGCGAGATCACCCGCAACCTCATTCAGCGGTTCCGGACTCACACCGGCACCGGCGTTCCGTTTTGAACCAGCCTTGCATCGTCTGCGGCCGAGCGGCCGCATTCCGATGGATCGAGCACGGCGTCGAAGAGACGCTGTGCTCGATTTGCTTGGACCGCCGCTACCCGCCAGCGGCTCTCGGCCAACTGACGGCGGGGCTCCGGATGAACAAACCCACGAGGAACTCCTGCCCTCATTGCGGAACGACTCCGGAGATGGCTATCGAGGCTGGCTTGGTAGGTTGTCCGCTGTGCTACGAGGTGTTCGACGCCGCCGTTTGGCGACATTTCGGTATAACACCGGGTAGCTGGACGGGTTTCTCGGCAGTTAAGGTGTAGAGTTCATGAATATGTCTTCTTTGTGGAAAGCGGGGCTTCTGGTTTTCGTCGCCGTGGCGGCAGTCGCCTGTGGCGGTGGCGGCGGTGGCACCGGGACGACGAAACCGCGAATCGGATTCCTTAACGCGTCTTTCGACTCGACGGCGCTCACGTTCAAGATCGACGGGGACGTGAAGGCTTCGGCTCTCGGCTACCTCGGCTCCTCGGCCTCTTTCATCGAGGAGAAGCAGGACAGCTACGATCTCGCGGTCCAAGAAGACGGAAGCGGCAACCCCGACCTCGACTCCTTCGTGACGAACTTCCTCAATCAGAAGGAGTACATGGTGGCGGCGGTTGGCCAGGAGAACTACGGTTCCGAGCCTTTGAAGCGGCTCCGGTTGGTGGCTCCCCAGATCGATTTGACTCTGCCTAACGGCAACACGAGCCGGATTTACTTCCTGCACGCCTTTTCGCGAGCGGCCGGCTTCGATACCCCGGCGATCGACGTTCGAAACCCCGGCGACAATCCCCAGTACGAAGTGGACGCCATCGACTTCGGCAGCACGGGGACGCTGACGGTGGACGCTTCCACCCAGACGTTCGTTGCCCGCCGATCCGGTACGGAGAGCGTCTACGCGACCTCGACGTTCACGTTCGTATCCGGCGGCATCTACATCGGCGTCGTATGCGGCATCGAGAACGGTACTGGTACCCAGGCTCCCAAGATTCAGTTCATCAAAGTGAACTAGCCTTTCCAGGGCCGGGAAGCGGAATGGCTTCCCGGCCTTTTTGCTGGCAGCCTTCCGGTACAAATTAGTCGCGCAAAAAAGTTGGGGGGAGTGTTAAACTAGCAACCCGCGCATCTTTTCGATTGGCGCGCCCGTCTTCTCTATGCCTAATGACGCACTGCGAGACTCACTGGCCGAAAAACGCTGGCTTACCGCCCTTGCCAAGGGCGATCCGCAAGCGCTTGGAGGTCTGTACGAAATGTATGGTGAGCGGATCTTTCGCTACACGTTTCGCATGCTCGGCAACCGCACGGATGCGGAAGACGCAACCGCAGAGACGTTCCTGCGGGTACTTCGCCGATCGGCGGAGCTGCGTGCCGACGGCGCCTTTAGGACATGGCTCTTCCGGATTGCCCGGAACCTATGCATCGACAAAATGCGGCAGCACAAGCTCATGGAGCTGCCCTCAGACGCGCACTATTCAGGTTCGGAAGAACGAGCGACATTACGGGTAACCGTTCAACAAGCGCTCGCCGACCTACCGATGGAGTATAGAGAGCCGTTAGTCCTTTGCGATTTAGAGGACATGGCGGCCCGAGAAGCGGCGGAGATTTTGAAAATAAGCGTTCCTGCGCTTAAATCAAGGCTATACAGAGGACGTAGAGCCCTCCGCGACAAGCTGGGTGGAACCCTAGAGAGGACGTCGTGAATAACGAACTGTATCGAAAACTCGTCGATTTGTACGCGGGCAACGAATTGCCCGCCGAACTGGAAGACCAAATGGACCTCGCTGCCGCGAGTGACCCCGACCTGAGCCGCGACATGACTTCCCTGCGGCGCACCGTCGACACGCTTCACTCGCTCGAAGATCCCGACTACACCGAGGAATCCTATCACCGCATTTTGATGAAACTATATGCCCGGGGCGCGGAAATCGAATCCCAGGTACCGGTTTCTTCTCACTTTCAATATCAACTGCCTCTACAGGGGTAGTTACGGGGTAAATGGTAAATAGTGAATCGTAAATAGCCGGAAAATTCTCCCCTCCATTTACGATTCACCACATACCATTCACAAACAAAACATGAAGCTCGACTGTCCACGCAAAGAGTTCTCCGAAGCCGTCTCCAGAGCGGCTGAGGCCGCCAGTGTGCGCACCTCCGTCAACATCCTTCAGTATCTGAAGGTCGATGCCACCGATGCCGGTATCCGAGTGATCGGTTGCGACGGCGAGATGTGGGTGGAGCGGAATGTCGCATGTATGGTGACTGAGCCGGGCGCGGTTTGCCTTCAGGCATCCCTGCTATCCCAACTTGTGAGCTCCCTGCCGGATGGAGACCTCCAGCTTCAGACTCTGGACGTACACGGTGCGCTCCTCAAACAGGGTGCGTCGGAGTACCGTCTCCAGACCCTGGACGCAGCCGACTTTCCCGAGCCGCCCAACTACGGCGGCGACGGCGAGCTGACGCTTTCCATGGGCACGCTACGGGAGGCCGTCGATTCGGTGATCTATGCCGTTTCGACCGACACCCACCGCCAGATTTTGACCGGCGTGCTGTTCTCCTACGACGGCAACGCCCTCACCCTCGTCGCCACCGACACCCACCGTCTGGCCGTGCGCAAGCTCGACCAGCCTGGGATCGGCAACGGCATCACGGCCGTTATCCCTGAGAAAGCCCTCAAGGCGATCAAGGCTCTTCCCGTGGCTCCGGACGCTACCGTCACGATCAAGTTTGGCGGCGGGCGGCTCGGTGTGGAAGCAGGCGGAGCGAAGGTCGTTTCCCAGCTTCTGGCCGGCGCATATCCGAACTGGGAGCGCGTCGTCCCCACCGAGAGCACCCGCACGTGGAGCGTGGAGCGCGACCAGCTTTCCGAGAAGGTCAAGCGCACGATGATCCTCGCGCGGGACAACGCGAACCGCGTCCGCTTCCGCGGAGCCGAAGACCAGATCCTGATCGCAGCGCGATCCGAAGAGAAGGGCGAAGCGAAGGAAGAAGTCGCGATGATCGCCGACAACGGCGACGTCGAGATCGCTTTCAACGGCAAATACGTGCAGGACGCCCTCGACCAGATCAAGGGCGACGGCGTGAAGATCGAGATGACGGAAAGCTCCCGCCCCGCCATCTTCCGACCTGCCGACGAGGATAACGACTACTTCTGCGTGATCATGCCGATGGCGCTGGCTTAGCCTGCGCCAGGATTGGACCCCTGCGGGGTCAGGATTGGGGATTAGAGGATTGGGTTGGCTTCTGGCTTTGCCAATCCTCTAATCCTTTTAATTCTAGCCCACAGGGCTCAATCCTGGCCGAAGGCCCCTTCCTGGCGAAGCCTTATTCGCCGGTGGCGCAGTGTTTGCAGCCGCAGGTGTGCTGGAGCCTTAGGTTCACCACGTGGAAGAGGACGAAGCAGAGGCCTCCGGCTACCGAGAAGAAGGTGCTGAAGAATTCCATGGAATCCATGGGGTGGTTGAGGGTGTGGTGGTGGCGGAGGACGAAGTGGCCGAGGACTACGAAGGTCAGGCCGAGGACGAAGACCATCGCCGGTTTATACGAGTGGTGCTTTCGAATCCCGTGGAAGATCGCGATGGAGGCGATGCCGACGGCTACGGTCAGAAAAGCGATGTCGGTGGTGACGCTTCCCATGAAGCCGAGACCGGCCACGGACAACAGTCCCAGCGCGACGCCGGTCAGCAGACAGTGGACGGCGCAGATGGCGCTCGCATACGCTCCTATTCGATCCCAATTCAACCTTGACTGCATCCTTATAAAATATACCCCAGGGGGGTTCCCCCACCTGCATGTTTTTCAATAAAATTTTTCACCAGGCTCGCGCGTACTGGGGCGGCGTGGGGATTTCGATGCCCAATTCCTTGGCGGCGCGGCGTGGCCAGTAGGGGTCGCGCAGCAGCTCCCTGGCCAGGAAGACCATGTCGGCCTTGCGGTCCCAGACGATTTCTTGGGCCTGGCCCGACTCCGTGATGAGGCCGACGGCGCCAGTCAGAATTCCCGATTCGTGGCGGATGCGCTCGGCGAGGGGGACTTGATAGCCGGGGCCTAGAGGAATCCTTGCGTTTGGCACAGCGCCACCGGAGGATGCATCGATGAGATCCACGCCAAGGGCTTTAAGCTTCTTCGCCAGCTCGACCGATTGGTCGAGGTCCCAGCCACCTTCGGCCCAATCCGTGGCAGAGAAGCGGGCGAAGAGGGGCAGGCGCTGGGGCCACACCTCTCGGATCGCGGTGGCGACCTCTACGAAGAGCCGGGTTCGGTTTTCGAATGATCCGCCGTATTCGTCGGTGCGGTGGTTCGACAAGGGGGAGAGGAACTGGTTCAGGAGGTAGCCGTGGGCGCCGTGAATCTCGATGACTTCGAAACCGGCGGCGAGGGCTCGCTCGGCTCCCTTTTTGAAAGCCTGAACGACTCCTTGGATATCCTCGACAGTGAGGGCGCGCGGGGTAGTGTAGCCATCGGCGAACGGGATGGCGCTGGGGGCTACGACGTCCCAGCCGAGTTCGAGGAGGGGCTTGCCGCCGTTCCACGGCTTGTCGGTTCCGGCTTTGCGTCCAGCGTGGGCGAGTTGGACTCCGGGAACGGCTCCCTGCTCCTTGATGAAGGCGACGATGGGCTTCCAGGCTTCGGCTTGAGCATCGTCCCAGATGCCGGTGTCGGCGGGGGAGATGCGGCCGTTCGGGGCGACGCCGGTCGCCTCAGCGATCACAACGGCGGCGCCGCCTACGGCACGGCTGCCGAGGTGGACCATATGCCAGGAGTTCGGGACGCCTTCCTGGGCCGAATACATGCACATCGGGGAGACGCCGATTCGGTTCCGAAATACGATCTCTCGAATCTGAAGCGGCTCGAAGAGTCCGGCTGAGGTGGCGATGGCTTCCAAGGTGCTCGACATTTTATATCCCTTCCACTTGTTCGAATTTTCTCGAACTTACCACAAACGCGGGAAATTGTTCCATAATTTTCGAACAATGGACGAAATCACCCAGCCGTCGCTAGAAGACGTATCCGTGGAGACGGTTTTGGCGGCTCTCGGCGATCCGACGCGGTTGGAGATCGTCCGCAAGCTCCTAGCCGAGGGTGAAATGCCCTGCGGGGTCATCTGCGAACAGTCTCCGAAGTCGACGGCTTCGCACCACTTCCGAGTCTTGCGGGAAGCGGGGATCACGCACACGAGAAACCAAGGGACGCAACGTCTTGTCAGCATCCGGCAGGATGAGCTGGAGGCCCGATTTCCGGGCCTGATCAAGCTACTGGTCTGATCTACGTAGCCGAGAGCTGAAGCCCCCAGCTACACGAGGGGTCAGTCGCAGAGCGAGACGGTTGGGGTAATTGCCGGGAGCACGTCGGCGCTTTGGAACGGCGTGACGGCGGTTCCGACGGAGAAGTACTCGATGACGTGGCTGTCCCAGCCGTGGTTATTCTCGTTGACCTGTACGCCCACGATGCCTTCCGCCTCTTCCCTTTCCGCCTCGGCCTGCATGCGGGACATGGCGAGCTCGCGGGCGTCGTAGAGGGCTTGGGTGTAGTTCGCCATCTCGATGTTGCGGCCTACCTGTTTGAGGGCTTGCATGACGCCCTGGTGGGCGACGTGGTAGACGCAGGTTCCCATGACGAGGGCGAGGGGGCGGTGGCCGGTTTTGAGAAGCGTCCAGAAATCTTGGCCGTTGAGGTCGGAGGTGAATGGGCGGTTGTCCTTCGTTCGGAAGCTGCCGCCGCCCTTGTGCTTGATAGCGGTGCCGACGGCCATGAACTCGGCCATCGATTCGCCCCAAGTGTAGCGGTTGACTTCAAGCCGGACACCGACGACGCCGTCCGCACCGAGGAGATCGGCCTCTTCTTCCATGCGGGTCATGGCGAGCTCGCGGGCCTCGTACATGGCCTGGGTCAGGACGTCGAGCTCTTGGTTCTGGTTGAAGTTCCGGAACTGGAATCCGATGTGGTAGATCGAGCTTCCCATAACGAGGCCAAGGGGTTCGAAGCCCGCCTGCTGGACGAGCAGGAATTCGTTCACGGAGAGATCGCTGGTGAAGAACGGCTTCTTGCCGCCCGCTCCGCGCATTTCCAACAAGCGCCGCTTTGCGGCCTCCGGCAAACCTTCAACTTGACCTGGTGTATATGGCATCTTTGCTCCTTGAGACGACTTTACTTTGCTTTAGTCACTCAATGGAACGGGGCACGCGATCCGCCGGTTGCGAAAATCAGGTCAGACCGAGCACTTGGCCGAGGGCGGTTCGCAACCGCTCGCTTTCGTGCATTCTGATTTCGATCCCGGCGCCGACCTCGGCGAGCCATTCGTCGACCGACATGGGTTCGCTTTTCAGGGCGATGCCTCGTACGGTGTGGGTGCGGCTTGCCTTGGCGGGGCCTTTAGCGCTGGCATCGAGCACGTATTGGAAGTCACCCAGGCTCAGCCTGACGCCGGCGAGGGTCTTCTTGGCGAGGAAGCCGCCCGCCATGATGGGCTCCGTGCAATCCGGGAGGGCTGCCAAAAGAAGCTGGGAAAGGGTGGGAATGAAGGCGGAGCCTTCGGCGGCGTACTCGCGAGAGAGGGCGGCCGCTACGCCGATCGAAATCCATCCTTGTTCGTCAGACATGGCCGTGGAACGATTCGCGGAAGATTTGGCGCGCTCGAGAGGACTCGAACCTCCGACCCTCAGCTCCGCAAGCTGATGCTCTATCCACTGAGCTACGAGCGCGTGTGCGGTCCAAAATGATACCCGTTAGGATCTGGATTTTGCCGACCTCGGGCCTAATCGAGCGTCCAGAATCGGACCCGGTGATCGGAGCAGCCCGCCGCCAACTGTTTGCCGTTCGGTGAGAAGGCCACGGCGAGGACGTTGGCTTCGTCCACCGTCAAATCGCGGACCTTTTGGCACTGCATGTTGATAAGGCGGACGCGGGTTTTCTCTCCGGTCGCCACCATGCGCTCCGTCGGGCTGAAGGCGAGGATCGGCATTCCGATGCTGGCGGGGAGCTCGCAGACTTTCTCGAACTTGTCGATGTCCCAGAAGGTCATCGTCATCAGCTCGCGGGTCGCGACCAGGGGTTCGGAGGGGGAGACGGCCATCGCGTAGACCTTGTTTTCGAGTCGCCGGCGGTGGGCGAGGGAGCAGGTTTCGGAGTCCCAGACGCAGAGGTTGAAGCGGTCGGTGCCGACGAGGGCCTTGCCTTGGGGGGAGAAGCCCATCATGCGAGGGGCGTAGTTCTCGTGACGGTAAAGGAGCTTTTGCCCGTCCGGGGTGAAGGTCGCCATGGAGCCGTAGTCGAACGACGCGGCGACGAGGCCGGTTGGGGAGACAGCGATGGTCTGGGGCATCACGACGAGGAAGGCGAGGTATCGGGGCGGGGTGTATTCCCACGCGAGTTTGCCCTCTTCCATGTCGAAAGCGAGGAGGGTATCGGCGGCCGTCACATAGACGTACTTCTCGTCGGGCGAAAATTCGATGGCCCGGACCCTTTCCATCGGCCGGATTTTGTCTTGATGACTGGCGGGGTCGATAGTGAACATGTGTTCGCCATCGTGCCAAATCTTGACGACGACGTTCGTATCGGCGGTGGCGATGAAGCGCCCGGTCGGCGAGAAGCGCACCGTTTGGATCGGCGCGTTATGAACGAGCGTTTCGTAGCCGTCGGAAAGCAGGGTTCCGTTCATCGGTGCACTCATCGTAACTTACTTTCAGTCGCGGTGGGTAAGTTCCACCCGGTGCCAGTCCAAAACGACGGACTTTTGCCAGGAGTCGGTGATGCGCTCGGGAACGTTGCGTTTGAGGCCGCTTTGGAGGTGGACGAGTGTGGGATCGCTTGGGCGGTCCTTCAGGCACTTCTCGACGACTTCGAGGGCTTCTTCGTAGCGCTGGAGGCGGTCAAGGGCTTGGGCGAGCTTCGTTCCGGCTTCCCAGTAATGCTCGTCGAGCGTGAGGGCCTTGCGGAGCGGTTCGACGGCTTGCTCGAACTGGCCAAGGCGGAAATGGCAGAGGCCGATATATCCGTGGGCCTTGGCGTTGAGCGGCTGCTGATTGGCGACACCTTCGGCGACGAGCAAAGCGTCCGCCCATCTTCCGGTGCGCAATAGTTCTTCGATTCCCTCTAGCATGTCCTTACAAAAGCTTAAACGGGAAAACATATACCCCGTTTCACCCATTCCGGCAAATTCACGAAATCTTCACAGGGCATTTAGGTCTTGAGGACCACTCGCTTGGTTCCCGGGTATAGTTTTTATCCTCCTGCCCAGGTGGTGAAATTGGTAGACGCGCTGGCTTCAGGTGCCAGTGGCCGCAAGGCCGTGAAGGTTCGAGTCCTTTCCTGGGCACCACGATTTCCCCCTTTCCTTCTCCCCGCGGGCCTTCTCGTGCGTTGGGCAAAAAAAGTCGATGTGCAAAATGTCGAACCAAGATAGATCGGTTCGACGAATAGCCAGACGCTTCGCGTCTCGGCCCGCGTGCTCAGCCAGGCAGCGTGGAGAATAACATCAGGAAAGAAAGAACATGCAATTCCTTTGCCTTGGATATCTCGACATCGACCAATTCGACGCCCAGCCCGAAGAGGTCAAGAGCGCGATTATGAAAGAGTGCTTTGCCCAGTGCGAGGTCTTTCGCGCCACCGGCAAGGTTCGCGCCGAGGAGGGTTTGGAGAGCCCTCGTCGCGCCAAGACGATTCGGTCCCGAGGGGGTCGCCGCAAGGTTACGGACGGGCCGTTCATCGAGACGAAGGAGCAGCTTGGCAGCTTCTTTATCGTGGAAGCGGCGGATATCGACGAAGCCGTGGAGATCGCTTCCCTTCACCCCGCCGCGATCTTTGGCGAGGAGTATGGGTTCGGGATCGAAGTGCGGCCAATTCAGCAGTGAGGGACCTGGATAGGGGCCGTCATGGCCCCTATCCGTTCAAGATCGGCTTCAGTTCGACCAGCGAATTTCGGACGGCGGCGCCGCCTGCGTAGAAGGTCATCTGGAGGACCGTTTCGACGATCTGCTCCTTCGTCGCGCCGAGGCTGAGGGCGCCGGTTGCGTGGGCTCTTAGCTGCGGCATCGCGTGGCCCAGGGTAACGCACGAGGCGATCATCAGGAGCTCTCGCGTGAGGGGATCGAGGCCGGGGCGCGACATGATTCCGCCGAGCGCCCAATCCGTCGTCATGTCGACGAAGAAGGGGCAGATGTCCGCCATCTCCGCTTTCATGGCCTCGAGGGTTCCTTCGCCGTAGAGTTTTTCGAGGAGGGCGACGCCCTTGTCGTGCATCTCAGATTGATCCATGGATGGAAGCTACCCAAGGTAGTTTCCGATGTCAACTAGGAACCTAAAGGGTACTATCCCACTCCATGGATACCGAGTTTGACCTCAAAGCGGCAGGTGGCGCGGACGCATACATGGCGAAGTGTGGTTCAAGGACGGTGCTCGTCATGCTTGCCGACAAATGGGTCCTTTTGCTCCTCTCCGCGCTCGGCAAAGGCCCCCAGCGGTTCGGAGCGCTGCGTCGGCGGGTCGATGGGATCACGCAGAAGATGCTGACGCAGACGCTGCGGAACCTGGAGCGGGATGGGTTGGTGACTCGGACCGTGTTCCCTACCACTCCGCCCAGCGTGGAGTATGGGCTTACGGAGCTTGGGAAGAGTGCGACGGGGCTGGTGGATCAGGTGCGAAAATGGGCGGAAGACAACGTCGATCGGATCGTTGTCTCCCGCCAGGCCTACGATGAGGCGGCTAGTTGTGATTGAGGGCGATGCCGGTGAATTTGGTCCACTCGTACGGGCGGACCTGGAGTTGGACTTCCTTCACTTGGCTGGCGATGAGCTGGTTGTAGGTCTCCGTGGATTCGCCGTGCCGGGCGGGTAGGTAGAAGCCTTCCACGCCTTTCATGCCACTCGTGGCGACGGTCAGAACCTTGGTTTCGCCCGTCTTGAGGATGGCTACGAGTCGCTTGGAGACGCCCTTTAGGGATTGGATCGTCATTCGGACCGTTTTCTTGTCCTCGCCGACGTACGTGGCGTCGTCGCCGAGGAAGAATGCGACGCCGGTCTCGGCGAAGCCAGTGCTCTTCCCTGTCTTTTCCGGCTGCTCCGCAACGTCGATTGGTTGGCGGGCGATGGTCTTCCAGGGGCCTGTCGCAACTCCGACTTCCAGGTCACCGGTTTTAGCCTCGGGGAGGTAGGAGGTGAAGAGGGCGTCGATGGATGAGCGGCTGGAGTCGTACATGCCGTAGAGCCAGAAGGTTTTGTCGATCTGACCGGCGGCGTGGATGACGGTGTTCGCTTCCCTGGGGAGGTTGTCGTAGCGGAGTTTGAAGCTGAGGAGCGGCGTCTTGCCCCAGACTTTGGCTTCCATGGGCCACTCGGCGATCTTGGGGGGCTTGGCGAGGACTTTGCCGTCGGCGCGCCAGGAGGGTTGGCCGAGGAAGGTCCAGTTCTTGCCGTCGAGGGTGGCTCTTGTGACCGCTTCGACGGAGACGGTGACGCCGTTCCTAAGGAGGTGGGTGTAGCCGGGAGCGATGCCGGTGGCCGTTCCTCGGACGTTCGAGCTCAGGCGTTTTGCCTTCTCGGCAGCGAAGTCGGGACGAAGGGGGACGTCTCGGAACTCAGCCCACATGTAGGGGCTCGTTTGGAGGACGATCTTCGAGATTCGGCAGAAGAAGTCTGCGCGCAGCATAGCCAGCATGTATCCGTTGGTATCGCTAGTGAGATTCTCGGGAAGGTCGAGGAGCTTTCCATCCTTATCGTAGAGTCTGACGCGGCGGGCTACGTCGGGCGTCAACTTCGTCGATCCGATGTTCGTTTGGTGGTAGGTACCGGACTTGTCGGCGTAGTAGACGACCGGCTCTACGCCGAGGTGGATGCCTGAGGAATCTTGCCCAGGGGCGTTTCGCTCTTTGCCGATGCCTTCGGGGCCGCCATGGTAGGGGTTGTCGATCTCGGCGACGGTCGTCCAGTTGGGGTCGGCGATGCCGACGCGGTAGACACCGGTTGTGGAGCGGGACGGGACGGAGAGCTCGATCAGCGAGTAGGACGGATCGTTGGCTTTGAAGTCGACGTCGGGGATGTGGTCGTCGGCACCGGCGTAGACGGGGTTCAGGCGTTGGAGCTCGGTGGTACGCGTGGGCTCGGTGATGAGGCTAGTGAAGCCGGTTTTGATGGCTTTTGCGGACTGGACTTCGACGATGAATTTGCGGCTGAAAGCGGCGAAGTCTCCGGTGAAGCCGTGGCTCCAGCGGTGGAAGGAGTTTCCTTGCCAGTAGATGCCGCCTTCTCGCCATTTGTCCTCTTCGGCGACGGGGTTTTTGGCGAGGTCCCACATGTCGCCTTCGGGGGTCGTGACGCCTACGAGGCGGACGCTGATGCCACCCGGGAGACCGGCGACGCCGTCTTGGGCCAGGTAGACGTTAGGTTCGACCTGCCTGGATTCGACCCATTCGATTTTGGGCAGCTTTGCGCTCGCCTGGAGAGCGATTTGGGGGCCAGAGACCGCCCTGAGGACAGCGATGGGGACGACGATGGCGAAGGAACCGGCGAGGAGGGCGATCATGGCTTGGCCTGAGATCCGGTTTCGCCGTCGACCGGCGTCGACGATAGAGCGGAGTCTGCTCTCCACGTTCTTGTTACGGGCCATGCCGCAGGTGCCGATGGTTTGGAGCCGGGAGCGGCGAGCGATCTCAAGGAGCTCTTGGGCGTAGCTGGTAGGTTCGACGCCTCGGCTGAGGACGAAGTCGTCGCAGGCGAATTCACTTTCCTTTCGCATCTGCCTGGCGGCGAGCCAGACGAGGGGGTTGAAGAAGTTGAGGGCGCAGGCGGCTTGGGAGACGAGCAGCCATAGCCAGTCGCGCCGGTGGACGTGGGCCATCTCGTGGGACAGGACCATCATGAGGCGGTCCTCATCCCACTCTTTGGCTTCCTCGGGAAGGAGGACGACGGGGCGGAAGACACCTGCGGTAGCAGGAATTTGGCGGTGGGGCACGAGGAGGATGCGGGCTCTTGAGAGTGCTTCGACGACCCTGGGGCTGTCAGGCTGCCAGGGGGTTCCGGAGCGAACCAGGAGGGCGGCACGTGTGAGGCCGAAAGCGATCCAGGCCGCACAGGCGAGGAAGCCTACCCACCAGATCGTCTCTAGGGGGATGCGGTGGCTTTCCTGCGCTGCGGACGCCGGTTGGACGCTTGCGGTCGCAACCGAGGCTGGGGCGGCGACCGGTTTGACGACCCTGAGAGCCTGGGGCACGACGAGGGCGGCGACAACCGGCGTTCGCTCGGGAGAGACGCTCCAACTTGGCAGTTTGATCTCGGCGGCTGGAATCAACAGCGACGCGCCGAGGGCGATCAGCCAGACTGGGTGGCGGCGCGCGGCGGAGGACCGTCGCAGCGCCAAGGCGGCCAGGGCGGCGATGCCAACGAAGAGAGAGCCTTTGATAAGCAGGCTCCAAATCAACTCGGTCGTCATTTCGTTTTCTCCTTCTTCGCCTCTTCGATTATCTGCTGAAGGCGTTCGAGATCGTCGTTCGTCAGTTCGGTGTCCTTGGCCGAGAGCAGAGTGCCCAGGGCTTGTTCGGCCGAGCCGTCGACAAATGTCTGAAGAAATTTCTGCATCGCGGCGATGGCCGCGTTCTTCTTGGGGCGGGCGGGGCGGTAGGCGTAGTGGCCGTCCTTGTCGAACCGCACCAGGTGGCCGCGCTCTTCGAGAACCCTGAGCTGGGTTCTGACGGTGGAGTTGGCGGGGTTCCCTGCCAATTCTCGCTCGAGGTCGGCGGCGGTGATGAACTCGTGCCGGTAGGCGATATCCATGATTTCCTGGAACCGCTTGCTGAGATATTCCTGCGACTTCTTCGCCATGTCGTTAGAATTATAACGGCACTTTTCGAGTTTCGCTATAAAAATAACGCGATTTTTATAACGGGGCTTTTCGTGGCGTTAACTAGACTTGGTTTAGCCTCAGCGGATAAGGTTCACGAATGCTTGCCGCACTCGCAGCGATCGTGCTGAGCGCTCAATCGACACCGCACTCCTTCACCGTCCAGGGGGAGAACTTTATGCTCGACGGGAAGCCGTTCGTGATCCGCTCCGGCGAGATGCACTACCCGCGCATTCCCCACGAGTACTGGCGGTCGCGCCTCAAGATGGCGAAGGCGATGGGGCTGAATACGATTTGCACTTACGTTTTCTGGAACGTGCACGAGCCGACGCCGGGTAAGTGGGATTTCTCGGGCGATTACGACCTGGGCAAGTTCATCAAGACGGCCCAAGAGGAAGGGCTTTACGTGATTCTCCGCCCAGGGCCTTACGTGTGCACGGAGTGGGATTTCGGCGGGTTTCCGGCTTGGCTTTTGAAGGACCGGAGCATGACGGTGCGTTCGAAAGACCCGCAGTTCTTGAAGCTGACAGAAAGCTACATGCAGAAGGTCGGGGCGGTGATCAAGCCTCTGCTCATCAAGAACGGCGGTCCGGTGATCATGGCCCAGGTCGAGAACGAGTATGGGAGCTACGGGTCGGACCACGTTTACATGGCGGCGATTCGCGACATCATGAAGCGATCTGGGTTCGACTGCGCGCTCTCCACTTCCGACGGCCCCGGTCAGGGGATGCTGCACGGAGGAACCTTGCCGGACTGCACCTCCGTGATCAACTTTGGCGGAGGGGCTGAGGGGGCTTTTGCCGAGTTCGCCAAATTCCGTACGGGTGTGCCTCGAATGATCGGGGAGTACTGGGCGGGTTGGTTCGACCATTGGGGGAGTCAGCATGCGGGCTCGAACGTTCAAGGGAACGTTCGGGATATCGAATGGTGCTTGAAGAACAGGGTCAGCTTTAACCTATACATGTTCCACGGGGGGACGAACTTCGGGTTCATGCAGGGGGCGAACGGGGGCACCAACGACTTTGGGGTGGACGTCACCAGCTACGACTACGACAGCGCGTTGAACGAGTCGGGACGGGTGACTCCGAAGTACACGGCGTTCCGCAATGCGATCGCTCGCGGAACAGGGGAGACTTTGCCACCCGTGCCCTCGATGCCCCAGCCGATCACCATCCCGCAGACGATGCTTACCCAATCGTCTCCGCTTCTAGGGAATCTTGGCAAGCCGGTTCACAGCGAGCGCGTGCAGACCTTCGAGGACTTGGATCAAGCCCACGGGATCGTAGTGTATCGGACGAAGACGCAGCAATCAGGACGGCTCGCCCTCGCCGTTGAAAAGCTCGGCGACTATGCGACGGTTTTCGTGAACGGAGTCGAGCAAGGAACGATGGACCGGCGGCGCAATCAGAAGCTGATGGAGATCGACGTTCCGGCGGGCGGAGCGACGATTGACATAATGGTCGAGGCCCTGTCGCGAGTGAACTTCGGCGGGCTTATTCCCACCGAGCGCAAGGGGCTCGAGGGCAAAGTTACGCTGGGGGATCAGGAGTTGACGGGATGGGATCAATACCTGCTTCCCCTGACCGCGCCCCCAAAGGCCCTGGCTCCAGTGCCCACCGCCGTCGCGGGACCGATGTGGTACTACGGCCATGTTCAGGTCGATCAACCCGGCGACACCTTCCTGGACATGCGCAAGTTCACCAAAGGGTTTGTCTGGCTGAACGGGCATAACCTGGGGCGGTTCTGGCGGATCGGTCCGCAGCAAACGCTCTACGTTCCCGGGGTTTGGCTGAAGAAGGGGACGAACTACTTCGTCGTTCTCGAGGACAGCGGCAAGATCAAAAATCCGATCATCGAGGGGCTGAACGAGCCGATCCTGAACGAAGTGCTCGTCGACAACACCCGTTTGCACCGGAAGCCGGGGCAAAGGCTCGACCTGAGCGGCTTGACGGCTACCCAATCCGGCAGCCTGGCCGACGGCCCCAACGCGCAAACGGTATCGCTTAGGACGCCAACGAACGCCCGCTACCTCTGCCTGGAGGCGCTGAGCGCACAAGATCCGAGCGACGTTTGGACTTCGCTGGCCGAGATTTGGGCCTACGATGCGGACGGCAAGGAGATCCCACGGACGACTTGGAAAGTGCTCTACGCGGACAGTGAGGAGATCAATGGCGAGGACGGTTCGGCGGCGAACGTCTTCGACCTGCAACCGACGACCATCTGGCACACCCAATGGAGCGACAAGAACCCACCCCATCCACATACGCTGGTCATCGACTTTGGCAAGACGGTGAAGGTGGCAAGCGTGAAGCTCCTTCCCCGCCAGGAAGGGGTCCATGGCCGGATCAAGGACTACAGGCTCTACCTGAGTCCAACGCCTTTTAAGGGAATCTGACCGAGCATCTAAGTCTCGCAGACCCGGCTAGCGACGGGTCTGCGAAATAAATTAGAACCGGATAGCCCGGCAATCGTCGGTTTGGGGCCAAGTTGTCTGGCTTGGGTTCTTTTTCACCAGTTGGACCGTTTGAGTTGTCGCAGCAGGGTCATATTGCAAAGCGTAGCTAGTATTGTTTGCTTCTGAAGCCCCGTTGGTGGTCGTGGTCGGAACCACGGCGATCACGATGCCGTTATTTCCCTGAACGTGTCCTTTCGGAACTGTAACCGGGATAGTCGCGAAAACGCCAAGATCCTGAGCGAGACTCAGGGTTTGATCCACGGACGCCCTGGGAATAGTATTGATAAAGAGCCGATCTGGCTCAAAGTCAAAGTCCTTGGTGGACTTGGAATTGTCGATTGTCACTATCCGAAATGTCGCAAAAGCGGCCTTTGGACCGGAAGATACGGCGTGGTGCGGACCGGAGCCTCCAGGTCCCGTCGTTTGGGGATATCCGTTGCAACTTCCTACCTGCTCATAGGTGATCGTGACGACGTCCTTGGACGTCTGGATGTCATCGCAGCCTGCCAGTATGACGGTGGCAAAGGCAGCAGCCAGTGAAAGAACTGAGTTGGTTTTCATGTATTTGTTTCGAAATCGTTCGGTGGCGATGGCGGGTAAAGCCAAGCCTGTTTGGTGATCGTCTCGATCAAGTTGCCGAGGGTGCTTTGCCTGTTGCTGTAAAACATTTGTTGTTCTCCTTCGTTAAGTTGCCGATTTCGAAATCGCTACCAGCGGCTTACTATTGCTCGTCGTTAAGCTTCCAAAAGCCAGGTTGATCGAGCTGCCGCAATTCCTGTCCGAACCGCCGGATAGGAAGGGGATCTGAGAGAGTGCGGGAGGACCAGGCGGTACCCTAGTTGCATGCCCTTTTCCCGCTTGATGCGTGGCATTCCGCTATCGCATATCCGCCTCACCGACCCGTTTTGGTCTCGTTGGCAGGCCGGTCTTTTGGAGCGAGGGCTGCTTGCGCAGCACGCGAAGCTCGTCGAGACGAACCGGTTACGGAATTTCGAGTACGCGGCGAAGAAGGAGGGGGAGTACGACGGGCTGTTCTTCAACGACAGCGACGTCTACAAGTGGGTCGAGGCAGCGGCTTACGCGCTTGTGATCGATCCCAAGGCCGACCTTCGGAAGGCTGTAGACGAGGTCGTCGACCTGATCGCCGAGGCTCAAGAGCCGGACGGCTATCTCAACACGTTTTTTCAGCTCAAGCATCCAGGTTTGAAGTGGCGAAACCTGGGGTCGATGCATGAGATGTATTGCGGCGGGCACCTGCTGGAAGCGGGGGTCGCCATGTTCGAATGCTTGGGCGACCGTCGGCTGCTCGACGTTTCGATTCGTTTCGCGGATCACGTGATGTCGATCTTCGGCCCGGGCAAACGGCCTGGGATTTGTGGGCACGAGGAGCTGGAGCTCGCCTTGATCCGCCTGAGCGGGGCGACGGGAGAGAAGAAGTATGCGGACTTCGCCCGGTGGCAGGTGGAGCAGCGCGGCACGCGTCCGAGCATCTTTGAAGCGGAGTTAGGGGACGACGAGGCGATGACCCTTTCGCCCTTCGCCAAGGGGCAGATGACAAAGGACGGCAAGTACAGCGGCGAATATGCGCAGGACCATGCCCCGATCCGCGAGCATACGGAGGTGGTCGGGCACGCTGTACGGGCGATGTACTTCTACATCGCGGCGGCGGAGCTTGGGATCGACCCGCCCGACCCGGCGCTGCGAGAAGCCATCGAGCGATGCTGGGCGAACCTGACCCAAAAACGGATGTACGTAACCGGGGGCATCGGTCCGAGTGCCAGCAACGAGGGGTTCACCGCGGACTTCGACCTTCCGAACCTGACGGCCTACGCGGAGACTTGCGCGGCGGTGGGGCTTATCATGTGGGCGCACAAGCTGTTGGAGGTCACCGGGAATTCCGAGTACGCGGACATCATGGAGCGCGCTCTCTACAACGGGGCTCTGTCCGGCATCTCCCTCGACACGACGCACTACTTCTACGCCAATCCCCTCGAAAGCCGGGGCAGCCATCAGCGTGTGCCGTGGTTCATGTGCGCGTGCTGCCCGCCGAACATCGCCCGCTTGATCGGGTCGCTGGGCAGGTATGCGATCGGGGTGGGGCCGAAGGCTCTGTACGTTCATCTTCCCGTCGGCTTTGAGGCGGACGTGGAGTTGAGCGGAGTGAAGACGAAGCTAAGGGCGGAGTCGAACTATCCGTGGTCTGGCGAATTCACCCTTCATATCGACCCGTCCAAGCCGGTAGAGGCGGAGATTCGGTTCCGCATTCCGGAATGGGCGGACGATGTGGAGACGGACATCCCTGGCTTGGAGCAGGAGGCGGAGTTCGATAGCGGGTATATCGTCGTGCGGAAGCTTTGGAAGCCGGGGGACGTCGCTAAGTTCAACATCGAGCTCAAGCCGAAGTGGACAGCCGCCGACCCACGTGTCCGGGACAACCTGGGTCGGGTGGCTCTCTCGTACGGTCCGATGATCTATGCCGCCGAGCAGCACGACAACGACTATGCTCCCCAGCTTTTCGCGGCCGACCTGGACGCGGAGATCGTGGTCGAGAAGTCCAAGAAGTTGGAAGGCGTGACGATGCTTACGGTGGAAGGGGTGCGGGAATCGGACGCTTTTGCCGATCAGCTCTATAGCGCCGCCGATTCAGTGGACTATGTTGAGACGACGGCGAAATTTATTCCGTATTACGCATGGTGCAACCGCGGTCCCAACAACATGCAGGTCTGGGTCCGTCGGCTCTGATGCCGTAGAATAAAGTCATCCATGAAACTGTTGCGCGATCTTTTCAAGAAGAGTGAGCCGGAGCCTACCGAGGCGGGTCCGCTCTATCAGGACGTTCGCAACGCGATCGTGGATATCCAAGCCTACGCCCGTTCACACGGGGGCGAGATTCAGCTTGTGGGTGTGACCGACGACGGTGACGTGAAGATCAAGCTGCGGGGCGCTTGCAACGGGTGCCCGATGTCGGACATCACCCTGAAGCACGGCATCGAGATGCAACTCAAGCGCATGGTGCCGGGCGTTCAGAAGATCATCCAGGTCGCCTAGTCGTCGCCAGCTTTCAGATACGGACTCCAGCGGGAACTGGGGGTGTGGGTCACTTCCGACATCCGGCTGATGAAGAACCCGACGGCGTCGCCGAATTCCTTGACCGTAATCGTCGTTTTCGGCCCGGTCGCAAGCGGCCCGTAGGGAGCCACGAATCCCCAGGAAACCAGCTTCGTGAGGGGCGCCTTCGCTCCCTGGCCGACCTTGAATACGTTCGCTTCGTACTTCACAGGCTGGGGCACGAAGCGGATGGCCTTCTTTGAGGCATCGAAAATCTTGGCCATTTCGAGGATGACCTCGTCGCGGTTGGCGAGTTGGTCGTTCTCGGGAATGGTCGACTTCCCTGCGGAGCCGATCCGGGCGGATCTGAACGCTTTGCGGGTCGTCGCGAAAATCTCGGCTGCTTCGACGTTCGTAACGGGGCTGTTCGGGTCGAGGCTGCCTACGTTGAACTTCTTGAACTGGGGCTTGCCTCCGCTCGCTCCTTCTTTCTGTGCATAGAGACCGGCGGAGAGGGTGAGAAAGACGACAACCGCGACGAAGGTTTTCATAAGAGGCCTACATTAAATTGTGGTCACCGCACCGCTTTGCCTTATAGCATCCAACTCTTCAAGCGCACGGCCCGTACCGATAGCTACGCAATTCAGCGCGTTATCGGCAACGCGAACCGGAATATCGGTCACGCTATTGAGGAGACGGTCCAGACCTCTCAAAAGTGCTCCACCGCCGGTAAGGGTGATTCCCCGTTCGATGATGTCGCTGCCCAGTTCGGGTGGTGTCTCTTCGAGAACGCTGCAAAGCTTCTCCGCGATCTGGCGTACCGGCTCGTTCAGGGCCTCGCGCACTTCCTCGCTGGAAATCTCCACCGTCTTCGGCAGGCCCGCCACAAGGTCGCGTCCACGAACGTCCATGCGGAGTTCTTGGGGCAGCGGGAAGGCCGAGCCGATCTTGATCTTGATCTCTTCCGCCGTCGGGTCGCCGATCATCAGGTTGTAGGCGTTGCGGATGTGGCGAATGATCGCCTCGTCGAATTTGTTGCCACCGATGCGCAGGCTGTGGGAGAGGACGATGCCACCGAGGCTGATGACGGCGATGTCGGTCGTGCCTCCGCCGATATCGACGACCATATTGCCGCCCGGCGAGGCGATGGGCAGCCCGGCGCCGATCGCAGCGGCCATCGGCTCCTCGATCGTCATGGCGATGCCCGCACCCGCTTCCTTCGCGGCCTGGATGACGGCTCGGCGCTCGACGTTCGTGACGCCGCTCGGGACGCAGACGAGGGTGGTGGGCTTGAACAGCCGCCTGGTGCCGCAGGTTTTGTCGAGGATGTACTCGAGCATCTTGAGGGTCGTCGTGTAGTCGGCGATGACCCCGTCCTTGAGCGGGCGGATGGCGCTGATATTGCCAGGGGTGCGGCCTAGCATGTCGCGCGCTTCCAGACCGACGGCGAGGACTCTGCCTCCCTGTCCGCTGATGGCGACGACGGTGGGCTCAGCGAGCACGATGCCTTTGCCCCGGCGGAAGACCAAGATGTTGGCCGTGCCGAGGTCGATGCCGATTTCTGGCGCGAGTCTCACCTTAATCGAGGCCGTCCGCGCCGTTAAGCTCGCCGTCAGGAATTTGGACGCGCTCAATCCGCGCGCCAAGCTGGCTCAGGGTCTTCTCGAACGCTTCGTAGCCGCGGTCGATAAAGTGAATATTGCGCACAGTCGTTTGACCACGGGCGACGAGTCCGGCAAGGACTAGGGCAGCTCCAGCGCGGAGGTCGCTCGCTTCTACGGGCGCGCCTCGCAGTTTGTCGACTCCGGTGATGATGGCGGAGCGGCCTTCGTGGCGGATGTTGGCGCCCATGCGGCCCAGTTCCTGGATGTGCCCGATGCGGCTCTCGTAGATCGTCTCTTCGACGACGCTCATGCCGTCGGCGACGCAGAGAACGGCGGCCATCGGCTGCTGCATGTCGGTCGGGAAGCCGGGGTGGGGCATCGTCTTGACGTTGATGCCGGAAAGTCTCTTCTTAGCGGTGACGCGAACCCAGTCCGGTCCCTCGTCCACCTCGACGCCCGCCTCGCGCAGCTTGTTGACCACAGCGGTCTGCTCCTCAGGGAGGATGCCGCGTACCGTGACGTCGCCGCCGGTGATGGCTCCAGCCAGGAGGTAGGTGCCGGCCTGCATTCGGTCGGCAGGGATTCGGAATTCGACGGCGTGGAGCTTGGCAACGCCCATGATTGTGATCGTGCTCGTGCCCGCGCCTTCCACTCGCGCGCCCATCTTATTCAGAAACGCGGCGAGAGCCGTGACTTCCGGCTCGATGGCGGCATTCTGAATCGTGGTAACGCCCTCAGCGAGGACGGCGGCGGTCATGAGGTGCTGGGTGGCACCGGCGCTTGGGAAGTCCAGATAAATCTCTGCGCCTTTCAGCTTTTCGACGGTGGCGATGTAGGTGCCACCGCTGAGTTCGACGTCCGCTCCGAGGAGCTTGAGGCCCTTCAGGTGGAAGTCGACGGGGCGCGCTCCGATCCGGCATCCACCCGGTGCGGGCAGCGTGAGATGGCCGATTCGAGCCAAGAGTGGGCCAAGCAGATAGAACGACGTGCGGATGGCGCGGACGGTTTCCTCGTCGGCTTCGCCTTGTTCGATGTGCGTGCAGTCCACCTCGAGAGTGCTGCCGTCCCAATGGGTCTTGGCGCCAAAGCGTTCGAGCAGGCTTGCTTTGATGCGGGTGTCCGACAGATTCGGAACGTTGGTGAGGACGGTCTTCCCTTCCGCAAGGACGACCGCGGACATGATGGCTAGGGCAGTGTTCTTGCTGCCGCCGACGTCGACCGTGCCCTCCAGCCTACGTCCGCCCGTAATTTGAAAAACATTCATCGTAAACCTTCCTTCCGTGGATGGTTGTGCACTCGCATTCTAATCGATCTCTCCCAGGAACGCAAAGTGTACCGGATATGTACCTGTTCTGAGCGTCCTTAACCAACATACCTATCGGTGCTTTTTTTCGAATCGAAGGCACAAAAAGGCCCTCCCCTACGAAATCGTTTGGGAGGGCCTACCTTTTTAGCTTGCGTACGCTTCCGTCGAGAACTCTTCGAAGTACGGCAGGTACATCCGCCATTCATCCTTGCCCTGCGCCTTCAGGTAGAGCGGAAGGGAAAGGTAGGGGATGAAGTGGGGTCGCTTCGGTTTGCGGGCGAGCTTCATGTGCGCCTGGGCGGGGGTCTTGTCCCCCTTCTTCAGGTTGCAGCGACGGCAGCACGCGACGAGGTTGTCCCAGGTGTGGGGTCCGCCGGTCCATCGCGGGAGCACGTGGTCAATGGTCAGATCCTTGCGCGACCCGCAGTATTGGCACGTGTAGTTGTCACGGGCGAGGATCGAGTGCCGGGACAGGCGAAGCTGGGGCATCGGCCTCCGCACCTGGTAGCGCATTTTCAGCACCGATGGAGCGGTGTGGTCGCCACGAATCGTCGTCAGCGGATGTTCGCGCTGCTGGAGGACTTCCGCTTTGCCGAGCAACAGTAACGCGATCGCGCGTCGCATGTTGCAGACGTTGAGCGGTTCGTAGTTGCTGTTCAGGACGAGTACTTCGTGAGTGGGCACTGTATCTATCTCCTATCGTGATTAGGCCGGATTTCAAAACAAAAGAGGCTCGCACACAGGCGTGTGCGAGCCTCTTGGCGAGCCGGATGTATGAGGCGTATCAAGGAGTCTCCCCATTGGGGAGGCTGTACAAGATAGCCCGTTCGGATCTCGCCGTTGGTAACCATGCCTCTACCTGTTCAGACGTCGCGATCCCCCTCGATCGCTTCAAAAAGTTTCGGTTCGTTCCAAGAATCTTAACTTCATCTTACGACAGAACTTGGCCCTTCGGGCAGAACTGGCCTGGAGGCAGGATTAGCCCTTCGGGCAGGATTGAAGGATTAGGGTTTAGGATTGGGTTTGGAGGAGTTTTTCCCAATCCTTTCAATCCTCCCATCCTGCCCTTTAGGGCCAATCCTTTCCCCCGGGCTACAGGATGCCTTTGGTGGGCATGAGGGTGAGCTCGTCGACGTTATGGGTGTGGGGGCGGTCGATGAGGTCAGCGATGGTTTCGGCTACGACCTGGACAGGGATCATATCGGCGCGGTCGGGGTGGCCGGTCATTCCGTCCCAGATCGGGGTATCAACGGCTCCCGGGAGGAGGCTGGTTACTTTGATTCCCTCGCGGCGATATTCCTGGGCGACGGTGTTGCCGAGCATGAGGAGCCCAGCCTTCGAGGCTCCGTAGGCGGCGCAACCGGGCATGACTTGGCTGGCGACGCGGCTGAGGACGTTTACGATCTGGCCTCCGCCCTCTTCGAGCATCCAGGGGAGGATGGCGTGGATGAGACGCATCGGGGACAGTTCGTTAATGGTTATCTGGGCTTCGATATCGGCCCAATCGAGATTCGCGTATTTGTCGAAGACTCCGGTGCCGGCGGCGTTGACGAGGACGGGGTAGACGCCTTCGGTTCTGATTTGGCCGACGATGCCGGGGATGTCGTCGAGTTTGGAGAGGTCGGCGGCGATGACGGTGGCTCCGCCGCATTCTGCGGCGACTTCTTTGAGGACATCCTCGCGTCGGGCGATGAGGACGAGGTCGTGTTTGCTTTTGGAGAGTTGGATAGCAGTGGCGCGTCCGATTCCACTGCTGGCGCCGGTGATGACGATCTTCTTTGGCTCGCTCACGCGGTGACCTCGAAGATGTTGCGGGCGGTTTCGTGGAGGCGGATGCGGTGGAGTTTGGCGGGGACCTGCGTCTTGAGCCTGGCGAATATCTCCGCGGCGACGACCTCGCTCGTCGTCGTTTTCCCGGCGAATTCAGGGATGTCTTCGTTGAGGTTCTTGTGGTCGTAGCGGTCGACGACTTCGCGGTTCACGGCTTCGTCGAGCTTGCCGAGATCGACCATCATTCCGGTTTGGCCATCGGGCAAGCCTTCGACGGTGACCTCAAGGACGTAGTTGTGGCCGTGACCGGCAGGGTTGTTGCACTTGCCGAATAGGTCCCAGTTCTCGGCCTCGGAAAGCTGGTTGCTGTGGAGGCGGTGGGCGGCGGCGAATTCGTAAACGCGTGTCAGGGTCATCTTCCATCCATCCCGGTCTTCCAATTCTCCATACAGTGTGGGCATCTCCTCTAGTCGTAGGCCGGTCAGGCGTGCTTCGGGGGGCAGGACGTCTTTTCCGGATAAGACCTCGCGCAGGTAAAGGAGGATGTTCTCCACGGACGGGGCGTGCTCTCGAAAATGGGGAACCTCGTCGTTGAGGCTCCGCCCGTCGAAGGGGCGCACGACGTACTCGCGCAGCACGTCGTCGATCCGTTTGATGTTAACCACCATGCCGGTGCGCTCATCGACTTCGCCTTCTACGCTGACGTCGAGCACATAGTTATGCCCGTGGTTATACGGGGAGGTCCATTGGCCGAAAAGCTTTCGGTTTTCCTCTTCGGACTTGGCGACGATCCAGTAGCGGTGGCCGCTGGCGAAGGTCACTCGACGGGTTAGACGGACGATCATCGCTCCTTTGTATACGGCCTTCCCAGGGCCTGCGGCGTCACGGTCCCGGAGCCTATGAGGACCAGGACGAGGAGGGCGATCACGTAGGGCATGGCGAGCCAGAGCTGGGAGGGGATCACGACTCCGAGGATGGGCTTGCCTTGCAGGCTGTATTGGAGCGATTGAACGTAGCCGAGGAGGACAGCGGCGAGGGCTACCCAGATGGGACGCCAACGTCCGAAGGTGACGAGGGCGATGGCGAGGAATCCACGGCCAGCGGTCATTCCCTCGGCGAAGGTCCCTGCGACGCCCAGGGAGAGATAGGCTCCGGCAAGCCCGGCGAGGGCTCCGCCGAGGGCGAGGGCCTGGATGCGGATGAGGGGGACGGCGAAGCCTGCCGCTTCCACGGCTTTGGGATACTCGCCGCAGGCCCTTAGGGTCAAGCCCCAGTTCGTTCGGTTGATGCACCACCAGACGAGGGGGATGAGGACGAGGGCCAGCCAGACGACGGCGTCGAGGCCGAAGAATTTGGGGAGGGTGGGGCTGGAGAGGAGCTGGCCGGATTGGCCGTAGATCCTCCGGAAGGCGAGGCCGGTAACGCCGAGGGCGAGGAAGTTGATGGCGGTACCGACAACGACCTGGTCCGCGCCGAGCTTGACGGTGAAGACGCTGGAGAGAAGAGCGAGGGCGAGGCCACAGGCGGAGCCTACGAGGAAGCCTTCGACCAGGGAGCCAGAGCGACCGGTTACGAGGAAGCCGAAGAAGGCCCCGAAGAGCATCATGCCTTCAAGTCCGATATTGAGGACGCCCGCGCGCTGGCCCACCACTTCGCCGAGGGCGGCGAGGATGAGGGGGGTGGAGAAGACGAGGAGAAGGATCGGGTCCATCTAGGCGGCCTCCGGGACGGGGGCGCGGCGTCTTTGGAGCCAGACCCGCAAGGAGACGAAGCCGAGGACGGCGACGGCTTGGACGACATAGATGAGGACGGTTCCGTCTGCGGTGAACCCAGCCATGTTCTTCGACCCCGCGAGGATGGCGGCAAAGTAGAGGGCGCTGAAGAGGACCACGATGGGGTGGAGGCCCGCGAGGAGGGCGACGGGGATGGCGAGGAAGCCCCAGTTTTGGGAGAAGCTTTGGCCGAGCTGCTGAGTGACGCCCATGTATTCGACCCCGCCTGCCAGGCCGCACAGGCCGCCTGACCAGGCCATGGCCATGATGCGGGCCTTGCCGACGTCGATGCGGTTGGCGCGGGCGGCGCTCATGTTTTCGCCGACGACTCGCATTCGGAAGCCGGGACGAGTTCGATAGAGGAAGACGAAGACGAGCGCGGCGGCGATGAAGGCGAAGACGATGCCCCAGTGGAGGTCGGCTTGGGGGTCGAATTTCGGGAGGGCCTGGGCGGTGGAGAGGCGGTCGCTTTGGGGGAGCTTCCCTGCTCGCTCTTGGAGCGGTCCCGAGACGAGGTAGGCGAGCATTTGGATCGCTACGAAGTTCATGAGGATCGTGGAGATCACGACTTCGACGCCTCGCTTCACGAACAGCCAACCGGCGAGCATGCCCCAGAGGGCGCCACCGACGATAGCGGCGGCGAGGAGGATTGGAGCGAGGGCGATCCAGGTCATTCCCCCTTGGAGGAGGGGTTTGGCGATGGCTCCGGCGGCGATTCCTCCGACGACGAACTGGCCTTCCCCGCCGATGTTGTACATGCCGCCCCGCCAGGCGACGACGACGCCGAGGCCGGTGAGGACGAGGGGAATCCACTTGACGAGGGTGCGGGTGATGCCGAATTTGTCGCCGAAGGCTCCGACGAAGATAAGGCGCATCGACTCGATGGGATGGGGGGTGAGGACGGCGAGGGTGAGCGCGAGGACGAGGACCAGGCCGACGACGGTGATCGCTCCGGAGGCGAAGCGGTTCATGCCCCTCCTCCCACATAGGCGGCGGCATCGGAGGCTTCGCGGAGCTCGCCTCGGGAGAGGAAGAGGGTTCGGTCGGCGAGGGCGCTCAGCTCGTCGAGGTCGGTGCTGACGAGGAGCACGGCGGCTCCTGCGTCTCGAGCAGCGAGGATTTGGCGGTGGACGAAGTCGGCGGCGCGGATGTCGAGGCCTCGGGTTGGGTTGACGCAGACGAGGAGGGCGGGGGTTTCGTCGAGGCTGCGGCTGACGACGACTTTCTGTTGGTTGCCGCCGCTGAGGCTGCTCGCCAGCTCTTTCGCGCTTGGGGTTTTGATTTGGAACCGCTCGACAAGGCTGGCGGCCCAGCGGCTTACTTCGGACATCCGGAGGAACGGCCCTTTGAGGAATCGGGGGCGGCGGTGGCCCTCGATGAGCATGTTGTCTTCGATGCTCATGGAGAGGGCGAGGCCGTCGGTTTGGCGGTCTTGGGGGATGTAGGCGATGCGGAGGTCCTTTGGGGCTGGTTCTCCGCGCCATAGCCGTTTGCCTTGGCTGAGTGGCCGGACGCCTACGACGACTTCGGCGAGCTCAACTTGGCCGTTTCCGTCGACTCCGCCGATGCCGAGGATTTCTCCGCAATGGACTTCGAGGTCCACGCTTTTCACGGCAATTTCTCCTCGGTCACCGAGGGCGGAGACGCGCTTTAGCGAGAAAGCGTCTTCGGAAGAGGCGTTGGCGTTGCCCGCGAGGCCAGGGGGGAGTTCGCCTACCATCCACTCGGCCAATTGCTTTTCATCGACTTCCCCGATCAAGGAGGTGGCGACGAATTCACCTCTTCGGAGGACGGTGACGCGGTCGGCTACGGCGAAGACTTCGCTGAGTTTGTGGGCGATGAGGATGACGGTTTTGCCTCGCCCTTTCAGGGTTCGCAGGACTCGGAAGAGGTCGAGGACTTCGTCGGGGGCAAGAACGGCGGTGGGTTCGTCGAGGATGAGGACGGGGGAATCGTCGGCGAGGGTTTTTAGGATTTCGATCCGTTGGCGGGCGCCTACGGGGAGGTTGCGGACCTTGGCTTCGGGGTCTACGAGCCAGCCGAGGTCTCGCCCTAGTTTTAGGGCGGGCTCGCTAAGGTCTTCCAGGCGTAGGCGTCGCCAGGGGGAGGCCACCCGGGTGAGAGCCAGGTTCTCACGGACGGTGAAGTCGGGGACGAGGGTGAAGTGTTGGTGGACCATCGCGATGCCGGTCCGGCGGCATTCGAAAGGTTTTCCGAGGGGGAGGGGCGCTTGGCCGAAGTGGACGGAGCCGGAATCGGGAACGACGAAACCGGCAAGTACGCCCATGAGGGTGGACTTGCCGGCTCCGTTTTCACCGAGGACGGCGTGGATTTCGCCAGGTTGGAAGGTCGCCGAGACGTTGGCAAGCGCCCGGACGGAGCCGTAGCGCTTGGAAAGACCCTCGACGACGAGATCGCTCAAGGCGTCAGAAGTCGTCCTTCGGAACCACGAGCTTGCCGGACTTGATATCCGCCTTGGCCTGTTCGATCTTCTTCATGAGATCGGCGGGGACTTTGCTCGCGAGTTTCGGATTGACGACGAAATCGATCGCATCCTTGTCCATGCCGATCAGGGGCACGCCACCCTTGTAGGCGCCGTCCTTGACCGACTTCGCCAGTTCGAGGAAGGCGGGCTTGGCGACGATGACGGCGGAGGCGATGACGACTCCGCTGGGGTCGGCGTTTTGGTCGGCGTTGGAGCCGAAGGCGAACACGCCTTTCTCTTTGGCCGCGCCGAAAACTGCTCCCGCGCACTGGTTGGCCTGGTGGATGATGAAGTCGGCTTTATCGTCGATGGCGGCGAGGGTGGCTTGCTTATAGGCGGCGGGGTCGTTGCCGGGCAGGGGGACCATCTTCGTGACGACCTTGATGTTCGGGTTGACGGCCTTGGCTCCAGCTTCGAACCCCTTGAAGGTGGACTTGATCGAAGGGACATCGAGTCCGACGCAGGCGACGACGCCGGTCTTGCTCATGCTTGCAGCCATCATCCCGGCCAGGTAGAAACCCTGCTCCAGGTAGAAGCGGAAGGCGCCGTAGTTGCCGCCGGAAAGTCCGCCGGAACTACTTACGAAGACCGTCTTCGGGAAGTCCTTCGCGACCTCGGATTCGACCTGGTTGTACTCGTAGCCGTGGCCGATGACGAGGTTGTAGCCTTGCTGGGCGTACGTTCGCATGGCGTCGCGGATGCCGTCGCCGGTTGCTTCCTGATTGTTCACCTCGGCTCCCATTTCCGTCTTGATGCTTTGGAGGCCATCGTAGGCGAGGGCGTTCCAGCCGGAGTCGCTTACGGGTCCCGGGGTCAGCA